>JACDJA010000001.1_pt1:5000-1078981 | contig 1078981 bp, 1011 predicted proteins | sample 7449241 | NCBI WGS metagenome assembly JACDJA01 (sample SAMN14253289, study PRJNA609438) | sludge metagenome | isolation source: initial anaerobic sludge | collected 2018-12-20 | reverse complement strand
TCCGCCGTCCGGATGCCGCTCTCCTGCTCCCGCAGGATCGCGATGATCTGCTCTTCCGTGAACCTTGATCGTCTCATCGTCCGTCTCCTTCAAGTGACGGACTCTACTCAAATCTGGAGGAACTTCAGGGGCTCAGGTCAGCTTGCCTACGGCGCGTCATTGAGAATGGGATGCCCCTTTCGCATGAAGCCCACAAGAAGCACATGACTACTTTCTCTTCATTCAAGTTTGCCAGCTATAAGTCGAGTCAATGGAATGCGCTCGGAGAGGCGCTCTTCACTAAGCATTACAATAAGAGTGGATCTTAGGAACACGTGCCTATATCTTCCCTTGCCAAACACTTTGCCGCTGAGTTGTAAAAATGGAAAAGAAAGCTCAGATTCGAAAATACAAATCAACCCGCGGTGCGGCGCAGGCGCTGAACGCTGGGGTGGACGCCACGCTTTTCAGTGGCGACTGCCTAGATCTCATTAGCTCGCTTCCAGATGCGTCGGTAGATATGGTTGTTACGTCTCCGCCATATTGCATCGGCATGGAATACGAAAGCTCAAGAACCGTCGATGACTTTTTGAGTACACACGAACGCTTGTTCCCTGAGATCATACGCATCACGAAGCCGGGAGGAAGCATATGCTGGCAAGTGGGTCATCACATCTCGAAGCAGACTACATACCCTCTCGACTTTGCTGTCTTTTCCCTTCTTAAAGACAACAAAGAAGTTGCCTTGAGAAATCGGATAATCTGGTCGTTCGCACACGGACTTCATAGTTCGTCACGGTTCAGTGGGCGTCATGAGACGTTGCTTTGGTATACGAAGGGAAACGACTACTACTTCGACCTAGATGCTGTGCGCATCCCTCAGAAATATCCTGGCAAGCGCCACTATAAAGGCCCGGCGAAAGGTGAGTTCAGCGGCAATCCGCTAGGCAAGAACCCGGGAGATGTCTGGGAGATTCCTAACGTGAAAGGTAATCATGTGGAGAAGCTCGGCCATCCGTGTCAGTTTCCTGTCGCTCTGGTGCAACGGCTTGCGCGTGCCCTTTGTCCGCCGGATGGCGTGATTTTCGACCCTTTTATGGGAGTTGCGTCGGCGGGGGTTGCCGCGCTAACGGAGGGTAGGCGATTCATCGGTGCGGAGATTAAAGAATCCTATTTAGACGCTGCTTTTGACAGACTGAAAGATTGCGCAAGCGGTTGCTTGAAATTTCGGCCCATTGAACGGCCGATCTTCACACCTGACCCTCGCTCTGAGGTAGCCAAGATTCCTCCGCATTTTTTTAAGTTGGCAGCTGAATAGATGCACATGCAAGTGCTCACCCTAACCTCACCCTCCTCAACCTCAGCGCATTGGCGATGACGGAGACGGAGGAGAGGGACATGGCCGCGGCGGCGAAGACGGGGCTCAAGAGCAGGCCGAAGACGGGATAGAGGATGCCCGCCGCGATAGGGACGCCCGCCGCATTGTAGAAGAAGGCGAAGAAGAGGTTCTGCCTGATGTTGCGCATGGCGGCGCGGGAAAGCTCGCGCGCGCGGAGAATGCCCATCAGGTCCCCCTTTACCAGCGTGACGCCGGCGGATTCCATCGCGACATCCGTGCCGGAGCCCATGGCGATGCCGACATCCGCGGCGGCGAGCGCGGGTGCATCGTTCACCCCGTCGCCCGCCATGGCGACGATGCGGCCCTCACTCTGCAGGCGCTTCACGACTTCAGACTTCTGCTCTGGCAGAACCTCGGCCTCGACTTCATCTATCCCGAGTTCCCTTGCCACGGCTTCCGCCGTGCGGCGGCCATCGCCCGTGAGCATGACGATGCGAAGCCCCTCCGCGCGGAGACGGGAGAGGGCCTCGGCGCTCGTTTCCTTCACCGGGTCGGCGACGGCGACGAGGCCTGCGAGCCGCCCCTCGACCGCGACGAAGACCACGGTGGCGCCCTGCCCGCGCAACTCGTCCGCGCGGGCTTCGAGCGGCGCGACATCGACGCCGAGCCCTTCAAAGAGGGCGCGGTTGCCGAGCGCAACCCTTTTGCCGCCGACGCGGCCGGTGACGCCCTTGCCGGAGGGAGCATCGAAATCCTCCGCAGGCTGAAGGCTCAGGCCCTCTGCCTTCGCGCCAGCGACGATGGCCGACGCCAAGGGATGCTCGCTGCCGTTTTCGAGGCTCGCGGCGAGGGAGAGCAGCTCCTCGCGGGAGAAACCTTCCGCCGCCTCAACCTCGCGGAGCTTCGGCTTTCCTTCCGTGATGGTGCCCGTCTTGTCGATCACCAGCGTGTCGACCTTTTCGAAACGCTCCAGTGCCTCTGCGCTGCGGATGAGGACGCCGAGGCCCGCACCCCGGCCCGTCGCGACCATGATGGACATGGGCGTGGCGAGGCCGAGCGCGCAGGGGCAGGCGACGATGAGGACGGAGACGGCGGCGATGAGCGCATATGAGAAGGCGGGGTCCGGCCCCACCAGCGACCAGGCGACGAAGGCGGCCACCGCGACGGCGAGGACGGCGGGAATGAAATAAGACGCGACCTTGTCGGCCAGCCCCTGGATCGGCGCGCGGGAGCGGCCCGCCTCCGCGACGAGGGCGACGATGCGGGCGAGGACCGTTTCCTCGCCGATGCCTTCGGCGCGCATGACGAAAGAGCCCTGGCCGTTCAACGTGCCGCCGATGACGCGGGCGCCCGGCTCCTTTTCGACGGGCACGCTTTCGCCCGTGACCATCGACTCGTCGACCGCGCTGCGGCCCTCGACGATTTCGCCATCGACGGGGATGCGCTCTCCGGGGCGGACGCGGAGGCGATCGCCCTTTTCCACTTCCTCAAGCGGCACTTCCTCATCGCCATGATCGCCTACACGGCGGGCCGTGCGCGGGGCGAGGTCCAAGAGCGCGCGCAACGCATCGCCCGTGCGCTCGCGGGCGCGAAGCTCCAGCACCTGGCCGAGCGCGACAAGGACGACGATGACGGCGGCGGCCTCGAAATAAAGCGGGACGGCGCCATGCACATCGCGGAAGGCGGCGGGGAAGAGGCCGGGGGCGAGGACCGCGACGAGCGAATAGGCATAGGCCGCGCCCGTGCCTATGGCGATGAGGGTGAACATGTTGAGGTTCATGCCGCGGATGGAAGCCACCCCGCGCGCGAAGAAGGGCGCGCCCGACCAGAGGACGACGGGCGTCGCAAGCGCGAGCTGGAGGAAGCCCGCGGCGCGCGCCGAAAGCGGCAGATGGAGCCCGAGAAGGTGGCCGCCCATTTCCATCAGGAAGAGCGGCAGGGCGAAGACGAGGCCGCCCCAGAAGCGGCGCGTCATGTCCTTCAGCTCTTCATTCTCGGGCTTTTCGCGCGAGACGGTCATGGGCTCCAGCGCCATGCCGCAGATGGGGCAGGAGCCGGGGCCGTCCCGCACGATCTCCGGATGCATGGGGCAGGTGTATTTGCTGCCGGGGGCGGCAGGCTTGCCGTGGTTCCCATGGCCGTGATGGGAGCCGTGGCAGCAGGAACTTTCGGGCGGAGGGGCGAGATATTTTTCAGGCTCGGCGGCGAATTTCCGCTGGCAGCCGGCGGAGCAGAAATGGAAGGTCTCGCCCTCATGCGTGTGGCTATGGGGCGTTTCGCCCGGCACGACATCCATGCCGCAGACGGGGTCCTTTACCTTTTCGGGCAGATTCCCTTGTGTGCTGGCGGGGGTTCCGTGCATGGCCTTCTCCTTTGCTCGCTATGGGGCGAATATGGGGTTTCCAGCAACTGGAAGGTCAAGACCATGGCGCGCTTGACGCCCCGATGCGAGGCTGGCACTTCGGAAAGTCCCTGAAAGCAGTAGACCGCGTGGATAGTCCCATCGAGAACCGTTCGAACCGCAAGCGGCGCGCCCTGCCCTTCCTGCTCGCGCTGGCGGCGCTGGTGGCAGCGCCTCTCTGCGCCCATGCGCAGGAGGAAAAGGCGGAGGCGGAGAACGCAGAGGGCTTTTCCTGGGAGCGGCCGGAGGAAGGCATCGCGTTTTCCACGCGGATCGCGGGGCGGCGCATTCCAGACTATCTGCGCGAGCTGATGCAGAATGCACGCTCGCTGAAGCCGGACGCGGAAGACGGCGTGCCGCCGCCCGCGACGCTGGCGCAGCTTCGCCGACGCGCGGAAGAAGACGCGGATGCGATGAAGGAGGTGCTGCGCTCGGAGGCCTATTACGGCGGGAGCGTGAGTTCCTCCGTGCGGCAGGCGGAAGGCGGCGCCTTCGAGGTGGTCTATCTCGCGGTGCTGGGCCCGCGCACCATGATCCGCAACTTCACAATGAAATATAGCGGACACCCGGACGGCGGGCCGGGGCTCGTCGAAAGCGCGGTGGAGCTCGGGCTTCAGCCGGAGCGCGCGGCGACGGCGGCGCGCGTCATCGACTTCACGCAGAAGGCGATCACGCATCTTCACAATAATGGCTATCCGGATGCGAAGCTCGACCGGCGGCGCGTGATCGTGGACCTGTCGGCGAGCCTTGCCGACATCACACTCCATATCACGGCGGGCGAGCGCTATGTCTTCGGGCCGGCGCTCATCTCCAACGAGGACGGGCGCACGGAGACGGATTACGTGCGCGAGCTCACGACCTTCAAGGAAGGCGAGGTCTATTCGCGCGCGGAAGTGGACGCGACGCAGGACGCGCTGCGGGGCACGGGGCTCTTTTCCGGCATCGCGATTTCCTCCGCCGATCCGGAAGCAGGCGCGCTGCCGCAACGGATCGAACTGACGGAGCGCGAGCCGCGCACGGTGCGCCTCGGCGTCAAATGGTCGTCGGCGGATGGTGCGGGCGTTTCCGGGAGCTGGGAACACCGCAACATCTTCGGACGGGCGGAGAAGCTGACGCTCGGGCTTTCGATTGCCGAGGTCGAGCAATCGGCGACGGCGGATTTCCGCAAGCCCCGCTTCCTCCGGCCCGACCAGAGCCTGCTGGCGAGTTTCGAGATCGCGCATGAGGACAGCGACGCCTACAAGGAAGACCGCGTGAAGGCGGGCGTCTCGCTCGAACGCGTGCTGAGCGAGACATGGACGGGATCGCTCGGGGTGACGTTCCAGCTCTCCGAAACGGAAGATTCCAACGGGCGCATCGCCTATCAGCTTTTCGGCGTGCCGCTGACGCTCAAATACGACACGGCGGATGATATTCTCGATCCGACGAAGGGCATCCGCGCGACGCTTTCCGGCACGCCCTATTTCGGCGCGAGCGACGAGAAGCCCTCGACCTTCACCAAGCTCGAGGCCGTGGGCTCGACCTACCTCACGCCGGTGGAGGAACTGACTTTCGCCTTTCGCGGGCGCTACGGCATGATCGCGGCGGGCGACACGGCGGATGTGCCGGGCTCGACGCGCTTCTATGCGGGCGGCGGCGGCTCGGTGCGCGGCTATGGCTACCAGATGGCGGGGCCGCTCGACGCGCAGAACGATCCGGAAGGCGGGCGCTCGGTGCTGGAGGCGAATGTGGAAGCGCGCTACCGCGCCTTCGAGAATATCGGCGTCGTCGCCTTCATCGATGGCGGGCAGGCCTATGACAAGCTGACGCCTTCGTTCAGCGACGAGTTGCTCTGGGGCGCGGGGCTCGGGCTTCGCTACTACACGCCGATCGGTCCGGTGCGCCTCGACGTCGCCGTGCCGCTCAACCGGCGCAAGAATGTGGACGACGCCTTCCAGATCTATGTCTCGCTGGGGCAGGCTTTCTGATGGCCGAAACACAGACAGAGCTCAGGCGGAGAGGCGCCACGCGGCGGATCGCGGGCGGCCTCATGGCGCTCGCCTTCGCGCTCATCGGCATTGCGCTCGGGCTCATCGCGCTCGGCGTCGGGCTTCTGAACATCGCGCCGCTGCGGCAGGCGCTGCTTGCCCATGTGCTCGAAACGGTGAACGAGGGCGAGACGAAGGTCGAGATCGGCGATATCGGCGGAAGCTGGCCCGCGGAGCTTCGCCTCGAAGGGCTGGCAATTGCGGATGCGGAAGGCACCTGGTTGACGCTGCAGGAAGCGCGGCTCGACTGGCGCCCGCTCGCGCTCTGGCGGGGCGAGGTGCATGTGACGCGGCTCGACGTGACGGGACTCGACATGCCGCGCCTGCCCGCGGGCGGGGAGACGGCGGAGGAAGAAACGAGCGGACCGCTCATTCCCTCGCTGCCGGTGGACCTCACGGTCGACAGTTTCGAGACGCGCGAGATCGCCATCGGCGAGCCGGTGATCGGTGAGGCCATCGCCTTCGGCGCGACGGGCAGCCTTTCGATGACGGGAAGCGGCAACAGCCTGACGCTCCAGGCCGAACGAACGGATGGCACGCCCGGACGCATCGATGCGGAGATCGCGCTTGACGACGACATGGAGCGGGGACGGCTGGAACTCGACCTTCAGGACGGCGCGGCGGGCAAGCCCGGCATCGTCGCGGCGCTCAGCGGCATGAGCGAATTCGCGCAGGTGAGCCTCAAGGCGGATGCACAGGCGCGCGAGGGGCTGATGACCGGGCGCATGACGCTTGATGCGGGAGGCGCCCTCAAACTCGACGCCAATGCACATGGCGGGATAACGGAAGGAACGAGCCTCACCTTCGCGGCGGATGCGGAGGGAAGCCTCGTCGCGGAGAACCTTTCCTTTGCCGATGCGCGCAAGGCGCATCTCGAAACCCGCATCGCGGCGGCGGGCGGAGACGGCTACCGGATCGAAAGGCTGGAGCTCGAGGCGGGCGAGATGGTGCTGACGGGCTCGGGCGCGGTGGAGGCGCTCAGCGATGGAGGCTGGGGGATCGATGCGGAAGGAACGCTGACGGGGCTCGATGCCATTGCCGGGGTCGAGGAAGGCGGAGAATTGCTGCACGAGACCGGCTGGCGGCTCGAAGGAGAAAGCGACAGCGGCTTCACCGATATTTCCATCGCCGAGGCGCTGATGACGACGGAAGCGGGCACGGCGCGCTTCGAAGGCAGCGTGGCGAATGGCGATGAAGGCTTCGCGGTGACGGGCGAGGCGGAGGCGGACGTGACCGACCTCCGGCCTCTCGGCGAGATCGCCGGGCAGCAGATGGCGGGCTCGGGCAAGCTCAAGCTTTCCTCGCTTCGCTATGACGATAGGGGCGGGAAAGCGGATTTCAGCTTCGAGACCAGCGCCATTGCGACGGGCGATGAAAGCCTCGACGCGCTGCTGAAGGAAGGCGTGACCGGCGAAGCGGCCTTCGCATTCGGAACCGATGGCAGCTTCGAGGCATCGGGCGTCACGCTGACGGCGGCAAAGGGCTTCACGGCGACGGGCGGTTTCACGCTGGGCGCGGATGGCGCGCTCAACGGCGAAGCGCAGATCGAGGCGGAGGAGATCGAACCGCTGGCGGCGGGCGCGGCGACCGGCGCGCTCAACGCGACGGCGGCAATTTCCGGCACGATGGATGCGCCGGGGCTCACGCTTAATGCGCGGCTCACCAGGGGCAGGCTTGGGGGCATGGATGCGCGCGAGGCCGTGCTGAAGGCGGAGATCGCGCAAGGGCGCGGCCCCATCTCCTTCCGCATGCAGGGGGAGAACGGGCTCGCCGAACTCGAGACGCAATTCGCCATGCCGCAGGAAGGCGGCGCGCGCTTCGACGACATCAAGGCGAACATCTTCGGCGCACGCATGGAAGGCGCGGTGGCGGTTTCGGAGGAAGGGCTTGCGAGCGGAAACCTCTCCGGCCGGCGCATGATGCTGACGCCGATCGGCAATCTTGCGGGCGTGCCGCTCGAAGGGCGCGCAAACATCGAGATCGAGCTCACCGCGCCGCAGGGCCAGCAGAATGTTCGCGCCACGCTGACATCGCGCAAGATCGACATGGAGCTTACCGACAGCATCACGCTCGACCGCGTGGAAGCGGAGGCGACGGTGACGGATGCGCTGGGCGACGGCGCCATCGAAGCCCATTTCTCGGCGGAAGGCGGCGGCAGTGGCAATACGCGCTTCACGCAGATCAAGGCAAGCGCGAAGGGGCCGCTCGACAGGATCGCCATTTCCGCCGGTATCTATGGCGAACGGCTGACGGTGGAAGCGCAGCCCGTCGCCTTCAATCTCGATGCGGTCTACGAGCCTTCCGGCGTGTCGCTGGAGAAGCTCGACGCAAGCATCGGCGAAGCGAAGGCGGTGCTTGCCGAGCCTGCAACCGTCGAATTGAAGACCGGGCTCACGCAGATCAGGAAGCTCAATCTCGACTTTACGGGACCCAAGGGTGCGGGCGATCTCGAAGCTTCCATGGTGCTTCGCGCGCGCGCCGCCGATATCGACGCGACGATCCGCAAACTGCCGGTCGAACTCATCGTTCCTTTCCTGCCGGCGCAAGCGCTTGGCGGCACGATCTCCGGCGAGGCCGATCTCGACACGGGCCGCGAGCAAGGCGACTTCTCGCTCTCCTTCGACGATGTGGTACTTGCGGAAGCAGGCATCGACCGGTTGCCGCCCTTCAATGCCACACTGGAGGCGAACTGGGCGAAGCGGCGGCTCAACATTTCGGCGCGGGCGCAGGGCGTGTCGGAAGAACCTTTCGTGCTGACGGGATCGCTGCCGCTCATCCGCGATCCGCAGGGCGCCTTCCCCACCCTGCCCGAGCGCGGGCCCATCGATGCGCGTCTCGACTGGCAGGGGCCGATGGCATCGCTGATGGCGCTTGCGGACCTGCCGGGGCAGCGGCTTACGGGCGAGGCGGACATTTCGCTGAGGGCGGAGGGCGATATTTCAGCGCCCGTCATATCGGGACGCGCAACGATACGCGGCGGCACGTTCGAGAATTTCGAGACGGGCACGGCGATGCGCGACCTCGACGTCACCATCGAAGGGGAAAGAAGCGAGCGCGTGCGCTTCACCATGACGGCGCGCGACCAGGACGATGGAAGGGTGGAAGCGGAAGGCACGGCCTCGCTTGCGGCGGATGCGAACCCTGCCGTCGACATGCGCCTTCAGCTCGACAACATGGAGCTCGTGCGGCAGCGCGACCTCGTGCTCGCGATGGATGGCGGGCTGACGCTGACGGGGCCCGTTCTGCCGCCGAGCATGGAAGAACCCTTGCGCCTCGAAGGCGAACTGACGACGACCGATGCGCGCTTCCGCATCCCCGACCAGATCGGCGGCGGCGTTCCGCATATCGACGTGATCGAAGTGCAGGGACCGGAAGAGGACCCCATCGAGGAGCCTCAGGAAACGCCGCCGCTGCCGATGATGCTGGACGTGACCCTGAAGACCGGCACATCGCCAGCGCAGGTGACGGGGCGCGGGGTGAACTCGCTCTGGACAGGCTCCGTCAGGGCGACGGGGCTTGTCGAAGATCCCGCGCTCGACGGCACGCTTACCGCGCAGCGCGGCACGCTCGACTTCGCGGGCAAGACCTTCACGCTGGAGCGCGGCGTGGTGAGTTTTTCCGGCGAGAAGCCCATCGATCCCAGGATCGACATCGCGCTGACCTATTCGCGCAGCGACTTCGCGGCGACAGTCGCCGTGACCGGGCGCGGCTCGACCCCGAAAATCGAGCTGAGCTCGGAGCCCTCGCTGCCGCGCGACGAAATCATTTCGCGCATCCTGTTCGAGAAGAATGTGGGCGAACTCTCGGCCTTCGAGGCGGCGCAGCTTGCCAACACGGCCGCCGAACTTTCGGGCGGCGGGATCGGCGGCTTCGGCATTCTGAACCAGATCCAGAACGAGCTCGGCCTCGACGTGCTGCGCGTCGACACCGGCGCGTCGGGCGGCACCACGGTCTCGGCGGGAAAATATCTCCGCGAAGGCGTCTATGTGGGCGTGGAACAGGGCGCGCTGGCCAGCGACTCGAATGTGAAGGTCGAAGTGGACGTGACCGACAATATCAGTGTCGAGACGAAGATCGGCAATGACGCGTCGAGCGATGTCGGCGTGAACTGGAAGTGGGACTACTAGGAGCGACTAGCGGCCGAAGCTGTCCGTCGGCGTGACGCCGTCCGTGGTGATGGCGCCGGAGGTGAAGTCCTGGATGCGGTCCAACTGCTCCTGGTTGCGGATCTTCTCCTCGCGCTGCCGGCGCTCATATTCCTCGGCATACATTTCCGCGTCATGGTTCTGCGGCGTGTCGAATTCCTCGTCGACATCGGAGCGGTAGTTCACCGGGGGGGAATCCACCGGGTCCGACGTCTCGTAATGGATGTCGCCGGACGGCAGGGGCGCGGGCTCCTCGGCCAGGGCGAACGAGGCGGTGAGCAGAGGCAGGGCCGATGCCAACGCGATACCGGGGAAGAAATTCTTGCCGCTCATAGCAATACGCCTTCAAGAGAGGGCGAGTGCGCCCTTCGACCAATATTCAGGTCAGCTTACAGCAAATCCCGGCCCCGGAGAGTGGCGGATTTGCCACGATCCGGGGTGAAGCCGGGCCGTCCCGCGGCGGGACGGGCGGCCGGACGGGCGCCATTTTCATCCGTATACCGATAATATATCCGCGTGCGGATTTCGCTGTTGCAGCGGGGTTTTTCGCGCCTGCAGCAACGGACAATCTGCCGCAGCACCAGCCATGGCGATGGACATTCTGTCGCGGCGCGCGGCACAGGGAAATAGGTACAATTTTTTTGTGGACATTAGACCCGGACGCAACCGGGCGTGCGGGCGGGCATCCGGGCAAGAAAGTGGCGCAACGACCAATGACCAGGATCACCTATATCGAGTTCAACGGGACGGAACATGCCGTCGATGTCGCGGACGGGCTTTCCGTCATGGAAGGCGCGGTCCGCTACACGATCCCCGGCATAGAGGGCGATTGCGGCGGGGCCTGCGCCTGCGCGACCTGCCATGTCTATGTCGAGGAAGGCTGGTTCGAGAAACTGCCGCCAATGGAGGAACTCGAGCGCGACATGCTCGACTTCGCCTTCGACGTGCATCCGAACAGCCGGCTCTCCTGCCAGATCAAGGTGGACCCCTCGCTCGACGGTCTCGTCGTGCGCGCGCCCGCCCGCCAGTACTGAGGCGAAGAGGAACCCGGCCGCAACGAGAACAGAAAAGCGGCCCTTACACGGAGGAAGGCCATGAGTGCGAAGGCAGAACGGGTCGTCACCAAGGGCGACTGGAAAGTGTCGATGACGCCGGACGACATCTACCGCAATCCGATGGATATCGCCTGGACGTTCAAATACATCTTCTCGGAAGACAAGGTCGAAGATCTCTACAAGCGCGCGAAGCAGAACCAGTGGGACTCAGACGACCTGCTGCCCTGGGACACGGAGGTCGATCCCTCGCGTCCGCTGATCGCGAATGACAGCGACATCTATCACAAGATGCCGTTCTTCAAGAAACTCTCGAAATCGCAACAGGAAACCTTCACCGCGCATTCGACCGCGCAGCTTCTGTCGCAGTTCCTGCACGGGGAACAGGGGGCGCTGATGACGGCCGCCTGCGTGACGCATTCCGTGCCGGACGAGGGAGCGAAGCTCTATGCCGCGACGCAAACCATGGACGAGGCGCGGCATGTGGAGGTCTATTCCAAGTATTGCGACAAGATCGCCCTCGTCTATCCAATGTCGCCCTGGCTGAAGCAGCTGATCGACGTGACGCTTCAGTCGGACCGCTACGAGAAGGTGATGATCGGCATGAACATGATCGTCGAGGGCCTCGCGCTCGGCGCCTTCAACAACATGTACCGCACGACGACCTGCCCGCTGCTGAAGCAGCTCACCTTCAATGTGATGCGTGACGAGAGCCGGCACGTCTCCTTCGGTCATGTGTTTCTCGGGCCGGTGTTCAAGAAGATGCATCCGGACGACCTGGAGGAGCTCGCGGATTTCGCCTTCCAGGCGGTGAACATCCTCGTGAAGGCGCAGACCTCGGGCACGATCGCGAACCGCGTCGATCCGGGCTTCATGCAGGTGCTCGAGAACAGCGGCATCGACGCCGACGATTTCTTCAAGGGATTGCAGGAAGCGGCGGAGGCGGGCATCGCGCAGGAACTGCCGCCGGGACAGGTGCATGCGTTGAAGGACCTGATGATGCCGGCGCTTGCCCGTGTCGGCCTGCTGACGCCGACGGCGCGCAAGAAATACGAGGAGGCGGGCATTCCCGTCTTCGACGACATCCGCGTGCTGCAGGCGATGGAAGGCGGACACCCGACGGGGAACGCCGCCTGACGGGAGGCGGGCTCCGGCGAACGGACCGCCGGAGCCTCCCCTCTCCCATGAGACCTTTCGCGCAACTGGGCCGGACAAGAAAGCCATGAGCAAGAACGACAGCACGAGGGCCGGATTTCACCGGATGCTGGTGGAAGGCGTGCCCGAAGCCATCATCGTTTCGACGCCGGAGGGCGAGATCACCTATTTCAATCCCGCTTCCGAAAGGTTGCTCGGCTACGACGCCGCGGAAGTTCTGGGCAAGAGCATCACCACGCTGGTGCCGCAGCAACCGGGCCAGCGGGCGGACCCCGTCAAATGGCTGCAGCGCTGGGCAGCGGAGCCGGAGCACGAGCAGTCGCGCTATCTGGATCTCATCGCGCGGCGGAAGGACGGCGCCGAATTTCCCGCCGATGTGCGCGTGGTGGAAGCGAGGCTCGATGGCGAGCCGCGCTTTCTCATCACCTTCCGCGACAACACGATGCGCCGGCAGGAGCAGATCGCCTTCAAGGAGAAGAACCTGCTCTTCTCGCGCATCCTGATGGTGGCGGAGGACGGCATCATCTCGGTCGATGCGGACCAGAACATCACCTTCTTCAACCTGAAGGCGGAGCAGATGTTCGGCTACCGGGCGGAGGAGGTTCTCGGCAAGCCGCTTTCCATGCTGCTGCCGGAACGCTTCCGGAAGGCGCATCTCGGCGAGGTGGCCGGCTTCGGCAGAAGCCGCGACGCCTCGCGCTGGATGAGCCAGCGCGGGCCCGTCACCGGGCTGCGCAAGGACGGAACGGAATTTCCCGTCGATGCGACGATCACCAAGGTGGAGACGGGCGGCCGCATGACCTATACGGCGCATCTGCGCAGCAGCGCCGGCAAGACGCGCCGCATAGAGGGTTGAGGCCGCCGCCCTCTCAGAGTTTCACGACGAGCTTGCCGATGTTTTCGCCGTCGAAGAGACGATTGACGGCGACGGGCGCATTTTCGAGGCCGTCCACGATGGTCTCGCGGTGCTTGAGCTTGCCCTCCATCACCCATTGGGCGAGCTGCATCGTGCCTTCGGCGAATTTCTCCATGAAGTCGATGACGATGAAGCCGCGCACATTGATGCGGCGCATCAGGATGGGCGAGAAGTCGCCGCGCATCGCGGGGTCGCCTGTATTGTAGCCGGAGATCATTCCGCAGAGAGGCATGCGGCTGAAAAGGTTCATGCGGGCCATGACAGCTTCCATGATCTCGCCGCCGACATTCTCGAAGTTCACGTCGATGCCGTCCGGCGTCGCCGCGGCGAGCTGTTCGCGCCAGTCCTTCGCCTTGTAGTCGACGGCGGCGTCGAAGCCCAGATCCTCGACGATGTGGCGGCACTTGTCCGGCCCGCCCGCGATGCCGACGGCGCGGCAGCCCTTGATCTTCGCGATCTGGCCGACGACGGAGCCGACCGCACCCGCGGCGGCGGAGACGAGAACCGTTTCGCCGGGCTTGGGGCGGCCAAGCTCCAGCAAGCCGAAATAGGCGGTGAGGCCCGTCATGCCGCAGGCGCCGAGCATGACCGGAAGATCGACGGGAAGGCCATCCGGCAGAACGCTCATGGCGCGCATGCCTTCATCGGCGATGCAGTAGTCCTGCCAGCCGGTGAGGCCGCTTACATAGGCGCCTTCCTTGTAGCGCGCGGAGTTCGACTTCACGACGACGCCGATGCCGCCGCCGCGCATGACCTCGCCGATCTCGACGGGCGGCATGTACTGATCCATGTCGCTCATCCAGATGCGGTTCGTCGGATCGAGGCTGAGATAGAGCACGCGGATGAGCGCCTCGCCCTTGCCGGGTTCGGGGATCGGCTCGTCGACGAAATCGAAATTCGATTTCTCGATGCGGCCCGTCGGCCGCGTCTTCAGCCGGAACTGCCGGTTGACGTCGTTCTTCATGGTTTCCTCCAGGGGTTCAAGGGTAGCGAATGGCGTTGCGCTTCCGAGTGACGCCTCAGGGCATCACGATTTCGAACCAGAAGTCGAAACGGTCGAGAAGCGAAAGGAAGGTTGCGAAGGGTTCGGCGTCGCCTTCGATCGCGACGCTTTCATGCGGGAGCTCGATCTCGCCGATGATGAGACCGGCCAGCGCGCCGCGCGAGAGCGAGACAGTGGGCGCGGATTTCTCCTCGCGATCCGGATAGTGATGGAAGACGGCGTTTTCCACGGTGACGAGGAAACGCTCGCCCGTATCCGTGAAGCGGATGTTGAACGCGATCTGCCGCGCGCCCGCCTTCTCGCCATTGAGGCGAACGGAAAGCGAGTCGAGAAGCTGATCGGCGGGAAGCGACTTTATCTGCCCGGCCGCACCCTGACGGGGCGTGTCCGAGGGCGGGCGCGGATTGCGGAGCTCCATTGCGGCGGTGAGATAGAAAGCGCGCCATGGACCGGACTCGGCCTGATAGCCGAGCTGTTCCAGCGCATCGGCCTGAAGATGGCGCGCATCGGCATTCGCCGGGTCGGCGAAGACGAGATGGTTCACGAGTTCCGCCACCCAGCGATAGTCGCCCTTGCCGAAAGCATCGCGCGCCTTTGCCAGCAGCGCATCCGCGCCGCCCGCGAGATCGACATAGCGCTTCGCGGCCTCGACGGGGGGATGCTTGTGGAGGTTCGCGGGGTTGCCATCGAACCAGCCGAGATAACGCTGATAGACGGCCTTCGCATTGTGATTGAGCGTGCCGTAATAGCCGCGCGTATACCACTCGGCGGCGAGCGTCGGCGGAAGGGCGAGTTTCTCGGCGATTTCGAGCGGCGTATCCCCGTGGTTCGCCATGCGCAATGTCTGGTCGTGCACATATTTATAGAGGTCGCGCTGCTTCTTCAGGAAGGCGACGGCGGCATCCGAGCCCCAGCGCGGCCAGTGATGGCTGGCGAAGAGGACTTCCGTTTCCTTCGCGAAGAGGTCTATCGCTTCGTCGATATACCAGCTCCATGCCTTGGCATCGCGCACCTGCGCGCCGCGCGGCGTGTAGAGATTGTGGAGATGGCAGGAGCAGTTCTCCGCCATGCAGAGCGCCTTGAACTGCGGGAAGTAGAAGTTCATTTCGGCCGGCGCTTCCGTGCCGGGCGTCACCTGGAAGACGATCTCGATACCGTCGACCGTCATGCGCGTGCCGGTCTCGGAAATGCTCACCGTCGGCGCGACGAGGCTCACCTGCCCCATCGACACGGTCTTGCCAAGACCAGCATCGACATGGCCCTTCGCGTTGCGCGGGAGCAGCGCGCCATACATATAAGTCGCGCGGCGGCCCATCGCATTGCCCGCGAGCACGTTCTCCGAGACGGCTTCCTCCAGGAAACCTTCGGGCGCGATGATCTGGAGACCGTTTGCGATGTCGTCATCCGACAGCACACCCTTGATGCCGCCATAGTGATCGACATGGCTGTGGGTATAGATGACGCCCACAACGGGCTTGTCGCCCCGATGCTCGCGCATGAGCGCCAGCGCGGCGGCGGCAGGCTCCGCGGAGATCAACGGGTCGATGACGAGATAGCCCGTGTCGCCCTCGATGAAGGTGATGTTCGAGAGGTCGAAATTGCGGACCTGATAGATCCCCTTCGTGACCTCGAAGAGACCGTGGATCGAATTCAGTTTCGCCTGACGCCAGAGGCTCGGGTTCACCGTGTCCGGGCAGTCGCAACCCTCGCCCTCGAAGGCGAAGGTCTCCATGTCCCAGACGGCATGTCCCGCCTCATTCAGGATCTTTCCGCCGGGGATGGTGCCGATGAAGCCCTGCTTCACCAGTTCGAAATCCTCGCCGCGATCGGTGGGAAGCGTTTTCGCGAATTCCGCGAGTGCGCGTTTCGTCGCCTCGGTGGCGTCTTTCGGCGCTTCCATCTTCATGCCCTCCCCGGCTCCGGCACCTGCAAGGTGCTCTGCTATGGCCGCAGACTATATCGTGCGAAGGGCACGACCAAGCGCGCTCAATCAGCGAGAGAAGGCATGTCGAATTGCGAGAGGAGGAAGAGCGTGTCGATCGCCTCACCTGACCGGCTCAGGGGCGCGAGAAGAAGCTCGAAGGAAATGAAGTCCTTGCCGTCATGCAGCACCTCTCCAGCGGCGCGAAGGGGCACGCCCGCTTCGATCAGGCTGCGGGCCGCGCCGTGCCAGCGCTCCAATATTTCAGGGGCGAGGACGCTGCGAAGCGGCTTCTTGTGGAGAGAGCCGAAGACCTCCTCGAATTTCGAACCCGCGAGACGGGGAAACAATTCGAGCATGCCGTTCTCACGCGTTATCTCGAACAGGGAGAGATAGGGCAGGAGACGGGGTATTTCTTCCGGGCGGATGTCGGAGAGGAGCGGCATCGGCCGGCCGGCGGCCTTGGCCTGCCAATAGGCCAGCCCCTCGGCGAGTTCCGGGGAATGGAAATCGAGTTGCGGATCGAGCGCAATGGGCGGTAGCGAAATCGGGCGCTGACGCGCGCTTCCCTGTTGCATCGGTTTTCGCTCCCTTTGCCGTTCCCATATGCCGTTTCCGGCTCCGGCCTCCCCCTCCCAGGCAAGGCGGTCTGCGACATTTCGCGCATCCAAGGCACGAGGGTAGTATGAGCGGACGGGAATAAAAACGGTATTTTTCCTATGGCATCAGCTATTTAGGCAGGCCGCGCCGGGCGAGGCGGGGGCACGCCACATCTATGATATTGCGATGCATTATTATTTGTGTTTGAACTGCCCCGAATGGCGAAGATGTCCCAATGGTGCGACGATACGCCGAGAGTAAATGGTGACCACATGACCGACGGTAAGGCGTTCTCCAGGCGCAGCTTTTTCATTCGGGCCTGCTTTGCGGCACTGATCGGCGCTCTCCTCGCGGCGGCGCCCGCGAGTGCGCAGGAAAACGCGGGCGCGGGCCAGGAAATCACGGGCGAGGCCGCCAATGCCGGGGTGCCCGAAGGCGCGATCGGCGTTACCGAGGAGGGCCTTGAGACGGCTGTGCCTGCGGATGCCGAAGCACAACTCGCGCTGCCGCACGACCTGTCGCCCTGGGGCATGTTCATGCAGGCCGACATCGTGGTGAAAGCCGTGATGATCGGCCTCGTCATCGCGTCGATCGTCACCTGGACGATCTGGTTTGCGAAGCGGATGGAGATCTCCGGCGCGAGGCGCCGGGCGAAGGCCGCCTTCCAGGTGCTCGCCTCTTCCGCCTCGCTCGACGAGGCGAATGCGGGCCTTGCCAAATCGAAGGGACCGGTGCCGCTTCTCGCCGAAGCCGCGATGCAGGAGGTGCAGGCTTCGGGCGACAATCCGGACAAGGAAGGCGTGAAGGAGCGCATCGCATGGCGCTTCCAGCGCATCGAGGCGAATGCCGCGCGCGAAATCGGCATCGGCACGGGGGTGCTCGCGACCATCGGCGCGACGGCTCCCTTTGTCGGGTTGTTCGGCACGGTGTGGGGCATCATGAACAGCTTCATCGGCATTGCGCAGACGCAGACGACGAACCTCGCGGTGGTCGCGCCCGGCATCGCCGAAGCGCTGCTTGCGACGGGCCTCGGCCTCGTCGCAGCCATTCCCGCCGTCGTGATCTACAACTCCTTCTCGCGCTCCATCGCCGGGTATCGCGCGCTTGTCGCCGACAGTTCGGCCGAGCTGCTGCGCCTCGTCAGCCGCGATCTCGATCTCGGCCGCCGCTCGCGGCTCGCCAAGGCGGCGGACTGACCCATGGCCGTTCGTCTCGATCATGGCGACGACGATCTCGCCGAAGTGCATGAAATCAACGTCACGCCGTTCATCGACGTGATCCTGGTGCTGCTGATCGTCTTCATGATCGCGGCGCCGCTTGCGACGGTGGATGTTCCGGTGGACCTGCCGTCCGCCAATGCCGAGCCGCAGCCGCGCCCGACGGAGCCGCTTTATCTATCCGTGCAGTCGGACCTCAGCCTTCTGATCGGCGAGGAGCCGGTGACGGCGGAGGATCTTCGAGCGGTGCTTGAAGAAAAGACCGGCGGCGACCGCGAACAGCGCATCTTCCTGCGTGCCGACAAGACAGTCGACTATGGCGACCTGATGAACGTGATGAACAGCCTGCGCAGCGCGGGCTACCTCAAGATCGCCCTTGTAAGCCTGGAATCGCCGAGCGCACCATGAGCATTGCCGTGCCCGGCGGGAGATATAGCGACGCCGACGGCACTGGCGCCGCGCTCAACGGCGTTTCGCCTTCCTGGCGGGGGGGCCTCGTTTTCGCGGTTGCCGCCCATGCGGCGATCGCCGCGGGCTTCGTGCTGTGGCAGTTCGGGCATCAGCCGCCCCCGCAAGTGGCGGCGGCCATAACCATCGACCTTGCGCCCATGGTGAGCGCACCGCCCGTGCCGGAGACGGCAGCGCCGGAAGGGCCGAAGAAAGAAGAAACGCCACCGCCGGAAGAGATCGTGGAGCCCGAGCCCCTGCCCGAGCCGCCGCTGCCGCGCGAGGCCGTGCCCGACCCGATCAAGAAGCCGGAAAAGAAGCCAGAGAAGAAGCCGGAGCCGGTGAAAAGGGAAGTGAAAGAGACGACCGCGCCCCGCTCGCAGCCGCTCCCGGAAGCGCAGCGCCAGGCAGCGCCCGTCAACGCCGCGCCGAGCGCGGCGGAAGCGCGCGCCATGCCTACCTATCAACAGATTCTCCTCGCGCATCTCGAACGCTACAAGCGCTATCCCCGCTCCGCGCAACGGCGCGGACAGGAAGGCATTGTCTATGTGCGTTTCGAGATCGACCGGAGCGGCAAGCTCCTCTCGTACAGCCTCGACAGGACATCAGGCAATTCGCAGCTCGATCAAGGCGGGCTCGACACGGTGATCCGCGCCGATCCCTTTCCACCGGTTCCGAAGGAAATTCCGCGCGACACTTTCGAAGCCGTGGTGCCGATCCGCTTCGATATCGACTGACGGCCTGCGGCCCTGCGGGTGAAAGGAAGCGGCGTACCGGCGCCGCCCCCCATGCCGCGTCGTCCTTTTCCCGGTTCAGGAAAGGATGAGGCCGCCATCGACGATGAGCGTCTGGCCGTAGATGTATGAGGAAAGCGGCGAGGCGAGGAAGATCGCCGCGCCCGCCATGTCTTCCGGCGTGCCGAGACGTCCGGCGGGAATGCCGCGGATCGCCATTTCGCGGCGCTTGGGATCTTCCGTCGTCACTTTCGTGAGCTTCGTATCGACGAGACCGGGCGCGATGCCGTTCACGCGGATGCCGTCGCCCGCCCATGCTTCGCCGAGCGTGCGCGTGAGGCCGACGGCGCCGGTCTTGGAGGCATTATAGGCAGGGTTGCCGCGCGTCGAATGGAAGCCCGCGGTCGAACTCACCGTGATGAGCGAACCTTTCGCGGCGGCCAGCATGTCGTGAAACTTGATGGCGCAGGCCATGAGGCTGTTCAGGTTCACATCGACGACCTTCTGGAAGCCGTCCATCCTGAATTCGCCGCGCTTGTAGATGACGGTGCCCTGGCAAAGCACCAGCACGTCGAGCGAGGAGAAAGGCGGCTTGCAGGCTTCGATGGCGTCGAAGTCGGACACATCCATCTGCGCATAGTGCAGGCCCGTCATGTCCGAGCCTTCCGAACCTTCGTAATCCTTCGCGGAGGCGCGCGTGCCCCAGATGTGAACCTCTGCGCCGCGTTCGCGGAAGGCATGAGCGATGCCGTTGCCGATGCCGCTCGATCCGCCGACGACGAGCACCCGCTTGCCGGTGAAATCCGTATCCTTCATCTCTCTCCCCTTTGTTTTGTTTTCCTGAATTTCGTTCAGCCGATCCAGCGCAGCGCCCGCTCGAAAAGGCCGACGGTGCTTGCATGGAGCTGGTCGCCCGTTTCCTTCGGCGCCTTGCCTTCGCAGGCGCGGGCATGCGTTCCCTCGAGGATGATGCCGAGCTTGTAGCAGGCGAGAACGCCGTACCATTCGATATGGCTCATGTCGCGCGAGGTGCGCGGGCGGTAATACTCTATGAGTTCGTCCGCAGACGGAAAACCTTCCCAGGGACGGACGCCGACCGCACCAGCGGCGGGACCCTCGCCCTGCGGCCAGGTGGCGAGAAGCCAGCCGAGATCGAGCAGCGGATCGCCGATGGTGGTGAGTTCCCAGTCGACGATGGCGGCGAGTTCCGGCCCGTCATGGCGGAACATGACATTGGCGAGGTGATAATCGCCATGGATGATGCCGGGCTCGAAAGCGGCGGGCCTGTTCGCTTCCAGCCAGTTCGCGACCTTCGTCACGCCGGGAATGCCTTCCGGGCCCGGCCATGAGGGGAACTCGCGGTAGGATTCGAGCTGGCCCTGCCAGCGCGCGACCTGCCGCTCGAGGTAATTCTCCGGCTTGCCGAAGCCCGCGAGGCCGACCTTCTCGTAATCGATGGCGCCGAGCGCGGCGATGCCTTCGACGAGGGAGAGGCCCATGCGGTGGCGGATGGCGGGATCGGAAGCATGCAGCTCAGGTAGCGCGACCGTCGGATTGAAGCCGTCGATGGGCTCCATCAGATAGAAGGCGGCGGCGATCACATCTTCTTCCGGGCAGGCGGCGATCAAGGCGGGATGCGGCACATCGCTTCCGGCAAGCGCGGCGAGCATGCGCGCTTCGCGGCGCATGGTGTCGTTCGAATTCTTTCTCAGATGAGGCGGCGGGCGGCGCAGCACATAAGTGCGCCCGTCACGAACGAAACGAAGCAGGATATTCTGCGTGCCGCCGCCGAGCATGGCCGCATCTTCCAGCGGCCCCTTGCCCAACCCCTCCTTGTCCATCCAGCGCGCGAGCGCATGAAGATCGACGGGAATTGCGTCGCTCATCGGCTGTTCCTCCCCGGTATTGGCCGTTCCGGACTTATCACAGGCGATTGCGCTTCTCCACCATGAGCGCGGCGGCCCGCGCCGCGCCGCAAGAACGCTACGGAAGGGAATAACTTGTCCGTGAGGCGCTTGCGATTGCGCGCCCGGGCTTTCAACATCGGGGGAACAAAGAAACTCGAGAGGAAGGCCGGACGATAATGGCAGGGAAATACGATCTCATCATCGTGGGAGGCGGGATCGGCGGTTCCGCACTGGCAGCGACAATGGCGAAGGCGGGCCGCAGCGTGCTGCTGCTCGAAAAGAGCACGGTTTACGAAGACCATGTGCGCGGCGAATGGATTGCGCCCTGGGGCGTCGCGGAGACGAAGCGGCTCGGCTTCTACGATACGCTGGTGAAAGCGGGCGGACACCACCTCGCCCAGCATGTGAGCTATGACGAGACGCGCGCGCCCGAAGAGGCGGAGGCCGCACCGCTGCCGCTCGAAATGTTCGTGCCGGGCGTACCGGGGCCACTCTGCATCGGCCATCCGCATCACTGCCAGACGCTGTTCGACGAGGCGGCACGCGCCGGCGCGATAGCGCTCAGAGGCGTCAATGTAACGAAGATCGAACCGGGCGCGAACCCGCGTGTCGAATACGAGCATGAGGGCAAGACGCATGAAGCGGCGGCGCGGCTGATCGTGGGCGCGGATGGGCGGGCCTCGGCGGTGCGCTCGGCCTGCAATATCGATCTGCACCAGGACAAGCCGCATCACATGTTCGGCGGATTGCTGGTCGAAGGCGCGGAAGGCTGGGACGCGACCAAGCAGGCAATCGGCACGGAGGGCGACTTCGCCTTTCTCGCCTTCCCGCAGGGCAAGGGCCGCGTGCGCGTCTATGGCAGCTATTCGCTGAACGAGCGGCGTCGCTTCGCGGGCGAGGAGGGCCCACGCGCCTTTCTCGAGGCGTTCCGCATGAACTGCGCGCCGGACAACAAATATCTCGCGGAAGCAAAACCCGCGGGGCCGCTGCTCAGCTATTTCAACAACGACTCATGGACGGACGTGCCTTTCGCGGAAGGCGCGACCCTGATCGGCGACGCGGCGGGCTGGAACGACCCGATCAACGGGCTCGGGCTTTCGATCACCTATCGCGATGTGCGCATCGTGAGCGACCTCCTGAAGGAAAGCGACGACTGGCGCCCCGCCCTTTTCCAGCCTTATGCGGAAGAACGCTTCGAGCGGATGCGGCGGCTGCGCTTTGCCGGGCAGTTGCAGGCCGCGCTCGATGCGGAATTCGGCGAGGAGGCGCGAGAGAGGCGGCGGAGCTATCACGAACGCTCGAAGGCCGATCCCTCGATCGGCTCGCATGCCTTTGCGATCATGGCGGGGCCGGAGATGCTGCCGCCGGAAATGTTCACCGAGGAGCACCGCGCAAAAGTGCTTGGAATTGCGGCAGAGGAGAATGCCCGATGAACGTCGATATCGAAGACTTCAATGCGCGCTGGCTCGCGAAATGGACGGAGAAGGACGTGGCGGGCCTTCTGAAGTTCTATTCCGCCGACACGATCTATCGCGATCCGCAGGTGCCGGACGGGCTCATGGGCGAGGAAGCGCTCGGCGCCTATCTCAAGCAGCTGTTCGACTCGACGCCGCCCATACACTACGAGCCGCACGAAACCTGGAAGACGGCAAACGGGTTTTGCGGACGCTGGTATGCGACGATCTCGATGCCGGACGGCACGAAGGGCCTAATGCGCGGATTCGACCTCGTGGTGCTCGAAGGCGACCGCATCAAGCTCAACGAAGTCTATGTGCATAATGTGACGAAGATCCCCGACTGACGGGAGAACCGGCGGCAAGAAGCCGGAACAAGAATGGGAGAACGAAATGGGAGAGGCGCTCGAACTGCCGATACTGGCGTCGTCGGAAATCACACCCGAATGGATGACCGGCGCATTGCGCAAGGCCGGACATGAGGTGACGGTGAAAGAGCTTGCGGGCAAGCGCGTGGGCACGGGGCAAGTGGGCGAGAGCGTGCGCTTCGCGCTGACCTATTCGGGCGATGCCAAAGGCGCACCTTCAACCGTGGTCGGCAAGTTTCCCTCTTCCGATCCCGATAGCCGCGCGACGGGCGTCAATTTCGGCAACTATATCCGGGAGGTCAATTTCTATCGCGACCTCAAGTCGAGCGCGGGCATTACGACGCCCGTCTGCCTTCACGCGGATGTCGATCCGGAAACGAGCGACTTCGTGCTTCTCATGGAAGACCTGGCGCCCGCCCAGCCGGGCGATCAGATGAAGGGAACAAGCGTGGCGGAAGCGGCACTCGTTCTCGAGGAGGCGGCGAAACTTCATGCCTCGCACTGGAACGACGAGGCGATGGACGATTTGCCATGGCTGTTCGAAACGAAGGCCGCGCCGAAGCGCACACAGCCCGATCTGATCAAGCTGCTCTGGCAAGGTTTCCGCGAACGCTACGGATCTCGCATTCCCGCCGATTGCGTCGAGATCGGCGAGGCGATCACACGCAATTACGAGTTCTTCAAGGACGGTTATGACGGCCGGAAATGCCTGACGCATAACGACTTCCGGCCAGACAACATGATGTTCGGCACGGCAGAGGGCGGCTACCCGGTCGCCGTCGTCGACTGGCAGTCGATCGGCTATGGCTGCTGCATGGCGGATGTTTCATACTTCCTCAGCGGCGCGCTGAAGCGGGAGGAGCGGAAGACGCATGAGCACGAGCTCCTCTCCACCTATCACCGCAGGCTCGGCGAGCTTGGCGTTACCGGCTATTCCTTCGAGGAGATGATGAAGCATTACGCGCTTTACAGCTTCTCGCTCTTCAACATGGCCTTCACCGCCTCGATGATCGTGGAGCGGACCGAACGCGGCGACAACATGTTCTTCCAGATGCTGCGCGGCGGCGCGGATCATGTTCTCGATACGGGAGCGCTCGACCTTCTTCCCCGTTGAGCCTGCCCCTGCCCCGGCCGATAATGACGCCGGGGAAGAGGGAGGACGCGATGAGGCAAGCCCATGTGCGCGGCGCCACGACACCGCCGCTTCGCGAAGAGACGATCGGCGCAGCGCTGAAGGCGGCAGCGGAAAACTGGCCGGATAAGGAGGCGCTCGTCTCCGTGCATCAGGGCATTCGCTGGACCTATGCCGATCTCGATGAAAAGTCCGATGCGCTGGCTGCCGGGCTGCTGGCGCTCGGGCTCCGGCGCGGCGACCGGCTCGGTATCTGGTCGCCCAACAATGCCGAATGGACACTGACGCAATTTGCGACGGCCAAGATCGGCGTCATTCTCGTCAACATCAACCCGGCCTATCGCCTCTCCGAACTCGAGTACACGCTGAACAAGGTGGGCGTCTCCGCACTTGTCACCCCGGAGCGGTTCAAGACGTCGGAATATGTGGCGATGGTGGAGGAGCTTGCGCCGGAGATCCCGCGCTCGACAGGCATCATCGCCTCTGCGCGCCTGCCGCACCTGAAACATGCGATCCAGATCGGAGGCGCGCCGCGCAAGGGCTGGCGAAACTTCGGCGAGATTGCCGGGCTTGCCGGCGATGAAGAACGCCGCATGCTCGCCGTGACGGAACGCGACCTCGACTGCCGCGATGCGATCAACATCCAGTTCACCAGCGGGACGACGGGCCTGCCGAAAGGCGCGACGCTATCGCATCACAATATTCTCAATAACGGTTTCTTCGTCGGCCGCAGTATCGGGCTCAAGCAGGGCGACCGGCTCTGCATTCCCGTGCCGCTCTATCATTGCTTCGGCATGGTGATGGGCAATCTCGGCTGCCTGACGCATGGCGCGACCATGGTCTATCCGGCGGAGGCCTTCGATCCGCTGGCCGTGCTTCAGGCCGTACAGGAGGAACGCTGCACCGGTCTCTATGGCGTGCCGACCATGTTCATCGCCGAACTTTCCCATCCCGACTTCGCGACATTCGACCTCTCCTCGCTTCGCACGGGCTGCATGGCGGGCTCGCCCTGCCCTGTCGAGGTGATGAAGCAGGTGATCTCCGCCATGCACATGACGGATGTCACGATCGCCTATGGCATGACGGAGACGAGTCCGGTGAGCTTTCAGACAGGCGAGGACGACCCGTTGGAGCGGCGCGTCTCGACCATCGGCCGCGTGCAGCCGCATCTCGAGTGCAAGATCGTCGATGCCGATGGCAAGACAGTGCCGCGCGGAACGCCGGGGGAGCTTTGCACGCGTGGCTATTCAGTCATGATCGGTTATTGGGACGACCCCGAGAAGACGGCGGAAGCCATCGACGAGGAAGGGTGGATGCATACGGGCGACCTCGCCACCATCGACGAGGAAGGCTATGGCAACATTGTCGGCCGGCTGAAGGACATGGTGATCCGCGGCGGCGAAAACGTCTACCCGCGCGAGATCGAGGAATATCTCTACCGCCATCCGAAGATCGAAGACGTTGCAGTGGTCGGCGTGCCCGATCCGAAGTTCGGCGAGGAGATCTGCGCCTGGGTGAAGTTGAAGCCGGGCGAAAGCGCCACGGAAGAAGAGATCAAGGCTTTCTGCAACGGCCAGATCGCGCATTACAAGGTGCCGCGCTATGTGCGCTTCGTCGGGGAGTTCCCGATGACGGTGACGGGCAAGGTGCAGAAATTCCAGATCCGCGACGCGATGATCGAGGAGCTGAAACTCGAAGTGGCGAAGACGGCATAAAGCCAGCGCGGCACGAAAAAGCCGCCGCCCGTGGCAAAGGGCGGCGGCTTCGCTGCATACAGTATTCTCAGGCGGCGAGGAGACCCTCGAGGCGCTTGCGGATGATCTGTTCGGCTTCCGCGACCATGCCTTCGATCAGTTCCTTGCAGGTCGGAATGTTGTGGATGAGGCCGGCCACCATGCCGCAGCTCCAGGCGCCAGCATCCATCTCGCCGCCCTGCATGACGCGCGGATAGACACCGCCGACAAGTTCCTTGATGTCGTCGATCGTCGTGGCCTCGCCCTTCGTCTTCTCGATCTCGACGATCTTCTCGACGGCGGCATTCGCCAGCACGCGCTCGGTGTTGCGGAGCGGGCGCATGATGAGGCGCGTGTCGAGCTCCGACGCCGCGATCAATGCCTTCTTCACATTCTCATGCACGGGCGCTTCCTTGGTCGCGATGAAGCGCGTTCCCATGTTGATGCCGTCGGCGCCGAGTGCGAGCGCCGCGACCAGCTGCGAGGCCGTGCCCATGCCGCCCGAGGCGACGAAGGGCACCTTCAGCTCTTCCGCCGCGCGGGGCAGCAGGATCATGTTCGGAATGTCATCCTCGCCCGGATGGCCGCCGCATTCGAAACCATCGACGCTGACCGCGTCGCAGCCGATGCGTTCGGCCTTCAGCGAATGACGGACCGAGGTGCATTTGTGGATCACCTTGATGCCCGCTTCCTTCATCTTGGGCATATAGGCCTCGGGGCTGCGGCCCGCCGTTTCCACGATCTTCACGCCGCCCGCGATGATGGCATCGATGTATTCGGGGTAAGGCGGATTGGCGAAACCCGGCAGGAAGGTGAGGTTCACGCCGAAGGGCTTGTCGGTCATGTCGTTGCACTTCGCGATTTCCTTCGCGAGGGCTTCCGGCGTCGGCTGGGTGAGGCCGGTAATGATACCGAGACCGCCGGCGTTCGAAACGGCGGAAGCCATTTCGGCAAGGCCGACGAAATGCATGCCGCCCTGGATGACCGGATGCTTGATGCCGAAGAGTTCCGTAATGCGCGTCTTCATATGAGCGTCTCCCGAATGCCTGTCTGGGCCCCCCTTAAGGTGGGCGGCCTGTTGCTGCCGGGCACGATAGCCCTATCGGTGCGATTTCGGAACTCGCCGCGCGCATGAAACCCGTTCAGGGCAGAACAGCCGGGTTGCCGTTTCTGACCGGCGGTCAGGATGGCCCGAGCCCAAGCTCCCCGACCAGGCGGGCAAGCGGCGGCGCCTCATGGATCAGGCCGTGGCGGATGATGCTCGCCTCAAGCGGCAGCACACCAAAGCGCTTGTGCAGCATCTCGACCTTTTCCTGGAGCGCCGCGCCCGGCGTTGCGGGCTGGCGGACAATGGCCAGCACCAGCACATCACGTCGCGTCGCACTGGCAGTCTCGTTGCCGAAAAGGTGGCGGATAGCCGGCACGGAGTTCAGGCCGCTCTGGCCGGACGTGCCGTCCTTCACCACGGAGGAGGAGAGCTTGCCGATCAGGACCGCCGCCCCAAAGGGGAAGGTGCCGTTGATATCGAAGATGAGCTTGTCCGTATTGAGGGAGCGGAAATTGTCGCCTGCCGCCCCTTCCGCCTCAAGGGTCGAAAACTCGATCCCCGCCGTCATGGTGACGGCCGAGCCGGTGAGGATATGCGGCTCGATCGACATTTTCACGCCGATCTCCTTTTCGAAATCCCCGCTGCCACCCTCGCCTGTCGCAACGATATAGACCTCGGTGCCGTCAAAAATCTGCGACGTCTCGCCGAGCCGCGCGACGATGGAAGGCGAGGCATCGATCGTCACATAACTCCGCCTGTCATTGGCGATGCTGAGCGCATAGGTCACATCGGGGATTTCGATGGTCGCGGAGCTTGTCGCAGTCCATGTCGAATTGTTGCTGCCCGACGGATTCGTATAGGTGAAGTCGAGAAGCTGAGCACCGAACTGGATCTGCAGCGCGGAGAGAAGGTCGATGCCTGCCGATGAGATGCTCTCGCCATTGCGCCGGATGATATAGGCATCGACAATGACATTCTGCTGCTCGCATTTCGCGCCAAGGCTTTCCGCCTCTTCGGCGGATGCATCGCGTTCCCCGCCTTCCTTGTCGATGAAGCTGAAATCGAGATCGAGGCCGCTCAGATTGTAGCCGCTGTCATCAGCATCATCGTCGTCGTCGTCATCATCGTCATCGTCGTCGTCGTTACTCTTCTTCGGTGCGCGGCAGATGAATTCATCAGCGCCATCCAGCACTTCATCAAGCGGCGGCACGGTGGTTTGCGGCCGCGAAGGATCGCCCGCGCCATAGGCGGCCTTCATATAGAGAGTTACCGTGTCATCGCTCCCGACCCGCGCTTCTGCACCGCGGCGATGAAGGCTGTAGGCAAGCTGCTCATAATTCCCGCGAAGGGCAGCAAGGGCCGCGGCATTCCACAGGGCTTCATTGTCTGTGATGGAAGCGGCCTGCACGAAAGCGTTCATGGACTGCTCGTAATTGCCGAGCATGTCGTGAACCACGCCCGCATAGAACCAGGCGGGCCAGTAGTCACGCGAAAGGCGCGCGGCTGTTTCAAAGCCGACACGCGCAAGATGGAGCTCGAAGTCCGTGCGGTTCTTCTGACGCAACAGGGCCAGCGCCCTGTTGAAGTGGCTTTCATAGGAACGGGGTTCGAGCGCGAGATCCGGCACGGCAGGACCGGGCACCAGAAAATCATCAACCGCCTGCCGGCTCTTCTCGACCTGCGAACCGGAGATACATGCCGAAAGCGAAAGAAAGAGAAGCAGCATCGGCAAAAGCCGCCGCGCGAAGAGTTCCGGCCCCATATAACCCCTCATGATGGTCATTCCGGTTTCCTTCAACAGGAAACCGGAATGATCCTCAGCCCCTAGCGATCCTCGATACAGACCGCCTGCATGTATTTCTTGCTGTCGGCTCCCTTGGTGAAAAGCAGGAAGCCCTTGTAGTGCTTACTGTCTGTCTCCGCCTTGTAGGTCGCGGTGTAGCTGTCCGGCAGCTTCACGCCCTCTTTCGTATAGGACGCGGGCTGCTTGTCAAAATTGAAAGGGGACACTTTCACATAGCTGTCATTGCTGCAATGAAGGCCTGCCCAGCGCAACGTCTTTGCATTGCCGTCATAGGCAGCGACAAGGCATTTGCCATCGCGCGGCCGGAAGCGGATCTGCGTGTCATTATCGCCCTGCACCTTGTGGTCGCCGGCCACATAAACCTTCAACTGCTTCTCCTGAACAGAGGAGCTTTCGTCGTACTTTGTGTAAGTATCGACGCAATCGATGTTCACGTCTTCCTTCTGCTCAAGGCCCGCTTTCGCGTCCTTGTAACAATTGCACTTATACTTGGCGGCAGCCGCCGGGGATGCCGCAAAGGCAGCCGCAACGAGGAAGGAGCCGAGGAGTATGTGTCGCATATTACCTCCGGTGGGTTGATCCTGCGGACGATCATATTCTTCGATCCGCCCGCGACTGCGAACAATTGGCATTTCATGTGTCATATTTCAACCTGTTTCTGTCAATTTTCTCCAGACGTCCGTTCCAGGAAGTGAAAAACGGCAGAAATACGCAATTCTCCGTTTCTGATTGCGCTTTTTTATGTCATCAATAATGCCAATAGACCAATGGGATCGGGGAGCCGGGGAATGAAGAAGTGGCAAATCTACTCGCTTGCGGCAGTGGTGATTCTCGTCGCGCTGGCCGGTACGGCCTATGCGTTCCGCAAGGACCTCATTCTCTACATGGTCGCGACGCGCGCCCGCGATGCAACGCCGGTCGCGCCGAATCGCGAAATCGTCTGGGAGAAGGGGCCGGAAACCGCGGATGCCGGCACCGGACGGCGCCCGCCGAATATCGTACTCATCCTCGCGGACGATCTGGGCTTCAACGATATCAGCCTCTATGGAGGCGGGCTCATCGAGACGCCGAATATCGACGCCCTCGGGCGCTCGGGCGCGAACTTCTCGACGGCCTATTCGGGCACCGCGGCCTGCGCGCCCTCACGCGCCATGATCATGACCGGACGCTACGGCACGCGCACCGGTTTCGAGTTCACGCCGACGCCGCCCGGCATGACGCGTATCGTCGATCTATTCTACAATGACGGTACGCGGCTTCATGAAATGCTGATCGACCGCGAGGCAGCGGCGAATGCGCCGCCCTTCCGCGAGCAGGGCCTGCCCGGCGAGGAAATCACGCTTGCCGAAGTGCTGAAGCCGCAGGGCTATCACAATATCCATATCGGCAAATGGCATCTCGGCAATTCCGCGGAGTTTCTTCCCAACGCGCAGGGTTTCGACGAAAGCGTAATGCTCGAGAGCGGACTCTTCCTGCCGGAAGACCACCCCGATGCCGTGAACGCGAAGCTGCCCTTCGATCCGATCGACCAGTTCCTCTGGGCGCGGATGCAGTATGCAACGTCCTACAATGGCGGCGAATGGTTCGAACCCAAGGGCTATCTCACCGACTTCTATACGGATGAAGCGGTGAAGGCGATCGAGGCGAACAGGAACCGTCCCTTCTTCCTCTATCTCGCGCATTGGGCGGTGCATACGCCGCTGCAGGCGTCGAAGGCGGATTACGATGCGCTATCGCATATCGAAAACCATCGCGAGCGCGTCTATGCGGCGATGATCCGCGCGCTCGACCGCAGCGTCGGCCGCGTGATGGAAGCACTGAAGGAGAACGGGCTCGACGAAAACACCATCGTCATCTTCTCGAGCGACAATGGCGGGCCCGGCTATATCGGCATTCCGGACGTGAACAAGCCCTTCCGCGGCTGGAAACTTACCTATTTCGAAGGCGGCATCCGCGTGCCGCTCTTCATCCGCTGGCCGGGACGGATCGCGGAAGGCGCGGAGCGCGATGTTCCCGTCGCCCATCTCGACATTTTCCCGACCATTGCGGCCGCAGCGGGCGCAAGCCTGCCTGAAGACCGCACGATCGACGGCATCAACATCATGCCGCTGGCCAAGGGCACCGAAACGCAAGAGCCCGATCGTGCGATCTTCTGGCGCGACGGGCATTACCACGCCGTGCGCAAGGATGGCTGGAAGCTGCAATTCGCCGAGCGGCCCAACAAGGTCTGGCTTTTCAATCTGAATGAAGATCCGACGGAACAGAAGAACGTCGCCGAGGAGAACCCCGAAAAGGTGGCAGAGCTGCGCGCGCTTGTGGAAGCGCATAATGCGACACAGCGCGACCCGCTCTTCCCCGCCGTTGCCGAAATGCCGGTGACGATCGACAAGACGCTGGAAGAGGAAGCAACGCCGGAAGACGAATATATCTACTGGCCTGGCTGACGAATTTTCTCAGCGTGACGATGCGTCAAGCGCCGCCTTCTTCCGAAAGGAGCGAAGGCGGCGCTTCTTTTTTCTGTACCTGCGCCCCTTTGCTGTTGTGAACTTCCGGGAAAGACCGGGAGAGAAAGACGGGCGGACGGCAGATTCTTCACGCGGATAGCGAAACGCCGCCAAACAGCGAAACGACAAGGAAAGGGGCCATGGCGAAACTGAAGCAGCACGAAAAAGTGGGCGAGGAATTCCTGTCGGCGGACAGCACGCCGCCAGATGTCACGCATCGCTTCCCCTTCCCTGCCGAAATGGTCTGGGCGGCGCTTCTCGACGGCAAGGCCTGGACGGAATGGTTGCCGCTCACGAAGGTCACCTGGACAAGCCCGGAACCCTTCGGCAAGGGTACGACGCGCACGGTCGAGGCCGGCGGCGCGGCCATTGAGGAAACCTTCTATGCCTGGGACGAAGGCCGCCGAATGGCTTTCCGCTTCGAGCGCAGCCCCCTGCCCATCAAGGCTGGTGCTGAAGACTACCGCGTGGTCGACGCGCCGGGCGGCTGCGAGCTGCAGTGGTGGGGCAAGGCGAAGGCCATTTTCCCGCTCGGCTGGCTTGTCACGCGTCAGCTCCGCTCCGGCCTCAGCAAGGGCATGCCGGAACTCGAGGCCCTGATCGCCCGCAATCCGGAGCGCTTCAAACGCTGATGAAGGGAGAAAATGGCGCGCCCGGAACGATTCGAACGTCCGACCCTCAGATTCGTAGTCTGATGCTCTATCCAGCTGAGCTACGGGCGCGTGCACATCGAGGGAACCCCAAGGGGCGGGTGGATAGTTCCACCATCTCGTCGAAGGCGGGCCACTCTTAAAGCCTTGAGCGGCCAAAGGCAAGGGGGCCAAGAGGCCAAATCCCTCCTCCTCCGGTCGAAAAGCCGCGGAAAGCCGCCGCCTCCAAGGAGGTCAGATTCGGTGGCGGTGGCGGTCGCGGAAGGAAACGGCCGTCCCGAGCGAACGGGCCTCGTAGACGCCACGGGCAACCGCGCGGGCCACGCAATCGGCCGCAAGCGCCCCCAGCGCCGAGAGCGCCACGTGACGCGCTTCCTTGCCCAGCGGACAAGCGCCCGTTGCCAGCACGAAGATCGTGTCGCCATCGACCGGCGCGTGAACGGGGCGGATCGCCCGGGCGAGACCGTCCTGCGCCATGATCGCGATGCGGCGCGCATCCGCGGGGGTGAGATCGGCATTGGTGGCGACGACACCGATGGTGGTGTTGCCGCCGGGCGAAGCGTCTGCCTTGGAGCCCGCAAGCGGGTCGAGTGCGGCAAAGCCGCCAGCGTCTGGCACGCCCCGCCCACCGAATTCTCCATCCATCTCGAAAGGCGCCGCCCAGAAACGGTCCGTGCCGGGCGCTACCACGGCGCCGAAAGGATTGGCGGCGATGAGCGCACCCACCGCCAGGCCGCTTTCCGAGACCACGGAAGCGGAACCGAGGCCTCCCTTGTATCTGCCCGCTACCGCGCCAAGCCCCGCCCCCGCATTGCCAAGCTCGAAATCGGCGGCGGCCGCCTCGCAGGCGGCCCGGCCCAATGCGCGATAGGGCGGCTCCTCGCCCCAGCCCTTGTCGCCGCCATTCATGAGATCGAAAAGGATTGCGGCCGGCACGATGGGCGAGACGAGAGGGCTTCCCCCGACGCGATATCCGCGCCCGCGCGCGCCAAGCCAGGCGGCAACGCCGGACGCCGCCTCCAGCCCCCAGGACGATCCCCCCGACAGGACGATCGCATCCACCGCATCGACAAGGCAGGAGGGATCGAGCAGATCCGTCTCGCGGGTGCCGGGGCCTCCCCCGCGTACATCGCCGCCCGCGACGGCGCGCATCCCGGGCAGAACCACGGTAACGCCGGTGCGCGCCGCCTCGTCCTGCGCGTTACCTACAAGAATACCGTCAATATCGCCGATATGATTGCGTGGGCCTTTGCGGATGGCGCCCAAATACATATGTCTGACCTCTTGCATGTCGGGCGGGGCTGATAGGATCAGGTTTGCCCGGATTCGGGCCCAACCATAGCAAATCCGCCGGCGCCCGCCGCCCGCGCGATCCGGAAAAGGCGGGAGGACGATTTTCCATGAAGATGACGCGAATTCTGCCGGCGCTGGCCGCCGCCGCAGCCGCCCTGCTGTTCGTCCTCGGCATTACCGCCTATCTGTGGCGCAGCGAGGGGCCGCAGCCCTTCATGATTGCCACGGCGAATCCCTATGCGAGCGAGGCCGGCGCGCAGATTCTCCGGGCCGGCGGCAGCGCCGTCGACGCGGCTATCGCCGTGCAGGCGGTTCTTTCGCTTGTCGAGCCGGAATCATCCGGTCTCGCGGGCGGCGCCTTCATGCTGCATTTCGATTCCGCAAGCGGCCGCCTCGAAGCCTATGACGGGCGGGAAACGGCACCGGCGGGGGCCACGCCGCAGCTCTTTCTCGACGAAGAAGGCAAGCCGCTGCCCTTTCTCGAGGCGATGATCGGGGGCAGCTCAGTCGGCACGCCCGGTGCCGTCAAGATGCTCTGGCTTGCGCATGGCGAACATGGCGTCCTCCCCTGGGCGGATCTTTTCAAGCCTGCCATCCGGCTCGCCGAGGAGGGCTTCGCCGTACCGCCCAAGCTTGCCGAGGCGATTGCGCGCGACCCGGTTCTGATGAACATGCCGGTCGCGCAGGATTATTTCTATCGGCTCAACCCGGATGGATCGCGCGTTCCGGCCCAGCAGGGCGACACGCTGAAGAACCCCGCCTATGCGGCGACGCTGAAGCGAATCGCGAGCGAAGGCCCAGACGGATTTTATTCAGGCCCCGTGGCGCAAGCCATTGTGGACGCGGTGCAGAATGCGCCCGCGCGGCCCGGCACCCTCTCGCTCGACGATCTCGCCTCCTATGAAGCAAAGAAGCGCGAGCCGGTCTGCGCACTCTATCGGGCCTATCGCGTCTGCTCCATGCCGCCGCCCACCTCGGGCGGGCTCACCGCGCTGCAGATCCTGGGCATCCTCCAGAATTACGACCTGAACGGCATGGGCCCGATGACGCTCACCTCGGTCCATTTCATCGCGGAGGCGGAAAAGCTCGCCTATGCCGATCGCGACAAATATATCGGCGATCCAGATTTCGTGGATGTACCCGTCGAGGCGATGCTCGATCCCGGCTATCTCGAAAGGCGGGCAAACGAAATCGACGCCAGCATGTCGATGAAGAAGGCAAAGGCCGGAGAGCTCGAGGACAAGCGGGCAATGAACCGGGGGCTCAACCATCCGATCGACAAGCCTTCCACCACGCATTTCAGCATTCTCGACAGCGACGGCAATGCCGTCTCGATGACGAGTTCGGTCGAGGGCCCCTTCGGCTCGCATCTCATGGCGGCCGGCATGATGCTCAATAATCAGCTTACGGATTTCTCCTTCGTTCCCGAGGAAAACGGAAAGCCGGTCGCGAATTCCGTCGCGCCGGGCAAGCGACCGCGCTCTTCCATGACGCCGGTGATCGTTTTCGACGCGGAGGGAAATTTCCACGCCGCCATCGGCTCGCCGGGCGGCAGCCGCATCATCGGCTATGTGACGCAGACGCTGATCGCGCTGATCGACTGGGATATGGACATGACGGGCGCTATCGGCCTGCCGCGTTTCCTCGACCGCAACGGACCGCTGGAGATCGAGGCAGGTACGCCGCTCGAACAGATGATTCCCGATCTCGAAGCGCTCGGCCATGAAGTGAAGGCAGTGCCGCTGATGAGCGGGCTGCACGGCATTCTCGTCACGCCGTCGGGACTGGACGGCGCCGCCGATCCGCGCCGGGACGGCAATGTCGTGACCGGCGAACGCTAGGACCGGAACATTCAGCCGTCGCGCGCGGCGCGGGCGAGGCCGAGCAGCGCCGCATCCTCGCGGCGAATGACATGCACGGGGATGCGTGCGAGCCAGCCGCTGAAGCGGCCTTTCGCCTCGAAGCGGGCGCGGAAGATGTCTTCGGCGAAGAGACCGGGACCGCCCGAAAGCCAGCCGGGCACGATACCCCCGCCGATATAGATCCCTCCCCGCGCGCCAATGGTGAGCGCGAGGTCGCCCGCCACGGCGCCGAGCCAGGCGCAGAAGAGTTGTACGGTTTCCGATGCAATGTCGCAGGTGCCGCGACGGGCGAGCGCCGCGATCTCCGCCGGTGTGAGTTCCGGCTTCGGCTCCCGGCCAGCCATGGCCGCAAGCGCCGTGTAGAGCGTGACGAGACCGGGCCCCGACAATACCCGCTCCGCCGAAACATGGCCGTAGCGCATGCGCAGATGCGCGATGACCGCCGCCTCACGATCGTTACCCGCGGCAAGATCGACATGACCTCCTTCGCCCGGCAGAGCGATCTCGCGACCCCCGGCGAACACGAGCGATGCCACGCCGAGCCCCGTTCCCGCGCCGAGAAGGCCGACAGGCTCGCCCGGAACAGCCTCCCGCGCAGGCCCAACGGCCGAAAGTTCGAAGGGACGGAGCCCCGGCAGGGAGAAGGCTAATGCGGCAAAGTCGTTCATGAGACGCGGCGCCTCGACGCCCGTCACCCGGGCAAGCGTTCTTGCCGTCACGTCCCAGGGACAGTTCGTCATGGCGATGCGCGCTTCGCCGCCTCTTCCCTCGACCGGCCCGGCGGCGCAGGCGGCGACCCCGGCAAGTGGCGGACGCCCCGCCTCCGCGAGAAAGCGGTCGAGTGCCGCTTCCAGTCCGGGATAGTCCGCCGTCAGATAAATGGCGGGCGATGCCACCTCGATCCCGCCTTCCCCCTCGCGCGCAAGCGAGAAGCGGGCATTGGTGCCGCCGATATCCGCTACGAGAAGAGAGCCATCCGCCCCGCCCATATTTGTCCTTATCCCTCGACAGGAGTGTCCGGCCGGGCCACCGCCGCCAAGGCCGAGAGAAACTCGTCGCGCCAGTTCGCGACATCTTCCCTACGCAGGCCCGCCATCAGCGCCTCGAAGCGTTCCCGCCGCTCCTGCAGGCTCATATAGCGCGCGATCTGAAGCGCGTCCGCAACTCCCTTGATGTCGTAAGGGTTGACGATAATCGCTTCCGGCATCTGATAGGAGGCGCCGGCGAAGCGCGACAGAACGAGGACACCCGGATCTTCCGGGTCCTGCGCCGCGACATATTCCTTCGCCACCAGGTTCATACCGTCGCGCAGCGGCGTCACGAAGCCGATCTTGCTCGCGCGGTAGAGTCCGGAAAGAGAACGCCGGGCCATCGGCCGGTTGAGATAGCGCAGCGGCGTCCAGTCGAACTCGCCATAGGCGCCGTTGATGTGACCGGAAAGTCCGTCGAGCTCCTCGCGCATTTCACGATATTCCTGAACGTCTCCACGCGAGGTGGCCGCGATCTGCAGATAGGAGACCTCCCGCCTCGTCTCGGGATAATCCTGCAGCAGGCGCTCATAGGCATGGAAGCGTTCGGCAATGCCTTTCGTATAGTCGAGACGGTCGACGCCGACGATCTGCGTGCGCCCGTTCAGCGATTTCGCCGCCTTCTCATATTGTTTTCTCGCGTCCTTGTCGGTCTCGGCCATTCGCGCGAAGCCTTCCGCATCGATGCCGATGGGAAAGGCGCGCACCGTCACGGTCCTGCCGAAGCAATGCAGCCTGTCGCCCTCCGCGCGGCCATGCGCCTCGCGCACGACATAGTCGCGGAAGCGCTCGCAATCCTGTTCGGTCTGAAACCCGAGAACGTCATAGGCAAAGAGACCCCGCACCATCGCATCGTGATGCGGCAGCGCGGCCAGAACCTCGCGGGCGGGAAAGGGAATATGCAGGAAGAAACCGATGGATTGCTCGGCCCCCATGTGGCGAAGCTCGTTGCCGAAAGCGAGGAAGTGATAATCGTGAACCCAGATCGTATCGTCCGGCTTCAACAAGGGGTGGAGAACGCGCGCGAATTTCGCATTCACGCGCCGGTAGCCTTCATAGTAACGCCGGTCGAAAGCCGTCAGATCGATGCGATAGTGAAAGAGCGGCCAGAGGCAGCGGTTCGCGAAGCCGTTATAATATTCCTCGTGTTCCTCGGCGCTGAGATCGACGGTCGCGAGCGACAGGCTCCCCACATTTTCTATCTTCGCCTGATCCTGAACATGCTCGTCCACCTTTCCGCTCCAGCCATACCAGAGCCCGCCGCGCGATTTCAGCGCCTCGACAAGCGCAACTGCAAGACCGCCCGCGCGGGCGGCATCCTTCACAGGTCCAACACGATTGGAAACGACGACGAGGCGGCTCATATCCTTTCTTCCCACTTGCGGCTCAGGCGCATGGCTGCGTTGATGATCCCGACCAGCGAATAAGTCTGGGGGAAATTTCCCCATAGCTCGCCCGTTGCGGGGTCCGTATCTTCCGACAGCAGGCCGAGACTGTTGCGGCAGGCAAGGATCGACTCGAAAATCTCGCGCGCCTCGTCTGTTCTTCCGACACGCGCAAGGGCGTCGATATACCAGAACGTGCAGATGTTGAATGCGTTCCGCGGCATGCCGAAATCGTCGGCGGTTGCATATCGGAACATGTGATGCCCGCGCCGCAAGGCTTTCTCGATAGCGGCGAGCGTCGATTGAAACCGGGGGTCGGACGGCTTGAGGAAGTTCACTTCCGTCATCAGCAGAAGACCGGCATCGAGCCCTTCACCATCGAAGCTTTCGGCGAAAGCATCCATCTGCCCGTTCCACGCGCGGCTGCAGATCGCTTCATGCACCTCGTTCGCCAGCCTCCGCCAGTGCCGCGCCCTCTCCTGCAGACCGAGATGCTCGGCGATATTCGCAAGCCGGTCGCATGCGGCCCAGCACATCAGGCTCGACGAAGTGTGGATATGGGCGCGCGTCCGCAACTCCCACATGCCCGCATCCGGCTGGTTGTGCATCGCATAGGCGCGCTCGCCGACCTTCTCGTAGCGTTCGAAATCCACTTTCGTCATCTGCTGCAGCAACCGCTCGTCGAAGAAGGATTGCGAGGCGGCAAGGATCACGTTGCCATAGACGTCGTGCTGGAAATGCTCATAGGCCTGGTTGCCCCGGCGCACGGGTCCCATTCCCCTGTATCCCTCGAGCGTCTCGACGATCGATTCCGTCAACTCCGTTTCGAGACCGATTCCGTAGACGGGTTGCAGATGCCCGTCCGGCGCATTGCCGACGATATTGCCGAGATAGCGGAGATAATTCTCCATGGTTTCCACTTCGGCGAGCGAATTAAGCGCACGGACAACGAAGAAGGCATCGCGCAGCCAGCAATAGCGGTAATCCCAGTTCCGCTCCGTGTCCGCCGCTTCGGGGATGCTCGTTGTCAGCGCCGCGACGATCGCGCCGGTCTCTTCGTAGCAGCACAGCTTCAGCGTTATCGCGGCCCGGATCACCGCTTCCTGCCATTCGAGCGGCAAGGCGAGACGGCGTACCCATCTCTTCCAATAGTCCTCGGTGCGCTCCTCGAACTGGCGGGCCGTTTCCTCGATGCCTCCTGTCAGGGTTTCATCCGGCCCCAGTATGAAACTCATCGGGCTCGTGAGATTGAAGACCGTCTCGTCGAGGAGATAGGTCACCGGCGCATTGGTCGTGAGCCGCAATGCAAGCCCGCTATGGACATAGCGGATGTGATTGCTTCCTCTCGTGACCGAAGGCACCTCGGCGCCGTAGTTGAAGCCGGGCCGCATCCTGATGCGGATGCGCGGCGTCCCCTGAAGCGGGCGCACACGGCGCACGAGGGTCATGGGCTGGAAAATGCGTTCACGCTGCATGAAGCGCGGCGCGAAATCCGCAATCTCGATGCTGTTCCCGTCCTTGTCCGTCACCTCCGTGACCAGGATCGCCGTGTTGTGACGGTAATATTGGCGGGTGGAAGTGGCTCCTTCGAGTTCGACACCCCAATAGCCGCGCGCACCGTCGCGCTCTTCGGCGCCGCTGCCGTTCAGCAGGCTGTAGAACACGGGATCGCCGTCGAGCCGGGGCAGGCAACACCAGACGATGCGGGCCCATTTGTCGATCAGCGCGCCATAGGTACCGTTTCCGACAACTCCGAGATCAAGCGACGACAAATTTCCTCCTTTGTCCGGACAGTCTCAACCATCTCCGCTCAGTGACGAGGCCACTTGCTTCAACCAGGCGACGAAATCTCCGACGGATGCGAGACGATATGTTGCGGTGGAAGATCCGTCGCCCACCTTGATCGTAACGCCTTTGAGCGCGTTGACGACCCCAAAGCCATCTTCATCGGTGCGATCGTCGCCTGCGAAAACCGGTATGCGGCCCGAAAAGGGATGCAGCGACATGAGCTTTTCTATGGCGTGCCCCTTGTTCACATGCCCGGGTTTCACTTCGAGAACCATTTTTCCGTGCATGATTTCGAGGCCCGGCATGCCCGAAACCGCCTCCGCCATCGCCTTTCTGCAATCATCTTCGCGCTCGGGCGCACGCCTGTAATGCAAGGCGAGCGCTCCCGGCTTCGGTTCCAGGATCAGGCGGGCGTCGCCGCCGACGAGCGGGGCAAGCTTCGCGGCTATTTCATGTATCGCACCGGATTCGTCGGGAAGATGCGGTTCCATCTCCGGACGTTCGCGCAATTCGAGCCCATGCACGCCCGCTCCGGGCAGCCGCAGCCCCGTCAGATCGTCCAACTCGCCGAGCGAGCGGCCCGAAATCAGCGCCACCGCGCCATCTAGGTTGTCCATCAGGCTAAGCAGCGTTGCCGGGAGGTCCGGATCGATCGTCACGGCATCCGGCGTCGGCGCGAGTTCCGCCAGAGTTCCGTCGAAATCGAGAAAGAGTGCCCAGTTGCGCCGCGGCGCAGGCAGGGCACGCCCGTCATCGGTCATGTCGTCCTTTCCATTATGCCGATTGTCCGGCGAGACGCTCGGCCTCGCCGCAGTCGAGAGGCGTATCGGCATCGTCGGGGATGCAGATACGGAACAATGTGCCGGAAGCGTCGCTGCGCAGCAGTTCGATGTGCCCGCCATGCGCGCGCGTGAGTTCGGCGGCAATCGCTAGGCCAAGTCCGGTGCCGTCGGCACGCCCGCTGCCGGCGAAGGGTTCGAAAAGATGTTCCCGCGCGCGTGGGGGCAGGCCCGGACCATTATCCCATATGTCGATATGCACATGGTCGCCAGCGCGGAGCGCGAAGAGACGTATCTCGCCATCCGTTCTCCCCGTTCCGGCCTGCTCGGTCAACGCCTGCGCGGCGTTGCGCGCCAGATTGAGCAGGATGCGGAACAGCTGGTCGGGATCCGCATCCACGAGGAGGCCGGCCGGCACGTCGTTTTTCCAACGGATCGAGTCGGATTCGCTCCACGCCGCCTCGGCCACTTCGTCGGCGAGAGCGGCGAGTTCCACCTGGCGGCGCCGCGGAGCGGGTTCTTCCGCCCTGCCGAAACGAAGCGACTTGCTGCAGAGCTCTATCGCGCGGTCGATGGAGGCAAAAAGCCTCGGCGCGAGGTGCTGCACGGCGGGGTCATCGATCGCGCCGATGCGATCGGAGATGAGCTGGGCACTGGCCAGAATGTTGCGCAGGTCGTGGTTGATCTTGCTCACCGCCGCGCCGAGCGCGGCGAGATGCGCTTTCTGCGTCAGCGTCGCCCGGATTTCCTTCTGCATCAAGGATAGCTCCCGTTCCGCAACGCCGATCTCATCGGCGCGGGCCGAGGGCGCGATGACGCGGCGCGCATCTTCGGGGTTGTGCCGGAAGGCGACCATGTTGCCCGTGAGGCGCCGCATGGGCCGCACGAGCACGAAGTGCAGAACCAGATAGACGAGGCTCGCCGTGATAACGGAGATGACAAGAGAGAGCAGGAATATGTTCTTGCCATACTGGAGCATCGCCTTGCGCAGAGGGGTCTCGTCGAAAACGATCTCGATCGACTCTCCCGCGCCGAAGCGTGGCTCTCCGGTGACGAGAATGATGCGCCCATTCCCAGCAAAGACCGTTTCGAATGCGTCCATGATCAATTCGAAGGCCATCGCACCGCGCAGATCGAAGCTGGTATCGACCATCGGCGGCATGTCCTCGCTGAGCACGAGGCGGCGCGCATCGTCGCGATGCAGCGCCACGGCATAGACCTGCGCGTTGCGAAGAAGCTCCTCGCGGAGCGCCGGAGAAACCATGTTGTCGGGGCGCGCCTCAAGAGCAAGCGAGGCAATCTGGGCCGCGGCAAGACGCTGTTCCAGCCAGTTCAGGCGGAAATTGGCCACCGAAGGCACGAAAATAAGCACTTCGGCGAGCATCACGAACAAAATCGTCAGGACCAGCAGGCGACGGGAAAGAGAGCCGCGCAGAGGGCGGATGCAGCGCGTGAGCCAACCGGCGGCGCGCTCGTCTCGTTCAACCTTTGCCTTCATTCGCGGATACTGCGCTCCGATGCGTCCGATCCGCCAATTCTAGCCGAAGAGCGAGAGGAATCGCACCAGCATCCTCGTCTTTTTGCTGAAGAGAGTGGGCGTGTAATAGGCACCGGCCGCACGCTTGCTGATCTCGGAGAGCGTCGGATAAGGCACGATGACGCTCGCCATCGAGCTCAGCTTCAGCGCATTCGACTTGGCCAGCACCCAGGGAAGGATCAATTCACCCGCATGGGGGCCCGCAATAGTTGCGCCGAGCACACGGGCATGGCTGTCCGTGACGACCTTGATCACGCCTTCCGTCTCCCGCTCCGCCTGGGCGCGGTCGTTCTCGGCCAGATGCCAGCGAAGCACGTTGATCTTCGAGTAGCGTTGGCGCGCTTCCTCCTCGGTCTCACCAACATGGGCAAGTTCCGGGTCCGTGTAGGTCACCCAGGGAACGGCGTGATGATCGGCGCGCGCGGGAACGCGGAAGAGCGCATTCCGGATCACGATACCCGCGTGATAGTTCGCCACATGCGTGAACTGCAACCCGCCCGCGACATCGCCGATCCCGAAGACGCGCTTGTTTGTCGTGCGCAGCCGTTCGTCGAGCTTCAATCCGTGTTCGGTATATTCGATGCCCGCCTTTTCCAGATCGAGCCCCTCGACATTCGCACGGCGGCCCGTCGCCACGAGAATGTGCGAACCTTCGATACGGCGTGTCTGCCCGCCCTGCACGACTTCAACCGCGATGTTGCCTTCCTCGCCGGAGACCGAGAGCACTTTCGCTCCTTCGAGAATCTCGACGCCCTCGCGGCGCAGCCGGTCGGCGACCACGGCTGAGAGTTCGGGGTCTTCGCGCGAGAGGACGCGCAACCCCTCGATCACGGTCACGCGGGCGCCCAGACGGCGATGCGCCTGCGCCATTTCCATGCCGATCGGCCCGCCACCGATGACGACAAGATGAGCGGGGCATTCACGGTTCTCGAAAATATTCTCGTTCGTACAGAAGGGAATCTTGTCGAGGCCCGGTATGGGCGGCACGAAGGCGCGCGAACCGGTTGCGATCACGAAGCGCCTGGCCGCGATCTCCGCATTGCCGGCGACTACCGTGCAGCCATCGCGAAAGCGGGCGTGCTCCTTGATGACGGTAACGCCCAGGCCTTCGAACCGCGCGACGGAATCGTTCGGCGCGATAGAAGCGATCACCCCATGCACATGGTCGTGCACCCTGGCGAAGTCGACCCTGGCTTCCGCGGGAGCGATACCGAAGGGTTCGCCCGCGCCCATGCGATAGGCCTGTTTGGCGGCGGCGAGAAGCGCCTTGGAAGGCACGCAACCGGTGTTCAGGCAATCTCCGCCCATCTCGTCGCGCTCGACAAGCACCGTGCGTGCGCCCATCTGCGCGGCGCCTGCCGCAACCGACAGTCCGCCGGAGCCAGCGCCGATGACGCAAATGTCAGCCTTGATCCGCTTGGCCATGCAATCCTCGAATGATTTCCTGATGAAACGGCAAAAGAGATGCTCCAGCGGTCTATTCCGCGGCTCCTGTACCCGTAAAGCGCCGATAGATGACGGGGACAAGCGCCAGCGCCGCCAGCGCCAGAATGGGCCCGAGAATTTCCGGCTCGAAGATCAATCCGAGATCCGGGTCCCTTCCGGCGTCGAAGACCGCGCCGAGGCCATTGCCCAGACTCGCGAAAACGAATGTGCCCGGAATGATGCCGAGGAAGGTGGACAGGACATAGGTTCCGAGCGACACGCCGAGGAAGGCGGGAGCGAGATTGACAAGGAAGAAGGGGAAGATGGGCACGAGGCGAAGCACCAGCATGTAGCTGAAGGCATTGCGCCCGAATCCTTCCTCGAGCTTGCGGAGCCTTGGCCCTGCCTTTTCCCGCAGCATGTCTCCCAGCGCCGTCTTCGCGGCGAGGAAGATCGCCGTCGCGCCTATCGTTGCCCCCAGGACCGTCAAAAGTCCGCCGAAAACCGTTCCGAAGAGAAATCCGCCGGTCAGCGTGGCGACCAGCGCGCCGGGAAGCGAAAAGGCCACCATGACGATATAGGCGAGGACATAGACGAAGGCGGCGAGCGCCCAGTTCTCCGCGACCCATGCCGAAAGCGCCTGCCGGTTGTCGCGCAGCGTATCGAGGGTCACGTAGCGGTCCAGCCCAAGCGCGAAAAAGGCACCAAGCCCTGCCGCCAGAACAAGAAGGGGAAGGAAGCGGCGAAGCATGCCGGGCCGGCGATTCCCGGAGGCGGTTTCCGTCATTTGCGTTTCTCCGGCTCGGCCGCGCCGTTGAGCGACCAGTCATATTCATAAGACGAAATGCCCGAGACCTTTTCCAGCGTCCCGGCCAGACCGGAGGCCGCGAGGGCAAAAAAGAACAAAAAAGGTACAAAAAGCCATAAACCGGCCGCCCGAGAGGCAAAAAAGAGAGTGTTGCGCATGGTGCGGGGACATTACGCTCAATCGGCCGGGCAGGAAGACCCCTTCACCCATTTGTGAGACAAGTTCACCGCAGGTGATCGTCCACCCGAATGCCCGCCCGGCGTTGACTTTCCGCCGCCTTATCGCTTATACAGCCCGCCAGACAGCCGTCGGGTGGCAACGCCTGCGGCTCTTGTTTTTATGGCATGGAGAGGCGGTTCGAAAACCGCCCCCTGAGCCGGACCGGCCAAGCGGATTGGCGGGGACCGCGCTCGGCCCAGATCCGCCGGAGAAGAGACGTGAAACGGACCTATCAACCGAGCAAGCTCGTCCGCAAGCGCCGCCACGGCTTCCGTGCGCGCACCGCCACCAAGGGCGGCCGCCAGGTGCTGGCAGCGCGCCGTGCCAAGGGACGCAAGCGGCTGTCCGCCTGACCCCACGGCAGTGGTATCCGGCACCGCGCAAACGGGCCCCGGCCCGCTATCCCGATCAGTTGAGGTTCCGTTGCACGCCGCGTTGCGGAGCCTTGCCGCGAGCTGCCACATGGACCGTCTGCGCAAACGCCGCGACTTTCTTGCTGCCGCCCGCGCGCGAAAGCGCGCCGAGCAGGGCCTCGTGCTGCAGGCCCGCGAGCGCGGCGACGATGCTCCCCCCCGTATTGGCTATACCGTGACGCGCAAGGTCGGCTGCGCCGTCGAGCGCAATCGCGTCAAGCGCCGTCTGCGCGCCGCCGCGGCCGAAGTGCTTTCACTCGCCGCCAAAGACGGCTACGACTACGTCCTGATCGGACGGCAGGCCACGCTGACGCGGAGCTGGCCGGACCTCCTCACCGATCTGAGCCGCGCGCTCGCCGCCGTTCATGGCACGGGCGAGCGCGCCGGCCATCCGTCCAGACCAAAGCGTTCCGATTCCGGGAAAGACCGTCCTCATGGGTGACAATCGCAACTTCCTCATCGCCATTTTCCTGTCGGTACTCGTTTTCGTCGGGTGGCAATATTTCTTCATCAACCCGCAGATGGAAGCCGAGCAGGCACGCCAGCAGGAGCAGGCGGCGGCGGAAGGCATGACGGGGACGGAACCGGGCGCGACCGCCGCGGGCGATGCTCGCCTGCCGAGCGTTGAGGGCCCTGCCCGCACGATCGGCAACGCGCCCGCGCGCTCGACGCTTGCTCGCGACGAAGCGCTCGCTGCTGCGCCGCGCCTTCCCATTCGTTCCGGCGAACTCGAAGGTTCGATCTCGCTCAAGGGCGCGCGCTTCGACGACCTGAAGCTGCGTCAGTATCACGTAAGCGTCGATCCGGAGAGCCCGGAAGTCACGCTCTTCTCTCCCGCCCGCACCGACGCGCCCTACTTCTCCGAATTCGGCTTCATCGGCGCGCCCGGCAGCAATATCGCCCTGCCCGGCTCGCAGACCGTCTGGCAGATCGAGGAGGGCGAAACGCTCACGCCCGAAACGCCCGTGACGCTCAGATGGGACAATGGCCAGGGCCTTGTCTTCCATCGCATGATCGCGCTCGACGAGCATTTCCTCTTCACGGTCACCGACCGCATCGAAAACAATTCCGGCGCGCCCGTCACGCTTTATCCCTATGGCCTCGTCTCGCGCACCGGCAGGCCCGCTGGCAGCTCCTTCTTCATCCTGCATGAAGGCTTTCTCGGCGAGTTCCCGAGCGTCGGCGAAAAGGCGATCAAGTATGAAGACGCCGCCGAAGACGGGCCGGTGAAGGTCACCGACAATGACGGCTGGCTCGGCATTACCGACAAATACTGGGCGGCCGCGATCGTGCCGCAGACTGGCAAATCCTTCGTCGCGAATTTCAGCGAGCATCCCGATCAGGCCATCGAGAATTATCAGGCCGATTTCCGCTACGACGCGCAGGATATTCCCGCAGGCGGCAGCATCGAAATCGCGAACCGCCTTTTCGCGGGAGCCAAGGTCTCGAAGGTCATCGACTCCTATCACGAAGCGGGCATCTACAAGTTCAACCTGCTGATCGACTGGGGCTGGTTCTGGTTCCTCACGCAGCCGATGTTCTCCGCTCTCCATTTCGTCGCGCTTCACGTCGGCAATTTCGGTATCGCCATTCTCATCGTCACGGTCGGCATCAAGCTCGTCTTCTATCCGCTCGCGAACAAATCCTATGTCGCGATGAGCAAGATGAAGAAGCTGCAGCCCGAAATGGAAAAGCTGCGCGAGCGCTATGCCGACGACAAGATGAAGCAGCAGCAGGAAATCATGGAGCTCTACAAGAAGGAGCAGGTGAACCCGCTTGCCGGCTGCCTTCCGGTGCTGATCCAGATTCCGGTGTTCTTCGCACTCTACAAGGTGCTGTTCGTGACGATCGAAATGCGCCACGCGCCCTTCTTCGGGTGGATCAACGATCTTTCCGCGCCGGACCCGACGTCGATCTTCAATCTATTCGGGCTGATCCCCTGGGACCCGCCCTCGATTCTGATGATCGGCATCTGGCCGCTCATCATGGGCTTCACCATGTTCGTGCAGCAGCGCATGAACCCGCTGCCCGCCGATCCGATCCAGGCGCAGATCTTCACCTGGATGCCCGTCATCTTCACCTTCATGCTGGCGGGCTTCCCCGCAGGCCTCGTGATCTACTGGGCATGGAACAACACGCTCTCGGTCATCCAGCAGGGCGTCATCATGAAGCGGCAGGGCGTGCCCATCGAGATATTCAACAATCTCGGCCTGTCGAAGATCGCTGGCGGCGGAAAGCCGAAGTCCTGATCCGATGAGCGAAGCCGCGCCCGAAGGAGCAGACGGCGACACGCCGGATATCGAAACGGGGCGCTGGCTTTTCGCCCAGCCCTGCACCTTCCTGCGCGGTGTGGTGGAGATGAAAGGCCTGCCCGCCACGGCGCTTTCCGAAGTCGCCTTTGCCGGGCGGTCCAATGTCGGCAAGTCGAGCCTCATCAATGCGCTGACCGGCCGCAAGACGCTCGCGCGCACCTCCAACACGCCGGGCCGGACGAAGGAACTCAACTTCTTCGAACTCGGGCCTCAAGGCCAGGCCGCCGTTATGCTGGTCGACCTGCCGGGTTACGGCTATGCCCGTGAAACCAAGGCCCGCGTCGGCGAGTGGACACAACTCGTCATGTCCTATCTCAGGGGCCGCGCACAGCTTCGCCGCGTCTTCGTGCTGATCGACTCGCGCCACGGCATCAAGGAGAACGATCACGAGGTCATGGCCATGCTCGACGAGGCGGCCGTCTCCTATCAGATCGTCCTCACCAAGATCGACAAGCTGAAGAAGGGCGAGCTCGAGAAGCGGCTTAAGGAAGTGCGCGCGGATATCCGGCGCCATGTCGCGGCGCATCCACGGATCGTCGCCACCTCGAGCGAAAAGGGAGACGGCATAGCGGAGCTTCGGGCGGAGGTTGCCTCGCTGGCCGATCCCGCCGCACTGGGGTATAAACCGCAGGCTTGAAAGACCCGCGGGGAAGGCAGAGGGACGAGCATGGCGGACAAGAGCGGCAAGGACGCGGCGCAGCCGGAAGGCCGGGAGATGGACCGGGGACGGATCCTCTCCGAAGCCCTGCCCTTCATGCAGCGCTATGACAGACGCACCGTCGTCGTGAAATATGGCGGCCATGCGATGGGCGACGAAGAACTCGGCGCCGAATTCGCCCGCGACATCGTCATGCTGAAGCAGGCAGGCCTCAACCCCATCGTCGTTCATGGCGGCGGCCCGCAGATCGGCTCCATGCTGACGCGGCTCGGCATAAAGAGCGAGTTCTCGGGCGGCCTTCGCATCACAGACAAGGCGACCGTCGAGATCGTCGAGATGGTTCTCGCGGGTTCGATCAACAAGCAGATCGTGGCGCAGCTCAATCAGGCCGGCGGCCGGGCGGTCGGCCTTTGCGGCAAGGATGGCAATCTCATCGTCGCCCGCAAGATCGAAAAGAAAATTCACGATCCCGAATCCAACATCGAGAAAATTCTCGATCTCGGTTTCGTCGGAGAACCGGAGAAGATCAATCCGGAAATCCTTCAGGTGATCCAGAAGTCCGACATCATCCCCGTGATCGCGCCGATTGGCGTTTCATCGGACGGACACACCTACAACATCAATGCCGATACGGCGGCCGGCGCCATTGCCGCCGCCATGGGGGCCGCCCGCCTTCTGCTTCTGACCGACGTGAAGGGCGTTCTCGACAAGCAGGGAAAGCTGATCGAGGTGCTCACCATCGAACAGGCCAAGGCATTGATGAAGGACGGAACGATTTCGGGCGGCATGATCCCGAAACTCGAAACCTGCATCGAATCCGTCGATGGCGGCGTCGAGGCCGTCGTCATTCTCGATGGGAGGGTTCGCCATGCCGTATTGCTCGAACTCTTCACCGAGCACGGTGCGGGAACGCTGATTCAGCGTTAAGACCTTCGTCCCGCCGGTCTTGCGGCAGCGCCCTGCAATGTTATGGTGTTTCCCGATCTTGGGGAGACGTCCGTAAAACATGTTGCGCTATTTGCAGATCGCCGCTGCCGCCTTGACCGCATGGTTCATGACGAGCTGTCCGGCGTATGCCGATTACCGCTTCTGCAACAAGACGAGCTATGTGCTCGATGGCGCCATCGCTTTCGAGACGGAAGGCGCCGTGAAGAGCCGGGGCTGGGTGCGCATCCTGCCCGGCGAATGCAGCCCGGTTCTCCAGGGCGATGTCGCCGAACAGGACTATTTCGTTTTCGCCCGTTCCATCGACGCTCACGCCGGACGCGTCAAATATTTCTCCGGGAACACACAGTTCTGCACGCTCGAAGACGACTTCGAAATCGAGGGAGGCGGGCAATGCGCCTTGCGCGGCTACGACTCCGCGGATTTTCTGCGTGTACGCACGAAAGCAGGCAAGGACTGGTCGACGACCTTCGCCGAGGCGAGCGAATATAGCGAGGATCAGGCGCGTATCGCCGCCGTCCAGCGGCTCCTCAAGGACAATGGCTTCGCGCTCAACCGGATCGACGGTATTGCCGCGCGCAATACGCTTCGCGCTGTCGAAGCTTTCCAGCGTTCCGCGAATGTCGCGGTGACGGGCAGGATCGATGCAAATCTGCTGGAGCAACTGGTTGAACGCGCCACCGAAGAGCAGAAGGCCGCAGGGCTCGATCTCTGCAACCGGACGGATACGCTCGTCTGGGCAGCGCTTGGCTACAGGAACGGTGAAGACGAAGTGTCGAGCGGCTGGGTTCGAATCGAACCCGGAAATTGCCGTAAGGCGATAAAAGGCAAGCTCGATCAGGAAGCCTATTACGTCTATGCCGAAGGCGTGGACGATGCGGGCGCGATCGCCCGGGGCACCGAAGGCGCGATGATCTGGAGCGGAGGCGACAGCTTCTGCATCAAGACGACGCGCTTCGAAATCAAGGGCCGGCAGCGCTGCGCCGCGCGCGGCTTCGACGAACGCGGTTTCATGAAGATCGAAACGGACGGAAGGCCGCTGCGGCGGCTCGATTTCGACAGGCCGCCCGTGCTTTAGATGTCGGCCCCGAAATATTGCAGGTGCCAGCGCATTTCGTCCTGCGTCATCGGATAGGCGATCCCCTCGCGCGGCAACACGAGATTTGGCTGCGGCACATGCGCGATATAGGTCTGGATTGCGAGCGCGGTGCGCATCGAAAGCCCGGCCTTCCAGCAGAGAGCCGCAATCCCCCTGCCGCTTTGCGCCGCAATGACTTCCTCGATCTTCGTGGCGGGCACGCCCGATAGCAGAGAGACGGCAAGCACTACGGAAGCGCGCTGCGACGTGGTCGCCGCCTCCATGACGATCTCGTCTCCGAGACGTCCTGCCGCATAAGCGTCGCGGATATTCTCGCGCGGCGCGGGTTCGGCCTCCTCTTCGCCGTTCTCGATCCTCGATTGCGCCCTCGCCTTCAACCAATCGGCTGTTTCCCGGTCCAGATCATGCGTTCGCCGCAGTTCATCGATGAGCGCTCGGGAGACGAAGGTAGCGATGCGGCGCACGGCACGCATCGAGAGTTCGGGCCTTACGACAAGGGGCTTGTGCCAGGTCTTGATGCCCGGCGCGCGCTCGATGATACGTTCCATCGTATCCTCGCGGATGCGCGCCCCCTTGTTGGAGAGCAGTTCGCCGATGGCGTCTTCGTCCCGCGATGTGACAACCGCATCCGACACTGAGGCGCTTACACAGGCGCGCCTGGCAATGGCCGCCGCAGCGCCCGGCGCACCGGACGTGGCGATGACTTCGATCAGGTCCTCATCCGAAAGGAGCGGGGAATATTCGAGAATGGGTCCGCAGACGGCCATTTCCGCATCGCGGGCGAGCCTTCGCGCGATCGCGCGGGGCACTGTCGGACAGCTCGCGATCTCTTCAGCGACAATTGCGCGAACGCGGGGCAATTCATCCTCGGCGAGCTTCTCGAGAAGTCCGATCAGACGGTCCTGAATGGCGCTGCGTTCAACTGCCGGAATATCCGGCATGAGCCGTGCGATCTTGCGGGCAAGCTCGCCCCGCACCTCGGCGCTCGTATCGTCCTGCAACAGCTCGTTTGCCTGAATGGGCGCGGACCTGTTTGCGGCGACCAGACCCCGAACCTCCGGATCGTCGTCGCAGGCGAGATAATAGAGCGCCTCGGGCGGCGCGTCCTCGCGCGCGGCAAGCTCGCGCTTCGCCTTCTGCTGATGGCTTTCCAGAACGCGGCGCGCATCCTCGTAGCGAAGCTCCGAGGGAAGCCGCTTCCTGCCGAACCATCTGGCGAGAAATCCGGACGCCATGACCGCCTCCGACTACGCCCCGCAAGGGGCGCGGGTTACTCGCCCGATTTTCCCGCCCGGCCGCTTAACACTCCATTAATCCCCCGCCCCGCGAGGCGCGTCTTGCCAGAGCCGGCCTCAGAAGGCACATAAGAGCCATGACGATCATCGAACCCCACAAGACGGCAGACGCCGCTCCGCGCGATTTCAGGGAGGTCGAAACCTGGATTTTCGATCTCGACAACACTCTCTATCCGCCCGAATGCGATCTCTTTGCGCAAGTCGACCAGCGCATGACATCCTTCATTTCGACCTATCTGGGCGTCGATGCCATCGAAGCGAAGCGCATCCAGAAGGACTTCTATATCGAGCACGGAACCACGCTGTCGGGGCTCATGACGGTCTACGGGCTTGAGCCCACCGAATTCCTCAGCTTCGTGCACGATATCGATGTCTCGGCCGTTCTGGCCGATGCGGCGCTCGGCCAGGCAATCGCGACGCTTCCCGGCCGGAAGCTCGTCTTCACCAACGGCTCGCGCAAACACGCGGAGAATGTTCTTCACCGGCTCGGCATCGATCATGTCTTCGAGGACATCTTCGATATCGTTTCGGCCGAATACGAGCCGAAGCCGCGGCAACGCGCCTATGAGCGTTTCATAGAGGCGAGCCGTGTTGAGCCGCGCCGCGCCGCCATGTTCGAGGATATCGCGCGCAATCTCGAGGTGCCTCACATTATGGGCATGACCACGGTCTGGGTCAGGCCCGCCATCGCGGGGCCCGAGCGGCATCACCGTCTGTCCCACGAGGGGGCGGAGGGCACGCATGTCCATCACGTGACGGACAATCTTCGGGAATTCCTGGAAGCTCTTCCGCTGCGCTCAGCGCCTTCCGAATAGCCGCTCGATATCGGAGAGCTTCAGCTCCACATAGGTCGGGCGGCCATGGTTGCACTGGCCGGAATGGGGCGTCGCTTCCATCTCGCGGAGCAAAGCATTCATCTCCTCCGCCGTGAGCCGCCGCCCCGCGCGCACCGATCCGTGGCAGGCGATGGTGCCGCAGACTTCCTCCAGCCGTTCCTTCAGCGACAGCGCCTCGTCGAGTTCGGAGAGATCGTCCGCAAGGTCGCGCACCAGTCCCGCCACATCGAGCTTGCCGAAGATCGCAGGCACCTCGCGCACGACGACCGCGCCCTGTCCGAAGCCTTCGATCACGAAGCCGAGTTCGGCGAGTTCGGGAATGCGCGCGACGAGGCGTTCGGCTTCGGCCTCGTCGAGATCGACCACTTCGGGAATGAGAAGGATCTGACGCGAAACGCCCGTTGCCGCCATTGCCTTCTTCATCCGTTCATAGACGAGGCGTTCGTGGGCGGCGTGCTGGTCCACGATGACGATACCGTCCGCGGTCTGTGCGATCACATAGGTCTCGTGCAATTGCCCGCGCGCGACGCCGAGCGGCATGTCCACCGTTTGCTCCGCCGCCCGTTCGGGCATCGTTTCGACGCGGGCGGAATGGCCGCCCAATTCGGCGAAAGCGCCTTGCCAGCCCTCGGCGGCTTCCGCGAGGCCGGGTGCTCGCGCCGGGCCGGGCAAGGGCCAGCGCGGAGCATGGGAAGCAGAAGGAAATGTTGCCGTTTCGGGGCGCACGGCGCCCAGCGCCGCACCGGCAACCGTCGTCGAGGCACGATGACCGGCCTCGGCGAGCGCGTGTTTCAAGGCGCCGACGATGAGCCCGCGCACGAGGCCTGCATCGCGGAAGCGTACTTCGGCCTTTGCGGGGTGCACGTTCACATCGACATCGCGCGGATCGAGATCGACGAAGAGCGCGACGGCGGGGTGCCGGTCACGGGCGAGGAAATCCGCATAGGCGCCGCGCACCGCACCGACGATCAGCTTGTCGCGCACGGGCCGCCCGTTCACGAAAAGAAACTGAAGCTGCGCCGTGCCGCGATTATAAGTCGGAAGCCCCGCGAATCCGGTGAGCGCGATGCCTTCGCGTATTGCGTCGATCGCAAGCGCGTTCTCCTCGAAGTCGCGGCCCATAATGGCGCCGAGGCGCGTCAGCCGTCCTGCCTCGCCCGGCAGTTCCGGCTCGAGGCGCAGCAGGTTGCGGTCGCCGCTCGTCAGCGTGAAGCCGGCCTCCGGATGCGCCATGGCGAGCCGTTTCACCACTTCCGATACGGCCAGAGTCTCCGCGCGCTCGCTCTTCATGAATTTTAGGCGCGCCGGTGTCGCGAAGAAGAGGTCCCGCACCTCGATCTGCGTTCCCTGCCGCCCGGCCGCGGGTTCGACCGCACCGGTCTTCCCGCCCTCGACCGAAATGCGGTAGGCCGCATCCGCGTCCTTCGGGCGGCTGAGGATCGCGAGCCGCGCCACAGCGCCGATGGAAGGCAAGGCCTCGCCGCGAAAGCCAAGCGTCGCGATATCATGCAAATCCTCGAGGCCCTCGCCATCGATGCGAAGCTTCGAGGTCGCGTGCCGCTCGACAGCGAGCGCCAGTTCCTCGGCGTTCATGCCGATGCCGTCATCCGTCACGCGAATGAGGTCGCGGCCACCGCCACCGATCACGATCTCGATATGCCGCGCTCCCGCATCGAGCGCATTCTCGACGAGCTCCTTCACCGCGCTTGCCGGACGCTCGACGACCTCGCCTGCGGCGATACGGTTGATCGTTCCTTCGCTCAGGCGGCGGATGCGGCTCATGCGTTCAGCCTTTCCCCTCGGCGAGATATTTCTTCGCCAGGATCTTGCCTTCCTCCACGGCGGGCTGATCGAAGGGATCGACGCCCATCATGCGGCCGGCAATGATTGTCTCCAGCATGAAATGCATGAAGAGCGCGCCAAGCGTCCTTTCGTCGAGCACCTCGAGCATGAAGCTGCGCACCGGTCTGCCGTTCTTCACCAGCGTGTCGGCCGTCGCGCGCTGCTCGGCATCGACGAGATCGCCCACGCTGTGCCCGCCGAGGAAGTCGAAGGCGGTATTCTTCGCAATGTCGGGCGAGGCCTTGGGGCCCTTGCCTTTCGTCTTGGTCATGAAGATGTTGAAAAGCTTGTCCTTCGGGCCCGCGAGCCAGAGCTGCAGCTGGCTGTGCTGGTCGACTGGACCGAGCGCCTTCACCGGCGTCGTGCCCTTGCCATCCTTGCCGAGGCTTTCGGCCCAGAGTTGGCAGTACCAGGCGAGGAAGCGCTCCAGCCGGTCCGCATAGGCCACGACGACGGACATCGATACGCCCTTCTCTTCCGCCATGGCGACGGAGAGCGCCGCGCCGGCGGCCGGTGCGACATCGCCCGCGGCGCGCTTGTCGAGCACCTGCGCCAGCACAGCCGCCGCGCCCTCGCGCACCGCGGCGATATCGAGGCCCATCAGCCGCGCCGGCAGTAGCCCGACATTGGTGAGCACGGCATAGCGGCCGCCCACGCCCGGATCGTGCTCCAGCGTCGGAAAACCCTGCGCTTCAGCAAGCGCGCGCATGGGGTTCGGCTTGCCGTCCTTCGCAGGCTCGGTCAGCACGGCGAAATGATGCTTCATGTATTTCGCGCCGCCTGCCTCCGCGATGGCGCTCATGGCGGAGAGCGTCTGTATCGCGGGCTCGACCGTTCCGCCCGTTTTCGAAACCACGAGAAAGCGTGTGGTGCGCAGATCCGCATTACCGAAAACCGCGTCCATCGTCGTCGCGTCGAGATTGTCGGGAATATGGATGCGAACGCCCTTCTGGGCATGCGCCTGCGTGCCCCAGCCGGTGAGCTGGGCCAGCGCCTGCGCGCCGAGCGCGGAGCCGCCAATGCCGAAAATGAAGATGTCGGTCGTGTTGTCGAGAAGTCCTTCGGCAACTTCCTCGATCCGCGCGAAGTCGTCGCGCCGCCCGGGCACGCGCAGCAATGGCAGCGAGCCTGTCTTATACGCCTTGCGCAGCCAGTCGAGCGCATCTTCCGCCCGGGCGAGCGCCTTGCCATAGCTTTCGCGCGAAAGACCGCTCTCGCCGATCGTATCGGTAAAGCAATTGTCGAGAGACTGGCGGTAAGGCAGGTCGGTATCGGCCATGGGAGTGTCCAACTTTCCGGGAAGGGCCCGGCGGCTAGAATCGCGGGGCCCGGATGAAGCGTAACAAGAACGGAAACACCCGGAAAGCGGACGGGGTTCCCCATCCGGCGGGGCTCCGCTTCAGTGGACCCTTTCGGAAGGTCCCCCCGCGGGAGGCGCCATATCGTCCGTTTCGGGCAGGCCTTCCGGTTCGGGCGACAGGTTGGGCTTGCCGACGATGGAAACGAGAAGCGCTTCCGGCTTCAACAGCCGCTTCGCCACCCGCGCCACGTCCTCGCGTGTGACCGCCTCGATCAGCCCGTTGCGCTCATCCACGTAACCGATGCCATATCCGGCAAGCTGGATGCCGAGAAGCTGGTTCGCAATGGAGCTGTTCGACATGAAGCGCAATGGATAGGAGCCGGTCAGATAGGTCTTCGCGTCCCTCAGCTCTTCCTCGCTCACCCCTTCTTCGGCCATGCGCGCCATCTCCGCCCGCACAAGCGATAATGTCTGCCCCACGCGCTCGTTCTTCGTGCCGACCTGGCCGAGCAGCATCGCGGCATGATCCATCGGGTAAAGATAGCTGCCGATCGAATAGGCGAGCCCGCGCTTCTCGCGCACCTCTTCCGTCAGCCTCGACGAGAAGCTGCCGCCGCCGAGGATATAGTTCATCACATAGGCGGGAATGAAATCCGGGTCCTCCCGCTCGACACCCTCGACGCCGAAGATCATGACGCTCTGCGGAAAGTCGCGGATCACGACCTGCACTTCGCCTGTGCCGTTGACGCCAACATCGGGGATTTCGGGCAGTGTGGCCTCATCCGGCAGATTTCCGAAAGTCCGGTCGAGCAGTATGCGCAGTTCGGAAGGCGAGATGGGACCGACGACGGCGATTTTCAGATTGTCCTTCGCCAGAACCTTCCCGGTATAGGCCAGCAGGTCGTCTCGTGCGATCGCCGCAATGCTCGCCGGCGTTCCGTCTCCGTCGCGCGCATAAGGGTGGTCGCCGAAGGCGGCCTTGTTCCAGTTGTTCGAGGCTATCCAGTCGGGCGACTGGCGATTACGCGCGACGATGGTCGCAATCTGTCCGCGAATGCGCTCCACGGCATCCTCGTCGAAGCGCGGCTCGGTAATCGCGAGGGAAAAGAGTTCGAAAGCCTCGTCTTTCCGGTTCGCAAGAGTCGCGAGCGAAGCGTTGAAGTAATCCTTGTCGGCGGAGAAGGACATGCGCGCGGCGATTTCTTCCATGCGGATCTGGAAGGCCGAGGAATCGAGTTCGCCCGCGCCCTCGTCGAGCAACCCCGACACCATATTGGCGACGCCCGATTTTCCTTCCGGATCGGTCGCGGACCCGCCCTGCCAGGCGGCTTCCATCACGATCACGGGAACTTCGTCTTCCTGAACCAGCCAGGCCTCGATGCCGCCGGCGCTCACCACACGCTCGATATCCATCGCGCGCGCCGGCAAGGCCGCAAGGAAAACAAGGCACAGAAGTGCTGTGACGCCGCGTGTCATCCGGCACCTCCCGGCAGCAGCTCTCCCGTCACGGAATGCGTGCCGGTGAAAACCGATTTCGCCGCTTCCATCACGTCTTCCTTCGTCACTTCGCGCACGCGTTCCGGCCATTCGTGGATCGCCTCCACGCTCATGCCCGTCATCAGCCCCTCCCCATAGGCGTAGGCCATGCTCCGCTGGTTATCGCGCGCATAGACCGCACCGGCGACGATCACCGTCTTGGCGCGCTCCAGTTCCTCTTCGCTCACGCCCTCTTCGATCAGCCGCGCGATTTCCTTTTCCACGCCTTCTTCCAAAGCGTCGAGAGAACCTCCAACCTGGGGAAGCGCATAGATGCCGAACTTGCCGGCATCGAGGCGGCCTCCTTCGTACCAGCTGCGGACACCCGTCGAAACGGACTGTTCCACGACGAGCGAGCGATAGAGACGGCTCGTCGTGCCGCCGCCGAGAATTTCAGCCAGCACGTCGAGCGCCGCTCCCTCCCGCGCGCCCGCGCCGGAATAGGCGGGCGCCGGGTAGTAACGCATCCAGGTCGCTTCCTGCACGCGCGCGTCGCGCCGCGTCACGCGCTTGTCCTCGGAGGGCCATTCGATCTCCTGCCGTTTGCGAAGGAAGGTCGGCGCGCGTTCCGGGATCGCCCCGTAATATTTCTCGGCGAGCGGCCTCAACTCCCGCGCCGTCACGTCGCCGGCGACGATCAGCGTTGCATTGTTCGGCGTGTAGTAGCGCTTGTAGAAGTCGAGCGCGTCCCCTGTCGTCAGCGCGGCAATCTCTTCCTTGTAGCCGATGATGTCGCGGCCATAGGGATGCGCGCCGTAAAGCGCCGCATTCATCTCGGATTGCAGTTCGGCCGAAGGCTCGTTCTCGATCCGCATGCGGTATTCCTCAAGCACCACGTCCCGCTCCGGCAGAACTTCGGCGTCGGTGAGCTGCAGGTTCGTCATGCGGTCAGCTTCCATTTCCATGACGAGCGGCAGACGGTCTTTCGCGATCACCTGGAAATAGGCGGTGAAGTCGTAATGGGTGAAGGCGTTATCCTGACCGCCATTGCGCGCGACGATGCGGGAAAACTGGCCGGGTTCGATCTTGGCCGTGCCCTTGAACATCAGATGTTCGAAAAAATGGGCAAGGCCCGTCTTGCCCGCGTCTTCGTCCGCCGCGCCCAGCTCGTACCAGACCATATGCGTGACGACCGGCGCCCGGTGATCGGGGATCACCAGAACGTCCATGCCGTTCGAGAGCCTGAAACTCTCGGGCGGCGCGCCGGTGGAAATTGTCCCGCCGCGGCCGAAGAGAAGGCCAAGCAGGATGGCGAGGATCAGGACTGCGAAAGGAAGGGCGGCGAGATGGCGGGTGCGCAGCAAGTCTCAATCCTCCGGGGCGTGCTCAAATCTTCCGGTTTCTCTTCCGGTTTCGGGCGCGCAGAAAGACAAAGGGCGGAAAGACCGTCGCCCTTCCGCCTCTTTCCTGTTTCCCTGGCTCAGAAAATGCCGGAAAGCCAGCCTTCCTTCTTGGGCTCGACGGTCGGCGTCTCGCCCTCGGTGACGGGCTTGCCTTCCGCCTCGTTCTGCTGGATGCGCTCGCTCTCCTCGGAGGGGTTAACGAGACGCTCATCCGGCGCCGGGCCGCGGTCACGCCAGAAGATCACGTCGTCCACGAATGTCTCATCGCGTTCGACGAGCGAGCGCGTCTCGGCATTCACGACCTGGCGGATGCGGGGGTCGGCCTGTGCGGCGCCCGTTTCCTGCAGCAGCACCTGCTCGCCCGCGCTTTGCGTGGCGACGGTCTCGGCGGAGAGCGCTTCCGTGCCGATCAGGGCGCGCTGCGCGCCGACCGAGGGCTGAAGTTCCATTTCCTGGGGACGCGGCGCGCCGGGCTGGGGCGGACGCAACGAATAATCCGGCGGGATGACGAGCGGCGCCTTCGTCACGATGGCGAACTCGTCCGGAGCGGATTTGCCATAACCAAGAGTGTCCCGGAGGCTTTCTCCACCACCGCAGGCGGCAAGGGAAAGCGACATGGCGGCGGCAAGGCCGGCTTTCGCGCCCCACCCGGCGATGCGGGAGATTTTCGCTTCGATAGTCACTTCTCGGCTCTCCTTGGTCGTGGCTTTGTGCCGGTCTCGCCAGCTTAGCGCCGTTCACACCGGCGCACCGCCCTATTTCTTGTCCGGGCTGTCCTTCTCGCCGGCGCCCACAAGGCCCGGCCAGACCGATTCGAGGATGATGAGCGCAACGCCCAGCGCGATCCACACATCGGCAATGTTGAAGATATACCAGTAAAATCCGAAGGCGTGAAAACTAAAAAAGTCGGCCACGGCGCCATAGAAAATGCGGTCATAGACGTTTCCGAGGGCTCCTCCGAGGATGAGGCCGATGGCGAGCGCGGTAACCCTGTGCTCCACACGGGCAAGCCAGAGGCTCAACCCGATAATGACCGCAATGGCGAAGCCCGCGAGAAAGGCGACGCCCGTCGCCGTCTGCGCCTCGAACAGGCCATAGCTGACCCCCTGGTTCCAGGCCATGACGAGGTCGAAAAAGGAGGTTATCTCCACACGGCCGCGGGCGGCGATGTCATAGACATTGAGCATCCACCACTTGTGCGACCTGTCGATGGCGAAGCCCGCCAGCGCGATCAGCGAACCATAGAGGGACCAGGGGCCCCAGAAGGTCTCGCGGCTCAGCTTCGCCATTCCCGGTTTCCTTTCGTCCCTATTGCTGCGCGTCGTACTCGCGGACGGCGGCCGCGTCCCTGAGGGATAGATCGGGATAGTCCGGATCGCTCCCCACTTCCGGCAGGATGCGCCAGGAGCGTGCGCATTTCCGGCCCTCTGCAAGCTTCGGCACCACGGCGACACCGGGTACATCGTCGAGACGCCAGGCATCGGCCGGGCCCTCGCCCTCGGTGAGCTTTGCCTGGCTCGTGATCGAGATCTCGGCAAGATCGACGCCCTTCATCGCTTCCACGAGTTCGGGACGCGAGACGAAGACTTCCGGCGCCGCCTCAAGGCTCGCGCCGATGCGCTTTTCGCGGCGTTCGACTTCGAGCGCACCCGTCACCACGCGGCGGAGTTCGCGAACCTTTTTCCACTTCTCGGAAAGCGCCTCGTTCCGCCATTCCGCCGGGATTTCCGGGAAGGTGCGCAGATGGACGGAGTCCGTCTCCGAGGGGAAGCGCGACAGCCACACTTCTTCCACCGTGAAGCAGAGCACCGGCGCGAGCCAGGCCGTGAGACAAGAGAAGAGATGATCGAGAACCGTGCGGCAGGCGCGGCGGCGGATCGCAGACGGCGCGTCGCAATAAAGCGCGTCCTTGCGAATGTCGAAATAGAAAGCCGAAAGTTCGACATTCATGAAGTTCGACAGCGTATGCGCCACGCGCTTGAAGTCGTAATCCGTGTAGGCCTTGCGCACGAGGTCGTCGAGTTCGGCGAGGCGGTGCAGGATCACGCGCTCGAGTTCCGGCATGTCGCCGATGCTCACGCGTTCGGCATCCGTGAAGCCTTCGAGATTACCGAGCAGATAGCGGAAGGTATTGCGCAGCTTCCGGTAGCCCTCGACATTCGACTTGATGATGTCGTTGCCGATGTTGTGGTCTTCCCAGTAATCGGTGTTCGCGACCCAGAGGCGCAGGATGTCGGCGCCATTCTGTTCCACGATCTTCTGCGGCGCGATGACGTTGCCGAGCGACTTCGACATCTTGCGGCCCTTCTCGTCCATGGTGAAGCCATGGGTGAGAACCTGCTTGTAGGGCGCGCGGCCGCGCGTGGCGCAGCTTTCGAGAAGCGAGGACTGGAACCAGCCGCGATGCTGGTCGGAACCTTCAAGATATAGGTCGGCGGGAGAGGGAATGCCGCGCGCTTCCAGCACGAAGGCATGCGTCGAGCCTGAATCGAACCAGACGTCGAGAATATCCGTCACGCGCTCGTAGTCGGTCTCTTGGTAGTCATTGCCGAGGAAATCGCTCGCGGGCCGTTCGAACCAGGCATCCGCGCCTTCCTTCGCCACCGCTTCCACGATGCGCGCATTGACCTTTTCGTCGCGCAGCAATTCGCCGGTCTTCGTATTCACGAAAAGCGTGAGCGGCACGCCCCAGGCGCGCTGGCGCGAGAGCACCCAGTCGGGCCGCCCTTCCACCATCGAATGGATGCGGTTGCGGTTGCGCGCGGGCACCCATCGCACCTTGTCGATTTCTTCCAGCGCCACATCGCGGAATGCCTTGCCGCCCGCCGCCTCGATCTTCGCGTCCATCGCCACGAACCATTGCGGCGTGTTGCGGAAGATCAAGGGCGCCTTGGAGCGCCAGCTATGCGGATAGGAATGGGTGAGCTTGCCCTTTGCGAGAAGCGCGCCCGCCTTTTCCAGTTCCTCGATCACGGCGGCGTTGGCGTTGCCTTCCTTGCCCTGCCGCGTCAGCACGAACTTGCCCGCGAAAAGCGGCACGTGGTCGTAATAGACGCCTTCCTCGTTCACCGTGTCGGGAATGTCCTTCGAACCGAAATTCTCGACCCAGATGATGTAGTCGTCCTGGCCATGGCCGGGCGCGGTGTGGACGAAGCCGGTACCGGCCTCTTCCGTCACGTGATCGCCCGCGAGCAGCGGCACGTCGAAGTCATAGCCCTGACCATGGAAGGGATGCTTGCAGACAGTCAATGCGAGAGAACTCGCCGGCACGTCTTCGAGGCGCGTCCATTCCTCGATCTTCGCATCCTTCGCGACCTGTTCGGCAAGCGCGTCGGCCAGCACGAGCTTCTCGCCCGTTGCCTTCACTTCATAAAGACCATAGGCGATTTTCGGCGAATAGGAGATCGCGCGGTTCGCCGGGATGGTCCATGGCGTCGTCGTCCAGATAACGACCGATGCATCTTTCAGCGCATCGCCTTTCATCACGGGGAACTTCACCCAGATCGTATGGCTCACATGATCGTGGTATTCGACCTCGGCTTCGGCCAGCGCGGTCTTCTCGACCACCGACCACATGACCGGCTTCGAGCCACGATAGAGCGAGCCGTTCATCAGGAACTTCTGGAATTCCTCGACGATCTTCGCTTCCGCATCGAAACTCATGGTGAGGTAGGGATTGTCCCACTCGCCGGAAACGCCCAGCCGCTTGAATTCCTCGCGCTGCACATCGACCCAGTGCTGCGCGAAGTCGCGGCATTCGCGGCGGAATTCGAGCGCCGGCACCTCGTCCTTGTTCAGCCCCTTCTTGCGGTACTTTTCCTCGATCTGCCATTCGATGGGCAGGCCGTGGCAGTCCCAGCCGGGTACGTAAGCCGCGTCCTTGCCCATCATCTGCTGGGAGCGGACGACGATGTCCTTGAGGATCTTGTTCAGCGCATGGCCGATATGGATGTTGCCGTTCGCGTAGGGCGGCCCGTCATGCAGGATGAAAGTCTCGCGGCCCTTCGCGCTTTCGCGCAGGCGCCTGTAGAGATCGAGCTTCTCCCAGCGCGCCAGCCATTCGGGCTCGCGGGCGGGGAGCCCCGCCTTCATCGGAAAATCGGTCTTGGGGAGGAAAAGCGTATCGCGATAGTCGCGGCCTGCTTCTTCCGAGGTCGTGTCTTTGGACGTCGTATCGGTGGACATGGAGGGTCCTGGAAATCGGGGTTGCGCGATGAAACGGAGAAAACCCGGCTCCTGCCCCGGATCGCCTTGAACGGCGTCCTCAGCGGCAGGCCGGGCCTGTAATTCGCGCGATTATGGCGGGAGGGGCCCCGCGCTGTCCCAGCATCATCAAGAGCTTCGTCATGGGGCGAGTTTCTAGCAGCCGGTCCCTTAACAGTCCAGTAAAGGCGCGGTCTTCCGGGCGGCCCCATCCCCGCCTATGATCCGCCCATGCGCCGCCTGATCCCTCTTTTTCTCGCCCTTCTCCTGCCCCTTCTCGCCCATGCGGGGGAGAGCCCCGTGCTTTCCCGGATCGAGGCCTCGGGCGAGCTCCGCGTCGGCCTCACCGGCGACTACAAGCCCTTCTCCTGGGAGGAGCCGGAAGGCCGGTTCGAGGGGCTCGACGCCGATATGGCCCACGCGCTCGCCGATGAGCTCGGCGTCCGCCTCGTCATCGTGAAGACGAGCTGGCCCACCCTCATGGAAGACCTGAAGGCCGGCAAATACGATATCGGCATGGGCGGCATCACGGTCACGGATGAGCGGAAGGAACGCGCCCTCTTCTCCGCGCCGCTCCTTACCGACGGCAAGGCGCCCATTGCGCGCTGCGAGGACGCTTCGCGTTTCGAGACGCTGGACGGGATCGACCGCGAGGGCGTCACCGTCATCGTCAATCCGGGCGGCACCAACGAGGCCTTCGCCCGCGCGAATATCCGCAAGGCGACGCTCGTCCTTCACAAGGACAATGCGAGCGTCTTCGAGGAGATCGCGGCGGGCCGTGCCGATGTGATGATCACCGACGCCATCGAAACGCGGATCATGGCGCGCGAGCATCCCGAACTCTGCGCGGTGAACCCGGACGCGCCCTTCACGCAATCGCAGAAGGCCTATCTCCTGCCGCAGGACGAGGCCTGGAAGGCGCGTATCGACGCGTGGCTGGCCGACATGGAAGCAAGCGGAAAGAAGGAAGTCTTGTTCTCAAGATGGGTGGAGTGAGGCTTCCCTCACGCCGGAATAATCCGCTCCACCGCCCGGGCCTTCAGCGCGAGCTTGCCGTCGCCATTGGTGAACACCGCTTCCACATAGGCTTGCGTCTTCGAGACGTTCAGCACATGGCCCTCGCAAGCGAGCACGCCCTCCGTCACCGGACGGAAGAAATGCATCTGCAGGTCCACCGTCGTGAAGTTCTGGTCATCCTTCAGCATGGTCATCAGCGCGAAGGAACAGGTCTGGTCGGCCAGCGTCGCGAGATAGCCGCCGAACACGGCGACAGGGTTCATGTAGGCGGGATCGACCGGCCAGTCGTAGCGTATGCGGCCCGGCTCCAGCACCGTCAGCTTTCCCGCATAGAGATTGAGCGCCGTCACATGCGGCGGCGCCTTCTCCATCTCGCCCGCCTCGATCCGCTTCAGAATATTCCCCCAGCTCGGCATTATGTCTCCGTCTTCCCGTTTATCGCCGCCGCATCGGCCATCATTTCGTTCAGGCCGATCAATTCGTTATAGCGCTGGAAGGTGACGCGCGCCTCGCCCGCAGACAAGCCCTCACCCTTCACCAGCGTTTCATAGACCGATTGCAGCCGCGCCGTCACCGCGAGCAACGCCGACACGGGGAAGAGCGCGACCTTGAAGCCCAGCGCCTCCAGCGCCTTCGCGCCGAGATAAGGCGTCTTCCCATCTTCCACGATATTGGCGACCAGCGGCATGCCCTTGAATGTCTCCGCCACTTTGCGCAGTTCCGCCTCATCGCGCGGCGCCTCTATGAAAAGAATGTCGGCGCCCGCCTTGAGGAACGCTTCGCCGCGCCTCAGCGCCTCGTCGAGATCATGCGTCGCGCGCGCATCCGTCCGCGCCATGATCTTGAAGCTCGCGCTTTCCCGCGCCTCGGCCGCCGCGCGGATTTTCGCCGCCGCCTCCGTAATGGCCACGACCTCCTTTCCTTCCATATGGCCGCAGCGCTTGGGGAACACCTGATCCTCGATCTGGATGCAGTCCGCGCCCGCCGCTTCATAGGCGCGCGCGAGCTTCGCGGCGTTCAGCGGCCCGCCATGTCCGTTGTCGCCATCGGCGATCAGCGGCACCGGCGCGCATGAGGCAGCAATCGCGCGCACGCGCTCGCTCATTTCCGCCGCGCTCACAAGGCCGATATCCGGCAGGCCGAAACTCGCCCCCGATACGCCGAAGCCCGTCATATAGACCACCTTCGCGCCCGCCTTCGCGGCGAGCTTCGCCGACAGCGCATCATAGGCGCCGGGCGCGACGATGATCTCCTGCCCTTTCAGCAGTTCCTGCAATCGCGTCATGCTCTTTTCTTCTTCCCCGCCTTCATGCCTGGCGGTTTCGCCGGCTGCTTCCTTACCACCGGCGCCTCGCCCCAATCCGCGCTGACGATCCGTGCAAGATCGCCGACCGCCTTCGCTCCCAGCCGCTCCTCGAGTTCGGCCTCCAGCGACAGCACGATGTCGAGCGCATCGAGCCGCATCGCCGCGCCCTCCGGCGCGAAGCGGACGAGCTTGCAGCGCGCATCTTCCGGGTCCGGCTCCAGAAAGATAAGCCCCTTTTCCTCCAGCTCGCGCAAGGCCGTGTTCATGGATTGCCGCGTCACGCCGAGCAGCCGCGCCAGATCGCTCGGCCGGCGCACGCCTGCATGCACATAGATCATGGCCATGGATTCAAGCCGGCGCACACCGCCATGTCCGCGCTCGTCCAGGCTCTTCTGCAGCGCGCCGTCGAACCAGATGAAGCGATTGAGAAGCTGCGCCATCAGAAGCCCGGGCTTCCTGTCCATTTTTCCTCGCGCCCTTTCGCCTTGAGTCATTTGTCAGTTTATCTTACATTCTCGCCGGTCATGCAACGGGAGGAAAGGCATGCCGAGATTGAGACAGGTCGCGAAAGCGGACGCAGACCCCTTCGCGCAGCAGCTTTACAAGATACTCTTCGGGGAGCGCGATCCGGTGAAGGAGCCGGGCACGGCCACAGGCACGCCCGGAAACTGGTGGACCGTCTTCGCCCTCGTGCCGGACGCTTTCAAGCATACGACCGAAGGCTTCCAGTTCTACCGGAGCCCCAATCGCAAGCTCGATCCGAAGCTCCGCGAGCTCGGCCAGATCCGCGCGGGCTTCGCGCGCGGATCGCAATTCGTCTTCTCCCAGCATTGCAAGGCCTGCCGCGATGTCGGCCTCTCGGAAGAGCAGATCGAGGCGATACCGCATTGGCCGATCGCGGATTGCTGGTCGCCCGTCGAGCGCGCGCTTCTTGCCTATACGGATTGCCTGGTGCTGCAGGGCGGCCGTGTGCCCGAAGCGATCTTCGATGCGATGAAGAAACATCTTTCGGACGAAGAGATACTCGAATTCACCTACATCACCGCGACCTACGACATGCACGCCACCATGTCCCGCGCGCTCCGGCTCGAATATGACGACGTGGACGAACGCGTCGTGGAGATCGCAGCGCCCACGGGAAGCTCGAACGACGTGATGAGCATGGTCGACAGCAAGGAGGACTGAAAATGGGCTATCACCATCTTGCGCTCGCCGCACGCGACATGAAGGCGATCCACGAATTCTACGAAGGCATCATGGGCTTCGAACTCGTGAAGGTCGAGGTCGGCCCCGCGCCGGAAGGCGGATGGGCCAAGCATTTCTTCTACCGGATGGAAGACGATTCCAAGTTCATCGCCTTCTGGGAAATGCACGACATTCCCGGCACGGAGAATTTCGAGACGAATCTTTCCAAGGCCGCGGGCGTACCCGACCACATCAATCACATCTCCTTCGATGTGAAGGACAAGGCCGATCTCGACCGCCGCCGCCAGCAATGGCTCGATGCGGGGCTCGATGTGCTGGAGATCGACCATAACTGGTGCCACTCGGTCTACACGAAGGACCCGAACGGCAACTTTGTGGAGTTCTGCCTGACTACGGGCAGCTTCACGGCGGAAGACCGCGAGGCGGCGCTTGCCGCGCTCACCTCGGAGAAGCCCGACTTCTCGAAGCCGCCCGCCAATGTGCAGTTCCACAAGCCGAAGGCGGCCTGACGCGGACCCCGCAAGCAAAGAGACGGACATGCAGGAGCTGCTCGCACCCTGGTATGCCCAGATCAAGTTCCTGCATGTCGTTTTCGTGGGAATCTGGGCCTTCTCCACGGCGGTCGCCTATCAGAACTATGTCATCCCGGCCTTCCGCCGCGCGCTGGCAAACCCGGAGGATGCGGCAGCCATCGATCATCGCAACCGCATGATCGAGGCTTTCGACAGGGGCGTCATTCTCGAACACGTCGCCTTTCCGGGCATCCTCGTCACCGGCCTCCTCATGCTCTGGCTCGGCGGCTGGTCGCCTTCGGAGTCGTGGTGGCTCATGGCCAAGCTAGGCCTGGTCGTCCTCGTCTTCATTCCGATGGAAGCGGTCGACTACCGCATCTCGCATTTCTCGAAGCCCAAGCGGCAGATGCGGCTCGACGGCGAGACGGAGAGGCTCGAAGCCGCCGTCGCCTTCCACTGGAAGTTCCTGCGCGTCAGCACTTTCTTCGTTGTCACGGCGATCCCCGCCGCGATCTATCTCGCGATCGTGAAGCCGGCGTGAGGTCCCACTTCACTTCCCCCTTGAGGGAAGAAGAAGGTCCGGAGGGGCAGTCCTTCACTTCACCTCCCCCCTTGAGGGGGAGGTCGGATCGCGCCAGCGATCCGGGTGGGGGGGGGTATCTCGCTCCCCTCAAAACGAGAGGCCGATCTTCCCCGATACGGTGTAATTCGCAGCCTCCGCCTGTCCGAGACCGGCGATCTCCGTGACCATCTTCATGTCGAAGAATTCATCGAGCGCCGTCAGAACGACACCCATCTCGATGTCTCCCGTGATTTCGTCATCTTCCTTTTCCGCGAGCGGCGACCAGCTGCGTTCGGCGCGGTCGAAGGTCCAATGCGTTTCGAGGCTTGCATAGGGCCGCACCTCGGAGAAAAAGCCCTTCTCTTCCACATCATAGGTGAAACCGCTACGCCAGGTGGCGCGCCCGCGCGAGCGCGTTTCGCCATGTGCATCCGCAGAGACAAGCGCGATCCGGTTCAGGCTCACCTCACCCGCCGGCTTGAATTCGAGGCGGCCGAAGTTCCACTTCCCTTCAAGGCTTGCGCCCGAGTGAAAGCTCGCGCCGCGATAGCCGGCACTCCATGCCGCGCTATCGACATGGTCCGTCCGCGCGCCCGCCCCCGCAAAGGCCCGCAGGCTCAGATGCTCGGTCAGGCCCTGCGTGACGAAAGGCGACACATAGAAGGATTCCGCGCTCCAGTCCGCCGAACCGTCGCGCCATGAGCGTCCCCAGCTCAGCGCGGCACCGATCTTCGTCGTTTCGTCGAGCGGCCAGGCGGCGCCGCCCGAGACCACAAGCCGGCGCTTCCTTCCGTCGAGCATCCAGTCGCCGCTCGTTTCGCTCCAGACCTGCATGTCCGCGGGAAGAAGCGGCTTCGCCTTGCCGATCAGCGCCCTTTCCGCATAACCCGTCACGATGCGCGCGAAAGGAATGACGCTGTCGCTTCCCTCGACGGCGTCATTCCTCCTTTCCTCATCGTCCCTGGGTGCGGCGAAGCGCGCGGCAATGCGCTGCCGGTCCCGGTCCGCGAGGCGCTTTTTCCTTTCCACCGGCGCATGGCGGCGGTCGAGCGCCGCCATTTCAGCGTCCGAGACCCAGCCCGTGCGGATGCGCTGCGGCGCATGGGGCGCGGCGCCGGGGGGCGGCAGGGTGCGTGTGAGCACCGCGAGGTAGCGGGCATGCTGTTCCGGTGTGATCTTGTTCTGCGCGGCAAGCGTTTCGACGGCGGCGACCTGCCAGCCATGCACGATGCGGCGGATATAGCGCAGCGCATAGGCCTCGCGCACCGCCTTCCCTTTCAGACCCGGCGGCGCGGCGCGGGCGACGGCGGGCCGCATGACATCGTATCCCGCGCGCCATCCCGAACGGAGCGCGGCGCGGCGCGCCTCCTCGAAAAGGCCGACCGGCAGACCGAGACTTGCCGCGGCCGGTCCCGGCTGGCAGCGCGGGCAATCGGCCCGCAGGGCGAGGCCGGCAATGCTCAGCCCCTCGACCTCGTGGAGGTCGGGCAATGGCGGGAGAGCGGGCCGCCGCTTCACAGCGAGGAAGGAGGACACCGGCGGCGGCGCCGGATTGCGGGCCGGCGCGCCGTTCAGCAACTTCTCATGCGTCTCCAGCACCGCGAAGTGATCGGCGAAGATGGCGCCGTCCGGCGCGCCTTGATAGCCCGCGCGCGCGGGCGCCGCCGCACCAGCAAGGAGCAGCCCGCAGAGAAGTGCATATCCGGCCAAATATCCGGCAAGGGCGCGCAAACGCCGCTCGGAGCTCGCCATGATCGCGACCTCGTCATCATCCGTTTTTCGGGTTGGTCCGGCTCGACCATCGACGATTGCGCAGAAATCCCGCCCTCTGCCCGGTACCGCATTCAATTTACGGGCGGGCACCGTTAACGGGAAATGAAAAGACCTGGACGGGTCGCTTCAGGAGCATGTTTATCGCGATTTTCGTTCGCCACTGACACACACATTCCATAAGACGACGATCATCCGTATACGTCTTATCTTGCGCCGCGCCCGTCCCGGTTCGGTTACGGAAATTATCCCCGGATTTTTATCCCCGCTCGTTCAGGATATTGGACAAGCAAACTATCAGAAGGCGAAACCAATCCCCGGCAGGCGGGGATAACGCTCTTCTTCCGTCCAATATGACATTCAGGTCCGGGCTTATCCCCGGCCAGTCCGGCAAATTTCGTGGACGCTTTCGTCTCTCGGCGTGCTTTTGAAAAAGGGGAGGATAAGTGGGCGGATGGGTCCCGGTCGGGTCGCACATTTCGTCTTCTGCCGCCCCTTGGCCGACCCTTTTATCCCCGCATCCACGCAGTGTGACGTTTTGATGACGTTTCGATGACGGTGAGGCGATTTGGGGCCGGTTTATCCCCGGTTCCAAGGTTCAGAAGCTCGGCGGCGTACAGGCCGAAACGATCACGCAATCGATGGTGCCAGGGTTCCTGAAACGGTGGGGGAGGCGCGAGTCGAAATAATAGGCGTCGCCCGCAACGAGGCGGCGGGCCTCGCCGCCGACGGTGAGTTCGAGGACGCCGGAAATGACGATGCCGCATTCCTCGCCCGCATGGGAGAGCATCTCATCGCCCGTATCGGCGCCGGGCGCATAGCGCTCATGCATCATCTGGATGGCGCGGCCGCGCGTGTCGCGTCCGACGAGGCGGAAGGAGACGGGCCCGCCCGCGATCTCGCGCAGTTCCTTCGCCTGGTAGAAGACCTTCGAGCGCGGTTTCAGATCGAGCGTCAGGAAGTCGGCAATGGAGATCGGAAAGCCGTCCAGCACCTTTTTCAGGGAGCCGACGGAGGGGCTGATCCGGTTCTGCTCGATCAGCGAAATCGTGCCATTCGTCACGCCCGCCCGCTTCGCCAGTTCGCGCTGGGACAGGCCGTGCATCTTCCGGAGTTCGCGCAGCCGCGCGCCAATATCGGGGCTCGCCTCGTCGCCCTCGGATTTCTCGACATCCCCGGCGACGGGCGCGGAACGGTGCGCTTGTCTGAAGTCCCCTGCCATTTGTCCAAGATACTAAACACCCTTGGCAGAGTCACGCAGGAGAATGCTTGCTTTCGGCGCGTTGCGGACTTTCAATCGCAGAAATTATTAAACGGAGGCACTTCCCATGAGCGCCAGCACGACGCCAAACGACCTCGAATCCTTCTGGCTGCCCTTCACGCCGAACCGCCAGTTCAAGCGCGAGCCGCGCATCGTCTCGCGGGCGAAGGACATGTATTACTACAAGCCCGACGGGACGCCGGTACTCGATGCGACGGCGGGGCTCTGGTGCTCCAATGCCGGCCATTGCCGCGAACCCATCGTGCGGGCGATCCAGGAGCAGGCGGGCGAGCTCGATTTCGCGCCCTCCTTCCAGTTCGGCCACCCCAAGGTCTTCGAACTGGCAAGCCGGATCGCGGACCTCGCGCCGAATGATCTCGACCACGTCTTCTTCTGCAACTCGGGTTCCGAGGCTGCCGACAGTGCGCTCAAGATGGCGATCGCCTATCACCGCGCAAATGGCGAGGGCACGCGCACGCGCCTCATCGGCCGCGAGCGCGGCTATCACGGCGTCGGCTTCGGCGGCATCTCGGTCGGCGGCATGGTCGCGAACCGCAAGTTCTACGGGCCGCTGCTCGCCGGTACGGATCACCTTCCGCATACCTATAACCGCGCCGAACAGGCCTTCACCGTGGGCGAGCCCGAATGGGGCGCGCATCTCGCCGACGAACTGCAGCGCATGGTGGACCTCCACGATGCCTCGACCATCGCCGCCGTAATCGTCGAGCCGATGGCGGGATCGACCGGCGTGCTGCCGCCGCCCAAGGGGTATCTGAAGCGCCTGCGGGAACTCTGCGACAAGCACGGCATCCTTCTCATTTTCGACGAAGTGATCACGGGCTTTGGACGGCTGGGCGCAGCGACGGCTGCGGAACGCTTCGGCGTCACGCCGGACATCATGACCTTCGCGAAGGGTGTGACGTCGGGCACGGTGCCGATGGGCGGCTGTGTCGTGCGCAAGCATATCTACGAGGCCTACCAGACAGGCCCCGATCACATGATCGACCTCTTCCACGGCTATACTTATTCGGGCCATCCGCTGGCCGCGGCGGCGGGCCTTGCCACGCTCGACCTCTATCGCGACGAAGGGCTTTTCGACCGCGCGAAGAAGATGGAGCCCGTGATCGCGAATGCGGCCATGAGCCTCAAGGATCACGGCCTCGTGCAGGACATCCGCACCATCGGTTTCGTGGCCGCCTTCGACCTCGCACCCGTCGAAGGGCTTCCCGGCAAGCGCGGCTTCGACGCCATGCGCGTGGCCTTCCATGAGGAGAACATGATGGTCCGCGTCTCGGGCGACACCATCGCTTTCTCGCCGCCGCTCATCGCGGAGGAAAAGCATATCGACGAGGCCTTCGACAAGTTCCGCCGGACGCTCGACAAGGTGTCGTAGGAAACGATCCTTATACCGATGAAATCAGGCGGGGACAGGGCAACTTGTCCCCGCTTGTTTTTGCGTAGCGGGCATAACTCATGCCCACCGTCACACGAACGTCACCGAACCGTCACATGAGGCGTGGTTATCCCCGCCTGCGGCTTATCCCCGGAATTCAGGGTGCGCGTTTCCCCGACCCGGTTTCCCGAACCGGGAAGACGAGAGAAGAAGCTCCGGTGACTTATCCCCGGAGCCCTCCCTCCACGCGGCGTTTAATATGTTGTGAAATCCCTGGGCGGGGATAACCGGGAGTAGTGTATCCCCCCGCGCGCGCCGGAGCCCTATTTCGCTGCCACGCGCTCCTCTTCCGCCTGCTTCAGCAGTTCGGCCATGACGGCTTTCGCCTTGCCGGGGTGGGACGCCTTCGCGGCCTCGGCGAGGTTCACCGCGGGGTCGCCCACGACGACGACGCCGACCATGCCCATGGCGTAGTGCGGCAGGCATTTGTAGCCATAGACGCCTTCGGTCTCGAAGGTGACGGCGACGGGTGCGTTCATCTTGCCCTTGAAGGGTTCGGCACCTTCCGGCGCCATGCCGCCAATGCTTTCGGCATTGTGACTGCGGTCGGTGGGCACGAAAGTCACGGTGTCGCCCTTTTCGACCTGCAGGAAGGCCGGCTCGAAGACCATCATGCCTGCCTCGCCGCGATTGAGCATCTTCACCTCGAACTCGGCTGCCTGCGCCGGAAAGCCGGCAAGCGCGCCAAGAACAATGGCACCCACGAAGATTTTATTCTGCATACGAAGTTTCATCCGATTTGTTCCTTTTGCTTTCGGGGGCCGGGATCTCGCGGGCGGGACCGATCCCGCCCGCGAGCCCCTGCCACGCCCCACCGCGATGCCGGAGGTCAGTGCCCGGCCATGCTCAGCTCGGCGCCATAGGTGTCGAAGATCGTGCTGTCGGCGGGACCTTCGACCGCGATCTGGGCGACGAGACCGCGCTCCATCCGGGAGAGGGCGTGATCGACGATGATGTAACGGCCCGGCACATCGAAAGTGAGATCGACGACGGTCGCTCCACCCGGCGCGACCGTGACGGTCTGCACGTCCTCGGAGGCGGGGCTCGTCAGGGAGCCATGCGTATAGACCTTGTCGAAGATCTCGCCGATGACATGGAAGCTAGAGGTCTTGTTCGGACCGCCAACGCCGAAATAGATGCGCATGGTTTCGCCGACACGGGCCTCTATCGCGTTGTCGCCGGTGATTGCGCCAACCGTGCCATTGAAGACGTAGTATTCCGGCTTCTCGTCGAGGAGCTTCTCGTAGTCGGTGAAAGCCTCGCCCTTCTGGCCATAGGCAAGCTCGGTATAGACCTCGCCCTGCATGACATAGATCTCGCGGTCGACCGCGGGCAGCCCGCCTTCCGGCTCGACCAGGATGAGGCCATACATGCCTGCCTGAATATGGTCGGCCACCATCGGCGTCGCGCAGTGATAGACATAGATGCCGGGCTTCATGGCCTTGAAGCTGAAACGGGTTTCATGGCCCGGTTCCGTCTGCGTGGCGACCGCGCCACCGCCCGGACCCGTGACGGAATGGAAGTCGACAGAATGGAACATCATGCTGTCTTCGGCATTCTTCAGCGTCACTTCCACCGTGTCGCCCGCCCGCGCGCGGACGAAGGGACCGGGCACCGTGCCGTTGAAGGTCCAGAAGCGGAAGCTCGTGCCGTCGGCGAGCAGTGCCTCGCGCTCGATCGTCTCGAGTTCGACCTTCACCACCGCGGCGTGGTCGCGCGTAATGGGCGCGGGGACGGCTGCGGGATCGAGAGCGATCGACGCGAGGGCGTCGGCATGCTGCGCCTCTTCGGCAGCAGCGGTACCGGCGCCAAGAGAGAGACCGGCGATGAGCGCAATCGCGCTTGCCGTTCCGATGAGAGCTTGCCTGAACCTGCTCATTTGCGTTCTCCTTGACGCTCTTGTTGGGGACGCTTTCCATTTCGTCCATGACGGAAAGATAGGAGCGCCGGAGCACCGCGATTTGCGCTGCAACAATTCGGCAGCGAATGATCCAGGACCACTCACACGGAGAGCATGGGGAAGATGGACAGAGAGCGGCGCATGGAACTCGTCAAACCGGTCGGCCTGTTTTCGGGTCTCGACGAGGAAGGACTTGGCGCCGTTGCCGATGCGGCGCTGGAACTGCCTGTTTCCAAGGGAGAAAAGCTCTTCGAACAGGGCGACGACGCGACACATGGCTATGTCGTCGGATGGGGACAGATACGCCTCGACCAGGTGACGCCGGACGGACAGAACGTGGTGCTGCGACATATGGGCCCAGGCGAGATGATCGGCATCGTCGCGGTGTTCCGCCGCATCCCCTTTCCGGCGACGCCGGTTGTGCTGGAGGACGGGCTGGTGTTTCGCTGGAGCGCGGCGCGGCTCTCCGACCTCATGGCACGTTTCCCGCTGATCGCGCAGAACGCGCTCAATGTCGTCGGCGGGCGGATCGAGGAATTGCAGCGGCGGCTGCAGGAAGTGGCGACGCAGCGCGTGGAACAGCGGATCGCCTCGGCGCTGCTCCGGCTCGCGAACCAGGCGGGACGGCGCGTGGAGGAGGGCATCGAGATTCCCTTCCCGCTCTCGCGGCAGGACCTTGCGGAAATGACGGCCACGACGCTGCATACGGTGAGCCGGACACTCTCGTCCTGGGATCAGGAAGGGATCGTGGAATCGCGCCGTTCGAGCCATCTCGTCATCCGGCGGCCGCACCGACTTGTGGAAATCGCGGGACAGGCATGAGCGCGGCATTTGCGCTCGCGCAAATCGGCCGCAGGGAAAGCCGCTAGGCTCTTTCCGAAACGACACCGGAGGGACAAGATGGCGAACGCATTTCCGGAAGAGCTTTCGAAGCTGACGGTCGGCGAATTGCTGCGGCGCTGGCCCGCCGCCGTTCGGATATTCCTCGACTACAAGATGAATTGTCCGGCCTGCCCCATCGCCCCCTTCATGACGGTGGACGAGGCGGCGGGTGAATATGGCGTGGACGCGGCGGCGCTCAGGCGCGACATCGCACGCGCGGTAACCGGGGCGGAGCCTGTCCAATGAAGGCGCAAAGCGGCGGCATACCGCGTTATCGCAAGTGGGAAGGCCCGGCGATCCTCGAACAGGGATTTCGCCCCTTCTTCCTGCTGGCCGGTCTTCACGCCGCGCTGGCGCTTGCGCTCTGGATCCATGTGCTGGCGGGCGGCTGGATGCCGCCCACGCATTTTCCACTACTCAGCTGGCATGCCCATGAAATGATCCATGGCTTCGCCATGGCGGCCGTGGCCGGTTTCATGCTCACCGCGATCCCGAACTGGACAGGCCGCATGCCGCTGCAAGGGCTGCCTCTGCTGGCGCTGGTCCTCCTGTGGGGGGCGGGCCGCATCGCGGTGCTTTTTTCCGCATCGATGGGCGCAGGCCTAGCGGCGGCGATCGACCTTGCCTTTCCGCTCGTCTTCCTCGCGGTGGTTGCGCGCGAGATCGTTGCCGGGCGCAACTGGCGGAACCTGCCGATGACGGGCGCGCTGACGCTGCTCTTCGCGAGCAATGCACTCATGCATGCGGAAGCGGCGGGAGCGGCCATTCCGGCAGGGAGTGGCGCGCGGCTCGGGCTCGGCCTGCTGGTGCTTCTCATATCGCTGATCGGCGGGCGGATCGTTCCAAGCTTCACGCGGAACTGGCTGGTGAAACGCGGGGTGGCGAAGCTTCCCGCAAGTTTCGGCTGGACGGATCGCATTGCGCTCGGCGCGACGGCAGCCGCCATTGCCCTCTTCGCCGTTGCGCCGGAGAGCGCTCCGCTCGCGTGGGCCGCGCTTGCGGCGGCATTCGCACAGGCCGCAAGGCTCGTGCGCTGGCGCGGCGGCGCCACGGGCGCGGAGCCGCTGGTGACCATCCTTCATATCGGCTATGCGTTCATTCCGCTCGGGCTTGCGCTGCTCGGCCTCTCCATTCTGACAAGCGCGGTGCCGCAGACGGCCGCGCTGCACGCCTTTGGCGCGGGGGCCATCGGCACCATGATCCTCGCGGTGATGACGCGGGCGACGCTCGGCCATACGGGCCGGACGCTTCATGCGGACCGCATGACGATTGCGCTTTATGCCGCCATCGTTCTCGCCGCGCTTGCGCGCCTTGCAGCCGCCTTCCTGCCGGGAATGACGATGACGCTGCTGACGCTTTCGGGCGCGCTCTGGTGCGGCGGTTTCCTGGGTTTCGCGATTGTCTATGGGCGCTACCTGACGCGCCCGCGCGGGTGAGGCTGAGCCCGCGACCTCCCGCCGCAGGGGACACCTCTTGGATAAGGCGGGGGCGACCCTATCTCCTCATTGTTCCCTCTGATGGCACGGGCCCATCTCCCTCCCCTCCCCCGAGCGGGCCCGGCATCCTTCAACCTCCCGGCGAAAGCCGGGAGGTTTTTGTTTTTCGGGTTACTTCGGTAGAGAGGCTTTTTGCCGGGTGCCGAGAGCGGAAGAAGCCCCCCACCCGAAAATCCTCAGGATTTTCGACCTCCCCGCGAGGAGGAGGTGTGAATGCGGGCGGTACCGGGCGCTACACGTCGTTCTTGCCCGCCTTGTGTGCGCTTTCGCGCTCGGCCCAGCCGAAGACGCCTTTCGACATCAGGGAGAGTTCGGCCTTGCGGCGCGCGCCATAGACATTGGTGCGGGCCATATGCGCCTCGCGGTTTTCCGGCTCGGCAAGCGTCGCGGCTTCGACGAGATGACAGGCAAGACGCATGTCTTCCTCGCGGCCGGTGGCGGCGAGTTCCTCCGCGCGGGCGCAAAGCCTTGCGACGCCGCCCGCGAGCGACGCGATCTCGGCGGCGACGACGGCATCCGGCGCGGGCTTCAGGCGCGAGGGGTTGCCGTCATACCAGCCGCCATAGAAACGCCAGATATTGTGTATGATGAATTCGGGCTCGTCATAGACGGGCTTCAAGTAGGGCTTGTCCATGAAGTGCGACGGCAGCTTCACGCCATGGATCAGATCGTCGAGGCGCGCGCCGTCATTCATCATCTCAAGCGAGCGGGAGACGAGGAACTCAAGCGCGGAAGCGATCGTGTCGAGGACGCCCGCGATGCGCGCCTTGCCCGCGATGGGGAGGCCATGTGCGGGAAGCAGAAGCTCCGGCTCCTTCGCCGCCATTTCGCGAAGCGCCTTCGCCCATTCGAGCGGGAAGCGCTGCACCTTTTGCGGATTGCCCGCATTGGGGAAAACCCAGGTGACGAAATCGCCGGAGCAGATGGCCTTGTGCTCGGGTATCCAGGCCCAGAGGTGATCGTCGGTCTCGCCGATGGCGTGGCGCAGCTCGAAGCGGAGATCGCCGGAGCGGAACTCCATCGCGTCGCGGAAGGTGACATCCGGATCGACCCAGGGATCGGGACCGAAGCGGCGGACCGGCGGCTTGCCCTGTGCATTGTCCGCGCCGCCGCCCATGCGCAGTTCCGTCGCGGGCGCGAACTGACGCGCATTGATGGTGAAGTTGTAGCCGTTGGTGAGCTCGTAGCGGCGGAAGCGGGGCTGGACATTCTCATGGCCCGTGATGCGCGGGCGCGGATGCCCTTTCTCGCAGGCCTCGCAGAGAATGGCGCCGGTGCCGCCGACATGGTCGGCATGGCCATGCGTGTAGCAGATATGGGCGACGGGCTCGTCGGACCATTTGCGCAGCGACTTCAACACACCGCCCGCGAAGGCCTCAAGGCTCGTATCGAAAAGGACGAGGCCATCGCCGGTGCGGAAAGCGACGACATGGGAGAAGGCCTCGATGAGGGCGATGCCATCCGCGACCTCGGAAAGTTCCGTCGTCGGACGGTTCACGAGACCGGCGCCTTCATAGATGTCGTTATCGATGTAGCGCGCGGATGTCGCCAGAAGGTCTGCCATCTTGTCTCTCCCGTGAGTGTTTGCGGGAGACTAGCCGCGAGCGAAAGATTGTCTACAATATTCGACCCTAATTTCGTGAGGCGGAATTGAGCTCGCCTCAGCCCTGCCGCTTCAGGCCCAGCATGTTGGCGATCATCTTGTCGAGCGTGGTCTTCGGCGCGAGATTCATCAGGAGTTTTTCGGCGAGGCGGCCCTTCACCGCCGAATAGCGGATCTTGGGGTTCGGCGCCGTCAGCGCCTTGTGGATCAGGCGGCCGAGCCGTTCGGCCGGATAGCCTTCGCGGCCCTGCTGGATGAAGACCTTCTGGAATTTTTCCAGGATCGGCAGATAGGGCGAGTTCGAATAGCGCGCAATATCGATCTCTTCCGCCTTGTCCCATATGGCCGTCTTGACCGGGCCAGGCCCGATGACGACGACGCGAATGCCGAAGAGCATGAGTTCGCGGCGCAGCGCCTCGGAAAAGCCTTCGATGGCGAATTTCGACGCGGCATAGGGGCCGATGAAAGGCATGGCGCGGATGCCGCCCACGGAGGAAATATTGACGATGCGGCCGGGCTCGCCCTTGAGCGACCTGTCCGTGCCGAGAAGAGGCGCGAAAGCCTGCGTGACGAGGAAGGGGCCCGTCACGTTCACATCCATCTGCTTGCGGAAGTCGTCCGGATCGACCTCGATCAGGGGGCCGGATACGGCGATGCCCGCATTGTTGACGAGGCCGGCCAGCGTTTCGCCCTTGAGCGCGGCGCGGACTTCCTCCGCGGCGCGGCGGATGGCGGCTTCGTCCGTCACATCGAAGATGAGCGGGGTGAACCTGTCGCCGAGTTCGGCCTTGAGGCGCTCGGCATCCGCTTCCTTGCGGACCGAGCCGAAGACATGAAAGCCCTTCCCGGCGAGCACCTTGGCGGCGGCATGACCGATGCCTGTGGATACGCCCGTGACGACGACCGATTTCATGGAATTGCCTCCCCGCAAATGACCCAGGGAGGAGAGTTGGTCATGCAGGCTCACAAATCAAGGTCGTAGCGCAGCCAATCGGTGCGGGTGGCGAGCTTGTCGTAGAGATATTGCGCGGTGTTGTTCGTTCGGGCCGTCTGCCAGTAGAGGCGGAGCCAGCCTTCGGCGCGGCCCCTTTGCGCGAGCGCCTCGATCAGGGCGCGGCCCGCGCCCTGCCCCCGCGCCGCCTCGTTCACATAAAGGTCTTCGAGATAGCAGACAGGCTTCGGGCTCCATGTGCCGGGATGGAGGATCGCATGGGCAAAGCCGAGCGGGCCATCCGCCCCTTCCGCGATCAGGCCGATATGGCCGGGCGCCTTTCCCACGAAGCGCGTCCATGTGTCCTCGCTGACTTCGGCAGGGAGGGAGGTTTCGTAGAAGGCGAGATAGCCCGCCCACATCGCGTCCCAGGCCGCACGGTCGCGAGGCTCAAAGGGGCGGATGGTGAGCGGGCCGCTCTTCATGTCACGCCGCGGTCGCGCCGCCGTCGATGACCATGGTCTGGCCGGTCATGAAGGCGCCCGCGGGGCTCGCAAGGAAGACGGCCGCGCCCGCGATCTCGTCCGGCATGCCGATGCGCTTCAAGGGCGCGCCGGCCGTCGAGCGTTCGAGGATTTCCGGATTGTCCCAGAGGGCTTTCGCGAAATAGGTCTTGATGAGGCCCGGCGCGATGCAGTTCACGCGGATATTGTGCGGGCCGTATTCCACCGCGAGATTGCGCGCGAGCTGCATGTCGGCCGCCTTCGAGACGCAATAGGCGCCGAGAATGGGCGAGCCGCGCAAGCCGCCGATAGAGGAGATGATGGTGATCGAGCCGTCCTTGCGCTCGACCATCTGCGGCAACACCATATGGGCGAGCCAGTGGTTCGACTTGATGTTCGCCGACATGATCTTGTCGAAGGCGTCGTCAGGCAGATCCTTCGAGGGACCGAAATAGGGGTTCACAGCCGCGTTGCAGACGAGACTGTCGACACGGCCCCACTTCTTCATCGTGGTGTCGACAAGACGCTCAAGATCGCCCTTGTCGGAAATGTTGCAGGGGACGGCGATGGCACTATCCGCATACTTCGCATTGATCTCGCCCGCGACCTTGTCGCAGGCATCGCCCTTGCGGCTGGAGACGACCACTTTCGCGCCATGCTCCGCCATGCGATGGACGATCGCCTCGCCAATGCCCTTGGTGGAGCCGGTGACGATGGCCACCTTGCCGGTGAGATCGAACAAGCCCATGACGTACCTCCCTGTTTTTCCTGCGCCTTTCCGGCGCGTGTCTTCTGGCAGAATTTAAGATTTTTCCGCGTTCAAACCGGTTCTCGCCGGTCGCGCGCTTTGATAGTCTGGGCGCGGACCAGCGGGGTATGGGGTCTTCATACACCATCGGGGCCGGAAACACAGGCGGGAACTCTCGCGTCCTCTTTGCGTTTCTTCCCCGGGCAACATCAAGCGGAGCAGAAAATGCTGATGAAGAAATTCGCGATCCTGGCTGTTTGCGCGAGCTTCGGGCTTGCGGCCTGCCAGACGCAGGATCCCTATACCGGCGAACAGAAGACGAGCAAGGCCACCTATGGCGCACTGATCGGCGCTGTCGGCGGCGCGCTGGCAGGCGGCCTGATCGGCAAGGGCGACGCCAAGGACCGGCGCGAGCGCGCGCTGATCGGCGCGGGCGTCGGCGCGCTGGCGGGTGGCGGCATCGGCTACTACATGGACAAGCAGGAAGCCGAACTGACGAAGCGCCTCCGGGCCTCCGGCGTGAGCGTGACGCGCGTCGGCAACGACATCATCCTGAACATGCCGGGCAACATCACTTTCGCCACGGATTCTTCCGACATCAATGCCCGCTTCTACGAAGTGCTGAACTCGGTCGCGATCGTGCTGAAGGAATACAACCAGACGCTGATCGACGTGACCGGCCACACGGACTCGACGGGTTCGGATCAGTACAATCTTGAACTCTCGCAGCGCCGTGCGCAGAGCGTCGCGAACTATCTGATGGCGCAGGGCCTCGACTCGCGCCGCTTCTACATCCTGGGTGCGGGCGAAAGCCAGCCCATTGCGACGAACGACACGGCGGCGGGCCGCGAACAGAACCGCCGCGTCGAGATCCGCCTCTCGCCGCTCACCGCGTCGAGCTGATTTTGAATTTCATCCTTATGCGGAAGGCCCGGTGGAAACACCGGGCCTTTTCGTTTCAGGGCGCGGGAAACCGCGTCAACGGATTGTAAGGCAGGTCCGTGTTGCCGTAGTCGAGGCCCATATGGGTGAGCTCCGAGGTCACCTGCGAGCGGTGATGCGTGCCGTGATTGAAGAGCTGCGACCACCAGAAGCTGCGCGGCAGGCGGCGGCCCGAGGGCGTTATCACCACCTCGTCGAACCAGTCAGCCTCCGCGCTTTCGCAGGAAAGGCGCAAACGCGCGTCAAGACCGATACGCGCCGCGCGCAGATTGTCGAAATCGGTTTCGATGCGGCGCTTCGGGTCGAAAGGCGGGGGCGCAATGCCCTGGATGTAGCCGAAGAGATGCGTATCGACCATGAGGATATGATCGAGCGTCGCGAGAATGTCGCCGAAGAACATGCCGCGCGGCTTCGTCAGTTCTTCCCGGGGAAGACCGGCGAGAAGACCGAAGAGTTTTTCGTTCTGCCACTGATTGTAGCGCGAAAGCTCGATGGCGATGGGGCCGTAGCCGCTCACCCGAGCAATCTTTCGATCTCGTCGACAAGCACCTTGTCGAGCGGGCTCACCTTGCTCGGATAGATGTTCACGAGGTCGCCTTCCGGCCCGATCAGATATTTGTGGAAGTTCCAGCGGGGACGCGCATCCTCGCCCGCGACTTCCGTGACCCAGAGATAGAAGGGATGCGCCTCCGCGCCGACGACCTGCTGCTTGGCGGTCATGGGGAAGGTGATCGAATAATTCACCTCGCAGAAGGACGCTATCTCCGCTTCCGTGCCCGGCTCCTGCGCGCCGAAATCGTTCGACGGCACGCCGATGACGGTAAGGCCGCGCTGACGATACCGCTCCCAGAGACCCTGCAGTTCGCGATATTGCGGCGTGAAACCGCACTGGCTCGCCGTGTTGACGATGAGGACGGGTTTTCCCTCGAAGCGCGAGAGCGGCAGCGCCTCGCCCTTGATGGTGCGGAATTCGAATTCGAAGGCCGACATGCGGCACCTCCTCGTCTAAGCTGCGGCGCTCATTATAGCATGGGTCTGGATTTCGGCGAGGGAAGCGGAATGTGCGACACGCTGGTGGCGTTGGGACAAGCGACGGCGAGCGGGGCCATGCTCTTCGCGAAGAATTCCGACCGCGAGGCGAATGAGGCGCAATATCCCTTCTTCGCGGCGGCAGCCGAACACGAAAAAGACGCGCGGCTCCGCTGCACCTATATCGACATTCCCCAAGTCCGGCGCACCCATGCCGTGCTGCTTTCCCGGCCCTTCTGGATGTGGGGCGCGGAAATGGGGACGAACGAGCACGGCGTCGTGATCGGCAATGAGGCGGTCCATGCCAAGATTCCGCCTTCCTCCACGCCGTCGCTTATCGGCATGGACCTTCTGAGGCTTGGGCTCGAACGCGGCGCAAGCGCCGAGGAAGCGCTCGAAATCATCACCTCGCTTCTCGCCGAATACGGTCAGGGCGGGAACTGCGCGCATAAAGGCCGGTTCGAATATCACAATGCCTTCATCATCGCGGATGCGCGGGACGCCTTCGTGCTCGAAACGGTGGGGCGCGAATGGGCGGTGGAGCGGGTCGCCTCGAAGCGCAGCATTTCCAACGCCTATACGATCGGGCGGGATTTCGAGCGGGCGAGCCAGGGCGCGGAGGCGCTCGCCATCGACCATGGGCTGATGAAGCCGGGCGAGGCTTTCGACTTCGCGGATGTCTTCGCGAACCGGAAACGCTCCGCGCTTGCGAGCGGGCATCAGCGCTGGTGCCGGACGAGCGCGCTGCTTGCGGCACGGCGCGGCGGCCTTGCGCCCGCGGACATGATGCGCTTTCTCCGCGACCACGGGGCGCAGGCGGCGAGGCAGGCGGGCTGGCGGCCGGACAGCATTCTCGGCGGCGCGGTTTCGGCCCATGCGACCTATGGGCCGGTGCGCCGCTTCGGCCAGACGACGGCTTCCTGGATAGCGGAACTGGGCGAAGGAAGAGCCGTCCACTGGCTGACCGCCACTTCCGCCCCCGATACGGGCATCTTCAAGCCTGTCTTTTTCGGGCCGGGCTTTTTCGGGCCGGGCTTCAAAGACGCAGCGCTTCCCGACTTCGGGCCCGCGCCCACCGACATATATGACGCGCGAAGCCGCTGGTGGCGGCATGAGCGGCTCCACCGGGCGGTGCTCAGGAACTACCCGGAGCGGATGGCGGCCTATGGCCCCGAGCGCGACCGGCTGGAAGCCTCCTTCATCGAGCGGGTGGAGGCGCTTCTCGCGCGGGGTGGCGATGCGGCGGAGGCCGGCGCCCTCTCCCGTGACATCTGGCGGGAGGCGGACGCCGCCGAAACCCGCTGGTACGAAAAAGTCAGGAAAATCCCCGAAAACCCGGCGCATCTCCCCTCGTCCTTCATGGCCGCGCATTGGGGAAGCCTTGCCCGTCAGGCGCGGATGCGGGGATAAGACCCTCACGCCCCCGAACAGGCCGCACCGCCCATGGGCCCCGGCTTCCGCCGGGGTGACACCTGTTTTTTTGACGGCGCAGCGGCAAATGACGGGCTGCCCCGTGCGGGTTTGGTTAACGCTTTTGCAAGGGCCTCCCCCTTAGGGTGAAAAACAGATGAATTTCGTCCGGGCCCGCAACGCTTCCTTTGGGGGGAAGGGCCCGCGAGACCTCGGGGAAAATGCGCCATGCCGATGCCCTTGCCGCTCAAGCATCTTGCCGCGACGCTGATCTATGCCGTGCCGTCGATCGGGCTTGCCTATGGCCTCATCCATCTTTTCGGCTTCGACCCCAAGCTCGCGACGCTAGGCGGGCTCATTGCCGCGCTGCTCGGCGCGGAAGCCCATGCCGCGATCTCGCGCAATATCGAACGCAAGGCCGTGCGCAAGGAACTCCAGGAACTGACGAGCCTTGCCGCAGGCCTCTCACGCGACCTTGACGATGCCGCCGACAAGATCGTCGAACTGGAAGAGCGCTTCGAGCGCGAGACGACCGAGCGCATGGAGCGCATCTTCTCTGAAATCCGGGTGGTGGAGAGCCTCGTGAAGCGGCTCGCCGAGACGCGCGAATTCGGCAACGCCATCGTGAAACCCGCCGTGGCGGAGACGCCCGCGCCCGAAACGCAGGCCGAAGAGAGCGTGACCGCCGAGGCCGAAAGCGACGTGCCGCCGCCCAAGCCCGAGAAGCGTCTTGAAGACATGAACGACACCGAACTGCTGGACACGATCCGCCGTTCGCTCGAAACGAACCGCGTCGATCTCTATCTGCAGCCGGTGGTGAGCCTGCCGCAGCGCAAGACGCTTTATTATGAGGGCCTGTCGCGGCTCAGGACCGACAAGGGCGAGCTCATCATGCCGCGCGACTATATGCGCGTGGCCGAGCCCGCGGGCATGATGCCGACCGTCGACAACATTCTGCTCTTCCGCTGCATTCAGGTGGTGCGCAAGCTCGCCCAGAGGAACAGCAAGGCCGGCGTTTTCTGCAACATCTCCGCCTTCTCGCTGCTCGACGAGGACTTCTTCCCGCAATTCATCGAATACATGCAGCATAATACGGATCTCGCGCAGCACCTCATCTTCGAGTTCAGCCAGATGACGGTGAACGGCGCGGGGCCCGTCGAGCGCGCAAGCCTCGAGGCGCTGGCCGATCTCGGCTTCCGCTTCTCGATGGACCAGGTGACGAATCTCCGCTTCGACGCCGCCTCGCTCCACGACCGCAACTTCCGCTTCATCAAGGTTTCGGCCGCGACGATGCTCGAAGGCACGCATACGGCAGGCGACATCCACGCCGCCGACCTGAAGGAACTCCTCAAGCGCAACGGCATCCAGCTCATCGTCGACAAGATCGAGCAGGAGCGCGAGGTGGTGGACGTTCTCGATTTCGACGTCGAACTCGGCCAGGGCTATCTCTTCGGCGAGCCGCGCCCCGTGCGCGAAAGCGTGCTGAAAGAGGAGCCCGCCAGCGCCCCGAAGGCGCCGGAACTGCCGCTCGCGGCGGATTGAGCTTCCAAGCAGCCCTAAACCCTTTTTCCCTTGCCTCCCCCTCGCGGGGAGGCCGGATCGCCCTCTTGATCTGAATAAGGCGATCCGGGTGGGGGGCGCTGCTCCGAAAAATCCCCCCGTCATTGGTGCGTGGTTCACCCCCACCCGAAAATCCGCGTTCCGCGAATTTTCGACCTCCCCACAAGGGGGAGGTGAGAAGGCCTGAATGCCCGCTCGTTGCTTCGGTTGACAGGGGTGGCCCCAGCTGACGCATTCATGCGTCAGCTTTTTTGTTTGTCGCGTGATCTTGCGCCGAACCGCTTCCACTTCGGCGGATCACGCTCTATCTTGCCCCGGCAAAACAAGCCGAGAGAGCCACACCCATGAGCCTTGCCGACCTCAAGCCCGTCATCGAACAGGCCTTCGAAAACCGCGCCGAGATCAACGCCCAGACGAAGGGCGAGGTTCGCGATGCCGTGAACGAGGCGCTGAACGCGCTCGACAGCGGCAAGGCGCGGGTGGCCGAGAAGCTCCCGAAAGACATGGGGGGCGAGTGGGAAGTGCATCAGTGGCTGAAGATGGCGGTTCTCCTCTCCTTCCGCCTGAACGACATGACGACCATCGCGGGCGGACCCGGCAAGGACACGAACTGGTGGGACAAGGTGCCCTCGAAGTTCGACGGCTGGGGCGAGGCGGAATTCCGCGCGGCCGGCTTCCGCGCCGTGCCGAACTGCATCGTGCGCCGCTCGGCCTATATCGCGCCGAATGTCGTGCTCATGCCCTCCTTCGTGAATCTCGGCGCCTATGTGGATGAGGGCACGATGGTCGACACATGGGCGACGGTGGGCTCCTGCGCGCAGATCGGCAAGAACGTGCATATTTCGGGCGGCGCGGGCATTGGCGGCGTGCTTGAGCCGCTGCAGGCGGGCCCCGTCATCATCGAGGACAACTGCTTCATCGGCGCGCGCTCGGAAGTCGCCGAAGGCGTGATCGTCGGCGAGGGCGCGGTGCTCTCCATGGGCGTCTATCTCGGCGCCTCGACCAAGATCATCGACCGGGCGACCGGCGAGGTCCATGTCGGCAAGGTGCCGCCTTACGCGGTCGTTGTGCCCGGCGCACTGCCCGGCAAGGCGAGCCCGGACGGCTCGCCCTCGCCGAGCCTCTATTGCGCCGTGATCGTGAAGACGGTGGACGCGCAGACCCGCTCCAAGACCTCGATCAACGAGCTTCTGCGGACTTAATTGTTTGGTCGCATTTTCTGCGGCCAACCGGCGGCCACTTCGCCGGAAAATGCTCCTGTCTGTCCAATTTGACGGTATGCGAGGGGCAGGGTACCAAGTTGCCCATGAACGCGCTTGCCCAACCCGCCTCGCCCTACGATCCCATCGAGATCGCGAAGGAGCTCATCCGCTGTCCGAGCGTGACGCCGGAAGATGAGGGCGCGCTCGCCGTGCTGGAACGCTACCTGAAGCCCCTCGGCTTCACCTGCGAGCGGATGCGCTTTTCGGCGGAGGGGACGCCCGATGTCGACAATCTCTATGCGCGCTACGGGACGGGAAGTCCCCATTTCTGCTTCGCGGGCCACACGGATGTCGTGCCCGTGGGCGATGAGGCCGCCTGGACCACGGACCCCTTCGCGGCGCAGGTGAAGGACGGAAGGCTCTATGGCCGCGGCGCCGCCGACATGAAGAGCGCGGTGGCGAGCTTTACCGCCGCCGCCGAACGGCTGGTGCGCGACGGCTTTCAGGGCTCGATCAGCCTTCTCATCACCGGCGACGAGGAAGGTCCCGGCGTCAACGGTACGGTGAAGATGCTCGAGACGCTGGCCGCGCGCGGCGAGACGATCGACCATTGCCTTGTCGGCGAGCCGACCAGCGTCGAGAAGCTCGGCGACATGGTGAAGGTCGGGCGGCGCGGCAGCATCAATGGCTGGCTCACCGTCCATGGCACGCAGGGGCACGTCGCCTATCCGCATCTCGCCGACAACCCTCTGCCGCGCCTTCTCGAAATGCTGCGCCGCCTCGACACCCAGGTGCTGGACGAGGGAACGGATCACTTCCAGCCATCGAACCTCGAAATCACCACCATCGATGTCGGCAACACGGCGACGAACGTCATTCCGGGCGTCGCCCGCGCCGTCGTCAATATCCGCTTCAACGACCTGCATACAGGCTCCGGCCTCGACAGCTGGATGCGTAAGGTGCTCGACGCGGTGACGGAAGAGATGGGCGGGCGCTACGAATTCACGACGAAGATTTCCGGCGAAGCCTTCATGACCGAGCCGGGCGATTTCTCGGCGCTCATCTCCCGCGCCGTCGAAAAGGTGACCGGCATCACGCCCGAACTCTCGACCACGGGCGGCACGTCGGATGCGCGCTTCATCCGCGCCTATGCGCCGGTAATCGAGTTCGGCCTGCCCAATGCAACCATGCACAAGGCGGACGAGAATGCGGGCGTCGACGACATCACGCGCCTTGCCGATATCTACGAAGAAATCTTGCGGGGCTATTTCGCCGGACGGACGTCTTGAACGCAGCGGACATCACCAACGGACTGACTGGCGCGTGGCGCATCACCGTCCGGGACAAGCGGGCCAAAGACTGCTTCGACCTGAGCGCCGAGGGCGCGATGCGCAGCTTCACCGCGCTGCTGCTCTCGCTGCCGGTCATCTTCTTCACATCGACGCTTTCCTGGCGCTTCGCGGGAGAAGCCTTCGATCTTGGCGAGGAAATATCCTTCGGCCTTTTCATCACGACGGAGCTTCTCAGCACCATCGTCTATTGGGCGCTCTTCCTGGCCGCCATGTCGCGTATCTCGCGAATGATGAGGCTCGAGGCCTATTTCACGCCCTATCTCATCACCTATAACTGGGGCACGCTCTTCACGACGCTCGCCTTTGCGCTGCCGCTCGTTCCCCATGCGGCCGGGCTCTATCCGGCGACGACGGCGTTTCTGCTCGCCATGCCGGCCATCGCGCTGCTCGCCTGGTACCGCTACCAGATCGCGCGGGAAGTGCTCGGCGCGGAAGCGGGCCCGGCCGCCGGCATCGTCATCTTCGAAGTGGTACTCAGCCTTTCCGTCGATCAGCTACTTGGCATGCTTCTCATGCCGGGCGTCGGAGTGTCTGCATGAGCGCGAAGGAGACACGCGACAGGCCCATCGGCGTCTTCGACAGCGGCATCGGCGGGATCACGGTGCTGAAGGCGCTGCGCAAGGCGCTGCCGCATGAAGACCTCGTCTATCTGGGCGATACGGCGCGGCTTCCCTATGGCACGAAGAGCCCCGAAACGGTCACCGCCTATGCGACGCAGGCGACGAAACATCTCCTCGGCCATGAGGTGAAGATGGTCGTGATCGCCTGCAACACGGCATCCGCCGTCGCGCTCGGCCCGCTGAAGGAAGCGCTCGCGCCCATCCCCGTCATCGGCGTGATCGAGCCCGGCGCGAAAGCGGGCGTAAAGGCGACGAAGACGGGCCGCATCGGCGTCATCGCGACGGAAGCGACGGTGAAGGGCGGGGCCTATGCCCGCGCGATCCATGCCGCGATGCCGGAGGCGCAAGTCGCGCAGGCGCCATGCGGGCTTTTCGTGACGCTGGCGGAAGAAGGCTGGACGAAGGGCGAAGTCGCGGAAGCGGCGGCGCGGCGCTATCTCGCGCCGCTCTTCAAGGGACGCGCCGCGCCCGACACGCTGGTCCTCGGCTGCACGCATTTCCCCGTTCTCGCGGGCACGATAAGGAAGGTCGTCGGCAAACAGGTGAAGCTCGTCGACTCCGCGGCGACAACGGCAAAGGCCGTGGAAGAGGCACTTTCAAGCCAGAACCTCGCGACGGCGCGGAAGGGCAAGGGCAAGACCCGCTTTCTCGCCACCGACAGCACGGAGCGTTTCGCGCGCGTCGGCGGCATCTTCTTCGGCGAGGCGATCAGGGCGAAAGACGTCGAACTCGTCGACATCAAGCCGGACTGAGCTTCACTCGTAATCGACCTGCAGAAGATAAAGCCCGTCCGGCGGCGCGACGGGTCCGCAGGCCGTGCGGTCCGCGGCCGCGAGCGCCTTCTCGACGCTGCGCCTCGTCCACTTGCCCTCGCCCACCTGTTTCAGCGTGCCGACGAAGGAGCGCACCTGATTGTGCAGGAAGCTCCGTGCACGGCAGATAACCTCGATCTCGTCGGCGTAGCGCGACACGGTGATCTCGTCGACCGTCTTCACCGGCGATTTCGCCTGGCACTGAACGGAGCGGAAGGTCGTGAAATCATGACGGCCGACCAGCGCCTGCGCCGCATCATGCATCGCCTCCGCGTCGAGCGGCTTGTGCACGAGCCATGCCTGTCCGCGATCGAGCGTCAAGGGCGCGCGGCGATTGACGATCCTGTACATGTAGTGGCGCTTCACGGCGGAAAAACGCGCCTCGAATGTATCCGGCACCGCCTCCGCCTCGATGATCGCAACCGGGTGCGGGCGCATATGTGCATTCACCGCGTCGCGCAGCGTATCGCAGGCCACCTCGCGCGTGAGGTCCACATGCGCGACCTGCCCCAGCGCATGGACACCCGCATCCGTCCGCCCCGCGCCATTCACCTTTATGTCCTCGCCGCAAAAGCCCTTGAAGCCCGCTTCCAGCACATGCTGCACGGAAAGCCCGTTCGCCTGTGCCTGCCAGCCGACAAAGGGCGAGCCGTCATATTCGATGGTGAGTTTATAGCGCGGCATCAGGCGAGAACCTGACCGGGTTCGAGCGGAAAGCCGCGCAGGAAATCGCGCGCGAACATGGGCGACTTGCCGGCGCGCTGCAGATCGGAAATTTCGAGCGCGCCCTGCCCGCAGGCGACGACAATGCTGCCAAGCGTCGAGAGAACCTCGCCGGGCTTGCCGGATTTCGCGACAGGTTTCGCGCGCAGCACCTTGATGCGCGTCGCGTTCCTGCCCTCGCCCAGTTCGAAGAAGGCGCCGGGAAAAGGCGTAAGCCCGCGAATGATGCAATCGAGTTCCTTCGCCGGGCGCGACCAGTCGATGCGGGCCTCCGCCTTCTCGATCTTCTTCGCATAGGTGACGCCTGTCTCCGGCTGCGGCGTCGGTGCGAGACCGCCGCGCGAGAGGGCGCTGAGGGCGCGGACCATGAGTGAGGCGCCGATATGCGAGAGCCGGTCGTGAAGACTGCCCGCCGTTTCCTCCGGGCCGATTTCCACACGCTCGGCGAGAAGCACGGGGCCGGTGTCGAGGCCCTCTTCCATCTGCATCACCATGACGCCGGTCTCCTTATCTCCGGCCATGATGGCGCGCTGGATGGGCGCGGCGCCGCGCCAGCGCGGCAGGAGCGAGGCATGGAGATTGAGGCAGCCGAATTCCGGCGCCTCCAGCACGGGCTTGGGCAGGAGCAGCCCATAGGCGACGACCACAGCCGCATCGAGATCGAGCGAGGCGAAGGCCTGCTGCTCTTCCTCGCCCTTCAGCGAGACAGGCGTGAAAACGGGGATGCCGTGTTCTGCCGCGAAGCGGTGCACGGGCGTGGGCTGCTCGGCGAGCCCACGCCCCGCCTTTCGCGGCGGCTGCGAATAGACGGCCACCACTTCGTGACCGGCGGCCAGAATTTCGGCGAGAACGGGAACGGCGAAATCCGGCGTCCCCATGAAAGCGAGCCGGAGGCTATCCATCTTTCTTCAGCAGGCCCGAGCGGGAGCTCAAGCCGGTTCCTTCTGGAGTTTCTTCTGCTTGGTGAGCTTCTTCAGCATCATGTCGCGCTTCACGCGCGAGAGATGATCGATGAAGAGGATGCCGTTCAGGTGATCCATCTCGTGCTGGAGGCAGGTGGCGAGCATGTCGTCGCACTCCTCCTCGCGGATTTCGCCCTGATAGTCGAGATAGCGCACGCGGCAGTGGGCCGGCCGTTCGACCTCCTCGTAGAAGTCCGGCACGGAAAGGCAGCCTTCCTCGTAGACGGAGGTGTCCTCCGAGGACCAGATGATTTCCGGGTTCACGAAGTAACGCGGCTGCGGCTCCTCGCCCTCGCGGGCAAGATCCATCACGATTACCTGTTTCGGCACGCCGACCTGGATGGCGGCAAGGCCGATGCCCGGCGCGTCGTACATGGTCTCCAGCATGTCGTCCATGAGCGCGCGCAGCTCGTCGTCCACCCGCTCCACGGGGGTCGAGACCTGCTTCAGCCGGGGGTCCGGCGCGGTGATGATTTCTCGTATGGCCATGGGCCTTGAGATAAGCCCGGGGCGCGGCGGGGTCAAGCCGCCCCCGAAAAGCGCGGGGAACGGCCAGATCCCTCCGATCCCTACTCCTCGCAGTTCGCCACGCAGACCTGGTATTCGTTGATCTGGCCGCCGCAGGAGCGATAGCAGCTGTCATACTGGATGCCGCACTGGCTGGACTTGTCGCATGCGCTGTAGTCGACGCTGCGGGTGGGCTCCACCGGCATGGGGTATTTGGCCGCGTCCGCCGCATGGAGCTTCAGCGCCGTGATGTAGGCATCCCGGGCCTTTTCATAGGCCCTGTCGGCCCTTTTCTCGGCCTTGGCCCGGCAGCGTTCCTTTTCCTTCGCCTCGGCCTTCTGGCAGGCGCCCTGCTGCTGCTGGCAGGTCTGCACGCATTTCATGCCCGCATTGCTCTGCGGCGGAATGAAGTCCCTCTTCGTCTCCATGATCGGGCCGCAGCCCGCCAGAACGAACACCGCCGCCAGCACGGCGGCAAGACCGAATTTCATGATGAGCCCCCACTCGAAACAGCGAAACCAGACACAGCATAAGCAAGGCTTCCGGATGGGATAAGTGGGAAAATCATGACAGGAGCGAGCGCGCCGGGAATCGGCCTATAGTCGGGGCCAACCGGAGCCCAGGACCATGAACGACCCTCTCATTCTCATCATCGTGGCGCTGGCGGCGGCCGCGCTTGGCGCGCTTGCCGTCCTGCTGCTGCGCGGCCGGAACAACGCGCCCGACCCTCAGGTGAGCGAACTTGCCCGGCAACAGACCGAACTCATGGGCCGCCTGGCGGCCATGGCCGAAGCGCAACAGCAGACCCGCGCCGAACTCACCCAGACGCTTCACGAGCGGCTGGAGAATGTCAGCCAGCGCATGGGCCAGAGTCTGGAGACGAGCGCACAGAAGACGGCCGAAACGCTGGGCACGCTGACGACGCGGCTCAACGTGATCGACGAGGCGCAGAAGAACATCACGGAGCTTTCGACACAGGTAGTCGGCCTTCAGGACATTCTCGCAAACCGGCAGGCGCGAGGCGCTTTCGGCGAGGTGCAGCTGAACGACATCGTGACGAATGCGCTGCCGCCTTCGGCCTACAGTTTTCAGACGACGCTGGGCAACGGAACACGGGCGGACTGCGTGATCCAGTTGCCGAACCCGCCGGGCCCCATCGCCATCGACGCGAAGTTTCCGCTCGACGCCTATCACGCGCTCCGCAACGCGAAGGACGACGCGGAGCGGACCGTCGCCGCGCGGCAGTTCCGTTCCGACCTCACCAAGCATGTGACGGCGATTGCCGAGAAATACATCGTACCCGGAGAAACGGCGGAATCGGCGCTCATGTTCCTGCCTTCCGAAGCGGTCTATGCCGAGCTCCATGCGGGCTTTCCGGAAGTTCTCACCAAGAGCTATCAGGCGCGCGTCTGGATTGTTTCGCCGACAACGCTCATGGCGACGCTCAACACGGTGCGCGCCGTGCTGAAGGATGTGGAGATGCGCAAGCAGGCAGGCGTCATCCAGAAATATGTCGCGCTGCTGCTCGGCGACGTCGGAAGGCTCAACGACCGCGTCGGCAATCTCGAACGTCATTTTTCGCAGGCCGAGAAGGATATCGGTGAAATCCGCAAGTCGGCGGATGCGATCTCCAGCCGCGGCGAGAAGATCGAGGCGGTGGAGATGGGCGAGGAGAGCGCGGCCGACGCACTCAGCCCTCCCTCGCGCGAGAGCCGTCAGGGCTGACTTTGTTCTGTCACGTCGAATGCCAATTTTTTTGAGGCGACACACGGGCTTTCTTTGCTAGGCTCGCCCCAGGCAGGGATTTCCGGCGCCCTAGGGCGGGCGGTGCGGAGCAGACGGGGGCAAGGCGCATGCAGGCAGTTCACGACTTCGTGGAGATGATCGACGGGTATCTGTGGGGCCCCTTCATGCTGGGCGCGCTGGCGCTCACCGGCGTCTTCCTGACCATCGGACTGCGTTTCATTCCCTGGCGGAAACTTCCGGTCGCGTTTCGTCTCGCCGTGCAACCCTCGAAGGGCGCGGGCGACATTTCGCCCTTCCAGGCGCTGATGACGGCGCTGGCCGCCACCGTCGGCACCGGCAATATCGCGGGCGTTGCCACCGCGATCTATTTCGGCGGTCCGGGCGCCCTCTTCTATATGTGGGTGATCGCGCTGATCGGCATGGCCACGAAGTATTCGGAAGCCGTCTGCGCCGTTGCCTATCGCGAAGTCGACGAACTCGGCAACCATGTCGGCGGGCCGATGTACTACATCAAGAACGGCGTCGGCGCGAAGTTCCCGAAAGTCGCGCTCGTGCTCGCTCCCGCCTTCGCGATCTTCACCGCCTTCGCCGGTTTCGGAATCGGCAATGGCGTACAGGCAAACTCCGTAGCGCTCGCGCTGAAGGACAATTTCGCTGTTCCCGTCGAACTCACCGGCTTCATCCTCATGGTCATTGTCGGCCTGGTGCTGATCGGCGGCATCCGTCGCATTGCCGAAGTGGCGAGCGCACTCGTTCCCTCGATGATCGTTCTCTATCTCGGAACCGGCATCGTCATTCTTGCGATGAACTACGAGGCAGTTCCCGGCGCCATCGCGCTCATCTTCCACTCCGCCTTCAATCCGGTTGCCGCGGAAGGCGGCTTCCTCGGCGCGACGGTCATGCTCGCGATCCGCTGGGGCTTCGCGCGCGGCATCTTCTCGAACGAGGCGGGCCTCGGCAGTGCGGCCATCGCCCATGCGGCGGCGAAGACCGACGATCCGATCCAGCAGGGCCTTGTCGGCATGCTCGGCACCTTCATCGACACCATCATCGTCTGCACGATCACCGGCCTCGTCATCGTCACGTCGGGTGTATGGACAAGCGGCGCCAATGGCGCCGTGATGACCAGCACCGCCTTCGACGCCGGCATTCCCTATGGCGGCGTGATCGTCGCGGTGTCGCTTGCACTCTTCGCCTTCACGACGTTGCTCGGCTGGTCCTATTACGGCGAGCGGGCGGTGGAGTTTCTCTTCGGGGTGAAGGCGATCGTGCCCTATCGCGTCATCTGGGTGCTGGCCGTTCCGGTGGGCGCGACGGTCAGCCTCGATTTCATCTGGCTGCTCGCGGATGCGCTGAACGCGATGATGGCCATTCCGAACCTGATCGCACTCCTCATCCTCTCGCCCGCCATCTTCGCGATGACGCGGAACTACTGGGCGAAGGACAAGTAGGGCCAATCTCCCTCAATCCACCCTCCCCTTGAGGGAGGGTCGAGAAATTCGAGCTTGCGAAGAATTTCTCGGGGAGGGGTAAGCGAGCGAAACGCCAGAGCATCTGCATCGGGAAGGCCGACCCCCTCCCCTAAAAATCCTGACGGATTTTTAGACCCTCCCTCAAGGGGAGGGTGAAAAAAGGGATGGCCCGGCTCTCTCGCCAGTCAATGCCACCTGATTGCGCCGACTTTCCACCCGCACTCAGAACGGCCGGCGCGACTTCATGGCGGCGGCGAGCGTGCCGTCGTCGAGATAATCGAGTTCGCCGCCCACGGGCACGCCATGCGCGAGGCGCGAGACGGAGATGCCGAGGCCGGAAATGCGGTCGGTGATGTAGTGCGCGGTCGTCTGACCGTCGACCGTCGCGTTCATGGCGAGCACGATCTCGGTAACCTCGCCGCCCGTCAGCCGCTCGACCAGCTTGCCGATATTGAGATCGTCCGGGCCCACACCGTCCAGCGCCGAGAGGACGCCGCCCAGCACGTGATAGCGGCCCTTGTGCGCGCCCGCGCGTTCGAGCGCCCAGAGGTCGCCCACTTCCTCCACGATACAAAGTACATGGGGGTCTCGCGTCCCGTCCGTGCAGATCGCGCAGGGGTCCTGCGTATCGACATTGCCGCAGGTCGAGCAGATGCGCGCCTTCACCGCCGCTTCCGCCATCGCCTGGGCAAGCGGCATCAGCAGCGTTTCCTTCTTCTTGATGAGCTGGAGCACGGCGCGGCGCGCCGAACGGGGACCGAGGCCGGGCAGCTTCGCAAGAAGCGCGATCAGGCGCTCGATCTCCGGACCGGTGACGGCCATGCTCTCAGAGACCGAGGCCGGGCGGAATCGGCAGGCCGCCCGTGACGGCCTTCATCTTCTCGGCGGCAAGCGCTTCGGCCTTCGACTTGGCATCGGCGCAGGCGGCGACGACGAGATCTTCCAGCACCTCGCGCTCCTCGTCCTTCATCAGCGAGGGATCGATCGAGACCTTCTTCACCTCGCCCTTGCCCGACATGGTGACGGCGACGAGGCCGCCGCCCGCGCGGCCCTCGACCTCGGCCGATTCGAGCTCGGTCTGCAGGTCCTGCATACGGGACTGAAGCTGCTGCGCCTGCTTCATGATGTCGAAGATGTTCTTCACGTCTAATCTGGCTCCCTGCTGTCATAGTCGGCGGCCATCGCGTCGAAATCGATGCCGGGATCGTCCGGATCGGCCGGCATCACTTCCTCGCCGGCCGGCAGAACGAGGTCGGGCGAGCGCACATCGACGATCTCCGCGCCCGGAAAAGCCGCAAGCGCGGCCTTGACCAGCGGATCGGTCTTCGCTTCTTCCTTCGCCGCTTCCTCGCGCGTCATGGCCTGTTCGCGGAGCGTCGGCGCGCTCACCGGCGCCTGCCCACGCGCGACGGTCACGAACCAGCGCTGGCCCGTTGCCTTCGACAGGGCTTCGGAAAGCTCGTTCGCAACCGTGTTCGGCGTGCCCTCGAGCGGGCTGATCTCGATGCGACCCGGCTCGAAGCGTATAATGCGCACGCCCGCTTCCAGCGCATGTTTCAGGCGGATGTTCCGCTCCTTCGCGAGCAGAGCCACCACATCCTCGATGCTGTTGAGAAGGACGGAAGGCGCTGCCTGCACCGCAGGCGAAGGCCGTGGCTCGGTGCGAAGGGAGGAGACGGCGCGAAGCTGCGCGCGGGGCCCGTCGCCAGACGGCGCGCTGCGCGACGGCGAAGGCGCCGAACCGCCGCCGCCCTTCAATTGTTCGACGAGCTCCTCCGGGCTCGGCCCGTCCGCAACATAGGCAAGCCGCACAAGGACCATCTCGGCGGCGGCGATGGGCCGGGCAGCGCCCTGCACTTCCGTGAGCCCCTTCAGCAGCATCGACCAGCTGCGCGAGAGCACGCGGATCGGCAGGTTCTTCGCCATCTCGCTGCCGCGCTGGCGCTCCGTTTCCGACATGGCGATATCTTCGCTCGCGCCTTCCACGAGCTTCAGCCGCGTCAGCCAGTGCGTCAGGTCCGCGAGATCGGAGAGCACGACGGCGGGGTCCGCGCCGACATCATATTGCGCGCGAAGTTCGGTCAGCGCGCCGCCGATATCGCCCTTCATCAGGAGGTCGAAGAGATCGAAGATGCGCGCGCGGTCGGCCAGGCCCAGCATGTCGCGAACATCCGCCTCGCGCACGCCGTCCTGCGCATGCGCGATGGCGCGGTCGAGCAGCGAGAGCGAATCGCGCGCCGAGCCGTCGGCCGCGCGGGCGATCAGCTTCAGCGCCGCTTCCTCCGCCTCGACATTCTCCTTCTTCGCGACGGACCCGAGCAGGCCCGACAGTTCCTCGACGGAAAGCCGGCGCAGGTCGAAGCGCTGGCAGCGTGAGAGTACCGTCACCGGGACTTTGCGGATTTCCGTCGTCGCAAAGATGAACTTCACATGCGCGGGCGGCTCTTCCAGCGTCTTCAGCAGGCCGTTGAAAGCCTGCTTCGAGAGCATGTGCACTTCGTCGATGATGTAGACCTTGTAGCGCGCCGAAACCGGCAGGTAGCGCACGCTGTCGATGATCTCGCGAATGTCGTCGATGCCGGTGCGGGACGCCGCGTCCATTTCCATCACGTCGACATGACGCGATTCCATGATCGCCTCGCAATGCACCCCAAGCCCGTCCATGTGGATGGTCGGCGCGTCCACGCCCGGCTTCTCGTAGTTCAGCGCGCGGGCCAGAATGCGCGCGGTCGTCGTCTTGCCCACGCCGCGGACGCCGGTCAGCATGAAGGCATGGGCGACGCGGTTCGTCTCGAAGGCGTTCTTCAAGGTGCGAACCATCGCCTCCTGCCCCACCAGGTCCTCGAAGACGCGGGGGCGGTACTTGCGGGCGAGCACCTGATAGCCGGCATCGGCGGAGCCGCGCAGCGCAGGCGCCGGTTCGTCGCCCAGGTCGAAGCCGGGCTCCGTCGCCGGGTCAGGCCGGTGCGTGGCCTCTTCTTCGGATGCGAGATTTTCCACGCCGTCATCCATGGAAATCGCGCGCTCCTTCAAGGCCGGGAAAAGGGATTAAGGGTGGGAGACTGGACAGCGACCCGAGCGAAACTCGTTACGGCTGCTTCCTTCCGGATCTGACCGGGTTGGCGAGGGACTCGTCCGCGCCAGCCTCCCGAGGGGACTATATCAGGGGAACGGGCCGCGGATGCAAGGTCTTGACCCCGAATCCGTGCCCCCGCCCAAGGAGATTGAGCGGATTTCCCGCCTGTGCCAGTCTGCGCCACCCCGCCATTCAACAAGATAATCCGGAAACGCCGATGGCCCTGCCCGAAAACCCCAATATTTTCGCCAACAATCCGCTCGACCGCGCGAGCTACCGCCGCACCGACAAGGCCTGGATCGAGGAGCAGCTCGCTGCGCCCACAAGCCTCTTCGTGCCCTTCCGCCGCCTGCCGAAGCGCGACTGGGAGCCTTTCGTGCTGCCGGAGGCCGCTCCCTCGCAGGGCAAGGATATCGGCTGGATGCCCGCCTCGCTCATTCCAGAGCTCGCGGGCGATGGCTGCATCGTCTTTCTCGGCATCAACAAGCGCGGCAAGGCGCTCTTCGCGGCCGATGTGAGCGACACGAAGGACGCCGAGAATCACCCCGCCCTCAAGGGTCAGGGCGCCTTCGAGGATCTGCGCGGCCTCGCCATGGCCGGCGAGATCACGCCGACGGAACTCGCGATCATGGCGCAGGCGAAGTCCATGATCGACTGGCACAGCCGCCACGGCTTCTGCTCCGTCTGCGGGCACAAGAGCGAGATGGCCGAAGCCGGTTACAAGCGCCAGTGCCCCTCCTGCAAGGCGGAGCACTTCCCGCGCACGGACCCCGTGGTCATCATGCTCGCCGTCCATGGCGAGAAATGTTTTCTCGGGCGCCAGAAGATCTGGCCGAAGGGCATGCATTCGGCGCTGGCGGGCTTCGTCGAGCCCGGCGAATCGATCGAGGAGGCCGTCGCGCGCGAGCTCGACGAGGAAGCGGGCCTCAAGGTCTCGTCGGTCAGCTATCACTCGACGCAGCCCTGGCCCTATCCCTCATCGCTCATGATCGGCTGCCACGCCGTCGCGGATAGCGAGGCGTTCGAGGTCGACGGTATCGAGCTTTCGGAAGGACGCTGGTTCACGCGCGACGAGGCGAAGGCGATCCTCGATGGCAAGGGCGACGGCACGGCCTGGTTCCCCCCGCCCTTCGCCATCGCGCATCAGCTCATCAAGGCTTTCGCGGAAGGCAAGGCCTGACCGTTCATTCCCCCGCGGCCACCGCCGCGCGATAAGGATGCGCCTTGTAGATGCCGAGAATGCGCAGCTCGTTCGTGAAGAACTCCAGTTCCTCAAGCGCGAGGCGGACATGGCGCGAGGCGGGATGCCCCTCGATGTCGGCATAGAACTGGCTGGCGGCGAATGTGCCTTCGAGCTGATAGCTCTCGAGCTTCGTCATGTTGACGCCATTGGTCGCGAAGCCGCCCAGCGCCTTGTAGAGCGCGGCCGGCACGTTCCGTGTGCGGAAGATGAAGCTCGTGATAACGGGGCCGTCCTCCGGCGCCGCGTCGTCGGGCTCCTTCGCCATGATGATGAAGCGCGTGGTGTTGTGCTCGGCGTCTTCCACATTGGCGCGAAGGATGTCGAGATCGTAGATGCTGGCGGCGAGCGTCGAGGCGAGCGCGGCCTGCGACTTGTCTCCCGCTTCCGCGATCTGGCGCGCGGCGCCCGCCGTATCGGCGGCGACGACGGCCTTCAGCCCGAGTTCGCGGATCACGCGGCGGCATTGGCCGAGCGCATGCACATGGCTATGCACCGTCTTTATGTCTTCGAGCTTCGCGCCCCTGAGCCCAAGCAACTGGTGCCGAACGGGCAGGAAGTGCTCGCCGACAATATAAAGTCCCGTGCCGGGAATGAGATGATGAACATCCGCCACGCGGCCCGCGAGCGAGTTCTCGATCGCGATCATTGCGAGACGCGCGCGGCCCTCGTTCACCGCCGCGAACACATCCTCGAACGTGTCGCAAGGCAGGTCCATCATGTTCGGGAATGCCTCGCGGCAGGCGATATGCGAGTTCGCGCCCGGCTCGCCCTGAAAGGCGATGCAGTTTTCCGGACTGGCGGCATCCGTCATTACACTGATCTCCGGGAAAGCGCCGCTCGGGCTTTTTCGAGGTCGGCGGGAGTATCGACACCGAGCGGAACAGTGTCAACGAGCGCCACTTCTATTGTCATTCCCGCTTCGAGTGCGCGCAGCTGCTCCAGCTTCTCGCGGCTCTCCAGCGGCGAAGGCGGCAGCGAAACGAAGCGTGCCAGAGCCTCGCGGCGATATCCGTAAAGGCCGATGTGATGATAGAGCGGGCCCGCCCCCCAGGGCGCGGTCGCGCGCGTGAAATAGAGCGCGCGGGCGATGCGGCTCTCGCCGAAGGAGGTCACGACCTTCACGACATTCTCGTTGGTGCGTTCTTCCTCGTCGGAGATTTCGGCGGCAAGCGTCGAGATGTCGGCGCCGGGGCGGACAAGCGCTTCATAGGCGCGGCGGATGAGCGCCGGGTCGAGCGTCGGCAGGTCGCCCTGCACATTGATGATGATGGTATGGCGCCCTTCCGGGTCGATCTCGCAGACAGCGGCCCATACGCGGTCCGAGCCCGAGGGCAGCGCGGGATCGGTGAGCACGGCCTCGCCGCCCGCCTCGCGGATGGCATCCGCGATTTCCGCCTCCGCCGCGGCCACGACAACCCGCCCAACGCCCGCCTCCACCGCGCGGCGCCAGACCTGGACGATCATCGGCGCGCCACAGATATCGGCGAGCGGCTTGTCCGGCAGCCGGGTGGAGGCCATGCGGGCGGGAATCACCACCAGCGGATGCCCGGCCATGTCGCTCCCCGCCCCTCTCGTCTGCCCTGTCATTGCCGCCCCTCTTCCATGCTCCGGCCTTCGACGGTGCGCCTGCCGGTCATTGGTGCGGCGGATCGCCGCAACCGGTGCCGCCGCTTGCAGCACCGTCAATGCGCCGTTGCGCCGCCGGACCTCGTTTTTCCTTGTCGCACGCGGATTTGGCGCACTTATACGGCTTGCGGCGCGGCGGCGGAAGCGGCTAATCTCCGCGCCAATTCCGCGGGGGCCTCGCTGAAGGGCGGAAATACGCGTTTTGCCCGATCAGCCTTTCTGGTCACCCGTCCATCAGAATTACGAACCGGCCGGAGCAGGAGCTAATGGACTCTTTCGAATTCAACAAGTTTGCAGGCGCGGTGCTCGGCTCCGTCCTCTTCATTCTTGCGGTGTCCATGCTTGCCGACGCCCTTTACGAGACCGAGGAAGCCAACCCGCAGGCCTATGCAGTGGCGGCGCTCGAGGAAGGCGGCGAAGGCGGCGGTGCAGCCGAAGAGGCGAAGGAAGTGCCGCTCGCAACGCTTCTCGCGCAGGCCGATGTCGCCCGCGGCGAGAAGGCTTCCAAGAAGTGCACGGCCTGCCACACCTTCGAGGAAGGCGGACCTGCGCGCATCGGTCCGAACCTCTATGCGATCGTCGGCGCGAAGCACGCGCACATGGCGGGTTTCGCCTATTCCGCGGCCATGCAGGAAAAGTCCTCCGAGATCTGGAACTTCGAGGAACTCGATCACTTCATCGCCGACCCGCGCGGCTACATTCCGGGCACGGCGATGAGCTTCGCCGGCATCAAGAAGCCGCAGGAGCGCGCCGACCTGCTCGTCTATCTGAACTCGCTCGGCTCCAACCAGCCGCTGCCCGAACCGCCCGCGGAAGAAGCGGCCCCGGCCGAAGAGGCGCCTGCCGCGGAAGAAGCTCCCGCCGCCGCCGAATAAGCGAAGCGAACAAACCGACCCAGGACGCGCCCGGAGCAATCCGGGCGCGTTTTCTTTTGCGCCCCCTGCTTGCGCCGCTCACCCGGATGACTTTGTTTTAATGGGCTAAAACGTCTAAAAGAGGTCACAATAAGAAGCCAAGCCAGTGTCCCGAATCTGAAGTTCGTTTCACTATCAGCATGTTTCGTGCGAACTTCGGATTCGACGAAGACACTGGCAAATATATGATTCCAGTGTGGTTTTGGTTTTGAAGTTCGTGTTGAGTGAGCTGCAACCGATCTAGCGAACTTCAATACCACCACATTATGGGGGCGCGGCACGGCGGCCCGATATGTCCGGTGCCCCGCGCCGGGCAAGAGGGAGAATGAGTGTGCGTGGTTTCATGACCAAGCCGGTGATTGCCGGTCTGGCCATCATCGTTCTGGTGGTGGCGGCTATCTTCTTTTTCGGGAATGGCGGCGAGAGCGGCGGAGAGACGAAATCCGCGGATATCGCCGCGAATGGCGCGGAGCCCGCGACGGAATCTCAGGACACGCCAAGCCCGGCGGATGAGGCGTCCCAGAGGCCCACGGAGATCGTCACGCCGGTTACGGAAGACCCCGATTTCGACCCCACCATCCCGCGGCACGGCTCCTCGCTCTTCGGCGAACTGAAATATCCGCCGGATTTTGCCCATTTCGACTATGTGAACCCGGATGCGCCCAAGGGCGGCGCCGTGCGCTATGGCGCCTTCGGAACCTTCGACAGCCTCAATCCCTTCATCGTGAAGGGCCAGCCGGCGGCGGGCATCACGATCATCTACGATACGCTGATGGCCTCCAGCATGGATGAGGCCGCCTCCGAATACGGGCTCATCGCCGAAAGTGTCCGCCATCCGAAGGACTATTCCTCCGTGACCTACACGCTGCGTCCGCAGGCGAAGTGGCATGACGGGGAGCCGGTGACGCCGGAAGACGTGGTCTGGACCTTCGAGACGCTGAAGAAGAGCCACCCCTTCTACAATGCCTATTACGCGAATGTGGTGAAGGCGGAGAAGACCGCGGATCACGAAGTGACCTTCACCTTCAACCAGACGGGCAACCGCGAACTGCCGCAGATCGTCGGCCAGTTGCCCGTGCTTCCGAAGCATTACTGGACGGGCAAGAACGCGAAGGGCGAGCCTCGCGACTTTTCCCAGACGACGCTCGAACCGCCGCTCGGCAGCGGCCCCTATCGCGTCGGCAAGTTCTCGCCCGGGCGCTCCATCGCCTATGAGCGCGTGCCGGACTATTGGGGCAAGGACCTGCCGGTAAATGTCGGCGCCAATAATTTCGGGCGCATCGTCTTCGAATATTACCGCGATACGACCGTGGCGCTCGAAGCGCTGAAAGGGGACCGCGTCGATTTCCGCATCGAGAACAGCGCGAAGAACTGGGCGACCGAATACGACATTCCGGCCGTGCGCCGCGGCGACCTCAAGAAGGAAGAGATCCGCTCGCTCAATCCGGCGGGCATGCAGGCCTTCGCCTTCAATATCCGCCGCGACAAGTTCAAGGACCCGCGTGTGCGCGAAGCCTTCAACTGGGCTTTCGACTTCGAATGGATGAACCGGAACATCTTCTTCGGCGCCTATACGCGGACGGACAGCTATTTCGCGAATTCGGAACTTGCCGCCCATGGCCTCCCCGAGGGCCGCGAGCTCTCGATCCTCAGGCAGTATGAAGACGAGCTGCCGCCGGAGATATTCACCGAACCCTACGAAAACCCGAAGACCGATGGCAGCGGCAACAACCGCGACAATCTCCGCCGCGCGGCGGCTCTGCTCAAGGAAGCGGGCTGGTCGATAAGGGATGGCAAGCTCACCAACGAACAGGGCGAGGTCATGAAGGTCGAGTTCCTGCTCGATCAGCCGACATTCGAGCGCGTGGTGGCCCCGTTCCAGCAGTCGCTGAAAAAGCTCGGGATCGAGGCGACGATACGCACTGTCGATACGCCTCAATATCAGAACCGTACCGATAACCACGATTTCGACATCATCGTCGACACGTTCCCCCAGTCTCTCTCGCCGGGCAACGAACAACGCGAGTTCTGGAGCTGCGAGGCGGCGAAGACCGTGGGGAGCCGTAATTCGATCGGCATATGCGATCCGGTGGTCGAGAAGCTCATCGACAGGATCATCTATGCGGAGAGCCGGGCGGCGCTCATTGCCGCGAGCCGGGCGCTCGACCGCGTCCTTCTTTTCGGCCACTACGTGGTGCCGCAATGGTATTCGCCGAATACGCGCATCGCCTACTGGTCGCGGCTGAAGCATCCCGAAAAGATGCCGCCCTATTCGACCGGCTTCCCGACGATCTGGTGGGCGGACCAGTCCGCGCCGCAGCCCGCTCCCAAGCCGGACGAGGCCGAATGAGGGACGCCGTGCGAGGTTTCGGCGTATTGACGCGGAGAGAGTTGCTCGCCCTTTCGGGCGGCGCGGCTGCGGCTCTTTCGCTTCCTTCCTTTCCCGCCTTCGCCGCGGGCACGCGCCGGCACGGCATGTCGATTTTCGGCGAACTCAAATACGCGCCGGACTTCGCTCATTTCGACTATGTGAACCCGAACGCCCCAAAGGGCGGCAGCTTCTCGCAGATCGGGCCGACCGCCGCCTATAACGCCTCCTTCTATACGTTCGATACGCTGAACGGCTTCATCCTCAAGGGGAACGCCGCGCAGGGGCTCGCGCTCCTTTTCGACACGCTGATGAAGCGCGCCTATGACGAGCCGGACGCGATCTACGGGCTCGCCGCCGAAAGCGTGGAAATTTCGGAAGACGGCAATTTGCTCACCTTCCACATGCGCGAGGGCGCACGCTTTCATGACGGTACGCCGCTCACGGCGGAAGATGCCGCCTTCTCCTTCAATCTCCTGAAGGAAAAGGGCCATCCGCTGATCTCGCAAAACCTGCGCGAAATGGCGTCGGCGGAAGCGAAGGACGCGGCCACGCTCGTCATCGCGCTCACGGGCAAGCAGACGCGCGACCTGCCGCTCTTCATCGCGGGCACGCTGCCCATCTTCTCCAGGGCCTTCTATACCGAACATGATTTCGCCGAAGCGTCCCTCACGCCGCCGCTCGGCAGCGGACCCTACCGCGTGGGCGATTTCCGCGCGGGCCGCGCCGTGACCTATGAGCGCGTCGAGGACTACTGGGGACAAGACCTGCCCGTGAATCGTGGCCAGTGGAATTTCGGCGAGATCCGCTTCGAATATTTCCGCGACCGCACGGCGCAGTTCGAGGCGTTCAAGGCGGGCGGCTATCTCTTCCGCGAGGAGTTCACCTCCAAGACCTGGGCGACGGAATACGAGTTTCCGGCGGTAAAGGACGGGCGCGTGAAGCTCCTCACCCTGCCGGACGATACGCCATCCGGTGCGCAAGGCTGGTTCCTCAATACGCGCCGCTCGAAGTTCCAGGATATTCGCGTGCGCGAGGCGATGGGCCTTGCCTTCGATTTCGGCTGGACCAACAAGAACCTCTTCTACGATCTCTACAAACGCACCGAGAGTTACTTCGAGAATTCGCCGATGAAGGCGGAGGGCGCCCCGAGCGCGGAAGAGCTCGCGCTGCTCGAGCCCTGGCGCGGCGAGGTTCCCGAAGCCGTTTTCGGGCCCGCGGTCACGCCACCGGCAAGCGACGGGTCCGGTCAGGACCGGCAGCTTCTGCGCCGCGCCGCCGCGCTTCTCGACGAAGCGGGCTGGACCGTCCAGGACGGCAAGCGCCGCAACGCGGAGGGCGAGACCCTCTCCATCGAATTCCTCGACAACGATCCGATGGTCGAGCGCATCGTCGCCCCGCTCGCCAAGAACCTCCGCCTTCTCGGCATCGATGCGCGCAGCCGCACCATCGACACATCGCAATACCAGCTCCGCCGCGACAATTACGATTTCGACGTGGTCATGCAGCGCTATTCGCTGAGCCTCACGCCCGGCGTCGAGGTTCGCAGCTACTGGTCGTCCGACTTCGCGAAGATCCCCGGCGGGCGCAATCTCTCCGGCATATCGAACCCCGCCGTGGACGCGCTGATCGAAAAAGTCATCGCCGCGCCGACACGCGAGGAGCAGATCGTCGCCGCCCGCGCCCTCGACCGCGTGCTGCGCGCCGGACATTACTGGATTCCGCAGTGGCACAAGAACCTCCACCACCTCGCCTTCTGGGACAAGTTCGCCTGGCCGGAAACGAAACCGAAATACCAGCGCGGCGTCGTCGCGACATGGTGGTCGAAAGACGCAGAACCCGGCCCCGCCGGCAAAGAGGACTGAGCGCGCCATGTCCGCCTACATATTGAGACGCCTGCTGCTGATGATCCCGACCATTTTCGGGATCATGCTCGTCAGCTTCGCCCTCATCCAGTTCGCGCCGGGCGGCCCCATCGAGCGCATCATCGCGCAATTGCAGGGCACGGAAGTCTCCGCCACCGCGCGCATCGGCGGCTCCTCCGGCGGCGACTTCGGCAATCAGGGCCAGATGTCCGGCGCCGACAGTTCCATCAACAGCAAGTATCGCGGCGCGCAAGGCCTCGATCCGGAATTCCTGAAGGACCTCGAAAAGCAGTTCGGCTTCGACAAGCCCGCCCATGAGCGCTTCTTCAAGATGATGTGGGACTATGCGCGCTTCGATTTCGGCGAAAGCTATTTCCGCGACGTAAGCGTGCTGAGCCTCGTCGCCGAAAAACTCCCCGTCTCCATCTCGCTCGGCCTCTGGACGACGCTTCTCACCTATCTCATCTCGATCCCGCTCGGCATCCGCAAGGCGATCCGCGACGGCAGCCCCTTCGATACATGGACGAGCGGCGTCATCATCATCGGCTATGCCGTGCCCGGCTTCCTCTTCGCCGTCTTCCTCATCGTGCTTTTCGCGGGCGGCTCCTACTGGTCGATCTTCCCGTTGCGCGGCCTCACCTCCGACAACTGGGAGAGCTTGAGCCTCTTCGGCAAGGCGCTCGATTATCTCTGGCACATCATCCTGCCGGTCACGGCGCTCGTCATCGGCGCTTTCGCGACGACGACGCTGCTCACGAAGAATTCCTTCCTCGACGAGATCAAGAAACAATATGTGATGACGGCGCGCGCCAAGGGCCTCTCCGAACGGCAGGTGCTCTATGGCCATGTCTTCCGCAACGCCATGCTCATCATCATCGCGGGCTTCCCCGGCGCGTTCGTCGGCGCCTTCTTCACAGGCTCGCTCCTCATCGAGCAGATTTTCTCGCTGGACGGGCTCGGCCTTCTCTCCTTCGAGTCGATCGTGAACCGCGACTATCCCGTCGTCTTCGCGACGCTCTATATCTTCGGCTTGCTCGGCCTCGTGATGACGCTCATCTCCGACCTCACCTATACATGGGTCGACCCCCGGATCGACTTCGAGACGAGGGAGGTCTGATCCATGCGTCTTCCTTTCCTCAACTTTCCGTTCCCCGGTTTCCGCGCGCGTCCGATGAGCCCCATCAATCAGCGCCGCTGGCGGAACTTCAAGTCGAACAAACGCGGCTACTGGAGCCTCTGGATTTTCGCCGTCCTCTTCTTCGTCTCGCTCTTCGCGGAGTTCATCGCGAACGACAAGCCGCTCCTCGTCACCTATCAGGGCGAGGCCTATTTCCCGGTCTTCGTCTCCTATCCGGAAACTACGTTCGGCGGCTTCTTCGAAACGGAAGCGGATTACCGCGACCCCTTCGTGCAGGATCTCATCCACGATGCGGACGGTACGATCGTCTGGCCGCTCATCGAATATTCCTACCGCACCATCAATCTCGACAGGCAGGCGCTCTCGCCGCCATCGGCGGACAACTGGCTCGGCACGGACGATCAGGGCCGCGACGTCGCCGCGCGCCTCATCTACGGTTTCCGCATTTCCGTTCTCTTCGGGCTCATCCTCACCATCCTCTCCTCGATCATCGGCGTCGCGGCGGGCGCGGTGCAGGGCTATTTCGGCGGCTGGACGGACCTCATCTTCCAGCGCTTCATCGAAATCTGGACGAGCGTGCCGCAGCTCTACCTGCTCATCATCATCGCGGCGATCATCGAGCCCAATTTCTGGATCCTGCTCGGCATCATGCTGCTCTTCTCCTGGGTGGCGCTTGTGGGCGTGGTGCGCGCCGAGTTCCTGCGCGCACGCAACTTCGAATATGTGAATGCCGCGCGCGCCTTCGGCCTTTCCAACACGAAGATCATGTTCCGCCACCTGCTCCCCAATGCGATGGTGGCGACGCTCACCTTCATTCCCTTCATTCTCAATTCGTCGATCACGACGCTGACCGCGCTCGACTTTCTCGGCTTCGGCCTGCCGCCCGGCTCGCCCTCGCTCGGCGAATTGCTGCAGCAGGGCAAGGCGAATTTGCAGGCGCCCTGGCTCGGCTTCACCGGCTTCTTCGCCATCGCGATCATGCTGAGCCTTCTCATCTTCATCGGTGAGGCCGTGCGCGACGCCTTCGATCCAAGGAAGGTGCTGCGATGAGCGCGCCCCTCGTTTCCGTGAACAACCTTTCCGTCGGCTTCCGCATGGACGGGCAGGAAACCATTGCCGTCGACAAGGTCTCCTTCGACATCCGCCCCGGCGAAACGGTGGCGCTTGTGGGCGAGTCCGGTTCCGGCAAGTCCGTCTCCGCGCTCTCCATCATGCAGCTTCTCTCCTACCCGCAGGCTTTCCATCCCTCGGGCGAAATCCTCTTCGAGGGAAAGAACCTCATCGGCGCGGACGAAAAGACGATGCGCCAGATCCGCGGCAACAAGATCACCATGGTCTTTCAGGAGCCGCTCACCTCGCTCAACCCGCTGCACACGATCGAGCGGCAGGTCGGCGAAGTGCTGATCGAGCACAAGGGGATGCGCGGGCCCGCCGTCCGCGCCCGCGTGCTCGATCTTCTGAAGCGCGTCGGCATCCCGAATGCGGAGACGCGTCTCGATTCCTATCCGCATCAGCTTTCGGGCGGCCAGCGCCAGCGCGTCATCATCGCGATGGCGCTCGCGAACGAACCGGACCTGCTGATCGCCGACGAACCGACCACCGCGCTCGACGTAACGGTGCAGGCGCAAATCCTCGAACTCCTCGCCGAACTCAAGCGCGAAATGGGCATGGCCCTTCTTCTCATCACGCATGATCTCGGCGTCGTCCGGAAGATGGCCGACCGCGTCAACGTGATGACCAGGGGCAAGATCGTCGAGCACGGGCCCACGGAAGAGGTCTTCACCGCGCCGAAGCACGACTACACGAAGCATCTCCTCGCCTCCGAGCCCAAGGGCCGTTCGCTGGGCGCGCCGAAGGACGGGCCCGTCGTCATGGAGACGGACGGCCTCAAGGTCTGGTTCCCGATCAAGCGCGGGCTTCTCCGCCGCACGGTCGGCTACGTCAAGGCCGTGGACGGCGTCTCGCTCTCGCTCCGCCGGGGCCGCACGCTCGGCGTCGTCGGCGAATCCGGTTCGGGCAAGACGACGCTCGGCCTCGCCATGATGCGGCTTCTTTCGAGCGAAGGTGCGATCCGTTTCGAGGGCCGGGACATTCAGGACCTGAAGTCGAAAGAGCTTCGTCCTCTCCGCCGCGACATGCAGATCGTCTTTCAGGACCCTTACGGCTCGCTTAGCCCTCGCATGTCCGTGTCGGAGATCGTGGGCGAGGGATTGAAGATCCAGCAGCCGGAACTGACGGCGGAAGAACGCCGCGCCCGCGTCGCGCAGGCGCTTTCCGATGTCGGGCTCGATCCTTCGATGCAGGATCGCTACCCGCATGAATTCTCCGGCGGCCAGCGCCAGCGCATCGCCATTGCGCGCGCCATGGCGCTCGGCCCCCGCTTCGTCATGCTGGACGAGCCGACATCCGCGCTCGACATGTCGGTACAGGCGCAGATCGTGGACCTGTTGCGTGAATTGCAGCGCAAGAACGATCTCGCCTATCTCTTCATCAGCCACGATTTGAAAGTCGTGCGCGCATTGGCGGACGACATCATCGTGATGAAGGACGGCAAGGTGATGGAGGCAGGCAGCGCCGACGAAGTCTTCGACCATCCGAAGACGGATTATACGAAAGCCCTCATGGCCGCCGCCTTCAACCTCGAAGCAGCGCCTGCGGGTGTGGTGTCGGAGTAGGTCTTCCCGCAGCCTTTCCATCGGACCCATGACAGATCAGCAGGTCAGAAATCTTCGCCGCAAGATGACGAATGCGGAACGCCGTTTGTGGAGCCGTCTGCGAAACGAAGCCTTGGGTTATGACTTCAGGCGCCAGCACAGGTTGGGCGTCTACATCGTGGACTTTGTCTGCCTTGAACGCAGGCTGGTGGTCGAGGTCGACGGCGGACAACACAACCTCACTCCTCATTCGGCACGAGACCACCAGAGAACCCTTTGGCTGAACGCCGATGGCTTCGAGGTTCTGCGCTTCTGGAACAATGAAGTCCTTGCAGCGACCGATGAGGTCGTCGAAACAATATGGCATGCATTGAGAAAGCCCCGCGAAGGATTACCTCCGATACGATGAGTCAATCGTAAGGACCACCCTCCCCCTGTGGGAGGGTCGAAAAATGGAGCGAAGCGAGATTTTTCGGGGAGGGGTAAGCGAGGGAAACGGACGGCGAGCCATCCGCCTAAGGCGGAGAACCCCTCCCCTAAAAATCCTGCCGGATTTTTAGACCCTCCCACAGGGGGAGGGTGATCTCGATGGAGAGGCTCTGCAAAACTCGGAAGAGCGCTACCTCTTCACCAATCTCTTGATGCTCGTCACATGACCCGCGTCGGAGCGCGCGATGCGCGACATGGCGATGTCGAGCCGCTCCACGGCGACACGCATGTGATGGGCGTTCGCATGGATCATGCGTTCGGCATCCACCATGATGCCGACATGCCCCTTCCAGAAAACGAGATCGCCGCGGTCGAGCTTCGTGAAGTCAATGGGCTCCGGCAGCGCCTCGCCAAGCGTCGCCTCCTGCATGTCCGTGTCGCGGAGCGAAGCGATACCCGCCCTTTCGAGCGACATCTGCACAAGACCCGAACAGTCGAGGCCCATGCTGTCGCGCCCGCCCCAGAGATAGGGAACGCCGATGAATTCCTCAGCGACGGAAACGAAGTCGCGCACATGCGATCCGATGGGCGCCAGATGCGCGGAGAAGACCCAGCCGCCCGTCTCGAGCTCGCTATAGGAGCCGCGCGCACCGCCGACCTTCACCTTCGCATTCATGGATAAGGGCGTCGCGGGCCGCGTCTTCAGGTCCGGCTTCGGATAGACGAAGGTCCGGAGCGCGGCGACCGTATGCGTCGGCGTCAGTGCGCGCGGCGAAAGCTCCTTCGCCTCGACATAGCCGACATAATCGTCCAGCAGCGACTGACCCCATGCCCAGCCGTTCTTCTCCTCGAAGACACGGAATGTCTCGCCGAAAAGAAGCTGCGTATCCATCGGCGCATTGGCTTCCGGGCGGCGCAGCAGCGGCAGCATGGATGCCCGCACCAGCCGGTCGACGCCTTCGGCGAAGCGCGAGGCTTTCACCTCGCCACGCAGATGCGCGGCCGCGAGATCTTCACGATAGGCATTCAGGCGAGGATCGGGACCGCGCTCGCGGTTCATGCAACAAGGCCTCGCGATGAACGAATGATGAGGTCGGCGAATTCCTCGATGAAGAGCGAACCTTTCACCGTCCGCTGCACCAGCACGTTGCGCCGGTCCGCCTCGTCGCGCGAGCGCTTCAGCAGATCGAGACTGCCAAGCGTGTCGAGCGCCCGCGTGATGGCGGGTTTCGAAACGCCGAGAGCGGCGGCGAGACCCCGCACCGTGTGCGGCGGCGCATCGAGATAGACCGTGAACATGATCGCCAGTTGCCTCGACGAAAGGTCCGGCCCGTCATTGCGGACCGATTGAAGTACGACGTCGTGCCACAGAGACAAAGCCTCGACGGGCTTCAGCTCCGCGGTTCCCCCATGAATTTCCGGCATAGCCTCCCCCAGCGCTGCCATGATCCCCGCCCGTCACCTCCGTTCCGGGCCCGGATCAGTCTAACTTGGGATTGCGCCGGGGCAAGGGTTAGAGACAGTATGAAAATGCGTCATAGAGCGGTCGACTTCTTTATCCCCGCCCTGATCGGGGTGTTAAACAGAAGACCATGATAGGAAAGAAGCCTAAGCGCCCCCGCGACCCGAACCAGTTGGCCAAGTTGATCGTAGATTTGGCCGTCGGTAATGCGCTCGCGCCAGAAGAAACCGAGCAAGCCAAGCGAGCGTCGAAAGCGGGCAAAAAGGGGGGGCCAGCTCGGGCGAAATCTCTTAGTCCTGCGCAACGGTCTGAGATTGCAAGTTTAGCCGCCCAAGCTCGATGGAAGAAGGGCCGCTAGCCCGCCTTTCCAATATCTCCCTTGTAGCGTTCAAGAGCTTTGCGCTCTTCGTAGTCTTCCGTGAAATCCAACTCAAACTGGATTGGGTCGTCGAACGGATAGGCGAAGTTCATATGCGCAACGTCAGACATGGCCCGATAAACGTCGTTTGCGATAGCTTCGCGGCGCTGCTTGGCTGCCTTTTCCCGAAGCTGTGGGGTGCCGTTCTTGTCAACGTCGAAAACAAGCGTTCTCTGGCGACCTTCTTCAACAATCGCGACCGTTTGTTTAGCACGGTAGATTGTACCCTCTTCATCAACGCGATGTACTTGCCGCAACGCCTCAGAAAGCCGCCGCCGATGTATCTTTCTGATGTCCTCAGGCTCAGTATGCAGACGATTGTTGGCAATGGCCCAATCGATGAAATCGTCTGGGTCATTGGCATCGTTCCCAGTAATTTCCTCCCATTCGTCCCACACGCGGACAAGCTGTTCTTTGTAATTGGCCACAATGTGCTCCTATAGACCTATCTCCGCTACCTTGCCCCAACCATCGCGCAGAGGCCAAGACATGAAGCGCTCATGGACTTTCGTCAGGTATTTCCTGAGAAACGAATAGGCTCGATCATCGCCATCCCTGTGGCGACGGTGCTGTATTTGACCGATCACCACGGCAGGGTGAATGTTATGCCTTGCAGCAAACGCAAGAACGTCTGTTTCTGAAATCCATTTACCCTTACGCATCATAAATGACGAAAGCTTTTCTTGTGGGATCAAAAACTCAGCGGCAGCAGCATCTGCTCGAATCTCTTCGTCGGGAAGATTGGAAGCGTCGCGATCAGGATCGAACACATCAAAGTGTGTATCAGCTATAGTCTTCCCGTCTTCTTGAAGCACATGTTCAATCTCGTGCCGAAGAACAAAGCAAAAATTATCTGGGCGATTTTGCCTGAAGCTAAGCCCTATAATAGGTTGGCTACCTAGCCATGTGCATACACCATCGATCTTTGACCCCGGCAGCGGCTCCACAAAAACCACTCGAACTCCACAGCGCAAAAGGAGCGCGGGGATACGCCCAAAATCATCAATATCCAGCATGTGAGCTCGAATATCAGGCAGCGCATCTATAAGAGATTCGCGACTGTAGGCAGGAGAGGCCGTGCTAGCAGCAATCTTTCTAACACGATGCAACCAGACCCATTGGGCTCCGTTAGGCTCTTCGCCTCCAGTCTTTTTCGCCGCATGAGCGATAGACGCCTCACCGACGAGAGGAATGTCTTCAATGCGATTGGCATCGAAAAATCGCATCATCTGAAGGTCAAGAAGGTCCGCCTCTGTTTCTTCAATCCAACCACGCCTAATCATTTCCCTTACCGGAAACTTTGAGACCCAAGTTGCACGAGTACGCACGCCGGGGTCTGGCTGTCTCGCATGCTGGAGGTCATACGCCTTCTGGAGATTCATAAAAAACTCAGCAGGCATGTCGAAAGCATCGCCAAGAGCGACCGCTGTATCCGGCATGATCTTGGTCGTGCCTTTTATCAACCTGTTCAACTGTCCTGCATCCCAACCCAAGATGTAAGCAAGGTCGGCCTGCGTCCAGCTGCGAGCCTCCAGTTCTTCCTCAATAAAAGAGCCGGGAACCTCTACCTGAAATGTCATAGCCTGGGCCATCAGTGGTAGTCCTCAATTGCCAGTATCGTGATGACCTGCGGATCGGCTTGATCGTCCAACTCGAATATCATTCGAAATTGGTCGTTCAGCCGGATCGACCGCTGGCCATCGCGGTCCCCCCTTAGTTTTTCGTAGTGCAGACTTTTCCAGTTTCTCAACGAGCGATCATCGACCGCCGCTCGAAGAATCGTGAGTTTCCTTCGTGCCGATTTGATGACCGGCACCGGAAGGCGGGTTGCTCCAGCTTGGTCGGTTTCGATCAAAGCCAGCCCCTCATCGGCAAACACGATTTCCATTGGGAGCGCTTGTAACACATTGAGAATGCTTGGTAAAGGAAAATTGTGCTATCTAGTCAAACTGACCTTTGTGCTTGACCAATAAGATCGAGGCTGGACATATGAACAAGCTTTCGACTGAAGACCGCGTCCGCATTCTTCAGCTTCTATACGAGGGGCATAGCATCCGCTCTGTCGCCCGCCTGAGCGGAACAAGCAAAAACACCGTTTCCAAACTGCTAATGGATGCCGGCAGGGCCTGCTCCATCCATCACAATGAACACGTGCGCAATCTGAGGTCGCAGCAGGTGTATGTGGACGCAATCTGGTCTTTCACCTGCACAAAAGCCAAGAGAGTCCCAGCCACAAACCCCGGGTCGGAAGGCGCTTATGACACATGGACCTGGATCGCACTCGACGCCGATAGCAAGTTGATCGTGTCCCATGACGTGGGTGGGCGGGATGCGGAATGTGCCTACGAGTTCATACAGGACGTCGCTTCCCGCCTCTCCAACCGGGTGCGACTTACAAACGGAGATCACGGCCCTTGTCTTCGTGCCGTAGAAGATACGTTTAGCGATGATGACGTGGACTTTGCCACGCTAATCAAAATTTACGGCGCCCCCTCAGAGGACCATCGCCGCTATAGCCAGGATGTCTACAAGGGTGGACGCGTGGGGCGCCAGAAACTCACGATGCGGACGCACACGCTTCGGTTCTTACGTGGGACCAACGACTTTTCAAAGAAGATTGAGAACCACGCCCATGCAGTCGCACTGCACCTGACCTACTATAATTTCGTTCGTATCCACTCCAAGTTTCGCGTCTCTCCCGCTATGGCCGCGGGTGTCACGGATGGGCTTTGGCAAGTTGCAGACATTGCGAAGCTCGTAGAAGCAAATGAGCGACCGGCCACGCGGTCATTGTCAGCGGAAGGAAAATAGAAAATGAGTCTGATTTCGATCTGTCAGATCGTCGCCTTTGGTCTTTCTTCCGCCTGTTGGTTGGCAGCCGGTCTCATTCCCACCCCACTGCCTATGGCGTACTTAAGTGCCCCTCCGGATCATGTTGTGAAGAAAATCAAATGGCAGTCACGGCTTAATTCGGCTGCCGCAATCTCGGCTGCCATCGGGGTTGGCCTGCAAGGCTATCAGGATTGGGGAACATCGATTTCAAATTGACCCGGGCAAGCCTCACGCGCCGTAGCGCCGCTGGAGAAGGTGATAAAGCGCGCGGATGCCCTGCGCCTCGCCGCCCACGGGGCGGCCGGGCTTTGCCTTGGGCGCCCAGCCATATATGTCGAAATGCACATGGGCCTTCGCCTTTTCGACGAAGCGGCGCAGGAAGAGCGCGGCGGTTATGGAACCGGCGAAGGGTCCGTCCGAGACGTGGTTCACATCCGCGATCTTGCTTTCGAGCCAGGCGTCATAAGGCTTCCAGAGCGGCATGCGCCACAGGGGATCGGACATGGCCTCCGCCGAGGTCGCGATCTCTTCGGCGAGCCCGTCATCATCCGTGTAGAAGGGCGGCAGGTCGGGCCCGAGCGCCGTGCGCGCCGCGCCCGTCAGCGTCGCCATGTCGATGATGAGGTCGGGCGCCTCGCTGTCGGCTTCGGCGAGCGCGTCGCCGAGAACAAGGCGTCCTTCCGCATCCGTATTGCCGATCTCGACGGTCAGCCCCTTGCGGCTCTGGAGCACGTCGCCCGGACGGAAGGCATTGCCCGAAACGCTGTTCTCGACCGCGGGAATGAGAAGGCGCAGGCGAATGTCGAGTTTCGCCTCCATCAGCGCCTGTGCGAGCGCGAGCGTGCAGGCCGCGCCGCCCATGTCCTTCTTCATCAGCAGCATGGCGCTTGCGGGCTTGAGGTCGAGGCCGCCCGTGTCGAAGCAGACGCCCTTGCCGACCAGCGTCACCTTCGGCGCATCCTCGCGGCCCCAGCGCAAGTCGATGAGGCGCGGCGCGATGGCGGCGGCGCGGCCAACCGCATGCACCATCGGATAGTTTTCCGCGAGGAGGTCGTCACCCTCGATCACCGAGAAGGAAGCACCATGCGCCTTCGCCACTTCTTCCGCCGCTGCGGCGAGATCGGCGGGCCCCATGTCGCCCGCGGGCGTGTTGATCAGGTCGCGCGCAAGGAAGGTCGCGCGGGCGAGCCGGCTTACCTCTTCGCCATCGACGCCCTTCGGCAGCACGAGGCGCGGCCATTCGCGCTTCGCGCCCGAATAGCGCGTGAAGCGATAGGTGCCGAGCGCGAAGGCGAAGACCGCCTTCGACACGTCACCATGAATTTCGCCCGCGAGCCTGTAGTCGCCCGCGGGAAGCGATGCGGGCAGCGCACCGGCGGTGAAGGGGTCGCTTCCGTCGCCAAGGCCGAGCAGCACGCCCGCAAGGCCGCCGGAGCCGTCCGGCAGCAGCAGCACCTTTCCCGCCTCGCCCTTGAAGCCGGAGGTCGCCACCCATGCCGCGCCGGGCCCCGCATGCGTCTCGCACCAGGCTTCCGCCTCGTTCGCGCGGATCTGCCAGACGGGCGTTGCGGCCGCGTCCTTGTCGGTGATGAAGATATCGAGCACGAGGGAAGGCTCCTTTGATTTTGCTGGGCCGAAACCTTATAGAGAGGCCGTCAGGCCCGCAACGCCAGGGCTTTTGGCGGGCAAGCAACGAGGACGCCTCATGGCTCAGCAGGAATTCGAACTCGTCATCGGCGACAAGAACTGGTCGAGCTGGAGCCTTCGCCCCTGGCTCCTGATGCGGCAGGCGGGAATCCCCTTCGTGGAGACCTCGATCCGGCTCCGCCAGACGGACACCAAGGAACAGATCCTCGCCCATTCGCCCACGGGCTACGTGCCCGCGCTCAAGTGGCGCGATGCGGTGATCGGAGACTCGCTCGCCATCTGCGAGACCATCGCCGATCTCTATCCGGCGAAGAAGCTCTGGCCCGCCGATCCGCTTGCCCGCGCGATGGCGCGCAGCGCGGCGGCGGAGATGCATTCGGGCTTCCAGAACCTTCGCCGCGAAATGCCGATGGCCGTCCTCGAGAAGCATCCGGGCGAAGGCCAGACGGAAGAGGCGCTCGCCGATGCGCGGCGCGTGGTTTCGCTCTGGCGCGAATGCCGGGTTCGCTTCGGACGGCAGGCGGTCGAGGATCAGGGATTTCTTTTCGGCCTCTTCAGCGTCGCCGACGCCATGTATGCGCCGGTCGTCACCCGCTTCCTCACCTATGATGTCGACCTTGCCGCCCTGGGCGATGACGGCACGGCGCGCACCTATATGGACGCGATCATGACGCTGCCCTCGATGCAGGACTGGGTCCGGGGGGCGGAGACGGAAGAAGCGGCGAAATCCCCTGTGTGACGTTTCGATGACATTTCGATGACACTCAGGGCGAGTTGTCCCCGCCTTCATCCGCCGGGAGCACGCCCTCCTCGCGGTAATAGCGCGCCGCGCCCTCATGCAGCGGCACGGGGAGCGAGGCAATCGCGAGGCGTTCCTCGTCCTTCCCTTCCTCGCCCGGCAAGAGGCCCGGCAGCATGGGGCCGCTCAGCAGAACGCGATTTCCCTTGTAAAACAATGCCCTGGTGATCCGGTAGACGAGCTCCGCATCGGTCGCCTCGTTCACCACCCAGATCATCGAGACACCGAGCGTCTTCGTCGCGGGTACGAAGCGGTAGGTATCTTCCGGAATTTCGAGCGGCAGGAAGTTCGCGCCCGCCCTTGTCAGCTGCCCCACGCTCTCCCCTTCCAGCGGCACGATCACGATCGAGCCCCTGTCCGCAAGGCTTGCAATCTCCGCTGACGGCAATGCGTCGACGAGAAAAAACGCATCGAGCTGGCCGCGCAACATGAGTTCGATCGCAGCCGTCGCGTCATAGTCGAAAAGCGTCACGGTTCGCCGTCCGAGACCGTTCACAGCAAGAACGGGGAGCGCCGCCTCGCGTGTGCCTGAGCCAGGAGTGCCTACGGAGACACGCTTTCCTTCGAGATCGGCAACCGTCGCAACATTCGCATTGCGGCTTGCGACAAGATAGAGCGCTTCACGATAGACACCCGCAATGGCACGCAGATTGGTGATCGGCTTCTCGCCGCGAAAGGGCGTTTCCGCGCGCGTCGCAAGGTCGAGGACAGGCGCGGCGACAAGCGCCGAGTCGTAGTTCCCCGCGCTTACCGCGCGCACATTCGCAACCGGGCCCGCCGAAGATTTCGCGACGGCCACCAGCCCGGCGACGCCGCACGGGAGGTCGCCCTCACACGGCGGCGTGCCGGGAGGACGGCTGATCGCAGCGGCGAGCCGCTCGCCGACGGCGAAATATTCGTCCCCGGCGCTACCCGTCCCTATCTGGAAAAAGGCAACGGTCTCCGGCGGCTCCTCGAGGCTTACGGGCGGGCGCAAGTACAAGAGGAGTGCGAGCGCCGCAATCATGCCCAGCCCGAGTCCGACGGCCAGCATGCGCGCGGAAATTCGCGAGACAATCTCGCGGCCCTTTTCCGCCAGCCGGACGGCCCATTCCTTCAAATCACCAGTCTCCATCAACAGATTCCAGCAAGGCTCGGCGAACCTAAAATGGCCGACAATCCGCCAAATCCAACCAATCTTATAATTAATCTTTTCTTGACGGGTCTCCCGGAAAATCGAACTCGATACTCTCTCAAAAGACGCTTGAGGGGAGTCGGAAGCCAGGTACCGGGAATCCGCCGTCATGAAATCATTCGCTGAACAGGCTTTGCCGCCAGCCGCGCGCCGGCGCAGTCGCGTCGTTGCGGTTACCTTTTGTTCCGTTCTCGCGCTTGCAGGCTGCGCCTCCACAGGCGCGGCGCCCAAGACGGAACTGGGGCCCAGGGAAGCGGCCCAGGCACAGATCGATGAGCCGGCGCTCAAGGAAGCGGCAATCGAGAGCACCAAGACACAGGACTATGTCGCCGCGGCAGCCTATTGGGGCGCTCTATACGAACGCTCACCGGACGATGCGTCCATCGCAGTTCATTATTCCAAGGCTCTTCGCCAGATCGGCTCTATCGAGCAGTCGCTGAGCGTGATGCAGCGTGCACAAATCAAGGCGCCCGAGAATGCAGACGTTCTTTCCGAATTCGGCAAGGCACTGACCGCGAGCGGAAGGCCCGATCAGGCCTTTGCCATACTGAACCAGGCGGCCAAATCCTCTCCGCGCGACTGGACGATCCAGTCGGCTCTCGGCGTCGCTCTCGACCAGATGGGCCGCTATGAGGAAGCGAAGGCCCACTACAACAACGCTCTTGGCCTGTCGCCGGACAATCCCTCTGTGCTGACAAATCTGGGGCTTTCCTATGCGCTTACAGGCGATCTCAACATGGCGGAGCGCACGCTGCGCCGCGCGGTCGCCGACCAGAAGGCAGATGCCTATGCGAGACAGAATCTCGCTATCGTCCTCGGCCTGAAGGGGAATTTCGACGAAGCGGAACGGCTCGCCCGGGCGGATCTTCCCGCGAATGTCGCCGACAGCAATATGACTTATCTTCGCGCCATGCTCTCACAGCCGGCTCTCTGGAAGCAGATGGAAGAGCTCGACCAGAAACCGTCAGCCGAACGGCCGGAAAGCAAGACGGCTGTCCCCAAGGCCGATCAGGTTTCTTCTCTGCCGCCCGAAACCGACTTGTCCCTGTAACCGAATACCGGAACCTTCTCCGACGTTAGACGAAAAGGCGCCTCGTAGGGATGCGAGGCGCCTTTCTCGTTCGAAGAGAGGAAAGCTACAACCAGCTCAGAACGTCGATGTCGCCTTGATGATGGCCGGACCAAGGATGACGCCGAACAGAGCCGGCAAGAAGAAGACGATCATCGGCACTGTCAGTTTCGGCGGCAGGCTTGCTGCCTTCTTTTCGGCTTCGGACATGCGCATGTCACGATTTTCCTGCGCCATGACACGGAGCGCCTGACCGAGTGGCGTACCGTAGCGCTCGGCCTGAATAAGGCTCGTGGAAACCGCCTTGACCCCCGGAAGCCCAGTACGCTTGCTCAGATTTTCGTAAGCCATCCGGCGTTCCTGCAGATAGGAAAGCTCGGCAGTCGTCAGTCCGAGTTCCTCGGCCAGTTCGACCGACTGATCGCCAATTTCCGCCGCGACTTTCTGGAATGCCGCCTCGATGGACATGCCCGATTCGACGCAGATCAGCAGCAGGTCGAGCGCGTCGGGAAAAGCCTTGCGTATTGAATCCTGGCGGCGGGCGATCACATTTTCGACGAAGACATTGGGCACGTAGAAGCCGAAGAAGGCCGCCGCGCAGGACGCCGCGAAACGTGCCATCGGCTCCAATCCGAAATCGTTCAGCAGGACGAGATAAAGCAGCGTGAATACGAAAAGGATCGGCGGCATCACGAAGCGGAAGAAGATGAAAGTGTACATCGGGCCCGGACCCCGGAAGCCGGCCTGCCGAAGCTTGGCCTTGATCTCCGCATTTTCGAGCATGTTGCCTCGGGCAAACATCTCGACGACCTTCTTCTTGAAGCCGACGGTCGGCGCCTGACGAAGTCTTGTCCTTTCCTGCGCTAGCGCCTCGCGTGCACGGGCGCGCATCGCTTCGCGCTCCGTCGACACGAGCTTCATGCGCGTACCGAGCTTGTCCGAGCTCATGAGCGGCGCGGTCAGTGTGACAATGGTCGCAAATGCAGCCAGCGCCGTGAGAAGCATCACGACGTTTTCCACACTGAACATGCTCTCGATGAACTCGAAAATGGCCACTTGCCGTATCCCTAGAACTTGAAGTCGATCATCTTCTTCATGACGAGAACGCCGATACTCATCCACAAGAGACCGGCGACTATGATGATGTTGCCCGCCGTCGTCGTGAACAGCACATTCATGTATTCCGGCGAAACGAAATAGATCATCAGCATCACGCCCGGCGGCAGGGATCCGATGATACCGGCGGAGGCCTTTGCCTCCTGTGACATCGCCTGGATCTTTGCGCGCATCTTCTTGCGCTCACGAAGAACCTTGGAGAGATTGCTCAGAGCTTCGGAAAGATTGCCACCCGTCTTCTGTTGAATCGCCAGAACAATCTGGAAGAAGTTCACTTCAGGCAGCGGCATGCGTTCGTAAATCTTCTCCAACCCCTGTTCCAGCGTCACGCCGACACGCTGTCCTTCCACGATGCCCTGGAACTCGGAGCGGATGGGCTCGGGCGACTCCGTTGCAATGAGCTTGAGACAGTCGTTCACCGGCAAACCCGACTTCACACCGCGAACGATCACGTCGATCGTATTCGCGAATTCCTCGGCGAACGCGTTCTGACGGCGTTTCATGAGAAAGGAAAGGACCCAGCGAGGCAGTCCGAAAGCCGCGGCGAAACCGCCCAGCAAAGCTATGAAGAAGGAAAGGCCGGAAAGCATCATGAAGAGCATGACAGTGAGACCGCAGACCGCACTGGCGAGGTAGAAGGTCCGCATCTCGATCTCGAGCCCGGCTCGTTCAATACGTGTCTTGACTGGAATGCTCTTCTTCTGTTTTGCCTGCTTTTCCTCAAGGCTCTTCAGCGTTTCCTGCATCTGCTTTCGACGCTTCTCGCTGTTGTCCACTTCGTCATCGGCAGCAGGCGCAAGCCGGGCGTTGCCCGCGCGCGCAACGCGCGCGACACGCTTCTGGGACTGTGTTTCCCTTCCAACGAAAAGAAAGCCGATGGCGCCGATGCATAGCGCTGCAAGAAGGGCGATAGCAAAGATGATCAGAGTGGACTGGTCCATGCCGGCCCCCTACCCCTGAGCACGGTCGAGCGCGGCCGCCAGGGCATGATGCTGATTGTAATACCTCGCGCGATCCCAGAAAGAGGGACGCGCGATGCCCGTGGACTTGTGCTTGCCGATGATACGCCCGGTTTCGTCCTCGCCTTCGATATCGTAGACGAAGAGATCCTGAGTGATGATCACATCACCCTCGGTACCCAGCACCTCGGTGATGTGCGTGATCCGGCGCGAGCCATCGCGCAAACGCGCCGCCTGCACGACCACATCGATCGAGCCGCAGATCATCTCGCGAATCGTCTTTGAGGGGAGCTGGTAGCCGCCCATGGTGATCATGCTTTCCAGACGCGAGAGCGCCTCCCGCGGGCTGTTCGCATGAAGCGTGCCCATGGAGCCGTCGTGACCCGTGTTCATGGCCTGGAGGAGGTCGAAAGCCTCCGGGCCACGGACTTCGCCAACGATGATGCGTTCAGGCCGCATGCGCAGACAGTTGCGCACGAGTTCGGTCATTGTGATCTGCCCCTGCCCTTCCAGGTTCGGGGGGCGCGTCTCCAGACGCACCACGTGCGGCTGCTGAAGCTGAAGCTCGGCTGCGTCCTCGCATGTTATCACACGCTCGTCAGCTTCGATGAAACCCGTGAGACAATTGAGCAGGGTCGTCTTGCCCGAGCCCGTACCGCCAGAGATGAGGACGTTGCAGCGTACCTTGCCGATGATACCGAGAACTTCGGCTCCTTCCTGCGAAATGGAATTGTATTCCACCAGATCGCGCATGGTGAGCTTGTCGCGGCGAAACTTACGAATGGTCAGGGCAGGGCCGTCGATCGAAAGAGGCGGCACGATGACGTTCACACGGCTGCCATCGGGAAGACGCGCATCGCAGATCGGGCTCGATTCGTCCACGCGACGGCCGACCTGACTCACGATCCGCTGACAGATATTCATCAACTGACTGTTATCGCGGAAACGGATATTGGTCAGTTCGACCTTGCCGTTCACTTCGATAAAGGTGCGTTCGCAACCGTTCACCATGATATCGGCAATGTCGTCTCGCGCCAGAAGCGGCTCCAACGGGCCGTAGCCCAGTACGTCGTTGCAGATGTCCTGCAGGAGTGCTTCCTGCTCGGAGATCGACATGACGACATTCTTGATCGAAAGGATTTCGTTGACGATGTCGCGGATTTCCTCGCGCGCGCTTTCCGCGTCGAGCTGGGCGAGCTGCGTCAGATCGATCGTGTCGATCAGCGCATTGAAGATCGTCGTCTTGATCTGATAGTAGTTTTCCGATCGATGATCGCTCGCGCGCGCCGGCGCGGCGGGCTTCGCCGGGACAGGCTTGGCCGGCGCGGGCTTCTGAGGCCCGGCTTTGGGCATAGCGGCGCTGGCCGGCGGCGGCGGAGCATCCTGTTTCGAAGGGGATGCGGGCGCCGATGCGGGCTTGCGGGGGACTGCCTGACCTTCGGTCCGCCTTCCAAACACGTTAGCTACCTCCAATTATCCCTTGCGCGAGAGAAAGCTGAAAAGGGACGATTTTGCTTGCTTGGGCGCTCTCGATTCACGGCCGCAGAGCTGCTGGGAGAGAAAGCGGAAGCCTTCCGCCGTCTTTCCCTTTGGCTCCAGCTCCTCGATCATCTGTCCGTTGTTTGCCGCCGTTCCGAAGAGACCCGGATTGAACGGCAGAACAAGCGTTGCTTCCGATCCGACAGCTTCAGCGAAATCCTTGACCGGAATTTCAGGACGCTTGGGCATGCCGACCTGATTGAGGACGATATGCGCCGGATTGTCGTTGGGCCGCGCCTGACGGGTCAGGTCGAGGATGTTCTTCGCATTGCGCAGGCTGGCGAGGTCCGGCGTCGCCGTGATGACGATCTCGTCGGCGGCGAGCAGAACCTTCTTCGTCCAGGGAGCCCATACATGCGGCAGATCGACGATCACGCAGGGCACACCCTCGCGAACGATTTCGAGCACGCTTTCGCAGCTTTCGGCATCCATTTCGAAATCGCGGTCGAGGACCGCCGGTGCCGCAAAAAGGCTCAGCCGGTCCGTGCACTTGACGAGCAGGCGATCGAGAAGGACGTCGTCCAGCCGCTCCGGCGCGGTCAGCGCATCGGCGATGCCCTGTGCCGGGTCCTGATTGAAGTCGAGACCGGCTGTGCCGAAAGGCAAATCCATATCGGTGATAACGACATCCTCGTCCATACCCGACGAGATGCACCAGCCGACATTATGCGCGATTGTGCTTGAGCCCGTACCACCCTTCGCCCCGATGAAGGCGATAGTCCGGCCGATCGGCGGTGCGTCCGGGTCGATATAAAGGCGCGAGATTGCCTCGATGACGCCAATGGGGCGAAGCGGCGCGACGAGATATTCGTTCACACCCTGACGGATCATCTCGCGATAGAGCGAGACATCGTTCATGTGGCCGATGACGACAACCTTGGTGCCCGCATCGCAGACCTCAGCCAACGCGCCGAGCTGGTTGAACAGCTCCGGGCCGCCGACCCGCGTCTCCACCATGATCAGGTTCGGCGTCGCAGTCTGCTGATAGTGTTCGATCGCCGCGGGAATACCGCCCATGTGCACGGTGAGATGCGCCTTGGCGAGGCGGCGATCTTCACCAGCGCGCTGAATGGCGCTTCCCGTGCCGGGTTGCTCGCAAAAGGCGTGGATGGTGATCCTCGGAACCGGCTTCATCACGGCCAGACCGTCCGTATCGCCTTGAACGGAGACCGACGCCTCTGCGAGAGGCGGCGCTTCCGGCACCGTCTCCCTGACCGTATCAACGCCAGGCTCAGGCATCGGCGGAGCCTCCACTGAAGGTTCCTTGCGTGCGAGATTGCTCATTATTCCACCTCACTCACAGCGCCCGAGTCCTGCTCGCTGCGCTGGGTCGCTGTCGGTTCGCCGGCCCGATATTTTTCAAGCACCGTGTTCCGGCGCTCCGCATCGGCGGGCGTCATCCTGCGCGGTCCGGCAAGATCGGCCGGATCGGCGATCATTGCCGCCAGGTTGTTCTGGGTCGCACAGCCGTGATTGGGCGGCAGGCCGTTCGAGGGATCGAAGGCGTAATCCATGCTCCAGTCACCGCAGGCTGTGGGTGTGGCCACATAATGCTTGAAGGAGAGGATCAGGGGCGCACCGCTATCGGCACCCGATGCGCGGTAGGGCGTATAGGAAAGATCGGTTACACCGTTCTCCGCAAGAATGTCGCGAACATCGCTGAGAGCGACTGTCGCCGCACCCGCATTGGGAGAACCGGAGGGCGTCGAAATGGTCAGAGGTCCGTGACCGCGCTGACGGTAGGCCGCAGCGAAATTCTCGATTGCAGCACGATCCGAAGGAGCGAGACCGGGCTGTCCCGCCACCACGCCGACATTCAAGGTCGCCACATCGGCCTCTACGGAGATCGGATGCGTGTAGTTCGCGTCGTGCTGAGCGTTCTCGATGCCGTTGAATCCGGCGCATCCCGCAAGCGCCACGGTCAATGCGAAGACGACGCCCCCGGCGGCGCTTTTTGCTATCGGCTTTGCCATTTCATTCACCCTTCGCATTCTCAATCCACAACGAAGCCGACGGGGCCCTGCAGCGACTTGTCGCCAGGAGTCGCGCCGCGCGCACCGTAGGTCGCGTTCAAACGTCCCATGAGGATCGTGTCCATGTCGCTTGCAGGCGCAAAGCCATCCGTTGGCAGAACGAGATTCTTGCGGGAAGTCGGGTCGACGAGGTAAGGCGTCACGATCACGACCAGTTCCGTTTCGTTCTTCTGGTAGTCGCGGCTGCGGAAGAGTTGCCCGAGAACCGGCATATCCTTTGCGCCAGGCACGCCGTCGATATTCTGGCGCGTGGTGTCCGACAGAAGACCCGCCATGACGAGCGACCCGCCGCTTGGCAGTTCCAGCGTCGTTTCCGCGCGGCGCACCTTAAGGCCCGGCACGGTAACGCCCGTGCTGCTGGAGCCCTGAAGTACGAAGGCGCCGTCCGACGAAAGTTCGCTCACCTCCGTCGAGATCTTCAGGCTGATGCGGCCTTCGCTGAGAACGACCGGCGTGAAGTTCAGCCCGACACCGAACGGCTTGAACTCAAGCTGCACGTTGCCATCCCGGTCGCGCGAGGTCGGTACGGGGAATTCGCCGCCCGCGAGAAACTTCGCGGATTCGCCGGAAATCGCGGTCAGGTTCGGTTCGGCCAATGTGCGCAGAATGCCATCGCGCTCAAGCGCGCGCAGGGCGGCACCGATATCGTCGCCATTATAAGACGTGCCCTCGGTGGAGAGACCGCCGAGCGATTGCCCCTGAACGCTGAAAGCATTCGATGTGGCCAGCCGAAGCGCAAAATCGCCAAAGCTCGCCGCGCTCGAAAGGTCGACGCCAAGCTGCTTGATGACACTGCGCTGCATTTCAGCGACGGTCACCTTGAGCATCACCTGTTCCTTGCCCTCGATGCCAAGCATGTTGAGCACGTTTTCCTTGTCGACGCCGATATAGCGCGCCGCAAGGTCCTGAGCCTTGCTTGCCTCGCTGGCGCTCGAGACCATTCCGGAAAGAACGACATGATCGTTGATCGACTCGACGTCGATGCGGGCAGAAGGGAAATACTGGCGCAGGGAATCGCGAAGACCGCTGAGATCGCGCGCGACGCGTATCTCGAGATTCAGTATCTGCTGACCGTTGTCGTTGAAGAAGAAGGCGTTGGTCTGGCCGACGGCAAGGCCGATCAAATAGGTACGCTTGCTGGTCCGCACCACGGCATCGACGATGGCCGGGTTCGAGACGAGCACGTCACGCGCGGCGACCGGCAACTCAACGATCGCGGCCTTGTTGAGACCGAGCACAATGCTTCGCGATGCCTGGCCCGCTCCACCCTGATCGATTTTCACGAGGCGGGCATCTCCGGCATGCAGCGTGCCGCCAACCGGAGCGAGGGTCAGCGAGATCGCGCAGAGAATCGCGGAAGCCACCCGCAAGGGACGGACAATCCGCGCGGTGCGAACCGCCTTCAATTTGTTCCAAATCCTGTTCATGCCCGCTTCCTCGCCTACTTCACACGCACGGACTGCGTGGTGCCGTAGCGCACGATTTTCACCACCGACCCGCCTGCTTCCTTGACCTGGTCTTCCGTTCCCGCCAGATCGCGATCTCCCATGCTGCGCAGCGAGAGCGAAAGCTGACCGTCGGCCTGCGCGACCGAGACAAGCTCGACCTGCGACGGCGTCAGCTCAAGCGTCGCGGTGCGGCCGACAGCCACCTGCTCGCCCGCCTTCTCGTTGAAGCGCTGATCGATGGCGAGAACGCGGATATTGCGAAGGATGGTCTGCCCCTTCTGAACATCCACGACATCGACGCGATCATTGGGGAGAATGAACCCGCCGGCACTGGTCTCCGGCGTAATAGTTATCGCGGCGGCGCGCATTCCCGGCTCGATCAATGCGGACATGAAACCCGCACCGGAAAGCGTCACCAGCTTTTCCATCGTGACCGGCTCGCCGCTGAGCATCGCCGTGCGGGTGACCGCATCGGTGAACTCCTCTATCGCCGTCGGTTTCTGAGCCCTCGTGACATAGGCCGGGTTGAGCGAAGTTTCAGGCCAGCGCTGCCAGCGCAGGTCCGAGGTGGAAACGCGCTGACCGACATCAAGGTTGTTGACGGCGACGAGGACTTCAGCGGTCGGCTCTTCGACGACCTGCTTGACGGGCTGATCCTTGTCGGAGGATACGAGTCCGCGCGCGAGCAACGCTGCGAGGCCCGCGGCGACGATCGCCAGAACCAGAACTCCAATGCGTGCGGCGTTCACTTGCCCAATCCTTTCGTTTCGCGCCGCCGGCCCAACCGGGCGGCGCTACGTTCAACTCACGCGGCGTGAGCCGCAGCTGCAAACCAGACGGTCTGCGGAAAAATCATCAGCCCGCCGATGGCGAGCGCTACACCGTAGGGAATGCCTTCCTTCGGGTTGTGCAGCCTTGCAATCCAGCCCCTCCGCATCATGAAGAGCGGCAGCGGCATTCGCCTGAAGACCAGAATGAGCAGCGTAAGCACGCCGCCGATGACGGAAGCCCAGAGGAGATAGGGAAGAAGATTGCCCATCCCGGCCCAGAGCGCGGTTGCAGCCACGAACTTCGCATCGCCGCCCCCGATCCAGCCCAGCGCGAACAACGCCATCCCGACCAGCAGCATCAGCAAGCCCGCGGCGACATGAAGGCCGATTTCCTGAAGCGTGAGCCCCAGGAAAGGCACGAGAATCGCGAATGCAGCGGCAAGCGCGATCGTCAGCACGTTCGGGATTGTCATCGTCGTCAAATCCCACAGCGCGCCGAAGATCATGGCGAGCGGAAAGACGGCGAGGAAGAGCATGCTCATAACGGCAGACGCCCGGTTTCCCTCGGGCCGGAATGACCCCGGGCGGGAGGCCCCATGCCTTCCCGCACCATCGGATAGTGGGCAGAGGACCGTAAATTTGGAGTAAATGGAGGTTCAAAATGAGCCGAAATGCCCACGCCTGGGCTGCTTCCCATTGCGGGTCGCCAAAGGAAAAAGCCGCCATGCAATGAATGCATGACGGCTTTCCAGATTGTCTTCCGGCCATAGGCCAGTACGCGGAGATCGGGATCAGGCGAGTTCGCCGGCGATCTCTTCGAACTTGGCGATGATGGCATCGCCCACAGAAGCCACCGCACCGATGATCACAACCGCGATACCGGCAGCGATGAGCGCGTATTCGATCGCGGTCGCGCCCGACTCATTCTTCGCAAAAGTCTTCAGAAACTGGCCCATTGCAAGCCTCCTTCAAGTATTGACTGTCGACAGCACCAACCCTTGCGGACATGCGAGCCGCCGGGCGCCCTTTCGGACTGGTGAGGAGATTAGCCGGGCACCCTTACCCAAACCCTAACGAATACTCTAAAGGATCACTTATCTTTACTCACACTTTCAGTATATTTTATGTATTGGTCCGAACTTCATTGTTTCCAAACAAGATTTTCAGTCTGATTTGATTTAGCTCCGCAAAATCGCGCGGGAAAAAGCCTAAGAGTGAGGTTAATTCCGGGTTAAAGCGTTCTGGAGACTTGCCGCGGAAATGCCGGGAACCCAGCGGGGTGAGAGATTTACGTCTCGACTACTGCAACCACGCCAGTGGCCGCGACCGCAAATTCCTTCAATCCGCCTCACACAACGCTCGAAGCGCCGCCTCATCTGTAACGACGAGACCGGGATAATCGCGCGCCGCAACGCCGCTGCGTACCAGTTCGGCGATGGCACGAGCGACAACTTCCTCCGTCGTGTCGACGCGGGCCGCCAATATCCTGTGCCTCGGGAGACGATCGATGCGCAGGCATTCCACCCCGGTAGCGTCGCGCCGAGGTTCGGCAAGCGCCAGAAGCTCTCTATAGATTCTCTGTACGCCAGTCCCCTCACCCACCTGCCCCTCGCGATCCGGCAGCGAGGAGGACGCCTCACGCGCCCTCAGAAGGCGCGCATACTGGCACAGAAGCGCCCTCGAAACGGATTCTTCCCGTGAAAGGAGTTCCAGAAAGCGGGATTCGCTCAGAACGGCAATGAGGCCATCATCACGGGCAACGGCCATGAGGTCCGTTTCGGACACGCCGAAGACCGCCATTTCGCCGAACTGCCCGCCCGCATCTATATCGGTATAGGCAATCCGCCCGGCGCTCCCGAGATTACGCGCCAGGCGGACAGAGCCTTCGACGACGAAAATAACGCCGTCGAGTTCATCGCCCTGTGCCTGATTGAGAATGATCTCGTTGCGGGAGAGAGAGCGCCACCGGCACTCGACCGCGAGAAGCGCGAGTTCGCGCGGCGTCAACGAAGAGAGAATATGGATGCCCGCGAGAGAACCCGTGTGACTGCCGGTGTGACTGGACGTGACATTCTGTCCGTCTTGCGCCTCGCGTTTCATCGGCCGCTGCTCTCCTTCTTGGTCAGAGGAAGCCTAGGCGAGGTCGTTTAATCCGCCGTTAAATTCTCGGCGCGACCGCTACGGTCAACATATCCTTTACTCCTTGGACCTAGTGTCGAAGCTATCCGGCGCGGGATGCGCCCCTGATTCATGCCACGACCGACGCCAAGGAAGGCAACCAGTAAGATGCTTGCACACCGGACAAGGAAAATGGCCAGACGGCAGATGCTCGGCGCCTTCATGGGCGCGGGATGCGCCGCGCTTATCGCAGGCGCCGCTCAAGCCAGCGACTTCAAGGTGGAACTGAACGAAACAAAGGCTCTCCATCTGGCCAGGCCCGTTTCGACAATCGTCGTCGGCAACCCGCTGATAGCGGATGTGACGGTCGAGGGTTCGAAGCTTGTCTATGTCATGGGCCGGAGTTTCGGGACGACCAACCTCGTTGCAACCGACAGCGAAGGCAATGCCGTTCTCAATCTCGACGTCAGCGTTGTTTCGCAGGGCGACTCCACCGTGACACTCACGCGTGGCCCCAGCGGCCAGCTTTCCTATAACTGCACACCGCGCTGCGAGCGTATTCCCGGCGTCGGCGACAATCCTGACTCATACGATGCCGTCATGAAGCAGGTCACGGGGGCTCTCAGCGCTGGCGCAGGCGTAAATCCCGGAGCGGGCGGGATGCCGCAAACGCCGTCCGAATAGACCACGCCGACCGCGACGGAACAAAAGGCCGCTCCGGAGAGCGGCCTTTTTCGTTCGCGGGGTTACAGATTTTTCTCGTAGCCCTATTGGCTGATACGCAGGTTCGACAACGCCATGGCAATGGAGGTGAACACCTCCGTGAGCTGACTCGTTTGCGTCACATCGAAGTACATCTCCGGCTTTGTGGCGCAGTTTCTCAGCAGATTCGCGTTCCCGTTGATAGTACGGATCGTGTAGATCTTGATTCCCGCGGCCTTGATATTGGTGCAAACAGAACCTGTGCGGGTATCAATCGAGTTTCCCGAGGTCGTCCAGCGGTTCTCCGTATTGTCACCATCCGTCAGAAAGACGATCACCTTGTCCAGATCGTCCGCCGGAGCCGTTGCCTGCGACAGAGGATGCCCCTGGGTCAGCATGTTCCAGCCCCAGGCGAGACCGATCGTCGTGTTGGTGTTGCCGTTGGGGTCGAGTTCGTCGATCTTGTCGTGCAGGTTGCCCCAGTTATCGGTGAGCGCGAGAATCTCGGGTATGTTGCAATTGCTGGAGGCGCCGGGATACTTGGTGCTGTCGCTCGATGTCGGGATCGTGTTCTGGACATCGTAATTCTGGTCGCGGTCGACCACACAGCCCTTCCAGCTGTTTTTGCTCACATTGACCGTCGAAATCGTCTGCCAGAACCAGACGGTGGTCAGCGCCTCATAGCTCCATTTGAGCCAGGACGCATTCTTGTTGCTCTTGCCGACATTGACCTCGGTGTCGAACGGAACGATCGAAACCTTGATATCGCCCGGCACGGCGCCCGAGGTTTCTAGAATATCGAGCAGCATCTCGGATGCAGTCTTCAATGCCGTCATCCGGCCGCCACTCGCCATCGAGCCCGTCACGTCCAGAACGAGCGCAAGTTCGAGCTTCCGCCCTTGCCTGGTCACCTGGGAGGAAGCACCGACATCGAGCGTGTTGATACCGACGATCCCCATCAGCGAGGTTGGCAGTTCCGCCGTGGCGGCCAGGGTAACCGTGTTTCCGTTTTGCAGGACGCTGACCGCGCCAGGCACGCCGAGTTTTTCACCGGGATAGTTCGCGTCGAAATAGGCCTGTGCGATTTCCTCGAGCTGTGCCTGCGTCTTGCCGGTGGCTCCGCCGACGGCAAGCGCCGCCGCATCGAGCGCTGCCTTGAGGCGATTTTCGACGATATAGGCGCGGGAAATATCGACGGCCGCACCGGCGGCTATGACCAGCGGGATGGCGGCAAGCGCGAAAATCATCGCGAAGTTACCGCGGCGATCCGAGAAGAATTTTCGGAGAAAACACTGAATGGGCCTCATGGATGCAGGTCCGCCCTGGAAAGCCGGGGCAGAAAGTCACATCCGCCCGCGGCAGAACTAATGTGCACCCAGCCGTTTTAGGCTCGGGCCGTTAAGAAGGAATGAATCCTCGCGCCTCGCCCAGAGGCCGCAGTTACCTTTTGGTAAGGAGCCGACGCTATCAAGAATACTGCGCCAGAGCGGCGTTTCGGCGCGAGGGCAGCTCGATGAGCAAGCAACAGACAGATCGGACAAACCGCCTGCGTTCTCTTCGCCGGTGCCGGCGTTTTGCGGGCGCCGAGGAAGGTGCGACGGCGGTCGAATTCGCCCTCCTTGGACTTCCTTTCTTTGCGCTTCTCTTTGCGCTGGTGGAAGTCTGCGTGCTCTATTTCGCGACAGCCAATCTCGACAGCGTAGTCGCAGATGCCGGACGACTTATCCGCACAGGCCAGGTTCAGTCCACCGGCATGTCGCAGGCGCAGTTCAAGAATTTCATCTGCGGCGAACTGACGATCATCAGCGATTGCCAGTCGAAGCTTCACGTCGATGTCCGCAATTTCACGTCCTTCGGCAATCTGGCTTATCCATCCTTTATCGACGAGGACGGCAATCTCGTCGAGAACACGGTCTTCCAGCCGGGAACGGCAGGCGACATCGTTCTGGTCAATGTCTATTACAGCTTCGGCATCGTCAGCCCCGGCATGGTCGGACTTTCCAACCTGGCAGGTGGAGGGCGCGTGATTTCCGCCGCTGTCGCGTTTCGCAACGAGCCTTTCGGCTCGATCCTGCCGACAAGCTGAGGCGAGGGCATGAGTAGGACATTGCCTTTTCGGACCAAAGACGAAAGCCGGACGAATTTCTTCCTGCGGCTTCTGCGCGATCCGCACGGCCTCGCCGCAGTCGAGTTCGCGCTCATCTTCCCGCTGATGATCGCCTTTTATCTGGGTGCCGTCGAAACCTCGAACATGCTGACGGCGAACCGCCGGGTAACATCCGTCGCCTACACTGCGGCCGACATCACCGCACAGGCGATCTCGATCAGCGATGCCGACATGACGGATATCTTCGCGGCGAGTTCAGCAATCCTTCGCCCTTTCAGCGTGACGCCTCTGTCGATCCGCGTTTCGAGCGTCGTCGCCAATTCGAGCGGTGTGAACAAGGTCTCGTGGAGCGACGGTTTCCAGACGGCCGGCCTGGCGCAGAACTCGACCGTGACGCTTCCCGCTGGCCTCACCAGTCCGGGCACCAGCGTGATCATGGCCGAAGTTACCTATGAATATTCCTCGCCGATCAGCGACGCGGTCACCGAGACGATCACCTTTACCGACACAGCCTATCTCAAGCCGCGCCGCACCGGCGCCGTCAGCCGCACCAACTGACAGCGCGCCGGGAACGCCCGGCAATCACCCCAGCCCGCCGTTAACCATGATTCGAGCCGATGCTGTAGCAGATTTGCCGCAGTTTCGCCCGACTCAGGGATGAGGCAGTGGCTTGCGCGGAACAGCCCTCAAGGCGAGACGGCGGTTTCCTTGCGCGGGGCCGGGTCACCGGCGCTTAAGTCCATAATTCAAAAGGAAAATCTGGCTGGCGGAGGGAGAGGGATTCGAACCCTCGATACGGTTTCCCGTATACACGCTTTCCAAGCGTGCGCCTTCAGCCACTCGGCCACCCCTCCGGAGCGCCTGCTCAGCAGGCGAACGCGGCGGCACTATACGCAACAAAAGCCCTGAATCAACCGGAGAAAGTCTTCCTAGCTCATTGATACGCCAATCTTCTTCTTACAACTGTGCTTGTTTGGCACACCCGATCCGGCTACCGTTCCGGCGTTCGTTTCTACAACACCGCGTTGGGCTGGGGGGCTCGTACCATGGTCGTTTTCAGGCTGATTGGACTTCTTTTCATCGTCGCCGCCTTGATGGCGCTTGGGTCGGATGCATTGCTCTCGCTCGAAAACGGCGAAGTCACCATGCGTTCGTTCAGCGAGCTTTGGGCGCTGATCCATGAGGGAAGCCGCGACGCTTTCACCAGCTGGGCAGATTCGGGCGCACCCGAAGGCCTCAAGGGGCCGATCGATACGGTAATGGGTTTCCCCGCCTGGGGCGTGCTCGGCGTCATCGGTATCGTGCTTGCGGGCCTGATCGCGCTGCTTCGCCGCGGCGACTGAGACAGGCAGAAAAGCCGAAAGCAAAAGGCCGCTCCGGGGAGGGAGCGGCCTTTTCTTTTTCTGAACCCGGGAAAATGTGCGTCTAGTTCGCGTCCATCTTGAGCGCGGAGATGAAGGCGTCCTGCGGAATCTCGACGCGGCCGAACTGCCGCATCTTCTTCTTGCCTTCCTTCTGCTTCTCCAGAAGCTTCCGCTTTCGCGTGATGTCGCCGCCATAGCACTTCGCGGTCACGTCCTTGCGCATCGCCGAGATCGTCTCGCGCGCGATGACGCGGCCGCCGATTGCCGCCTGGATCGGAATCTTGAAGAGGTGCTTCGGGATCAGTTCCTTCAGCTTCTCGCACATGACGCGGCCGCGCTGCTCGGCGCGTGAGCGATGCACGATGGTTGCGAGCGCATCCACCGGCTCCTCGTTGACGAGGATCGACATCTTTACGAGATCGCCCTGCTCGTATCCCTCGATCTGATAGTCGAAGCTCGCATAGCCGCGGCTCACCGATTTCAGCCGGTCATAGAAGTCGAGCACGACCTCGTTCAGCGGCAGGCGGTAAACGAGCATGGCGCGCGAGCCGGCATAGGTGAGGTCGATCTGCGTTCCGCGCCGGTCCTCGCAGAGTTTCAGCACCGCGCCGAGAAACTCGTCCGGCACGAGGATCGTCGCCTTGATCCAGGGCTCCTTGATATGGTCGATGCGCGTCGGGTCGGGCATGTCGGCGGGGTTGTGCATCTCCTTCACCGAACCATCCACCATGTGAAGCTGATAGATGACCGAAGGCGCCGTCGTGATCAGGTCGATGTTGAATTCGCGTTCGAGGCGCTCGCGCACGATTTCGAGATGAAGGAGACCGAGAAAGCCGCAGCGGAAGCCGAAGCCGAGCGCGGCGGAAGTCTCCATCTCGTATTCGAAGCTCGCATCGTTGAGGCGGAGCTTCCCCATCGCATCGCGCAAATCCTCGAAATCGGCGGCATCGACCGGGAAAAGCCCGCAAAAGACGACCGGCTGCGCGGGCTGGAAGCCGGGAAGCGCGGCGGCGCAGGGCCGCTTTTCCTCGGTCACCGTATCGCCGACGCGCGTATCGGCGACTTCCTTGATCGAGGCCGTGAAGTAGCCGATTTCGCCGGGCGTGAGGCTCGCGACCGCTTCCTTCTTCGGCTTGAAGATGCCGACCTGGTCGATCGTGTAGGTGCCGCCCGTCTTCATCATCTTGACGCGCTGGCCCTTCTTGAGCTCGCCATCGATGACGCGCACGAGCACGACGACGCCGAGATAGGGATCGTACCAGCTGTCGACCAGCATGGCCTTCAGGGGCGCCGCAAGGTCGCCCTTCGGGGCGGGGAGACGATGCACGATCGCTTCCAGCACATCGGGAATGCCGATACCGCTCTTCGCCGAAATCTCGACGGCGTCCGAAGCGTCGAGGCCGATCACATCCTCGATCTGCTCACGCGTGCGCTGCGGATCTGCCGCAGGCAGGTCGATCTTGTTCAGGACGGGCACGATCTCATGGTTCACGTCGAGCGCGTGATAGACGTTCGCCAGCGTCTGCGCCTCCACGCCCTGGCTCGCATCGACGACGAGGAGCGAGCCCTCGCAGGCCGCAAGCGAGCGGTTCACTTCATAGGCGAAGTCCACATGGCCGGGCGTGTCGATCAGGTTCAGCTCATAGGTCTCGCCGTTCTTCGCCTTGTATTCGAGGCGAACGGTCTGGGCCTTGATGGTGATGCCGCGCTCGCGCTCGATATCCATCGAGTCGAGCACCTGCTCTTTCATCTCGCGCACGGTCAGCCCGCCGCAGAGCTGGATCAGGCGGTCGGCAAGGGTCGATTTCCCGTGGTCGATATGGGCGATGATCGAGAAATTGCGGATATGGGAGAGATCGGTCATGGGGCCTACTGGTGCTCGGACGGGCCCATATAGCATTGGCCGGGGTTTAAGCCAATTGGGGCCTTTTCAGGCTCTTTTCAGCCCTGCCAGTCAGCCTTCCGCTTCTCCATCCATGCCTTCACCCCTTCCTTGTAGTCGGGGTGCTTGATCATCTCTTCGAGGAGGCGTTCCGCCTCGGTGACCGCGGTCGCGGCGTCCCGGTGAAGGTCCAGATAAATCTGGCGTTTGGTTTCGCGGAGCGAGCCCGGCGAGACGCCGTCAGCAAGCTTCCGGGCATAGTCCATCACATGAGACATGAGCTCATCGGGCGGCAGCAGCTTGTTGAGAAACCCCATTTCGAGCGCCTCTTCCGAGGTGAAGACGCGGCTCGACAGCAGGATGTCGTTTGCGTGGGTGAGGCCGACGATCCGGGGCAGCACCCAGGAAAGGCCGAACTCCGCCGGGAAGTTGAACCGGCCATGGGCGGCCGTGAACTTCGCGCCGGGCACGCAGAAGCGGAGATCGGCATAGGCCGCAAGCACGAGGCCGACGCCCGCCGCAGCGCCATTGATCGCGGCGATGACCGGCTTCGTCAGCCCGAAGTGATAGGCGAAAGTCGCGTCGAACTCCTTCGCGACACCGTAGCCCGGCTTCGCGATGTCGTCGCTCGTGCCGCTGTCATAGCGGCCCTTCTCCGAATGGCCTTCAAGCGCCGCCATGTCGGCGCCCGCACAGAAAGCCTGCCCCTCCGGGTCGCCCGTTACCACGATCACGCGAACCGCCGGGTCCTTGTCCGCTTCCGCCAGCACCCAGCGATATTCGGTGTGCATGCGCCCCGTCCAGGCGTTGCGCCGCTTCGGGCGCGACAGCATCACCGTCGCGATGCCGTCTTCGAGGCTGTACCGGATGGCCTTCAGTTCCATCTCACTTCCCCGTTTCCTCTAGATAGGACCGGATCACCGAAACGATCTGTTCCGGCTGCTCCGGCAGCATGGCATGGCCTGCATCCGGCAGTTCGACCAATGTCGCACGCTCGCCGAGCCGTTCCTTGAGGTCATGCGCGTTCGCGGGAAGCGCGATGGTGTCTTCCAGCGCCTGCACAACGAGGATCGGCTGGCCTCCCGCTTCCCACCAGTCCTCGACCGGCGTCCGGCGCACGGCGGAGGACTGCATCCGCATGACTTGCGGATACCAGCCGCCACGCCAGACTTCTGGGTTGTTGCCCTTGGCGAAGAAGCCGTAGCGCACGCATTCGATATGTTCTTCCGGCGAGAGGCTTTCATCGAAGCAGCCGATCAGCGCCTCGCGCGCCTTTTCCGGCATTTCGATGAGGCCGCCACAGGCGAGAAGGCCGACATGGGAAACGAGTTCGGGCCTGTCCGCCGCCGTCGTCCGTGCGAGACGATTGCCGAAGGCATGGCCGATCAGCACGACCGGGGCCTTCGCGACAGCCTCGATCACGGCGGCGACGTCCTCGGCGAGATCGTGCAACGTGAGCTTTTCCATCGGCCCTTCGCTGCCGCCGATGCCTCTCGGCTCCGGCAGCGTCACGCGGTAGCCTGCCTCCGCCAGCGCGCTCGCGACTTCATCGAAGTCGCTCCCGGGCCGTCCGAGCGAGGCAATCATGACGAGTTGCCGTCCGTCTTCCGGGCCGATCACGCGGCCTTTCAACGTGACGGCGCGGCCTTCACCATCTTTCCGCGAAATGCTGTAGCTCTCGAAATCCATTCACTCCTCCCGCGAGCAATGGACAGCCTAGCCTCTCAGCGTGCCACCCGTCGCTTTTTCGACCGCCGCCACGATCCGCTTCGACACGGCTTCGATTTCCTCGTCCGTCAGCGTCTTTTCGACGGGCTGAAGCGTCACCTCGATGGCGAGCGACTTCTGTCCCTCGCCAAGCGAGCCGCCTTCGAAGACGTCGAAGAGCGACACGTCGGTGATGAGCTTCTTCTCCGCGCCGCGCGCCGCACGCATGAGCTGATCCGCCGTCACGCTTTCGGCAACGACGAAAGCGAAGTCGCGCCGCAGCGGCTGGAGATCGGACATGTCGAGCGGGGGCTTGGCGCGTGTCGGTTTGCGTTTCGGCTCGGGGATCGCGTCCGGAAAAATCTCGAAGGCGACAATGGGCCCCGCGACATCCATCTCGTCCAGCACGCGCGGATGAAGCTCGCCGAAATAGCCGATGACGTTCTTCGGGCCGAGGCGGAAGACGCCGGAGCGCCCCGGGTGATACCAGGAGGGGGCATCCGCCGCGATCTGGAAGCTCGCGACCGGCGCGCCGAGCGCCGAGAGCAGCGCCACCGCATCGTCCTTCGCGTCCATCGCCTCGACGGGCCCCGCCTTGCCCTGCCAGTGACGGCCGCTCCCAAGCGGCCGCGCCGTACCCCGGCGAAGGCCGGTCGCGGCGAGGACCTGGCCCGAGGGCTCGTCGCTCTCGAACTGCTGGCCCACTTCGAACATCGCGATGTCGGGATTACCCCGCGCCATGTTGCGGCCCGCCGCCGCGATCAGGCCTGCAAGCAGGCTCGGCCGCATATGGCTCATCTCGGCGGAAATGGGATTGGCGAGCTTCAGCGCAGGCGTGGCGTTGCCTCCGCCGAAGAGGTCGGCTTCGCGCTCCGAAATGAAGGACCAGTTGACGGCCTCCACCATGCCTCTCGCGGCAAGCGCGCGGCGCGCCGTGCGTTCGCGGCGCTGGCGAACAGAGAGAACGGGCTTCGCCACCGCGTGAAGGCGCGGCAGGGCAACGGACTTCACTTCCGAAAGCCCGTGCACGCGCACGACTTCTTCCACGAGGTCGGCCGCCCCATCGACATCCGGCCGCCAGGACGGCACGGAAACGGAAAGCTTCGCCCCCGCCTCCGATACGCCGAAGCCGAGCGCGGAGAGGATAGACACGGCTTCCGATTTCGGCAGCGAAAGCCCCGTGAGCTTCTCGATGCGGGCGGGATCGAACTCGATCACCTTCTTCGTGTCGGGCACCTTGCCCGCCACGACGACATTGGACGGCTCGCCGCCGCACATGCCGATGATCATCTTCGTCGCGAGTTCGAGGCCGGGCAGCACGAATTCGGGATCGACGCCGCGCTCGAAGCGGTAGCGCGCATCCGACACGATGCCGGTGTCGCGGCCCGTGCGCGCCGTGCGGTAGGGATCGAAATACGCGCTCTCGACGAAGACGTCGACGGTTTCCTCCGTCGAGCCGCTCGCCTCGCCACCCATCACGCCGCCAAGGCCGAGCACCTTCTCGTCATCGGCAATGACGGTGTAGTGCTCTTCCATCTCATAGGTCTTGCCGTCGAGCGCGAGTAGCGTCTCACCCTTGCGGCCGAGCCGCGCGTGGATGTTTCCCTTCAGCTTCGATGCGTCATAGACGTGCAGCGGGCGCGCGCGGTCGAGAGAGATGAAGTTCGTGATGTCAACCAGCGCATTGATTGGGCGAAGGCCGACCGCCTTCAGATATGTCTGCAGCCATTCGGGCGAAGGGCCGTTCTTCACGCCGCGAATAAGGCGGCCCGCGAAGACGGGGCAGGCATGCGCCGCATCGGCAGGAAAATCGAGTTCGATGCCGATGGGGCTTTCATACTTGCCCTCGACCGGCGAGAGATCGCCCTCGAGAAGACGGCCAAGGCCCGCCGCGGCGAGATCGCGCGCGACGCCGTAGACGCCGAGGCAGTCGGGCCGGTTCGGCGTGATCGCGATCTCGATCACCGGGTCGTTCCGCCCCAGCACTTCCGCCGCGGGCGTGCCCACCGCGAAGTCGCCTTGCAGGTCGATGATGCCGACATGATCGTCGGAGAGTTCGAGCTCACGCTCCGAACACATCATGCCGTTCGACTCGACGCCGCGGATCTTGGTCGGCTTCAGCACCATGCCGTTCACGGGGATCGTCGCGCCGGGCGGTGCGAAGATGCCCGTCATGCCGGCGCGCGCATTCGGCGCGCCGCATACGACCTGCAGCTGCTTCACTTCGCCATCGACAAGCGCCTCGACCTTCAAGACCTGCAGCTTGTCGGCGTCGGGATGGGGCCCGGCTTCCAGCACTTTCGCAACCGAGAAGACGGAAAGCTTCTTCGCCGGGTCTTCCACGCCCTCGACCTCGAGGCCGAGCATGGTCAGCTTCTCGACGATCTCGTCGAGCGTCGCATTGGTTTCGAGCGGATTCTTCAGCCAGGAGAGGGTGAATTTCACGACGAGAGCCCTCCCGCGAGCGTCGGCACGTCGAGCGCCGCGAAGCCGTAGTGACGAAGCCAGCGCAGATCGCTTTCGAAGAAGGCGCGCAGGTCCGGGATGCCGTATTTCAGCATCGCGATGCGGTCGAGGCCCATGCCGAAAGCGAAGCCCTGATATTTCTCGGGATCGATGCCGGACGAGCGCAGCACGTTCGGATGCACCATGCCGCAACCGAGAATTTCCAGCCAGTCGTCGCCCTCGCCGATGCGGATCTCGTTGCCGAGACGCGCGCAGCGCACATCGACTTCCATCGAGGGTTCGGTGAAGGGGAAGAAAGAGGGGCGCATGCGAAGCTCGACGCCGTCCACCTCGAAGAAGGCACGCAGGAATTCTTCCAGCGTCCATTTGAGGTGCCCCAGATGCGTCGTCTCGTCGATGACGAGACCTTCGATCTGGTGGAATTGCGGCGTATGCGTCTGGTCGCTGTCGCAGCGATAGGTGCGGCCGGGGCAGATGAAGCGGAAAGGCGGTTCGCCCGCTTCCATGGTGCGCACCTGCACGGGGCTCGTATGCGTGCGGAGCAGCATGCGCGAACCATCGGCCTTCGGTTCGAAATAGAAGGTGTCGTGCATCTCGCGCGCAGGGTGCCCTTCGGGGAAGTTCAGCGCGCCGAAATTGTAATGGTCGGTCTCGATATCCGGGCCCTGCTCCACGGCGAAGCCCATATCGGCGAAGATCGCGACCACTTCATCCCAGACCTGGGAGAGCGGATGGATGCGGCCCGTCTCCAGCGCCGAAGCGCGGACGGGCAGCGTCACGTCGATCTTCTCGCTCGCAAGCCGCGCATCGAGCGCCGCCTGATGCAGCGCGTCCTTGCGCGCGGCCAGCGCTTCCGTCAGCCGGTCCTTGAGGCCGTTGAGCTTCGGCCCCATCTCCTTGCGCTCCTCGGGCGACATGGCCCCGAGCCCCTTCATCAGCTCGGAGACGCGGCCCTTCTTGCCGAGCGCGGCGACGCGCACGGCTTCGAGCGTGTCCATATCCACCGCATCGGCAATCGCCGCAGTGAATTCCGCTTCGAGTTTTTCGAGATCGGCGCTGTCCGTCATCTTTCCACCGGCTTCTGATCCTGTTCGCGCATGACTATCCGCTCAAATCGCCCGGGCCTGCCTTTCGGCGGGCTCTCGGGCGACATGAGGGAAACGGCGTGCGAACGAAGATATCGACCGGCGATCCGCCTCACCCCCGAGAGCGGCACGCGCATCCTCGCGCGGGCCCCGGGCGGGTGACCGGCTCTGGTGTCGGTTCGGACAGCCCTTACTTCAGGGCAGCCTGCGCCTGGGCGACCAGAGCCTTGAAGGCCTCGGGCTCATGGATGGCGAGATCGGAGAGAACCTTGCGGTCCACCTCGACGCCAGCCTTGGCGAGGCCGTCGATAAATCGCGAATAGGTCAGGCCGTGCTCGCGGACACCGGCGTTGATGCGCTGGATCCACAGGGCGCGGAAATTGCGCTTCCGCGTGCGGCGGTCGCGATAGGCGTACTGGCCGGCCTTCTCCACCGCCTGATTGGCGGTACGGAAGGTATTCTTGCGGCGGCCGTAATAGCCTTTCGCCTTCTTGATGATCTTGCGGTGCCGGGCATGGGCGGTAACGCCCCGTTTGACGCGCGACATGAGACTTCTCCTTGGAATAGCTGGGAGTAGATGGACCTATTTCAGGCCGTAAGGCGCGAAAATCTTCACAATCCGCTTGGTATCCGGCTCGGCGACGAGGGTCGTGCCGCGCAGGTTGCGGATCTGCTTGTTGGTCCGTTTGATCATGCCGTGACGCTTGCCGGTCTGGCCGCGCTTCACCTTGCCCGTGGCGGTGAAGCTGAAACGCTTCTTCACACCACTCTTGGTCTTCAGCTTGGGCATTTTGCTCTCCGTGTTTTGTAGAACCCGCCATTGAAGACCTTGAATTCATTGAAGAATTCTAGAGGTTGCGGGTCCGGGTCTTGGCATTACGGGCGTCCACGGCATGCCCTACAGGCCGGGCCGCCCCGAAGCCGCGGATTTATAAGGGAAAAGCCGGGCTCGTCAAGCGCCGGGCAGGCATTTCAAGCAATGCGCAGGCTTGATGCGCATGAAGAATGCGCATAGGCTATGCAGATGGTAAAGAAAGCGGTCAATCTCTCCATCGACGCGGAGCTCCTCGCAAAGGCGAAGGCGGCGCGTCTGAACCTGTCGGCGCTCCTTGAGGAAGCCCTGTCCGAGCAGGTCCGGGCCGAGCAGGAAAAGCGTTGGCGGCAGGAGAACAAGGCCGCGATCGACGCGGCCAATGGCTTCGCGGAAGAGCATGGCGTCTTCGGCGAGGATTACCGGTCCTTCTGATGGCGGCCCTGGACATCCATGCCAATCCCGAGCCGCGAACGCGGGGCGCGATGCCCTATGTCATCGAACTTCAGGCAAATCTTCTCAGCGATCTGAATACCAGGCTTGTCGCCCCGCTCGCGCCGGCGCGGCTTTACAAGGGCGCGATACCACGCCTCAATCCCGTCATCGACATTGCGGGCGAGCCGCATGTGCTGCTCACGCATCAGATGGCGGCGCTGCCCGCCCGGCTCTTCGCGGCGCCGCCCGTTTCCAATGCGGAAGAGCATCGCTACGAGATCGTCGCCGCTGTCGACTTCCTCGTGACAGGAATCTGAAAGGGAAAAGCATGAGCCGTTTTTTCGGGAAGGTTTGCCAGAACGGCTATGTCGTGCGCGACATCGAAGCCGCACTGAAGCACTGGACGGAAGTCCTCGGCGTCGGCCCCTTCTATTACATCGACCGCGTGAAATGCGACTGGTTCACCTACAGGGGCGAGCCCTCGCCGGTCGAAATGAGCATCGCGCTCGGCAATACCGGCGATCTCCAGATCGAGCTCATCCAGCAGCGCAACGATGCGCCCTCCATGTATATGGATTTCCTCAATTCAGGCCGCGAAGGCCTGCAGCACATGTCCTACTGGACCACCGATTATCAGGCGGCCTATGACCGCGCGCTGGCGGCGGGCTACAAGGTCGGACATGAGGGGCAGATCGGCGGGGAGCAGGGCCGCTTCGTCTATTTCGACACCGAGACCCATCCCGGCACCGTTATCGAGATGTCGGATATTTCCGGCGCGAAGGGGAAGTTCTTCGAGCATATCCGGAATGCCGCCATCGGCTGGGACGGCAAGGACCCGGTGAGGCCCGTGCGTTAGGACACACGGACCTCACCCGCGCTCGGGTCAGCCGCAATAGACGCGCGTAACCTTGCCTTCCTCATCGAGTTCGACATTCAGCCGATCGGGACGGAAGTCCTTCGTCACGGCCTCTCCGGGACGGATCACGCGAATGCTCGCGACCTCCTGACCGGCCTCGAACTCGCCCTTCGCCTCTTCATAGGGCTTGCCGGTCCATACGCCCAGCGCATCGGCCGCGGCCTGGCAACCCGCCGCCGCGCTGTCGTCCGCGCCCGCAATCGTTCCGGCGTCGGCGCCCTCCGCCGCGGCTTCCTCGCCCATGGACATGTCGTTTTCGTCCATATTGCTCTCGGGCATTTCGCTCTGGGGCATGTCGCCTTCGGCGCGATCCGCCGCGCCGGGTTCCGCCGTCATCGGAACGGCATTGTCCACCGCCGGGGCTTCTTCCGCCGTTGCATCGGCGGCCTTGTCCTCTTCGCTCTGGTCGCAGGCCGCAACCGTCACCAGCGCCGCAATCGCCACCGAACCGAGAAGGTGCTTCAGCGAAAAATTCATGTCTCTCTCCCGTTGGTCGTGAACGTCATCCGGCGTTTTCGCCGGACAGAGAAGAGCCCTGCATTCCGGCTTTTCCGTGGCACCGCCGCCATACCCTCAATGCATGCGGGCGGAAGAGGTTCCACGAGGGCCGGTTCGCACCGCCTCTCCCTTTTCCTCTGCCGCCCCGATTTTCGCCCTGCGGAAGGTCAGCCCGCCGAGGTCTTGTCCTCATACATTTCGTCGTAGCCGCGCTGCCAGATGAGCTTCGAGCCATCCTCGCGGCCGAGCATGGCGATGGGGTCCCGGTTGTCGACATGGCCGTAGAGCCCCCGATAGACCGAGTAGCCGCAAAGCTCCTGCAGGCGGCGCGGGAATTTCCGCGCCTCCTCGAGCGGGATGCCGAGCTGCTGGTTCTCCTGCTGACGGATGAAGCCCGCGCAGTAATAGTTCGCGACGGCGAAGCGCCGGTCCTGCGAGCGGTTGGTGCCACCCGCATGCCAGAGACTTCCATGCCAGAAGAGTATGGAACCCGCCGGCATCTCCCCCGGCACCGTATCCATCTCGATGTCGTAGTCCGGCATGCCGCTCGCCTTGTGACTGCCGGGCACGAGCCGCGTCGCGCCGTTTTCTTCCGTGAAGTCGGAAATCGCCCAGACGCAGTTCAGGGTGAAGGGCTGATGCGGCTTCGGCACGGGGATCAATTGATCGTCCGCATGCAGAGGCTGCGCGCCCTGCCCCGGACAGAGCGTGATGGCGCTGACGGACGAAACCTGCAGTTCCGGGTCCAGAACCTTCTCGGCGAAAGGCAGAGCCGCGCCGTGTATCGGAATCTTCCAGAAGGTCGGCCCGTGCGCGAGCAGGTTGTAGATGCGCACCGTGCGCTTGCCCTCGAAGTCCGTATCGCGAAAGCCGATATCCTGCTCGCGCTCGACCCGGAGCAGTTCCTCCCTGATCTCCGCGACGAGGTCCGGCTCGATCGCATTCTCGAAGATCACATAGCCATCGCGTTCGAAGTCCGCATATTTGGCGTCCAGGTCGATCTTTCCATTCGGCATCTCTCCCCCTTTTTCGATTGCCTCTTGGCTGCGGCACGGCTCCTCCCTGCCGCGTCCCCAGACCCTAACTCCGCTTATCTCGCCTGCCAAGTTTTGCGTAGTTTAAATACGCACTATTCCGTCCGGACCGGCCCTTGCGCGGAAAGCTGCCCCGTCTTATAGTGTATATACACTATAAGACGGGGCAGCGGAGAGCAGGAGGCTGAAGATGGCGCATGATCTCGCAACCGGCGGTGAACATCCCGATGTGCTGCGCTGGCGCGGCGAAGCGGAGAGGCAGGAGCGGGTCTCTCTCACCGCTGAGAGCCTCCGCGCGCTGATGCTCGACTGCGGCGCGGACGATTGCGGCTTCGTCGCGGTTGCCGATCCCGCCATTGCCGACCAGCAGGCCTGGATCTCGGCGCTCCTGCCAAACGCACAGACGCTGGTGAGCTTCGTCTGCCGCATAAACCGAGACACGGTCAGGACCTCCGTCCGTTCCGTGGCGAATGAGGAATTCCACCAGACCTATGACGATGTGAATCATGTCGCGCGCCGTGCTGTCCGCCGTCTCGAGGAAATGGGCATCGGCGCCGTGAACCCCGCCGCCGCCTTCCCCATGGAAGCGCAGGCCTATCCCGCCGGCATGCGCGTCATCTCGCACAAGCCCATCGCCGAGGCTGCGGGGCTCGGCAGGATGGGCCTCCACCGCAATGTGATCCATCCGCGTTTCGGCAGCTTCGTCCTGCTCGGCACCATCGTCATCGACCGCACGCTCGATCAGGTTTCCGCCCCGCTCGACTATGCGCCCTGTCTCGACTGCAAGCTCTGTGTCGCCGCCTGCCCGGTCGAGGCCATAGGCATGGACGGCACGTTCAACTTCTCCGCCTGTTACACGCATAACTACCGCGAGTTCATGGGCGGCTTTACCGACTGGGTGCATGAGGTCGTGGAAGCGAAGGACGCCGACGACTACGACGCCCGCGTGCCTCCCGGCGAGAGCGTCTCCATGTGGCAGAGCCTTTCCTTCAAGCCGGGCTACAAGGCGGCCTATTGCCTCAGCGTCTGTCCGGCGGGCTCCGATGTTCTCGGGCCTTACATGGAAGACAAGGTCGAGTATCGCAAACGCATCCTCGATCCGCTGCTCGCAAAGCCCGAGACGGTCTATGTGTTGAAGAATTCCGACGCTGAAGAGAGCGTGCCGAAGCGGCTCAAGACCAAGGAAGTCCGGATCGTCGACTACAATATTCCGTCCGACAACCCCTTCTCCTTCCTCTTCGGCCTCACGCTCACTTTCCAGCGCAGAAAGGCGCGCGGGCTCGATGCAACGCTTGCCCTCACCGTCACCGATCACGGCCCGCTTAACGCAACGCTGCGCGTCCGCAACTCGAAACTCGAAGTGGACTTCAAGGCGCCCGAGAAATGCGATGCCTCGCTCGCGCTCGACTGGCAAACGCTCCACGCGATCTTCCGTGACGATCTTCCGCTCGCCCGCGCCATTGCCGACCGTGGGGCGGTCCTGGAAGGCGACAGGGAAAAGGCCGAAGCGATCCGCAAATGCTTCCCGGTCTACAGGATCGGCTAGCCCATCGCGATCAACTGGTGGAGCGATTTCTTCACCGAAGGCCAGTTCGGTCCAAGCGCGCCCTCGACCTCGTCCTGCGCCTTGCGCCAAAGGGGGAGCGCCTGGGTAAGCTTCCGGCGCCCCGCCCTGGTAAGCCGGAGCCCCAGCGAGCGGCCTTCGCCGCTCGGCGCGGCCTCGATCAATCCTTCGTCTTCCAGCAGCTTCACATTGCGCACGAGGCTCGAGCGTTCGAGCGCCAGCATGTCGGCAAGAGCGGTGAGCGACTTCGCGCTTCCCTCCTCCACCGCGATCAGCAGCGTGAACTGCGTGATCTTGAGACCGACGGGCCTGAGCGCCTTGTCATAGGCCCGCGTCAGCTTGCGCGCCGCCATGCGCGCTCTCAACGCCGCGCAGTTCTCCCGCACTTCCTCTTCGCTGACCGTCTGGCTCATGCCCAACCCGTTTCTCGTGTAGATACACGATAAGAGGAGAAAAACGGCCGCGCAAGCGCGGCCGCTTCCCCGCATCATTCCGCCGCGCTGGTCCCCTGGTTGACCTGCGCCTTTTTCACCGAGGCCTGCACCACGGGGATTTCATGGTCCTCAAGCGGCTTCATCCACTTCTTCCGCTTCAACGCCGCCTCGATATAGGGCGCGAGTTCTTCTCTCTTTCTCACCTCGCGGGCGGCGACCTCCGCCTTGAACTCGGGCATCACTTCCTTCGCGAAGAGTTCGAGCGACTCGCAGATATGCTCATGCTTGTTGCGGCCCGCCTGCTGCATGAAGATCACCTGATCGACACCCGCATCCTGGAAGGCCCTGAGATGCGCGCGCATGTCGTCCGGTGTGCCGATGCCGGTCGCGATCGCTTCGGCGCGCTTCGCCGCATCGATCACTTCCTGCGTGCGGTTGCCGCGCGCCTTGATGTAGTCGCCCCACATGTCGGTGCGGCCGGGCACCGTGTCATGCGCGACGAGTGCGTTCAGCGCATAGCCGAAGAATTCGAAACCCTCATGGCCGCGGCGGATCGCCTCCTCGCGGTCATGATGCAGCGAGAAGTTCGACACCATGGCGATATTCGCGTTCACGCTGTGGCCGATGGGGCGGCATTCCTCCGACTTGATGATGCCGTAATAGATGTCGGACCAGTTCTTCGCCTCTTCCGGATCGACGAAGGAAAAGGCCAGCGCGCCGACACCGAGCGACGCCGCAACGCGGATCGTGTCGCGGTTCGTGCAGGCCATCCACATGGGCGGATGCGGGTGCTGCACCGGCTTCGGCAGCACGTTGCGGCAGGGCATCGAGAAATACTTGCCCTCGAAACCGGGATAGGGATCGAGCACCATCATGTTGGCGATCTGCTCGCCCGCCTCGATCGCCATGGCGCGCTTTTCCTTCGCGGGAATATTGAAGCCGCCCAGTTCGAGCCGCGTCGCGCCCTCGCCGATGCCGAATTCCACGCGTCCGTTCGACATGATGTCGAGTGTCGCGAGGCCCTCCGCCGTGCGCGCGGGATGATTGTAGTTCGGGATCACCTGGCGGATGCCGTGGCCGAGGCGAATGTTCTTCGTCACCGAAGCGGCGGCGGCGAGGAAGACTTCCGGCGCCGAGGAATGCGAATACTCGTCCAGGAAATGATGCTCCACCTCCCAGGCGTGGTCGTAACCGAGCCTGTCGGCCAGCACGATCTGTTCAAGCGCTTCGTGAAACAGCCTGTGTTCGTCGCCCTCGTTCCAGGGCTTCGGCAGTTGCAGCTCGTAGAAGACTCCGAATTTCATGGACCGCTCTCCCCGTTTCCGTTCGACGTCCTCGCTACTCCGGCGGGACGTTCGTTTTTCGATGGGAAGAGTGTAGTCGCCAATGCAGCAGCCCGCGACCTCCGCCGCCGCCCGGCGCCGCCTTCCGTCGCGTCAGCCTCGATTCCTGTCTTTTTTTGCGCGGGCTAGTGGAGGCCGTTCCGCAGGGACCCGTCATGATGATGCTGACGGCGCGCCGCGCGGAGCCCGAGTTCCTTCTCAGCCGCCTGGCGGCGAAGCACGCTTCTCTCCGTTTGGAGGATATGGCGCAGCTCCTCGTCGGAGTGCAACCGCACGTCGATCGGTCCCGTCAGTTCCACGGCGCGCCGCATCACCTCCTGCGATTCGTAGAAGGAGCGCTTGCGCCGCGAGCGGCTCATCAGCCGCCGCCAGATATCTGTAATCGACATTTGCTCACCGGTCATGGTCGCGGACACGCAGTGCCTTCGAGTCCCGGCTTTCCGACCCAATCGCAAAGCGCGTTCAACTGGCGCTTTTTCGGCTACATCATTTCCAAGACTATACCAGACGACGGGACCGCACCAGACGACAACTCACACTATGAAGGCCCGGCAAACCTATGATGACGGCTCCGGCGCGAGCGAGCGGGGATGAAACCGCTCTGGAGAGAAAACACCGCCCTGAACGGCACTTCCGAGCCTTCCTGTAGCTTTGCCGCCATCTTCGATGCACCATTGTGGAGTGGATTTAATGGGGGCAATCAAATGAGGAAGCCACTACATGTGGCCCATCGCGGCGGCGCGGGGCTCTGGCCGGAAAACACGATGGCCGCCTTCATGCGCGCAATCGCCGCGGGCGCGGACGGCATCGAACTCGACGTGCATCTGTCGAAGGACGGCAAGCTTGTCGTGCATCACGACGAAAGCCTGAAACCTTCCATCGCGCGCCGGGCGAACGGCGACTGGCTCACCCGCCCGACGCCGCTCCTGAAGGACCTCACCTTCGAGGAAATGCAGGCCTATGACATCGGCCGCCTCCGTCCCGGCGCGCGTTATGCCGGGCGTTATCCCGATCAGGTTCCCGCCGATGGCGAGCGCATTCCGCTTCTCTCGGACGTCTATCGCCTTGTGAAGGAGAAGGCGAAGCCGGGCTTCCGCCTCTATGTGGAACTCAAGACCGCGCTGCTCGACCTCTCCCAATCGGCAGATCCGGTCGAACTCGCGGATGCCGCCGTCGCCCTCACCCGCGATCACGGGCTCGACGAGACCGTCACCTTCGTTTCCTTCGACTGGCGCGCGCTCGCCCGCGCGAAGGAGAAGGCGCCCCATATTCTCAATGCCTTCACGACGCTGCCCTTCTTCCAGCTCGACCCGGCAGACGCTTCCGCCGCGCGCGACGTGCCGGGCTCGGAAGACGATCTCATCCGCAAGGCGTCGGCCGCCGGCGCGCCCTGGGCGGCGGGCTTCGACTGGCGAAACGAGAAGGGCGCGACTTTCGCCGAACGAATGCTCAAGGCCATAGCCTCGGGCCCGGCGGATGGCTGGTTCTCCTGGCATGGCGACGTGACGCCGGAGACCGCGGCGAAGGCGAAGGAACTAGGCCTTGCCGTCTCCTGCTGGACGGTGGACGAGGAAGCGGAGATGAAACGGCTGGCCGCGCTCGGCGTCGAGGCGATCCTCACCGACCGCCCGGACCGGCTCGCGAAAGCACTTCCCCAATGAGAAAAGGCCCGGTCGCGAAACCGGGCCTTCTTTCCTTCGATATGCGGCGGCCTCAGCGCGGCGCCAGCACCATGATCATCTGACGGCCTTCGAGGCGGGGATAGAGTTCGACCTTCGCGATCTCCTCCACCTGTTCCTTGACCTTGTTCAGGAGCTGCATGCCGAGTTCCTGATGCGCCATCTCGCGTCCGCGGAAGCGAAGCGTGACCTTCACCTTGTCGCCTTCCTCGAAGAAGCGGAGCATGGAGCGCATCTTCACGTCGTAGTCATGCGTGTCGATGTTCGGGCGCATCTTGATTTCCTTGACCTCGACGGTCTTCTGCTTCTTGCGCGCCTCGTTGGCCTTTTTCTGGGCCTGATACTTGTATTTCCCGTAGTCGAGGAGTTTGCACACGGGAGGCTTCGCATTCGGCGATACCTCGACCAGATCCAGCCCGGCCTCTTCGGCCATGCGGATCGCTTCGTCGGTCGGAATGACGCCGCGCTTTTCGCCCTCGGCGTCAATGAGCAACACGGTCGGCTCATCGATCATGTCGTTTATGCGCGGGCCCTCTTTCGTGGGCGGCGCCTGCATCGGTCTGCGAGCTATGAACACTTCTCCTTCTGTCGATCCGGCCGCAATATCGCGCCCGGGAAACGGGAAGATACCGCAAATGACGCCTTCCCGGCGTTTGCGTTCCCTGTCCGCCTCCCGGTGGTGCCCAACCCGGACACCCTCCGGAAAAATCCAGCACAGCTATAGATTTGAAGCCAGCCGCCCGCAAGTCAAGAAAGGGGCGGCTCCTCGGCCCCGAAAGCTCCCGCCGGCGCTCTTTCGTGCCATTGTGGCCTCGGCCACACACAGAAACGCATGAAACGCGTCATCGGGCTGCCTTCGAGGTCATAGATATGGAGGGCGGAGGCCCAGGACAAGCGCCGCACCCTGGCGAGAAAGGCCGAAGCGCTCCGCTTTGCGCCGTCTTCCCAGCAGATATCGGCGATATCTCCCGCGTTCCGGGCCCCTTCCGGCGTCGTCAGCAGAATCAGACGGGCTTTCGGATGCGCCTCGCGGATCGCCCCCAGCGCCTTCCTTGCGGGCCCGTGCCCGCCGCGACCGAGCCAGATCGCAACGATTCTTTCGCCCGGTTCAGCCACGGCGCTTCGCGATGAGCTGCGCATAGATGCCGAGCGTCGTCTCGCACATGACGCCGACCGAATAATGCGCCACGGCGTTCTCATGGCCCCGCGCGCCCATGGCCGCCCGCGCCTCCGGGCCCATCTCGACCGCCTTCTTCATGGCGTCGGCCAGCGCGGCCGCATCGCCGGGCGCAACGCGAAAGCCCGTCTCGCCCTCGATCACGGTTTCCTGCTGCCCGCCCGCATCCGACACGATGACGGGGCGGGACGCGGCCTGCGCCTCCACCGCCGTCCGTCCGAAGGGTTCGGGTTCTATCGACGGCGAGAGCACGACATCGGCCAACGCGTAAGCGGCCGCCATGTCCTCGCCATGCCCGACGAGCCGCACGCGGCCCTGCAAACCCGCCGCCGCGATCGCGCTTTCGAGTTCGCCCTTGTAGCCGTCGCGGCCCTGCGCATCGCCCGCAAGCAGAAGCGTGAAGTCCCGAATGCCGCTTTCCGCGAGACGCCGCGCCGCCTCGATGGAGACGAGCTGTCCCTTCCAGCGTGTCAGGCGCGCTGCATGAACGAAGGCGGTTCCCGATTTCTCGCCGGTGCCCCAGCGCCGCGCCAGCGCCTCGATGCGCGACGGCGTCACGCTCGCATAAGCCTCGATGTCGATGCCGCGCGGCACGGTGAAGATGCGGCCATCCTGCGGCGCATGAACCTTGCGGATATTTCCGGCGGTGTAAGCGGAGTTCGCGATCACGGCGTCGCCGCGCACCATCACCGAATTGTAGAAGACCTTGAGGCGCGGCTTTTCGTGCACGCGCGAATGATAGGTCGTGATGAAGGGCACGTTCGCGCGCCGCGCCGCCGCAAGCGCGCTCCATGCGGGCGCCCGCGAACGCGCATGAACGAGACTGACGCCTTCGCGCTGGATCACGCGCGCCAGACGCTCGACATTGAGCGCCATGATGACGGGGTTCTTCGAGTGAACCGCCATGTCGATATGTTCGGCGCCCGATACCGCAAGTTCCGGCACCATGCGCCCGCCCCGGCTCGCAACGATGGCGCGGCCTCCCGCCCTCACGACCGCGAGCGCCACATCGATCGTTGTGCGCTCCGCGCCGCCCGTTTCGAGCGCGGGCACGACCTGCAGGATCGTCGGGCGCGGCGTGAGATTTTCGAAAGGGTTGGCCAAGCGGGGGAATCCCTGTTGGATGAGCTGAAACGCAAGTCAGAGAAGCACAAGACAATGACCGACAGCCCCTCTCCCCGCAAGCTCGCGCGCCCCGGATATGAAGGCAGCGAAGCCGAGGAACTCGCCTATATGGTCGAGAGGCCGGAGAAGCCTTCCGGTCCCACCGGCCTCACCTGGCTTGGCGGCTTCAAGTCCGACATGACCGGCACCAAGGCATCCGCGCTCGCCGAGTGGGCGAAGGTTTCAAACCGTCATCTTCTGCGCTTCGACTATTACGCGCATGGCGCATCGAGCGGCGATTTCCGCAAGGCAACCATCGGCCGCTGGCTGGACGATGCCTGCGCCGCTATCGGCAAACTCGCCGAAGGGCCGCAGGTGCTGATCGGCTCCAGCATGGGCGGCTGGATGGCGCTTCTCGCGGCGCTCGCAAAGCCCGAACGTGTGAAAGGCCTCGTCCTCATCGCGCCCGCGCCGGACTTCACCGAGGAACTCATGTGGAAGACGTTTTCGAACGAGATTCGGGAAACGCTGACGCGCGACGGCCTCTACCGCGAACCCTCGGATTATGATGACGAGCCTTACGAGATCACGATGAAGCTGATCGAAGAGGGCCGAAATCACCTGATCCTCGGCAAACCGATCCCGCTCACCCGCCCCGTGCGCATCCTTCAGGGCATGAAGGACCCCGACGTGCCGTGGCAGCACGCGATGCGTCTCGTCGAAACGCTGGAAAGCGAAGACGTCACCATCAATCTCTCGAAATCGGGCGATCACCGTCTTTCGACACCGGAAGACATCGCCCGGCTCACGCAGACGCTCGACACGTTGCTGGAAGAGGTCGAGGAATAGCAGCTAACTCTGAGTCTCTTCCTACCCTCCCCTCGGGGAGGGTCGATAATTTGTGAGCGAAGCGAAACAAATTTCGGGGCGGGGGCCGCGTTGCCGCACTCACCTCCATGCGCCGTTTCTTCCGCTCCCCCGCCCCAAACCGCTTTCAGCGGTTTGACCCTCCCCGAGGGGAGGGTGAGACGGAAACGTTAGCATATCGAAATCAGTCCACCTGCGGCAGCATGCGGTCCGCCTTGCGGAAATAGGCGCGCGCATAATCGACGAGTTCCGCATTCGACGGATGGTCGACCGTCTCTATGCCGACGACATGATCCGCCACAGGGCTGTGCTTCTGCTGCAACCGCTTCAGGAAGCCGAGCTTCGCATTGGCCGGGCCGACGATCAGGATTTCGCCCGCGCCAGCGAGTTTCGCCGCTACCTCGTCGAAGAAGGTAGCGTCTTCCGACTCCCGCCAGCTGGCGCGGCCGGTAAACTGCGCGTGTTTGCGCGTCGCCTTGTGCTTCGGCGTCACCTTGTCGGCATTCGCGTCCTCGGCATTGAAGTCGAGAATGCGCGCTTCGTGATGGTCGATCCAGACAACGGCGTGAAAATGCTGGGTCATGGCTGTCCTCCGCTGGGTTATCGCCAATTATAGCGCCGCGCCGCCTAAAACCGCTGCGGCAGAATGGCCTGCGTCAGACAGTCTTCATCAGACAGTCTCCAGCAGCGCCTTCAGCCCCTCCCGATATGTCGGGTAGGAGAGCTCGACGCCCAGTTCCTCATGCATCCGCGCATTGGAGACGCGGCGCGACGCCATGTAGAAGCTCCGCGCCATGGGCGATAGGTCCGCCTCCTCGAAAGGGATTTCGGGCGGCGGCGTCCGGCCGAGAAGCTCCGCCGCATAGGCGACGACTTCGGGCGCGGGCGCGGGTTCATCGTCGCAGACATTGTAGATCGCACCGGGGTTCGGCTTCGCCATCGAGGCTTCCAGCACATTGGCGATGTCCTCGACATGGATGCGCGAGAAGATCTGCCCCTCCTTCACGATGCGCTTCGCCGTGCCGTCGATCACGCCCTTGAGCTGGTTGCGGCCGGGTCCGTAGATCCCCGCGAGACGGAAGATGTGAAGCGGCAGACCGCTTTCCTGCGCGAGCGCCTGCCAGTCGCGTTCTGCGGAAGCGCGCCTGTCGCTCCTCGTCACATTCGGATCGAGCGGCGTCTCCTCGCTCACCCACGCCCCCTGCCGGTCACCATAGACGCCGGTGGTCGAAAGATAGGCCGCCCAGCCGATTTCGGACGCGATCCGCGCCAGCGCGTCGCGATGCGCGGCAAGGACCGGATCGCCCGCCTCCGTTGGCGGCGTCGAGATCAGGAGGTGCGTCGTGCCGCGAAGCGCTCCCTCCGGATCGGCGAGGGGCTCTCCGTCGCCGAAAAGGAAGGGCTCGATGCCCGCCCCTTTCAGCCTCTCCGCCCCTTCCGCCGTGCGGCAGGTGCCAGCCACCTCGAAGCCTTGTGCTTTCAGGCGGCCCGCAAAGACCCGCGCGCTGTAGCCGCAGCCGAAACAGAAGAGCCTTCCCTTGCCGCTCATCTTTTCTTCTTTCTTTCACTTGCAAGAAGGATGCGCCGGGGCGACTCTGTGCGCCATGAAAAACCAGCTCCGCCTTCTGTTTGCTCTGTCACTCCTTCTCGCACCCGCCGCCGCTTCGGCGCAAGAGACGGAGGCCGCGCCTGAAAATTACGAATCCTGCGTCGCGCTTGTCGAAAGCGACGCATCGGCGGCGCTCAATCTGGCGCAATCGCTCATCATGCAGCGTGGCGAGGTCGAAGCGGGCGGAACGCATTGCAAGGCGCTCGCGCTGATGGAGCTCGGCCGTGCGCGTGAAGCCGGAGAAGCCTTCTACGATCTTGCAGAGCGGTTGCTCCGCGCCGACGATGCGCTCCGCTCGGACGTCTATGCGCAGGCGGGCGACGCCTTCGCACTGTCAGGCGACTACAGCATCGCCATCCGCGCCTATGACAATGCGATCGCGCGTATGCCGGAAAGCGCTCCGTTCTATCAGGGCCGCGCCCGCGTCAAGGCGCTTGCCGGCGAATGGGAAGGCGCGCGCGAGGATGCAGCCGAGGCGCTCGCCATCGATCCGAATTTTCCCGCAGCCATGCTGATCCGCGCCGCCGCGAACAGAACGCTCGGCTATCCGCGCGCTGCGCTCGTCGACGCCAATAACGCCGTCGAACTCAATCCGCATAATCTGGATGCGCTGCTCGAACGCGGTCTCGTTCACAAGGCACTAGGCGACAAGGCAAGCGCCTGGGCCGATTGGCAGGCGGCGGTGAAATACGCGAAGGACACGGGCCGCGAAGACGATCCCGCTGCGCTTGCCGCCGCGCATTACCTCAGCCAGTAACACCACTCGCTTCGCACGTCCTCGTCCTCTTCCGTTTCGAGCGCGGCGGGGGCCAGCCCTTTCGTCTCTTCGGGCACGAGACGCCCGAGCGCCCAGACCGCCATGGCGCGCACCAGCGGCGAGGAATCGCCGAGAAGCGCGCGGGCTTCTTCGACAAGCGATAGCTCTTCCGAATTTCCGATGGCGATCAGGACATTCCGCACGAAGCGGTCGCGCCCAATCCGCTTGATGGGCGAGCCCGAGAAGTGTGCGCGGAAGGAAGGATCGTCGAGCTTCGCGAGATCGGCGAGCAGCGGAGCTTTCAGTTCCTCGCGCGCATGGAAGGCTTCTTCCCGCGTCCGGCTCGCGAACTTGTTCCAGGGACAGACCGCCAGGCAATCGTCGCAGCCATAGATGCGATTGCCCATCGGCTCGCGAAATTCGAGCGGGATGTGTCCCTTGTTCTCGATGGTGAGATAGGAAATACAGCGCCGCGCATCGAGTTCGTAAGGCGCGGGGAATGCCTTCGTCGGACAGATATCGAGACAGCGGCGGCATTCGCCGCAGCGATCGTCATGGGGTGCGTCCGCCGCGAAGTCGAGTGTGGTGAAGATCGCGCCGAGGAAGAACCAGGAGCCGAGTTTTCGCGAGACGAGATTCGTGTGCTTGCCCTGCCAGCCGAGCCCGGCTGCTTCCGCGAAGGGCTTTTCCATCACGGGCGCGGTGTCGACAAAGACCTTCACCTCCGCGCCGGAGGTTTCGGCAAGCCATCGCGCCACCTGCTTCAGCCGCTTCTTCACGAGGTCGTGGTAGTCGCGGTTCTGCGCATAGACCGAGATCGCCGCGCGGTCGCGCCTTTCCAACGCTTCGAGCGGGTCGCCTTCCGGCCCGTAATTCATCGCCAGCATGATGACGGATTTTGCGTCCGGCCAGAGCGTCTGAGGGTCGGCGCGGCGTGCCGCCGTTTCCTGCATCCAGCCCATCTGCCCATGGCGTCCGAGGCCGAGCCAGTGCTGCAACCGTTCGGGCAGATCGGCGCGGGCATCGGCGCGCGCAATGCCGATATCGTCGAACCCTGCCTCTTTCGCGCGGAGGATGAGCGCCTCGCGTAAAGCCCTCTTGTCTGCCGTCCGTTCAGAAGTCGAGATTGGCATAGAGTTTCGGCGGCGGCATGCCGGGCACATGGTCGGCGAGGATGCCCCTGAAGGCCGGGCGCGACTTGATGCGCACATACCAGTCCTTCGCGCCCTGATACTGCGCCCAGGGCACGTCGCCTACATAGTCGAGGCAGGAAAGATGCGCGGCGGCCGTAAGATCGGCCAGCGTCATCGTCTCCCCGGCGAGCCAGTTCCGCTCCTCCATCAGGTAGCAGATATAGTCGAGATGGTAGCGCAGATTGTGGAGCGCCGCGCGCACCACCGTCATGTCGGGCGCCCCGCCGCCTTCCGATGCGCCGAGAAAGCGCCGTGTCACCTTTTCGAAGATCAGCCCTTCGGAGACTTCGGCGGCGAACTTCCTGTCGAACCAGTCGACGAGGCGGCGCACTTCCGCACGCTCAGCCGGGTCTTCCGGCAGAAGCTTCACGTCGCCCGAGGTCTCTTCGAGATATTCCGCGATGGGCGTCGCGCCGCAAACGGGCTCGCCCCCATCCTCCACCAGCACGGGCACTTCGCCCGCCGGGTTCAGCATCAGGAATTCGCGCCGCCGCTCCCAGTCGCGCTCCTCCACCAGCTCGAAGTCGAGACCCTTCTCGGCCATGACGAGGCGCACCTTGCGGCAAGCGGGTGAGATCGGCAGATGATAGAGCTGGCGCATGGGGCTCGCGGGGGCTTGGAGGACTTTGTCGTTTCTTTTATTTCGCGTCGGTTTCGGGGGCGGCGCCCGAGGCGAGTTCCTCGATGATCGGGCAGTCGGGCCGTTCGTCGCCGTGGCATTTGCGCATGAGCGTCGAAAGCGTCGCCCGCATGGCGCGCAGGCTTTCGATCTTCTCGTCGATCTCGGCGACATGGTTCGCTGCAATCGCCTTCACGTCGGCGCTGGAGCGTTCCCGGTCGCGGTAGAGCGCGAGGAGGTCGCGGCATTGCGCCACCGTGAAGCCCAGCGAACGCGCGCTCGCGATGAAGCGCAGCGTATGCACGTCCTCGTCCGAATAGGCGCGGTAGCCGTTCGCGCTGCGGTCCGCGCTTTCGATCAGCGCGATGTCCTCGTAATAGCGAATGGTCTTGGCTGGCACGCCGGAGCGGGCCGCCGCCTCTCCGATGTTCATCGCTCTCAGCTCGCGTTGATGCGCTCGAACTGTCCGCTCCGCCGGAAGCGGTAGAGATAGGTCGGCAGCACGATCTCGAGCGCGGTCGGCGTCACGCCGAGGCCCTGCAGCGTGCGTCCTTCCTTTTCCGCCGCCTCGCTCACCACATTGTCGATGCCGAGCAGGCGCACCTGATCGGGCGTCAGCGGCGGGTTCGGCAGGAACTGCGTGAAAAAGGCCATGATCTTCGCCGCGAAGACGGGCAGCGGCAGCAGGATGCGCTTGCGCCCGATATTCCGCAGCAGATCTTCCATCAGCTCACGGAAGGTCTTCTTTTCCGGGCCGCCGAACTCGAAAGTCTTGCGCTCGAAGCCGTGGTTCTCGACGAGACGCACCACGCCTTCGGCCAGATCCTTCACATAGACGGGCTGGAGCTTCATCGTACCGCCGCCGATCAAGGGCAGCGCGGGCGAAAGCCGCGCCATCGCGCCGAAGCGGTTGAAGAAATCGTCTTCCGGGCCGAACACGATGGAAGGCCGCACGATCGTCGCCGCGGGGAAAGCCTGCCGCACCGCCTTCTCGCCCGCCGCCTTCGCGCGGCCATAGTCGGAGGGGCTCTCCTCGTCCGCGCCGATCGCGGAAACATGGACAAGCTTCTTCACGCCCGCTTCCGAGCAGGCGCGCGCAACGCGGCCAGCCCCTTCATGCATCACCGCATCGAAGGTCTGCTTGCCGCTTTCATGGAGCAGGCCGACGAGATTGATGACCGCCACCGCGCCCTTGACCGCCGCGCGCACGGAAGCATCGTCGCGGATATTCGCCTGCACGGGCTCGACCTGGCCGACCACGCCCATGGGCCTGAGATAATGCGCCTCGTTCGGGCGGCGCACCGCAACGCGCACCCGGTAGCCGCGCCGCGCCAGCGCATGAACGATGTGACGCCCGAGAAAGCCCGAACCGCCGAAGACCGTCACCATGCCGCCCACCGGCAGTGCGCTCACCATCATTTCCCGGTCTGCGCTATCCACGCTCATCTCGCCTCGCCTTTCGCTCCTGACGCCCGCCGGGCGCAAGCGCCCCTCGGAACCCCGAATTCGCTCCCTTGATAGCCTATGCGGGCGGCGCGGCAAAGGGCAGCCAAACGCCTCCGCCGCCGCGCTCTTCCATTGACATTGTTGCGGCCCCTATTTAAGCAACTGCGCACGTGCCCAGGTGGCGGAATTGGTAGACGCACCAGCTTCAGGTGCTGGCGCTCGCAAGGGCGTGGAAGTTCGAGTCTTCTCCTGGGCACCATTCCTTTCCCGCGGCGGCCTCCTTTCTCCCCTGGAGAGCCCCGCCGCATAGAAGCCCCCTCGCGGGGCAAAGCGGAGCCCGAACATGGCGGTCACGCTGCACAGGGGCGATCTTCCGGCAGACCTCGACTTCGGCTCGAGCGTCGCGGTCGACACCGAGACGATGGGCCTCAATCCCGAGCGCGACCAGCTCTGCGTGGTCCAGCTTTCGGCGGGCGACGGCAATGCCCATATCGTGCAGCTCGACCGGGGCACCTACAGCGCGCCCAATCTGCGCGCGCTGATGGGCAATCAGGACGTCCTCAAGATCTTCCATTTCGCGCGTTTCGACGTCGCCATGATCCAGCGCTATCTCGGCGTCGTCACCTCGCCCGTCTATTGCACCAAGATCGCCTCGAAACTCGTGCGCACCTATACGGACCGCCACGGCCTCAAGGATCTCGTCAAGGAACTGGCGAATGTCGACCTCTCCAAGCAGCAGCAGAGCTCGGACTGGGGCGCGCGCGACCTCACCGAGGCGCAGCTTGCCTATGCCGCGTCCGACGTTCTCCATCTCCATGAGGTGAAGGCCGTGCTCGACGGCATGCTCGCCCGCGAAGGGCGCATGGAACTTGCCAAGGCCTGCTTCGCCTTCTTGCCGGTGCGCGCCGCGCTCGATCTCGCGGGCTGGCCGGAAGAAGACATCTTCGCGCATTGATCCTGACCCGGCAGGCCCGCCGGTAGCATTAATTGACGCATTATGGCGCTTCCGCGCATACTGACTGCCCGCCCCTGGCGGGCTTTTTCGTGCCCGCGGGGCGGGCGATTCTGGAGCAGTGACGGCATGAGCGAGCGACCCGGCGACGACAGGGCCCGCGCGGGAGAGGCCCGCAGAAGGCCGGCGCCGCAGGCCGCGGGGGCCGCCCCCTTGCGCGGGCGCACCGAGCGCCGCGAAGGCCGCTACAGCCGCTTCGTCTCGCTCATGAAGATCGCGCTGCCGCTCGGCGCCTTCCTGCTTCTTGGCATCATCCTTTTCTATTCGGGCGTCTTCAGCGGCCGCGACAATCTCGATACGGCCTTCCGCGACATCGACAGGCAGCCGACGGATCTGCGCATGGTCAGTCCGCGCGTTGCCGGCGTCACGGGCGACGGCTCCCCTTATGTCGTCACCGCCGACAATGCGACGCAGGACCCCGCCGAGCCCAATTTCGTCACCTTCGACAACATCCAGGCCGATGTGAAGACCAATGGCGAGCAGGACTGGCTTTCGCTGACAGCCTCGCGCGGCCGCTACAATTCCGAAACGCAGATGCTCGACCTCACGCAGAAGATCGATATCTTCACGACCTGGGGCTACGAAATGCATGGAGAGCAGGCCACCGTCGATTTCGACCAGGGCAAGCTCAGAAGCGATTCCGAGGTACAGGGGCATGGGCCCCTCGGTACGCTGCGGGCCGACAGCATGAGTGCCGACCATGCGACGCAGGTGCTGCGTTTCGACGGCAACGTGAAGATGCTGATCCTGCCGGATCAGCCGAGCCAGGGGGTAGAAGAGTGAAAGTGCAGCCAAAAACCGCGTTCGGGGCCGCCGCGGCATCCGCGCTTCTCCTCGCCGGTCTCCTCCTGGGCCATCCCGCTTCCGCGCAGGAAGGCGGCATGCTGGGCGGCTTCCGCAGCGATCCGGGCAAGCCGATCGAGGTCGAGGCCGACGCGCTCGAGGTTCAGGACGACAGCAACACCGCCACCTTCATCGGCAATGTCCGCGTGGTCCAGGGCGATATCCGCATGAAGGCCGACCGGATCACCGTCTTCTATTCGAGCGCGCAGGGCGGCTCGCGCATCGGCAAGATTGCCGCTTCCGGCAATGTCCTTGTCTCCGCCCCCGACAACCAGACCGCCAGCGGCGACTGGGCCAATTATCTGGTCGCCACGCGGCATATTGAAATGGGCAATTCGGTTGTTCTCCGCCAGGGTGAAAACGTGATCCGCGGCTCGCGGCTCACGGTCGACCTCGCCAGCGGCCATGCGAGGGTCAGCGGCAGTGAAAATGGCGGAACCGGGCGGGTAAAGGGCCTGTTCCAGCCCCCCTCGGACCCCTCCGCCGAGTGAAAATCCGAAAGAAGTCTTGGTTAATCCCTTCACTTCATACAATTTTAATGCCAAGTGACGTTTCATGGCATTAACGAAGTGACGGGGACCTGATGACGGGCGAAACGGGGACAATCGGCAGAGACGAAGCCGCCGGGACCGAAGACCGGGAAGGCCCGCGTCTCGTCGCGGACAATCCGGGGCTCTGGGTCGAGAAGATCGGCAAGAGCTTCAAGGGCCGTCCCGTGGTCCGGGGCGTCAGCTTCCATGTCCAGCGCGGCGAGGCGGTCGGCCTGCTCGGCCCCAACGGCGCGGGCAAGACCACCGTCTTCTACATGATTACCGGGCTCATCCCGCCGGATTACGGCACGATCCTGCTCGACGGGCATGATGTGACCGACCTTCCGATGTATCGCCGCGCGCGCCGCGGCGTCGGCTATCTGCCCCAGGAGGCCTCGATCTTTCGCGGCCTCACCGTGGAACAGAATATCCGCGCCGTGCTCGAGGTCGTCGAACCCGACCGCGACCGCCGCGAGGCCGAACTCGACGATCTTCTGGCCGAATTCTCGATCACGCATCTTCGCCGCACGCCCGCCATCGCGCTGTCCGGCGGCGAGCGCCGCCGCGTCGAGATTGCGCGCGCGCTGGCGACGCAGCCTTCCTTCATGCTGCTCGACGAACCCTTTGCGGGCATCGATCCGATCGCCATCGGCGACATCCGCGATCTCGTCGCCCATCTGAAGGATCGCGGCATCGGCGTGCTCATCACCGATCACAATGTGCGCGAGACGCTCGAACTCATCGACCACGCCGTCATCATTCATGACGGCACGGTGCTGATGGAGGGCGAGCCTTCCGACATCGTCGGCAACGAGGATGTCAGGCGGCTTTATCTCGGCGAACGGTTCAGCCTGTAGTGAGTGAGCGTAGGGGGCTGACAGAGGCATGGCACTAGCACCGAGACTCGAGCTTCGCCAGGGGCAATCCCTGGTCATGACGCCTCAGCTCCAGCAGGCCATCAAACTGCTGCAGCTGTCGAATCTCGAACTTGCCGAATATGTCGAACAGGAACTCGAGCGCAATCCGCTGCTCGAAGCCGGCAGCGCCGAGCCCGCCGAACGGGCGGAAGAGCGCGACGCCCATGAGGGCGAACGCGAACAGGTGATCTCGTCGGAAACCTCGCTCTCCCTCAGCGAAGACGGGCCGCTGCCCGGCCGCGACGGCGATCTCGATACGGATTACGACAACGTCTATGCGGATGAGAGCCGCTCCGACGCGCAGAACGATGCCGCCGCGAGCGCGCCGGGCCAGACGTCGTCGGACTGGCAGAACGTGAAGGGCGGCGGCGGCGGAAACGCCGATGGCGATTTCAGCTTCGAGGCGACGCTTACGCGCGAGGCCACGCTTGCCGAACATCTCACCGAACAGATGAACATGGCGCTGAAGACGGCGGGTGACCGCATGATCGGCGCCTATCTGATCGACCAGGTGAACGAGGCGGGCTACATGACCGCCGATACCGCGGAAGTAGCGGAACGTCTCGGCACGGATGTCGAGGATGTGGAAGCGGTGCTGCAGGTGCTGCAGACATTCGAACCCACCGGCATCTGCGCGCGCAACCTCAAGGAGTGCCTCGCGCTGCAGCTTGCCGAGCGCGACCGGCTCGATCCCGCGATGCAGCTCTTTCTCGACAATCTCGAACTTTTCGCGAAGCGCGACTTCGATCAGCTCATGAAGATCACGGGCGCCGACCGCGAGGACATCGCGAGCATGGTAGAGGATATCCGCCTCTGCAATCCCAAGCCCGGTCTCGCCTTTGGCGGCGAGCCCGTCGTGCCCGTCGTGCCGGACGTCTTCGTGCGCGCGCGCGCCGACGGAAGCTGGGCCGTCGAGATCAATTCGGAAACGCTGCCCCGCGTTCTCGTCAACCAGCAATATTACGCCGAGGTGTCGAAGCTTTCGGGCGATGCGAGCGCGAAAGCCTATATCTCCGAGTGTCTCAACAATGCGAACTGGCTCGTGAAGAGCCTCGACCAGCGCGCCCGCACCATCCTCAAGGTCGCGTCCGAGATCGTGCGCCAGCAGGACGCCTTCCTCGTCCACGGCATCCAGCATCTGAAGCCGCTTAATCTGAAGACCATCGCCGAAGCGATCTCGATGCATGAATCGACGGTCAGCCGCGTCACCGCGAACAAGTATGTCGCCACGCCGCGCGGTATCTTCGAGATGAAGTATTTCTTCACCTCCTCCATCGCCTCCTCTTCCGGCGGCGCGGCGCATTCGGCCGAGGCCGTGCGTCACCGGATCAAGGAACTCATCGATGTCGAGCGCCCCGATGCGGTCCTCTCCGACGACAACATCGTCGACATCCTGAAAGGCCAGGGCGTGGATATCGCGCGGCGAACCGTCGCCAAGTACCGGGAAGCGCTCAATATTCCCTCTTCGGTGCAGCGCAGGCGCGAGAAGAAGGCCTATGCCTGAGTCTCGCCGGGGCCCTTTGCAAGACCCCGCCCGCGCCCCATATCCTGTTGAAAGATAAGGCTTTTAACGCTTTCTCAGGCATGCGGTTGACACCCATGATGGGGCCAACTAGTTTCCACGCGCTCAAACGCCCCCGGGGCTTCGAACCCGGCGGTGAGGCGGTGGGTTGGGCCGCCGAGGCGGCATGTACAATGGCAAATTCGGACGCCCCGATTCGACGACCGGGGACGTTATAGGAAGCGCAGCCGTCCCTTGCGGACGGTAGTCAGGCCGAACCGTTCGGCAACCGTCTGTTGTAGCGTAGTGGGCCCAGGAAGGTCTTTCATGCAGGTTCAGGTAAGCGGCCATCATCTCGATGTAGGAGATGCTCTCCGCACCCACGCGACCGAACGGCTCGAAGCCGCGGTCACCAAGTATTTCGACCGTCCCGTGGACGGCACGGTCACCTTCACCAAGGAAGGTCACGAGTTCCGCGCCGATTGCTCGGCGCATCTGAGCTCGGGTCTGCGCGTGAATGCGCAGGGCTCCGCGAACGAGGTCTATGCCTCCTTCGAGGCCGCGCTGGAGCGCCTCGAAAAGCGGCTTCGCCGCTACAAGCGCAGGCTCAAGAACCACAACAATAACAACAAGGCGGAACTGCCTGCCGAGGCCTATCCCTCCTTCGTCATCGAAGCCGGCGACGAACACGAGGAAGTCTCCGAGGATGCGCAGCCCGTCATTATCGCCGAAGGCACGACCGCAATTCCCGTCCTCAGCGTCGGCGATGCCGTGATGCAGATGGACCTGAGCGACGCGCCCTTCATTGTCTTCCGCAATGGCGGCAAGGGCGGCATCAACCTCGTCTATCGCCGCGCCGACGGAAATATCGGCTGGATCGACACGGGCCGCGATGCTCAGAAGGCTTGAAACTCTGAAGGCGAAACCACGGCACCGCGCGGATAGCGCGGCGGCCGGAGAGCCCCGGGCGGAAACACGGAAAGGTTCCGTGCGTCTGGCGGCTTCGCAGAACAGGATTCGGATTATGGAGCTTGAAGATCTGGTGCAGCCGGAGGGTGTCGTTGCCCATCTGAAAGTCACCAGCAAGAAGCAGGCGCTGCAGGAGCTTTCCGAGCGCGCTGCGAAAATTACCGGGCTCTCCGAGCGGGCGATCTTCGAGACGCTGCTCGAGCGCGAGCGCCTTGGCTCCACGGGCGTCGGTCAGGGCATCGCCATTCCGCATGGCAAGCTGCCGGAGATCGACCGTCTCCATGGGCTGTTCGCCCGTCTGGACACGCCGATCGACTTCGAGTCGGTGGACGATCAGCCGGTCGACCTCATCTTCCTTTTGCTCGCGCCGGAAACGGCGGGCGCCGACCATCTGAAGGCGCTTGCCCGCATTTCGCGGCTCCTGCGCAATCCTTCTGTGGTCGAGAAGCTGCGCGCTTCGGAAGATGCATCCGCCCTCTTCGCGATCCTCACCGAGCCCGCCGCCACCAACGCGGCGTGACGACCGGATCGTCTGAAAACAGAAAGCCCCGCGCGGAAATGTGCGGGGCTTTGTCTTTTTGATCTGGCGCTCGAATTGATCCGGCGCTCGAAACTCAGTGCGCGCTGACAGGCTCTAGATCGTACTGGCGCGCGCCTGCGAAGGCCGCGTCGCGATTGTCGAGCACGGCCATGCGCTGGCCGTTCGCGGCATGCACCGCATAGAGGCGCGTATCGGCGGGAACGTCGAGTTCGGAGCCAAGCTCGCTCGCAAGTTCGCCGGCGAGGATCTCGCGCACATAGACGATGTTCGGCATGCCGGCATTCGCGAACATTTCCGGCGTCAGCTTGCGGAAGTCGCTCACGCCCCAGCCGGTCTTCTCGCTGCCTGCCGCGTCGAAATCGGATTCGTTCTGCATCTCACTTGCTCCTTTCCGGCTCTTCCTCCTTCACGAAGCGAAGAGCGCTTTCCGTCGCCCGGGGTTCAGACCGCGTCGCGGGTGACGCGGCGGGACGGATTTGCGGGTTCGCTGCTCTCGATCTCGATGGTACGGACCGTTCGCGACGGTTCCGGCCTTTCGAGATCGATCATCAGGAGCCCGTTCTCGAGCCGCGCCCCTTTCACCTCCATGCCGTCGGCCAGCACGAAAGAACGCTGGAACTGGCGGGCGGCGATGCCGCGGTGGAGATAGGTGCGCTCCTCGTCCTCAAGCTGACGGCCGCGGATGACGAGCTGGTTTTCCTCGACCGTGACCGAAAGCTCGTCACGGGAGAAACCGGCGACAGCGAGCGTGATCCTCAGCGCCTCGCCCTTCTCGCCGCCGAGCTGTTCGACGTTGTAGGGCGGGTATCCGTCCGAGGCCTTGGCGGCTCTTTCGAGCAGCCTTTCCAATCCGTCGAAGCCCAGCAGAAAAGGGCTGTTGAACTGCATCACGCGGGTCATGTCCCAAAGTCCCGTTATCCGAGCGACTTTGCCTTTTGCGGCCCGCCAGGCGGCACCGCTTCCGCAATCATGTGGGTATTCTGCACCGGCGTTGCAAGACAGTGACAAGTGAGGGGGACAAGCGAGGGCGGAGCGGGGCGTAGGCTGTTTTTTCCCATGTTTTTCCAGCGCTTATCGGGCAAAAACCCGCGCCCGGCCTTGAAATGCGCGGCTTACCGGTCAAATTGAACTGGGGGAGGCGGAACGCAAGAAAAGGAAGAAATCGTCATGCTTGAACTCCCACCCCTTCCCTATGGGCAGGACGCCCTGGAGCCGCATATCTCGGAGAAGACGCTGTCGTTCCACTACGGCAAGCATCACAAGGGTTATGTCGACAAGGCGAACTCGATGATCGAGGGGACGGAGCTCGACAAGCTCGGCCTCGTCGAGCTCATCCGCAAGGTCGCGGGCGACAGCTCGAAGAAGGGCCTCTTCAACAATGCCGCGCAGGTCTGGAACCACGACTTCTACTGGCATTCCATGAGCCCGAAGGGCGGCGGCGAGCCGAAAGGCGCGCTCGCGAAGAAGATCGCCGAGGATTTCGGCTCCTTCGACGAATTCAAGAAGACCTTCAAGGATGCGGGCGCGGGCCAGTTCGGCTCGGGCTATTGCTGGCTCGTGCTTTCGGGCGGCAAGCTCAAGGTCTATGGCACGGCGAACGCCGAGACGCCCATCGCCGATACGAAGGACGTGCCGCTGCTCACCACCGACGTCTGGGAGCACACCTATTATCTCGACTACCAGAACCGGCGTCCGGACTATCTCGACGTCTTTCTCGACAAGCTCGTGAACTGGGAATTCGCCTCGGCGAATTTCGAGAAGGCCCTCCAGGCGGCCTGATCCCTCTCAAGCCGTGAGGCGCGGCGGTGCGGCAAAATGCCCACCGCCGCCCCGGCGCGCTCCCGAATCCCGTCCTTTCTCCGCACCTTCCGCTGGCAAAAATGTCACGCGGAAATACCCCTACTTTCTCTATGGAAAGATAGGAGTTGCGGTGTCCAGTTGCGCATGCTACTGCGAGTCATTCTCATGACATTGGGGTCATGATTGGGGCTAGGGGCTGCAGGCAGCTTTCGCATGGATATGACCGCCGCCGACAGGACGATCCGCGTGACGAGGGAGGGCCCGACGCCCGCCATCGACAGCGCCGAACTCTTCGGCGGCGCCCGCGAAATCGTCATCCGCCACGGGGCGGAGCTCTACCGGCTCCGGCTCACCAACAGCAACAAGCTGATCCTGATCAAGTGAGGAGAACCGGCCGCAAGCCGGAATGCACATAACCCGAAGGCAACCGAGCCAGCCAGACCCGCCCGCGAGCGGGGGCCAGCCAGCCAGGAATGCTTCATTCACGCATCACTGGGACTGGCAATGACAAGACTTACGGGACATCGATCCCTCCACACAATCCTCCTCGCGACGGCTTCCGCCTTCGCGCTTTCCACGGCGATCTCCGCCGCCTCCGCGCAGGAAGCGGCCGCCACCGAAGAGCAGCCGGCGCAAGAACAGACCGCCGCTCCGAAGGCGACGCAGCTCGACGCCGTCACCTCCACCGCCACGCGCACACCGACCGCGATCAAGGATGTCGCGGGCACCGTCTCCGTCATCACGGCGGAAGAACTCGAGCGCCGCAACGCGCATCGCATGCAGGACATCGTGCGTTACGAGCCCGGCGTGTCGGTCGGCGACAATTCGAGCCGCGCCGGATCGGGCAACTTCACCATCCGCGGCATCGGCGGCAACCGCGTGCTCGTCCTCGTGGACGGCCTGCCCACTCCCGACTTCCCCGTTACGTCGACCGCATCGGGCAGCTACACGCGCGACTTCGTCGACCTCGAAAGCATGAAGCGGGTCGAGATCATCCGCGGCCCCTCCTCCGCGCTTTACGGCTCGGACGGCCTCGGCGGCACCGTCGCCTATGTCACCAAGGACCCGGCCGACTATCTCGAAGGTCTCGACAAGGACTGGTATGCGAGCATCAAGGGCGCCTATGACAGCGCCGACGAGAGCTTCTCGGAAGCGCTCACCGGCGTGAAGCGCGCGGGCAATGTCGAAATGCTCGGCATCTATACGCGCCGCGACGGCCATGAAGTCGAGCCGAATTCGAACGCGGTCTACAACACGCAGGACTACTCGTCGAACTCCTTCCTCGGAAAGCTCGTCTTCAACGGGCTGTGGGGCAACTCGCTGAAATTCACCGGCCAGTTCGACCAGGACGAAACGGATACCGACCTGCTCACCGATGTGGGCGGCGCGGTTCCCTCGACCTCGCCCTTCTTCTTCTCGACAGTCACCGGTTCCTGGGGCACGGACGATACGCGGCGCACGCTTCTCAGCGCCGCCTATTCGCACAACACGCCCTTCGTCATCGCGGATAATCTCGAAGCCAAGATCTTCTACACGCGGGTCGACCGCACCGAGCATACCGAACAGACGCTCACCGACGGTCTGACCAACTACTACCGCGTGACCGATCTCGAATTCGAGCAGGACATCCTCGGCGCCGACCTGCAGTTCGGTCTTTCCCGCGACTGGTCGGGCGTGGTCCACAACTTCACCTATGGCGGCACGATCGACTACACGAAGACCACCCGTCCGCGCTTCCGCACGGAAACGAACCTCACGACGAATACGAGTTCGTCCTACTTCCCGTTCAACAACGAAACCTTCCCGAACAAGAACTTCCCGGACACGACCACGATCAAGGCCGGCATCTATGTTCAGGACAGCATCGAGGTCGGACGTCTCGGCATCATCCCGGCGCTGCGTTTCGACTATTTCAAGCTGCATCCGGAAGTGGACCAGCTCTTCCTGAACTCGACGGCGGGTGCCATCCCGGTTCACGAGCAGGAAGAGACGGAAGTCTCGCCGAAGCTCGGCCTCACCTATGACGTGACGGACGAATACACGCTGTTCGGCCAGTATGCGCATGGCTTCCGCGCACCGCCCTACGACAATGCGAACTTCGCCTTCTCCAATCCGGGCTATGGCTACGAAATCCTGCCGAACCCGGACCTCAAGCCCGAAACCTCGGACGGTTTCGAGGCGGGTCTGCGCGGCGGCTTCGCCGATGGATCGAGCTTCTCTCTGTCGGGCTTCTACAATCAGTATGAGGACTTCATCGACACCGTGCTCGTCGGCTTCGGCGGCGGCGGCATCATGCAGTTCCAGTACCAGAACCTGTCGGAAGTCACGATCTACGGCGCGGAAGCCAAGGGCGAATACCGCTTCCTGCCGGATTGGGCGCTGCGCGGCAGCTTCGCCTATGCGCGTGGCGAGGATGACCAGACGGGCGCGCCGATCGACTCGGTCGATCCGATGAAGGGCGTTCTCGGCATTGCCTATGAAGGCGAAGTCTGGGGCTCGCAACTCGTCGCAACCCATGGCTGGCGTGACGACCGCAACTCGGCGCCCGGCAACTTCGAAGCGCCGTCCTACACACTGGTCGACTTCATGGCCTATTACGAAGTGTCGGACCGCTTCACGCTGAATGCCGGCATCTTCAACATCTTCGACGAGGAATATTACAACTCGCAGGATGTTGCCGGTCTCGCCGCGGCCAGCCCGATCGTCGGCCGCTTCGCGCAGCCGGGCCGCAATTTCGGCGTCAATGCGACGCTGAAGTTCTGAGGCAGCACATGAGCATGACCACCACCGCAGCCGGACCGATGATGAAAGGCATGAGCGACCGTTCCTCCGCTCTCGCCTGGAACCATCGCGCGCTCGGCAAGCCGGTGGCGGTCTCGCTTCTTCTTCACGCCACTGTCTTCGCGAGTCTTTTCGCCTGGTGGCAGGCGCAAGGCGCGCCTGCGCCGCGCGGACTTCCCGACGGTCTTTCCGTCACTTTCATTGAGCTTTCCGAACCTTCGCCCGCTCCCGCAGCGCCCCAAATAGCCGCGCCGGTCGAGCCGAAGCCGCAAATCGAACCGAAACCCGAACCCGTCATCGAGCGCGTGCCCGAGCCCGCGCCCGTGAAGCCGGAAGCCGTTCTCGAAACGAAGCCGGAGCCCCGCCCCGAGGTGAAGCCGAAGCCCGTGGAAGCCGCGAAGCCCCAGCCCGCAGCCCCGCAGGAAACCGCGCTTCGCCAGACCGCCTCTCTCGCCCCCAGCACGCAGCATGGCACCGGCCAAGCTGCGCCAAAGGGCTTCGAGGAGACGAAGGGCCGGCACACGGACGAGGTTCTCGTCCTCAATCCGCGCTACCGCGACCGGCCTCTTCCGCCGCGCTATCCCGATCGCGCCCGCTCCCTCAACCAGCAGGGCGTGGTGAAGATCCGCATCAAGCTCGATCACAGGGGCGATCCGATGGATGTCGCCGTGTTGTCGAGTTCCGGCTATGCGCTGCTCGATCACGCCGCCATTCGCGCCGCGCGCAAATGGCGTTTCGAGCCGGAAATCCGTAACGGAAGGCCGGTCATCGCCTTCGTTGAAATGCCTGTCGAGTTCGTTCTTACCGATGCCAGATAAAAATCAGCTCTATCCGGGCAGATGAAAGGAAGCACCATGTCTGTCGATTCAACCATCGCCTCCCTCGTGGAACGCCGCGCCGCCATTCTTGCCGCCGAGCCCAATCTGCGCGCGCGCAATCTCGCCGAGAAACTCGGCATCTCGGAAGCCGAGCTCGTCGCGCTCGGCAACGAGAAGTCGGAGGTCACGCGGCTCCGTCCGGAATGGAACGGCATCATCGGCTCGGTCGGCGCGCTCGGTCGCGTCATGGCGCTGACGCGCAACGAATCCGTGGTGCATGAACGCAAGGGCGTCTATGGCGAGCTCGAAGGCGGCGCTCATGTCGGCCTCATCGTCGGCGACGACATCGACCTGCGCATCTTCTTCACCCACTGGAAGTTCGGCTTCGCTGTTGTGGAGAGGATGGAAGACGGGAGCCTGCGCCGCAGCCTGCAGTTCTTCGACGCGCATGGCACGGCGATCCACAAGATCTATCAGACGCCCGAAACCGATGCCGACGCCTTCGATGCGCTGATCGAACGCTTCGCGACCGAGGCAAGCCCCGTCGAGGTCACCGCGCGGCCCGCGCCGAAGAGGGCGCTGCCCGACTCGGAGATCGACGTCGCGGGTTTCCGCGCCGCCTGGGATGCGCTCAAAGACACGCATGAGTTCCACGGCCTCATCAACAAGTTCAAGGTCGAGCGCCTGCAGGGCCTGCGCCTCGCGGGCGAAGGCCGCGCGGCCCGCGTTCCCGCTTCATCGCTCCGCGCGACGCTCGAGGCCGCGAAGTCGGGCGAGGTTCCGATCATGGTCTTTGTCGGCAATCCCGGCATGATCCAGATCCATACCGGCCCGGTCGACAATCTTCAGCCCATGGGCCCCTGGTTCAATGTGATGGACGAGAAGTTCAACCTGCATCTCAGGGAAGACCATATCGACAGCGCCTGGATCGTCTGGAAGCCGACCGAGGACGGTACCGTCACCTCGCTCGAACTCTTCGACAAGGAAGGCACGCTCATCGCAACGCTTTTCGGCAAGCGCAAGCCCGGCGTTCCGGAAGACGAAGCCTGGCGCGCCATCGTCAACGGCCTTCCGGAAAAGGAAGCGGCGTAAGACGCCGCTTTCTTCTGCGATAGCGATCAAGACTGGACGCATGATGAAAAATACAGATGTCATCCCGGCACTCGTTCCCGGGACCCAATCCACGTTTCCACAAGGCGAAAGCCCAATGGGTCCCGGGAATAAATCCCGGGATGACACCTTTATGTGGAGCTGGTGCAGAACTTCTTTCCTCCGGCCCCTGACAGCTCTGACTGCGCTTTTCCTTATCACCTCCCCCGCCCATGCGGAAGAAACCCGCATCGTCAGCGTCGGCGGCTCGACGACCGAAATCGTCTATGCGCTCGGCGCGGAGGCGGAACTCGTCGGCGTCGATGCGACGAGCCTTTACCCCACCGCCGCCGATGCGCTTCCCGATGTCGGCTATGTCCGCCAGCTTTCGGCCGAAGGTCTCCTTTCGCTCAAGCCGACGCTCATTCTCGCGGGCGCGGAGGCCGGGCCCGAAACGGCGCTCACGCAGACCGAATCCGCGGGCGTGAGGATCGTGAAGCTCAAGGAAGGTTACACGCCCGAAGAAGTCGCCGAACATATCGAAACCGTCGGCGCGGCGCTCGGCCGTGAGGAAAAGGCCGCCGGGATTGCGGAGACCTTTCGCGGCGACATCGAAACCGTCCTCGCGGAAGTCTCGAAGGTAAAGAGCCGTCCCCGCGTCCTCTTCATGCTGCAGGCGGGCCGCGGGCCGATGCTCGTTTCCGGCAAGCACACGGCGGCCGACGCGATGATCGCGCTTGCGGGCGGCGTCAATGCCGTCAGCGAATTCAACGGCTACAAGCCCTTCTCACCCGAAGCCGCGACGCTCGCCGCGCCCGACGTCATTCTCATGACCACGGATACGCTTGCCGCGCTTGGCGGCGCGGACAAGGTTCTCTCGCAGTCCGCCCTCGCGCCGACGCCTGCGGCGCAGAATGGCCGCCTCGTTTCGATGGACGCGCTCTATCTCGCGGGCTTCGGGCCGCGTCTTGCCCATGCGATCCACGATCTCGCGGCAAAGCTCCATCCCGAACATGAATTCGCGCCTCTTCCGCCGCGCTCCTGGACGGAAGCCGAATGACCGAGATCGCCGAAAGCGAGGTTCGCGTCTCCCGCGCGATGAAGCGTCCGGCGATCCTCGCCGGTCTTGGCGCGCTGCTAGCCGCGACCTTCATTCTCTCTCTCGTTACGGGCGCGGTGCCGGTGAGCGTCGGCGATGTGCTGCGCTCTCTTTTCGGCTTCGAGGTGGATGGGCAGACCGCCGCCGTCATCCAGATGATCCGGCTGCCGCGCGCGCTTCTCGCCGTTGTCGTTGGCGGCGCGCTGGCGGGCGCGGGTGCGGCCTTTCAGGGCCTCTTCCGCAATCCGCTCGCCGATCCGAGCCTCATCGGCGTTTCGAGCGGCGCGGCCTTCGGCGCGGTATTCGTCATCGTTTTCGGCGGGCTCATCGCCACCGCTATCCCTGCCCTCGCCTCACCCTTCCTTCTTCCCCTCTTCGCCTTCGCGGGCGGCATCGGCGCGACCTTCGCCATTCAGGGTCTCGCGCAATCGCGCGGCCAGGCGGCGACGGCGACACTCCTCCTCGCGGGCATCGCCATCAACGCGCTGACCTGGGCGCTCACCGGCGTCACGATCTATGTCGCGAATGACGCGCAGATCCGCGACTTCACCTTCTGGAGCATGGGAAGCCTCGCGTCGGGCGGCTGGCAGGCGCTCTGGCTCGCGACCGTTCCGATCGCGCTTGCGCTCGGCGTCATTCTCACCCGCGCCCGCGCGCTCGACGCCATGCTGCTCGGCGAGCGCGAGGCGCTTCATCTCGGCGTGCCCGTCCATCGTCTGAAACACATCATCATGATCGCCGCCGCGCTTGCGGTCAGTTCCGCCGTCGCGGTCAGCGGCGTCATCTCCTTTGTCGGCATCGTCGTGCCGCATGTCGTGCGCATGCTCGCCGGTCCCGATCACCGCATCGTGCTGCCGGGCTCGATCCTTGCCGGCGCGACGCTTCTTCTCGCCGCCGACAGTTTCGCACGCATCGTCGTTGCGCCTGCCGAGCTTCCCATCGGTCTCGTCACCGCGGCCATCGGCAGCCCCTTCTTCCTCTGGCTGCTCATGAACAGGAAGAGGTCGCTGTGATCGAGGCGCGCGACATCACGGTCCTTGCGGGCCGCAAGCATCTGCTCGACGGCGCGGGCGCCCGGGTCGTGCCGGGCCGCGTCACCGCGCTCATCGGTCCCAACGGGGCAGGCAAGTCGACGCTCATCTCCGTCCTCGCGGGCGAGCGCCGTCCCGATGCCGGCACTCTCCTTCTCGAAGGCGCGCCCCTCGCCACCTATCCCGGCCGCGCGCTGGCGCAGCGCCGCGCCGTGCTGCTGCAGGACTCCGCGCTCGATTTCGCCTTTACGGCCGAAGAGGTCGTGGAGCTCGGCCGTCTCCCCTTTTCCGGCACGCCCGAACAGATGGACGACGAAGCGGCCATTGCCGCCGCGTGCGGCCTTGCGGGCATCGGCGCCTTCCGTCACCGCTCCTACCAGACGCTTTCGGGCGGCGAGAAGCAGCGCGTCCAGTTCGCGCGCTCCATCGCGCAGATCTGGCGCCGTCCGGGCAAGTCCCAGTCCCTGCCGCGCTACCTGCTGCTCGACGAACCCACTTCCGCGCTCGATCTGCGCCATCAGCGCATGGTGCTCGACATCGCGCGCCGTCTCGCCGGTGACGGGGTCGGCGTTCTCGCCGCCATTCACGATCTCAATCTCGCCATCGCCTATGCGGATGACGTGATCCTGCTGCGCGAGGGCCGCGTGCTCGCCTCCGGGCCCGTCGACGAGGTGATGACGAGTGCCGGTCTTGGCGCCTGTTTCGAGGTCGAGGTGGAAATCCTCACCCGCGAAAACGGCTCGCGCGCCGTTCTCGTCTAGTTATTCCCGTTTCGCATCTCGTCCGGGGATAAGCAGGTCACCTTACGGGCATGAAAAAGCCGGGCGCGGATTGCTCCGTACCCGGCTCTTTTTTCGTTTGTGACGGTTCGATGACGTTCGTGTGACAGTCGGCCTCTTTCAAGGCCGGTTTATCCCCGCTTACTGCCAGCCAGCACGGTCGAAAATGCGCACCGCTTCGGCCTGGTTCTCGCCCAGCGCGCTCGCATTGATCTCGTCTTCCTTGAAGGCGCCGGTGCCCTTCACGGGCGACGTCTTCATCGCGCCCGGCACCGCCGTATATTCATGGTTGCTTTCCGTGAACAGGTTCTGCGCCCAGTCGCTCGTCAGGAACTCCATGAATTTAATGGCGTTTTCGCGGTTCGGCGCATATTTCAGCACGCCCGCGCCGGAGATGTTTACATGCGTGCCGCGGTCGTCCTGGTTCGGAAATATGAGGCCGACCTTCTCCGCCGCGGCCACATCCTCCGCCTTGTCCGAGCCGAGCATCCGGCCCACATAATAGGTGTTCACCAGCGATATCCGGCATTCGCCCGCCGCCACCGCCTCGATATTCGAAGTGTCGTTGCCCTGCGGCGGCCGCGCGAGGTTCGCCACCACGCCCTTCGCCCAGTTTTCTGCGGTTTTCTGGCCCTCATGCTCGATCAGCGAGGCGAGCAGCGAGATGTTGTAGATGTTCGACGAGGAGCGCATGCAGATCTCGCCCTTGTGGGAGGGATCGGCAAGATCGTCATAGGTTTCGAGCTTTTCCGGACGGCCCATTTCCTTGTTGTAGATGATGATCCGCGCGCGCTTCGAAAGACCGAACCAGAGCCCGTCGGGATGGCGAAGATGCGCAGGAATCCTTGTTTCCAGGACTTCCGACTTCACGGGCGAGAAGAGCCCCTTCTCCTCCGCCCGCCACAGCCGGCCGGCATCGACCGTCACCAGAATGTCCGCCGGGCTCTGCTTTCCCTCGCGCTCGATCCGCGCAATGAGTTCGTCGCTCCCCCCTTCGATGAGGTTCACGCGGATGCCCGTCTCCTCGGTGAAGCGGTCATATAGCTTCAGGTCCGTGTCGTAGTGACGGGCGGAGTAGATATTGACCTCCTGCGTCTCGGCCCTCGCGCCGATAGCGGCGGAAAGACCCGTGGCGAGAACGAGGGCGGCGGCGAAGAAACGAAACATGGAGAGACCGTAATTTTCTGATAACGAGTTGCAATCGCAGGGGAAGCCTAACCGGCGGAGCGGCGGCCTGCAAGGCAGGTATGCGAGGCGTTTGGTCGCGTCAGGCCGCGAAGATGAAGGTTCCGCCGGGGTCGAAACGCACTGAAACCAGCTCCCCCACCTTGAATCCGCCGCGTTCGGAAACGCGGGCGCGGAGGGGCTCCAGCGCCGGGAATGTTTCGCTCGCGAGCAGGATCAGCCAGTCGCGCCCCAGAAAACGAATATCTCCGATCCGGAAGGCGTCGTTTTTTCCTTCGGCGAGATTGAGGGTCACGGCTTCGGGCCGCACGATCACCTCGACAAGCGCTCCCTCCTCGAAACTCTCCGCCGGAACGGGGCCATACGCCGTCATCGCCGCCCCCTGATCGATCACGGCAGGAAAGCGCTGCGCTTCGCCGAAAAGCGAGGCCACGAGCGCACTCGCCGGATTTGCATAGAGCTCTTCCGGGATCGCGCATTGAGCAATGCAGCCGCCTTCCATCACGGCGATGCGATCGGCGATTTCCATTGCCTCCACCGGATCATGCGTAACGACAAGCGTAACGACATCGGCAGCCTTCAGCGCGCGCCGTGCCTCCTCGCGTAGCGACCGGCGGAGGGTGATGTCGACACTGGCAAAGGGTTCGTCGAGAAGGACAGCTGCAGGCGAGGGTGCCAGCGCCCTGGCAAGCGCAACGCGTTGTTGCTGTCCGCCCGACAGCGTGTGGGGATAGCGGCTTTCGAAGCCGGCAAGGCCCACCGAAGCGAGGCGGGCCGCGACAATGCTGCGGATTTCCTCTCGCGGTTTGCCCGCAAGGCCGAAAGCGATGTTTTCCGCCACCGTCAAATGTGGAAAAAGCGCATGGTCCTGAAAGACCATGCCGAAAGAACGCCGTTCCGGCGGTACGTTCCGGCCGGGCGCCGCAAGCCGCGCTCCCCCCAGATCGATGCTTCCCTCCTGGAGCGCCTCGAGCCCTGCGGCGAGCCGCAGCAAGGTCGTCTTGCCGCTTCCCGACGGTCCGAGAAGGCACAGAATTTCGCCCGGGCGCGCCTCCAGCGAAACGCCGGACAGCACCCGATGACCGCTATAGCTGTGACCCACGTTCCTGAACGCAAGGGACATCGAGAACACCTTTCGCAGGGGGCTTTTTGCCGCATCACGTGCGAATGCGTAGCAAAATTACTTTGCCGCCCGTCGCGGTATTTGTCACAACAAGCCCATGTCAGTCACGGAAAAAGATCGCCGCCCCGGGGGCTTGCGTCTCGGGGATAGGATAAGGCTGCAGCTCGACTCGGGCTGGACGCTTGCCGCATTGGGCATCGCGCTTGTCCTCCTCGCGCCGTCTCTTACGGTCCTGTGGAGCCTGACTGCACCAGCGAGCGAAAACTGGGCGCATCTGAGGTCGACGGTTCTCCCCGGCTATATTTCCAACACGCTGCAGCTCATGGCACTCGTTGCCGCGATAACCGCAGTGGTCGGCGTCGGCACAGCCTGGCTGACGGTCTCCGCCGAGTTTCCGGGAAGGCACATCTTCAATTGGGCGCTGGTGCTGCCGCTGGCGACGCCTGCCTATATCGTCGCCTATGTCTATACCGACCTCCTCTCCTTTGCAGGGCCGGTGCAGGCAGCTCTTCGCGGCGTAACGGGATGGCAAGTCGGCGACTATCACTTTCCGGCCGTCCGTTCGCTGCCCGGGGCCGCGGTGATGCTCAGCCTCGTTCTCTATCCTTACGTCTATCTGCTGGCGCGAACCTCGTTCGAGCGTCAGTCGGCTGCGCTGTTCGATGCCGCGCGCATTCTCGGCGCAGGGCCCTTGCGCGCCTTTCTTCGCGTTGCCCTGCCCTGCGCGCGTCCCGCAATCGCGGGGGGGCTTGCGCTGGTTTTGATGGAAACGATCTCGGATTTCGGCGTCGTCGACTATTTTGCCGTGCCGACCCTCACTGCGGGAATATTCCGGACATGGTTCAACCTGGGCGACGCGGTTTCCGCTGCGCAGATTGCAGCCTGGCTCTTCATCTTCGCCATAGCGCTCGTATTCATCGAGTTCGCGGGAAGACGCGGAAGGGTAGCCAACCCGCTCGCGCGGGACATGACGGCCGAGCCTCGTAAACTGGGGTGGCTGGCGGGACTTGCAGCGGCTTTCGCATGCGCCCTCCCTATCGTTCTCGGCTTTCTCGTGCCGGTCTCGTTACTCGCGCATTATGCGTTGATCGAGGGCGACCCGATGCTCGGCCGGAACTTCATCGCCTTTGCGAGGAACAGCCTCGTCGTTGCAGTGATTGCAGCAGTTCTCGCCACTGCGTTCGCGCTTCTTCTGGCTTACGGCGAGCGCCTGCATCCGACCCGCTTCAATCGCGTTTCAATAAGGCTCGCCACGCTTGGCTATGCGCTACCCGGGGCGATGATTGCGATCGGCATATTGACGCTTTCTACAGGTATCGATCACGCCCTGGCGGATACGGCGGAAGAGTTCGGCTTCTCTCCCGGTCTCATTCTCACCGGATCGATTGCCGGGCTCGTCTTTGCCTATGTCGCCCGCTTTCTCACCGCCGCCTATAACGCAACGCACAGCGGACTTGAGAAGATTCACCCGACCCTCGATGCCGCCGCCAGGAGTCTCGGCGCGCAGCCCCGCCGCGTTCTCTCGGCGATACATATGCCTCTGCTGCGTGGCGCCCTGGCCAGCGCCGCACTCATCGTTTTCATCGACGTAATGAAGGAGCTGCCGGCAACGCTGCTGCTTCGACCCTTCAATTTCGAAACGCTTGCGACGCGGACCTATCGGCTCGCCTCGGACGAGAAACTCGGCGAAGCAAGCACGGCGGCTCTCATGATCGTGCTGCTGGGTCTTATCCCGACAATCCTTCTCAGCCTGTCCATTTCAAAGAGTGGGGCGCGGGCGGCAATCGTGTCGCCCTACACGGAAAAGTGAGCGCTTTTTCCCCGATTGCCGGTTTCAGTAAAGGCAAAAACGCCAGACTCGGCGGGAAGTTGACGTTATTGTCATTGAAACGTCGAAACTTCGCGCAATTGTCATCACTCTGAATCCTGTATTTTTCGGGGAGCCCATGCGCCCTCTGATTTTCGCTTGTCTTGCAGCTCTGCTTTCCATCGCTCCGGCGCTTGCGGAAGAGAAACCTCAGAACGTCATCGTCGCGCCCGTCGTCAAAGGACGGTTCGTCGACACAGTGGAAGCGCTCGGTACGACCATCGCCAATGAAAGCGTATTCGTGACGGCGAGCGTTTCGGACAAGATCACCGAAATAAATTTCGAAGATGGGCAGGAAGTCGAAGAAGGTGACCTCCTTGCAGCCCTGAAGCGTGACGAACAACGAGCCGCTCTTGCTGCCGCCGAAGCCGTACTCGCCGAGCGGCGGACGGCCTATCAGCGTGCCAGACAACTCGAAAGCCGCCAGTTCACCGCTACTGCGCAGCTTGAGGAACGTCTTGCGGCCCTGCGCGAGGCCGAAGCCAATCGCGATGTAGCAACCGCACGCCTCGCAGACAGGGAAATCCGCGCGCCTTTCGGAGGTATCGTGGGACTTCGGAACATAAGCGTAGGCACCCTGGTAACGCCCGGCAGCGTCATCACGACGCTCGACGACCTCGATCCGATCAAGCTCGATTTCACGGTTCCCGCGGCCTATCTCTCCACAATCCGGCCTGGGCTCGACATCGTGGCGGCGACAGCCGCCCTCCCCGGCACGGAATTTCGAGGCAAGATTCGCAGCGTTTCGAGCAAGGTCGATCCCGTAACACGATCGCTCACTGCGCGCGCCCTGATCGACAATCCCGAGCACCGGCTCAAGCCCGGCCTTCTCATGACGGTCAAGCTTCTTCGCAACCCCCGCGAGGCTCTTATCATTCCGGAAGAGGCTCTTGTGCCGGTTGGCGAACAGAACTTCGTATTCGTCGTGAGCGGGAGCGAACCTTCCAACGCGCTCCGCCAGGAAGTGAGCATCGGAGCCAGACGGCCCGGCGAAGTCGAAGTGCTGAGCGGCCTGCGCGAAGGTGACCGCGTCGTTACGCACGGCACGATGCGGCTTCGCGACGGGCAGCCGCTGCGCATCATGGAAGAACAAACCCCGGGGCGAACGATCGGAAAGCTGATCGACGAAGACACGACCGTGCGCTGAAGAGGCACCTTATGAAGCTCTCGGACATATCAGTCACTCGACCGGTCTTCGCGGCAGTTATCAGCCTTCTTCTGGTGGCCTTCGGACTCGTCGCCTTCGACCGCTTGCCGCTGCGCGAATATCCCGATATCGACCCTCCCATCGTTTCCATCACCACCGACTACCGGGGTGCGGCGGCGGCCGTCATCGAAACCCGCATAACGGAGCCTATCGAAGAGCGGATAGCCGGTATCGAAGGTATTTCCTACATAGAATCCTCAAGCGAAGACGGCCGCTCGCGCATCACCATCGAGTTCAATCCAGGCCGCGATGTCGATGCCGCCGCCAATGACATTCGGGATCGCGTCTCCGGCATCGTCGACGACCTGCCCGTAGAGGCAGACCCCCCGGACATTCGCAAGGAAGATTCGAGCGACGACGTCATCATGTGGCTCAACCTCGTGAGCGACCATATGAGCGTCCTCGAAATGACGGACTACGCCGAACGCTACCTCGTCGACAGATTTTCGACGCTGGACGGTGTCGCACGTGTACGTCTGAGCGGCGAACGCAGCTATGCCATGCGAGTATGGCTTGACCGCAATGCCCTGGCAGCACGGCGCCTCACCGTGGAGGATGTCGAGCGCGCGCTGATCGCGGAGAATGTCGAGCTTCCAGCCGGGAACATCGAATCCGTACAGCGCCAGTTTACCGCGCGCGTTGAACGCAGCTTCCGCACACCCGAGGACTTTCGGGAGCTCGTCCTGGGACAAGGGGATGGCGGCCACCTCATCCGGCTTGGCGATGTCGCACGTGTGGAACGCATGGCAGCCGAAGACAGGACCTTTTTCCGTGGCAACAAGGTGACGATGATCGGCCTCGGCATCATCAAGCAATCGACGGCCAACACGATCACCGTAACCGATGGAGTGAAGGCGGAGGCCGCCCGGCTTGCTCCCTCGCTACCGGAGGGTATGGCTCTCAAACAGAGCTACGACACCAGCGTCTTCATCGAATCCGCGATCAACGAAGTCTACAAGACCCTGGGTATCGCGATCTTCCTTGTCGTCCTTACGATCTTCGTCTTTCTTGGCAGTGCGCGGGCGACGCTGGTACCCGCAGTCACCGTTCCCGTATCCGTCATCGCCACCTTCCTTGTTCTCTTTATACTCGGTTTCTCCGTCAACCTGTTGACCCTGCTCGCTCTTGTTCTGGCGATCGGGCTCGTGGTCGACGACACGATAGTTGTGCTCGAAAATATCTACCGGCGCATGGAAGAAGGGGAAACACCTCTCGTCGCCGCCTTCAACGGCGCAAGGCAAGTCGGGTTCGCCGTTATCGCGACAACCATTGTCCTGATTGCCGTCTTTCTGCCGCTCGCCTTCATTGAAGGGGCCGTTGGCCGGCTTTTCTCCGAGTTCGCAATCACCATGTCGGCGGCGGTCGCCTTCTCCAGCCTTGTCGCTCTCAGTCTGTCGCCCATGCTTTCCTCGAAGGTGCTGAGGCCGACCTCCAATCACACGCGTTTCAATATCGCTGTCGACAAGGCATTCGACAGGACCAGCGCGTGGTACGCCTCCGCGCTTGACAAGAGTCTGCGTCATCCCTTGCCGACCTTCGGAGCGCTGGGCGGGCTCGCAATTCTGGCCTTTGCCCTCTTCACAATTCTTCCGTCCGAATATGCGCCGGAAGAAGACAGGGGCGCCTTCTTCGTCATGGTGAATGCGCCTGAAGGATCCTCCTACAAATATATCGAGACATATATGGACGAAATCGAGGAGCGGATGATGCCGCTCGTCGAAAACGGAGAGATAAGCCGGCTGCTCGTTCGCGCACCCCGCTCATTCGGAGGGGGCGCCAACTTCAATTCAGGTATCGTGATCGCGGTTCTGAGCGACTGGAGCGAAAGGCGTTCCGCCTGGGACATCATGGATGATGTCCGGGTGCGCACATCGGATCTTCCGGGCGTCACCGCTTCACCCATCATGCGGCGCGGCTTCGGCGGAGGCACATCCAAACCCGTCCAGTTCGTAATCGGCGGAGGCACCTATGAGGAACTACGCGAATGGCGCGACATCCTGCTTGCCGCCATCGCGGAAGACAATCCCGGCCTGACCAACATCGATAACGACTACAAGGAAACCAAGCCTCAGCTTCGCGTGGAAATCGACCGCGACAATGCCGGCGATCTCGGTGTGACGGTCAACAATATAGGCAGAACGCTTGAAACAGTGTTCGGCTCGCGCCGGGTGACCACTTTCATAGATGACGGCGAGGAATACGACGTCATCCTCGAAGGCGAGCGCTCCTCGCAGAGGACACCGAGCGACATGAGCAACCTCTTCGTCCGCTCGGAGCGATCGGGCGAGCTCATTCCCCTGGCGAACCTCGTTACGGTCAGCGAGATGGCCGGCCCTTCGAGCCTCAACCGCTATAACCGCGTCCGGGCAATCACCATCGAGGCAGGTTTGGCCAGTGGCTACACGCTGGGTGAAGCGCTCGACTACCTCGAAGAACTAGCAAGAGAAAAACTGCCATCCGGCGTGAGCATCGACTATCGAGGCCAATCACTCGACTTCGTCAAATCAGGTAGCGCGCTCGCTTTCATCTTCGTGCTCGGGATCGTCGTTGTTTTCCTTGTTCTGGCCGCGCAGTTCGAGAGTTTTGTCCATCCGGTCGTCATCATCACTACCGTTCCGCTAGCCATCGCGGGGGGAATGCTTGGCATCTGGCTCACCGGAGGAACGATCAATCTCTACACGCAGATCGGGCTCATCATGCTGATCGGTCTTGCCGCGAAGAACGGCATCCTGATCGTCGAATTCGCGAACCAGCTTCGCGATGAGGGCCGGGAATTTCGCGAAGCGCTGATCGAAGCGGCGGGCATCCGGCTTCGGCCCATTCTGATGACCGCAATCACGACGGTCGCGGGTGCTGTTCCCCTCATCCTCTCCTTCGGGGCGGGAACTGAAACGCGCGCAGCCATCGGCGTCGTCATTTTCTCCGGCGTTATAGCTACAACGGCCTTCACCCTCTTCATCGTGCCCGCGGCCTACCAGTTGCTTGCGCAGCGGACGGGCTCGCCCGGCGATACGAAGCGCCGCCTTGAAAACGAAATGGAGGCGGGATCGCGCCAGTCCCGGCATGCAGCGCCCTTCGAGGGGGCGGAATAGAAGCTCTTCCGCGCCTTGACTTTCGATACCTGCGAACGAGTTCATGACTATGGACTGGCAGGAAACACGACAAAAATGGCTCACCCGGCCGATTTACGGCTGGGCAAAGCGCGCCCTCCCGACCATGTCGGAGACGGAGCAGGAAGCGCTCGAGGCGGGAGACGTCTGGCGGGAGGCCGACCTCTTCACCGGCAATCCCGATTGGCAGCAACTTCTCAACACCCCCAAACCAGAGCTGACGACCGAAGAACAGGCCTTCATGGATGGGCCGGTCGAAGAGCTCTGCAACATGCTCGACGACTGGAAGATCACTTGGGAAGACGGGGACCTGCCTCGAGAGGTGTGGGATTTCATTCGCCAGAACCGTTTCTTCGGCATGATCGTGCCCAAGAAATATGGTGGCCTCGAATTTTCCGCTTTCGCGCACTCTGAAGTTGTCCGCAAGATTTCCAGCCGCTCCGCAACGGCGGCCGTCACCGTGATGGTGCCGAATTCGCTCGGCCCCGGCGAACTGCTCATGCAGTTCGGGACGGACGAGCAACGCGAATACTGGTTACCTCGCCTTGCACGCGGCGAAGAAATTCCCTGCTTCGGATTGACGAGCCCGGAAGCCGGATCGGACGCCGCCTCCATGGTGGATAGCGGCGTTCTCTGCCGCGGCACATGGAAGGGCGAGGAGGTTCTCGGCATCCGCCTTAACTGGCACAAGCGCTACATTACGCTATCGCCGGTGGCGACCGTCCTCGGCCTCGCCTTCAAGTTGCGGGATCCCAATCATCTTCTCGGTAATGAAGAGAATCTGGGCATCACCGTCGCCCTCGTGCCGACGGACCTGCCCGGCGTCACCACGGGGAGACGCCATCTTCCGTGCTTCCAGATGTTCCAGAACGGCCCGACGGAGGGTAAGGACGTCTTCATCCCGCTCGAAAACGTCATCGGCGGCGAAGCGCAGGTCGGTAAGGGCTGGAAGATGCTGATGGCGGCGCTTGCAGCCGGCCGCGGCATTTCGCTCCCCTCGCTGTCGGCCGCGGCGGCCGCCTTTTCCGCCCGTACCACAGGTGCCTATGCCCGCATCCGCGAGCAATTCGGCATTCCCATCGGCAAGTTCGAGGGCGTGCAGGAGCGCATGGGCGCGATCGCGGCGACGGCCTACCAACTCGATGCCGCGCGCAGGCTTACCTGTGCCGGGCTCGATAGCGGCCGGAAGCTCGCCGTCATTTCCGCGATCATGAAGTCCCATGCAACGGACCGCATGCGGCAGGCCGTAAACGATGCGATGGATGTTCACGCCGGCAAGGCGGTGATCGACGGGCCGAACAACTATCTCGGCAATCTCTATCGTGCCGTACCCGTGGGTATTACCGTGGAAGGCGCGAATATCCTCACGCGCAACCTCATCATCTTCGGGCAGGGCACGATCCGCGCCCATCCCTATCTCCTCAAGGAGATGGAAGCGCTCGAAGAAGAAGACCGGGATGCCGCCATCGAGAAATTCGACAAGGCCTTCTGGGCGCATGTCGGGCACGGACTGAAAACGGCGGGCCGCGCTTTCGTGCGCAACTGGTCAGGTGGTCTCATCGCGCCCGCTCCTCGCGCAGGCAAGGCGAGCCGGTACTACCGGCAGCTTTCACGCCGCGCGGCAGGCTTTGCCCTTCTTTCGGACTTCGCCTTGCTGACGCTTGGTGGCGCGTTGAAGCGCAAGGAAATGCTTTCCGCCCGGCTCGGAGACATCCTCTCGGAACTCTATTTCCTTTCTGCCGCATTGAAGCGCTGGGAGGACGAGGGCCGCCAGAAGGAAGACCTCCCTCTGCTCGCCTACTGCATGGAAGCGGGTCTCGCAAACATCGACCGGCGCTTCGCCGAACTTTTTTCCAACCTGCCGAACCGTCTGGTTGCCGGACTTTGCAAGTTCATCATCCAGCCGCTTGGCGCCCATCGTCATGGCCCGAAAGACAGGACAACGATGGAGTGCGCCGAAATCCTCATGTCGCCTTCCGCGACGCGGGACCGCCTTACCGCAGGGCTTCACTGGGGTCATGAGGGTGATGCGGTGGCAAGGCTCGAGCGCGCCTTCAGCCTGTCGGTCCTCACAGAACGGCCCCGCACGGCAATGCAAAAGGCGCGTATTGATGACCCGCAGGCGGCCGTGGCCACGGGTGACATCACTTCCGCCGAAGCAGACCAGATCGCCGAGTACCGAAAGGCTGTTGCCGAAGTCATCGCTGTCGATGATTTTTCCGCGGAGGAGCTCGCGCTGCACCGGGAAAAGGATGACAGCGGCGAAGGGCAGACGGCGCGGGCAGCAAACTTCTGACCATGACAGGAAGAGGTGCAAGCCCGCCGGGTGGCTGATAAGCTCCGAGAAAAGCCGAAACGGCCCCAGAACCCGGTGACGGTGCGACCTTGCCCAGCTCCCCGCAGATATTCGACGACGCAGCAGCCATAGCCGATGCGATTATTTCGCGGGTCGGGCGAAAGATCGTCATGGCCTTGCCTCTCGGTCTTGGCAAGCCGAATCATACCGTCAACGCCCTGGTGCACCGGGCGATGGACGACCCCTCCATATCACTTCAGATTTTCACAGCGCTCTCCCTGGAAGTGCCGCGTCCCTCAAGCGACATCGAGAAGCGCTTCATGGGTCCTGTGCTCGACCGCCTGTTCGAGGGCTATCCCGCACTTACCTATGCAAGCGAACTGCACAAAGGAACCTTGCCGCCGAATATTCAGGTCAACGAGTTCTTCATGCAGGCCGGGCGCTGGCTCGGATCGCCGCGCCAGCAGCAGAACTACATCTCCGCAAACTACACTCATGCCCTGCGCTACGTGCTGGAAACAAACGTCAATGTTGTCGGTCAGCTCGTTGCGCCCGCACCTTCACGGCAGCACTTCAGCCTGAGCTGCAACCCCGACATAACGCTCGACCTTCTGGATGCGAGACGCGCGGGGAAAGCAGACTTCATCTTCGTGGGCGAGACGAATGAAGAGCTGCCCTATATGGGGGGTGATGCTGAAGTCGGCGCTGATGAATTCCAGCTTCTTCTCGACAGCAAGGAGCTGCAGTTTCCGCTCTTTGCGCCGCCGCGTGAGCCCGTCTCACCCGCCGACTATGCGATCGGTCTTCATGTCGCGAGTCTCATCCCCGATGGCGGCACACTACAGATCGGCATCGGATCCATCGGCGACGCCGTGGGCCAGGCGCTGGTGCTGCGCCACAGGGAAAACAATGCCTTTCAGAAACTGGTGATGGCCCTCGACGCGTGGGGCAATGACCGGGGGCCTTTCCGGGAAGGTCTCTACGGCGCGAGCGAAATGCTTGTCGAATGTTTCATCGATCTTATCGAGGCAGGCGTCTTGAAACGCGAGGTGGAGGGCGTTCTCGTTCACGGCGGCTTCTTCCTTGGATCGAGAACTCTCTACAGCCGGCTCAGGAACATGACACCGGAGGAACGGGCTCGCATCTCCATGGTGCCGGTCGCTTTCGTGAATGATCTTCATGGCGAAGAGGAGAAGAAGCGCGCCGCGCGAAAGGATGCGCGCTTCGTCAATACGGCAATGATGGCAACGCTGCTGGGCGCCGTCGTCTCGGACGGGCTCGAGGACGGGCGCGTGGTGAGCGGTGTCGGCGGACAATACAACTTCGTCGCTCAGGCCTTTGCGCTGGAGGATGCCCGCTCCATCATCACGGTTCGTGCGACAAGGAACAAGGACGGCAAGACGATGTCGAACATCGTCTTCTCCTATGGCCATACGACGATCCCTCGTCACCTTCGCGATATCGTGGTCACGGAATACGGCGTTGCCGACCTTCGCGGAAAGACGGACGGCGAGGTCATCGCCGAAATGCTTTCCATTGCCGATTCCCGCTTTCAGGATGAACTTCTTGAACAGGCAAAGAAGACCGGCAAGATCGCTTCGAACTACGAGATCCCCGAGAAGAGGCGGCACAACACGCCCGAGCGGCTTCTGGGTGCACTCGCCGACGCACGAGAGGCGGGGCATCTACCGCTCTTTCCCTTCGGGAGCGACTTCACCGAGGTCGAGGTCTCCCTCATGCCGGCTCTCTCCCGGCTTCGCCATGCAACGCGAAGCGATCTCGCAAAGATGCTCCTGCGCGGCGGCCCCGAGACAGACGAGGCACGGCGCGGCCTTGAACGCATGGCTCTCGCCAAACCCGAGGGCCTCAAGGAGCGGGCTTACCGGCGGATCATTCTCGCCGCCCTCTCCTCCTGACTCTGGCCTCCTGACTCTGGAAATACAGGGATTCTTCGCGAAATGCTCCGGCCACCCTTGATACGGGCGGTGAGCGAACCTTATTTACAGCCGGACTGAGGGTTATGGAGTTTTGCAAGGGGATCAGCCCCGTGTGACTTCCCTGCCGCACTGCACAAAAATATCTTTACGCAGGGAAAACAAAGAGTTCCGGCATTGGATTCCGGCCGGCAGACAACATATATAGCTCCGATATATCGCTTCTATATACCTTCGGCGGAGGCCGGAGTAAGGGCCCCGTTCAATGCAGGTCACGACGCTATGTCTCGGCGCGCTCGTCTTCGGTGACGCGACCGGCTACGAAATCAACAAGATGTTCGAGGATGGTCCCTTCAGCCATTTCCTCGATGCGAGCTATGGGTCGATCTATCCGGCGCTGACACGGTTGACGGATGAAGGCCTCGTGACTTGCAAGGCCGAACCCCAGGAGCGTCGGCCCGACAAGAAAATCTACTCCCTGACGGAAAAAGGCCGGCTGAAGCTCAGAGATGCACTGCAGCAGCCCATTGCCGACGACAAATTTCGTTCGGAGTTCCTATTCACTCTCCTTTTCGCTCACCTGCTGCCGCGTGATCGCGTGCGCGGCATGGTCGATGCGCGCCTTGCTGCGATGAAGAAGAAGCTCGCAGAGCTGGCCCATCCGGACGAAGAGGATACGCCCGGGATGGATTTCGCCCGCCAGTATGGCCACGCCGTCTATTCCGCCTCCATCGACTTCCTTGAGAACAACCGACACCTGATCGAAGAGATCGCAACCGAAGAAGAAGCGCATGTTTGACCGGCTTAAAAACACTGTTGAAAAGGCATCCGGCGGACGCCTTCACCGTTCGCACATGATTGCGATCGGCACTGCGATCGCAATCATACTCTGGTTCGCCACCGGCCTTTTCAATGGCGATGGCAATAACGGTCCGGAGCTGACCGCTGCCGAGCAGGAAGCGGCGAACGCAACGGTAGCGCGGGTCAGGGTTTCCGAATCCGTGGCGACGATGCGACGGGGTTCGATCATCATTCGTGGGCGCACCGAGGCGAAGCGCGCGGTGGAGGTACGTGCCGAAACGCAAGGCACGATCGCCAAGCTGCCTGTCGAGAAGGGGCAGCGCATCTCGGAAGGCGACGTGCTTTGCGAATTGGCACCCAACGCCCGAGGCGCTCAGCTTGCCGAAGCACAAGCATTGGTGAAGCAGCGGCAGCTGGAATATGACGCTTCGCGCCAACTCGCAGAAAAAGGATACCGCGCGCCCACGGTCGCGGCGGGTTCGAAAGCGGCGTATGATGCTGCGCAGGCCCGTCTGAAGCAGATGGAAGTCGAAATGGGGCAGACCAAGATCCGCGCCCCCTTCGACGGCATTTTCGACGAACGCCCGGTTGAAGTCGGCGACTATATGCGCGTAGGCGATGTGTGCGGCCTGGTCGTCGAACTCGATCCGCTCCTCATTGTCGGACAAGTTGCAGAGGATCGCGTGTCGGCGCTTCAGATAGGAGAGGCAGGACGGGCGCGGCTCGTCACCGGCGAGACGGCGGAGGGCCAGATTCGGTTCGTGGCCAAGACCGCCGATCCCGCCACCCGGACCTTCCGCGTGGAACTCGAAGTGCCAAATCCCAATCTTTCGATGCGGTCCGGCGTAACCGCGGAGATCATCGTTCCCGGCAAGGAAGTCCTTGCTCACAAGATTCCGAGCGGCGTCATCTCGCTTGACGACAACGGCGTCATTGGCGTTCGTACCGTCAATTCGGAGAAGAAAGTCGAATTCAGGCGCGTGACGCTTGTCGACGACACCCCGGACGGTCTTTGGGTAACCGGACTGCCGGAAAAAATCACACTTATAACCGTCGGCCAGGATTACGTTCGCGAAGGACAGACGGTCGAAGCCGTACCAGGCAACCAGGTAGGAGCGTCACTGTGAACTCCTTTATCGAAGCCGCTCTCGGTCATTCGCGCACCGTCCTGACTTCGATGGTGCTGCTGGTTGCAGCCGGCATCATCTCCTTCATCTCGATTCCGAAGGAAGCCGATCCGGACATTCCGATTCCGATCTTCTATGTGTCGATCGTCCATCAGGGCATATCACCGGAGGATGCCGAACGGCTCCTCATTCGTCCGATGGAGACCGAGCTTCGCTCGCTCGAAGGCCTTGAGGACATCACGGCTATCGCCTCGCAGGGTCATGCCGGCATTCTTCTGGAATTCGATGTGAACTTCGACAAGGATGCCGCGCTGCAGGATGTGCGCGAAAAGGTAGACCTGGCGCGAGCAAAACTGCCGAGCGATTCCGAGGAGCCCGTCGTGCGCGAGTTCAACGCCGCGCTCTTTCCGGTTCTTATCGTGACCCTTTCAGGCGACGTTCCGGAACGTACGCTCTATACGGCTGCTCGACGCCTGAAAGACGAGATAGAGGCGGTTCCGAGCGTACTTCAGGCGGAGCTTGTAGGCCATCGCGAGGAACTGCTGGAGGTCGTGATCGACCCCGCCAAACTCGAGTCCTACAACGTCTCTCAAAACGAGCTCATCAATGTCGTCTCTCTGAACAACCGGCTGGTTGCCGCAGGCAATATCGATACCGGGCAGGGACGCTTCTCCGTGAAGGTACCCGGTCTCTTCGAAGACCGGGAAGACGTTCTCAACCTGCCGGTCAAGGTTTCGGGAGAAGGCGTTGTAACCTTGTCGGATATTGCCGACATCAGACGAACCTTCAAGGATGCGGACGGCTATGCGCGCTTCAACGGGCACCCGGCTATCGCCATCGAGATCACAAAGCGCATCGGCACGAATATCATCGAAAACAATCAGCAGGTTCGCAAGGTCGTTGCCGAGTACACCGCTGACTGGCCGGAAGCTGTCCATGTGAATTTCACGCTCGATGCCTCTGACTGGATCTATCGCTCCCTCGGCTCTCTCCAATCGTCCATTGCCACGGCGATCGTTCTCGTGATGATCGTTGTGGTTGCCGCTCTTGGCTTGCGCTCGGCGATGCTGGTCGGCATAGCCATTCCGACATCCTTCATGATCGGCTTCTTCTTCCTTGCCTCCGCCGGGTACACCATCAACATGATGGTCATGTTCGGCATGCTTCTGGCTGTCGGCATGCTGGTGGACGGTGCGATCGTCGTGGTCGAGTACGCCGACCGCAAGATGTCGGAAGGGCTCGATCGTCGCGAAGCTTATACGCTTGCCTCGAAGCGTATGTTCTGGCCGGTCGCCTCCTCGACGGCAACTACTCTTGCCGCCTTCCTGCCCATGCTTTTGTGGCCCGGCGTTAGCGGCAAGTTCATGAGTTATCTGCCGATCACGCTTATCGTCGTTCTGTCGGCCTCGCTTCTAACTGCACTGATCTTTGTTCCCGCCATGGGTACGATCTTCGGCAAGGCAGAAACCGAGAATGACGAGGTGCTGAAACAACTCGCCGGGGCGGAAACGGGAGATATCCGGAATCTGTCCGGTCTCACCGGATCCTATGTGCGCCTTCTCGACCGCCTGATACAGTATCCCGGTCGGGTCCTCGCCGTAACGGGCGTCGTTCTTTTCAGTACGATCGTTCTCTTTTCAACGTTCAACAACGGCGTCGAGTTCTTCGTGGATACGGAACCGGAACGCGCCATCGTTCTCGTGAGCGCGCGGGGCAATCTATCCGCCCAGGATACGCTCACGCTTGCCCGCGACGTCGAACAGATCGTACTGGATACCGAGGGCGTAAAGACGGTTTTCACGCGCACCGGTCCCGGTCTCGGCAGCGGCGCTTCAGGCCGAAACGACGTGCCGAAGGACCTCATCGCACAAATGATGATCGAGCTGAAGCCCTATGAGGAAAGGCGCAAGGGCGCGATCATCCTTGAGGAAATTCGCCAGAAGACGAAATCCATTCCCGGCCTGAAGGTGGAATTGCGCAAGCAGGAAGACGGCCCGCCAACAGGCAAGGATATCCAGATCGAGCTGACCTCGACGGACTATCAGAAATTGCTCGAAACGACGGCGATGATCCGTTCGCATCTCGACGATGAGGTTTCCGGCCTAATCGATATCGAGGATGGACGCCCGCTGCCCGGCGTCGAATGGGTCATGACGGTCGACCGCGAGATGGCCGGACGCTTCGGTGCGGATGTCACGTCCGTCGGCGCTGTCATTCAGCTCGTGACCAACGGCATCATGATCGGCGAATACCGGCCCGACGACGCACAGGATGAAGTCGATATTCGGGCACGCTTCCCCGACGATTATCGTGTGATCGATCAACTGGATCAGTTGCGCGTGCAGACGACATCCGGCCTCGTTCCGATCTCCAATTTCGTCCATCGTGAAGCTCAGCCGCAAGTGAGCACCATCGAACGCATCAACGGGTATCGCCGCATCATGATCAAGGCGAATACGGCCATCGATCCAGCAACTGGCGAGAAAATAAATGTGGACGAGAAGGTGCGCGAGATTTCCGAGTGGATTTCTCAGCAGGCTATCGATCCGAGTGTGAGGGTGAAGTTCCGTGGCGCCAATGAGGAACAGGCGGAATCCGCTTCATTCCTCGGCGGCGCGCTGATTGCGGCTCTGTTCCTCATGTTCATCATCCTGCTGACGCAGTTCAACAGCTTCTACCATTCGATCCTCACCCTCTCGACGGTTGTCCTTTCGACTGTCGGCGTGCTGATCGGCATGGTTGTGACGGGACAGGCTTTCTCGGTGATCATGACCGGCACAGGCATCGTCGCGCTTGCCGGTATCGTCGTGAACAACTCCATCGTGCTGATCGATACGTTTCAGCGCCTTCGGGAGGATGCGATGGACGCCGTCGAAGCGGTGCTGCGGACGGCGGGTCAGCGGCTTCGGCCCATCATGCTGACGACGATCACGACGATGCTCGGACTTTTGCCGATGGCGATGCAGATCAATCTCGACTTCGTGACGAGAGAAATCGTCATCGGTGGTCCGGTGTCAGTCTGGTGGGTTCAGTTATCGACCGCAATTATCTTCGGTCTTGGTTTCTCGACCCTGATTACGCTGGTTCTTGTGCCGGTGCTGCTGGCGGCCCCTTCGGTGATCCGGGCCCGACGTGCGGCAAGGCGTACGGGCGACCAGGAATGGGACGGTGCAAGAGACGCCAGGCGAGCCGCCGAATAGGGGGTCAGGCTTCATCCATGACGGGGTTCGAGAGAAGGCCGACGCCTTCAATCTCGACCTCGATCATGTCTCCGTTCTTCATCCACAAAGGCGGCGTACGCGCAAATCCTACACCTGCGGGCGTACCCATCACGAGCACATCGCCCGCCTCGAGCGTCATGCACTGACTAAGCAGCATGATCGTCTCGTCTACAGGAAAGATCATGTCTTGCGTGTTCGCGCTCTGCATGACTGAACCGTTCAGGCGGGATTCGATTTTCAGTCCCGCAGCGCCCGCCGGAAGCTCATCGGCGGAGACGAAGAAGGGACCGAAGGGGCCGGTGGCGTCGAAATTCTTTCCGATCGTCCATTGTGGTGTGCGCCGCTGATAGTCGCGCACGGAGCCATCGTTGAAGCAGGAGTAGCCGGCAACAAAGGAAAGAGCATCGGCTTTCGTTGTATGGCGGGGCACGTGACGTCCGATGATCGCAGCGAGTTCCGCCTCGAAGTCAAGTTGCTCAGAAATCCGTGGACGGATCATATTTGCCCGATGGCCGATCAGCGAGGTGGCGCTTCGCATGAAAAAATTCGGATAGTCGGGTTTCTCACGGCCACCTTCGGCAGCGTGCTCGGCATAGTTCAGGCCAAGGCAGATGATCTTGCCGGGGCGTGGAATGACGGGAAGGAAATCGATATCGCCGAGCGGAAGGCGCGGCGCCGCGGACAGCACCCCGGCAACCGCCGCACGGCCACCATCACCCGCCCGGAGCATTTCGAGCAAGGACGATGGAATGCCGGAAGCCCCCGAAATATCAACAACTTCGTCACCATCGAGGCAGCCGAATTTCTCCCTGCCTTCATGCCGGAACGTCAGCAGCCGCATCGTCTTTCCCCACCGGTTTTGCTTGCGTGAATGGGCGATCTAGGCGCGAAGCCAGCCGCAAGTCAACGCGGCGACCGGGGATAAACAACCCTCACTGTCATCGAAACGTCATCATAACGTCACAAATGGATTCCGCTGGCTTGAGGCCGGCCGAGACTATCCCCGGATCACTCGACGACCGGATTGTAGAGTTCGCCCATGCGGGCTACCGAAATGACGACACGTTCCCCCGGCTGGAGATAACGGCGCGCGCCGCGCTCCTTCGCGATCTGGCGTTCGACGACATGCGAGACGAGCGAACGGTCCCAACCGCCCGCGAGCCAGTCCCAGGCGCCGAGCGCCATGGACGATTTGTCGACGCCCTGGAAGACGGTGCCGTCCGGCGTGCCGGCCAGAATGGCGGTGCGGGCGGGGACGACGCCATCCCGGATCGGCAACCCGACCTTGCGGCCCTCGAAATCCCAAAGCACGTCCTGACGGGCGGCGGACTGGCGGACGAGCTCGTCGAAATCCCAGATCGCTTCGGACTGGCGGGCCGACTGCTTCAGCTCTTCGTTCCGCCAGAGCCGCAATTCGACAGCGGCGGCGAAGACGCGCAGGTTGCGCGGAATCACGAAGAGATTGCCGACGGGCAGGAAGCCCGGCGCGCTCTTGCCGGTGGTGAAACCCTTGCCGGAGGTGACATCGGAGGCATCGATGTTGCGCATGAGTTTGGCGCGGTCTGTGACGTCGTTACAGAGGATGAGGCCGGCTTCCTTCGGCGCCTTGGAAATGTCGAAGGGCGCGAGCGCGACGAAGCAGAGCTCGACTTCGTAGTCGAGCAGCGCGTCACCCGCGGGGATCGAAGCATCGAAAGGCGTCGGCTCGACTTCCTTCGCGAAGAGGAAGGGACCGTCCTCGACGGTCGCTTCTTCCGCATGTTCGGGGAAGTTGGTACCGGCGGCGATGTGCGAGGCGGTGAGGCCAACCGGGAGCCCAAGTTCGGCGCGAGCCAAGGTGACCTTTGCGCCCGCCCCCGCAAGCGCGGCAATCGCGTCATAGCCTTTCGCGTTATAGAGATCGACTGGATCGGACATGCCGAAGGCGGCAGTGAGGTCGATCCCTGTCACCTGCTTTCCCTCGTAGGACGAAACGAGCAGGAGGCGCGTGCCCGCCTTGTCGCGCGCGAAGGTGAGCGCCTCCCCGACGGGTGCGATTTCGACGGTACCGAAGCTGCCGGCATGTGCGGTTCCCGATGCGACGACCGTCATCAGCAGAACTCCGATCCAGCGCAGGAACATCTTTCCTCCATCTTCTTCAGTTCGCGAGCAGGAACACGCCGATGGTGTTCACGATCAGGAGTATGACGCTACCGAAGAGATTCGTATCCACGAGGTAAATCTTCCCGAAGATATTGAACCGGAAGGGCTTGATGCCGTTCACGTCCTTCAGCGCACCGCCATAAAGCGGCATGGAGACGAGCGTCGCATAGAAGCTCGCAATCCAGACATAGTTGAGGATTGCCGCGACCCAGATGTGAACCCGATAATCGGCCGCGCCGGACCAGAGCAGCCAGAGGATGACAAGCGAGACGCCTGTCTGGCTCAGCACCTGCCAGACGACATGAAAGCGCGCATGCGGCGTCCAGAGCGGGTTCGTCGCATGGGTCTTGTTGAAGTCGGCGATAATCGGACCTACGGAGATCATCACTGCAACGACGGTGAAAAGCAGCCGGGGAACGAGAAGCGCGTCGAAAGTCGTTTCCATTGTCTGTTTCCTCAGATGAGACCGGGGTAGGTACCGCCGTCGAGCTGGAGGTTCTGCCCGGAAATGAAGCCTGCCTGCGCACTACAGAGAAAGGCGCAGGCATCGCCGAACTCCGCCGGATCGCCCATACGCCTGGCCGCGATCGATTCCGCGATTTCGGCTCGCGCTTCCTCCATCGATATCTTTTTGAACGCCATGGCGAGCTCGGCCATCTTCTTCTGGCGATCCGTGTCGAAGCGCTCGGGCAGCATGTTGTTGATGGTGACGTTGAAGGGCGCGAAATCCGTTGCGAGGCCCTTGCACATCGCCGTGAGGCCCGAACGCGCCGCCGTGGACAGGCCCATGACCGACCGAGGCGCCTTCACCATGGCCGAGGTGATGTTGACGATCCGGCCGAAGCGCCTTTCCTTCATGCCTTCCATCAACGCCCTGATCATGAAGAGAGGCGCCAGCATGTTGGCGTCCAGCGCGGCGCGCCATTCGGCCTCGCCCCATTGAGCGAAATTGCCGGGAGGCGGACCGTCATTGTTGTTCACGAGGATGTCGGCATCGGGACAGGCGGAGACGAGTTTGTCCCTTCCTTCCTGCGTATTGAGATCGGCCACGACGGGCATGACCGATCCTTTCGCACCGTTCGAGATATCGAAGGCCGCCTTGTCGAGCGCTTCGGCGCTCCGGCCATTGATGACGACATGGACGCCCTCGCGCGCGAGCGCGGCGGCGCAGGCCTTGCCGAGGCCGCGCGAGGAGGCGCAGACGATCGCCTTTTTCCCGTTCAGGCCGAGATCCATGAGAGGTTTCCTTTTCTAGATGGCGTGAGCGGGAAGCGCGAGTGCGGGAAGGCCGAGCAGCAAAGCCTTGCTGCGGAGCAGTTCGCGGGACGCATCTATCGGCGCGCCGAAGCGGCAGGCGATGTGGCCATCGGGCCGGAGAAGCAGGGCGCCTTGGGGCGACAGACCCGTGAGAGCCTCCCAGTCCTCGCTGTCGGCAAAGTCCTCACCCGCGACGAGGCAATGCATGCCCTGCGTGCGGGCGGCGCTTGCCCAGGCGGCGGCGGCAGGACCGGCAAGGAGCGTGAAGCCCGCAGGATCACGCAAGGAGAGAAGCGAGACGGTCTTTCCCCCGCATGAGACCCAGCGATGCGGCAGATGTGCACCGACATCCCAGGAGGGTTCGTAGCGGCTGATGTCGATTTCCGAAGCGGGAACAAGCGGCGGCGCATCGGACAGCGCGGCGGAACAGTAGCGGTAGCCAAGCTGAAGATTGAAGCTGTCGAAATGGGGGCGCTGCGCCTCGATTGCGGCGGGCAGTTCAAGGTTTGCGGCAGGATCGGCGGCAATCGCGCCATAGTGCTCCCCCACGCGGGCGGGATCGGGCCCGTAGAGCACGCCGAAAATGTCGAAGAGTTTCGAGGCGTTCATGAGGCTCTGCTCGCTGTTGGCGATGGCGACCGGGCGGCGTTCGGCCTCATATGTGTCGAGAAGCGCTTCGCCCGCCTCGCCATTGAGAACGGCGGCGAGCTTCCAGGCGAGATTCTGCGCGTCGACCGCGCCCGTGTTCAGACCGAGGCCACCCGTCGGTGGAAAGCGGTGCGCGGCGTCGCCTGCGAGGAAGGCGCGGCCCTTGCGATAGCGTTCCGCGATCTGCGCCGACATGGCCCATGGGCTGATATTGCGAATGGAGAAGGAGACCGGCGCGGCGATGGCCGCCTCGACCAGCGGGCGGCACTTCGCCTCGTCGAAAGTTTCGGGTGCTTCCGCCGCCGGATCGAAAGGATGCATGAGCACCCATGTTCCGGCGCGGTCATAGGCGATCAGAACGCCGCTCGTTCCCGGATCGAAAAGGAAATAGAGGACGCCGGGACGCGCATCGGTGAGCGCGCGCAGATCGGCCTCGAAATGGATCATGATGTAATGCTGAAGCGCCTCCGGCCCCTCCATCGCAATACCGAGCGCTTCACGCAGACGGGAGTTCGCGCCGTCGGCGGCTATGACATAGCTGCATTCGAGCCGCGAGGTTCCGATTTCGCCATGGAGCGTAGCCGTCACTCCGCCAGCATTTTCTTCCAGCCCGGTGCAGGCGACGCCGCGCTCGAAGGAAATGAGCGGTTCGGCGGCGATGGCCTCAAACAGAGCCGCCTCGAAAGCCGGTTGCGGAATATTGGTGAGGGGAAAGGGCGTGTAGGCGAGCGCCGCATCGTCCTGGCGCTCGTAAGGCAGGGCGCCGAATTCCGGACCCGCCAGCCTGCCCATGAAACGGACGAAGCCTGCATCGTTGGCGCCAGCCCCTGCCCGCCTCAAAGCCGCGGCGGAGACGCCGATGCTGTCGCAGATTTCCAGCGTGCGCGGATTTACGGCATGCGCCTTTGGAGCCGTGCCCGGCGAATGGCGGCGATCGACGAGGCGGGACGCCACGCCCTGCCGCGCGAGGAGAAGGGCCGCAAGGCAGCCAACCGGGCCTGCGCCGGCGACGAGAACGGGGTGGCGGGACATGCGCGCTCCATAAATGAGATTACTCTCATAATTGAGATATCTCTCATAAATGACTTTTGTCAAGCCCGTTCCCGCACTATCCTTCGTCCATGAGAGAGAGCGGCGTGCAGCAAGGCTATTTCCAGGGACAGACGGCGGGCGGCAGCAAGCGGGAACGGACCCGCTCGGCGCTGCTCGATGCAACGGTCAGCGTTGTCGCGGCGAAGGGCATGGAAGCCGCGAAGATTCTCGACATCACGGAGACCGCGGGACTCGCGAACGGAACCTTCTACAACTACTTCGAGGACAAGGAATCGATCCTGCGCGAGGCTGCCTACGGCATCGCATTGGCGGTGGGCCGACAGCTCGACGAGGAGATGAGCGGCATCGGGGATGCGGGGCGGCGCGTCGTGACCGCGACGACGCGCTTCATCGAGATCGTCGTGCGCGAGCCCGACTGGGCGCATGTGCTGCTCGGCAGCGCCGAAGTGATGCCCGAAGTGCGGCAGGACATATACCGCTATCTGCGCAGCGACATCGAACTGGGCGTGGAACAGGGCAAGTTCGATGTGGAGGTAACGGCCTTCCTTCTCGATCAGGTGGCTTCGCTGATCGGCGTCTCGATCCGGACGCAGATAAACGCCGGGCAGAACGCCGCGCTCACACGGCAGACCTGCGAGAGCATTCTCCGGCTTCTGGGGATGAGCCCTGCAAAGGCGAGAAAGCTCGCCGCGACGGGATGAAACTCCGTCAGAAGTAGAGCGCGACGTTGAGATTGACCCGGCTCGACCAGTCGCCACCATTGCCACCCGAGGCGAGGGCGCGGGTGAACTCGGGCCCGATATAGGCGTTGTTCCGGCCGAGCGCCCAGTCGAGCGTCACGTAGAGGGGCCCATCGAAATCCATCCCCGCGCCGAGCACGTTCTGCTGGCTGCCCGCATAGCTCTCTTCCGCCTTATCGAGATAGGAGTAGTCGTTGTAGAAGGTGACGGTCTTCAACAGGCCGCCTGTTTCCTCTTCCGTGTCCCAGGCATAGGCGAGCCCCGCGACATAGATCCAGCCGCGCGAGGCGACTTGATAGGGATAGTCGAAGGCACCCATCGTCACATAGCGGCTATCCTGGCCCGGCGGGTTCTCGAGATCGAACTCATAGCGGACGATCTCGGTCTTGAGATTCCACGGACCGCGATCGAAACGCGCATGAAGGGCCTGCGCATTACGCTGGCCATCGCGGCCGGTCGTATCGTTCGGGATGAGACCATATTGAAATGAGGCGCCTGCCTCACCTGTTATGCCCTGGCCGAGGACGAAGCTCCGCGCGGCCCGCAGGTTGAACTGATGCCGCTCGCCGTTCTGCCGCACACCGTCGGAGACGATGTCGTAGGAATAGCGAGCGCTGTCCTCGCTGTCGCCTGCCCAGCTTCCTTCATCGCTCGGGAACCAGGCGGCATCGAAGGTCCAGGGGCCCATGTCGCGGGTGTAGCGGAAGCCGAGATCGTAGTCGTCTTCCAGACCCGCATAGAAGGCGAGCGAGAAGAAGAAGTTGTTGGAGGCGAAAGGCAGGAGGCCGAAAGGCACCTTCTGGATCCCCGCCTGAATCTTCTGCTGCGAGTCGGGCCTGTAGCCGATCCAGGCGTGATGCGGGAAGTGCGTGAGGATGCCGTCATCGCTGTAGTAGTAGAAGCGATACTGCATGGAGCCGTCCCAGCGGCCGGACTCGAAGGAAGCATCGAGCATCACCGTATCGAGACGGATGTTTTCAGAAAGATTGCGGCGCTTGCGGCCCGCTTCCCAGCTCTTGTGATAGATGTTCGCGCGAATGGCACCGCCGACATCGAAGCTCGGCCCGGCTTCCTCCGGCTCGACAGGCTCGACGCCGCTCGCAGGTTCACAAAACGCGTCGCCCGCGGGACAAGTCTCCTCACCCTCTTCCGCGCGCACGGGCAAGGCCGCGAGCGCGCAGCACGCCGCGCCCGCAGCAGCCATCGTAACCGGCTTTCCGAACACTTGGCTTCCCCCTGGCAGATTTATCTTTCTCCAAAATCACCTAGAGGGATGGAAGGCGAGGTCAACAGCAGCTCTCTCACACGAGTCTGAGAGCCCGGCGAAGAAGCGGCATGGCGAGAAGAACCGCCAGAATATCGACCGAAAGAATCGGCAGCGCCGCGAAGGCACCGACCCCGGCGACAAGAAGAGTGGTGAAGGGGAAGGCAAGAAGCACGATCGCCGTTATCCCGCTCAACCGGTGAGCTTGCGGCGCAGAGGCAAGGGCAAAGAGAACCGCGACAAAAAGCACACCGAGCAGGACGGCAACCATCCAGCCATATGAGGTGACGACGGCATAAGGCATCAGCCGCCCCGCCAGCAGCAGCGCCGCCGTCGCAAGCGGAAGGCCGTGCACGATGCCATCGGAGAAGGCGAGGAAGACGCGATTGCCGCGGCTTGCCATGGCGGCCGGGCGCGCCCTCCAGACCGAGAGACCGGAGAGGACGAGGAGGCAGGAGCCGAGACCGAGAACGGAATAGAGAAGTTTCAGCGCGATGCCGCCAAAGTTGCCGTAGTGAAGCGGCGTGACCATCGCATAGATGCGCTTGCCAATGCCTTCGCGGCTCCAGTCGACAATGCCCTCAAGCTGTCCCGTTTCGCCTTGCATGACGACGGCCGGAAAATAAATGAGACGGCCGGGAACAGTTCCATAGACCGTGACGAGGCCGCCCTTACGGCCCCAGCCGTCGAAGACGATCTGTTCCGGTTCGAGATCCGGCATGGCCCGAAGCGCGTTCGCCACGATAAGGCCCGGCGGTACCATCTGCGCCGCCTCGCCCGGCGAGGCGGAAATCGCACCCGACATTGCCTCCGACGCAGCGTCCGTATCACCCCTGAAGGAGAGAAAGGCAGCGGCGAGAAGAAAGACGCCGATAAAGCCGAGGACGCAGCCGGTCAGCGCCATCATGAAATGAAATGGCAATCCCCAGATGCCTGCCGACTTGTGCAGATCCGTCCATTTGAGGCGGACACTGCGCCGCAGCCGCAGCGTGAAGAGTTCGGCCAGCATCTTCCGGTGCAAGAAAACGCCGGAGACCAGCGACAGCAACATGACGAAGCCGAAGAAGCCAACCAGATAGCGCCCCCAGGGCAGGGGCAGCAGCAAATCCGTATGAAGACGATTCAACACTTCGCCAGTGCGGCTTCTCCCATCCCTGACCTGCCCTGCTTCCTCGCCTGTCGCCGCATCGAGGACCAGTTCTCCCCCGCGCGCCTGCAGAGAGATGAGGGGATCGTAGTAGCTTGGCAGGTATATCGAGAAGTTTGCAGGGATCTCGTCCCACCTCGCCTGCGCCTCCGCATAGAGAGTGTCCACCGCCTTCGCGTGATCGGTATAGGCCGGCTGGTAGGTTCCACGTTCCCAAGGACCAAGTTCAATCTCGAAAAGAGCGACGACGCCGGAGAACGAAACCACATAGAGGACGAGACCGAGGAGAAGGCCCGTCCATGAGTGAAGTTCATAAAGCGCCTTCATGCTTCCCTGACGCATCACCCCTCCCCTCCCGACAGAAAGGAAATGGCGGCAAGGCCGAACAGGACGAAGGCGGCAAGCAAGGTCAGGAGATGGGAACGGAGAACCGCGCCGGAAGCAAAGAGCCATAGCGTCATGCCCGTCCAGACAATCGGCCAAAGCACCGTGGCGAGCGCCGCGCGGCCCGCAGGCTCCATCGGCAGCAAGAGCGAAAGCGAGAAGAGCGCGGCGACGGAAAAGAGAAAGCCCGTCAGCAGAGACATCGCGGAGCGGCGGAGACTCAGAACACCGTCCGCTCTTCGTACTTCATCGACGGCGCTCCGCCGCAGTGGCGCCGGTCTCGCCGCCTTGCCGCGTTCTCCAAGGCTGCGCGCGAGAGCAGCGCCGAAGCCTGCCAGCATGATAAAGGCGAGAGAAACAGGGATGCCCGCATCCCAACCCATGCCGCGGCCGGAAAGATAAAAGCCGCTGAGGACAAGCGCGGCAGAGAGGAGATACAGAAGGCGGCAGGTCACATCGCCCACGGAAGGTGCACGAGCGCCAGCAAGCGCGGCAACACCGCCCAGGCTTGCCGCCAGGGCGGCGATCACGAAAATCGGACTGGCAATCGTTTCCATGAGGCCATGGACGAGGGAGAGATTATGTCCCTCCCTCGCCTGTTGGATCAGAATTCCACTTCGAGGCTTACGCCGACAAGCTGGCGCGGCCCGAGCGTCGCGGCGACGGGAACGCCGCCCGCCGTGTCGATATAGGTGTAGTAGCGTTCGTCGAAGAGGTTCTCGGCGAAGACCGTCACCTTCCAGCCATCCATCTTGTAGCCGGCCTGCGCATTCGACACCCAATAGGCATCGACGTCTTCCTGCGGCGCGCCATCGATGCGCGTCATGTAGCTCGATGTGTATTTCGTATCGCCGCCGAAGAAGAAGCCTGTATCGCTCTCGTAGAAGGCGCCAAGGGCAAAGGACCATTCCGGCGCTTCGGGGAAGGACATGCCGGAAAGATTGCCCGTGGACACGCTGCTGAAGTTCTCGAACTCGCTTTGGACATGACCGAGGGAGGCGAAAGTCGAAAGCTCGGGCGTCACCGCGTAGCGGCCTTCGATCTCGAGACCGTAGAGTTCGGAACTTGCAGCATTCACGATGATGCCGGAGGTGAAGTCGAGCGGGTTCTGCAAGATCTCGACCTGCTGATCCTTCCAGTCCGTGTAGAAGGCATTGGCGCTCAGCTGGAGCCGCCGGTCGAAGAACGCGCCCTTGTATGAAACTTCGTAGTTCCAGGTCTCTTCCGGATCATAGGTGAAGGGAGTGCCGGACGAGGTCTGCACACCCGAGCCGCCATTGCGGAAGCCCTGCTGGACGGTGAAGCCGAGCGTATGTTCCGGCGCAAGTTCCTTGATCAACCCGGCCTTGGGCAGGAAGACGGTCTCCTCGAAAGAACTGCGCTGGTTGGTGGTAACGGCGCCATTGCGGGAGAAGAAGTTCGTGCTCTCCTGGTCCGTATAGTCGAGACGGCCGCCCGCCACGACTTTCCAGGTGGGAATGAACTCGTATGTCGCTTCGCCGAACAGGGCGGCGTTGGAGGAATCCGTGCTCGCCCGGCTGACATCGAAATTGCCGAAATAGTTGGGACGAACATAGCCGGAGTTCATTTCCTCGTCGGCGAGATAGATGCCCGCCACGGCCTTCCAGCGGCCCGACTCGTAGTTCACGCGGAATTCCTGCGTGAGGATCGAGCGGTCGTCTCCGCCGCTCAGCACATTGGTTTCACCCGCCGTTCCCTCGTTGATCGAAGGACGCTCCATGTCCGAGCGGGAGAAAGAGGTGAGCGATGTCAGAAGAAGCGACGACGTGAGGTCGTGCTTCACCTCGAAGGAGACATTGTTCACATCCGTCGTACGGGACTCGGCGAAGACGGGCAGGTTGAAATCGCCCCTGTCGGCGTCAAGCGGGAAGCCGAGGACCGGGCCCGCAATGTCGTCCGAATAGGGCGAGTCGTGCGAGAAGGAGTAAGTGAGCAGGGCCGACGTGTCCGGCATACCGTTCGGCAGCAGCAGGAGCTTGCCGCGAATGTGATAATATTCGTTCTCTACAAACTCGTCGTAGCGATCAAAGCCGGTATAGGTCGGGTAGTTGATGTCGTTTTCGCTGATGTTGTATTCGGCGGAGACGCGCATGGCGAGCTGATCCTCGACGAGCGGCGCATTGACCGTGAAGGCCGTGCCGCGCGTATCCATCGTGCCAATGGTCGCCTTGCCCTTTGCTTCCCAATCGAAGGTCGGGTCCTTCGTCTTGACATAGACCGCACCCGCAAGCGCCGCGCGGCCCGTCAGCGTGGACTGGGGACCGCGATAGACCTCGACCTGCTCGACATCCCATAGACCGCGGGCACCACGGCGCGCGCCTATGACGGTCTGCTGCGCACCATCGACATAAAGGCTGGCAAGGGGCGCGCCGCCGGGCGTGAGACCTTCGGAGTTCACACCGCGAATGACGAAACCGGCATCCGGCCAGTCGCCATCCATGACGTTACCCATCATGCGGAAAGCGCCGCGGAAACTCTGGATCTGATGATCGTCGATTTCCTCGGCAGTGACGATGCCGACGCTCGCCGTCGTGTCTTCGAGCGTGGTAGTATTCTTCGCGCCGTAGACGACGAGGGAAGGAAGCGTGGTGGTGCCGCCGACTTCCGCCACGGGGCGGAGCGCAACGACATTGGCGCCCGTGAAATCGTAGGTAAGGCCCGTGCCCGCGAGAAGCGCGGCAAGCGCCTCATTGGGGGTGTAGCTGCCAGAGAGGCCGCCGGTCGAGAGGCCCGCGACTTCATCCGAGGTGAAGAGGATCTGCAGGTTCGCCTGATCGGCAAGCGCGGTGAGCGCCCCATCGAGGCTCTGGGCAGCGATGGAAAGCGAGAGGGGGGCAGCCGCGACGCTTTCAGCCGGTTGAGCCACTGCCCCCAGGGGCGCGAGCCCGCACATCAAAGCCGCAACGGCGACACCCGCCGCCAGACGCTTCAGCCCATTCCTGCCGGAAACCCCAGAATTCATCGAAACCCCCTTCGCTTATCGACACGCAAACACACGCGGGATGCGGCTTTCCGCATCCTGTTACAGAGATGACGAACGGAGAGAGGCGATCTTGCAGGGCGCGCGCGAAAAAAATCGCACGGGGTGCGAAATCAGCTCACGAGCGTGACAAAGGGGAGACGGGTGATGCTGATCGGCAGGATGAGTTCCATGGCGGGCAGCAACTCTTCCGGCCTTTCAAGATCGAAAACGCCCGTTACTTCGAGACGCCGGAGATCGTCCGAGAGGACAAGGATGCGCTCGGGCACGAAGCGGGAGACCTCCTCCACCACGGCGCCGAAGGGACGCCGGTTGAAGATGAGCTTGCCGCGCCGCCAGGCAAGCTCCGAGCCGGCATCGGCGGCGGCGAGGCGGAAGGGGCCCTTGCCCTCGGGCGCGAGGAGCGCCTCGTCCGGCCCGACAATGGCGGAGCGGCCGCCGGGGGCCTCGGCCTCGACCTTGCCGGAGGCGACGGTGAGGCGGGCGGCCATGCCATCCTTGTGGAGGCAGCGAAGCGCGAAGACGGCGCTGGCCGAGCGCGCGGTGCAGCCTTCCGCGACGACGGTGAAGGGATGGGCCGGACCCGGCGCGACCTCGAAGAAAGCCTCTCCGCGATGGAGCGTCACGCGGCGCGCCGAGCCATCGAAGTTCAGGGAGACGGCGCTGCCGGTGTTCAGCCAGAGGCGCGACCCGTCAGGCAGGTCGGCGCGGCGGCGCTCGCCCTTCGCGGTTTCGAGATCGGCATGAGGGGCGAGGAACTCCTGCGCGCCGAGGCCGCCAAGGGCCAGCACGGCGGAAGCAGCAAGGCCGCCCGCGAGGAAGTGGCGACGGGAAAGCGAGAGGCCGCGCCCCGCGCGAAAGGAGCCGGCCGTGGCGGAGCGCGCCCTTTCAAGACGGTGGAGGGTGGCTGCTTCCGTCCGCCCGAGATCCGCCCAGAGGGCTTCCGCCCTGGCGGCTGCCGCCCGATGCATGGGGCTTTCGGCGCGCCAGGCCACGAAGGCATTACGAAGCTCGGGCGAAGGCTCGCCGCCGCTCAGCCGCGCGACCCAATCGAAGGCTTCATCCTCAAGTGCTGCCTGTTTTTCCCGTTCGGAAGACAAAAGCCCCTCACCGTCCATGCCCGAGCCGCCCTGCCCCCAAGGGAGCGGCGGCATCGTACAATATTGTCCGTCAGAGGATAGACGATGCGGGGAGGCAAAGCTTGCAGCGGGCCATGCGCATTTCAGCCTTCGGCATCCATCGCGGCGCGGCAATGCTTCAATCCGCGGGCGAGATATTTCGCGACCATGCTTTCCGAAACGCCAAGCTCCGCGGCGATGCGCGCATGGCTCAACCCGTCGACACGGGCGAGAAGAAGCGCGCGGCGGACATTCGCCGGAAGTTCGGCGAGCGCGGCATCAAGCTGATGAAGGCGCTGGCGGCCCTGAAGCGCGGCCTCGGGCGAGGGAGCCTCGTCGCGAATATCCTCGGTGAGGCCATCGCCAAGGAGCGGCGCGCCAAGACGGCGCTCGCGGCGGAGCAGATCTATCGCGATGTTGGAGGCGACGCGAAAGACATAGGCGCGGGGATTCTCGACCGGGGAAGCGGGGCGGCCGAGCGAGGCAAGGCGCAACCAGGTGTCGTGAACGACCTCGCTGGCGCGGTGCAGGTCGCCCAGGCGGCCCGCGAGCGTGCCGAGCAGGCTGTCGTAATGCTCGTGAAATGCCCCCATCAAGGGCGATGCTTCGTCCCGCGCCATTGCGCCAATCCTGAAACTCGTACCGGCGCAAGGCGCCCCCGGGAGAGAAGACTATTTCAAATGCAACTCACTCGCAAGTGCAGGGACGAGGCAAGGGTTTGCCGGGCATTTTCGGGAGCCTGACCGTCATGCGCGGTTTGACAGGGGCGGCCCGCCTCCCTACTCAAATTGACAAAAGAAATTGAAGGGCGAGGGAGGCCCTGATCCATGAAAAGCCTGTTGATCGCCAATCGCGGCGAGATTGCCGTGCGCATTGCGCGCGCCGGTTCGGAACTCGGCCTGAGAACGGTCGCCATCTTTGCGGAGGACGATGCGCTGTCGCTGCATGTGCGGGCCGCCGACGAGGCGCTGCCGCTGACGGGCACGGGCGCGGCCGCCTATCTCGACATCAAGCAGATCGTCGCCGAGGCCAAAAAGGCGGGATGCGACGCGATCCATCCGGGCTACGGGTTCCTGAGCGAGAATGCGGCTTTCGCCGAAGAATGCGCGAAGGAAGGCATCACCTTTGTCGGCCCCTCGCCCGAGGCGCTGCGCCTCTTCGGCGACAAGGCGAAGGCCCGGGCGCTGGCCGAGAAGGAGGGCGTGCCGCTTTTTCCCGGCACCAACGGCGCGACGAGCCTCGAGGAAGCGCGCACCTTCATGGAGAAGCTTGGGGATGGCGGCGCGGTGATGCTGAAAGCGCTGGCGGGCGGCGGCGGACGCGGCATGCGCGCCGTCACCGACATCAAGGACCTGCCCCAGGCCTATGAACGCTGCCAGTCGGAAGCGAAGGCGGCCTTCGGCAGCGGCGACATTTATGTCGAAAAGCTGGTGCGGCAGGCGCGGCACATCGAAATCCAGATCGTGGGCGACGGCGAACATGTCATCGACCTCGGCGAGCGCGAATGCACGCTGCAGCGGCGGAACCAGAAGGTTGTGGAAATCGCGCCGAGCCCGACCCTCGACAGCGACACGCGCAAGCGCCTGACGGATGCGGCGCGAAAGCTCGCAAGCGCGGCTTCCTACAAGGGGCTTGGCACGTTCGAATTCCTGATCGACATGGAGGCGGCTTCGCCCGAGACGGCCATCGCCTTCATGGAGGCGAATCCGAGGCTGCAGGTCGAGCATACCGTCACGGAAGAAGTGACCGGCGTCGACCTCGTGAAGACGCAGCTGCGGATCGCGGGCGGCGCGACGCTGCCCAATCTCGGCCTCAAGGAAGCGCCTGCGCCCCGCGGCTTCGCGATCCAGCTTCGCGTGAACATGGAGCGGATGGACGAGAAGGGAGAAGCTGTGCCGACGGGCGGCACGCTCACCGCCTTCACGCCGCCTTCGGGGCCCGGCATCCGCGTGGACACGTTCGGCTATTCTGGCTACCGCACGAGCCCGAACTACGATTCGCTGCTCGCGAAGCTCATCGCGCATTCTCCCGCGCCGGACTATGACGCGGCAATCGCCCGGGCACGCCGCGCGCTCAGCGAATTCCAGATCGAGGGCGTGCCGACGAACCTTTCCTTCCTGCAGGCGCTTCTTGCGCGCGAGGATGTGCAGGCGAACAGGGTTCATACGAGCTTCATCGCCGAACATGCGAGCGAACTGGTGAAGACGCATGCGGAACCCGGCCGCTACTTCACCGGCGGGAATGGCGGCGGCGCGGCGCAGGCCGCAAAGCATGTCGAGGGACCGGCGGGCACGACGCCCGTGCCCTCCACCATGCAGGGCAAGGTCATCTCCATAGATGTCGAGGAAGGCGCGAGCGTCGCGAAGGGCCAACAGATCGCCGTTCTCGAAGCGATGAAGATGGAGCATACGATCGCCGCGCCCTTTGGCGGCACGGTGCGCAAGGTCGCGGCCGTTCCCAACGCAACGCTGATGGAAGGCGAGCCGCTGCTCTTTATCGAGGAAGGCGCGGGCGGCGACGCGGCGGCGGTGACGGAAGAGGCGGTCGATCCCGACTATATCCGCCCCGACCTTCAGCACGTCATCGACCGGCACGCGATCGGCCTCGACGAGAACCGGCCGGACGCCGTCGAACGGCGGCGCAAGCGCAACCAGCGCACCGTGCGCGAGAACATTGCGCATCTCTGCGACGAGGGAAGCTTCATCGAATATGGCGCGCTGGCGCTTGCCGCGCAGCGCCGCCGCCGCTCGATGGAAGAGCTGCTGAAGATGAGCCCTGCGGACGGGCTCGTTTCCGGGATCGGCACGGTGAATGCGGATCTATTTGGCGAGGAGAAAGCGCGCGCGCTGGTGATGGGCTACGACTTCACGGTGTTCGCGGGCACGCAGGGCGCGATGAACCACAAGAAGATGGACCGCATGCTCTTCCTCGCGCGGGACCAGAAGCTGCCCATCGTGCTGCTGGCGGAAGGCGGCGGCGGACGGCCGGGCGACACGGACACGGCAGGCGTCGCCGGTCTCGACACGCCGACCTTCCACACTTTCGCGACGCTTTCGGGCAAGGTGCCACTTGTCGGCATGACGGCGGGACGGTGCTTCGCGGGCAATGCGGCGCTGCTCGGCTGCTGCGACGTCATCATCGCGACGGCGGACTCGAACATCGGCATGGGCGGCCCGGCGATGATCGAAGGCGGCGGACTCGGCACTTACGCGCCGGAAGATGTCGGCCCGGCGGAAGTTCACCGCAAGAACGGCGTGATCGACATCTTCGTGAAGGACGAGGAAGAGGCAATCGACGCCTGCAAGAAGTACCTTTCCTATTTCCAGGGACCGACCGAGAACTGGGAGGCGAGCGACCAGCGGCTGCTCCGCCACATGATCCCTGAGAACCGGCTGCGCGCCTATGACATCGACAAGGTGATCGAAGGCGTGGCCGACAAGGGCTCGGTGCTCGAACTCAGGAAGGAATTCGGCATCGGCATCAAGACGGCGCTCATCCGCATGGAAGGGCGGCCGATGGGGCTGATGGCGAACAATCCCTATCACCTCGGCGGCGCCATCGACGCGGAGGCCGCCGACAAGGCCGCGCGCTTCATGCAGCTTTGCGACGCCTTCGGCCTGCCGATCCTGTCGCTTTGCGACACGCCGGGTTTCATGGTCGGGCCGGAAATCGAGAAGGAAGCGCAGGTGCGCCATGTGAGCCGCATGTTCGTGACGGCGGCGAACATGTCCGTGCCGCTTTTCGCGGTGGTCTTACGCAAAGGCTACGGGCTCGGCGCGCAGGCGATGACGGCAGGGAGCTTCCACGCGCCCTTCTTCAACATCTCCTGGCCGACGGGCGAATTCGGCGGCATGGGCCTCGAAGGGGCCGTGCGTCTCGGCTATCGCCGGGAGATGGAGGCGATAGAAGATCCGGAAGAGCGCGACGCCTTCTATCGCAAGATGGTCGACCGCTATTACGAGAACGGGAAGGCGACCAACATGGCGTCCTTCCTCGAAATCGACGCGGTGATCGACCCGGCCGATACACGGCACTGGGTGACGCGGGGGCTGAAATCGCTGCCGCCCATGGAGCAGCGTGCGACGCGGCCCTTTATCGATACTTGGTGAGACGCGAAAGGCCGGATGGAATCGTCTTGCGATCCCATCCGGCTAAAATTCGTCCGGCCCGGGAAACGGCCTAGCTTTCCTTGGCGACTTTGTCGAAGTCCGATGCATCATGACGCTCGGGAAGCTGGCTCGACTTATCGCCCCAGGTGCGATTGACCATGCGTCCACGCTTCACGGCCGGGCGCTCGGCGATCTCTTCCGTCCAGCGATTCACATTCTTGTACTCGTGGACGCTGAGGAACTCGGCCGCCTCATAAAGCAAGCCCTTTGCGAGCGCGCCGTACCAGGGCCAGATCGCCATATCGGCGATGGTGTATTCATCGCCCGCGATGAAACGGCTTTCGGCAAGACGCCGGTCCAGCACGTCGAGTTGACGCTTCACCTCCATAGCGAATCGGTCGATCGCATATTCGATCTTCACGGGCGCATAGGCATAGAAGTGGCCGAAGCCGCCGCCGAGATAAGGCGCAGAGCCCATCTGCCACATGAGCCAGGACCAGCACTCGGCGCGCTTCGTCAGATCCTTCGGCTGGAAAGCGCCACCGAATTTCTCCGAAAGATAAAGCAGGATGGCGCCGCTTTCGAAGATGCGGGTGGGCGGATTGGTGCTGTGGTCCATCAGCGCCGGGATCTTGGAATTCGGGTTGACCGAGACGAAGCCCGAGCCGAACTGATTGCCCTCGCCGATATTGATGAGCCAGGCGTCGTATTCCGCCTCCTTGATGCCGAGCTCCAGAAGTTCTTCCAGCATCACGGTCACCTTGACGCCGTTCGGCGTCGCCAGCGAATAGAGCTGGAAAGGATGCTTGCCGACAGGAAGCTCCTTCTCATGCGTCGGACCGGCGACGGGCCGGTTGATGTTCGAGAAGCGGTTCTCGTTCCTGTCTTTCTCCCAGGTCCAGACCTTTGGCGGCGTGTAGTCGGACATTCTGCGTCTCCCTCATTCGGTTTCGTGTGACCGTTCTTCGGATATCAGCCGGCTTCCTCGGCGACGAAGCCCTTCCAGCCGCGCATATAGGTGACGAAGGCATCGCCGAGGCCTTCATCGCGCAGGTGCTGCTCGGTGACGGGCAGCGCGGGCGAGAGATAGTCGGCATCGGCAAGGACGCGGTTCGGGAAATCATGGCGCAGGATCGCGGCGCGGCCGATGACGGCGAAATCGCAACCGGCATCGATGACGGCGGCCGCATCAGCGCCGCTCATGATCTTGCCCGCGGCGCCGAGACGGACCTGCCCGCGCGGGAGCGAAGTGAAATATTCCATGAGCGGCTTGCCCTGGAATTCCTCTTCCGCCGGTTCCTTGTTCACGTCCCAGAGCGACATGTCGAGGAAGTCGATCTTCGCCTGGCCGAGAAGTTCGGTCGCGACGTCGATCACTTCGGCGAGCTTCAGGCCGAACCGTTCCGGCGAAAGGCGAATGCCGAGCTGGAAGTCCGGCCCGCAGGCGGCGCGGATACCATCCACGATCTCAAATGTGAGACGGGCACGATTTTCGAGCGAGCCGCCATAGGCATCGCTGCGACGATTGGTTTCCGCAGAGAGGAACTGCGCGAGGAGATAGCCATGCGCGCCATGAACCTCGACGCCATCGAAGCCCGCCTTTTCCGCACGCTTCGCGGCGGCGATGAAGGCGTCGCGGGCGGCCTCGACCTCGGCGGTCGTCATGGCGCGTGCGCCTGTATCCGCATCGTCGGACGCGCCGACCACTTCGCCGACCAGTTCCTTTGGCGAGCGGATGCCCGCGTGATGAAGCTGGACGGAAGAGACCGAGCCCCTGGTCTTGATGGCGGCCGCAAGCCGCGTCAGCCCTTCGAGATGGCGATCATCCCAGATGCCGAGCTGGCCCGAAAAGCCCTGTCCGCCGGCCTGCACATGGGCAGCGCAGGTCATGGTGAGGCCGAAGCCGCCTTCGGCGCGCATGGTGAGCCAGCGGAATTCGTCGTCGGAAAGGCGGCCATCCTCATGGCTCTGCAGATTGGTGAGCGGCGCGAGCATGAAGCGGTTTTTCCAGGCAGGGCCGTGGGCGAGGGAAAGCGGCTCCGCGAGCCTGTTCGTATTGATCATTGGAATTCCAGGAGATGAAGTTGAATTCGGATAACCGCCTATATAGGCCCTTGAGAGGCGATCTTCCATCGGGGAGGCCGATCACAAACCGTTGTTCGCCGGAAGGTGGACCGGAATGGCGGGAAACCGCGCGGATGAAATCGGCGCGAGACAAGGCCGGATTCCACGGCACCAGGAAGGAAAATGCGCGGAAGCGGGGTGAGGAACGGCCTCAGCGCTCCGTCAGCGCACGGTCCTTCAGCTTGAGCACGGGCTTCAGCAGATAGGCAAGGACCGTTCTGTCACCGGTGATCACGCTTACTTCCGAAATCATGCCCGGGATGATCGGCAGGTTCGCCTGACGGCCTTCGAGCGCCGCATGGTCGACGCTTACCGTCACGGGGAAGTAGTGCACGCCTTCCTGTGTGACCTGCGTGTCGGCACCGACGCGCTCGACGCGGCCAGGCAGTGCGCCATAGACAGAGAAGTCATAGGCGGTGATGCGGACTTTCGCCTCCTGGCCCGGGTGGATGAAAGCGATGTCGGAAGGGTTCATGCGCGCCTCGATGAAGAGCGTGTCGTCGAGCGGTACGATTTCCATGATGGTGCCGCCGGGCTCGATGACGGCGCCCTGCGTCAATGTCGCGACGCGCTTCACGACGCCGTTCGCGGGCGCACGAACTTCGCGGCGGCCGACGCGGTCGCGATGAGCGACGAGGCGGGCGGAAAGCGCGGCGAGTTCGGCACTCGACTTGCTCAGTTCCTCCCGAGCCTCACTGACGAAGGAGGAGCGGCGCTCGTCAATACGGGAGGCAAGTTCGTCGAGTTCGATTTCGGCGGCGCGGATATCGGCACGCGCCTTTGAGAGCGCCTCATCCGTTTCGGCGAGCATGCGCTCGAGCTTGAGCTTCTCGACGACGGACATCAACCCGTCCCGCACCTGACGGGCGACGAGGCCATGTTCGGCGGCAAGCGAGCGGCGCTTCTCGTCGAGATGGACGATCCGTTCTCTCGCCTCCGCGATGGTCTGGCGAGCCTGCTCTTCCTGCCGCCCAAAAACGGCTACGGCATCGTCGAGGCCCTGAATCTTGCTCCGATAAAGCGCTGTTTCGGCGGCAATCAGGGCCGGTCCCTCCGGCGTATCGGAAAGCTCTTCGGGAAAGGAGAGCGGTTCGCCCGACGCCTCGGCGGAAAGGCGGGAGACCGCAGCCTGCAGGGCACGATAGGTGCTGAGATCCTCGCGATAGGAAGAGAGCGCGCCGGTATTGTCGATCTGGGCGACGACATCGCCTTCCGCCACACGGTCGCCTTCGCGGACGAGGACCTTTCGCAGAATGCCGCCTTCGAGGTTCTGAACGACCTGAATATGGCTCGAAGGAACGACCGAACCTTCGCCATTCGCCGTCACATCGATATGCGCGAAGGCGGCCCAGACGAGCAGGAAGAAGATGAGCCCCGAGATGACGGAGAGCAGGACGATCACCGCGCGCTCCGGCCCCCTGACGGGATCGAGCAGGGCCGATCCGGCATTCATGAGGAAGCGCGCGTTCATTCCTTCACGCCTCCCGTCACGACATTGAGAGGTCCGCGCGGTTCCTTGCCGCTCAGGGCAGCGAGCACCTTGTCGCGCGGACCGTCCATGACGACGCGGCCGCGCTCCAGCACGATAATGCGCGAGACGAGCGGCAGCAGCGCGGGCTTGTGCGTGACGATGACGGTGGTGAGCCCCACGCGTTCGCGCGCGAGGCCCGCGATCACGCGCTGCTCGGTCGTGTTGTCCATCGCGGAAGTCGGTTCATCCAGCAGCAGAACGGGCGGGCGTCCGGCAATCGCGCGGGCGAGCGACACGGCCTGACGCTCGCCGCCGGAAAGCCTCATGCCGCCTTCGCCCACCTGCGTCTGCAGGCCGAGTACGGAGCGCGAAAGAAGCTCATCGAGACCGGCAGCATGAACGACCTCAAGGAGCCGCTCATCGTCGAGGCCAGGATGTGCGGCGAGAATGTTGTCGCGGATCGTGCCGTGAAAAAGTACCGCTTCCTGTCCCGCATAGCCGATGGCGGTGCGGAGAGCGGCGGGATGGATCTGGCGCACATCGACGCCATCGAGCAGCACATGGCCTGCATCCGGCGCGTTGAGATTGAGCGCGAGGCGATGCGCCGTGCTCTTGCCGGAGCCTACACGGCCCAGAATGGCAACGGAGGTGCCCGCCTCCACATGGATGTTGATTCCCTCCAGCGCGACGACAGGCGGAATGTCCTCCGTCAGCGAGGGATAGGAGAAACGCACCTCCCGGAAGGAGAGCGCGCCCTTCGCCCGCACCTTCTGGATTTGGCCGGGCACTTCTTCCACCGGCGCCTGCATGAAGCGGTCGAGCCCCGCGACGGCAAGTTTCGTCTGCTGCCAACGCGCCATGAGGTTGGCGACCTGCGCAAAAGGTGAGACGGCGCGGCCCGACAGGATGACGGCGGCGATGAGTGCGCCCGAGGTAATGTCACCTGCGCCGACAAGGAGTGCGCCGAAAATCACGATGAAGATTGTCACGAAGCTGGCGGCGCCAGCCGTGACGGAGCCCGAGAGGCTCGACCATTGGCGCGACTGGATCGCCGTCTCGGCATTCTGCGCGATCATCGCTTCCCAGTGGCGGCGCGCCCAGGCCTGCGCGTTCACGGCCTTGATCGTGTCTATGCCTGCCATGGTTTCATGCAGGAAGGCAGACTTGTGAGCGGCCTCGCGATGCGCGCGGGAAACGGCGCGGGAAATCGGCTTCTGAAGCAGAAGCCCTGTCCCGACCACCAGCGCGATACCTGCAAGCGGCACGAGAACCAGAACACCGGCGATCCACCAGATGATTGCGAGGAAGATCAGGACGAAGGGGAGATCGCCAAGCCCAACCAGCGTGGCGGAGGTGAAGAAGTCGCGCACCGTTTCGAACTCGCGAACCGTATTCGCAAGCGTGCCCGCGCTTTGCGGCCGCGCCGTGCCGCGCAGAGCGAGAAGCTGGCGGAAGATACGCGCGCCGACGGAAACGTCGAAACGCCGCCCTCCCACATCCACGAGATAACCGCGGATGATGCGCATGAAGACATCGGTGAGGACCACCACGCCAATACCGATGCCGAGCGCCGCGAGGCTTGCCGTCGCATTATTGGGAATGACACGGTCATAGACCGCCATTGTAAAAAGCGAAATCGCGATTGCTGCCAGATTGACGAAGAGGCCTGCGAGGATCGCAAAGCCGTAGAGCCGCTTGTTCGCGAAGAGCGCGCCCTTGAACCAGTCCTTCTCCGGCTCGACATCGAGCAGGTTGCTGCGCTGGTCGAAATAGAAGGCGGGGCGAAGCTGCCAGACGGCCGCGCCGGTTTCGAGTTCATGGTCCGGCACCCAGATGGGCTCGCCCTCGCCCTGCGCCGCCATGAAGCCGGAACTGCGGCGCATGAGAAGTGCGACCGGCCCCTCCACGACGGAGACCGCGAGAGCTGGCATCTCGGTGCGCGTGAGTTCGGAGGCGGGCTTCGCCGCTTCGACCGCGATGATCTCGGCGCGCGAGGCCGCCTCCGCGACATGCGCAGTGTCGAGCCGCCCGCGCTTCAGCGGAAGGCCCGCAAGCATCGCCTCCCGGTTCATGCCCTTGCCGAAATAGCGCAGCGCCGCCTCGAGCGCGGGGAGGTAGTCGGCCTCCCCTGCTTCCGGCGTTTCCTGATGCGCTGTTTCGGCCATGGCGGCTACCTCACGCAACCGCCGGAAGCGTGCCGGTCTCGCTGGCAGGGTCCTGCACGAAGAGCTGCTGTGTGTCGCTGTCGAAGAAGGAGAAAGCTTCGCCGCCTTCTCCACCGGTGTTGCCGCTACCTCCGGCACCGCCATCATCCGAGAGACCCGGGATCTCTCCCGATGTGTCGAGCAGGCTCTCCGCATCCGGGACGTTGCTCATGGACATCATGGAGAAGCCGGACATCTCGTCCCTTCCGGCAACCTCGATATTGACGGTGGCAGTGGCCCCGCCGGCGAGCGTGTAGGTGAAGCTATCGGTTGCCGTCTGCCCGCCACCAAGCGCCTGAATGGAACCGGAGGCGGTCGGGTCATAGGTGATCTCGCCCGTGCCCGCATTATAGGTCAGGCTTGCGCCCATCGCGCTTGTCGCGGAGACGGAGGAAATCGCCGCGCCGTCGCCGTCGTTCTGCAAAAGAACATTCTCGGAGAAGGTATAGGGCGCGTCCTCGTTCACATCCTCTGCGTAGTTCTGGCCATCGCCGCCGATTTCGGCCATCGCCCGTGCCGTGAAATAGGTGTCGTAGATGAGAGAATCGTTCCATTGCTCCGCAGAGTTGCGGATCAGATAGTCCTCATCGGCGCCAAGGCCGTCCAGGACGCTCGGCTGGCCGGATGCCCAGTTGGTATAGGCGCCATCGACCGCGCTTCCGCCGGAGTCGCCGATCCAGAACGTCGTTCCCGCCTCCGGACCTGTCTGCCAGACCCAGTTGCCCTCGGAGGCAAGATCGTTGGCGCCCAGCCAGAGGCGTCCGCCATAGACGGTCGTGGCGAAGTCGTTTTCCTCCGCGCTGGTGATAGTCAGAAGGTAGCTCTCGCCAGGCAAGGCGTTCGCTGCCGCGTCCCGCGCGCCTGTCCAGTAATTCTCGGCACCGACCAGCTGATAGGCATGGCCATTGCCTTCGAAGACCGTCCAGCCGTCGGGCACCGAGCTAATCGTATCGTTCGCCGCCGTAACAAAAGGCACCGTCTGGACAGTAACGTCGAGGGCAGCCGAAGACGCGCTCTCATTGCCTGCACCGTCAATGGCCACCACAGTGAAGCTGTGATCGCCATCCGGCAGTACGCCCGTCGTGAAGGACCATGTACCGCTTCCGTTTACGACAGTTCCGAGCAGCGTTCCGTTGTCATAAACGGCCACAAGCGTCGACGTGGGACGCGTACCCGAAAGCGTTATCGTATTGTCCGACGTAATGCCGTCGCCAGCCGTGCCGGTATCCGTGCTCCAGCCGGTGATCGTCGCGGCCGCGGGAGGCGTCGTATCCACCCAGACGACCTGGATGTTCGACTCCGCGCTCTGGTTGCCCGCGTCATCGACCGCTCTCGCCGTCAGGTAGTGATAGCCTTCCGGCAGGGCGGAGGTCGTCACCGACCAGTCGCCGCTGCCATCCGCCGTGGTGACGGCAACCTGGCTGCCCTGGAAGTAGATGCGGACTACCTCGCCGGCTCCCGCGGTACCTGTCAGTGTCGGTGTGGTGTCCGAGGTCTGGTTAGCCGTGGTGCCGGTGTCATTCGTGAACCCACTGATGACGGGAGCGTCCGGGGCGGTATTGTCGAGCGTGATTGTGCTCGTCGCCGACGAAGACTGGTTGCCCGCGCCATCCACCGCATAGGCGCTGACGGTGATGTTCCCGTTCTCGAGACCGGAAATATTCGCACCCGAAAGCGTCCAGGAGGTTCCGCTCACCGTCGCCGTTCCGTTGACGGTCCCGCCCAGGCTGTCGGTGAATGTGACGTACACCGTACGCGCGCCGCCAACCGCCGTTCCCGACACGTTGAAGTAATTGTCCTCATTTGCGTTCACGACATTGTCGCCAGCAATCGTCCCGGCGATCGAGACGGTTGGCGCGGACGTATCGATATTGATCGGGAAGCTACTGCTCTGACCGCTCAGATTGCCCGCCGCGTCCAGTTGACGTGCCGAGAAGTACTGATACCCGTCGCTCAGCGTTCCCGCGGTGAAGGACCAGTTGCCGTCGCCATCCGCCGTGGTCTCGCCAATATAGCCACCGCCGCGGTAGATCCTGACCGTCGCGTTGGCCTCCGCCGTTCCCGTGAGCGTCGGCGTATTGTCGGAGGTCGTTCCGCTCACCGTTCCCGTGTCGTTGGAGAAGCCGGTAATGGCAGGTGCATCGGGAAGGACGTTGTCGAGGATGATTGTCCTCGTCGCCGTCAGTGACTGGTTGCCCGCGCCATCCACCGCATAGGCGCTGACGGTTATCTCACCGTTCTCAAGGCCCGAAATATCCATGTTGGAGAGCGTCCAGGACGACCCGCTCGGAGCCGCCGTTCCAGTGACCGTGCCGCCCAGGCTGTCGGTGAAGGTGACATGGACAGCAGAGCTTCCCGCCGTGACTGCTCCCGAAACGCTCACATAATTATCCTCGGCACCACTCACAAAATTGTCCGAGGAAATGGGCGCGAAGATAGCAATAGAGGGCGCCACGGTGTCGACCCACACCGTCCGCGTCGCACTTTGCGCGCTCTGGTTGCCCGCCACGTCTACAGCAGCCGCCGTGAAGTAGTGATACCCATCGGACAAGCTGCCGCTCGTAAAGGTCCAGTTGCCGTCGCCATCCGCCGCGACTTGACCGACAAGACCACCACCCCGGTAGATCCGGACCGTGGCGTTCGCCTCAGCCGTACCGCTCAGCGTCGGCGTATTGTCGTTCGTGTGGTTATCCGAGGGGGAGCTGCCGGTATCCTCCGAGATTCCCGTGATCACGGGTACCGCAGGGGGGGTCGTGTCGATAGTCACTTCCAGCACTGCGGAAGGATCGCTCGGCGGATATCCGCCCGGCGCGGTCGCAACCGCGCTAAACTCATAGTCGCCGTCCGGAAGGACCGAGGTCGTGAAGCTCCAGTTCCCGGCGCCATTCGCCGTCACGGTGCCGAGCGAGGCCGCACCCTCGAATATCTCGATGGTGGCATTCGCCACTGAGGTACCGCTGAGCACGAGCTGATTGTCGTTCGTGATGCCGTCCCCGGAGACGCCGGAATCCTCCGTGTAGGAGACGATGACGGGCGTCGCCGTGGCGGGCGGCGGCGCGCTGCTGATCACGATATCGAGCGACGCGGATTCGTCGCTTTCGTTTCCTGCGGCATCGGTCGCACGCGCGGTGAAGCTGTAGCTCGCCTCGGCAAGTTCCGCCGTCGTAAAGCTCCAGGTGCCGGAGCCGTTTGCCATCACCGTGCCGAGAGAGGAACCATTGGCAAAAATTTCGACGGTGCTGTTCGCCTCGGCCGTTCCCGAAAGCGTCGGCGTCGTGTCGCTCGTATAGCCATCGCCCGTGGGCAGGCTGTCGTCGCTGAAGCCAGTAATAACGGGCGCGTTCGGAGCCGCCGTGTCGATGGCAACATTTTGAACGCCGCTATAGGAGCTTTCACGCCCCGCAAGATCGGTCGCCTTCACCGTGATCGAATGGATGCCGTCGGTGAGAGTGCCTGTGGCGAACGACCAGTTTCCGTCCCCATCCGCTATCGCCGTTCCGAGCACCGTGGTACCGTCCCGGATCGTCACGGTCGCATTTGCTTCCGCCGTGCCGGTCAAGGTCGGCGTTGTATCCGCCGTGCGGAAGTCGTCGGCTACGCCGGTGTCGTCCGACAGGCCCGCGATGACCGGCACGGGAGGCGGCGTCAGGTCGACGGTGAATTCGACCGTGTTGCTCTCGCCGCTTTCATTGCCGACATAGTCGAGACCCACGGCGGTGAATTCATGTGAACCTTCCGCCAATGAGGAGACGAGAAGCGTCCAGGTTCCGCCGCTGACGAAAGCTGTCCCGGCCTCAACGCCATTATTGTAGACGACGACCCGTGTCGTGCCCGCGGCGGCGGTGCCCGAGAGCTGCGTCCAGTTGTAGGAACTGACGCCATCGTCCGTCGCCACGCCATTGTCGTTCGTGAGGCCGGTGATTTCCGGCGCACCCGGCGGCGTCGTATCGATGTTGATGGCGACAGTGTCGGTGCGCGCGCCTGTGTTGCCTGCCGCATCGACCGCACTGGCATAGAAGTAGGTGAAGCCATCCGGCATCGTGCCGGTCGTGACCGTCCAGTTTCCATCGCCATCGGCTGTCGTCGTCGCAATGACGCTCGCTCCGACATGGATGTTTATAGTGACGTTCGCTTCGGCTGTGCCGGTGAAGGTGATCGTGTTGTCGGTCGTCTGGTTGTCGGCGTTGCCCGTATCCTCGGACCAGCCGGTAATCACCGGAACGGCGGGCGCCGACCGGTCGACCTCGATATCGATTGCGGCCGTTTCGCCGCTTGTGTTCCCGGCGCCGTCGCGGGCAACCGCCGTGAAGCTGTAGTCGCCGTTGGCGAGCGGCGCGGTGGTGAAAGACCAGGTGCCGCCGCCACCGATATAGGCCGTGCCGAGCTCCACGCCGCCTTCCATGATCACGACGGTCGATCCGGCCTGCCCCGTGCCGGTGAAGGTGATCGTATTGTCGTTCGTCAATCCGTCGCCCGGCGTTCCGCTGTCGTTCGACCATCCGGTGATCGCGGGCATGGCCGGCGCCGTCGTGTCGATACCGATCGTGACGGCGTTGGACCAGCCACTCCGGTTTCCGGCTTCGTCCGTCGCGCGGGCGTCGAAGGACGCATAGCCTTCGCCAAGCTCGTCGGTCGTCGCCGTCCAGTTGCCGTCGCCATCGGCCGTCGTCGTGGCGACGAGCCCGCCACCCCGATAGACCTGTACTGTCGCGCCCGCTTCCGCCGTGCCAGTGAAAGTGATCGTGGTGTCGGAGGTCGTGCCGTCGGCTATGCCGGTATCCTCGGACCAGCCTGTGATGACCGGTGCCGCCGGCGCCACCGTGTCGAGCTCGAAGTCATGCGTCGCGGTCAGCGAGCGATTACCCGCCGCATCCGTGGTATAGGCCTCGATTGTGATCGTGCCCTGCGCCAGAGAGGAAATATCGGTCCCCGCCAGCACCCAGTTACCGACACCATTAATTATCGCCTGTCCCGTGACGGTCGCATCGAGGCTGTCGCGGAAGGTGACCTCGACAAAATGGCCTTCCGTCGCATGACCGGAGACCGTGAGCGCGGCCGCGTCCGAATTGCCGACCAGATCGTCGCCCGAAACGGGATTCGCAATCGTGACGACAGGAGCCGTGGTATCGACAGTTATGGTGACGGTGGCGGAGGCAGCGCCCTGGCTGCCGAAGGGCGCAGTTGCCCGCGCCGTGAACTCATGCGCGCCGGGATCTATTTCGCCGGTATCGAAGCTCCAGGCGCCCGCATCGTCCGCTGTCGCCGTGCCGAGAGACACGCCGTCCATGAAGATCTCGACAGTGGCGTCGGCCACGCTGGTGCCGCTCAGCGAAAGGTTCGTATCGTTGGTCCGGAAGTCCCCGGCCGTGCCTGTGTCTTCGGAGAAGCCCGTTATAACGGGCGCTTCCGTCGGCGGCAGGCTTACCGTCACATCGAGCGCTTCGCTCTCATCCGATGTGTTCCCGGCAGCATCGGTCGCGCGCGCCGTGAAGCTGTACGCGACTTCCGCAAGTTCGCCCGTATCGTAGGTCCAGTTGCCGTCGCCATCCGCCGTCGCGGTGCCGATCTGCGTATCATTGTTATAGATCGTGATTTGCGCGCCGGCTTCTGCGGTGCCGGAGAGCGTGAGCGTCGTGTCGCCGGTGACGCCATCTCCCGGCGTCCCCGTATCGTCGCTAAAGCCTGTAATGACGGGCGCTTCGGGGGCTTGCGTATCGATGGTGACGTCGAGAGGCGCCGTTTCCGCGCTCTCATTACCCGCCGTATCGCGCGATGCCGCCGTGAAGCTGTGGTCACCGTCGTTGAGCTCACCTGTCGAGAAGGTCCAGGTGCCGCCGCTCGCAATAGCCTCGCCGATTTCGACGCCGTTGTCATAAATCACGACACGGAGGACGCCCGCCGGGGCAGTACCGCTCAGCGTAAGATTCGAATCCGAGGTTACGTCGTCGGCCGCGCCCGTATCCTGGGAATAACCCGTGATGGCCGGTACGCCCGGCGCCTCGGTGTCGATCACTACGACATAGGGATCGGAACTGCCGCTCCTGTTCCCCGCATCGTCGGTCGCGCGAGCCGTGAAGCTCGAATAGCCGTCCGCGAGCGTGCCCGTGGTCGCGGTCCAGTTGCCGTCGCCATCCGCAGTCCCCGTGGCAACGACGCTGCCGCCCAGATAGACGTTCACCGTGGCGCCTGCTTCCGCCGTGCCGGTAAAGGTCAGCGTATTGTCATATGTCTGCCGGTCGCCCGGGGTACCCGTATCGTCCGAGAAGCCGGTGATGACCGGAGCCGCCGGAATGACATTGTCGAGCTCGATAACCGTGCTCTCAGTGCCGGACTGGTTGCCCGCCTGGTCGACCGAATAGGCCTCCAGCGTGATGCTGCCATTCTGAAGGCCGGAAATATCGATGCCCGTCGCCGTCCACGCGCCGGTGCCGGAAACGACCGCCTCGGCCGTCGCCGTCGCCCCGGCGCCGTCGGTGAATACAAGATAGACGCGCTGACCACCCGCCGCCGTTCCCGAAACCGAGAGCGAGCCATCTTCGGAAACGTTGACCAAACTGTCCCCGGAGACCGGAGTCGTGATCGTGATGTCGGGGGCCGTGGTGTCGATGACAATCGTGAGTTGTGCGGAGGGGCCTCGATTGCCTGCATCGTCCACCACGCGCACGGTCAGGCTATGCGTCCCCTCCGCAAGGGTACCCGTCGTGAAGCTCCAATTGCCGTCGCCGTCGACATCCGCCATACCGAGAAGCATTGCGCCATCGCGAATTTCGACGGTCGTGTTCGCTTCCGCCGTTCCGAAAAGCGTCGGCATGTCGTCATTGGTGCGGTTGTCGCCCGTGTTTCCGCTATCATCGGAGAAGCCGGTGATGACGGGGGTCTCGGGAAATTCATTGTCGAGCGTCACGGTAGTGTCGACCGTCACGGAGCTGTTGCCCGCCTGGTCGACGGCATAGGCCTCGACAGTGATCGTACCGTTCTGAAGGCCCGAGATGTCGATGCCCGTGAGCGTCCAGTCACCCGTGCCGGATACTGCGGCCTGGCCGGTGACATTCGCTCCAAGACTGTCAGTCAGTGTCACGAAGACGCGCTGCCCGCCTTCCGCAGTGCCGGAGATGACGAGCGTATTGTCCTCGCTGGCGTTCACATAGCCATCGCCGGATATGGGGCCGGTGATCGCGATACCCGGTGCGCTCGTGTCGATTGCAATGTTCAGAGCACCGGAGAGCGCGCTCGGGTTTCCCGCGGCGTCTTCAGCGCGCGCCCTGAAGGGGTGGTTGCCGTCGGCAAGTGCGGCGGTCGTGAAGCTCCAGTCGCCGTTCGCGTCCGCCGTCACGGTCCCAAGGGATGTGACACCGTCGAAGATTTCAACCGTCGCATTCGCAACAGCCGTGCCGGTGAGCGTTACCGTATTGTCGTTGGCGCGAAAGTCGCCTTGCGTACCCGTATCGTCGGAAAAGCCGGTGATCGCGGGTGCAGCGGGCGCGATGCTGTCATGCGTGACGTTCGCCGTCGCGACATTGGACTTATTGCCCGCCATGTCCTCGGCATAGGCCTCGACGGTGATCGTACCCTCGTCGAGCGAGGAAATATCGGCATGCTGCAGGAGCCATCTGCCCGCACCGTCCACGAAGGCGATGCCTTCGACTTCCGCGCCGCTTCCATCCCTGAAGGTCACGAAGACGCGCTGGCCGCCCTGAGCCGTGCCGGAAATCGACACGTCGTCCGCCTCTGCGGCATTGATCCAGCCGTCGCCGGAAACCGGCGTCGCGATTGTGATCCCCGGCGCTTCCGTGTCGATAGCGAGATCGAAAGCCGTGGAAGGTGCACTCTCGTTCCCCGCGGCGTCCTCGGCGCGCGCCGTGAAGGAGTGATCGCCATCGGTAAGCGCTGCGGTAGTGAAGCTCCAGTCACCGTTGAGGTCCGCCGTCGCCGTGCCGAGCAGCGTCGCTCCATCATAGATCGAGACTTCCGCGCCTGCCTCCGCTGTGCCCGTGAGGGTGGGCGTGTCGTCGGCCGTCAAGTCATCGTCCGGATACCCTGTATCGTCGGCATAGCCCGTGATGACGGGCGCATCGGGGGCCACATTGTCGAGCTCGAATGTTTCCGAGGTTGTCGAAGACTGGTTGCCTGCTGCGTCGACAGCATAGGCCTCCACGGTGATCGTACCGTTGTCGAACCCGGAGATGTCCGCGCTCGTCAGCGTCCAGTTTCCATTGCCGTCGACAGCCACGCTGCCCGTAACCGTTGCGCCACTGCCGTCGCGAAAGGTCACGAAGACTTCGCTGCCGCCCGCTGCCGTGCCTGAAACCGTTAGCGCTCCGTCGTCGGCGCTCCCCACGATACCATCCGCCGAAACAGGCGTCGCAATCGTGATGCCGGGAGCAGTCGTATCCACCGTGACGTCGGCCGGCGCCGAAGCCGGGCTCGTTCCACCTTCATTTGCCGCCGTGGCGGTGAAGCGGTGCGGGCCGTCGGCAAGCGCGCCCGTGGTGAAGCTCCAGTCGCCATCGGCATCCGCCGTCACGGAGCCGAGTTCCGTGTCGCCGTCGAAGATCGTGACGGTCGCACCCGCCTCCGCCGTGCCGGTCAGCGTGATCGTGTCGTCGGCCGTGATGCCATCGCCCGAAACGCCCGTATCCTCGGAAAAGGAGGAAATCGAAGGCGCCTCCGGCGCAGGCGTCAGTATATCGTTCGAGCTGTCGAGCGGCGGCGGCAGATTGTCGGCGCTCGGAGTGAAGCCATCATTGCCATCGAAGTCGCCAAACTGATTTTCGCCGGTGCTCCGGTCCGATGTATCCGCCCAGCTGAAGAAGCGCGCAAAGCCCGCGGGCAAGGGCCCGTCGATCCCGACGCCATCGATCGAGGCCGTCTCGGCGAGGAAGTCCGCTCCGAGACCCGCCACGCGGATCGTGCCGCCGGGACCGCTCAAAACAAGCTCGCCGCCCTCCACGTTCAGGTCGTTCACGCCTTCGAGCAGGACGATTTCCACCGTCATGCCTTCGGGGACCGTGAAACTTTCACCCGCCACGATCGTGACGAGTTCCACATCTCCGCCGGCGCTTGTCAGTTGCAGGACGATCTTCATCGGTGGCTACTCCACTTGAACCTGTTGCGCGCGCCCTTTACCGGGCTCTTTCTGGCGGGGGCCATATTTGAAGTCGGCTCAGCGATCTCCGCTGGCGGCGACTGGCGCGAGTTCGCCCATGGCCGCGACCACGCCATAGGCGGAGCGAAGCTTGGCGAAACGCGCATCGAGTTCCGCGCGGCTTGCCGCACGCTCCTCGTTCAGCACGAAGAAGAGATCGAGAAGATCGCGCTGGCCGCCGATGAATTGCGCCTCATAAACACGGACGAGCTCACTCGCCGCGGCCTCCCGGCGCAACAGAACCTGATGCGTGTCGCGAGCGGAGCGGTAGTTCTCAAACGCTTCAAGCACGCCGAGGCGTATCTCGCGGGCAACATCGTGGACGCGGATGGCTGCCGCCTGCTCGCGATAGTTCGCGGCGCTGACATCGTAGAAGTCACGGCCGCCAGTGGCGAAGTCGTAGGTGAGGCGAAGGCCGACATAGTAATCGTCGTCCGGGCCCGAGATACCCTCGATGTTGCGGCCGTTCCGCGCCCTGACCTCGGCATCGAGCCGCGGGAAAAGTCCGGCCTTCGTCGCATCGCGCTCCCCGTCCGCCGCCTCGGCCCGGGCGCGCGCCGCGGCGAGCGCCGGATGACGATTTTCCGCTCCTGCCACTGCTTCCTCCGGCGTCAGTGCGAGAAGGCCCGCAGGCTCGATCGGTGGTTCGAGCCCTTCGGGCTCCGCGCCGATCAGTTCGCGGTAGCGCGTCTCCGCAAGCGCGAGTTCACGTTCCGAGTTGAGGACGAGATAGCGCGCTTCCTCCGTCTGGCTACCGCCAACGACAGTGAGAGAACGCAAGCCCGGGTCCACCTCGGCGCGACGCTCGATCCGGGTTGCGATGTCCCGGGCGCGCGCTTCGTGATCCCTGAGCAGCGCGAGCCGCTGCCTCGCTTCCAGCACCGCGAGATAGGCATAGGCCGCATCGAGCGCCACATCGTTGAGCCTGGATTGCGCTGTGAGGTTTTCAGCTTCTGCATCTGCTTCCGCGGCCGAGACGCGAGAGAGGGTGCGCATGCCATCGAAGATCGGCTGCGTCAGCGTCAGCGAATATTCTTCCGCCGTCATTGTGCGCTCGAAGGTCGGGCGATCTGTCTTTTCCCGCCGCACCGAGCCGTCGATTGAAACTGTCGGAAAATAGCCCGACCGCGCGGAGCCGATTTCCCGCTCCGCCGCTTCGGCTTCGAGCTGTGCCGCCTTCGCGCCCGGGTGCTCGCTCACGGCGAGGCTCATCGCCTCTTCGATAGTGAAAGCCCGTGCCTGAGGTGCCGCCGCGAGCATTGCTCCCAGCGCTACCGCCGCGCCGATGCCGGGAAGCATTTTCCCCCGCCGCATGTCGCGCCGGACATGAATTCCAGTCTTCATCTCGGATTCCCTTTGAGCCGCCCCGCCTGCAAGAGCTGCATCAAAATGGGAATTCCGCCGAGATTCAACGAATTTTACTTATAATAATTAATATAACACCGTAAATTCATTGAACTTATAAGAACAAAATTCTTATGAATATTGTATTCATCTATCAAATCAGGATTATTCATAAAGCGAATAATGAGGCGGTGGCGGCCCGCGCCGGACAAAAGGACAACAAGGTGCAAGATGCAGTTTTTGGAACCCGCTTTTTATGTAATGTGGCCGCAATCTGAGCGAGTCGAGAGGGACAAGCCACGTGAACATCCGTGAACTGGATTTGAACCTGCTGCTCGTATTCAACGCGATCTATGTGGAGCGGAGTATCAGCAAGGCGGCGCGCAAGCTCGGCATGTCCCAGCCCGCCGTCAGCAATGCATTGCGGCGCCTTCGTCATTTCACGGGCGATACTCTCTTCTACAAAGCAGGCACCGGCGTTTCGCCGACGCGCGCCGCCATGACGCTTGCCATACCCGTCAGTCACGCACTCGACACAGTGGAGCGCGGGCTTTCGTCCGTGCGCAGCTTCGATCCGGCGACTTCGACACGCACCTTTCGTATCGGCGTGAACGATCTCATTCACGATGTCCTGGTGCCAGCGCTCGTCGGACTGACGCGGCGTGAAGCGCCGAACATCATGCTCGAATTCGTGCTGCAGGACAGCGAGCGGTCGGCCGAACTTGTGAAGGGCGGCGAAGTCGACCTCGCCCTGCTCCCTCACTTCGCAGTGAGCGATGACCTCGCCTCGCAGAAGGTCTGGGACGAACGCTTCGTCGTCATCATGTCACGCTCACACCCCTATGCGAAGCGCGAGCGGCTGACCGAGGACGATCTGCGCGAGCTCAACTTCGTTGCAACGACTCACGTCAAGCGCCTGCGCAGCTATATCGACGATGTCTTCCGTTCTCATGGCATCGACCGGAAGGTCGCTTGCGCGGTCGCCGACACGCATAATGTCTATCCGCTCGTTTCCATATCGGATCTCGTTGCCGTGGCTGGGCTCATTTTTGTGGAGCGGTTCAATACGGATGGCAGCCTGGTGATCTTCGACACACCTTTTCCCCTCCCGAAGATCGATGTCCATGTCGCCTGGACGAAGGAAGCCAATGCGGATGAAGGTCACAAATGGATTCGCGATCATGTGATTGAGATACTCACGAGCGCTTTCAGGATGCACGACCGCATCAAACCTACCGGCTCCCGCTGAAGCGAGCGTGCCCGCCAGTTTCTGCATATCTTCTGTCAACGCACACGTGCGCAACTATCCCTTGGACACAAGAGACGAGCAGAAGAATGCGGAGTCAGCAGACACATCACTAGCCTCTTAAGACCATAGCTGCATACTAGGGAATCACTAATCTGGCCTCCCCGAGAAGGCCTGGACCATAACCGTGAAAACATTTGACAGATATTATATCGGCGGCGAATGGGTAAAGGCCGGGGCGGGGGCGAGGCAGACGCTTTTCAACCCTGCAACGGACGAGGCTTACGGCGAGGTCGCGCTCGGCACCGCCGACGACGTGGATGCGGGCGTGCGGGCTGCGCATGAGGCTTTCGCTGCCTTTTCCGAAACGACAGTGGCGGAACGGCTGGCGCTTCTGCGGCGCGTGCTCGAGATCTATGAGCGGCGAGCGGACGAGATCGCCGAGGCGATCACGCTCGAAATGGGCGCGCCGAAAACGCTCTCGCGCGAGGCGCAGGTGGCGGCGGGTTCCGGCCATCTCGCGGCGGCGCTCGAGGATTTCGAGATCGAGAGGGCGCTCGGCGAGGACGTGCTTTTGCGGCGCGAGGGGATCGGTGTTTGCGCACTCATCACGCCGTGGAACTGGCCGCTGAACCAGATCGCGGGCAAGGTCGCGCCCGCGCTCGCGGCGGGATGCACGATGGTGCTGAAGGCGAGCGAGCTCACGCCCTTCTCCGCCGTTCTCTTCGCCGAGGTGCTGGAAAAGGCAGGCGTGCCGAAGGGCGTCTTCAACCTGGTGCATGGCGAGGGAAAAACCGTCGGCACCGCGATGGCGACGCATCCCCTTGTCGACATGGTGTCCTTCACGGGCTCGACGGCAGCGGGCATCCAGGTCGCGATCAACGCCGCGCCGACGGTGAAGCGCGTGACGCAGGAACTGGGCGGCAAGTCGCCGAACATTCTGTTGCGCGATGCCGATTTCGGCACCGCCGTGCGGCAGGCGGTCGAGGCCTGCATGGAGAATACCGGCCAGTCCTGCAACGCGCCGACGCGACTTTTCGTGCCCGCCGAGCGGCATGACGAGATCGCCGAACAGGCTGCGGAGATCGCGAAGGCGCTGCGTGTTGGCGACCCTCGGGAGGAGGCGACGGATGTCGGGCCCATCGTGTCGCGCGTCCATCTCGGCCGCGTGCGCAACTATATCGAGATCGGCAGGCAGGAAGGCGCGAGGCTCATGACCGGTGGGGCGGAGCCCGTCGAAGGACTTGCACCCGGCTATTTCGTGAAGCCGACCGTCTTCGCCCATGTGACGCCCGAGATGACCATCGCGCGGGAGGAAATATTCGGGCCGGTGCTTTCAATCCTTTCCTATGGCGAGGAGGAAGAAGCGATCCGCATGGCGAATGACACGCCCTATGGGCTCGCGGCCTATGTCTCGTCCGAAGACCGCGAGCACGCGCTTTCCGTCGCGCGGCGGCTGCGGGCAGGCCAGGTTCACGTCAACATGACGATCCCCGGCGCGGAGGTGCCCTTCGGCGGCTACAAACAGTCCGGCAACGGGCGCGAAGGCGGCATTTTCGGCATCGACGATTTCACCGAGATCAAGGCCATGGCGCTGCCCTGAGCGCCCGGATGGCCAAACAAGGATATGGCGTGGCCCCCGCGCGATCCCGCTTACTATAGGGATGTGAAAAAGAGGGGATATCCGGATGACTGCCAAGCTCGAACTTGCCTATATGCCCGCCGCGACGCAGCTTCGCCTGTTCCGCGCGAAGCAGATTTCGCCGGTCGAGGTGCTGGAGGCGCAGCTCGAGCGCGCCGGAGAGGTCGAGCCGAAGCTCAACGCCTTTGCCTGGAAGTTCTACGACGAGGCGCGCGAGGCGGCACGGAAGGCGGAAGCGCGCTACATGACCGGCGAGGCGCGGCCCCTCGAAGGCGTGACGCTTGCCGTGAAGGACGACACCGACCTCGAAGGCAAGGTGACGGCCTCGGGCTCCAGGCTCTTTCTCGACTATGTGGCGCCCGCCTCGCACCCGATGGTGCAGCGCTATCTCGATGCTGGCGCGATCGTGCATGCAAAGACAACGGTGCCGGAATTCTGCATCTGCACGGTGACGACCTCGCCCCACTGGGGCACGACGCGCAATCCGTGGAACCTCGAATATGGGCCGGGCGGTTCGTCCGGCGGCTCCGGCGCGGCGCTGGCGGCGGGCACGACGACGCTTGCGACGGGAAGCGATTCCGGCGGCTCGATCCGTATTCCGGCCAGCGTGAACGGCGTCTGCGGCTTCAAGGCGCCTTTTGGCCGGTTTCCGACGGTGATGCCCTGGACGCTCTCGCCCAACTCCGTCTACGGCCCGCTGGCCCGGACGATGGACGATCTCGCCCTGATGTACGACATCGGCAACGGGCCCGCCTCCTACGACTACACAGCGCTGCGGAAGAACACGTTGCCAGTGCGGATGCCTTCTGTTGCCGGCATGCGCATCGCCTACAGCCCCGATCTCGGTTTTGCCGAAATCGACCCGGAGGTGCGCGCGAACACGGAGCGCGCGCTGAAGCATTTCGAGGCGCTGGGCGCGAAGGTCGAGGAAGTGGCGCTGAACTGGATCCATGAGAAGGTACAGGACGCGTTTCACGGCACGCTGCTCAACGGCTCCTGGCGGATGTTCTTCGACCAGATCAACGACATGATCACCGATCCGAACGTCGTGTCGGAGCAATATCACGCGCTCTACCGGAAGATGCAGAACCTGCCGGCGAATTCGATGGAGACGGCGGCGATGCTGGTCGGGGAAATGAACATGGAGATCCATGCGATCTTCAGCGCGGGCTTCGATGCCATCGTGTCGCCGACGACGGGACTTCCCTCCGTTCCGGCCGCAATCAACCAGGCTCGCGAAAGCGTGACGATCAACAACAAGGAAATCGACGCGATGACGGGATGGTGCCTCACCCATCCCTTCAACCTGCTCTATCTCTACCCGATCACCATCGCCCAGACCGGCCGCGCCTCGACCAACGTGCCGACCTCGATCCAGATCATCGGCGACCGCTATGAGGACAACACGGTGTTCGCGCTGGCGAGCGCCTATGAGCGCGTGGCCGAGCCGCTCTTCAAGGGCGACGCCTTCCCCGATTTCCGCAGCGAGATCTGAGGCTCAGGCTTCCGCTTCGGTGGGAGCGGCCTGACCTTCCCGTTCGTCCGCGACGAGCGCGGGTGTGACACCCGCGAGCGCCGCGACGACGAGGAAGGCGATGGCGACGGCGAAAGCCATGACGTAGGAGCTTCCGTCTATCGAGAAGCCGATCAGCGCGGGACCAAGGCCCGCGCCCACCGACACCACGATCATCCCCCAGACGGCAAGACGGCCCGTGCGGTCGAGCGCGGCCTGCACGGCCTGAAAGTAGGGCGCGACGATCGCCCAGGCGACGTTCTGGAGGACGATGCCGGCGATGAAGATCGACGTCGAAACCGCCGACAGGGCGAAGAGCGCCACGGGAGCCGTGTAGGCGGCAAGGGCAGCGACGAGCGGCCAGGCACGGCCGTAACGCGAATCCAGAAAGATAACGAGGAGCGTGCCCGGAATGCCGCAAAGGGCGGAGAGGGCGAGCGTCTGAGCGGCAGCGTCCGGCGCGAGGCCGACGAGTTCGCCATAGCGCAGCATATAGCTCCAGAGGCCGACAGCCGCCACATTGAAGAGACCGAAGCCGAGAACGGAGAGGAGTTTCAGGAAGGCGGGGTGATCCGTTCCGGCGGCGGCGGAATATTCCGGCGTCGCGGCGAGCTCCGGACGGAGGGGCGCAGCGCCGCCATTGAGCGCGAGGAGCGGCGTCAGCAGGAGCGAGACGGCCGCCAGCACGAGCAGCACGGCATAGACACTCGCCCCGGCGAGGACGGGGGTCACGTAAGGGATCGCGGCGATATAGACCGCGGCGAGTACGAATTGCAGCATGACGTACATGCCGAAGCCGCGCGCCGCATGTTCATGCCGGCCGATCCAGTTGGTGACCGCGCCGACGAGAAGGCCGATGCCGAGACCTTCAAGCCCGCGGCAGGCGGAAAGAACATACCAGCCATCGGCGAAGATCGAGCCGCCATCGCCCGCAATCGCGAGAAGAAGACCGAGGCGGGCGATGCGGGGCAGCGGCCAGCGCGAAACAAGGAAGAGCGAGAGACAGAGGCCGAGGGTAGCGGCGAGCACGTTCACCGCCGCGACCTCGCCCGCGAGCTGCTCGGTGAGGCCCGCATCCGATATCCATGCGCCGACGAGGCTCGGCAGGATGGAAACGATGATCGCGCCATAGGTGCCGCAGGCCGCCACGAGGAAGAGAACGAGGAGGCCTCCCTCGCCGAACCGTGCACCGCGCTTTCGCCCCGCCATCGCTTTCTCACTCATACCGGCGCCCCTTTTTTCAAAAAACGAAGGGGCGGAGACAAGCGTCCCCGCCCCGACCGGCGCCTGGTACCCCCCAGCCCCCGGAAAACCTCAGCGCGTGCCGAGCTTGCGCAGCGTGCCGACCTCGAACATGTCGTCGGTGACGGAAGACGCCGCATGGAAGTCCGGCCGCTCGTCGTCGTTGAAGACGAGGTCGAGTATGTAACGGCCGACCTGGAAGTCATAGAGCGCCTGACCGAAGCCGAAGCAGGTGGGGACGTCATAGGCGTTCAGGGTCGTCTCTTCCTGATAGCGCCAGAGTTTGTCACGACCGTCATAGATGTCGGTGGCGACGACACGCCAGCTGTCCTCGTCGACATAGAAGACGCGGCGGGCGAAGAGATGCCGGATGCCGGGCTTCAACGTCGCCTCGACGACCCAGACGCGGTGCAGCTCGTAGCGCGTCACATCGCGGTCCGGGAAATAGGAGCCCGTGAGATCGTCGACGCTGTGCTTCGAATTCGCGAATTCGTAGTTGTTGTAGGGAATATAGAGTTCCTGCTTGCCGACGAGCTTCCAGTCGTAGCGATCAAGGCGGCCGTTATACATGTAGAGCTGGTCGGCGGTGCCGAGGCCTTCGTAACCCGAGACCGGGTTGTCGTAGGAGAGCGTCGGCGCGCGGCGAACACGGCGAAGACCCGGGCTGTAGAACCAGGAATTGCGCTCCCCGTTCAACGTCTCGTGAACGAGATAGACTTCGCCGGCGACGCGAGCTGGCGCGACGTAGGAGCTCAGATACTTGAGCTGCACATTGTCGAGCTGCGAGAATTCCGTGCGGTCGGGATTGTAGTAGTTGGAGAGACGAACCTCATCCCATTTGAGCGGCACGAAGCTGCCATTCGCCGCGACCACCGCCGTTGTTCCGACGACACTGCGGGCGACGCCTTCAAAGGCGGTGCGGTGGTTCCAGATGACCTCGGCACCCGACTTCGGCAGGGGGAAGGGAAAGCCGCCTGGCACGGCCGCGACGAGATCGTGCGGACCGTCGTCGACCTTCGCCACGCCGACATTTTCCTTCGTCTTGTCGTAGACACTTTGCGGATAGGCGCAGCTGCGATGCGAGGGATAGACATCCATCCGGTAGTCGCCGTAGCGCTCCAGAAGCGCGATCTGGCCGGCGGCAAGCTTGTCGCGATAGTCGCTGAGATTTTCCTTCGTGATCGAGAAGAGCTTCGCCTCACCCGCGTAAGGGTCGACGTAGTCCTGGCCTCGCACATAGCCCGCGGGCGGCGTCGTGATACCGCCATCCCAAGCCGGGATCGTGCCTTCGTCGTTGCCCGCAGCCTCGGCGCCGAGCGGCGTCAGGCTGCCGCCGAGATCGGCGGCACTTTCCGCCCGGGCCGGGCCGCAGGCAAGCGCGATGCCGCAGACGAGAAAAGCGGCGGTTGCTGAAAATCTGATCGACATCTTCGTTTTCCTTTCGCCTTCCGTTACCTCACAAACCGCCTAGAAGGCGTAGGACACCGTAAAGGTCGCAAAATCGCGATCCGTCGCAAAGTTCGTGTAGCCGCCACCGAAATTGTTGGTGTAGGCGACGCCGAGGCTCCAGGTGGATTGATAGTCGGCGGTGAGGCGCAACGTGATCTGCTTGCGGTTGTCGATATGCGTATCCATGAGCGCATAGTCGAGCGCCGTTCCGGTTATGTCGTAGCGGAAGGCGATGCCGGGATAGAGCACCCAGGGCGTTCCGAAGACGCCCTGATAGCTGCCCGTGACGTCGGCGATGAAACCGACGGCGCTGGTGTCGCCGAAGGTGCCGACAGGTTTCTTGTCGAAATAGGCCCAGGCCATTTCGCCGATCATCGTCATGTCGTCCATGCCGAGCGCGCGGATCGCCGTGCCGAAAAGCGGCGCGGTGGGGCCGGCCGAATAGATGCCGTTGAAGATCACCTGCGTGCGATCGGCAAGGGCGAAGCCTTCATTCTTCGCCGTGCCGGTGAAGCCGACCGGATCGACGAGGAAGGCGTCCGTGGCGGCCGCCGTGAACGGATCTGCGAGCGGAACCGCATAGTCGGGCTGATAGGCGACGTCGAGACCGAAGGAGATTTCCTGCCAGACGAAGCTCGCCGAGGTGCCGAAGAGATCCTGATCCGGCACATAGTTGCGGTAATAGGCCGTCGGGTAGCAACCGAAGACGGGATCGCAGGCGGCATAGGCGCCGACGACCGGCACCTTTTGATGGTAGCGCATGTAGTAAAGGCCGAACTCCGTCTCCAGCGCGTCGCTGAAATAGAGAGCGGAGACGCCCCACTGGCCGGAATTCGAGGGCGTGTCGTCATGCGCGATCGGAATGCCGGTTCCGAGGAGGAACTGCGTCTGCGCGTCGACGCCGGAGGCCACCGGATCGCCGAAGCCGCCAAAGGCCGGGCCGTAGAAAAGACCCTGCGCGCCGGGGCCGACAGCGTCTTCCAGCGAGAAGAAAGTGCCGACCGGGTCGAGCTCCGTCTCGTTCCAGAGAACCTGGTAATAGGCCGAGACGTCGAGATTGGTCACGGGCGCGAAGCGGACCACGGCCATAGGCGCCGGAAGATAGGCCTGCTTGATCTCAGCGCCCGCGCCGCGAAGCTTCGTCACGTCGAAGGCATTGGTCTCGGCGATGCCGCCGCCGTAGAAGATGCTTTCGCCCCAGTTCAGGACCTGATTGCCGAGGCGGAAGTTCACCGGGAGGCCGGCAATGTCGACGTCGCCATAGGCATAGGCGTCGAGGAGACGGGCGCGGCGGCCGACGCGGCTCACCGCGGCGTCGGTCAGATCGGTGCGGCGGGTCGAGTCCCTGTCGGACTGGATCGCATCGAAGAAATAGCTGCCGCGCGCGAAGAAGCCGAAGTCGCCCTGCTTGATTTCAAGTTCCGTGAGACCGGAAAGCGGGGCGGAGAAGACATCCCACTGATCGTAGTTGAGATTGCCGTCGTCGTAGTTGTCGGTCAGGCCGTCATTGGCGCAGCCCTGCGGATTGGTCACGCTGATATACATGCATTTGCGGCCGGAGGTGCGCATGGCCGCCGAGGCCGTGACCGTGGTGTCGATGGAGATATCGGCGTCGCCCAGCTTGTACTGGAGCGCGGAGGCGGGGGACGGCGCCAGCACGGAAGCGGCGAGCGCAAGGCCGGCCGCCAGAAGGGCCCCCGGGAACAATGGAACACGCGTTTGCCCGTAACGATCCGGCATCGAAACCCCCTTTTTTCGGCCCGCTCCCCCCGGAGCGCGCCCCCTTGACCAAGCCGCCTTCCCTCGACGGCACACTCGAAGGCTAGGACGCAGACGCGCAAGCGCGATATGGCCTAGATAGGACAAGACCGTCAGCCGGCCTTGATCCCTTCCCGCGAAAGTTCGTCCGCCGTGTCGAGAATGGCGTCGTGAAGAACGGAAGCGACGAAATCGATCTCGTCCCTTTCCAGCGTGAGCGGCGGCGAGAGCACATTCAGATGAGCGAGCGGCCGGACCAGGAGACCGCGCTTCTGGCAGTGGCGCCAGATGCGCTTGCCGATGCGCACATCGTCGCCGAAGAGTTCCTTACGCTCCTTGTCCTGCACATATTCGACGCACATCATGAAGCGGCGGCCTCGCACATCGCCGACAAGCGGCAGGTCGGCGAGCGGCGCCAGCCTTTCCTCGAAATAGGGACCGATCTCGCGGACGCGTTCGCAGATCCGCTCGCGCTCGATGATCTCGATGTTCTTGAGCGCGGCGGCGCAGGCAACAGCATGTCCGGTATAGGTGAAGCCCGTGTTGAAATAGGTGCCGGGGCGGCTCAGCACCTCATAAATCTCGTCCGACATGATGACGGCGCCGGCGGGAATATAGCCGGAAGTGAGGCCCTTGGCGCAGGTTATGATGTCGGGGACAATGCCGAAATAGTCCTCCGAAGCGAAGATGTGGCCGAGGCGCCCGAAGGCCGTCACCACCTCGTCGGCGACGTAGAGGATGCCGTATTTGCGGCAGATGGCGATCATGCGGGGGTGGTAGTTTTCGGGCGGAACGATGACCCCGCCGGAGCCCTGGATCGGTTCAGCGATGAAACAGGCGACGTTTTCGGCCCCGAGCTCGGCGATCTTCGCCTCGAACTCGGCGGCAAGAATGTCCATGAATTCGGCTTCGGTCGTGCCTTCGGGGCGGCGGTAGAGGCCCGGCGCGCTCAAATGATGGATGAAGGAGGTCTCTGGCTTCCAATCGGTCGAGTAGCCCCGGTCGCTCATGGAGGCGGTGAGATAGGTGCTGCCGTGATAGGCGCGGTCGCGCGTGACGATGTGCTGGCGCGAGGGCTCGCCCTTGCGGATGAAATAGTGATGGATGAGGCGGATAGCGCTGTCCGCCGCGGTGGAGCCACCGGTCGTGAAGAGGACGCGGTTGAGCGAACCCGGCGCGCGTGCGGCAAGCTCCTCGGCGAGCATCGCCATCGGCGCCGAGGTGAGGTCGTCGAAGGGAGAGTAGTAGTCGAGGCGGCGCACCTGCTCGGCGACGGTATCGGCCATCTCGTCGCGGCCATGGCCGATGTTGACGCACCACATGCCGCCTAGACCGTCGAGGAACCTGCGGCCGTCCTCGCCATAGACGTAATTGCCCTTCGCCGAGGCGATGACCGTGCGCTCGGCCGTTTCCATCACGGCCAGGTCCGTGAACGGATGAATATTGTGGCGGCGGTCGGTGCTTTCGACGCTCGCGTGATTGAGATTGCGCTCGGCCAGGCTCACGGGGACTCTCCCTGCATTAACTTACGTCAGGTGAGTTATCCTTAGCCGATCGCCCCCGCCCCATCTGTGGCCTTGGTAGGCTATAGGGCGGCAAGAGACGGGGTGGGCATGGTGGCCGGCCATGCTACACTTCCATGACACAAGTCGAGTGAGAACCGGCCGCAGGGGCATGACGGAAAAGAGCGATACCAAGGGAAGCTTGCCGCTTGGCAATGTGGCCGACTGGAGCCGGAGCCTCGCGGCGAGTTTCGAAGCGGGACGGACGGAGGAATGCGCGTCGCGGCTTGCGGCGGGGCTGACCGCGCTGGTGCCCGATACGCGCATCTATATCGGCCTCTACAAGCGCAACATGCCGCCCGTGATCGTCGATCTCGACGGGCAGGACGAGTGGAACCACGGCTATACGGACGGCAAATATCTGCTCGATCCGACCTATGACCACTTCCTCGCGCGGAAGGAAAGTGTCTGCCTGTCGCCGAAGGAAATCTTCCCGCCGGATTTCCGCAAGAGCGACTACTACATCTCCTATTACCGCCCATACGGCATGGTCGACGAGATCTGCTACCTGCTCTATGTGGAGCCGGAAATCGCGGTCTATGTGTCGCTTATGCGGCTCGCACCCGCGACCGCCTTCACGCCGGCGGAATACAGGCGGCTCGCGGCCGTGCTCGACGCCGTGGAAGGCGCGGCGCGGCGCATCCGCTCGCTGATGCGGGATGGGGGCCAGGATGGCGGACAGAACGACGATAGCTCTTTCCAGCTTCACCAGGTGCTCTCCGCCGCCTATGAACGCTTCGGCGGCGACAGCCTGAGCGAGCGCGAGAAAGAGGTGACGAACCTTCTGCTGAAGGGCCTGCCGCCCAAGGCCGTGGGGCGGATGCTCGGCATCGCGCCCGGCACCGTGCGCAATCACATCAAGCGCATCTATGTGAAGCTCGACGTGCGCTCGCAGGCGGAGCTTCTTGCGCTCTTCTTCGAGACGCTGGACGAGGCCGTGGCGCATCGCGCCGGCTGACCCCTATCCCAAACGGGACATATGGCCGGCCTCCGCCGCCCGCTAGCCTCCGCCGGATCAGACCCCGCGCGAGGGAGGCGCCCCCATGTCCGAAGTCATTGCACATGTCAGCCCGGAAACACTGCCCGCCGAATGGTACTGGAGCGAGGAGGCGTGGCAGGTCGAGCGCCGTGAAATCTGGGCGAAGCACTGGGTGCTGATCGGCCGCGAGGCGCAATTCGCCGCGCCGGGCGACTACATATCGACGGTGCTCGCGGGCTATCCGATCTTCGCGATCAAGGGGAAGGACGGCACGGTGCGCGCCTTCCACAATGCCTGCCGTCACCGCGCCTCGCCGCTGGTGCAGGAATGCGAGGGCCATGTGGACCGGCTCTCCTGCCCCTATCACCGCTGGCTCTACGACTTCGAGGGGCGGCTCAAGGGCGCGCCGACCATGGAGATCGACAAGGACGAATACGGGCTCTTTCCCGTCCACTGCGCCGTGTGGCGCGGGCTCGTCTTCGTGTCGCACGACCCGGCGATGGCCCTCGAAAGCTGGCTCGAAGACATCGCCAAGGCCGCGCTTCGCTATCCGCTGGAAGAGCTGCAGCTTGCGCGCGAGTTCACCATCGAGGCGGATGTGAACTGGAAGACCTATGGCGACAATTATGCCGAGGCCTGGCACATCCCGACGATCCATCCGGGGCTCAATGCCTCGATCGACATGGCGAGCTACAAGATCGCAACCGTCGGCCATACGCTGCAGAGCCATATGGCGGATGCGCGCGACGGCGGCAAGACGGACGGCTTCTGGGTGTGGCGCCTGCCGGGGCTCTTCTTCAACATGTACAATTGGGGCATGAACGTCGCGCAGCTGGAACCGACGGGCCCGCGCTCGATGCGGCTCACCTATCGCTATTTCACGAAGGATCTCGACCCAGCGAAGCAGGAAGAGCGCGATGCGCTGATCGACTGGGCCTATATGGTGGCGAAGGAAGATATCGACATCTGCAAGGCGGTGCAGAAGAATCTGGAAGCAGGCATCTACGACAGGGGGCGCCTGTCCTCCGTTCACGAGAACGGCGTCATCCAGTTCCAGGAACTGGTGGCCTCGGCGCACCGCTGAGGTGCGCCGAGGTTTTCCCGGAAGGTCAGAGCGAAACGCCGCCGCCGACGATGACGACCTGGCCGCTGATGTAGTTCGATTCGGGCGTGCAGAAGAGATAGACGCCGTCGGCGGCTTCTTCGGGTGTGCCCGCACGGCCAATGGGTATCATCTGCTTTTCCATGGCGTCGATGAAGGCGGGCTGGACGCCGACGGCTATCTGCCGGCCTTCGACATCGATGCTCGCACCCGCATCCGTGAGCGGCTGGGTGAGGCGCGTCTTGATGAAACCGAAGGCAACGCAGTTCACGTTCACCTTGTAGCGGCCCCACTCCTTCGACATCGTCTTCGTCATGCCGACGAGACCCGCCTTGGCCGAGGAATAGCTCACCTGGCCGGTGTTGCCGCCGAGGCCCGCGACGGAAGAAATGTTCACGATCTTGCGGAAGACCTCGCGGCCCTCGCCCGCCTCCTTCTTCGCGAAGACGCGGATCGGCTCTGCCGCCGCGCGCAGGATGCGGAAAGGCGCCATGAGATGCACGTCGAGCATCGCCTGGAACTGTTCGTCCGTCATTTTCTGGATGACGTTGTCCCAGGTATAGCCCGCATTGTTGACGATGATGTCGAGACCGTTCCACGTATCGAGGGCAGTCTTGACGAAGCGGTCGCCGAAATCGCTCTCGGTGACGCTGCCGACGCAGGCGATTGCCTCGCCGCCGACCGCGCGGATCGCCTCGACCGTTTCGGCCGCCGGGTCCTTGTCCATGTCGTTGACGACGATGCGCGCACCTTCCGAGGCGAGCTTCAGCGCGAGAGCCCGGCCGATACCGCGGCCCGAGCCGGAGACGAGAGCTACTTTACCTTCGAGTTTGGACAATTTTCCGATCCTTGATTTACTGGAGTGCGACGACGGCGTCGCCCATGAGCTTCACATCGCCCTTCTGGTCCGCGGCGACGAGTTCGAGTCTCGCGCGCTTCTCGCCACCTTCCTCGAAACGTTCGACAAGCTTCGCCGTGCAGGTGATCTCGGAGCCGAGCTGCGTGATGGAGGTGAAGCGGGCGCCGAAGCTTCTGAGCTCCGTCTGCGGCGCAAGCTTCGTGACGAGACGCCCGAGAAAGGCCATCGACAACATGCCGTGAGCGAAGACATCCGGCATGCCTGCGGCTTTCGCGAAATCGATATCGACATGGATCGGGTTGTGATCGCCCGATGCGCCGCAATAGAGGGCCAGCATATGGCGCGTGATGGGGCCGGCGGTCAGGCGGCCGATCTCGGCGCCGGGTGCCGCCGTGGCAAGATCGCTCATGATATTCCTCTGGTTTGTCAGGCGTTGCGGACGACGATGGAGCGGCGGAGATCCGCGACATGAACGCCGTCCTGATTGCGGCATTCGGAATCCATGACGATGAATTCGAGCGCGCCGTTCTTCTTGTCGTAGATGTCGGTGATGCGGGAGGTGAAGGTTATGCTGTCACCCGCGCAGACCGGCGCGTGATAGGCGAAGCTCTGTTCGCCATGCAGCACGCGGCCGAGATCGACCTTCAGGAGATCGAGGAAGTCCATCGGGTCGTCGCGGTCCATCTCCAGACAGAAGAGAAAGGTGGGCGGCGCGGGAAGGGAGGGATAACCCGCAGCCGCCGCGGCCGACTCGTCGGAGTAAACGGGGTCGGCATTGCCCGTCGCCTTGGCGAAGAAGCGCAGGCGGCCCTTTTCCACTTCGGCGGTGACGGGCGCGAATTCATGGCCGATGAAGGAACGATCGATCATGAGACTCACTCCGCGCGCTCATAAAGCGTGACGACGCAGGCGCCGCCGAGACCGAGATTGTGCTGGAGCGCGACGCGTGCGCCCTCGACCTGACGGACGCCCGCCTGACCGCGAAGCTGCCAGGTGAGTTCGGCGCATTGGCCGAGGCCCGTTGCGCCGAGCGGATGCCCCTTGGAGAGAAGGCCGCCCGACGGGTTCGTCACGACCTTGCCGCCATAGGTATTGTCGCCGTCCCAGACGAATTTCTCGGCGCCGCCTTCCGGGCAGAGGCCGAGACCCTCATAGGTGATGACTTCGTTGGTGGTGAAGCAGTCGTGGAGCTCGACAACGTCGACATCTTCAGCGCCCATACCTGCCTGCTCGTAGACGAGGCGGGCCGCTTCCTTCGTCATGTCGGCGCCGACGACGTTGATGAGGCTCTTCTCGGCAAAGGTCGAAGGGTAGTCGGTCGTCATGGCCTGACCGGCGATGACGATGCTCCGATCAAGCCCGTGCTTGCGGGCGAATTCCTCCGAGCAAAGGATCGCCGCCGCCGCGCCGCAGCTCGGCGGGCAGCACTGGAGGCGCGTGAGGTTCAGGAACATCTTCGGCGAGTTCATGACGTCATCGACGGAGACCGGCGTGCGGAAAATGGCGCGCTCATTGTGCTCTGCATGGCGGCTCGCCTTTTCGCGCACCTTGGCGAAAGTCTCCGTCTTCGCGCCGAATTTCTGCTGGTACTCATAGCCCGCGCCGCCGAAGAGACGCAGCGCCATCGGCACTTCGCTCGCGCCCTGGAATGACTCGTCCGCGATCTTAAGAAATTCGCCGAGCGGATTGGGCCGGTCGTTGAAAAGCGTGCCAAGAGCGCCGGGCGTCATCTGCTCGAAGCCGAGCGCGATGGCGCAATCGACGATGCCGGCTTCCACCGCCTGCCGCGCGAGGAAGAGCGCGGAAGAACCGGTGGAGCAGTTGTTGTTCACGTTCACGACGGGAATGCCGGAGAGGCCGACCTTGTAGAGCGCAGCCTGGCCGGAGGTAGAATCGCCATAGACCCAGCCGACATAGGCTTGTTGGACCTTATCGTAATCGATGCCCGCATCCTTGAGCGCAAGGCGCGCCGCCTCCGCTCCCATTTCGTCGTAAGAGGCGCTTGCTCCCGGCTTCACGAAGGGGAGCATTCCGACGCCCGCGACAACCACGCGACTGCCCATCTCGGTCGTTCCTTTCTGACCTTCTCTGGCCTCTGCGGCCACTTTTGCCCAACTAGCTGACGTTCCGGCTTTCGTTTTCCCAATAGGGACGCCGCAAGTCCGTTTTCAGAATCTTGCCCGCCGCCGATTTCGGCAGGGGCTCGTGCCTCACATCCACACTGCGCGGGCACTTGTATCCGGCGATGAGCGCCTTGCAGTGAGGCGCGATCTCGGAAGGTGCGATTTCCCTGCCCGCCTTGGGGACGACGACCGCATGAACGCGCTCGCCCCATTGCGGGTCCGGCACGCCGATGACCGCGCATTCGGCGACGGCGCCGTGCTGCATGATTGCGTTCTCGACTTCGGCGGAGAACACGTTCTCGCCGCCGGAGACGATCATGTCCTTCAAGCGGTCGACGATGTAGAGAAAGCCTTCCTCATCCATGTAGCCGCCATCGCCGGTGAGCACCCAACCGTCGACAAGCGTCGCCGCCGTCTGTTCCGGCTTGTTCCAGTAGCCGAGCATGGTGTTGGGCCCGCGCACGGTGACCTCGCCCACTTCTCCGCGGGGCAGTTCATCCCCATCCGGGCCGACGATACGAAGTTCCACGCAGAGGCCGGCGCGCCCCGCCGAGCGGAGGCGACCGGCATTCGGCCCTTCGAGCACATGCCATTCGGGGCCGAGCAAGGTCGCGATGGGTGCAAGCTCCGTCTGGCCGTAACCCTGCGTGAAGGCGACGCCGGGCAACCGCTCCAGCGCTTCGCGGAGCAGCGCTTCAGGCATGGGCGATGCGCCGTAGAAAAGGCCAGTCCATGAGGAAAGGTCGTGATCGTCGAAGGCCGAGCAATCGAGCAGCATGCGGATCATGGTCGGCACGAGAAGCACGTAGCTCGCGCGGTGCGCTCCCATGAGCTTCAGGAAGGATACCGGTTCGAAGGAGGGCATGAAGACATGCGAGCCGCCATAGATCGACGTCGCCGTCGACATCGCGAAATCGGCCAGATGGAACATCGGCGCCGCATGGAGATAGCGCATATTTGGATTGAAAGCCGACGTGCCCGCACCCACCGACAGAGAGCTCGACCAGAGTGCCTTGTGGGACAGCATGACACCCTTTGGGAAACCCGTCGTGCCGCCCGTGTAGAAGATGCCGGCAAGCTCATCGCCGCCGCGACGCACATCCTCGATAGCAGGATCGGCAACGACCAGCGCTTCATACGAGAGGCATCCTGCCGGCGTGTCGCCATCGCCCATATAGATGATGTGTGCGATCTGCGGACATGCATCGCGCACAGCGAGACCTGCCGCGAGGAACGTGTCGTCAACCAAGAGGAGCGAGGCGCCCGCATCCTCGACCGAATAGACGTGTTCGGCGACGGACCAGCGTGTGTTCATCGGCACGATGACGGCATTTGACCACCAGACCGCAAAGCCAGCTTCGAGGTAACGGTCCGAATTGAGCGCCAGAATAGCGACGCGATCGCCCTTGCCCACACCAAGACCGCGGAGCGCACCCGCAAGACGCGAGACGCGATCCTTCAACTCCGCCCAGCTGCGGGTCCGCGGACCGCAGATGGTCGCAACATTGCCGGGCGTCATGGCCGCGGCGCGGTGAACCGACTGCGTTAGATACACGTTTCGCCTCCCCAGGCAGGGCCGGATGCGGTTTCCTTCCGGCCGGCCATTTTCTACTTTTGAGTAACATAGTTTCCTTGTGGTATATTGTCAAACGCCGGGCAATCCCTATGCTCGGCACTCCCTCATCCAGCGGACATCACATGGCAAAGACGGCAATCGCATCGCCCTGGAAAAACGACGTGGAGCGCAAGCAGGACCGTGCGCTTAAGCGCGAGGCCGTGCTCGCGGCGGCGGCTCATGTTTTCGCGGAAAGAGGCTATCACCGCGCCTCGCTCGACGAGGTGGCGCGGGTACTGAACGTGACGAAGCCCACGCTCTACTATTACTTCAAGAACAAGGAAGCGATGCTCTTCGCCTGTATCGAGCACGGGCTCTATCTACTCGACGCCGCAAGCGAGGATGAAGGCGCTGGAGAGAATGACAACGGCATGGAGCGGCTCATCGCATATCTCAAGCGCTATGCGACGGTGAGCGAAACCGATTTCGGCCGTTGCGCCGCGCGGATCAGCGACAACGAGCTATCGGAGCAGAGCCGGAAGAAGATAAGGCGAATCAAGGGAGTGATCGACCGGAAGATCCGCGATCTCGTGTCGGACGGGATCGCGGATGGATCCATCGCGTCATCGGAACCGAAGGTCACGGCTTTCGCACTGGCCGGCGCGCTCAATTCCATCGGCCACTGGCATGCCGACGGAACGAGCCTGCCCGGCAGCCGGATCGTCGATGAATATATCAACCTATTGGTGAAGGGTCTCGCCCCCCGCGAAAATTGATGCCGCGAGAACGAATGTCACAAACCCAGCACAAATAGCCCCCGACTCCTGCTGCGATGTTCGTCAGTGTTGGCCTGCACCGCTAACTTCCAATATGGAAAGCGCCTTTCAGAGGTAGCTCATACAGAACCACTGATGACATATGCCGCCAGGATCTGGCATTTATTTCGCCCTCCTGGCGCGCAGCGTCAATCGCGCCATCCGGCTCTCGTAGATGAACTGGTCAGCGTTCCCGGAAGACGTTTTCAATAGATAGTTTGCGCAGAGTGCCGTCACCCATATGCTGCGACAAACCAACTCGTTGCCTGCCCCAATAAGATATATTTAAAACATATCTTATTGGGGCAGGCCAGTGAGCTTAGGCCGTGTCGACAAGAAATTGTCTATAGTTCTCAACAACTAGAATTTGTCACTTCATGGTCTCAACGCTGACATCTACCGAGCGCCAAATCGCAATTGCCATTTCCACTCTTGTGTCCATCAGCGGAATCGCACTTGCAGCCGCAGGGCGACATGACCCGCTGGAAATTCATGGATTTATTATTCTGGTGGCAGGACTTCTTTGCGCCGTTGCCGTCATTCACAGCTACTACGAATCGGAGCCAAAGCCCGACCGCTTGCTGAGCTACTATGATCCGCCTATCAAGGCGGGCATTGCCGTGTCTATGGCTTGGGCAGTGTTCGCCATGTTCATCGGCGTGTGGGTGGCATTGCTGCTCGCCTGGCCGGAACTGACATTTGATCAGCCTTGGGCCAGCTTCGGGCGATTGCGGCCGGTTCATACCACAGGCGTCATTTTCGGCTTCGGCGGGAATGCACTCATCGCGACGTCCTTTCACGTCATGCAGCGCACTTCACGCGCGCGTATGCCTGACCAGCTCTCCCCCTGGTTTGTCCTCGCCGGCTACAATCTCTTCTGCATTCTTTCGGTCAGCGGCTACTTCATCGGCATTACCCAGTCGAAAGAGTACGCAGAAGCGGAGTGGTATGCGGATATTTGGCTCGTTATTGTATGGGTGACCTACTTCGTACTTTACATACGAACGATAGCGCGTCGGAAGGAACCGCACATCTATGTAGCCAACTGGTATTTTCTGGCGTTCATCCTCGTCGTCGCGATCCTGCATATCGTCAACAACATCGCCGTTCCGGTCTCGATCGGCCATGCCAAGAGCTACACTGTGTGGGCCGGCGTGCAGGATGCCATGGTGCAGTGGTGGTATGGCCACAATGCCGTTGCCTTCTTTCTGACGGCTGGCTTTCTCGGGATGCTCTACTATTACCTTCCCGTGAGAGCGCAACGCCCGATCTTCTCCTACCGGCTTTCGATCCTCAGCTTCTGGGGCATCACATTCTTCTACATGTGGGCCGGCTCTCACCACTTGCATTACACCGCCTTGCCCCACTGGGTGCAGACGCTAGGCATGACCTTCTCGGTAATGCTTCTGGTGCCGTCATGGGCGTCGGCTGGTAACGCGCTGCTAACACTTAACGGCGCTTGGCACCGCGTGCGTGACGACGCAACGCTTCGTTTCATGATGGTCGCCGCGGTGTTCTACGGATTGTCCACGTTTGAAGGATCGTTCATGGCCATTCGGCCGGTGAACTCGCTCTCACACTACACTGACTGGACGGTTGGGCACGTTCACGCCGGAGCACTCGGATGGGTCGCGCTGATTACCTTCGGTTCCTTTTATACGCTTGTGCCGAGTCTCTGGAAGCGCGAGCGCATGTACTCAGCCGGCCTTGTGGAAGTCCACTTCTGGCTCGCTCTGGCAGGCACGCTCGTTTACGTCTTCGCAATGTGGAACTCCGGCGTCATCCAAGGGCTTATGTGGCGAACATACACAGAGGAAGGAACCCTCGCCTATTCCTTCCTCGACTCGCTTGTGGCGATGCGCCCCTACTATGTTGCCCGGGCATTCGGCGGCATTCTCTTTCTGGCCGGCGCAATCGTGGGCTCCTACAACATCTGGATGACAGTGCGAGCAGTACCCCAAGCTACCGACACCGGCAAAGACACGCCCCAGCCCGAAAAAATTGCGGTCGCGGGAGAATAATGCGATGCCCGAACTCTTCCACCGTAAACTAGAGCGCTCCACCATCGGCTTCGTTCTGGCCATCATAGCCGTCGCAAGCGTGGGCGGAATCGTGGAAATCGCGCCGCTCTTCACCATCGACGAAACGGTCGAGGAAGCCCCCGACATGCGGCTGTATACGCCGCTCGAGCTGGCAGGCCGCAATATCTACATCCGCGAAGGTTGTTACGCATGCCACAGCCAGATGATCCGCACTCTTCGCGACGAAGTCGAACGCTATGGCCCATATTCGCTTGCCGTTGAATCCCGTTATGATCACCCCATGCTGTGGGGCTCGAAAAGAACGGGTCCGGATCTGGCTCGCGTTGGCGACAAATATTCCGATCTTTGGCACGTTTCCCATCTAACAAACCCTCGCGATGTCGTTCCGGACTCGAATATGCCCGCCTATCGATGGCTGGCGCGGAACCCGCTGGAGATGGAAGACCTTCCATTACATCTCGCGGCACAGCGCGCGGTCGGCGTACCCTATACTGACGACATGATCGAAAATGCCGCGAAGGACGCATACGGGCAGGCGACTCCCGATAGCGATGCCGCATCGGGGGTTGCCGAGCGATACGGGGAAGAGACGCAGATTCGAGCTTTCGACGGCGTTGCCACGCGCGTCACGGAAATGGATGCTCTGGTGGCATATCTTCAGATCCTCGGGCGCATGACCGACGCGGCCTTCGAACACACAGCGGCACCCCAGGAGCCGCCAGAACCAGTCAAATGATGAACAAGGAGCTCACGTGATGGAGATCGATCACAATGCTCTCGTTTTCTTTTCCAAAAGCTGGGGCCTTCTCTACTTGGGCGGGTTCGCGGTTTGCGTTGTCGTCTATACCTTCTGGCCTTCTAACAAGAAGCGCTTCGGAAGGGCGAAAGAGAGCATTCTCGACCCGGTGGATAAGCCATGGCAGTAGAAGAACGCGATCCGGTCAGCGGTCGGAAAACAACCGGACATGAATGGAACGGGATAACGGAGTTGGACACTCCCGTTCCGAAGGGTGTTCTAATTTTTCTGATCGTCACCCATGTGTTCGCGGTCCTCTGGTGGTTCCTGATGCCAACATGGCCGCTTGGGACCAGCTATACAAAAGGATTTCTGGGGGTCAATCAACACAGCACCGTTGAAGAAAAGCTCGTGACCGCACAGGCAGGACGCGCTTCCTGGATGAATAGAATTGAAGCCGAGAGCTTCGAGCAGGTTCTGGCCGACCCGCAGCTCATGTCGATTGTCGAGAGCACTGGCCATCGTCTGTTCGGTGACAATTGCGCCGCCTGCCATGGCGTCGACGGAAAGGGCCGCGCGAACTACCCAAACCTGACAGATGACGATTGGTTGTGGGGTGGCTCAGTGGAAACCATCGCCGAGACGATGCGTGTAGGGATCAACACTGAACATCCGGAAAGCCGTTTTGCGCAAATGCCCTCCTTCGGCGTCGACGGAACACTCAACCGCGAAGAGATAAGTAAAGCCGCAACTTACGTCTATTCCCTGAGTCATCCAGAGTTTTCGACGGAAGAGGTCAAGAAAAAGATCGAAAGCGGGAAAGAGGTTTTTCAGGCCAATTGTGCTTTTTGTCATGGCGAGGATGCGCGAGGAAATCAGGAGATTGGCGCACCCAATCTGGCCGACGCGCGTTGGCTCTATGGCGGTGATCTGCAAACCATCGTGGATACTATTCATGGCGGACGGCAGGGGCACATGCCCACTTGGGACGAACGGCTGACAGCGGGAGATATCAAGATACTCGCTCTCTATGTTCACTCGCTGTCGAAGGAAACGCGATGATCCACAGCCAGGTAAAGGCCAGCATCAAGACAAGGCTTTTCATATGGAGCCTCGTTTCAGCGGCACTTTTGCTGTTCTTCGTCGCCAATGCGCACCTCGTATACGTTGCGTACGACTCCCAGCCGGACTGTATTCCGCATCTCAAGGAAGCAGGTAACAACGGGAACTTCAGAGCAGCGAAGTCTGCCTGCTGAGGAGGAAAGACCTATGAACGAAGTCGACAGCTCCTACGGCTTACTGAGCGAGACCTCCAGCATTGCCGAAACAAGAAACAAGAGTCTGCAGAGACATCTTCCCTTCACTATCGGCTTCAAATGGCTCCGCGCGGGGTGGCATGACCTGATCATTCATCCTGGACAAAGTTTGGCTTATGGTTTCGGCGTTTTTCTTATTTCCCTGCTCGTTGTTATGTTGCTGGCTCAGCTCGACCTGGACTACATCCTTTTTCCTGCACTAGCCGGCTTCATGATCGTGGCTCCCATTTTGGCTGTCGGACTTTACGAGAAAAGCCGGACGTTGGAGAGCGGGGAACGCATAACTCTCCGGCGGATGTTCAGAGCCAAACCAAAAGCCGGTGCGCAGATCTATTTTGCCGGCGTGATGCTTTGCCTCCTCATGCTTCTCTGGATGCGCGCCGCCGTTCTTCTCTATGCCCTCTTTTTCGGCGTCAGGCCATTTCCGGGGCTCGATCACATCCTGGAGTTGCTCGTTACGCAGCCACTTGGGTGGTCAATGCTCATTGTGGGCACGGCGATCGGCAGTCTCTTTGCTTCATTCGCTTTTGCGATCAGCGTTTTCTCAATCCCCATGCTGCTTGATCGCTATACCGACGCGATGACGGCCATGGGGACAAGCATGGCGCTTGTCTGGAACAATTTCATTCCAATGGTAGTTTGGGGAATGATCGTCGTTGCTCTTTTCGCAATATGCGTTCTGACAGCGCTAACAGGATTGATTGTTATTTTTCCTCTACTAGGGCACGCCACGTGGCATGCCTACCGAACGGTCGCTAAATCTGAGGGCTAGAAAAACGCATATGAAGTGCATTCTTGTTTGGACCGACAAACGGATTCGCCAAGGAGAACACCATTTGCTGATCACAGAAAGCGATGCAATGACTGTCCTCGCATGGCTGATTCCGATAGCGCTGGTGATGGGTTTGGTCGCCTTGCGGGCATTTATGTGGTCGATAGAAAGCGGCCAATATGACGACATTGCAGGAGCGGCGGAGCGAGTTCTTCTCCATCCACAGGAAGATCATCCGCTGCTGGACGAAGTAGAACGCGGTTCACTCGAGGAATTGAATGATGCTGGAATCAGCAGCAATGAGAAATGATCTTTTCGAAGCTCGCCGCCATGACCGTTAGATTGGAAGTGTCCATGTCTCAAATCATAAAGCATAAGATCGATCCGGTTGGAGCGGCGGCACTCATGTTCGGAGCCGCCGTTATCGTTCCCAGCATCGCCGCCCTTGGAATTAATCTTCTCGCTGTCGCGCACGCTCTCTTTTCCGCCTGAAGCGATAGCCGCACCGATGTCGCGGCGCGGTGCACTCTTATCACCCTAGCATCAGCTTCTTGTTTGTTCCGCTGCACACTGACTAACTTCAGCGAACACTAAGCTCCATATCGAGAGCCGCCTCTTCCGGCTTTCTGTCAACGTACCAGATCATATCTTGGAACTCAGGTGTCGATGAGCAGTCTGTGCTCGGACAACCTCGCAATGACATTCTGGCTGATCCTCTCGCAACGTTCTCCGAGGAAGGGAAACGCGTCCTGTATAGTGGAACTGAAAACCTCATTCAGCTGAACGCGCAACTGACGGCGTGCCCGGTGTAGACGCGTCTTGACCGTCTCTGCCCTGATCCCCAGTGATGCTGCCGTCTCGTCCACAGAACAATCCTGAATGTCCCGAAGGACGAAGACGAGACGAAACGGCTCGGGTAGCTCGTCGACGGCATTCTCTATGAGGGTCCGTATCTGGGTGCGGGCGACCTCGGCTTCGGGATTTTCCATCACATACGTTCCCCGAAACGGAATGACCAGCGAACCGTCCTTCTGTGCAATTTCGACCTCCGCGAGATCCACCGTTTTCTTCCGGCTCCTCAAACGTCCCCGAGCTTCGTTGATCGTGATCCTAGTCAGCCATGTCAGGAGGCTCGAGTCGCCGCGGAACGTCGAGAGCGCCTTGAATGCCTTGAAATAGCTTTCCTGCACGACATCTTCAGCTTCTGAGTCGTCCGACATTATGGCCCGGGCGACACGGAACAAGGGCTGGTTGTATCGCTGCATGATCGCGCCGAACGCGCCGCTCTCCCTCCGGCGCGCATGGGCGAGCAGATCATGCTCCTCCATGTCGGTATAGACGGGTGCGGCTTCCGCTCGGGCAGTCGGCATAGCGTGATCCTCCCAAATAGAGATTAGATGAAAAAGAAGTGCAGAGGTTCCCGGCATCGATCCATTTTGTGCGTCGACCAAAAAGGGGTTTCGGGAACCTTGCCGGCCCTTCTCCGTCAAATGGGCATTCCCATTCCCAAGAGCGAGACAAGACATGCCCCTGCACCCTCTTCTGTCGACGGACGACGCCCCTGCCCTCGAAGCCGGTCCCGGCAAACGCAAATGCTTTGCGCGCCCCGAACGTGTCAGCCGTGAAGAAGCCGAAGCCGCCGTGCGTACGTTGATCAACTGGGCCGGAGACGACCCCTCCCGCGAAGGTCTTGCCGATACACCCGCTCGCGTGGTGCGCGCCTACGAAGAGTGGTTTTCCGGTTACACACAGATGCCGGATGCCATCCTCCAGCGCACTTTTGGCGAAGTCGCCGACTACGACGAAATGATCGTGTTGCGGAATATCCCTTTCGAATCCACCTGCGAACATCACATGGCGCCCATCCGCGGCGTTGCCCATGTCGCCTATCTGCCGAGAGAACGCGTTGTCGGCATCTCGAAGCTCGCACGCCTGGTCGATGCCTATGCACGCCGACTCCAGATACAGGAACGTCTGACGGCCGAAATTGCGGGCACGATAGACAAGGTGCTCAAGCCTCGCGGCGTGGCGGTGGTCATCGAAGCCTATCACGCATGCATGACCTCTCGCGGCGTTCGAAAACATGATGGTTCTCTCGTCACCCGGTCGTTCAAGGGCGCTTACAAGAACGAACTTGCCCGCTGCGAGGTGCTGAACGCCCTGGGTGTTTGACATCACCCGATACGGGAACCTTTTCCGCAATACCCCATCAAATGAATATGCCCGCAACCGGGCAATATTTGTCGGGAGACGAACCATGCTTAAACATACGGCAATTGCCTTCATCTTTTCACTCGTGAGCACGATATCCCTGGCGCAAGAAGCGCCACAGCTGAATGACTCGCAGATCGCGCATATCGCCTATACCGCCGGACAAATCGATGTGTCCGCCGCGAAACTTGCGCTCGAGAAAAGCGAAGACCCGAAAGTGCGTTCCTTCGCCGAGCTGATGGAGAGCGATCATAGTGCCGTCAACGAGGAAGCGCTCGCGCTTGTGAGCCGCCTGAACGTCACGCCGGAGGAAAATGCGGTCAGCTCTTCGCTCGCCAGTCAGGCCCTTGAAGCCGAACAGCGCCTCCGCTCGCTGTCGGGCGGTGAATTCGACCGGGCCTATGTCGAAAACGAAGTCGCCTATCACCAAGCCGTGAACAACGCGCTCAAAAGCGTTCTCATCCCCAATGCGCAGAACAGCGAGCTGAAGTCGCTTCTCGAGACGGGACTTGCCCTGTTTCAGGAGCATCAGAGCCATGCGGAACACCTGCTTCACGAGATGAAGTAACCGTGCGCCTCATTTCCCGTCGAACGATGCTGGCGATATTGGCAGGAGTGTCCTTCACTCCCGCCGTCGCCGCGCGTGCCGACGCACAGCTTCATGTGATCGAGATCGACAAGATGAAATTCGGCGCCGCGCCTGCCGAGATTCATGTCGGAGATACGATTGTCTGGAAGAACATCGATCTCGTGAAACATACCGCGACGGCGCGCGACGGATCGTTCGACATCGATCTTCCGCGCAAGTCGCAGGACAGCATGATCGTCAAGACGCCGGGTACGGTGGAAGTCTATTGCCGCTACCATCCGGGCATGGTCATGACGCTTGTGGTCACGGCGTGACAAGCGCCCTGTCGCCCGGAGGAACAGTCTCCTCCGGGCGAACAATGCTTTCTTGCAGATCAGCAGGCAGCGAGACCGCATTGCAATCCTGCAATGAGGTCGCTCTCCGCTTCCAGGCCGACCGACAACCTCAAGAGCGTTTCCTTTATGCCTGCCCTGCCCCGGGCTTCCTCACCCATATCGGCGTGGGTCATTGTCGCGGGGTGCGAGACGAGGCTTTCGACACCGCCAAGCGATTCCGCGAGCGTGAAGAATTTGACCGCTTCGATGAACCGCCGGACCTTGTCCACGCCGCCTTCAAGCTCGAAGCTCAGCATCGCGCCGAACCCCTTTTGCTGGCGACGCGCGATGCCGTGCGTGTCGTGGCTCTCAAGGCCCGGGTAATAGACTTTCGAAACGGCGGGGTGATCCGCCAGATAGCGCGCAATGGACATGGCGTTCGCCTGCTGCTGACGCATCCGCGGATAGAGCGTTCTCAGGCCCCGCAGCGTCAGCCACGCATCGAAAGGCGCGCCGCAGCTTCCAACGGCATTAGACCAGTATGCCAATTCTTCGGCCTGCCCGGGATCGGCGGCGATCACGGCGCCACCAACAATGTCGGAATGGCCATTCAGATATTTTGTGGTCGAATGGATGGCGAGATCCGCACCGAGTTCTAGCGGACGCTGGCAAGCGGGCGACAGGAAGGTGTTGTCGACGGCAACCTTCGCCTCCGCCTCATGCGCAAGCGCCGCGAGCGCGGCAATGTCAACGACCCGCATCATCGGGTTGCTGGGCGTTTCCACGATCATCAGAGCCGGACGGTCCTCCAGTGCGCGCCCGACTTCGCGCATATCGCCCTGATCGACGAAGCATACCCGAAGCTGACCGAGCCCGGCGCGGGCCTTCAAAAGGCGCATGGTGCCGCCATAGCAATCGTGAGGCGCCAGAACCAGGTCGTTCGGACGGAGACGGCCGACCAGAAGATCGATCGCAGCCATGCCGCTCGAAGTGATGACGGCGCCGGCACCGCCTTCAAGAGCGGCCAGGGCCTTCGCGAGCATGTCGCGGGTGGGATTTCCAGCGCGCCCGTAATCATAGGGGCCCTGCTGCTCATATCCCGCGAAGGCGTAGGTGCTGGATAGATAGAGCGGCGGCACAACGGCGGCGTAGGAAGGATCGCTCGCAACGCCATAGGACGACGCGATCGTTTCCGGTTCGGGACCGCCGGCGTCTCCGTCAGTCATTGAAGAACCGCCCCTCGGTTACTTCGCGAACGATTCCGGCGTGGATACAGAAATCGCCGAACCGTTCGCCCGCCTTGCGTTCGCGCGCATAGCGGCCGATGGCATCGTCCAGCACTTCCAGAATGGCGGGCTCGGCGACATTCTCCCGGATCATCCGGTTCAGGCGCTCGCCGTGAAAACCGCCCCCGAGATAGAGATTGTATTTTCCCGGCGCGCGTCCCGTGAGCGCGATCTCGGCGATGTAGGGCCGCGAGCAACCATTGGGGCAGCCGCTCGTCCTGATTGTTATCGCCTCATCGCCCAGACCATGCCGCGCGACGATCTCCTCGATCTTCGTCAGAAGCTCGGGCAGATAGCGCTCGCTTTCCGCCATGGCAAGGCCGCAGGTCGGCAAGGCAACACAGGCTATGGCATTCTTGCGAAGTGTCGAAATGCCCTTTTCGGACAGGCCATGCGCGTGAAGCAGCGATTCAATGCTTTCCTTTTCGCCCTCCTCCACTCCCGCGATCACGAGGTTCTGGTTCGGCGTCAGACGGAAGGTACCCTTGTGTACGTGTGCAATATCCCGAAAGGCATCGAGCAGACGAAGGGTCAGGCGGCCGCTCTGCACGAAAACGGTTCGGTGATGGCGTCCGTCGGGCGTCGTGTTCCAGCCGAAGCTGTCTCCGTTGGTAGTGAATTCAAACGGGCGCGCTTCCTCAAACGCGGCGCCCATGTTCTTTTCGATCTCGGCCTTGATCCAATCCAGCCCCTTGTCGTCGATCGTGTATTTGAAGCGGGCGTGCAGACGGTCTTTCCGGTCGCCATAGTCGCGCTGAACCGCCATCACCGCATCCGAACAGGCGACGACACGCTCGACGGGCACAAAGCCGATCAGACTTGCAAGGCGCGGATAGGTGTGTGGCGCTTGATCGGTTCGTCCCATGCCGCCGCCGATAACCACGTTGAAGCCTTCGAGGCCGTCGGGGCCGCCAATGGCAATGAAACCGAGATCCTGCGCATAGACATCGATGTCGTTGGACGGTGGAAGCGCAAAGCCGATCTTGAACTTTCGCGGCATATAGGTCCGGCCATAGAAGGGCTCTTCCGGCTCGGACGAGGCGACCCGTTCATCTCCGTACCAGATTTCATGATAGGCGCGCGTCTTGGGGATGACGTGATCGCTTACGCGCTTCGCCATCGCAGCAACTTCGGCGTGAAAGAGCGAACTTTGGGGATCGACGGTGCACATCACGCCGCGGCTGTCGTCGCCGCAAGCGGCAACCGTGTCCAGCAGGGTCTCGTGCAGACCGCGAATGATGGGGCGCAGGCTGTCTTTCAGAACCCAGTGAAACTGAAAGGTCTGCCGCGTCGTCAGCCTCAATGTCTCACTGCCATGCGCGCGCGCAAGCTCATCCATTTTCAGCCATTGCGCTGAAGTGCAGACGCCTCCCGGAAGCCGGACGCGGATCATGAACTGATAGGCCGGTTCGAGCTTCTGCCGCCGCCGTTCGTCTCTCAGATCGCGGTCGTCCTGCTGATAGATTCCGTGAAACTTCATCAGCTTCACGTCGTCCGGCGAGGGAACGGCCCCCGTTATCCTGTCCAGAAGTCCTTCGGCAATCGTACCCCGGAGATAGTCGCTCGCAGCCTTCATCCGCTCGTCGGCGCTCAAGCGGTCGAGAGATTGAGAAAGGTCGTGGCTGCGATCGACGGTGCTTGTGGTCATTGTATTGCCTCAATAGACATCGCGCTGATAGCGGTGATCCGATTGCAGGGAACGGACATAATCTTCGGCGGCATCGCGGCCGCTATGTCCCTCGGAAGCGACGACGTCGATCAGCGCCTGGTGCACATCGGGTGCGAGATTGGCCGCGTCGCCGCACACATAGACATGAGCCCCCTCCTCCAGCCAGGAGAACACCTCGCGGGAGCGCTCCATGAGCCGGTGCTGAACATAGGTTTTTTCGCTGCGATCGCGCGAAAACGCCACATCCATGCGCGTGAGCGTTCCGTCTTTCAGCCAGCCTTGCCATTCCGTCTGATAGAGGAAATCGGTGCGGAAATTTCGCTCGCCGAAGAACAGCCAGCTCCGGCCCGTGGCGCCGCGGGCTTCCCGCTCTTGAAGAAAGGCGCGATAGGGAGCAACGCCCGTGCCCGCGCCAATCATAATCGCGGGAACATCGTCGGCCGGCAGCCGGAAATGGGCGTTGCCCTGGATATAGACGGGCAAGAGGTCGTCGGCTGCGACACGATCTGCAAGCAGGCTGGAGGCAACGCCTCCCCTCGGCTCTCCATGCAACTCGTAGCGCACGGGAGCGACCGTGAGATGAGCTTCGTCCGGCGCGGCAGCAAGGCTCGACGCCAGCGAATAGAGGCGAGGCTGGAGCGGGCGTAGTGCGCTCAACAGCCCTTGCGGCATGACATCGGAAACCGGGAAGCGGCGCACGATGTCGACGATATGATGGGTATGAAGAAAGACGGAACGTTCTCCGGCGCGGTCTTCGTTCTGAAGCGATTTGAGTTCCGCCGAGTTACTCAACATGGCCCAGTAGTCGAGGAAACGGGGTGTCGCGGCCGTTATCTCGAAACGATGCGTCAACGCCTCGCCAAGGGTCGTGTGAGTTCCCTTGAACTCGACGGTTTCTTCGGGGGCGAGCGACAAGGCCTGAAGCAACGTTTCGACGACGGCGGGATCGTTCGACGCAGCAATGCCGAGCGCATCTCCCGGTTCGTAAGCGAGCCCCGAGCCTGCGAGAGAGAACTCGATATGCCGTGTTTCTTTCGTCGATCCCCGGCCGACGATGACAATGTTTTCAAGCACCCTGGCCTGAAACGGATTTTTCTTGCTGTAGCTCGCGGCGGGAGATGCGGCAGGTGTTTCCGGTCGCGCGGTGGAAACGGAAACCGTACTCGCTTCCGCTGCCAGAAATTCGACTATCCTGTCCGTCCAGCTGGCGGCGGGCTCCTCGTAATCGACATCGCAATCGACGCGGGGCTCGATCCTCGTAGCGCCAAGCTCCTCGAAACGGGCATCGAGCCGCTTTCCCGCCTGGCAGTAGAATTCGTAGGTGGAGTCGCCGAGCGCGAGGACCGCAAAGCGGACACCATCGAGTTTCGGCGCCTTGCGGCTTTCCACAAACTCAAAAAATCCCACGGCAGGTTGCGGCGGGTCCCCTTCGCCATATGTGCTGACGATAATCAGGACATCCTCTTCCTGACCGAGTTGCCGAACCTTGTATTCGGCCATGTCGGTCAGTGTGTTCGCGATCCCTTTCGCCTGCAGAGCTTCGGAAAGGGCTCTTGCAAGGTCGGCGGCATTTCCAGTTTCCGTTCCATAGAGGATGGAAAGCTTGCGCGACGATGCCGCCACCGGCTCCGTCGTACCGGTTTGCCTGGACGAAGCGAGGCCCGCCTCCAGTCCCGCGAAGTATCCGCTGAGCCAGCGGGCTTCTTCAGGCCCGATTGTCTGGAGCAATTCCTGAACAAGGCGCGATTGTTCAGGGGTCAGCAACTTTCCCGGGGACTCGGATCGGGTCACGTTGCATCTACCTCAGCAGTTGGCTCCCCCTCCCCCGCGCCTCTGCCCGCTCATTCGGGCAGACCGGGTGCTGTTTTCGTGAAGCACGTTTCGCTGGGCGCAGATGTGCGTGGTTTGCTTTCACAAGACAAACGCATATTGTTTTTGTTTCTAAGCAATTTCTTGAATACCAACGGCGTTCCGCTTCGGAAGCGGAGCCGGATTCAGCCGTTGGACGGCGTATCACCACCGGCATTCGGCCCGTTCTTCAGAAAGCTGTCCGTCAGGCCAATGTTGACTTCATGGCTCTCGAGCATGGCTTTCAAATCCCGATGCAGTTCGTCGCTCCGAACCCGGGGCATCAGTTCCCGCAGCTTTCGCACCACCCATGATTGTCCGCGGTTCAGAAAATGCAGCCGGTCGTGGAGATCGCCGATCGCCATGGCCTTTCCGAAAAACGCACCGCATTTCAGCGACGGCGAACCGCCGGCCTTGCGGATGTGCCGGAAAAGCATGGCGCACCACCGGACTTCATCGTCACGAACGGCCCTCAGCAACGCAAGCTCGTCTTCATTCGCCAGTCCCTTTGCGCTTGCAAGCGCAACGCGCGCACCTGCACGTTCTGCTTCCAGCAATTCATTTAGGGCATCAACTATTTCCTCGCGCGGCGCGAAGCCCATATAGGCGTCATCGGCCTCCGCCGCATAACAGGCCGGGGAAGAAGGTTCATCCGTCATACTGCGATCTCCGCCGCCGCGCGTAGGCCGCTGCGAATGCGCGCCATCACGCCAGGATCGGCCTTTGTCGAATGCACGACATAGGCCGAATACGAGAATTCGGGACTGTCCGGCACAAGCGCGAGGCGGCCCTCCTCCAGATAGGACCGGATAAATCCCTTGCGGAAATAGCCGCTTCCTCCCGTGGCAAGGATATATTCGAGCGCCAGCGGTCCGTAGCTGATCGAGACAACGGGATTCGGCTGGTCGGGAAAGGCGGCCTGATAACTTGCTGCAAACTCCTCTCCCCAGTCGATCCGGACATGGTCTTCCGGAGCGATAGGTTTGTTCGCCGGTGTGGTCCGCACGAAGACGAGCTTCTCCTCGAACAGAAGTTCGGCGATCACGCCAGGCCTGCTCTGCGCGGCATAGATCACCGCAACGTCGAGCGAACCGTCCTGAACCTGTTCCATCAAGCGCTCAGACGTATCGATCTGTGTACTGACGGCAATCTCCGGACACTCCCGACGCATCCATAGCAACCAGTGACGTAGCAGCGGGCTCCACAAGCTGAGCTCAGCCCCGATCGTGACTACCGTATCGCGGCCCGGCGGCAGGGCGACGGCATGGCGCGCGCGGTCCCACACCTGAACGAGCGTGGTGGCGAAACGCAGGAACTGTTCGCCGGCGGGGGTCAACCTCGCGCCTGCCTTGTTGCGCACGAAAACCGGACGGTCGAGCCTATCCTCCAGAACGCGTATGCGCGCGCTTACGGCCGTCTGCGTCAAATTCAGATTGGCCGCGGCGCCGACAAAGCTGCCGGTTTTCACGACTTCCAGGAAGGTCCGCGCGACGTCGATATCCATACGACAACAACTTTCATTTCAACTGTAATTTATATTCATTTGCTTGCTCTTGTTTCGCAAGTGGATAGTTGTACTCCCCCAGCCGCAACACGGATGTTCTATCCGATGGCCCGTCACGATCCAGACATCACTGAGAGATCATCGCTTCCGTGGTACTCGGTGATCTATTGGATCGCGGCTTCTTCTGTCGCAGCCATTTCCGTTCGCGCACTCGTCCGACTCTGCGTCGCAACCGGTGCGATCAGGGCCTCGGATGCGACCCTCACCACCCTGGTCGCCTTGCCCATCGCATTCCTGGTCCTAGTGCTCTTCAGCCCAAAGAGCGCCGCCCCACCCATGAAGAATGATGATTGAAAACTCCAATAACATTCGTTTGTTTGCACTTTGAGGATGAGCCATCTTCCGGGACTAGCACACAAGGAGCTCGCCATGACCATCCAGCTCGGACAGATCGCCCCCGATTTTGAACAAGACAGCACGCACGGCCAAATCAGTTTTCACGACTGGATCGGTTCAAGCTGGGCCGTGCTGTTCAGCCATCCGAAGAATTTTACACCTGTGTGCACCACGGAACTCGGCGAGGTGGCTCGGCTACGCCCCGAATGGGACAAGCGCAATGTGAAGCCAATCGGGCTGTCGGTGGACCCGGTCGAGGCTCATCATAAATGGGAAGAGGACATTGCGGAAACACAAGGTCACTCGCTCGACTTCCCGATGATCGCCGATCCCGACGGGCGCGTGTCGAAGCTCTATGGCATGATCCACCCGGAAACCGACCCGACAGTCACCGTTCGCTCCGTCTTCGTCATCGATCCTTCGCGGAAGGTTCGATTGATACTAACCTATCCCCCCAGCACCGGACGAAACTTCGCGGAGATACTTCGTGCCATAGACAGTCTTCAGCTGACAGACTCACGCAGCATCGCCACGCCAGTGAACTGGGAGCCTGGGCAGTCCGTGGTTATTTCACCGAAACTCTCTGAGGAAGAAGCGGCGAGACAATTCCCACAGGGCTACAAAACCCTGAAACCTTATCTCCGTATGGTCGATCTGCATGCGCAGAAGTAGCCATGCTTCAGCCGTCGGATTTGACGAGGGGGAAAGAAGAGGAGATTGCCGCTACAGGGGAGAGTGGCGATCTCTCCAGCCTGTTTGAGCAAAACAAAGTTTGGGCAGAGCGCAAAACAAGATCTGATCCGAGCTTCTTCAGACGTCTAGTTGGGCAGCAAACCCCACGTTACTTCTGGATCGGGTGCTCTGACAGCCGTGTGCCCGCGACAGAGATTGTCGACATTGATCCCGGAGAAATGTTCGTCCACCGCAATGTCGCAAACCTGGCCAATGCTTCCGATCCAAACTTTTCTGCGGCATTACAGTTCGCCGTCGACGTCCTCCAGGTTCATCACATTATTGTGGTCGGACATTACGGATGCGGCGGCATATCCGCCGCGATGAGCGCCCCGACACATGACGAAATTGACCGCTGGCTCAATCCGGTTCGCAAACTTTATCAGCATCTGTCGCACGGTTTTTCTTCAGATGAGGTTCTGGAGCCGAACATATTGTGCGAACTCAATGTTGTCGCTCAGGTTGAAGCACTCGCGCTCAATCCCATTATAGGCGCTGCCTGGGCACGGCAGGCTGATCTGACTTTACATGGATGGATATACGGAATTGGCGATGGGCTTTTAAGAAGCGTATGTGATCCGGTAACGCCGCTGGGGCGCTCCGATTTAGTGAGTAGTCCGAAAGTGCAGTGAAATGACAGCGCGCTCTTCTAAAGCCGACCTGATCCAAGCCGCGATAGATGCATGTCGGGCCAGCAAGTCACCAAACAGATGGTTAGATTCCCAAGTTGCACGAGCAATTTTTCCCGATCTCGCAGTCATGCAGGAACTCAAGGCGGGCATCTGGCAGAACGCAGATGGATCTCAGATGACAGCGCGCCGATATAGCTCTTCTGTTGCGGCAGCGATGACGCTAGTCCCTTCCGGCTACCGGCTTGAAGACAGCGGATCATATTTCATCGTGGTCGGCGAGTCGGGATCGTCGAGGGGGCGTCACAGGTATTTGGCCATTGGACTCTGCATTGCGGCGCTCCGCTGTCGCTTGGTGAATGAGATCACTGTACCCCTCACGCGAGATAAAGACTTGCGGCCAGCCGTCCACTCCAGAACCTCATTCGGCTAATGTCGAAAACATGGGAGATTTATCCAATGACACCTCGAGCGGCAATTCAGAGAAATTTTCTTCTTCCTCCACTACCTTATGATCGCGATGCACTGTCTCCCCATCTATCCCCAGAAGCGATCGACATTCACTACGGCAGACACCACGCCCGCTACATCGAAACCCTCAATCGCCTTGTTGGAAATCTCAGAACGCCCCCCTCAACACTCGAGGAACTCGTTTGCTTGCCACGCGAGTCGGATACTCCTCTTTTCAACAATGCCGCGCAGGCGTGGAACCATGCATTTTTCTGGGAAAGCATGTCCCCTCAAAGGACCGAACCCGCAGATGAACTGCGGGAAGCCATCTCCCACAGATTCGGAAGTATCGATTCCCTGAAAGAACGATTCATTGCTGAAGGAACTGGGCATTTTGGTTCCGGCTGGGTCTGGCTTGTCTCTCACCAAGGTGATCTTTCGGTAATATCCACGCACGACGCAGACAACCCGATCTCCAACGATGGCGTAACACCCCTATTAGCGTGCGATATCTGGGAACACGCCTATTACATCGACTACCGCCAAGATCGGGCTGCCTGGTTGGCTAAATGGTGGGACCATCTTGCTAATTGGCGCTTTGCCCAAAGGCAGTATGAGGCGTCGCTGGCCAAAGTCTCTGGCTGGAGATTTCCTGGCACCAGCAGCTTCCAATAGGAAGGAACATTCTAAGGCAACAAAAATTACGATCCGCACGCGCCAGTTTCTTAGCTCCCATTTACAACCAGCCAAACTGGGCGGCTCGGCTTTCGTAAATTAGACCGCGCGTCTAATCGCGAACTTTTCCTCTCTTCGGTCGCAACCGCTTAAAATTTGGACCGCGAGTTTCATCAGTAGGTAGCAGAAGACGTCGAAAATCCCTCCGCGGAAGAGAGATATCCGCGAGGGTGTATTTATCCAAAGTCCCGACAAACGAGGACAGTGCCTCGTTCAAGACATTTGCTAACTTACACTTCTTGGTAAGCACACATCGGTTTCCGGTAGCAAAGCATTCCACCAATGCGAAATCCGGTTCTGTTTCCCGAACCACATCTCCAAGGTTGATTTTCTCTGGAGCTATCGCAAGCATGAATCCTCCCGAGCGGCCGCGCACACTCTTCAGGTATCCTGCTCTTGTTAGAATATTCACTACCTTCATCAAGTGCGCTTTTGAGATGTCGTAAACACTCGATGTCTCTTCGATCGTGATCAAACGGTCATTCTCAGCTGCCGCATACATAAGGACACGCAAAGCATAGTCGGAAAGTGTCGTTAAGCGCATGTGTTACCCATTGGATCAAGGTTCACCTCGAAAGATGGCCGGGATAGCGCACTTGAACTGAACCTTTGGTCTTTATTCCTCATGTGGGCGCGTATGCCCCCCCTTTGGATTCCTACGGGTTGGGATGTCGTTGATCCAGCCATCCACCATTATGCCCTCCACCGCAACTCACGCGTAGACGACCGGAGCTATGGGGGCAATAACCCCCCACTGTCATGATAATACGCGCGATTCGAGAATACCCTGGCCGCACATTGACAGCTCCTCGCACAACACAGCTTGTATATTTGAGCGCCATTCTGGCCGTCGCTACAGGGGTCGGCGAGGCCATCCCCCCGCAACATCAATGACACTCTATGCCCTGTCTGCCTTTTTTGGCCTCAGCATTCAGCTTCATTTTTTGTGATCTAGAGCCCGATGCTTTGTACTCCCCAGACGCCAAATGTCGCTCAGACGCGCAACTCGAAAGGTGCGCAACTAAATAACTCCTAGAGCTTCCATCGCCTCGGCAACTCGCACAAAGCCTGCAATATTAGCCCCAAGCACATAATCACCTGGCGAGCCGTACTCTTCTGCGGTCTGCGCACAGAGGTCATGAATGCCAATCATGATCTCCCTCAAGCGTTTCTCCGTTTGCTCAAATGTCCAGCTGTCCCGCGAGGCATTTTGCTGCATCTCAAGCGCCGAGGTGGCGACACCTCCAGCGTTTGCAGCTTTTGCCGGTCCGAATAATATTCCCGCTTCCCGGAACGCAGCTACAGCATCCGGGGTGCACGGCATATTCGCACCTTCTCCGACTGCCACCACGCCATTGCGAACCAAACTTCTTGCGTCTTTTCCAGTTAGCTCGTTCTGCGTGGCGGACGGCATTGCCACTTCGCAGGGCACGTCCCAAATAGTTCCACCGCTGACATAGCGCGACGTACCTTTCTTCACCCTGGCATACTCGGAGATACGCTCTCGACGTTGCTCCTTTATTTCCTTGACCAAATCCAGATCGATACCTTTGTCATCGACGATAAATCCGTTGGAATCAGAACATGCGACAACTTTTCCGCCGAGGCTAAGAATCTTTTCCATTGTATAGATGGCTACGTTGCCAGAACCAGAGACAACAACCCGTTTCCCGCAAAAGTCTGTCTTCTTTGTACTGAGCATACATTCTACAAAAGCCGCCGCACCGTAACCGGTCGCCTCCTTGCGTGCCCTGGATCCTCCGTAGATCAGCCCCTTGCCCGTGAGAACTCCAGCTTCGTAACGGTTGGTGATGCGCTTATACTGGCCAAACATAAAGCCGATCTCGCGAGCACCGACACCGATGTCACCTGCGGGCACGTCGGTGTGCTCTCCCACATGTCTGTGCAGCTCTGTCATGAACGATTGACAGAAGCGCATGATCTCTCCGTCCGAACGGTCTCGGGGATTAAAATCGGAGCCCCCCTTCCCGCCACCGATTGGCAATCCTGTAAGCGCATTCTTGAAGGTTTGTTCAAATCCCAGAAATTTGATGATCCCAAGATTGACGGAGGGATGGAAACGTATGCCTCCCTTATGAGGACCAAGCGCTGAATTGAATTGCACTCTAAATCCGCGGGCGATGTGGTGCCGCCCTTGGTCATCCATCCAGGGAACGCGAAATATGATCTGTCGTTCTGGCTCGCAGATCCGTTCGATCAACGCACTATTCGCATACTGAGGCCGCTTTGCGACTACGCGGCCTATGCTGCCGAGCACCTCCATTACCGCTTGATGAAATTCAAGCTCCCCTGCGTTTCGTCGCAGCACTTCCGTGAAGATGGGTTCGATCTTTTCATCTATTGAAGTCATATTGATGTCTCGTTGCCAACGCAGAAGGGACTATCGGTGGACAGAAATAGGGCTCAGATACCGCTCGCGCGGTAGCAAGCGTTGGATCTCGCTTGTTCTTGCGCTGCATCTAGACGATGCGAATGTGTATGTCCACGTTTCCTCTTGTCGCATGTGAATATGGGCAGATCTTCTGATGCGGCACTTTGACAATCTCCGATTTCTGTTCGGCTTCGAGGCCATCGATCTGGACCTCAAGCTCCACCATAGCTGAGAACCCTCCCTCGGCTCGCGGTCCGATCCCAACGCTTGCTGTTGCTTGTGTACAAGGTCCTAACGAGCGCCCTTGCTCTCCGGCTGCCAGCTTTACCGCACCTTCAAAGCAGGCCGCATAACTGGCCGCAAAGAGCCGCTCGGGATTGGTTTTAGTGTCTCCCTGCCCGTCAAGTTCCCCTCGCGTGGCGAGCGCCGGATCTAGAACGCGCACCTGCTCAGCAGGTGCCTTTCGCTGGGACAGCAGCAGTATACAGACTGCTAGTCGACATAACCTTTGCCGTTATATTTGGCGTTATTTGGTCGTTTCGTCGCAGTGATAAAAGTGTTGTGTCGTCGCGGAAAAACAGTCTCCGTCAGACGATTAAAAGTCTCGACACCATCCTGCTACTTTCGCTCTTTCAGAAATTCGGCAAGAACGATCGCATGATTATGTATTTCATCGCGGGCGGCATATAGCAGTGTTGCACAATCGTTTCCTAATACCTCCTTTAGCCGTTCCACTTCCTCTTCATTGTTCTCAAGCTCTTGTCGGTATTTCTTCTTGAACTCCGTCCATCGCGACGGATCATGTCCAAACCATTTCCGAAGAGATACACTAGGCGCAATCTCCTTGTGCCATAGCGCAATTCCCGCCGCTTCTTTCTTTACTCCGCGTGGCCAAACACGATCGACCAAAACACGCACCCCATCTTGAGGGGATCTCTTTTCGTATATTCTCTTCACCTGAATTTTCATCGACCATCACTCCCTCTGGGGGATATCGGCAAAAATTTTCAGCCGAATGTTAACATGCATCTGATATATTTCTTTAACGTTTTACGTCGACCTCTTGGGTTGAGGCGATCAGATGGCTCGCACAAAGACAGGGACATACTCACTAGCCGCTATGTCGGTGGCTATAGTACCTCTCGTGTGGGCAGGAATGATCGCCGGCGTTTCGGGTCTGGCTACACCTGCGAAGATCATCGCACCGTCTCTCAGTCTACCAATCGCTCTGGAAGTTGGCCGAGTTACCGTCCAAGTCTTTAGTAAGGTTGAATGGATTTCCGCGTTTTTTGGGCTTGTCGATCACCAGTGTTGGTTGGCGTTTTCCTGCTTTCTGTTGGATCGTTCTTGCTGTTGTTGTGGTTCTTCTAATCCTTCAAGCAGTGTGGCTATTGCCCGCTCTCGATGCTCGCGTGAGTGCTGTCATCGCAGGAGTTCCTCAGCAACCGAACATTGCACACGTGCTATATGCTGCAGCTGAAGCAATAAAGGTCGTCGGCTTGCTTGTCGTGGGAGGGACGGCAATTCGGGCATCATAGATGTTCAGGGAAATACCTGATGACACTCGAACAATGCCAAGTTGAGAGCCGGTTTCAGAGTGATAGCGAGTAGAATGTTTTCTGAATCGACGCTACGCAGTTTCAATTCAGTGCATCCTTAGACGTTCGATGGTCACGACGAAAGATAGGAGCGTGCTATGCGATTGACATTGTTCCAAGGAGTGATGGCACTCTTCTTTTGCCAGTCTGCTTTGCTCCGCCCCCGCCCCATGAGGAGCGAGGCGGATTCCCGTAGAGAGTTCACTTCTTCCTCACGTCACACCGATCGCTCGGAGAGTTGGAATGTTCAGCGGCTTGCGAGGCTACTGCACGGATAACCGCTGCGCAGGAGTCAGTGTGCGGACTTAGAATATGCTTCAGTTGGTTTTCATACTTCCCGAGGGCACCGAAAAATTGTTGCGCGTCCATTCCGGCGAGAATGTTATGGATGTGGCAGTATCCAACGAGATTGACGGCATTTCCGCGAATTGCCGCGGCAATTGTGCGTGTTCCACGTGCCACGTTTACGTGGAGCCGGAATGGCTGGAGCGGGTGGGTACCGCCTCAGGTATGGAAGAAGATATTCTCGATTTCGCACCCAACGCACGATCCGAAAGTCGACTTTGCTGTCAGCTTACTATGTCGAAGGAACTTGACGGACTGCGGTTGCGCGTCCCCGACTGGCAACGTTGGAGTTAATCCCATCTGCGCGTTCGGTGCACATTGGATCGACCAACATGTTGAGAGAACAGCTGGTATCTGGCGTGCGGGCTTCGCGCCCAGTCAACAGGACGTGGCAAATTTGCTGCCGCATTTCGACGCTTTCGAGAACAATTTCTTCCTACTTCAATGCCGTTCACCTTATTGGGCGAAACACGAATTGCGATCATGGCGGCTAGATGCTGGGCTGGCAGCCGTTCACACCATCAGGTGAGCTAGCTGGCGCCAAGTCAGACAGTTGGCAGGCTCATCCGCTTCGCGCGTGATCATCTTGGCATCGCTTAGAAAGCAGACGAGTTATTGCAGCTTTGAACAAGATGGTAGATTTGACTTGGACTAAGTTCAAAACAAGGCTTCAAATAGTTTATCTATTATGGGATCCCAGCACGGGCACCATATCCACGCGCGTAATGATGCGCTGGTGATGGGTCGGCGGGACTAGGTGAGTTTGTCGGGAATTTGCACGGAAAATCTTTCCTTGAGCTTTTCTTGAGTTTTCAAGGCCGGCACGAGTTCAGCGTCATGAGGGTTCTTTTTTCGGGCCGCCTTTATTTTCACGATTAGATCCTCAGTTTTGGCCTTTTGCTCCCGCAACTTATCCCAAGCAGGTCTTTCCTCAGGCGTTATTGGCTCTCTGATTTCGACCCTGCCTGTCTTGATGTCGACAATGATGTCATCTGGGTGAGGAATTGGGTCGGGTGCTTCCAAGCCGGTCTCTTCGCAACGCTGTATCTCCTTCTCCCAGAACACCTTGTACTCGATGTTTGTTCTCAAATAGGTATCGTAAAGCGACTTCCTTTCAGTTTGGCCGATGGGAAATCGCGGACCAGCCGCAACCTAGAGGACTTCGCACCAATGAGCGAGGCGAACTTAGCCGATTGAGAACCGCAGATTGTGACTATCTGATTAGTACGCTTGGCGGCAGATCCGCTGGACTTCCGGCGCAAAGGGAGCATCCATGTGCATGCACCGGAGAGCGCAGGCCCCGAGAGACGCCAGTCCGGGGCTTTTTGGGGTGAGAGCGCCTGACTGATGGGCGCCTGATCACAAAGGAGCCCCGAACCATGGCCAATCTGCAAAAGCCATCCAAAATCTCCGCCTCAAAAGCCGACGCTCCGGCAAACGGTAAGCTCGGTCAGATCGTGCGGATGTTTCAGCGCACGAAGGGTGCCACCATCGATGACCTAACCGAAGTCACCGGGTGGCAGGTACATTCCGTATGAGGAGCAATCAGCGGGCAGCTGAGAAAGCTGCCACGGCCTTTCCGTTAGCGCAACGCCGGACCCAACGCGCGGCCTCGTCCATCGCCTGGCGAAGGAGGGAGGTACCCGATGAGCGTCAGTGGCCCCGACTTCAACCATCTCACCATGAAAGAGCTTCGGCTGAGATGGCAGAAGGCCTTCGGCAGCCCCCCGCCCCGCGCAAGCCGCGACCTGCTGGAACTTGGCCTTGGCTGGCATATCCAGAGCAAAGGTCTGGGCGGGCTCGACCGAGCGACGAGAGAGCAGATCACCGACCTCGTCGCTGACCTGCGAGACGGGGACGAAGTCCGGATCCTTTCCGCATCGCCCCGGCCTCACCCCTGGCGTCATGCTGGTCCGGGAGTGGAATGATCGGACCTACCAGGTCCAGGTTCTCGAGGAAGGCTACCTCTATGACCATAAGGTCTGGGGCAGCCTTTCTGAGATCGCGCGCGAGATCACTGGCGCGCGCTGGAACGGACCGAATTTCTTCGGACTCCGGCAGGTAAAGAATGAGGCGGCGTGATGAGCGCACGTAAACTCCGCTGCGCCATCTACGCCCGCAAATCGACCGACGAGGACCTCGACCAGGATTTCAACTCGCTGGAGGCACAGCGGGAGTCCTGCGCAGCCTATCATGAGTCAGACACATGAAGGCTGGGAAGCGCTCGACGTCCGATATGATGATGGCGGATTCTCGGGTGGGAGCCTTGAGCGGCCCGTGCTCAGAGCCGTCATGGCCGACATCGAGAAGGGCCTCATCGATATCGTGGTGGTCTACAAGGTCGACCGGCTCACAAGGTCGCTCGCCGACTTCGCCAAGCTCGTCGAACTATTCGATCGGCAGAAGGTCTCTTTCGTGTCGGTGACCCAGGCCTTCAACACCACCAACTCCATGGGCCGACTCACACTCAATGTCCTCCTATCCTTTGCCCAGTTCGAGCGCGAGGTGACGGCAGAGCGCATCCGGGACAAGTTCCGTGCCTCGAAGGAGAAGGGCATGTGGATGGGTGGCCTGCCACCGCTCGGCTATGACATCGATCATCGCAAGCTCATCATCAATCAGAGCGAGGCCGAACGGGTGCGCCTCATCTTCCAACGCTATCTCGAACTCGGCTCGGTCCACCGCCTCATGAAGGACCTCGAGTCCCAGGGTATTCGCTCAAAGCACTGGGTTACCCAGAAGGGTAACGCCAGAGGAGGCTCAACCTTCACTCGCGGCGCGCTTTATGCGTTGCTCCAGAACCCCGTCTATGTTGGCCGCATCCGCCACAAGGACAAGGTCCATGACGGGCAGCATGAGGCGATCATCGATGACGAGACCTGGGAGGCGGCCCAAAACCTCCTTGCTCGCAACAGACATGAGAGCCGGGCTAAAACAAATGCCAAGTTCCCCTCACTCCTTGCCGGCCTGCTCGTCCATGAGGATGGAACATCCTATCGGCCCCGTCAGGCACGCAAGAAGGGCTGCAATCACCACTATTATGTGCACCCCTCCGGTACATTGCCCGTCCATGAGATCGACAGCCTCGTCGTGAACGAACTGGTCACCTTGCTTGGACGACAGGCAGAGCTCTGCCAAATCATTGGCACGGATGATCCGGCGCAAATGGATGTGGTTGGCGCGAAGGCTCAGTTGACCTCTGCCGAGCTCAAACTCCGCCCGCGCCGGGACATTGTCCTTCAGATGGTCGACAAGGTGACTGTCGGCGAGAAGCAGATCTCGCTCGCCATCAATCGGCTCGGCCTTCAGGGCCTCCTCACCAATGCGCCGGCTTCCACACAAATCGAAGATGGGACAAAGACGCCGCATCTCATCAAGCGGTCTTTCCAACTCAAGCGCTGCGGCAACGGTCGGAAGCTTATTATTGGACAGCAAGAAGCTGGCGACACGCCGCAACCGGATCCCTCGCTCCTCAGAACCATCGCTCGGGCACATGCCTGGTTCGGAGATCTCAAGTCCGGCCTCAGCTACAAGGAGATAGCCTCACGCGATGCAATCGATGAGCGACTGGTCGCGCGCAGCATCCGCCTCGCCTTCCTTGCGCCCGACATAACAAGAGCCATCCTCTGCGGACTGGAGCCCAAGGGTCTCACCTCGGAGCAGCTCGTGCGACTCCCCAGACTCCCGGCAGGTTGGAACGAGCAGCGGAGCCTCCTCGGCTTCGACTGACTGCGCCCACAGCACAGAGTCGCGCCCGCGCGAGAGCGCGGGCGATGTCGTTCCGTGATCCGCCGGAAAAAGGCGCCGATGCAGCGCCGCATCACGCCGCATCACGCCGCATCATTGTGCATCGGAAACCCGGGAAGCGGACCAGTTTGCGCCAGCCTGGAGAAACAGCCCCAGAACTGCGCCCAATCCCGCAACTATCAACGTCTCTGCACACGTCGGCGATGCGGAAATGCGCCGCAAGTCCCCGTGAACGCGGAGAGTTTCCGGAGACGCCCCGGCGGTCGTCGACTTGCTAGGAGAGGATTGGTGGTCGGATGCACAATCGAACCAGAGACCTCTCGGTAGCTCGTGACTACTGCATAGGCGATGAGTCATGAACAAACCTAAGACCTCCCCAGAGCGGTCGGCGGTTCGCAAGCGACTCGTCGGTAGAGTGGTGAGTCATCAGCTAACGGAGGAAAACCTGACGATGCATTTGAGATGCTATTGCGATGCTACTTTTGCTGAAGCGGACCAAATCATCGGTACACAGAGAAATGGCCGCAGCAAGCCTGGGCTTTCCCGCTCTCTGGTCCGCTTGAAGCGCCAAATAGAGAAAAAGCGGCCGCTAACCCTCGGAAACCTTTGAAGGTTTCGGAGGGGAGATATTTTGGCTATAGACCTAAGGGTGTAGTGGTGGAGCCAGACGGAATCGAACCGACGACCTCTTGCATGCCATGCAAGCGCTCTCCCAACTGAGCTATGGCCCCATCCTTGAAAGGCGCGGCTTGGGCCCCGCGCCAACGGTGGCGGAACTTAGGGCGGCTCCCGCGCTCAATCAAGCGAAAGTTGAGGTGCCGCCCGACCTTTTCGATCCGGCCCATTCGTTCACGCCTCGGCGACGACTTGCGTCAGTCGTCGTCGCTGTTCTTGCCGCCACGAACGATGCCCGTGACATCGTCGTCCCCGTCCTCGTCATCCTCGAGGAAGGCGTCATTATCACCGTCATCATCGACGTCGACATCGACATCGTCGATATCGATATCGTCATCCTCGACATCTGAGGCGAATTCATCATCCCGCATCGCGTCGAGCGAGACATTACCCTCGTCATCCTCCGCCACGACACGCTTTGCGGGTTTTTCTTTCGGCTTTTCAGCCGGCTTGGCGCGCTTGGTCTTCGTCCCTGCATCCGGAACGTATTCGTGCTTGCACTTCGGGCACACGACCGGGTTCTTGTTCAGGTCGTAAAACTTTGCGCCGCAGCTCGGGCAATCGCGCTTCGTTCCCAACTCCGGTTTCGACAAGCTTTACTCTCCCCCGCACCAGTTTGCGTCAGGGCCTCACGCCAGCAGGCGCGCGGCAACACGTTCAGAAGGAATTTCCCATTGCCACGTTAAATTGCTCCTGTCAAAACCTATTCGCGCCTCGCGGCGGGGCATAAAAAGGCTCCCTTCGCAGCCGCCGGGAGCCAATCCCTCTTTCCTTCATGCATCGCCGGACGGATCTCAATTGGCCACATCTTCTTCCTCACCTGCCGCCAGCCTCACCGCGGAGCCGTCGCATGGGCTCAACGGGCGGATTCGCGTCCCCGGCGACAAGTCGATTTCGCATCGTGCGCTGATTTTCGGGGCGCTTGCCGTGGGCGAAACCCGGATCAGCGGCCTGCTCGAGGGGGAGGACGTTCTGGCGACCGCAGAGACCATGCGCCGCCTCGGCGCGCATGTGACGCGGCATGAGGACGGCACCTGGTCGGTCTTCGGTGTCGGCGTCGGCGGCCTCAGCGAACCGGCCGAGCCGCTCGATTTCGGCAATTCCGGCACGGGCGCCCGCCTCGTCATGGGGCTTGTCGCAGGCCACCCGATCACCGCCACCTTTATCGGCGATGCCTCGCTGTCGCAGCGTCCCATGGGCCGGGTCATCAACCCGCTCACCGAGATGGGTGCTCATTTTCATGCCCGCGAAGGCGGCAGGATGCCACTCACGCTTACGGGTGCGCGGCAGCCGATGCCCATTACCTACCGTTCGCCGGTTGCCTCGGCGCAGGTGAAGTCCGCCATCCTTCTGGCAGGGCTCAATACGCCCGGCATTACCACCGTGATCGAAGCTACGCCCACGCGAGACCACACCGAGCGTATGCTCAAGGCTTTCGGCGCCCATGTCGCCCTTGAAAGCGGAAAGGATGGCGCTCTCGCCATCAGCCTGACCGGCGAGCCGGAGCTCACACCCTGTCCGATCGCGGTGCCGGGCGATCCCTCGTCCGCGGCCTTTCCGGTGGTGGCGGCACTTCTTACCCCCGGCTCCGAGGTGGTTGTAGAAGGCATCACTCTCAATCCGCACCGGGCCGGGCTCTACACGACACTCATGGAGATGGGTGGCGACATCGAAGTCCTGAACCAGCGGGAAGAGGGCGGCGAACCGGTGGCCGATCTGCGCGTGCGGTCCAGCCGACTCAGGGGCATCGAGGTGCCGCCCGCCCGCGCCGCCTCCATGATCGACGAATATCCCGTCCTCGCCATTGCAGCGGCTTTCGCCGAGGGCACGACGCGCATGAATGGCATCCACGAACTCCGTGTGAAGGAAAGCGACCGCATTGCCGCGACCGCCTCCGGCCTCAGGGCAAACGGCATCAAGGTTCACGAAACCGAAGACAGCATGACGGTAGAGGGCCGTGCAGGCGAGGTTTCCGGCGGCGGCCATGTCGCCACCCATTTGGATCACCGCATCGCCATGTCCTTCCTGGTGATGGGTCTCGCGGCGCAAAAGCCCGTGACGGTGGACGATGCGGCGATGATCGCGACGAGCTTTCCGGATTTCGTCAGGCTCATGCGCAGCCTCGGAGCCAGTTTCGCCGGGCAGGCGCAGTGAGAGCGGGATGAACGGCACCACCGTCATCGCCATCGACGGCCCCGCCGCCTCGGGCAAGGGAACGCTCGCGAGGAAGCTCGCGCAGCATTATGGCTATGCCTATCTGGACACGGGCTCGCTCTATCGCGCCGTCGGTCAGGCCGTCCTCGCAGCCGGCCGGGACCCGAATGACGACGCGGCGGCGCTCGCTGCGGCGGAAAACCTCGATATTTCCCATATTGACGAGAAGGCAATCCGGACCCGGGAAGCCGGCGAGGCAGCTTCCGTCGTCGCGGCAAAGCCTGCCATTCGCGCAGCTATCCTCGATTTTCAGCGAAATTTCGCAGCGACCCCCCCGGGCGGCGAGGAGGGTGCGGTTCTGGACGGGCGGGATATCGGAACGGTGGTGTGCCCGGACGCCCGGGTGAAGATTTTCGTGACCGCGAGCCCGGAGATTCGGGCTCACAGGCGCTGGCTGGAACTCAATAATTCGGGGTTGAGGGTCAGCGAGGCACAAATCCTTGAGGACGTGAGGGAGAGAGACCGGCGGGACGCGGAGCGCGCGGCAAGTCCGATGAAGCCGGCAGCCGACGCATACTTGCTCGACACCTCCGATTTGAGTATAGAGGCGGCGTTCGACGCGGCCGTCGCGATCATAGACAAAGCAATGAGTTAAGTGCGTTTTCGCCTCTGCGGCGAGTGCGCTTTTCGGCGTTGGCGAAGATTGATCGCCCCGGTTGCCCGAACATATGTGCAACCTCTAACCGACACTGCCCAAATCCACATGCTCCCGGGCATACCACGACCTCGGGGGAAGACCGCCGGACCCAACCGTCGGCCGGAATAAAAGCACCGTCAGGAGACTTCACCATTGGCTAACACAGACAGCGCGCTCAATCCGAGCCGCGAAGACTTCGCCGCCCTGCTCGAGCAGTCCTTCATGGACAGCGACATGCAGGAAGGTTCCGTGATCAAGGGAACCGTTGTCGGCATCGAAAACGATCTCGCCATCATCGACGTCGGCCTCAAGACCGAAGGCCGTGTGCCGCTCAAGGAATTCGGCGCCCCCGGCAAGCCCGCCGCGCTCAGCGTGGGTGACACTGTCGAGGTCTATCTCGAGCGTATCGAGAACGCGATGGGCGAAGCCGTGCTGAGTCGCGAAAAGGCCAAGCGCGAGGAAAGCTGGATTCGCCTCGAAGAGGCATTCGAAAAGCAGGAACGTGTCGACGGTCAGATCTTCGGCCGCGTGAAGGGTGGCTTCACGGTCGACCTCGACGGCGCCGTTGCGTTCCTTCCGGGCAGCCAGGTCGACATCCGCCCCGTGCGTGACGTCACTCCGCTCATGAACATTCCGCAGCCCTTCCAGATCCTGAAGATGGACAAGCGCCGCGGCAACATCGTCGTGTCGCGCCGCGCCGTGCTCGAAGAGACCCGCGCCGAACAGCGCCAGGAACTCGTCGAGAACCTCAAGGAAGGTCAGGTGCTCGAGGGCGTCGTCAAGAACATCACCGACTACGGCGCGTTCGTCGATCTCGGCGGTGTGGACGGCCTGCTCCACGTCACGGATATCGCGTGGCGCCGCGTGAACCATCCGACCGAAGTTCTCTCGATCGGCCAGACCGTAAAGGTTCAGGTCATCAAGGTGAACCACGAGACGCAGCGCATCTCGCTGGGCATGAAGCAGCTCGAAGCCGACCCGTGGGAAGGCGTCGAGGCGAAGTACCCGCTCAATGCGCGCTTCAAGGGCCGCGTCACGAACATCACCGATTACGGCGCGTTCGTTGAACTCGAGCCGGGCGTCGAAGGACTCGTCCATGTTTCCGAAATGAGCTGGACGAAGAAGAACGTGCATCCGGGCAAGATCGTTTCCACCTCGCAGGAAGTGGAAGTGATGGTGCTGGAAGTCGATCCGGTAAAGCGCCGCATTTCGCTCGGCCTGAAGCACTGCATGGACAATCCCTGGACCACCTTCGCCGAGCGCTTCCCGCCCGGCACGGTCGTCGAGGGCGAGATCAAGAACATCACCGAGTTCGGTCTCTTCATCGGTCTCGATGCGGATGTGGACGGCATGGTGCATATGTCCGATCTCGACTGGAACCGGTCCGGCGAAGAAGCCATGACCGACTACCAGAAGGGCCAAGTCGTGAAGGCGGTGGTGCTCGACGTCGACACCGAGAAGGAGCGCATCTCGCTCGGCATCAAGCAGCTCGGCGGCGATCCGATGGAATCGCTCGGCGACAACATCCGCAAGGGCGCGGTCGTCACCTGCACGGTGACGGGCGTGACCGAGAACGGCATCGAGGTGACGGTCGGCGAAGACAACATGCCGGCCTTCATCCGCCGCGCTGAACTCGCGCGCGACCGCGGCGACCAGCGTCCCGAGCGCTTCGCCGTCGGCGACAAGGTCGATGCGCGCGTGACGCAGTTCGACCGTACCGCCCGCAAGATCCAGCTCTCGATCAAGGCGCTGGAAATTGCCGAGGAAAAGGAAGCAGTGGCGCAGTACGGCTCGTCGGACTCCGGCGCGTCGCTCGGCGACATCCTCGGTGCGGCCCTCAACAAGGCCAACACCGAAGACAAGTAATGACGGACCGGCGGGAGGGCAGCGCCTTCCCGCCGGTGCCACTGAGGCTTCGATCCCGGCCCCGGAACGGCTCAAAGCCGTTTACGCTCGCAGGAACGCCCTCTAAGCTCCGGGCACCTGTTCGCTCCAGCCGAAGGAGAGCCTCTTGTCTCTCGATGCAGATACGCTAGCGGACAGGCGGCGCCTCAAGCGCCGCCTGTTTCTTTGGCGGGCCGGCGCCATTGCCGCCGTCCTCGCCGCCTTGATCGTCCTTGTCGCGGAAGATGGCTCCCTGCTGCCCGGTGCGCAGATCGCGCGGGTCTCGATTACCGGCATCATCGTCGACGACCGGACGCAACAGGACATGCTCGAGAAGATCGCCAAGGACGACAATGTGAAGGCGGTCATTCTTTCCATCGACAGCCCGGGAGGCACGACCACCGGCGCAGAAGCTCTCTTTGCCTCGGTTCGCCAGGTAGCGGAAGAAAAGCCCGTGGTGGCGGTTCTGGGCACCGTCGCTGCGTCGGGCGGCTATATCGCCGCAATTTCCGCCGATCATATCGTGGCGCGCGGCAACACGATCACAGGCTCCATCGGCGTCCTCTTCCAGTGGACCCAGATCGAGGAACTGCTCGACAGCATCGGCGTCGAAATGAAGGAAGTGAAATCCGCGCCGCTCAAGGCGGAGCCGAATCCCTTCCACAAGACGAGCCCCGAGGCCATCAGGGCAACGCAGGCCATGCTCGACACGTCCTATGCCTGGTTCCTCCGCCTCGTCTCCGAACGCCGGGGCATGGACGAGACCAGAACCAAGGAACTGGGCGACGGACGCGTCTATACCGGCTGGCAAGCGATCGAGAACGGCCTTATCGATCAGGTGGGGGGCGAGGAGGAAGCCCTTGCCTGGCTGGAGAGCGAGCATGGCATTCAGCGGGACCTGCCGGTGAAGGACTGGGAACCCGTCTATCCCGAGCTTGGCATGGCCGGTTTCGCGGGGCAGGCGCTTGGAGAGGCCGCCCTCACGACCATTGAAGGTCTGAGCGGAAAAACACTGCAGACAAAACGACTTACACTTGACGGTCTTACGAGCCTTTGGCAACCTGCCCTCTGATATGGGAAGAGCTTTCGCCGCTTCCGGTGGTGCGCGGAGCCGATCGAGAAGAAGCCGGGGGACGCAAGAACATGATCAGATCGGAGCTCGTCGCCCGCCTCGCTCAAGCCAATCCGCATCTTTACCAGCGTGACGTCGAGCGCATCGTCAGCACGATCTTCGATGAGATCAGCGCGGCGCTTGCCCGCGGAGACCGGGTGGAGTTGCGCGGCTTTGGCGCCTTTTCCGTAAAGAATCGGCCCGCGCGGACGGGCCGCAATCCCCGCACCGGAGAGCCCGTTCACGTTGAGGAAAAATCCGTGCCCTTCTTCAAGACGGGCAAGGAATTGCGCGAACGGCTTAACAATGCCGATATCGCGGACGACAAGCTCATGAATGACGATGGAGACGACGAGAGCGACGATTGAGCCGCGTTCGCCGCTTCACATCCATCCTTTTGTTTGCGTTCCAAACCGGAAGTGCCGCCCCGTGAAACTCCTGCGCTGGATCGTCCTGCCCCCGGTTGTCGTTCTGGTCATGGCGATTGCCATTGCGAACCGGACGCCCGTCACTTTCAGTCTCGATCCATTCGACCCAGCCTCCCCGGCCATTGGGCTCGAAATGCCGCTTTTCCTCATAATTCTTGCTTCCGTACTGGTTGGAATCCTGTTCGGGGGTCTGGGGGCATGGGCTCAGGCGAGGCGGAAAGCGGCCAAATCGAAGGGATCCGCCGCAATGGGCGAGACCCTGCCGGCGCTGCGCGACTGACGCGAGAAATCAGGGCCTTCCGCCGGACGATCTGCTATAACGCCCGCGAAACCGGATCGGAGACCGGAGCAGGTACCCATGACAGTCGAAAACCCCGTTTTCTGCGCACTCGACACGACCGATCTCGGCCGCGCCGAGAAGCTCGCCCGGAGCCTCAAGGGTAGCGTCGGCGGCGCGAAGATCGGCATGGAGTTCTTCAACGCGCATGGGCCGCAAGGTTATCGCGCGGTGGCGGCGGCGGGACTGCCGATCTTTCTGGACCTGAAGCTCCATGACATTCCGAACACCGTCGCCGGCGGCATTCGCGCGATATTGCCGCTGAAGCCAGCCATCGTGAATGTTCATGCTGCGGGGGGAGCGGCCATGATGCGGGCCGCCGCCGATGCGGCAAGGGAAGCAGGCTCCGACCGGCCGCTCGTCATCGGCGTCACCATGCTGACTAGCCTCGATGCCAGCGATCTCGCCGATACCGGTGTCTCTGGAACCCCGGGCGACCACGTCAGACGGCTTGCAGGCCTTGCGGCCTCATCCGGTCTCGACGGTGTGGTTTGCTCCGCACATGAAATCGAAGTGCTGCGGCGCGATCTTGGCAAGGACTTCAAGCTTGTCGTCCCGGGCATCCGGCCTGCAGGCAGCGATATCGCCGACCAGAAGCGCATCATGACGCCGGCAGAGGCGCTTGCGCTCGGCGCCGATATACTCGTTATCGGCCGGCCAATCACCGGTGCTGGCGATCCGCGCGCGGCGGCCGAGGAAATCGGCCGCTCACTCGCGGCATGAACCCGAGATGAGCGTGCGCGTCAAAATCTGCGGGCTGTCCACACCGGAGACGATCGAGGCATCGGTCGCCGCTGGAGCCGATTATCTGGGCTTTGCTTTCATTCCGAAAAGCCCGCGCTACGTATCCTTCGAGACGGCTGGCGCACTCGCCCGCCACGTGCCCTCCTCGGTACTCAAAGTGGCGCTGACGGTCGATGCGGATGACGCAACGCTCGACGCCGCTGTGGCGGCGCTCAAACCCGATATACTGCAGCTCCACGGATCGGAGACGCCCTCACGCCTCAGGGAAATCAAGGCGCGTCACAGCCTGACCATCATGAAGGCCATTGGTATCGCTGAGCCGGAAGACGCTCTGAAGGCTGAAATTTACCGCGATTCCGCCGATTTGTTGCTGTTCGATGCCAAACCACCTAAATCTATGGCGGGTGCCCTTCCGGGCGGCAATGGTCTTGTCTTCGATTGGTCGCTCATCGCCGGTCACCGGCCGGAAACGCCCTGGATGCTTTCGGGCGGCCTCAATGCGGCAAATGTCGCCGAGGCGATCCGGATCACCGGCGCCGAGGCGGTCGATGTGTCGTCAGGTGTCGAGGATGCTCCTGGCCGGAAAAACCCGGAACTGATCGAAGCCTTCATTCGCGCGGCCAAGGCCGCGCGGTGAGGCGAACACGAATGAACGGAAAGTAGCGAGCGTGAGCCTGACGAAAGCAAATTCCCTGCGCGGCGGCCCGGATGAAAGGGGACGCTTCGGCATCTTCGGCGGACGGTTCGTTGCCGAAACGCTCATGCCGCTCGTGCTCGATCTCGACCAGGCCTACAAGGACGCCAAGGCAGACCCCGCCTTTCAAGCCGAAATCGAATACATGCAGCGCGACTATGTGGGTCGCGAAAGCCCGCTCTACTTCGCCGAAAGACTGACCGAACATCTACGTGAGAAGGCCGCCGCTTCCGGCGGCGAGGGCGGCGCAAAGATCTACTTCAAGCGCGACGAGCTCAACCACACGGGCAGCCACAAGATCAACAACTGCCTCGGTCAAATCCTGCTCGCGAAACGCATGGGCAAGACGCGCATCATTGCCGAGACGGGCGCAGGACAGCACGGCGTCGCCACCGCCACGGTTTGTGCACGGTTCGGCCTACCCTGCGTCGTCTATATGGGCACGACCGACATCGAGCGGCAGAAGCCGAACGTGTTCCGCATGAAACTCCTCGGCGCGGAAGTCATTCCGGTTACGTCCGGCACCGGCACGCTGAAAGATGCGATGAACGAGGCGCTGCGCGACTGGGTGACGAATGTCGAGAGCACCTATTACCTTATCGGCACCGTCGCAGGACCCCATCCCTATCCCGCCATGGTTCGCGACTTCCAGTCGGTGATCGGCGAGGAAACGAAACGCCAGATGATGGAGCGCGAAGGCCGTCTTCCCGACAGCGTGGTCGCCTGCATCGGCGGCGGGTCCAATGCGATGGGTCTCTTCCATCCTTTCCTCGACGATCCGTCGGTGAAGATCTATGGCGTCGAAGCTGCCGGACGGGGCATCGAGACGGGCGAACATTGCGCCTCGCTGAAAGGCGGTTCCCCCGGCGTGCTGCATGGTAATCGCACCTATCTGCTGCAGGACGAGGACGGGCAGATCAAGGACGGGCATTCGATTTCCGCTGGCCTCGACTATCCGGGCATCGGCCCCGAGCATGCGTGGCTGCACGAGTCAGGCCGCGCCGAATATGTTTCGGCGACGGACAAGGAGGCGCTCGAGGCCTTCCAGCTCTGCTCGCGCCTCGAAGGCATCATTCCCGCGCTCGAACCTGCGCACGCTCTCGCCTTCGTGACGAAGATCGCTCCCACCCTGCCGCGCGACCACCTCATGGTGATGAACATGTGCGGACGCGGCGACAAGGATGTGTTCGCTGTCGCCGACCATCTGGGAGTGACGCTGTGACAACGAGACTCGACAAGCGATTCGCCCAGCTGAAGCAAATAGGGCGTGCCGGTTTCGTGACCTTCATCACTGCGGGAGATCCCGATTTCGATACGACGCTCGGCATTCTGAAGGGGTTGCCCGGCGCAGGCGCCGACGTAATCGAACTGGGCATGCCCTTTACGGACCCCATGGCGGATGGACCTTCTATCCAGGCCTCTTCCCAGCGCGCGCTTCGCAATGGCGCAAGCATGAAGAAGACGCTGGAACTCGTGCGCCGCTTCCGCGAAAGCGATAACGAAACACCGATCGTTCTGATGGGGTACTACAACCCGATCTATCACATGGGCGTCGAGACCTTTCTCGGCCGCGCCATCGAGGCTGGCGTAGACGGGCTCATCGTGGTGGACCTTCCGCCCGAAGAAGATGATGAGCTTTGCGTGCCTGCGATGAAGGCGGGCCTCAACTTCATCCGCCTTGCGACGCCGACGACCGACGACAAGCGCCTTCCGGCCGTTCTCGCGAACACCTCCGGCTTTGTCTATTACGTCTCGATCACCGGGATCACCGGCTCGGCGAGCCCGCAGGCGCGCAATGTCGAAGCCGCGGTGAAGAGGATCAAGGGACATACCAACCTTCCGGTCGCAGTTGGTTTCGGAATCAAGACGCCGGAACAAGCCGCGGAGATCGCACGCGCCGCCGACGGCGCCGTTGTCGGCTCCGCCATCGTCGATGCGATCGCGAGGGAGATAGGCGACGACGGGAAGGTCAGAAATGGCGCCGTGGAGCGCGTTCTCGAATTTGTGGGCAAGCTCGCAGCCGGCGTTCACGCCGCGCGGGCGGCCGCCGCTGAATAGGGAGTTCAGCCGATGAACTGGATCAACAATGTCGTCCGGCCGAAAATCCAGCGCGTCTTCAACAAGAAGCAGCAGACGCCCGACAATCTGTGGCACAAATGCTCGAATTGCGGGGAGATGATCTTCCATCGCGACCTTGAGGCGGCGATGCGGGTCTGCCCGAGCTGCGACCACCATATGCGCCTCGGCACGAAGGAGCGCTTCGCCTCGCTTTTCGACAATGCCGAATATCAGATCGTGCCCATCGATGCCGTGGCTGTCGATCCGCTGAAATTCCGCGATCAGAAGAAGTATCCCGACCGCCTCAAGGAGGCGCGCTCCAAGACCGGCCGCGACGACTCGGTTACCGTTGCTCACGGACCGCTGGACGGCGTCGAGACCGTGATCGCAATCGAAGACTTCTCCTTCATGGGCGGCTCGCTCGGCATGGCAGCGGGTGAGGCCATCATTCGCGGCGCCGAAACGGCACTTGAGAAGAAGGCGCCCTATATTCTTTTCGCCGCTGCAGGCGGCGCGCGCATGCAGGAAGGCATTCTGTCGCTCATGCAGATGCCTCGCACGACGGTGGCACTGCAGCTTCTGCGCGAGGCAAGCCTCCCCTTTATCGTCGTGCTGACAGACCCGACGACCGGCGGCGTTCTCGCTTCCTATGCAATGCTTGGCGACATCCAGATCGCCGAACCCAAGGCGCTTATCGGTTTCTCCGGCCGCCGCGTCATCGAACAGACCATCCGCGAGAAGCTGCCCGACGACTTCCAGTCCGCGGAGTTCCAGCTCGAACACGGAATGATCGACATGATCGTTCACCGTCACAAGATGAAGGATACGCTGGCGCGCATCATAAGGCTCATGACGCACCGGCCGCGCAGCCCCCGTCAACAGAGCGCCAACGTACCGGCGAAGGTCACCGCACAGACGGCATCGTGAACGACAGTGTTTCCACCAGCGATGTCATTCTCGAAAGGCTGACGAAACTCCATCCGAAGCTGATCGATCTCTCGCTCGACAGGACATGGCGCCTGCTTGCGGCGCTTGGGCACCCCGAGCGTGCACTTCCACCGGTCTTCCACATTGCGGGAACCAACGGCAAGGGCTCCGTTTCCGCCTATCTGCGGGCCGCGCTCGAGGCGGGCGGATATGCCGTTCACAGCTATACATCGCCGCATCTCGTCCGTTTCCACGAGCGCATTCGTCTCGCGGGAAAGAGCGGGAGCGCACCCATTTCCGAGGAGCGCCTCTCCGCCATTCTCGATGAGTGCGAGAAAGCCAATGCGGGGGAGCCCATCACCTTCTTCGAGATCACGACGGCGGCGGCACTGCTCGCCTTTTCCCGCGCGCCAGCCGACGCTCTCATACTCGAGGTCGGCATGGGCGGAAAGCTTGACACGACGAATGTCGTCGACAAGCCGGCCGTCACCGTCATCACGCCTGTCGATCTCGATCATCAGGCGTTTCTCGGCGACACGATCGACCTCATCGCGACGGAAAAAGCGGGCATTCTGAAGCGCGGCGTGCCCGCGGTGATCGGGCCGCAACTGGACGAAGCGCGCGTCGCCATCGAGATTGCCGCCGAGAAAGCTGGTGCACGGCTCTTCATCCATGGGCAGGATTTCACGGCGCATGAAGAGGGTGGCGCACTGATCTATCAGGACGAGGATGGGCTGCTTGACCTGCCTCTGCCGCGTCTTCCTGGTCGCCATCAGATCGACAATGCAGGCGTCGCAATCTGCGCGCTTCGCAAATCGGGCATGCTGCCTCTGGAACGGCAAGCAGTCGCGCGGGCGATGACCGAGGTCGAGTGGCCGGCAAGGTTGCAACGGTTGACGAAAGGACCGCTTTTCGAGGTCATTCCGCAGGGAGCGGAACTCTGGCTCGACGGCGGCCACAATCCGGCGGCGGGGCGTGCGGTCGCGGAAGCCATGGCGGAGCTGGCACAACGCGACAGCGACGGCCACCCCCGCCCGCTGATCCTCGTCAGCGGCATGCTCGACACCAAGGATGCAGGCGGCTTCTTCGCACCGTTCCGCGGACTGGCTTCCCATGTCGAAACAGTGACGATTCCAGGCGCACCGGCGAGCGTTCCGGCAGAGACTCTGGCCAGTGCCGCCTCGCAGGCCGGTCTCGATGCACATGCCGCTCCGTCGCTTGACGAAGCGCTGCAACGCGCATCGCTTGCTGCGGGGCGCGCGACGCCGCGCATACTCATCTGCGGCTCGCTCTACCTCGCGGGGCATGTTCTTTCGGAAAATGGCTGAAAGAAAAAGGCCGGTCACGCGGACCGGCCTTTCCAGAGAATTCCTCTAGCAGATCAGAGCGCGCTGTCGATCCACTCGACGATCTTGCCCTTCGGGAGCGCACCAACCTTGGTCGCCGCAACCTGGCCGTCCTTGAAGATCATCAGGGTCGGAATACCACGCACACCATACTTCGTGGGCACGTTCGGATTTTCGTCGATGTTGATCTTGGCGACGGTGAGCTTGCCGTCATAGTCCTTGGCGATCTCTTCAAGAGCCGGGCCAATTTGCTTGCAAGGGCCGCACCACTCCGCCCAGAAGTCGACCAAGACAGGCCCACTTGCATCGATGACATCGGTCTCGAACGATGCGTCGGTCACTTTGTTAGTCGCCATTATCCTTATCCTTTCTGGCCGCCGTCTCCGTATCGGGACGCGGCACGCGCCAAAGCGCAAAAACGGGTACTGGTTCAGTTCGCTTGAATCTAGGAACGCCCCTCCACGAGGTCAAGGTTGCCCAATCGCCGCAGGTTTCGCCTGTTTCAGTACATTCTCCAGCATTTCCACGGGTAAATCCATGAGGTGCGGGCCGTCGGTCCAGAGCAGGCCGCAGCGAATCACATGATCCGGATAGATCTGCGCGAGAACGGCGCGATATGCGGCCATCTGAACGAGATAGGCTTCGCTGACCTGATCGAGTTCGCCCGGCGGAGGGCGATTCGTCTTGTAGTCGATAATGAAGAGCTCCTTCTCCGTCACGCAGAGGCGGTCGATCTGACCACCGACGAGGAGTGTTCTTCCGCGAAATTCGATGGTGCCGGTGACAGGTACTTCCGCGCGGCTCGACTTCGCAAAGACGGACGAAAAGCGCTCATCGTTTAGCACACGGAAAACAGCGCTATTGATCTCCTCCGCCGCCTCTTGCGAGAGACCGTGAGCGGGCAGCGCGAGGAAGCGGGCCGCCGCGCCGGGGCGCGCCTCGGGAGGAAGGTCGGGCAAGGTCTGCAGCAGGCGGTGAATGAGGCTGCCACGCTTGAAGCGCTTCGAACCGTCTTCGGCGAGAGGCGACAGGACGGCGGGCTCCGCAATATCCTCCGGTGGCAGACGCGACGGGGCGAGCGGGCGCGAGGGCGCTGGCTCTTCGGGTGCGTCCGTCGAAACCCAGGCCGGCAAGGACGGATGATCCGCACCGGCCGCCAGTTCTTCGGCTTTCACCTTGCGGCGCTGCTCGCCCTCGATGCGCCAGACGGTGCGCCCATCCGGAAGCTTCACTTCCTTCGCATCCGGAAGGAGCGCCTTCCGCGCGAGTTCGTACCAGCATTCCTCCGAAGGCGGATTGACCCCGCGATAGCCCGCGATATAGAGCCGGTCGCGCGCGCGCGTCATTGCGACATAGAGAAGACGCCGGTACTCAGCCGCCTGCAATTCACGGCGGAAGGCGCGCGCCGCGGCGCTTACCTCGTCCTCCTCCTTCTTGCGCACCGGCCAGAGCAGAAGTTCGGGTCCATCCTTCTCAAGCGGCGGCAAGGCGAGAAGCGCCGGATCATGCGCACCGCCCGGCGCGGCGCAGGTGTCCGGCATGAAGACGATCTCGGCCTCAAGCCCCTTTGCGCCATGCACCGTCATCACGCGAACTTCGTCGCGGCCCTGATCCATGTCGCGCTTGATCTCCGCCGCCCCGCGCTCCAGCCAGTGGAGGAAAGCCTCGAGCGAGGGCGCGTGGTTGCGTTCGAATTCGAGCGCCAGCGAGAGAAACTCATCGACCGGGTCCGCCGCATCGGGCCCAAGGCGCGCCAGAATGCGGCGGCGGCCTTCCTCGCCCGTCAGCACATGAGCGAAGAACTCGTAAGGCGGCTCGAAATCGGCGCGCGCCAGCAGACGCGACAGAAGCGCTTCGGCCTCCCTGTAGCGCGCATCTTCCGCCGCCTTCTCCCGCAGCGCCCTCCAGAGGGTGCCTTCACGCTTCCACGCAAGATCAAACAATGCCTGCTCGTCGAGACCGACGAGCGGCCCCTTGAGAACGGTTGCCAGCGTCAGGTCGTCTTCCGGCAGCAGCACGAAGCGGCCAAGCGCGATGAGGTCCATCACCGCCATCTGCTCGGTAAGGACCATGCGATCCGCACCGGCGACAGGAACGCCACGCGCCTTCAAGTGCCGCACCATCTCACCGACAAAGGCGTTGCGGCGGCGGACGAGAATGAGGATGTCACCGGGCCGGATCTTGCGCCCCTTGGCGGTGAGTTCCTCCCCGTTCACGAGCCATCCATGGACCGTATCCGCGATGCGCGAGGCGAGGCGCGAGGTCGGCGCTTCACCGGTCATGTAGTCGAGCGGCGCATCCCAGGGGCTCGCTTCTTCGCCCTCTTCCGGCTCTTCCAGCTCCCACAGCTCCACGAGGCCGGCATCGAGATCGCGATGCGCGATATGGGGATCGAGATCGCCGGAGGCAGTCAAGCCGTTGCGGGCTTCTTCCAGCGCGAAGACACGATCAACCGCGCCAAGCACTTCCGGCACGGAGCGGAAGGAGCGCGTGAGCGGCACATAGTCCCAGAGAAGTTCAGCCGCCTTCACGCGCTTCTCGAAATAGCGCTTCATATCGTCGAAGCGCTTAGGGTCCGCGCCCTGGAAGGAAAAGATCGACTGCTTCTCGTCGCCGACGGCAAAGATCGTGCGGACGACATCGCGCGCGCCGCTGCCGGAAAGAAATTCGTCTGCAATGCGCGCGACGACATCCCATTGCTCGGGGCTCGTGTCCTGCGCTTCATCCACCAGAATGTGGTCGATGCCGCCATCGAGCTTGTAGAGCACCCAGGGCGCCATGCTGGATGTCGTCAGCAGCGCGCGCGTCTTCGCGATCAGGTCATCATAGTCGAGCAGCGCGCGGGCCCGCTTCGCCGCCTCGAAGGCATCGAGGATGGCGATGGCAATCGCCATGATCGCTTCGGTCGCCTCGGCGACGCGAATTGCACGCATGCGGCCGACGAGCGAGACGATGCGCGCCTGTTCCTCCTCCAGCGCTTGGGCTGCCGCGGGATTCGCCTCGCCGAGCTTCTTCGTGATGAGTGTCTTGCGCGGCGCCATTTCCTTGGTGAGGAACATAGCGATGTAGTCATCCACATGCTCCGCGCGCGCGGGCTCTGCCAGAAAGGCATGAAGAAGCGCCGCGCGGTCGCCATCCGTTTTCGTGCCGCCTGAGAGAACGTCCGCCACGGCTAGCATCTGCGCTTCCGGGAGCGCGGCAATTTCCGCAAGAATGTCATCTACGCTCACGTCCGGCTCGGCAGAAAGCGCGGCACGCACCGCCTGGCAAATGCCGTCAAGACCGCCGAAACGCTCAAGCATTTTCTGGAAATTGCTTCGCTGTCCCGTGATCTCGCGAAGGAGCTTGCCAAAGGCGAGTTCGTCCACGCGGGAAACGATATGGGCGAGCGCAAGGCCAAGCGGCGTGCCGGGCTCCGCACCCGCGCGAAGAAGCACCGTATCCCGCACCTCTTCCATCAACTCGTCGGCGCTGCGCTCGTCGAGAATCTCGAACTGGGGCGGCACGCCCGCTTCGAGCGGGAAGCGGCCCAGAAGCCGCTCACAAAAGGCGTGAATGGTCTGGATCTTCAGTCCGCCGGGCGTTTCGATGGCGCGGGCGAAGAGCTTTCGTGCGGCCTCGAGCGTATCCTTGCCGGGCTTGCGGCCCTCGATACCTTCAATCTCGGCAGCGAGTTCCGCATCCGGCATCGTCGCCCAGCCGCCGAGACGCTTGTAGAGACGGCCCGCCATCTCGGCCGCCGCCGCCTTGGTGAAGGTGAGACAGAGAATGCGCTGCGGGTCCGTGCCCGCAAGAAGGAGACGCGCAACGCGTGTCGTGAGCGCATGCGTCTTGCCGGAACCTGCATTGGCGGAAACCCAGACCGATGTTTCCGGGTGCGAGGCGCGGCGCTGCGCGTCGTCCGTGCCGCTCGTTTTTCCCGCCGCGCCGCTCATTCCGCATCGTCTCCGGCGGACGACCATTCCTTCACGCGCGCGAGATGATCGTAATCGCCATAGCGGCCCCAGAACATGGGGCGCGGGCGAGACAGATAAGGCGTCTTCACATCTTCATACTGGCGCAGAAGATCGACCAGCCAGCCATAGGTCGCCTCCGCGAGATCGCCGCCTTCATCCGGCACCGCGCGTATTTCGCCCGCCGTTTCACCGCCTGTCAGACGGAGATAGATCATGCGGCCGGCGCGAGCGGAGGGAACGGGCGCGCCCTCTTTCGACTTTTCGCGGAAGCCGCCGCGCGCTGCCATGGCGGCCTCAAGCGGCAATTGCGGCGCGAGGCCTATTTCGACCTGTTTCACGCTTGGGAGCGCGCCCGTCTTGTAGTCGATAATGTCGAGTGTGCCGTCCTCGCGCAGATCGATCCTGTCCGCCTTGCCGACAAGCGTGACGGGATGCGCAAGCGCACCGATCGAGATTTCACCCCTCGCTTCCGCCCAGGCGCGGCGAAGGCCTTCGCGTTCTTCGCGCTCATGCTCCACGATCCAGCGCGCGATGCGCTTGAAACGCGGCCACCAGAAGGCAGCGACGCCCGGACGATCCAGCGCATCAGCGAAAACCTCTTCGCCAATCCGTATGAGTTTCTCGAAGACATCCTCCGGCATCGCGTCCGGGTATGCGTCGACGAAACGCTCCAGCGCTTCATGGATGATGTTGCCGCGTTCGGCGGCGGCTATGTCGGCATCGAGCGGGTCGAGCACGGGAAGACGCAAGATGCGGCGAGCATAGATTGCATAAGGGTCGCGGATCAGCGTTTCGATCTCGGTGACGGAAAGGCGGCGTGGCCTCGCATCGAGCGGCGGCATGGGACGCGGGCGGACGGGATCGAGAATTTTCTCCGGACGGTCGATCTCCTGCGCCCATTTCCACCAGCGCGATGCTTCTCCATTTGCCTCAAGGCCGAGGCCCCCGCGTATGCTTTCGAGACGGAGCCACCAGCGGGAGGCGACCGTGGGCGCGCCCTCGACTTTCAACGCACGGGTGAGGATCGCTTCCGGTGCCGAAGCACCTTCCACAAAATCATGTGCGGCGAGACCGATACGCCGCTCCGGCGGCTCGAGGCCCATGGCGGCGCGCATGGGCCGGTTGAGCCAGGGATCGATATTCGCCTCCGCAGGCCAGGTGCCTTCGTTGAGACCGCCAAGGATCATGCGATCCGCATGCTGCAAGCGCGCCTCGAGCGGGCCCCAGATGAAGAGCCGTGGATGCGCACCCCAGCGCGGGCGCAGAACGCGAGCGGAAGAAAGCTCGTCGAAGAAATAGGCATAGGAACCGGGATCGATCTCGCCGAAGGCGGGCGCCGCTTCCGCAAGCTCGCGGATGAAATCGGATGCTGCTTCGCCCGCCTCGCCCTTCCAGAGGCGGGACGCGCCTTTTTCTTCCGCCGTTTCGGCGAGACGCTCCGCCGCTTCCGCATGAGCGAGAACGAGTGCTGCCGCCTCTCGTCGCGCCGCCATCGCGTCACTTAAGGGCGCTACGCAACGCTCGATCCGCGCGATCAGTTTTTCGAAGCGCTGCAGACGCGCTTCCTTTCGCGAAGCGTCGTCCCCCTCTCGCAGCTCTTCCTTGCGCATCGCCTCGCAGGCGGCGCGAAGGCCCGCAAGCCCCGGAGCCGGGCGCGGCCCGCGAAGCAGCGCCTTCTCAAAGGAACGAAGTTCGGCGCGGAAGGAAGCGGGGTCGCCTCCCGCTGCCGCCAGCGGATGTTTCAGACAGGCAAGCAGCGGGACAGGCGCAAATTCCTCCGCCACCATTTCCGCGACGAGACGAAGAAAGGCGACGGGCGCGGTGTTCCTCAAGGGCTCGCCGCCGGAATCGTTCACCTCGACATTCCAGCGGCGAAGTTCCATCGCAACGCGGCGAGCAAGCTTTCTGTCCGGCGTCACCAGAGCGGCAGTTCTTTCCGGCGTTTCCAGCGCATCGCGCATCATGAGCGCGATGGCCCCTGCCTCATCGCGTTCGCCAGGCGCCTCCATCATGGTGAGCCCGGAAAAACCTTCGGCGGCATGGCCTTTCAATCCGTCGAGACGGGAAAGCCACTTCTCGGTCGTCTCCGCCGGGCGGAGAGCTTCCGACATGATCTTCACACGCATGGTGCCGCGGACCGCATTCTCCGCACCGGGCCATAGCTCGACATCGGCACGCTCCGCGCGAAGATGTGCGAGGAGCTTCTTCAAACCATATTGCGGATGGGAGGCAGTGCCGGGATCGCCGATCGCTTTCCAGCTTTCTTCATCAAGATCGAGATCGAGCCCCGGCAGAACGACGGCGCCAAACGGCAGGTGCGCGACGACGCGCAAGAGCTCCGCTGTCGCAGGGATCGAACCCGTCGAGCCCGCCGCAATGACGAGACCTCGTGGCGGCGCGCTTTCCCACGCGGCGGCCTGCGCGCGCAGCAGATGATTGCGGCGCTCGGCCTGCTCCATATAGCCGAGGCGCGCGAGCTCTTCCGGCCAGCGGGCGGTGAGCACCTGAAGGAAATCCAATGTGATCTGCCAGTGATCCGCGAATTCCTGCGGCACAAGGGACGCAAGCTGCGTCATGTCCGCGCCTTCGGTGAGGACCATGTCGAGGAAGCGCCCGAGATCTGCGGCGAGCCCGAGAGCGCGCACTTCGTCCTCGCCGCCTTCGGCCGCGATCATGCGCGCGAGACGAAGCTGGCGTTCGAGCGCAGGCATGGCAGGAGGCAGATCGAGCGCTGCTGCGCCAAGGCCCGCGGGATCGAGAACGAGTTCTTCCTCATCGACATCGCCCAGCGCGCGGATCGCCGGGAGAACCATCGCCGCGCCGCCGCCCGCGCGGAGAAAGGCGTCGCCCAGCGCACGCACGGCACGGCGCGTGGGCAGGAGGATCGTGGCGTCCGCAAGCTCCGGCGAACCCGCGAAGCGTCCGCCAAGCGAAATATCGGCGACAAGCGCCGAGGCCAGCCGTTCGAGAAACGGCGTGCCGGGCGGCATTGAAAAAAGCGTCAGGGAATCGGCCCTCATGGGCAACATGGTAGCGCGTCGGCGCCTACAAATCCCGCAGGAAGGCTTCCGCTTCGGCGAGATCGTCCGGCGCGCCGACATGCATCCACACGCCCGTCATGCGCTGGCCGAAAAGCGTGCCTTTTTCGATGAGGCGGTCCCAGATCAGATTGGTCGAAAAGGGACCATCCGGCCCCTCCGAGAAGAGGGCAGGCTTGATGACCTGGACGCCCGCGAAGACATGAGGGGCGGTGGAGGAACCCTCGCGGCGCGTGAGCGCGCCGAAGGGGTCCATCGTGAAATCGCCACGGCCGACAAAGCCGATGGTGCGGGCGGCATCCGCGATCATCAACAGCGCATCCATGCGCTCCGGGTCGAAGCCATCGATCAGATTACGCAGGTTGGAGCCGAAGCCTTCCACCCAGACGGAATCGGAGTTGAAGGTGATGATGGGATCATCGCCGAGAAGACCGAGCGCCTTCTTCGTTCCGCCGCCCGTATCCAGCAGCTCAGCACGCTCGTCCGAGATGACGATGCGGGGGCCACCCTTTCGCCGCGCGAGATGCTCTTCCAGCATATTGGCGAAGTGATGGACGTTTACGACCGCCTCCTCGATGCCCGCCTCTTCCAGACGGTCGAGAACATGATCGATGAGCGGGCGGCCGGCGAAGGAGACGAGCGGCTTCGGACGCGTATCCGTCAGGGGACGCATGCGCGTGCCCTTGCCCGCCGCCATGACCATTGCGCGTTTGATCTTCATGAGCGCACCGGAAGATGCCTGTCGAGCCATGCGCGCAAGGGCGCGAGCGCGGGATGCGCGAGGTTGCGCGAGAGATAGTCCATGGTGCGCGGCATATGCGCCATGTATTGCGGCTTGCCGTCGCGCTTCAGGAGGCGCGGCCAGAGACCGATCAGACGAAGCGCGCGCTCCGCACCGAGCACGGCATATGAGGCGCGGAATTCTTCTTCATCGAAGCCTGCGAGTTCACCCTTCGCGCGCGAAACATAGAGCGCGAGCATGGCCTCTTCGCGCTCCACCGGCACATCGCGGCGCGCATCCTGCAGGAAGGAGACGACGTCATAGGCCCGATTGCCGATCAGCGCATCCTGATAATCGATAAGGCCGACACGGGCGGCACCCGAACGGGCGCCGAGCCAGAGCATGTTGGGCGAGTGATAATCGCGCAGGAAAAGCGTTTCCACGCCCGCATCGACATGCGGACGAAGGGATGTCCAGATTGCGTGATATTCCTCGCGCATTTCCGGCGTCGCCTCGCAGCCGAGCACGACCGGAAAATACCAGTCAAGCAGCACGTCGAGCTCCGCACGGAAAACGCTGTCGTCGAAGCGCGGCACTTCATGCGCCGTGCCGTCACCGACGGGAAGCGAGCGCGGCGCGGGTACGGATTGAAGACGCAGCAGCGTTTCGATGCCCGCACGGTAAAGCTCGTCGAGCGGCTCACCCGAAGGCCCCTCGCCCTTCTCGATCAGTGCGCCATAGACGTGATCGCCAAGATCCTCGAGCAGCAGCAAGCCATGCGCGAGATCCTTTGCGATGATTTCCGGCGCGGCGAGACCGAGCGAACGCAGATGCTCGCCGACGGCGACGAAGGGACGAACGTCTTCAGCGAGATGCGCGATGCGGCTATAGGCAGCGCGGCCTTCGATGACAGGCGCGTCGGGACCGGAGGGCCAGTCCATAAGCACGGCGGGGCGGTCATCGAGAGAGAGACGCTCGTAGCGGCGCGAAGAGGCATCGCCCGCAAGCGGACGGCGCTCGGCCTTTTCCCAGCCTGCTTTTTCCAGGAATGCACGGATCGTTTCTTCGCGCGGCTTCAAATCGTCAATCCTTCGAGACGCGCGGCCCAGCTTCCAAAACCTTCAAGGCGCGCGTGACGCATGCCTTCTCTCACGAGAGTGAGGGAGATGTCGAGACGGTCATGCGAGAGGCGGCGCATCTCATTTTCCGCGCGGGAGGGCCATTCGACGAGGACGGCGCCCTCATCCACGGCCTCGGCGAGGCCCAGCTCGCGGAGCTCGGAGGCGTCCTCGATGCGGTAGAGGTCGACATGTGTGATGAGGAGCGCGGGGCTCTCATAGGTCTGGACGAGGGTGAAGGTGGGCGACGGAACGTCGTCGGCAAGGCCGTGCTCCCCGAGGTGCGATTGCACGAGCGCGCGGGCGAGCGTCGTCTTGCCGGCACCAAGATCGCCGCTCAGCAGGATGAGATCGCCGGGTGCGACGAGACGCGCGAGCGCCGCCCCGAGGCGCATGGCCGCCGCCTCGTCGGGGAGCTCGAAATCAAGGATTGCCGCCGCTTTTTCGTCCATCAGGACTTGTAGCGCGGCGGCAATCCTGGCGGCAAGAGCCTTCGATCAGGCGGCCTTGTGCTTCTGATCTTCCGTAACCGGATGAACCAGGCGGAAGGAAATGGCGAGCCTGTTCCACATGTTGATCATGCCGATGGCGACGGTGAGATTGACGAGTTCCTCTTCCGAAAACTCGGCTTTCGCGATCTCGTAGACCTCGTCCGGCACTTCCGTTTCGCTCACCAGCGTGACGGCTTCCGTCCATTCGAGCGCCGCGCGCTCACGCGCCGAATAAAGCGGCGACTCGCGCCAGGCGCTCAAAAGATAAAGCCGCGCCTCGCTTTCACCGAGTTCGCGAGCCTCGCGCGAATGCATTTCGAGGCAGAAGGCGCAGCGGTTTATCTGCGAGGCACGCATCTTCACCAGTTCGAGGAGGGAGCGTTCGAGGCCGCATTGGTCGGTATAGGCCTGAAGGTCGAGAAGGGGCTTGTAGGCGGCGGGGGCAGCCTTGTGAGGGACGAGACGGGGGACGAAATGCGTGCTCATGAGAGGGCTCCTTGGCGGTCGGAAACGGTCGCTTCAGGAGACAAGACGAAGGAGAGGCAGCGCCTGTGACAGGGGCTCTTTTATCCTCACCCCCCGGGGACAAAGGAGCCTCAAAAGAGGCCGACCGTCATCGAAACGTCACAAAACCGTCACATGACCCGCCGGTCAGCGGATGCAGGGGAAAACCGGGGACAAGCCGCCGCCCCTCCCCTTGCCGCCGGTTTCCCGGCGCCCCCTCGCATTCGCCATAATCACACTCCCCACCGGCGGGACAGATCGCCGCGCGGCCCACAAAAAAGTTGACGCTGGCGTCATTTTTTGGCGTGTTAAAAACCGAGGATCATGGACATGAGCGGCCTTGCGCGCGGCTGCGGCCTGCGCGTATGGAGGGAGCCAAATCCCTCAAAAGCGGGTATAAATTGCCCGATTGCGTAGTTTGCCTCCGCATATTTTGCGAGGTGCTGCGGGTGGGGCGGCCAAGGAGGACATCCCGATAGCGGAGACCCCCTCCCCGAACGAGCTTCCGCTCGTTCGACCCTCCCAACTCCTTGGTGGTTTGTCCGCCAAGGCGGACAAATGGGGAGGGTGGCCACAAGTAAATGCATGAGTCATCCGTCTACGGATGAACTTGGCCAGTTGGCTGCTCTCGCGGGACAAGCGAGGGGCAAGGGAGGAAGATGGCGGACGACATTCTCATTATCGGCGCGGGCCAGGCGGCGGCGCAGGCCGTGCAGAGCCTTCGCGCGGAAGGCTTCGAGGGGCCGATCAGACTTTTCGGCGACGAGCCCTACGCGCCCTATCAGCGCCCGCCCTTGAGCAAGAAGTTCCTTGCCGGCGAGATCGGCTATGACCGCGTGGAGCTGAAAAGCCAGGACTTCTACGAGCAGGCCAATGTGGAGACGCATTGGGGCACGCGGGTGACGGAGATCGACCGCAAGAACAAGCGCGTGCTCACCGGCGACGGGCGCGAATTTCCTTACGGCAAGCTCATTCTCGCGACGGGAAGCCGCGTGCGCGAATTGAACGTGCCGGGCTTCGAACTCGAAGGCGTTCACTATCTGCGCAATATCGAGGATGTGAAGTCGATCCAGTCGCATTTCCGGGAAGGCGCGAAGATGGTCGTCGTGGGCGGCGGCTATATCGGCCTCGAGGTCGCGGCCGTGGCGGCGAAGAGGGGCATCGACGTGACCGTTCTCGAAACGGCCGACCGCGTGCTCGCGCGCGTGGTGGACCCCATCGTCTCGCATTTCTACGAGCGCGTTCACCGCGAGGAAGGCGTGAAGATCGAGACGGGCGTGACCGTTTCGGGCTTCGAGGGGAAGGACCGGATCACCGCCGTCACTTCCGGCGAGGGCAGGAGCTATCCCTGCGACTTCGTGGTGGTGGGCATCGGCATCATTCCGAACACGGAGCTTGCGGCGGAAGCGGGCCTCGAGGTTTCGAACGGCATCGTGGTGGACGAGTTCTGCCGTACGTCGGACCCCGATATATGCGCGGCGGGCGACTGCACCAGCCATCCCAACGCGGTTTACGGACACAGGCTCCGCCTCGAAAGCGTTCACAACGCGATCGAGCAGGGAAAGACGGCGGCGGCGACGCTGGCCGGCAAGGAGAAGCCCTATAACCAGGTGCCCTGGTTCTGGTCGGACCAGTACGACCTGAAGCTGCAGATCGTGGGGCTCTCGCAGGGCTATACGGAAGCGGTGGTGCGTGGCGACCCGGAGAACACGCGCAGCTTCGCCGTGTTCTATCTGAAGGACGGCGCGCTTGTGGCGGTGGACGCGGTGAACCGCGCGCCGGAATTCATGATGTCGAAGATGCTGACGCAGAAGAAGGCGACGCTCGACCCTGCACGCATCCGCGACGAGAGCATCAATGTGAAGGAGATCGCGGGCTGAACCCGCGGCATAACGATAACAAGGAAGGGCGCGGAGGCGTTTCAGTTCAATGGCGAAGGTTACCTATATCGAAGACAACGGCACCGAACACACGATCGACGTGCCGAACGGAACGACGCTGATGGAAGCGGCGGTGAAACAGGGCATTCCCGGCATCGACGGCGATTGCGGCGGGGCCTGCGCGTGTGCCACCTGCATGGTCTATGTGCCGGAGGAATGGCTGGGTAAGCTGCCGGAAGTCGAGACGATGGAAGAGACCATGCTCGATTTCTGCGAGCGGCGCGAAGACAATTCGCGGCTCTCCTGCCAGCTCGTCGCGAGCGACGCGCTTGACGGCATCCGCGTGAAGATGCCGGAAAGCCAGCACTAGGGCTTTAGCGCCCTCGCCCCTCGCTCGTCATTGCGAGGAGGCCGTCAGGCCGACGAAGCAATCCAGAAGCGGCAAACTTCACGTTTGCCGCTTTTTGATTCACGCCCGCTTGTATCGCCTCCGGCGATCCCGAGGGCAGGCTCCGACACGGAGGTGCGGAGGAGAAGACTATCCAAATCAGAACAAAAGACCGTGAACCTGCGGAGGTGGTCGCCAACGGATCAACGTCGTATATGCTTGCCGAGAAGCATCATTCCTTGGGGGAGGAGGAAATGGGGTGGGAAGCTTTTCCGCAATCAATTCCAGACTGGATCGAGATTCTCGACGACACCAACACCAAGTTCTTTCTGGGGCTGGCATTTTCCTGGTACGCCATCGAGCGCGTCGTGAGCATCGTCAAGAAGATCCGGAACTACGGCCAGATCCCCTTCCACAAGGGCTATGGCGTAACATCTGCCATGCAATGTTCCATGAACATGGCGATAGCACTCATGATTTCCGTTGCTGTGTTTGAGGCAGTCGTTAACGGGGCCGAATTCACCGGGCGGGCACTGGGTGTGGCGCAAGCGCAGATCGTCGCCGACGCCTATACGCCACTCATCATCACCGCGAGCCTCGCTTCACTATCACTTATCATTTCCGTCTACTGGTCTCTGTTCGTTCGTCACCGAAATCACGAAGCGTTCAAGCTGGACTTTCGCACCAAGCTGGCAAGGTTCAGAACAATGTTGAAGGATCGCGGTGTATCGGACGTGGAGGTGCTGGCCATTCCAGCCTTTTCTCTCGGCTCCACCTTGTTCGTCTGGGTTGGGCCTCATGTTCTCGGCCTGTCTTAGTATTCGCCTCCGCGGAAGCAGGTGAAGCAATCCATCGGACCTCGTCACCCGTAGCAACCCTCCTATGGATTGCCGCGTCGCGGCTGCGCCGCTCCTCGCAATGACGAGGGGGGAAGCGCGGCGGATGACGCGACAGAACTGAAGATGCTGCGCCGCTCATGGACCCCGGCTGTTCCCGGCTTTCGCCGGGACAGGCGCCGGGGTGACACCGAGCTTACGTTTGGAGTTTGCGAGAGACGCCGCGCGCCGCCTAGATCAGCTGCAGCGTGACGGCGGCGAGGAGCGCGTAGCGTCCGAACTTCGCGAGAGCGACGAGGAGGAGGAAGCTCCAGAGCGGTTCGCGCAGGACGCCCGCCGCGACGGTGAGCGGATCGCCGATGAAGGGTGCCCAGCTGAGCAGCAGCGACCAGCGCCCGTAGCGGCCATACCAGCGGGAGGCGCGCTCCAGCGCGGCGGGACCGGCCGGAAACCAGCGGCGGTCGCGAAAATGAAGCGCGGCGCGGCCCAGCGCATAATTCACGAGAGAACCCAGCACATTGCCCATCCCCGCGACGAGGACGAGCGCGAGGGCCGGCTGCTCGCCCGCGAGAAGAAGGCCCACGAGCACGGCTTCTGACTGGGCGGGGAGCAGCGTCGCCGCGACGAAGGCCGCGAGGAACAAGGCTGTATAGGCGGAAAGTCCGGGCACGCATGAACTCCGGCGGGAGGGCTCCGCGGTTCTCCCACGGGCGGCGGCGCGGGAAAAGGGGAAAGACTGAGGGGGATCGCTCCGAAGCGCGCCAGCGGCGAGAGGCCGCAGGGCCTCATCGTGTGAGCGAACTTCGATCCGCGGGTGTGTCATATAAGATGCATTCATGGTACATCTTTGAACGGACATCGTTGGCAGCGGGGCGCGGATGGGTTTAGGATTCGCCGCATCGGCACGGAAGGCGCGGCAGGCGCCCGGCGAGGCCAGAGGCCCGGCAGGAGGAAGCGCGGTGGCACGCATTCCGGCGCGGGAGGCAGAGGGCGGGAAGGCATCGCCGCGCGCAGGCGCGGCGGCGGGAGTTCGCGCGGCCATCGGTCTATCAAGTACGAACAAACGGAACCCCGGGGCCGCCGCCCCGACGGGCGCGCAGGCGCGCGCCGCCATCGCCGCCCCATGACAAGGCGGCTTACAGAGAGGGGAGAGAGATGAGCGATACGAGAAAACTCTGGACGCTGCTCGGCGTGCTTCTCGTCGTTTCCTTCAGCGTGCTGCTCTGGAGCGGGACGCGCATATACGAAGCGGCACCGCCCATGCCCGAACGCGTGGTGGCGGCGGACGGCACGGAAATCTACAGCCGGGCCGAAATCGAGAAGGGGCGGCAGGTCTGGCAATCCATGGGCGGGATGCAGCTCGGCTCGATATGGGGCCATGGCGGCTATGTGGCGCCGGACTGGAGCGCGGACTGGCTCCACCGCGAGGCGATGGCCCTGCTCGACGGCTGGGCGCGGGCGGAAGACGGCGCTCCTTATACGGAGCTCAATGCGGAGCGGCAGGCGGCGCTGCAGGGGCGGCTTCGCCCCCTCATGCGGACCAACACATATGACGCGGAGACGGGAACGATCACGCTGGCCAGCGAGCGGGCGCAGGCGATCCGCGAAGTTTCCGCTCACTACGAAAGCCTTTTCGGCGACGACCCGGCGGCGGCGGAGCTGCGCGAGAACTACGCGATGAAGAACGGCACCGTGCCCGACGCGGAAAACCGGCGCGTGCTTTCGGCCTTCTTCTGGTGGACGGCCTGGGCGGCGGGAACGGAACGCCCGAACGACACCATCACCTATACGAACAACTGGCCGCACGAGCCGCTGATCGGCAACAAGCCGCCGGCCAGCACCTTTCTCTGGTCGGCCTTCAGCGTGACCTTCCTGCTGGCGGGGATCGGCCTTCTCGGCTGGCACTACGCGGTGACGCATGGACGCGAGGAAGCGCCGCCCCGGATGCCGGAATTCGACCCGATGCAGCATGTGAAGGCGACGCCCTCCATGCTCGCGACGGCGAAATATTTCTGGGTGCTGCTCGCGCTGTTTCTCGTGCAGATCCTGTTCGGCGCGATGACGGCGCATTACCAGGTGGAAGGACAGCTCGTCTATGGCTACGAGATGGCCGAGGTGCTGCCCTATTCCATCACGCGGACATGGCACACGCAGCTTGCCGTGCTGTGGATCGCGGTGGCCTGGCTCGGCACGGGGCTCTATATCGGGCCGGCGGTGTCGGGCCATGAGCCGCGCTTCCAGCGGCTCGGCGTCAACTTCCTCTGGGTCTGCCTCCTCGTCATCGTCGTCGGCTCCTTCGCGGGGCAGTGGTTCGCGGTGATGCAGACGCTGGGGCTCGAGAACAATTTCTGGTTCGGACATCAGGGCTGGGAATATGCCGATATGGGCCGCTTCTGGCAGTGGTTCCTGTTCATCGGGCTGATGCTCTGGCTCACGCTTGTGGGCCGCGCGCTCTGGCCGACGCTGACGCAGAAATCCGAGATGCGCTCGATCATCGGGCTGCTGTTCCTCTCCACCGTCGCCATCGGCCTCTTCTTCGCGGCGGCGCTGATGTGGGGCGAGCACACGCATATCTCGATGGTCGAATACTGGCGCTGGTGGCTCGTGCATCTGTGGGTGGAAGGCTTCTTCGAGGTCTTCGCGACCGCGGTGATCGCCTTCCTGTTCACGCGGCTCGGGCTGCTGCAGGCGAAGACGGCGACCGTCGCGGTGCTCTTCGCGACGATCATCTTCATGGCGGGCGGCGTGCTCGGCACGCTGCACCATCTCTACTTCGCAGGCTCGCCGACGCCGGTGCTCGCGCTCGGCGCCAGCTTCTCCGCGCTCGAAGTGGTGCCGCTCGCCTATATCGGCTTCGAGGCCTATCACACCTACCGCCTCGGCGGGGCAACGCCCTGGATGAGGCGCTATCGCTGGCCGGTGATGTTCTTCATCGCGGTCGCGTTCTGGAACCTTGTCGGCGCGGGGCTTTTCGGCTTCCTCATCAACCCGCCGCTCTCGCTCTACTACATGCAGGGACTGAACCTGACGCCGCTGCACGGGCACACGGCGCTCTTCGGCGTCTACGGCATGCTCGGCATCGGGCTCGTGCTCTTCTGCCTGCGCGGCATGAAGCCCGAACTCTCCTGGCATGAGGGCATACTGAAGACGAGCTTCTGGTGCCTGAATATAGGGCTGGCGCTGATGGCGCTGCTCACGTTGCTGCCGCTCGGGACGATGCAGCTTTTCGCCTCGCTCGAACATGGCTATGCCTATGCGCGCTCGGCGGAGTTCATGCAGCAGCCCTTCGTGGACCTGCTGGTGTGGATGCGCGTGCCGGGCGACACGATCTTCTCGATCGGGGCGCTCGCGCTCGTCGTCTTCGTGGCGGGGCTCTGGCTCTTCCCGAAGCGCGAGGACGAAGTGCCGGTGCGCAGCGAGAAGGAGAGCCGCCTCGGCGCCCGCGCGGGCGAGTGAGGCGGAAAGGACGACAGGGAAAGGGCGAGCCGGATGATCGAGTTCTATGCCGAGATCCGGCTCGTCCATATCTGGAGCGTAATCTTCAGCGGCTCGCTCTTCTTCCTGCGGGGGGCGGCGCTTCTGGCGGGCGAAGGGACGGCGCCCGCCCGGATCGCGATGTCGATGCCGGTGAAACTCGCGAGCTATACGATCGACACGGTGCTGCTGACCGCCGCGCTGATGCTGATGACCATCGTGCAGCAATATCCCTTCATCGATCACTGGCTGACCGTGAAGGTCGTGCTGCTCTTCGTCTATGTGGGGCTCGGCATCGCGGCTTTCCGCTTCGCACGGACGAGAGCGGAACGCGCGGGGCTCTGGGCGGCGGCGCTCATCGTCTTCCTCTACATCGTCAGCGTGGCGCGGGCGCATGACCCGGCAGGCATCTTCGCAGGGTGAGAAAATGGACGATCTGACGCTTGCGCGCGTGCTTCACATTCTCGCGCTGGTCCACTGGATCGGCGGCGTCTTCTTCGTGACGGCGGTTGTGCTGCCCTCCGTGCGCCGCCTCGCGCAGGCGGAGAAACGCGCGGCGACTTTCGAGGAGATCGAGGGGCGGTTCGCGCCGCAGGCGAAAATCTCGGTGACGCTGGCGGGGCTGACCGGCTTCTACATGACGTGGAAGCTCGATGCCTGGTACCGCTTCGCGGAAGCGGATTATTGGTGGATGCATGCGATGGTGGCGGTCTGGGCGATCTTCACCGTCGTGCTCTTCGTGGCCGAGCCGCTCTTCCTGCATGACTGGTTCCGCGCCCGGGCCGCGCGCGACCCCGACGGCACTTTCCGCTTCGTGCAACGCGCGCATGCCGTGCTGCTGACGGCGAGCCTCGTCACCATCGCGGGCGCCATGGCCGGCGCCCATGGCTGGTTCGTCTTCTAGAAGCCGGGCGCCGGGCAGCGCGAGGTCAGTCCGCCGCCGTCTTAATCAGCAGCCTGGGCGAACTTGTCCGATACCTGGCTGAGGTCGTGCAGCTTGAAGGGGAGCTGGCGGATACGGGTGCCGGTGGCGGCGAAGATCGCATTCGACACGGCGGCGGAGACGACGGGCGTTGCCGGTTCGCCGAGGCCGCCGATGGGCGCATCGCTATCCACGAAATGGACCTCGATCTCCGGGCATTCGGAGAGATGCAGCATCTCGTAGTCGGTGAAGTTCGTCTGCACGACGGCACCGTTCTCGATGCTGATTTCGCCATAGAGAGCGGCGGTGAGCCCGTAGATGATGCCCGATTCCACCTGCTGTGCGGCGGTGTCCGGATGGACGACGAGGCCGCAATCGACAGCGGCCACCACGCGGTGGATGCGGGGAGAGTCCTCGATCGAGACTTCCGCCACTTCCGCAACGATGGAGCCGAAGCTCTGCTGCACGGCGATACCGTGGTAGTGGCCTTGCGGCAGTTTCTTTCCCCAGCCGGCCTTTTCCGCCGCGAGCTTCAGCACGGCGGCATGACGCGGCTGGTCCTTCAAGAGGGCGAGACGGTATTCAAGCGGATCGACGCTCGCGCGATGCGCAAGCTCATCGAAGAAGCTTTCGGAGAAGAAGGTGTGCTGCGTATGCGCGACGGAGCGCCAGGGCCCGCGCGGAATATGCGTCGGCACCTCGGCATAGCGGATCGACTGGTTCGCGATGCCATAGGGAATATGCGGCGCTTCCTCCGGATCGTCCTTGTAGACGTAGAGATTTTCGTAAGCCGTTGGATAGCCGTCCGGGCCGACGACCGCGCGGATGCGGCTCGTCACCGCCGGGCGGTAGGCATCGTGCTGGATATCGTCCTCACGGGAGTAGACGAGCTTCACAGGCGCATCGACTTCCTTCGCGATGATGGCCGCGAAGTCGATCTCGCTCGGGAAATCGAAGAAACCCTCGCGAAGCGGGATACGGCGGCCGAAACCGCCGCCAAGCAGCATCGGGTGCACGGTGACATTGTCGAAGTCGATGCCGGTGACGTCGGCGATGCGGGCGCGGGTGCCAAGCGGGTCCTGAACGCCGACCCAGACATCGGCCTTGCCGTCGCGAATCCAGACGGTGCAGTTCATCGGCTCCATGCAGGCATGAGCGAGATAGGGCACGCGGTATTCGGCGGAGACGATTTCGGCACCTTGCGTTTCAGGCGCGGAGGAGAAGACGGAGGCGGCATCGCCCACTTCCTTGTCCTCTTCCGTCTCGCGGGAAAGCGCCTCTCCTTGCGCGGCGAAGATCGTTTCCGAGGAGACGTTCACCTTGCCGCCGGCGTCGAACTCGACGTCGAGAGCGGCGGCGGCTTCCTTGGCGCGCCAGTAATTGTCGGCAACGACGGCAACACCGCCCGGAAATTCGACCACCTTCTTCACACCACGGCGCGAAAGCACCTGCGAGGCGTCATAGGAGACGACGGTGGAGCGCGAGACGGGGCCGAGCTTCACCGCGGCATAGAGGAGGCCTTCCGGACGGGCATCGATACCGTATTTCGCGCTGCCATCGACCTTGCCCGGAATGTCGAAGCGGGGGCGAGGCGTGCCGACGATCGTGTATTCGCTGCGCGGTTTGAGCTTCGGCGAGGCGGAGGGCGAATATTCGGCGGCTTCGGCGGCAAGCTCGCCATAGGTGGCGCTCTCGCCCTTCGGCCCCTTGACCATGCTCATCGCGGCGGTGCATTCCGACGGCGAACAGTTCCAGCGCGTAGCGGCGGCCTTCAACAGCATTTCCTTCGCGGCGGCGCCCGTGGTGCGCATGCCGTGCTGGCCGGTGTAGCGCACCGCCATGGAGCCGCCCGTGATCTGCAGGTTCATGAACTTCGCGACCCGGTACCATGCGGCGGCGTTCAGCCCCTTCAGCATCGGGGGCACGCCCTCCCCCGGCACGAAGCGATTGCCGAGCGATTCATTCGCGAAGGCGGACTCGGCAGGCGCCTGTTCGGCGCGCACCAGCGACCAGTCGGCATCGAGTTCCTCGGCCGCCATCATGGCGAGCGCGGTGATCGTGCCCTGCCCCATATCGGCATGGGGCACATAGACGGTGACCGTGTTGTCCGGCGCGATCTTGAGCCAGGTGGTGACGAAGCGTTCGCCGCCAGCCGAGGCGGCGGCATCGGCCTGTGCACGGCGCGAGGGCCCCGACGAGGTGTAGCCGATGAGGAGCGCGCCGCCCGCAACGGCGCCACCGGCGATGAGGAACTGACGGCGGGTGGGTTTTCCGAGTTTCATGTGTCTTTCCTCGCTCAGGCCGATGTGACTTCGCGGATCGCGGCGCGGATGCGCGGATAGGTACCGCAGCGGCAGACATTCGTTATGGCGGCGTCTATATCTTCATCCGTAGGCTGAGGATTTTCGGCAAGGAGCGCCGAAACGGCCATCAGCATGCCCGACTGGCAATAGCCGCATTGAGGAACCTGTTTCGCGACCCAGGCGGCCTGAAGGGCGGAAAGCTCGCCCTCGCCCGCGCCGGAGGAGGCGGCAAGCGCCTCGATGGTGGTGATTTCCGCGCCGTCCACGACCTCGACCGGGGTGACGCAGGTGCGCATCGCGACGCCATCCACATGGACGGTGCAGGCGCCGCAGGCGGCGATGCCGCAGCCGAACTTCGTGCCCGTGAGGCCGAGTTCGTCGCGGATGACCCAGAGAAGCGGCATCTCGGGCTCGACATCGAGCTCGTGGCGCTTTCCGTTGACGGTGAGGGAAATGGGCATGGGCGACCTCTTCTGGCTGGTCCGGCTGGAGGCTCATATGCGGGAACTGACCAAAAGTAACATTTCGGTCATTCGGTCGCCAGCAGGAAATCCCTCCTCACGGCTTCGTGAAGTCAGGCGGCGGGGTTTTCATGACCTGTAAAAGGACTAGTTTCGCTGGAGTGCGAAAGCTTCTTAAAGGAGAGTCCCCATGACATCATTTTCCCGCCTCGCGCCGCTGGCCGCCGGGAGCTGCCTTCTCGGCGCACTTATCGCCGGGCCAGTCCTTGCCGACAATCATGCGCCGCTCGCGACCGCAACCTTCAAGGCGCAGGGCGCCGCCGACATCGGAACGGCGGACCTTGCCGAGGGACCGGACGGCGTCGTCATCCGCGTGAATGTGGAGGGGCTGACCCCGGGCTGGCATGCGATCCATTTCCACGATACGGGCGACTGCTCGGACGAAGGCTTCAAGAAGTCAGGCAGCCATGTGCATCACGACGAGAAGGAGCCGCACGGGCTTCTGAACCCCGAAGGGCCGGACGATGGCGACCTGCCGAACATCCATGCGGCGGAGGACGGCACGGTGAATGCGGAACTCTATTCCGACCGTGTGACGCTGACCGCCACGGAAGCGGACGACCGCGCCTTCCTGCTGGACGAAAACGGATCGGCGCTCGTCATCCATGAAGGGCCTGACGACCACAAGAGCCAGCCGATCGGCGGCGCGGGCGGACGCGTTGCCTGCGCGGTGATCGAGAAGGTGGAGTGACCCCCTACCCGCAAGGGAGAGGCGGTTATCTGTCGAGCTCGGGATAGTGGCGGAAGATGCCGTCACCGAAAGGCTGGCGGCGGGCGCTTTTCAGATAGGCGGCGATCTTCGGGCGTTTCTTCACCGAGGCATGTAGCGACGAGACAAGGGGCCGGCTTTTCAGGAGCCGGCCCATTGCTTTTGGGAAGGCGTATTTGAGACCGTCGACCGTGTGGAAGAGCGAGAGGTCGGCATAGGTGAGCGACCTGCCGACAAGGTGCGGCTTTTCCTTCGTCGCGCCGTTCGCCTCCATCACCGCCTCGAACCAGTCGAGGAATTTCGGGATGCGGTGGCCGCGGAACTCCTCCGCGCGGCGGGCTGCTTCCTTCTTCTGATCCTCGTAATAGAGGCCGACGCCGATCGGATGATGCACGTCATGGGCCTCGGCCACGAAGTCGGTGATGGTGAGCTCGATCTGATGCGTCCAGAGCGCGGCCACTTCGGACTTCGGCGCGAGCCGCAAGCGAGGGCCGAGATAGAAGAGGATCGCCGCGACCTGGCCGACCATCACGCGCCCGTCGCGCAGGAAGGGCGGCGCGAAGGCAGGATGCTTCGTGCCCTCCGCCTCCATGAGCGCCAGCATCTCATCCATGCCGCCCTCGCGCTCGCGGGCGACATCGACGTAAGGCGCGCCCGCCTCTTCGAGCGCGAGGCGGACATATTCGCCCCGGCCGGGAATGCCCGGCCAGTAGAAGAGTTCGTAAGGCTTTCGGCTTTTCGCTGCGGGCATGGGAGGCCTCCTTCCGTTCCACCATCCAAACAGCAATGGGCGGCGGCGGGAAGGGTTCCTGCCCAAACAGGCGATCAGAGCACGGCCTGCCCCAGAGGACTTTCCTGTAAGGCGTCTCGCAATGACGATTGGTGAAGATGCAGTGTTTTCGCCGGGATGACGTTCGCTTTGTGAAAGCGGAAGCCTGACGGATCAGCCCGCTTCCACGCGCGTCGGCGCGGGCGCGGAAGTGACGCCCGCGGCGGGCGGGGCGGCGCGGACCGGGAGATGACAGGTGACGCGGGTGCCGACATCGGGCGCGCTTTCAAGCGTCACCCAGCCGCCATGCAGCTCGACGAAGGAACGCACGAGGCTGAGGCCGAGGCCCGCGCCCCGGCGGCGATCCGAACCGCCATGCGCCTCGAAGCGGTCGAAGACATTGCCCTGAAATTCCGGCTTGATGCCGATGCCCGTATCCTCGACATAGAGCTCGACCGAATTTTCATGCCGTGCGGCGCCGATGACGATGCCGTCGCCGGGGCTCGTGAAGGCGAGCGAGTTGGACAGCAGGTTGATCATGATCTGCTTGATGCGCTTTTCGTCCGCGCGGACGGTGCCGATATCCTTCGGACATTCGACCTTCAACGTCACCTTGTTCTTCTGAGCGGGGCGCTGCGCGAATTCCTCCGCCGCATAGATCACCTCCGAGAGTTCGACATCCGAGAGATCGAGCGTCATGGCGCCCGCCTCGATGACGGCGAGGTCGAGAATGTCGTTCACGACATCGATCAGCGTCTCGGAGGATTCGAGAATGCCCTGCATGTATTCGTGCTGGCGCGGATTGAGAGACCCAAACATTTCCGTCTCGAGAATTTCACCGAAGCCGAGAATATTCGTGAGCGGCGTGCGCAGCTGATAGGAGACGTGGCTGATGAATTCGGATTTCAGCCTGTCCGCCGTTTCGAGCGCGTCGTTGCGATCGCGCAATGCCTGCTCCATGCGCGTCGAATCCGTGACATCCACATAGGTCATGAGGGTCGCGCCATCCGGCAGCGGCACCATCGCATAATCCACCACCGTACCGTCCGGCCGGTCGAGACGGCCCGTCTGCGGCGTGCGCATGCCGGACATGCCGGTGACGCCGTTTCTGAGCGTTTCCCATTCGCGCTCGTCGGACATGAGCGGACGGCAGAGCGCGATCAGCTCGTTCACATGCGGCTCGCCTTCGAGCTTTTCCTCGTCCAGCGCCCAGATCTGCAGGAAGGCGGGATTGAAGAGCTTGAGGCATCCATCGGAGCCGAAGACCGCGACGCCTTCATAGAGATGGTCGATCGTCTCGCGCTGTACGCGGGCGAGCGTGTTGTAGGAACTTTCGAGATTGAGCCGCTCGGTGACGTTTTCATAAAGATAGATGACGCCGCCGAAGGGATGGGCCTGGGCGAGCAGCTTGACGGTGCGCCCGTCGGGCAGATGCCAGAACTCCTCGACCGGCTCCGTCGACGTGTAGATCTCCATGCGGGTCTGCTTCCATGCCTGGAAATTCGCCTGTTCCGGCAGACGGCGGCGCGCGCGCAATTCGTCGAGGATCTCGCTATCGGAGGGGCCGCCGTCGAGCCATTGCGGATCGAGACCCCAAAGCGTCTCATAGGCGCGGTTGCGGAAGGTGAGATGCTTGTCCGGACCGCAGATCGCGACCGCCGTCGTCACGCGGTCGAGGGTCGCGGCATGGCTTTCGATGTGGCGGCGGAGTTCGGCCTCGGCCTCGTCGAGCGCGGAAACGTCGATCGCGATGCCGGCGATGCCGTCGGACAGGCGCTGCTCCACGATGTCGAGCGAACGGCGCTCGCCCGCCATGATGGCGTGGCTGCGCTCGCGGGCGCGGGAGCGGTCGAAAAGGGCGCGGCGGAGCGAGGAGAGAGTTTCCTCGCCGAGAAGTTCGAGACCGCGCGTGACCGCGTCTTCCGGCGAGGCGGCATCGACCGCGCGGGCATAGGCCGCGTTCACCCAGACGAGATCGCCCCGCTCATCGCGGCGCCAGGCCGCGAAGGGGGCCTGCATCAGATGTTCCTCGAAGCGGCCGCGGCTATACTCCGCCTGGCGGAGGCGCTCCTTCAGGCGCGAGACCTCCGCGCGCTCGCCCGTGACGTCGCGCAGCCAGAGAACGGCGAGCGCGCCGGCGGGGCGGCCCTCCGCCTCGAAGGTACGTCCGTCCGTGGACTGAACATGGAGCGAGAAACGCGCGCCGCGCGTGCGCAGGCGCTGGACCGCCGTGTTGAGGCGGCCCGCATTTTCAGGCTCGAGCCGCGTCAGCAGATAGTTGAAATCGAGATCGCCCGACGAAGGATCGACCAGCGTCGCCGTGGAGCCGACGATGCGGGGCCGGGCCTGGAAGGTGCCGGGCGCGGCGCGGAGCGATTCCGGCGTCCAGATGAAGACGGCATCGGGCTCGGCGGCGAGGATCGATTCCGCCGCGTCGAGACGCGCTTCGAGGGCGGCAAGGCTCGTCTCGCGCTCCAGCGCGACGCGGCGCGCGGCGCGGGAGGCGCGAAGGCCCGTGATGGCGGCAAGGAGACCCGCGAAGGCGAGGCCCGCGGCAATGGCGAAGGAGGTGGCGACGGCGGGTTCGGCAGCGGCTTCCGCGGGAAGGCCCAGAACGGCGAGCTGGTCCATGAGGCCGGGTGTGCTTGGCTGTTGCAGCGCTTCCTGCGCGGCGGCGGCGGATGCAAAAAAAGCGGCGCCCAAGGGTAAGGCCAGGGGCAAGGCGACCGCGCCAAGCGCCGGGACAAGACCAGCCCTGCGCCGAAAAACGCCCTTTTTCCGGCTTTCTGCCGCCTTCAACACGCGCACAACCCCTTCCGCCTTGCGCACCGCCCCCTCAAGCGCGAGCGGGCGCAAATCACCGGCCCCGGGGAGATACTACACCACGGGCGAGTCCAAGGTGAAACGGGTTGAACAAAAAGAAGCGCCGCAAACAAAAAGCCCGGCGTTTCCGCCGGGCTTTTATCGGATAAGTCAGTTTCGCTCAGTAGCGGTAGGTGTCGGGCTTGAAGGGGCCTTCGACCGGCACGCCGATATAATCGGACTGCTTCTTGTTCATCTTTTCGAGCTTCACGCCGATCTTTTCGAGATGGAGGCGGGCCACCTTCTCGTCAAGCGACTTCGGCAGCACATAGACCTTCTTCTCGTATTCGCCCGGCTTGGTGTAGAGCTCGATCTGGGCCAGCGTCTGGTTCGTGAAGGAAGCCGACATGACGAAGCTCGGATGACCCGTCGCGCAGCCGAGATTCACGAGGCGGCCCTCGGCGAGCAGGATGATGCGCTTGCCGTCCTGGAACTCGATCTCGTCCACCTGCGGCTTGATGTTGTGCCACTTGTAGTTCTTCAGGCCGCCGACCTGAATCTCGCTGTCGAAGTGGCCGATGTTGCAGACGATGGCGCGGTGCTTCATGTTGCGCATGTGATCGACGGTGATGACGTCCACATTGCCGGTGGTGGTGACGAAGATGTCGCCGCGCGTCACGGCATCGTCCATGGTCGTCACTTCGTAGCCTTCCATCGCGGCCTGAAGCGCGCAGATGGGGTCGATCTCGGTGACGATGACGCGGCAGCCGGCCTGGCGCAGCGAAGCGGCGGAGCCCTTGCCCACGTCGCCGAAGCCGGCGACGACGCCGACCTTGCCCGACATCATCACGTCGGTGGCGCGGCGGATGCCGTCCACGAGCGACTCGCGGCAGCCATAGAGATTGTCGAATTTCGACTTCGTCACGCTGTCATTGACGTTGATCGCCGGCCAGAGCAGCGTGCCCTTCTTCTGCATTTCATAGAGACGGTGGACACCGGTGGTGGTCTCTTCCGTCACACCCTTCACGCTCTTCGCGATCTGGTTGTACCAGCCCGGCTTGTGCTTGAGGCGGCGCTTGATCGCGGCGAAGAGAACTTCCTCTTCCTCATTGCCCGGCTTGTCGAGGAAGGCGGTGTCGCCATCCTCGGCGCGCTTGCCGAGATGGATGAGAAGCGTGGCGTCGCCGCCATCGTCGAGGATCATGTTCGGCGTGCCGCCATCGGCCCATTCGAAGATGCGGTGGGTGTATTCCCAGTATTCCTCGAGGCTCTCGCCCTTCACGGCGAAGACCGGGATGCCGCGCGCGGCGATCGCGGCTGCGGCGTGGTCCTGCGTCGAATAGATGTTGCAGGAGGCCCAGCGGATGTCGGCGCCGAGATCGGCCAGCGTCTCGATGAGCACGGCCGTCTGGATCGTCATGTGGAGGGAGCCCGCGATGCGCGCGCCCTTCAAGGGCTTCTTGGAGCCGTATTCCTCGCGCGTCGCCATGAGGCCCGGCATTTCGGTCTCGGCGATGTCGATTTCCTTGCGGCCCCAGTCGGCAAGGTTGATGTCCTTGACGACGTAATCATGCGTATCGGCTTTTGCGGCTTGGCTCATAAGGCTCTCGCGCTCCTCTCATGCGTTCGGATTGTGAGTTCGGCCACCCGCGAAAGGGGCAGCGGACCGGCGCGCAACGAGGTGCTGCGCCAGCCGGTACTGGCGTCGTGATGGAGGCCTTATAACAAGGCCGGGGCAAAGGGGCAAGGCTGATATAAAGAAATGTTTATATGTTTTTACGGCGGGCCCGGCGAGGCGATCTGGCCCCGCATTTTCCCGGAAATGGCCCCATATTTCTTACCTCCGAGGTCATGGACCCGAGAAAGGCCCTGAGGCAGAAGATGCACGGTGCCCACAGTTCGGAAACGAGACCCATGACAAAGCCGCTTCATCCGCTCGACCTCGCCACGCAGCTGACCCCTTCCGGCGAGGGCCGCCTCACAGGGCGGACCTCCGAGGCCTACTGGAACATGATGGGACCCTTCGGCGGCACCACGGCAGCGACGCTGCTCCGCGCGGCGCTGGAGGCTCCGCAGCGCCTCGGCGACCCCGTGGCGCTCACGGTCAATTTCTGCGCGCCCATCGCGGAAGGCGCGTTCGAGATCGGCCTGACCGAGGCGCGAACCAACCGCTCGACGCAGCACTGGACGATGGTGCTGTCGCAGGAGCATGGCATCGCGGCGACGGCGAGCGCGGTCTTCGCGAAGCGGCGGGAGACCTGGGCGCATCAGCCGGCGGAGCGCCCCGCCCTGCCGCCCGCCGAGACGCTGCCCCGGCTCGAAACGGAAGGGCGGAATGCATGGCTGCAGCGCTACGAGTTCCGATTCGCAGAGGGGCCGATGGTGCTCGATCCGCGCGCCGACAACGACCCGGCAAGCGCCTATTCCGAACTCCATGTTCGCGACCTGCCCGAACGGAAGCTCGATTTCGTGTCGCTTGCGGCGCTGACGGATATATTCTTTGTACGGATATTTCAGGTGCGCGGAAGGCTGGTTCCGGCGGGGACAGTATCGCTCACGAGCTATTTCCATACGGACGCGGCAGGGCTCGAGGCGCAGGGAACGAAACCGCTCACCGGCACGGCGGACTCGAACGTGTTTCGTCAGGGCTTCTTCGACCAGACGGCAAAGCTCTGGGGCGCGGACGGGACGCTTCTCGCGACAACGGTGCAGACAGTCTACTACAAGGAATAGTCAGACGGGGATGGTCAGTCGCGCTCGCCGAAGCCGTCGGCGACAAGCGCGACGAGCGCTTCAAGGGCGGCATCCGCGTCCGGGCCCCTCGTCTCGATGCGGATGCAGCAGCCCGGCGCAGCCGCGAGCATCATCAGGCCCATGATGGAGGTGCCGGGCACCGTCTGACCCTCGCGGGAGACGAAAATCTCCGCGTCGAATTTTTCCGCCGTCTGCACGAATTTCGCGGAAGCGCGGGCATGGAGGCCCCGGTTGTTCACGATCTCGACTTCGCGGACATGAACGTCCGGCTTTTCCTCCGCAGCCCCCACGTCTCAGGCTCCGTCGCCCGCGAGGACACGGCTCGCAATGGAGATATATTTGCGGCCGGATTCCTGCGCCTGATCGACGGCGTCGCTCAAGGTGGCGCTGTCGCGGACACTGGCGAGCTTGATCAGCATGGGCAGGTTCACGCCCGCGATCACCTCGACCCTGGCCTTGTCCATGACGGAGATGGCGAGGTTCGAGGGCGTGCCGCCGAACATATCCGTCAGCAGGATGACGCCATCGCCGCTATCGGCGGCGGCGACGGCCTTGAGGATGTCCTTGCGGCGCTGCTCCATGTCGTCGTCGGGGCCGATGCTGATTGCCGCCACCTGGGGCTGCGGACCGACGACATGCTCCATCGCCGCCACGAACTGCCCGGCCAGCTGACCATGCGTTACGAGTACCAAACCGATCATCAACAGCCCTCAATGCCGCATTGAACGGGAGCGCGCGCCTTCCCTGCGCATGCCGCCGCTTTCGCCCCCGCGAAGGGGCGTATCGTGACCCCAATCGCTCGTATATGACAAGTGTTGCGATGCAACAATCGGCAGTTCACCGGGCAAATCGCACAATATCGAGGCAGAAGCGTCAGGCGCGGGGCCCCAGACGGCCATCGTCGCCCGGAAAACCGCTATCGGGCAGGGTTTCGAGCGCCAGGCGGAGCTTCGCCGCGGCGGTACCGTCGAAGGCATGGAGAGCGATGACGGGCAAAGGGCGGCCCAGAATTTCCTCGAAGCGGGGATCGGGCAGACGCGGCACCTCGTCGCGGGGGACGAGATCGACGATGAGGGCAAGCGGCGCCTCCGAGAGGCTCGGCACGGCAACGAGGCCGAGACCCCTGAGTTCGAGCGTGCCCGCGAGGGGCGCGGGCGCGCGGGCGAGAAGCCCCTCTTCCTCGATATGAAGCACCACCTGATCGTCGGCAACGAGGCGCGTTTCACCGCTCCGGTCCTCGCGGATGAGGCGGAAGGCGAGATCCGACTTGCCCGCGCCGGAGGGTCCGCGCAGAAGCGCCGCGCGCGCGCCGCAGGCGATACAGGTTCCGTGCATGTAGAGGGAGGCTGCGTTCGCCATGTCTATCCGCGCCGCTTCACGATGCTTCGGGGAGTTCGACCGTGAAGCAGGCGCCCCGTACCTCGCCATCCTTCATGCGGTTGCCAGCGACGATCGTGCCGCCATGCGCCTCGACGATCTGGCGCGAAATGGCGAGGCCGAGGCCCGAATGCTCGCCGAAACTGTCCGGCCGGTCGGTGTGGAAACGGTCGAAGATGCGCTCGAAATTTTCCGGCGCGATACCCGGCCCCTCATCCTCCACGCGAATGAAGATGCGCCCGCGTTCACGCGACGCGGAGACGCGCACCGTTCCGCCCTCCGGACTGAAGGAGAGCGCGTTGTCGATGAGGTTGCGCACGACCTGACCGAGCCGCGTATCGAAGCCCTTGACCACCATGCCTTCGCGGCCGGGCGCGCCTGCATCGATATCGAGCTTCACACGGGCCGAGCCTGCGGCACCCGTTTCGTTGAAAAGGTCGCAGACGGTTTCGAGGAGCGTGACGACATTCACGTCTTCGAGTTCGCTGCGCGAGAGTTCCGCATCGAGTCGCGAGGCATTCGAAATGTCCGAGATGAGACGATCGATGCGGCGTACATCCTCCTGGATGATTTCCATCAGGCGGTCCTTCTGCTTCTCGTCCTTTGCGAGACGGAAAGTCTCGATGGCGCTCCTGAGCGAGGTGAGCGGGTTCTTGATCTCATGCGCGACATCGGCGGCGAAACTCTCGATGGCATCGATCCTGTTGTAGAGCGCGTTCGTCATGTCGCGCAGCGCGCCCGAAAGATCGCCGATCTCGTCGCGGCGGCCCGTGAAGTCCGGTATCTGGGCGCGCGCATTCTTGCCGCGCCGCACGATCTCGGCGGCCTGGGCGAGGCGGCGCACCGGCTCGGCGATGGTGCCCGCGAGAAGAACGGAGAGAAGGATCGTCACGCCGAGCGCAACCAGAAAGACCTGCAGGATGGCGACGCGTTCGGCACGGACGATGCGGTCGATGTCGCCGCCGCGTGTGGAAAGCATCAGCACGCCCAGCACCGCGCGATAACGCTGGATCGGCACGGCGACGGAGACGATGAGTTCGCCGCGATCGTTCACGCGTTCCTTGCTCGAGGCCTGCCCCGCGAGCGCCGCCGCCACTTCCTCGTACATGGTGCCGTTCTGGCTGCCCGCTTCGCGGAAGCGTTCGAGATTGCGTCCGGGCAACATGCTGCGGCCCCATTGCAGCAGACGGTCGAGGAGATCGCCTTCATCCGCACCCTCGGGCGGGGGAAGCTCGAAGGCGACGATCTGGCCGGAGGCGGTCAACTGGCGGGAGTCGAGAACAAGCCAACCCTCCTTGCCGTAGAGCCGGGCGCGGGTGCGCGTCGGCAGGACAAGACGGCGCAGGATCGGAGCCGCGGTTTCCGGGTTGATCGGCACATCATCCTCGATTGCCGCACCATCCGCATTGCCGGGCGGCGGCGCGAGGATGACCCCCGCGGCGAGCGGGTCGATGACGGTGGCGCCGGGCGCCGCGGTCGCGCCCTGCGCAATGGCGCCAGCAATGATTTCCGCCTGGGTGAGAAGGCTCTGGCGGCGGGCATCGATGAGGCCTTCGCGGAACTGGTTCAGATAGAGGATGCCGGAGAGGAGCACGAAAAGCGCCGCCACATTGAAGGCGACGATGCGGCGGGTCAGACTCGAGAAACGGCCCCGAGCGAGAAAACCCCGGAAATTCGCGAGAAGACGCGAGAGATCGGCCGGCAGACGCGAAGCGAACCCCCGCAAGCCGGAGCCCCCGCGCCGCGGCGCCGGGCCATGCTCCGCGCCGTCGCGGATCTCCTCCTCGGTGAGGCTCGCCATGTTTTTCCTACCGGCTCGCGCCAGGATCTCTCCTCTTCGATGCAGGGCGCCGCCGCTCAGGCGTCGCGATATCTATAGCCGACGCCATAGAGCGTTTCGATCGCATCGAAACTGTCGTCCACTTCCTTGAATTTCTTGCGCAGCCGCTTGATGTGGCTGTCAATGGTGCGGTCGTCCACATAGACCTGATCGTCATAGGCGGCGTCCATCAGCGAGTCGCGGCTCTTCACATAGCCGGGCCGCTGGGCCAGCGCCTGCAGGATCAGGAATTCCGTGACGGTGAGCACGACCTGCCTGCCATCCCAGGTGCAGGTATGCCGCTCGGGATCGAGCACGAGCTTGCCGCGCTCCATCACCTGATTGGCGGCACCCTCGGCCTGCGCGCCTTCGGCCCGCGGCGCGGCGCGGCGCAGCACCGCCTTGACGCGCTCGACCAGCAGGCGCTGCGAGAAGGGCTTACGGATATAGTCGTCCGCGCCCATCTTGAGGCCGAAAAGCTCGTCGATCTCATCATCCTTGGAGGTGAGGAAGATGACGGGCAGGTCCGACTTCTGACGCAGGCGGCGCAGAAGCTCCATGCCATCCATGCGCGGCATCTTGATATCGAAGACGGCCACATCCGGCGGGTTGGCGGCAAGGCCCGCAAGGGCAGCCGCGCCATCCGTGTAGGTCTGCACGTGATAGCCTTCGGATTCGAGCGCGATGCTCACCGAAGTCAGGATATTCCGGTCGTCGTCGACCAGAGCAATGGTCGGCATTGGCCCCCGTTCCTTCTCGCCCGTCTTCTCGCCCATCTGGCCGCTCTGGCCAGACTGGCCCTTCTGATCCCGGTCGTTCCGGACCTCTTGCATGACATACCCCGCTCTCAGAACGCCGCCCAGCGCGGCATCGAGGCTTAGGGTCGCTTTTGGCCCAAAATGTGGCGGCAGTATAAGCACTTGGGAGGGGCGGCGCCACGGGGAGACAACATAATCAGGGGGCGCGGGAAAAAGCGCCGGAGGAGGCCTGCCCGTTTGACAGTCCGTTTGACAGGGAGGCGCGGGCCCGCCATGAGAGAGGAAAGGCATGGGCGCCCAAAAGCCCCATGCGCATGCAGAACAAGACCGGGGGACATCCATGCTGAAGCGCATTCTGATGGGGGCGGGCGCGCTCATTCTCATTCTCGCGGCGGTGGTGATCGGCCGGACGCTCATGGTCGCGCCGCTGGATCTCGCCCAAGCGGGCAAGGCCGACAGCATCGACGCGGAACGCGCGGCCCAACATCTCGCCGAGGCGGTTCGTTTCGAGACGATTTCCCATCAGCGCGGCGCGAAGGCCGCGGATATCGCGCGTTCGGAGGCAGCCTTCGAGGGCTTCCGCAACTGGATTGACGCGACCTATCCGGCCTTCACCGCGGCCACCTCCCGAGAGATCGTCGGCGGCGCGACGCTTTTCTACACCTGGGAAGGAACGGACGCCTCGCTCGACCCGGTTCTCCTGATGTCTCATATCGACGTGGTTCCCATCGCTCCGGGTACGGAGGAAAAATGGGAGCATGCGCCCTTCGGCGGCGTGATCGCGGACGGCTATGTCTGGGGGCGCGGCACGATCGACAACAAGGGGTCGCTTGTCGCGATGGTGGAAGCGGCGGAGCTGCTTGCCGCGGAAGGTTTCCGCCCGGTGCGCACCGTCATGTTCGCCTTCGGCCATGACGAGGAAATCGGCGGCGGCCAGGGCAACAAGGCCCTGTCGGAACTGCTGCAGGCGCGCGGCATTCGTCTCGCCTGGGTGAAGGACGAAGGCGGCGTGCTGGGCCAGGGCCTGCTGCCCGGCGTGAACGCGCCCGTCGCGATGATCGGCGTGGCGGAAAAGGGCTCGATCTCGCTCGATATCGTCGCCTATTCGAAGGGCGGCCATTCCTCGATGCCCTCGCCCGCGGCGCAGACGGCGATCGGAAGGCTGGCGCGCGCGCTCGACCGCATCGGCAACAGCCCCTTCGAGGCACGCGTGGACGGCGCGACGCGCGGCATGATCGAAAGCCTCGCTCCCGCCGTGCCGTTTCTGCAGCGGATGGTCTATGCCAATCTCTGGCTCTTCGAACCCGTGGTACGCGGCGTGATGGAGGGCAATCCATCGAGCGCGGCGCAGCTTCAGACGACGATCGCGCCAACCATCGTCGAGGGCGGCAACAAGGAAAACGTGCTGCCGCCGGAAGCGCGCGCGGTGGTGAATTTCCGCATCCATCCGCGCGACAATGCGGACAAGGTGATCGAGCATGTGCGCGAGGCGATCGGCGATCCGGAGGTGAGCGTGGAGCCGCTGCCCGGTATCCGCGAGGCCTCCAGCGTTTCCAACATCGAGGGGGAAGGCTTCGAGCTCATCACCCGCGTGATCGGGGAGACCTTTCCCGGCGTCATTTCGGCGCCCTATCTCGTGGTCGGCGGCACGGATTCGCGCCACTATCTGCCCATAACGGACAATGTTTTCCGCTTCATCCCCATCCGCATGGGGCCGGACGACATGGCGCGGTTCCATGGCACCAATGAGCGCGTCTCGGTCGAGAATATGGGCGAGGCGGTCGCCTTTTATGTACGGCTGATGAAGGCGCTGAACGAGCAGGACGCAGCGGAATAGGGACGTCAGCGGCGCTTGCGGAGAGAAAGGAAGCCGCAAGCCCCCCGCAGCTGCCGCAAAAAGCGGCAGGCGGGCTTCGCGGGAGTGCCGCTTCGTTAACCAAAGGCCCGTTTCGGGCAAATAAAACCGGCACTTTTCCCGGACGGGACGAGGCGCTGCGGCGAAAGCGGGGACGCATCGCCGCACCGCTTGCAAGCGGCTCGCAAAGCGGTTGCGCCGCCCAAGGCCGGGAACTATGTTGACGCCGATTTTCCGGGGCGCCGCGGGCCCGTCCAGAAAGGGCGTGGCCCCGCTTTTGCTTCGTTTCAGGCGAAAATTCGCCGCCGGCCAGCGCAATCCTGCAGGAAGCGCGCGACCCATGATAGAGTTCGGCCCCGGCCGCAAGGCGGTCCGGCGGCGGTCAACAACTGGATGAAAGGCCCAGGCGGGCCAACCAAGGACCACGAGGAGAGAAGCGTGAAACAGACCGGGCCCTACATCAGCAAACATGGCGCCGAGAAAAGCGGCTTCAAGAATCTCGCAGCGACGCACTGGAACTACCGTCCGGCGGCGCTCTACGAGGAAGCGATCCGCCGGGGCGAAGGCGAAATCGCCGCCAACGGCCCGCTCGTGGTGAAGACCGGCGTTCACACCGGCCGCTCCGCGAAAGACAAGTTCATCGTCCGCGACGCCTCCACCGAAAAGACCGTCTGGTGGGACAACAACAAGTCGATGACGCCGGAAGCCTTCGACCTCCTCCACGCCGACATGCTGAAACACGCCGAGGGCAAGGAACTCTTCATCCAGGACCTCTTCGGCGGCGCCGATCCGACCCATCGCCTCGCGACCCGCGTCTACACGGAATACGCCTGGCACTCTCTCTTCATCCAGAACCTCCTCATCGAACCGAAGCCGGAAGAACTCGACGACTTCCTGCCGCAGTTCACGATCATCGACCTGCCGAGCTTCGAAGCCGATCCCGAGAAGTACGGCGTGCGCACCGGCACCGTCATCGCCTGCAACTTCGCCAAGCGCATCGTCCTCATCGGCGGCACGTCCTATGCCGGTGAAATCAAGAAGTCCGTCTTCTCGATGCTGAACTACGACCTGCCGGCGAAGCGCGTCATGCCGATGCACTGCTCGGCGAATGTCGGCGAGGAAGGCGACACGGCGATCTTCTTCGGCCTTTCGGGCACCGGCAAGACGACGCTTTCGGCCGTCGCCACGCGCACGCTGATCGGCGACGACGAGCATGGCTGGTCGGAAAACGGCGTCTTCAACTTCGAAGGCGGCTGCTATGCGAAGATGATCAAGCTCTCGGCCGAAGCCGAACCGGAAATCTACGCGACGACGCAGCGCTTCGGCACCGTGCTCGAGAACGTGGTGATGGACGAGGACTCGCGCACGCTCGATCTCGACAGCGCCGCGCTCGCCGAGAATTCCCGCGGCGCCTATCCGCTCTCCTTCATCCCGAATGCGAGCCCCACGGGCCGGGCGCCGCATCCGAAGAACATCATCATGCTGACGGCGGACGCCTTCTCGGTCCTGCCGCCGGTCGCCCGCCTGACGCCTTCCCAGGCGATGTACCACTTCCTCTCCGGTTACACCGCGAAGGTCGCCGGCACGGAAAAGGGCGTGACGGAACCGGAAGCGACCTTCTCGACCTGCTTCGGCGCTCCCTTCATGTCGCGCCACCCGACCGAATACGGCAACCTGCTGCGCGACCTCATCGCCGAACACAAGGTGTCGTGCTGGCTCGTCAACACGGGCTGGACGGGCGGCGTCTACGGCACGGGCTCGCGCATGCCGATCAAGGCGACGCGCGCACTGCTTGCCGCCGCGCTCGACGGATCGCTCAACAATGTCGAATTCCGCACCGATCCGAATTTCGGCTTCGAGGTTCCGGTAAGCGTTCCGGGCGTCGACAATGCGATCCTCAATCCACGCGAAACCTGGGCCGACAAGGCGGCCTATGACGCGCAGGCGCAGAAGCTGGTGAACATGTTCATCGAGAACTTCGCGAAGTTCGAAGCGCATGTGGACCCGGATGTGCGCGCCGCGGCGCCCGCACCCGCCCGCGCCGCCGAATAAGCGGACGCTTCAGACGAAACAGAAAAGCCCGGACGGCAACGTCCGGGCTTTTTCATTGCCCGTCTATTTCGCGGCGACGGCGGGCGCGTCGTGCGGGCGGGAATAACCCGCCTCGCAGGGACGGGCGACGAAATCCTCCATCGTCTTGCCCTTCTCATCCTTGAAGATCGTCTCCGTCACCTTGAGCGCGCGGATGCGCTCGATGCGGAAGGTGCGGAAGTCGCCGCGCAGTTCACACCAGGCGGCGAGCATCCAGAAGGGTCCGAAAAAGGCGAGCCCGAGGGGCCGCACCTCGCGGCGCGTGCGCTCACCCGACAAAGCCTCGTAGTCGATGGCGATAAGGCGCCGCTCACGGATCGCCCGGCGAACCGGCGTGAGATGCCTGCTGTAGCCATCCTGCGGGTCGGTACGGCGGGGGGCGACGGTGAGGCGCGTCGTCTCCGCGATGCGCTCCAGCCTGTCGGGCAGGACGGCACGGATCTTCGCGACGGCGGCATCGGCCGCGCCGGTGAAGGCGGCATCGCCCCAGGCGCGAACCATGCGCGCGCCGAAAACAAGCGCCTCGATCTCGTCTTCGGTGAACATGAGCGGCGGAAGCTCATAGCCCGAGCGCATCATGTAGCCGATCCCCGCCTCGCCCTCGACCGGCACGCGGCTCGCCTGCAGGTCGGCGATGTCGCGATAGACGGTGCGAACCGAGACCTCCATCTCGCGGGCGAGTTCCTGCGCGGTGACCACGCGCTTCGCCCGGCGCAGATATTCGACGATATCGAAGAGGCGGTTGGCGCGGCGCATCGGCTTCTCCCTTTCAAGGAGCGGGACCATGCCACGACACTGCTGACGGCATGTTGTCAGTAGGATGTCAGTATAAGGGAAAACGGTCAACCACGGAGATGAGCCATGATCCGCCTCTACACCTTTCCGGCGAGCCTCAAGGGCACGCCCAATCCGAGCCAGTTCTGCGTGAAACTCGAAGCGGCGCTGCGGCTTGCCGGTGTGCCGCACGAGCTCTGGTACGAGATGGACCCGGCGAAAGCCCCCAAGGGAAAGCTGCCCTTCATCGAGATCGAGGGCGAGCGCATCGGCGATTCAATGCTGATTCTCTACCACCTCAAGGAGAAGCTCGGCGTCGATCTCGACCGCGGCCTCAGCGATATGGAGAGAGCGCAGTCGCACGTCATCGAGCGAATGGTGGAGGAGCGGCTCTACTGGGCGATCGTGCATGGCCGCTGGGCCGACAACTGGGAGAGCGTGAAGAGCCTGTTCTTCACCGGGCTGCCCTTCCCGCTTTCGTTCATCGTGCCGCGGATGGCGCGGCGCGGCATGCTGGCGGCGCTCAGAAGCCAAGGGCTCGGCCGGCACACGAGCGAGGAGATTTACGATCTCGGTGCGAGGGATCTCGCGGCGCTCGCCATGCTGCTCGGCGACAAACCGTTCTTCTTCGGCGAGGCACCGCACCTAGCCGATATCACGGTCTATTCCGCGCTGATCAACATCATCGGACCCGATATCGAAACACCGCTGAAGGAGGCGGCGCTTTCCCACCCGAACCTCGTTCTGCACACAGAGCGGATGGGCGAACTTTATGCCGCAAGGCGCCAGCGCCAGAAAATCACACTTACGCTCGCGGCGTGAACGACGGAACGACAAAGGCCCGGGAGGCATTTCGCCTTCCGGGCCTTTTCGTTACTTTCTTCTGGCGGCCTATTTTTTCTTGCCGCCGCCCTGATTGTGGCTATCGCCCGCATGAGTACCCGTCCATGAAGGCGGATCGGAAGCGGGAAAACTTTCGTCGAGCGTCTCGTCGACGCATTCCTGCTCATGGGCGCGCTTCTTCTCGGCCTCTTCGGCCTTGCGCTCGGCGCGCTTCGCATCCGCCTCTGGCGAGGCTTCGCCGCTCGTCCATGCCGGGGGATCGCTGGAGGGAAAGGACTCCTTTTCCGCCTCCGTGACCTTGTTCTTGCGGTCGGCCTGTTTCTCTTTTCCGTTGCTGGTCAAGGAACGCACCTCCAATTTGTGGAGAAAGAACGGCTCTGGCTCCATTCCGTTCCCACTATATGGATATGGAATTTCACCTTAGCAGGGCAATGCCCCGCAAACACCGAAAAACCACCTTTCAGGCACCCTTCAGTGCGCTTCGTCCCAGTTTTTCGCGGCGCGCGCATCGACATCGAGCGGCACGGAAAGGTGAACCGCGGGAGCGGCGGCCGACGACATGACGCCTGCGACAGTCTCGCAGCTTTTCTTCGCCTCCTTTTCCGGGACCTCGAAGATCAGTTCGTCGTGGACCTGCAGCAACATGCGGGCAGCGAGCTTCGCATCCGTCAGCGCGCGCGGCATGCGGATCATGGCGCGGCGGATGATATCCGCCGCCGAGCCCTGGATCGGCGCATTGATAGCGGCGCGTTCCATGAAGCTTTTCTCCGCCGGGTTCTTCGAATTGATCGCGGGCAGATGGATGCGGCGGCCGAAGATCGTCTCCACATAGCCGTTCTTGTGCGCGAAATCCTTGGTGTTCTCCATATAGTCGCGGATGCCGGGAAAGCGCTTGAAATAGCGGTCGATATATTCGCCTGCCTCGCCGCGCGAAATGCCAAGCTGGTTCGCAAGGCCGAAGGCGGAAATGCCGTAGATGATGCCGAAGTTGATCGCCTTGGCGCGGCGGCGGACCGCCGGGTCCATGCCCTCGATAGGCGTGGAGAACATTTCCGATGCCGTCATCGCATGAATGTCGAGGCCTTCCGCGAAAGCCTTCTTCAACGCCTCGATATCGGCGATGTGCGCGAGGAGACGGAGCTCGATCTGGCTGTAGTCGGCGGAGATGAGAAGATTGCCCTTCTCCGCGACGAAGGCTGAGCGGATCTTGCGCCCATCCTCTGTGCGAACCGGAATGTTCTGGAGGTTCGGTTCGGTGGAAGCAAGGCGGCCGGTTGAAGTCGCCGCAAGCGAATAGGATGTGTGAACGCGGCCCGTTTCAGGATCGATATATTCGGGGAGTGCGTCCGTATAGGTGCTTTTCAGCTTCGAAAGGCCGCGCCAGTCGAGGACGCGCTGCGGCAGGTCGTGACCTTGCGCGGCCAGCATTTCCAGCGTGTCCGCATCGGTCGACCAGGCGCCCGTCTTCGTCTTGCGGCCGCCTTCCAGCCCCTGCTTGTCAAAGAGAATTTCGCCGAGCTGTTTCGGCGAACCGATATTGAAGCGCTCGCCCGCGAGTTCGTAGATCTCTTCCTCGTATTCCGCCATCTTCTGCGCGAAGCCGGAGGAAAGACGCGCGAGCACCGCCTTGTCGACCTTCACGCCGGCGCGCTCCATTTCCGCAAGAACGGAAACGAGCGGACGTTCCAGCATTTCGTAGACGCCGACACGGCGCTCGGCGACGAGGCGCGGTTTCAATATGTGCCAGAGGCGAAGCGTCACATCCGCATCTTCCGCGGCATAGGCGGTGGCGCGGTCGATCGGCACCTGGTCGAAGGTGATCTGCGCCTTGCCCTTGCCCGCGACTTCCGAAAAGGGAATGGGCTTGTGACCCAGATGAAGCTCGGAGAGTTCGTCCATGCCGTGGCCATGCACGCCGGCATCGAGCGCATAGGACATCAGCATGGTGTCGTCATAGCCGCGCAGCTCGATGCCGTGCTGACGGAAGACGATCATGTCGAATTTGAGGTTCTGACCGATCTTCAGGACCGAGCGGTCTTCAAGAAGGGGCTTCAACGCCTTCAATGCATCGCCCAGCGCTATCTGCTGCTGGCCTCCCGCGTCGGCGAAATCGAGCGCATCGCCAGCGCCATGCTGCAGCGGAATGTAGCAGGCCTCGCCCGGCAGAAGCGACATCGACACGCCGACGAGGCGCGCGCGCATGGGGAAGAGGCTGTCCGTTTCCGTGTCGACGGCGAGGAAGCCCTGTTCACGGGCGCGGGCGACCCATTCCTCGAGATCGGGGAGAGCCGTCACCGCGACATAATTGGCATTGGCGAAATCGGCATCGATTCCCTTTGGCGTCGCTCCGGGCATTCCCCCGCGCTCGGTGCGCGAGACGGCCTGCTTTTCCTTTTGCGGCGCCTCGTCGGGATCGGCGGGCGGGTGCGCACCGGTGGCGGGAATCGCATCCACATCGATATTGAAACGCTCGCCGACGCGGCGCGTCAGCGTGTTGAACTCCATGTCCTTGAAGAAGCCGATCAGCGTTTCCGGGTCGGGCTCGCGCACGCCCATCGTCTCGAGCTTCTCCTCGACGGGAACATTCCTGTCGAGTTCCACGAGCCTCTTCGAGATGCGCGCCTGTTCGGCGAATTCGATCAGGTTTTCGCGCCGCTTGTTCTGCTTGATCTCGGTGGCGCGCGAGAGAAGCGTTTCGAGATCGCCATATTCCTCGATGAGCTGCGCGGCGGTCTTGATCCCGATACCGGGAACACCCGGCACGTTGTCGGTGGAATCGCCGGCGAGCGCCTGCACATCGACGACCTTTTCCGGCGGCACGCCGAACTTCTCGATAACCTGGTCGCGCGCGATGCTCTTGAGCTTCATCGTGTCGAGCATGTCGACGCGATCGTTCACGAGCTGCATCAGGTCCTTGTCGGAAGAAACGATGGTGACGCGCGCGCCTGCCTCATGCGCGAGCCGCGAATAAGTGGCGATCAGGTCGTCCGCCTCGAAGCCGGGCTTTTCGATGCAGGGGAGGCCGAAGGCGCGGGTCGCATCGCGCACCAGCGAGAACTGCGGCACGAGATCTTCCGGCGGTTCGACCCGGTTTGCCTTGTATTCGGGATAAATGTCGTTGCGGAAAGTCTTCGAGCCCGCATCGAAAATGACGGCGAGATGGGTCGGCTCGAACTCGTCCTTCGTGTCCTCGATCAGCTTGTAAAGCATGTTGCAGAAGCCCGCGACGGCGCCGACGGGAAGCCCATCGGACTTGCGGGTGAGCGGCGGCAGCGCGTGATAGGCGCGGAAGATGTAGCCCGAGCCGTCGACAAGGAAGAGATGGTCGCCCTTACCGATAGGGCGGCCTTTCTGCTTTTCCGGGGATTTTGCCGCGGATTTCCCCGCCGGTGCCTTATCTCGCGCCTTGCCGCTTGCCACGCGCCTCGCCTTTCTTATCTAAGGGGGGTCTTCTATATTTCTCTCCCCTCTCCGGGGGCCGCCACTATAGCGCGTCCCGGCCCGCGAGAAAGAACCCGCCCGCAGAAGAAAAGAGCCCGTTCATGGCCCATACGCTTGCAGACGACGAGAATGTCTATGTTTCCCGTGTGCCGGGCGAACCGGCCCCCGAGGCCGGGCGCGGTTTCGCCATCGAGGCGCGGAACCTGCGCAAGGTCTATCGGGCGAGCGGCAACCAGCCTGCGAAAGAAGCACTGAAGGGAATCGATCTTGCCATTCCCCGTGGTTCCATCTTCGCGCTTCTCGGCCCCAACGGGGCGGGCAAATCGACCTTCATCAACATTCTCGCGGGCCTTGTCATCAAGACGTCGGGCTCCGCTTCCATCTGGGGCTTCGATATCGATGTGAACCCCAGACAGGCGCGCGCCTCCATCGGCGTGGTGCCGCAGGAACTGAACATCGACCCCTTCTTCACGCCCGCCGAAGTCATGGAAATGCAGGCCGGTCTCTATGGTGTGCCCAAAAGCGAACGCCGCACCATGGAAATCCTGAAAGCCATGGGGCTCGACGACAAGGCGGACGCCTATGCACGAACGCTTTCAGGCGGCATGCGGCGCAGGCTGCTCGTGGCCAAGGCGATGGTTCACAACCCGCCGGTGCTGATCCTCGACGAGCCGACCGCCGGTGTCGACATCGAGCTCCGGCGCCAGCTCTGGGACTATGTGAAGGGATTGCACGCGCGGGGCACAACGATCGTGCTGACGACGCATTATCTGGAAGAAGCCGAAGCGCTCTGCGACACGATCGCGATCATCGACAAGGGCGAAGTCGTCGCCTGCGAGCCAAAGGAGACACTACTTTCGCGCATCAGCGAGAAAAAGCTGATCGTGAAACCTTCATCGCCCGCAACGGCGCTGCCAGCCGCGCTTGAAGGCATGAAGGCTGAACTGCGGGCGGACGGGTCGATCACCGTTCAATACAACCCAGCCGAGACGAGCGCGATGAAGATTCTCGGTGCGCTGAACGCGGAGGGCATGGAGATCGGCGACATCTCCACTGAGGAGTCCGACCTCGAAGACGTTTTCCTGCAACTGACTTCGCGCTGATCACGCCGAGGCGCGCTTCACCAGCTCACCCATCACCATGTCGACTGCGCTTCCACCCGTCGTGAGGGGGAGGAGCACGGCTTCCACCGGCGTAAGCGCCTGGGCGCTGGCAAAGACGGCCGCGCCGTGGAGACGGAGCGGGCGGCGGAGCTGGCAGACGATGCCGAAAAGCTTGGCGACAGCGGCCGCGGATTTTTGCGGCATCTCGTCTTCAAGGGCGCGGCCAGTGAAATCGCGCGCGAAGAGATCGTTGAGCGCCGTTCCCATCAGGCGAACGCGAAAATCCGCAACCCCGAGCGCCGGCGGTACCGCATCGACAAGAAACACCGACGGCAAGTGACTGACGATGTCGGCGGGGCTCACATCGGAACGGGCGGGAAAGGGCCTCCCGGCGCGCTTGCCCTCCCAATAGGCGAGCAGTTCACGCAGGCGCGCATCCTGAAATGCGAGCAGGGGATCGATAAAGAGATCGAAAGGCGCAAGCCGCAATGGCTCCGACATGGAACGCAACACTCTCGGGTCTGGCCCTGTCGGGGCCGCGCTTGTTCCGGGGGCTCCTTCCTATAGGCCAAATCGGGACGAGCGCCAAGGCGCAAGGAATGGTTAGACCGCCGGCTCTCCGGCTTCGAAGGCCGAGAGCGCCTGCCTGAAGCCATGCGGGATCGGCGCCGATCTGTGGGTGGCCTGGTCGGCATTGACCCAGATGATTTCACCCGCCGACCGGAGATCTTCCCGGCCCGCGCCATGAATTTCGAGGAGAAAGGCAAGGCTGGAACGGCCCGGCGGCGCCGTGCGGCAGAAGACCTCGATATCCTCGTCGAAGCGGATCGGCGCGCGGTACTCGACCGTGCTCTTCACCACATGAAAATCGAAGACATTCTCCGGCGTCGTCTGTAGCGAAACGAGTCCCGCCGCACGCAGATACTCCGTGATCGCAACGTCGTAGTAGGTGAGGTAATGCGCGTTGAAGACGACATTCTGGGCATCGATCTCGGAATAGCGGACACGAAGCGGCCATGAAAAGCGAAATTCGGAACGGGCCATGCAGATTTCTCCGGAGCTGGTGTGCAGCGGAAGGTAGGAGGAGATCATTTATTGGTCAATAGACCAAATATGAATTGCCGACGGATTTCGCTCGTGTCATCCTTGGTCACCAGACCAATTAATGGAGGAAGCGATGGGCGTCGAGATCGTGAAAGCATCGGGCGGGCATGTGGCGGAAGCCGCCTCATATATTCCAGGCCTCGTTCGTGCGACCGGACCACTGTCCTACGACTATATTTTCGGCGGGCAACGACTCTACGAACCGTTCATCGCCGCGGCATGGGAAGCGCCGGAAAATTTCTTTTCGCACCAGCAGTCGGCGCTCGCCTATGAGGACGGCACATTTCGTGGCCTGCTGATCTCGCATGACGGGCCCGATCACTACCGGCTGAAAGATGCGGTCTGGCCGATCGCCACAGGCCTCATCGGCAAGCACGGCGTGACTGAGGCCGATATCGGCGGACTTGCGGAACGCGCCGAGATCGCGAGCTTCATGAACCCTCATGTGCCGGAGGACTGCAGCTACATCCTCGTCGTTTCCGTGCCGGAAGCGGCTCGGGGCCGCGGGGCCGGCCGCGCCCTCATCGAACAGGAGATCGAGCGGGCGCGGACGAAAGGCTTCTCCCGTGTGCATCTCGACGTGATGTCGGACAATCCGGCGGTGGGGCTTTACACCGCAATGGGATTCGAGCCGATGGCGGAAACCGTGACGCCCATTCCCTGCCGCAAGCACGGCCTGGCCATGGAGCTGCGGATGATGCTGCGGCTTTAGCCAGCTACTCGCCGCAGACGAGGCGCATGATCGCGCGCGCCGCCTCGCGGGCGCTGAAATCCGCCTCCCCTTTCGGCCCCATATGCGGGCGCGTCATCGACATGCCTTCGATGAGCGCCACGCATTGCCTCGCGCGGCGCGCCCGCACCCGGGGTGACAGGGAGGGATTGAGCGTCTTCACGATGCCGGAGAAGAGGTCGAAGTAAATTTCGTAGTAGCGGGCAAGCGCGGCGGCGATCACTTCGTTGCGTGCGGCGAAGCCCGCGACCTCGATCATGAAAATACCGCAATCACGCCGGTAGGCCTCGTCGTTCAGCAAAAAGTCGAGCGCGCGGTAAAGACGCTCTTCGCCGGAACCATCGGCGCCGAAACGCGCCATGATCTCGTCGCCGTAGCGGCGAACGAAACGCTCCAGCAGCTCGGCGAGAATCACCGCCGGCGTCGCGAAGTAATACTGGACATGGCTGAGCCTGAGGCCCGCCCGCGCGGCGACACCGCGCGCGGAAAAGCCGGCATAGCCTTCTTCCAGCAATAGCGCGGAGGCGGCTTCGAGAATTTCCTCGCGGCGGTTCGCACCCTTCTCCGTGGGCGGCGCGGCGGAGGCGGTTTCTGCATCGGTTTTCATGAGGCGGAGACTACTCCCTCACCGAGTCATTGACAAAGTTGGTCATACGACCAATATCTGACAAATCGAAACAAGGGCGGAGGAGACGGATATGGCAAAGCGCATACTGCTTGCAGGCGGATATGGCGTGGTGGGTGCGCAGGTCGCGGGCCTCCTGAGGAAGCACCACCCGGAGACGGAGATCCTGATCGGCGGGCGCCGGGAAAAGGAAGCGGCCGCGCTTGCCGCGTCGCTTGGGCACGCCGCAGCGGCAATCATGGACGTGACGAGGCCGGAGCCGATGCGCGGGCTCGACGGAATTGACGCGGTCGGCTGCTTCATCCACGAAACGGACGACCATCTGCTTCGCGAGGCGGCGGAGCGCGGCATTCCCTACATGGACATCACGCGCGGACAGGAAGCACAGATGAGGGGTCTAGCCGCGGCGGCCCTTCTTTCCCCTGTCGCGCCCATGCTCTTCACCTCGCACTGGATGGCGGGCGGCCCGGCAATCATCGCGCGGCGCCTTGCGGAGGGCCTTGAAGAGGTCCGGCGCATCGACATGTCGATCCTCTACTACACGGGCGACAAGATGGGCCCCGACTCGGCAAGCGCGGGCGAAGGCATGGCGCGTGGCTTTACGGCTCGCGTTGCAGGCGCCTGGCAGCCTGTGGGCCCCTTGAGCGATGACCGGATGGTGCGTTTCCCGAGCGGGGCGACGCGGCCTGTCTACCGGATGAACATGGGCGATGTGACGACGCTGGCGCTTGCCAATGGCGCGCGGGAGGCGGGCGTGCGCCTCGGTCTCGACAAGGGAAATTCGCTCGGGACGATGCGCCGCCTGATCGCGCTCGGATTGTGGGGCCTTCTGATGAAGCTGCCCGGCATGAGCGCCATCGCAGCGACGAAGCCGGGAACCGGCGCCCCGCATGAGATCGTCATCGAGGTGGACGGCATGGCCGGAGGACGGAAAGTTAGCCGCAGGGCGACGATCGCCGACCCGCTCGGACAATCGCACCTCACTGCCGCTGGCGCGCTTTACGGGCTGGAGCGGATCGCCGGGCTCAGCCCCTCGCCGCTCGGGCCGGGCGCCGCGCTGCCCGAGACAGGCTTCAACATGGCGGGATATGAACGGCTCGCGAGCCTTTACCAAGCCGAGGGCATCGAACTCGGGCTCGAAGGGGGCTAGAAGGCAAGGGACAGTTGTTTGGCGGGCCGCTTTGTTCTACCTTGCGGCCCGCTTCAGCCGGTTCCTTTTTTAAGGGACTTCCCGGCCTCAGGCACCCGTAGCTCAGCTGGATAGAGCGCTGCCCTCCGAAGGCAGAGGTCACACGTTCGAATCGTGTCGGGTGCGCCAATTTTTCAAATAGATACAACTACTTACATGGACTAAAGCATTGAACGCGGCTATAGCAACAGCCTCGCTTCCCCAGACCTTCCCCAAAATATCAATCCATCTGTTTGCTGCTGGCGACGGAAAGACGGCCTAGAAGGCGTCCAAGTAGGATCGCGTGGGCCGAACCACCCAAACAGACGGGTCCGTATCGATAACCCTATCGACGATCGCCCATACAACGGCATCCCACACCGCGCCCTGTTCAGTTGAGCGCTCCATGGCTTGCCGTAGCCTCGTCGGGCTTACCACCGGCCCCTCCAGCTGCCGCCAGACTTCGTACATCTCGTCCCAAATCTTAAACGGCTTGATACGAGGATCAGGCCGCCCGAGAAGGCTGTGGAGAGCGCGCCGCCCACCCGCAAAGATTTTTGTGAGGAGGAAAATTAGAATGACTACCGCATAAATTCCGATAAGCGCCCACGCCGTTCGTTCATAACTAAAGTGGAAGGAAATCCAGACAGCGCCTATTGGCAATATGATCGTCCATACGAATCGTGTCCAGAAAGACTCTCCAAGCTCTTTCCAATCGATTTTCGTCATATTCTCCAAGTTGCCCTGGGCCGCAAAGTATCGATGATGGACGCCCAAAACATCCTTTTTACCCCACATTGAATATTGTTTGATCGCTTCTCCGAAAGCGCAGAGCTCTCGGCTGACAAGCATATCGACAAACATCCAGTCTATGTATGGATGCTGAAGCCATGGTCGCTCGAGATAATTGGCAACCTCTTGCTTCAGATCTTCAGTATGAAACTCTGTGTATTGATCCGATTTAAAACCTTCGTGAAATGCTCGCTTTGGGTCGCGTCGTTCCCAAACAATATGCCGAGCCAATTCAATTTTTTTTGTTTCTTCCTCGTCCGGCTCATCTTCTTCTTTCCAACGGAGTCTCGTGGCAAATTCCGGCGCCCCAGCGAACCAGGCCGAGTGTAAAATTTCCCACGCGATTCCAAGGCGCTCGCACAGAGAACTTTCGTCTTCCCCATTTCGCAGCGACTCGGCAATACACTTTTGCGCAAGGCCACCCATTAGAGAACGAGTTTGCGAATGTGGTCGCCCACTCGGAGGCTGCTGGATTCTGTTATCGATCCATTCAAGAGCGACCAGCTGAGCCTCTCGTTCCGTCAGCGGGTCCACATTCCCTTGTTCCATCGCTTGATCCCCCTCTCAAAGCGAAATGACCTGCGCATTAACTTTCAACCAGTTTGAGCCTGTTGGGCTCGATGATGCAACAGGGCGCCTCGTCATGCTGACGCGGCGCCCTGCCACTTTCTTGAACCCCGCTGGTGCGGGGAAGGATCAGCCACCTGAAGGTATTCTGATCGTCTGAGCGAGCCGGGAGTGACTGTGGTTCTCGCATCCTGACCAAAATCAGTTTTGGTCCATCCCCGCTAATGCGGGGGAAACCTCACAGCCTTCTTTGTCTCCTCGTCTCCTGTTTGCCGCCCCTCGCGTTAGAAGAGCGGCCATCGCAATCCCCCATGGGGAAGATAAACTGGGTAAACCGCCGGGTTGCCTGATCGGCTCGCCGTAGTTGGTTTTCTCTCAATCCCCCATGGGGAAGATAAACGTGTCGCTTGGCCACCTATCCGGCGGCTAGGCCATCGGTCGTCTACTAAGGCACCGTGAGTTACGGAGGCCTCAGTTCGGGCCTGATACATCTTGCCGGTTTGGCGGTGTGTGTCGGCCTTAGTGTGGATATGAACCCCACCGTCCAAGATTCAAGCTGATGGCCTTTCGGCTTTAGGACGGTGTTCAGAAGCGTCCGTTGTTCGCTTGGCTGTCTCGTTTTTGCTGGCGGGTAGCCACGCTAGTTGGCCACCCGCCTGCTGAAGCAAAGATCGGCACCCGTTAGGGTCTTGGACTCTTCGAGCAGGCGCTAGTATCGCTCCTTCGTCAGCTCAAAGAATACCTGTCCTGTTTCCTCCTGCCGCAATCTGCGCAAGGCGGCGCTGCTGCGTTAGGCTGTCGACTGGTTCAATGTTTCGTTTCCTGCGCCTCGAAAACTTTCTTGCTGAGCAGCAAGCGATGCAGGATCGTGGGAAAGTTCGCATCACCAACCTCCTCATAAAGCTGGGTCAAGGCCTGTCTTCGAACGTCTGGATGACACTCGCTAAGGAACCTGATCAGGCGAACATAGTCGTCCGCCGTTTGCGAAAAATCCCTGCGAATGCGGTATATCTCTTCCTTACCGGTGTCTTTGTTTGTAATTGAAAAATCGAACTCCCGCATTGGCGTCTTGTGCGCCTCTTTGAGCATCGCTTTTGTGACAATCGGATCGAAGCCAAGTTGGGACACGATTTCCGCAAGAAGCTCAGAAGCGACACTCAGCGGCAAAGTGCTGACGGCATGCGCAACAAGTGCCTTAAACTCCGGGCATTCGGTGCCCTTGTCCAATGAGACATTGAAGAACTCGACGCCATTAGTCCCACGGTCGACGGCAATAAGTTGGGTATTCATAGCTTGGTTTCCTTTCGATGCGGACGTCACACCGACAACCGATGTGATGCGCCCGTCCGAAAGAAATGAATTCATTGCCTGAAATCCGGAAACGAATCCGGCAAAATATATTTTTCTCTGTTTCCTTGCCTTCACGCACAAAGAAAATCACATAGGTGGGTTTGCCTCGTCGCCTTCTTCGACCAACTGAAGAAGCGCCTTTGCCTCATGTGCGGTGCGTATCGCGGCTATGCGCCGACAGAGATCGCGCGGTTTACATCTCCGCCCCTCCGCCTCGATCTCCGCTTTCACTTCTTCAACACGGCGCACGACGCGCTCAAGCTCACCTAGGCCGTAGTCATCCAGGAGCTGCCGCGCGTCTTCCAGATGAAGAGCCACCATACGAAGCGCCCATGCCATATCCCGCGCCGTCAGTTCGCCGCCGCTGTCACCTAGAAGGATGTGATAGACGGCCGCATAGCGGACCGCCGAGAACATCAAACGACGGTAAAACGATACCGGCAGCGCATCGCCTTCGGGCATCATCGCCCGGAATGCCGATTTGAATGTGCCGATTGCCTCCTCTCCGACTCTATAGATGGGATGAAGTGGCACCTGTTCAACTGAGGCCCATGCGGTTCGCATGGCATTGTGATGCTCGCGCAGATCGTAGAGCGGGAAGTCGACCGCACGGCGCAGCGGATCGGCTGGCGCAATGATAAAATTGAATCTTTGCGCGAAACCATCCACTAATGATTCCGGGCCGACGCAGTCCTTGAAAGTCTCAAGCACGGTTGAGCCGAGGATCGTCAGCGCCGGGTTGTCGATGGAAACGGTATCCATCTTCGTCCGTCGCGATATCTGCTGTCCGTCATAAAGGCGCAGCAGATAGTCGCGCAGCTCGGCCATGTGCGTTTGCTGGTCCAGCGATCTGAGGAACTGCCCGAACTCATCCCTTATCCAGGTCGAATTGTTGTGTGCGGCGAGGTCCTGAACGAATTTCGCGGCCGATGCCGGGTCCGGGAAAAGGTTCTTCTGACCCGCAATATCGAGAACGCGCCGCGTCGCGAAGGTCTTGCCTGCGCCGCTCGGTGCGAGAACGACTGTCCAGAGGCTGGGCTTGACCTTCTGGCCGTGGAGATCGACGAGGCATCCCGCCTCTAGAAGCCGTCCCGATATCAAGGTCATAACCGCCACAAGAGGAAGCTCAAGCGGGATATCGGTCCTCTGCCGGAAGGCCTCCGTCACCACCTCCGCAAAGGAGCCCGGCGGCACGGCGCTTTGACCGCGCCAGGCAGAAGACTGGGTCTTTCGAACGAGCAGCATGGCGCGGATCGTGTCTCGCGCCTCACGGCTGCGGCTTGCGGCCTCGATCATGCTCTCGACACCGGAGAAAGGAAGAGTGAGCTGCCTTGGGCTCTTGCGGTTTAGTTTCATGGCGGGTTCTTGTCTGTCGTGGTTGCGCTTGTCTACGACCTAGGCACCACGCAGCGACAGACAAACCCGATCTTTGGGGGCCCCCCTCATTGACAGTGACAAATCCCAGAAACCGCAAACCGCAGGGGCACTTAGCGCATTAAAGCGACATTGACAGGGCAGTGACAAAAGCCGCTATCGCTCTTCGCCACCGCGCGATCGCGCATTCTCGGCGATCTCGCGCGTTGCCTCGTCGACCACGTCATCGAGCAAGCGTCGGCCCTTGCGAACCGCTTTCTCAAGCCGCGCCGTTCTTACCGGCGCGTTTGACGGCCTGGTCGGCTTCTTCGTTTGTTTTTCGTGCGATGCGGTTTTAAGACGGCGATCCGTCTGGGGATGGCCGGTCTTGTCGCCGCCTCCTGTCTTCCGGCGCTCCGCTATCAACGCCCCCACATCCTTGCGCCGCCGCCGTTTCCTCCGGTTGCGGTCTCCGGCGGCGGTCTTGCGCCCGCGCCGCTCGGCGGATGAGCGCGCGGGTCCAAGATGCTCTTCACCTTCAATCAAGTCTCCGGGCAGGCCTTCAACCTCCAGGCGCCGCTTCCAGGAGCGCATGTCGACCGGCTGGGCCGCGCCTGCTTGTTTCAGGGCTCGTTCGGCCAGATCGCCCCATGCTGCCCGCCACTCTTCGATCATGGCAGGGCCGGTCCTGCGGTCGTCCAGCTCGCGCGCTTTCTCGCCCAAGGCATCGCCTGTGCTGCGGCGGCCGGTGATGACGACATGCGCATGGATATTCCGTTCATCGCCCGCCGCGTCGGGCGCATGGATGACCCAGGCGCAGGCGACCCCGTGCTGTTCATTGAGATGACGGCACCAATCTTCAACCAACGCCGCTGATTGCGCGATTGTCAGCTCATGCGGCACGGCAAGGATAGCGCTGCGGCCTTCGCAGGCATCGCCACGCTTCTCGGCAAGGGACATCGCCTGTCCGAGGCTCTCGGCGTCGCCGTTCCAGCCGGCGATGCCGGATGCGAGAATGTCGTCCGTGCCTTTCTTTCTGTAGTCGTGCGTCGTTGCGATGCGGGGGTCATGGATGCGGCTCCGCAACACATAAGCCATCCTGGCGCAGGCCGTTGCGCCGGTGCCCCGCGAGATTTTTGAGACTCTCAAAAAGCCGATTGCCATTTTCTCTTGCGCCTTCAGGCGGGGTGTCGGGGCTTGCCCTGACCGCTGCGTTCCCCTCGGGGGAATGCGTAATTGCGCCCTTCGGGTATTCCGCTGCCCCGCTTGCCTTCCTCAATCTGGTTCATAGGTCCACGGAAGGCTCACACAAGGAACGGGAGAGACAATCATGATTGGCAAGTCTGTTGAGGGGTGGCACTGGCAGTGGAAAGGAAAATTCCTGCGCCTCTGGTCGCCAAGTGGACGCGTCGCCGCCGTCATCGGCTTCAACCTAAAGCTCGGGTGGATGTGGTCGCTCCCGAAGTCGCTCGGCCACAGGGCGAAGGATGCGGAAACGGCCGTGCGTGAAGTTCTTGATTCCCTTGAAATGGAACCAAGGGTTCGCGCCGAACTACTCTCGATTGCGCTCTACGAGTTTGCGCGCATCGCAAAACTGGAGGCAGAGAATGATGCCGACTTCAGCGCCCCCGAAGGCGATAAAGCCGCAGTCGCCTGAGGAGCGGCGCGCCGCGCTCGAAGCGCGGCGCGCAAAGCTCGATTTGCGCATCCGCGCCCTCGCAAGCGAGGAGCGCGAACGGCGGCGCCGCGAGGATACGCGAGCAAAGATAATTCTAGGTGGGGCGCTTCTCGCCTACTTTCGTAAGGAGCCTATTGCGGCGCGGGCTCTCATGCCGCGGCTCTTGGCGCTGATCGCGGAACGGGATCAGGAACTTTTTACACATGCCACTACACCAATACACATGAGGTCTTCGAAGAACTGCGAGAGCGTTCGTTCATAAACATGGAATGACGGCGATAGCGAAAATGTTAGCCTGGAATCGGAACCGCTTTAGCGAGTGCTATATCTGCCTCCGAAAGGTCAAAAAGCATGCTTACACGCAACTCAATTTGATCACGCAACGCAATTGCACGGCGTTCATGAAGCGTTTTCTCGTGTGGAGTGCGTGCTGCCGACGCGGCATCGTTGGTATCGATCAATTGGTGAACCAGCGCTTCGATCACCTCTCGCTGCTCTGCCGTCGCCGGAGGAATCGGTAGATGCTCTATGAATTGCTTGCCGTGGGAATAATACCCGCCCTGGAAGGAGCTTGTATGCGTCCTGACCATCGCTTCGCTCAGGGGATGATGCAGCACCGCCAGCAGGAAGAAATTGCTTTCCGGCGCGCCGTCGAGCGGACGGACAAGATAATACGGACCGTTGCCGCCGCCGGTCATCATGATGTTGCTCTCGTCGTAAGCGTATCGAGCTTCGAGTGAAAGAATGGGAAGAATGATTTTCGGGCTGTCGAACTTTGTAAGGCTTTGGGAGCGCCCGAACTGGTAGAATTGTCGATCGGCGGCAGCGCCGCCGACGACATCGCGGCGCTCCAGCTCGGCTCTTCGGGCTGTCAGATATGCGAAGCAAATCGGGAAACGTCGCGCCATGTCTGCCGGTTGGATCAACCGGGCCATGGGACGGGCACCATGAACGATCTCATAAGGGAAGATCATCCATGCGTTTGCTTGAGCGCGCGAATAGGAATAGAGCCTGGCATCATGCAGGCAGGGACGGAGAATGCCCCGCTCGATAGGCCAATCCCGCCCATCCCACCGCAGCGTCACTGTAAAGGCCGTCTCGGCCGCCGCACGGAAAATATAGATCGGATCGGCGCTGGTCTGGACGCCGACGAAGATTTCGGCAGCGTCCTTCAACTCGCGGCCGCAGGTCGCCCGGACACGTGCGATCAGCGCGCGCGTGTCGTCGTCCGCAAACTGCCACGGGTCATCCGTCAGCTCGGCCGCTGGCAACACATTCCGGCGGCCGGGCGTCCCGTAGCGCCACGGCTCCAGAGCCTCAACGCGTTCCACCGTAACATCGGCCCTGCCCTGCCGGTCGAGGATCAGCAGGCAGGTGTAATTCGCTGCCTGTCGGCCGAAGACCTGCTGCACACCGAAATGCACGACCTCTTCAAGGACGTGATCGGCCGTCAGGAGACGACGGAGCGCCCGCCCCGACTGAATTGTCATGAACTTGTGCGGTATTATGAAGCCAAGCCGACCATCCGGCCGGACAAGAGACAGGGACCGCTCGATAAACAGCGCATATTTGTCAAAATTGTTCTGCTGTGCCGTCGTGTAGGGTGAGGCGGCGTTCTTGTAGAAAGTGGCCTCTTCCGGGGAATACGCCTGCATGTTTTGGATGCGGATATAGGGCGGATTCCCTACGATCACATCGAACCCGTCCCGTGCCGTTTCGGCGGGGAACTCGTCGGCCCACGAGAACGGGTTGACCTTCTCCATCAACCGGGCCGGCAGCGCACCTCGCGCGGCCGCCCATTCTGCTTGGCTGACGAGGCTGTTCCCCGCTCGCAGCGTTCCTTCTAGCTCCGGCAATGCCGGCGTGCCGGTGCGGACAACGTAATCGCGAAGCGCATCCGCGCTTTCGTCCTCGATCAGCTTCAGGAGAAGGCTAAAGCGGGCAACCTCGACCGCATTGGCATCAATATCCACGCCCCTGACATGTGTCAGAAGGATGCGGCGCTTTTCCTCAAAGGTGAGCCGCCAAAGTCCCGCTCCGGCTTCGTAGATTGCCCGGCCATTATGCGCGGCGCGATCGTTGGCCTGATACCAAGCTAGATAATGGTCGGTCAGGAACTCGAACACTGACAAAAGGAATACGCCGGAGCCGCAGCAAACGTCGGCGACCGTGAAGCCCACCAGATCGGCCGGGGCCTTGCCGGCGAGGCACGGACCAAGCGTGCGTTGCACGATGGCGTCAACGATAAAGCGGGGCGTCGGCACCACGCCGCCGCTTTCCCGAACTTCCGGCTTGCTGGCGATCTCGACTGCGCCGGCGGCGTCCATCGTAATGATCTCGCCCAGGAACTGCTCGTAAATTTCACCGAGAATTTCGGTTTCGACAACAGCGAAGGTGTAGGGACTCTGTGGATAATATAGCTCATGAATGATCTCGCTCAGCACATCATCGCTGATACGGACACCCAGCCGGGCGTCGTCGAGAAGGCGGAACAAGCCGGAATCATAGAAGGCATCCGCCCGCCGCAACTCCGCCAGCAAGGCATTGAAACTGCCGTCACCGGCAGCGAGGCCGCGCAGGGTTTCATAGCGTTCAATGTCGCGGTCTTCGCAGATGCGCAGGAAGACGATCCGCAAAAGGAAAAGCTGCACCGCATAGGTTAACTCTTCCGGCGATAGGCCAGGCGTGTTGCGATGAATGTCCTGCGCCAGCCGTTCGCGCCACGAACGCACCTGGCGCAGGAAGAAATCGTCGAACTGTTCCGCTCCGTGCCGCGTCACATCGACGGAGAAGCGCCGGTCAAAATCACCCGAATATACGGCCGCGCGCGAGAGAAGCGGCCACAGCTCGTCAAAGCGCGCGTCGAACTCGTCGTAGCGCACCAGCAGAATGCGCGCGACATGTGCCTCGTCGGTCCGGTCAGGCTTGGGCTGGCAATCATAGACTGCGAGCTGATGGAAATTTGTCAGGACAGCGATCGGCAGGCTGGCGGAATACCCATAGCGCCGCGTTTGAAATGCAGCATCCTGGTTTCGGTTGATATCGATGCTCGGCTTCTTGGCTTCGACGAACAGTTTGCGCTGGCGGGCAAGCCGAAGTTCATAGTCCGGCTTCTTGGAAAACCGCTCTTCGCCAACCTCAACTGTGGCTTCTTCAATGACTTCCCGCAAGCCAAGCGGCTGCCCGGCCGCATTATACACGTCCCATCCGAACGCCGCGAGTAGTGGCGTGATGAAGTCCGTGCGGGCCTGCGTCTCGTTATATGCGGGCCGCAGATAGTCAGCTTCGTTGCGCCGGAAGCTCTGGACCAACTCGCCGACACGGGCGCGCGCGTCGGCTTTAGGGTCCATGCCGATCATTCAGCATCGTCCTGCGCCGCTTTTCTGGCACCGCGCCGACGCGAGTTCCGGCGATCCCGCATCTTCGTCCAAACGCTTTTCAGCAGCGTGCATTCAGCCGCCGTCAGGCCCATGTGATCGCGCAGGATGATGCGGGCGTTCTCCTCCAGCACGACATCCAGCCGCCCGGCGCGAACCAGCTGATCCACTTCCGCCAGCGGCATCGCGCCGTTCAGCTTCGCCGGCATCAGCAGCCGCTCAGCTTCGGTCGGTTCCAGCTCCAGGACACCGCCACCATAGCTACGACCCTCAATCTCTGCCGAGGCAGCGGTGAGCCAAGTGTAAGTGTTGGCAACAACCCGCTCCGGCTTTGCGCCCTTGCTCTGCAGGCGGTGGATCGTATCCGTGGACGTTGCGCCGGAGGCATTCAGCACCATGCGCGGGAAGTCGTAAATCTGCCGGAAGGCGAAGCCATCGGGCACCCACACGGACGGCACAAGATACCAAGGATCACGGATCGAGCACTTATAGCCCTTATGAAATTCCTTGCGCTCGCCCTCTTCGATGTAGCGGCGGAGTTTGGCCGTCAGTTTACCAGACTGCACATGGCTGATGTTCAACAGGTGAACGCGACCCCCGGCTGCAGCGAGGGATTTCCAGTCGGCTTTACCGATCTGGCTCCCCTTCAATTGCACGGATCTGGAAACGAGGGGCGTCGTGTAGCCATCGAGTCCGAAGTCAGCGACCTGGTCGGCCGATAGCACGAAGAATTCGTTCTTTCCCGTGACCACGCCTACATCAATGCTCGCGTGGGCCGACATGGGCACGGTAATCTCAGCTTCACGCAGCGCCCGCATGAAGGTGATTTGTCGGTTGTCGAGAAAGTATTTCAGCCACTTTTCGCTATCATGGCGAATCGTCTTAGCTTCCGCCCGCTCTAGCAGAGTCGATGGCCTGCTTTCAGTGATGTCAGAAACAGTATTCGCCGCCGTGAGGGCAACCCGGCATGTATTTTTCTCCGACGCAGAGGCCAGAGCTCCATCTGCCAGCAGCAGGACAACTTCCTGTTCGGCGTTTTCAAAGAGCAGCTCATTGCATGCGATCACGTCGATGCGGGTGAAATGATCGGTCAAATAAGACCGAAGCTGCGCCGCATAGGTGACTTGCAGGATTTCCGCTGGCAGCACGAGCGCTAGACGACCGCCCGGCTTCAGGCTCGCCGTCGCCGCGACAACGAAGGGCACCCAGATATTCGTCAGGCGATTAGGGGTTAACCCCTGCTCCCCCATAATCGACATGGCAAGGGTGCGGTGCGGCTCCGGGAACGACTGGTAACGGATGAAGGGCGGATTGCCGATAATCGCATCAAAGGCGGGCTGATCGGACGCCTGCCACCACGCGAAGAAATCGGAGTTTTGAACGATCCTCTCGGCTGACTTGCCAAGCACTGACCGCAGCCGTTCGGTGGCAGACCGGGCTTCAGCAGGGATGATTTCGACGCCGGTAAGAAGACGCGCGATCTTGGCCGGCGTCACGCCTAGCGTCCGCAGGCGGCGCGCAGCTGCTTCGAGAAAAGCGCCATCACCACAACTCGGCTCCAGCACAGCGTCGCTGGCCGACTGGATAGCCCAGCCACAAAGCCATTCAGCGACTCTCGACGAGGTGTAATAACCACCGCGCAGCTTGTCTTCGTCCAAATCGGCAAAGCGACCACGTGAGCCGACGCTTGCGATTATGCGCCGGGCAGTGGTGTTGCGTGATTTGGTCCGCGTGATAGTCATTCTTTCCCCACATGAAGTAGCGGCATGTCGTCCTTCAGGAGGCGGTCAATAGCTTCACGAACTACCCATGCCACGGATACCCGATTTTTCCGGGCAAGCTCGTTAAGCGCGCGGTGCTGCTCTGCCGTAAGACTGACCGACAGGCGATGTGCGGACTTGTCGTCAGGGGTTGAGGCAGAGCTTGGCATGGCGGCCACTCAATTGGATCGATATGCACCAATCTACACCAGAGTGGTGCGCGAAACAACGTGATCCGCCAACTGGGCTCAGTGAGAACGAGGCCATTTCCCACGCTTTTCTCTAAAGTAAGAACATCGCAGACGGGGGGACGAATGCTCAAGAAAATCATCATGATCAAGAACGTCGGTCGCTTCCAGAACTCGGCCGCACCCGGCAACCCGCAGCTTGCCAAGCACACCTTCATCGTTGGGGCGAACGGCTACGGTAAAACGACGCTCTGCGCTGTGCTGCGTTCCCTGCAAACCGGCGATTCGGCCCATGTGCTCGGCCGCAAGACCCTTGGCGCAACCGACACACCGGCGATCGAACTGCTGCTGGAGGACCGGCAGGCTCGCTTTGACGGCACGGCATGGAACGCGACCAAGCCGGAAATCGCCATCTTCGACGGCGTGTTCGTTGGGGAGAACGTGCATTCTGGCGAGGTCGTGGACATCGAGCACAAACGCAATCTCTATCGCGTCATCGTAGGCAACGCCGGTGTGACGCTGGCGGCGCAGGATGCCGACCTAGCGGCCGAGAGCCGAGCCAAGACCAGCGAGATCAGCAAAGCGGGCTTGGCCATTCAACCGCACGTGCCTGCCGGTATGAAGCTGGAAGCGTTCATTGCCCTTCCGGCAACGGCCGATATTGCCTCGCAGATCGAGACGCAAGAACGCAGCGTGGACGCGCTACGGCAGGCAGGGACGCTACGCGCCCGCGCCACCCTATCGGAATTCGCCGTTCCTGCCTTCCCAGAGGACTTCACCGACCTCCTGGCCCGCACCATCGACGACATTGCGCAGGATGCGGAACAAAGATTGTCCGAGCACCTAGCTGCTCGTGGGATGGCCGCCAGCGGCGGCAACTGGATCGCGGACGGCCTCGGCCATGCTGCCGATACCTGCCCCTTCTGTGGGCAGGATATTCAGGGCCTTCCGCTGATTACCGCTTTCCGGGCCGTGTTCAGTGAGCGTTACAAGACGCTGGCTGGGGAAATCGCGGCCATGAAAGTGCGTATCGCGCAGGACATGGATGATGCCACTCTGGCCCGCCTCGGCACCGTCGCGGAGCAGAACAACGGCGGTGTAGAGTTCTGGCAAAAATATTGCGCGATTGAGGCTGTCGCGCTTGCCCTACCGGCGGATGCCGTGGAGGTAATCCGCGCCCTCGCCACGTTGGCAACAGGACTTCTTGACCGAAAAGCAGCGGTGCCGCTCGAATCAATCACGCCGGATGCGGAATTCGCCGCCGCGTATGCCGCCTATTGCGGCGCGGTCGCCGCCATCGAGACTACAAACGTGGCCATCCGCGCGGCCAATACCATCATCACCGATAAGAAGGCAGCTACGGACGCGGGCGACCTCAAGGCCGCCGAGGCCGAACTAACCCGCCTAAAGGCGATCCAGACTCGGCACCGCGCGGACGTGTCCGACCTTTGCGCCGCTCATGCGAAGCTCTCCAGCGAAAAGGACGCTTTCGAAGCGCGCAAGGAGGCCATCAGGAAGCAACTCGACACGCACACAAAGACCGTGGTGAAACCCTACGAGCGGCGCATCAACGACTACCTTGCAGCGTTCAATGCCGGCTTCACTATCACCGAGACCAAGCACGCCTACCCTGGCGGAGTTGCCACATCGAGCTATCAGCTCGTTATCAATGACACGGCCGTTGACCTTGGCGACAGCAAGACGCCGGACGATCGGCCGAGCTTCAAGAACACCCTCAGTGCCGGCGACCGCACCACCCTTGCCCTTGCGTTTTTCCTCGCACACCTGGAGCGCGACCCTGCGGTAGCCGGAAAAATGGTCGTATTCGACGATCCCTTTAACAGCCAAGACGCCTTCCGCCGCCGTCAAACCGTGCACGAGATCATGAGAGTCGCGGGGAAATGCGCCCAGGTGATCGTGCTTTCGCACGATGCCACCTTCCTCAAGCAGGCTTGGGATAAGTCACCTGCCGCCGAGCGTGTTGCGCTTACGATTGCCGATCACCGCGCCCAAGGCTCAAAAATCATGCCGCTGGACCTTGAGCGCGCCTGCCGGGGCCGGACTGCCGCCGACATTGATGATCTGCAAGCCTACCTCATGAGTGGTGCGGGCGGTTTTCTCGATATCATCCGCAAGATGCGCGTCGTCCTCGAAACCCATTGCCGGACGACCTATCCGGGCAGCTTCCTTGCCAGCGATCAGCTGGGCGACATATTGAAGAAGATACGCGAGGGCGGAGATGCCCATCCCGCGCAGGCGCTCTATGATGAGCTGGACCAAATCAACGGCTATACCATCCAGTATCATCACGGGGAGAACATGGCCGACGCCACACCGGATCAGATTGACCCGACCGAGCTAACCGGCTTCACAAGACGCACTTTGCGTATTGTAAATGCGTTGCAGGCATAATCGAACAGGCAACTTGCGCGGTGCACATGAAAGGACAAGAAGTCAGCGGGTTTGATACTGAATTTTAGCGGCCCGATGTGTTGTGCCGCATGTCTGACATTGCTCTGCCGCTATGTCAGAAACTCGTGACTTTCCGACATAACGGTCAGCTCCATCTGAGGCGCGAGCATATCGTTCGACTTCGACGATCAGGGTCAGGCCCTGCCTATATGTGGTGAGGGCCTCCTTCTTGCCGCGCCGATCTTCAAAGGAACATCGGGTTCCTAAGAATAAGACACTTTCCGTCTTCCAATAATTGAGATCCTTCGCTAATCGGAAAGTGATAGGTCGCCCTTTCCTGTTCGGTCAAGGCCCGCCAAGTCATCGCACGTAACTCCATCCGCTCATGCCCAGACAAAAGAGGGAAGTGGTCTTGCTTTAATGAGCAGAGCGCTCCCTCCTTCGCGTCTTTCAATTTCCTGTTGGCGCCAAGGGAAACCAGTTTGAAATGCAGGGCACAAAGAGGAAATTCGATGGAGATGGGATGGTCGGCGATCACGCCTTGTAGATTTTGGAATACGGCCCAGTAGTGGGAAGTTGCCGCCTTTCCTTTGAAAATCAGAATATTCGTGTTTTTGAATGGCCCCAGAATTTTGCGCATGTGCTTGCTCCGTGTTTGCGGGAGAATTCCCGTCACGGGCGAATATGGGTCCGTCTGTTCGTGCCCATGCGGTGATCGCCGTCTTTTTTGACGGAATTTTTGGAAGCATTAATTTTCGATTTCCAACACATGGCGCGACTGGCTTCTGTTCGAGAGAGCGCCGCGCCTTCACGCGGCCCTCTCACATATGGTGCCAATGCCGCTGAGATAGTCGGCGGCACGCTGCGCTTGCGAGGCCGCTGTGAAGATCGCGCGGGTGTCGCCCTTCAGCACCTTCAGCCATGCGCCGATATAGTCGGCATGGTCGGCGCGCGGTTCGGGCGAAAGACCAAGATCCGCACAGATGAACGCAGCGCCGATCTCGGCAACAAGTTCCTCCATCGCATAGTTGGCATCGCCAAACCGATTGCCCTCGAATGAGCGGTCCAAGCGGCTCTGTCCGCCGGTCCAGTGCGTCGCCTCATGAGCAAGGACGGCGTAATAGGCCTCGGCATCGTGGAATGCCTCGAAGCGCGGCATCTGAATAAAGTCTGCCTTGGGGCTGTAAAAGGCCCTGTCGCCGCCGTGCCTGATATCGGCGCCGGTCGCGGCAAAGAAGGCTTCGGCACGCTCGATGCGGGCTTCCGCGTTAAGCGGGAGATCGCGGGCCGGAAGGATGCCGTCCGGCAGGTCCTCGATCTGCTCGGCGTTGAAGACGGTGTAGCTTTTCAGGAAGGGGATCTTCTTCTCGGTCTCCTCGTCGCTTTCGCTGGTCTCTTTGGCGATAAAGACATTGGAATAGACAACCTGGCTGCCTTTCTCACCCTTGCGGACATGCCCGCCCAGGGCTGTAGCCTGCTTGTAGGTCATCCAGATCGGGGCGGTGAAGCCTCGTTCCGCGGCGGCGGCCCAAAGCAGCAAGGTGTTGATCCCGCGATAGGGTTCCCCATTCCCACGAAGCGGCCGGGATATGCCGTTGCCTCCATTCCATGACTTCGACCAGGGGCGGATGCCGGTTTCCAGATCGGCCACGATCTTTGCGGTGATGGTTTCGTAGAGCTTTTTCATCTGAAGCCTTCCTTTGGCTATGGGTTGCGCATGCAACCCGACTAGCCACGCGGCAATAAGCGGGGATTGCTGTCAGGACCGGAAATCCGGAGAGGGTGCGGGCCGGAGCGAAGCGACAACACGGTCTCCGGATTTCCGCGCGGGAACCGCGCTTGGTCTTGACGGCATGGGGGGCGTCAGCCCCTCTTCACTTCCTGAGGGGTCGGGACGGCGGGCATGACAGAGCCCGCCTGCGCCTCGCTTTCCTGCGAGGCGTCCGGTGCCTCCAGCGGCGTGATCGCGCCGCTCGGCCGCTTTGGAGGCTTGTGCTTTGAAAGGAGCGCCTGAAGCTCCACGGGGCAGGCGACATCCTTGGCCGCCCCGATCAGGCGCACCAGGCGGCGAACCGCTTTCAGATCTGCGCCTTCAAGATTGGAGACATGGACCATCGTGCGGCCATGACTCAGCTCCGAGAATGGATGTGCTCGCGATGGTGCCCTGACGCCGCAGCATGAAAGATTTTCTGCGAGGAAGAAGCGCTTTGCGTTGTCAAAATTACCGGCAGGCATCTCTTTCCGGTTCTTGCGGCGGAGATATCGCGCTGCGGCCTCATACTCGGCAGGCGTGTAACCCACCGCTATGGCATCGTCTTTCGTCAACATTGAAAACCTCATTCGAACTGCGCAAGCCGCACCGTGCGGCTGCTTGTCCGAATGTGGTCCCGTTGAATTTCAGGCGAAGCGAATTGGCCGGGCTATGAGCCGGATGTTCAGTTCGCTTTAAGATGTGGTGGGGAGAGGCCTGGCCGGGTGATTTTGGCCGTCAGTTTCCGAGGCTGACCTCCGAACCTCGGATTTCCTGTCTAGGCAAAATTCGACGATGAGAAAATGCGAGTATAATTTCACCGTCGAACAGATCGACCTTCGCTCAAGGCCAGACATCCGTTGAAGCGACTCATTCGATAATGAAGCTAGGTTGAAAACCAACGGCGGATCAGCAGGTATTTGGACTAGTTGGCATTTGAAACTTGCGCGACTTTCCACTTTCGCCGGGGAAGTCCTTGAAAAGCGAATTTAGGAGTGGATCCATTAGCGCCGCCATAGAACCACAAGCTCCCTCGCTCGCAAGTCGACCTTCGTAAACCTTCGCTTTATCGAACGAATGAGAGTCGTCAGGGTCTATCATGGCTGTATCGTAAATGCTGAGGAGGATCGCCCGCTGATAGACGCGCTCCGTCGTGGTGCCAGTCTGATAACCAGTGATGCCATATTGCGGTGTAAGGGTGGTATTTGCGGTGTACGTGCCGGTGTTGCCATAGGTATTCATGGTGCCCGTAGTCGTCGCGCCCGAGTAACCTGTGACACCCCACTGTGGAACGGCAAAGCTCTTCGTCACCAGACTCCCACTATCGATTCCATACGCAAAAATCGCCACATAATCCGGTTGCTGCGGGCCATCGAAATCCACAACCTGATACCCTGCGGCCTGGAAATGCTGGGCGAGTTTGGCTAAGTAGGCTCTATGCTCCAAAGATGATCGGAGCTCGGCGGAGCCGGGATAGATGGCAAGCGTTTCACCTTCCGCTTTGGCAGGTAAAGTGTGGAAAGTCGTCACACTGCTCTCCACCAGCGCGCATGCGGCTAGAAGCGACGCCAGCAAGAGTGAAACAGCTTTTCTCATCGTCCCAGCCCTCAAAGTTGAGCCCCCTCAATAGATAGATTTATGTAAACATAGGCGGCTCCGTTTGTCTTCACAGTTTTTGCGGCAGGACCATTTCATGGACAATGACCCAGTCCAGCCAAGGAAAAGTTAGCGGCAAGTTCAAGTAGTGCCGCGATCTTAGTGCTCAATGGTGGAATGTTGGGGCTCAGGTCAGTCGCGGGATCGTAGGATCGGGCGGCTCTCTTCGTCTTCCACGAATTCGTGCGTCATCCGGTCCTTCTCTTCCGGCGAGATATCTAGCTCGTGGTCAGGCTCAGGAGGAGGGTCGCGGAATTCTTCGTAGAAGTCCAAAGCTCGCCATCCCTTTTCATCGTCATGCCAAATATTTGATGGGATCGGCACCACATAAGGCCCGTTACCCGCTCTGCCGATGCGTGCCGATTGCTCTATTTCTGTTCGCACGTGATCATAGTGGTCTTGAATCATCTCAATGGACGTTCCGCAGAGACGAGCGACTTTTCCTACATCCATGCCTTCATAGAGCCGTTCGGTTATGAAGGTGTGGCGCAAACTGTAGTAGACGCTGGCCTCATCAATGCGCGCCGCGGCGATGTCCGGCCTAACCTCGCAAGCTGCTGCTTTCACAAGCTCTTTGAACGATCCATTACATGGCCCAAGCATTTCCCGGTCAGGGCCCGCAAAGAGAAAGTCCTCATCTGAAAATCCTACTTCTGTTGGCCAACAGTGCGGGAAAATTTGATTGAACTGCGGTTGCGCTATCACCGCACGTATGTGCTTCGGATGCTTCAGTCGTCCGGGGCGGACATACACTTTCGCTGTTGCCTCCCCCGCATGATTGACGCATGGCTCGATGTCACGGAATCGAAGTGCCGCTACTTCTTGCGGCCGACATCCCGTGAGGTAAATCGTCATCATGCGCAAGTGGCACATGATCCGCTCACGCCGCCTCTTTGGATGCTGAGTATTGAGGATGCGCCTAATCGAAACGTGCTGAAGCAATTGGATAGCTTCGGGCGAGAAGTGCGGTCTCCTCGCACTAGCGCCCTTGAGAGTCGGGTATCTGGGCGCCTCGTCTTCGGAGAGGTGGTTATTATCAATCGCCCAGTTTACCAGCGCATTGAATCCTGATCGTTCGCGCCGCAGCGTTTCCGCCGTAGGTTTGGAAGTCCGCTTCCTATATCGAAGCGTTTTGCCGCCCCGTTCATAGACGATTTCGTTATCCTCATCCACGCGATGGAGATTTTGTCGTCGTCGCGTAAGAAAATCGGCCAAATCGCTCTTCGCAATTGTTCTTATCGACCTGGCCCCAAATTCGGGCACGAAATGTCTTTGAAGCGATATCTTCTCCCTCTCGTATTGAGCCTCGCTGATTTCGCCTGCTTCGCATCTAGATTTCTCGTTTTCCAAGAAAAGGGTGACGAGATCCGAGAAGCTCAGTCCGCTTCTTCTCCTGCGCTGATTGGCCCGCTTTGGATGCTCCAATAGCTCATTATAAAGTCTATGAGCTTCCGTGATCGCAGGTTCTAGATCTCTAAATCCGGTAGACCGCTCCACCCGGCCGAAATCCCGGACGGCAACAGCCTTGCCGGCCTTGATGCGCGCCGTCCAAACTTGGCCCTCGACCTTTCTCCGCAGCGTGATTGAATGCCCGCGAGGGAGACCTTGAATTTCATGCTTTAGGATAGCCATGCTTCCCCAGACCTTCCCCAGAAATGCGAGAGCGCACCCAACACTTTCCCCGAGAACTATCAACAGCAAGAAAATCCCAGAAAATAAGGAAGAATTAAAGGGCTTTCGCCCAAGTAATTTCCGAGTAGATTAACATCGCGTTGATGTCCGCTGCCCTCCGAAGGCAGAGGTCACACGTTCGAATCGTGTCGGGTGCGCCACTTCCGTAAAATCTCGGGAATCGGCCGTTTCGCGCCAGGGCAATTCCGGAAGGACGGAAAGCCAGGCCGACATCCGCCGGCGGTGATCACCCCCTTCATCGGGATCTTCCGATTTCAGACATGGTGGCCGACGGCGCGCTGCCACCGTTGCGCAATATCAGGGCGTGCCTGCTCATCGAAACTCGAAAAGCTCGTGCCGAATATGCCGGCCGGGAATGCCACGGTCACTCGCAGTACGGCGGATCGCACCGAGCAGCCCCTTGGGACCGCACACTGCAATATCGAGTGACGCGACATCGGCGCCGCGCACGATCTCGTCGAAACGCCGGGTGAAATCCTCCGATGCCGGGCCGGTCGAAATCGGTACGAATTCGATACCGCGTTCCTGGGCCATCGCTTCGAGCACCGTCACATCCGGGAAGACTCGTCCCGGCGTAAAAAAGTAGAACAGGGTCACCTGGTGGAAGCGACCCGCGCCTTCATCCCTCATCCACGCAATGAATGGCGATATTCCGACACCGCCCCCGATCCAAATTTCCCGCTTGCATTGAGGCTTTCTCTCGAAGCGGCCGTAGGGGGCATAGACATCGGCATGCATGCCGGGCTCAACCCTGGCGATGAGTTCCCTGGTATAATCGCCTAGCGCCCTGATAACGAAACCGATCCTTCCGTCGGCACGAGGCGCCGAAGCGATCGTGAAAGGATGAGGCTCGCGCAATCCATCGACTCTCATGCGCAGGAATCCGAAATGCCCGGCATGAAAGAGCGCCCTGCGGTTCACGGGTTCGAGCTCGATTTCGACTGCAGCGGGCCCACGCGCGACATTGACGACCTTGTAGTGGCCATGCCGCGCCACCAGCGGATAGAGCAGCAGCTTATAAGCAGCGGCAATAACGGCCAGTGCCGACAATCCGGCAAGCCAAAGTCCGGCGGGGCTTTCGAACTCCACAGGCGACTTGATGCTGAGCCAGTGCGCGACCACGACCAGGAAGAGCGGACCCGACAGGCGGTGCCACCAACGCCATACGCTGTAAGGTATGTTCCGGTTGAGCGCGAGGATGACGATCACTGTGAGCGCGACAAAGCTTGCCTGCCGAAGGAAACGGGTCCAGGCAGGTTGCAGGCCAAGGATCGCCTCGGCTTGCCATAGCGGGTCGCCGGCCTTGAAAAGAAGATGCGCGGACGCAAATGCCAATGCCCAGACGCCCATCCATTTGTGAGCATCATAAACACGGTCCAGCCCGCCGAAAATGACTTCGCCTCCCCGCCAGCGTGCCGCGAGAATAGCTGCGGAGGCCATCAACGACAGTGCTGAAATTCCGCTGGCCAGACTAAACGTCGCCGGAGTCAACCAGGTTTCCGAGGGAACTGCCAACAGGGTCAGGACCAAACTGATTGCCGTGATGACGATAACAGCCTGCGACGATTTCATGGTAACCGAACCTTCCGGATTGCAGCGACAATCGGCGAACAGCAGCCTTAACATGCCTCCGGATGTTCAATGTGGTCAAACCGTCGTCCGAGCGACAATGCGCCGTCAGCCGCGGCGGCGGGCGCGAGGACGAACGCTGATCAAATCCGGTTTCACCTCCGCCTCGAACGCCTCGACCCATCTTTCCCGGCTCACCTCAGGGAAAATCGGCGACAACATCCGGATTGCAAATTCCCGGTCTTCGGCAAAGCGAGGGAAATGCATGAAGGTTGTCGGTATCTCGTGAACAGTGAGCGTATAGACGAGACGGTGGAAGATCTTTGCGAGAACGATGTCCTGTCTCTTCGGATTCCGCGTCATCCACAATCCGCCCGCGACGTCGCCCGCCTCTCCGCTTTCCGCCTGAACGCGACGGCGGCTTTCCGCCGCCGACCGTAGATCGCGCATACAGACGATCGCATGTTCGACGGCAAAGTCGCCCTTGGCCAGTTCCCCTTCCAATGTGAGGGCAAGCCATGGCGATTTGACGATCCTGTTCGCGGGCCGCTCGCTTTCATTGATGACCTGCTCCAGTCCGGCGCGGGCGACCTCGTCGATCTCATCATCCGTCGAGAAGCCGGTATCGAGGCCGACCCTTGTCAGAATCCTCATGAGCAATGTGGTGCCAGCCCGGCCCGTTCCGGAAATGATCGTGTATTTCATCCTGGTTCCTGATACGGCGTCTGCGGTGACCGGGCCAAACCTACAGATCATTCAAACGGCAGGCCAGCCGGCAGACCGAGGTCAGGTATCGAAACACTCGGCCACGCTCATCAATGCATCCATGTCGAGGATCGTGAGAAGCCCGTTCCCCATTTGCAGGATGCGCGCCTGGCGCAGGCTCCTCATCACCCGGCTGACATGAACCTGGGTCAGGCCAAGGGCGTCCGCGATCGTTTGCTGACGCAACGGAAAGGGGATCGTATCTCCCTGGGCGAGCCCTTTTGACGTCAGCCGCTGGTGAAGATCGATGACGAGGCGGGCAAGCCGCTGCTCCGCATTGCGCCGTCCCAGATCGACCAGGCGCGCCTCGCTCGCCTCACGGCCTACAAAGCAGATTTCCACAAAGGCCCAGACGAGATCCGGATCGTGTTTCGCGGCATCCCTCAGATTACCGACATCGAATGCGCAGTATTCGACGGGCGTCAGACTCTGCACCGGCGTGCGAACCTGCTGACGCATGATCAACTCGCCACCTGCAATGTCACCGGGCAACAGAATTGAAAGTACCTGACGGCGTCCATCCGCGGCGATCGCCGAGCGTATGGCCCAACCGCGCCGCAGAACGACGATACGTCCCGGCGTCTCTCCCAGCCTGTAAATGTGCTGGCGCGCGCGCACCGTCCCCTCGGCCTGACGGCGACGCCTTGCTTCCGAATTGGCGCCGATGACCGCTCCACAGAAGCCAACATGGCGGAACGGACAAGCGGCGCAGCCCGAAGACGCATCGGCCTCGCTGGCGCCGTGAGCGCCTTCTCCCTTTTCGTGGGTAACGCTTTCTTCTGTATTCACACCAAACTCGCCGCCAAGCAGGGAAACGCCTGCCCAGAAAATCTGCAAAACTGTGTCACATCGGGATAGTTATCGACTCCGAACTAATTTTCCAGACAAAAGCTAACTAAAACCGATTTTTTAACTCAAGTTATAAATCCAGTATATAAGTATTTGTTATAATAATTCTTGAACAAATACAATCTAATTAACCATTTATTTCATGTCGACTATTAACCTTCGAATTATTCGCTCCAAGCCGGCGATATAGTGTCGCAGTAAAGGCAGGCTGATCGCCGATGGAGCTGGCGGACGGTTGCGGCGGCAGTGCCGGGCCGTATTAACGGGGGCCATCATGACCAAAGACGAAAAATCGACCGTGGACCGGGATTCGCGCCTGCGCTTCATGGAAGTATCCGAGAAGACGGGCGCGGCGCTCCGCGATTTCTGGAAAATTCTGGAACCGCAGCTGCCGCAGATTCTCGACAGTTTCTATGCCCATCTGGGCGCCATACCTGAGCTTTCAAAGCTCATCGGCAATCAGACCTCACGCCTCAAGCAGGCCCAGGGGACGCATTGGGGCCGGCTTTTTTCCGGCACCTTCGACGACACCTACATGCAGAGCGTGCACACGATCGGTCTGACGCATAACCGGATCGGCCTCGAGCCGCGCTGGTATATCGGCGGTTACAAATTCGTGATGAACCGGCTCGTCGATATTGCGATCAAGAAGTATCGCTGGACGCCTGCGAAGCTTTCCGAAGTTCTCTGCGCGGTGAATACTGCAGTTTGTCTTGATATGGACCTGGCTATCTCCGCCTATCAGGATGCAATGGTGGAAGAGCGGGCCGGCAGGCAGAGGGCGCTCGAAGCGGCCATCTCCGATTTCGATGTGGCCGTAAACGAGATCATCAAATCGGTGGCCTCCGCCTCGACCGAATTGCAGGCATCGGCGCAGGCCATGTCCGTGACGGCGGAACAGACCAGTTCCAAGACGACCACCGTCGCGGCGGCATCGGAAGAAGCCTCCGCGAACGTGCAGACCGTGGCTTCCGCCAGCGAACAGCTTTCGAGTTCGATCGCCGAGATCGGGCGCCAGGCGTCGATGTCGACCAAGATTGCCGGGCAGGCAGTCCAGGACGCGCATCGCACCGACGAGAAGGTGCAGGGCCTTGCCGACGCCGCGCAGAAGATCGGCGACGTCGTGACGCTCATCAACGACATCGCCGCGCAGACGAACCTTCTCGCGCTGAACGCCACGATCGAGGCCGCCCGTGCCGGCGAAGCCGGAAAGGGATTTGCCGTGGTCGCATCCGAGGTGAAGAGCCTCGCCAATCAGACCGCAAAGGCGACGGAAGAGATCGCCGAACAGATCAAGGCGATGCAGGGCGCGACCCATGAATCCGTCGACGCGATCAAATCGATCGAACAGACGATCACGGAAATGAACCAGATCGCCACCTCGATCGCCGCGGCCGTGGACGAACAGGACGCAGCCACGAACGAGATTGCCCGCAACGTCCAGGAAGCCGCTCGCGGAACGCAGGACGTTTCTTCCAACATCGTCTCCGTCGCGGAGGCGGCCGCCGAAACCGGTGCAGCGGCGGCGCAGATATCCGGATCGTCGGATATTCTGGCGCGGCAGGCAGAAACGCTTCGCCAGCAGGTCGACACCTTCCTCAGCCGCGCAAGAGCCGCCTGAGAAAGACGGTTCAGGAGACCAAAGTGGCTTACCGCCAGACCGTGCTGCCGCTCGCGCCTGCCGTGTTCGTATTCGATCCCGCAACGAGCCAGCTCGTTTCGCAGAATGCAGGCGCGGGCGAGCTGCTCGCGGCACTCGGCTGGGAGGGTGGCGAGACGCCTACGCTTTCCGCCGTCGAACGCCTGATCGTCAAGGGCGGCAGGGTATCGGTCGACCCGCAGACGGTGGTCGACGGCGAGGAGCGCAACTACGAGTTGCGCAAGCGCTGCCGCCGCCCGGACAGCAGCGAGTTGATCCTGACCCGCATCTGGACGCCGGGGTCGAGTACGACACTCATCGTTACCGACATCACACAGCAGGTTCAGGAAGAACGCCAGCTCCGCTTCGCACAGACCATCATCGACAGGCTGATGAAAGCGGAGGCCCTGACGGATGCACTCCACACCATGCTTCACGCGATCCTGCTCTATGCCGGCTGGCACAAGGGAGCAGCCTGGATCGCGAAGGACGACCGCTTGAGCATGCGGATGAGCCTCGTGCGCAACGGTGCAGGGGGGGAGGAGGATCGCAAGAAGGCCCGGCAGCTATCGCTGACGCTAGCCGAGCGCAGCAGGGCGAGCGGGCGGTCCGCCCATATCTTCGACGCGGATAGCGGATGCGTCGCCATCCCGCTCAAAGCGAATGGCGACGTGATCGCCGTTCTTACCTTCTGTACAGGGGAAGCCAGAGCTCGCGACCGGCTGACGCTCGAAGTTCTGGACGGGATCGCGGAGCGAATCGGCATGGCTTTGAAGTGCCGGATCAATGCCGAGGAAATGGCCAATGCGAGGCGGCAGCTCGACGAATTGCTCGACGCCGCCGGAGACGCGATCGTCGCGATGGATGGCGACAGATGCATTCGCCTGTTCAACAAGCGCGCCGAAGCGATCTTCGGCTACAGCGCCGAAGAAGCAATCGGCAAGAAGCTCGACATGCTCCTTCCGGAGAGCATAAGGGCGCGGCATCGAACTCATATCGCCCGCTTCGCCCGCGATGAAGCCCCGACCCGTTTCATGGGACGCCGGCCCGAGGTAAAGGGACGCCGAAAGGACGGTTCGGAATTTCCGGCGGAAGCCACAATTTCACGCATCGTGCTTGACGGCGAGACGGTGTTTACCGCTGTTGTGCGCGATCTGACGGCACTGCGACAGGCAGAAGACGCCCTTCGCGCCCGCGAGCGGCAGATGCGCATGATCATCGAAGCAATGCCGTTCGGACTTGCCACAATCCGGCAGGCGACTGGCGAGATTCTCTTCGCCAACAGCGCTTTCGGCGCATTGGTCGATTGCGAACGCCGAAAGCTCGCGGGACGTCACATCGCCGAGTTCGCCGGTACGGAGCTCACCGCAAAACTCGTGACCGGCGACGGGATCGACGGCCGGATGCGGGAGATCGAGGTTCCCGTCATGACTGACGTGGGAAGCGAGATCTGGTGCGTCGTCTCCGCTGTGGCGCTCAGCATGGGCGGTGAGGCGATCGTCCTGATCGGATGCTACGACGTGACCGACAGGCATCGCGCGGAAGAAGCATTGCGCGAAAGCGCCTCCAATCTCGCCGCAGCGGAACGTATTGCGCATCTCGGCAACTGGCAGCTCGATATCGATAACGGCGCGATTACCTGCTCCGACGAAGCCTTTCGCATTTTCGGCGGCGAGCCGCGCGGCAAGGGAGTAACGCTTGAGCGGTTTCTCGATCGCGTCCACCCTTCCGATCAGCTACGGATGCGCCAGGCGACCCGCGATGCGATCGAGCTCGGTCAACCCTTTCGCACTACGCATCGCATTGTTCTCGCGAATGGAGACGTCCGGTATATCCGCAGCGAGGCGGAACCCGTGCGCCGGGAGGACGGCAAGGTCCGGCAGCTCATCGGCACAGTTCTCGATATCACCGACCTTCAGAAGGCGACCGAAGAGCTGCGGGCAGCGCGCAACAAGGCCGAGTATGCGAACCAGGCCAAGTCGCAATTCCTCGCGAATATGAGCCACGAGCTTCGAACACCGCTCAATGCGATCATCGGTTTTTCGGAGCTCATGGCGACTGACCTGCTCGGACCGCTGACGAAGGAGCAGTATCAGGGCTATGCGAAGGACATCAATGACAGCGGCATGCACCTCCTGGCCATCGTCAACGACATCCTCGACCTGAGCCGGATCGAAGTTGGCGTGACGGAGCTCGAAGAAAGAGAGATCGACGTCGAGGAACTCTGTCAGTTCTGCGCCAGGACGGTGGAGGGCCGCGCCAGTAGCGCGAAACTCAAACTGACGGTCGAACCCGGCCAGCGTCTACCGGTACTTTTCGCCGATCAGAGACTTACGCGGCAGATTCTCATCAATCTTCTTTCCAACTCGATCAAATTCACGCCCGCGGGCGGGACAATTACGCTCGCGGCAGATATCGCCGCCGATGGCGCTTTGGTTTTTGCCGTCGAAGACACGGGAATCGGCATTGCGCCGGAAGACATCGAAAGGGTGACGGAACCCTTCATCCAGGCAGAGAGCCATCTTTCCCGGCGTTACGAAGGCGTCGGACTCGGGCTCGCACTTACCAAACAGTTCGCCCAGTTGCATGGCGCTTCGCTCTCGATCGAGAGCAGCAAAGGCAAGGGGACTCGCGTGGAGGTCCGCTTCCCTGCTTCGCGGATGCAGCCGCTCGCGGAATTACGCCTGGCGGCGGGCGACTGACCTCAGATTTCTCCAAGTATTTATTATGTAATAATAAGATTATTTCTCGTTTTTACTTATATTTAAACAGGTTTTCATAGGCTTATTCTCATAATTTTTTGAAGAGGCTATGAAAATGGACGATCTCCTCAAGGATTTTCTCGCAGAGACCTGCGAATCCCTCGACGTTCTGGACAGCGAGATCGTGGAACTGGAACAGCGACCCGGCGATCCGGCGCTTCTCGGCAGCATCTTCCGGGTGATGCACACCATCAAGGGTACGTGCGGTTTCCTGGGCCTTCCCCGGTTGGAGTCCGTGGCGCATGCGGCCGAAGACGTCCTGGGCCGTGTCCGTGACGGCGAACTCGCCGTATCGCATGGTGTGATCTCGCAGGTTCTCTCAGCGCTCGATCGGATCAAGGAACTTGTCGGTCTGCTCGGCGAGACGGGCAGCGAACCGGCAGGCGACGACACCGAAATCATCGCGGCGCTGAGACAGATCGCAAGCGGTGAACCGACCTCCTCCCACTCCGAGCCGGAAGGCGTTGCGGAACGCGAAGCCGAAAAGAACGGAACGCTTTTCGAAAGAGCCGGCGGCGCATCCGGCATCGATGCCGCCTGTGAGCTCGCCTGTAGCGGCTTCCTCGCGAAGGCGGGCGAAGGCGCGATGCAGGAACCGGAAATGCTGAAACTTCAGTTCGCTCTGGCCAAGGGGTTCGAAGTAGCACTCGAAAAGACACCGGGAATGGACATCGCCGACGTGGTGGGCTGTCTGACCGAGAACGGCTGGACCTCCGACGATGTGATGCTGCTCGAAAGCGAGATCGCCGGTGCTTTCCGCTCGCTCAGCATCGAGGAGGACGACGTCGCGGGCCTGGTTTCGCTTCTTCATCGCGAACAGCCGGCCGCGAAGACCGATGTGAAGAAGGAAACGCAAGAGAAAGAGGATAAGAAAAAGCTCCAGCCTGCGCGGGAGACACCCCCGGCTGCTTCCGAAAGGCATGAGGCGCAGGGGCAGACCCAGACACTACGCGTCAATATCAATGTGCTCGAGGACCTGATGACGCTGGTAAGCGAACTTGTTCTCACGCGCAATCAGCTGCTCCAGATCATGCGCAGCCATGACGAAACGCCCTTCGCCGCTCCCCTGCAGCGCCTCAATCAGGTGACGACCGAGCTGCAGGAAAGCGTAATGATGACGCGCATGCAGCCCATAGGGAATGCCTGGGGCAAGCTGCCGCGGCTCGTGCGCGATCTCTCGCAGGAGCTCGGCAAGAAAATCGACCTCGTGATGACCGGCGCCGACACCGAACTCGACCGGCAAATCCTGGAATCCATCCGCGATCCGCTGACCCATATGGTCCGCAACTCCGCCGATCACGGTATCGAGACCGCAGGAGAGCGCCTTGCTGCGGGTAAATCCGAGCATGGCACCATCGAACTGACCGCGAGACATGAAGGCGGGCATATCGTCGTCGTGGTATCCGACGACGGCCGAGGCCTTCCCACGGCGCGCATCCGGGAAAAGGTCATCGCCAATGGGCTGGCGACGGAAGCGCAACTCGAAGGAATGAGCGAACAACAGATACAGCAGTTCATATTCCGGCCCGGCTTCTCAACCGCCGCCGCAGTGACAAGTGTCTCCGGTCGCGGCGTGGGTATGGATGTGGTGCGCAACAACATCGAGAAGATCGGCGGTATCATCGAATTCCAGTCGACCGAAGGAGCGGGTTCGCGCTTCATCATCAAGATTCCTCTCACACTGGCGATCGTCTCCGCTCTTATCGTGGAGTGCGAGGGAGAGCGCTTCGCCCTTCCACAGAACAGCGTGGTCGAACTCGTCCGCATCAACCGGGAAGCGAGCAAGGGGCTTGAAAAGATCAACGGCCGGCCGGTCTACCGGCTGCGCGACCGGCTTCTGCCGCTCGTATCGCTTGGCGAAATCCTGGGCCTGCCGGACAAGGAAAAGACAAATCCCGAAGAGAACGAGGGTCCGGAGAGCATGTATGTCGTCGTCTCCCAGGTCGGCGCCTTCGTCTTCGGCATCATCGTCGACAAGGTATTCGACACGGAAGAAATCGTGGTCAAGCCGGTATCCCGTTGCATGCGCCACATTTCCTGCTTCTCGGGCACGACCATCCTCGGCGATGGACGTGTGATCATGATCCTCGACCCGAACGGGCTTGCATCCGCTGTTTCGGCGGCCCCGCACGCGGAAGCATCCGCGCTGGGAGGTCAGCACGAAGGCGGGGCGCGCCGGAACGAAGCCGTTTCCATGCTCGTCTTCGAGGCGCGCGATGGCGGCCCAAAGGCGGTTCCGCTTTCGCTTGTCGCGCGCCTGGAGGAGACGGATCTCGCCGTCGCGGAGAAGGCCGGTTCACGCACCGTGCTCCAGTATCGGGGAGGGCTGATGCCTCTTATCGACCTGGAAGGAAAGCCGGCGGACCGGCAGGGCAGGCATCCGATCCTTGTTTTCGTCGACGGGCAAAGGATGCTGGGTCTGGTCGTCGACCGTGTTGTGGACATCGTGGAGGCTCCGCTCGACCTCCATCTGGCTGGCGGCAGCCGACCCGGCATTCTCGGCAGCGCAATCATTGCGGGGCAGGCGACCGACATCATCGATACGGTTCACTATCTGCGCCAAAGCGATGCCGACTGGTTCGAAGTAGAGACGGAAAGTCCCTTCGGCGCCGAACGGGAACGCCAGGTCCTGCTTGTCGAGGACAGCGCCTTCTTCCGCAATCTACTCATACCCATGCTGACGATCGCCGGCTACTCGGTGACCGTCGCCGAGCACGCCGAAGCGGCAATCTCGCTCTGCGAGGACGGCAGCAAGTTCGACTTCATCGTCTCGGACATCGAGATGCCCGGCCTTTCCGGCTTCGAACTGGTGCGCAAGTTGCGAGCGGACGAAAGGCTGGCCGACGTTCCCATCGTCGCGCTGTCTTCCCATGCGAACACGAAGGACATAGAGCGCGGTATGGAAGCGGGCTTTACCGACTATGTCACGAAGCTCGATCCCAAAGCACTTCTGAACGCGCTGTCGCGCACATCCGCCAATGAAATCCGCAAGGAGGTTGCAGCATGAGTGCGACCCAGCAGGCAACCGGCTTCGGCAAGACCGAGGAAACGGCGATGGAAGACTATGTGACGATGACTGTGGCCGGACAGACTTTCGGCATCCCGGTGCTCAATGTGCGCGACGTCCTGAGCCCGCAGATCATTACGCGAATCCCGCTCGCCCAGGCTGAGATCGCGGGCTCGCTCAACCTGCGGGGCCGGATCGTGACGGCGATCAACATGCGTACCCGGCTCGGCCTTCCCGCGGACGGCTTCGCGGAAAGGGCGATGGCGGTAGTGGTCGAGCATGACGACGAACCATTCAGCCTGCTGGTGGATGAAGTCGGCGAAGTTCTGAGCTTGCCCACGCGACAGAAGGAAAGCGTCCCAGCGACGCTGGACGCGCGCTGGCGCGAGGTTTCGCAAGGGATCTATCGCCTCGAAGACCGGCTTTTGCTGGTGCTTAGCGTCACCAGCGTTCTCGGCGCAATCGGCGTCGAGCCGGTTCATGGAATGTAACGGAGGAGAGAATTATGGCTGTCGACATGAAGATGCCGATCCTGATCGTGGATGACTACAAGACGATGTTACGCATCGTGCGAAACCTTCTTACGAAGCTCGGCTTCTCGGAAATCGACGAGGCGACGGACGGTACGGACGCCCTGGCGAAGCTCAGGACACGCAACTACGGCCTCGTCATCTCCGACTGGAACATGCAGCCGATGACGGGCTACGAGTTGCTTCAGAAAGTGCGCTCCGACGACGCGCTCAAGGCGTTGCCCTTCGTCATGGTCACCGCCGAATCCAAGGTCGAGAATGTCATCGCGGCACGGCAGGCCGGCGTGAACAACTACATCATCAAGCCCTTCAGCGCCGAAGTGCTGAAAGCAAAACTCAAGACGGTGCTGGGGGATTTTTGATGGCTGGTAGCGACAAGCTGGAACTCATCGAGCGCCTGACGAACGAATGCGTAGAAATGTGCCGGACGATTTTGCGCGGCCGGAAACGTCTGGAACCGCTGCTTGCTCCGTCATTTCGTACGCAGAAACTGGAACGCGCCATCAACGAACAGAAGACGGCCGTTAGAGAGATGGAAGCAGCTGTCGAACGGATCATGTCGGCGGTCGAGCAGATGTCCGAGATCGATTTTTCCGACGGAGGTACCGCCGGATTGAAGGTTGCAGCTTGCTGCGACCAGATCATCGAGGCTTGCTGCTTTCAGGATATTACCGGACAGCGGCTGTCACAGGTTGGCGAAACGCTCGATCTCGTGGAGCAGACACTGGCGGAGCTCGCCGGACAGGAAAGCCGATCCGCTCCGATGCCGTCGCAACCGGAAGGGCTGCTCAATGGCCCAGCGATGCCCGGTTGCGGCATGGAGCAGGATGCCGTCGACCGGCTTCTTGCAGGCGGCGAGTGAAGGCGCCCGAAGAAAATGGCAATTCAGTTATCGAAGAACAGCAAGGAAGAGCGTGCACCGTCCTGCCGGGTGATGGTGGTGGACGATTCCGCGGTCGCACGCGGGATCGTCACCCGCACGCTTGAAGAAGAGGACGGTATCAAGGTCGTTGCCTCGGTTCCCAACGGACTCATGGCGCTCAAGGCGGCCGGCAATCACGAAATCGATGTCGTGGTTCTCGATATCGAAATGCCGGAACTTGATGGGCTTGCAGCCCTTCCTCGCCTCCTTGAGCTGAAGCCCGATCTGAAGGTGATCATGGTTTCTTCCGCAAGTCAGCGCGATGCGGACATTTCATTGAAAACCATGGCGATGGGGGCGGCGGATTACGTCGCCAAACCGAAGGCCGGCCTTGGAGGCGCGGAAAGCTTCAGGGCGGAGCTTGTGAGCAAGGTACGCGAACATGGCACGTGCGCGGGAAAACCTGCCGTGAGGCATCCGCCATCGCCAAGGCAGAATGCGTTGAGCGCGCGGGAGGAAGAGGTAGCCCGAAAACCGGCAAAGCCAAACCGGGCGCCTTCCAGACCGGACGTCATTGCGATCGGTTCGTCGACTGGCGGGCCGCAGGCGCTTGCGGAAGTCCTGCGCGATCTGGACCCGGCTCTCACACAACCCATTCTGGTGACACAGCATATGCCCGCGACGTTCACCGGGCTGCTCGCCGAACATATGACACGCTATTCGGGCCGCAGCGCCACGGAAGCGCGGGATGGAGAAATGCTGGAGCCTGGTCGTATCTACATCGCTCCGGGAGGCAAACACATGCTGGTCGAACGGCGGGCGGCGGGAGGAACCATTATCCGGCTCGACGACGGACCGCCGGAGAACTCCTGCAAGCCAGCAGTCGATCCAATGTTGCGCAGTCTGGCAAAGGCTTTCCAGGACAGGTTACTCGTCGTCATCCTGACGGGCATGGGAAGCGACGGTCTCAAGGGATGTGAAGCCGTCCAGAAGGAAGGAGGACGCATTTTCGCACAGGATCGCGAAAGCAGCGTCGTTTGGGGGATGCCGGGCGCTGTCGCGCAGGCAGGGATCTGCGAGGAGATACTGCCCTTGCGGAAAATCGGTCCGGCTATCATTCGCATCGCCGGGGGAGAAGGGAAATGAACAATCTCGAATTCGATTACCTGAAACAGATGCTCTACGAACGCTCCGGCCTCGTGGTCACGCCCGAGAAGGGATACCTGATCGAAAGCCGGCTCGCGCCCCTGGCGCGCCGGAACGGGCTTGAAAGTGTTGGGCGCTTCATAGAGGAGATACGCCGCACACGCGATGAAGCCTTGCTGAAGCAGATCGTCGATGCGATGACGACGAACGAGACTCTTTTCTTTCGCGACTCCTGGCCTTTTGAACGCTTGCGCACCAGCCTCATGCCTGAGGTAATGGCCATGACGAAAGCCTCCCGGCGCATCAGGATATGGAGCGCGGCCTGCTCCAGCGGACAGGAACCCTACTCTCTTGCAATGACGCTCGCGGAAATGGGACCGGCTCTTGCCGGCTGGCAAGTGGAGATCGTCGCCACGGATATTTCCGACGCGATGCTCGCAAGAGCCCGGGCCGGGAGATACTCCCTTTTCGAGGTCTCGCGCGGACTTCCGGAACATCTGTTGCGGAAGTATTTCCTGCCGGAGAATGATGGCTGGCGAGTGAAAGACAGCCTGCGCGATATGATCGACTTCCGGCGATATAATCTGCTTGAAGATCCGCACGCGAGCGGCCTGGGACCGTTCGATATCGTCTTCTGCCGAAACGTTCTCATCTATTTCGACGAGGCAACACGGCGGCGCGTCTTCTCCGGTCTCTCGAAAGTGATGCGTCCATGGGGCTATCTCTGCCTCGGAGGAGCGGAAACGGTGGTTGGCATTTCGGATGCCTTCCGCGTTCTCTCCGGGGAACGCGGACTTTTCGGGCTCGCGAAGTAGGCGGGATGGGGACCTGACATGAGCGGACCCTCCATGGAGCCAGCTGCCTGTTCCGGATTGCGTCTTCCGGTGAAGGCGGCTTTACTGCCAGACACCCGCCCTGCTCCGGATTGTTTGCCGGATGGAATGCAGGCCCGGAGGTCTCGCTTGTCCAAAACATTTTACCTGATAGGTGGTTTTCTCGCGCTCGGGCTGGGCGGGATCGGCATCATTCTTCCTCTTCTGCCGACAGTACCTTTCGTCATTCTCGCCGCGTTCTGTTTTGCCCGCAGCAGCAAGCCCCTGGAACGCTGGCTGGTGGAGCACCCTACATTCAGCCCGCATATTCGCATGTGGCGAGAACGAGGCGCCATTTCGCGTAAGGGAAAACAGGCCGCGTTGGCCGCTTTTGCGACAAGCGCCGTCATTGCCCTCGTTTTCGTTTCCCTGCCCTACTCCCTCGCACCGCTGGGAGCAGCCCTGATTGGCGGGACATGGATCTGGACCCGGCCGGAGGCATAAAAGCCTGCCCTCTCGCAACGGCACAAGGAAAAGCCGCCTCCCTGTTCCGGGAGGCGGCTTCGAGACCGGAAATCGGGACAGATATTACTTCGCCATGTTGATGATCTTGAGCTGAGTGAACTCCGCAAGACCCTCCTCACCGAGTTCGGAACCGAGACCCGACAGGCGCGCACCGCCAAAGGGAATATTCGGCGCCAGATCGGCATGCTTGTTGATCCAGACGCTACCCGACTCGAGCTTCGTTGCCAGCTCGTAAGCCTTGTCCTTGTCGTTCGACCAGATCGAACCACCAAGGCCATATGGCGAAGCGTTGGCACGGGCAATCGCATCTTCCGGGTCGGAATACTTGATGACGGGAAGAACGGGACCGAACTGCTCTTCATCGACGAGACGCGTACCATCCGTAATGTCGCGAACGATGGTAGGACGGATGAAGTACCCCTTCTCGTCCGGCGTCTCGCCACCGGCAATCACCTTGCCGGTTTTCTTCGCGTCCTCGATCAGCTCCTTCACCTTCTCGAACTGCATCTTGTTCTGAAGCGGCCCGAGCTGCGTACCCTGCTTCAGACCGTCGCCAATGATCGTATTGTTGGCGATGTTCGCGAGCTCGTCGCACATTTCATCATAGATCTTTTCATGCACATAAAGCCGCTTCATGGCGATGCAGACCTGGCCCGAATTCTGGAAGGCGCTCTGGAAGAGCTTCGGGGCGGCCTCCTTCGGATTCACGTCGTCGAGAACGATGCCGGCATCGTTGCCGCCGAGTTCAAGCGTGATGCGCTTCAGAAGCCCGGCCGCGCCAGCCATGACCTTCTGACCGGTCGCAGTGGAACCGGTGAAGGAAATCTTGCGCACGTCGGGATGAGCGGTGAGCGCGGCGCCCAGGTCGTTCTCATCGGCGATAATATTCACGACACCGGCCGGCACGATATCCTTGATGAGTTCGCCGAGCTTCAACGAGGTGAGCGGCGTTGTCGGCGCGGGCTTCAGCACGACCGTGTTGCCCGCGAGCAGGGCTGGAGGAAGCTTGAAAGCCATCAGGATCATCGGGAAGTTCCATGGAACGATGGCACCGATGACGCCGAGCGGACGGCGATGAGCCTCGACTTTCTTGCCCTCGCTATCCTCGATGATCTTCACCGGCAAATCGAGCATTGTGAAGTAGCGGAAGAAAGCGGCCGTACCATAGACCTCTCCGGTCGCATCGCCGATCGGCTTTCCCTGCTCCTGCGTCAGAAGGCGCGCAAGTTCGGATGCGTTCGCCTCTATCGCATCGGCTATGGCGCTCAGAACCTTCTTGCGCTCGGTAATCGGCGTCGCGCTCCAGGACGGGAAGGCAGCTTTTGCAGCGGAGACCGCCTCGTTGAGCTGCGTCTCGGAAGCGCGCGGGCAGGCGGCCACGGTCTCCTCCGTCGCCGGATTGAGGACCGGCGAGGATTTCGCGCCATCGACGAGCTTTCCATTGATGAGGAGCTTGTATTCGCTCATCTCTTCTCTCTCCCTGTATGCTCCGTTCTTTCGGAGCGTTTTCATAAATAAAGGCCGGGCGCAATCTAACCCGCACCCGGCCTGTCTGACGATATGCCCGAAAACGCTTAATGCGTACCTGTGCGAAGGGCGTGACCTTCATGACGGGGCCGCGATGCGACAATCGCGCTTCCTCCGAGACGTTCGCAGGCCTCTTCCAGACGATCGATCTGGCGGTCAACCTGCGCGCGTTGTGCCTTGACGGCATTCAGCCGTTTCTTGAAGAACGAGACGGCAAGACGGTTCTGCTCTTCGCAGCTTCCGCCGCTCTGATAGAGATCAAGTATCTGGCGGATTTCGTAAAGCGTCAGCCCTACCTCACGTCCACGCAGAATGAGCTGGAGTCGGGCACGGTCACGCTTCGAATAGAGGCGCGTCTGCCCCTTTCGTTCCGGTTCGATCAACCCCTTTTCCTCATAGAAACGCAGCGTGCGATGCGTGACGCCGAATTCGTTGGCAAGGTCGGTTATCGTGTAGGTCATTTGAGAAGCAAACCTCCTACGGATAAGGCGAAGGTCGCGGAGCACCGCGACCTTCGCCGGTTCGTGATTACTGCAGACGTTCGATGATGATGGCCGGCGCCATGCCGCCCGCCGCGCACATGGTCACAAGGCCATAGCGCTTGTCCTGACGCTCAAGCTCATCCAGGACCGTGCCGATGAGGATCGAGCCCGTAGCGCCGATCGGGTGGCCAAGCGCGCAGGCGCCACCATTCACGTTGACCTTGTCGCGATCGAGCTTGAGGTCGCGGATGAATTTTTCAGCAACGACGGCGAAGGCTTCGTTGATCTCCCAGAGATCGATATCTTCCTTCTTGAGACCAGCCTTCTCCAGCACCTTCTTTGCGGCGGGAACAGGTGCGTTGAGCATCAGTGTCGGGCAGTCGCCCATATTGGCCGTCGCGACAATGCGGGCGCGGGGTTTCAAACCATTCTTCTCTGCATACTGCTTCGAGGCGAGCAGGATGGCGGCCGCCCCGTCGACGACGCCGGAAGAATTACCGGCATGATGAATATGGTTGAACTTCTCGAGTTGGGGATACTTCTGGCGGATGAGATCGCCATAGGTCGTACCTTCAGCATCGACCGGAATGCCAGCCCAGGCCTCGAAAGTTGCCTTCAGGTTGCCCAGACCTTCGAGCGTGGTGCCCGGACGGGGAAACTCCTCGCGATCTAGCGCGACCGAGCCGTCGTCATTGTAGACGGTGATGAGCGACTTGTTGAAACGGCCTTCCTCGATGGCCTTCGCCGCACGCTGCTGCGACATGAGGGCGAGTTCGTCCACCGCCCTGCGATCAATGCCTTCGAGCGTAGCGATCGCATCCGCGCAAACGCCCTGCTGGGATTGCGGATGCTGCTTGCGCAGGTGGAGATTTCCCGCATCCATCATTGGCGGGGTCTTCGGATCGGCAGTAGCGGAGGTGTAGCTCATCATCTCCGTCCCGCCTGCGATGACGAGATCTTCCATGCCGGACATGATCTGCGCGGCGGCGAGATTGACGGTCGTGATGCCGGAGCCGCAGAAGCGGTCAAGCGTAACGCCCGAAGCCTTGATGGAATAGCCCGCGTCGAGCGCCGCCATTCGACCCATGTCACCGCCCTGCGCGCCGCGCTGGGAGGAAGTCCCCCAGATTACGTCATCGACTTCATCGGTCTTGACGTTGTTGCGTTCGGCAAGCGCGGCGAGAACCGTGCGTGCAAGATGCTGCGGATGAAGATGGGCGAGCGAGCCCTTGCCCACCTTGCCAATGCCGCGCGGGGTGCGGCATGCGTCGATGATATATGCGTCAGACATTCGGTTTTCTCCCTGTTGTCCTGTTCCTGGGGTTGCGATTTCAGTTCTGTCCCGTAAGCAGTACGACCTTCACGCACTTGCCTTCATGCTGATCGGCAATGGCGCGGTTGATGTCGCCCAAGGGATAGGTTTTGATGAGACGATCAAAGGGCAGCTTTCCCTGACGATGGAGTTCGATCATCTCGGGAATGAATTTGTCGGGGTCGCTGTCGCCTTCGATGATGCCCTTCACCGTGTGACCGAAGGTGACGACCGACATGAGATCTCCCGGAACCGGTGTTCCAGGGGGCGCGATGCCGACTATGCCGAGGGTGCCGTGAGGCGCGAGGCAGCCCATCGTCGCCTGCAGCAGATCGGGAATTCCCGTGGTGTCGAACGCGTAGTCGACGCCAACGGGAAGAATTTCACGAATGGCGGCGGGAAGATCCTTCGCCTGGGCCGGATCGAGCGCGTGGGTCGCACCGAGTTCGAGCGCGAGCTTGCGGCGTTCTTCATGCGGCTCCAGGACGATTATCGTCTCGCACCCCTGAATCACAGCGCCCATGACAGCAGAAAGACCGACCGCGCCACCGCCCAGAACAAGCAGGGAGGAACCCTTCTTGCATGCGAGCGAATTCATGATGCCACCCGCTCCAGTCTGGATGCCGCAACCAAGGGGACCGGCAAGCTCGAGCGGGAAATCTTCCGGCACTTTCACGACATTGCGCTCATAGGTGATGCAATGAGTGGCGAAGGAAGACTGGCCAAAGAAATTGCTCGCTATATCTTCGCTACCGCAGTGCAAAGCCTTGCTTCCGTCCGGCCGCATGCCCGCATAGTTGAGCATAGGCATGGTGTGGCAATAGGCAGGCAGCCCTTCCTTGCAGCGGGCGCACTCACCGCAAGAGCGGAAAGTGATCGCCACCCGGTCCCCGCGCGCGACTTTCTTCACCGCGCTGCCGACCTTTTCGACAATGCCTGATCCCTCATGGCCGAAGACGGCGGGGGGTGCGATGGTCGACGTTGCCTTGAAAACGAGATCGGTGTGACAGAGGCCGACCCCGACCACGCGAACGAGGATCTCATCTTCGCGCGGTTCGTCGATCTCGAGTTCCTCGATCGTGAAATCCGCCTCGGGCGCCCTGACGACCGCAGCCTTGACCTTCATCCTCCGCCTCCCTTATCCCGCTTTGACGGGTTATTTTTAATGGCGCATTTAAAAATTTAAATCTACATTTAAATCGAAAAAGGCAGGGAAGCAAGGAGGCCTTTGTGGAGGCTCACGAGAAGGGAAAGGCACGCGCGGCCGCGCCGCGGCCAGCAGCCAGAGAACTGCTGCTGGAGGCGGCGAGCGCGGTGATGAGCGAGCGGCAAACGATAGATGTGCCGCTGAGCGATATTGCCGCCCGGGCGGAGGTGAACGTCGCCCTTGTGAGCTACTATTTCGGAGGCAAGGACGGACTGCTGCTGGCACTCGCGAAGCGAGACGCAGCCATGGCTCTTGGCGAGCTCGACCGGCTTCTTTCCCTGAACATCAGCCCAGCAGAGAAACTCCGACGTCATCTGGCGGGAGTGATCCGGACCTTCTTCCGATACCCTTATCTTTACCGGCTGCTGGCAGCGCTAATGCGCGACAGCTCGGAAGAGAATGCCAGGGAAATCGCGACCTTCTTTGCCGAACCACTGGCACGAACCGCGAAGGAATTGATGGAGGCGGGGATCGCCGACGGGACGATCAGGCCGATCGACCCCGGGCTCTTCTACATGGCGGCTCTCGGGGCCTGCGAACAGATATTCGCAAACCGTTCGATCCTCAAATTCGTCCACGGCGTCGAGGAACTCGACGAAGCACTGCAGCGGCGCTATGCCGATGTGGTGCTTGAGGTGCTGATGCATGGCTACCTCGCGCCACGTCCTGCCTGACTTTTCCAAAAAAACCTGCGACCCGCCCCCGGTTTCCCGGGAACGGGCCGCGACGCGAGGCCAGGTTTTCCGGCCTCGGGTTAGAGAGTGGCCTCTCTCTTGGTCCGGTCGCATTTCCTGCGGTCAACCGATCGCCGGTTGACCGCGGAACATTCCTAGAAGGTATAGGACGCCGTCATGCTGACGAAGTCCTTGTCGAAAGATCCGTTGCGATATTCCGCACCGAAATTGTTGGTGTAATCGAGCGACAGGCGATACTGGTCGAGATAGCTCGCTGTGACGCCAAGCGTTACAGCCTTCTTGCCTTCGACGAAGCCCGGGCCGATCGGTCCGGCGGAATAGCCGCTCACATCGTGGCTCCAGATCAGCATGGGGCTCAGCGTATAGGGCGTGCCGAAGGCATTCGGATATTCCATCTGAGCCAGCATGCGATAGCCCCAGGAGAAGGATGTCGCATATTGCGGTGTGATCGAACACTGATTGAGGCGGATACAATTGTCGCCATAGGTGGCCGCGGAACCCGGATTGGGATGCGCTTCACCCGAACGTGGGATAGCCAGCCGGTTTCCATCGGCATCCGGCAGATACTGGAAGCCGACATTCGCGACGAGGATCAGCAGATTGCCGCCAAGTGCGCTCACGATCGGGTCTGAAGGTGTGAGCGTGCTCAACGTATAGAGCTGACCGTGCAGGGCCTCCGTGCGGCGCGAACCGGGAATGACGGAGCCGGGGGTGACAGGAGCACCATTATAGTAGTCGGGCTCGCCCGGTCCCGGCGTGTAGCCGAAGTTCTCGATGTCGGCGCCAACTATTTCCGTCGAATCTACCTGGAACGGCATGTCGGGATAATAGGCAAGCTCACCCGAGAGTGCCGTCGCATCGCCGATAACGGGAATGGTCGTGTTGAAGCTCGCCCCGAACATTTCGATATCTTCCGGGTACTGCACGACGAGACGCTTATTGTCGCCTGCGGCCTGCGCGAAAATACCCTGCCCATAGGAGACGGGCCGGCCTACATCGTCGGTGAGACCGGGAACGGCGCTGGTGCAGCTCGGACCGGAGAGTGAGCCCGGCACATTCGGATTGCAGAAGACCTGCAGCACAGCGGTGGTGCCTGTCGGCATAGTCGCCGTGGTCGTGCCGAAAGGCAGCTTCGAATGGAAGTTCACGAAGTAACCCGACAGCTCCGTTCCGTGGTTGAGCCAATCGGCATAGTAGCGAAGGGCGAGACCATATTGTCCCTGATCACGTGCTTCTTCATCCGGCGCCCGTGGTACGAAAGCGGTGGGTGTGCCGGAAAGACCATTGCCGAAGTTGAAGACTTCACCTCCGGACAAGGCATAGCGGCAACCGGCCGCGGCCGCGTCGCTCGGCGAGAAGAAGCTGCCACAGGCGGGAAGAATCGACTCTTCCCACTGGAAGACGTATTGCGCTTCGAAGGTCAGGTTGGCAGGCAGTCCGACACTGGCAAAGAGCGAGTTCTGCGGAAGGAAGACCTCCTTGAGCTCCACTCCCGGACGCACAAGCGCCGAGACATCGAGAGGCAGATAGGCGGATACGCCGCCGGGTATGAAGAGGCTTTCGCCCCAGTTCACCGCCTGCCGACCAATGCGAACCGAGGCGGGCATATCGGCAACGAGGAAGTTGCCATAGGCAAAGGCGTCCAGGAGATCGATCGAACGGCCCTGAAGGTTAAGGGCATCGTCATCACGGAACTGGTCTTCCAGTTCGCGACGTTGATCGTAAGGAGCAGCGACAGGGCCATATTTGCCGCTACCGTGACCGAGCACCTTGTCGCCGACATAGTCGTAGAAGGCCTTGGCGCGAACGAAGAAGCCGTAATTATCGTATTTGAAATCAGCTTCGGAAATGACCTTGACCGGCGCGGCAATGAACTCGCCTCTCTGGACGTTGACGTTGCCGTCGTCCGAGTTCACATCGTAGTCGGTTCCGCCGGGTGCGTAACAGCCACCGTTGAACACCGAGATATATTCGCAACCCTGCTCCGAGGTGCGCATGCTGGCACCCAGGGAGAACGTGGTCGCGATCGAGATATCGACCGGTCCCGCCTCGATTTGAGCCGCATGAGATACCGCCGTCGCGCCCATAAGGGCGACGAACGGCAGCAACAGACGCATCAGACGATTCTTCATTGATTCTTCCTCCCTCTTCGCAGCTTGCGGCACACCCCTCATGCGCCGTTACGGCATCACCGTGACCAGGACATCGCTTACCGTGTCGAGCGGGAGCGTCGCATCGGCAACACCCGCAACCGTTCCAAAAACAACCGGGAAGACGAGGTCCGTGCCTGTCGTTCCATCCGGCAGCAAGGGCGTCGCCAGCACCTGCGTTGCAACAGCTCCGGCCGGCTCGAGAACGGGATTGAGCTGCTCCAGGGGCAGAGCAGGCAAGGGAACGCCCTCGACCGGCCCACCGGTGCCGCCAGCACCCAAAAGGCCAAGCAGGATCGGACTGATAACCGGCTCCAAGGCGTTGAGATTGCCGTCGCTTGAATCTGCCTGGGCCCCTTCGATAATGCCCCGGGCCAAATCGCCGACCGGCGCAAGGGGGGCGCTGCCCTCGGGAACGATGTTGCCGAGCGGAGCTTCGCTGCCTCCGGTAAGAAGACCGGGCACAACCCCGCCTTCAGTACCGACAAGGGCGCCTGTCAGGTCGTACCCGAACAGGTCCTCACCGAGGCCGCCAGTATCTGAAACGCCGAGAGCCGGAACCTGCGATTCGACCTGGGCCAGCCCGTCAACAAGCGCCGCCCGCGCTTCCGCCGGAATAAGGCCGCCCTCGACAGGAAGTTGGCCAACCACCTCGCCCAGCACCGGCACGGAAGCGAGCGCGTCCGTCGAAATGTTGCTGCCGAGAACGCCCTCTTCACCGCCGCCGGTTGTCGCGCCGACAAGCCCGCCGCCGCCAAGCAGGGGCGACACGACGTCGACACCGAGCAGGCTTTCCGAAACGCCCCCTTCACCAGCGAGGCCCAACTGGGTTCCGCCGAGTGCCGAACTCGTGGGCGCAGAACCGCTCGGAATAGCTACCGGATCGCCGCTTCCACTGGAACAGCCGGCAAGGGCACCCGCAAAAATCAGGACGACTAATGGAAATCTCATGACAACTTCCTCCCGTGTGAACTTGCGTAGCAAATTCATCGAGCGAGACGGTGTAGAGAAATGTGGCGATATGTTCGGAAAGAGAGACAGGTAGATATTTTATCCGTATACGAATGTCTTGGCGCTTCAGACACACTATCGGGAAACACTCGCCCGGCACCGTGTGAGTGTAATTCTTTGTAATGCCGATGGACTCTGACGGAGCGCCGTTGCAAGGATCGTCGCAATCGCACTTCCATCGCGGATGGATTGGATCAGCGCCGGTTTCCCAGCTGTCATTTCGATCATGAAGATCCTTCTCGATCTCGATGCAGCATCCCTCACCCCGGGAAATTGCCGTCAAACCCCATTCCTTCCGCGAAGGAAGAAGGCGCCTGCCTTCGCTGTGAAGGCAGGCGCCACTTCTTTGCGCGCAGGAAACGACAGGGGTAATCCTCCTCTGGAAACCAGGAGGACGCCTTGAACAGCAGGCCTATTGAATCAGCTTCACTTAGCGACATTCGTGAAGATACGATCATGCTGACAGGCTCGATGTCGCTTGTTGCGACCGCGCTTTTCGGCAGCTCCGGCCGTCTCATGAAATTCCTGCAGACGAATATTCCCGCAAGCGCGATCCCCACCGATCAACGCTATCGGAAATGGGTTTTCGCGTTGAGCAAGGCCGGACCAATGCGCCTCGCACAACAAGTCGCCGAGAGATGCAAGGAGGAGGATCACACCGCCCTGTCTTGCGTTTTCCCGACCCGGCTCCCTTCGTGGCGCGCTCATTGGCGCGGCGACAGAGCCTATCTGGTCCATCTCGACCTCGTTCCACGCATGATCGACGCCATGCGAGAGCCGTTAACAATGCGTCTCGTCAAGGACCCCTCCCTTCGCTTCGACCCGGCGATCCCATGGGAGCTGACGCTGGAAGACGGAGACAAGCTCACCGCCGTATGGCGCGATACAAATGCACAAGCGGTGCGGAAGGTGAGGCTGATACGCGAGGGAGCAGGATGGTCTCTCACCGACCGGGAGGAATTCGGACGGGAGGATTGTGCGCTTGCGGATGATGGGTCCGGAAACTGGCTGAAACATTTTCTTCAGCCGAGCTCCTGACGAAGCGGAAAAAGCCGAAAGCGAAAGAGGCGGGATGTGGGTCCCGCCTCTTTGCCGCTCTGCCTGCTTCGAAGGCTCTGTTACGGAGTCGGCAGGCCACCCGAGAGACCGCCGAGGAGCCCGGTCACCGGAGCAAGCGGATCGCTGCCATCACCGCCGGGGAGACCGCCGCCCGCAAGACCACCGACGAGGTCTGTCACGGGAGCCAGCGGATCGCCGCCGTCACCGCCAGGCAAGCCGCCACCCAGCAGATCTGTCACCGGGGCAAGCGGATCACCGCCATCTCCACCCGGCAGGCCGCCACCCAGCAGGTCCGTAACCGGTGCCAGGGGATTGCCGCCATCACCTCCGGGCAGGCCGCCGCCAAGGAGATCCGTTATCGGAGCAAGGGGGTCCCCGCCATCCCCGCCGCCGGGAAGCCCCGGGAGCGCACCGGCCGGAACAAGGCCGCCAAGCGCGCCATCTTCGCCACCGCCGACCAGGGCCGGAACCGTGCCGGTCTCGCCGAGCAACATGCCGGTTACGTCCTGACCCGTGAGATCCGCGACCAGACCGTCTTCACCGCCGACACCAAGCGCCGGAAGCTGCCCGGTTACAGTGTCGAGCGGGATTTGTCCGAGCGCGTCGGTAACGGGAGCGAGCCCACTCGCCACAGGTGCCAGAGCTTCCTTCAGTTCCGGCGGCAACTGGCCGCCTACCAGGCCTTCATCGCCGCCACCGAGCACACCCTCCGTGCCGAGAAGAGGGTCGGTAACGCTCGCCAGACCGAGCGTGTCGGTCACGCCACCTTCACCGGTAACACCGAGGGCGGTGACCGTGGAACTCGATCCGCCACCCCCACCGCCTCCGCCGCCGCCCAAAGTGGACGACCCGTCGGATGAACATGCCGCCGCGAGAAGCATTGCGCTCATCGCCAGGGCCATTTTCGCTACATTCGAAGACATCAGCCTAATCCTCTCCTCGCGTCGTTGGACTGGGAGAGAGCCTAAGTCACACGAGCGTTTTATGGTGTGGAGCCGTGTGCAATTGCGTGGCCGATTGTTGGCGCCGTCCGGAATGGTCAGCTGGCTGATGGTCTGTACCATTCTGGGCCTGAGCAAGCGCCCGGAACTCCTGAGGCGAACAATCATTCCACTTGCGGAAAGCCCGCCGAAAATTCGCGACATCGTCGAAGCCGAGAAGCGAGGCGACGTCAGTCACGGTCAATGGTGTTTCCCTCAGGTATTCGCGCGCCAGATAGCTCCTTACGTCATCCACGATCGATCGATATGACGAATGCTCTGCTTCGAGGCGACGGCGCAGGGTTCTCTCGCTCATGTTCAGGCGCCGCGCTGCCTCCTCCATTCCCGGAAATCTTCCGCGTGCAGCGAGGATCATGCGCCGGACCTCGCCACCAAATCCGTTTGCGGCGTTCATGTCACGCAGAAGCCGCTCGCATTGGCGCCGGTACATGTCAGCCACCGGAATTTCCGCTGCGGAGAGGGGTTGGTCTATGCGTTCGTTCGGACCTATGAAGCGATTTTTTCGGTGATTGAAAGAAACATGCACGCCAAAGTAACGACGGTAGACCGCTTCAGGCATCTGGGGTTCATAGGCAAGCTCTATGCGACATGCCTCGGGAAGCGGGCCTATCAACTGACGAAGCGCCGTCAGAAGCCCTGCAAAGAACAGCTCCACCATGAAATTCGGAGCACCCTCCACTTCGAACGGGGATTCGAAGGTCAGAACCGCGCTTTCTCCGTTGAATGACAACTGAACATTTCCGCGGGTGCCTTGCAGAGGACTGTACTGAATGAGCAGTCCCGCAGCCTGACGCAAACTCCGACTGCTCAGAATGGCATGCCCGAGCAGGCCATGCGTTCCCAGATGCATGTGTGATCCAAGTCGAAGCGCGATCGACGGATCCCGGGTTACTGCGACGAGATTCTCCGACATCGCCCGAAAGTCACCTTCCGATACCGAGCCGGTTCTTGGCAGCGGAAAAAGCGAAGGATCGTGACCAAGATCCCTGAGAACGGCGGAGACGATTTCGACATAACCGGGTTCGATGCGCATGACGTGACCGCTTTTGACCCCCAGCTTGACCGGAGATGACCTACTGCCTTTCGCGGAAAGTCTTATTTATGGCGCAGCAATTCACACCGAGCGCCTTCCGCAAGGAGCCAGAACGATGCAACACTCTCCTCTCTCCCGCACGCCGCAAAGTGTCGAAATTGTGCCGCGGAACAGACAATTCAATATCGAAGAGGTTCTGGCAACGAACTGGCATGGTGGAGATGCCTTCAAAACAGCCTTCTTCGACGCCATGTCGATCCTCTTTCCGCTGGGCGAACAGTTCTTCATCGACAGCGTCAAGGAATTCCGCGATCAGATCGAGGATCCGGAGCTTCAGCGCCGGGTGCGCGGATTTGTGGCGCAGGAGGCCATCCATCGGCGAGAACACCAACACTACAACGAGGCCCTGTGCAAGGCACGCGGCATACCTCTGAAGAAGATGGAAGCCCGAGTCGAGAGGAAGCAGGAATTCGCACATCGGTACCTGCGACCGATTCAGCGGTTGAGCGCTACCGTCGCTCTCGAGCACCTGACGGCCATCATGGCAGACGCAACATTCCGCAATCCGGAAGGGCTTGAAGGCGCTCACCCTGAAATGAAGGCCTTGTGGCATTGGCATGCTCTTGAGGAAACCGAGCACAAGTCCGTGGCCTTCGACGTCTTCGTTGCGGTCGGTGGATCGCACTTCCGCCGCCGTCTGTCCATGGCCCTTGTAACGCTTGATTTCACGCTGCATGTCATCCGCAACATGCGACTTCTTCTACGCGACTACGAAGGATCGCGCGTGAAGCTTTGGTGGGGTGGACTGAAGTTCCTCTTTGGAGAAAAGGGCGCCCTTCGCGGTCTCATGCGGCCCTATCTCGACTTCTACAAGAGGGATTTCCATCCCTGGGATCACGACAATCGGGAGCTTGTGTCTTCAGTGATGTCGGAGTTTGGCGGTGGCGCGGTGAACCCGGTCTGACAAGGGACCATCAGACGAGGGACCGTCATGGCGATGAGAATCGAGAGTTCCAGCACCGAAGACGGTGCGGAGGTGTTGCCTGCCCGGCCCGTGCCGCCCAGGCAGCCACCGGGGCTTCTGACCACCTTGATAAAGCTCCAGCTTCTCTCAAATCTCGTCGCCTCCTATCCCGCATACTGGTACGAGGTTCGCCGATGCGAGTTTCGCGTCGGCGTATCGCGCAGCGGCCGCGGCCTGCTTGTCAATGACCCGGAGGCTGTGCGGCGCATTCTCGTCACCGATGCGGAAAGCTTTCCGAAAGAAGAAAACCAGCTGGCAATCCTCAAGCCGCTTCTGGGAAAGGGGCTTCTGACTGCGGAAGGCGAAAGCTGGAAACAGAACCGAAGGCTTGCCGCACCGATCTTTCAGCATTCGAGTGTCCGCGATTTTGCTCCATTGTTCGTGCGAGCGGCCGAACGCTCGGCGCTCAGGGCGATCGAGCGTCAGAGCATATATCGCATAGACCAGGAGATGACGAAGGTCACCCTGGAGATTATCGGCGAAGCGGTTCTGAGCGCCAATCTCGACGAAAATATCGACGACATATCCCATACGGTCACCGCCATCCTCGAGAAATTTCCGGCGATGTTTCTTGCCTCGGCCTATCTCCCGGCGGGCCTGCGCAACCGGTTCATCGGCTCGATCGTTCAACCCGGACGGAAGAAGCTTGATGTCTTCGCACGCGCCATCATCGAAGAAGCCAGAAAGGACCAGTGCGGTACTACGCTCATGCATCGCTTGATGACCGCCTCCCGAAACAAGGAAGGCCAGGAAATGAGCCTCGACCAGGTTCGCGACGAGGTCGCGACTTTTCTTCTGGCGGGGCACGAGACGACCGCCACGACGCTTTCCTGGGTCTGGTATCTCCTGACTCTCTACCCCGAATGGCAGGACCGCCTCTACGAGGAGGTTCGCGGCGTGACGGGAGGCCGGCGGCTTACCGCCGATGATGTTCCCTCACTTCCGCTCACCCGCGCTGTCATCGATGAAACATTGCGGCTCTACCCCGTCGTGGCGAACCTGCTGCGGCGCGCGGCAGAGACGGTGGAAATCGCACCTGACATCAAGGTTCCGAAGGGCGATACAGTCCTAATCTCCCCCTGGGTGCTGCATCGGCACCGGCGGTACTGGCGCGAACCGGATCGATTCGACCCGACGCGGTTTCTCGGTGAAGAAGCTGCAGAGCGCCCGCGTCAACTTTATATGCCTTTCGGCGGCGGCCCCCGCATCTGTATCGGCATGAGCTTCGCGATCATGGAGGCTGTACTCATTCTCGGTACTTATGTGCAACGGGCGCGCATAAAGGTGCTGAATACCGACAATGTGATGCCGCAGGCGCGAATTGTGCTCCGGCCAAACATGCCGCTCGAAGCAATCGTTTCTCCCCGAAATATCGATGCCCACTAGATGTATTATCCGGCACAATGCCGGACAGTCGTCGACAATTGACGACAACATTAGATCAAGTTGTTTGACTCAACTTGCTAGATTTCTCCCACAGGCTCTTGCCGCAGAAACTTCGGCCAGTGACCAGAAAAGGAGAATCGGCATGAAAAAGCTTCTCAATCACTGCGCTGCCGGGACAGCCTTGGCAGCCTTGCTTCTCGCCGGGGCGCCTGCGACGGCGGAAACCCGATACTCCCTTCAGACGGGAGCCGATCTCGCACAGGTCTGCGGTAATCCGACGGACGCCAAAGCTCTCACCGCTGAGGAACGAGACCGCCTCGCGCTTTGCGGCGCCTATATTCAGGGGTTTCTGGGGCATTACGCGATTGCGAGGCGCGAAATGAAATCGCCTGGCTTTTGCTTGCCTCCGGAAGGGGTCAGCGCGGAAAAGGTGCGTCAGCTCTTTCTGGCCTTGCTCGAGCAACGGCCGCAGATTCGTGATCTTCCTGCAAATCTCGATCTCGCAACGAGCCTGACCTGGGGTTACTCCTGCCAGAAGCAGCAGCAGAACCGCCAGTGACTTCTCACGGCGACAACGCGCGGGTTCAGTTGTGAAGACCTTCGTCAATACCGCAACGCTTTCGCCACTCGGAGAGCAGCGCCACCAGGAGATCCCGCAGTTCGTCATCGCTCAGGCTTTCGACGGCGCCCGCAAGATCCGTCGTGCGATCGTCGATCGGGTTCGAGTTGGAGTCCATGATGTCGAAGTCATAGTTCATGGCCTGATCCTCGGTATGACGCCTCTCGCGCCGCAGCCGCATTTCATGCGTTACATGTTCGACCTTGCCGGGAAAAACAGGCTGCAAGGTGTAGAAAACTGTACTGATTGGTGAATGCGGGACGCTCTGGGCGAGATTGAATTCCGCCCGCAACAGAAAGCGGAGTTCAGATACGCACTCCGAAGAAATAAAGCGGCTCTGTGTGTTGCGATTTAAGAAGAAACGACAGTCTTAGTAAGTTTAGACGGGAAGAACGGTTTATTGAATTTGGTATAGGATTCTTAAACGGTGCCGGTCTAGACTTGGGCGAGGCTGCGAATTGAGTAAGAGGGTGCTCAGAGTTCGCATTTGGCCTAGTTGTTGTTCAGTCGGGTGGAGGGAAAACGATGACTGTCACGGCAGAACAGAACGGTTCGTCGCACATGACCGCAACTCATGCGGCTTCGCTTCTGCTGGTCGACGACGACCCCGAGATCAGAGAGGAAATGAAGTCCTATCTGAGTGCCAACGGCATGGTGGTGACCGAAGCCTGCGATGCCCAATCGGCACTCAAGGCATTTTCAGAAGGCCAGTTCGATCTCATCGTGCTCGACCTTCTGCTCGGCTCCGATAACGGCTTCGACATTCTCCGCGAGATTCGTCAAACGCATACAACTCCCTGCATCATGGTTACCGGTCAGGGTGAAGCTACCGACAAAGTTGTGGGTCTGGAATTGGGCGCCGACGATTACGTCGTCAAACCAGTCAATCTTCGCGAACTGCTTGCACGCATTCGCGCCCTGTTACGCCGCAGCGGCGGCTCGGGTGGATCAAACACACGCAAGAGCGCATCGGCCTCCGGCGAACTTGAAGAAGCAAGTGCGCGCTGGAAATTCGACCCTCATCGCCGTCGGCTTTCAACTCCCGATGGCTCTCTCGTCCCTCTCACAACCGCCGAATGCGACCTCCTGATCGAGCTCGTCGCCCATGAGGGAAATCCCCAAACGCGGGAAGACCTTTGCCGTCGTGTCTTCAATCGCCAGTGGCAGCCTTACGATCGAAGCCTCGACAGCATCGTGGTGAAACTCCGGCGCAAGCTCGAGCCCAACCCCGATCATCCGATGGTGATCAAGACCATTCGCGGCAAGGGATACCTTTTCACGGGTTTTCCAAGTACGGAGTGAGGCCACATCAAGCTATTTCGCGCGGCAATATCAACGCGACATAGCCGCCAGCTTCATGATTGCCGAGTTCAATGCGGCCGCCACTTTCACGAATGATCGTGTCGCAGATTGCAAGTCCGAGACCTGTGCCATGTTCAGCTGACTTGGTCGTGAAGAAAGGTTCGAGAACGCGATCCAGTATCTCCTGGCGAAATCCCGGGCCTGAGTCCTCGACCCGCAGGATAACCGTGGCTTTTTCCTCCGCAGAGACTTCAGCGCGTAGACGGATCAACCCTTCCGATCGTTCGTGTTTCGCACCGATCCCGGATATCGCATCAACAGCATTCTGTATCAAGTTCCCCAATACCTGCTCGAACTGAAGTTGATCGCCGATCACCGAAAGCTCTTCCGGAATCTCGGCTTCCAGACGTATGCCCGCGCGTAACAGAACGTGATGCATGATCGCTTCGACGTTCTCAACCAGATCGCACAGCGAAACCGTCGACTGATCTCCCGTACTCTTCCGTCCAAAGCGTCTCATCCGGTCTATTACTTCGCTCGCCCGCTCGACTTGTGCGAGAATGCGCTTTGTTTTGGAGGCGACAGCAGCCTCGTCGACTTCGGGCGCCTGAAGAAGAAGCTCGAGATTCTGTACGGCCAGGGAAATCGTGTTCAGCGGTTGGCGGAGTTCATGAGCGATACTCGCGGACATTTGACCAAGCGCCGCCATCTTGGCCGTTTGTGCCAGCTGGCTCTGTTCTTCGCCGAGAAGAAGAGCCTGCCGCAGGAGCAAGGTGAGTCTGTCGGCGAAATCAAGGTCGGATGATGAAAAGCCCGCATCGCGGGATGTCGCGCAGATCAAAAAGGCCGCTTCGCCCCGAAGCGGCAGCGGCAAAACAGCCGCATGCCTGCCATCGATGTCAAAAGAGCGCGTGAGCATCGACCCTTCCCGGCTTCCCAGATCGAAAGCCACTGCGGAATCGGCTCCGCTGCGATTCAGGATGAGATCAAACGCAGCTTCCGCTTCTCTGCCCGGCTTCCGCTCCCTGGACATCAGGAAACGCACCGATCCATCGAGACCTCGTTGAACTACACGCGCCGCGCTTGCACCTATGCATTCGCAGACCAACGCCACGAGCTGTGTCAGCTTCTCGCGTGAAGCGTCCGAACCGAGAAGAAGACGCAACCCATGAAGCATTGCCTCCGCTTCCCGGCGTTGACGCTCCTCTCGCAGGCGGGCATCCCGCATCTGCACCATCATGGCCGCCGTCTGACGGACCAAGCCATCTGCCGGCTTCTTTGCGGCAGTAATGGTGCCGATGCAGATTCTGGGGTTCTCGGCCGACTCGTTCATTCTTGCCGAAACAAGAAAGGTCTCGTTTTTCCCGATCGCGCCTTCCGTCTCGATGGGGAGATGACGCACCGAGCCAAACTCTCGAAGCGCTCCAAGGAGAGATCGTTCACCGTCTATTTTTATGGAGGCGAGACTTCTCCCTTCGATCATTGCGCCCAGATCCTTCCGTCCATTCAGCATCCGTCGCACTCGAATAGTCCCGTCAGGCCCTGCCTCCCAAACGATATCCGCCTCCAATGCAAGCCAGGAGGTTGTGTCTTCGACGAGATCGAGAAGGTGTCGTTTTTCGAGCGCCGAAGCCATCGACTTTCTGACGTAGGCGGATGCCGATTCCGCGAGGTCGGCGATTTGCGAGGCGCTCACCACGACTTCAGGATCTACAATCCCATCACCAAAAAGAACGGCTGTGTGCAGCCCGGTTTCGGATGAAAACTCACCAGCGGAGAGAAGGCCTCGCCAGTTCTTGTCCCTTGCGACACATAGCTGTCCAGTATGCCGTGCCGCATGCTCATACCATCTGCTCAGCTCTTCATCGCCTGAGATCGAGAGCCCGCCTTCCCGCGAACACCAGAGAAGGCGCGGCAGACCGGATGCTGCGAAACCTACTTCACCAACTGCGGCCGGCAGTGCAGCCTGGCACGCAAGCCAGGAAGCTGCGTGTTCCCGTGCGGACTGAAGCTCCGAGTCCGTCCTTACACGAGAGAGCAGCAAGGCCACGTCCGCAAATGAATGGAGAATATCCGCCCGCCCTTGCTCGCGATCTTCGTTCGGGTGGCGACTACCCAATGTCATGCCGGGTCACGCGGAAGGATCTGTGACGACGAATGTCGTCTCCACCCGTATCGTTTCTTCCGGCGCAGGAATGAACGGCAAGAACGAGAAGCGGGAGTCAGTGTAATCGATAGCGATCTCCAGGCGGTTCCCTCCTGCATCCTCGGTTTCCTGGAAATCGAGCGAGGCGAAGGCCGGGTTTACTATCGGGGTATAGGCGTTGAGCGCATTATTTATGGCATTCGTCGCATAAAGCTGCCGTTGTGTCGCATCGAGGCCCGCAACCGCCGCGCGCCCCCCTTCCGTGACAGCGTAGGACAGCGCGATACGTGTTGCGAACTGGAACCCATAAGACATGATCCCGAACAGGATCGTCAGAAAAACCGCCGCAACGAAAGCGAACTCGATTGCGACCGAACCGCTCTTGTCGCGGAAAAGGCGCGATGAGGGCGACACCTCCCCACATGGAGAGGCGCCGCCAGATTTTTCATGCTTCCTTTGCACAAGAGTACAGGGTCGCATGGTCATCTACTTATTCGGCAGCGGTAGCGAGATCGGCCTGCACGTCGCCCAGCACCGCCTGCAAGTTAGTGCCGATGCCGGTGTCACCACCGACAATCGCCCACAGACCGACCGCGATACCCGCTGCAAGCAGACCGTATTCCACGGCGGAGATGCCGCTTTGATCTCTCATGAACCGGCGCAAGAACGCCTTTGTGCTTTCAGACATCGAACCCTCCAACTTTGAAATTGCCGTTTCCGGCACCCACTTCACCAGGCCCCCACCCGGCTCTTCCACTCTGCACGAGGCAGCTCCCTTAAATAACTTATCAGTTTTCAGGCATCTTCATTGATGGAATTTTGCCTTATCAATTGCTAACGCGGCTTAAAACCATGATACGAGAATGGTCTTGACCTTCCACAGACGAATGGAATGAAGATTTTAATTTCAATCACGCAAGCCTGCTCTCTCCATTACTCCGCCCCGTCTGCTTTCTTCTTCGGTTCCTCGCCAATCCTCTCAAGGTAATTCTCGTAAATCCTGTCCGCCTCGGCGGATTGCATCGGGGCTTGTTTGCCCTGAGCCGCGTATTGCGCTTCCAGTACGGCCTTGGCGCGTGATGACGGCGGCGCTGCAACATCAGCACGCGGCGTGGAGCAGGCGGCGAGTAGTGTTGCGGCGATCGCACCGACTATAACGAGCTGTTTCATCACATATCCTCCTTTGCCGGCTCACCGCTTCTCAGGTGTCGCTCGAGCCAGGTGGCGGCGAAGGCCTGAACCTCTGCTCTCTCACGCATAGTCGGAATGCCCGCGAGCAATCGCCTCGCCTGCTCCTCCTTGCCCGCCATAAGCAAGGCAATTACCAGATTATTGCGGATCGAGGTTGAGGTGGGATCAAGCTCCTGCGCCTGACGAAGGTTGAACTCCGCGGCTGGAATAGCTTCACCGCCTAAGCAAAGCTGCGCGTAGCCGAGATTATTCAGAAACTCCGAGCTGGAGGGTCTTACGCTCACCGCCTTCTGAAAATTTTCGGCGGCCATACGCCAATCGCCCTGCGCCGCCCTTACTCGTCCGATACCGTTGAAGCCATCGGCTTTGAGCTCCGTGCTCTCGAGCTCCGCAAAGGCCTCGGCAGCCGCATCATATTGTTCAGTACCCAGCAGAGCCTCGCCATAAAGCTGAAGAAAGTAAGCGGTCTTGCGTTCCTTCACGGCATACTGATCAAGATAAGCGAGGGCTGCGCGATAGCGGCCCTGCTCAATCAAGCCGTTTACGACGCTCAAATAGAGCCTGGAAGTCGAAGCCTCATCGAGCGCCTGAACGTTGCTGGAGGCCGGAGAGATGGTCGCTATCGGGTCGAATCCGTAATCGGCGCAACCCGCAAGCGGAACAAATGCCGCAAGGAGAATAAGTTTTTTCATCTAACCGCCCTCGACTTTGTCATCTGCTCTCCAGCGTTCTGCAGAGCACCTTTAAGCTCCACAACTGCTGGACCTGCCAGCACAATCAACAGCACCGGCATGAAGAACAGGATCATGACGAGCGTCAGGTGAGGTGCCTTTCGGCCAACTTGTTCGCGCGCCGTCGACATTCGTTTGTCAGACAGATCGGCGGAAAAGCGCCGAAGCGTGGTGCCGAGCTCACCCCCCTGAAACAGCGCCTGCTTGATTGTCGAGGCAAAATCCTGGCCTTCATCGATGCCGAGCCGCATGCCCAGCCTGTCCAACGCGGCGTCATATGGCATGCCGCCATCGATATCGGCAATGTGACGACGAAGCACGTCACTTGTCACCGGCGCCGTCCGTGCCGCCACACTTGCGACATAGCGCATACATTGATCGATGCTCACGCCTGCATCGAGCGCCATCAGCATGATGTCGAGAACAGGTGGTAGTTCTCGGCGGATGATGTTGGCCCGCCGGTCTGCATAAAGCTTCAACGCGATCAGCGCATACCGATAGAACAAGTATCCGAAGAACAGACCAAGCAGCACATCGATCGGAGATATCCCGGCCGCACCCGCACGCGAGGCAACGACCAACACTCCCACAGTGAGGGCAACCAGGTAACGCAACGCCACAAAAATGTGCAGCATGGACGGCTGGAAAAATCCCGCGCGGAGGACGAGCGTTTTCAACTCCTGATTTGCTCCAGCGCCTTCCAAGTTGCGGCCGATCCGCTCCAAAAGTTGCAGAGCACTTTCCACCAAGGTGTTTCTCGGCAGATCGGGGGCAAATAGATCGGACAGTCGGGCAGAAATCTCATGCCGCCGAAACAGAGCCGGGACGGTTGCCGCAAAAACGAACACTCCGCCCGTCACCGCCAGCAGCGCCACCATCCAAGTCAATCCCTCCAACAAAGCTTAGATGCTCCCCTAGTATGAAGTTGCTCCGACGACGCTTCTCATCATGAGGGCACCCAGAACCTGGGATACGGCGCAATAGATGAGCAGAGTCTGGCCGGAAGGGTTGTCGATGAACCAACGCACGTAATCCGGGCTCTGAGCCATGACGACAGAGGCAACGATCATGGGCAGAAGCCCCAGCACCCATGCGCTCGCCCTGATCTGAGAGGTACTCACCCTCACCTCACGCATGACTGCGGCACGACGGCGAATATTCTCGATCAGATTGGCCAATATCGCGGTCAGCGAACCACCGAACCGAAGATTGGTCTCAACAGCCGTTCCAAAGAGGCGGAGTTCATAAAGATCAAGTTCGTCTGCAAGCTGATTAATGCTTTCGGTTATACCCGCTCCGTTCGCGATCCTGCGCATGGTCGGCGAGAAGAACTCGATAACAATAGGCGGAGAAGACTGGGTAGCACGAGCAAGAGCGACCGAAAGACTGTTTCCCACCACAAGCAATTGCCGCACACGATCAAAGTATCCGAGCATCGCGTCCGCCAGGGCATTCATTCTACTCCGCGCGCGATAGTCGACAACTGCAATGGTGATCAGAAAAGCGCTCAGCAAAAGCAGCGTCGAAACCAGGAAGTCCAGCAAGAGCCCGAGCGACAGCCAGACACAGAATGCAAAGATGACAATGGCCGTCAGCCGATCCGGAGGGAGGTCAATTCCCGCTTGATACAGCCGGTTGCGCGCAATCTTCGGCATATAGCGCGTTGTGTCGGGCCAGACGCTGAATGCACGCGGGGGAGAGGCATCGGATGATGACCTATCTACAAGCCGCCCAAGACGATCGGTGACTTCCCGATTCTCACGAGCGCGCCAGACGAGCAGCAGTGTGCAGGCACCGCATGCCAGACAGAGGATCGCGAGGATGATTATCGAGAAGCCTGTCATGCCAAGTCCCCCTAAACGACCCGCCTATTCTCCGCATCATCATCGGAGAAAATTTCCCGCAGCGAATAAGTGGGCCCCTCCATGCCGGCCACCTCACATATCGACACGACCTTGCGCTTTCCATCGGACCTGCGGGCGGTGTGCACCACAACATGCACGGCCCCTGAAATGAAACGCCTTACGGCCTGAAGGTCGGTCGAGAATCCGTGCAGACCGATGAGCATCTCAAGGCGTTCGAGCGCATCGCGGGGCGCGTTCGCATGCAATGTCGCCATGGACCCGTCATGACCCGTTCCCATCGCCTGCAACATCTCGATCGCCTCGCTCGAACGAACCTCACCAAGAATGATGCGGTCCGGGCGCATACGCAGCACATTGCGTAGAAGATCCCTCGCCGTTACTTCGCTCGCGCCATCCGGCGAGGACGGCCGCGTCTCGAGGCGAACAACATGCGATTGCTGCAACTGGAGTTCTGCTGCGTCCTCAATGGTTACCAGGCGCTCTTTTGCACCGATATACGAGCTCAAGACGTTCAGTAGCGTCGTCTTGCCGGATCCTGTTCCGCCGCAGATCAGGATGTTTCTCTTTCCGCGAACCGCATTCGACAGATAGTTGAGCATATCCGCCGTCATGCTCCTGCTGCGAACGAGATCCTCGCCGGTCAACGGGATGTGCTTGAACTTGCGGATGGACAGTATCGGCCCATCCAGAGCGACAGGCGGAATGATGACATTGACGCGAGACCCGTCCGGCAGGCGTCCGTCCACATAGGGCGTTCCTTCGTCGACGCGACGGCCGATCGGACTCACAATCCTCTGAATGACATTCATAAGATGTGTCGTGTCACGGAATCGAGTCTGTACTGGCTCCAGCTCGCCGCGACGCTCGACAAAAATGGTCGCCGGACCGTTGACGATCACGTCGTCCACGTCTGGGTCTCTCAACAATGGCTCAAGCGGACCAAAGCCCACAATTTCGTTCTGAACATCTTCAATGAGCTGGGCTCGTTCGCGCATGTTGAGGGCTATGCCGCGAGACATGAGCACTACGGCGATTGCCCGGGCGATCTCGTCTTGAAGCGCAGCAGTTGGGATACCATCCCCCTCGACCCCCTGTTGATCGAGATACTCGAGCGTCAGATCGAATACGCGAAACTTGATCTCCTGGTAGCGGTCGGAAACGCCGATCTCGTTTGCGGCATCGCCAGTCCCAAGCATGTAGGGCTGCATCGTCTTCATGACAGCACCCCAAGCTTGCGCGCCCAGTTTCTGAGAGGCTGAATGCGGTCTTCTTCAGCATCACGATAGGGTATGAGGCTCAGGGCCTGGAGATGCCGTGTCAGACTCTGTGCATATGCCGTGGATGCGTCGAGGGAGAGCGGTTCACCGCGGTTGACGCTCTCCGCGAGCTGTTGCCAGCGGATCGGCAGGTCCATCACCCGGCTAGCGCCGACAGCGTTTCCTATGCCGGAGATATCCGGTGCCATTCCAGGCGCGAACTGATGAACCACGAGCACGGGTTCCTCCCCTTGCGGCCTGGCCTGACGCAGCAGATGCATCAGATCAGAAGCCCCCTTGATCGAGGTGAACCTCTGATTGCACGGAAGCAGAAAGAGAGAACCTTCGTCAGGAAGACCAAGCAACTCTTCCTGCCGGGAGAAGGGGCCACTACAGACGATAACGACGTCGTAGAGCGACTGACAGATTTCCAGGAGCGCCCGAAGATCATGGACATCAACGGCCCATTCGGCATCACCGTGCAATGCAAGCGGCAGAACGTACAGCCCGGAACGCGAGCAACGTCCGAGCGCCGAGTCAAGCAAGGCCCTGTCCAGCCGAGACATTTCCCTGACGGCTTCCTTGATCCGGAAGGACAGGTCGAGCCCAAGGGAAATGGGAGCGTTGCTCGCGGGAAGCGAAAGATCGACGAGCAGAACGCCTTCCTGCGGACGTGCCGCGGCGATGGCAGAGCCAAGATTGACCGCGAAGTCCCCGTCCTCTTCGCAAGGAGTTCCGCTGAGCACGGTGACGATGCGGGAGGGTGCGGTATTTCGAGGCCGTTCCGCCGCCGAGTGACGCTCCACCAAGTTCCGGATGTCTTCTTCGGTAGCGTCCCGGTCCACAAAATCCTGCGCGCCGGCGCGCATTGCAGTCAGAATGAGCTGAGCTCCGGATTCATTGCCGATCACAATCATCGGCAAGCCGGGAAACCAGCTTCTCACCAGCGCCAGACGCTCGAAAGCAGTGCGCGCACCCATTCGAATGTCGCTGTCTACCAGGATTCCATCCGGCCGAAACTGGCCAGCCACATCCTTCACGTCATCTATGGAGGGATCCGAGGACATCACTGTCGAAATAGGATCGAGCGCGAGCTTTATGCGGGCTGTCAGCCCCTTGTCGCCTGAAATCAGAAGAAATCGATGCATGCCGCGTTACCTCATGAGGCCGTGCTTGACGACATGATCGTCGAGGGAGTCGATGTTCAGCAGTATGTCTCCCATGCTCGGATCGTAGAGTTGTCCCTCACCTGGCAGCGCCGGCACTTCTCCCGCTTCCATCGGCGACACCAGCCTCGGTGTAGCGATGATGATCAGTTCCTGACGTTCGCGAGAGTTCTGGGTGCGCTTGAAGAAGCTGCCGATGACCGGTAGCTCGCCGATGCCCGGCACGCGATCTTCCACGTTGCCCGATGTCGAGTACATAAGGCCCGCCAGAACGAAGCTCTGCCCATCGCCAAGTTCGATCGTGGTGCGGGTTGATCGCGACCGCAGCGCCGGCACGCGGAAGCCTTGCACGACGAGAGCATTGGTGTAGTCGAGCTCGCTCACTTCAGGACTCACCTTGAGCACGATCCTGTTGTTGTCGAGAACCGTCGCCGCCACATCTAGCTGCACGCCGAACTTCTTGTACTCGATCGTCACGGTGCCGTTGCCAGCGCCGGATTGGGGAACGGGTACCGGAATTTCACCACCGGCTAGAAACTCGGCGTCTTCTCCGCTGCGTACCAGCAGGGTTGGCTCTGCGAGAAGCTGCGCAAGATTGGCGCTGCTCAGTGCGCTGATAACACCAATGATGTCGCTACCCGGCCAGGCCATGAAAAGGTTGAATGCCTGGCTGAGTGGCAGGCTCGTGTTCGGCTCCAGTCCTGTCACTGGATCGTAGCCATAGCTCGTCGAAGAATTGGGACCGATGGCCGCCAGCTGAATATTGTTATCCAGGCTCTGGAAGTTGAGCCCCAGGGCCTTCAACGTGCTGGTGGAGACGGCCGCGAAGCGAACTTCCACAGCCACCATACGCCGGTCGGCCACAGCGATCATGCTGCCCACATCCTCACCAAGATATGAACGTGCAAGTGCCCGCGCCCTTTGCTGATCTTCCAGGCTGTAGACCTGCCCTTTCAGGACGACGCCCTTACCTGTCTCAACTGCCTTGATGCCTGAGAGAGCGGGATCCCTCGCGAACTCTGCCTGCAGCCCCTTCAGGTCGGCGCCAACCACAATGTGGTAAGAGAGGGACGTTTCCGTATCAGCAAACCAGATCGTAAGATCGGTCGTTCCTTCCTTTTGCCCAAGTACGCGCAGCTCGCGGGACGAGACAACTTTCACGTCTACTGTTCCCGGGTCGGCGATCGCAATGCGGTCGATGGTGCGCTCAAGCTTCAGTATGCGCTGGCCGCCGACTGCAATGTCGAGTGTGCGCATCGCAGCAAACACGTTCTGACTTGTCGCCATCAGCATGACTGCGGATACCGCAATCATCCACACCCAAGAAAAGTATGGATGCCTTTTTTCGAAATTCCGACGCCTTTGCTTCATGTGCCTCATCCCCGACGGCGTCCTTTCTGCTATCTCGGTGCCGTGACAATTGTCTGGTTCGCACCCGAATAGATCGTGATGCGGTGTCCCGACACGTTACTCGTTTCAGGCTCCCGCTTCGGATCCACCGAGGAAGCGCCCGGCTGAAGATCCTCCAGCGCAACCATTTCAGCTGACGCAAGGTCCTTGTCCGCGGGATTGCGTATAGCGAGAGTGATGTGACCGAGCCGGCCGGCAAGTGCGAGCTTCGCCAGTGCGGCAGGCGGTGCGGCAACAGTGACCGTGCGGGCTCCGGCGTTCACTTCGCGGCCCTTGGTGGACAATGTTGCGCCTACGGCGAGGACCTGCATGTCCTGCAGGAGAAGCGCGCTCTTGCTGCGATCTTCCCCGGACTGCCCGATCCCCGCCTGCTGGCCGTAGACCGCCCCGGGGAAAGTTGCGAAGACGTCGACCCTGTCGCCCGCCTGGAGGAAACCTCCGACGATATCTTCTTCAGCAACGCGAAGCGAAAATGCTCTTTGTCCCTCCGGTACCAGCGCAGCCAATCCAGCATCGGAAGGCTCCTTGCTGAGGCTGTTGCTGAAGACGATCTGCGAAGTGCTGATATCCGACGTCGCCACGCGGCCTATCAAACCGGCTGAATTGGTGAAACTGCCGGAAGGTGCCGGCGCCTCCATTCTGCGGAGCGTCAAATCTTCTGCAGATATGGATTCTCCACGCAGGATGTCGCGCGCTGCGACGACAACTTCTGCAATTGCTCCCGAGTCGCGCTCACCGGCAACGGGCGTCGCCGCAACTCTGCTAGCTTCATTTCGAGCCGAAAGATTGAGCCAGATCAGCGCCAGTGCTGCCAGGATGAGTGCCACCCCCAGACCGAGAAGAAGCATCGGGTTTTGCTGAATCCGCTGTGCGAGATTCATACTGTTGTCCCTCCTTTAGCGGCTGCCCCCACAACCGTGTGCCTCAAATCGGCACGTGCCTCACATATCAGCCCCTCATTTTACGAATCAGAACGGTCAATAGAGTCCTAACTCTACACATATGTTTCCGATCGAAGTGTGAGTTTCATCTGGAATAGTTCCAATAAAGGTCAATGACCATGCTGGCGAAATGGAAACTGTGTTGACCGAAAACACGTATTTTTCTTTGTCCAACGCCTTTCCACTCTTCGCCCGCTGAATTGCAACTTACTCACACAGGGATTGGTTCCATCCGCGTGGGTTGAATTCTACTCAAACAGGCACGGACAAGGGCGCGATATATCGCGGGATTTGGTGAGTGAGACGGCGAACGGAAATCGAAGCACCTCTACACAAGTCGACAAACCGTATACGGACGGTTCCGTGTTACTCAAATTAAATACAGTACTCTTCTTTATTGCCGCCACCCGCTTTGTACCATCTGTGCGAGGGAAACTTGCATTGAGGTGGAGGCAACATGATGCGACAGACGGGAAAGTTTCTGGCGGCCGTTTCCAGTATGGCCCTCATGTGTAGTCCGGTTTTTGCGCAGACGACCACGCCACTCAACGCACCGGCACCGGGAGAGGTTCTGACGCCGCCGCCGCCTGCTCCAGAGCTCAGAAAACGGGATACGCCCGAGCTGAAAGAAGAGCTTGGACTGCCTGACGGTTCGCAGAAGGTGCTGAATTTCCGCATCTCTCAGGTTCGGATCGTCGGAGCCACGGTCGTCGAGGAAGAGAGGATTGCCGCCCAGTTTGACGATCTCCTCGACAGGGAAATCACGGCAGCACAACTTCGCGCCTCTCTGGACCGCACCAATCAGCTTTATACGGATGCGGGCTACGCATTGGGACGTGCCTACATTCCCGTTCAGGTCGTCCAGGGCGATACCTTGATCGTACGCGTGGTCGAGGGTTTCGTAGGTCGTATCAACATTACGGCAGACGATCCGGCCGTGCGCCACATGATCGAGGAGTTCAGCCGACAGATTGTCTCGGAGAAACCGCTTCGTTCGGCGACGCTTGAGCGGTATCTGCTCCTCATCAACGACATTCCCGGCGTTTCGCTGGGTGGCAAGCTCACCGCAATGAACGTCTATACCGGATCCGCGACGCTTGCGCTCACCGCCGAGAGCGAGAAAGTGACGATTTCCACAGCGGTCGACAACAGAGCGAATCTCGAAGACTCACCTTTCGCCGCTTATCTCACCGGCTCGTTGAACAATATTTTTGGCTGGGGCGACCAGATTTCAGTCACCTCACTGGCAACGCCGGAATTCGACACGCAGCAGTATTTCCGGGGTGCGTTCTCGACCTTTCTCGGCAATAGCGGTCTGAGAGCGACAATCGGCGCCGCTTATGCCAGCTCGGAGACGCCGGACCTCCCCCCGGGATTCGAGCTTGTCAGCTCAAGTACCCAGGCAGATTTCCTTCTCAGCTACCCCATTATCCGGGCGACGAAGGAAACGCTCACCGGCTTTTTCGGTCTCTATATGACCAACGCCGAAAACGAGCTCAACGGCTTCAAGTTCAGCGAGGACGCGATCCGCGCGGCCCATATCGGAGGCTCCTACGCCTCCCAGGTGAACGAAAAAGTCTCCCTCGGGGCGAACTTTCGCGTGACGCAAGGCTTGCCGATCGGCGGCGCAGGACCGAACAACACGCTTCATTCCCGCCTCGGCGCTGCGCCCAATTTCACCAAGTTACAGAGCGGCTTCTCGGTTAATTATGCGGCAACGGAGCGTCTCCTGCTCAGTTTCCGGACCGAGGGGCAATACAGCCCCGACTCTCTCTACAGCTCAGAGGAGATCAGTTTTGGTGGTGCACGTTTTGCGCGGGGCTACAATAACTCGGAAATCAGCGGCGATAGCGGCATCGGGGCCTCTATACAGGCTAGCTATCGCTTCGATGTAGAGACGCTCGGCGGATGGGCTGTCACGCCCTATACGTTTCTGGATCAATCGAAAGTGTGGAACACGGATGTCGACGGCCAGGGAAATCACCGTCTGCTGTCAACCGGTATAGGTGTCACCTTTTCCAACCGTCGCTGGTTCTCCCTGGGGCTCGAACTCGACAAGCCGATCAACCGGACACCAATTTCTCAGGACGACAAGGATCCGCGGCTCTTTGTTTCCTTCGAGGTGAAATTCTAAACCAGACACCATCGAAGCATGACAACAAGAAAGGCCCGGCATCCTGCCGGGCCTTTCCGTTTGAGGGCTTTGCAATTTGCTGAGCCCCCGGGGGCTGGATCAACGGCCTCCGAGAAGACCGCCAACGACGTTGGTGACGGGAGAAAGCACTTCTGACACAGGATTCTGAACGGCAGCGCCGGAGGGCGCGGACGTGCCGGGTGCCGACGACTGTTGCCCGGACGGCGCAGTCCCACCGACTACGCTGCCGATGACCGGAACACCGCCGAGTACGCCCGTCACAGGAGCAACGACACCTCCGACAAGGCCACCACCAACACCGAGGGTGTTTTCGAGTGCGGGCACGGCGGGCGCAAGAACACTGGGCGCTGGCGACGGTTCATTGCCGGCAACGATGTCGAGAAGGCCCGTCGCGACATCGCCGACCTGGCCGAGAGGTGCGTCTCCCGCCGGAAGAATATTGCCGAGTTGCCCGCCATCGCCTCCACCAAGAGGCGTGTTGTCGCCGACAAGATTGCCCACCACGTTCGTACCCACGATATCCGAAAGCAAGCCACCCTCTCCCGTCACACCGAGAGCCGGAATCTGAGCGAGCGCATCGTTCAACGCGGCCACTGGAATTGCGCCAGCCAACGGCTCTGCCACGGGCGCGAGAGGCGGGCTGGCAACCCGATCGTTCAGCAGAGCACCGAGCAAACCGTCATTGCCGCCTGCGATGCTGGCCGTGAGAACGCCGCCCGTATCGAGCGATCCGCCCACGAGATCCGTTCCAGCCAAGTCCGCAATCAAACCGCCCGCCCCAAGGAGACCAAGCCCGACAACCTCAGCTTCCGGGTCGCCTGCGAGCGCTCCCGCCATAGAGGGAATCAGGCCATCGGAGCCGCCGCCAAGAATGTTGCCCAGCGGATTCTCCTCGCCCAGATTATCCAGCAAGCCGCCAACCGGGTCCATGCCGACAAGATTGTCCAGAACGCCACCGCCTTCGGTCACGCCAAGACCGGCGTCTCCAGTGGCTCCACCGAAACCGCCACCTGAATCAGATGTCCTTGTCACGACCGAGCTTCTGCTGCCACCACCTACTTCGGAAGACATGGAAATCTTGTCAGTCCCGCATCCTGCAAGACCGACACATACGAGGGATGCAACGATGATTCTTCCAGACAAGATTCCCTCCTCCAGTCGGGCGTCCAGGCCCCGAGGGCCTTTCCGCCTTCATTTCCCTGCTCTTTTTGTAGAGCGGAGCTAGCGGGAGGGGTGTGTGTTTGTGTCTATTTGTGTGCACATGCTTCAGTCTTGCGATTTCTTGTCCGCATACGACCTATTGCACTTAAATGTTCGCTAACTTGGGAACCGGTTAAATAAACTACATGGACACCCTCAGATCATAGACCACCTTCCCCAGGGAGGTTTCGGATTGGTCTGGTGGGATGCGGAGGAAGACCATGCGCCAAACCATGATTGCCTTTCTGGTACGCTATGCGCGCAATGAAGACGGCGTCATCTCGGTTATGGCGGTGGGCGCGCTAGTCCTCGCGCTGGCAGTTGCCATGATCGTCATAGATACGGGCGCTATGTACTCGGCTTACCGCAATCAGCAATCCGCTACCGATGCTGCCGCCCTCGGCGCAGTGAGGCAGATCGCACAAGCTCAGGACGTCGCGGAGACGATTTTCGAACTCAACGACTACTCTGCCGCGAATGTGGTGGCAACACCGCTTTACTATGTGGCCGATCCGGCAAGGTCTCCGAACGAGAGATTCTTCGGCGAGGGAGAGACAGCAAGCGACGGAACGGTTGTCGACGATACGAACTTCAACGCCGTGAGCATTATCAAGACGTCGCAATCCCCGACCTACTTCGCCCGTCTCTTCGGCTTCGGAGACAGTACACAGATCGAAACGCGCGCAGTCGCGGCCTATTCGAAATATGTCTCATTCTCGGCCGGCACGCGGCTGGCTTCTCTCGACGCCGGGTTGGCAAATCAGATATTGGGGGGGCTCCTCGGAACGACGATCAACCTCTCGCTTGTCGACTACAATGCGCTCGCGGATGCAAATATTGACGCACTGGAGTTCGTCGATGCCCTCGCTACGGAGGTCGGTCTGGATGCGGGAGCGGACACCTATGGCGATCTCCTCGAAGCAAGCGTGACGGTGGGCGACATCCTCAACGCCGCCGTCAACACTCTGACCGGCGACACATTCGAGGGAGACCCCTCGGTTGCAACCCTTGCCCTTCAAACCGCCTTTTCACCGATATCGGACGCTCCGGTCGACCTTGGCAGATTGCTTGACCTGGCTCCAATTGCTCAGCGCACGGTGGGATCGGTCGGCTCCTCTCTCGGCGACGGCGTTCCCTTCAACCTGATGAACCTCGTCTCGGGTGCGGCCATGGTCCTCGGAGAGGGGCAATCTGTCGGGTTCGACACGGACGTCAATCTTGGCTCTCTTGCCTCCGTGTCCGGCACTGTTACCGTCGGCGCCCCTATGGCTCAGATGGCTCTGGGCAGAGTGGGAGACAGCGTAGGGACGTCGCAGGTGACGGTTCAGCTCAGCGCAACGATCGATACAGGGATAGCCGCGCTGCTGAATTCCCGCATCGAGGTTCCGATATACATCACCGCGGCGGAAGGAACGGCGACCGTTGCGGGCATTCCCTGCATCTCCGGCGGAAATGTTGTTGTTCTTGCCGGGACAACCGGTGCGGTCACCGCCCGGTACGGGACAGTGTCGGATACAAACCCGGCGATAGCTACAATTACCGTGGCCGGATTAGAGGTTATGCGTCTTCGCGCCAGCGGATCCTATGCCGTTGCCGCTGGCGGACCCACAAATGTGGAGTTCACGGACACGGATATCGAAGACCAGAATGTCAAATCCCTCGCCTCCAGCTCCAACATTCTGGGCGGCCTTGGAAGCGCCCTTTCCATTAGCCAGGTAACACTTCTCGGCCTACCGATCCCCGGCCTCTCGGCAATTCTTTCAACTCTCACATCGACGATCGGAAGTGCACTCGGGGTGCTCGATACCGTTGTCGATTCCCTTCTCACGACACTTGGCGTGAAACTCGGAGCGATGGACATGATCGTCACCGGCGCAAAGTGTCAGTCTCCCACCCTGGTGAGTTAACCCTTTCCCACCACACAAGTCTTCAAAGCAACTCACACGACTACGTCGGGAAACGTTAGAACCAAACGAAATAGGCAATACGGGTTTCGGGTAAGGAAATGCGGGCTCTGGTATATGACGACGATGATGAACTGGCGATCGAATGTGCGGAAGCGCTGCAATCCCGCGGCTTCGAAACACGAACACGCGAGGGTCGGACGGATTTCGCGCAGCTCGTGAACGAATTCGAACCGGATCTGATCATGCTCGATGTCCACATGCCTGAATTCAACGGATTCGAAGCCCTGCTCGCCCTGGCGCAGAGTCCGCGCAAGGCTGAGATTTCAATCGTCATGATGTCGGGAGCCAGGGACAACCTTCTGGACGCCGGAGCCTCGCTCTGCGGCGCTCATGACATCAGGCTTCTCGGGACACTCCCGAAACCCTTTGGCCTTCCGGATCTGGACAGACTGCTTGCCCGGCGCTCTTTAAACGATTGAGTAGACGGCTGGCAAAGCGACAAAAGTCGACAAAGGCGTGCTCCAAAAGGAAGCGCAGTTTACCGGCGGTTAAACCCGATGGACGTTCACTTGGAGCCAGAAGCGCGGGCGGTCAGGGCCTGTGCAGGGTTTGGAGTTCGAGATGCGTGCTTGCGTCCTTGTCGCCGACGACGATCCTGTCCAGCTTCAGGAGATGGCAGAGTTTCTCCGGTTAAACGGTCTTGATGTCATTACCGCTCGCGACGGACATGAAGCGGTGGAACGCATTGCCAGCGAGCGGCCGCGGATTCTCATGCTCGATGTGAACATGCCGGGTTGGGATGGTGTGCGGGTTGCGGAAGCTGCCCGTAATCTCAATCACAAAGTGATCGTGATGCTGATGACGGCGGAGAGCGAAATGTATCACTACGCCAATCTTGCCGATTGCGGTGCGGTAGCCGTTTTCCGTAAACCTGTTCAATTGGACAAGATCACGGACTTTCTTCGTTCCGCTTTGGGACAGGCTGACGCCGCTTGAACGGCCAGCTTGCATGTTCACCAAGTTCGACGCTCTTAACCTATTGAAACCTGCTAAGTTTTGCCTAACCTCAAATGGCGAGGTCAGGCATGATCAAGTTCGCAATCAAGACGCTGGTGGTATTGGTCCTCGCTGGCCATGCAATCAAGCTCGCCGAGCCGGCCGGGCCGGTTACGGCAGCGCCGGAAGTCATTCCGGTCGTCCATACGGGCGATGAAGCCCGCTTTGATCGCCATGTCGCGCGCGATCTCTCCCTCTTTACGAATGCCCGGATCGTCGTGTCGCACGCGGCCCGCGATGCGGCCGGGTTCTGTGAGCGCGAGGCGCTGGCATGCCAATCCGGTGAGGAACTCATGATACGTCTTGCCACCGGCATCCGAGACCTGGCAACCGGCTTTCTGGCTTGGGCGGAAGACGAGAAGGAGATCGACGGTTCCACGGTGGAAGAAGATGAGTACCGGCCGCTCAAGAACTATACCGGTACCTACCCGATCCTTCCGGAGGCTCGACCGGTTCGTCGCGACATCATGTGAAGAAGCGGCCGATTAAGGCCTCTCGGCTTCAAGAAACCGAAATCAACCGCGCAAGGCGGTGCTCGCAAGCTCTCTCAAGGACTGTTCGAGCCTATCGGCCATCTCCGGCATTTCCCGCTTAAGTGCATCAACCCGATGCAACATGCTCTTTGCCGTGAGATAGGCGACGTCGAACCTCCGACTTACCTGCGAGGCGGTGAGGTTCTGCTTTCTTATCTGCGTGGCGTAGAAGAGCTTCACCCAAGCCGAGACGGGCAGCCTTGAGCGATGCAGCTGCGTACCCGAAGTAACACTATACTGACAACGCCGGCAGGCCTTGCAGGTCCAAAGGCCTGGGCGTGTGGTAAGGCGGCTGGCCGCTCCCTTTGCGCCGCAACTCATGCAGACGGGTCCTTCCGGCCAGCGCGCCCTTTCCAGAAGCTCTCTGCAGAACTCCTCGGACTCCAGCATCTCGGTCAATGAACGAGAACGGTTTGCGTTGCTCGCCATTTCGTTCCGGTGTCCAAGATGTGCGGTCTGCATGTAGTTGGACTCGTGGGACATTCGTTCACTTACCTTCCATTCCTGAAGAGTCTGAATGGAAAACCCCCGGGACCGGTGCTGCGTGGGGTTCAGTACTCAACACGGCCAACCCCGGGGCGGACGACCGGAAACCGATGACTCGGAGCGAGTTCGACGTTGTGTATCGCCTGATGACCTCGTGTGCAGAGTGGGGGCTCGTCAGGTCGCCGAACATGCAAGCGCCGATATCTCCTCCATCGCCGTCGGGGGGTGGGTTCCATCGCCCGGATCCGTCTTTGACAGCCTTCCGTTCAACTCATTCAACAATTTTCGGTACTGCCATCGGGAAGTCATGGGGAATTCGGTCGATTTATGTAACCGTCGCTCACGCAGCATTTAGCGCCGATCGAATGTTCCGCCTGTCCGAAAATCTCTGCTTTGCCAACGCTCCATACGCGCGCCGGTTCCAGTCCAGTCACACAATCAATGGAATGCCTTTCATTAACCTCGCCGCCGGATGCAATTCGCTTCGTGCGTTGCAACTGAATCCACCCGCCTGCGTTATCGCCATAAATCATGGTCGCTTTGCTGGATGGGGAGTTCGTAAATGAACGGCAATCTTGAAGACGCTCGAAGCAGGTGGGATAGACGCCTTCGCTCTTTCTGGATCGGAGGGGGCGGCTTGTTCTTCGCCTGCATCATCGTGGCGCGGCCGCTTACCGAATCCTTCGAAGTCATGCGTTGGCTCATTCCAGCCGCAGCTATTGCGTTGTTCTCAACACTCGTAGTTAGCGGCTTCGCCTGGCTGTTTCTTCAGATTGCATTCCGGGACAATCGGGATAGTGCGGCGCGAATCCGTCCTCGCTCATTCGGCGTCCGCTAGGCGGATCGCAGCTCATGTTCATACCCGTCATTTATGGATCCGTTCGAAACGCCCGTATCGGCATACGAGCCGCCAGAATGATGACCAAGGCGATCGATGCACGTGGCAAAGAGTCGAAACTGATCGATCCGGCGCTTTTCCGGCTTCCGCTTCTCGATAAGCGCATCTTCGAATTTGAAGATGATGAAATGCCGCCCGCCGTTTCCGAACTCTCCGGCATCTTCAAACGGGCTAACGCGTTCGTTTTTGTAACGGCGGAATACAATCACTGCGTTCCTCCCGCCTTGAAGAATTTGATCGATCATTTTGGTACGGATGAGTTTGGAGGCCGCCCGGCGGGTATAGTTTCCTACTCGGCCAGCCGCTTTGGAGGCGTCCGGGCTGCGGAACAAATGCGCCTCCTTGTCCCTTCTTTTGGCGCGATTACCATTCCGAATGCCATGTCGATCCCTGAAATCGGCGACGTCATCGGCGAGGATGGCACAACGCCACCCGGAAGCCCCTGGCCCGATCTCACGGATGCATTCCTTGCAGAATTGTTCGCGTGGGCTCGCGCAGCGCCGGGCAAAACAAGTCATGACGGCATCGATTAATACGAGCGGCTCATGGATATCTGGCACGCGCTTCTTTCGAGTTCTATCCCTGATTATACAATCCGGCTTGGCGCCGCCGCGGTGATGGGCGGGATCATCGGACTCGACCGGGAAGCGCACGACAGACCCGCCGGACTACGCACACATATGATGACGGCAATGGCCGCATCGATCTTCACCATACTGACGCTTGATCTCTACGAAACATTTGCGACCCGGAGCCCCGAAAGCAACGCAGACCCCATTCGCGTTATCGAAGCGGTCACTGCCGGCGTTGCCTTCCTGGCGGCCGGAGCGATCATTCAAGCACGAGGACGCGTGAAGGGCCTCACCACCGGCGCAGGCATGTGGCTTGCGGGTGCGCTTGGCGTTGCTTGCGGTATGCAGAACTATACCGTGGCTTTGACAGGACTGATTCTGGCGATCTTCGTTCTCGCTGTCATAAGACCACTCGAATGGAAGCTCGGGAGAAAACCAGATCATCCTTCCGACACTCCCCGAGACTGACTCCTGAAAAAACAGTTCGTGATCTGCACAATGACGGAACCTTGTTGTCTATTGCGTGTTTTCTCTTCAAGCCGGCTGGCGGGATGATCGTTGCCAGCGGGCAAGCAATCAGGAGGAGAAGCATGCTTTACTGGGCAGCCGTTTTCTTTGTTATCGCCGTTATCGCGGCGGTTTTCGGGTTTGGTGGAATCGCTGCGGCGTCCGCCGGAATCGCGAAAATTCTCTTCTTCATCTTCCTGGTTCTCTTTCTCGTGAGCCTCATTTTCGGATTTGCGCGCCGCCCGGGGCCGCCCCGCTGAACGAAACAGAGAACCTAGACCACTCAAACTCCGCAGGAGGAACAAATGAACTGGGATCAGATCGCCGGCAACTGGAGCCAGATGAAAGGGCGCGTGAAAGAAACCTGGGGTGATATAACCGATTCCGATATCGAGAAAATCGAAGGCAAGCGAGATCGCCTTGCAGGCGTTCTTCAGGAAAGGTACGGCAAGGAGAAGGAAGCAGCGGAGAAGGAAATCGACCAATGGCTTTCACGCCTTTGACCACTGCGGAATCATTCGATACGGGAGTCGTCGGGTTGGTCTACTGACGGCTCCCTTTTCTTTGTCTACATATCCGCTTACGGAGTTTGTTGCCGTTTCAGGCAAATATCTCGCCGCCATATTCCAGCCATGAAGGCGGCTAATGTCTCGGCATGAGATCGTGCCATGTCGGCCGATTCCGCTACCAAAACCCGAGTTGAACCATCTTCAGGGTCAAGCGTTAGTAAGAAAGATGCTTTGGACGGCACTCGTACATCGGGTGCACAAGAAATGTGTTTTGGAGATGATCGAAGACAGGATAAGAGACATGCGAGGAGGCCGCCGCGACGAATCCCGTCGCGAGACCGCGGCGCGTAGCGCAAGTATCGGCCGAGAGCTCCGGGCGCTCTACCGAAGCGCCGTTCAAGAGCCGATCCCTTCCGAGTTCATTCAACTGCTGAATAAGCTGGACGCGGGTGACAAGAGCTGAACGCATGATGGATCAGATTGAAAAGCCAGGCGAAGTCGAGTCGCTCAGCGACGCCGATTTCAAGAAGGAGCTTGAGGCGCTCATCCCGCACCTGCGCGCCTTCGCGCGCAATCTATGCGGCCGAGCAGACATGGCCGACGATCTTGCCCAGGACGCTCTTCTGAAAGCCTGGGCGGCAAGAAAGCGCTACAAGGCAGGGACCAATATGCGCGCGTGGGTTTTCGTCATTCTGCGCAATCAGTTCCTGTCTCAAATGCGCCGCTCGCGCTTCAAAGGCGAATGGGATGAAAGCGTCGCGGAGCGAACGCTTTCCACCCCGGCGCATCAGGATCACCAGATGCAACTGACGGACTTGCAGCGCGCGCTCATGCGCCTCCCTCCCGCACAAAGGGAAGCACTCATCCTGGTGGGCGCTGGCGGCTTTTCCTATGAGGAGGCGGCCAGTATATGCGACTGCGCTGTCGGCACCGTGAAGAGCCGTGTTGCACGCGCCCGGGTGGCATTGGATGAAATGATCGACAATGGCCTTTTGCCCGCTCGCTCCGAGAATTCGCTCGCCGTTGTAGACACCACGGAGGCAATCATGAGCGAGATGGAAAAGCTTGTCCGCTGAACCATCTGTGCGTTTTCCAACTTCCGGAAATGACACGACGCCGCCCTTTCGGGCGGCGTCCCTTTTCAAAGTGTCGCCGGAGTAAATCAGGCGGCTTCACTTTTTTCAGCATTGAAGAAGAGAGCCTGCCCGATGGCCGCCTTGACCGTGCTTTGCAGGAAGGGCTTTGTTATCAGAAAGGTGGGTTCGGGACGTTCGCCCGTCAGCAATCGTTCGGGATAAGCGGTGATAAAAATCACCGGGACAGAGAAACGGGCGAAGATGTCCTTTACCGCGTCGATGCCCGAACTGCCGTCGGCGAGTTGAATGTCCGCCAGAACGAGACCCGGCTTTCTTGTGGCAATGGCATTTACCGCCTCATCGCGCGTTACGACAGTCGCCATGACATCGTGGCCAAGATCACGCACGATCTGTTCAAGATCCATCGAGATGATGGGTTCATCTTCGATAATCAGGACATTTGTCGCGATCTGATTGTCTATTTCCTTCAATGCCGCGTCGATCAGAGGTGAGACTTCAGCATCGTCCACCTGAAGAATTTGCGCGGTTTCCTTGTTGCTGAAGCCTTCCATGGCGGTAAGCAGCAGCGCCTGGCGGTTAATCGGGGTCATGCGGGAAAGGCGCTGCGAAACAATGTTCTCAGCGCCCGCAGCCTCCTCGGGCTGGGCGACATCCAGGTTGGCGGTAGACCAAATTCCGTAAAATGCCTTGTAAAGCCCCACGCGCGGCTCCAACCCCCGATCGATGATGCTGTCATCGGCGACAATCGCTTCGAGCAGGGAACGCACATATGCATCCCCGCGTTTCTGATTTCCGGTCAGCGCGCGGGCGTAGCGGCGCAAATGCGGAAGAAGAGGTGCGATTTGATCTGCGAGCGACATTCCTGATCCATCTCCGTCTGAACTTTATCGTAACCCAGCTTGGCCGGTTGCGAGACTCATATCCACGAACTAAATTCGGAAAAAAGTTCTCGACCTAAGGAACCCTCGGAAAACAAAAGAGTTTCATTTCTTGTAGAAATATTTTCCTCGCCTTCAGCGTTTGCCATTCCGCGAACGTTTTGAAGTCGACGCCAAGGGCGCGGTGCAGAAGTGGCGAACGAGAAGGACAAGCAGATTCAGCCCACAAAAGATGGCAAATCTGCGGACAACCGTAACAAAGTCGAGCAAAGTGCCCGGCGCGAAGCCCTCGGAACGGGGCTAAGGCGGGCCTATCAAGATGTGCTGGCGGAGCCAATTCCGGACGAATTTGCGTCGCTCCTCGATCAGCTTTCCGACTCGGAACCGGAAAAAGGCAAGGATTAGGCCGGAGCTGGGCGGACATATCCGAAGGCAACCTGCAACCATTATGCAGGACCTGATCAGGGGCTGACATTTGGCAACGGAATCGAGAGCCGGCAAAGTTTGGCTAATGCGTTTGGGGCGCATGCGCGAAGCTCGGCTTGGTCTCAAATCCCGAATTGCGCTTCGGCTTGCTGTTGCGCTTCTCCCGCTCTGTCTTGCAGCGGAGATCGCTCAGTACGCCATCACCGTTCACAACCAGGAATTGAGGGAGCGGGCTCTCATTTCACGCGGCGAGGCGACACTCGCGCGTCAGAGTACCAAGCTCCGTGAGTTGAGGAATCTGCTGGAAACAATTTCGGTTCTCCCGCTGGGTGATCCCGCCGATAGCGGCAGCTGCAGCGAAACCTTCCGCCGAATTGTCCTGCAAAATCAGGATATTTCCTCATTGCATCTGATGGGACTCGATGGCGGACCTATCTGCAGCGCACCTGCGCCTCTGCAGGACACAGCAAATGGTAAGCCGCCAGAGTGGCTCGCCAAATCGGCGAAATCGCAACAATTCTCCGTCTGGATGCAGCAGGATTTTGCCGTCTCTGAGGGAGAACAAGCTTCTTCCCGTCTTGTAGCCACGTTGCCGATCTATGATCCGGACCGGCAGACTGTGGGAGTACTCGCAGCAACGCTTCCTTTTGGCGCCATAACTCTCGGCATGCAGGAAGCTGAGCTGCCTGACGCTTCCGCTATCGCTCTACTCGATAGCGGACATAACATCCTCGCCCAGCGGACCAAAGGCGAGCATGTCGATCTCTGGCTGCCAGCCTCGTTTGCCAATAAGTCCGGACAGGATCTCATGGCCGGAAGCTTCGCCGAGAAGGGCAGAGACGGTGCGTTGCGTCACTATGTTGTCTCCACCATGCCCGGCAATGTCTTCGGTCTTTACGCACAGGATCCGGAGGAACTTTCCGCGGCGGCGCAAGCGATCCTCTACTTCGTCATCGCATTTCCCTTGCTCGTCTGGGTAGCGGCAAGCTTTCTCGCAGGACGCGCGACCGAACAGATCATCATTGAGCCGCTCAACAAGGTTCGGCAGGCAATTCGCCGCTATATCGCAGGCGATGACAGCGCACGGGTGGAGTACGACCCCCAGGCGACCGAAGAAGTTCAAGCCGTCGCCACGAAGTTCAACACCATGGCGGATACTATTCAGGCCCGGGACGACGCGTTGCGTGCGGCTCTGGATCATCAAAAGGCGCTGGTCCGCGAGGTAAACCATCGTGTGCGCAACAATCTCCAGGTCATGAACAGCTTGTTGAGCCTCCAAAGCCGCAGAGCCAAGACAGCCGAACAGGAGGCAATCTTTCTCGATGTGCAAAGAAGGCTCAACGCTCTCGGTATTGTCCATGCCGCGCTCTATCAAGGTGACGATTTCCGGGCGGTCGACCTTGGCGTTTTGCTGAAGGATCTGTGTCTGTCGACGGAGCGGCACCTGTCAACGGAGTGGGGACGTCCTGTCCTTTCCATGCAGTGCCGCGAGCCGATCTACGCCCTGCCCGATGCCGCGCTCACGCTTGCCTTTCTGGTCACTGAGCTCATAGCCGAAACGACGACACGTCTCTCGCCCGAAGGCTTGCCGGCAACACAGATAGACTTCGAGTTGGCGGAGCGGCCCGGCAGGGGCTCAATTCTGACCATGAAGGTCGATCAGCCGGTTCTCGAGGGGCTGATGGAGAACCGGCCCGACGAGGGACACATCAATCTGTTCCGCGGGCTGATAAGACAGTTGCGCGCGCATATGGACGTCGACGAGCCAGGCTGCGTCGTGACGGTCAGCCTGCCCATACTTGTTTGACTCAGCTTGAAATTTTCCTTGGGGGCCCGGCTGATTGAGGGAACCGGCAGGGCTCACCGGCGTTATTGAGGTGCTATTGCGAGGTTAGGTCGCCGGAGTGGCTCACAACCTTTGCAGGCCCCCCCGATCCAGTATCATCCCCGCCCCCCAAGCCCCGCTGGATCGGGGGCATTTCTTTCCCCACAAGACGACTGTTCGGCGAGATCGCCAATATGCATTAGCGTCGGCGCGGGAGCCCCACGAAAAGCCCGGCCGGGTTTCCCCGGCCGGGCGTTCGCTTCTCCGAAGTCTGGCGAATTACATCTCACCCGCCTTCGGAGCTTCATCTTCGCTATAGAAGAAGCTCGGCTCGCCGCGGAGTTCGTCCAGCGTCATGGCGAGCTTGAGTGGTTCGTCCGCCGCCGCCGGCTTCAGTTCATCCAGGCCAAGCGCGACACGATTGTCGTTCATCTCAAGCATGCCGCCATACTCGATTACGGCGTATTTCGCGGTGCCCCGCTTGTCGAGAATGAGGTCGGAAATTTCGCCCGTTCCGTCATCTTCCGTCGCAAAGACTACCTCGCGGCCGATATAGGAGCTGACGAGCTTGTTGCCCTCCTCGGCGAGCGGCGCCTTGTCGAATTCCGACACGCCTTCGAGCGCCTTGTCGGTCATGCCGATACGGACCATGCGATCGTCGTTCTGGTCACGCGTGATCGAAGCGCCTTCAAAGTCGATCGCGACCATCTTGCCGCCGAAGCCGAACATCTCGCCATCGGCGACGATGACCCGATCAATCGACTTGCCTTCAGTCAGCACGAGATCGTCCACCGTCCCTATTTCCTCGCCATCGGGGCCGACCACCGCCGCACCGATTACGTCTGCGGCCGCGATCGCATTCGGAGTCATCACGACGTAATTGTCATGCTGCATCAGCACATCGCCACCCGACCGGTTCCGACTCAGCATTTCGTCGGGCGTTTCGAGGGCAGGCTGCGCTTCCTGCTGCGCCGGCGTGACCTCCATGGGCGCATTGTTTGCTTCGCCCGGCGCTGCAAAGGCCGCCGCTGTGAACGCCATCGAAGCCGCAAGCGCCGTCGTGGTGAAAAGACTTTTCATGGGATACTCCTTTCGTGCTTTCCCGTCGCGACCCTTCTGGCGCGACCCTTGCCGTTTGAAACGGATTGCAGAAAGTGCCGTTCCCCATCTTATTTTTGGCATATTTGGGCTGAATTTGTAGCTTCCTCGCCGGGCACATACTGCGATGGCAGATCGTCCCACGTGATTGCGATAGGCTGACGCCAGCATGAAACACGGAGGCCTCCATGTCGGCGCGTTCAAGGGTAGTTTCCTTCAAGGGCGCTTATGGTGACGATCTCGCCGCCCTGCTCGATCTTCCGGCAGGTCCCGTGCGGGCCTATGCCATCTTTGCCCATTGCTTCACCTGTTCCAAAGATGTCTTCGCCGCCGCGCGCATTTCAGGCGCGCTGGCGGATCAGGGAATCGGGGTCCTTCGCTTCGATTTCACCGGACTCGGCATGAGTGGCGGTGAATTTGCCAATACGAATTTCTCCTCTAACGTCGCCGACCTTCTCTGCGCGGTGGACTTCATGCGGGAGGAACTTGAGGCGCCGTCAATTCTTGTCGGGCATAGTCTCGGCGGTGCGGCCATTCTGGCGGCGGCGGAAGATGTGCCTGAGGCCAAAGCCGTTGCGACAATCGGCTCACCCGCCGACGCAACGCATGTGCGGCGACATTTTCAAGCCGACATCGAGAAAATCGAGACGGAGGGTGAAGCATCTGTCGAGCTCGGCGGCAGGCGCTTCTCCATTCGCAAACAGTTCCTCGACGATCTTGAGGAACATAATCTCCGGCCCCGGATCTCTTCTCTGAGGAAGGCACTCCTCGTATTCCACGCACCGCTCGACGAGGCCGTGGGCATCGAGAATGCGAGCATGATCTTCGAAGCAGCGAAACATCCGAAGAGCTTTGTATCTCTGGACGACGCGGATCACCTGCTGACGAAAAGGCGCGATGCCTTGTACGTGGCCCAGGTCCTGGGTGCATGGGCGAGCCGCTATATCGGCCAGAGAAATATCGCCCGGGATGAGAGCGATGCGGATATCGTGACGGTTTCCGAAACAGGCATGGGGAAATTCCAGCAACGCGTTGCCGTTGGCCCGCATCTCTTGACGGCAGATGAACCGGAGGCTCACGGCGGACTGAATTCAGGGCCCACTCCCTACGACTTTCTTTCAATAGCCCTGGGTGCATGCACGTCGATGACACTGCGCATGTATGCAGATCGCAAAGACCTTGAACTCGGGGCCATTTCGGTCGCCGTCGACCACAAAAGAATTCACGCAAGCGACTGCGCAGAATGCGCGGACGGCCGGGAGGGTTACATCGACAGATTTGAGCGAACCATCAGCATCTCCGGAGGTGTCTCCCCATCTCTCCTTGGAAAAATCGCGGAAATCGCTGGAAAATGTCCAGTTCACAAAACGCTTGAAGCAAGCTCTGTGGTGGTGACGAAGGTTGCAAAGGAGACCTGACAGGCATCCATCAATCGAACAGCCATTTCATGATAACAAAAATGAGAAGCGATAGCATTTACACGCTTTTGTGATGTTTGTATGACACCCCCTTGAGAGGCGCGCTGCGGCGCCGGGATCAAGGGGAACTCATGTCGCTTCAATCACGTAATCTCTTTCGCAACTCGGCTGCCGGGTTCATCGCATCCGTCTTGCTTGTGCTTCCCGCTCAAGCGGAAGAGGCAGGTTCATCTGCCAATCCGCAGGAAGGGACGAAGACAAAAGTCCATATCCTTGAGGGTCTGGTAGTCACGGGATCTGCCGAAAGCATTGATGAGGTGGGTGGTTCCGCGACCTTCATCGGCAAGGAAGAGATCGAGAAGTTTTCCTACACGGATATCAACCGCACTCTTCGTATCGTTCCGGGCGTTCAGCTTCAGGAAGAAGACGGCTATGGCCTTCGCCCGAATATCGGCATTCGCGGTTCGGGCAATGATCGCAACAACAAGATCGTCATCATGGAGGATGGCGTGTTGATGGCGCCGGCGCCCTACGCCGCACCTGCCGCCTATTATTTCCCGCATATGGGCCGAATGGAGTCGATCGAAATCGTCAAAGGTCCGGCGGCAATCAAGTACGGGCCCTCGACGATCGCAGGCGCGATCAACATGTTCTCGACCTCCATTCCCGACAATGAGGACGGAAGCCTTTCAGGTTCGGTCAAGATTCTCGGCGGCGAGGACTCGACGCTCCGCGTTCACGGTTATGCCGGGGGCTGGATGCCCATGTCCGACGCCTGGGAAGTCGGTATCCTTGCCGAGACGCTTCAGGACCGGACCGACGGCTTCAAGGAACTCGATGGCGGCGGAGACACGGGCTACAGCATTCAGGATTATCTGGGCAAACTCGCCTTTCGCTCGACCGCGCAGTCCGGCCTGCGCCACTCGTTCGAGTTCAAGGTACAGCGCTCGGACGAGGTTTCCGACGAAACCTATCTCGGTCTGACCCCGGCGGACTTCGCGGCAAATCCATATCGCCGCTATGCCGCAAGCCAGGTGGACGAGATGAATGTCGAACATCTGACGTTCCAGGCGTCACACCGCGTCGACTTCTCGAACGATCTCAATCTGACGACGACCGCCTATTATCACGACACCAAGCGCGCGTGGTACAAGATCAACGACGCGCGTCTCACCGGCGCCCCCGCATGGACAAGCATTTCCAGCATTGTCGGCGATCCCGTTGCGAATGCGGCCGAACTGGCGGTTCTGAAAGGCGCGGCCGGCGAAATCCGTGTCCGGAACAATAATCGTGAGTACTATGCGGCGGGAATCCAGTCCGTCCTCGGCTCGTCATTCCTCACCGGCGATATCGCCCACTACCTCGAACTTTCGGTGCGCTACCACGAAGACGAGGAAGACCGCTTCCAGAACGACGACATCTACACGATGGCTGGCGGTGTGATGACGCTGACGACGCCCGGCGCACCCGGAAGCCAGGACAACCGTGTCGGCGATGCAAAGGCCTGGGCATTTTACATTCAGGATACGATCGACTGGGGCAACTTCACTCTGACCCCGGGTCTACGTTACGAAACGATCAAGTTGCGGCAGACGCGCTGGGGTCTCGCCGACCCGGGACGGACCGGCCCCACAACAGTCACGGAAAATTCCGTCGATGTTCTCATCCCGGGTATTGGAGCGGTCTATTATCTCAACGACGAATGGCAAATTGTCGGCGGCGTCCATCGCGGATTTGCCGCGCCGGGCACGGGCTCGAACTCGGATCCGGAGAAGTCGATCAATTACGAAGCCGGCTTCCGATACGGGGAGGGTCCCGTTTCCTTCGAAGCGATCGGTTTTTACAACGACTATTCGAACCTGCTCGGCACCTGCACGGCTTCCACGGGCGGCGGCTGCCCAATCGGTGCGCAGTTCGACGGGGGCGAAGTCGATGTGAAGGGTCTGGAGCTCAGCGCCGGGTATGATGTAGCCGGCCTGCTCGGTACCGGGTTCTCCGTTCCTCTCGGTGCGATCTACACCTATACCGACGCGGAATTCCAGACGAGCTTCAACAGTGGCTTCGGCCCGTGGGGCAATGTCACGGCGGGCGACAAGCTGCCTTACGTACCCGAGCACCAGCTGACGCTTACCGCCGGTGTCGAAGGCGAGACATGGCGGGCAAACGTAATCGCCAGCTATGTCGACGAAACGCGCTCGGTCGCAGGCCAGGGATCGATCCCGGCCAACGAACTCATAAATGAGCGCGTCGTCGTCGACCTCTCCGGCGAAGTCGAGATCGTACCGGGCGTGAGCCTGATCGGGATCGTCGAGAACCTGACCGACGAGGTCTACAATGTCTCGTTCGACCCGGCCGGCGCCCGGCCCGGCAAGCCCAGAACCATTCTCGGCGGGGTTCGCTTTACCTTCTGACGGATGGAATTTTCCGGCATCGGGGCGGCGGGGCGACAAGCTCCGCCGCCTTTCTTCCGGCAAGACCGCCACGGAATCCGGAGCGTTGCGCCTCGCTTGCAACTGCGTCTCGCCTCACCCATTAACATACTGATTTTGTTTATATTTTATCTCTTTTTGGGTGTCTTTCAGACCCCCTTGCCGGGGCAATTGGCGATGTATCGCTGCCACAGTCCGGGCCCGTCATTTCTCTGTCACAAAAGTTGAGCCTAACCGTCACATAGCTCTGTTACGAGCGGGGTCATGGGGGGTGTTCGCGGTGTTCTGCCGCGGCTGCCGATCCTGCAACAGAAGCTCATCCATAGAACACGGAGACGTCATATGACGTTGAGAAACATTCTGCTGGCCGGCACGGCAATCGGCGCCGCAGCCTTCCTCGCGGCGCCCGCTTTCGCCGCCAGCAACACCCAGGCCGAACTCGACGCCCTGAAGGCGCAGATCGACGCCCTGCAGCGCAAGATCGACGATGTCGAAATCCAGCACGGCACCGCGATCAAGTCGCTTGAAGAGCGCAAGAGCGACGTCAAGGTCGGCCTGAAGAACGGCCGCCCGTCCTTCGAATCCGCCGACGGCAACTTCACCTTCGAAATCTCGGGCCGCGCCCATCTCGACTGGGGCTACTACGACCAGGACGACGCGAGCGAAGCGCGTGTTGGCGGCCTCGGCAACAACATCAACTTCCGCCGCGCGATCATCGGCGCCTCCGGTACGCTCTGGAAGGACTTCGAGTACGACCTGTACTTCAACTTCGGCGACTCCGGCGACGAAAAGCCCGGCGACATCTATGAAGCCGCGCTGCACTATGTCGGCATCGACGGCCTGAAGCTCAGCATCGGCGCGATCCAGCCGAAGCTCACGCTGGACGACTCCACCTCGTCGAACGACATCACCTTCATCGAGCGCGCCACCGCGGCGAACCTGATGACCGGCATCGGCGCGGGCGACGGCCGCATGGCAGTCGGCGCGGCGGGCAACACCGACAACTTCTTCGGCGCTGCCTACTACACGATGGGTTCGGTCGGTGCGGGCAATACGACCGACGGCGACACGTCGAACGTGCTCGGCCGCGTCGCTTTCGCGACCTCGCCGAAGGAAGGCCCGAACTTCCATATCGGTCTGTCGGGCACCTATGCCGCGAACCTGCCGGGCGATGCGATCCGCTTCCGCGACCGTCCGGAACTGCGCGTCGATCCGACCCGCATGATCGACACGGGCGGCCTCGCCGCCGATACGGCGCTTGCCTACGGTCCGGAACTCGCGTTCAACTACGGTCCGTTCCGCGCACAGGGCGAATACTACCGCTATGCGGCGGAGCAGCTCGGCGCCGCGCCGGAAGCTGAATTCGACGCCTGGTATCTGCAGGCCTCGTGGATCCTCACGGGCGAAGCCTACAAGTACAGCATGAGCAAGGCTGCTTACTCCGGCGTGAGCCCCGACAATCCGTTCATGGCCGGTGGCGGCATGGGCGCGTGGGAAATTGCCGCGCGTTACAGCCAGGCGAACCTCAACGATCTCGGCTCCGGCGTGAATGGCGGCGAGCAGGACATCATCACGGTGGGCCTGAACTGGTACGCCAACAAGAACGTCCGCTTCATGCTCAACTACCTCAATGTCGAAGTCGAGAACGCCGGTGGTGCGAACCCGAACTTCGGCCATGACGCGGTTGCGCTGCGCACGCAGTTCACCTTCTAAGACGACGCTCGATCCGATCCTCGCAGATCAGTCAAGCGGCAGCCCCCGGCGATTTTTCGCCGGGGGTTTTTGCGTTCGACTTATGCCCGGGTGCGGGGATAAATCGCTGCGACCGTCATCGAAACGTCATTAAACCGTCAAACACGGACGACTTGTCCCCGCTGTGGCGGAGACCGCACACGTCATGCAGACGAGCAACGGCACGGACGCCACAGGGGACGCGTAGCGAAAGGGCAACAGCGGGGATAAGGAGCGAGGCTCAGTCGAGGCCGAGCTTCTTCCGCTCCTCGGCGGCGAAGGTCCAGGGCAGCGAGTAGAAGCCCGCGATGACGGCGTCGCGCTGTCCTTCCTGCGAGAGAACATAGTCGAAGAAGGCAAGGCCGGCCTCGTTCCTGTCGCCCTCGACATAGACGAAGCGCGACAGGGGATATTCCGCGCGGTAGGCAGCGGAGGCGCTTGGCGGCACGCATTCACCGCCATCCGAAAGCCGAAGCGCCTTCACACCCTTGCCGCGATAGCCGGCGGGCGCATAGCCGATGCCGCCCGGCGTTTCGGCGAGACGGTCGAGAAGATCCGAATAGCGCGGGACGAGCGAGACGCCGCCCGCAAAGGGCGCGCCGCCCAGCACCTCCCCGGCGAACAAATCGCTTTCGCCCTCCTCCGCCTTTCGGGCAAGAGGCGCAACGGAAGCGGCGGCGCCCCCCGCCATGTCCCATGAAGGGTTTTCTTCCGTATAGAGACGTTTCAGCTCGTCGCGTGAAATGCAGGAAAGCGGGTTCTTCTCGTGAACGAGAATGGCGATCGCCTCGACGGCCGTCTTGACCTTCACATCGCTGCCCGCACCAATCCGCAGAACGGTCTGCGGCTGGAGCATGTGAAAGCTCATCGACCAAAGCAGCATCAATCTTGCCGGAGCGGGCGCACCCGCGACGGACGCCTCGCCGGAGAGGCCCGGACGCGGCGCATATTCCTTGTAGCGCTCGTCCACGGCATGGGCGTGGGAAAGGACCGTGCAGGAAAGAAGAGCGATCAGGAGAGCGTGGCGTTTCATGAGAGGTCGCGAACTCCGGCAGAGACACAATCCTTCAAGACATGACGAGGTTCTGCGACATGCATGTGACGCTGCGACGAGACCCCCGCCCCGAAAAATTCTTTCGAATTTTTCGACCCGCCCCCAAGGGCGGGTGGGAAGGAACATATGCATGCTGTGTCATTCCATGACCAGCACGGCGGCGCCGGTGAGGCGGCCTTCGCGGAGACGGGCGAGAGCCTCGTTCGCCTCTTCGAGAGAAAGCGTCTCGACCGTGGTAACGACAGGCACTTGCGGCGCAAGGGCAAGGAACTCCTCGCCGTCTTCACGCGTGAGGTTCGCGACGGAATGAATGGAGCGTTCGCGCCAGAGGATGTCATAGGGGAAGGAAGGAATGTCCGACATGTGAATGCCCGCGCAGACGACCCGCCCGCCGGGCGCGACGGCGCGAAGCGCGGCGGGCACGAGCGGGCCCGCGGGCGCATAGATGATCGCGGCATCGAGAAGCTCGGGCGGCACTTCATCCGAGCCGCCCGCCCATTCCGCGCCGAGCGACAGCGCAAACTCTTTCGCGGCCTCGTCGCCCAGCTTCACGAAGGCGAAGAGACGCCAGCCCTCGTGGCGCGCCACCTGCGCGACGATATGGGCGGCGGCGCCGAAACCGTAGATCCCGAGAAGCCTGCCCTCGCCCGCCATGCGGAGCGAGCGGTAACCGATGAGCCCGGCGCAGAGGAGCGGCGCCGCCTCGGCCGCGCCATAGCTTTCGGCGACGGGGAAGCAGTAGCGCGCATCGGCGAGCGTGTATTCGGCATAGCCGCCGTCGCGCGTGTAGCCGGTGAAGAGCGCCTGTTCGCAGAGGTTCTCGCGCCGCGCGCGGCAATAGCGGCATTGCCCACAGGTATGGCCGAGCCAGGGAATGCCGACGCGCTCACCGGGCGCAAAGCCGGAGACGCCCTCGCCCAGCGCGGCGACGCGGCCGACAATCTCGTGGCCCGGCACGACGGGAAGCTTCGGGTCGGGCAGTTCGCCGTCGACAAGGTGAAGATCGGTGCGGCAGACGCCGCAGGCTTCCACCTTCACCACGACCTCGCCCTTGCCCGGACGCGGCACGGGCAGATGCGCGAGGCGCAATGGCTTTCCCGGCGCATCGAGCAGCATGGCGCGCATGGTTTCGGGAAGCGTGTCGGGCATGAGCGGGCTCCTTTGGGTTCCATGTTTTCACAAAGGAGGCGCGTGTTCGAGGGGAGACGGTGTCGCGGCGGGAGACCACGCAGAGGCGCAGAGAAGGAGAGAGAGGGTCACACGGAGGCGCGGAGAAGAACAGTGCGCTTGTTTGAGCGCCACCCTCCCACCGTGGGAGGGTGATCCAGATGGCAAGCGCTCGAACAAGCCTTTTGCATAGCTCAGGAAGGGTGGTCCAAGTGGCGAGTACCGCAGGAATCCCGGCGACGGAGAACCGCCGCCGGGAGCGCGTTACTTCAGGCTGTGCGCCTTGGCCCTGGCAAGGTCGTCCTTCAGCGTTTTCGCGCCGAGGATGAAGTGGATGCCCGCCCAGGGCCAGACGACCATGACGGTGAGCAGCGCGTAGCGCAGCGACTCGCTGCCATAGGCCGGATTGTAGAGATCGCTGATGAGACCGACCGCCTGGGGCCCGAGGCCCATGCCGATCAGGTTCAGGATGAGGAAGAGCACGGCCGAGGCGACAGCGCGCATGCGCAGCGTGACCAGCGCCTGCGTCATGGCGAGCGAAGGCCCGATATAGGCCGCGCCCGCAAAGGCCGGGACGAGGAAGAAGGCAAGCGCCCAGTATTTGTCGGCCGAGAGATACATGCCGACCGCAAAGGGGAAGCAGACCGCCATGACGATGGCCACGACCCAGAGATTCCAGCGCACATCGCCCTTGCCGTAACGGTCGGCGAGCCAGCTCGTGGCATAGGTGCCCGCGCCGCCGACAAAGCCGATGATGAGGGCGAGCCAGGTGCCGATTTCACCGGGCGACATTTCAAAGGAGCGGATAAGGAAGGCGGGAATCCAGGTGACGCCCGCATAGCCGCCGAAAGCCGCGAGCGCACAGCCGAAGGCGATGTGGCGGAAGGACTTCTGCGACCAGAGAAGCTTCCAGACCTCGCCGACCTTCGGCGCGGCGGCCGAAGCCTGGGCGGAGATGCCATCAGCATGGCCGCGTTCCGGCTCCTTCAGCGTGAAGCGCACGAGAAGCGCGATCAAAAGCCCCGGCGCGCCAACGATGAAGAAGGCCGCGCGCCAGCCATACCACTGGCTGATCCAGCCGCCGACCAGGAAGCCGATCAGGATGCCGATATTGATGCCGAGCGAATAGATGCCCATGGCGGAGGCGCGCTTCTCCGGCGGAAACATGTCGGAGATCATGGAATGGGAAGGCGGGCTCGACCCCGCCTCGCCGATGCCGACGCCGATGCGCGCAAGCGCGAGCTGCACGAAATTCGTCACGAAGCCGCAAAGCACCGTCATGCTCGAAAAGATGGTGAGCGCAAGGGCGACGATGTTGCGCCTGTTGGTGCGGTCCGCCCACATGGCGATGGGAACGCCGAGCGTCGCATAGAAGATCGCGAAGGTGATGCCGGAGAGGAAGCCGAGCTGGGTGTCGTTCAGCCCCAGATCCTGCTTGATGGGTTCCAGCAGGATCGCGAGGATCTGCCGATCCACGTAATTCGCCGTATAGGCAATCATCAGTACAAAGAGCGCATAGTTGCGATAGGCGGGCGTGAAGCCCTGCGACGGCGCAATGCCGCCCGCGACGCCCGGTACGGCGTCTGCCCTGTCCGTCATATTTTCCTCCCCGAATTCCCTCTCCGGCCGGTTTTCCTCCCCCGCCGGACAGTTCAGATTTTTCAGTTTCCGTTGAGGTGAGCGTAACAGCGGCGGGGCGTAACTCAAGCGGAACCGGAGGCGAAACGGCGCGCAAAGCTGACGGTGGCGTCACGAATGGAGATGTCCGATTTTGGCGAGCGCGAAAGAGGAGGCCGCTCTAGACTGCTTGCCATGAACATGACGGCTCCCGCATCACTCCTCGACGAAGACGCCTGCTACCGCGCGATGCAGGCGAAGGATGCACGCTTCGACGGGCGCTTCTTCGTCTGCGTTTCATCGACGGGCATCTATTGCCGGCCGGTCTGCCCGGCGCGCGTGCCGAAGCGCGAACATTGCCGCTTCGTCGCTTCCGCGGCGGCGGCGGAGGCGGCGGGCTTCCGCTCCTGCCTGCGCTGCCGGCCGGAGACGGCACCGGGCACGCCCGCCTGGACGGGGACGGCGGCGACGGTTTCGCGTGCGCTGCGGCTGATCGAGGAGGGGGCGCTGGACGAGGGCAAGCTCGAGGATCTCGCGGCGCGGCTCGGCCTCGGGGAGCGGCAACTCCGGCGGCTCTTTCTCGCGCATCTCGGCGCGGGGCCGCAGGCGGTGGCGGCGAACCGGCGGCTGCTCACCGCGAAGCAGCTCATCACCGACACGGCCATGCCGCTTTCGGAAGTGGCTTATGCGGCGGGATACAGGAGCCTGCGCCGCTTCAACGACGCGATCCAGACAGCCTATGGCGTGGCGCCGACGGAAATCCGCCGCGCCTCCGAAGCGCAGGCAGGCAGCACGATCAGGCTGAAGCTCGGCTACCGGCCGCCTTTCGACTTCGAGAGCGTTCTTTCCTATCTGCGCGGCCGCGCCATTCCAGGCGTCGAGCGCGTGGAGGCGGAACGCTATGCACGCAGCTTCGCGCTTGGCGGGGCGAAAGGCATCATCACCGTGGAGCGGGCCCAAAAGGGCCATGCCCTCGAAGCGCGGATCGCGACCATCGGCAGCACGAAAGGGGCACTGCCCATTCGCGCCATCGCGGCGCGGCTGAGGCGGCTTTTCGATCTCGACGCGGAACCTTCCGCCATCGCCGCCGCGCTTTCGCGCGATCCGCTGATCGGGCCGAGGCTTGCAGCGAGACCCGGGCTTCGCGTGCCGGGCGGTTTCGACGGCTTCGAACTCGCCATTCGCGCCATACTGGGCCAGCAGATTTCCGTGAAGGGCGCGACGACCATCGCCGGGCGGATCGCCGCGAAATTCGGCGAGAAGATCGCCGAGCGCGAGACGGAAGGGATAGAGCGGATATTTCCCTCGGCGAAGGTCCTGGCGCGGGCGGACCTTTCCGGTCTCGGGCTCACGGGCGGGCGGATCGCGACGCTGAAGGCGCTGTCTGCGGCGGCCGCGGGCGGACGGATCGGCTTCGCGCCGGGCGAGAGCCTGGAAGCGACGGTGGCCGAACTCACGGCACTGCCCGGCATCGGCGCATGGACCGCGCATTACATCGCGCTGCGCGCGCTTGGCGAGCCGGACGCCTTTCCCGCATCGGATCTTGGATTGCGCAAGGCGGCGGGCGGCGGCACACCCGTTTCGGCCGCCGAACTCGAAACCATGTCGCAAGCCTGGCGGCCCTGGCGCGGCTATGCGGCGCTGGCGCTCTGGACGATCTGACGACAAGCAAGGAGGCGAAAATGAAACTGCCCGACGATCCCGCGCTTGCAACGGCGACGCTCGACACGCCCATCGGCAGGCTGAGGCTCGCCGCGACGGAGGCGGGGCTTGCGGCCATTCTCTTTCCGAACCAGAAGGACATGCCGCTTTCCGCGCGCGAGGGCAGCGCGAAGGCGCGCGCGCATCTCGACAAGGCGGTGAAGGCGCTCGACCGCTATTTCGAGGGAAAGGAGAGGGATTTTTCCGGGCTGACGCTCGCGGCGGAAGGAACGGCCTTCCAGAAAAGCGTGTGGGCGGCGCTTGCGCGCATTCCCTTCGGCGAGACGCGCAGCTATGCCGATATCGCGCGCGCGATCGGCAACCCGAAAGGCGTTCGCGCGGTGGGTCTTGCGAATGGAAGAAATCCCATTCCCATCGTGGTGCCCTGCCACCGCGTGATCGGCGCGGACGGATCGCTCACCGGCTTCGGCGGCGGATTGCCGACGAAGAAGTGGCTGCTGGAGTTCGAAGGAATCGAGACGCCCAGCTTCGTGTGAACATCAACGCACGAAGTTCGATTTCGTTCGATCACACAACTCCACGAAGCAGCGCGGAATCCGGCGCATTCGGAACTTACCTCACACCGCAAATCGCGCTAGGCTCACTGCCGGGGGAGCGTTTGGTCTGGAGGTCATAAATGTTCGGCGACGGTTATACCGGCATACTCGGCATCATCATCCTGATACTGGATATCTACGCGATCATTCGCATCGTGCAGAGCGGCGCCGAACCCCTGTGGAAGGCGATCTGGATCGTCATCGTTCTTCTTCTGCCGGTTCTCGGCCTCATCCTCTGGTTCCTGTTCGGGCCCAAGTAGGACTTCCCGTTCATCCGTATAGAAACGAACCATCCGCGGGGCTTCCCCCGCGGGCGGGCGGACAATCCATGTGAGGGAACAATGAGCTTCAAGGACTTCCTGAGCTTCGACAAGATGATCGCCGGGCGCGCGACGCAGCTTCTCTACTGGCTCGGTATCGTGGCGATCCTGCTCTATGTCTTCGGCATGATCACCGGCTCCGTCGGCACGATGAGCTACAATGCAGGCCTCGGCGTGCTGCAATTCCTGGTCGCGATCTTCGCGCTGGTCTTCGGCATCGTGCTGTGGCGGGTGATCTGCGAGATGTATCTCACCTTCCTGTCGATGAACGACAGGCTGAAGGAAATCCGCGACAAGCTGCCGGGCGGGCCGGCCGGACTCTAGAAGAGACCGGCGAGGGAGACGGCGCCGCCGCGCGGGACGACGCGGACAGGCGTTGCGCCCGCGAAGCGCGCGATCGTCTCCGCCGTTTCCTCCACGGGGACGGGGCCGGGCTCCTTCTCGCTCACCACGATGGCGCGGGGGGCAAGGCCTTCCTTCTCCATCACGGCGAGCGTCGTCAGCGTGTGGCTGATGGTGCCGAGATAGGCGCCGACGACGAGGAGAGGGGCGAGATCCGTTTTCGCCTTCAGCGCCTTCATCCAGTCGAGAACCGTGTGCGTGCCGTCGAGCGGGACCATGAGCCCGCCGACGCCTTCGATCACCAGCGGATCGTGCGTGCGCGCGGCGGAAACGCATTCGCCGACGAGTTCATCGAAATCGATGACGCGGTTCTCGCGCTTCGCAGCCATGTCCGGCGAGAGCGCTGCCTGGAAGCGCCAGCGCGAGACGAGGCCCGCATTCTCATATGTCACGGGCTCGCCCATGGCGGCGAGAAGCTGAGCGGGATCGCTCTCGGGGAAAGTCTCCTCATCGATGCCGCTCACCAGCGGCTTGATGACACGCGCCTTCAATTCGCGCGTCAGCATGGCGGAGACATAGGTCTTGCCGATCTCGGTTCCGGAGGAGGTAACGAAGATGGGAGGCATGGTTTCTCTTTTGACTTACTCGGCGGCGCGGCGGGGCAGGATGCGCTCGCGGACGAGGCTCGCGAGGCGCGCGATGTCGGCATCGCTGTGCTCCGCCGTGAAGGTGAAGCGCAGGCGCGCGGTGCCCGCCGGGACGGTCGGCGGGCGGATGCCGGTGACGAGATAGCCTTCCTTTTCGAGGAGGGCGGAAGCGGCGAGCGTCAGTTCGGCGTCGCCGAGGATCAGCGGCACGATGGGGCTTTCGGGATCGGGGAGGCCGAGCGCGCGGGTGAAGGCCCTCGCCTTCTCGACCGGACGGCGGCAATAGTCCGGGTTCGCGCGCATGAAATCGAGCGCGGCGATGGCGGCGGCGGCGGTGCCGGGCGGCAGGCCCGTCGAATAGATGAGCGTGCGCGCGCGGGTGCGGATCAGGTCGCAGACGGCGCGGCTGGCGCAGAGATAGCCGCCATAGGCGCCGACCGCTTTCGAGAGCGTGCCCATCTGGAGGGGCACGTCAGCCTTGGTCTTCCCCATGAAGCTGGAACCACGGCCCTCATGGCCGACGACGCCGATCCCATGCGCATCGTCGGTCATCAGCCAGGCGTCATGGCTGGCGGCGATGTCCGCCATCTCGGCGACGGGCGCGGCGTCGCCATCCATGCTGAAAATGCCGTCCGTCACGATCAGGCAATGCCGCGCGGCATTGCGGTGCGCGGCGAGAAGCGCGCGCAAGTGATCCATGTCGTTGTGGCGGAAGATCTCGATCCGCGCGCCGGAGAGTTTCGAGCCCGAAAGCAGGCAGGCATGGGAGAGCTCGTCGGCGAGGATCAGATCGCCCTCGCGCATGAGCGTGGGCACGATGCCCATATTGGCCATGTAGCCGGAGCCGAAAACGACGCAGTCTTCCGCCTGCTTCCAGCCGGCGAGGCGGCGCTCCAGTTCGCGGAAGAGCGGATGATTGCCGGAGACGAGGCGCGAGGCGCCGGAGCCTGTGCCGTATTTTTCCGTCGCGTCGATGGCGGCGCGCTTCACCTCTTCGTTCTGCGAGAGGTTCAGATAGTCGTTGCAGCAGAAGGAGATGAGACGGCGCCCGTCGCGGAAGGCGATGGCACCTTCGCGGCGGTCGGTCTCGACAAGGCGGCGGCGAAGCGCCTGCGCCTCAAGGGCGTCGAGCTTCGCCCTCGCGAATTGGTCGAGCGTGTCTTTCGGGGCCTTCGCCATTACTCACTCCGAGCCATTATTTGTCGCGTTTTCGAACCGCAAAAGCGCATCCTTCATCTTTGAAGGAGGCACTTTTGCTGAAAACGCTTGGCGTAGGAGGTATGGGCCGCGCGGGTCTCCCTACGCAAGCCTTTCGTGAACTCAGCACCTCGCAAGGGGTTGCCGCCTCTCCTGTCCGCTCACCCCTCCCCGAAAAATTCCGCGCTTTGCTTGAATTTTTCGACCCTCCCACACCTTGGCGGCTTGTCCGCCAAGGCGAACAAGATGGGGGAGGGTAGTCCAGACGACGAAGTCAGAAACTGCTGGTTTTAAGCGAGATACGCGAGCTGGCCGCGAGCAGCGTGCCGGGCTCGACGGGCTGGCCTTCCGGCTTTTCCACGCTCGCATAGGCCTTGGCGAAGAGCTCCTTCGCGGCGGCCAGTTCCTCGGTGAGGCTTGCATGCTCCTCGCCCAGCTCGGGCTCGAGATGTTCGGCGCGCTTCTCGGCGACCTTCCAGAAGCCATAGCCGTCGATCCAGGCTTCTTCGGAGCCGTTCGGACCCGTGGCCGTGTCGTACTGCTTCGCCGCGCGGTCGTACATGTCGGCGACGAGCGCCGCCTCGATGGCGGCCGCGCTCTTGTCGCTCGACGGGGCCTTTTCGGCCGCCGCGTCCACAGCGGCATAGACCTTGGCCACCGCCGCCTTGACCTCGTCGACCGGGGCCTCGCCCAGCGCGAGATCGACGGCGTCCGTCATCTCGTCCATGAAGAGGGGCGCGCCCTGCGCCTCGAAAACCGGCTCGAGATCGACGTAAACCTCGGAAATCGGATGGGCGAACATGGCGCCGCCTTCCTTGCGGCCGCCTTCCACGTCGAGCATGGCTTCGCCCGCGAGATAATGGGCGCGGATGACATCGAGCGCGGAGAGATAGGCGACGGGGTCCTTCGCGGCCTGGGCCGGATCGACACCGCCCTCGCCGCCTTCGCCCTCGCCTTCGCCGCCTTCACCTTCACCCTCACCTTCGCCGGCCGCGGCCATGAGGAAAGTGCCGGAGGACTGCTTGCCCTGGAGGGCGTCGGCATGCGAGCCATTGCCCGCGCCTTCGCCTGCCGACGGGGCGGCCATGCCCGCGACGGCGCTCGAAGCCGCGATGAGGGCGGCGGCGCTAATGCTGGTCCAGAGTTTCGTCCGGTATTTCATGGAGGCTTCCTCGAGGTTTTGCAGCGATACTATTTTCAATGCTGGCCTCGACGTTTACCGCGAGGCGGAATAGTTTGCAAACGCTTTGCATTATCACGGATTTGTGACGTTGTTTATCCAGATTGCCGATGTCCTGACACGCTCCGACCTTCGCCTTGGCGAAACCGTTTTCAGGCAGAAGGACGGCTTCGAGGACGGCGCGCGCACGGCCGGCCGGATCGCCAAGACGGTGAAGCGGAACGAGCAGGCAAAGCCCATGGGGCTCGCCGCCGACTTCACCTCGCTGGTCGAGAAGCGGCTGATGAAAAACGACGTCTTCCGCGCCGCCGCGCGGCCGCGCGAATTCATCCGCATTCTCCTGTCGCGCTACACGGAGGGCATGGCTTACGGGCTTCATTCGGACGATGCCTATATGGACGGCAAGCGCGTGGACCTTTCCTTCACGCTGTTTCTGGCCGATCCAGAGACCTATGAGGGCGGCGAACTCATCGTGGAGGAGCCCGCGGGCGAACGCTTCGTGAAGCTCCCCGCCGGGTCGCTGGTGCTCTATCCCTCGACCACGCTTCACCGGGTGGCGGAAGTGACGAAAGGCGAGCGCCGGGCGGCGGTCGGCTGGGTCCGCAGCCTCGTCCGGGGGGCGGAGGAGCGCGAAACGCTCTTCGACGTGGCGCTGGCGCTGCGTCAGGCGGAGGCGGCCGGAAACCGGGCGCTGATGGACCGCCTCCTGAAAATCCAGGGATCGCTGCTGCGGCGCTGGGGAGATGATTGAGGTCGGCACCCCCGGCCGGTAGCTTCGCAGCTTGAGGTCTAGCGGATTTTCTCGTCCACGAGCCTTTGGAGCAGAAACTCTATTCTTTCCAGTTGCCTTGAAACAATTATCAAGGCCCACACGACGAGTCCAAAGCCGACAATCACGATTGTTTCCAAGAGACTGCCCCCAGTTGTTGATCGGCACGTTAGCTAACGGCTAATGCCCTCGCAGAACATTCGAGGATTTGGAATTCTTCTCAAGAGCCAATCTGTTCATGTCAATCAAGACAGGGAGTCAAGCCACCCAATCAAGCATGAAGTCTCCCAAAAGACAAAGCTCCGCTAACCCATTGGCGAGACTCGCGAAATGGCAATTTGACTTTCAGATCAACAGGTTATAAGGTTTTGACGTTTGGTCCCCACGGCAGGACTCGGACCTGCAACCTCCAAACTGGGATTTCGGCGCTCTATCCTGTTGAGCTACGTGGGGCACAAACGGGAATGGCCCGGCTAAAGCCGGGCTTAGTCCCTCCTAACGGATGGCGGCCAGCGCATCGCTTGTCTCCTTTCTGCTAGTCAAAGATCGAAGGCCCCTGGTCATCTGGTTCGCTGCCAGACCGGGGGCTTTCTTTATTGCGTTGCTTCTCAGGAACATAGAACCAGAGGTCCTTGCCCTCCCGGCGCACGAGGTCATCTTGCGAGAGCCGGTAAAGCGACATTCCTGCTGTCTTCTCGTGATACTTGGTGCGCGTCTCCGCTTCGATTTGCTTGCGTATATCCGCAGCCTTAAGCGGTTCAGGATATGCCTCGACAAGAAGCTCCAGCGCGCGATCCTTGAAGGGTTTCGGCTTCGCCAAAGGCTCCGGCATTTTGCGATGGCTATAGTGAACGGTAAAAAACTCTGAGGGAGAGACGACCAGCCCCTGATCCTCGTTCAGCCAGTCAACAGGCAGATTGAGGGTTCGCGCCGAAACCGTCAGCTCGGAAAGCCTGCCGTCGATACGCCGAAGTTCCTGCTGGTGATCGGCGATCAGACGCTTGCGGTGGTTCAGAAGAGCGCGCCGCTCCTCCGTAACCTCCTCTGCTGCCTTATTTTTCCAGTTTTCCCGATCATCAGCCATGGTAATCCCGCTGCTTGCCCGTACCGAGAACATTATCCATGAACACGTAGGGTTGCAAGCAATCTGTAGTGATTTCTTATTTCGACTCCCAGCGAGTCCGCGCAGCCTTCCGGGATACCTCGGATTTCTTCTCTTCGGAGAACTTTCGACGCGAGCCCCTGCCCTTTTTTGCCGCCCTTGGGGGACAAGGAGACCGCTGCCAAGTCTCTCCCTCATCAGGGGTCAGGGTCCGCAGTCTCGTCCGGGGGCGGAGGAGCGCGAAACGCTCTTCGACGTGGCGCTGGCGCTGCGTCAGGCGGAGGCGGCCGGAAACCGGGCGCTGATGGACCGCCTCCTGAAAATCCAGGGATCGCTGCTGCGGCGCTGGGGAAGTGATTGAGGGGATAATTCCCAAATCTTGCATTGGGGCTCAGGCCGCCTATGCTGCCGGAATTGTAGCCTTTTTACCGTTATCCCGAGAGAGCCGCGGCCCATGACCATCCAGACCCGCATCGACCAGAACCGCACGGAAGAGTCCGCCAAAATGCAGCCGGGTATCGCACGGCGCACCAATCCGGACGAAATCCGCCACGACTGGACGCGCGAGGAGCTGCAGGCGCTTTTCGACCTGCCCTTCAACGACCTCCTGTTCGAGGCGCAGCTCGTTCATCGCCGCTGGTTCAAGGCGCATGAAGTGCAGATGTCGACGCTGCTCTCGATCAAGACCGGCGGCTGCCCCGAGGATTGCGGTTATTGCGCCCAGAGCTCGAAATTCGACACGGGCCTCAAGGCCTCGAAGCTGATGGAAGTGGAGAAGGTGCTCGCCGAAGCCCGCAAGGCGAAGGAAGCGGGCGCGACGCGCTATTGCATGGGCGCGGCCTGGCGCGAGCCCAAGGACCGCGACATGGACATGATCTGCGCCATGATCGAGGGCGTGAAGGAAATGGGCATGGAAACCTGCATGACGCTCGGCATGCTTTCCGGCCAGCAGGTGCACCGCCTCGCGCAGACGGGCCTCGACTACTACAACCACAATGTGGACACGTCGGAAGAATATTATCCGAACGTCATCAGCACACGGACCTATCAGGACCGCCTCGAGACGCTGGAGCGCGTGCGCAATGCGGGCATCAATGTCTGCTCCGGCGGCATCGTCGGCATGGGCGAAAGCGCGGACGACCGCATCGGCATGCTGATGACGCTGGCGAACCTGCCCGAACATCCGCAGAGCGTTCCGATCAACATGCTGATGCCGATGGAAGGCACGCCGCTCGGCCGGAGCGAAAAGGTGGACCCGATCGACTTCGTGCGCATGATCGCGGTGGCGCGCATCGCCATGCCGCAATCCGTCGTCCGCCTTGCCGCGGGCCGCGAGCTCATGTCGGAAGAAGCGCAGGCGCTGTGCTTCCTCGCGGGCGCGAACTCGATCTTCGTCGGCGACAAGCTGCTCACCGCAAAGAACCCGGAAGAAGACAAGGACCGGCGCCTCTTCGAGAAGCTCGGCATCGCTCCCATGCCCGCGCATAGCTGCCCGGCGGAGAAGAAGTCCGGGGAATAAATCCCGCTCAGCTGCGGATCGCTTCCGCGTTCCACTTCTCCTGCCAGTGCTGCAGGCGCTCCTTCAGGAGCGATTGCAGCATCCAGTGCGTCACGTCCTTCGCATCGACTTCTTCCACGACTTCATAGACGAAGCTTTCTTCGCCATGCGCGTTCCACGCGGATTGCAGCGTCACGCAAGGATGCGTGCCGAGGCGAAGCGTGAACCAGATACCGTTCCGCATGTTGTCGAGACTGCGGCCGATGCCGAGCCAGACCTCGCCGCTTGTCTGGCAGCGCACGGCGAAGATGCCGCGCGCCACCTCGCGCTCCTTGTATTCCTTGACGAGTTCGCGCCTGCGATCCCTGTTCATGACGATTTTCCTTGTCGAGGCCTGCGCTCCGGCAGAGGCGGCACGATGCGCGCGAGCTTCTGGTTCAGCCGGTAGTGAGCATCCGCATCGCGCGGGCGCACCCAGTCGCGGCCGATGAGTTCCCAGTCGGGGTCCTTCACGTCGATGCCGAGACTTGCGAGAAGCCCGGCCTCGCAGACCACGAACTGGCGGCGATAGGGAAAGAGGAAGCGATCCTTGCGCGCGCCCAAGGTATCGCGCGCCTCCTCATAGGTTGCGAACCATGCATTGAGATAGAAGCTCGTGCTGGGCGGGAAGAGCCGCGTCGTGTCGAAGGCGGGCAATTCAACATGCGCCTCCTCCGTCAGATGACGCCAGTCGCGGAAGCCCATCTCGCGCGCGATAACGGCGAGCGCGTGCTTGCGCTGGATGCGCGACGGGTCGGCAAGCAACGCATTCGCATCCGCGTCGGGCCAGAGCGTTGCAAGGCGAAGCGCGGCATGAAAGGCGCGGCGCTTGTCGGCGCTGGCGAAATCCTTGAGGAGCTTGCTCGCCCTCACCTTGTATTCGGCGAGCGCGTCGATCGGTTTTTGAGAAGATGAGTCCGTTCGCACGGATTCCTCCTGTTGTTTGACTGTCGTCGGTCCGAAGCGACGGCAAACAAGGAAGATTCTGCGAACGCGAGGTAACGTCTCTCTACGTCAGGCGAAGGTGAGTTCCTCTTTCTCGGACGGCGGCACCCTTCGCGGCACCGGGCGGCATCCTAGGTGAGCGGGACGCAACGCGCAATCGCCGGTTTTGGCCCTTGCCATCCGGGCGCGAAACCGGACAATCCGCGCCAGCAAAAGACATAGAAGACAGAACAAAAGTCAGGGAAGGGAACGCGCCCCCATGTCCATTCCGCCCGCCAATCCGCTCATCAACGATCCGCCCGCATGGCTCGCTGAAGGCGCGCCGCATCTCTGGCTTCCCTATACGCAGATGCAGACGACGCCGATGGCGCTGCCCATCGCGAAGACGGATGGCGTGCGGCTGACGCTCGCCGACGGGCGCGAACTCGTGGACGGCATTTCATCCTGGTGGACGGCGGCGCATGGCTACAACCATCCGCACATCCGCGAGGCGGTGACGAAGCAGCTCGAGACCATGCCGCATGTCATGCTGGGCGGGCTCGCGCATGAGCCTGCCTGCCGGCTCGCGACGCGGCTTTCGGAAAAGCTCCCGGGCGACCTCGGCCATGTCTTCTTTTCGGAGTCGGGCTCCGTCTCGGTCGAGATCGCGATGAAGATCGCGGTGCAATACTGGATCAACAGCGGCAAGCGCGGGCGCACGCGCTTCGTCTCGTTCAAGGGCGGCTATCACGGCGACACGCTGGCCACCATGTCGGTCTGCGATCCGGACGAGGGGATGCACACGCTTTTCCAGGGTGCGATTGCCGAACAGTTCATCTGCGAGCTGCCCACGGATGAGGAAAAGACCGCCGCGCTCGACGCCTTTCTCAGCGAAAAGGCGAACGAGATCGCCGCCGTCGTGACCGAGCCGCTGGTGCAGGGCGCGGGCGGCATGCGCTTCCATTCACCGGACACGCTGAAAACGCTGCGCGCGCTTTGCGACAAGCATGGCGTGCTGCTGATCCTCGACGAAATCTTCACCGGCTTCGGGCGCACCGGCTCCATGTTCGCCTGCGAGCAGGCGGGGATCGTTCCCGACATCGTGACGCTCTCCAAGGCGCTGACTGGCGGGACCATGGCGCTCGCAGCGACCATCGCCAGCGCGCGCGTCTTCGAGGCGTTTCTCGGCGAGGATGCCGGAAAGGCGCTGATGCACGGGCCGACCTATACGGGCAATCCGCTCGCCTGCGCGGCGGCGAATGCCTCGCTCGATCTCTTCGAGCGCGAGCCGCGGCTCGACCAGGCGAAGGCGATTTCGGCGCAGCTCACGCGCGAACTCGAACCGGCGCGGGACCTGCCGGGCGTGAAGGATGTGCGCGTGAAGGGCGCGATCGGCGTGATCGAACTCGAAGCGATCCACGACATGAACGGGATGAAGCGCCGCTTCGTGGAAGAGGGCGTGTGGATCCGCCCCTTCGGCAACATCGTCTATACGACGCCGCCGCTCGTCATCGGGGCGGAGGACCTTGCCCGCCTTACAGGCGCGATGCTCAAAGTGGTGGCAGAAACGGCGCGGGGCTGATCTTTACCGTCACAGGAAGCTCGCTGCCGATGTGTCCCCGCCAACACATTTTATGGTGGTAGCGGCATTTTTCGCGCGCATATGTTGAGCCAAAATGGGTCACACATTACTCTCGGGACGGGGGCTGATTCGGCCTTTTCGATATTCGATCACGCATGCCGGCGGGTCGCGGGAGCGCGAAAGCTCTTTCCCGGATCGAGGCCGGCGCGTTCTTTTTCCAAGAGCCGCAAGCGAAGGAATCGCGCGCGGCCGGTTATCGGGATTAAGCCATGCATGTCATCGCGTTTGCGTCCCAGAAGGGCGGCTCCGGCAAGACCACGCTGGCAGGCCATGTCGCCGTCGAGGCGGAGCGGCGGGGCGCAGGCCCGGTCGCACTGATCGATACGGACCCGCAGGGATCGCTCTCGCAGTGGTGGAACGCGCGCGAGGCCGAGAGGCCCTTTTTCGTGCGCGCCTCCGACGAGGGGCTCGAGGCGGACCTCGCGAAGCTCAAGGATGGGGGCGTGAAGCTCGTCATCGTCGATACGCCGCCCGCCATTACCTCCACCATCGGCCATGTGATCGGCCAGGCGAATCTCATCGTCATTCCGACAAGGCCGAGCCCGCATGACCTGCGCGCGGCGGGCGCCACCGTCCGGCTCTGCGAGGAAATCGGCAAGCCGCTCGTCTTCGCCGTCAACGGCGCGAGCCCGCGGGCCCGCATCACCACCGAAGCGGTGATCGCCCTTTCGCATCACGGCCCCGTGGCGCCGTCCATTCTTCACCAGCGAATCGATTTCGCTTCCAGCATGATCGACGGGCGAACCGTGATGGAAATCGGCTCCTCGACCAAATCGCCGGAAGAAGTCGCAGAATTGTGGAGTTTCCTCGAGGACCGGCTCAAGGGCCGCGAAACCTCGCCGCTGACCTCCGGTTCTTTTGTCTCGGGGGGTATTTCCGGGGGCGCCGGCGACAAGGCCGATAGCGTTCTGAGAGGCGCCGCCTGATGGCCAAGAAGCCTGCCTCATTGACGAGCGACCTGCTTGCGCGCAAGGGTGAAGCCGGACCTTCTTCCGTCGATCCCGTCTCGCGCGTCACCATCGCGCCCGGCCGGCAGCCCAATTTGAGCGGAATCGGTGTAAACGAGGGTCCATCCCGGGGGCTTTACGACAGCCCCGCCACGGAGAGGCCCGAGACGATGCACGGAACGGACGAAGAGGAGCGGCCGAGACCGCCCGAACCCGAGATCATCTATACGCCCGAGGAAGAAGACAGCGGCGGCCGCACAAGGCTGATCGCAGGCGCTTTCGTGGGCCTGGCGCTGCTTGGCGGCGTGATCGTCGCGCTGTCGCTGAACGATGGCGGATCGGGCGTCGCGCCCGTGTCGCCCGACGTGACGGCGCTGCCGGACGAAGCCCCGGCGGAAACGGCGCCGCAGCAGCAGGCGGCAGCGCCGCAAGCGGGCGAGAGCGCCTCCAGCCCGGAAGCGACCGTGCCCGGCGATACGGCGGCGGCGGAAACCGCCGAGCTTCGCACGAGCGCCGTGCCTGCGGAGAGCGCAGCGCCGGAAGCCGCCCCGGAAGCATCGCCTCAAACATCGCCTGCCGCATCCGCGGAAGCGGCTCCCGCCGAAACGCAGGAGGCAACGCCGGAAGGCGCGCCTGCCTCGATCATGCCGCCCGCGGCGCAGACCGCGGCGCAGGAACCGGCAGCCGCCGCGCCGGCGCCCGAGAAGACCGCCGCCGCCGAACCGGCGAAGGCTGCCGCTGCCGCGAGCGGCGGCGCCTATGTGGTGCAGATCATGGCGCTGCGCGAGGAAGCGGGGGCGAAGGCCGCCTGGGCCGCGCTGCAGGAAAGGCATCCTTCCATACTTGGCGGGCATGCGCTCGACATCGAGAAGGCCGATCTCGGCGACAAGGGCGTGTTCTATCGCGTCCGCGCCGCGGGCTTCGAGACCAAGGCGGCCGCGCAGTCGGCCTGTTCGAGCCTCAAATCCGCGGGCCAGGACTGCCTCGTCAAGGCGCGCTGACCCCGGATAGCGCATCCGGCTTCGAGCGTGTAGGTTCCCGCCAAACGAAATTTGGCTAAAGACGAGGAACTTGCATGGTCGAGGCAGTGATCTGGGATTTCGGCGGCGTGCTGACATCGAGCCCCTTCGAGGCGTTCAACCGCTACGAGAGGGAAAAGGGGCTCGCGAGGGACTTCATCCGCTCGATCAACGCGACCAATCCCGACACCAATGCCTGGGCGCTGTTCGAGCGCAGCGAATGCTCGCTGGACGAGTTCGACCGGCTCTTCGCGGAAGAATCGGAAGCAAGGGGACACCGCATTCCCGGCCGCGACATCATCGAGCTGCTGTCGGGCGATATCCGCCCGGAAATGGTGACCGCGCTGAAGCGCTGCAAGGAACGTGCAAAGGTCGGCTGTATCACCAACAACGTGTCTGCCGGCGAAGGCGCGGGCATGGCGCGCAGCGCGGAGAAGGCCGAAGCGGTCGCGGAAGTCATGTCGCTTTTCGACCATGTGATCGAGAGTTCGAAGGTCGGCATCCGCAAGCCCGATCCGCGGATCTACGAGATGGCCTGCGAGGCGCTCGGCGTTTCCGCTGCGGCAAGCGTCTATCTCGACGATCTCGGGATCAACCTGAAGCCGGCACGCGCGCTCGGCATGACGACGATCAAGGTGATCTCGCCGGAGCAGGCGCTGCAGGAACTCGAGGCGGCGGTCGGCTTCCCGCTCGCTTGAGCGCAGCGGGCAAAGAGCCGTAAGCTTCTCCCCAAAGAACAAGAACATGGGGAGGATATTCGATGCTCAGGCCGAAGGCACAGGCGATCGATCTCGGCGGCAAGCCGGATCTGAAAGATCCCGATCTCTATCTGCGCGAGGAACATCACGAGGTGTTCCGCCGCTTGCGGGCGGAAGAGCCCGTCTACTGGAACCCGGAAGCGGACAGCACCGGTTTCTGGGCGATCACGCGCTATGACGACATCGAGGCGATCTCGAAGAACCCGAAACTCTTTTCCTCGGCGAAGGACAAGGGCGGGCACCGTATCTTCAACGAGAACGAGATCGACGGAAACGAGACCGACGCCAGCATGATCTCCATGGACCCGCCGGAACATGCGAACTACCGGCGCATGGTGACGCCGGGCTTCGTGCCGAAGCGCATTTCGAACATGGAAGAGCGCATCCGCGCGCGCGTGACGCGGCTCCTCGACAAGCTCCCGAAGACGGGCGAGGCGGAATTCATTTCCGCCGTCGCCGCCGCGCTGCCGATCGAGGTGCTGGCGGAGCTTTTCGGCGTGCCCGAAAGCGACGGGCCGAAACTCTTCGAATGGTCGAACGCGACGGTGGGCGAGGACGATCCGGAGCTGCGCGTGTCCGACGAATACATGCACAAATGTCTCTCGGAAATGGCGGCCTATTCGGCCGGGCTCTGGCAGCAGCGGCTGGAGACGCCCGGCGAGGATCTCATCTCCATGCTTGCCCATTCGAAGGTGGGGGGCGAGGCGATGAGTTTCCCGACCTATATCGGCACCTTCATCCTGCTGGTCGTGGCCGGCAACGAGACGACGCGCAATTCCATCTCGGGCGGACTGCTGGCGCTCAGCGAGAACCCGGAAGAACGGCGGAAACTCCTCGACGATCCCTCGCTCATTCCGAGCGCGGTGCAGGAGATCGTGCGCTGGGTGAGCCCCGTTCTTCACATGCGCCGGACGGCGACGGAGGACACGGAGCTCAGCGGACAGAAGATCAAAAAGGGCGACAAGGTCGTGATGTGGTACGCGTCAGCGAACCGCGACGAGGAGAAGTGGGACGATCCCTACCGCTTCGACGTGACGCGCTATACGAAGCCCCAGACCGCAACGCAGCTCGGCTTCGGCGCCGGACAGCATTTCTGCCTCGGCTCAAGGCTCGCCGAATTGCAACTCAAGGTGCTGTTCGAGGAACTGCTGAAACGCTTTCCGGATATTCATGTTTCGGGGCCGGTGAAGCGGCTGCGCTCCAACTTCATCTACGGCATCAAGGAAATGCCGGTGCGCTACACGCCGGAGGCGTGAGCGGCGAACAGGGATGGAAACAAAAAAGGCCGCCGGTTTCCGGCGGCCTTTTCCTTGCGATCCCGAGCTTCCGGTTCAGTGAACCGGCGCGCTCTTCTGGCGGGCGACCGGACGCTTGCGCGGGATGAGCATTTCGAGCGTTACCGCCAGCGCGGGCAGGACACTCACCGCCATCACCATGTTGACCATGAACATGAAGGCAAGCAGCAGGCCCATATCCGCCTGGAACTTCAGATCGGAGAAGGCCCATGTCGACACGCCGACCGCGAGCGTGAGCGCGGTGAAGAAGGTCGCCATGCCCGCTTCCTGCAGCGACTGCCGGAAGGCGTCCGAGACGGTGAGCCCCTCGCCCATGTAGTAGGGCACACGGTTGTAGATGTAGTAGGCGTAGTCGACGCCGATGCCGACCGCGAGCACCATCACGGGCAGCGTCGCGACGGTGAGGCCGATCTGCAGCACTTCCATGAACCAGTAGCCGAAGAAGGTGCCGAAGGTGAGCGGGAGACAGCAGGCGATGACAGCGCGCCAGTCGCGATAGGTGAGCATGACGAGCGCGACGATCACCGCATAGACCCACATCATCATGGGCAGTTCGGTTTCAGTGATCTCTTCGTTCACCGCCGCCTGCACGCCCATGTTACCGGAGGCGAGGCGGATGTTCACGCCTTCCATCGGATTGGCTTCACGCCATTCCTTCACGGCGTCCACGGCGGCCTTGATCGTGGTCGCCTTGGCGTCGCGCAGATAGAAGCTGTGCGGCAGAAGGGTACAGGTCTGGTTGTAGAGAGAGCTCGCGCCCGGAACGGTGTTGGCCGCCTGGGCAAGAGCCGGACGGTTGCGCGGGATATCCTTCCACTTCAGATTGCCTTCGTTCCAGCCGGCAGCCGAACCCTTGATGGCGAAGGGAAGCGAGGCGACGAGGGTCACGTCCGGCACGTTCTGCATGTGCCAGGAGAACTGGTTCAGATACTTCATGTAGGAATAGGTCACGCAGCTGTCCGCGGGCGTCTCGACCACCGCGATCAGCACGTTGAGGCCGAGCGCGTAGTCATGCGCAATCGACGTCGAGTCGATATTGTAACGCGCGTCGGGGCGAAGCTCCGGCGCACCGGCATGAAGCGCGCCGACATGGCGGTTCGCCGCCTCGTGAACCGCGATACCGAAAAGAACCGTCGCGAAAACGAGAACGATGGGCGAAATCTTCGGATTCGCGACGAAGCCCAGCGCCCGCATGATCTTCAGGCGGAACTCGCGCGAGCGATGCACGTTCTCGCGGAAGCCTTCACCGAACTTCAGATAGCTGACCAGCAAGGGCAGCATGATGAGGTTCGTCACGACCTTGAGGATGACGCCGATCGACGCCGTGATCGAAAGTTCGCGGATCATCGGCACCGGGATGAGATAGAGCGTCGCGAAGCTCACCAGCGTGGTGACGAGGGCCATGGAGCCCGGTACGAAAAGCCGCGAGAAGGCCGAACGGGCCGCTGTCTCGGAATCGGCGCCTTCGGCAATCTCGGCGGTGACCACGTTGATCTGCTGCACACCGTGACTGACGCCGATGGCAAAGATGAGGAAGGGCACCAGAACGGCGAGCGGATCGAGGCCATAGCCCAGGAAGGTAAGCAGACCGAACTGCCAGACCACTGAGGTCAGCGAGGCGAAAAGCGTCGCTGCCGTCAACACGATCGAGCGGGCATAGAGGTAAAGCGCAAGCGCGGTGAGCGCGAAAGCAAGGGCGAAGAAAACGACGACCGTCTTCGCGCCGTCGGCGATGTCGCCGACAAGCTTGGCGAAGCCGATGATACGGACGTTGTACTGATCGTCTTCGTATTTCGCGCGGATCTGATTTTCGAGTTTCGCCGCGAGATCGAAATAGTCGAGGCGCTGGCCGGTCGAGGGGTCGTAGTCCTGGAGCTCCGCGACCACCATGGCCGAGCCGAAATCGTCGGCGACGAGGCGCCCGACGAAACCGCCGCGGATCACGTTGCTCTGAATCTTCTCGAGATTTTGCGGCGTCATCGAGTCGGCGGTGACCTTGCCGGAAATGACGTCGTCGGCGGAGATGCCGTCTTCTGTGATTTCGATGTAGCGGGTGTTCGGTGTCCAGAGCGAGGTCACCGTGTGACGCGATACGCCCGGCAGGAAGAAGATGTCGTCGGTGAGGTTCTTGTAGACCTTGAAGAATTCCTTCGACCAGACATCGCCCTCCTTGGGTTCGAGGACAACAATGATCCGGTTCGAGCCGAAGAGCTGTTCGCGATACTCGGTGAAGGTCTGGATGTATTCGTGTCCGACGGGGAGCTGCTTGTCGAAGCCAGCGGTCATGCGCAACTGAAGCGCATAGAAGCCGGTGATGACGGTGAAGACGAGAAGCCCCAGCAGAATGATCGCGCGGAGCTTGAACACAACATTTTCGAGCAACTTTACCATCGACAGCACCCATCTCCCTTGCCGCGTTGCCAGGGGCAAGCGGCGGCGTTGCACATCGCAGAGCCGACCGGGGGACGGAGAGCGGATACCCTTTTCGGGTCCGTTTTCCACTGTGGCCGCGGCCGGCCTCGACAGTTCCGGAGGATAGGTCCGTCATGACGACGGCAGCGGCCAAGGGCCGCCTATCCCCGATTCATGCGGGCGCCGCCTCAGGCAGCCGCCCGGTCTTTCCATCGGGGTTATTGCCCCCTCCCAAGATGCCGCTCTCTTGTCTTACCGAGGCGCCGCTTCCCCGCGCCGCCGGTCCGGACCGGTCATCCCAATGTTTCTAATTACCACATGCGGCGGAGGTTTGTAACGGGTGCGTAGTATGAATCCGCGAAGTTCACCCTCTTCGGGACGGCTTGGTTAACCGGCATTTTACGAAGTTGACGCCCCCGTCATTTTCTTCTTGACCCGGCGTCACCGCACCCTATTCTGCTTTCCAAAGAGACAGACCGGCGGGCGGAAGCCCTTGAAGCCGGCTTTTCCCGTTCAGGCGGTTAAACCGCTCCCTCTGGAGGACCCGATGACCGAGATTCGGCAGATCACCAAAGACAACGCCTATGACGCCGTCGCGCCGGACGATTTTCCCGCGATGATGGAAGTGGACCGTTACAACGCGCGCTCCACGGCCTTCGACAAGATCATTTCCGCGACCCATGACCATTTCTGGGATCCGCTCGACGTCAAGTACATCGACTTCAGCGAGCCCTTCGATCTCGAAAACCAGATGATCATGCCGGAAGAGATGGTTCCGGAACTGAAGCTTCCCTGCGTGCAGGCGCTCGACCGCAAGGCCCAGGTGAAGCTTGCCAATGAAAGCGCCCGCTGGGCGCTGTCCTCGATCCTGCATGGCGAGCAGGGCGCGCTGAACCTCTCCGCTTCGCTCTGCCACATTCTCCGCGATCCGGGCGCGCAGGAATATGCCGCGAACCAGACCCGCGAAGAAGCGCGCCACGTTACCGCTTTCGCGAAGTATGTGCAGGCGCGCTGGGGCAAGCCCCTTCCCGTCGGCACGACGCTTGGCGGCCTTCTCACCGACATCGTCCGGGCGCCGGAAGTCTACAAGAAGATCGTCGGCATGCAGATGCTGGTCGAAGGACTCGCGATGGGCGCCTTCGCGACGCTTTATGCGAAGTCGAACGATCCGCTGCTCGTGAAGCTCACGCAGCTCGTGATGACGGACGAAGCGTTCCATCACAAGTTCGGCAAGATCTGGGCCGACCGCACGATCCCGAATCTCTCGCAGGAAGAGCAGAACATCATCGAGGACTGGGCGGCCGAGTGCTTCCAGACGCTGCTGTTCAACCTCGTGAACCCCGAGCAGAAGCAGGTCATCTATGGTGAGTTCGGCCTCGACTGGCAGCAGGTTCAGCTCGAGATGCTCGAAGCCTTCGGCGACGACGACCGCCGCGAAGCGATGAAGGAAGGCACCAACATCTTCCGCGTGCTCATCAAGACGCTGCTCAAGGCCGGCATCATCACCGACCGCACCAAGGCCTTCTACGCGACCTATGTCGACATGGAAGAGCTGAGGGGCGAAGGCGACCGCATGGTCGGCGACGACATCGCGGAAGACGGCATCCGCTACCTCCAGAAGATCAACTTCGGCGCCAATGTCGACGCGCTGAAGGAAGTGACGATCTCGGCGGCCGAGTAAGTTGCGTAACGCGTAAGGTCGGAGAGTTCCCTCAACTCGACCCTCGACAGACTTGTGTAACGAACTGGGCGGCTTCCACGGAAGCCGCCCTTTTTGTTTGCCCGTTCCTGTTTGCTTGTTCCTGTTTGCTTCGTTCGCCTGCCGGCGGGTTCCAGCCCAAACAACAGACAAGAAAAAAGGCCGGATACATCGTATCCGGCCTTCGATCTCTTCAACGAAACCAGGCGTCAGTGCTTGCGCTTCGGCACCACGACCTGAAGGTCTTCATAGCCCTTCACGAAGCTCGAATGGACGCGGCGCGGCTCGGCGAGAACCTCGATCCGCTGATCGGGCCAGCGCTTCAGGATTTCTTCCCAGGTGATGCGGAGCTGCATCTCGGCAAGACGGTTGCCCACGCAGCGGTGGATACCGAAGCCGAAGGAGAGATGCTGGCGCGCGCGTTCGCGGTCGATGACGAGTTCATTCGGGTTCTCGATCACCGTTTCGTCGCGATTGCCCGAGACGTACCACATGGCAACCTTGTCGCCCTTGCGGATCGTCTTGCCGCCGAGTTCCACATCCTCGAGCGCCGTGCGCCGCATATAGGCGAGCGGCGTCTGCCAGCGGATGATCTCCGCGACCATGTTCGGGATGACGGCGGGGTTCGCCTGCAGCTTCGCGTACTGTTCCGGGAACTGATTAAGCGCATAGAGACCGCCCGAAAGCGAATTTCGCGTCGTATCGTTGCCGCCGACGATGAGGAGGATCAGGTTTCCGAGATACTCCATCTTGTCCATGTTCCGGGTCGACTCGCCATGCGCCAGCATGGAGATGAGATCGTTGCCCGGCTCGCGCGCATTCACCCGCTCGTTCCAGAGACCGATGAAATAATCGGCGCATTCGAGAAGTTCCGCGCGGCGCGCTTCTTCCGATTCGATGATACCGGAATCCTCGGTCGCGGTGGCCACATCCGACCAGCGAGTGAGCTTGCGGCGTTCCTCGAAGGGGAAGTCGAAAAGCGTGGCGAGCATCTGCGTCGTGAGTTCGATCGAGACGCGGTCCACCCAGTTGAAGGGCTCGTTCTCGGGCAGTTCATCGAGAATGCGGCCGGCGCGTTCGCGGATCGTACCTTCGAGCTTGGCGAGGTTCGCAGGCGCGACGATGGGGCTCACCACCTTGCGCTGGTCGTCATGCTTGGGCGGGTCCATCGCAATGAACATGGGGAGCTTGAAGTCCTCGTCCTGGTCGCGGAGCGTTATTCCGCCCTCGGAGGAAAAGACCTGGTGGTTGGTATCCACCGCCATGATGTCCTTGTAGCGCGTAACCGACCAATAGGGGCCTGCGTCCTCATTGGTGGTGCAGTAGTGGACCGGCGCTTCGTTCCGGAGGCGCTCGAAATAGGGCCACATGGCGTTGTTCTTGAAGAGGTTCGGATCGGCGACGTCATACGCCTCCAGCGGAGTCGTATAGGCTGCGTCGCGCGCTTCGTCGGCCTCATATTTAACCGCTGCGTCGCTCATCGGGGTTTCCTCCTCCGGGTCTGTTTCCGGCTTTCATTTTGTTCCGTTGCGTCAAGCATAACGGAAAACGCGGACCTTTCATACGCAAAATGACGGCCACGTCACTTTTTCATGTGAGCGAGGTTAGCATCCGTTGCGGAAATTGAAAATGACGGAGGCGTCATTTTTATAGAAAATCGCTTCCGGCGTGGTTTCAGCCGCAGAAGCGCTGCCGGGCCGCAAGGGCAAGGCCCGTGGCGACGGAGGTGAGCTCGCCGCCGCCCGCCAGCTTTCCGGCGCCGAAACGGGCCGCGAAAAGCTCTCTCACCGCAGGAATGAAGGAGGAACCGCCGGTCAGAAAGACACGGTCGACCTTGTCCGGCGCCGTACCCGTCTCTTCCAGAAGGGCATCGACGCAGGTGGCGATCGCTTCGAGCTCCGGCGCGATCCATTGCTCGAATTCCGCCCTGCGGACCCTCGCATCGATGCCGACAGGGCCGAGCTCGAAGCGGAGACGGACTTCCGGGGCGCCGGACAGTTCGACCTTTGCGGCCTCGACGGCCCGGTAAAGAGCAAAGCCCCTCTCCTCCTCGATGAGTTCCAGCAGCCCCTCGACCTCGGCCGAGGCTTCCGCCGTGCGGGCGATCTCTTCCAGCATGCGGCGGGTCTTGCCAGTATTGATGAGGCTGAGTTCGTGCCAGCGGCGCATCTTCTCATAGGGCCAGGAGGGGACGGGAAGGACTTTCCCGCCACTCCGGTAATTCGTGCCCTTGCCGAGACGCGGCGCGACGCAATGCTCGATCAGGCGCGCATCGAAGGCATCGCCCGCGAGACCGACGCCCGAGACGCCCACGATGGTTTCTCCGCGCGACTTCAGCCGCCGCAAGCCCGGTCCGACATGAAGCAGGCAGAAGTCCGATGTGCCGCCGCCGAAATCGCCGATCAGGACGAGCTCATCGCGGTCGAGCGTGGCTTCATAGGAATGCGCCGCAGCGACGGGCTCGAACTCGAAATGGATGTCGGGGATGCGGATACCCCGCAGCGCCTCGCGAAGGCGCGAGACGGCAAGCTCGTCATGCTCGCTGTCGGGCGTGCCGAGACTGTTGCGCACGAAGCGGGCCGGCCTGCCGACAACGACGGGCCCCGACAGCATGCGTTGCGTCAACTCCGCCGCTTCCGGCGTCGCATCGATCAGGCGGGCGACAATGAACCCGATCAGGTTTTCCAGCGTGAAGCGGCTGTTGAAGATGGTCGTCGAGGTGAAGTTCGGATTGGCGAGCCAGGACTTCACCGACTGGACGAGCCGGCCTTCGGCGCCACGCTCCAGATAGGCGTCCATCGCCTCGGGGCCGGCGAAAGCATGCGGGCGCCCGTTCCGGTCGCGTTCATCCTCGTCGAAATAGAGGATCGAACGGAACGTCTGGAGCTTCTCGTTGCGATGGAGAACCGGCACGAGCCGCGACGGGCCATCCGGGGGAGCGACCGCCAGCGCGCTGTTGGTCGTCCCGAAGTCGAGACCGATGAACATCTGGCACCTCGTATCCGTCTGACCGGGCGACGACGCAGTACCGGCCACAGCAATACATCGGAGGGAAATCCGGCATCCGCCGGGCGAAAGGGCCGCGAGAAATACAGAAGCGCCCAGACTTTGTCGAGTCCCGCCGGGCCGCAACGCTTCCTGCGCAAAAATGACGCAGGCGTCATTTTTGCGTTGCTTGTGCGGCGCACAAATACCCACATTTGAAATAAGGAAATTGGCCCGGCTTTCGCGGGGAAAGCGGCCAGTGACAGCGAGGATAAAAGGACATGACCGAACCGCGCCAGATCACCAAGGACAATGCCTATGACGCCGTCGCGCCGGACGACTTCCAGGCGATGATGAATACGGAGCGCTATAACCGCCGCTCCTCGGCCTTCGACAAGATCATCTCGGCGACCCACGACCACTTCTGGGATCCGCTCGACAAGCGCTATATCGACTTCGACGAGCCCTTCGACCTCGAGAACGAGATGCTGATCGATCCGGAACTCGTGCCGGAACTTCGCCTCGCCTCCTTCGAGAAGCTTTCCGAAAAGGAGAAGGTGCGCTTCGTCAACGAGACGGCGCGCTGGATGATGTCGGCGATCCTGCATGGCGAACAGGGCGCGCTGAACCTTTCGGCTTCGCTTTGCCATATCCTTCTCGATCCGGGCGCACAGGAATATGCCGCGAACCAGGCGCGCGAAGAGGCGCGCCACGTGACCGCCTTCGCGAAGTATGTGCAGTCGCGCTTCGGCAAGCCGCTGCCCGTGGGCGAGACGCTTGGCGGGCTACTCAGCGAGATGGTCAACGCGAAAGAGGTCTACAAGAAGATCGTCGGCATGCAGCTTCTCGTCGAAGGGCTCGCCATGGGCACCTTCGCGACCTTCTTCAACACGGCGCGCGACCCGCTGCTCGTGAAGCTCTGCCAGCTCGCGATGACGGACGAAGCCTTCCACCACAAGTTCGGAAAGATCTGGGCGGACCGCACGATCCCGAAGCTTTCCCAGGAAGAACGCGACATCATCGAGGACTGGGCGGCAACCGTCTTCCAGACGCTGCTCTTCAATCTCGTGAACCCCGAACAGAAGAAGCTCATCTATGCGGATTTCGGACTCGACTGGCGCGAGGTTCAGGCCGAGATGCTCGAAGCCGTGACGGATGAAGACCGGCGCGAGGGCATGAAGGACGCGGCAAACGTCTTCCGCGTGCTGGTGAAGACGCTGCTCAAGGCCGGCATCATCACCGATCGTACCCGCGCCTTCTATGCGACCTATGTCGACATGGAAGAGCTCAAGAACGAAGACGACCGCATGGTCGGGGACGACATTGCCGAACAGGGCATCGACTTCCTGAAGACGGTGAACTTCGCGAACAAGAAAAATCCGATGCAGAGCGCGGCGGCTGAGTAATTTCCCGAAGGGTCCTCTCCAGAGGGAAAAACTTGAGGGCGGTCTGCGGACCGCCCTTTTTTCACGTCCGCTTTTTGCGCGCAGGGCCCGATGCCGCCTGATAAAGTGCCCGCCCATGACGGATATACACAACGCGATCTCGGAGGAAATTCCCCGCCTTCCGCAAGGGCCCTGGCCGCTTCTCGGCGAGGGGGTCTGGGGGAGCGTGCATGATCTCGGCGACGGCACGGTGCTGAAACTCGTCCGGCAGAATGGCGGCCTCGGCACGGGAACCAGCAAGCATTTCCGCGAGACGGCGGCACTGCGTCTCCTCGACGGCGAGCGCTCGTCGCCGCGCCTGCCTCGCCTCGCGGATGCGGGACGTTTCGAAAACGCCTATGGCTTCTCGGGACCGCCGCTTACGGGATGGCTCCGCCTCGAGAAACTTGCCGGGCGTCCCGCCGACGAGGGCGGACTCTACGCGCTGAAGGCGGAAGAACGCGAAAGGCTCGGCGAAGAGATCGGCGCGGCCATAGCGCGGTTTCACGAGGATGGAACCCGGCATGCCGAAGAGGCATCGCGGCTCGGCAATCCAAGCATTCGCAGCATAGACGAGGCGCTGGCACGCATCAGCGATCCGCAGACACGCGCGCGTCTCGAAAGGCTAAAGGAAATGTGGGCGGCGGAAGAAGGAGACCGCGTTCTTCTTCATGGCGACCTCAACCTTTCGAACATTCTCGTCGCACGCGGCGAAAGACCGGCCTTCATCGACCTGGCGGAAGCCGGCGTCGGACTGCCGGAAGAAGACTTCCGTCATTTCGACAATCCGGGACCGATCCGCGACGCCATCTTCCGCTCCTACACCGCCGTGTCGGGCCGGACGATCGACATGCAACGCTTTCGCATGAGCATCGCCGTCAACGCAGCCTGTACGCTCGCCATCGGGAGCAATGCCGGCCATCCCCGCGAGGGCATGCGCCGCGTCAGCTTTCTCGACGAGGCGTTGCGGCAGGCGGGCATCGAGGCTTAGATTCCGCCATGGCGAAAGACGAGCTGCCCGACATGCCCGATATGGAGATGGACGAGTTCCGCCTCTTCGACGGGCGTCAATCCGCCACTGCGGCCAGCGTGCAGCGCGGCGTCTGCAGGCTGCTTGCGCAGATGGGTTATGCGCCCGTTACCGAACTCACGCTTGCGACCGGACGGCGCGTCGACATTCTCGCGCTCGGACCGAAAAATGAAATCCTGGTGCTTGAAATCAAATCGAGCCTTACCGACTACAGGACGGATGCGAAGTGGGAGGAGTATCTCGACTTTTGCGACCGTTTCTATTTCGCCGTGCCCCCCGAGTTCCCGCGCGAGGCCATTCCCGAGGAGGTCGGCCTTGTCGTCGCAGACCGCTATGGCGCGGAAATTCTCCGCGAGGGGCCGGCGACACCGCTTCCACCCGCAAGACGCAAGAAACTCACGCTTCATGCCGCGCGCGTATCCGCGCGGCGCGTGCACCGTTTTCTCGAACCGGATTAGAACTCTCGTTGAATGCGGGGCATGATCTCAAGCACCGCAAGCCGAATTCCCGCAGGAGCATAGCAATGCTGACCGAAAACAAAGCCCGTATCGCCGCCAAGTGGAACGCTCATGCAGGCAAGACAAAGGGCACGAAGAGCTGGGACATTCCGCAATATTGCGCCTACATGAATATCGAAATCTGCGGAGAGCCTCTTCCTGCTGTCTCGCGCGGCCCGCATATGCGTCTCAAGGAGCTGGGACCTTTCAAGCACGCCGTTTCGGTTGGTTGCGGGCGGGCGACCAAGGAACAGGCGCTTCTGAAAAGCGGTACGGTCGAGCGTTTCGATCTTTTCGACCTGTCCGACCAGAGATTGAAGGTCGCCAAGGCTCGATACGAAGAGAAAGGCCAGGGTGACAAGGCGAATTTCGTCGTCGGAGACGCTTTCGCGACAACGCCACGCAACACCTACGACCTCGTCTACTGGTCAGCATCGCTGCATCACATGATGGATGCTCGCGCCGCGCTGGAATGGAGCCGTGAAGTCCTGAAACCAGGCGGCGTTCTCATGGTGCATGAATATACCGGCCCGACGCGCTGGCAGTGGAGCGACGATATGCTGGATTGCCTTTATCGCTTCAGGGCGGCGCTTCCACCACATCTCCGGCCGGACGATCCGTCGATCAAGCGGCCCACGGTAGAACAGATGATCGCCCGGGATCCTTCGGAAGCAGCGGATAGCGAGGCGATACTGCCTGCATTGAAAGAGCTTTTTCCAGACGCGGAGATGCGCGCCTTGGGCGGCGCCATCTTTCCGCACGCCTTGCGCGGGATCTATGATCGCATGACGCCCGAAGATGACTGGGTCTTCGACATGGTGCTCGCGCTGGATGCCGCCTTCCGTGCAAAAGGCGACAGCCACCGGAGCTTCGCCCTCGCGCGCAAGCGCTAGGCCCGATGGAAAACCCCGGATAGCGAAATCACTTCGGAGCGCGTTTCGCCAGAATGCGCTGGAGCGTGCGGCGATGCATGTTGAGGCGGCGCGCCGTCTCGGACACGTTGCGATCGCAGAGTTCATAGACACGCTGGATATGTTCCCAGCGCACGCGATCCGCCGACATCGGGTTCTCCGGCGGATCGGCCCTGTCGCCGCCCGTCGCAAGAAGCGCGGCTTCAATGGCGTCGGCATCGGAGGGCTTGGCCAGATAGTCGACGGCGCCTAGTTTCACCGCCGTGACGGCGGTGGCGATGTTGCCATAGCCCGTCAAAACGACGATGCGCGCGTCGGGCCGCGCCTCCTCGATCGCTGCAACCACGTCGAGCCCGTTTCCATCCTCGAGCCGCATGTCGACGACCGCGAAGCCCGGCTTTTTCGAACGGGCAAGTTCCTTGCCGTCCTTCACCGTGTTTGCCGTCGTGACCTCGAAGCCGCGGCCCTCCATCGCGCGGGCAAGGCGCGTGAGGAACGGCACATCGTCATCCACCAGAAGCAGGGTGCGGTCTTCGGGAATTGCGGGGCCCTCGGCCCCCTGCGCATCGTCGGTCTTGCTCACGTTTCGTCCAATCTCTTGCGGATTTCCGGAATTTTAGGCCGAAGGACCCTCTAAAGCCAAGCCACGTCTCACTTATTCGGCCGGTGTGGGAAAAGCGGGGTCCGCCTCTATCGCGCGGCGGGGCCAGTGCATAGCGAGCCGGGCGCCCGCCTTGCCGTCTGTGCGATTGCCGATTTCGACGGTGGCGCCCGTGCGCTCCAACAGCGTCTTGCCGATGAAGAAGCCGAGCCCCATGCCCTCATGCCCGCCCTCGGGATCGGAGCTCGCCTTCTTGCGCCGCGGACGCGTCGTCACATAGGGCTCGCCGAGTTTCTCAAGCACGTCCGGCGCAAAGCCGGGCCCGTCATCGGTGATGGTGATGGCAACATGCGTCTTGCCGTAATGCGCCGCGACGTGAACTTCCTCGCGCGCGAAATCGGCTGCATTCTCGATGAAATTGCCGAGGCCATAGAGCATTTCGGGCCGGCGCCAGATTTCCGGCTCGCCGGCCTCCTCGTCGTCGGCCAGAACCTCGATATGGAAGGATACATCCATGTCGCGATGGGGAGCCACGACCTCATCGAGCAGGGCATGGAGCGGCAGGCGCGAATAGATGACGTCGGTGCCGTCGGGCCGCTTCGAGAGCCGCGAGAGAATATCCTTGCACCGCTCGGCCTGGCTGTTGAGGAGGGCGAGATCTTCCTTCATCTCCGCCTCGCTCATGTTGCCGCGCATGAGTTCCTTCGAGACGAGGGAGATGGTGCCGAGCGGCGTGCCGAGTTCATGCGCGGCGGCGGCGGCGAGACCGTCCAGCGCCGAGAGACGCTGCGCGCGAGCAAGCACAAGCTGCGTCGCAGACAAGGCAGCCGACATTCGCCGCGATTCCTGCGAGACGCGCCAGGCATAGGCCGCAAGGAAGCCTAGACCGAGCAGCAGCGCGATCCAGTGTCCGGTGACATAGAGCGAGGGAAGTTCCGGCGTCTCTCCCGGCCGCCAGGGAAGCGGCATGTGGAACCATGCAAGCAACGTCACATAGGAAAAGGCCTGAACGAGCAGAAGAGCCGTGCTCGTGAGGGAGAGGGTCGTCGCCGAAATCGTGACCGGCGCCATGAAAAGAAGGGCGAAGGGATTTTTCAGCCCGCCCGTCAGAAAGAGCAACACGGCGAGTTGCGCGAGATCGATGGCGAGATAGATCGCGGCCTGCCAGTCGGGCAGGCGGGTGGAAGACCGGTAGCGGAGCGTGAGAAAGACATTGAGCCATGCGGAGGCGGCGATGACCGCGAGGCAGAGGCCGAGCGGCAAGGGAAAGCCCATGGCGAAATGCACGACGAGCACGGCGGCCAGCTGTCCCGCGATCGCGAGCCAGCGCAGGATGACGAGCGTCTGCAGCCGGACCTGTCCGCCCTGGTCACCCGGCATGCGCCCCGCGAGAAAGCTGCGGCGCAGCCAGCGCATGGCCACCCGGTCGTCGATCATGCTCATGGAATCGTCTCCGCCTCCTGTTGCGAGCGGAGTGTAGTGCGTCAAGGGCTGGCCGTCATGATCTCGATCAAGGCGCCGTTCACGCGTTGGAAGGCCAGACACCCGCCAGTTTGCGCGTTTCGCCGATGCGCATGATCCAGGTATTTTCCGGCTCATAGCCATGTGCGTCCGCCGCCTTGACGAAACGCTCCGGCGGTTCGAAGGGCGGCTCGACGGTGAGGAGCACGGTGCCCCAATGCATGCCGACGATGCGGCGCGCCTTGAGGTCGCGGCCCATCTGCACGGCCTCCTCCGGCGTCGCATGGGACGCCTTCATCATTTCGCGCGGCTCATAGGCGCCGATGCCAAGCAGCGCCGTATCGAAAGGACCATAGGCTTCGCCGATCTCGCGGAAGATCGGACCGTAGCCGCTGTCGCCGCCGAAGAAGAGATGGTGAGTGTCGCTTTTCAGCGCGAACCCAGCCCAGAGGGTGCGATTGGTGTCGAAACCGGAGCGGCGCGACCAGTGCACGACGGGGAGCGCGGTGACGGAGACACCCCTGACCTCGTGGCGCTCATGCCAATCGAGTTCGATCACATTCGGAAAACCGCGCTCACGGAAGAAGCGCGCGAGGCGGAGCGGCACCACCACCGTCATGAGATGCTTGTTGGGCAGCCGCGCAAGCGCGCGTTCGTCCAGATGGTCGTAGTGATTATGGCTGACGACGAGAAGATCGATTTTCGGCAATGCCGAGATCGGCACACCGGACTTCACATAGCGGCGCGGCCCGAGGCCGGCGGGACCTGCGAAGGTCGTCAGATAGGGGTCGGTCAGAACGGTGAGACCGCCAATCCGGATGAGGAAGGAGGCGTGGCCGAGCCAGGTGATGAAGTCTTCCGATTGCTCCGCATGCGCATTCAGTTCGAGAACGGCCTCGGCCCGCGGCACCACATGACCGTCGGGCACCTCGACCTTGCGGGCGCCCATCTTCAGCATTTCGAGAAAGAAGGGGCCGGCATGCTTCATCCTGCCTTGCCCACGGCTCGCGCACCCCTTCGGGTTTCGAAAGGTTCCATCCGGCAAATGATGCCAGGGACGCGATAGCTCCGCGGTTTCCCCGCCGGAAGCTGCGCCGCCGGCATCCGGGCCAGCCTTCTTCGGTGATGCGCGTCTGTTTGTCATTACGCCTTGGGTACGAATGTCGATGCCATAGAGATAGGGCGAAACCCCACATCAACAAGAGAAAGCCCCGCGCCAGCGCCAAGCCTTACTGCGTTTCGGCGTCGCGCAGAAGGTCGGCGATCTCGCGCAGATGGCCTTCCTCGGCAAGATCGAGCGCGGAACGGCCGGTGAAGTCGGTTTCGTAGAGGTCGACGCCATGTTGTATCAGCTTCTCGACCACGGCGGGATTGTTCGCCCGCGTCGCAATGAGAAGCGGTACTTCGCGGTTCGCGCCGGGCTTGTCGGGATCGGCGCCCGCCTCGAGAAGCGCGGCGGCGATGTCCGCGCGGCCAGACAACGCCGCCATCGAGAGCGCCGTGGTGCCGTCCGGCGCGCGGCGATCCGGGTCCGCGCCATATTCGAGCAGCAACTGCACCGTCGAGAGATGGCCGTTGCCGACAGCGAGCAGCAGCATCGGGATCCGGTCGCTGCCGCTTTCATTGGGCGAAACGCCCCTTATGAGATCGGCCTTGAGCGTTTCGTTGTCGCCGGTTCGCGCGGCCTGAACGGTGTCGTTATCGACAAGATAGTTCGCGGGGCCGCCCGGCTGTATCGCCTGCACAGGCGTAAGGCCCGTAACGAGGGCAACGCCCAGGGCCGCAAGGACAAGGGAAATCGCGCGGCGGTGCCCGCGTGTCAAAATGTCGCCGCGAAGGGGGCCGTGAAATCGAAACATTTTCTCAGGGCTCGTTTGACGGTAGACAGACAGGAGGGCCGGACGCCAAGCCGGTATTCCCCCAACGCCGGGGAGTATAGACCATGCGGGGAGTTCGCGCCCGCCTTTCGGGCAGAACCCGGCGGCAGCGAAAAACCTCGCGTAAACAGGGAGAAAACCATGACCCGCAACGGCTTGATCGCTCTCGTGGCCGGCGTGCTGATCGCCATCGCGGCGGGATTGTGGATATCCGAACTCGTGATCGGCGCGAGCGAGGAGGCGCAGGAGACCGCCTCATCGGGCAAGGCGCGGGTCGGCGGCCCCTTCACCCTCGTCAACCAGGACGGCGAAACGGTGAGCGAGGGGACCTTTCGCGGCAAATACATGCTGATCTATTTCGGCTTCACCTTCTGCCCCGATGTCTGCCCGACGGAGCTTGGCGTCATGTCGGCAGCGCTCGATCGCCTGGGCGGCAGGGCGGAAAAGGTGCAACCGATCTTCATCACCATCGATCCCGAACGCGATACGCCCGAGGTGATGGCGCGATATGTGAAACTCTTCAATCCGCGCCTTGTCGGCCTGACCGGAACGCCGGAACAGATCGCGGATGTGGCGAAGGCCTATCACGTCTTCTATCGCAAGGCACAAGACGAGAGCTCCAGCGAATACACGATGGATCACTCTTCCATCGTCTTCCTGATGGGACCGGATGGCGAATACCTCAAGCTCTTCCCGCCGCAGACGCCGCCCGACAAGATGGCCGAGACGATCGAGAGCTATATCGAGTGAAGGCGGAATGGCCGGTGCATGCAGGTAAGAAGTCCTGTCCCATTAAGGATTTCCCTGCCGCTCACCCGCTTCGTCCGTGTCTTGACGGTCTCGCGAGAGGGGCTTATGTTCGCGCGCATGGAACGCAACCGGCATATCGCCCCGGGCCGCACTCTTGGCCTCGACCTCGCCCTTCTTCGGGGCGCGCTCCTCTGCGCCTGAGCGCAGAAACATTCCCTTTCCGACATTGCCGAATCCAAACTGCGCCGCAACGGGGCCACAAAACCCCATGCCGCGCATCGCTCCGCCGAACGTGTGAGACAGACCAATGCTGAAGAATCCATCCGTCAAATACCGCGCCTTCCCGCAGGTGCCGCTGCATGACCGGCAGTGGCCGGAGAAGACGATCACGAAGCCGCCCATCTGGATGAGCACCGACCTGCGCGACGGCAATCAGGCGCTTTTCGAGCCGATGAACGCGGAACGGAAACTCCGCATGTTCGAAATGCTCGTGAAGATCGGCTTCAAGGAAATCGAAGCTGGCTTTCCGTCGGCTTCCGACACGGATTTCGGTTTCATCCGCAAGCTGGTCGAGGGCGACTATGCGGGCGACGACGTGAAGATCGAGGTGCTGACGCAGGCGCGGCCCGAACTCATTTCGCGCACGATGGAGAGCCTGCGCGGCGCGAAGAACGCCATCGTTCACGTCTATAACGCGACGGCGCCGAACTTCCGCGAGGTCGTGTTCCAGCAAGGCAAGCAGGGCGTGAAGGCGATTGCGACGGAAAGCGCGCACCAGATCAAGGAAATCGCCTCGACCATGCCCGAGACGAACTGGACCTTCCAGTACAGTCCGGAAGTGTTTTCGGGCACCGAGCTCGACTTCGCCAAGGAAGTGGTCGATGCGGTGACCGAGATCTGGGAAGCCGGACCGGAACGCAAGGTCGTCATCAACCTGCCCGCGACGGTCGAAATGGCAACGCCGAACATCTATGCCGACCAGATCGAATGGATGCACCGGAACCTCGAACGGCGCGACGGCATTATATTGTCCGTACACCCGCATAATGACCGCGGCACGGCCGTGGCGGCGGCGGAACTTGCCGTGATGGCGGGCGCGGATCGCGTCGAAGGCTGCCTCTTCGGCAATGGCGAGCGCACGGGCAATGTCGATCTCGTCACGCTGGCGCTCAACCTCTACAGCCAGGGCATCGATCCGGGTCTCGATTTCTCGCAGATCAACGAGATCGCGCGCACGGCGGAATATTGCACGCAGCTGCCGATCCATCCGCGCCATCCTTATGTGGGCGACCTCGTCTTCACGGCGTTTTCCGGCTCGCATCAGGACGCGATCAAGAAAGGGCTCGCAGCCTACAAGGAAGGCGACATCTGGCAGGTGCCCTATCTGCCGATCGACCCGAAGGATGTCGGGCGCACCTATGAGTCGATCATTCGCGTGAACAGCCAGTCCGGCAAGGGCGGCGTCTCCTACCTGCTCGAAACGGAGTACGACCTCCGCCTGCCGCGGAGATTGCAGGTGGAATTCAGCCAGGCGGTTCAGCGCGTGACGGATGACAGCGGCAAGGAAGTGCGGGCCGCCGACATCTGGGCGATCTTCGAGAAGGAATACATCACCCGCAAGGAGCCCATCGAGTATGTCTCGCACAGCCTTTTCGACGAAGGCGGCAAGCAGGGCGTAAAGATCCGCATACGCCGTTTCGGCAAGGAGGAGCAGCTCGAGGGATTCGGCAACGGCCCGATCGATGCGGCGATGAACGCGCTGAAGCTCGGCGTGGAGCTGCGCCATTACGAGGAGCACTCGATCGGCTCGGGCACGGACGCGAAGGCCGTGGCCTTCATGGAAGTGGCCGATCCGGACCATGCGGGCGATCTCTTCGGCGTCGGTATCGACCCGAATATCATCACCGCCTCCTTCAAGGCGCTGATCTCGGGTGCGAACCGCGCGGCGGCCCGCCGGCCCCGCCAGGAATGGACCCGGCTCTGCGGCGGTGAGGGATAAGTGACCCCTTTTTCGGGGTGACCGTCATCGAAACGTCACGAAGCGGATTTCCGTTTCGTGACGTTTTCGCGTCTGCCACGTGAAGCTTCCCATAATTCTCCGTAACCATGATTTCAAAAATATCTTGGAGAGGCGGCGAGGGAAGCCTACATTTCATGTTGCGCCGCAACATGAGGCGCGGGGGAGGAAAGGGCATCGGAGGCGACAAGCCCCGGGCCCCGACCGAAGCGAGGTAGAGCGTGCTGTATCATTTCTACGAACTCAATCATGCCGCGATCGCACCTTTCCGGGCGGCGGCGGAAGTGAGCCTCTGGGCGCTGCGCCACCCGCTCAATCCCTTCGCCGAAAGCATGACGCACAAGACGCTGGCGGCCGCCATCGACGTTTTCGAGTCGACGACGCGGCGCTACGGGAAGCCGGAGTTCGGACTGCACGAGACGGAGGTGAATGGCAAGCCCGTTCCCGTGACCGAAAGGATCGTCTGGGAACGTCCCTTCTGCAAACTCATCCATTTCGAGCGCGAGCCCTCAGCGATGAAGGACGTGGCGCCGCAGCAGAAGCTGCTCATCGTCGCACCACTTTCGGGCCATTACGCGACGCTGCTGCGCGGCACGGTGGAAGCGATGCTTCCCCATAACGAGGTCTACATAACGGACTGGGCCGATGCGCGCACGGTGCCGCTGACCGAGGGCTCGTTCGATCTCGACGACTATATCGACTACGTAATCGACATGTGCCACGAGCTCGGGCCGGACGTGCATCTCCTCGCCGTCTGCCAGCCCTCGGTCCCGGTCTTCGCGGCGGTGGCCGTCATGCACGACAATGACGATCCCTACACGCCGCTCAGCATGACGCTGATGGGCGGGCCGATCGACACGCGCGAAAGCCCGACGGAGGTGAACCGGCTCGCAACGGAGCGCGGCACCGAATGGTACGAGCGCAATGTCGTGATGACCGTGCCCTGGCCGCATCGCGGCTTCATGCGCCGCGTCTATCCCGGCTTCGTGCAGCTTTCCGGTTTCATGGCGATGAATCTCGACCGGCACATGGATGCGCACTGGAACTATTTCGACCACATGGTCGAGGGCGACGGCGACTCGGCGGAGAAACACCGCGAGTTCTACGACGAATATCTCTCGGTCATGGACATGACGGCGGAGTTCTACCTGCAGACGGTGGACGAGGTATTCGTGAAGCACTCGCTGCCGAAAGGCGAGTTCACGCATCGCGGCCGCACCGTGCGGCCCGAGGTGATCACCCGGACCGCGCTGATGACCGTCGAAGGCGAGAAGGACGATATTTCCGGCGTCGGCCAGACGAAGGCCGCGCACAAGCTCTGCAAGAATCTTCCCGATGCGATGAAGACCCATTGGGAGCAGCCGGGCGTCGGACATTACGGCGTCTTCAACGGGTCGCGCTGGAAGAGCGAGATCGCGCCGCGCGTGCGCGAGTTCATGGCCCGTCACGCGAAGCGGTGAGGCGTTACTTCGCGAAGATCTGCGCCTCGTCCTGGAAGGACTTGATCTCGATGGCGTTGCCGGAGGGATCGCGAAAGAACATCGTCGCCTGTTCGCCGGGCTTTCCCTTGAAGCGGATGTGAGGTTCGACGACGAACGGCACGCCTTCGGCGCGAAGGCGCTCCGCCAGTTCGTGCCATTCCTCCCAGCCGAGAATGAGACCGAAATGGGGAACCGGCACGTCGTCGCCATCGACATGGTTTGAGGCTTCGCCTGCCCCTTCAGGCGCTGCGGCATCGCGGCGCTCGCGCCGGGGAGCGAGATGGGCGACAATCTGATGGCCGCGGAAATCGAAGTCGACCCAATGCGCATCGGACCGGCCTTCGGGGCAGCCGAGCAGGCGACCGTAAAAATCTCTCGCGGCAGAGAGATCATCGACCGCGAAAGCGAAATGGAATCGTGGCATTCTTGACATGATTCGACCCTACTTCTTTTGCCTTCGGACAGGAAAGACCGGACCGTCGTCATCCCCCTCAAAGGCCCCCGGGCCGGACAGGGGATCTGGGCTCGACCGCATATGAACAAACCCGTGAAACCCGCTTCGCTCCATCTCGACTATCTCCAGATCGACGGGCGTACCGTGCCCGTAACGGTGAAGCATAATCCGCGCGCCAAGCGCGTCATCGTGCGCGTCGATCTCGCGGCGGGGTCGGTGCTCGTCACCACGCCTTCGAAGCGAAGCCTGGGACGGGCGCTGCTCTTTGCGCGGGAGCAGAGGGAGTGGATCGCGGAGAGGCTGCACAGGGTGCCGCCGCCCGTGCCCTTCAAGAATGGCGCGCATATTCCCTATCGCGGCAAGGAACATGTCGTGCGCTATGTGGGCGCGCGGCGCGAGGACGCGCTGGCGAAGGGCCCGGTGTGGCGCGTGCGCGGCGCGGACACGGGCAGCTTTCCCGAAATCCGGGTGACGGGCCATCCCGACTTCGTGCAACGGCGCGTGACGGACTGGCTGAAGATGAAAGCCCGCGAGGAACTGAACGAGCGCGCGCTCTTCTATGCCGAACTCTTCGGCGTGCGCCCCTCGCGCATCACGGTGCGCGACACGACGACCCGCTGGGGCTCGTGCTCGCCGACACGCGCGCTCTCCTTTTCCTGGCGGCTCATTCTCGCGCCCTCCTATGTGCTCGACTATGTGGCGGCGCATGAGGTCGCGCATATCCGACACATGAATCACGGGCCGCGCTTCTGGGCGCTGGTCGAGGAAGCGATTCCGAATTACGAACCGGCCAAGCGCTGGCTCGAAACGAACGGGCCGGGGCTGCACCGCTTCGGCACCGACCCGGTCGGCATTTTCGCGAGCGGCGCCCGCGGAAATCACGCGGGCAGATGAAGCTCGCGCCGGGCACGGCGGGTTTCACCGTGTTCCTTGCAGCGCTGACGGCGGTTGGTCCGCTGTCGACGGACATGTACCTGCCCTCGCTTCCCGATATCGGGCGCGACTTCAACGCGGATGCAGGCAAGGTGCAGCTTACGCTCAGCGCGCATCTCATCGCCTTTGCAGGGTCGCAGCTTTTCTACGGGCCGCTCGCCGACCGCTACGGACGGCGGCCGGTTCTCATGGGCGGGTTCCTGCTCTACATGGCTGGCTGCTTCGCCTCGCTCTTCGTTGCGACCATCGACCAGCTCATCCTTGCGCGCATCCTGCAGGCGGTGGGCGGCGGCGCTTCCGTGGTGCTGGCGCGCGCCATCGTGCGCGATCTCTTCGAAGGGCCGGAAGCAGGCCAGATGCTTGCGAAGATGGCGGCGATCATGGGGCTCGTGCCCGCGGCCGCGCCGATGCTCGGCGGCGTGGTGCAGGACCTTTACGGCTGGAAGGCGAACTTCATCGCCATGGGCGGTTTCGGCGCGGTGCTGCTCGTCATGACGCTCGTCAATCTCGAGGAGACGCTGCCCGCCGCGCGGCGGCAAAGCGCGGCACCGCTCGCGATCCTGCGTTCGTACCGGCGGCTGCTGATGGACCGGCGTTTCCTGCGCTACCTTGCCATTGCGAGCCTCGCCTTTTGCGGGCTCTTCGCCTTCGTGTCCGGCTCGTCCTTCGTGATGCAGGGGATCTACGGGCTTTCGCCCATCGTCTATGGGCTCATATTCGGCGCGATGGCGGGCGGCTATGTGGCAGGCTCGATCACGGGCGGCAGGCTGGTGCGCAAGCTCGGCATAGACGGGACGCTGCGCTTCGGCGGCTTCTGCGCGGCGCTTGGCGGATTGCTGATGCTGACGGCGCTCATGCTGACACCCTCGGCGCTCGCGATCGCGCTGCCCGTCGTCATCTATGGTTTTGCAATGGGCGCGACCATGCCGCAGGCCATGGCCGGCGCGCTGACGCCCTTTCCCGACATTGCGGGCACGGCCTCGTCGCTGCTCGGCTTTCTGCAATCGGCGGCAGGCGCGCTTGCCGGTGTCTATGTGGGATATGGCTCGGAGGCGAGCGCAATGCCCATGGTGGCGGTGATCGCGGCGGGCGGCGCTTCGGCCTTCGCCATCGCGATGAGCGGCAGAGGGAAGAAGGCTTAGCCAACCATTGAAGATTAGATTGCGATGAAGATCACCCTCCCACATCTTTGTTCGCCTTGGCGGACAAGCCGCCAAAGTGGGGAGGGTCGGAAAATTCGAGCATCGCGAAGAATTTTTCGGGGAGGGGGTCTCCGCCCTCGGCACCAAGACTCGCCCTCCGATTTTCTCGCTTACCCCTCCCCTAAAAATCCTGGCGGATTTTTAGACCCTCCCACAGGGGGAGGGTGATCCAGACGAGCAACGCGGAACAGGTAGCCAGAAAACAGCTCACCTTGTTTTTAGCGGCGGCCGCCGGGCTGGAGGCCGGGACGCTCCGCGCCCGACCCACCCATGCCGAAGAGGCGCTCGAAGAAGCCCGGTTCCTCCCATTCATACTCATAGGCGCCGCCGCCCTGCGCGGCGGGACGTCCGGGCTCTGCCGCGGAAGCCGTTTCGACGGGGGCGGGCGCATCGGGCAGTTGCGCGACGGGAACGCCGGCCTGCGTGTTCTCCATGAAGGCCTTCCAGATATGGGCGGGGATGGAGCCGCCCGTCACCTTCTTCATCGGGCTGCCATTGTCATTGCCGACCCAGACGCCGACGACGAGATCCGCCGTGTAGCCGATGAACCAGGCGTCGCGGAAATCCTGGCTGGTGCCGGTCTTGCCCGCGCTCGGGCGCTCGCCGAGCGCCGCGTTGCGCCCCGTACCATAGACCATCACCGCCTTCAGCATGTTGTTCATTTCGGCGACGACGAAGGGATCGGCGACGCGGCCGATGCCGGACCCCTGGCGGCGGTAGAGTTCCTCGCCCGCCTCGGAGCGGACTTCCTCGATGCCATGCGGGATGACGCCATAACCGCCATTCGCGAAGGTGGCATAGGCCGCGGTGAGCTCCAGAAGATTGGCGCTGCCGGAGCCGAGCGCGAGCGAAAGGTTCGACGGCAGGTCTTCCTGCAGGCCGAGACGGCGCGCCGTCGAAACGACATTGCGGATGCCGACTTCCTTCGCGACCTGCACGGCGACCGTGTTCACCGATTTCGCGAGCGCGGTGCGGAGCGTCATCTCGCCCTCGAAGCGGTCCGAATAATTTTCCGGCGTCCAGCCGCCGTAATTCACGGGGCGGTCGATGCGCAGCGTGTCGGGCGTGAGGCCCTGCTCCATCGCCGTCAGATAGACGATGGGCTTGAAGGCGGAGCCGGGCTGGCGCTTTGCCTGTACGGCGCGATTGAACTGGGAGAGCGCATAGGAGCGGCCGCCGACCATGGCGCGGACCGCACCATCCGGCGTCATGGCGACGAGGGCAGCCTGCGAGACATTGGAAGGCGCGCCTTCATTGCCGAGGACTTCGTCCACGATGCGCTCGGCCTCGCGCTGAAGCGCGGGGTCGATGGTGGTGATGACGCTGACATCGGTGTCGGGCTTGCCCGCATAATCGGGGAGCGCCTCGGCGACCCAGTCCACGAAGTAATTGATGGAGCCGCTTGCGGTGTAGCCTTCGAGCGAGGCGGGGGCGACATTCGCCATATGCGCCTCTTCCTGGCTGATATAGCCCGCATTGACCATGTTCTGGAGCACGATGCGCGCTCGCTCGCGCGCGAGGTCGATATTGTTGGTCGGCGAATAGCGGGACGGCGCTTTCAGGAGCCCTGCGAGCATCGCGGCCTCGGGCAGCGTCAAGGCGCGGGCCGGCTTTCTGAAGTAGCGCTCGGAGGCGGCCTCCAGACCATAGGCGCCGCCGCCGAAATAGACGCGGTTGAGGTACAGCGTCAGGATCTCTTCCTTGGTGAAGCGAAGCTCCAGCCAGATGGCGAGGACCATTTCCTCGATCTTGCGGGAGATGGTGCGGTCCGGCTCCAGAAAGACATTCTTCGCAAGCTGCTGAGTGATGGTGGAGCCGCCCTGCACATAGGCGCCGGCCCGCCAGTTCACGACAATGGCGCGGGCAAGACCGATGGGGTCGACGCCGAAATGCCAGTAGAAGCGCTGGTCCTCCGTGGCGAGCACGGCCTGCGGCACATGGGGCGGGAGATCGGCGAGCGAGGCATAGCCGCTCATCAGGTCGCCGCGATGGCTCAGGACTTCGCCATTCGTCGCGACGATGGAGACGGAGGGCGTGTGCCTGACATTGTAGAGGCCGGAGGTGTCCGGGAGGTTCAGCCCGTACCAGAAAAGGAGGCCGCCAAAGGCGATGGCGCCCCAAAGCGCGGCGACGGCGCCGCCATAGGCGATGTGGCCGAGAATGGTGCGGCCCGATTTCCTCCTCACGGATTTCGAACGGGAGCGCGGCGATTTTTTCGGACGATATCCTCGCGGCGGCGCGGGGCGATCATCGCCGGAAGCGGAGCGGAGCTTCACGCCTGTCTTGTTTTTCGCGGATCTTTTCGGCGCGGGCTTTTTCGAGACGGATTTTTTGGGCGTGGATTTGCGCGGGCCGCCCTTTCCAAAGGTCGGCTCGATGCGGCGATCCCGGTCGTCGTCGTCCCAGCGTCCCATGTCGCCGTCATCGTCCCAATCGTCGAGGCCGCCCTCAAGCTCTTCCGGGGGCTCTTCCGGTTCGTTCGCGCCGACGCGGATGCGGACCGGCCCGAGGCCCGGACGGCGAACGACCGTCCAGCCGTCACCATCCTCAGGCCCGCCTCGTCTTCCAGACCCCTTGTCCGCCGTGCGGCCCGGTTTGCGGGACATGACCCGACGCCTCGCGCTCTGCCTGTTGCGGCACCCCGTGCCGAAGCTAGACGGGGATGGTTAACGCGTTGTTAACGATTGGTCAAAGCCCCGCCTTGTCAGGCATTTAGGCGCCGGAACCGAGACGGGGCTTCAATTTTCGTTCAATCACGCAAAGCAGGCTCACACGTCCAGATTGGCAACCGAGAGGGCGTTGTCGCGGATGAAGTCGCGGCGCGGCTCCACCACATCGCCCATGAGCTTCACGAAGAGATCGTCCGCCTCGTCTAGCTCGCGAATCTTCACCTGAAGGAGCGAGCGGGCATCGCGATCGAGCGTCGTCTCCCAGAGCTGGTCCGGGTTCATTTCGCCGAGACCCTTGTAGCGCTGGATCGTGTTGCCCTTGGAGCCCGCCGCCATGACGGCTTCCAGAAGCTGCGAGGGCGAGCGGATGATGTGGCTCTCGTCCTTGCGGCGGAGCGTGGCGGCCTTCACATAGACTTCCTGGAGGTGGCTCGTATAGCTGTCGAGGCGGCGCGCATCGGCGGAGGCGATCAGCGGGCCGTCGATCAGCACCTCTTCGCGGACGCCGCGCACCTCGCGGGCGAAACGCAGGCCTCCGTCCTCCGTCGTCTCACCGGTCCAGCCGCGCTCCGTCTCGTCCGACAGGAGGTCAAGGCGGCGGGCGACATAGGCGGCGGCGGCAGCGGCCTGTTCGGGCTCGGCGAGCGCCTTCGGATTGAGCGCGCCGGCAATCGCCGCCTGCTCGACCACGAAATGCGGATATTTGCCGGGAAGACCCTCCAGCACGGCGCGCACGGCGCGCGCCTTGTTCACGATGTCACTGAGATCGGGACCGGCGCGCTGCGAACCGTCATGGAGCGTGAGCACCATGTCCTCGAGGCCGGTGGCGACGAGATAGTCGCCCAGCGCCTTCTCGTTCTTCAGATAGGTTTCGGACGAGCCGCGGCGCACCTTGTAGAGCGGCGGCTGCGCGATATAGAGGTGGCCGCGCTCGATGATCTCCGGCATCTGCCGATAGAAGAAGGTGAGCAAGAGCGTGCGGATGTGAGCGCCGTCGACGTCGGCGTCCGTCATGATGATGATCTTGTGGTAGCGCAGCTTGTCGATGTTGAAATCGTCGCGGCCTATTCCCGTGCCGAGCGCGGTGATCAGTGTACCGATTTCATTCGACGACAACATCTTGTCGAAGCGCGCGCGCTCGACATTGAGGATCTTGCCGCGCAAGGGAAGTACGGCCTGATTGGAACGGTCGCGCGCCTGCTTGGCGGAACCGCCGGCCGAGTCACCCTCGACGATGAAGAGTTCGGATTTCGCGGGGTCACGCTCCTGGCAGTCGGCGAGCTTGCCCGGCAGGCTCGATACGTCGAGCGCGCCCTTGCGGCGCGTGAGTTCGCGCGCCTTGCGGGCAGCCTCGCGCGCGGCGGCGGCTTCCACGACCTTGGTGACGATCTGACGCGCTTCGGCGGGATGTTCCTCCAGCCATGTCGAAAGCGCATCGTTCACGAGGCTTTCGACGACGGGACGGACTTCGGACGAGACGAGCTTGTCCTTCGTCTGCGAGGAGAATTTCGGATCGGGCACCTTCACCGAAAGGACGCAGGTGAGACCTTCGCGCGCGTCATCGCCGGTGAGGCTCACCTTTTCCTTTTTCGCGATGCCGCTCTCGTTCGCGTAACTGTTGATGACGCGGGTGAGCGCGCCGCGAAAGCCCGCGAGATGCGTGCCGCCGTCGCGCTGGGGAATGTTGTTCGTGAAGCAAAGCACGTTCTCGTGGTAGCTGTCGTTCCACCACATGGCCACTTCGACAGTGATGCCGTCGCGCTCCGCGCCGATAGCGATGGGCGCCTGAATCAGCGGCGTCTTGGTGCGGTCGAGGAAGCGGACGAAGGCTTCGAGGCCGCCTTCATAATGCAGGTCGATACTCTTCGGCTCGACGCCGCGCAGGTCCGCGAGCTTGATGAGGACGCCGGAATTCAGGAAGGCGAGCTCGCGCAGGCGGTGTTCGAGGGTCGAGAAATCGAACTCGGTCTGCGTGAAGGTTTCGGCGGACGGATGGAAGGTGATCTCCGTGCCGGAAACGGGATTGCCGTCCTTGCCAAGGGGCGCATCGCCCACAACGGCGAGTGGCGCATCGGGCACGCCATGCTGGAAGCGCATGTAGTGCTCCTTGCCCGCGCGCCAGATGCGAAGCTCCAGCCAGTCGGACAGCGCATTCACGACGGAAACACCGACGCCGTGAAGGCCGCCCGAGACCTTGTAGGAGTTCTGGTCGAACTTACCGCCCGCATGGAGCTGGGTCATGATGACCTCGGCGGCGGACACACCCTCGCCCTTGTGGATCTCGACGGGGATGCCGCGGCCATTGTCCATGACGGTGCAGGAACCGTCCGCGTTCAGACGGACGTTCACCGCGTCGCAATGACCGGCAAGCGCCTCGTCGATGGAATTGTCGACGACTTCATAGACCATGTGATGAAGGCCGGAGCCGTCATCCGTGTCGCCGATATACATGCCCGGCCGCTTGCGCACGGCGTCGAGGCCCTTCAGGACCTTGATCGCGTCTGCGCCATATTCTTCCGGTGTTCCGTCCGCGGGTGTGGACATGGGTCTCTTCCTCAAAGGTTCCTGTTCGTTCCCCTAAAGGGATCAGACGATTTCGTCCGCCGAGCGGATGATCTTGCCGACGACGCCGTATTCCTTCGCCTCTTCCGCGCTCATCCAGTGGTCGCGGTTCGTGTCCTTGACGATCTTTTCGAGCGGCTGGCCGGTCGCGTCCGCGAAGATCTTGTTCAGGCGCTCACGCATGCGCAGCACCTCGCGCGCCTGGATGTCGATTTCGGTGGCCGAGCCGCCGACGCCGCCGCGCGGTTCATGGAGAAGGAAGCGCGTATTGGGCAGGCAGTAACGGTCCTCGCGCTCGGCGGCGACATAGATGAGCGCACCGGCGGACGCGACCCAGCCCGTGCCGAGAACGCGCACACGCGGTTTGATGAACTTGATCATGTCGTGGATCATGTCGCCGGACTCGACGTGACCGCCGGGGGACGACACGATGACCGTGATCGGGTCGTCGCTCTCGCCGGCCATGGCGAGAAGGCGCTCGCTGACCGAACGCGCGAGGCGGTCGTTCACCTCGCCCGTGACTAGGACGGTGCGGGCCTTGAAAAGACCATGCTCGACGAAGGGCGAGAGCTGGCCCTTCAGCGCTTCGACGTCCGGCGTTTCGTTGTCGTTTCTCATCGCACTCTTCCCTTCTTCAGAACTTTCCTGCAGGTCAGCCGACCTGCGTGATCTCGCCCCCGGCGACAGCGAGGCTCTGCGCCCGCCCACCGAGAGAATGAAACAGCGACGGGTCCGTACCCGTCATGAAGGCCTGAAGGTTCAGGCCGACGATCTCGTCAAAGAGCGACGCGCGCCGCTCCTCGTCGAGATGCGCCGCGATCTCGTCGAGCAGGAGCAGAGGCGGACGGCCCCTGGCGGCAAGGAGGCGCGCATTGGCGAGCACCATGCCGATGAGAAGCGCCTTCTGCTCGCCCGTGGAGCAGAGACGCGCCTCGCGGTCCTTCGAGGCGTGGCGCACGAGGAGATCGCTCCTGTGCGGCCCGTCGAGCGCGCGGCCCGCGCCCGCATCGCGCCAGCGCATTTCCTTCAACCGCGCGCGGAAGGCGTCTTCCACGTCGACGGCCGCCTGCGACCCGACCTCTGCCTCAAGCGCGCCGTCGATCGAGACGAGGGCGCGCGGGAAGGGACCTTCCTGCGCCGCCTCAAGCGCGCCGCGAAGCCGCGCCAGCGTTTCGACGCGCGCGGCGGCGATCGCCACGCCATGTTCCGCCATCTGGCCTTCGAGGCCCGAGAGCCAGGCATCGTCGAAGACCTCGTCGGCGAGCAGCCTGTTGCGCTCGCGCAAGGCCCGCTCGTAAGCGCCCGCGCGCGTGCCATGCGCGGGGTCGAAGCCCATCACCAGCCGGTCGAGGAAGCGGCGGCGCTCGCTCGCCCCTTCGACGAAAAGCCTGTCCATGGCGGGCGTGAGCCAGACCATGGAAACGAGTTCGGCGAGCGCGGAAGGGCCCGCCTGTTCGCCATCGACACGGACCTGACGGCTGCGCGAGGTTTCCGCGCCGGGCTCGATCCCTGTGCCGACCCTCACCGCGCCATCTTCCGCTTCGAGCGTCGCGGCAACGGCCCATCCGCCCGCGCCCACATCGCGCGCGATCTCGGCATAGGGCACACCGCGAATGCCGCGGCCGGGCGACAGGAGCGAGACGGCTTCGAGGAGGTTCGTCTTTCCCGCGCCATTCTCGCCCGTGAGGACGACGGGACGCCCATCCAGATGAAGTTCGGCTCGCGCATAGGAGCGGAAGTCCGTGACGACGAGACGGCTGAGGCTCACACGCGGGGCCGCGGCGGGCGCCGTCATGACGGCGCCGCATTCTTCCGGCGTTTCGAATGGCCGGTCGACCGCAAGCAACTCACCCGTTCGAGGCACTCCCTATCCTCTGCTTCCGCCTGGAAACGCTTAAACTCGCATCGGCATCAGCACGTAGATCGCCATGGCATCCTCGCTGTCGCGAACGAGCGTGGGCGATCCTGAATCCGCGAAGGCGAAGGTCGCCTCCGCGCCATCGAGCTGGCCCGTGATGTCGAGCAGGTAGCGGGCGTTGAAACCGATTTCGAGCGCGGGGCTCGAATAGGACACCGACAGTTCTTCCGTGGCGCTGCCCGAATCCGGATTGGTGACCGAAAGCGTGAGCTTGCCTTCTTCAAGGTTGAGCTTCACGGCGCGCGACTTTTCCGTCGAGATGGTGGAGACGCGGTCCACGGCTTCGGCGAAACGCTTGCCGTCCACTTCCATCACCTTGTCGTTTCCGCTCGGGATAACGCGGCCATAATCCGGGAAGGTGCCGTCGATAAGCTTCGAGGTGAGGACGATGCCGCCGAACTCGAAGCGGATCTTCGTTTCCGAGACGCCGACGGAGAGCGTGCCCGCATCGCCTTCGAGAAGCTTCTGCAGTTCGAGCACGGTCTTGCGGGGCACGATGACGCCGGGCATGCCGGCCGCGCCTTCTGGCAGGTCGTGATCGACCTGGGCGAGACGGTGACCGTCGGTCGCGACGGCGCGAAGCGCCTTCTGCTTGCCGCCCTCGACGGCGTGGAAATAGATGCCGTTCAGGTAGTAGCGGGTCTCTTCGGTCGAGATCGCGAAGCGCGTCTTGTCGATCAGGCGGCGCATGGCTTCGGCGGGCAGCTCGAAGCGGTGGGGGAGCGACCCCGCGGCCATGACCGGGAAATCTTCCTGCGGGAGCGACTGCAGCGCGAAGCGCGAGCGGCCCGCGGTGAGCTGGAGGCGGCCTTCATCCGCGCCCGTCGACAATTCGACCTGCGCGCCATCGGGAAGCTTGCGCACGATGTCGTAGAGCGTGTGCGCGGAAGCGGTGGTCGCGCCGGGCTGGGCCACATCCGCGTCGATCGCCTCCACCACCTCGATGTCGAGATCGGTGGCGGTGAGGCTCAACTGGCCATCCTCGGCCTTGATGAGGACGTTGGAGAGAATTGGAATGGTGTTGCGGCGTTCGACAACCGACTGCACATGGTTGAGAGACTTGAGCAGCGCGCCCCGTTCGATCGTGATCTTCATGGCCTCTCTTCGGTCCCCCCGTTTGGGCTCTCTGGTCAATTCACCCGGCGGGACGGAGCCCCGCGCGGATGCCTTTTCGCATGGCGGAAACCTGCCCTGCCAACCCGAGTTCCAGAGTGTCCGGGAGCATTGCGCGGCTTTTCAGACGCGCCGTTCTCAAGGACCGCTGCGAACAGGGGGGCCGGAGCTCCGCGCCCGGGACGGGGCAGCGGACTTGGCCGTCCGGGCCTCCTAGGGGCGCGTTCCGACCAAGGCCGGATTTCCGCAGAATTCGCGGGGCCGAGTATATCAGATCGCGAATGCGATGCACGTTTTTCAGCAGGATTCGGGGCGAATCCGGGCCCGCATCGGGAGGCATTAACCCCCTGATTCGCAAGGCTTCTTGCCGGGGCCTCCCGCCCGCCCGGCGGGGCGCCGGACGAAGAGAAGGCTCAGTTCGGCCCGTGGCCCCCTTCGAGCATCCGGCGGAGCAGATCGACGTCTTCCTCGATGCCGGAATCGACCTGGCAGAGCTCGTCGATCTTGCGGACGGCGTGAATTACCGTCGTGTGATCGCGGCCGCCGAACTTGCGCCCGATCTCGGGCAGCGAGCGGGTGGTGAGCTGCTTGGAGAGATACATGGCGACCTGACGGGGACGGGCCACGGCGCGGGCGCGGCGGGCCGACAGCATGTCCGCGAGGCGCACGTTGTAGTATTCGGCGACGCGGCGCTGGATTTCCTCGATGGTGATCTTGCGGTCGTTCGAGCGCAGGAGATCGCGCAGCACTTCCTGCGTCATCTCGGTGGTGATCGGGCGGCCGACCAGCGAGGCATAGGCGACGACGCGCTTCAGCGCGCCTTCGAGTTCGCGCACGTTCGAGACGATGCGGTGCGCGAGGAATTCGAGAACGCCGCCGGGGATCGCGACGGGACCGTTTCGCTGCATCATCTCGTCGGCCTTCGCCTGAAGAATGCCGAGGCGCAGTTCGTAGTCCGTCGGATGAATGTCGGCGGCAAGGCCCCAGCCGAGACGCGAGCGGATGCGCTCCTCGATGCCGTCGAGATCGGATGGCGAACGGTCGGCCGAGATGATGACCTGACGGTTGTGATCGATCAGCGCATTGAAGGTGTGGAAAAACTCTTCCTGCGTCGAGTCCTTGCCGGAGATGAACTGCACGTCGTCGATCATCAGCACGTCGACCGAGCGGAACTGCTGCTTGAAGGCCATCGTGTCCTTGAAACGCAGTGCACGGACGAATTGATACATGAACTTTTCGGCCGAGAGATAAAGCACTTTCCGTTCGGGATGGCGCTTGCGGATCTCCCAGGCGATGGCATGCATGAGATGCGTCTTGCCAAGGCCGACACCGCCATAGAGGAAGAGCGGATTGAAGGTGACATCCGTCGCCTCGGCCACGCGGCGCGCGGCGGCATGGGCGAGTTCGTTCGACTTGCCGACGACGAAGGCGTCAAACGTGAAGCGCGGATCGAGCGGCGCACCGACGCCCGCATCCTCGAAGCCCTGGGGCACGGATTGCGGCGCGGACTGAACCGTGGATTGGGCGGAACGCGGCTCGCCTGACGGCGCGGCATCGGCACGGCCGGCGGCCTCCACACCCGCCTTGCGCGGCTGGACCGGCTCCGCACTGACCGCGATATCGACACGCGCATAGCCCGCATCCTCGTCCGCCCAGAGTTCGGCGAGACGATCCGCGTAATGCGAAGCGATCCAGTTGCGGATGAAGCGCGTAGGCACGCAGAGCGTGACGCGGCCCTCATCGGCGCCGACAAGATCGATCTGCTTGAACCAGCTGTTGAAAGTCGCCTCGCCCAGCTCCGCCTGAAGGCGGGAGCGCACACGCCGCCACTGATCGGCAACGGTCATGGACGGCATTTCCACCTCCCTCTCGTTCCGCTCGGCCCTGGAAAAGGACGGCATCTCGGAGACGCCCTGCCTGCGCCGCTCTGCAGGGGATGGCACCATGGTTTCCTCGTCCAAAACGTCATGCCTCTTATTGCTCCGGCCCCGAAAGGCACCGGATTCAGCCCATAGATGACGGGAACCGTGCCCTTCCCGTCCGCTTCGCCGCTGAGCGCCCCGCGCCCGACTTAACCCGCCTTCAGCTCTGGACCCAGGGAAGGTCCGCCGCTTTCCAGCCATTGCGGCCGCCTCGATGGCGCTCCGCATCCAGATCCCCCTCGAAACCGCCCGCCACATTGAAGCAGTTCGAGAAACCCGATTTCGACATCGCGATCGCCGCCGCCTTGCTGCGCGCGCCCGAGCGGCACAGGAAGAAGACCGGCGCCTCGCGCCGCGACGGACCGAGAGCCGCCGCAAGATCGGCCATGAAGCCAGCATTCTGCGCCATGGTCGGGAATTGCTGCCACTCCATCAGGACCGGCTCCTTGCCCGCGCCGGAAAGATCCGGCAGGCCAACAAAGGACCATTCCGCGCGCGTGCGGACATCGACCAGAACCGCATCGGGACGGGCGGAGAGAACGCGCCAGGCCTCTTCCGGCGAGACGTCGCCCGCATAATCGTCCGGGCGATCGCCCTGGATCGCCGGCATCAGATCGCTTTCCGATTTCCCCGACATGGAAGTCCCGCCGCTTGAACCACCCGAACCCTACCCGCGCCGGGCTCCCCAGCCCGGCTTCCAGACGCACCCGTCCGACGGGGGTCATAACGGAATTACCCCGGCTCGTCACTCACGATCTGTCTGGATACTTGGTTTTTTCTTCGAGCGGTGGAGATAAATACTGTATTCGTTCAAATTTTACTCGAAAAACACAGTATTCAGCGCCACCGCTGAGGTTGTTAAACATACCGGCAGGGGCTGGCCTAGGCAAGCGGAAGAATCACCTTCGTGACAATTTTTTATCCGGTGTGTCGCACTGCGCGCACGCAACATGCTGTGCCGATTGCAACGCAAACATACACGCCAACGCGCAAGTGCATCATGCAAAAGCGCTTTCCATTTTCTCTTCGCGATGCATGCCGAGCACGTTTGCAACGCGAAGACAGAATGCAACCGTCACGCACGCAACAAAAAGCCCGCGCTATCGAAACGCGGGCTTTCCGTTTTTTCGATCTCGCTCACACCCGATGTTCACTTATCGGGCAGAAGCGAGAAGTGCCTGTCAGGCAAGGGCTTTCACGCGCTGCGCGAAACGCGACACCTTGCGCGAGGCCGTGTTCTTGTGGATCACGCCCTTCTGCGCGGCACGCATGATCTCGGGCTGGGCCGCGCGAAGCGCTGCTTCCGCCTCCGACTTGTTGCCGCTCGCGATCGCTTCCTCGACCTTGCGGACGAAGGTGCGCATGCGGCTGCGGCGGTCGCGGTTGACTGCCGTCTTCGCCGCGATCTTGCGGATCGCCTTCTTTGCGGACTTCGTATTCGCCATCGCTCTCGGACCTTACGTTCGACGCGGTCACCGGTTGTTTCGAAACGGCCCGCGGAAATCTCTATTAGAAAAAGGCGGCAGGCACCCGTGGCGCCCGCCGTCCCCTTGAAGCCGCGGGTTATACGCGCCCCTCCGGCTTTCGTCAACCAGCGGAAAAGGCCCTCAAGACGCGGCAAAAGGGCCTTTTTGCGGGGTTTTCTTAACGATTGCGGAACTGGGGCTTCCGCTTCTCCACGAAGGCAGCCATGCCCTCCGTCTGGTCCTCGGTGGCGAACATGGAGTGGAAGAGGCGGCGTTCGAAGCGCACGCCTTCCGAGAGGGTCGTTTCATAGGAGCGATTGACGCTCTCCTTGGTCATCATCGCGATCGGAAGCGACATCTCGGCGACCGTCTGGGCGGTCTTCAGAACCTCGTCCATGAGGTTGTCGGCGGGAACGACACGGCTGACGAGACCCGAACGCTCGGCCTCCTCCGCATCCATCATGCGGCCGGTGAGGCACATTTCCATCGCCTTCGACTTGCCAACGAAGCGCGTGAGGCGCTGCGTGCCGCCCGCGCCCGGCATGACGCCGAGCTTGATCTCGGGCTGGCCGAACTTCGCCGTGTCGGCGGCGATGATGAAGTCGCACATCATGGCGAGTTCGCAGCCGCCGCCAAGCGCATAGCCCGCGACAGCGGCGATGACCGGCTTTCGGCAGCGCGTGGGACGCTCCCAGTTCGCGGTGATGAAGTCCTCCTTGTAGACGTCCATATAGGATTTGGGCTGCATCTCCTTGATGTCGGCGCCGGCGGCGAAGGCCTTGGCGGAGCCGGTGATGACGATGCAGTGGACTTCGTCGTCGGCCTCATAATCGTCCAGCGCGGCGGTCATCTCGGCCATCAGCGCCTTGTTGAGCGCGTTGAGCGCATCCGGACGGTTCAACGTCACGATGCCGACGGCGCCCTTCTTCTCGACCAGAATGTTCTGGTAGGCCATGCGTTTCTCCTCTTGCAGGCTTGTCGTTTCTTCGAGCGCCGCGCGAGCCGAAAAGGCCCCGCGCATTCAGGCGCTACAGGGGTTCGATGGAAAAGCGGACTTCGGTGTGACTGTCCGAAACGGGGACGATCTGGATTTCGAGCTGCTCACCCTCGCGGCGGAAGATGAGCAACCCGGCAATGAGCTCGTATTGTTCGGCGCGCGTCCAGCCGAGCTGCGGCAGCGTTTCGATATAGAAGACGCGCACGGCGGAAGGCGCGACATCGCCCTCGGCGACGCTCCTGACGATGCGGCCGGAGGGCTTGTCGAAGACGATGCCGCCATCGCCCGTTTCGGCGAGACCTTCCATCAACGGCATGTCCTCGACCGCATCGAGATAGGTGTCGGCCGCGCGCGCGCCATGAGGTGCGAAAAGAAGCGCCAGGCCAATCGCGAAGGCGAAGCCCCAGATCGCTACCAGGTGGCGGATCGTTTCCCTGCTGCCCGTCATCATCTTCCTCGCTAGCGCTGGCATTGGGGGCAAAAGAAAGTCGAGCGCCCCGACTGCACGATGCGCCTCACGGTACCGCCGCAACCCGGCTTTGAACAGGCTTGGCCTTCCCTGTCATAGACGGAGAAGGCGTGCTGGAAATAGCCGAGTTCGCCATCGGTATGGGCGTAGTCGCGCAATGTCGAGCCGCCCGCGGCGATCGCATCCGTGAGAACGGAGCGGATGGCGGCGGCGAGGCGCTCGCTTCTGACCGGTCCCGCTACGGAAGCCGCGCTTCTGTTGGGTGAGATGCCCGCCCGCCACAGCGCCTCGCAGACATAGATATTGCCGAGGCCCGCCACTGTGCGCTGGTCGAGAAGAGCGGCTTTGATGGGGGTGCGGCGGCCCTTGAGGCGCTCGGCGAGAATGACGGCGGAAAAGCCGTTGCCGAGCGGTTCCGGCCCGAGCGCGGCGAGATGCGAACTCGCTTCAAGCCCAGGGCCCGGCACGAGATCCATGAAGCCGAAGCGGCGGTGATCGGCATAGACGATGCGGGTGCCGTCCTCCATGTCGAAAACGATGTGGTCGTGGCGTTCGGCGCCGGGCATGCCGTGATGAAAGAGGCCCGGACTGCGCGCGCCCTCCGGCCCGTGGATGGTGAAGCGGCCCGACATGCCGAGGTGCATGATGAGGACTTCCTCCTCGCTCGCAGGCGGCGCCGGTTCCATATGGACGAGAATATATTTGGCGCGGCGGTCGAGGCGGGAGATGCGGCGGCCCGTAAGACGCTCGGCGAAGCGTTCGGGCAGCGGAAAGCGCAGATCGGGGCGGCGCTGTGTCACATGCGCGATCCGCCGCCCTTCAAGCGCGGGCGCAAGGCCGCGGCGGACGGTTTCGACTTCTGGCAGTTCGGGCATTTTGTCTCGATTCCTCGGCAGGGCATGAAACTAGCGCCCCTCGCGGCTGCGCGCCACGATCCAATCCGGGTGGCCTGAACCACTTTCCTTTCCAGCCGTTTCCTTCCGCGGCAGGCAGTTCCGCCTGCCCGTAAAACGGTTTATGGTCCGCCGCATGAACGCAGATGCGAAAAAGACAGGGGCCGCCGGAGGCGCGGAGAGCGCGAGCGGCGAGACGCATTTCGGCTTCCGCACCGTCAGGGAGAGCGAGAAGGCCGGGCTCGTCCATGACGTGTTCGAGCAGGTGGCGAGCCGCTACGACCTGATGAACGACCTCATGTCGGGCGGTCTTCACCGCGCCTGGAAGCAGGCGATGATAGACTGGCTCAATCCGCCGCGATCGCCCCGCCCCTTCCACCTGATCGACGTAGCAGGCGGCACGGGCGACATCGCCTTCCGCTTTCTCGAACGCGCAGGGGCGGGCGCGCAGGTGACGGTCTGCGACATCAACCGGCACATGCTGGGCGTCGGCAAGACGCGCGCGGAGGCAAAAGCCTTCGAGGGGCGCGTCGAATTCGCCTGCGGCGATGCGGAGAACCTTCCCTTTCCCGACCGCTCCTTCGATGCCTACACGATCGCCTTCGGCATCAGGAACGTGACGCATATCGAGCAGGCGCTGAAGGATGCCTACCGGGTGCTGAAGCCGGGCGGGCGCTTCCTCTGCCTCGAATTCTCTCAGGTCGCCGTGCCACTCATCGATCAGGTCTATGAGGCCTATTCCTTCTCGGCGATTCCGATGATGGGGAAATGGGTGACGGGCGACGGCGCGCCCTATCAGTATCTCGTCGAGAGCATTCGCCGCTTTCCGGATCAGGAAAAGTTCAAGCGCATGATCGCCGATGCGGGCTTTGGCAATGTGAGCTATCGCAACCTGACAGGCGGCGTCGCCGCGCTCCATTCCGGCTGGCGGCTCTGACATGCTGCGGACCATCCGCTCCCTCGCGCGGCTCACGCGCGCCGCACGGGTGCTCGGCAGACACGATGCGCTCTTTCCGCTCGAACTGCGCGAGGAGATGCCGCCCATCCTGCTGGCGCTGATGCCGCTCGCGAAAATCCGGCTTCCCTGGGAAGGCACCAGCGAAGATGCGAGCGGAGATGCGGGAGAGCGGCTTGCGACGGCGCTTGCCGCGCTCGGCCCCGCCTATATCAAGCTCGGCCAGTTTCTCGCGACGCGGCCCGACATTATCGGACCCGAACTCGCGGCCGACCTCACCTCGCTGCAGGACAAGCTGCCGCCCTTCCCGATGGAAGAGGCGCGGCTGCTCATCGAGGAAGGGATCGGCAAACCGGTCGACGAAGCATTCAGCTTTCTCAGCGAACCCATCGCGGCGGCTTCCATTGCGCAGGTTCACCGCGCGAGGACGCAACCCGACGAAACACATCCGGAAGGACGCGATGTCGCGGTGAAGGTGCTGCGTCCCGGCATCGAGAGACGCTTCAACGACGATCTCGACAGCTTCTTCTGGGCGGCGGAAACGATCGAGCGAAACTATGCGCCCGCGCGGCGGCTTCGTCCCGTCGAGATCGTGCAGACGCTCGCCGACAGCGTGAAGCTCGAGATGGATCTGCGCCTCGAAGCGGCGGCGATGTCGGAGATGGCGGAGAACACAGCAAAGGACGCAGGCTTTCGCGTGCCGCAGATCGACTGGGAGCGAACCTCGAAGCGCGTGATGACGATGGAATGGATCGAGGGCATTCCGGCCTCCGACCGCGCCGCGCTCGTCGCCGCGGGCCACGACATGAAGCGGCTCGGCCGCCAGGTGATCCAGTCCTTCCTGCTTCACGCGATGCGGGACGGCTTTTTTCACGCCGACATGCATCAGGGAAATCTGTTCGTCGATGCAGACGGCAATCTCGTCGCCGTCGATTTCGGCATCATGGGGCGGATCGGACCCAATGAACGCCGTTTCATGGCGGAAATCCTCTACGGGCTGATCATGCGCGACTATGTGCGCGTGGCGGAAATCCATTTCGAGGCGGGATATGTGCCCGCGACGAAGAGCAAATATGCCTTCGCGCAGGCGCTGCGCTCCGTCGCCGAGCCGATCTTCGGACGGCCCGCGAGCGAAGTGTCTATGGGCAAGCTCCTCGCGCAGCTCTTCCAGGTGACGGAACAGTTCGACATGCGGACGCGGCCGGAGCTCATCCTGTTGCAGAAGACGATGGTCGTGGTGGAAGGCGTCGCGCGCGACTTCGACCCCGATCACAATATCTGGGAAAGCGCCGAACCGGTGCTGAAGGCCTGGATGGTGGAAAAGATGGGGCCGGAAGCGCGGATCGAGGAAGCGGCCGCAGGCGCCATGCAGCTCGGCCGCATGATGAGCCACCTGCCTGAAGTGCTCGACCGGGCGGAGCGCACCGCGCGGCTCCTTGCCGAAAGCGTGGACGAGGAAGGGGTGCGCATTCACCCCACCTCCGCCGAGCGGATCGCCAATGCACAGGAAAGACGAGGGCGGGGCTCGCCTCTCATCTGGCTCGCCATCGGGGCGCTGGGAGCGCTTCTCGTGGCCAACCTGTTGTAATAAAACAGTTTTTTCTTCAAATCCCCTCTATTTCCATTGATCTCGATTTGATCTACAAATCGTCCGCGTGAATATTTATATTTTTCACTCGAATGGCGGCAAAAAATCCCGGGCCGCTTCGCCGATGGGAGAAGAGATTGGCAGAGAGCATTCTGAACGGACGGCGCGTGCTGCTCATCGTTGGCGGGGGAATTGCGGCCTATAAATGCCTGGAGCTGATCCGGCGGCTCAAGGAGCGCGGCGCGAGCGTGCGCGCGATCCTCACCGATGCCGCGCAGCATTTCGTGACGCCGCTCTCGGTTTCGAGCCTCACGGGCGACAAGGTCTATACCGATCTCTTCAGCCTGACCGATGAAGCGGAGATGGGCCATATCGAGCTGTCGCGCGATGCGGACCTTCTCGTCGTCGCACCCGCCACCGCGGATCTCATGGCGAAGATGGCGAACGGCCTGGCGAACGACCTTGCCAGCACGGCGCTTCTTGCGACCGACAAGAAAGTGCTGATCGCGCCCGCCATGAATGTGCGCATGTGGACGCATGCCGCCACGCAGCGAAACTTCGAAACGCTGATGGCGGATGGCGTCGATTTCGTCGGTCCCAACGAAGGCGACATGGCCTGTGGCGAATATGGGCCCGGACGCATGGCGGAGCCTGCGGAAATCCTCGCGGCCATCGAGAGCCATTTCAACGAACTCGCCTATCCGGGCGGCGGACCTCTCAAGGGCAAGCGCGTACTCATTACTTCCGGGCCGACGCATGAGCCGATCGATCCGGTGCGCTATCTCGCGAACCGCTCTTCCGGCAAGCAGGGCTATGCCATTGCGCAGGCCGTGGCGCGGCTCGGCGCGGAGACGATCCTCGTGTCCGGCCCGACCAACCTGCCCAATCCGCCGGGCGTCACGGTGAAGCGCGTGGAGACGGCACGCGAAATGCTCGCGGCCTGCGAGGCGGGGCTTCCCGCCGATATCGCGATCTGCGCGGCGGCCGTCGCCGACTGGCGCGTGGCGAGCGATGCGGAACAGAAGCTCAAGAAGACACCGGGCGAACAGGCGCCCGCGCTGATGCTGGTCGAAAATCCCGACATCCTCGCGACGCTGTCGCAGATGAAGGAGAAGCGGCCTTCGCTCGTCGTCGGCTTTGCGGCGGAGACGGAGAAGGTCGTCGAACACGCCACCTCGAAGCGCCAGCGCAAAGGTTGCGACTGGATCGTCGCGAACGACGTCTCGCCTGCAACGGGCGTGATGGGCGGCGACCTCAACACGGTGCATCTCATCACGCGCGAGGGGCAGGAGGACTGGCCGCTTCTGCCGAAGCAGGCGGTGGCCGAACGTCTCGCGCGGCGCATCGCCGAACATTTCTCCAATGCAAGGGCTGCCGAATGAATCCGCTTGTCGATGTGAAGGTGCAGCGATTGCCGCATTCGCAAGGACTTCCCCTGCCCCGCTACGAAACGGAAGGCGCGGCAGGCATGGACCTGATCGCGGCGGTGCCGGAAGGCGAACCGACGGTGCTTCAGCCCGGCGCGCGCGCCATGGTGCCGACGGGACTTGCCATTGCGCTGCCGCAGGGCTTCGAGGCGCAGGTGCGTCCGCGCTCCGGCCTTGCCGCGAAGAACGGCGTCACCGTGCTCAATTCGCCGGGAACGGTCGATTGCGACTATCGCGGCGAAGTGAAGGTGATCCTCGTCAATCTGGGCCAGGAGGCTTTCACCATCGAGCGAGGCACGCGCATCGCGCAGATGGTGATCGCGCCGGTGACGCAGGCGCGGCTGCGCGAGGTCGAGACGCTCGACGAAACGGCGCGGGGCGCCGGGGGCTTCGGCTCGACGGGAACGAAGGGGTGAGCGAGAGATGCTGAGACTTTCCAAGAAAACCTGGCTTGCGCTCGAAGCCGTGGTCGATGTCGCGATCAATGCGCGGCCGGACCCCGTGCAATCCAAGGAGATCACCAAGCGGCAGGGCATTCCCCAGCGCTATCTCGAACAGGTGATGCAGCAACTCGTCCATGCAGGCATTCTGAAGGGCGTGCGGGGCCCTCGCGGCGGGTATACGCTGGCGCGCGAGCGGCGGCGCATCGCGGTGGGCGAGGTCGTGCGCGTGGTCGGCGCGATGGAAGCATCCGACGAACCGGCGACTGCCCAGCCCTCCGAACTCGGCGAGCGCGTCATCGCGCCGCTCTGGCAGGAGGTGCAGAGCGAACTCATGGCGAAGCTCGACGGCATCACCATCGAGGATCTTTGCCGAAAGGCGGAAGAAGCGGGTGTCGGCAACTCGAAACCGACCGCCGACTTCATTATCTGAGTCCGAGAGTTCCGCGCGACAGGCGCGGGCGACAAACCAGGTCCGGGAGGCCCAAATGACAGACAAGAAGCCAGGTCGCGGGCGCGTCTATAACAGCATCACCGAGACGATCGGCGATACGCCGCTGGTGCGGCTCAATCGCATGGCGAAGGAGGCCGGCGCCGTCGCCGACATCTACCTCAAGCTCGAATTCTTCAATCCGCTTGCGAGCGTGAAGGACCGCATCGGCGTCGCCATGATCGAGGCGCTGGAGAAGCAGGGCAAGATCACCGACAACACGGTGATCATCGAGCCGACATCCGGCAATACCGGCATCGCGCTCGCCTTTGTCTGCGCGGCGAAGGGCTATCGCCTCATTCTCTGCATGCCGGAGAGCATGTCGCTCGAACGGCGCAAGATGCTGGCGCTGCTCGGCGCGGAGCTCGAGCTCACGCCGAAGGAAAAAGGCATGAAGGGCGCCATCGCGCGCGCGGAAGAGCTGCTGGCGCAGCATCCCAATTCCGTCATGCCGCAGCAATTCGACAATCCGGCGAACCCGGAAATCCATCGCACCACGACCGCGGAGGAAATCTGGAACGACACGGATGGCAAGGTCGATGCCGTCATCTCCGGCATCGGCACGGCGGGCACCTTCACCGGCGTCGGCTCGGTGCTGAAGAAGCGCAAACCCGGCCTCAAGATGATTGCGGTCGAACCGGAAGACAGCCCCGTGCTTTCCGGCGGCCAGCCCGGCCCGCACATGATCCAGGGTATCGGCGCGGGCTTTGCGCCGGGCAATCTCGACAAGTCGCTGATCGACGAGATCGTGACCATCGGCAACGAGACGGCCTTCGAACACGCGCGGAAAGCGGCGCGCATGGAGGGCATTCCCTGCGGGATCTCGTCGGGCGCGGCGATTGCCGTGGCGCTCGAAGTCGGCTGCCGGCCGGAAATGAAGGGCAAGACGATCGTCGCGATCATCCCGTCCTTCGCGGAACGCTATCTCTCGACCGCTCTCTTCGACGGTCTCTGATTACTCGGCCTTGCCGCCTGCCGCCTTCATGGCGGCGGGCGCGCCAGGGCCCAGCTCGACCGTCATATCGCGGGCCTTCAGCTCTTCGCCGCATTCCGAGCAAGTGTGCACCGCGCGGGTGACATGGCCGCAAGCCTTGTGGCGGCGCAGAAGCGGCGGGCCCTCCGGCCCCGACATCCATTTGTCGCCCCAGTCGAGCAGCGCGAGCATGACGGGATAGAGGTCGAGCCCCTTTTCCGTCAGGCGGTATTCCTCGCGGCGCGGCCGCTCCTGATAGGGCTCCTTGCGAAGCACGCCCGCATCCGTCAGCTTTTTCAGCCGGTCCGCCAGCACATGACGGGCGATGCCGAGCCGCTGCTCGAATTCCTCGAAGCGGCGCACGCGCAGGAAACATTCGCGCAGCACCAAGAGCGTCCATCGGTCGCCGACGATGGAGAGCGAGCGGGCGAGCGAGCAGGGTTCGCGATCGAGTTCTTCCCAGCGCATGAAAGCTCCTTTTCAGCGGAGTATAGCTTGACAGGTTCTCTTTCGGAACCCATTGTAAGAATATAGGTTCCAAAAAAGAACTTTATTGCCGGAGTGAAGGAGCGGGCCCATGAGCGAGAAGAAGGCGGCCGTCATCATCGGCGCAGGAGACGCGACGGGCGGCGCCGTCGCCAGACGCTTCGCCAGGGAAGGCTATGTCGCCTGCGTGACCCGCCGGAACGAGGAGAAGCTTGCGCCGCTCCTCGACGAGATCCGCGCCGCGGGCGGCGAGGCGCGCGGCTTCGGCTCCGACGCGCGCAAGGAAGAGGATGTCGTCTCGCTTTTCGAGACGGTCGAGCGCGAGGTGGGGGCCGTCGAGGTCTTCGTCTTCAATATCGGCGCGAATGTGAACTTCCCCATTCTGGAGATGACTGAGCGCGTCTACCGCAAGGTCTGGGAGATGGCGGCCTATGCGGGCTTTCTCACCGGACGCGAGGCCGCGCGCGTGATGGTGCCGCGCGGCCGGGGCACCATGATCTTTACCGGCGCGACGGCGAGCCTTCGCGGCGGCTCGGGCTTTGCCGCCTTTGCGGGCGCGAAATTCGCGCTCAGGGCGCTGGCGCAGAGCATGGCGCGCGAGCTCGGCCCCAAAGGCATTCATGTCGCGCATCCGATCATCGACGGCGCGATCGACACGGCCTTCATCCGCGACAATTTCCCATCGCGCTATGCGCTGAAGGATGAGGACGGAATCCTCAACCCCGAACATATCGCCGAAGCCTATTGGCAGCTTCACGCGCAGCCGCGCGACGCCTGGACGCATGAACTCGATCTTCGTCCATGGATGGAAAACTTCTGAACAAGGGAACAAGCAGATGAGCAAGAAGGTCGAGTTTCATTTCGACTTCGGCAGCCCGAACGCCTATCTCGCGCACAAGGTTGTGCCGGAGATCGAGGCGCGTACGGGCGTGAAGTTTCGCTATGTGCCGGTTCTGCTTGGCGGCATCTTCAAGGCAACGAACAATGTCTCGCCGGTGATCGCGAACCAGGGGATCAGGAACAAGGGCGAGTACCAGTTCCTCGAAATCGAGCGCTTCGTGAAGAAGCACGGGCTGACGAAGTTCAAGTTCAACTCGCATTTCCCGGTGAACACGCTGCAGATCATGCGCGGCGCGGTGGCGGCGGAAATCGACGGCAATCTCGACGCCTATATCGAAGCGGTGATGCCCGCCATGTGGGAGCAATCGCTCAAGATGGACGATCCCGACGTGATCAAATCCGCGCTCGATCAGGGCGGCATCGACGGCGCGCATATCCTCGCGCGCATCCAGGATGCGGATGTGAAGGCGAAGCTCGTCGCAAATACAGAAGACAGCGTCAATCGCGGCGCCTTCGGCATTCCGACATTCTTCGTCGATGGCGACATCTATTTCGGCAAGGACCGGCTGCGCGACGTGGAAGAAGCAATCAGTGAGTGAGACGATGAACGCGACGACAAATCTTTCTCCCATCTTCCGCCGCGAGGGCGACATCTGGCAGGCGGCGCCGCAGGCGCAAGGCCCGTTCGGGGGCATGCATGGCGGCGCGGTGGCCGCGCTTTCCATTGGCGAGATGGAGACGATGGCGGCGGAGAAAGGCTGGGGCGCGCTCGTCTCGGCGAACCTCTATCTCCTGCGCCCGCTGCCGCTTGAGGGGATTTCGAGCCGCATGACGCCGGTGCGCGAGGGGGGACGCATCGCCGTGATCGAGAATGAGCTATGGGCGGGCGGCAAGCTGCAGGCGAAGGCAAGCGCGTGCTTCCAGCAACCGCTTTCGATCGAAGGGCTGCCGGGTGCGCCGGAAAGACAGGTCTTCGAGCCTGAGACCTTTCCGGCATGGGAGCGGCCCGCTTTCTTCAAGGCGAGCAATACCAATCAGGGCTTTCTCGATCTCGTCGACATTCGCGACACGCGGCACGAGGACGGCATGCGCGCGAAATGGTTCCGGCTGAAGCGTGACTTCCATTCGGCACCGACGCCTTTTTCCGCCGCGATGGCTGTTGCCGACGTATCGACGCTTTTCACGGTGACGGATGCAGGCGCGAAGCCCAATGCAGACGGCTGGCCCAATGCCGATCTCTCATTCCACCTCGCCCGTCAGCCGAAGGGAGAATGGATCGGCGTTGCGCAGCGCGGCGCCTGGCACGGCGACGGGCGCGGCATGACGGAATCGGAAATCTTCGACGCCTATGGCCGCATCGGCCGATCATGCCAGAGTGTGGTTCTGCTGCCGCCGATGGCCTGACGCAACCGGGCCGTGCTATGACAAGGACATGGCACTGAGCGACGAACAACTGGAGCGCTATGCGCGGCATATCGTGCTGAAGGAGGTCGGCGGCCCCGGCCAGCAGAAACTCCTGAAGGCGCGCGTGCTCATCATCGGCGCGGGCGGGCTCGGCTCCCCCTGCCTGATCTATCTCGCGGCGGCGGGCGTCGGCACCATCGGCATCATCGACGACGACACGGTGTCGCTCTCGAACCTGCAACGGCAGATCGCTCACGGTACCGCCGACATCGGAAGGCCGAAGACCGAGAGCGCGGCGGAGGCGGCACTGCGTATCAATCCCGATATCGAAATCGTTCAGCACAAGGAGAGACTGACGGCGGAAAACGCGCTCAAGATCGTGTCGCAATATGACGTGGTGGCGGATGGATGCGACAATTTCGCGACGCGCTTTCTGGTCAACGATGCCTGCTATTTCGCGAAGGTGCCTCTAGTCTCGGCCGCAGTCGGCCAGTTCGAGGGGCAGATCGCGACCTTCCGCGCCTTCGAGACGGATGAGGGCGGAAAGCCGAAGCCGAACTACAGGGACTTCGTGGGCGCGACGCCGCCGCCAGGTTCGGTGCCGACCTGCGAGGAGGCGGGCGTGATGGGCGCGCTGACCGGCGTCGTCGGATCGCTGCAGGCTCTCGAAGTCATAAAGGAGATCACCGGCGCGGGAGAAAGCCTTGCGGGCCGGCTTCTCATCTATGACGCGCTCGATACGCGCTTCCGGACGGTGAAGCTCAAATGGGACCCCGAAAACCCGCTGACCGGCGAGAACCCGACGATCCGCGATCTTTCGGTACATGCGGCGTGAGCCGACGCCTTACATGATTGCCGGGATAACGCGGTCGGGTGGGCGGTGGCCGTCCATGAAGGTCTTGATGTTGACGATGACCTTGCCGCCCATTTCGACGCGGCCTTCGATAGTCGCAGAACCCATATGCGGCAGAGTGACGACATTGGGCAGCTTGAGAAGGCGCGGGTTCACTGCCGGTTCTCGCTCGAAGACGTCGAGACCCGCGCCCGCGAGTTCGTTCGCTTCCAGCGCGCGAACGAGCGCGTTCTCGTCGATGATCTCGCCGCGCGCCGTATTGACGATATAGGCTTCCGGTTTCAGGAGCTTCAGGCGCCGCGTATCGAGCAGATGGAAAGTCTGCGGCGTCAGCGGGCAATTGACCGAGACGATGTCTACCTTGGGGAGCATGTCGTCGAGATTTTCCCAGAAGCGCGCCTCGAGTTCTTGCTCGATGACGGCATTGGCGGGCTTTCGGTTGTGATAATGGATTTCGAGACCGAAGGGGCGCGCGCGGCGCGCCACCGCCTGGCCGATGCGGCCCATGCCGATGATGCCGAGACGTTTGCCCGTGAGGCGGCGGCCAAGCATCCAGGTGGGCGACCAGCCGGGCCATTGTCCTTCATGCTCGCGAAGATAGCGCGCGCCTTCCGACAGGCGGCGCGGCACGGCGAGGATGAGGCCCATGGTCATGTCGGCCGTATCTTCCGTCAGCACGCCCGGCGTGTTCGTTACCGTAATGCCGCGGCGGCGCGCCGTCTCCACATCGATATTGTCCACGCCGGTACCGAACTGCGCGATGAGGCGGAGGTTCTCGCCCGCCTGCGAAAGAAGACGCGCGTCGATCCTGTCGGTGACCGTCGGTACGAGCACATCGGCGGCGCGCAGCGCATCCGCGAGGTCGGCCTGAGTGAAAGGATGATCGTCAGCATTCAGCCGGACATCGAACAGCTCGCTCATGCGCGCCTCGATGGGCGCCGGCAGTTTGCGTGTAACGATGACAATCGGCTTTCTGGCGGTCATGAAACTACTCCGGCGGTATTCCGCTAGAATGGGGGGTCCAATCGTGCCCCTTCTTATCAGGTTTTATCCGGTTGTTTGCGCCATTTTCTGGCAAAATCCCGTGAGTCGGCCGGAACGGGCGGACGAAACGGATCGACGTTGGGGACGGAGGCCGCAAACCAGCGGATAACCGGCGGGGCGCCAGCGGGCAGAAGAAAAGATGCGGGAGCAATCGACGAAGACGGAACGCAGGGGGAGGCGCGCGAGGATTCTCGCCGCGCTTTTTTTCGGCATTCTTGCGAGCCTTGCGGGCGTTTGCGCGGGCGAGAGAGGACCGGGGACAGCGCTTGCGTCACCACAGGCGGCGATGCCGGAACGCACGCCCGGATCGGCGACCGGGCTTCCCGTACCTCGTTTCGTCAGCCTGAAGTCGGGCCGGGCGAATGTCCGCCGGGGGCCGGGAACGGATTTCCCCATCGACTGGGTCTATCGCAAGAGCGGCGTCCCGCTGGAGGTCATTGCGGAATCGAGCAACTGGCGCCGCATCCGCGATCATGAAGGCGACGGCGGCTGGATCTGGCACTCGATGCTCGACGGCGAGCGCACGGCAATTATCGACCGCACCGCGGAGGATGGAACGCCGCTCGCCCTTCAAGCCGAACCGGACGAGGCAGCACCCGTCATCGCCTATGCCGAGAAGGGCCTCGTCGCGCATGTGACGGCCTGCAAATCATACTGGTGCCGCCTCGAAGCGAAAGGCTATGAGGGGTGGGTGCCCCAGAACGCGCTCTGGGGCGTCTATCCCGGTGAGGAATTCGAATAGATCAGGCGAAGTCCTTCGCGAGAGCCTCTTTGACCTGAGGCTGCATCACCGCCATGTGGTGATAGTTCTCGTGAGCGATGACCACCATGACCTGGGTCGCGGGATCGCGGAACTTCGCAATCTGTTCCGGCGTGAAACGGAAATGGACGAAATGGACGGAGGATGTCTTGCCGTCCGCCTTGGTCCGTTCGACATCCGTCTCCGCTTCCCCGGCGACCTTCTCTCCTCCAACATCGATGAAGAGATGCTTCTCGACCCAGGTGATCGAGCGCAGGAACCGGTCGCGACGCACGGGGTCGTTGATCTCGAACATCACGGTGGCAACCAGTTCGTTGCCCTGCGGGATCAACGGATTATAGGCGTGAAGCTCGTCGGCAAGCTGTTCCTCGCCGCCCTTTTCGATGTGCAGCATTTCCTGAATCTGCTGGAACATCGTGTCGTAGTTCTCGAAATAGAAGGTGGCGTAGGGACCAACCTCGACGCGGCGGTTCTTCTTCATCTCCGTTATCGCCGCGCGGCGCTGCTTGCGCTCCTTCGCGTAAGTCTCATAGGGAAGAATATCGGCGGGGGTGATTTCCTTTTTCATCGCAACCATCTCTGCAACCAACTTTCCGGATTCTGTTGAAGTACGGGCCCCCTGTTCGCCCCTACACGACAAGCCCCCAGGCACGAGCCATGATCTCGATCGGATGATAAGGCGAAGGCGGCGAAGGCTCGTCCATCGTCTCGATTTCATGAACGAGATGTTTCGCAGCAAGCGGACAGTCCGAAGTCACGTATTTGTTGCCTGTCTTGGCGACGTTTCGCGAGGCTGTCTTGCCAACCTTCATGGCGACGTCGAAGGTTTCCTTCATGACACCGAAGGTCCCTCCGTGTCCGGAACAACGCTCGACCACATCGAGCTTCAGCTCCGGAATGAGACGCATCATCTCGGCCGATTTCGCACCCATGTTCTGCGCACGGGCATGGCAGGCAAGATGGGCCGTCACGCCGCCGTCGACCGGATTGAGCCCCGGCGCAAGGCCTTCCTTCTTCGCGATGTCGACGACATATTCGTCGATGTCGCGCGTTGCGGCCGACAATCTTTTCACATCCTCGTTCTCCGGAAGGATGAGCGGCCATTCGAACTTGAACATGAGGCCGCAGGACGCCGTCAGCGTGATGATGTCGTAGCCCTTGTCGATCCAGGCACACATGTCCCTTGCAACCTTCTCGGCCTGGGCAGCGACCCTTTCGATATTGCCCTGTTCCAGGAAAGGCATTCCGCAGCAGCCGGGATAGGCAACCTCCGTCTCGACACCGTTATGCGCGAGAACGAGACGCGCGGCCTCACCCACCTTGGGATTGTTGTAGTTCACGAAGCAGGTGGCGAAGAGAACAGCCTTGCGGCCCTTCGCCGGCGCATCCTTCGGTTTCACGGTTCCGTTCGCGTCCTGCTTCTTCGCACGGCGGGTAAAGGTTTCGCCGTGGAACTTCGGCAGCTCGGCGCGGCGGTCGATACCCGCGACGGCCTCGAGCGCGGGCCGCGTCAGCTTGTTGCCACGCGCGGACCCCCAATTGGCGAGAGGCGCGACGGGCGCGGCAAGCGATCCGTTGCGGTCCATCTGCGCGAGCTGTCCCGGCACGAAAGGAAAGCCGCCTTTCGCTTTCGCTTCGGCAGCGCGGTAGCGGAGCATCAGATGGGGAAAATCGAGATTGAATTCGTGCGGCGGCACGTAAGGGCACTTCGTCATGAAGCACATGTCGCAAAGCGTACAGGCTTCCACAACGGGTCCGAAATCCTCGGACTTCACCTCGTCGAGTTCGCCGGTCGGGCTTTCGTCGATCAGATCGAAGAGGCGAGGGAAACTGTCGCAGAGATTGAAGCAGCGGCGGCAGCCATGGCAGATGTCGAAGATGCGGCGCATCTCCTCATCGAGCTTTTCCAGATCGTAGAATTCAGGATTGTGCCAGTCGAGCGGATGGCGAATCGGAGCTTCGGTACTGCCTTCTTTCGGGCTGCTCATCGGCTAAGGTCCCCAGCGCAAGATGTAGACTTATCGAGAGAGAGGGAGCGGGGACCAAAGGCCCCCGCTCCGGCAGCAATCGCAGATCAGCCGTTCAGGCTGTCCAGAGCCTTCTGGAAGCGGCCGGCATGGCTCTTTTCGGCCTTGGCGAGCGTTTCGAACCAGTCGGCGATCTCGTCGAAGCCTTCCTCGCGAGCCGTGCGGGCCATGCCCGGATACATGTCGGTGTATTCGTGCGTCTCACCCGCAATGGCGGCCTTGAGGTTCTTGTCGGTGCCGCCGATGGGCTCGCCGGTGGCCGGGTCGCCGACTTCCTCGAGGAATTCGAGATGGCCATGCGCGTGGCCCGTTTCGCCTTCGGCGGTCGAACGGAAAACGGCGGCAACGTCGTTGAAGCCCTCCACGTCGGCCTTCTGAGCGAAATAGAGGTAACGGCGGTTGGCCTGGCTCTCGCCCGCGAAAGCCTCCTTGAGGTTTTCCCAGGTCTTTGTACCGGTAAGCGATGGCATGGTTCTGCTCCTCACCATTGTGTTTGACGGATCGTTTCTGAGGCCAAGAAAAGCCCCCTGAGGCGGCAGGCTGCGCTGGCTTTCGGCTTGCGCGGAATTCCTGCCGGAGCTCTCCGCACCGGGGGCTCGCGAAAGCCTTCCGGTACCCGTCCCGCCTGCCCCGGAGAGAGGCCGAAGCGGGAGGTTGGTCATGATCCTAGGGCCGCTCGCGAGAACGGTCAACAGTTTGGAATATCTCCAAACAGCCTTTTTAGTTACTGTTTTTGCAAAGAATTCTCAGTCGCGACTGCGATCCTGAAGACGCACGATCACATCCACACGAGCGACATCCATACCCTCCGGAGCGGCGGGCAAACTGCCGATCGTCACCTCGTGGCCTGCGATGTCCATGAGGGCGCCATCCTTCTCGATGAAGAAGTGATGGTGGTCGTCGGTATTGGTGTCGAAATAGGTGCGCGAGCTGTCGACCACGACTTCGCGGAGGAGTCCGGCACCGGTAAACTGATGGAGCGTATTGTAGACCGTGGCCAGGGAAACGCTTACGCCGGCCTTCTGGGCCTCGTCATGAAGCGCTTCGGCCGTCACGTGACGGTCTCCGCCATCGAACAGAAGACGGCCCAAAGCCAGCCGCTGACGGGTCGGGCGCAACCCGGCTTCCCGCAGTCTGGTAAGTGTCTGTGCGTAGGGTCGTTCCTGCGTCACGGGCCTGTTCCTCTGGTACCGGGCAGGCCGGGCGCCCAATCAGGAAAGGAGACGCACACAGCCTGCAGTTTGTAATCGTTACAAACAATAAATAATGTGCCGGTCACATGTTTGTCAAGGGTGGCGGGAAGGCCGCTCCAGCGCCTAAATGCCCGTATGCCAAGGGTTTGCGGCAGCCCTGCGGTGTGTTACGAAGCGCCTAGCAAGCCATGAGGCGAGGAAACCGGGACGGCAGCGCCGTCCCAGATTGGGGACGGCCCGGAGCGAATCCAGGCGGCGAAGAAGACCGCGATGCGCAAGGGCCCTATTTGAGCGGACGGTAATGGCGGACCAGAAATCGGCATACTCATACGAAGACCTGCTCGAGTGCAGCCATGGCCGGATGTTCGGCCCGGGAAATCCGCAACTGCCGCTGCCTCCCATGCTGATGATCGACCGCATCACGCATATCAGCGACACGGGCGGCGCACACGGCAAGGGCCAGATCGTCGCCGAGTTCGACATCAAACCCGACCTCTGGTTCTTCGGCTGCCATTTCGAGGGCGACCCGGTGATGCCGGGCTGTCTCGGCCTTGACGGCATGTGGCAGCTTCTCGGTTTCTTCCTTGGCTGGATCGGCGGACAGGGCAAGGGCCGCGCGCTCGGCGTGGGCGAAGTGAAATTCTCCGCCATGGTGACGCCTGCCGTTAAAAAGCTCGAATATGTCATCAACCTGAAGCGCGTCATCAACCGCAAGCTGGTGCTCGGCATGGCCGATGGCATCATCAAGGCGGACGGCGAGATCGCTTTCACGGTGAGCGACATGAAGGTGGGGCTGTTCGGAGCAGACCAGCAGCCCGCCTGAACGAGGCGCCGCGACGCAGGACCAACAGACTGAAGTGAAAGAGAGGCTGCCATGAGGCGAGTGGTCGTCACGGGCATGGGTATCGTCTCAAGCATCGGAAACAACGCGCAGGAGGTCACTGCGAGCCTGCGCGAAGGACGCTCCGGAATCGTCAAATCGGATGTCTATGCCGAGATGGGTTTTCGCAGCCAGGTACATGGCAGCCTCAAGATCGATCTCGACGAGGCGGTCGACCGGCGCGCGCGGCGCTTCATGGGCGACGGCGCGGCCTATGCCTGGATTGCGATGAACCAGGCGATCGCGGATGCGGGCCTTGAGGAAAAGGAAGTCAGCAATCCGCGCACGGGCCTCATCGTCGGCTCGGGCGGCCCCTCGACCAAGGCGATCGTTTCCGCAGCCGACACGGCGCGGACGGAGCCTGTAAAGGGCCCGAAGAAGGTCGGTCCCTTTGCCGTGCCGAAGGCGATGTCGTCGACCTGTTCGGCCAATCTCTCGACCTGGTTCAAGACCAAGGGCGTAAACTACTCGATCAGTTCCGCCTGCTCGACCTCCGCGAACTGCATCGGCAACGCGGCCGAGATGATCCAGTGGGGCAAGCAGGACATCATGTTCGCCGGCGGCGGCGAGGAACTCGACTGGACGCTCTCCGTCCTTTTCGACGCGATGGGCGCGATGTCTTCCAAACGCAATGACCAGCCGGAAAAGGCAAGCCGCGCCTATGACAAGGACCGCGACGGTTTCGTCATCACTGGCGGCGGCGGCATTCTCGTGCTCGAGGAACTCGAACATGCCAAGGCGCGCGGCGCCAAGATCTATGCCGAGATCGTCGGCTATGGCGCGACGGCAGACGGCGCGGACATGGTGGCACCGTCGGGCGAAGGCGCGGTCCGCTGCATGAAGATGGCGCTCGAAAACGTGAAGGAGCCCGTCGACTACATCAATCCGCACGCAACCTCGACGCCGGTCGGCGACATTCCCGAGATCAAGGCGATCCAGGAGGTCTTCGGCGACAAGACGCCGCCGATCAGCGCGACGAAGTCCCTCACGGGCCATGCGCAGGGCGCGGCCGGCGTGCATGAAACGATCTACACGCTCCTCATGATGCAGTCCGGCTTCATCGCGGCGAGCGCGAATATCGACGAGATCGATCCCGAAGTCGCGGCCGCGAATATCGTGCGCGAGCGGATCGACAATGCCGAGATCAATCTCGCGATTTCGAACAGCTTCGGTTTTGGCGGCACGAACGCGACGCTCGCGCTGCAACGCTATAACGGGTGATCCTGGCCCTGGGGAACGCGACCGGGATCGACCCGGAAACGTGGCCGGACAAATTGGGGAACGACTGACGCATGCACGGTTCTGGTGGCGAAAAGACGGGCGAGGAAACGCTGGTTCTTACGGGACCGCTCATGAAGGGCAAGCGCGGCCTCATCATGGGTGTGGCGAACGATCACTCGATCGCCTGGGGTATTGCGCGCGCGCTCGCGGCGCATGGAGCGGAACTTGCCTTCACCTATCAGGGGGAAAGTTTCGGGAGGCGGGTGAAGCCGCTGGCCGAATCCGCCGGTTCGAATATCCTGCTTCCCTGCGACGTAACAGATCCCGCAAGCCTCGACGCCGCCTTCGAGCGGCTCGAAAAGGAATGGGGCGTGATGGACTTCGTGGTCCACGCCATCGCACATTCCGACAAGAACGAACTGAAGGGACGCTATGTCGACACGACGCGGGAAAACTTCCTGCGCACGATGGATATTTCCTGCTTCTCCTTCACCGATGTTGCACGGCGGGCGGCAAAACTTATGACGCGGGGGGGTGCCATGGTGACGCTCACCTATGGCGGCTCGACGCGCGTCATGCCGAACTACAACGTCATGGGCGTGGCGAAAGCAGCGCTCGAGGCAAGCGTGCGCTACCTCGCGGTGGATCTCGGCCGCCACGGCATTCGCGTCAACGCGATTTCGGCAGGTCCGATGCGCACATTGGCAGGCTCGGCCGTGGGCGATGCACGCTTCGTCTTCAAGTGGAACAAGACCCATGCGCCGATCAAGGAATCGATCGAGCTCGACCATGTCGGCGGCGCAGGGCTCTATCTTCTCTCCGATCTCTCGGCGCGCGTTTCCGGCGAAGTCCACTTCGTCGATGGCGGCTACAACATTATCGGTCTGCCGCGGCAGAACGAACTCAAGGTGCAGATGGAGAGCGGCGGCGAGGGATAGACGGCAACCGCTAGCGCCTCGTCATCTCAAGCACATTGAAGGTCGACTCCAGCTCCGGCCAGGGGAAGACGATGCGCGCCCTTCCGTCTTTCAGAAGAGAGACAACCGCGGGCTCGTCGATCAGCTGCGGATCCGTCACGCCACCTTCAGGGCCCGAGTATTCGCGGATCGGGCCGGAATGTCCTTCATTCGGCGCGGCGAGCAGCACCCAGCTCTTATCGTCGCGCGGATAGAGATAGCCGGACTGGCGCTGCGAGCCTGAGAGCTTCTCGAAAAAGAGGCGGTCGTCCTTCTCGACGACCTCGCAGCGGAACCAGCCATAGACGACAAAACCTGCAAAGGGCCCGCCTGCCTTGATGGTGCGGCAATTCCACTGACCCTTCAGCTCTTCCGGATCGGCCGCGACCGTCTCCTCCTCCATGACGGAGACGAGTTCATTATAGGTACCGTGTTCCTCGCCTGCGACGCGCGACTCCATCATGCCTTTCGTCACCGCATCCTCGTAGCGCTCGAGCCGGTCGAGATCGTGCGGTGTCGCCTGACTGCGCCAGTCGAGCGCCGTCTCGTCGGCGAGCGCAGGGAAAGCGGCAAGGAAAGCAAGGACAGCGAGAGCGGCGAAGCGCATGGGTTTCTCCCAAAAGAAAACGGGGCCAGCAAATGCTGACCCCGCAATCCTAGCCTTTTTGTGGCAACCGATCAGTCGCGATCGCGCTGCTTGCGGCGGCCACCGCCGCCTTCACGCTTCTCGCGGGGTTGTTCAGCCGGCTCATTTTCGTAGACGATCTCTTCGCCCGTTTCCTGGTTCACATGCTTCATCGAGAGGCGAACCTTGCCGCGGTCGTCGAAGCCGAGAAGCTTCACCTTGACCTTGTCGCCCTCGTTGCAGATGTCCGAGACCTTTTCGACGCGGTTCGGCGCCATCTGCGAGATGTGCACGAGACCGTCGCGGGGCCCAAAGAAGTTCACGAAGGCGCCGAAATCGACGACCTTCACGACCGTGCCTTCATAGATGGCACCCACTTCGGGTTCTGCGACGATGCCGCGGATCCAGTCGATGGCGGCCTTGATCGAGGCAGCGTCGGAAGAGGCCACCTTGATCGTGCCGTCGTCGGAGATGTCGACCTTGGCGCCGGTCTTTTCCACGATCTCGCGGACGACCTTGCCACCGGTGCCGATCACTTCGCGGATCTTGTCGGTCGGAACGGTGATCACCTCGATGCGCGGCGCATACTCACCCATCTCGGGGCGGGCCGTGTCGAGGGCCTTCGCCATCTCGCCGAGGATATGCATGCGGCCGCCCTTCGCCTGAGCAAGGGCCTGCTTCATGATCGCCTCGTTGATGCCGGTGATCTTGATGTCCATCTGGAGCGAGGTCACGCCTTCTTCCGTGCCCGCCACCTTGAAGTCCATGTCGCCGAGGTGATCCTCGTCGCCGAGAATGTCCGACAGGACGGCAAACCGGTCGCCCTCCAGAATGAGACCCATGGCGATGCCCGCCACGGCGCGCTTCAGCGGCACGCCCGCATCCATCATCGCAAGCGAGGAGCCGCAGACGGTCGCCATGGAGGACGAGCCGTTCGACTCGGTGATTTCCGAGACGAGGCGCAGCGTGTAGGGGAAGTCGGTCTTGGGCGGAAGCACCGCACGCAGCGCGCGCCAGGCGAGCTTGCCGTGACCGATTTCGCGGCGGCCGGTGAAGCCGACGCGGCCCGTTTCGCCGACCGAGAAGGGCGGGAAGTTATAATGCAGCAGGAAGTTTTCCTTGTAGGTACCTTCCAGCGCGTCGATGAACTGCTCGTCATCGCCCGTGCCGAGCGTCGCGACCACGAGGGCCTGCGTCTCGCCGCGGGTGAAGAGGGCGGAACCGTGCGTGCGCGGGAGCACGCCCACTTCGGACACGATCGGACGGACCGTTTCGAGATCGCGGCCGTCGATACGCTTCTTCGTATCGAGGATCGAGTTACGAACGATATCGCTCTCGATTTCCTTGAAGACGCCACCCACTTCGTTTTCCGGCACGGCGTTTTCGTCTTCCGGATTGCAGAGCGCGGCCTTGACCTTGTCCTTCGCCTGGGCGACCGCTTCGTAGCGCTTGGCCTTTTCCTTGATCTGGTATGCGGCGCGCAGATCGTTTTCGGCGAGTTCGCGAACCTTCGCGACGAGGGCGGAGTTGTCCTTCGCCTCGACCGCACGCGGCTCCTTCGCGCATTTCTCGGCCATGCGGATGATCATGTCGATCACCGGCTGGAACTCGCGATGGCCGAACATGACGGCGCCAAGCATGACGTCCTCGGAAAGCTCCTTCGCTTCCGATTCAACCATCATCACGGCGCCAGAGGTGCCGGCGACGACGAGATCGAGAGCACTTTCGGGCATCTCGTCGATCATCGGGTTGAGCTTGTACTCACCGTCGATATAGCCGACGCGGGCGGCGCCGATGGGCCCAAGGAAGGGCAGGCCCGAAATCGTCAGCGCCGCCGAAACGGCAACCATTGCGACGATATCGGGATCGTTTTCCATGTCATGGGAAAGAACGGTCGCGATCACCTGCGTCTCGTTCTTGAAGCCCTTGATGAAGAGGGGGCGGATCGGACGGTCGATCAGACGCGAGACGAGCGTTTCCTTTTCGCTCGGACGGCCTTCGCGCTTGAAGAAGCCGCCGGGGATCTTGCCGGCGGCATAGGTCTTTTCCTGATAGTTCACGGTGAGGGGAAAGAAATCGAGGCCCGGCTTCGGCGAACGCTCGCCGACCACGGTGGCAAGCACGGTGGTTTCGCCATAGGTCGCCAGCACAGCGCCGTCAGCCTGGCGGGCAACCTTGCCCGTTTCGAGGACAAGCGGACGGCCGCCCCATTCGATTTCTTCGCGAGTGATTTCAAACATATCGGTTTCCTGTTCCGCGGCTCCGCTATCCATGCGTTCTTCCACCATCATGCGGCGGCCGCTTTTCTGCCGCTTCTGACGCGGCCGGACTGAAAGACGGATCCATCGTAACTGTGCCGAATGCACTCGGACCCCGAGGTCCGGAACCCGGCGCCGCGAGACAGGGGCGGCGGGTCCAGCTACGATGTCCATCCGTAGACGGACGAATGTCTCTATTTACAGGGTCCCGAAAGACGCACGCCCGCCCGTGAGGCTCGATAGGAACCTCGGGGCAGGCGCCGTGCAAAGCAGAACCGCTGGGGCAATAAGCACCCCTGTTACCGCCGGATCCCCAGACGGGAGATCAGCTTTTCGTAACGCGCCTGGTCCTTCTTCTTCACGTAGTCGAGAAGGCTGCGGCGCTGGCTCACCATCTTCAGCAGGCCGCGACGCGAATGGTTGTCCTTCGCGTGGCCCTTGAAGTGTTCGGTAAGATTGACGATACGCTCGGTAAGAATCGCGACCTGCACTTCCGCAGAACCGGTGTCGCCGTCCTTGCCGGCAAATTCCTTGATCAGCTGAGCTTTGCGCTCCGGCGTAATCGACATCGGGCATCTCCTCAATTTGCGAGGTTGAAAACACGCACGGGACGAAGCTCTCCCTGCCGGTATTCGGTGAGGGCCACCGGGTCTCCCCGATGGGTCGCCAGAACCGATCCGGAAAGGATGGGTGCGTCGCGCCCGCGCAACAAAACTCCCTGACCCCTTCTCAATCTGGCCGCATCGTCCCCGCTCACGGCCAGCGCCGGGATGTCGTCCAGCGCGGTCTCGAGCGGAAGCAGATGGACCATGGGTCCGGAAGCGGGCGCAATATGGCCCAAGGCGCAGAGTTTATCCAGCGGAATTGCCGCTTTCTCCGTGAAAGGGCCGTGACGGGTCCGCCTGAGAGCCGAAACATGGGCGGCGGCCCCGAGCGCCCGGGCCATATCCCGGGCCAGCGAGCGGACGTAAGTCCCTTTGCTGCAAGAGATTTCGAGCTCGGCATGGTCCTCGTCCGGCTGCGAGATCAGGGCAATTTCACGGATTTCGACCGTGCGGGGGGCGAGTTCGACTTCCTCGCCTGCCCGCGCCCGCGCATAGGCGCGTTCGCCATCGACCTTAACCGCAGAAAAGGCGGGCGGCACCTGCTGAATCAGTCCCCGGAAGCGGGCAAGGATCGCCTCTATTTCCGCGCCGGTGGGACGGCAAGGGCTCTCCACCGTGACCTCGCCCTCGGTATCGTCCGTCGTGGTCTCGGCGCCGAAACGCATGGTGAAACGGTAGGATTTGGTGGCGTCGATCATGAAGGGGACGGTTTTCGTCGCCTCGCCAAGCGCCACGGGGAGAATGCCCGTCGCCAGGGGATCGAGGGTGCCGGCATGGCCCGCCTTCTGCGCGTTGAAGGCGCGGCGGACGCGATTCACCACATCCGAGGAGGTTGGACCCAAAGGCTTGTCGACGACGACCCAGCCCGAGATCGCCTCACCCTTCTTCCGCCGTCCCATGTCCCTACTCCTCGTCGTCGTGCGAGAGATCGCGGGAGACTTCGGGAGAATGAAGCAGGCGGTCGATCGCCTCGGCATTGTCGAAAGAGGTGTCCGGCTCGAAGGTAAGATCCGGCATGAATTTGAAGGTGACTTCCTTCGAAAGCTGGCCCCGAAGGAAGGTGCGGACCCGGGTGAGCGCGGCGGCGAGCGCTTCCGCATCGCCATGACCGAGCGGCGCAACGAAGCAGGTCGCATGGCGCAAGTCCGGGCTCATGCGCACTTCGGTCACGGAGAAGCTGCGGTCGGCGAGTTCCGGATCGCGGATATTGCCGCGCGAGACAATGTCCGAAAGCGCGCGGCGCACGAGTTCTCCCGCGCGCAGCTGGCGCTGGCTCGGTGCATTGGAGCCCTGACGGCCCTTGCTGGTTCCGGATCTTCTCTGCATTGGCCTGGCGCCCTGCTTCACGTCCCGCCGCCAGCCCTCGCCCCATCGGGGGAGGGCCGCAGGGGTTCACATCAGTCGAGGCTGCGCTTCACCACCTCGACATCGAAGCATTCGATGACGTCGCCCTTGCGCATGTCCTGATAATTCTCGAAGGCCATGCCGCATTCCTGACCGGACTGTACTTCCTTCACTTCATCCTTGAAGCGCTTGAGCGTCGAAAGCTTGCCTTCGTGGATCACCACATCGTCGCGGATGAGGCGGACATGCGAGCCACGACGAACCACGCCTTCGGTAACGCGGCAACCGGAAACCTTGCCGACCTTCGAAATGTTGAACACTTCGAGAATTTCGGCATTGCCCAGGAAGGTTTCGCGCAGTTCCGGCGACAGCATGCCCGAGAGCGCGGCCTTGATGTCGTCCACGAGATCGTAGATGACCGAATAATAGCGAATTTCGACACCAGCCTGACGCGCGGCTTCACGAGCCTGCGTATTGGCGCGCACATTGAACCCGATGATCGGCGCATTGGACGCAGTAGCGAGCGTAACGTCCGACTCGGTGACACCGCCGACGCCGACATGAATGACGCGCGCGGTGACTTCGTCGGTGCCGAGCTTCTCGAGCGCCTGCACAATCGCTTCCGCCGAACCCTGCACGTCCGCCTTGACGACGATCGGGAGCTCTTTCTTGTCCTGCTCCTTGAGCTGGGACAGCATCTGATCGAGCGACGTGCGGTTGCCGGTGCCGACGCGCTTGTCGCGGCGGACACGCTGGCGGTAGTCGGTGATCTCTCTCGCGCGAGCCTCATTCTCAACGACGCTCATCACGTCGCCCGCTTCCGGCGCGCCGCCAAGACCGAGCACTTCGACCGGCTGCGAGGGACCGGCCGACTGCACGTTCTCGCCACGGTCGTTGATCAAGGCGCGCACACGGCCCCACTCGGTGCCGGCCACGATAATATCGCCGACGTGCAGTGTACCGCGCTCGATGAGCACGGTGCCGACGGGACCACGCCCCTTGTCCAGTTTCGCCTCGACGATGATGCCTTCGGCGGAACGGTCGGGATTGGCCTTCAGTTCGAGCACTTCGGCCTGCAGGAGGATCGCCTCCTCAAGCTTGTCGAGCCCCATCGCGCTCTTCGCTGAAATTTCCACCGCCATCACATCGCCGCCGAAATCCTCGACCACGACCTCATGCTGCAACAGTTCGTTCTTCACACGCGAAGGATCGGCTTCCGGCTTGTCCATCTTGTTGATGGCAACGATCATCGGAACGCCTGCGGCCTTCGCATGATTGATGGCTTCGATGGTCTGCGGCATGACACCGTCATCGGCCGCAACAACGAGCACGACGATATCCGTCACCTTGGCGCCACGGGCGCGCATGGAGGTGAAGGCGGCGTGGCCGGGCGTATCCAGGAAGGTGATACGATCACCCGAGCCGAGCGTCACCTGATAGGCGCCGATATGCTGCGTGATGCCGCCCGCTTCGCCGGCGGCGACATCCGTCTTGCGGAGTGCGTCGAGCAGCGAAGTCTTGCCGTGGTCGACGTGACCCATGACGGTGACGACCGGGGCACGCGGCTTCTTCAGCTCGGGCGAGTCGTCCTCGCCGACAAGACCTTCCTCGACGTCCGATTCCGCGACGCGCTTGACCGTATGGCCGAGTTCTTCGGCAATGAGCTGGGCGGTGTCGCTGTCGATCACATCGGTAATTTTCACCATCATGCCCTGCTTCATCAGGATCTTGATGACATCGACCGCGCGCTCCGCCATGCGGTTCGCGAGTTCCTGGATGGTGATCACTTCGGGAATGACGACTTCACGCACGATCTTCTGTGGTGCGTCCTGAACGCCCATATGTTTCTTGCGTTCACGCTCCACGCGCCGGCGCATTGATGCAAGCGAGCGCTGCCGGCCGCCTTCGTCATCGAAAGCCTTGGTGATGGTGAGCTTGCCGCGTCGCCGCTCCTCGGTACGGCGGGTGGCAGGCTGCTTCGGCGCAGCATGTCCGGCGCTCCGCTTCGGCTTTTCTTCCTCGTCGCCTTCTTCCTCGGTGGCCACCTTGCCACTCGGCCGCGCGGGAGCGGCCGTTTCCTCGGAAGTGCTGCGGCGTTTCGCATCTTCAGCGGAACGGGCGCGCGCTTCCTGTTCGGCGGCGAGACGCGCCGCTTCTTCCGCGGCGCGTGCAGCTGCGGCGGCTCGTTCGCGTTCGCGGCGCGCATCTTCCTCGGCGAACCGCTTCGCCTCTTCCTCGGCGCGGCGGCGATCCTCGTCCTCACGCTCGCGTGCGCTGTCGAGAGCCTGGGCGCGAGCCGCCTTTTCTTCTTCGGTGAGCGTGCGCAGCACCACGCCGGAGCGCGACCGCGCAGGCTTCCTTTCCGGGGCTGGAGCAGGTGCGGGCTTTTCAGCCGCTGGAGCAGGCTTGGCTGCTTCCACAGGCGCGGCCTCGGCAGGCGCTTTCGCGGCAGGCTTGGCCTTCTCCTCCACCGGCGTCGGCACGGCTGCCTCGGAAGTTGCTTTCAGCGTGCGCTTCTTCTTCTTCTCGACGACAACCGATTTCGAACGCCCATGCGAAAAGTTCTGGCGCACATGGCCAGACTCAACCGTCCGCTTGAGGCTCAGCGTCTTGCCGCCAGCTTTCGGTTTGCGTTCGCTCGTATCCTGATCGGTCATTCGTATCCTTCGTTAACCTGCGCTCCATGCCCTTACATGGCACGAGCCTTTTGCGGGCGGTCCTTCCGCCCATAGCGCGCGAGTCTGGCGAGATCGCCCAAGACTTTCGCCTGTATTCGTCCTTTGATCAGGGCTGCATGTATCACATTTCCGCGGCCCAATGCCAAACCCATTTCGTCGGCCCAAAGCGGGCTCAGAACAGGCACATCGCCCGGAATCCCTTGCTCTTTGACCACTCTGAGGCGCTGTTCGAGCTTGCGGCGGCCATCCAGCGAGCCATCGCGAGCCTCAATCAGCGCCGCCACGCGGCCCCTTTCGATGGCCGTCATGACCTTTTCGAAACCGGCCTCCAGCGCGCCAGCCTTGCGGGCAAGGCCCAAGGCATCGGCCGCACGGCGGGCCAGAAGCCTTTCGACAAGGTCCGCGAGTTCCGGGTCTGCGATGGCGGAAGCCCTAGCAGCCTTCGCGAAATGACCCTTCGAGACCGCCTTTTCCACCGTTTCTCGCGTCGCAGTGACCCAAAGGCCACGGCCAGGCAGTTTTTCCGCCAGATCGGGCACGACCTGGCCTTCCGGGTCGAGCACGAAGCGGATCAGCCCTTCCTTGCCGCCACTCTCACCCGTGACGATGCAACGGCGTTCCGGGCCGTCCTGCTCCCGATCAGGCTTCTTCACCAACCTCATCCGTTTCTTCGCCTTCCTCGCCCTCTTCTTCCTGGGCAAGGTCGGCCTCGGTGATCCAGCCAGCCTTCAGGCGCGCCTGCATGATGAGGTCATTCGCCTCTTCGGCCGAGACATCGAATCCCTCGAGAATGCCCTGCTGATGCTTGCGCTCGCCATTCACGGTTTCGTTCCAGCCGACCAGATCGTCCGTGGCGCAGCCCGCGAGATCCTCGACGGACTTCACATCGTTCTCGCCGAAGGCAACAAGCATTTTGGGCGTCACGCCTTCGATCTCGCCCACTTCGTCGGCAACGCCAAGCTCACGGCGCTTCGCATCGTATTCGGCATTCTGGCGTTCGATATACTCGACGGCGCGGCTCTGGATTTCCTGCGCCGTGTCCTCGTCGAAACCTTCGATATCGGCGATTTCGTCGAGATCGACGTAAGCCACTTCCTCGATCGAGGAGAAGCCCTCGGACGCCAGCAGCTGGGCGATCATCTCGTCGACGTCGAGCGCTTCGGCGAACATGGTGGTGCGGCTCAGGAACTCGGCCTGACGGCGTTCGGACTCCTCGGCCTCGGTGAGAATGTCGATATCCCAGCCGGTCAGCTGCGAGGCGAGACGGACATTCTGACCGCGCCGGCCGATCGCAAGCGATAGCTGGTCATCCGGGACCACAACTTCAATACGCTGCGCGTCTTCATCAAGCACGACCTTGACGACTTCTGCGGGCGCCAGCGCGTTCACGATGAAGGTGGCGGCGTCGGGCGACCACTGGATGATGTCGATCTTCTCGCCCTGCAGCTCGTTCACCACGGCCTGCACGCGGCTGCCGCGCATACCGACGCAGGCGCCGACGGGGTCGATGGAATTGTCGTTGGAAAGCACGGCGATCTTCGCGCGGCTGCCCGGATCGCGCGCGACGGCCTTGATCTCGATGATGCCGTCATAGATTTCCGGCACTTCCTGACCGAAAAGCTTGGCCATGAACTGCGGATGAGACCGCGAGAGGAAGATCTGCGGTCCGCGCTGCTCGCGGCGCACGTCGTAGATATAGGCGCGGATGCGGTCGCCATTACGGAAGGTTTCGCGCGGCAGCAACTCGTCGCGGCGCACAATCGCTTCACCACGGCCGAGATCGACGATCACGTTGCCATATTCGACACGCTTCACGATGCCGTTCACGATCTCGCCGATGCGATCCTTGTATTCCTCATACTGGCGCTCACGCTCGGCATCGCGCACCTTCTGCACGATGACCTGTTTCGCCGTCTGAGCGGCGATGCGGCCGAAATCGACCGGCGGCAATTCGTCCTCGATAAGGTCTCCGACCTGAGCAGCGGGATTGCGGCGCTGCGCAGATTTCAGGTCGATTTGTACGGCGTCGTTGTCGACCTGTTCGACGACTTCAAGAAGACGCACCAGGCGAATATCGCCCGTCTGCGGATTGATGCGCGCGCGGATTTCATTTTCCGCACCATAGCGCGAGCGCGCTGCCTTCTGGATCGCTTCCGCCATCGCCTCCAGGACGACTTCACGGTCGATCGACTTTTCGCGCGCGACCGCATCCGCGATCTGCAACAGTTCAAGCCGGTTGGCGCTTACTGCCGGTGCCATTCTCTATTCTCCGTCGGAGGGGGCATCTTCGGAGGCGTCTTCCGCCCTGCCCTGTCTTTTGAGACTTTCCCTGATAAGGTCGTCGCTCATGACGAGCTTCGCCTCGCTCAACTTCTCGAACGGCAGGCCGAGAACCTGCGGTTCCGAGTAACCTTCGATATCGCACTCAACGAGAACCTCGCCGCCTTCCACGCCCTGCAACATGCCGCGGAACCGCTTGCGCCCTTCGATAGCCTCGGCGAGTTCGATTTTCACGTCGAACCCTTTCCAGCGCTCGAAGTCCTTGGGACGCGTCAGCGGGCGGTCGATACCGGGCGAGGAAATCTCGAGATTATATTCGCCGGGGATCGGATCCTCGACGTCCAGAACGGCAGACAAGGTGCGGGAAAGCTCCTCGCAATCCTCAACCGACATCGAACCGTCCGCCCGCTCCGCCATGATCTGCAGCGTATGGCCGTCCTGAAGACCGAAGCGAATACGCACGATCTCGAAGCCGATGCCTTCCGCGCTCGGGCGCAGGAGTTCGAACACCTTGCGCGGAACGCCGTGCGGGGCAACGAGATGCGTGTCGAGGATCGCGAGATCCTCGTCGTCGTCATCGGGTTTTCTGCCTGCGCCCATCGAGGCCAAATCGAATTCTCCGGAACGGTTTCAGCAAGGCCCAGATAACAAAAAAAGCGGGCCCCCGTTTCCGGAGACAGCCCACTCTCTAGAGCGTCGCTGATCTGTTGGCGCCTATATAGCCCCTTTTGGGGCGCAAGGGCAAGCGCCTCTCAAATCCTGAGGAACGAGAGATAGCAAGGGGTGCGGCCTTCGCGGATCGCCTTCGCCTCGTAGCGGGTGCCGGGCCAGCCTTGGTAGGGCGTGCGCCAGTCCGCCGCGCATTCCGCGGTCCAGGCGAAAGTCTCGCCATTCTCTCTGTTGAAGCGGCTCACATGGGCGAGCGTCCAGGCAATGTAGTCGGGAATATCGCTTGCAAAGCGAAGCTCGCCGCCCGCCTTCAGAGCCCGTGCGAGAAAGCCCAGCGTTTCCGGGTTCACGAAGCGGCGCTTGTTGTGGCGCTTCTTCGGCCAGGGATCGGGGTAGAGGATGAAGACGCGGGAAAGCGATGCCGGGGCAAGCCGCTCCAGCAGGAAGCGCGCGTCGTCATTGAGGATGCGCACATTGGAGAGGCCGCGCGCGTCGATCTCGGAAACGAGTTTCGCGACGCCATTCAGGAAGGGCTCGCAGCCCATTATGCCGATTTCGGGATGCGTTTCGGCCTGATGGGCGAGATGTTCGCCGCCGCCGAAACCGATTTCGAGCCAGACCTCTTTCACGCCGCCGAAAAGAAGCCGGGGGTCTATCTGCTTTTCCTCAAGCGAAATGGAGACCCTCGGAAAGAGGGTCTCCATCAAATTCGCCTGGCGCGACCGCAGGGCCTTGCCCTTGGTGCGGCCATAGACATGCCGGCGGGAGGTTTCGTTCTCGCCGCTCACCGGCACGCCCTCATGCGGGATCAGCGGATTTCGGCCGCGATCTTGTCGGCGAGGTCCGTCTTCTCCCAGGAGAAGCCGCCATCGGAGTCGGGTTCCCGGCCGAAATGACCATAGGCCGCGGTACGCTCATAAATCGGCTTGTTGAGCTGAAGATGCTCGCGGATGCCGCGCGGGGAGAGATCCATGCACTTCGCCACGGCCTTCTCGATCGCCTCTTCGTCGACCTTGCCCGTTCCGTGCAGGTCGCAATAGATCGAAAGCGGCTTCGAAACGCCGATGGCGTAGGAAAGCTGGATCGTGCAACGCTCGGAAAGGCCCGCCGCAACGACGTTCTTTGCAAGGTAGCGCGAAGCGTAAGCCGCCGAACGGTCGACCTTCGTCGGATCCTTGCCCGAGAAGGCGCCGCCGCCATGAGGCGCCCAGCCGCCATAGGTGTCGACGATGATCTTGCGGCCGGTGAGGCCAGCATCGCCGTCCGGGCCGCCGATGACGAACATGCCCGTGGGGTTCACGTAGAATTCTTCTTCCGGCGGGAACCAGCCGTTCGGCAAGACTTCCTTCACATAGCCGCGGACGAGTTCACGCAGATCGGCCTGCGAAACGCCTTCCTTGTGCTGCGTGGAGACGACGACCGACGTCACCCCGACGGGCTTGCCGTTCTCGTACTTCATCGTGACCTGGCTCTTCGCGTCCGGCTCGAACTCGGGACGCTTGCCGGAATGCCGGTCCTCCGCCATACGCTTCAGGATCCGATGCGAGTAATAGATCGGCGACGGCATCAGAACGTCCGTCTCGGTGCAGGCGTAACCGAACATGATGCCCTGGTCGCCCGCGCCCTCGTCCTTGTTGCCGCTCGCGTCGACACCCTGCGCAATGTGCGCGGACTGGGCATGAAGCAGCACTTCGCAGTCGGCTTTCTTCCAGTGGAAACCTTCCTGCTCGTAGCCGATCGCCTTAACTGCCTGCCGCGCCGTTTCCTCGATCTTCTCCTTGGTGATCGAGTCCGGGCCGCGCACTTCACCAGCCAGCACGATCTTGTTGGTGGTGGTCAGCGTTTCACACGCGACGCGCGCAAAGGGATCGGCGGCAAGGTAGAGGTCGACAACGGCATCGGAAATCCTGTCGCACACCTTGTCGGGATGGCCCTCGGAAACGGATTCGCTCGTGAACAGGAAATTTGACCTAGCCAAGTTGCTCTCCCTTTTGGGTCTGAGATGAGTTCTGCGCCCGATCCGGCAGGAAGCCGGTCCGCGCTGTTCTTGTGCCGGGATGCGACAAAACTTTTATGTCGCCGAATGCCTGTTCCTGCGGCGTCCGGCGGCTCTGGTTGTTGCAAGGATCGTATTCGGGGTCAACAGGAGAACGCAAAAAGATATGCACATAAGTGCATATCCCTATTTTATTCTCCGTAATCTACGGATTTTGCCTGATTTCCCGCCTGCTCGGGCTCATCGCCCTGTCCTGCCAACGCCTTGATCAGATCGAGAATACGCCGCCGGAGTTTCGGATCGGGAATGGCGAAGAACGCGCTGTTGAGCTGAATGCCCTCGGCAGTGGAGAGGACTCCGACATCGACAGAGCCATGCAGGCCCGCCGCACCCTTGAGCGCGCCATTCTCTAGCCCATCGAAGAAATATTCGATGGGGACGCCGAGGACGGCACCGATCTCGTAGAGGCGGCTTGCTCCGATGCGGTTCGTGCCCTTCTCATATTTCTGCACTTGCTGAAAGGTGAGACCGAGCGCCTCGCCCAGTTTCTCCTGGCTCATGCCGATCAGCATGCGTTGCATGCGGACCCGGCTGCCCACATGAACATCGACCGGATTTGGCGATTTGCGTGTCACGCCTGCGCCTTGGGTATCGTTAGGGGAGACCGACATTACAACCTCAGGTCAACCCCCGCATCAGGATTGCGGCGGATTTGGCGGAAACTCCATTTCTCCTGCCAATATGGATGCAACCAGAGCGTCAGGGACGGCCGTTGACGGGCGGACGCCCATACCAGGCGGCGGCGGAAGCCGCAGCGAGCAGAAAGGCCAGGAAGAGATCGCCGAGACGGGCATAGAGCGTCGGCTGAAGCGCCTCGGGAAGACGAACGTCGATCACGCCGCGTTCCTGTAGAGGCAGACTGTCGATCACCCGGCCATAAGGATCGACCAGCGCCGAAATACCGCTGTTGGCGGAACGGACAATCGGCAGCCCCTGTTCGACGGCGCGCATACGGACCTGGGAGAAATGCTGATAGGGACCGGCCGACTCTCCGAACCAGGCGTCGTTCGTGATGTTGACGAGCCATGACGGACGTTCACCGGGCGCCACGACCTCGCCGGGAAAAATGACTTCGTAGCAGATGAGCGGCCCCACGGAAGGATAGCCATCGAGTTTCAGCGTGCGCGGGCCGGGACCGACATCGAAGCTGCCATGAAACTGAACCAGCTTCTCGAGCCCAATGCTCCCGAGAATATGGCGCAAGGGAACATATTCACCGAAGGGCACCAGGTGATGCTTGTCGTATGTCTCGACGATCTCTCCCGACGAGTTCACGACATAGAGAGAATTGTAGAAAACACGAAGACGATTTGAGGGGCCCCCGGGAGCGGGCTCGCCGCGGTTCGACCCGGTGACAAGCAAGGCACCTTCCGGCAGGACGCGTCCGATCGCAGAAAGCACATAAGGTTCGCGCGCCAGGAGGACCGGATGCGCGTTCTCAGGCCATACCACGATCGTTTTTCCGTCGATCCCCTGCGGACGTTCCGGTGTCGCCTCGCCCGACATCCGTAGCAGCTGGCCGATGATGGCGAGCACCCGGTTGGGATCGTCCCAGTCCTTCGAGAATGGCGTGTCCGGATGGACGATACGGATATTTACATCGTCCACGTATGCAAGTTCGGCCGAGGAAAGGCGGGCCATCCCGCCGACCCAGATCAGCGCGAGCCCGGCAAGCGCGATCGCGGGCGCGGCGAAGAACTCGCGATCGAAGCTGCGGGGCGCATGCGGGGTTCGCGTATCGAAAACTGCAGGTGAGCCAACGATCAGCATGGCAACGAAAGAAAGACCATAGATGCCGACAAGTGCCGCGACCTGCATCAGCGCTTCGGAGCCCGCGAATGCTTCGCCAACCAGATTCCATGGAAAGCCGGTGAGAATGTGACCGCGCAGCCATTCGAAAATCGTCCATGCCACCGCCAGTGCCGCAACTCGCCGGTATCCATGAAACCAGAAGAGACGCGCCAATGCCGCCGCCGCGCCGGTAAAAAGCGCGAGTCCCGCCGGTAGAAGCGTTACTGCCAGGGGCAACAGAAAGGCATATTTTTCGGCCTCGACGAGAAATGCGTTTCCGACCCAATAGAGACTGAGCAGGAAGTAGCCAAACCCGAACCACCAGCCGACAAGTCCGGCCCGCCACATAACGCGTCGGCGGCGCGAACGTGTCGGCTCGCCCACGCCATCAAGAAGCCAGACGAGAACCGGAACAGTGAAGAAGAGGACGGGCAGAACGCCGTAGGGAGGAAGGGCGAGAACACTGATTGCTCCCGCGGCAAAAGCCGCGAGATAGCGCGGCCAGCGGCGCAATTCCGACAGCCAATGCGCAAAACCCGAGACGCGCTCTATCCCCGCGGCCAGACCGCTCTCGATCCTCACGCGCTCAGCCTTCCGAGCCCGAAGGGGAGGCGTTTTCCTCCGCTGGAGGCAGAAGATGAATTCGCATCCGCTTGATGCGGCGCGGATCGGCGTCCTTCACCTCGAATTCGAGGCCCGCCGGATGGCGGACGAGTTCGCCACGCAACGGTACACGTCCGAGCAGGGAGAAAACGAGACCCGCAAGCGTGTCCACATCGTCTTCATTCTCTTCCTCGACGAGACGGATGCCGATCATCTCTTCCAGTTCCTCGATCGGGCAGCGCGCATCGGCATCGATCGAGCCGTCTTCCCGGCGGACAAGCGCAGGACCGGTATCCGTGTCGTGTTCATCCTCGATCTCGCCGACGATCTGTTCAACCAGATCCTCGATGGAAACGAGACCGTCGGTGCCGCCATATTCGTCGATGACGAGCGCGAGGTGGATGCGGGTCGCCTGCATCTTCACCAGCAGATCGAGAGCCGGCATGGATGGTGGCACGAACAGAACATTGCGGCGGATCGCACGAAGCGAGAAAGGCGGCCGGGGCGCGGCGGTTTCGTTCTCGGAAGGCGCAAACCAGGCGAGAACATCCTTCAGGTGGACCATGCCGATCGGGTCGTCCAGCGTCTCGCGATAGATCGGCATGCGCGAATGGCTCGACTCGCGATAGAGGCGAAGTACGTCATCGAGCGAAGCGTTCTCCTCGACCCCGACGACATCTGCGCGGGGAACCATGACGTCATCGACGCGCAGCTCGCCGAAATTGAGGATATTGACGAGCATATGCCTTTCTTCCGCGGTGAGGCCGCGATGCATGTCCTCGTGTTCCTCGATGACTTCCTCGAGGCTTTCGCGCAGCGAACTGTCGCCGTTGGCGGCAAAGCCGAGAAGGGCTCGCAGCCAGCCAAAGCCCGAGCGGCTGCGTGAAGTTGCCTCCCTTGCGGATGAAGTTCTGTCGGTCGTGTCGGCCATGTTCTTGTCGGGATTCTCGTCAGTGTCCGCTTCGCTCGGCGGCATAAGGATCCGGCACGCCGAGATCCTCCAGGATATCGCGCTCCAGGGCTTCCATTTCCTCAGCCTCGGGATCTTCGAGATGATCGTGGCCAAGGAGATGGAGGACGCCGTGAACGGTCAGGTGAGAAAGATGATCGCTGAAACTCTTGCACTGATCGGCCGCTTCACGCGCGATCGTCTCGCGGGCGAGCACCACATCGCCGAGCAGAGGAACGCTGCGAGCGAAGGCTTCCTCGGGGGCGCCGGTGTCCGGCATCTCGGCGGCAGGAAAAGAAAGGACGTTGGTGGGGCCCTCCTTGCCGCGATAGGCCTTGTTGAGCTTAGCGACCAGCTTGTCGTCGGCCAGCACGATACAGAGTTCAGCCGCCTCGCCGCCCCGCGTCACGACAAAGGCGTGTTCGGCTGCGCGGCGCACCGTTTCCTCGGCGCCGCTTTCCCAATCCCCGGCTTCACGCAGAACATCGATCTCGAGTCCGGAAACCGGACTTCGGCTCTTGGCGCTTCTTTTGCGCCCGGGACTGGCGCCGTCGCTCATTTCTTGCCGTCTCCGAGAAGACCTCGCTCACGGGCGTTATACGCCTTCACGATCCGCGTCACCAGCGGATGACGCACCACGTCGGCATCGGAGAAATGAACCGTGGCGACGCCCGGCACACCGTCGAGCACGTCAAGCGCATCCTTCAGCCCCGACTTCGCCCCGAGCGGGAGGTCCACCTGGCTCGGATCGCCGGTGATCGCCATGCGGCTGTTCTCGCCGAGACGCGTAAGAAACATCTTCATCTGCACAGGCGTGCAGTTCTGTGCTTCGTCCAGGATAACGAAGGAGTTCGCAAGTGTGCGACCGCGCATGAAAGCGAGCGGCGCCACCTCGATTTCGCCCGACTCGATCCCCTTCATGGCCTGCTCGCCCGGCAAGGTATCGTAAAGCGCGTCATAGAGCGGGCGAAGATAAGGGTCGATTTTCTCTTTCAGGTCGCCAGGCAGAAAGCCCAGACGCTCGCCCGCCTCGACGGCCGGCCGCGACAGGATGATGCGGTCCACCCGCTTCTGCAGCAGCATCGATACGGCAACGGCGACGGCAAGGTAGGTCTTGCCCGTGCCCGCGGGACCGACACCGAAGACAAGCTCGTTCGACATCAGCGCGTCGATATAGGTGCCCTGGGTTTGCGAACGCGCAGAGATGACGCGACGCTTCGTCTGAATCTGGTGGCGCGATAGCCCGCCCTGGGGCTTTTCGAGATCGGCATTGGGGGCTGTCGCCATCCGGATCGCGCCGTCGACCTCGCCGGCATTCACTTCCTGACCGGACTTCAGACGGGCATAAAGATCGCGGAAGACACGATCGGCCTGGCTGCGGGCATGGGCGTTCCCGGTGATGACAAGTTTGTTGCCGCGCGAGGTCGCCAGTACACCAAGGCCCTGCTCGATCCGCGCGAGATTCCTGTCGTTCGTTCCAAAAAGTTCCGTAAGAAGACGATTATCGTCAAAGGCGATGACGAGACTGTCGTCACCTCCGGCCTCACCCTTCGTGGTCTTCACCCCACCCGCTGTATTCAACTGCACCCTGTCCTTTCAACGTGCCTGCTGCACAGACAAAACGCGACCGACCAACGCGTCATGCGAGTACCGGCTCCTTTTCGAACAAGCGCCCGCGAAGAGAATTCCTGTGACCTTCCTCGATCACGACATCGACGAGCTGGCCAAAGAGATGCGCCGGCGCGTCGTCGATATGGACCGACTGGAGATAGGGGCTGCGTCCGACTAGCTGGGCTTCGCCGCGCCCCCGCCTGTCGAAGAGTACCGGCATTATGCGTCCCGCGCAGGCACGGTTGAATGAAATCTGTTGCTCGCCGAGAAGAGCCTGGAGCCGCTGAAGCCTGTCGCTCTTCACCTCTTCCGGCAGCTGATCGTCTTCCGTGGAGGCAGGCGTACCGGGGCGCGGGCTGTATTTGAAGCTATAGGCCTGTGCATAGCCGACTTCCCGGATGAGGGAGAGCGTCGCCTCGAAATCCTGTTCCGTTTCGCCGGGGAAGCCGACAATGAAGTCGGACGACATGGCGATATCGGGCTTTGCGGCACGGATGCGCTCCACGAGGCGTATATAGCTTTCCGCGTCGTGCTTGCGGTTCATCGCGGCGAGGATGCGGTCCGATCCCGATTGTACCGGCAGATGCAGGTAAGGCATCAGTTCGGGCACTTCGGCATGAGCGGCGATCAACTCTTCATCCATGTCGCGCGGATGGCTGGTCGTGTAGCGCAGCCTCTCTATGCCGCCGATCCCGGCCAGATGACGGATGAGTTGCCCAAGCGATGCCGCGCGGCCCTTTCCGTCGTCGCCATGATAGGCGTTCACATTCTGGCCAAGCAGCGTGATCTCGCGCACACCGGCATCCGCGAGCGCCTTCGCTTCGTCCAGGATGCGCGATACCGGCCGCGAGAACTCGGCGCCGCGCGTATAGGGTACCACGCAGAACGTGCAGAATTTGTCGCAGCCTTCCTGAATCGTGAGGAAGGCTGTCGCGCCGCGCGCGAGCGTCTTTCGGCGTTCCGGCGCAGGCAAGGCCTCGAACTTGTCGTCGGCAGGGAACTCGGTTTCGACGATGCCCGGGCCGCCGTTCGACAGGCGCTCCACATATTGCGGCAGGCGATGATAGGTCTGGGGACCGAGCACGAGATCGACCGCCGGTGCACGGCGGCGTATTTCCTCGCCTTCGGCCTGAGCAACGCAACCGGCCACGCCGATCACAAGGTCCTCACCCCGGCCGGATTTTTCCTTCTTGAGCTCGCGCAGGCGGCCAAGCTCCGAATAAACCTTCTCAGCCGCCTTTTCGCGGATGTGACAGGTATTCAGAATGACAATATCGGCATCTTCGGGCTGGTCGACTTCGGTATAGCCGGAGGGTGCCATGACATCGACCATGCGGGCCGAGTCATAGACATTCATCTGGCAGCCATAAGTCTTGACGAAGATTTTCTTGCGCGGCGCGCCGGAACCGTTTTCAGGGCCCTCAGCAGGGTCCTTGTCCAGCGCGACGTCTCGGAATGGCGCGGGATTATCTTGCAATGTGTGCGCTCGTCTCCTCAGGGAACTCGATCAAACAGAGAAAGCCTATCACGTATCGCGGCCCGGCAGGGAATGGAAAGGGCCGCCAGCCCTCATGCCCCGGCCACGCGAGGGCTGGGCAGCGCATCCGGCTCCTCGGCGGGGACGGGCATCTCCTCGAAACAGCCTGTCAGCGCCCGCGAGACGCCTGAGCGGCAACAGCTTTCGCAATAGGCGGCAAGCGCCTTGCGATTGCCGATCTCACGGATCGTGACCGGCCTGTGATACTCGACGGTCACCTCGATCGGGCCCGTCTGGAAGGCCTCCCAGAGGTGAGGAAAGAGCTCCATGTCGCCATACCAGGCGAAAAAGGGCCGGGCATAGCGGCTCATCGGCATGCCGTAAAGGCCCGTATAGGCGATCGAAACCGGCTGAACCACGAGATCATCCTCACGGTCTTCCTCGCCGTTCACGATGGTGAGCTGGGCGACGCTCATGAGCGCGCTCTTGAAGGACAGCACGCGGTTTCCGTCGCTCGAGGTGCCTTCCGGGAAAAGCACGAGCCTGTCACCCGAGGCGATACGCGAATGAATCTCGTTGCGCGAATGAGCGGTACGGGTACGCCTTTCGCGCTCTACGAAAACCGTCTGCTGGAGCTTTGCCAGCGTCCCGAAGAAGGGCCAGCCCGCCACTTCGCTCTTGGCCACGAAGGAGCAGGGCGTCAGCGAGCCGACGATCGGGATATCGAGCCAGGATGTGTGATTGGCCGCAATCAGGCAGGCACCGTCTTCATAGGGTGTGCCGCGGGAAATGACCTTGATGCCGATCAGCTTGCAGAGAAAGCGGTGATACTTGTTCGGAAGAATGCGGGCATAGGGAAGGTTCAGCTTCAACCCCAGCCACTGCACCGGCATCAGGAGCAGGGCCGAGAGAATAAAGCCTGCCAGAAGCGTGGCGGCCCGCGCGGTTGCCATATGCATCTCCCGTCCTCGCGGCCAACCCCGGCGCGGGACTATTCCTTGCTGCCCTTGGCGTCCGTCTTCTTGTCGCGATTGAGCGGCACGCCGTAGAGTTCAAGACGATGATCGACGAGCTCGAAGCCGAGTTCGCGGGCAATGATCTGCTGCAGGCGCTCGATCTCATCATTGTGAAATTCGATAACCGAGCCCGTCTGAAGATCGATCAGATGGTCGTGATGTTCTTCCGGGACCTGCTCATAGCGCGAACGCCCATCGCGGAAGTCGTGACGCTCGAGGATGCCCGCTTCCTCGAACAGACGAACCGTCCTGTAAACCGTGGCGATGGAAATCTTGCTGTCGACCGCTGCTGCCCGGCGGTAGACTTCTTCCACATCGGGATGGTCGTGCGCGACGGAGAGCACGCGTGCAATCACACGCCGCTGTTCCGTCATCCGCATTCCCTTTTCCACACAGAGATTCTCGATCCGCTCGGGATCGTTCGGCATGTCTTCGGGGCGCAGGGCCGCTGTCGTCTTTTCTGTCATCGAACGCATAATAGGCGCGCGCCACCGGTTTGTCATCAGCAAGCAAGTTGCCCTGGAGGCTATAAAAACCCTACACGATCAAGGATTTATGACACCCGTGGCAATGAGGGCAGGTCGCATTTCAGCGTTCTCGCCGCAACCCGCGCAGCCCCCCTCGTGTAGTAGGCCGGCCGCATTCCGACCAGATAGAAACCGAAGCGTTCATAGAGCCTGAGCGCCGCTGCATTGTCTTCGGCAACCTCAAGAAAAAGAGCGTCGGCGCCTGCCGCAACGGCGGCGCTGGCTGCGGTTTCCAGGAGCCTGCGGCCTATCTGCCGGCGGCGTGCGGCCGGATCGACTCCGATGGTCAGGATTTCCGCTTCGCCGCCTCCCACGCGCGCCAGAATGAAGCCGAGCGGGAGGGCTTCCGGATTGTCATTCGCCGGATCGGGCGCGGCGAGAAAGGCGAAGGCACCCGGCATTGCGAGAAATCTCGCAAGCGAAGCGGCATCCCACGCCTCCTCGAAGCAAAGGACGTGAAGCGCCGCAAGCCGCTTGAGGTCGTCTGCGCGAACGGACCGAATGGCGATATCCGCGCCCATGTTCAGGCAGCCTCTCCGGGATCGCGCCCGCCGGGAAGTTTCGCATCCGGCGCACGGATATAAAGCGGAGCGGGCGGGGTATGGAAAGCCTCGAGCCCGCGCTCGGCGGCAAGCCTCTGCGCGATACGGGCGACAACGGAAGCGTCCGGCTGGGGCCGTGTTTCCGACAAGCGATATTCCCGTCCTGCTCTCTCGAGAACATCCGCCAGAAGGGGCGCCCCCGTACCGGACAGCACGAAGGGGCCTCGCGGCAGATGCTCGAGTGCATTTTCGAGCCCGACAAGAAGCGGTCCCGTCTGCCCTGTCCCATCGGCGGTGAAAGCCTGCATATAGACCTCTTCGCGCCGCGCATCGAACGAAGCAAGGATCGTCTCATCCGCTTCGGCGGCAACGGGTTCCGCGATGGCCTCAAGTGTCGTCACGCCGACAAGGGGAAGCTTTCTCGCCAACGCAATTCCACGCGCCGCGGCGAGCCCGACACGAAGCCCCGTGAAAGTACCGGGCCCGACCGTCACCGCCAGCATGTCGAGATCGGAAAACCCGAGCGCAGCCTCCGCCATCACCGTTTCGATCATGGGAAGCAATGCTTCCGCATGGCCGCGCGTTCGCTCCTCGAACAGGCACGCGATCTCCCCCTCGGCGTCGCGTATGGCGGCGGACAGCGCGCCCTGCGCAGTGTCGAAGGCGAGAAGGATCAAGGATTACGCTCCTGTGAGGAGGGGTGAGTCAGACGATCGAGCAGGCGTCGTCGAAAGGCAGACGCGGGCTGCGCGGGAAAAGACCCGCCGGATCGCCATGGCCGAGATTGCAGAGAAAATTGGATTTGACGCTGGTGCCGGAAAAGAAGATCTCGTCGACCTTCTTCATATCGAAGCCCGACATGGGCCCGCAGTCGAGACCGAGCGAACGCGCTGCAATCATGAAATAGGCGCCCTGGAGCGAGCCATTGCGGAAGGCGTTCATCTCGGCCCATTCATCGGACCAGTTGAACCAGGTCTTCGCCTCCGGTGCATGCGGAAAGAGTTCGGGCAGGCGGTCGTAGAATTTCACGTCGTAGCCGATGATCGCGGTAACGGGCGCTTCCATCGTCTTCTTGAGATTGCCTTCGGAGAGCGCGGGGGCAAGCTTCTCCTTCGCTTCCTTCGACTTCACGAAAATGATGCGGGCAGGAGACATGTTGGCGCTGGTCGGGCCCCATTTCATGAGCTCGTACAGTTCCTTCAGCGTCTCGTCGGAGACCGGCTCGTCCTTCCACGCATTATGCGTGCGGGCTTCACGGAAAATGATGTCGAGCGCTTCGTCCCCAAGCTTGCCGCTCATGGGCCTATCTCCTTCGCGAGTTTGACATATGGCGTCACGATACCGTTTTCACGTCCGAGCGCCAGCCCTTGAGACAAAATCCGACCGGCAGTCAGTCCGCCGGGATCAGACCTGACGAACCTCGACGATTTCGGGAATGTAGTGTTTCAGCATGTTCTCCACGCCGCGCTTCAACGTGACGGTGGAAGAGGGGCAACCGGCGCAGGCGCCCTGCATGTTGAGAAACACGATGCCTTCCTCATAGCCCTGGAAGGTGATGTCGCCGCCATCCTGTGCGACGGCGGGCCTCACTCGCGTGTCGAGGATCTCCTTGATCTGGGAGACGATCTCGCCATCTTTGCCATCATGCGCGGCATGGGCATCGTCTTCGCCGCCCGCCGCGAAAAGGATCGGCGCGCCGCTCGTGAAATGCTCCATGATCGCACCGAGAAGCGCGGGCTTCAGGTGCTGCCACTCGCCGCCCGATTTGGTGACCGTGATGAAGTCATTGCCGAAAAAGACGCCGGTGACGTTTTCGACGGCGAAAAGACGCATGGCGAGCGGCGAACGCTCGGCAGCCTCGCGCGTCGGGAAGTCGGCGGCGCGGCCTTCTCCAAGCACTTCGCGGCCGGGCAGAAACTTCAAAGTCGCCGGATTGGGCGTCGCCTCGGTCTGGATGAACATGAGAAAAGCCTTTTCGGTAGCGTGGGTTAACGGCATCGAGGGCCGCTTCTTTCGCGCTATAGATGGACCGTCGGAAGGCTCAAATCAAGCAGGCGCCGGAATCAGGCCAGCGAGCGGAGCGCTTCTTCGGTGAGATTACCCGGCACCACGGTGACCGGAATGGGGAAGGACTTCTCGGAAGCGCTTGCGACCATCGTGACAAGCGGCCCCGGCCCTTCCTTGCTCGTCCCTGCCGCGAGGACGAGGATCGCGATATCCTTGTCTTCCTTGATGAGCTGCATCACCTGTTCGGCGCGGCGCCCTTCCCGGATCAGCAGTTCGGGCATGATGCCCGCATATTCGTTCACATGGGCGGCGAGGCGGTGAAGCAGTTCCTCGGCTTCCTCGCGCGCCTCCTCCTGCATGATGTTCTTCACGCCGAGCCATTGCTGGGAGGCTTCGCCGGGTTCGATCACGGCGAGAAGCGTCACAACGCCGTTGGTATGGCTGGCGCGCAAGCTCGCGAAGTGAATGGCCACTTCGGATTCGGGCGTGCCGTCCACGATGACGAGAAATTTGCGCCGCTTCTGCGGCGTGGCGCTTTCGCCCGATGTCCCAGATTCGCTCATGGGCCGGATGCTGCCACCGCGCGGCGCATCCGGCAAGCATGTGAAGCAGTCGTTATTTCAGCAGTATATTGCTGATTTCACGGAGCTGGGTGCGCGCCCGAAGAAGGTAGAAGCCCTGCGCGGCCAGATGGTTCGGCTGGAACTGGGCATCGAGTTCGCCGTTCGATACGACCCAGGGATCGAGAAGGGCCGCCTTGCGGAAACTCTCCATCATCTCGGCCCAGGGTTTCTGAAGATTGCGTTCCGCGATGATCGGCTCGAAGTCCATGCCGAGCCCCTGCAGCACCATGTAGTAACCGTAGAGCTTGCCCTTGGTGAAATAGAAGATGTCGTCGGCATCGGAATCGAAGAAACTGCCCGCCCGTTCGGCGAGGTGCCGATCGATCAGTGCGGAAGAAGAACCGAGATCGGCGGCGAAACGCTCCAGGGTCGCAAGCAGGTTGTCGGCGCGGATGTCGTAATTCGCCTCACCTTTCGCCAAGCGCGCATTATAGGCGAGAAGACGCGTCCGGGCGTCGCGATATTGCGACTCGGAACTGGCGCGCGGCGCAAGCGACACGCTCGGATTCCAGATCCAGACATTGCCGGGATACTGCAGAAGACCCGCAGCGCGCTGAAGATCGGGATCGGCTTCGGAAGAGCCGCGGGTACGGCCAAGCTGGTCGGTCAGTTCGAAGCCGAACCGCGCCAGCGCCGACATGATGCCCTGCTGGAAATTCGGCATGTTGTCGAGCAGCGTGCCAGGCTGAAAGAAGGGATCGTTCGCAGTCCAGCTGTTCTGGTTCACTTCACGGTCGATGAGCCCTGCCGCGAAGGCGACCGCCATGCTCCCGCCTTCAGCAGTGTCTGCCGCGGAAGGCGTGAACTCAATGTCATCGTCGACCGTGTGAACGATGAACATGCCGATCGGATAGTAGAGAAGGATGAGGATGAGAATGGCGAGGCCCGCGCGCTTCGCCATGCTGCCCATGCCGGGACGATTGAGGCTGCCGAAGAAGCCGCCGCCGCTCGCTGCGGCGCTGCTGCCGCCAGACGCGGTCTGCGATCCGTCGCCGCGCCGGTACATCCAGCGATGACGAAGATTTTCGCGCCAGCCTGCGAGGCGGTCAGAAAAGGACATGGACGGACGATCCTCCGGTATCAGCAGTTTTGCGGCCCGATGCCTCCCTTAAGATGGGACGCACGGCGCGCCGATCAAGCGCCGCCTTCAGGCCGTCAGATGAAGCCGACGATTTCGCGGACGCGCGCCAGGACGGGATCGGCAATCGCGCGGGCGCGTTCGGCGCCTTTCTCCAGGATAGTGTCGATATAGGCCTTGTCGTCCATCAGACGTTTCATTTCGTTCGTGATGGGCGACAGTTTTTCGACCGCCAACTCGGCAAGCGCGGGCTTGAAGACGGAGAATTGCGCGCCAGAGAATTCGGCGAGAACCTGAGCCTTGGTCTTGTCCGAAAGCGCGGCATAGATACCGACGAGATTGTCGGCACCCGGACGGCCTTCGAGCCCCTTCACATCCTCGGGAAGCGGATCGGGATCGGTCTGCGCCTTCCTGATCTTCTTCGCAATGTCGTCGGCGCTGTCTCGCATGGTGATGCGCGAGAGATCCGAGGGATCGGACTTCGACATTTTCTTCGTGCCGTCGCGGAGCGACATGACGCGCGTCGCCTCACCCATGATGAGGGGTTCGGGCTGCGGAAAGAAATCCGGCGCGTCGAAATCATTGTTGAACTTCTGCGCCGTGTCGCGCGCGAGTTCGAGATGCTGCTTCTGGTCTTCGCCGACCGGCACATGCGTCGCGCGATAGGCGAGAATGTCCGCCGCCATCAGCACCGGATAGGTGTAGAGACCGACGCTCGCCTTCTCGCGATCCTTGCCCGCCTTGTCCTTGAACTGCGTCATGCGATTGAGCCAGCCGATGCGCACGACGCAATTCAGAATCCAGGCAAGCTCCGCATGCGCGCTCACCTTCGACTGGTTGAAGACGATGTGGCGCTCGGGATCGATGCCGGACGCGATATAGGCGGCAGCGACCTCGCGCGTGTTCGCGGCGAGTTCCTTCGGGTCCTGCCAGACCGTGATCGCGTGCATGTCGACGACGCAGTAGATGCATTCATGCGTCTCCTGCAGGCCGACGAAATTGCGGATCGCGCCGAGATAGTTGCCGAGATGCAGGTTTCCGGTGGGCTGAACGCCTGAGAAGACGCGATTTTGCGGCTGGTCCATTCGAGAAATTCCGTCGCTTTTGCCTTGGCAGGGCGAGGTTATGCGGCGCTTGGAGCCCGAAGGCAATGGCTGGCTTGAAGAAGACACTGCCCCTCCCTAGATTATAATTATTCTAAATCATCGTGCCGCCGGATGCGTCTCCTTCGGCGGCCTGTCCGGGGTCCCCGGTTCTCGAAAGAGAGCCGGGGACTTCTTCGTCTTGCGGGATAAAACGGGGCCACCGTCATCGAAACGTCACGATAACGTCACATCGGGCGGGTTTGTCCCCGCCACCGGGGATAAAGCCGCCCCCCCGCGGACAAAAGAAATCCCCGGTTTTCAGACCACCTTTCAGGAGCGCGTGAAGGCGCGGCGGAGATCGCCGAGGCGGACGGCGCCGGTCACCTGGCAGAGGAAGAAATAGACGAGGACACCGCCCGCGATGAGGAGGGCGAGCGCGCCGATGCTCGTCAGCAGGTCACCCTCGAAGAAGGGAGTGAGAGCCTCCGCCCCGAACCAGAGGGCGGCGCCCATGCCGCCCGACGCCAGAAGGATCAGGGGCAGGCGGCGGGCGAGCACGGCATCGGGCGCGAACTCGCCGCGTGCATAGAGCCGCGCGCCGAGCTGTCCTGCATTCACCCAGGCGGCGAGGGTCGTTCCCGTCGCGATGCCGGCGAAGCCGAAATAGAAGAAGAGGGCGAAGCTCGTCACGATGTTGACGGCGATGGAAATGGCGGCGAAGCGGAGCGGCGTCTTCGTGTCCTCGCGCGCGAAGAAGGCGGGCTGGAAAACCTTGATGAGGACGAAGGCGGGAAGGCCCGCCGCATAGATAACCAGGGCAAGCGCCGTCGCTTCCGTGTCCGCGCTCGTAAAGGCGCCGCGCTCGAAGAGGACGCGGATGATGTCCGCCGCGAGAACCGCCGCGCCGACGGCGGCGGGGACGGTGAGGAGCATCGAGAACTCGACCGCGCGGTTCTGGCTCCAGCTTGCGCCGCCATGATCCTCCGCGCGGAGACGGCGCGAGAGCTCCGGCAGCAGCACGATGCCGATGGCGATGCCGATGACGGCGAGCGGCAGCTGATAGATGCGGTCCGCATAATAAAGCCAGGAGACGGCGCCCGCCTGTAGCGAGGCGATCATGGTGCCGATGGTGAGGTTCACCTGGGTGATGCCGCCCGCGATGACGCCGGGCACGCCCAAGCGGAAGAGACGGCGGACATCCGGCGTGAGGCGCGGCATTCGCAGACGGAGCACCATGCCTGCCCGCCAGAGCGAGACGGCGAGCCAGACGAACTGGACGACGCCCGCCGCCGCGACGCCCCAGGCGAGCGCGCGGCCCGGATTGTCCGTCAGCGGCACGAGAAAGAGGATCGCGCCGATCATGGTGATGTTGAGCATCACCGGGGCGGCGGCGCCCGGAAAGAAACGGCCAAGCGAATTCAGGATCGCGGACTGGAGCGCGGTGAGCGAGATGAAGAGGAGATAGGGAAAGGCGATCCGCGTGAACTCGACCGCCCAGCCGAATTTCTGCGGGTCTTCCGAAAAGCCCGGCGCGAAGACGAGCATCAGCCATGGCATGGCGATCTCGGCGGCCACGGTGAGGACGAGAAGCGCGACGAGCAGGACGGCAAGCGCGTCTTCCGCGAAGCGGCGGGCGGCCGCCTCGCCTTCTCCTTCGAGGCGCTTCGCAAAGAGGGGTACGAAGGCCGAGTTGAACGCGCCTTCCGCGAAGATCGAGCGGAACATGTTGGGGAAGCGGAAGGCGACGAAGAAGGCATCCGCGATGGGCCCCGTGCCGACGGCGGCGGCGACCATGACGTCGCGTAGGAAGCCGAGCAGGCGGCTTATCAGCGTGGTGCCGCCGACGGTCGCGGCGGAGCGGACCAGGTTCATGGATTTGGAGGCCATAGGAGGGAGAGCCCGGGCTTTCGTTTCGCTTTCCCAAATCTCTAGCCCTGTTCTCGTTTTTTGTCTTGCCGGGGATTTGGCCGGAGAATTCCACCTCATAAGGTACTTTTTTAGGTACCTATTATTTATCTATTGTAAGTACTATTTATTGGCCTTATAAATGCTTGCGAAGGAGTTCATCATGTCCCGTATCGCCGCCTCGCAAGTATCGAGCATCAGCGAATTGAAACGCAGCCCCGCCCGCGTGATCGAGGACGCTGCGGAGGAAGGCGCCGTGGCCATTCTCAGTCACAACAAGCCTGTCGCCTATCTCGTCGATACGGAAACTTACGAGGCGATGCTAGACCGGCTCGAAGACTACGAGGACATGAAGAAGGTCATCGCCCGGCAGGACCAGCCCGTCACCTATGTGACGCTCGACGAACTCGATGACCTATAGACTCGGTTTCGTCGAAGACGCGAAGAAGGAGTGGCGCAAACTTGCGCCGGACATCAAACAGCAGTTCAGGAAAATTCTCGAACGACGCCTCGAAGAGCCGCGCATCGAGAAACACCGGCTTTCCGGCATGCCGGACTGTTACAAGATCAAACTCAGAAGTGCAGGCTACAGGCTCGTCTACAAGGTCGTGGACGAGACGGTGGAAGTTCGTGTCATCGGTATCGGACGGCGCGATGGAGAGGTCTATTCAACCGCCGCGGAACGGCAGGGGAAACCGTCGGCACCGAAATAGCCGGTAATTTTCTGCGCGAACCACCAATCAATCCGGAGAGAGATAGTTCGTGCAGGTTTCTCGTCCGGTTTTCTCAATATAGGCACCGAGCAACCAGACCAGATTGTCCATGTGCGAGTAGGAAATGCCGCGCGGAGTCAAAGCCATCCCAGCCAGACTATTCCCGACGAATTCACTGAATTCTTTCTCACGCGTGCCTGCGAGATCGCCGTAGCAATCCACGGGCTGTCGCTTCGCCAAACCGGGCTGCCAGCACTCGATCAGTCTTTTGACATGACGATCAGGCTTGAACCCGTTCCAGCCGAGATTTCGCAAGAATTCGCTCGCGAGAACATAACGCATGCCCGGAAGTCCGACGCATGCGCAGGGAATCTGCGACCGCTCGTAGCGCTGGCGCGATCGTCTCGTTTTCGAGACAAGCGCCCCGACAAGGGCGGGCAGCAGTTCGGCCGCAGAAGGCTGACGCCGACATTTCTCGTTTGCTTGGCGACAGAGATCGAGAGCCAAAGCGACGATGACATTCTTGTAGTAGTCAGGACATGCGCACAGCAATCGCGCCCACTCCACAATCGCCTTTGCATCCCTTCTCGCCGTCTGACCGCCCAGCAAGGCGGCGATCTTCTCGATAACCTTGTTCCGGTTCGCGCCCTCGACCCTGGATACAAACCTGCATGCATCGTAGTTGCACAAAATTTCTTCCAACTGTTCCCGGTGTTGCAGGAACCGACTCCACCGACGGCTGTTGCTTGCCAGCGCCCGGACCGCCGCCTTAAAAACCTGATTGGCCGAATGTCCAGCGCAGAGTGGATTGTCACTCGGGGCCTGCCCCAAACACTCCAGCAAGGCCGCGACAAACGACTCGTGATCCTGAAACTCCCGATTGTCCAGACCATAGTCCCGCGATATGAAGCGGCATTCCCGGTCGTGGCAGTAAGGGCGTTGCTTTATGAGCGTCGCATTGAACTGCATGGAGGTTCTCCACTATCCGGACAATCAAAGGCCTCTGTCATATAACATCAGTAAGCAGATTATTTGAGCGGCGACAAGCACCGGCGGGATACGCCAACGCGGCGGCAGGTGACAATGCGATAGGAACCGGGGACACCGGCTTTCGCTGGTGAAAGCAAGCCACCGGATGACACCGGTGGGTTCTCAGAAGATTGGGTTCCGGGGTTCGTTACCCCCCGCCCCAAACGGCCCTCTCTAGTCTGCAGTTTGCAGACAAGCTGCAAAATGGGCCGTTTGACCCTCCCCCATCTTGTTCGCCTTGGTGGACAAGCCACCAAGGTGGGGAGGGTGGGAAGACAGGCCGACGATTACGCCGCGGCGACGGCCTCGTCGCGTTTCGCACGCTTGGCGGGTCTTGCCTTCTTCATCGGGTCGGCCAGCGCTTCCTGGAGATGGCGTTCGACCGCCTTCTTCTTGTTGGCGTTCGTGACCTTGTGGCCGATCACATCCTTCACATAGAAGACGTCGACCGCACGCTCGCCATAGGTGGTGATGTGGGCCGAGCCGATGGTGAGGCCGAGATGGAAGAGCGCGCGCGACAGCGCATGGACGAGGCCCGGCCGGTCGAGGCCGTTCACCTCGATGACCGTGTAGGCGTCCGAGGCATCATTGTCGATGAAGACCTGCGGCGCGACGGTGAAGGCATCCGCCCGGCGCTCGCGGCGCTGACGGCTTTCGATCGCGTCCGGCGGGAGCACCTCGCCCGCCAGCACCTTGCGGATCATGTCTTCGAGGCGGCGGATGCGGCGCTCCTCGCGCACGGCTGTGCCGTCCGGGTCCTGCACCCAGAGCATGTCGAGCGCCATGCCGTCGCGCGTCGTGAAAATCTTGGCGTCGACGATATTCATGCCGAGAACGGCGCAGGCACCGGCGAAGCGGGCGAAGAGGCCCGGATGGTCCTGCGTGTAGAGCGTGAGCTCCGTCACGTCGCGCGTCGGCTCCGGTTCGGCGGCGATGGCGAGCGGCTCATCCTTCGCGCCCTCGATGAAGCGCGCATGGCGCTCCTGCATGTCGGTGTCGGTCGATATCCAGTAGGCATCGCCATGACGCTTGAGATAGCGCTCGACAGCCGATTTCGACCAGTCGGAGAGACGCGCGGCCAAGGCTTCCTTCGCTTCCGCCACACGGCCCTTGCGATTGAGCGCGCTTTCGCCGCCCTGCAGCAGGGCTTCCGTTTCGAAATAGAGCTGGCGGAGCAACTGGCCCTTCCAGCCGTTCCAGACGCCGGGACCGACCGCCTTGATGTCCACCACGGTGAGGACATAGAGCATCTTCAGGCGCTCCGGGCTCTGCACGAGGCTCGCGAAGTCGCGCACAGTGCGCGGGTCGGCGATGTCGCGGCGTTGCGCGACATCCGACATGACGAGATGGTTCTGCACCAGCCAGGCGACGGTTTCCGTTTCGCCGGGCCCCATGCCGAGACGCGGGCAGAGCTTGCGCGCAATGGCGGCGCCCGCATCCGAATGATCCTCGTCGCGGCCCTTCGCTATGTCGTGGAGGAAGACGGCCATGTAGAGCGCGTTGCGGCTTTTCAGCTTGCCCATCAATTCATGGGCGAGCGGATATTCCTCGCGCTCCTTGCCCTTCTCGACTTCGGAGAGAATGCCGATGGCGCGCAAGAGATGCTCGTCCGCCGTGTAGTGGTGATACATGTTGAACTGCATCAGCGCGACGATGCGGCCGAAATCGGGCACGAAGCGGCCGAGCACGCCCGCCTCGTTCATCAGGCGGAGCGTGATTTCCGGCGTCTTCTTCGAGGCGAGAATTTCGAGGAAGAGACGGTTCGCCTCCTCGTTCTTTCGCAGCGAGGCGTCGACGAGCTTCAGGGAGCGCGTGACGAGCTTCAGCGCGTCCGGATGAATGTCGAGGCCGTGGCTCTCGGCGACATGAAAGATGCGGATGAGGTTCACCGGGTCCTTCTCGAAGAAGGAGACATTGGCGACGGAGAGACGGCCCGTCTCCACGGTGAAGCCGCGAATGACCTTCTTGCGGCGCATGGCCTGCATGAAACGGCCGATGGAAGGCTTCTTCTTCTTTTCCTGATCTTCCAGCACGGCGCAGAAGATGCGCGTGAGATCGCCCACATCCTTGGCGATGAGGAAGTAGTGCTTCATGAAGCGTTCGACGGCCTTGAGCCCCCGGTGCTCCTGATAGCCTAGACGCTTCGCCATCTCCGTCTGCAGGTCGAAGGTGATGCGCTCCTCGGCGCGGCCCGTCAGGAAGTGCAGCTCGCAGCGCACGGCCCAGAGGAAGTTCTCCGCCTTGCGGAAGGTCTGGTATTCCTCCCTGGTGAAGACGCCGACCTTGACGAGGTCGGAAGTCTGCTTCACGCGGTAGACATATTTCGCGATCCAGAAAAGCGTGTTGAGGTCGCGAAGACCGCCCTTGCCTTCCTTCACATTGGGCTCGACGAGATAACGGCTTTCGCCCGCGCGCTGGTGGCGGACGTCGCGCTCGGCGAGCTTGGCCTCGACGAACTCGTTGCCCGTTCCCTTGACCACTTCTTCGTCGAAACGCTTTTCGAGATCGGCGAAGAGATCGCGGTCGCCATAGATGAAGCGCGCCTCGAGAAGCGCGGTGCGGATGGTGAAATCCTCGCGCGAGAGGCGGATGCAATCGGCGATGGAGCGGGTCGAATGACCGACCTTGAGGCCGAGATCCCAGAGCGCATAGAGCATGTATTCGACGACGCTCTCGCCCCAGGGGGTCTGCTTGTAGGGAAGCAGGAAAAGAAGATCGATATCGGAGCCGGGCGCGAGCGTGCCGCGGCCATAACCGCCCACCGCGGCGATGGCGATGCGCTCGGCCTCGCTCGGATTGGGCGCGGGAAACACATGCTCGGTCGCAAATGTGTAGAGTTCGCGGATGATCGTGTCCTGGAGATAGCTGAGGCTCTCGGCGCAGGAGCGGCCCCTGTGCGCGCCCTGCTCCAGCCGCTCGCGCGCCTTTTCCCGGCCTTCGCCAAGCGCCTGCTTCAGCACCGAGACGACGCCACGCTTCAGCGCGAGCTCGTCTTTCGCGGTCGCGCGGACGGCATCGAGCTTTTCCCGGATGTCGTCGGGATCGGCGATTTCAAGCAGGCTCGGCAAGGTACGGCCCATAAGGGGCAACTCCTCGGGTAAATCGGGCGGCGCGACGCCCGATGGAACAAGCTGGCCTCCAGATGAGGGACGGAGGGCGCGCAATCAAGCAGGGCCATGAAAACACGCCAAGCTATCGAAATCATTACGATATTTTCACGGCATATCCAATTTTCGCCACGAAATTGCCGGGATTTCGTCACGAGCGGGGCACACCTCCTCCATGCGGGCGCCGGTGAGGTTCCCCGACGATGTTCCACTCCGGTGTTGCGCCGGGGGCGCCTGCCCGACGCCCGCCAGCGACGAGACCTACGAGAAGGAGAAGGAACCATGCGCAAGATTTCATCCCTGATCGCCGCCGCGAGCCTCGGCACCGGCATGGTGCTCGCCACCCTGCCGGCGCAGGCCGCGACCGGCGCCGCCAATCTCTCGACCGGCGAGGCGGAAGAGCTCTGCCAGAGGCTGGAGGCGCAATATGACTTCGTCTCCCAGTTCAAGCAGGGCCTGCCCTATATGGATGAGGCGAAGGCGCTGCAGGAGAAGGGCATGGCGGCCTGCGAAAACGGCAAGCCCGCCCAGGGCGTGGCCGACCTCAGGCAGTCGATCAAGACCATGCATGTGGCGCCCGACACGCTCTGACGCCTCATGACCCCCATGCGAGCGGCGGGGCACCTTCCCGCAAGGGAGCCGCCGCCGCTTCCGCCTGAGGCCATAAGTTGATAAGAAACGCGGAGACGCGCGGGGCGCGCGCGGCTTTCCGGCGGCGCGGACGAGAAGGACAGGATTTTGAGCGAACAGGCCTTGAGCACGGACAAGACCACCGACCGGCGGAAGATCTTCAGCCGGCTGCTGCAGGGCTGGTGGAAGGACCGCACGCAATTCTCCCGCAAGAAGATCCACCGCACCTGCCCCGTCTGCGGCTATCACGGCATCTTTCTCTCGGTCGGACGGCCCTCGCGCTGGGATTCGCGCTGCCCCAATTGCGGCAGCCGCGAGCGGCACAGGCTGCTGCAGCTCTATCTCATGGAAAAGGGCATCGACCTCACCACGAAGAGCATCCTGCAGTTCGGGCCCGAGAAGTGGCTGATGCGGGCGATGAAGAACAATCCGGATTACGAACCCGCCGATCTCTACTCGCCGATCGCGAAATTCCGGCTCGACATCACGAAGATCGACCGGCCGGACAACTCCTTCGACGTCGTCATCGCGAACCATGTGTTCGAGCATATCGACGACGACAAGGCGGCGATGCGCGAGATGTTCCGTGTACTGAAGCCCGGCGGCTACGGCTTCTTCTCCGTGCCGATCAACCTGTCGCGCGACGAAACCTACGAGAACCCGGCGATCACCGATCCGGACGAGCGCTTCGTCCATTTCGGCGGCACGGACCACAAGCGCTTCTATGGCCGCGACTTCGCGGAGAAGCTGAAGGCGGCGGGGTTCACCTCCGTGGAGCCCTATCGCCGGAAGCCGGAAGAGGAAGTGAAGTGGGGACTGCTGCGCGACGAATGCATCTACGTGGCGCGGAAGTAGGCGGACTCACCACTCATTGGGTGTCATCCCGGCACTCGTTGCCGGGACCCAATCCACCTCGCTGAGCATGACGAGGTTTGGTGCAGTATACAGAATTGCCACACATCCAGAATCGCTTCTGCTGAGAGAACCACCTGCCTGCGCGAAGCCGAGGCTTCGCTTCGGCGAAGGCAGGATGGGTCCCGGGAATAAATCCCGGGATGACACTTTTGGGTTTGGAACGTCAGAGTATTACTCCCCGTCCCTCACCAACCCTTTCAACCTGTAGATCAGTTCGAGCGCGGCTTTCGGCGTCAGTTCGTCCGGATTGAGCGATTTCAGTTCCGTCTCGACGGCGCTTTCTTCCGTCTGCGGAGCTTCCGGCCTGGCGCTCGCCGAGAAGAGCGGCAGGTCGTCGATCAGCTTCGCGCGGGCTTCGCGGTCATTGCCCTTTTCCAAGGCGGCGAGGACGGACTGCGCGCGGGCGATGACGGGCGCGGGAAGGCCTGCGAGCTTCGCGACCTGGATACCGTAGGAACGATCCGCCGCGCCGGGGCCGACCTCATGCAGGAAGACGACATCGCCCTTCCATTCCTTCACGCGCATGGTCGCGTTCGCAAGGGCCCCAAGCTTTTCCGCCAGCACGGTGAGCTCGTGATAATGCGTGGCGAAGAGGGCGCGCGAGCGGTTCACATCATGCAGGTGCTCCACGGCGGCCCATGCAATCGAGAGCCCGTCGAAGGTCGCCGTGCCGCGGCCGATCTCGTCCAGGATAACGAGAGAGCGGGGCCCGGCCTGATTGAGGATCGCGGCGGTTTCGACCATCTCGACCATGAAGGTGGAGCGGCCGCGCGCGAGATCGTCCGCCGCGCCGACGCGCGAGAAGAGACGGTCGACCGTGCCGATATGCGCCTCGTCGGCGGGCACGAAGGCGCCCATCTGCGCCATGATGGCGATGAGCGCATTCTGGCGCAGAAAGGTCGACTTACCGGCCATGTTGGGGCCGGTGAGGAGCCATAATGATTTGGGTGCGTCGTGTCGGGAGTCGTTGTCTGGCATGTCGCTGCGGGACGCCGCTCCTTGCGACATGCCTGATTGTTCCGCGCTGTTATCCGCACTGAGGTCGCAATCATTGGGCACGAATTGTTCGCCGGTTTTCGCAAGCGCCGCCTCGACCACTGGGTGCCGGCCGGCCACGACACGGAAGGCGAGGCTCCCATCGACGCGGGGACGGACATGGCGGCGCTCGGCGGCGAGCTCCGCCAGCGCGGCGACGACATCGAGCGCGGCGAGCGCTTCGGCCGTGCGGGCAAGGACGGGCGTTTCGGCGAGCGTCGCGGCGACGAGCTCATCGAAAAGGGCGAGTTCGATTTCGAGCGCGCGGCCCGCGGCCTCGGCGATGCGGCTTGCGAGACCGGCAAGCTCCGGCGTCGTGAAACGCATGGCGTTCGCCATGGTCTGGCGGTGGATATAGGTCTCGGAGAAGGGTGCCTGGGTCAGCTTCTCGCCATGGCGGGGCGGGACCTCGATGTAATAGCCGAGCACATTGTTGTGGCGGACCTTGAGGGCGGAGATGCCCGTCTCTTCGGCATATCTCGCCTGCAGCCCGGCGATGAGCTTCCTCGCATCGTCGCGGAGCGCGCGCGTCTCGTCGAGATCGGGGCTCGCACCCTTCGCGATGAAGCCGCCATCGCGGGCGATCAGCGGCAGTTCCTCGGCAAGCGTTGCGGAGAGGCGCTCCTTGAGGGCCGCGGCCACATTTTCCATCGCCGCGCATTCCGCCGCGATCTCGTCCGGCAGCGGCAGGAGCGAGGGGGGCGCGGCATCGAGCGCGCCGCAAAGTGCATGGGCGGCGGCAAGGCCGCCCGCGACGGCCGCGAGATCGCGCGGGCCGCCGCGCCCGAGCGAGAGGCGGGATAGCGCGCGGGCGATATCGGGCGCGGATTTGAGCGCCACCCTCAGCTCGCGGCGGACCTCGCGCGCCTCCAGCAGCCATTCGACGGCATCGAGGCGGCGATTGATCGCCTGCGGGTCCGTCAGCGGCGCGGCGAGGCGGCTCGCCAATTCGCGCGCGCCAGCGCCCGTGACCGTGCGGTCGATCACGGCGAGGAGGGAGCCCTGGGTCTCGCCCTGCAGCGTCCTCACCAGTTCGAGATTGGCGCGGGTGGCGGCGTCGATCGCCATGGTGTCCGCCGTCGCGACACGGCGCGGCGCGGCAAGGGCGGGCATGCGGCCGACCTGCGTCAGCTCCACATAGTCGAGCAGCGCGCCCATGGCGCCCAGTTCCGCGCGGGAGAAGGCGCCGAACCCATCCAGTGCCGAGACGGCAAAATGGGACTTCAAGCGCCGCTCGGCATTGCCGCTGTCGAAACGGGCAGACGGCAGGAGCGTCAGCGTCGCCCCGGCATGGGCGAGAATTTCCTCTTCCGCGAATCCTTCAGGAACGAGAAGTTCGCCGGGGGAGAGTCTGGCGAGTTCAGCGCCGAGGCCCGAAGGCGAAACGGAGGTAACGGCAAAATCGCCGGTCGAGACATCCGCCCAGGCAAGGCCCAACTCGCCCTCGCTGCCGACCTTTGCCAGAGCGGCGAGATAATTATGGGCGCGGGCGTCGAGTAGCGTGTCCTCGGTGAGCGTGCCCGGCGTGACGAGGCGCTGGACGGCGCGGGCGACGACGGATTTCGAGCCCCGCTTCTTCGCTTCCGCCGGGTCTTCCGTCTGTTCGCAGACGGCGACCTTGAAGCCCTTGCGGATGAGGCGCTCGAGATAGGCGTCGTGACTATGGACGGGGACGCCGCACATCGGGATGTCGTTTCCTAAATGCTTGCCGCGTTTCGTCAGCGCGATGTCGAGAGCGCCCGCCGCCGCTACGGCATCCTCGAAGAAGAGCTCGTAGAAGTCGCCCATCCGGTAGAAGAGGAGGGCGTCCGGCCACTGCGCCTTGATCTCCAGATACTGCGCCATCATGGGAGTGGCTTCCGCCGGTATGGAGGGCGGGGCGGGCGGCTCGTTCTCGTGCTGGAAGGTGGCGGCGCGTTCGGACATCGATCTTTCCCTGGGAGCGGGGAGAGTAATCAGAACAAGGCGCGGCGGAAAGACGCTGCATGACGCCAATCCGCGCCCAAAGGGATGGGGACGGGCCCCGGAAAGCCTGGCAAGGACACGCAAAATCAACGGAGTTCGCTTGTTATTGGCCTATTGCCAGCCTAAAAAGCGGGCTCCGGGACAAGGGCGGGGACAAGAGCCCCCGCGCCCCATCCCCCGCCTGACCATGCCGGACCATAGATCATGAGCAAAAAGCGCCGCCAGTTCACCGACGAGGAAGCGCTCCTCTTCCATTCCCAGGGAAAGCCCGGGAAGCTCGAAATCAACGCCACCAAGCCGATGGCGACGCAGCGCGACCTCTCGCTCGCCTACAGCCCCGGCGTGGCGGTGCCGGTGCGGGCGATCGCGGAAAACCCGGACGCGGCCTATGACTACACGTCGAAGGGGAACCTCGTCGCCGTGATCTCGAACGGCACGGCGATCCTCGGGCTCGGCGATCTTGGCGCGCTGGCCTCGAAGCCGGTGATGGAAGGCAAGGCGGTTCTCTTCAAGCGTTTCGCGGATGTCGACTCGATCGACCTCGAGGTCGATACGAAGGATGTCGATGCCTTCATCAATTCGGTGCGCTATCTCGGCCCCTCCTTCGGCGGCATCAACCTGGAAGACATTTCCGCGCCGGACTGCTTCATAATCGAGAGCCGGTTGCGCGAAGTGATGGACATTCCCGTCTTCCACGACGATCAGCACGGCACGGCGATCATCACCGCGGCGGGGCTCATCAACGCGCTCTATCTCACGAAGCGCGACATCAAGGACATCAAGGTCGTCGTGAACGGCGCGGGCTCGGCCGGCATCGCCTGCCTCGAACTCGTGAAGGCGATGGGGCTGCCGCATGACAATGCGATCCTCTGCGACACGAAGGGCGTCATCTACAAGGGCCGCCAGGAAGGCATGAACCAGTGGAAGTCGGCCCATGCCGTGACCACGGATGCGCGCACGCTGGAAGAAGCGATGCAGGGCGCGGACGTCTTTCTCGGGCTTTCGGCGAAGGGCGCGATCACGCCGAAGATGGTCGCCTCCATGGCTGACCAGCCGATCATCTTCGCAATGGCCAATCCCGATCCCGAGATCACGCCGGAGGAAGTGGCGCAGGTGCGCGACGACGCCATCATGGCGACGGGCCGCAGCGACTATCCGAACCAGGTCAATAATGTGCTCGGCTTCCCTTACATCTTCCGCGGCGCGCTCGACGTGCGCGCGAGCGCGATCAACGAGGAAATGAAGATTGCCTGCGCGCAGGCGCTGGCGAAACTCGCGCGGGAAGACGTGCCGGACGAAGTGGCCGCCGCCTATCACGGCGAGCGCCCGCGCTTCGGCCCGCAATACATCATTCCGGTGCCCTTCGACCCGAGACTCATCCGCGAAATCCCGCCCGCCGTCGCCAAGGCGGCGATGGATACGGGCGTCGCGCGCTCGCCCATCGTCGACATGGAAGCCTACAGGAACCGGCTGCAGGCGCGCCTCAACCCGACGGCCGGCACGCTGCAGGTCATCATGGACAAGGTGCGGCGCGACCCGAAACGCGTCGTCTTCGCCGAGGGCGAGGAAGAGCGCGTGATCCGCGCGGCGCTTTCCTTCCGCGACAGCGGGCTCGGCCATCCGATCCTTGTCGGCCGCGAGGAACAGATCCGCGAGACGCTGACGCAGATCGGCCTCGATCCGAACACCGATCTCGACATCCGCAATGCGCGCCTTTCCGAGAAGGTGACGGAATACACCGACTTCCTCTACGAGAAGCAGCAGCGCAACGGCTATCTCTATCGCGACTGCCACCGCCTCGTGAGCAACGACCGCAACATCTTCTCCGCCGTGATGGTGGAGCGCGGCGATGCGGATGCGATGGTGACGGGCGTGACGCGCACCTATTCCGTCGCGCTGGAAGAAGTGCGCCGCGTGATCGACGCGGTGGACGACAAGCGGCCCATAGGCGTGACGCTCGTCGTCGCGGGCGGGCGCACGGTTCTCGTCGCGGACACCAACGTCCACGAAATGCCGACGCCGGAAGAGCTGGCCGATATCGCGATCCAGGCGGCGGAAGTCGCGCGGCGTCTCGGCTATGAGCCGCGCGTCGCAATGCTCGCCAATTCGAGCTTCGGCACGCATACGCATGAGCGGCCCTCGACGGTGCGCGACGCGGTGCGCATTCTCGACGAGCGGCAGGTCGATTTCGAATATGACGGCGAGATGGCCGCCGATGTCGCGCTCAACCGCGAGACGATGGCGCTCTATCCCTTCTGCCGCCTCACCGACACGGCGAATGTGCTGGTGATGCCCGCGATCCATGCGGCGTCGATCTCGACGAAGCTTCTTCGCGTGCTCGGCGGCTCGACGCTGATCGGCCCGCTCCTCGTCGGCCTCAAGAAGCCGGTGCAGATCGTGCCGATGACGGCAACGGTGTCCGACCTCGTCAACATGGCGGCGCTGGCAGCCTACAATCTCTATCGCTGAGGCTTCGTCTTCTCGTCATTGCGAGGAGCGATAGCGACGGAGGTGGTTTGGCCGCTCAACCCTTCTTGCCGGGCGTGTTGTATTTCGCGCCGAACTTCGAGAGATAGCGGTCGGAAATCTGCGCCACGGGGAAGAGGATCAGCACGTCTGTCGTGCCGAACTGGTGATCGATCACCGCGCCTTCGCCGATATAGCAGCCCGCGCGGAGATAGCCCTTGATCATGGGCGGGAGCGCACGCAGCGCCTCGCGCGGATCGATATCTTCCTTCGCCATCCGGTTCATCTCGACATAGAGGTCCGGCAGGGCGCGGACCTTCCAGTCCTCCGGCGCGGCATGATGATGGTGGAGATAGGAGAGCGGCGCGGCGAGCGCGGCCGGGTCCGTGCCCTCGAAGCTCGCGCAGCCGAACATCACATCGAGATCATGCGCGGTGACGTAATGCATGATGCCGTGCCAGAGAAGTTCCACCGTCGGCTTGGTGCGATAGGGCTTCAGCACGCAGGAGCGGCCGAGCTCCAGAAAGTTGAGATCGGAATGGCGCGCGAGGAGCGGGCCGATGTCGTATTCGTTGGCGGTGTAGAAACCGCCATGGCTCTCGGCCACTTCCTGACGCAGGAGGCGGTAGCAGCCGACCACGGCCTCGGGCGGCAGGTCGCCGCCATCCGCCTCACCATCGGGCACGAGCGAGTGATCGAGCACGAGGAGATGGTCGCAGATCTCGTCGAAGCGGTCGGCATCGCGCTTCGAGGCGCGCGTCGCCTCGTCGGGCGTCGCCGACATTTCCTCGTAGAAGACGCGATAGCGAACGGCCTGCGCGGCATCGATTTCGCGGGCGGAGCGCGCAAGACGCACCTCAAGAGCGCCCTTGCGGCCATAGCTCACGGGAAGCGCTGCCGCTTCGGCGAGCGCCGCCTGCCCGTCCGTCTCTGTCGATGTCATTATTCCGGAACCCGAACCCATTTCCGCACTCACCCCGGACTGCCACGATTGCGGCAACCCGGCGGGCGCCACAAGACTTCCCCCAGCCCTCAAGCCTTCTTCCGGCCTCAGAAAACGCCGAACGGCCATTTCGCCTATCCTTTCACTATCGCCGCCCGATGCCAAGGAAAGCAGGCCGGCGAAAACAGGTCCGCCTTGTTGTGGCAGGCGGATACGACAAAGGCGCGACAGTGAAATGACAAGGCTAAGGCCTTGGAGGTACTTGTATATTCCGGGCGGACCGCGTCAAGCGGCTTCGTGGACGGGGTGATTCGGCTGTTTTTCCGCCGGACCGGGGCGGACCTTCATGACCAGCAGGATGAGGAGAATGGCGGGCACGCCCATCAGCGCCGTCGAGACGAAGAAGGGAACATAACCCGCGGTTTGCGCAGTGAGATGGGGGGCCGCCGCGGCGATGGGGCCGACAAGAGAGGGCGAGGCGGAGAAACCATCCACCATGACGCCCGAGAGACCGCCCAGGAGCTTGCCCGGCAGGGCGAAGGCCGAGCTGAAGAGCGCATATTGAGTGGCCGCGAATTCGTGGTTCACGAGGCTCGACATATAGGCGATGAGGCAGGTGCCGGCGAAGCCGCCGGAGAAATTCTCGATCGATATGGTGACGGCGAGGGCCACCGGGTCCGCGCCCTGGAAGGCGAGCCAGACGAAGATGAGGTTCGTGCCCGTGGCCGCGATGGCGCCGAGAAGGAGCGAGGGGAGAACGCCGATCCGCGCCGTCACGATGCCGCCGATGAGGGCGCCGCCAATGGTCATCCAGATGCCGTAGAGCTTGACCACTGTGGCGATGGTCGAGAGCTCGAAGCCGAGGTCGATATAGAGCGGGTTCGCCATGACGCCCATGACGAAATCGGGCACGCGATAAAGCCCGATCAGGGCGAGAAGGACGAGCGCCCACCAGCCATAGCGCTGGAAGAAATCGACGAAGGGGGCGACGACGGCGCGGTAGAGGAAGGTGACGATGCGCTGCGCGCGGCCCTCGATGCGATGACGGCGGGCGAAATTTTCGAGCGCTTCCTCGCCGATGGCGGGAGCTTCCGCCTCCGCGACGCGAGGCGCGAAGAGCGCGGCGGCGATGCCCACACCCATGAGAGCCGCCATGGCGAGATAGGCCGAATGCCAGGAGACGCCCTCGGCAATGTAGAGCGCGCCCGCGCCCGACGCGATCAGGGCGATGCGGTAGCCAAGCTGATAGACGGCGGCCATGGCGCCCTGCTTCTCGTCGGAGGCGGCCTCGATACGCCAGGCATCGATCGAGATGTCCTGCGTCGCAGAGGCGAAGGCGAGGACGAGCGCGAAAAGGACCACGGGGGTGAGCGAGGTCGCGGGGTCGGACGAGGCGAGGCCGACGAGAGCGCCGGCGGCGACGAGCTGCGCGAGCAACATCCAGGCGCGGCGCTTGCCGAGCAGGCGGTTCAGCACCGGCAGGTGCAGATGGTCGATCACCGGGGCCCAGAGAAACTTGATCGTGTAGGCGAGGCCGACATAGCTCATCAGGCCGATATCGGTGCGGGAGATGCCCGCCTCGCGGAGCCAGGCCGAAAGCGTCGAGAAGACGAGGAGGAAGGGCAGGCCCGACGAGAAGCCGAGCAGCAGCATGATGACGGTGCGGTATTCGAGATAGACCGCGAGGCTCGACGCCCAGCCGCGGGCGCGCTCGATTGCCGGCATTTCCAGCTTCTCCCCTGACATCGGCGACCCCCGCCGGACCCTGAATGGTCCCGGGGAGTTTAGGCGCGATTCGTCTTTTCGCCAGCCCGCCCTTCGGGCGAGCGGTGCGGGGAGCGGCGGCCGACCCAGCGCGAGAGGGTTTCGGCGAGCGCCTCGGCGGAGACGGGCTTCGACAGATAATCGTCCATGCCGGCATCGAGGCAGGCCTGACGGTCATCCGCCATCGCATTGGCGGTGAGCGCGATCACCGGGAGATGCGCATGGGAGGTGACGAGCGCGCGGATGCGGGCGGTGGCCTCGAAACCGTCCATGCCGGGCATGTGCAGATCCATCAGCACGAGATCGACCTCTTCGGAATGATCGGCCTCCAGATGGGCGACGGCCTCGCCGCCATTGCGCGCGAGGCGGACCTCATGGCCCGTATGTTCGAGAAGCGTGCGTGTGAGGAGCGCGTTGATCTCGTTATCCTCGGCGACAAGGATGCGCAGGCGGCCGAGCGCGGCGGCATCGGCGGAAGGCGGCGCGGGCGCTTCTTCCTCTTCGATAATCGTGTCGTCGTAATCGCGGGTTCGGGGAGCGCCCGCTTCGGGCATCCAGCCGCGCACGCGCAGCGCGGTGAGGCGCGCGACGAGCGAGGCCGCGCGCACGGGACGCACGAGATAGCCGTCGAAGGGCGCGCCATCGCCCTTCGTCAATTCATCGAGGCGGGCGCGGTCCTGCGGGCGGAGCAGCATCAGCGTGCCCGTGGACGGCGAAAGACGGCGAACCTCGGCGGCAAGCGAAACGCCGTCGCAGCCGGTGCCGTCGAGCGGGCAGATGAAGACATCGAAGGCGGAAGCGGCGAGCGCGCGCGACATGGCCTCGCGCGTGGGGACGAGCTGCGTTTCGGCGCCGGCGGCGGAAGCGGCGCGCGCCAGCGCCGCGCCGACGAGCGGACGGTCGTCGAGGATCAGGACGGAGAGGCCGGAGAGCGGCGAAGGCGGCGGCGCATCGGTTTCGCCGAAGGCGAGGCGAAGCGGCAGCGCCACGCGGAAGACGGAGCCCCTGCCTTCCTCGCTTTCGACCGAGATGCTGCCGCCCATGGCCGTGACGAGGCGCTTCGTGATCGCGAGACCGAGGCCCGTGCCTTCGAAGCGGCGCGCATGGGACTGATCGGCCTGCGCGAATTCGTCGAAGATATGCTCGCGGGCATGTTCGTCCATGCCGATGCCTGTATCCTCGACTTCGAGCAGAAGTTCGACCCGGCCGCCCTCGCGCCGGTCCTTGCGCGTGAGACGGAGCGCGACGCCGCCTTCCACCGTGAACTTGATCGCGTTGCCCGCGAGGTTCAGCAGGATCTGGCGGATGCGGGCCTCGTCGCCGAGAAGAAGGCGCGGCACGGAGGGCGAGATTTCGGTGACGATGTCGAGATGCTTGTCGAAGGCGCGGGGCGCGAGAAGCTCGGCGACGCTTTCGAGCACGGCGCGCGGATCGAAGGAGGTTTCATCCAGCGTGATCTTGCCCGCCTCGATCTTCGAATAGTCGAGAATGTCGTTGATGATGTTGAGCAAGGCTTCGCCGGAGGCGCGCACGGCCTCCGCATAGGAACGCTGCGCGGGATCGAGACGCGTATCGAGAAGGAGCTTCGTCATGCCGATGACGCCATTCATCGGTGTACGGATTTCATGGCTCATGGTGGCGAGGAAGAGGGACTTGGCGCGGTTCGCATCCTTCGCCTGGGCGAGCGCTTCGGCAAGACGCTCCTCGGCTTCCTTGCGGTCCGTCACGTCGCGGGCGACGGCCTGGATCTCGATGAGCTTGCCGTCCTCGTCGCGGATCGCGAACTCCTCCCAGGCGAACCAGCGGGGGCCGCGCGTCGTGAGCGCTCGTTCGTCATAGCGGATACGGTAGGGCGGCGTCGCGAGACCCGCGAAGCTTGCCAGCATGCGCGGGCGCTGGCCTTCGGGAAGTTCGGGCAGGAAGGAATTGCCGATGACGTCCGGCCGCGCGAGCCCGAAAGTGTCGCAGAAGACGTCGTTCACATAGGTGAGGCGGCCGGCGAGATCCTTGCGCAGGATGATGTCGCCCTGGGCGCGGACGAGATCGCGGTAGCGCTCCTCGCGCTCGGCGATCGCCCATTTCTCGTCGCGCAGCGTTTCGAGGCGCGCCTGCAGGACTTCGATCTCGTCGCGAAGGGCGCGGGCGCGCATGGCGGCGCGGCGCCAGGCTTCGAGCCCGAGAAGGAGCACGGCAGCAAGGCCCATCAGAAGAAGGGGCGTTTCTCCAACGGAGAAAAGGGACATGAAGGGCGGTTCCCGGTGCGCGAAGTAGCGGAATTGCCCGTTAATCTGCCCTTGCTGTGGTTTCCAAAGGGTTAGGGGATTCAGTTAATGCCGGTGGCTTTCGCACCGGATCGGCGGAATCAGGCCGCCGCGCCGAGGCGGCCCGCCACCGTCTCGCGATAGGCGAGAGCTTCGGCGACATGGATGCGCTGGACGCCGGTGGAGCCCTCGAGATCGGCGAGCGTTCGCGCGACGCGGAGCACGCGATGATAGCCGCGGGCGGTGAGGCCCATGCGCTCGGCGGCTTCGGCGAGGAGATGGCGGCCCGCATCGTCCGGCGCCGCGATGCGGTCGAGGAGTTCGCCCTCGACATGGGAATTGAGCAGCATGGAGCCGGGGCCGACGAGCTCCGCGAAGCGGGCCTCCTGGATGTCGCGGGCGGCGGCGACGCGGGCGGCGACCTCGGAAGAACCCTCCGCGGGCGGCGGCAGCGCGAGGTCCGCATGAGCGACGGGCGGCACCTCGATATGAATGTCGATGCGGTCGAGCATGGGGCCCGAAAGCTTCGCCTGATAGTCCGAAACGCAGCGCGGCACGCGCGGGCAGGCGCGCGCGGCATCGCCCGCATGGCCGCAGCGGCAGGGGTTCATCGCAGCGACGAGCTGGAAGCGGGCGGGAAAGGTCACATGCGCATTGGCGCGGGCGACAACGGCCTCGCCGGTTTCGAGCGGCTGGCGGAGACTGTCGAGCACCTGACGCGGAAACTCCGGCAACTCGTCGAGGAACAAAACGCCGCGATGGGCGAGCGAGACCTCGCCGGGCTTCACGCGCAGGCCGCCGCCGATCAGCGCGGGCATGGAGGCCGAATGATGCGGCGCGCGATAGGGCCTGCGGCGGGAGACGCCCGTGCGGTGGAGCTCGCCCGCAAGCGAGGCGACCATCGAGGCTTCGAGCATTTCGCGGGGGCTGAGGGGCGGGAGAATGCCCGGCAGGCGGGAGGCGAGCATGGACTTGCCGGAGCCGGGCGGTCCGACCATCAGCATGTTGTGGCCGCCCGCGGCGGCGACTTCGAGCGCACGTTTCGCCGTTTCCTGACCCTTGATGTCGCGAAGATCGGGGACGGCGCCCGCCTCGCCCGCCTTCAGCGGCGCGGGCTCGGAGAGGACCTGCGTGCCCCGGAAATGATTGACCAGCGCGATGATCGAGCGCGGTGCGAGGACGCCGCCCGGATTGTCCTCTCCCATACCCGCCCAGGCGGCTTCGGAGCCGCAATCATGCGGACAGATGAGGCCCTTGCCCCGGCTGTTGGCGGCGATGGCGGCGGGAAGCGCGCCGGCCACGGCATTGATCGCGCCATCGAGGGAGAGTTCGCCGATGACCACGAAACGCTCAAGCTCCTGCGGGGGAAGCACACCCATGGCGACGAGAAGACCCAGCGCGATGGGAAGGTCGTAGTGGCTGCCTTCCTTCGGCATGTCGGCGGGGGCAAGATTGACCGTGATACGCTTCGCGGGCAGGCCGAGCCCTATCGCGGAGAGGGCGGCGCGGACGCGCTCGCGGCTTTCGGCGACCGCCTTGTCGCCGAGGCCGACCACGGCGAAACCGACGACACCGCCCGCGATATGGACCTGGACGTCGACAGGCCGCGCCTCCACGCCCTGAAAGGCGACCGTTTCGATATGCGCGACCATGGCTGAGCCCCCTTTCCGCCCCTGCCCCCCGACAGCGAAAAAACGGGGCGGATTACGGAAAGGCTAGCGGAAACGGAGATTTCGTCAAGAACGAAATAAGAACACAGACAAGTCCCGCCCGGAACCCGGCATGGAAAGCTGCGTTATGTGAAGCGGGGTGCATGGAGGAACAGAAAAATGAACATGAGAACGCCTGCTCTCGCCGCTTCGCTCATCCTCACGGCCGCCCTGCTCGCGGGCTGCGGCGGCAGCGACGATATCGGCCCGTCGCAGAAGGCGCCGGGGCCGATGGGCACGACCGATACGCGCTCGGACGCGGACCTGCCGGCGAAGAACTCGCAGTCGACGCCGATCATCCGCCCGGAATGAGCCTCAACGGCCGACCGGCGCGTCTTCGGCAATGAAGGATGAAAGCGCCGCCCACGGCACGGCCGGCGTGCGGTCGCCGATGACATAGGGCCCGATGGAATAGACGGAGAAATTGACGCCGAGGCTTTCGCCGGTGAGCACCCAGTGTTCGGGGTTCGCGGCGGTCTCGGCGACCGTCTGCTCATAGCCATCGAAATAGATCACGCCGTCTTCCGCCGCATCGGCGCGAAGCTCCTTCAGGACCGCTTCCGTCAACGCCGCCTCCCAGCCCTCGCGAGCGAAGATGTCGTCCGCGCGGAGGGGCCGGGCTTCATCGAGCCGGAAGTTCAGATGCGACGCCGCGCCGAAACCATGCGCGGCGCCGAGCGGAAACTGCCACTGAAACATGTCGAGGCTGACGAGAGCGGGCGTCGCCATGTTGAGCGTGAAGGACACCCACATGCGCGTCTCGCCGTCGAAGCCGTTCCAGAGATATTCTTCCTCTTTCGCGATTGCCGCATTGAAGGCGCGCTCGCCATCCATATCGGGCGCGTCTATCGCGTAGTGCAGTTGCTGGCGGTAACGCATGTCGTTCGCGCCCGGCAGTTCCTCGCCGCCTTCCCTTGCAGACGCGATGAAACGCCAGTCGTCCCACGCAAGGAAGGTGTTGCCGCCTTCGACACTCACCGCACCGGAAAGGAACTCGACGCGATCCTTCATGAAGGGTGCGAGGCATTCCGCACCGCCTTTCGGACAGGCCTCGCTCAAAAAGGCAAGCCATGACCGCTGCCCGTCGCGCAAGCGCGCCGCGCCCTCGGGCGAGAGCTTCGACATTGCCGCCTCGTAATTCGCGGCAATCTCTTCATCCGCGCCTGAAAGTTCGGGCGTGGCGCAGATCGTCTTCTCGCGCGGGGTGGAGGCTTTCGTGCAATCGAAGCCCGCCGCGCCGGCCGCAGCGGGCAGGGCAAAGGTCATCAGGAAAATCGCCGCCGCGTATTTCATGCTCGCCTCTCCTTCGTTCCGGCAGAGGCTAGCCGATGAGGGCTCAGCCCGCGAGCTTCGCGCGGGCCTCCTTCGCCATCTCGACAAGGACGGGACGGATTTCGGCGGCGGAGGTCAGCGGGTTTGCGAAGTTCAGCCGGATCACGCGCTGGTCCGCGGCGAGGTCGAGGCCGCGCGGATCGATGGAGGCGAGGCGCCAATGGCCGGGCTCTGCCTTCGCCAGCACCGTCGCGTAAAGGCCGACGGCTTCTGCATGGTCCTCGTTCATATGAGAGACGATGCCTTCCTCGACCCTGGCGAGTTCCGAGACGAGTTCGCTCTCGGGCAGGAACATGTCTTCCGGCGCGAGGTCGAAAGCCTTGCCGAAGCCGCCATTGAGGAAGGCACGCGCACCCTCCAGCCGGTAAAAGGCGAAGTCCGGCAGGTCGAGATAGATTTCGGATTTCGGATGGCGCGCGATGTAGCGGCGGCGAAGCCGCGCATAGGCGTCGCTGCCTTTCTCGACACGGACGACCCGCGCGACGAGGGAAAGGCGCGGATGGGCAAGCGGATCGCCCTTGCCCGGCTCTCCGATGAGGAGCGAGCAGCGCGAATCCTCCGCGAGCGCCTTCGTGTGCGCGGAAAGCCCGGAGGCGGGAAAGAAGACCGTGCCATCGATATCCGGCGCGCAGCCGACGCGGGAGGTGACGGGTGCGCCGGTGCCGGGCTCGATATAGGCAAGTGCGCCATGGCGGCAGGTGCGCAGCACCAATTCGGCGAGGCCGCGGGCTTCGTCGTTCGTGTCGAGCCTCAGATTCTTCGATTCCGCCATGGCGCCGCCCTCTTTTTTGCGAATGATTATCAAGATGAATAGACGAGCGCCGGAACAAAGGCAATCGGGAAAGGTGCGACCTATTGCGCGGCTGCCCGGGTGGCGGGCTGGGCGGCGGGCCTGCGCGCCCTTTCGGCGGCCTCCATGACGCGAAGCAGGTTCCCGCCCCAGAGCTTCACGATCTCTTCCTCCGAATAGCCGCGGCGGACGAGTTCCGCCGTGACATTGGGCGTCTCGCTCGCATTCGACCAGCCGTCGATCCCACCTCCGCCCTGAAAGTCGGAGGCGATGCCGACATGGTCGATGCCGACGAGCTTGACGGCATAACCGATGTGATCGGCGAGAAGCGCCACGGTGGCGCGCGGCCACTTCCTGTCGATTTCGGCAAGGCCTTCGGCGAACTTCGCCTTCGTCTCCTCGTCCGCACCGAAAAGCGCATCGAGGCTCGTGAGGCCGAGGGAGACGGCCAGCTCGCGCCGCGCGGCCTTCTTTTCGTCCGGCACGGGATGGAGATACTCGTCGAAGGCGACGATCTGGACGACGCCGCCCTTCGCGGCCAGGGCCTTCATTTCCTCGTCCGAAATGTTGCGCGGATGGTCGCGAAGCGCCTTCACGGCGGAATGGGAGGCGATGACGGGCGCGCGGGACGCTTCCACGGCGGCGAGCGTCGCGGCGCGGGAAGCATGCGAGACGTCGACCATCATTCCAAGATCGTTGGCGCGGGCGATCGCCGCACGGCCGAGCGCGGAAAGACCGCCATGCTCGCCGCCCTCCCCGTTCGCCCGGTCGGCAAACTTCTCCTGCGGCTGGGCGCTGTCGGCGAGATCGTTATGGCCATTGTGAACGAGGCCGAAATAGCGCGCGCCGAGATCGTAATAGAAGTCGAGAAGGGCGGGCTGCGTTGCAACGGAGTAACCGTTCTCGATGCCGATAAGCGCGATGCGCTTTCCCTGCTCATGCAGCGCGCGTATATCCGCTGCGGTGAGCGCCAGGCCGATTTCATCCTCGTACCGATCATCCGTCATGCGGCGGATGGCGGCGAATTTCTCCAGAGCTGCGGACGCTGCCTGCGCGTAGCCCACGGCGTTCCGTTCCGTCTGAGGGACATAGACGACGAAGAAGACCGCATCGAGACCGCCCTCGCGCATGCGCGGCAGATCGACCTGAACGGGAAGGACGCCCCGCAGACCGGGATCGTATTTCTCCGATCCGAAAAGGCCCGGAATGTCCACATGCGTGTCGATCACGATCGCCTTGCGGTGAATGCCGGCGGCGATCTCCTCGGGCGTGCGTTCGGGTTCGGCCGGGGAGAAGGAGGGGCGGAAGGTCCACATGACCGCCACGAGCAGAAGCGCCGCCGCGGCCGCGATACCGTATCTCACTGCATTTTTCCGCATGAACCCCTCTCCGCCCGGCAACAGGAAGCCGAGAGACTAGCCGCATTTTCCATATCGGCCAAAGGCAGCGCCGCAATTGCGGCGGCGGCGGGGTCTTTTCATGGCGGAGGGAACGGCGCGAGGTCTGCACCGTTTTCCGCAAGGCATTCATCAATCACGGATGGAAGGACGAGCTATCATGACCCGGACACACTCCCGCATCGCGGCGCCGATGGCGGCGCTCGGATTCCTCGCCCTGCTCGCGGGCTGCGGCAGCGACAGCGAAACCGTAACGAAACGCACCGTCATCCAGGACCAGCCACAGACCGTGCGGACGGAAACGACCACGACGACGGTCGAGGAAGACTGAAATCACCGTCTTCGCAGCGTGCGTCCGTCATGGACAGTGACGGACGCACACACTAAGGTCCTCCGTACTCTGTAAAGTTCTTTCATACGTGCATACGGGGGGCGTGTTGCGCGATTCGATCTTTGCCGCCATTGCGCGGCGTTTCCCGACCGAGAGGATCGGGAGCAGCAAACTCCTTGCCGGTATCTGGCGTACCCTCTTCTATCTTTTCCGCCCGGCCAAACCCTTCATCATGCGCCTGCCGCATTATCAGGCCTGGGTGCATCCGAAAAAGGGAACGCTGACGCGCGTGATCCTCCGGCGCGGCGCGTGGGAGCCGCTGGAGACGGATTTCTTCGTCAGCCGCCTCAAGCCCGGCAGCTTCGTCGTCGATGCGGGCGCGAATTTCGGGCACTACGCCCTTGTGGCGTCGGGGATCGTGGGGCCGGACGGTCTGGTCGTCGCCTTCGAGCCCTTTCCGCGCAATTTCGAGCTTCTGCGTTCGAACATTTCGCTTCTGCCGGTGCAGAACACGATTGCCGAGCAGGCGGGCCTTGCCGACAAGAGCGGCTCGATGGATCTCATCACCGACGAGGACAATCCCGGCGGACACAGCTTCAACCCGAACCTCATCTGGAAGCCGGGGGCGAAGATATCCGTCCCCGTCTATGCGCTGGACGACTATATCGAGGAGCGGCATGTGAACCGCAGGCTCGATGTGCTCAAGAGCGACACGCAGGGATATGAGTGGCGTCTCGTTTCCGGCGCGCGCAGGACGATCCTCAGGGACAAGCCGGTGGTGCTGTGCGAGATCGCGCCGGCGGCGCTGAAGGAGATCGGCGACTCGCACGAGGAACTGCTTCGCTTCTTCGAGGAAGCGGGATACTCCATTCTCATAATGGACCGGGGAAAGGACGCGCTCGTGCCGCTCGGCTATGACGCGCTTCGCCGCCATTTCGACGAAACCGGCAGAGAGTTCGAGGATGTGATCTTCCTTCCGCCGGAAGGAGGCCTAGAGGCGGGCCTCGATCGCGTCCCAGACGAGGCCAGCGAGGTTGGCGTTGTCGAAGCGGTCGATCTCCTGAATACCGGTCGGTGAAGTGACGTTGATTTCGGTGAGATAGTCGCCGATCACGTCGATGCCGACAAAGACGAGGCCGCGCGCCTTGAGCTCGGGGCCGATCATTTCGCAGATCTCGCTCTCGCGCTTCGTCAGCATCCATTTCTCGGCGCGGCCGCCGACATGCATGTTGGAGCGGGCCTCGCCCTCGGCGGGCACGCGATTGATCGCGCCGACGGGCTTGCCATCGACAAGGATGATGCGCTTGTCGCCCTGACGAACCTCCGGGAGATATTTCTGCACGATGACCGGCTCGCGGTTCATCTGGCCGAACATCTCGAGCAGCGAGTTCAGGTTCTCGTCGCCCTCGCGGATACGGAAGACGCCCATGCCGCCATTGCCGAAGAGCGGCTTCACGATGATGTCGCCGAACTCCTTGCGGAAGTCGCGGATCTCGCCCGGATCGCGGCTGATCAGCGTCGGCGGGAGAAGGCCCTTGAAGCGGACGGCGAAGAGCTTTTCGGGCGCGTTGCGCACTTCCGCCGGATCGTTCACGACCAGCGTCTTCGGATGGGCCGTTTCGAGGATATGCGTTGCCGTGATGTAGCTCATGTCGAAGGGCGGGTCCTGGCGCATGAGCACGACATCCACCTCTTCCAGGAAGACCCTTTCGAGGCTGCCCAGCGTCGAATGATTGCCGACCTCGCGGCGAAGCGTGAGGGGGCGCATCTGCGCATAGGCCCGGCCGTCGCGCATCGAGAGCTGATGGGGCTCGTAATAGAAGAGCTTGTGGCCGCGCGATTGCGCCTCCAGACCGAGGGCGAAGGTCGAATCCGCGTTGATGTTGATGTGCTGGATCGGGTCCATCTGGATGGCGACGGAAAGCTGGCTGGCGCGCATGCGGGGACGTCCTTCGTGCGGGTCATTATTTTGTTCGCGTGAAGATGGGACTTCGGGAGGCAAAAGACCAGAGGCTCGCTTCTCCGAAAATCGCCTGCCCCCGATGCCTTGCTCTGGGGAGAGGAATGGAAGACCCTCGGAATGCCCCATCCAGACAGGACATTCCATTGCCCATGTTTCAGGACGCCATCGCCTTCGGGCTCACCTGTTTCGCCGGTTATTTCGCCATCGCCAATCCGCTGGCGAATACCCCGGTTTTCATTGCGCTCACGGCGGGGGACCGGCGGGACGTGAAGCTCAAGATCGCGCGGGACAGCGTTCTGATCGCGCTCGGCGTCGTGATCCTGTTCAGCGTCGCGGGCAAGCTCATTTTCGAGATGTTCGGCGTGACCATGGCCGCGCTGCGGATCGCGGGCGGCATTCTGGTCGCGATGATCGGATATCAGATGCTGCAGGGTCACTCGTCGGGCGTGCATGTGCCCGGCGAGGTCGAGGGCAATGACGAGGTTCCGCCGGAAGTGCTGCAGGCGCAGCTCTCGGTCGCCGTTTCGCCGCTCGCGGTGCCGATGATCGCCGGTCCCGGCACCATCGCCACGGCGGTAAGCTTTTCAGCGAATCCGAACCTCCTCTACACGCTGGTGTCGATTGCCGCTTTCGGCGCCGTCGCCGCGCTCAGCTATGTTTCCTTTACGCAGGCGCAGCGGATCGTCCGCTATCTCGGGGCGACCAATCTAAACGTGGTGACGCGGCTGATGGGCATCATCGTGGCGACGATCGGCGTCGAAATGGTGCTGTCGGGACTTGGGGATGCCGCCAATACCTATCTCGGCTTCGTGCGCAGCCTGCCGCTGCCGCCGCCGTCTAGTTGAGCCTCGTGCGGAGGCGGCGAAGCGCTTCTTCAGCCATGCCCGCGATCCGCGTTTCGCCGATATCGGCGGCGATGTCCTTGCAGCTTTCGAAAGCATCGGCCGCCGCGCCCATGTGACCCGCATGCACCTCGAGGCGGCCGAGCTCGAAGCGGAGCCCGGCGCGCTGCGGTGCGAGCCAGATCATGCGGGTGACGACCTCGCGGGCGCGGCCGTAATCGCCCGCTCTTATCGCGCGGCTGAGAATGTTGTTTTCGAGGCGCAGGAGAATGTCGCGCGCGCCAACGGCCTCGCATGCCTCGGGCGTCAATTTCGCCTCCGGCCCCTCCACACCGCGCAGCAGCGCAAGAAGATCGGCGGAGGAAAGAGCCTGTCCGCCATTGAAGGGATCGATGACGACCGCTTCGCCGCCCGCGCGCAGGCGAAGCACGAAATGGCCGGGGAAGTTGAGGCCCGCAAGATCGAGACCCAGTTTCGAAGCGACATGGAGATAGAGGATGCCGAGCGTGACGGGCAGGCCCTTGCGCCGGTCGATCACATGCGCGAGGTCCGCATTTCTCGGATCGTCATAGGTTTCGGCGTCGCCCAGATAATGGAAGCGGCCGGAGAGAACGCCCGCAAGAACGCCCGCGACGACCGCACAGGGCATGGCCGCATTTTCATCGAGCGCCTCGCGCGCAGCCGCAACGATCTCGTCGAGATGGGCACGGTAGGGCGCAAGCGAAAGTTGAGGCCGGTCGCAGGCCGCGAGTGCCAGCGCAAGCGAAGCGATATCGAGTTCGGCGTCGGGCGCCTCGCCCGCCGCGCGCAACTCGCGCTCCCAATCTGTGTTCCGACCCGCCATGAGGGCATCATGGCGCGGAAAGGAGAAAGGCGGCAAGCGCCGAAATGAGAAAGCTCAATTCGTGCGCGTTTTCACCTCGACATAGGAGACGACGTTCCGCACGCCCGAAATGTCGCGCGCATGGGCGAGGACGCGGTCGAGTTCGGCGCGGTCGCGCGCGGTACCCATCAGATAGACGACGCCGTCCACCGTCTCGATCGAGTAGTTGATGCCACTGACATTGCTGTCGCCGGTGAGGCGCGCGCGCAGCTTCGTCGAGATGGAAGTGTCGTTCACCGACTGCGAGAAAGTGCCTTCCTTGCCCACAGCGAGTTCGTTGATCACTTCCTTCACGCCGCCGATCGACCAGACGATACGCGTGACGGCGATGCGGTCTTCCTGCTTCGGCACCCGGCCGGTGAGGAGCACCCTGCCCTTTCTGACCTGCGTGGAAACGCCGGAATAAAGATCGGAACGCTGGCCGAGCAGCTTGCGGTTTATTTCGAAGGCGATTTCGTTGTCGTCCACCGCCTGTTCGAGGCCGCGATCCTGCGCCGCCCCGACGGCGGCCGCGCCGCCCGCGCCCGCGATCAACGGCACGCAACCGCCAAGGACAAAGGCGCCGAGCGCCGCGACAGAGAGAACCGCAAAGACCTTTCGCATTATCCGAATCCCGTGAGTGAATTACGTGCGCCGCGGAAAATGAGGGGCAAGCTGCGGCGAGATTATGGCCGCCAGGCATCGGCGAGATGTCTCGGAAGACGGCGCGGCTCGACAAGAACGACATCGAAGCGCAGATCGAACGATGCGAATTGCGGATTGCGTCCGAGGAAATGCGCGGCGGCGCGCTCAAGACGGCGCTGCTGGCGCGGCAGGACCGCTTCCACCGCCTGGCCCGACCCTCTCGCCTTTACCTCGACGATGGCGAGTGAGCGGCCGCGGCGGACCACCATGTCGATTTCGCCCGCGGGCGTCTTCAGCCGGCGGGCGAGGATGCGATAGCCCTTGAGGCGAAGAAGCAGGCCGGCCAGAGCCTCGGCGCGAAGGCCGGACCTGTGGGCGGCGCGGCCCGTGGCGGCGTCGCCGCGCCGGCCCGTCACCTTATTTCGCTCCCGAAAGTTCGAGCGCGCGGGCATAGATTTCGCGGCGGGGAAGACCCGTGACCGATACGACCTCGGCCACCGCATCCTTCAGCGAGGCGCGCTGAAGCGCGTTCTCGATCATGGCATCGACCTCGTGGGCGCAAAGGGCGGCGCGCTTTTCGGGCGGGCCGACCACGATCACGATCTCGCCCTTCGGCGCGCCCGCCTCCGCATAATGCGCGGCGAGATCGGCAAGCGTGCCGCGACGCACCTCCTCGAACTTCTTGGTGAGTTCGCGCGCGACCGAGACCTCGCGGGAGCCCAGCGCGGCCGCCATGTCGGCGAGCACGGCTTCCAGCCGGTTCGCGCTTTCGAGAAAGACGAGCGTCGCGGGAATGACCGCGAGTTCGGCGAGTTCCTTGCGCCGCGCCTCCTGCTTCGGCGGCAGGAAGCCTGCGAAGAAGAAGCGGTCGGTCGGGAGCCCCGCCAGCGTGAGCGCGGCGAGAACGGAGGAGGCTCCGGGCAGCGCGGTGACGTTGTGGCCGGCATCGAGCGCCTCGCGCACGAGCTTCAGCCCGGGGTCGGAGACGAGGGGCGTGCCCGCATCGGAAACGAGCGCGATTGCCTCGCCCGCCTCGAGCCGCCTCAGCACACGGGGGCGCATCTCGGCCGCATTGTGGTCGTGATAGGGAGCGGTCTTCGCGGCAATGCCGTGAATGGCGAAGAGCTTCGCCGTTACCCGCGTATCCTCGCAGAGAACGAGATCGGCGCGGGAAAGCACGTCGAGGGCGCGCAGCGTTATGTCGCCCGCATTGCCGATGGGCGTCGCGGTGACATAAAGGCCCGGCGCAAGACGCGGCGAGAGGGTGCTCTTTCCTTCGATCTTTTCCCGGGCTTTTTCCTGAGTCTTTTCCGTCATGGCGCGACCTTGGCCCCGGCGGGGCGATTTGGCAACGGGCGGCGGCGAAGGCGCAAAGCTCCGCCTCCCCCTTGTTTACTTGGGGAGTGCCCCCCGGTACCCTCCGCTCCTGCCCGTTTCGCGTCCCTGTTCAGGAAAATCCGGTGACAAATCCCGCTGCTTCCGCCCGCTCCGGCTTCACGACCACCGCCCGAGCGGTACTGCTTGCCGGCTTCGCACTCCTGCTTGCCGCCTGCGGCACGAGCCGCGAACCCGCGCCGCCGCCCCAGGTGACGCCGCCGCCCAAGGTGGAAGTGACGCCCCCTCCCGTGACGCAAGCTCCCGCCTATTCGCGCGACCCCTCGCGGTTCTACACGCCGTCCTACATGAGGGGCGCGGAACCGATCCGGGTGGCGCTGCTGCTGCCTTTCAATTCGCCGCGCGAGAATGTGCGCACGCTTTCGAACGCGCTTTACAATGCCGCGCAACTCGCCCTTTTCGAGTTCGACCGCGACAATATCCTGCTGATGCCGAAGGCGACGGGCGGCACGGGAGCAGGCGCGCGGGCCGCCGCGAAAGAGGCGCTCGACGCGGGCGCCGATCTCATTCTCGGGCCGCTCTTCGCGGAGGAAGTCACCGCGGTCGGGCCGCTCGCGGCCGACGTCAATGTGCCCGTGGTCGCCTTCTCCTCCGACAGTTCCGTGGGCGGCGGAAACGTGCATCTTCTTTCCTTCCCGCTTGCGCAGGATGTCGACCGCATCGTCGACTATGCGACATTGCAGGGAATCACGCGCTACGCCGCGCTCTATCCGCAGGGGACCTATGGCGAACGCGTGCGGCAGGCCTTCCAGCAGGCGGTCGCCGCGCGGGCGGGCGAAGTCGTCGCCAGCACGAGCTATCCCGCGAGCGCCCAGGCCATGTACGAGCCCGCGCAGCGCATCGCAAACGCCTATGGCGGCGGGAACTATCACGCCGTGTTCCTGCCGGAGGGCGGTTCGGAACTCAAATCGCTCGCGCCTCTCCTGCCCTATTACGACGTCGATCCGCGCGAGGTGAAATTTCTCGGCACCGGGCTCTGGGACGATCCTTCGCTCACGCGCGAGCCGCCGCTCAACGGCGCGTGGTTTCCCGCCCCGCCGCCGGAAGGCCATGAGCAATTCCTGATCCGCTATCGCCGCGCCTATGGCTCGACGCCGCCGCGCATCGCAAGCCTCGGCTATGACGCGGTGAGTCTTGCCATCGCGCTCTCGACGCTGCCGCGCGAGGAGCGCTTCACGCCGGAAGCGCTGACCAATCCGGACGGCTTTGCGGGCGTGGACGGGATCTTCCGCTTCATGCCGGACGGAAGTACGGAGCGCGGGCTCGCCGTGCTCGAGATCCGACCGGGGGGCGCGGTCGTCATCGATCCCGCGCCGACGAGTTTCCAGCCGCAGGTCTTCTGAGGATCAGGCGAGAAGTTTCGCAAGCAGCGCGTCGAGGACCATGCGGCCCTCCGCCGTCGCGCGGATGATGTCGCCATCGCACGCGAGGAGACCTTCGGCGGCAAGCGTCTCGATGCGCGAGGGAGAAAGGGCCGTGCCGGAAATCCGCGCATGACGGGAGAGAGAGACGCCTTCCGAAAGGCGCAGGCCCATCAGCATCATTTCGTCGCCCTGCTCCGCCGGTGCGATCTCTTCTCTCGCTTCGAGGCCCTGGCCTTCGCGCTCCACGCTATCGAGCCATTCACCCGGCATCCTGAAAGCACGGGTCGCAAGGCGGGTGCCATCCGCGGTGATGCGGCCATGCGCGCCGGGACCTACACCCGCATAGTCGGCATAGCGCCAATAGACGAGATTGTGCCGCGACTCCGCGCCGGGAACGGCATAGTTCGATACTTCGTAGGCGGATAATCCCCTTTCCGCGCAGACCTCGCCCGTCAGCGCATAAAGCGCGGCGGCATCTTCATCCTCCGGCAAAACGAAGGCGCCTTTCTCGTAGAGCTTCGCGAAGGCGGTGTCAGGCTCGATAGTGAGCTGATAGAGCGAGAGATGATCCGCCGCATGGGCGAGCGCGGCGCGAAGCTCCTTCTCCCATGCGTCCCTCGTCTGGCCGGGGCGGGCATAGATGAGGTCGAATGAAAGACGCGGGAAGGTTTCGCGCGCGAGCGCGATGGCGCGGAGCGCTTCATCGGCCGAGTGCAGCCTCCCGAGGAACTTCAACTGCGCATCGTCGAGCGACTGCACGCCGAGCGAGAGACGATTGATGCCCGCTGCCCGGTAACCCCTGAAGCGGTCCGCCTCGACGCTGGTGGGGTTCGCCTCAAGCGTGATCTCCGCGCCCTCCTCCATCGTCCAGAGCGCCGCGATCTTCTGAAGCACCGCCTCGACCGTTTGCGGCAGCATCAGCGAAGGCGTGCCGCCGCCAAAGAAGATGGAACGCACGCGGCGCGGGCCCGAAAGCTCGCGCATATGTTCGAGTTCGCGGGCAAGCGCGCGCGACCAGCGCGCCTGATCGATATTCGCGACGACATGGCTGTTGAAATCGCAATAGGGGCATTTCGACTGGCAGAAAGGCCAGTGTACATAGACGCCGAAGCCGCCTTCCGTATCGAGAGGCGTTTGGCTCGCGGCGGACGCGGCGCTATTTGCCGAAGCAGGCATCGACAAGTTGCCGGAAGGCATCCGCGCGATGCGAGATGCCGTGCTTTTTCTCGGGCTCCATTTCGCCGAAGGTCACGTCATAGCCATTGGCGATGAAGACGGGATCGTAGCCGAAGCCCTTGTCGCCTCGCGGCGGCCAGACGAGTTCGCCATCGACGCGGCCCTCGAAATACTCGACATGGCCATCGGGCCAGGCAAGCGCGAGGCCGCAGACGAAATGCGCGCTGGTGTCGGAGAGGCCCGCCTCGATCATGCCTCGGCGGAGCTTCTCCATCGCGAAATCGAAATCCTTGTTGGGCCCCGCCCAGCGCGCCGAATAGATGCCAGGCGCGCCGTTGAGCGCGGTCACACAGAGGCCGCTATCGTCGGCCAGGGCGGGAAGGTTCGCGCCCTTCGCGGCGGCGAGCGCCTTCAGCTCCGCATTCTCGCGGAAGCTCTCGCCCGTCTCTTCCGGCTCGGGAAGGCCGAGATCGCCCGCCGAGAAGGTTTCGATACCGAAAGGCGCGAGAAGATCGCCGATCTCGCGGACCTTGCCGGGATTGTGGCTTGCGACGACGAGCTTTCCGCCCTCGAACCTGCGCGTCATTTCGAAATGACTTCCTTCTGAAGCTTCACGAGATCGGAGACGCCTGCTTTCGCGAGCTTCAGCAGTGCGAGGAATTCCTCTTCCGAGAAGGGTTCGCCTTCCGCCGTGCCCTGGATTTCGCAGATGCCGCCCGCGCCGGTGATGACGAAATTCGCATCCGTGTCGGCGTCGGAGTCTTCCGCATAGTCGAGATCGGCGACGGGAACGCCCTTGTAGATGCCGCAGGAAATCGCAGCGACATGGTCCTTGATGACGGGGGCCGAGATCATGTCGCGCGCGCGCATCCATTCGATGCACTGGTGAAGGGCGACCCAGGCGCCCGTGATGGATGCGGTGCGCGTGCCGCCATCGGCCTGCAGCACGTCGCAATCGACGCTGATCTGACGCTCGCCGAGCGCCTTCAGGTCCACCACCGCGCGGAGCGAGCGGCCGACAAGGCGCTGGATTTCCTGCGTGCGGCCGGACTGCTTGCCGGCGCTCGCCTCGCGGCGCATCCGCTCATGGGTCGAGCGCGGCAGCATGCCGTATTCGGCCGTCACCCAGCCCTGTCCGCCGCCCTTGAGCCACGGCGGCACCCGCTCTTCAAGGCTCGCCGTACAGAGGACGTGGGTATCGCCGAAGCGCACGAGGCAGGAGCCTTCGGCGTGCTTGGCGATGCCGGGTTCGAAGCTGACGGCGCGCATTTCATGCGGCTGACGTCCGGAAGGGCGCATATTTCGGAATCCAGTGCTGTCTGATCGTTTCGTGCCGGGCCTTGTTACATGGGGGGTGGCCTTCCGTAAAGGCACCGCCGCCCCCCTGCCCCGTCCCGCCGCCGCCGTTGACAGGGACCGGGGACGCACCTATCTCGCCCGATGCGCTAATTTCTCCGATAAAGGTTTCCAGCAGCGGGAAAGCGTTCTAGATTATCTCTCAATATCAGAGACTTAGGAGGAGGCAGGTGGCGAACATGGTTGGCGTGATGGATCTCAACGAGCGCTCGCGCGAGATCCTGCGCCGCGTGGTCGAGACCTATCTGGAGACCGGCGAGCCGGTGGGCTCGCGCTTCCTCTCCCGGCTGCTGCCAATGTCGCTTTCTGCCGCCTCGATCCGCAATGTGATGTCGGATCTGGAGGCGCTCGGTCTCATCTTCTCGCCCCATACCAGCGCCGGACGCATGCCGACCGAAGCCGGGCTTCGCATGTTCGTGGACGGGCTTCTCGAGATCGGCGACCTCTCCGACGAGGAGCGCGTCTCCATCGAACGGCAGGTCGCAGGCTCGCACAAGAGCGTGGAAGACGTGCTGGACGAGGCCTCGAAGCTGCTGTCGGGCCTCAGCCATGCGGCGGGCTTCGTGGTCGCGCCGACCTATGAAGCGGCGCTGAAACATATCGAATTCGTGCCCATCGATGCGGGCCGCGCGCTTGTCGTCATCGTGACGGAGGGCGGCGCGGTCGAGAACCGCGTCATCGATATTCCCAAGGGTCTGACGCCTTCGGCGCTCGCCGAGGCGACGAACTATCTCAACGCGCAATTGCGCGGGCGCACGCTCGAAGAGGCCAAGACCTATCTCGCGCGGGAGCTCGAAAAGCAGAAGGCCGAGCTCAACGAGCTCACCGCCAAGGTCATCGAGGCCGGGCTCGCCACCTGGTCGGGCTCGAACACGACCAACGATCCGCTTGCGAAGTCGCTCATCGTGCGCGGGCGCTCGCGGCTGCTCGAAGATGTGCATGCAGTGGAAGACCTCGAACGCATAAGGCTTCTTTTCGACGAGCTCGAGAACAAGCGCGACCTCGTGCAGCTTCTCGGTCTCGCGGAAGAAGCCGATGGCGTGCGCATCTTCATCGGCTCCGAAAACAAGCTTTTCTCGCTGTCGGGTTCATCGCTCATCGTGAGCCCCTATATGGACACGCAGCAGCGCGTGGTAGGCGTGCTCGGCGTGATTGGCCCGACGCGGCTCAACTATGCACGCGTGATCCCCATGGTGGACTACACGGCAAAGCTGGTGGGCCGCCTCATCAACTAGATGCGCCGCGCCAGGACCCGCGACGGGCTGCCCGGTTGACATATGTTCGTCCGGCGCGCACATCGGGGCAGACGCAAGGCGCGCAAGCTTCACGCCACTACGGACAAGAAGATGACCGACGAAAAGAACAAGCCAGAAGCCGAAGAACCCGCGGAAGCAGCGGAAAACCTCGCGGAATCGCTTTCCGAGGAGCCGGCTTCGCAGGGCGAGGCGCAGGATGCGGCCGCCGCGGGGCCCGATATCGCCGCGCTGCAGGCCGAAAATGCGGATCTGAAGGACCGGCTGCTCAGGGCCGCCGCCGAAATGGAAAACACGCGCAAGCGCGCCGAACGCGAGAAGCAGGATGCAGTGCGCTACGCAAATGCCGCCTTTGCGCGCGACATGCTGGAAGTGTCCGACAATCTGCGCCGGGCGCTGGCGACGCTGAAGGAAGATGAGCGCAACGCCGCCGCCGACAGCCTCAAGGCCATGATCGAGGGCGTCGAGATGACGGACCGGCAGCTCGCTGCCATTTTCGAGCGCCACAACATTCGCGAGATCACGCCGAAGCCGGGCGAGCGCTTCGACCCGAACCATCACGAAGCGATGTTCGAGGTGCCGGGAACGGAGCATCCGACGGGCAGCGTCGTTCATGTTCTGGAAGCCGGCTACAAGATCGGCGACCGGCTGCTGCGCGCGGCCCGCGTGGGCGTGGCGAAGAACGAGGACGGCGCCCAGAACGGCGGCAAGGTCGATACGACAGCCTGATCTCTAGCCGTCCGATCTTCCGCGGGGCCTGACTCTTGCGCTTTTTCGCGCCAGGCTTCCCGTCACCCTTGCATCCCGGCCGAACTTCACCCATCTTCTATAACACTGTTATGGACCGGGCCGCGGGGGCCCGATCAATGGGAAGTGGGAGGAGGGCGGATCATGCTTGAGCTCTGGGCAGCGGCGGCATTCTTTCTCGGCATTCATCTTCTGGTGGCGGGCTCCAGCGCCCGCACGAAGATTGTCGGCGTTCTGGGAGAGCGGGCCTGGCTCGCCTCATTCTCGGTTCTATCGATCGCCGGAATTTCCTGGCTCGCCTACAGCTTCAACCAGGCGGTCACCGGGCCGAACCATCTCTACTGGGCGGCGCCCGAATGGGCCTATCACCTCGCGCCGCTCATCGTGCTCGTCGCGGCGCTTTTCGCCGTGATCGGGGTCACCACGCCGAACCCGACGGCGGTGGGCGCGGAGGCGCTCGCCGAAAAGCCCGAAACGGTGAAGGGCATCCTGCGCATCACGCGGCATCCCTTTCTCTGGGGCGTGACCATCTGGGCGCTCTGGCACATTTTCGTCAATGGCGACAAGGCCTCGATCATCTTCTTCGGGACCTTTGCGCTGCTGGCAATTCTCGGCACCTTCTCCATCGACGACAAGAAGCGCAAGCGCCTCGGCGAGGCCTGGAACGGCTTTGCGGCACGGACTTCGAACCTGCCTTTCGCGGCCATCTTCGCCGGACGCAACCAATTGAAGATCGGCGAACTCGGCTGGTGGCGAATCCTGCTCGCCCTCGTCATCTTCGGCGGGTTCTTTTACGGCCATCTCTGGCTGTTCGGCGTGTCGCCGGTGCCGGGCTTTCACCCCTACTGAGCCGGTTTCGTGACCCGGCGAAGCGTCAGGTTGATCCTGCCGCCGCCGGGGACGAGCCCCGAGGAGCCCGGGATCACGCGGTCGACGCCGTGATAGCGCAGCCGCGATGCCCCGCCGATGACCAGCACGTCGCCGCTGGCGAGTCTGAAGCTCTTCGATTTGTCGCTGCGCGCGAATCCGCCGACCCGAAACACGCAGGTGTCGCCCAGCGAAACGGAGAGGACAGGCGCATCCAGCGCCGCTTCGTCCTCGTCGCGGTGGAGGCCCATGCGCGATTTCGGCGCGTCGTAGAGATTGACCAGGCAGCATTCGGGCGGGGCAGGGTAGCCTGCGATTTCGTCCCAAAGGGCGAGTAGGGCCGCCGGTATGGCCGGCCAGGGGGCGTTAACCGTGCCGTTTAACGGTTCATATCCATAGCCATCGGAGCGCGAAACCCAACCGAGCGCGCCGAAATTCGTCTGATGGATCGACCAGGGCTGGCCGGTACGGGGCATGCGCGGGCGATAGGGCGGGGCGGCCTCGAAACCGGCCTGCAGCTCCGCAAGCAGCGCCTTCTGCGCGCCTGCGTCCAGATAGCCCGGATAAAGCGCAATGCCCGCAAAGCCGGTATCGACGGGCCTCCTCAGCGAGCCGATTTGAGGCTCGTCTTTTGGCAGTTTATGTGTCATATTGTATCCGGGTCATGCGGGGCAGGTTCCCCGCAGGAAAACCGGGGGTGAACCATGAAAAAGATAATCGCGCTCTGCCTGACGGCAATGATGCTTTCGGGCTGTGCCGCAGCGGCAATTCAGGGCGCCACGCGGGCGAGCGACAATGCCAAGATTCTCGCGAATGAAGACGCAGCGGCAGCCGGCGACGTCGCGGCGCAGATGAAGATGGCCGATGCGCATTGCTGCACCATCGCGGGAAGCGCGGGCGTCTTCAACAACCAGAAAGCAACCGAGTGGTACTGCAAGGCGGCGCGGCAGAACGAGCCGCGCGCCTTCTACGAGCTCGGCCGCATCTATTCGGGCGATCTCGTGCGCGGCATCAACGGGCCGGCCAAGGCCGCTGCCCTGCTGACGGAACAGCCGGAGAACAAGCCGCTGGCGCTGATGTGGTTCAACCTCGCCGCCGCGGCGGGCTATGACGATGCGGCGGACGAGGCGGAGGATCTGCGCGAGGACATGACCGCACCGGAAATCCTGCAAGCAAATCTGCGCCAGAAAAACTGGGGCGCCCAGGCCTGCGAGTGGAACGACGTCTATCCCGACCGCAAGCTCTGAAACCGGGCTCTGAACCCAAGCTCTGAACCCGCAGGGCGGCAAGTTTTGAAATGGAACCCGCATCGGTGCGCAGCGCCGGCGCGGGTTTTCCCTTTCGATGACCTCAAGTGAGTCCGAAAAGTCCCGCTCCTGTGGCCATATTGCCGCATCAACGCTTGCGGGCCGTAGAACCCAAACCTATATACAGCGCAACGTTTCAACCCCTTAACCGGGCCGAAATGCCCGGGAAGGATCCCCTTTGGGGGCCGGTTGGGCCGGATGCAGCAATGCGCCGGTCCAGCGGGTGCCACGAGGCCCGCCCGGCCCGCCGCAAGTGAAAGAGGACCAGCACAACTATGGCTAAAGTCATCGGTATCGACCTCGGCACGACGAATTCGTGTGTCGCGGTGATGGAAGGCAACTCCGCCAAAGTCATCGAGAACTCCGAAGGCATGCGCACCACCCCCTCGATGGTGGCCTTTACCCAGGACGGCGAACGCCTCGTCGGCCAGTCCGCCAAGCGCCAGGCGGTTACCAATCCCACGAATACTCTCTTCGCGATCAAGCGCCTTATCGGCCGCTCCTACGAAGACCCGACCACCCAGAAGGACAAGGGGATGGTGCCTTACAACATCATCCGCGCCGATAATGGCGATGCCTGGGTGGAAGCGCATGGCGAAAAATATTCGCCGTCCCAGATTTCCGCCTTCATCCTGCAGAAGATGAAGGAAACCGCCGAAAGCTATCTCGGCGAAAAGGTCGAGAAGGCCGTCATCACGGTTCCGGCCTATTTCAACGACGCGCAACGCCAGGCGACCAAGGACGCGGGCAAGATCGCGGGTCTTGAAGTTCTCCGCATCATCAACGAGCCGACAGCGGCCGCGCTCGCCTATGGTCTCGACAAGAAGGAAGGCGAGCTGATCGCGGTCTATGACCTTGGCGGCGGCACGTTCGACGTGTCGATCCTCGAGATCGGCGACGGCGTCTTCGAAGTGAAGTCGACCAATGGCGACACCTTCCTCGGCGGCGAAGACTTCGACATGCGTCTCGTCAACTATCTCGCCGACGAGTTCAAGAAAGAGAACGGCATCGATCTGCGCGGCGACAAGCTCGCGCTGCAGCGCCTGAAGGAAGCCGCCGAAAAGGCGAAGATCGAACTTTCTTCCTCTTCGCAGACGGAAGTGAACCTGCCCTTCATCACGGCGGATGCTTCCGGCCCGAAGCATCTGACCATGAAGATCACGCGGGCGAAGCTCGAAGCACTCGTCGAGGATCTCATCCAGCGCACGATCGATCCCTGCAAGGCCGCGCTCAAGGATGCGGGCGTTTCCGCCGGCCAGATCAATGAAGTTGTGCTTGTCGGCGGCCAGTCGCGCATGCCCAAAATCCGCGAAGCGGTGAAGCAGTTCTTCGGCAAAGAGCCGAACATGAGCGTGAACCCGGATGAAGTGGTCGCCATGGGCGCGGCCATTCAGGCGGGGGTGCTGCAGGGCGACGTGAAGGACGTTCTGCTGCTCGACGTGACGCCGCTTTCGCTCGGCATTGAAACGCTGGGCGGCGTATTCACGCGCCTGATCGAACGCAATACGACGATCCCGACGAAGAAGGCGCAGGTCTTCTCGACGGCGGAAGACAATCAGTCCGCGGTCACGATCCGCGTCTTCCAGGGCGAACGCGAAATGGCGGCGGACAACAAGCTGCTCGGCCAGTTCGACCTTGTCGGCATTCCGCCCGCGCCGCGCGGCGTGCCGCAGATCGAAGTCGCCTTCGACATCGACGCGAACGGCATCGTGAACGTGTCGGCGAAGGACAAGGCGACCGGCAAGGAACAGACGATCCGCATCGAGGCGTCGGGCGGTCTGTCCGAAGCCGATATCGAGAAGATGGTGAAGGACGCCGAAGCGCACGCGGAAGAAGACAAGAAGCGGCGCGAGGAAGTCGAGACCCGGAACCACGCCGAAGCGCTCGTCAACGCGACCGAGAAGACGCTGTCGGAGAATGCCGACAAGATCGGCGCCGATGTGAAGGCGGAAGTCGAGGCCGCGGTTGAAGCTCTCAAGACGGCGCTCAAGGACGGCTCCGCCGAGGACGTGAAGGCGAAGAGCGAAGCGCTCACCCAGACCTCCATGAAGATGGGCGAGGCGCTCTACAAGGCTGCACAGGCCGAAGCGGAAAACGAAGCCGCCGCCGGTACGGACAGCAGCAAGGCGGGCGACGATGTCGTCGATGCCGACTTCGAGGAAGTCGACGACGACAAGAAGGACCAGGACAAGTCCGCCTGATCCGGGGACTTGCAATGACGCCCTTTTCTTCCGTTCAGATAAATGCGGCACGGATGCGCGAAAGCGCATCCGCGACCGCGCCTGCAAGCAAGCGGTGATCTCCGATGTCGAAGCGCGATTATTATGACGTGCTCGGGGTGAGCCGGAACGCGACGGCCGATGAGCTCAAGAAAGCCTATCGGACGCTCGCGAAGAAGCTCCACCCCGATCAGAATCCGGGCGACAAGGACGCCGAGGCGCGCTTCAAGGAATTGAACGAAGCCTATGACGCCCTGAAGGACGAACAGAGCCGCGCCGCCTATGACCAGTTCGGCCATGCGGCCTTCGATGGCGGCATGGGCGGTTTCGGACGCGGGCAAGGCGGCATGGGCGGCGGCTTCGGCGGCGCTTCCATGTCCGACATTTTCGACGATCTCTTCGGCGAGTTCATGGGCGGCGGCCGTGGACGCGGCGGGCGCCGCGGCGGCGGCCAGATGCGCGGTCACGATCTTCGCTACAACATGGAGATCAGCCTCGAGGAAGCCTTCGAGGGCAAGAAGGCGCAGATCCGCGTGCCGGGCTCCGTCTCCTGCGAGGCCTGCCACGGCTCGGGCGCGGCGCCGGGTTCGAGCCCGATCACCTGTCCGACCTGCCAGGGCGACGGCAAGGTGCGCGCTTCCCAAGGCTTCTTCACGATTGAGCGCACCTGCCCGACCTGTCACGGGCGGGGCCAGACCATCGACAAGCCCTGTCCGGCCTGTCACGGCGCGGGCCGCGTGGAGAAGGAACGCACCCTCTCGGTGAATATCCCGGCGGGCGTCGAGGACGGTACGCGCATTCGCCTCGCGGGCGAGGGCGAGGCCGGCATGCGCGGCGGACCCTCCGGCGACCTCTACATCTTCCTGTCGGTGAAACCGCACCGCATCTTCGAACGCGACGGCGCGGACCTCTTCTGCCGTGTGCCGATCTCGATGGTTACCGCAGCGATGGGCGGCGAAATCGAGGTGCCGACGCTTGGCGGCAAGAAGGTGAAGGTCAAGATTCCCGAAGGGGCGCAGACCGGGCGCCAGTTCCGCCTGAAGGGCAAAGGCATGCCCGTCGTCAATTCGCGCGAGACGGGCGACCTCTATATCCAGATCACCATCGAGACGCCAGTGAACCTGACGAAGAAGCAGAAGGAGCTGCTCAAGGAATTCGAGGCCGCCTCGAGCCCGAGCACCAGCCCGGAGAGCACGGGCTTCTTCGCCAAGGTGAAGGAATTCTGGGACGGGTTTCAGAACTGAGGCTTTGAGATAGTCTTGAAAGGCCCCGCGGGATTTCCCCCCGGGGCCTTTTTCGTGGCCCGGACCTTTCCATGCAAGCCTATCTCACGCCGATCGCGCTTCTCGTCGCTTCCAACGTCTTCATGACGACCGCCTGGTACTGGCATCTGAAGTTCAAGGCGACGCCGCTCATGCTCGTCATCCTGGTGAGCTGGGGACTTGCCTTCTTCGAATATTGCCTGGCCGTGCCCGCGAACCGCTTCGGCTCCGAGGTCTATTCGCCCGCCCAGCTGAAGACCATTCAAGAGGTCATCACCCTTGTCGTCTTTGCCGGGTTCTCGGCCGTCTATCTCGGCCACGCGCCGACATGGAACACGGCGATCGGCTTTGCGCTGATCGCCGCCGGAGCCTGGTTCGTCTTTCGGGGCTGAGGGCCCTAGCGGAAAAGAAGGCTGCGCGGCCTGATGAAAACGGCGAAGGCCTCCTTCGTCCAGAGGCGCTCGCGGCGCGGCCCAGTGAGAAGACCGGCCAGATAGTTGCGGAGCATGGCGACGCCGCCCGCCGCGCCCGCGCCGAAGAGCGCCGACGAGGTCACGCCCCAGATCAGCAGGTCGATCGTGTGGAAGGAATAGACGCCGACCACAGCGCCCATCGCCAAGCCGTAGATCAAGCCGAAGGAGGCGCCCACGAGCGAAAAGCGCAAGGGATTCCACGGCTCGAAGCGGTGTTCGAAGCGTTGCATGATGCCATTTCCTCTGGTTTCAAAAGGAACGCCGCTCCTTGCCTGTGGTTCCCGGCGGATAGATTTACGGGGTGGGGTGTGGCTGCTATACCCGGATCGCCAAATTCCGGGGCGGAGCAGCGGGACGTGAGATGGGCCAGGACGTGAAGATCGCGATTACGGGAGCGGGCGGCCGCATGGGCCGGACGCTGATCCGCCTTGTCGCCGAGACCGAGGGGCTTGCCCTTTCGGGCGGCATCGAGGCGGAGGGCTCGCCCCATATCGGAACCGACCTCGGAACACTGGCCGGGCTTGCCGCGCCGCTCGGCATAAAGGCCACCGCCGACGCGCTCACCGTCATCAAGGATGCCGATGCGCTGATCGATTTTTCCGTGCCGGCAGCCTCGCTCGAATTCGCCGCGCTGACGGCGCAAGCACGCATCGTCCATGTCATCGGAACGACGGGCTTCAAGCCGGAAGACGAGGCGCGGATCGAGGCGGCGGCCCGGCACGCGACCATCATCAAGGCGGGGAACATGAGCCTCGGCGTCAATCTTCTCGCCTCGCTGGTACGGCAGGCGGCGAAGGCGCTGGGGTCCGAATGGGATATCGAGATCCTCGAAATGCATCATCGCCACAAGGTCGACGCGCCTTCCGGCACCGCGCTTCTTCTCGGGCAAGCGGCGGCGGAAGGGCGCGGCATCGGCCTTGGCCAGAATTCCGAGCGCGGACGCGACGGCATTACCGGCGCGCGCGAGGAAGGCAAGATCGGGTTTGCCTCACTCAGGGGCGGCTCGGTCGTCGGCGAACATGACGTGATCTTTGCGGCGGAGAACGAGCGCATCGTGCTTCGCCACATCGCGGAAGACCGCAGCATCTTCGCGCGGGGCGCGCTCAAGGCGGCGCAATGGGGGCAGGGCAAGGGACCCGGCCTCTTCGACATGGCCGACGTGCTCGGCATCGAATAAACTTCTTTATACGGATCAATGGAGCGAGACTTGGCCAACCTGCTTGTGCTCGTCCGTCACGGACAGAGCGAATGGAACGAGAAGAACCTTTTCACCGGATGGCGCGATCCGGGCCTGACCGAACAGGGGAAGGCGGAAGCGAAGGAAGCGGGCGAGGCGATGAAGGCGGCGGGGCTCAGCTTCGACGTGGCCTTCACCTCCGACCTTTTGCGCGCGCAGGAGACGAACCGGATCATGCTCGCCGAACTCGGCCAGGACGGCATCGAGATCGTGAAGAACCAGGCGCTCAACGAGCGCGACTATGGCGATCTCTCCGGCCTCAACAAGGACGATGCGCGCGAGAAATGGGGCGAGGAGCAGGTGCATATCTGGCGCCGTTCCTACGACGTGCCGCCGCCCGGCGGCGAAAGCCTGAAGATGACGGCGGAGCGCGTGCTGCCCTATTACGAGAAGGAAATCCTGCCGCGCGTTCTGAAGGGCGAGCGCGTACTTGTCGCCGCGCATGGAAACTCGCTTCGTGCGCTCGTCATGCAGCTCGACAAGCTCAGCCAGGAGCAGGTGATCGCGCTCAACATCGCGACCGGCGCGCCCATCGTCTATGAGCTGGACGACAAGGGGAACGTGCTTTCAAAGAAGATGCTGATCGAGCGCGAGGCGCACTGACGCAGCTCACGCCTCCTGTGGGGTTTCGCCGAGCCGGGCCGTGCGAAGTCCGGCGAGGGCCGCCTCGAGCGCGCGGGCGAAATCCGCGCGTTCATGCGGTGACAGCGCGGCGGCGACTTCAAGCTCGCGGCCATGGCTGAGCAGGTGCAGGTGGGTCGACTCGTCCGGTTCCTCGCGCAGCGCGACACGCACCCAGTAGGGCTGGAAGCTGAAGGCCCTCGCATTGCCCTTCGCATCCACCCTGCGGATGCGCAGCTCCTCATCCGACAATTGCACCGTCTCATGCGCGCGGGCCGAGCGATAATTTGAGCGAAAGGCCCACCATACGAGCAGCACCTCGAGACCGCAGAAGCCCAGGACCGGCCATGCGCCCTGCATCATGAAAAGGATGCCTGCCGTGAAGTTCACCGCCGCGACGATGCCGATGAGAATGGTGAAACCACGCATCGACAGCGAACGGTGGGGCGTGATGAGGGCATTGAAATGGAGCGGGGGCCCGAGCGGGTCCGCCGCCGGGTTCGGGATACCGGGTCCTGCCTCAAGGGATTTCGCGCTCGTCATGGGCCGGAGAGTAGGGCGCGGCCGTCCGACTCTCAATATGACAATATGACCTTGCAGGCCGACAGCGTTATGTAGAAAGTTTCGGCCATGCCGCGCGCCACACTCATGAAAAAGCCCGATATCGAGGAATTCTTCCGCCGTCTCTCGCAAGCCCTGCCGGAGCCGAAGACGGAACTCCAGTACCGCAACACCTTTACGCTGCTCGTCGCCGTGGTGCTTTCGGCGCAGGCCACCGATATCGGCGTCAACAAGGCGACGAAGGAGCTCTTCAAGACGGTCGATACGCCCCGGAAGATGCTGAAGCTCGGCGAGGCCGGGCTCATACAGCACATCAAGACGATCGGGCTCTACCGCAACAAGGCGAAGAACGTGATCGCGCTGTCGCGCATGCTGATCGAGAAACATGGCGGCGAGGTGCCGCGCGACCGCGACGCGCTGCAGGAGCTGCCCGGCGTCGGGCGCAAGACCGCCAATGTCGTCCTGAACGTCGCTTTCGGCGAGCCGACCATCGCGGTGGATACACATATCTTCCGCGTCTCGAACCGGACCGGGCTCGCGCCGGGAAAGGATGTGCTGGAAGTCGAGAAGAAGCTCGAAAAGGTGGTGCCGCCCGCCTACCGGATGCATGCGCATCACTGGCTCATCCTGCATGGACGCTATGTCTGCAAGGCGCGAAAGCCCGATTGCCCTGCCTGCCCCGTAAGCGATCTCTGCCGCTTCAAGGCAAAGACCGTCGCGGCCTGAAGGGCGTCAGGAAACCGGCGTGTTGCGCTTCGCCATGACGGCGGCGAGGCAGGCATCCTTGCTTGCGGCGCCCCCTTCGAGCTTGCGCGCATCGACATAGCGCGAGCCGAGCGCGCCGCCATCCGTCTCGTAGAAATAGACGAAGAGGCTGCAATCGCCGCCCGTGTATTGCCAGATTTCTGCATGCGGTTCGGCGCGGCGGAAATCGGGCTCGCCGAGACGGGCGGAAATCGCCGATGGCGCGGCGCCAACAAGGGCGGCCGGCGTAAGAGGTCCCTTTCCAAGCGAGGCCATGACGCCGCCTCTCGCATCGATACCCTTGCCCGGCGCCGTTTCGCAGGCGGCAAGCCCCAGCGCCAGCATCGCAACGATAAAATGTTTCATGCGCGGCTCCGGGCGGCGAGGCCCTTGTAGGTGTGGACCATGAGCGCCGTGCCGAAAAGCGGGGCAAAGAGGTTGAGTATCGGAACCGTCGTGAAGAGGGCGACGATGACGCCCGCAAGGAAGATGCGGAAGCCGTGACGCTTCCGCAGGCCCTGCGCCTCGGCGGGAGGCAGGTGGCGGAGCGCGACGAGTTCGAAAAATTCGCGGCCCAGCAGATAACCGTTCACCACCCAGAAGAGCACCACATTGACCACCGGCACGAGATAGAACGGCAAGGCCAGAAGATTCACCACAATGAGCACGAGCGTGAAACGGATGGCGGTGAGGATCGACTGCCAGAAGGGCTGGTCGCGGCCGGGCGGGTCGGCGGGATAATCCTCCGCCTCGACACGTGCGGCGATGTTTTCGAGGAAGAGTCCGGCGACGAGCGAAACCACGGGATGAACCAGCGGGATCAGCACGATCACGGCGAGAAAGCGCGCCACGAATTCGAGGATCGCATCGACCCAGCCGCCCGCGAAATCGGCGCCGAATGCCGGCATGGCGGCCAGCGCCCATTGAAGGCCGGCGCCGAAAAGGGCGAGGACCAGGATCGTCAGGCCGACGGAAATCACCATCACCCGCCGGAACGGGGGCGAGAAGGTCTCTCTAAGGGCGCGCAGCGCATCGGACAGCATGAACAACTCCGGAACCGGGCGAATAATGGGGGCTTACCCTAGAGCCCGCGCGGGCTGGCGGCAATGCGGCTCGCGACGAGGACCCGGCGGAAAAATCGCAGAATCCGGCCAAATCCGCCTGTTTTTGGACATATGAGTCCCAATCCCTATACTCGCGCCCGCAAGTTCTTTCACTGATGCGTTCTCCATCCGCGAGGCCGCCTCTTCATCCGAAGGGGGCGCTTTTGCCGGAAGCGCGTTGAAAATTCTCCCAAGACCATTCAGAGGATCATGACAGACCTTAAGTACGACGTGGCGGGCATCGGCAATGCACTTGTCGATGTGATTTCAAATGCAGACGACGCATTCCTGACGGCGAACGGCATCGAGAAGGGCGGCATGACGCTCATCGACGCCGAACGCGCGGATGCGCTTTATGCGAAGATGGCGCCCGGCGTCGAAAGCTCGGGCGGCTCCTGCGCCAATACGATCGCGGGGCTTGCCTCGCTCGGCGGCAAGGGCGCCTTTTTCGGCAAGGTCCGCAACGACCAGCTCGGCGAAGTCTTCGTGCATGACATCAAGTCTCTCGGCGTCGCATTCCCGGCCTCGCTCGCCGAAGACGGCGCGCCGACCGGGCGCTGCCTGATCGCGGTGACGCCCGACGCGCAGCGCAGCATGAGCACCTTTCTCGGCGCGGCGCAGAAGCTGACGCCGGACGATATCGACGCGGATACGATCAAGGCAGCCGCCGTGACTTACATGGAAGGCTATCTCTGGGACGAGCCAAGCGCGAAAGACGCCTTCCTGAAGGCGGCGAAGATCGCGCATGAGGCGGGCCGTCTCGTCTCGCTCACGCTTTCCGACAGTTTCTGCGTCGACCGCTTTCGCGACGAGTTCCGCCGTCTCGCCAGGGACGAGGTCGATCTCCTCTTCGCGAACGAGGCGGAAATTCTCTCGCTCTACCAGACCGACATCTTCGACGAGGCGCTGCAGCAGGTCCGCAAGGACTGCAAGTTCGCCGCGCTCACACGCTCCGAGCAGGGTTCGGTCATTGTCGCGAATGGCGAGGTGCATGTCGTCGATGCGGCGAAGGTCGACAAGGTCGTGGACACGACCGGCGCGGGCGATCTCTTCGCGGCAGGCTTCCTTTACGGTCTCACGCGCGGCAAGGACCCGGTTACCTGCGGACGCCTCGGCGCTCTGGCGGCCGCCGAAGTGATCTCGCATTACGGACCGCGCCCGCAGGTCTCGCTCGCGAAACTTGCGAAGGAACAAGGTCTCGCCTGAGACCGCGCCGAAGGCAAACGGGCAACAAGAAGACGAAGACAAGGAGAAGGGGCTCAAGCGAGCCCCTTTTTTGTGTCTTCAGATTTTCCGGAGATAGACGTCGCGGATGCGATGGTCGTCGCCCTTGCGCAAGATCAGGTCGGCGCGCTGGCGCGTCGGCAGGATGTTCTTGTGAAGATTGGCGAGATTGATCGAGGTCCAGATCGCGTCCGCTGTCTGCACCGCCTCTTCTTCCGTCAGCTTCGAATAGCGATGGAAATAGGCGGCCGGGTCCTTGAACGAGGTGCGGCGCAGGCTCAGGAAGCGCTCGATATACCAGCGCCGGATCGCTTCCTCGTCGGCATCGAGATAGATCGAGAAATCGAAGAAGTCGGAGACGAAGGGCTGCGGTTCGTCTCCATCCGCCGGCTTCCACGGCTGCAGGACGTTCAACCCTTCGACAACGAGAATATCCGGCCGGTCGACCGAAATCGTTTCGCCCTGAAGAATATCGTAGGTGAAGTGCGAATAGACCGGCGCCTCTACCTTGGGCGAGCCCGCCTTCACATCGGAGAGGAAGCGGAGCAGCCGCTTGATGTCGAAGCTCTCGGGGAAACCCTTGCGCTGCATCAGCCCGCGCTCTTCGAGCACCTTGTTCGGATAGAGGAAGCCGTCGGTCGTGATGAGATCGACTTTCGGATGGTTCGGCCAGCGCGCGAGCAGCGTGCGCAGAATGCGCGCCATGGTGGACTTCCCCACCGCGACCGAGCCCGCGACGCCGACGATATAGGGCACCTTGTCGGCACGGCCGAGAAAGTCGGAGGTGACGCGGTAAAGTTCCTGCATCTCGCCGACATAGAGATTGAGGAGCCGCGACAGCGGCAGGAAGATTTCCGACACCTCGTCGAGCGAGATGCGCTCACCGAAACCCTTCAGCTCCTCGAGTTCCTTCTCGGAAAGCGGCAGCGGCGTATCCTCGCGCAGCCGTCCCCAATCCTCCGCCGTGAAATGACGGAAGGGCGAAAGGGATTCCCGTTCCTTGCTGTCCATGACACCGGTGCCGCCCATGACCGTCTCCGTCAGCTTTCCGCGCGCGCGGCTTTTTCGTCGAGGCCGGAGCGGCCCTCGCGGCGCTCGAGTTCGGCATAGACATCGGCCGGATCGAGATCGAGCGAGGCCATGAGCACGAGCCAGTGATAGAGAAGATCGGCGCTTTCGGCGATCGCACCCTTGCGGTCGCCGGATGCCGCGGCGATGACGGTTTCGACCGCTTCCTCGCCGAGCTTCTGGGCGCAAGCGGCCACGCCCTTCGAAAAGAGCTTCGCGGTATAGGAAGACGCGGCGTCCGCGCCCTTGCGGGACGCGATCACCTCGAAAAGACGATCAAGCTGACGGGCGTCGGCAGCCATGAGGCGCTCCCCGGACGGTTGACGGGCGCACGTCCGAACCCGTCGAAACGGCTCCGCGCGGCGGCTTTGCGTAGCAGATTTGGGCTCCAGGCGCCAGCGTGGCGCGGATTGGCGCCGGAGCAACGGAAAAGCGGCGGAAATAATGGCGGCAGAGACGTCGAACGAGGGTCAGAGACGGGTGGACAGAGAGGTGCCGGAGAGTTCGCCCTTCTTGGTGCCCTCCTGTTTCGCATCCTTCAGGTCCGCGCCGCGCAGGTCAGCGCCTCGCAGATCGGCATCCCTCAGATTTGCCCGCAGGAGGATCGCATCCCCGAAATCCGCCGCCGCGAGCACGGCTTTCTCGAAATTCGCATCGGCAAGGATCGCCTCGCGGAAGTTCGCGCCGGCAAGAACCGACCTTGAGAAGTTCCAGCGCGAGAGATCCATTCGCGCGAAGTCGGCGCGCGCGCCCTGCTGCTGGCCGGTCTGAATCCATTCGAGATGAGCGGCAAGTATTTTCGCCATGCGTTCGGGGCCCGGCGCGGCGCGGGGTCTCGTCGCCCGCATCATGTCGCCTCTCGATACGGTCTCTTCGTCCATGATCGCCCTGCGGAAATCGGCATCCGCCAGGTTCGCGCCGGTGAGCTCGACGCCTTTCAGTTCCGCACCGGCAAAACTCGCGCCGCGCAGATCCGCCCCCTGAAGGCTCGCACCCGAAATCGATGCCCCCTCGAAATCGGCATCGAGCAGCTTGCACTCGCTCATATTGGTGCCGTACATGCGCGCGCCGCGGAAACTGGAATTCTCGCGTCCCACCGGCGCCGTGGCGCCGCGCCGGATCACCGCGCCGCGCCTCAGATCCGCGCCGTCAAGCTGTGCCTCCGTCATCTCCGCATCGGCGAAGTTCGCGCCTCTCAGATCCGCGCGCGAGAAGTTGGTACGCGTCATGTTGCAATGATCGAAATTGGCGCTGAAGAGATTGGCACCGGCAAGGCGCGCATCTTCGAGGTTCGAGCCCGTAAAGTCGCAGCCTATGAAATGACCGTGCGAAAAGTTGAGATTGCGGAAGTCCAATCCGGAGAGATCGCATTCCTTCATCACCACGCACCAGCCGCCCGGAATGCCTTTCAAGTAGCGCATGTGGAGTTCCGCAAGCCGCTTCAGCGCTTCCTGACCGATGCGGCGGCCGATAATCGCGTTGCCGTCGGACGCCTTGGCGGCACGCGCCTTGGCGGCGCTTTCGGCATCTTCCCTAGATTTCGCGGCGCTATCCGAACTCGACATGACCCATCCAACCCGTTGCGGGAGAAGAACCCCGCATGGACAGGCAGGGCACAACGGCAGGAGGGTAGGGGCCCTAGTTTTCAGATTTGCTTAACGGAACGGGGGATTCCGGAAAGAAGCACCGAAAAAACGCAGCTTCAGGCGGTTTTTTCGCGCCAGAAGGGTGCCGTACCCGCGAAACGCTTCCAGAGGCGTATCGCGCCCTTCCAGTCCTTTTCCGCCCGTTTTTCGTGCCAGGCAAGGATGCGGGACGCCGTCTCGCGCATCTCCTTACCGTCGGACAGGCGGGCGAGAATGTCGTGTGCGGTGGCAAGGTCGTTCAGCCCGCCGAAGACATCCTGCATCTGGCTCAGATATTTGAGATAAGGCTTCACCTCCTCCGGATCGTAAAGGGAAGAGAAGAAGTGGAGCGCATAGCGCAGCTTCTTCAGCCGCTTGCGCAGTTCGTGACGCTCGTCGCCTTCAAGACCATCGATCTCGCGGCCGAGCTTCGCGGCCTTGGCGAGACGCTTGTCGAGGGCGGCGCCTGCGAAATCCTTCGCGAAGGCGGGCGCCTTGCGCTTCACATGCCAGTTCTTCTCGGTAAGAAAGAGACCGTATTCGAGGAGGAAACGCGTGTAGCGGCGCGAATGCAGCACGTCGAGCGCGCGTGCCCAGGCTTCCTCGCGCGCATCGGCCACGCGCTTCTGCAAACCGGCGGCACGTTCGGGATCGAGCTCGACGGGTTCGAGAATATCGGCGGTGAAGACATCGAGGTCGCGCGCCGGCCCGAGCTCGTTCGCGAGCCATTTCGCTTCCGCCGCGAGATGGCCTGCAAGGTCGCCGCCGATGACGGGGCGGAATATCTCGAAAGCGGAGCGCGCGCGGCGCAGCGCAACGCGCATCTGATGCAGGCCTTCGGGCGAGCGGTGCTCCGAAGCCGCTTCCTCATTGGCCATCAGATGCACAAGACAATGGCGCAGCACGATTTCATAAGCATCGGCGAGCGTTGCATGGCCGTCGATCAGCACCGCTTCCGCCTTTACGGCCCCGGGTGCCTGTCCATGCAGAAGGGCAAAGCCGCGCTCCGACTTGCTCTTGTGGCCGATCCTGACTACGGCGATCTCGTTCAGATCGAGCGCGACGCGGTAGAGGCTCGCGGGCGTGCCCTGCTTGAGTTCGAGTTCGATCTCGCTCACCGGCGCGTCCTGTCCGCCCGCCTGCAGTGCGCCGCGATCGAGCGCGAGCTCGATGAGATCGCCTTCCGGCGTCGCGATGTTCTGGACGGTACGGCGAATGTCGCTGACGAGGCGCGGCGCGATCGCATGACCGTTCGCCAGTTTGCGGATACGCCCGCGCAGCTCTTCGGGAAGCTTGTTGAGATCGGGAGCCGATGCATCGCCCGGAAGCTGTGCTTCGTATTCGCCGATGTCGCGCGCGACGCTGCCCGCGCCGGTCTTGTCGGCTTCCGTCTTCAGCGTCTGTACGAAGTTCTTGCCCTTGCGGCGCAGGCGAAGCGCCATGCCGTTCTGGCCGAGGGCCAGATCGTCCGTATCGAAATAGATGGAATGAAGATGCTTGCCGGAAGCGCGGCCCTGCTTCAGACGCTGCAGCGCCGGCGCACGGCGCACGCGCTCAAGCTCCGCAGGCTCGCAGATGAGCTTCAGTTCGATTTCGCGGTCCGACATTTTCCCGCCGATGCCATTGGAAAGCCAAGCCTCACGCGCACCAAGGCGTCAGCATTCTGCCGGGCGCCACTTCCGCGCGCAATTGTCCGCTTGAGCCTGCGGCGTTTCTCCACAGGGTGCAGTAGGAGAAGCCCCGTTTTGACACAAGGAATTGTGGTCAGAGCCTGACCGGGATACCTGCCTTGGCCATATGTTCCTTCGCTTCGCCGATCGTGTGATCGCCGAAATGGAAGATCGAGGCGGCGAGAACCGCGCTCGCATGACCGTCGCGCACGCCCTCGACCAGATGATCGAGATTGCCGACACCGCCCGACGCAATCACGGGGACGGACACGGCGTCGGCCACGGCGCGAGTGAGCGCAATGTCGAAACCCGACTTGGCGCCGTCGCGATCCATCGAGGTGAGGAGGATTTCGCCGGCGCCGAGCTCCGCCACCTTCACAGCATATTCGACTGCGTCTATGCCGGTCGGCTTGCGGCCGCCATGGGTGAAGATCTCCCATTTGCCGGGCGCCACCTGCTTCGCGTCGATAGCGACGACAATGCACTGATTGCCGAACTTCTCCGACGCCACGCGCACGAAGTCGGGATCGAAGACGGCGGCCGTGTTGATCGACACCTTGTCGGCGCCCGCAAGCAGGAGCTGGCGCACATCGTCCACCGTGCGGACGCCGCCACCGACGGTGAGCGGCATGAAACATTGTTCCGCCGTGCGGCGCACGACGTCGAAAATGATCGCGCGTTCTTCGTGGCTCGCCGTGATGTCGAGGAAGCAGAGTTCGTCCGCTCCGGCCGCGTCATAGGCGCGCGCGGCCTCGACCGGATCGCCAGCGTCGCGCAGATCGACGAAGTTCACGCCTTTGACGACACGGCCATCCTTCACGTCGAGGCAGGGAATGACACGGGCCTTCAGCATCAGGCGGCACCCCGGAGCAGGTTCAGCGCTTCCTTCGGGTCGAGGCGGCCATCGTAAAGCGCGCGGCCGGAGATCGCGCCCTCTATGCCGGAGCAATTGGCGGCGATGAGTTTCTTCAGATCGTCGATGGAGGAAAGGCCGCCGGATGCGATGACGGGAATGGAGATCGCATCGGCGAGCGAGACCGTCGCATCGATGTTCAATCCGCCGAGCGCGCCGTCGCGGTCGATGTCGGTGTAGATGATCGCGGCGACGCCTGCATCCTCGAAGCGGCGCGCCATGTCGAGCACGGTGAGGTCCGACACATCCGCCCAGCCTTCCGTCGCCACGCGGCCGCCCTTGGCGTCAAGGCCGACGGCGATGCGGCCGGGGAACGTCCTGCAGGCTTCGATCACGAGATCGGGGTTCTTGACCGCCGCCGTGCCGATGATGACGCGGCGGATGCCTTTATCAAGCCACATCTCGATGGTGTCGAGATCGCGGATGCCGCCGCCAAGCTGCGCTGGGATCGAGATTTCGGCAAGGATGCTCTCGACTGCACCGGCATTCACGGGCCGCCCCTCGAAAGCGCCGTTCAGATCGACGAGGTGGATGTATTCAAAGCCCGCATCCTCGAAGGCGCGCGCCTGCGCGGCCGGGTTGTCGTTGAAGACGGTCGCCTGATCCATCAGTCCATGCACGAGGCGGACGCATTCGCCATCCTTCAGATCGATCGCAGGGAAGAGGATCATGGTTTCCATTTCAAAAAATTGCCGATAAGCGCGAGGCCGAGGGCTTGGCTCTTTTCGGGGTGGAACTGCGTGCCCGCCATATTGTCCTTCGCGACCATCGCGGTCACGGGCCCGCCATAATCGACGCGGGCGACGAGCGCATCCGGGTCGGCGACGGCGAAGGCATAGGAGTGGACGAAATAGGCGTGTGTCGCCGGCATCTCTTCGAGAAGGGGATGTCCGTTCACGATCTCGAGTTCGTTCCAGCCCATATGCGGGATCTTGAGCGAGGGGTCCGAGGGCTCGATCTTCACGACATCGCCCTTGAGCCAGCCGAGGCCTTCATGGCTTCCGTGTTCGAGGCCGCGCTCCGCCATGAGCTGCATGCCGACGCAGATACCGAAGAACGGCTTTCCTTCTTTCCGCACGGTTTCTTCCAGCGCTTCGACCATGCCGGGGATCGCATCGAGGCCCGCGCGGCAATCGCCGAAGGCGCCGACGCCCGGCAGCACGATGCGTTCTGCGCCACGCACGGCATCGGGATCGCTCGTCACCAGAACATCGGCGGAAAGACCCGCATCGCGGCCCGCGCGCTCGAAGGCCTTGGCCGCGGAGCGGAGATTGCCGGAGCCGTAATCGATGATCGCGACCTTCACTCAACTTCCCCTTTTCGGCCCGGCTTCAGGGAAGAGGCCAAAGATGTCGTTTGCGCCCACAGGCTTCTGCGCCGGTGCAACGGCGTTCCGGCGCGGCCAGACGGGTGCATTGAGCGGTTCCAAGGGCGCGACGTCGAGCGAACGGTCCCATCTTTCGAAGAAGCGGCGCTCCGCCTCTTCGAGCGTCGAGCCGGAGGCAATGCCGACTTCGCGGTATCCCTTGCGCGCGAGCGTCCAGCGGCGGATGTCGTTGCCCTCGAAGCCGAGGAGAAGCTGCAGCGCGAGCGAGCAGAGCATCGCGGCTTCAAGGCCGAGCGTGCGTTCGGCGAGGAAGGAGACGACGCTGGTCAGGCCAATCCAGAGCCCGAGCGCGATCCAGAGCCGGCAATAGGCCAGCCATATCCATGACAGCGCAAAGGCCGGGAAGGAGAAGCCCTCCTTCACCAGCACGATGCCGGCGCCGTCGAGCGGCGCGCCGGGAAGCTCGTGAACCGTGTAGATGCGCATGGGTGTCGTTCCGCCCGTCGGACCGGGCTAGCGGCTGCGTTCGCGCCCTATCTATGACAGACAAGGCCAAAAGGCCAGACGGCAGAAGGGAAATCAGTTCCCGAGCACGCCCTTGGTCGAAGGGATACGTCCCGACGCCCGCGGGTCGATCTCCACCGCCTCGCGAAGCGCGCGGGCGAGACCCTTGAAGCAGCTCTCCACGATATGGTGGTTGTTCTCGCCATACATGTTCTCGATGTGCAGCGTGATGCCTGCGTTCTGGGCGAAGGCCTGGAACCATTCCTTGAAGAGTTCCGTGTCCATGTCGCCGAGCTTGGGCTTCGTGAAGTTCACCTTCCAGACGAGATAGGGACGCTGCGACACGTCGATCGAGACGCGGGTGCAGGTCTCGTCCATCGGAATGATGGCCGTTGCATAGCGGCGGATACCCTTGAAATCGCCAAGCGCGCGGCGCACGGCCTCACCGATCACGATGCCGGTATCTTCCGTCGTGTGGTGGAAATCGATGTGCAGGTCGCCCTGTGCGCGGACCTTGAGATCCATCAGCGAGTGACGCGAAAGCTGCTCCAGCATATGGTCGAGAAAGCCGATACCCGTGTCGACGTCATATTCGCCCTGGCCGTCGAGATCGAGCGAGACGAAGACATTGGTCTCCTTGGTCTTGCGCTCGACGGTCGCTATGCGGCTTTCATTCTCGGTCTGCATGGTTCCGGTCCGGTTGGTGTCCGCCTCAAGATATGGCGGGGCGGTCAGCTTTTAACAGGCGGGGCGGGGGCCTTCCAGCGCAAAAGGCGAGACATTTCACCGCCTTAACCCCGATCATGGATTCAGTTTGAATCGCAATGCCTTACGAGACGTTAACCAATATTTCTGCACGCTTCTCATCCGTTACTTTAAGTTGTTCCGAAATATCTTTGGAAGCAAGCTCTAACTTATTGATTCAAATTGTCTCTACTTAATCTTTATTGTGTGAGTCACGGAAGGCCACACAATATATAGAATGCGGCGTCTATGCCGCTCCATCCGGCATTCGACGCAGCAAGACAGCCCGCCGCAGCAATTTTGCCTGTTGCCCGACAGAAAAGTTGCTAGAATGTTCTCGTGTTTCACAAAGCTTGCGAGCACTACATGGAAACTCGCGTCTGCACCAAGTGTCGCCGCACTCTTTCACTAGATGCGTATTCGCTCAATCGACTTAGCAAGACCATCCTCAGGCGAAGGTGTGATCAATGTTATTCGTCTCCGGCCGCAAGGTGGACGAGTCTGAATCCAAGCAAAGCAAAAGAAGCTGCAAAGCGTCATCGTGAATCGGGAAAGGCTCGTGCGCATCGTCTCCGAACCAGAAATGGCATCGACCCGTTAGAATATGATCGGTTGTTTTTCCAGCAGCAGGGGAAATGTGCCATTTGTGGTACAGAAAAACCTGGTGGAAATTCCCCCCATTTTCACATCGACCACAATCATGAAAGCGGGAAAATTCGGGGATTGCTTTGTACGAACTGTAATCGCGGTATCGGCTACTTCTCGGACAACATCAGGCGAATGCGCCGCGCAATCGAATATCTTGAATTGTCACGGTAGTCCGAAATTCGATCAACTCCATGTGCTGCAAGTTTGCATTGTGGCCTGGACTTCAGCGAGCCTTGGGATTGCGACTACGCAGAATTCGGACCCTCCAAAAACTGACGGTCAATCAATGGCTTACAAGAAAACCAAGACCCACAACAAGAACCTTGCAAGCGCGGCCAAGCAGGCCGGTGTGGAAAGACCTGTCGACTACGCCGTTTTCCAGACATTCGGCTACAAGGGTCTTTATGGCGGCCTGGACCGGCTCGGGATTCAGCGCAAAAAGGGGCTTAGGGCTAAGCAGCAATTGCTTGATCACATGGGCAGCACCGAACTGGCGGCAAACCTCTTCCGCGCGACACAAACCGAGGACAAGCTGCGAAGAGAAAACATTCGCGGGAAAGAGGCGGCCAATGCCGCCCATTTCGAAGTCGGACGAAAGGTTCGGCAGACCATCAAGGAGATCGGTGGGACTATGCCGGAAGATTTGCCTGTTGCCGAAGACATAAAGAAGGTTGAAAGGCGAATAAAAAAGGCCATCGAAAAGAAGTAGCACGCCGCCATATAGAAGGCTCCCGCCCTCACGACGAAAGCCCTTCCCATGGCCTGGCAGACCCGCATGACCCCCGAACTCGCCCAGTTCATCGCCGAGCGCGATCACTTCTACATGAGCACCGCCAATGCCGAAGGCCGGCCCTATATCCAGCATCGGGGCGGCCCGCGCGGCTTTCTCAAGGTGCTGGACGAGAAGACGCTCGGCTATGCCGATTTCGCGGGCAACCAGCAATTCGTGACGCTTGGTCATCTTTCCGAGAATGACCGGGCCTTCCTTTTCCTGATCGACTATCCGACCCGGCGGCGGGTGAAGATCAGGGGCAGGGCGCGGGCAGTCTCCGATGATCCGGCGCTGGCGCGCTCTCTCGCAGACCCCTCCTATCGCGGCCGCGTCGAGCGGGCGATCCTGTTCGAGATCGAGGAATGGGACGCGAACTGCCCGAGCCATATCCAGCCGCGCTGGGGAGCGGAGGATCTCGTTCCCGCCTTCGACCGGCTGGAAAAGCGCATCCGCGCGCTCGAGGCCCAAGTCCGCGAACTCGGCGGCGATCCCGGCGAGTTCAAGCTGCCGGACTAGGAGACGGAACCCTCAATAGAGCCTCAATAGAGATTGTCCTTCGCGTCCTTTTTCAGCCCCATGTCGATGAGCTTGGCGGGCACGAGAAGTTTCATCTGGTCGCGAATGATCTGGCCGAAGCTCGGCATCTTATCGCGGGGCACCTGCTTCGAGGGGTCCCAGAGGCCGGAGCGCTTCAGCGCCTTGGTGCAATGGAAGAAGGCCTCCCGCACCTCGATGATCATGACGGAACGGGGCTTTTTGCCGTCCACGACGAAGCGTTCCATCATTTCCGGATCGGTCGTTATCTCGGCGACACCGTTCACGCGGAGCATTTCCTCGAAGCCCGGCACGAAGAACAGAAGCCCCACCGAGGGCGAATGGGAGATGTTCGACAGCGTGTCGATCAGGTTGTTGCCCGGCCGGTCCGGCATGGCGAGATGCGTATCGTCCAGCACGTGAACGAAGCCCGGCTCGCCGCCGCGCGGCGACACATCGCCCAGCCCGTCCGGGCGCGAGGTGCCGATGCACAGAAAGGGCGAAAGGCCGATATAGGTCTTTGCGTGCTTTTCCAGCGCGGGCAGCACCTTGCCCCGCGTCTGGCCGGGGTCCGGATAGACCGTGCGCAGCGCTTCCTCGGATTTCAGCGGACCGGACATCGGCTTTTCTCCCCCATCACCATTTGTATGACCACCGTTTTTGCGAAAGATTATCATTTGCGGCTGCATTCCGCCAGCGTCCGATTGTCCCGCAAGGCTTGACCCTATGGCGCGAAGCGGCCACATGCTATCGGCAACCTCCCGCCTCCTGACACAGCAAGACAGGAAAGACATGAGTTCGCACGACCCGATCAACTGGCACGGCACCACGATCCTCTCCGTTCGCAAGGGGGGCAAGGTCGTGATCGCCGGCGACGGCCAGGTCTCGATGGGCGACACGATCATGAAGGGCAATGCGCGCAAGGTCCGCCCGCTCGGCAAGGGCGAGGTGATCGCGGGCTTCGCGGGCGCGACAGCGGACGCGATGACGCTGTTCGAGCGGCTCGAAGCGAAGATCGAACAATATCCCGGCCAGCTCATGCGGGCCTGCGTGGAACTGGCGAAGGATTGGCGGACGGACCGGTTCCTGCGCCGCCTCGAGGCGCTGATGATCGTTGCCGATGCGCAGGTGACGCTGGTCCTCACCGGCAATGGCGATGTGCTGGAGCCGGAAGAGGGCGTGGTCGGCATCGGCTCGGGCGGTAATTATGCCCTTGCTGCGGCGCGCGCGCTGGCCGACATGGATCTCGGCGCGGAGGAAGTCGCGCGCAAGGCGATGAAGATTGCCGCCGATATCTGCGTCTATACGAACAATACGCTGACCGTCGAGAGCCTCGACGCCCGATGAACCCCGAGCTCATGCGGTGGAAGCCGCCTTTCTGGCTCCTCGCCACGCTGGGGCTTCTCGTCCTGCAGGCGGTGCTGCTCTATGCGATGGGCCGCGTGCCGATCTGCGATTGCGGCACGGTGAAGCTCTGGCATGGCGTGGTGCAGAGTTCGGAAAACTCGCAGCACCTGACCGACTGGTACACATTCTCCCACATCATCCATGGCTTCATCTTTTATGGCGGCGCCTTTCTTCTGCTGCGGCGCTATCCGAAGGGCTGGTGGCTCGTCGCCGCGCTTTTCGTCGAGGGCGCGTGGGAGGTGCTCGAAAACACGCCGATGGTGATCGACCGCTACCGGGCGGAGACCATCTCGCTCGACTATTATGGCGACAGCATCGTGAATTCGATCGCCGACAGTCTCGCCATGATCCTCGGCTTTGTTCTCGCCGCGCGGCTGCCCATATGGGTAGCGGTGCTGGCGGCAATTCTCATGGAGGCGGGTGTCGGCGCCGTGATCCGCGACAACCTCACCCTGAATGTCCTGATGTTGATCTACCCCGTCGACGCCATTCGCGAATGGCAGGCGGCAGGAGGAATGTAGGAAGATGACCAGTTTTTCGCCGCGTGAGATCGTTTCCGAACTCGACCGCTATATTGTCGGCCAGCGCGATGCAAAGCGCGCCGTCGCCATTGCGCTCCGCAACCGCTGGCGCCGCCAGCAGCTACCGGAAGAACTGCGCGACGAGGTGCTGCCCAAGAACATCCTGATGATCGGGCCGACCGGCGTCGGCAAGACGGAAATCTCGCGCCGCCTCGCCAAACTCGCCGAAGCCCCCTTCATGAAGGTGGAGGCGACGAAGTTCACCGAGGTCGGCTATGTCGGCCGCGACGTCGAACAGATCATCCGCGACCTCGTAGAGATCGCGATTTCGATGACGCGCGAGCGCCGCCGCAAGGATGTGCGCGCCAAGGCGCATCTCGCCGCCGAGAACCGCGTGCTCGACGCGCTGGTGGGACCGAATGCCAGCGAGGCGACCCGCGAAAGCTTCCGCAAGAAGCTGCGCGACGGACAACTCGACGACAAGGAAATCGAGGTCGAGGTTCAGGATGCGGGCGGCGGCATGCCGATGCTCGACATTCCGGGCATGCCGGGCGGCCAGATGGGCATGATCAATCTCTCCGACATCATGGGCAAGGCATTCGGCAACAGGACGAAGCCGCGCCGCATGGCCGTGCGCGACAGCTATGAAGTGCTGATCGCGGAGGAGAGCGACAAGCTGCTCGACCAGGAACAGGTGACGCAGGATGCGATCCGCTCCGTCGAGCAGAACGGCATCGTCTTTCTCGACGAGGTCGACAAGATCTGCGCCCGCGCGGAGAAGCAGGGCGGGGATGTGAGCCGCGAAGGCGTGCAGCGCGACCTGCTGCCGCTGATCGAGGGAACGACCGTCGCGACGAAGCATGGCGCGGTGAAGACCGACCACATTCTCTTCATCGCGTCCGGCGCCTTCCATATCGCGAAGCCTTCCGACCTCCTGCCGGAACTGCAGGGCCGCCTTCCGATCCGCGTCGAACTCAAAGCGCTTACAAAGGACGATTTCCGCCGCATCCTGACCGAGCCGGAAGCGAGCCTCATCAAGCAATATGTCGCGCTGATGAAGACGGAGGAGGTGACGCTCGACTTCACCGATGACGGAATCGACGCCATCGCCGATATCGCGGCGGCGGTCAATTCATCGGTCGAGAATATCGGTGCGCGCCGGCTTCATACCGTGATGGAGCGCGTTCTCGACGAGGTGAGCTTCGCCGCAACGGACAAGACCGGCGAGACGGTCAGGATCGACGAGGCCTATGTGCGCGAACATATCGGCGATCTGACGAAGAATGCCGATCTGACGAAGTTCATTCTTTAGGACAGAGCTGGTCCAAACTCCATCGTCATTGCGAGGAGGCCGCAAGGCCGACGAAGCAATCCAGGGCTGCTGGCTCAGCATTTGCCGCCCCTGGATTGCTTCGCTCCCTGACGGTCGCTCGCAATGACGGTTGGAATTGAAGCGGAGGAAATATCTCCCTTCCGCGTCTACAGCTCGCCCTTCGCCGCAGCCTCCATGTAGCTCGTGTCGATGCGGAACTTCACATTGTTTTCATCACCGGCAGCCGTGCCGTCCGCGAGTTCAACGCCGACATAGCCCTTGTCCTTCGCGTCGGGACCGAGAAGGCCTTGCGAGAAGGCAAAGCTCGTCGTGCTGTCGATGATCGAAGACATGGTCTCGCCCGCGTAAGCCTCCGCGCCTTCCTTCGGACCGTAGAAATAGGTCGTGGCTACCTGGGTGTCGAAATCCTCGAGGTCGGTGCCCGAAACAGAGGCCATGAACTCACGCGCTTTGATGCCTTCCTCGTCATCCTTCTTCATGATGTCGAGCACTTCGTACCAGGCGCCAGCGAGCGCCTTGCCGAATTCGGGATGCTCCTTCAGCACATCGGTCTTCACGATCAGGATGTCCTGGATTTCGCCCGGCACTTCGGAGGAATCGAAAACCGAGGTCACGCTCGGATCGTCATTGAGCTGAACGGTGGCCGGGTTCCAGGTGACGACGGCTTCCACTTCCGGCGTCTGCAGCGCGGCGACGAAATCGGCATCGGCGATATTGGCCGTTTCGACATCCTCGAGGCTCATGCCCGCATTGGCGAGCGCGAGCGCCAGCATGTAGTGCGAGACGGAATATTGCACGAGATAGACGGTCTTCCCCTTGAGGTCGGCCATCGTCTTGCCTTCGCCCTTGATGAAGATCGCGTCATTGCCGTTCGTGTAGTCGCCGAGAATGATCGAGGTGGAATCGACGCCGCCCGCGGCCGGAATGGTCAGCGTATCCATCACGGTGTTCGCGACCGCGTCATAGGTGCCCGCCGTGTACTGGTTGATCGACTCGACATAGTCGTTGATCTGAACGATCTCGACATCGATCCCGTATTTTTCCGCCCATTTGTCCATGATGCCGGAATGCTCGGCATAGGCCCAGGGCATGTAGCCGGGATAGATCGACCAGGCGAGCTTGAAGGTCTTGTCCGCGGCTGCGGCATTACCGGCGAGCGCAAGCCCGGCAATCGCGGCGGCGAACAGACTGAGGGTGAATTTCCGAAGGAATGAAGCTCGCGGCATATGATGTCCTCTCACTGGTCAAAGGTCCCCCGTTCGCAGGGAAGGATTTCTTCCCCGCGCCGGAATGTTCGGTCTTCCAGGCCGTTTCCTCTCGTCCCGTTCCGCTTTCGCGGGCGCCGCTCTCAGGCGACTTCCTTTTCGCGGCGGCCGAAGGCCGTTGCGTGGTCTTCGCTTTCCGGCAGTTCGAGTTCACCGGCGGCGACGAGTTTCTTCAGATAGTTGAAGGTGCGCATGGTCTGCGTGACGAGATGTCCGCCCGCGCTATAGGCGGGATAGCGCTTCTCGCCATCGACGAATTGCGGCAGCGGCTCGATCATCGTGTCGTAGTCGAGCGCGCAGAAAAGCGGGAAGGAGAAGCGCTCGTCCGGCACGTTGCGCACGCGGTGCGGCGTCGCGATGAAGCGGCCATTGGTGAGCGCTTCCAGCATGTCGCCGATATTGATGACGAAGGCATCCTTCACCGGCGGCGCATCGATCCAGTCGCCATTTGCGTTCATCACCTGAAGGCCCGGCGCGGTCACGTGGAGGATGGTGAAGCACTCGTAATCCGTATGCGCGCTGATGCCCCATTCGGCGACCGCTCGGGCGGGGTCCGAGGGGTAGTGAACGAGGCGAAGCTGCGACGGCGGCTTCTTGAGCCATGGCTCGAAGTGATCTTCGGGCAAGCCCAGCGCGCGGGCGAAGCCGCCGAAGATCGTATGGCCAAGCGACATCGCCGCCTCGTAATAGGCGTAGACGTCGCGCTGCATTTCGGGCATGTCCGCCGGCCACTGGTTGGGCCCCAGCATCCGGTATCCCTTCACATGATCGGGATCGTCTTCGGGCAGTTCGATGGAAAGGTCGAAGGCTTCCTTCTTGTCGGTCTTCGCGGGGTCGGTCCCGTCATAGAAGCCTTCCTCGCCCGTCGGCACATAGCCGCGATGCGCGCGCGACTTGCCGATATAGAGGTCCATCTTCTCTTCAAGAGGACGTGCGAAGAATTCGGCGGCGCGCGCCTCGAGCTTTTCGATCATCTCGCGCGGAATGTTGTGGCCCTTCACATAGAGAAAGCCGACATTGCTCGCCGCATCGGCCATTTCCGCCGCCACGCGCATCTTCGCCTGTTCGTCCTCGCCGAAGAGCGGCGCGATATCGATGACGGGAATGCTCGTGAAGGCCGTGCCTTTCGCTTCGATCTCACTCATGTCGCAACTCCATTCATCAGGACGTCGAGGAGCGGTTCGCCCCGCAGGTCCGTTATTTCCCAGCGCCGCGTGAAGGGCTTGCCCGCGCGGTCCTGATCCTGCATTTCGAAAAGGTCGCCCATGCGCGCAAGCGCGAGCGATTTGCCTTCGCGGAAGGGAAGGCTTGAGCGCTGAACGAACCAGCCCCTGCTCGTCACCGCGCCCTGCGAGATTTCGCAGTCGAGAAATTCCTGCGCGCGGGCCATGTCCGGCGCACCGGCAACGCATTCGGCAAGCGTCAGCCCTTCCGGTACGGCGCAATAGCGCTCGCGCGCGATCATGAAGAGCGAACCCATGCGTGCGATGGCGCCCTTCTGGCCCGTCTCGCGGTCTTCGAGCCTGGCCGCCCAGAGCGGCATGCTGCCGATCGGCTCGCGGTGCCAATGCTCGATATAGGGAATGTCCTTTCCCTCCTCGACCATGATGTCGCCCTCGATCCAGAGGCGGCCGATATCCGAATAGATCGCCTTGGGCTGAAAATCGATGTCGCGGCGCCACTCGAACCAGCCATCTTCCTCGACAAGTTCGCCCGCGAAACCTTCCTGTGTGGCAAGCCACATCATGGTCTCGGGGGTGAGGGCGGAGAGGGAATTCTGCCCGGTGAAGTCCGGGCGGCCTTCCGGCTGGCGGAGGTCGAGATAGAGGCCCGGACCCTGCAGCCAGTTCACGAAGCTCGTCGTATCCCGCCGCCCGTCCGGCCAGGCAAGGAGCGAGCGGCGCCAGAGGCCCGGCATGGTTTCGAGCGAGGGTTCGGACAGGGGATGCGGTGCGGCAAGCGATGACATGGGTCCATGCTCGCGCGGCCGAGGTCATGCGGCTAGGCGGTAATTTTCAATGAGAGGCATAAACCGGGTCTATGCCTCTCGGGAGGGCTCCCGCAGTTTTCCCATGATTTCCGCCAGAAAAAGCTCGGTCGGCGTGTTCCGGGCGGGTTCATCCCGCGTCACCAGATAGACCTGATAGGCGGGAAGTACGGCTTCGGGCAGGAGCGGCCAGAGCGCGCCTTCATGGTCGAGGGTTTCGGCGACGCAGGTCGGCAGGAAGCCGATGCCGACGCCAAGCTCGATCAGGCGCTTCGTCTCGTGCAGGTTTTCCGCATAACCGCCCACGCGCTTTCCGAGCCCGTAGCGCTGGCGGAAATTCGCCAGTTCCTGCGGCTCGTCGAGGCCCGTGGCGATGAAGGGCTGGTCGGCGAGGTCGCCGGGCTGCGGCACAGTCATGCCGTAAAGCGCATGGGCCTTGTGGCAATAGAGCTGCTGCACCTCGCGCATCAGCGGCTGGTAGCAGAGCGCGGCATCCGGCGCGTTGTCGCAGGCGATGCCCACTTCCGCCTCGCCCGCCTTCAACGCGGCGATCACCTCGCGCCAGGGCGCCACTTCTATATGTATGCCGACGCCCGGATGATGACGGTGGAGACCGGCCAGCGCCGCGTCGAACTCCGCCGAGACGACGGAAGAGATCATGCGGATATTGATGACGCCTTCGACGAGGCCCGCGGCGAGCGCCACATCATGCGGCGCGGCGCGCACCGCGCCCATCATCGTCTCGCAGAGATCGAACAGCGCGCGGCCGGCGGGCAGAAGCTCGATGCCGCTCGCAGTCCGCTTCAGGAGCACGGCGCCCAGATGATTCTCAAGCCGCTTGAGGCCTGCGCTCACCGTCGGCTGCTGGCGGTTCAGCCTGCGCGCCGCCGCGCCGATGCCGCCCGCGCGCACGATCTCGTGGAAGAGCTGGAAGAGATTCCAGTCCACCTTGCGGGCAAAATTGAGCTCGGTCTTTTTTGTGTCGTCCATCGCGTCTCGTGCCGTGACGGCAAGAAAGGAATTTCATTGAAGCCTGCGGGCCGCCATTCGTCCATCGGCTTCACCGAAAATCTGTGTTGGCGAATCCGCGCCGCGTCTTGTTTGTCGCTCAAGGCGAATCCGAAGCGTGTCAGCCTTTACGCTTCTTCTTCCGGCGGTCGAGCAGGGCAAGCATCTCGGCAATTTCCGTCTTGCTCAGCTCAGCGATCTCGTCGGCGAGGCGGTTCGCAAGCTCCGTTGCCTGCGGGGCAAGGCCGGACGTGTCTATGGCGATGCGGGGATGCGAAATCCGCGCGAGACGCTCCAGCTCCTCCGCCTCGTCCCAGATGACGTTGAAATAGCCGATGATCGCCTGCACCAGCCGCCAGCTCGGCCGCCCGCGCTTCCCATGTTCGAGGGCGGAGAGATAGGCGGGCGTCACACGCAGCGCCGCCGCCATCTCCTTCATGGTGAGGCCGCGCGCCGCGCGGAGCTCCCGGACCTTGCGACCGAAGGGCGTCATCTCTTCTTGCGCAACCAGATATAGAAGGCGCCGCCGCCGCCATGCTTCGGATGGGCGGGCTGGAAGCCCGACACATGGGCGCGCAGCTCCGCCTCGTTCAGCCAGCGGGGCACGGCGCTGCGGAGCACCCCCTGCCGCTCCGGCACTTCATAAAAGGTACTGCCGTGAAGCGTGTGCCGCGCATAGGGCGAGGCGCCCTTGCCGGTAATGACGAGAACGCATCGAAGCCCCCGGGAGCGAGAGCGCGAAAGAAATCCGAGAAGCGCCTGGTGCGCCGCTTCCTGGCTGTGGCCATGGAGGTCGAGCGTCGCCTCGACTTCCATCTGCCCGCGCGCAAGGCGCTGGCTCGTGCGCCGGTCGAGGCCCGTCAGTGGCGGCGGTTCGGAGGGGCGGCGCGGCGGTGCGGGGGGCGAAGCAGGTTGGGGAAGAGGCGCGCGCATGGGCGCGAGCGATTGCGGCTTCAAGGGAAGGGAAGGGCGTTCTTCGTCGCGCGGCGCTTCGGGCACTTCCACCGTGCGGCGCGAGATCGGCTTCGCGTCCTTCGTCACCGTCCGCCAGAGCCTGTGCTCCTCGTCGGTCAGGCGGCGGCGGGGCCTCGATTTCGGGCGCGGCATCTTCTCCTTTTCGCTCGCCATGAAAATGCCCCGTCCGGTTTCGTTTGCGCCCCTTCTTACGGCGCGATCTCCTTCGGCACCAGCGCGATCAACTCGCCTTCCGCCTTCATCCGGCCCGCGATCTCGCCCGCTTCCGCGCCCGAGCCGAAGAAGATGTCGCCGCGCTGCAATCCCTTGATCGCCGAGCCCGTATCCTGCGCGACCATGAGGCGGCGCACCGCAACGAAATTCGCACCGTCGACGGTCGGATGTTCGGTCGTGAGGAACAGCAGCGTGCCGAGCGGATGCTTGCTGCGGTCGACGGCGAGGCTGCGGCCCGGCGTGAGGCTCACGCCTTCCGCCCCGGGCGGGCCCTTGGAGGGGTCCACATTCCTCAGTATACGGAAGAAGATGTAGGACTCGTTCTCGCGCATCAGCGCGCGGCCTTCCTGCGGATGGGCCGCGAGCCAGGCGCGGATCGTCTGCATCGAAACCTCGTCGAGCACCATTTCGCCGCGCTCGACAAGCAGCTTGCCTATGGATGTATAGGGATGGCCCGTCTTCGCCGCAAAGGAGAGGCGGACGATCTCGCCCGTTTCGAGCTTCACACGGCCCGAGCCCTGCACATGCAGGAAGAAGGCGTCGATGGGGCTTTCAAGCCAGAGAAGCGCGAGCTTTTCGGTATCGAGCGCACCGTCTTCGATCGCGGCGCGGTTCGGGAAGCTGCCGCCGCCTTCGACCATGCGAAATCCGGGCGGCGGCGCGAGAACAGGCGTCTGATAGGGGCCGTGCCTTGTCAGCGAGCCTTTCATCTCCGGTTCGTAATAACCGGTGAAAAGGCCCTTCTGTGCGGGAAAGCGCACAGGCACGAACCAATGCTGAAAGAACCCGCGCGCATTGGCGGCGCCGGCACCAGGTCCGACCTTGGCCGCCGCCTCGCAGGCCGGCTGCCAGTCGCCCGCCTTGCCATAGAGCGGATCGCCGCCCTTGGTGTCGAGCGGCGCGGAAGGTGAGAGTTTCAGTATGCGCGCGCAGGAGCCCTTGAAGGCATCGAGCGCGGCGCTCTGGTCATCCGTATGCCAGCCATCGATTTCCTGCCAGGAAAGGCGTGTCGCGGCACTCGCCGCATGAGCGTTCATGTCAGGCGCTCCGGGCGCACAGGCAAGAAGGAATCCTCCCATAAGGAGAAGGAAGGCGCCGCGACGCATCGATGCCGCCACTCAGTCGGAAGCGCCGGTCGCGACCAGCTTCCAGTTCGGATCGCGGCTCTTCACGTCGCGTTCGAAGGTCCACAGATCGGTGACCTCGCGGATCGTGACCGGATCGCCCTCGATCACCACGCCGTCCGAATTCTTGGTGCAGGAAGTGAGCGTGCTGCGGAAGGACAAGGTTATCCGCGCCCTCGAGCCATCGAGCGTGGCGGCGGAGAGCGCCGCTTTCTCGATACCGATGAAGCTCTGCTCCACCTTGAGGCCCTTCGCGTCGCGCTCGTTCATCGCGGCTTCGAAGCTTCTGTAGACCTCGTCCGAAAGAAGCGGCTTCAGCGTCTCCCTGTCGCCTTCCGCATAGGCCGTGACGATCATCTCATAGGCCGCGCGCGCGCCGGAAATGAAGCTGTCCGCATCGAAATAACGGTCGGCGCCCAGTATGGCATCGAGACCGCTGGCAAGCGCGGAACCCTGTTCGGCAATTCCATGCCAGCGGTAGCGGCCCGTTTCGCCCGCAAAGGGATCGCCGGCGGCGTCCACCGTGCGCTGGCCGCTCTCGCCTTCGGCACGCGGACGCTTCGGCAGCGTCACAACCTTGTCATTGCCGCCCGCATCGCCCGAATAGGGGTCATAGGGCGGACGCTCATGCCCCGTGCGCCGGCCGAGGACGCTTCTGAGTTTCAGAAATACGCCGACCGCGATCGCGAGCAGAATGATGTTCAGAAGATTCAAGCCGTCGTCCATTTGCTCGAGGAGCCTCACAAGGGGTCCGGCCGCCATCCTCGCCGCGCTTCATCGCCCGGTTCCCACGGATCCCTTCACGGGGCCGGGGCGTCCTGCTGCGGCGGTCCTGCCTGACCTTCGTTCCTGTATTTATTCTTTCCTGGGCCATAACCTAGGGCATCGGACGGCTTTTTGCTACCTGAGCCATATGGGCAAGCGGCCTGCCGCACCCTATCTTCAAGGTTAGCGCCCCTCTTGCGATGCCGATCCGGCCCGCCGGGGTGAAAATCCCCCATAAACCCGCGACAAAGCCGAAAGCCCGTCTTGCCCGCCTTCCTCTTCCTCGCCTTCATCGCCATTCCGCTGATCGAGATCGCCATCTTCATCGAGGTGGGCGGCGCGATCGGCGTATGGCCGACCATCGGCATCGTTCTGGGCACCGCACTCATGGGCGCGACGCTGCTGCGGATGCAGGGGCTCGCCACATGGCGGCGGGCGGAAGAAGCGATGCGGCGCGGCGAACCGCCGGTGGCCGAGATGCTCGACGGCGTCTTCCTCATCGTCGCGGCCCTTCTCATGGTGACGCCCGGCCTCTTCACCGACTGCATCGGTCTCCTGCTCCTGATCCCGCCGCTCAGGCGCGAGATCGGGCGCCGCGCCGCGCGGCGGATCGCCGCAAGCAGCCGGTTCACCGTCTATTCGAGCGGCATGGGCGGCGCGAGGCCCGGCCCGGGCTTCGATCCGGGTGCGGGCCGGCCGGCAAAGGGGCCGGGCCCCGTCATCGAGGGCGAGGCCGAGGAACTGGGCGAAAACGGCAACGAGACCCGCGAGAACGGGCGGGGAGCGGATTCACCCTGGAGGCAATAAGTTCCAGCCCGCTATCCCCGTTTCTTGTCGCCCCGGCCGTTCCGTGGTAGCCAGCAGCCTTTCCCGAGGCCAAAAGCGATGAGGCGAGAATGTCGGATCAGGGCTCGACCAATGCAGGCAATGGCGGTGCGCAGCTTCGCGTGCTGACCCAGTACATCAAGGACCTCTCCTTCGAGAATCCGAACGCCCCGCAAATGCTCGGTCCCGTGGACGAACAGCCCCAGATCGGCATCAGGGTGGATGTCGGCGTCAAGCGCATGAGCGATACCGACTATGAAGTCGCACTCAAGATCGGCGCCGAAGCCAAGGTGAAGGAAAAGCCGATGTTCCTCGCCGAAATCGAATATGCCGGTCTCTTTCGTCTCACCGGCATCCAGGAGCAGGATCTCGAAGCGGTGCTCGTCGTCGAGTGCCCGCGCCAGATCTTCCCCTTCGCGCGGCGCGCGCTTGCCGACGTTACGCGCGACGGCGGCTATCCCCCGCTGATGATCGATCCCATCGATTTCGTCAGCCTCTATCACCAGCGCCGCGAACAGATGGCGCAGGAAGTCGCGGGCGCCCAGCAGCCGAACTGATCAGGCTTTTGAAGAAAGCCAGAGCGCGTTTTCGCCGAGCGACGCGACGAAGACGTCATGCGCCTCTCGCTCCTCGTCGGTGAGGCGCGAAGGTAGGGGCGTCGGCCGCGCCGCGCGCGCGACCTTTTCGCCGGTCTTGGCCGCAAGCTCCCTCTGCAACACGAGGCCCGGCTGCCTGCCGCCCATCAGCTCCAGATAGACTTCGGCCAGAAGCTCGCTGTCGAGCAGCGCGCCATGCTTCGTGCGGCCGGAATTGTCCACGTTGAAGCGCCGGCAGAGCGCGTCGAGATTGTTCTGCGCGCCTGGATATTTGCGCCGCGCGATTTCGAGCGTGTCGATAGCACGGGCCATCGGCAGCGAGGGACGGCCGATCTGTTTCAGCTCGGCGTTGATGAAGCCCATATCGAAAGAGGCGTTGTGGATCACGAGCGGATCCTCGCCAATGAACTCCAGAAAGTCGTCGGCCACTTCCGCGAATTTCGGCTTGTCGCTCAGAAATTCCTCGGAGAGACCGTGAATGCGAAACGCGCCTTCCGGCATGTCGCGTTCGGGATTGATATAGGTGTGGAAGAACTTTCCCGTCGCGACATGATTGAAGAGTTCGAGGCAGCCGATTTCGACCAGGCGATGGCCGTCCTGCGGGCTGATGCCCGTGGTTTCCGTGTCGAGCACGATCTCGCGCATGTCTTTCCCGTCTAGCCCGTGGATCGCCTTCCCCCGAAGGCGATTGCCGATTCTCGCCTATTCGGCGTTGAAATGGAACGACCCATCTTCGCCGATGACGCCGCCCGGGTTCCAGGCGACTTCCCAGATGTGATTGTCCGGATCGGAGAAATAGCCGGTATAGCCGCCCCAGAAGGCATCTTCGCCGCGCTTGAGAATGCGCCCGCCCGCAGCTTCGGCTTCGGCCAGCACAAGGTCGACCTCTTCCTTCTCGCGGACATTATGCGCGAGCGCGAAACCGGAAAAGCCTTCGCCATAAGGCGCGACCTTCGCATCCTCGGCCAGCGCCTCGCGGCCGAACAGCGCGAAGACGATGCCTCCGCACTGAAAGAAGCATACGCTCGGATTGCTTTGCGGCAGCGGTTTCCAGCCCAGCGTTTCGTAGAAAGCCTGTGCGCGGGCAAGATCGGTAACGCCAAGCGTGATGAAGCTTATGCGCTGTTCCATGTTTCCACCCCCCTTTGGTTGGCCTTGGTGGTTTCAGCCGGTGCGCAGCCGTTCCCTCAACACCTTGCCTTCGCGGCCTTTCAGCGCCTCGACGATCCGCGCAACCTGTTCGCGCGCATGATCGAGGCCCTTGTCGCTCTCGACCACGAAGTCGGCGCGCTTGCGCTTTTCCTCGTCGGGCACCTGCTTCGCATGGATCGCGGCAAATTTCGCCTCGTCCATGTCGGGCCGCGCGAGTACGCGCGTCTTCTGGATATCGTAAGGGGCGGAGACCACGACAACAACATCGACACGTGTCTCGCCGCCCGTTTCATAGAGAAGCGGAATGTCGAGCACGGCCATTTCGTGGCCCGCTTCCATGTTCTCGCGCAGGAAATCGATCTGCGCCTCGCCGACAAGCGGATGCACGATTGCCTCGAGCTTCTTCATCTCGTCCGGCAAACCGATCACGCAGCGCGAAAGCGCCTTGCGGTCGACGGCATCGTCGACGACTGCGGAAGGGAAGACGGCGCGGATCGGTTCCACCGCCTTGCCGCCCTTTTCATAGAGCTTGTGAACGGCGGCATCCGCGTCATAGACGGGCACGCCTTCGGCGCGGAACATCTTCGCCGTTTCCGATTTGCCCATGCCGATGGAGCCCGTGAGGCCGATCAGAAGCATCTTCTTTCCCCTTATTTCGTCCCGATGCCGAGATCGGCGAGCACGATCTCGCGCAACTCCTCCGTCACATGCGGACGGATTCCGAACCAGGCTTCGAAGCCCGGCACAGCCTGATGCAGCAGCATGCCGAGCCCGTCCACGACCTCGTGGCCCGCCTCGCGCGCGCGGCGCAGCAATCCGGTTTCGAGCGGCGTATAGACGATATCCGTCACCACCGCGTCGCGGGGCAATGCGGATATGTCGATATCGACATCGCTCTCGCCTTTCATGCCGAGCGTCGTCGTGTTGACGAGAAGCCCCACGCCGGAAAGAGCGGCATTCAATTCGCCGAGCGGCATCGCCCTTGCGCGCGTGAGGCCCAGGTCGCGGATCAGCGCTTCGGCGCGCTCGACCGTGCGGTTGACGATGCGGATTTCGGGTGCGCCTTCTTCTTCGAGGGCGAGCGCAATCGCGCGCGCCGCGCCGCCCGCGCCCAGCATCACGGCGGGGCCTTCGGCGGCCCGCCAGTCGCGTGCGCCCGATTTCAGATTGGCGATGAAGCCATAGCCATCCGTATTGCGGCCTTCGAGCGTTCCGTCTTCAAGCGTCACGATGGTGTTGACCGCTTTCAGCCGGGCGGCGACCGCGTCATGCCGCGACAGGGCGGCATAAGCCACTTCCTTGTGAGGCACGGTCACATTGGCGCCGATGAAATCGAGCTTGTGGAGATTGCGGATGGTTTCCGCGGCATCTTCCGGCTTCACGGCGAGAAGCTCGTAGCGCGCATCGGGAATTCTGTGTTCCGCGATCCAGTGATTATGGATCAGCGGCGAACGCGAATGGGCGACGGGCCAGCCGATGACGCAGACCTTGCGGGTCATGTTGTGGACCTCGCGGCGGGACGATGCTCCTTGCTCGGTCGTGTGATGGACCTCGTGGCGGGACGATGCTCCTTGCTCGGTCCTGTCATGATCTTACCACTCCGTGGCGTCGCAGCTCGTCGAGCAGCGGCAGCAGCGGCAATCCGAGGATCGAGAAATAGTCGCCCTCGATCTTCTCGAAGAGCTGCACGCCCGGACCTTCGAGCTGATAGCAGCCGACGCTCTTCATCACTCGTTCGCCCGCTTCCGCGAGATAGGAGTCGAGGAAGGTCTCGCTGAACTCTCTCATCGTAAGCGTTGCCCGCGCCGTGAGGTTCCAGACCGCGCCGCCATCCTTCACGAGCACCAGACCGGAATGGAGAATATGGGGGCGGCCGCGAAAGGCGAGGAGGTTTGCGCGCGCTTCCTCCATGCTTTTCGGCTTGTCGTAGCGGCGCCCCTCGCAGGACAGGATCTGGTCCGCGCCGACCACCAGTGCGCCCTCGTTCTTTGCCGACACGGCAAGAGCCTTCGCCTCGGCGAGTTTCAGTGCCAGTTCGTCCGTTTCTTCTTCCGCGTTCCTGTCGCTGCCCGCGAATCCGGCCTTGATCGCGTCTTCATCGACGCGCGAATCTTCCGCAGTGAATGCGAGGCCGGCATCTGTGAGAAGCTTGCGCCGCACCGCGCTGCCGGAAGCCAGTATGAGAGAGGGGGAGGCCATGTTTCTCAACTCATGCGTTCGCGCTGGCGCTCATTATAGAGATTGAGCACCGCGGCGGCCGTTTCCTCGATGGAGCGGCGGGTGACATCGATCACCGGCCAGCCATTCTTGGCGAAGAGACGGCGCGCAAAGGTGATTTCTTCCGCGACGACATCGGGCGCAACGTAATCCGTGTCCGTATTCTCATGCAGCGAAAGAAGCCTGTTCTTCCGGATTTGCACAAGGCGATCGGGACTGGTGGTGAGCCCTACGATCAGGGGATGTTCGGCCGTTTCGAGATCCGGCGGCAGCGCGGCGCCCGGCACGATCGGAATATTCGCCGCCTTGATGCCACGGTTTGCCAGATAGATGCAGGTCGGCGTCTTCGAGGTTCGGCTGACACCGAGAAGAACGATGTCGGCCTCGTTCAGGTCGCCCGCGGACTGGCCGTCATCATGGCTCATCGTGTAGTTGAGCGCGGCGATGCGGTCGAAATATTCCGCATCCATGATGTGCTGCAAGCCGGGCTTGTGCGAGGACTCCTTGCCAAGATACTGCCCGAGCGCCTTCATCGCCGGATCGAGAACCGAAATGCAGGGCGTCTGCAACTCGGCGCAGCGCTTCTCGAGACGCGCGCGCAGCTCCTCATTCACCATCGTGAACATGACGAGACCTGGCGCGTTCTCGATTTCGCCGAGCACCCGCTCGAGCTGTTTCGGGCCGCGCACCAGCGCATAGACATGTTCGATGGGCCGCGCATCCTCATACTGGGCGCAGGCCGCCCGCGCGACCATGTTCAGCGTTTCGCCTGTCGCGTCGGAAACGAGATGAAGATGGAAGACGCGCTTGCTGCTCATGTCCTTCGTCCGGATCGTCCGGTTTTTCTGCCCCTCAAGGCCGGGGGTTTGCAACCTATCGGCCAGTTTGGCCTCGCGCCAATTCTTTTTCCGCAAGCCATAACGCGCCTTCCGCATATTGCCGCCGGACCTGTGGAAAGCTGTGATTAACGGGTGCAAGCGGGCCTCTCGCGGGAAGTACTACCGGGTCATACCCGTGCTTCTCTTTCCCTCCCCGGTTTCATGAGTCCGTTGGAAAAGCCGAAGGAACGCTTGCGGAAAACGGGTATGACCGGCGAGTCTCGCGGCACGGGGAAACTTGTCCACGCTATTAACGGTTTCCCTGTGCATGATGGTCCACAGGAGAAGCCCTTGCGTATTCAGACGCGACGAAGGGCGCGGCTGAAATTGCGCACAGGCTGTGGCATAGAAAGCATCTGAAAAACAGGCGGTGGAAAATTTCTCCGCTACTGTGGAGAAAACGGGGTGAGCGTTTGATCCCCGCCATCCACAGGCATCCACCTCTATCAACTACCTTCAAGACTCTTTTATAGGATTGGGAAAGAACGCGTGGACGAGAGAAAGGCTCCCGGAACCATGCCTCCGGAGAAGAAACTGCTGAGAGCGCTTGCCGGTCTCGAAACGGAGGGTGTGCCTGTCTGGATGATGCGCCAGGCCGGACGCTATCTGCCGGAATACCGGAAGGTGAGGGCGGATGCAGGCAGCTTTCTCGATCTCTGCTACACGCCGGAGCTCGCCGAGGAAGTGACGCTGCAGCCGATCAGGCGTTACGGCTTCGATGCGGCCATTCTCTTTTCGGATATTCTGGTGGTGCCCGATGCGCTCGGACAGAAGGTGGCCTTCAAGGAAGGCGAGGGACCGGTGCTGGAGCCCATCACCGATGAAGCGGGCCTCGCCGCACTAGGGAGCCCTGCGCGCGTCACGGAGCATCTGAGGCCCGTCTACGAGACGGTGTCGCGGCTTTCGAACAGTCTTCCGAGGGAGGTGACGCTGATCGGCTTTGCCGGCGCGCCCTGGACGGTTGCGACCTATATGGTCGGCGGCCGGGGTTCGCCCGATCAGGCGGCGGCGAAGCTCTGGGCCTATCGCGCGCCGGACGAATTCCAGAAGCTCATCGACATTCTGGTCGAAGCGACGGTCGAGCATCTTTCCGCACAGGTCGAGGCGGGCGCCGAAGTCGTCCAGATATTCGACACCTGGGCTGGTTCGCTGCCGGAGCTTTCCTTCGAGCGTTTCGCGCTCCGCCCCGTAAAGGCGATCCGCGAGCTCATGCAGGCGCGCTTTCCCGGTCTTCCGGTCATCGCTTTCCCGCGCGGGGCGGGCGCCATGGCGGCGCGCTATTTCCGCGAGACGGGGGTCACGGGCCTCAGCCTCGATACGGGCGTCTCGCCCGCATGGGCGCGCGACAATCTCCAGCAACTCGGCTGTCTGCAGGGCAATCTCGATCCGCTGCTTCTCGTGGCGGGAGGGGATGAGATGCGGAGGCAGGCGCGCCATATCCTCGAGACGCTCGGAAACGGGCCCTTCATCTTCAATCTCGGTCACGGCATCGTGCCGCAGACGCCGCCGGAGCATGTCGGCGAACTCGTGAAGCTCGTGCAGGATTGGCGGCCATGAAAAAGAAAGTCGCGATCATCCTCTTCAATCTCGGCGGGCCGGATGGGCCCGACGCGGTCCAGCCCTTCCTTTTCAACCTTTTCAACGATCCGGCGATCATCCGGGTGCCGAACCCGATCCGCTGGCTGATCGCTAAGCTCGTCTCGAAACGCCGTGCCCCCGTGGCAAGGGAGATCTATGCCGAACTTGGCGGTGGCTCGCCGCTGGTGCCGCTCACCGAGGCGCAAGGCAAGGCTCTCGAAGAAGCCTTAGCCGGTGGCGAGTCCGAATATCGCTGTTTCATCGCCATGCGCTATTGGCATCCCTTCGCGGACGAGGCCGCGGCCGCGGCGAAGGCCTGGGGCGCCGAGGAACTCGTCCTCCTGCCGCTCTATCCGCAATATTCGACAACGACCACGGAATCTTCCTTCCGCGACTGGGAGCGCGCCGCCGCGAAGGCGGGGCTTGCCGTCCCGGCAAGAACCGTCTGCTGCTATCCCACGGAGGAGGGTTTCGTCGAGGGCTATGCCGCGCTTCTCAGCGCCGCCATCGGCAAGGCGGGCGGCCATGAGGGCTTCCGCGTTCTCTTTTCCGCGCATGGGCTGCCGAAAAAGGTCATCGAGCAGGGCGACCCCTATCAGGCCCAGGTCGAGCAGAGCTGCGCCGCCATCGTTGCGAAGCTGGGTCCTGCCGGACGGAATCTGGACTGGGTGACCTGCTATCAGAGCCGGGTGGGGCCGCTCGAATGGATCGGGCCTGCCACGGATGACGAGATCAAACGGGCGGGGGCGGAAGGCAAATCACTCATCGTCCTGCCGGTCGCCTTCGTTTCCGAACATTCCGAGACGCTGGTCGAGCTCGACAAGGAATATGGGCATCTCGCGAAGGAAAGCGGGGTCCCGGCCTATATCAGGGTTCCGGCGCTTGGCACGGAGCCTCATTTCATCGAAGGTCTCGCCCGTCTTGTCCGGGCCGCGCAGGCTCAGGACAATATCCTCTGCCCGGAAGACGCGGCAGGCCATGTCTGCACGAAGAATGCCGGTCTAAAGACGATCCGTTGAGAAAAGAAAGAATAAAGGCATGGATTTTCTTCTCCAATACTATCTCTGGATCAAGGCTCTTCATGTTATTTCGGTGATCTTCTGGATGGCGGGTATGGCTTATCTGCCGCGCCTTTTCGTCTATCACGCGGAGGCCGAGCCCGGCTCCGACAAGTCCGAGACCTTCAAGATCATGGAGCGCCGCCTTCTCAGGGGCATCGTCAATCCGGCGATGATCGCGTCGCTCTTCTTCGGGCTTCTGATGCTTTCCATTAATCCCGGCCTTTTCTCGGATGGCTGGATGCATGCAAAGCTTTTCCTCATCCTCCTGATGCTCGTCTTTCACGGCTTGTTCGCCCGCTGGCGGAAGGAATTCGAGCGCGACGAAAACCGGCGGCCGTCCCGTTTCTACCGGATCGTGAACGAGGCCCCGCCGACGCTGGTCATCCTGATCGTGCTTCTCGCGGTCGCGAAGCCATTCTGAGGGGACGCTTTCTCCCTCGAAGTTCGGAACCCCGGCATCCAATTTCCGTTGAAATCGGAACGGGCGGCCTTTATATGGGTTGAAAGCCGGGTTTCTTCCGGCGGCCTTCCTACGTTCTTTCCCGGCTGAAAGTGCTGTCCTCGTCGAAGGGTGGCTCCCCGCCGGGAGTTCCCCGCATAAGGTTCCAAAGGGCGCGAAGTCCCTGGGCCGGTGCGGCGAGGAAAGAGACCAAGGCCCGTTTTCCCGACCGGCATCATCAAATCGTTCGAAGACCCGACTACCTTCCCTTCCAGAAAAGATTTCCCCTCCCTCGTTCCGAGGCCCGACCTTCAAGCAAGGCGGCAAGTGGAAACCCCAGAGAAAGACCGACCAAGCCGATGACGCAGATCAAGCTGCAGGACCTCAAGGCCAAATCCCCGACCGACCTTCTGGCGCTCGCGGAGGAACTCGAGGTCGAAAACGCCTCCACGCTCCGGACGCAGGACATGATGTTCGCGATCCTGAAGCAATATGCCGAGCGCGACATCGACATCATCGGCGAGGGCGTGGTGGAAGTGCTGCCGGACGGTTTCGGCTTCCTGCGCTCACCCGAGGCGAACTACCTGCCGGGCCCGGACGACATCTATGTCTCGCCCTCGCAGATCCGCCGCTTCTCGCTCCGCACGGGCGATACGGTGGAAGGCGAAATCCGCAGCCCGAAGGACGGCGAACGCTATTTCGCGCTTCTCAAGGTTTCGACCGTCAATTTCGAAAGCCCGGACAAGGCGCGCCACAAGGTCCATTTCGACAATCTGACGCCGCTCTATCCCGATGAAAAGCTCGAGATGGAAGTGGACGATCCGACGCTGAAGGACCGCTCCTCCCGCGTCATCGACATCGTTGCCCCTCTCGGCAAGGGCCAGCGCGGCCTCATCGTCGCGCCGCCCCGCACCGGCAAGACGGTTCTCCTGCAGAACATCGCGCATTCGATCACGACCAATCATCCCGAGTGCTATCTGATCGTGCTCCTGATCGACGAGCGCCCTGAAGAAGTGACCGACATGCAGCGTTCGGTGAAGGGCGAGGTCATTTCCTCGACCTTCGACGAGCCCGCGCAGCGCCACGTCCAGGTCGCGGAAATGGTGATCGAGAAGGCGAAGCGCCTCGTCGAACATGGCCGCGACGTCGTGATCCTTTTGGACTCCATCACGCGCCTCGGCCGCGCCTACAACACGGTCGTTCCTTCGTCCGGCAAGGTGCTCACCGGCGGTGTCGACGCGAATGCGTTGCAGCGCCCCAAGCGCTTCTTCGGCGCCGCGCGTAACATCGAGGAAGGCGGCTCGCTCACCATCATCGCGACGGCCCTCATCGATACGGGTTCCCGCATGGACGAAGTCATCTTCGAAGAGTTCAAGGGCACGGGTAACTCGGAAATCATTCTCGACCGCAAGATCGCCGACAAGCGCGTCTTCCCCGCGATCGACATTCTCAAGTCCGGTACCCGCAAGGAGGAACTGCTCGTCGAGCGCGGCCAGCTCTCGAAGATGTATGTGCTCCGCCGCATTCTCAATCCGATGGGCACGGTCGACGCCATCGAGTTCCTGCTCGACAAGCTCAAGCAGACGAAGAACAACGGCGAGTTCTTCGACAGCATGAACACTTAACGGTTGGTAAGGATTTGCTGCTAGCCTGACGATACGACCGATGCGTGTGTCGGGTTGAGTAGCGGAGTTTCCATGACGATGGACCGGCAGAGGCGCGGTTCGGGCGAAGGGCGCCCGACCTGGATTCAGCCGCTCATGGAGTGGTCTTCCATCCAGAAGGTCAAGGCGCGGCTGAAAGGGCCTCTCGACGGGGTTCCGGCCGAGATCGGCAATATCACGCTTTCCAATGCGGGCCGTCAGCTTCTCGCCTGGTGGCTCGAAGCGCGGGGAGACCGCGCCATGCCCGAGGCGGGCGACGTCAATCCCCGGGCTCTCGTCGAGCTGCTTCCCTATATCCGCTATCTCTCCTGGGAAGATGAAGACAAGCTCGTCTTCCGGATTTTCGGGAGCGCCCTTGCCGAGGCGACGGGCACCGATATCACCGGCTACGACATGTTCGCCTTTTCCCATGACGAGGTCGGGATCGACAAAGCGCGCCTCAAGCATATCCATGAACAGCCTTGCGGCATCGTGCTTGTGCGCGATGTCTTCTCGAAGGAGGGGGCCCGCTATCCCTGCGAGTTCATGACCCTGCCGATCGCGCCCGGCCCCGATGGCAAGAAGCGGATCATCGGCACCATCGTGCCCGCCGTTCAGGTCGAGGAATGGAAGGCGGATCTGATCTTCGACCGCATCCTGACGCTTCGCCGCGCCCTTTATCTCGACACGGGCGCGGGCGTTCCGCCTGCCTCGCTCGGGCTCGAAGTCTGAGGCGCGGGCGCTTTTTCCTCAAGCGTCATCTTCGCGATGAAATCGGCGACGGCATCGGCAAGGCCGGGCGCAAGCGGCGCGCGCGGATTGGTGTAGAGCGCCATGTTGCCGGCCCGGTCCTCCGGCGCCACTTTCAGCACATGGTTCATGTTCTCGATGGTGACGAGCGTCACGCCTTCGCGTGCTGACGCGAGCTTTTCGCCATCGACGGGACGCTGTTGCAGGTCGCGCCTTCCCTGGATGACCAGGGCTGGAACATTCGTCTTCGCAAGCTCCGCCGCCGGATCGTATTTGAACCAGGAAATCAGATAAGGCTGCACGCTTGGCCGGTAGAGCGTATCGAGCTGCGGCGGCACGTCCGCCACGGTTTCTCCCGCTTCGAGGCTTTTCAGAATTTCTTCCGAGCGCGCGGCGATGTCGGGCGGCAGGTCCTGTCCGCCGAGCTGTTCGCGGATGAGCGCAGGCGCCGGCCGGCCGCTCGCCGCCAGCAGCACCAGCCCCGAAACCTCATGACGCTCAGCGGCAATCGTCGCGAGCAGCGCGCCTTCGCTATGGCCGGTGGCGACGACGCGGCGGATGCGCGGCTCACCTTCGAGGAATTCGAGCCAGCGCACGGCGTCATCGACATAGGTTTCGGCGCGAAGCTCTTTTTCCTCCGGCGCCGCGCCGATGCTGTCGCCGACGCCGCGCTTGTCGACCCTGAGCGTCGCAATGCCTCGCGCCGCCAGTTCCTGCGCAAGGATCTTCAGCGCATTGTTCCGCCCGCTCGGAAAATTGCCGTCCCGGTCCGTCGGGCCGGAGCCTGCGAGAACGAGCGCCGCGTCGACCGGCCCCTCGCCATCAGGCATGGCGAGCGTGCCGAAAAGCTCGCCTTCGAGGTTCACCTCGCGCTCGCTCCATGAAGCGGCGCTGACCATGGTGGCGGAAGCGAGGAGGAGCAGCAGCGCGAGGGCGATCTTTCTCATGGTCTGAGCTTTTCCCATCCCGGATAGGGTCCGTCGAAATGTTCCGCGCCATCATGGCCTTCGAACCATGTCGCTTTCGAGGCGCGGAACTCCTGCGCAATGACACGGGCGGGGACCTCTCCTTCCAGCGCATTGGCGGCAAGAATAATCGTCTCGTCCGGGTCCTTGAGGTTCGCGCCTGTCATGGCCGTGCCGCAGCGCGCGCAGAAGCTGCGGATGAGGCCGGGCGAGCTTTCATAATGGGTGAGTTCCGCTTCGCCTTCCCATGTCACTTCGTCCCGCATGGCGACGAAGAAGAAACCGGCATGGCCGCCCGCTGCCTTGCGGCACATGGCGCAATGGCATTCGACGATGCCGCTCATGCGCTTCACGCGAAAGCGCACCGCGCCGCAAAGACAGGAGCCCTCGATCATCTCTCCTCCTGTCAGGGGATGAGCACGCTCGCGCCGACCGTCTTGCGCGCTTCGAGATCGAGATGGGCGCGGGAGGCTTCGCCAAGCGCATAGCGCTGCTTCACCTCGATCTTGACCGCGCCGGACTTCACGACGGCGAAAAGATCGTCCGCCATTTCCTGCATCGCCGCCGGTGTCTTTGCGGCGTAGTGATACATGGTCGGCCGCGTGACGAAGAGCGATCCCTTCTGCGCGAGAATGCCGAGGTTCACATCCGTGACCGGGCCGGACGCATTGCCGAATGAAACGAGAAGCCCCAAGGGCGCGAGGCTGTCGAGCGAGGAGATGAAGGTCGCCTTGCCGACGCCGTCATAGACGACGGGAAGTTTCTTTCCGCCCGTGATTTCGGCGACGCGCGCCGCCACATCTTCCTTCGAATAGTCGATGACATGGTCGCAGCCATGCTCGCGCGCGAGCTTCGCCTTTTCGTCCGAGCTCACCGTGCCGATGACGGTCGCGCCCAGATGCTTCGCCCATTGGCAGGCGATGAGGCCGACGCCGCCCGCCGCCGCATGCCAGAGGATCGTGTGGCCCTTCTCGACCTTGAAGGTCTGGCGGAGCAGGAACTGCGCGGTGAGCCCCTTGAGAAGCATCGCCGCCGCCACATCGTCGCCGATGCCGTCCGGCACCTTCACCGCGCTTGCCGCGGCGACGTTATGCGCTTCCGCATAGGCGCCGACCGGCCCCGAGGCATAGGCCACGCGATCGCCGGGTTTGAACTTCGTCACGCCGTCGCCCACCGCTTCGACGACGCCCGCCGCTTCCATGCCGATGCCGGAGGGAAGCTGGACGGGATAGAGACCGGAGCGATGATAGGTGTCGATGAAATTGACGCCGACCGCCTTGGCGCGAACCGTGATCTCGCCAGCGCCGGGCGCTGCGAGCTCGACCTGGCGCAGCGCCATGGTTTCGGGCCCGCCATTCTTGTCGATGCGGATTGCCTTGATCGTCGTCATGCCGTTTCGTCCCGTTCCGTTTTGTTGTTGCGTCTTGTTTCTTCCGGTCAGCGCCGCGTGAAGGCAAGCGTCACGCCCGCCGCGACAAGCGCGCTTCCCATGATCCTGTTGCGCAGCATTTGTGCCCGCTCTCCCTTCAGATAGGGCGCGAGCTTGCCCGCCGCGAGGGCGAAAGTGCCGTCCGACAGCGTGCTCACCGTAATGAATGTGATGGCGAGAATGACGAGCTGCGGGCCTGCCGCCGCATCGGGGCTGATGAATTGCGGAAAGAAGGCGGCATAGAAGACGAGCGTCTTCGGGTTCGTCACCGAGATGAGATAGCCGCGTCGGAAAAGCCGCCAGCCCGAGGCCGCGCCGCGTTTCGTGTTCGGCAGGTGGGGGTCCTCGTAAGGCGTGCGAAAGGCCTGCACCCCGAGAAAGACGAGATAGGCCGCGCCAATGAGTTTCAGGGCGTCTGCCCATGGTCCGAGCGCGGCGAGCAGCGGCGCAAGGCCGAGCACGGTCAGCACCATATGCGTGGTAAGCGCGGCCGTCGTCCCGGCGAGGCCCGTCAGCGCGGCGCGCGGGCCTTGCGCGATGCCGCAGGCGACAAGCCAGGTCACGACCGGCCCCGGCATCACGCAGAGAATGAGCGTCGCGGCGATGAAACCCAGATAGAGGTCAAGCGACACCGCCGCGACTCCTTATGAAGCGGGCGTCAGCCGAGATGCCGCTGGAAGAATTTCACAGTGCGGTCGTTCGCCTCGTCCGCCGTCTTCTTGTCGTAATGGGCGCCGCCCGGCCGCGCGAAGGCGTGGTCGTTGTCGGGGTAGCGATGGATGGTGACGTGGCTGTTGTCGCGAAGCCCGGCGACCACCTGCTCCTGCGCCTCCGGCGGCACGAACTCGTCCTTGCCCGCGATATGCAGCATGAGCGGCTTCTTGATGCCCTTGGCATCGTCGAGACGGTTCTGGATGTTCACGCCGTAATAGCCGACCGAGGCATCGCTCGAGGTGTGGCAGGCGGTGAGATAGGCAAGCTGGCCGCCGAGGCAGTAGCCGACGGCGCCGACCTTGCCCGTGGTCATGGGCCGCAGCGTGTCGATGGTCGCGCCGATATCGACGATGCCCTTGTCGACGTCGAACTTGCCGAAGAGGTCGAAGGCCTGCTTCCACTCTTCCTCGGTCTGGTCGGTGATGTCGATGCCGGCTTCGATGCGCCAGAAGAGATCCGGGCAAAGGGCGACGAAACCCTGGGAGGCATACCAGTCCGTCAGGTCGCGCATGACCTTGTTGACGCCGAAAATTTCCTGGATGACCACGATGCCGGGGCCGGTGCCCGACTTCGGCTTCGAAAGATAGCCCGAGAAAGAGCCGTCCGGTCCCTTGATCGTTATCGTCTCGCCGCTCACTTGCGCATCTCCTCGTATCGTCGCTGGGGAAGGTTGGTTGGGGGGACTCTAACCATCCTTAACGCACGAAGCGATACCGTTTTCCGGTCTGGAAAAGGCTTCGCTTCGGGCAGCGGCGAGCGGATTTCGCGGGCGGATGAAACAGGGGGGAGAAGTTCCATCCGGCCGCGATCCCGTCGAGGAGATGCGCTCGTGAGGTGGCCTCACTCTATCGATCGGGGCCGTCTCGGGTCGTGTTGCGGGTCGTGAAGCGGGGTCGTCAGCGGGGGCCAGTCAGCGGGGGCCAGTCAGCGAGGGCCGGTCAGGCTGCGCGCTTCGTGGCGCCGAGCGAGAAGACCTTCGCGAGGAGGCTTGCGCCCCTCTTGCCCGCGGCCTTCTGCGAAATCTCGCCATTGGCCTCGCGGATCTCTCCGCGGCGAGCCGAAAGGGCGACGTCGAACGCACCCACATAACTCGTGGCATAAGTGGCAAGGATGTTCATTTTATTCACCTTCAAACACGGCCAGCGGGGAACCACTCCCATCGGACCCGGCCGCGTATCCTTTTCATAGCGTTTGTATTCCGGGGTTTACGCTGGTGATATGAAGGGTCAGGGCCTATATATCAAACGATCTTTTTGCACCGCAGTTGTGAAAAAAACTAACATATGGCTCCCCGCCGCCTGCCATCGCTGAAAGCGCTCCGGGCCTTCGAGGCCGCGGCCCGGCATGGCAGTTTCTCGGCTGCGGCCGGCGAGTTGAACGTCACGCATGCCGCCGTGAGCCATCAGATCAGGGCGCTGGAAGAAGAGCTCGGGGCGCAGCTTTTTCACAGGACGGGCCGTCAGGTCGAGCTCACCGAGCGCGGGCAGAAGCTCTTTCCCGTCCTTGCGGCCGCCTTCGAACAAATGGGCGAGGCCTGGGCGCAGGCGGGCGCGAAGGATACGGCGACCCTCACCGTCTCGGTTGAGCCCTCCTTCGCCGCGCGCTGGCTCGTGCTTCGTCTCGGCAAGTTCAACCGCGCCCATCCCGATGTGGAGCTTCGCCTGCTCCCCTCATCCGAGCTTGTCGATTTCGCGCGCGAGGATGTCGATATCGGCATCCGCTACGGGCTAGGCGAATGGCCGGATGTCGTTTCCGAAAAGCTTTTCGAGGCGACGGTCTATCCCGTCTGCTCGCCGGCGCTGCTCGACCCCAAGCGCCCGATCCGAAAGCCCGAAGACCTCAAGGCCTATCCGCTTCTCCATGAGGAGACGATGCAGCACTGGGTGAACTGGCTGGAGGAGGCGGGCGTCCGGCATCCGCGTTGGGCGATGCGCGGTCCTCTCTTCATCGAGGCCTCGCTCGCGCTTCAGGCTGCCGCGAGCGGGCAGGGCGTCGCGCTCGCGAACGATACGCTCGCCATGGCCGATCTCGCGGAAGGCCGTCTCGTCCGCCTCTTCGATATCGAGATGCCGGACGAGGAGGGCTATTGGCTCGTCTATCCGGAGGGGATTCTGAAAAAGGCCAAGGTCGATGCCTTCCGCCGCTGGATTCGCGAGGAGGCGGGGCTCGGGCCGCCGGAAGCGCCGAAGCCGCCAGAGCCGCTGGCATCGGCGAGGAAGGCGAGCCGGTGAGGTAGTTCCTGCCGGTTGATCTCAGGCAGTTGTTCGTGGTCCACCCTCCCCCTCCTTGGTGGCTTGTCCGCCAAGGCGAACAAGACTGGGGAAGGTGGGGACTCAAGGATTCTTTCTGGCTCGTTTCAGCTCCTCGACGAGCGCCTCCACTTCCGTCACGGGCAGGGAGCAGGTCTCGCCTGCGCAGACGTAAGCCGTCGGCTTGCCGTCCTGCTTTTCCTTGCCATGGGCGGGGTGCCCTTCCGGAAGCACCTTGCCGTCCTTCACCCGCATGAGGATCCGGGCAGGGCAGGACACACCGAAAGCCGCCTTCGCGAGTTCCGCCGTTTCCTCCGCGGTCCCGATCAGCACGATCTGGATGGGGCGGAGCCTTGTGTCGAGGCTCGCGATATAGCTGCCCAAGGGAAAGATGTTCTGCTGCAGCTCGCCCGCAAAGGCGCGGATCAGCTCGTCGGCGCGGGTGAAATATTCGCTCTTGCCGGTGAGGAGCGCGAGCTTTGTCAGTATGCCCGGTAGGGTTCCGTTCGCGGCGGGGGTGGCGTCGTCCGCAACCGTCCGTCTACGGACGATAAGCGCGGGCGCGTCGTCGGCGGTGAAGAAATAGCCGCCGTGTCGCTCGTCCCGGTAATGGGCGTCGAGCTCCGCGACGAGGCTTGTCGCTTCCGCCACATAGCCCTCGTCGCCCGTCGCCTCGGCCAGCGCGATCGCGGCATCGGCCATATTGGCGAGGTCGTCCGCCATGGCGATATGCTGCAGCTTGCCGTCCCGCCAGGCGTGGTGGAGGCGCCCAACTCCATCTGTTTTCGGGCGCATCGTCTCCATCACGAAGCGGAAGGCGTCGGCTGCCATCCGCGTCCAGCTTTCCTCGCCGAAGGCCGCGCCCGCGCGGGCGAGCGCGCCGATCATCAGCCCGTTCCAGTCGGCGAGCACCTTGTCGTCGAAGCCCGGATGCACCCGCATGTCGCGCTCCGCGAAGAGCCGCGCGCGCAGGGGTTCGAGCGCCTCTTCTTCCTCCTCCGTCACCGGATTATCGGCACGGGGCAGGCGGTTCAGAATATTGGTGTGCTCCCAGTTCCCTTCGGCCGTCACGCCATAGAAGCGCTTGAAGAGCGTCGCCTCGCCGGGGTTCAGCGTCTGGTCGATTTCCGCTTCCGACCAGACATAGAACTTTCCTTCCTCTCCCTCGCTGTCGGCATCGAGCGAAGCGGCAAAGGCTCTTTTGTTTTGCGCCTCGCGGCGGGACGCTGCTCCTTGCTCGGCGTCGCCCTCTGTCAGCATCTCGCGGGCGACCCATTCCACCGTCTCGCGCACGCGGCGCTCGTAGAGCGGCTTCCTCGTCTCCGCCCAGGCGAGCGTCAGCAGGTCAATCAGCAGCGCATTGTCGTAGAGCATCTTCTCGAAATGCGGCGCGAGCCAGAACTCGTCCACCGAGTAGCGCGCATAGCCGCCGCCCAGATGATCGTAGATGCCGCCTTCCGACATATGGTCGAGCGCGCGCGTGACCGGCGCGGCGAAGTCCTCGCGGGCCGTCCGCAGATGCGCGCGCCACATCAGCGAGAGCAGGGGGACTTGCGGAAATTTCGGCGCACCGCGAATGCCGCCATGCTCCGGGTCCATGATCTCGACGAGCTTCTCCGCCACGACGATCGGCACCTGCGGCGTCGGCTCGCCGGGGCGCGCGGTTGCGGATTGCTTCTGCAGCGCCTCCACCAGCGCCTGCCGGTTCTTGTAGACCTTGGCCGGTTCCTCGCGGAAGATCCGCGCGACCTCGGTCAGCACATCGGTGAAGCCCGGACGGCCATAGGCCGCGTCCTTCGGAAAATAAGTGCCGCCCCAGAAGGGCTCGCCCTCCGGCGTCAGGAACATGGTGAGCGGCCAGCCGCCCTGCTGCCCGAGGAGATGCAGCGCCGACATGTAGATCGCGTCGATATCCGGGCGCTCCTCGCGGTCGACCTTGATGTTGACGAAGTGCTCGTTCATCACCGCGGCCACGCCCTCATCCTCGAAGCTTTCATGGGCCATCACATGGCACCAGTGGCAGGCGGCATAGCCGACCGAAAGCAGGATCGGTTTCTTTTCCTTCTTCGCGGCGGCGAGCGCCTCCGGCCCCCAGGGCCGCCAGTGCACGGGATTGTCCGCATGCTGCAGCAGATAGGGGCTCGTTTCCTCGCTCAGGAAATTGCGTGACATCGGGCCTTCCGGAGGTTTCACTCGTTTCGAACAATGTGGGGCGATTGTCCCCTTCCGTCGATGGCTAACGCCAACGAAGGCGCAATGAAAGAGTTCGTTCCATGAAAGTCAAAATCGACCTCGACATGACCGCCGAAGAAGCGCGCACGCTGATGGGCCTGCCGGACCTCGAACCGATGCAGCAGCGGCTTCTCGAACAGCTCGAAAAGCAGGTCTCGAACAACATGTCCTACATGGACCCGGAAGCGATGATCCGCGCCGTGCTGCCTGCGGGCGCGCAGGGGCTCGAGAAGTTCCAGGATTTGATGTGGGGCATGGCGCGTTCGGCCATGGGTGGCGGCTCCGGTAGCGGTTCCGCCAAGTCCGGCTCCACCAAAAAGGGCGAATGACGCGCTTGTCGCGTTTCTGCGGACCGAATTGACTTGAACACGATCTATGCGCTTTCGACCGCGCCCGGCAGGGCGGGGGTCGCCGTCATCCGCATTTCCGGCGAGGGCGCGCGCGAAGCCGTGACGGCGCTGACCGGCGAGGCGCCGGGCCGTCCCCGCGAGGCCAAGCTCCGCCGCTTCCGCGATCCTGAAAGCGGCGCGCCGCTCGACCTTGGACTCCTTCTGTTCTTCGAGGCGCCCGCAAGCTTCACCGGCGAAGACGTCGCCGAACTCCATATTCATGGCGGCCGCGCCGTCGTCGCGGCGATGCTCCGTGCCCTGGGGCACATGCACTTCATGCGCGCGGCAGAGCCGGGCGAGTTCACGCGGCGCGCCTTCGAGCATGGCAAGCTCGACCTCACCGCCGTCGAGGGCCTCGCCGATCTCATCGATGCGGAGACGGAGGCGCAGCGCGTCCAGGCGCTTCGCCAGATGGAAGGCGCGCTCGGGAAACTCTATGAAGGCTGGCGCGCACGGCTCGTGAAGGCGCTGGCCTATGCCGAGGCCGAGATCGACTTTCCGGACGAGGAAGTGCCGGGCGACCTGCTCGCAAAGCTCGGGCCGGAGATCCATGCGCTTGCCTCCGAAATCGCCGCCCATCTCGATGACGGGCGTAAGGGCGAGCGGCTTCGCGACGGTATCGAGGTCGCGATCGTCGGCCCGCCCAATGCGGGCAAGTCGAGCCTCCTCAACCGGCTTGCGGGGCGCGAGGCGGCCATCGTCTCCGAAGAGGCGGGGACGACGCGGGACGTGCTCGAAGTCCGGCTCGATATTGCGGGCGTGCCGGTCACGCTTGCCGACACGGCGGGGCTCCGGGAAGCGGCGAGTGCCATCGAGCGGGAAGGGGTGCGCCGTGCGCTCGCCCGGGCCGAAGCGGCCGATCTTCGTCTCGTCCTTGTCGCGCCCGGCGCGGGCGGAGACTTCTCGCTTGCCCGCGAAGGCGACATCCGCGTGGTCAACAAGCTCGACCTCGATGCGGAGGTGCCGGACGGCGCCATCGGCATTTCCGCGCTGTCGGGGCAAGGGCTCGATGCGCTCGAAGCCGCGCTTCGCGAAAAGATCGGCGCGGCCTATGAGGCGCAGGAGCATCCGCTCATCACCCGCGCCCGTCACCGCGAGGGGCTGTCCGATTGCGCCGCCTCGCTCGCCCGGGCGGGGCAAGCGCTCGAAGCGGGGCGCGATGCCGAGCTCGTCGCCGAGGACCTCCGGCTTGCCGCCCGCGCGCTTGGCCGGATCACGGGACGGGTCGATGTCGAAGACCTGCTGGACGTCATTTTCCGCGATTTCTGCATCGGGAAGTGAGTCCACTTAGCGGGTCTGTTTCACGTGAAACAGGAAGAAGGCTCGAATCCGATTCCCCTTCAAGGGCTTGCGCGAGAATCCTCAACTCGGTGGAATCCTGATTCGACTCTGTGGAAAAGTTTGACGGGGCAAGCGCCAGCGACTATTGCTCTCGCGTGTTTGCCGAATGTGTCGTGATCGAATCCGTTCCTACGGGCACAGGCACTTTTCCTTCACCGGGTTTTTCGATGACGCGCGAATTCGATGTGATCGTGATTGGCGGCGGCCATGCGGGCTGCGAGGCGGCATCCGCTGCCGCGCGCGCGGGTGCGCGCACCGCGCTGGTCACGCACAAGATCGCGACCATCGGCGAGATGTCCTGCAACCCCGCCATTGGCGGCCTCGGCAAGGGGCATCTCGTTCGCGAGGTCGATGCGCTGGACGGGCTGATGGGCCGCGTCGCGGACGCGGCGGGCATCCAGTTCCGCCTCCTCAACCGGCGCAAGGGTCCGGCCGTTCGCGGTCCCCGCGCCCAGGCTGACCGCAAGCTCTATCGCGAGGCCATGCAGGCCGCGATCCTCAACCACCGCAATCTCGAGGTGATCGAGGCCGCCGTGTCCGATCTCGTGGCGGAGAAGGGTGAGGTCGCGGGCGTCCTGGCCGAAGACGGGCGGCAGTGGAAGGCGCGCCGCGTGGTCCTCACCACGGGCACCTTCCTGCGCGGCATGATCCATCTGGGCACGAAGCGCATCCCGGCTGGCCGGGTAGGGGAAGCGCCCGCGCTCGGGCTCTCCGAGCGGCTTTACGGGCTCGGCTTCAAGCTTGGCCGGCTGAAGACCGGCACGCCCGCGCGGCTTGCGGCGGACTCGATCGACTGGTCCGTGCTGGAGGTTCAGCCGGGCGACAATCCGCCCGTGCCCTTCTCCTTCCTGACGAAGGAGATCACGACGCCGCAGGTCCCCTGTCACATCACCCGGACCACGGAAGCAGGGCACCGGATCATCGAGGAGAACCTCAAGCTCTCGCCCGTCTATTCCGGCCAGATCGAGGGCGTCGGCCCGCGCTATTGCCCCTCCATCGAGGACAAGGTCGTGCGCTTCCGGGAGAAGGACAGCCACCAGATCTTCCTGGAGCCGGAAGGCCTCGACGACGACACGATCTATCCGAACGGTATTTCCACGGCCCTGCCGGAGGATGTGCAGCTTGCTTTCCTCAAGACCATCCCGGGCCTCGCCAATGTTGTGATGAAGCGGGCGGGCTATGCCATCGAGTACGATTACATCGATCCGCGCGAGCTCACCGCGACGCTGGAGACGCGCAAGCTCCCCGGTCTCTATCTGGCGGGGCAGATCAACGGCACCACGGGCTATGAGGAAGCCGCCGCGCAGGGTCTCATGGCGGGCCTGAACGCGGCGCTGGCGGCGGGCGGGGCCGATCCCCTGATCCTCGACCGGGCGCAGGCCTATACGGGCGTGATGATCGACGACCTCATCACGCGGGGCGTCACCGAGCCCTACCGCATGTTTACCTCGCGCGCCGAATACCGCCTGACGCTCCGGGCGGACAATGCAGATCAGCGCCTGACGGCTCTGGGCATCGGCGCTGGCGTCGTGGGCGAGGAGAGGGCGCAGGCCTTCTCGGCGAAGATGCAGGCGCTGGAAGCCGCCCGTTCGCTCTGTGAGGGCCTCAAGGCAAGCCCCAGCGAGCTCAACCGGCAGGGTCTCAAGGTCAATCAGGACGGCGTTCCCCGGACTGCTATGGACCTCCTGGCTTATCCGGACGTGGATATGGCCCGGCTGGCCCATATCTGGCCCCAGATCTGCGATCTCGAAACCGGTATCGGGGAGCAGATCGAGATCGAAGCCCAGTACGCGGGCTATCTGGACCGTCAGGAGGCCGATATCAGGGCATTCCGGAAGGATGAGGGGATGAAGCTTCCCTCAAGCCTCGATTATGCCTCGGTCGGCGGGCTTTCCTTCGAAGTCCGGCAGAAACTCTCGGCGGCCCGTCCGGCTACGCTTGGCCAGGCGGCGCGGGTGGACGGCGTGACCCCGGCAGCGCTCACGGCCTTGATGATTCACGTGAAACAAAAGCGCACAGCTTGAGGCCTACATATAGTATGGCCCAACATATAGTGTCCGAAGGCAGCCAAGTCGTTGATGCGGAATCCTTTTCCGCCCTTCTTGATGTTTCACGTGAAACAATGGAGCGGCTCGCGACCTATGAGGCGCTGCTCCTGAAGTGGCAAAAGTCCATAAATCTCGTCTCTGTGGGCACTCTGCCGGAGCTCTGGCGGCGTCATATGCTCGATTCCGCCCAGCTCGTGACGCTCGCGCCCGAAGGCGCCCGATGCTGGGCCGATCTTGGCAGCGGGGGAGGGTTCCCTGGCCTCGTTATCGCCATTCTGCTGGCCGGGCGGCCCGGCCTCGAGATGCATCTGGTCGAAAGCGATCAGCGGAAATGCATCTTCATGCGGGAGGTGGCCCGGGCCACCGGCGCGCCCGCCACCATACATAACAAGAGGATCGAGGCATTCGCCGAGGGTGCGGGGGCTTTCGATGTTGTCTCCGCCCGGGCGCTTGCCCCGCTGGACCGGCTTCTGGGCTGGGCCGCGCCGCTCTTCGGGCCCGGCACGACGGGCCTCTTTTTGAAGGGGAAGGGGGTCGAGGACGAATTGACCTTGGCCCGAAAAAGCTGGATATTCGAAGCCGACCTTCACCCTTCTCAGTCGGATCCGGCGGGTTCCGTACTGGTGCTGCGAGGCCTTCATGGAAGAGATCGAAAAGACGCTCGAGACTGAAGCGGCCCGGAAAGCGGATGGTATGATCCCCGTCGAGCAAAGCACTACCGGCATGGATCCGATGATTGCTCCGTCCACGGACCGTCCGCGCATCCTCGTGGTCGCGAACCAGAAGGGCGGCGTCGGCAAGACGACGACGGCGATCAATCTCGGCACCGCCCTTGCCGCCGTTGGCGAGCGCGTGCTGATCGTCGATCTCGATCCGCAGGGCAATGCGAGCACGGGCCTCGGCATCGGCCGCAACGAGCGCAAGGTTTCCGCCTATGACGTGCTGATTGGCGCCGCGCTGATCGAGGATGCGATCGTTCCTACCAAAGTGCCGGGCCTCGATATCGTTCCGTCCACGATGGATCTGCTGGGTGCGGAGCTTGAGCTTGCCAGCGTGCAGCGCCGTTCGCATCGTCTTCGCGACGCGCTGACGCGCATGCCGCGCAATGGCAAGCCGCGCGAAACGAGCGAAGCCGAAAAGAAGATGTCGGAGCGCGCCTACTCCTATCTCCTGATCGATTGCCCGCCTTCGCTGAACCTTCTCACCATCAATGCGATGACGGCAGCGGATGCGATCCTCGTGCCGCTGCAATGCGAGTTCTTCGCGCTGGAAGGTCTGAGCCAGCTGCTCCGCACGGTGGAGCGCGTGAAGACCAGCCTCAATCCGCGCCTCGACATCCAGGGCATCGTGCTCACCATGTTCGATCAGCGCAACAAGCTGTCGGACCAGGTTGCTTCCGATGTGCGTTCCTATCTCGGCGACAAGGTCTATCGCACGGTCATTCCGCGCAATGTCCGCATCTCGGAAGCGCCGTCCTATGGCAAGCCGGCGCTGGTCTATGATCACAGATGCGCGGGCAGCAAGGCCTATATGAAACTCGCCGCGGAAATGATCCAGCGCGAGAGGCGTCTGCGCCAGACGGCGGCCTGACCCGTCTTAACAACGCCGCGTAACGAATTGAATCTGTTTGAATTTGGGTCATACAAGGTAGTGCTTGCGTAAACCGGGTTGGCGAAATATCGCGCCATTCCGCGATTTCGGTAAAATCGGGCAGGGTGCTACCGGTCATACCCCGCCGCGTTCCGGGTTCGGACGGCCGAAGGACCGATGAAAGCGATTGGAAGGGAAGCGATGGCAATGGCAGAGGAAACCCCGAGCCGTCTTGGACGTGGTCTGGCGGCGCTGATCGGCGAGGACACCGCCTTCGCGCTTGGCGACAAGGAAGCGCCGCCGCCCAAGGGCGTGCGCGAAGTTCCCATCGAGTTCCTGCGCGCCAATCCGTTCCAGCCGCGTCATACCTTCCGGCCGGAAGATCTCGAGGACCTGGCGAACTCGATCCGCGAGAAGGGCGTTCTGCAGCCGATCGTCGTGCGTCCGGTTCCCGGCGAGGAGAACCGCTACGAGATCGTCGCCGGCGAGCGGCGCTGGCGGGCGTCGCAGGCGGCGCAGCTTCACAAGGTACCGGTCATCGTCAAGGAGCTGACCGATGCCGAGTCGCTCGAAATCGCCATCATCGAAAATGTGCAGCGCGCGGATCTGAACGCTGTGGAAGAGGCGGCGGGCTATGAGCGTCTCATGCAGCAATTCTCATACACGCAGGATCAGCTCTCGAAGCTCATCGGCAAGAGCCGCTCGCATGTCGCGAATACGCTTCGCCTGCTCGCCTTGCCTGACAGCGTGCGCGGCCTCATCGAGGAGGGCAAGCTCTCCGCCGGTCAGGCCCGTCCGCTGATCGGCCATGCCGAGGCTGAAAGGTTCGCCCGCGAGATCGTCGCCAAGGGGTTGTCCGCCCGCGAGGCCGAGGCGCTTACCCGCAAGCCCGATCCCGCGGCTGCAAGCACCAAGCCGAAGTCGCTCCCCAGGGCCGAGAAGGATGCGGACACGCTCGCGCTCGAAAAGAACATCTCCGACCAGCTCGGGCTCAATGTCGAGATCTCCTATTCGGGCGACAAGGGCGGGGAGGTGAAGATCGCCTACAAGACGCTTGAGCAGCTCGACGAGATCTGCCGCCGCCTTGCCGGCCGCACCGCCCAGAAGATGCAGTAAGAAAATGCAGTAGCGGACTTCCTCCGGGTACGGAAGAATTCGGCATTTGCTATCTGGACCACCCTCCCCCTGTGGGGGAGACAATTGCATATGCCGCTTGAGCTCGGTCCATTGCCAATTACTTGAGGTGTCATCCCGGCGAAAGCCGGGACCCATTGGTTCCCTCGGCAAGAGCGAGAATGTGCCGAGCTTGCGGCACGGGTTGCGCTTTTGTCCTCAAGTGCTGCAGCAAGCCGAACTGAGAGTGGGCCCCGGCTTTCGCCGGGGTGACATTGAGTTTCTGGTCTTCTCCCCCCTGTCACCTTTCTGCCGATGCAATCCTGCATACCCGTGGCGCTCCGGGCACAGCGGGGACAAACCTTCCCGATGTGACGTTACGGTGACATTCGTGTGACATCGCGGGTGATTTGTCCCCGGCCCCGGGGATAAATCAGGCAGCTAATGGCGCGCGGAACGCGCGCCCACCTTCCCTACTAGCGACGTGCCGAACGCGCGCCCTCCTTTGATCTAACGGCGCGCGAAACGCGCGCCTTGGGCGATCCGGAAGAGCGTCTGTCCGCAGATCGAGACGTCCGGCTGGCCGGTCGATTTGCATTGCCCTTCGGCTTCGAGCGCCAGCGCCAGAGCGCGGTCGAGCCGCCTCCGGTTCCACAGCCGCATTTGTCTTTGTACGGAGGGTTTCCGGCTGAAATGGAGCGGCGGCCGGAAGCCCCGAAGCGCGCCTTCCATGTCGCTGCCGCTTTCGACGCGCGCGGCGGCAAGATGCATCTGCATGATGTGGCGCGACAGCGCATTCAGGATCGCGATGGCGTTTGTGTCTGCCGCCTTGGCGCGGGCAAAGGCGGTATCGAGCGCATCGAGGTCGCCGCTCATCGCCGCGTCGATCACCTCATCGAGGCTCGAGCCCGCATTGTCGCCCACGCTTGCGCGCGCATCGGCGAGCGTCACCGTCCGCTTCTCGCCCTTCTTGCCAGGCCCCGCATAGAGAATGAGCTTCTCGATTTCGTTCTGCGTCACGCCGCGGTCGGAGCCGAGATTGTGAAGAAGGTAGTCGAGCGCGTCCGGCTCCGGCATGAGCCCTTCCTCCGCGAGCCTTGACCGGATGAGATTCTCGAGCTGGTTCTGGTCATCCGCATAGCAGGCAATCGCCGCCGCATTCGCCGCGCTTTCGAAAAGCGTGCGCAGCGACGAGCGCGGTCCGAGTTCGCCTGCTTCCACAAGCACCAACGCGTCGCCTGCGGGGTCGTCGAGAAAGCTCTGGAAGACTTTCGCCGTGCCGTCGGCCGCGCCGCGCACGCGCACGACGCGCCGCCCGCCAAGCATGGCGATGGAAGCCGCCTCGTCGGCAAGCCGCGCGGGATCGCTTTTCAGGTCGCCGTCAGTAAGGTCCGTAATGCGGAAGGGGTCGGACGCATCGTCCACGACCGTCTTCGTCATCGTCGCGATACGCTCGCGCACGAGCCCGGCATCCGGTCCATAGACAAGGATCGCAACGGCCTTCGGGTCGGGCTTCTGGACGAAACGGTCTGCCTCGCGCGGCGCGATCTTCAAGGCGCGCGCCCCCTAGCTTCCGCCCTGCGCGGCGCGGTCGAAATAGATGGAGAGCTGAAGCTTGATGTCGTTCGCCGCCGCCTTGGCGATACGCTCGCGCGTGTCCTTCTCGGCGACGATGTTCGCATATTCCGACTGCACGCGGTTGTAGGAAGAGCGCGAACGCGAGGTCGAGCGCAGCAGGGTTTCCTTCGTGTCGGTCTTCACCAGACGGAAGGGAACGAGAAGCGCCAGATTCTTTCGCGTCACATCGGCGTCCCGCTCGATGGCCACGTCTTCGCTATAGAGAACAGGCGCGACTTCGACGCGATATGGCGCGTTCACCGGCGGATTGCCTGTCGAGGAGAGAATGTCGAGCAGGCTGTATTTGATCTCGCGGCCGAGCTCATTGTCGGGCGCACTCACATCGAGCTGGGAAAGCTCGTCGGTCACGCCCTGGCCGCCGCGTTCGGCATAGAGCGGCGAGAAGCCGCAGGCGCCGAGCGGCGCCATCAATGCAAGCGCGATGAGCGATGCGGCGAGACGTTTCATCTCACGCCACGATGTTGACGATCTTGCCGGGGACGACGATGACCTTGCGGACGGGTTTTCCATCGATCGCCTTCTCCACCTTTTCAAGCGCCAATGCCGCGCGTTCCACCGTTTCCTTGTCCGCGTCGCGCGCAATGGTCAGCTCGTCGCGGCGCTTGCCATTCACCTGCACGGCGATGGTGATGGAGTCTTCCACGAGGAGGGCCTTGTCGGCAACCGGCCATTCGGTGGCTGTCAGCGGCGTTTCATGGCCAAGCGCCTCCCAGCATTCCTCGGCGAGATGCGGCATCATCGGGCCGACGATCTGGACAAGGAGCTCCAGCGCTTCGCGGAGCGCCCATTTCGAGGCCTCGTCCGCAGGCGTAAAGCCGGTGATTGCGTTCGCCAGTTCGTAGACGCGGGCGACCGCGCGGTTGAAGCGCAGATTGTCGAAGTCCTCCGTCGCCGCGGCAAGCGTCTGGTGTGCCGCGCGGCGAAGCGTCAGCGCCTCCTCGCCGAAACCGGCGGGCATCGGTGCGCCCTTGGGCGCGAGGCTCTCCGCGCCCGATACCATGCGCCAGAGCCGCTGCGTGAAACGCCAGGCGCCTTCCGCGCCCTGGTCGGACCATTGCACGTCGCGCTCGGGCGGACTGTCGGACAGCATGAACCAGCGCGCGGTATCGGCGCCGTATTTCGCGATGATGTCTTCCGGGTCGACCGTGTTCTTCTTCGACTTCGACATCTTCTCGACGGAGCCGATGCGGATCGGCGCGCCGGTCACGACATGCTTCGCGACGCGTTTGCCGTCCACGGCTTCGATGACGACTTCGGCGGGCGGTACCCAGCGGCCTTCCGCGTCGCGATAGGTCTCGTGGTTCACCATGCCTTGCGTGAAAAGCCCGGTGAAGGGTTCGTCGAGCGAGAGATGCCCGGTCCTGTGCATCGCGCGCGTGAAGAAGCGCGAATAGAGAAGATGCAGGATCGCGTGTTCGATGCCGCCGATATACTGGTCGACAGGCAGCCAGTGATCGGCGACTGCCTTGTCGGTCGGCGTCGCGGCATTCGGCGCGGTGAAGCGCGCGAAATACCAGGAGCTGTCGACGAAGGTGTCGAACGTATCCGTTTCGCGCCGCGCGGGCTTTCCGCATTTCGGACAGTCGACATGCTTCCATGTCGGGTGCCGGTCGAGCGGATTGCCCGGCTGGTCGAAAGTGACATCGTCGGGCAGCACGACGGGCAGCTGGTCGCGCGGCACGGGCAGGGTGCCGCAGGCATCGCAATGGATCACCGGAATAGGGCAGCCCCAATAGCGCTGGCGCGAGATGCCCCAGTCGCGCAGGCGATAGTTCACCGTGCCTTCGCCGAGGCCCATCGCTTCGAGCTTTTCGATGGCCGCGCGTTTCGCCGCCGTCACGTCGAGCCCGTTCAGGAATTCGGAATTCACCGCCACGCCGTCACCGGTAAAGGCTTCGTCGCCTGCGACGAGCGCATCCATCCAGGCGCCGTCATTCGCGCGATCCTTCGGCGTGACGACCGGGATGATCGGCAGGCCGTATTTCTTCGCGAAGTCGAAGTCGCGCTGGTCATGGGCGGGGCAGGCGAAGATCGCGCCGGTGCCATATTCCATCAGCACGAAATTCGCGACATAGACGGGCAGCGTCTTTCCCTCGATGAAGGGATGGCGGGCCTTGAGGCCCGTGTCGAAGCCCATCTTCTCCGCCGTCTCGATCGCCTCTTCCGAGGTGCCGATCTGGTCGCATTTGCGGATGAAGTCCTGCAGCGCCGGATTGTCCTTCGCGAGCTCCGCCGTCAGCGGATGATGCGGCGACAGCGCGCAGAAGCTCGCGCCGAACAGCGTGTCCGGCCTTGTCGTAAACACTTCAAGTTGCGCGTCGCTACGGGCCAAACTTGAATCGAGAAGGGCTCCTTGCTCCGCGCTGTTTGGAATCTTTCCTTCGAGCGGGAAGAAGACGCGTGCGCCTTCCGAGCGGCCGATCCAGTTCTTCTGCATCAGCCTGACCTTTTCCGGCCAGCGCTCCAGCGTTTCGAGACCTGCCAGCAGGTCGTCGGCGAAATCGGAGATCTTCAGGAACCACTGCGTGAGTTCGCGCCGCTCGACGAGCGCGCCGGAACGCCAGCCGCGGCCGTCGATCACCTGCTCGTTCGCGAGCACCGTGTTGTCGACCGGGTCCCAGTTCACCATGCTCTTCTTGCGGGTCACGATGCCCGCTTCAAGCATGTCGAGGAAGAGCGCCTGTTCCTGTCCGTAATATTCGGGATCGCAGGTCGCGAATTCGCGGCTCCAGTCGATGGCGAGGCCGATCGCCTTCAACTGCGAGCGCATCGCGGCGATGTTGTCGTAGGTCCAGCCCTTCGGGTGGACGTTCTTCTCCATCGCGGCGTTCTCGGCCGGCATGCCGAAGGCGTCCCAGCCCATCGGGTGCAGCACGTTGAAGCCGCGCGCGCGCCTGTAGCGCGCGATCACGTCGCCCATCGTGTAGTTGCGGACATGGCCCATATGGATGCGCCCCGAGGGATAGGGGAACATCTCAAGAACATAATATTTGGGCTTCCCGCCGGCGTCGTCGCGGGTGAGGAAGTCGCCGCGCTCCTCCCAGATCTTCTGCCATTTCGGCTCGACGGTGCGGGCGTTGTATCTCGTGGACATGGTCTTGGAGGTCTTTCGGACGGGGGCAGGGCGGGCTTGAGCGGGTGCTCTTGCCCTTACCCGGCGCGTGCCCCGCTGTCCGCCCGGCCCGGGCTTAGTTCTGTTCCTGGGCCTCGATCGTATTGATGCGAAGCTGGCGGGCGCGGACGAGAATGGCATTCTCGATCTGCACGGCCGTGCCGTCGTTCACCGCGGCATCCACCCATTCGCCCGCTTCGGAGCGGTTCTGGCGGAAGACGGCGACTTTCACGCCATCGGCGCGCAGGCGCTTGTCGAGAATATAGACCGTCACCTTGAAGCGTTCGCCCTGCGCCTTGGGATCCTGATACCAGTCGGTGATGATGACCCCGCCGAACGGGTCGGCCGAGGCGAGCGGCATGAAGGAAATCGTGTCGAGCGAGGCGCGCCACAGGAAGCTGTTCACGCCGATCCCGCTGCCGGCAGCGCTTTCTTCGTCCGCGGAGCCGCCGAAAAGCTTCAGGCCGTCTTCGCCGAAGACCGACTCACGCTGGCGCTCGCCGGTCGGGTTGTTCGGGCCGCCCTGGCCGGTCGGCTGACCGGGGAAGTTCGATTCCGAGGGGCCGCAGGCCGCAAGGCCCAGAAAGGCAGCGCAAAGGAGCGCCGCGGCGGTCGATTTCGCGCGTGTCAGTCCGTGGTAGGTCATCAATTTACGGCAAGCCTCTCGCGTTGCGCCCCTCTGTCCGCCGTCTTCTTGCTTTACCGGCTTGCACAGAGCAAGTGAATTAGCATCCGGGCCGCAGCGGCGGCCGGCGGGTCTTTATAGCTAGATAAGGCCTCGTCCCGCAATCGCGCATATCCCCTTGGATAAAAGGGGCCCCTCTTCCTTGCCTCCACGCTTCGCTCCGCTTGTCCCCGCCGTCATGCTCGCCGGCGTGGGGTGTGTCCCGCAAAGCACAATGCGGGCGCGGCCCAAGAGGTTCGCGTATTGCGGTCGGACGCCCGGCCCGATCAAAGAGTCCGCTTCATTGCTGCATAACTCGATGCACAGACGTCCCTTCCGGGCTTCGTGGCGGGATTGGTTAACGAGACCTGTGCCGATTTGTGCCCTTTCCGCAACATCGACTGACATTCCTTCGTCATGAGGAGAGGTTTGCTTGACCCGACGCGGTTATCAACGGATTAATCAGCATACGCGCTCGGGGGGCAGTTTCGGTCGGCCCGGCGATGCACGAGCCACGGGGGAATTATCCACTGGCTCGTACAAATGGAACAGCGTTTAGCTGATACTGCGAGGAACACATGAAAAAGACTCTCCTTGGGACGACTGCTCTCGTCTCGGCTGGCCTGGTGGCCGGTCCGGCGCTTGCTAGCGATCCGCTGACCGTCACCGTTGGCGGTACGGTCACTGCCGGCATCTACTACATCGACGCCGACGACGTCGGTGCCGTCCAGTACAACGAATCCGCCGTGAAGCTCGTTGCGCGCAACATCGACGTCAAGGCTGAAGGCACGCTCGACAACGGCATGGTCGCCGGTGTCCTCGCGACGCTTTCGCTCGGCGACGACTGGAACACGAACGCCAACAACAACGACGCCACGTTCCGCGAACTCTTCGCCTACCTCGAAGGTGGTTTCGGCCGCTTCGAAATCGGCGGCACGGACGGCTCGGCCTTCAAGATGCACTACACGTCGCCCTGGTTCGTTCCGGGCAACGGCGTTGACAGCCCGAACATTCTGAACCTGCCGTCGACGGCTGCCATCGGCCGCCACTCGACGTTCTCGCTCATGGCTGCCGATGCGAACAAGGTGACCTACTTCACCCCGCGCTTCGCCGGCTTCCAGCTCGGCCTGTCCTACACGCCGGACGTCTCCTACAACGGCCCGAACCCGAACGGTCTCGGCGCTCTTCCGGGCGGCACGCTCGGCCGCATCGACAACGTGGTCGAAGTTGCCCTGAACTATGCCGGTTCCTTCGGCAGCGTCGATCTCGGCGTGGACGGCTTCTACGTCACGGGTGAAGGCAACCTCGGTGCCGTCGCCAACGATCCGGAAGAAATGGGTGCCGGTCTGAACCTCGGCTTCGGTGGCTTCACCTTCGGTGGCGCCTACTACAAGTCGGAAGATCTGGCTGTGACCTCGGTTCCGCTGCCGTCGGCCGCCAACTTCGAAGAAGAAGTCTGGACGCTCGGTATCTCCTATGCGACGGGCCCGTGGACGGTTGGCGTTGCCTATCTCGACGATGAAGTCTCGACGCCGGGCTTCTCGGTTGACACGACGACGTGGCAGACCGGTGGTGGCTACAACCTCGGTTCGGGTGTGGACATCGGTCTCGACCTGCAGATGACCAACGTCGACGCCGGTGTTGCTGGCGACTACGACGCTCAGTCGGCCGGTCTCGTTCTCTCGGTTGCTTTCTGATCCTTCCGATCGGAAGCATTCCGGAAACGATGGAATGCGGGGAGCAGGCGAAAGCCTGCTCCCTTTTTTTATGTCCGGGGCTTTGATAGACAGACTGCCTTGCGAACAAGCGCACAGAGGTTTCAGCAATGGGCGCCTTGATCTGGCTCGCTTCCTATCCGAAATCCGGGAACACCTGGATGCGGAGTTTTCTGCACAACCTGTTCAGGGGCACGGAAGAGCCGGTTCACATCAACGAAATCGCCGACTTCTGTCTCGGCGAGTCGTCGGCCCACTGGTATGCCGCGAGGGCGGGAAAACCGGTCAGCGATCTGACGGAAGAGGAGCTCGCTCGCCTGCGTCCGATCGTTCACCGCGATTTCACGACGGTCTTTCCGGACTCGGTCTTCGTCAAGACGCATAATTATCTCGGCGAGTGGTGCGGCGTTCCCCTTCACTCAATGGACGTCACGGCAGGCGGCATCTATGTGTTGCGGAATCCGCTCGATGTCGTGATCTCGGTGAGCCATCACTTCAACAAGTCGATCGACGAGTCGATCGAGCACCTAGCCAATGAAGATACAGTCGCCGGCGACATGGAAACGCATGTGCTTGAAGTGCATCGCTCATGGTCCACGCATGTAAGGAGCTGGACGCAGCACCCGAGTCCGCAATTGCTCGTCGTCCGGTATGAGGACCTGCTCCACAAGCCGCGGAAATATTTCAAACAGGTGGCCAATTTTCTTGGCCTGAAGCCTGCGCCGGCGCGCCTGGAACGCGCCATCCGGAACTCGTCCTTTCGTGCACTGAAGAATATGGAGCAGAAGAGCGGCTTCAAGGAACGACCCAAGGAGGCCGAAGCTTTTTTCCGCGAAGGAAGGTCCGAGCAGTGGCGCGAGATTCTCACCCCGGAGCAGGTGCGCCGGATCATTGCCGACCATCACGAGCAGATGGAACGCTTCGGGTATATTCCGGAAGACTATCGCGATGCCGTTCCCGTGAAGGCCGAGCCGTCCAACGCGACAGGTTGATGGTCTTCGAGAGAATATGAGGTTGCCAATATGGGTGCGCTGATCTGGCTCGCCTCCTATCCAAAATCCGGAAATACCTGGGTCCGCAGCTTTCTGCATAATCTGCTTCGAAACACCGAGCAGCCCGCGGACATCAATAGCCTCAATCAGTTCTGCCTCGGAAGTTCATCCCGGCGCTGGTTCGAGCAAGTAAGTCCTGTTCCTCTCGAGCAACTGAAACCGGAAGCGCTTGCCAGATTGCGTCCTGCCGCACAGGCAAAAATGACGACGGTCTCGCCAGATTCGATCTTCGTGAAGAGCCACAATCATCTTGGCACCTGGTTCGGCGTGCCGCTGCACAACATGCAGGTCACGGCGGGCGCGATCTACATATTGAGAAATCCGCTTGACGTCGTTCCCTCGTTCGCCGGTCATCTCGGAATGTCGATCGACGATACGATCAGGTTCATGTCGACAGACGGGGCCGGCACGAAGCTCACGGCAAAGCATGTCCCCGAGGTCTATGACAACTGGTCGGCTCATGTCGCGAGCTGGACAGGGGCGAAAAGCGGCCAGCTTTTTGTCGTGCGATACGAGGATCTGGTTGAACATCCGAAAGAATCCTTCGGAGCCATGGCGCGGTTTCTCGGTCTCAATCCGGATAGCGAGCGGCTTGAGCGTGCTATTCGTAATTCATCTTTCGATGTGCTCAGATCGCAGGAAAGAGAGCACGGCTTCAAGGAGAAGCCCGCGCATGCCGTGTCCTTCTTTCGCGAAGGACGAGCGGGGCAGTGGCGTGAAAGATTGAGCGAGGAACAGATTCTCAGAATCTTGTCCGATCACAGAGAGCAGATGGAGCGCTTCGGCTATGTGCCGGAGGGATATTAGTTTCCTCTCTCAAGAAGGAACCCTATGCCCGCGACACCTGCTGCGCCGGTTCCTCTTAGCCTGGCAACGCTTGCCGGCGTCGAAATACCGCCCAGCGCGTAAACAGAAAGACCCAGCTCATTGGCAAGGCGAACGAGCCGGGCGAAGCGCGTGACGCCGAGTGTCTTGCCGCCGGGATGGCTCTCGGTCGGCATGACGGGGGAAAGCAGAATGGCATCAACCCCTGCTCGCGCGGCGGCGATAATCGCCCGCTCGCTGTGGCAAGAGGCCGTAACGACCTTTTGGCCGAATGCGAAACCCCGGTAGCGCGTCAGGTCGCGTTCGGGCAGATGGATACCCGGCACGCCGAGGCGTCTTGCAAGCTTCGGTGTACCTGCGATCAGCAGAATGCAGCCTCTTGCTCTTGCCGCAGCGTCTAGCCCTCGGACGCGCTCGGCAGAGGGTGCGTTTTCATAGGCGCGCCATATCAGGGCGCTGCCGCGCGGCAAGGCCGAGAGGGCATCGCGTGGATCGGGCATGCGCTGCGGATCCGTCACCGCCACAAGAGAAACGGAAAATGGATCGGGATTGAGATAGCGCGTTTTGCGCGCAAAGAGGCTCGACACCCTTCCCATCTTGTCTCCCGGCCGTCATGGCACTAGTTTCCGCCGAGACTATGCCAATGACCGCCGAAGACGCCAATCAGAACGAAACGCCCGAAGCCCGGCTCGCCGCCATTCGCGGCCGCATTGTGTCGGCTGCTAAGGAAGCGGGAAGAGCGCCGGAAGATGTCGTGCTCGTCGCGGTTTCAAAGACATTCGACGCAGAACAGATCCGGCCCCTTCTCGAGGCCGGACATCGCGTTTTCGGCGAGAACCGCGTTCAGGAAGCGGCGGGGAAATGGCCAGAGCTGCGCGAACAATATCCGGACGTCGAACTTCACCTGATCGGGCCATTGCAGACAAACAAGCTCGAAGATGCGCTTGAGCTCTTCGATGTGTTTCACACTGTCGACCGACCGAAGCTTGCCGAGGCGCTTGTGAAGGCGCGAAGCAAGGGAAGAAAGCTGCCGAGACTTTTCGTTCAGGTGAACACGGGGGAAGAGAGCCAGAAAGCAGGGCTTGCTCCTCGAGATGCCGATGCGTTTCTCGCGCGGTGCCGCAGCGAGTGGCAGCTCGAGATCGAAGGCCTGATGTGCATTCCCCCTCTCGGAGAAGAGCCCGCCCTTCACTTCGCCCTGCTCGAGAACATCGCGCGGCGAAACGGTCTTTCCGGTCTTTCGATGGGAATGAGCGGCGACTTCGAGATCGCGATCAAGCTTGGCGCCAGCCATGTCCGGATCGGCAGCGCGTTGTTCGGCTCCCGCGCTTAATCAGGGCTTCTCCTCGATCCGCATCACCGCCTGCTCGCCTGCGAGCGCAAGCACTTCCAGCATGTCTTCGAGGCGCAGTGCAATGCAGCCTTCCGTCGGACCCAGTCCGCCCTCGACCTCACGGGCAAGATGGAAGAAGACGGCGCTGCCCATGTGAGGCACCACAGGCGAATCATTGTGCCCCAGAACGACGACCAGATCGTAGAGATGGTCGTCCCGCCACATGGTTTCGGCGCTGGCCTCGTAGGGCAGGCGGACCGGACGGTTATAGGCCGGATCCTCCGGCGCATCGCACCAGCCATCCGCAGGCGAGATCGGGATCAGGGGTAATCCCGTTTCCGGTACGGACAGGCGATCCTGCCTGTATCTCAATTCGCGCAAGGGAAAACGGCCCAGAGGCGTAGCGCCGTCTCCCTCACGCTTTTCAGAACTGACGCCACTTCGTCCCAGTGCGCAAGGAAAACTCCTTACGCCAACACGAAGCTCTCCCCGGTGATGGCCGGGAGATCCGGTGACGATGATCTCGACGGTTTCGGGCGTGGTGAGCGAAGAAGAGGTCATAACCAGCCTAGACTAGGCAGGCCCGGGCACCCCGGCAATGCGTCGCTAGTTCTCCAGCCGGACAGCCTTCATGGCTTCGTATTTTTCGAGTCCTTCCAGCATCGCGCTGGCGAGGTCGGGTCGCTGGCGAGGCTCGCCGCCGGGCGGCGCGCCATCGGGCGACCCTTCGAGGGCCGGGTCCGCGAATGAACCGATCAGGGCCTGAAACGCCTCGGGGCTCATGCGGGGCAGGGGTTTAGCTCCATCGGCGGTTGAAGCGGCAGGCCGGGGCGCCGTTTCGGACGTAACGATGGAAGCTGTGGTCAGCTCCGCCTTGCCGGCCTCAAGGGAAACGTCTTCCGTTTCGGCTTGAGCGAGCGCAATCGGGTCGCTGTTCTGATTTCCTTCCCCTAAAAGCGAGGCGTAGAGCCGGTCGCCGAAGCTCTCGTCTCCACTACCTGCGATTGCGAGACCTGCAATCGAGGTGACGAGGCCCACCGGGCCGCCCCACAGGGCGCCTCCTGCAATTCGCGCCTGCGGGCTGATGCCGTCACCGGTCATGCTGCGATAGGCTTCGGCGACAACGGGTATGTGCTGGAGAGGGTTCAGCGTGTCGATGAGGTCGCCGAAACTCACCTGACTGCCTTCGGGCGTACGGCCTTCCCGCCGGGCGGTTTGGAGGTCCGCGAAGGCGGCCGAAGCCAGATTGTGCTTGCCAGGCCGGTACTGAATGCCGATATGGGCTGCGGAAAAGTCTGTCATACCCTCCCGGTCAGCAAGCATTGGGCCAGTGACCAGTTGCGCGGAATTCCTGCCTTTCCGTATTGGTGAACCCGATACGCCCGGCAAAATTTTCCCGTTGGGGCTTCCGACCCGGTAAACGGCGCCAGCGGGCAGGCCTTCATTGGTTGACCGGCAGGAGCTGTGGCAGACTCTGCTGCAATGTTATGCGGCCGTAACGGCCTGAAGCGAAAGTCGGATATGGCGAAAAACCCTCCTTCCAAAGGAACAGCTCCCAGGGGGCCTGCGATCCCGCTCAAATCCGGCCTTTCCTCACAGGGATCGCTCCGGCCGACGGTGGGTCTTCCGGCGAGTGCGGCAGGGGGGAGGCCTCCGGCCGCAATGCCAGGCGGTGCTGCGGGCGCAGGTCCAGGTCCGGGGGTTCTCAATCCCGATGACCTCGTAAGGATACTCAAGCTCGGGGGAGCGCATCTCGCCGCGGGGCGGCTCGATCATGCGGGAGCCGCTGCCGGAGCCGTGCTCAAGAGCCAGCCCGAGAATCCGGATGCCCTTCATCTGCTGGGGCTCGTGGCTCTCGGCAAGGGACATCCGGACAAGGCAGAACAGCTGATTGCCGCGGCCGCAGCGCGGATGCCGCACCATGTGAATGTCTGGGTCAATCTGGGCAACGCGCAGCGGGACCAGGGCAAGGTCGACGAGGCCCTTCTTTCCTACCAGCGCGCCGAGGCTATGAATCCGGCCTATTCGGATGTCTATCTCGAGCGGGGACAGCTTCATCAGCAGGCCGCTCAGTATCCCGAGGCGCTCGAAAATTTCAGACGGCTGATCGAGCTTCTTCCGAAGGACGGCACTTCCTACATGCGTGCGGCTTCCGCTGCCACGGATGCTGGTCTTTTCCGTGAAGCGCTGGAGTTTTGCCAGCAGGCAATGGCGCGGCTGAAGCCGGTGCCGGTTCAGATCAAGGCGATCCTCGCGACGACCTATGAACGGTTGGGCGATCTGACCGAGGCCGTCGAGTGGGCCGAGGCGGCGCTTGCAGAGAATCCTAAAAGTGCCAGCGCGCTCAGAACCTGGTCGAAAGCGCAGAGGCGACTCCGGAAAAATGACAAGGCGCTTCTTTCCGTTCTGCGGGAGCGGCTCGAATCCGTCGATTTCGATCGACTCTCGGCGCCCGAAGCGCGGCTGCTCTTTTCCGAACTTGCCCAGATCTGCGACGAACAGAACGAGGTGGCGCCGGCCTTCGATTACTTCACTCGCATGAACGAGCACACGCTGGAGTTGCCGGAGCTGAAGTTCGTCGACAAGCGCAAGTTCCTCGATGAGGTCGAGAGCCTCTCGAAGCTTCTGAAGGGGGATTTCGTTTCTACCTGGTCGCCTCTACCCGATATCGGAAAGGAACTGGGACATGCCGCGCCGCCGGTTTTTCTTGTCGGCTTTCCCAGATCCGGGACGACGCTTCTCGATCAGATTCTCGATGCCCATCCCAACGTCCAGGTTTTCGAAGAATATCCCTTCATTGGCCGGCTGAAAAAATCGCTTGCCGGCTATCCTGAAATGCTGACGACCATGACGGAGGAGGCCAGACAAGAGGCGCGTCAATTCTACTGGTCCGAACTTCGCCGCGAAGGTGCGCGTTTCGAGGATCGCATGATCGTCGACAAGATGCCGCTCAGCCTCGTGCATTCGGGCCTTATTCATCGCATATTTCCGGAGGCGAAGTTCATCTTCGCAATCAGACATCCGGCAGACTGCGTGCTTTCCTGCTTCATGCAGGACTTCGTTCCGAATGGGGCGATGATCAATTTTCTGACGCTGGAAGGATCTGCGAGATTCTATGACCGCGTACTCACTCTCTGGCAGCAATATCGGGAAACCCTGCCGCTGAGGGTTCACGAGGTGCGTTATGAAAATCTCGTCACGGATCTTCGCGCCGAAGTTGAGCCGGTTCTCGACTTCCTTGGTCTGGAGTGGAACGAGGCTGTAAGCGACCCTGCAGCCCATGCCCTGCAGCGCGGTACGATCCGCACACCCTCCTATTCACAGGTAACGCAACCGATTTACTCGAGCTCCAACGAACGCTGGAGGCGTTACGAAGAACAGATCAAGCCTGTTCTCCCTATTCTCGCACCTCATGCCGAACGGCTTGGATACAGGCTCTGAACAGATGAATGGAACAAAGAAAATACTTGTTGTCGACGACGATGACGCTTTGCGCGGTTCGCTCGCGGAGCAGCTTCAGCTGCATGAGGAATTCTCCTGCGCTTCGGTGGCAAGCGGCACGGCCGGGCTCGATTTCGCCCGCGCGCATCATGTCGATCTCGTTCTGCTGGATGTAGGTCTGCCGGATATGGACGGCCGTGAAGTCTGCCGTCTGATGCGCAAGGCGGGGATCAAGGTGCCGATCGTCATGCTTACCGGCGCTGATACGGATTCCGACACGATCCTCGGTCTCGATGCGGGCGCAAACGATTATGTCGCCAAGCCGTTTCGCTTCGGTGTGCTTCTCGCCCGTATCCGTGCGCATCTGCGCAGCCATGAACAGAGCGAAGATGCCATCTTCAAGATCGGCCCTTACTCCTTCCGGCCCAGCGCCAAAATTCTCGTCGATGGTCAGGAAAAGAAGATCCGTCTGACGGAAAAGGAAACCTCGATCCTGAAATATCTCTATCGCGCAGGGTCTAAGGTAGTCGGTCGGGACACGCTGCTTGCCGAGGTCTGGGGATATAACTCGGGCGTCACGACACATACGCTCGAGACGCATATCTACCGGCTGAGGCAGAAGATCGAGCAGGATCCGTCCAATGCGGAAATCCTGGTAACGGAGGCGGGAGGCTACCGGCTGGTTCCCTGAAGGGTCAGGCTTTCGCCGTCAACGACAGGCCGACGACCGCGCCGAGCGCCAGCGGCGTACCGATGAGCGCCGCAATGAGAAGGGCACCCGCTCCCCACGTGATTACGGCGATCGCGAGCAGGAGAAGGATATTTATGAGGAACAGGGTGGGGCCGTCGACGCGGTCCATGAGAAGCCTCTCGTTACGCTTTGAAACCGTTCCTCATTTGCCCCGCCGGATGCCTCGATCCAACTGGACCATTCGCCGCAGGGCGTTTCTCAGGCGTCTTCCGGCACCTGTCCGGTCAGGGCATAGGTGGAAACAAACTCCGGCGGCATGCGCGTCGCCCGGCCCGTTTCGATATTGATGCACACAAAGTCGGTGAGGCCGCGTAGAAGCGTCTCTCCCGTCGCCTTGTTCACCATCTGGAAACGCCGGCGAAGCCGGATACGGCCATCGTTCGCCGTGATCCAGGTGCCCACAAGTACAGTTTCGCCCTCGCGGCTCGCTGCGAGGTATTCAAGTTCATGCCGCCGGACGACCATGCCGCGATTGAGGCGCGCATAGCTCTGGAAATCGAGACCGAGCGCTTTCGAGTGCTCCCACGCGGCCTTCGCCATCCAGGTGAGATAGACCACATTGTTCGTGTGCTGAAAGTCATCGATATGCTGGGGTTCCACCTTCGTCTCGTAGACGAATGGGGAGGGCCAGTCCCAGGCGATTTCGGCTCTCGTCTTGTCCATCTGCGTTCCTTTCCTGCGCCCGTTCTTAGCCTTCCACGCCGAGCCGCGCAAACACGGTACCGGCGACAGGGGCCCAAGGCTCGGCTATCCTAGCCTTCATGAGCCTTGAACCTGTTGTCGCCCTTCTGCAGCGCGTGGACCTTTTTTCAGGTCTCGATCCGGTCCGCCTCGAGGTGGTCGCCTTTACCTGCGAAAGGCGGGAGTACGCGCCGGGAGATACCTTGTTCGAGCCCGGTGAGGAAGCGGACTGCGCCTGGCTGATCCTTCACGGCGAAGCGGCCATGCTTGCCGATCAGGATACCGGTCAGCCTCGCGCGTTGCGGCTTGACACAGGGGACCTCATCGGCGAAACGGCGCTGTTCAATCGCGAAAGGCGGCGGACCAGGGTCAGGGCGGTCACGAGGCTTGAGACGCTTCGTATCGGCCGGGATATGTTTCAGCGCCTGCTTGGCGAGTTTCCGGAAATGGCGGGCGCTGTTGCCGCGCGTATTGCCGAGCGGCTGGACGATGCGGGAACGGAGCTGCGGGCGCTGCAGTCAAGGCTCGCGCGCAGCAGGCAGATTGGCGGGGAAGAGCCAGAGGGCGGAAAAAATGAGTGATGTGAAACTGGCGGGAGACTGGCCGCCGAACATTCAGGCGGTCTTCAAACGCATGGCGCCCGCAAGCCGCTATCTCGGGCTCGAAATTCTGGAAGCCGACAAGGAAAGCCGCACCGTGAAGGTCGCTTTCAACGCGACCGCGGAACTCTGCAATATGTGGGGCGGTATCCAGGGCGGCATGGTGGCGGCCATGCTTGACGATGTGATGAGTCTTGCCGTCGGCCTCGACCTTGAATGGGGTCAGATTTCGCCGACGCTCGAACTCAAGGTTTCAATGCTGAATGCGGCGCGTCCGGGCCGCATCATCGGAACCGGGCGCGTCATCAAGCGCGGAAAATCCGTGGGTTTCATCGAGGGCGAGCTCACCGATGAAGCCAGCGGAAAGCTCCTTGCAACGGGAAGCTCCACCGCGACATTCGTTACGCTCAAAAAGAAGGCTCCAGACGGAGAGGGCGCTCAGGCGTAGGCATTCTTGTCGAAATAACCTCGAGCTTCCCTGGTCAGATGCGTTTCGAATAGTGCGAAGTGATGACGGATGCCGGCGTTGAGCGCGGCCTTGTCGAGTTTCACAACACGGCGCGTCTCTCGCAGAAAGCTCGGCCAGTAGCGGATGACCATCCAGATGTTGTCGGCAAGCGGCGCCAGTTCGTCTTCAGGCAGATCGAGATGCCCTGCTTCGATCATGTGACGGAAGAAGCGGATGACCATATTGGTCGTCATCTCGTAAATCTGATGGACCCGGTCCTCAAGTTCCGGTGAAGCGCGGCCATATTCGGCCTGGTCCCGATAGAGATACTGATAGTTCCACACCTCCTCGAAGACCATGCGATTGAAGAGCGCATAGTTTTCAAGAACCGTCTCTGGAGAAGAGGGAATCGCAAGCCGCTTGTCGATAAGAACGAACAGCGAGAGTTGATGCGCGCTCACCAGGTCGCGTTTGGTGCGGAAGTGGTACCAGAGATTGCCCTCCGATATGCCTACCTCCTCGGAAATCTTCGCAGTGGTCACAGCGTCGTAACCGTTCTCGTTGAAGAGCCGAAGGCTCGTCGCAAGAATCCTGTCCTTGGTCTTGGGTGCCATGCCTTGTCTTTATTCTCGTTTCGGCCCTGCCGCCGCAGGACTACGCGCCCTTATGCGGGTTTCTTTGTAACTGCCGGGGCGCCGCTTCACAAAGCCGTGATTTTCGTGCTTCGCCAGGGGGCTGTGGATGATCGGGAGGCGAGAGGCTCTCCCCTTGCACGAATAGGGTCGATACCCTAATATAGGGCGACTACCCTAACAAGAACTGCCCCGGATGTCCCCCAATTGTCCGGACGGCGGCGATACCGGTAGGAACCCCAGGAGCGGGCGGCGGGAGGCCCTTCACCCCCGAAAGCTGGCCCCCCCAGCTAAAGCCTCAGCGTCGCGATTACCGGCGCGTGATCCGACGCCCGCTCCCACCCCCTCGCATCCTTGCGGACCTTCATGCCGACCGGCGCTTCCGAAAGAGCGGGTGTGACCCAGATGTGGTCGAGGCGGCGTCCCCGATCCGCAGCTTCCCAATCCTTCGCCCGGTAGCTCCACCAGGAATAGAGTTTCTCCGTTTCCGGTACGAAGCGTCGCATGACATCGACCCAATCGTGTGAGGCATAGAGCTCGTTCATGAGGTCGACTTCGACGGGTGTGTGGCTCACGACCTTCAGAAGCTGCTTGTGCGACCAGACGTCATGCTCCAGTGGAGCGATATTGAGATCGCCCACGAGCACCATCCGGTTTTTCGACTTGGTGCGGTGCTTTTCATAGAGGCGCGTCATCTCGCGTATGAAGGCCAGTTTGTGAGCGAACTTCTCATTGATATCCGGATCGGGCTCGTCGCCGCCGGCGGGTACGTAGAAATTGTGGATACGCAAGCCGCCCGGCACATCGAGATCGGTCGAGATGTGCCGGCAATCGCCCTTGCCGCAAAAATCCAGACTTTCCGTCTTCTTGAAGGGAATGCGGCTCAAGGTGGCAACGCCGTGGTAGCCCTTCTGGCCATGCACGGCGATATGTTCGTAACCTGCCTTGCGAATGTCCTTCCAGGGAAAGGCATCGTTGATGCACTTGATCTCCTGAAGGCAGAGCACGTCCGGCTTTTCTTCCGCAAGCAGCCGCTCGACGAGGTTGATCCGCAGACGAACGGAATTGATGTTCCAGGTTGCGATTTTCAGATCCACGTCTTGTCCGTTTCCTGTATTGCCGGCCGCAGGGGCTCAGAGGATATTGAAGGTGAGGCCAGCGATGCCGATAGGCCAGCGTCCCCGCGTAAAGAGAGAGAACTTGCGCCGGAACGGATGGTCGTCTCCGGAGCCGGCGATGAGGGAGAGGGCGGCGCCATGCGATGCATGGAGAGCGGCACCTGCGGCCGCATTCAGAAGCTCCTCGTCCTCCACTTCCCAGAAATCGGCTGCTTCGTGAACGGCCGCACGCACGCGCTCGCCGAGCAATGCCGAGACATGGGTCATGGCGATGTTGAGCGCGTCTTCGCTCAGATGGTCGAGCGCTTCGGCCACAAGCGCGGCGCGCAACCCTTCTTCCGCTTCCCAATGGGCGGGATCGATGTCGAGCGTCAGCGCGGCATCGGCGGCCTCTGTCCAGTCGCGCAGACGGGCCGACTCCGCGTCCGGAAAGCCCAGACCATCGAGATAGGCGCGGGCCAGAGCCTTCTCTTCCCGGTCAAGCGGCCGCCCGAGCCGCGAGAACCATGGCATGTTGATCGCTTCCTCGGCGAAGCGGCGAAGCCCCGCGAGGATCGGAATTTCACTCTCCAGTGCGTCGAGTTCCGCATCGGAGATCAGCAGCTGCGGTTCGTGATTGTCGTCAAAGGGCCGGGGCATGTTTCGCACGGTCGGTTGGCGGGAGCCGGGAGCTTAGTCGCTCGGCATGGGCGGGCGAAAGTCCGAAGGGCAAACGCGGGGCACAAAAAAGTTGCGCCCCGCCGGGGGGAGGCGAGGCGCAACCGCGCGTCTTGCGCGAGGCGCCGGGAGGGGAAGACCGGCGCCGTAAGGGGGCTCGAAGCGCCGTCGCGGGTGAGCGGGGGGCAGGTCACCCGGGCGGCTTTATTGCTCGGCCCTCATGACCAAGTAGATAGGTCTGGTATGCCGCCGCTTCAATACGGTCTGTTTACAAGTATGAGCTGTAGATAAAGACCTGACCCGGAGAGTAAAAACACTTCCGAATCAATGTGTTAGCTTTAGGGTTGAAGAGCCGGGAGCCTGCTGCGTCAAACCGCCGCAAGGCGCCCGGCCGGTTTTCAGGCGACGCCCAGATCCTTCGCCGTCAGATCGATGCACTTCCGCGCAAGGGCAAAAAGTTCGTCCATCTCTCCTTCGGTGATGGTGAGGGGCGGGCTCAGAACCATCGTGTCGCCGATCGCCCGCATGATGAGGCCGTTCGAGAAGCAGTGGTTGCGGCAGCGCGTTCCGGCGTCGAGATCGCTCTCGAACTTCGTCCTGTTCTTCTTGTCCTTCACGAGTTCGATGGCGCCGAGAAGGCCGACCCCGCGCGTCTGACCGACAAGCGGGTGATCCGCGAGCTCCGAGAGCTTCTTCTGGAAATAGCTCCCGGTAGCGCTGCCAGCCTTTTCGACGAGCTTTTCCTTCTGCATCAGCTCAAGATTGGCGAGCGCCACGGCGGCGGCCACGGGATGCCCGGAATAGGTGAAGCCGTGCGACCACTCGTTATCCGAGTTGAATACGGCGTCGCCAACGCGTTTGCCAAGGCCAACGGCTGCAATCGGCTGATAGCCGGATGAAAGACCCTTCGCCATGTTGATCATGTCGGGCTCGATGCCGAAGGTGTCCGAGCCGAACCACTTGCCAGTGCGCCCGAAGCCGCAGATTACTTCGTCGACATGAAGCAGAACGTCGTATTTGCGGCAGATGCGCTGGATCTCTTCCCAGTAACCCTTGGGCGGAATGATGAGGCCGCCGGCGCCCTGGATCGGCTCGGCGACGAAAGCCGCGACGTTCTCCGCTCCGAGTTCCAGTATCTTTTCCTCGAGGCTGCGCGCCGTCTTGAGGCCGTATTCCTCGGGCGTCATGTCGCCGCCTTCGGCAAACCAGTCCGGACAGTCGACATGATGGAAGCCGGGGAGCGGCAGATCGGCCTGCGGGTGCATATGCGTGAGGCCGGAAAGAGACGCCGCGACCATGGTCACGCCGTGATAGGCCTTCTTGCGTGCAATGAAGAGCTTCTTGTTCGGCTTGCCCTGCAGGTTCCAGAAATAGCGGATGATCTTGACCGCGCTGTCATTTCCCTCGGAACCGGAATTGGCGAAGAAGAAGCGTTCGATGCCGGCCGGGCAGACCTCCGCAAGTTTCTCCGAGAGTTCGGCGACATAGGGGTTCGTCGTCTGGAAGAAGTTGTTGTAGTAGGAAAGCTCCTTCAGCGCCTTGTAGCCGGCCTGTGCGAGTTCCTCGCGGCCATAGCCCACCTGCACGCACCAGAGCCCGGCCATGCCGTCGATCAGGCGGTTTCCTTCCGAGTCGTAGAGATAGACGCCCTCGGCATGGGTGATGACGCGCGCGCCCTTGGCGGCGAGGTCCTTATGTGTCGTGAAGGGATGAAGGTGATGGGCAGCGTCCATCTCCTGCCAGCGCTTGGTCTGGTTCGAGATTGCGGCGGTCTGAGACATGGGAATTTGCTCCGTGTTCCGAATGAAAGAGAGATGCGGAAGGGTGCGGGCGGCGGGCACCCGCAGACGGAGCGGATTTACGGGTTATAGCCGATGCGGGCGCAGAGGATCAGCAGCTCGCGCTTTGCGAGCCGCATCCTTGCGGCAGGTGTGAATGCATCGCCGGTCATGGAACGATTATAGGCAAAACCTCGCGGTTTGCCACCATCCGCGCTTCACACATTCAGCAGCAGGTGTTCGCGTTCCCAGGCGGAGATGACCTGCTGATAGGCTTCATGCTCGGTCAGCTTCACGTCCATGTAGAGCGTCACGAAATCCTGCCCCAGCACTTCCTTGAGTTCGCTCGCGGTTCTTAGATTGTCCAGTGCGTCGAGAAGATGGCGGGGCAGTGCGTAGCGCTTGCTGTCATAGGCGTTGCCCGTCATTTCCTTGGTCGGCTTCAGATCGTTCACCATGCCGATATAGCCGCAGGCAAGCGAGGTTGCGATGGCCAGATAGGGGTTCGCGTCGGCGCCCGGCACGCGGTTTTCGACGCGGCGGCCCTGACGCTTTGCCTCCGGCACCCGCAGGCCCACGGTGCGGTTCTCATGGCCCCAATGCGTATTGATGGGGGCGGCGTGGTCGCGCACGATCCGGCGGTAGGAATTCACGTTGGGCGCAATAAGCGCCATCGCGTCGGGCAGGAATTTCTGCAGACCCGCGATGTAGCCAAGGAAGAGTTTTGTGTCCTTGCCCTGCTTGGTCGCGAAGAGATTGTCGCCCGTCTCCGCGCTTACGATCGACTGGTGAATGTGCATCGCGCTGCCGGGCTCGCCTTCATAGGGTTTGGCCATGAAGGTCGCATAGATGCCGTGTCGAAGCGCGGCCTGACGCATGGTGCGCTTGAAGAGGAAGGCCTGATCGGCAATCTCGAGCGGATCGCCATGATCGAAGTTGATCTCCACCTGCGCCGCGCCCGACTCGTGAATGAGCGTGTCGATATCGAGGTTCTGCGCTTCGCAGAAATCGTACATGTCCTCGAAGATCGGGTCGAACTCATTGACCGCGTCGATGCCATAGGACTGACGCGCCGTTTCCTGACGGCCATTCGCGCCGACAGGCGGCTCCAGCGGATAGTCGGGGTCGATGTTTTTCGCCGCGAGATAGAACTCGATCTCCGGCGCGACGACGGGCACCCAGCCTTTTTCCTCGAAGAAGCCGATAACGCGCTTCAGGACGTTTCGCGGTGCGATCGGCACGGGCCGTCCGTCGCGATAGTTCGCATCGCAGATGATCTGCGCCGTCGGCTCGTCATACCAGGGCACGACGCGTACGGTTGCGGGATCGGGGTCGAGAATGATGTCGGGTTCGATGTCGCCGAGGAAATCGCTGTCCACATAGTCGCCGGTCACGGTCTGACCGAAAATCGACTCCGGGAGTTTCAGGGAGCGGTCATTGAGGCCGGAAATGAACTTCCGGGTCGGAATGATCTTGCCGCGCGCGATGCCGGCCATATCCGACACCATGCATTCGACCTCGGTGATGCGGCGGTCCTTAAGCCACTTGATCAGGTCGTCCGTGTTCTCGACCTTGTCTTCCTTCTCGCTGCCCATTGCCATGGGACACCACTCTTTCCTTTTCAGCGTTCGCGGCCGCTGCCTCGCGCGCCGCGTCTCCAAAGGCCCGGAAAAGCTTCTGCGATACCGGGTTCTCCCAATATTTCCATTCGGGATGCCACTGCACGCCAAGGGCGAAGCCCTTTGCATCGCGTACCCGCACCGCCTCATATGTACCGTCCGCGGCGCGACCCTCGGCGACGAGGCCGTCCGCCAGACGAGCAATGCCCTGTCCGTGCAGGGAGTTTACCTCAATCGTCCGTGTGCCCAGCAGATTTTCAAAAACGCCGCCGCCTTCAAGCATGACTTCGTGAGCCGGGCCGTACTGGATTTCCAGCGGATCGTCCTTGTTCTCGCGATGGTCCATGCGGGGCTCGAAGCCCGGATCGGAGGGTTCCTCGTGGATGTGCTGGTGCAGCGTGCCGCCATAGGCGACGTTGAGTTCCTGGAAGCCGCGGCAAACGGCAAAGAGAGGCAGGGCGCGGTCCACGCAGGCGCGGATGAGCTTCAGCGTCAGCGCATCGCGCTGGCGGTCGAGCAATACGCCTTCGCGCGGCGGCATGCCGCCATAGAGTTCGGGGTGAACATTCGAATGCGAGCCCGTCAGAAAAATGCCGTCGCAGAGATCGAAGAGTTCGGCGAGATGATCCCTTGCTTCGTCGAAAGGCTCGCGCGGTACCGGCAAGAGAATGGGCTGGCAATCGGCACAGCCGTCGATTGCCGCAATATATTTCTCGCCGACCGCATGAAAGGGATGCGGTCCCAACATCTTCACGTCGCAGGGAATGCCGACGATGGGCCGCCGGCCTGATTTTCGGGTCATGCTGTTTCACAAGTACCACGCCGCCCCTGTCAGCGGTCAAGACAGGCAGCAGCGCTACGGAACAGATGTGTTGAGGATAATAGACGCCCGCCGCCCGCGCCAGCGGGGATCAGCGCGAACCGATATCGGGGCGCTGATCGTCGCGCAGGACGAAGAGCGAATTGTCCGCCCGGATTCCGGTTTCGACATTGCGCAGCGCCACCGTCGTCTGCAGGCCCTGAACGTCGGTAACGACCCATTGCCGGAGCTGCATTTTGGGCCGGTCGAAGATCAGCGTGATCTGGCCCGGCGCTTCGCCCGAGCGGTCGGCCAGCGTGACCAGAAGCGAACCCGGCTGTTCCTCCACGTTCAGGACGCGCGCTTCCTCCGCGAGATCCACATTCTTGCCGAGAATGAGGCTCAGAGGTGTCGATGCGATCGGATAGCGCTGGGCGGCGGCGGAACTGTCCTTTACGGCGACCCATGTTCCATCGGCGACGACGAGCAGGTTCTCGGGCGGTTCATATTCGAAGCGAAGCTTTCCGGGGCGGCGCAGGTAGAACCGGCCTTCGGCGACCGATCCGTCCGGCCCGACCTGCAGGAAATCGCCCTGCATGCTCTCGAGCGATGTGAGATAGGCGCTCGCCTCCGACAGGGCCAGGCGATCTTCCTCGCCGAGGGCGCGCTCCTGCCCGTCAGCCGCCATTTCTGCCGCGGGCTGGGCTTTCGCCGTCGCGCCGCCTGCCGTCAGAAAGGCCACGAAAAGCAGGCCCAATCCGACGAGCGCGGCCGCGAAGAGCATGCGCTGCCGGTAACGGTGATTTTGATCGAGATTACTCATGAAATACATCATGGCCGGCCTTTGTGGCGAAATATGGAGCCCTAGGGGGCCATTTGGCGGCGCGTGGTTAGCAAAGTGTGAAGGCGCGCCCGCCCAGGGTTCAGTGGTCGCCGACGAGAACCTCGCGTTTTCCCTGATGGTTCGGCGGGCTGACGACGCCCTGTTCCTCCATCAGTTCAATAAGGCGGGCGGCGCGGTTGTAGCCGATCTGCAGGCGGCGCTGGATGTAGCTCGTCGAGGCGCGCTTGTCGCGCGCAACGATCGCAACGGCCTTGTCGTAAAGGTCGTCGCCGGTTCCGCCACCGCCGTCGAGCGAGAAAGGATCGTCGCCCTGCTCTTCCTCGGCGGTGATCGCTTCAAGATATTCCGGAACGCCCTGCTTCTTCAGGAAGGTCACGACCTTCTCCACCTCGTCGTCCGAGACGAAGGGCCCGTGCACACGGCGGATGCGGCCGCCGCCCGCCATGTAGAGCATGTCGCCCTGCCCGAGAAGCTGCTCGGCGCCCTGCTCTCCGAGAATGGTGCGGCTGTCGATCTTCGACGTCACCTGGAAGGAAATGCGGGTCGGGAAGTTTGCCTTGATGGTGCCGGTGATGACGTCGACGGAGGGGCGCTGCGTCGCCGTGATGATATGGATGCCGGCGGCGCGCGCCATCTGCGCGAGACGCTGCACGGCGGCCTCGATTTCCTTGCCCGCGACCATCATCAGGTCCGCCATTTCATCGACGATGACGACGATGAAGGGCATGGGCGAGAGATCCATCTCCTCTTCCTCGTAGATCGCCTCCCCCGTCTCCTTGTCGAAGCCCGTCTGCACGGTCCGGACGAGAACTTCGCCGCGTTCGTTGGCCTCGGTCACGCGGGTATTGTAGCCGTCAATGTTCCGTACACCGACTTTCGACATCTTGCGGTAGCGGTCCTCCATCTCCTTCACGACCCATTTGAGCGCGACAACGGCCTTCTTCGGTTCCGTCACCACGGGGGCGAGAAGATGGGGGATGCCGTCATAGACGCTGAGTTCCAGCATCTTCGGGTCGATCATGATGAGCTTGCACTGCTCGGGCGAGAGCCTGTAGAGGATCGACAGGATCATCGTGTTGATGCCGACCGATTTGCCCGAGCCCGTCGTACCGGCGATCAGGAGATGGGGCATGCGGGCGAGATCGGAAAGCACGGGCTCGCCGCCGATATTCTTGCCGAGCGCGAGCGAAAGCTTCGAACTCGAGTTTTCGTATTCCTGCGTTTCGAGAAGTTCGCGCAGATAGACCATTTCCCGGCGTGCGTTCGGCAGTTCGATGCCGATGGCGTTGCGGCCCGGTACGACCGCGACGCGCGCGGAGACGGCGCTCATCGAACGGGCGATGTCGTCGGCAAGGGAAATCACGCGAGAAGACTTGATACCCGGCGCGGGCTCGAGTTCGTAAAGCGTGACGACCGGACCGGGGCGCACGGAGATGATCTCGCCCCTGATGCCGAAGTCGTCGAGCACGGATTCGAGAAGCCTTGCATTCTGTTGCAGCGCCTCGTCGGTCAGCTGGGCGGAAACCCCCGTCCCCTTCGGCTTTGCAAGCAGGCTGAGCGGCGGAAGCTGGTAATCGCCCGCCGGTTCCAGCGGCAGTTTCGGCTGCGCCTCGCGGGCGGCGCGGGCCGAGGGTTTCGAAGGTTTCGTCAGGCTCCGGTTCACGCGCGGCGCGGGTTTTTCCGGCAATGTCGGTTCGATGCGTTCCTGCCGTTCCAGGCGTGCTTCGCGGCGGCGGGTGCGCCGTTCGCTCACGCTCTCTTCATCGCTACGGCGTCCAAATTCGCCAAGCCGTCCCTGACGTGCCGCTTCGATTTCCTCTGCGGATAGCGGCGCATAGTCGCCTCGCCGCAACAGGCGGTCGGCGGCGTCGCTCAGCCGGTCGCTTACCGCCCAGGCGAGGATGCGAAGCCGGCTCGGCTCGACATCGGGACGGCGCGGGCGCGACGTCGTTTCTTCCGGGCTTTCCCGGCGGCGCGCACGAGCGCCGCCCGTATAGCGCCGCTCCTCAATCTCTTCCTCTTCCCCTCCCCTGAAGTTGCGGAGCCGGTCTGCGGCGGCGCGCAGATCGGCAAGCGAAGTGTCGGTAGCAAAGAGCGTGAGGAAGAAGGCGAACGGCAGGACGATCAGCGCCGTCAGCGTATAGGCCGCGGCCTCGCCCGTCAGTGGCGCGAAGAGGCTGAGGCCGAGCGCGGCAAGCGCCTCGCCGAGAACGCCGCCGAGGCCGAGCGCAAGCGGCCAGAATGTGAAGCGAGGCAATGCGCCCAGAAAGGCGGCAGCGGCGAGTGTCGCCGCAAGCCATGCCGCGACCCTGAAGACGATGTGAGAGGAAATCCTGTGCGAGAAGGCGCGAATGCCCCAGACGAGCGGCGGCAGGAGCAGGAGGATGGATGCAAGGCCCAGCGTTTGCAGGAGCACATCCGCGACATAGGCGCCCGGCAATCCCATCCAGTTCTCGGGCGCGCGCGTCGTTGCATTGTTGAGGCTCGGATCGTCGGCCGACCAGCTCATGACGGCAAGCAGGCCGAAGCCCGAGACGAGCATCAGCAGGACGCCCGCCGCCTCCACGACACGGCGCAGCAGGAAGTCGTTTACTGCCGGCGGCAGATAGCTCAGTGGATTGACGAGCCATCGTCTCACGCGCTGCACCCTCCGATCGCCCCTCGGGGCCTGCCGCTTCCGCGAAGCGGTTCCGGATTTCGTTGCCGTCTTCTTGCGCGCCGTCTTGGCCTTGCCCGACCGGCTTTCCTTTGCGGAGGAGCCGATCACAGAACCTCCGCGATGCGCGCAAGCGCTTCTTCGGTTTCGGCCTGCCCGTCCACAAGCGCAACCCGGATATAGGCCTTGCCGGGATTGCCGCCCGGACCGTAAGGCGAATCTTCGCGCGAGAGATAGGCGCCCGGCAACACTTTCACGCCGCCCTTCGCCCATAGATCGCGCGCAGCCCGTTCGCCATCGCCCACATCGAGCCAGAGAAAGAAGCCGCCGGGAGGCCGGTAGAAGCCGAAGCGGTTGCCGAGAACGCGCTCGGCGGCGTCGATTTTCGCGCGGTAGAGATCCCGGTTCGCCGCGGCGTGTGCGTCATCGTTCCAGCAGGCGGCCGAGGCGGCCATGAGCGGCAGCGGCACCTGCGGGGAAGCGATATTGCGGAAATTCCGGAAGCGCTGCATCAGCCGGGCCTCGCCCGCGCAGAAGCCGGAGCGCAGTCCCGGCAGGCTCGAACGCTTGGACAGCGAGTGGAAGACGATGATGTTCGCGAAGGGGTCGCCCTCCCCGGCCTCCATCGCAAGCGCTGCTTCAAGCGCGCCTGCCGGCGGTTCGCGGTCATAGATGTCGGCGTAGCATTCGTCGATCGCGAGCGTGATGGAGTGACGCCGGGCGAGCGCGATCAGGCGCTTCAGATAGTCGAGGCTTGCCACCGCCCCTTGCGGATTTGCCGGGCTGCAGAAATAGATCATGGCCGTGCGGGCGAGCAGTTCTTCCGGCAGGGCCTCGAAATCGGGCATGAAGCCGGTTTCGCGGGTCGCCGCGATGTAGACGGGCTCCGCTCCTGCCGCCAGCGCCGCCGCCGCATAGCATTGGTAGAAGGGGTTCGGCATGAGGATCGCCGGGCGCCTTCCGGCTTTTTCCGGCGGTGTCGCGACCTGGGCGATGTTGAAAAGCGCCTCGCGTGTGCCGTTCACCGGCAGGATCTGCGTTTCCGGATCGAGGGCCCGGCCCTTGCCTATGACTTCGGCAATACCGAAGCGCCTGCCAAGCCAGCCTGCTGCGGCATTCCGAAAGTCGGGCGTGCCAATGATCGGCGGATATTTGCCGAAAAGCGCGGCATTCCGGGAAATTTCTTCCATAACGAAGCCCGGAAAAGGGTGTTGCGGCTCACCCAGTGACATGATGAGCGGCGGTTTGCCGGGTTCGATCCCCTCAATCAGCGCATTCAGACGCGGAAAGGGGCTGTCCGGCAGGCTGTCGAAGCGGGAGGAGGGGCTCGCCGTCATGAGATTCGCGCAAGGTCCTGTGGCGCACCGGAACCGCCAAACAAGATATGCGGGACCGGGATAAGCGGAACGGCGCGATCTTAGCTTCCGGGGACGGACCGGTCCAGTCACGTTAACCGATCCGTCCGGTGGAAAAAGCTGTGGAATTCCCGCGCCTTATCCACAGAATCGCAAGCAGCCATTTAACGAAACCTTAAAAGTGGCCGGACGGGCGGCCACTCTTTCGGTTCGAAGCGCCTCACCGCGGCGGAATGTCGGCTTCCGGGTTGGCCCCGATCCTGTGAATCGAAAGGTCGGCGCCCCGATGCTCTTCCTCCTGGCCGAGCCGGATGCCGACGGAGACCTTCAAGAGCCCGTAGACCGCAAAGCCGGCAAAGCCCGCGTAGAGGGCGCCGGCCAGCGAACCGATGAGCTGGCTCATGAACGAAACGCCGCCGAGGCCGCCGAGTTCGGCAAGGCCGAAAATACCCGCGGCAATGCCGCCCCACAGCCCGCAAAGGCCGTGTAGCGGCCAGACGCCCAATACGTCGTCGATCTTGAAGCGGCGCTGAGAGGCCTCGAACATCACGACGAAGAGAACGCCCGCAACGGCGCCGACAACGAAGGAACCGGCGGGATGCATGACGTTCGAGCCCGCACAGACGGCGACCAGACCGGCGAGGGCACCGTTGTGGATGAAGCCCGGATCGTTCCTTCCGGCCACAAGCGAGGCAAGGATGCCGCCCGCCATGGCGAGAAGCGAATTGATGGCGACAAGGCCGGAAACACCTTCGAGCGACTGGGCGGACATGACGTTGAAGCCGAACCAGCCGACGCAAAGGAGCCAGGAACCGAGTGCCAGCCAGGGGATCGACGAGGGCGGGAAACCGACGAGCTTTCCTTCCTTCGTGTAGCGGCCGTTGCGGCGTCCGAGCAGGATCACCGCGCCGAAGGCGAGCCAGCCGCCGACCGCATGGACGACGATCGAGCCCGCGAAATCGTTGAAGGGAGCGCCGAAGCTTTCTTCAAGCCAGGCCTGAAAGCCGAAGTTCCCGTTCCACACCAGACCTTCGAAGAAGGGATAGACGAGGCCGACGATGATCGCCGTCGCCATGGCCTGCGGCCAGAAGCGGGCGCGTTCGGCGATGCCGCCCGAGATGATGGCGGGGATCGCGGCTGCGAAGGTGAGCAGGAAGAAGAATTTCACGAGTGTGAGGCCCTGCGGGGCGAAATCCGTTCCTTCCATCGCTTCCGCGCCGCTCAGCACGGCGGCGTTGACGAAGAAGGTCACGCCATAGGCGACCATGTAGCCGACGAGAAAATAGGCGACGGTCGACACGGCGAAATCGGCCAGGATCTTGACCAGCGCATTGACCTGGTTCTTGTGACGAACCGTACCGACCTCGAGAAAGGCGAAGCCTGAATGCATCGCGAAGACGAGGATCGCACCCATGAGAATGAAAAACACATCGGCGCCCGCGCCCGGCAAGGCGCTGGCGGAGTCAATCGCGTCCATGAAGGGGTCTCCCTTTCTTTGCCACCACGCATCCGGCGGATCTTCGCCTTTCCGGATGCCTCCCACCGCTTCGGCCGGTTTTCATGTTCCGGTTCGCGCGGCCTGATTATTCAGCGGACTGCACAATCAATATGCATGCCATTCGCGTGAGCTTGCGAATGGCGCGGAATATCAAGGTGTTCTGGAGAAGGGCAGGAAACGACACATGCACACGCAATCATCTTTGCCCAATGATTGGTCCCGCTTTCGAGGCAAACGGATTAATTGTTATGCAAACAGCGCTTTTGAAAATTGCACAAAAAAGAGCCCGCAGAGGGGATCTGCGGGCTCCAGTGGCGCCGTGAACGCCTGGAAGTGGTGGCAATGGGTTCACGGCCGTGGGAGAGAAGCGGGGCCCGAGGGAGGCCCCGCTCCGAGAGATGCTTGTCAGCTCGCGGTGAACTCCGGATAGGCTTCGACGCCGATCTCGGCCTTGTCGAGACCCATCATCTCTTCCTCTTCCGAGCAGCGGATGCCGATCGTGAAGCGGAGCGCCAGCCAGAGCACGAGGCTCGTCACGGCGACGAAGATGCCGATGGAGATCACGCCCGTCGCCTGGACGGCGAAGGAGGTGTCGCCATTGGTCAGCGGAACCGCCATGGTGCCCCAGATGCCGCAGAAGAGATGGACCGGTATCGCACCGACGACGTCGTCGATGTGGAGCTTGTCGAGAAGCGGAACCGTGAGGACCACGATCACGCCGCCGATGGCGCCGATGCCGAGTGCCCAGCCAAGCGTCGGCGCGAGCGGTTCGGCAGTGATGGAGACGAGACCGGCCAGAGCGCCATTGAGCGCCATGGTGATGTCGACCTTCTTGTAGAGAAGCTGCGTGAGCAGCATTGCGGCGATCACACCGCCCGCAGCGGCCATGTTGGTGTTGATGAAGATCGTCGAGACGGCATTCGCATCCGCAACCGTGCCCAGAGCGAGCTGGGAAGCGCCGTTGAAGCCGAACCAGCCGAGCCACAGGATGAAGGTGCCGAGCGTGGCGAGCGGCATGGAGGAGCCCGGCAGGGCGTTGACGCCGCCGCCCTTCACGTACTTGCCGATGCGCGGTCCGAGGATGAGCGCGCCCATCAGCGCGGCCCAGCCACCCGTCGAATGCACGATGGTCGAACCGGCGAAGTCGGAGAAGCCCATTTCGCTGAGCCAGCCGCCGCCCCACTGCCAGGCGCCCTGAATCGGGTAGATGACGCCGGTCAGAACGACAGTGAAGAGGAGGAACGGCCAGAGCTTGATACGCTCGGCGAGCGTGCCCGAAACGATCGACGCGGCAGTAGCCACGAAGACGACCTGGAAGAACCAGTCCGACGCGGAGGCATAGCCCGTGCCGTCGGCCGCGGGGCCGGCGGAATCGTCCACGCCCCAGAGCGAGATCGATCCGAAATAGCCGCCGTCCACACCCGAATACATCAGGTTGTAGCCGACGAGGTAGTACATGATCGTCGCGATCGAGAAGAGCGAGATGTTCTTCGTGCACTGCATCGCGACGTTCTTGGAGCGGACGAGGCCCGCTTCAAGCATGGCGAAGCCGGCTGCCATCCACATGACGAGGAACCCGCCAATCAGGAAGAGCAGCGTATTGAAAATATAGGCCGTTTCCGGCGCAGTCAGCGTGAACGCTTCTTCGGCTTCCTGCGCGAAGGCAGGTGCCGACATGGCCAGCACGGCGAGCCCCGCCATCCCCGCCAAGCGTGTATATCGTCCAGTCTTGGTCATCGTTCCTCTCTCGTTAGAGGGTTGCCTTCCCCAGTCAACGAAAGCCTTTAGTCAGTACAGTGACTAAAGTGCTTCCGCATCCGTTTCGCCGGTGCGGATGCGCAGCACCTGCTCGACGGAAATCACGAAAATCTTGCCGTCGCCGATCTGGCCGGTCTTGGCGGCACCGCTGATCGCGGAGACGACGCTGTCGGCCTGATCGGTCGAAACGACCACTTCAATCTTGAGTTTGGGCAGGAAGTTCACCGCGTACTCCGCGCCGCGATAGATCTCGGTCTGACCCTTCTGACGGCCGTAGCCTTTCACTTCGGTCACGGTCAGGCCCTGGACGCCGATCGCCGTAAGAGCTTCTCGGACTTCGTCCAGCTTGAATGGCTTTATGATCGCCATAACGAGCTTCATTTGAGTTTCCTCTTTTTCTGCCGTCGGAATGGCCTCTTGCCGCCGACGTTCTGTCCGCCCGGTCCCAGCGCCGCCTCCAGGCGTGAAGCGGGCGTCCGGGCTCAAGCGCTCTCCTACAATCAAGAACCGTGCCGCGACCGCGAAGCGGAGAAATGTCCGGGAATCGCTGCGAAACGGGCGATCCTGCGGCAGATGTTGTGGCGCCGCGTCATGCTCCGCGGAGCATCTGCACAGATGACTGCATCCCGATGCACAAAATCTGTGCAACCGCTTTCTGAACAGTCAGCCCACGGATGTATGTGCGGCAGAGAAGATGTTTCGCGCATCGCCCGTCCGCCGAGCGGATAGCGGTTGACGGAAGACAATAAAAAAGGGCGCCCGCAGGCGCCCTTTTCGTGAGTGTGTAACTCGCTCAGTGGATCACTTCACCATGCTGGCTGATGTCGAGACCTTCGACTTCTTCCTGCGGCGTGACACGCAAGCCAAGGAAGATCTTCGTCACCATGAGCAGGACGAAAGTGGCGATGCCGCTATAGATGATGGTGGCAATGATGCCCTTGATCTGCACGCCGACCTGACCCCAGTTTCCGTCGATCGCACCGAGAGGTGCATCGGCGCCCGTAATAGCGGCTGTCGCAAAGACGCCGGTGAGCACAGCGCCGACAATGCCGCCAACCGCATGAACACCGAAGACGTCGAGTGCATCGTCATAGCCGAGCGCCCGCTTGAGGCTCGTCGAGGCGAAGTAGCAGATCACGCCCGATCCGAGGCCGATCCAGAGAGCACCCATGGGATCGACGAAGCCGGCAGCCGGAGTGATCGCGACGAGGCCGGCGACGGCGCCGGTCGCAAGGCCGAGCAGCGTCGGCTTGCGGTGCATGATCCATTCCACGGCCATCCAGGAAACCGCGGCGACCGCAGCGGCGATCTGGGTGACGGCCATCGCCATGCCCGCGCGCCCGTCGGCCGCAAGCTGCGATCCTGCGTTGAAGCCGAACCAGCCGACCCAGAGGAAGGCGGCGCCGATCATGGTCAGGACGACATTGTGCGGCGCCAGGTTCTCCGTGCCGAAGCCCTTGCGGGGGCCGAGCACGAGGCAGGCGATCAGACCGGCGATACCCGCATTGATGTGCACCACCGTGCCGCCCGCGAAGTCGAGAACGCCGTCCTGTCCGAGGAAACCGCCGCCCCACACCCAGTGACAGACCGGTGCGTAGACGAAGATCGACCACAGGACCATGAAGAAGATCATGCTGGAGAACTTCATGCGATCCGCATAGGCGCCGGTGATGAGCGCCGGAGTGATGATGGCGAAAGTCATCTGGAAGGTCATGAAGACGCTTTCCGGAATGGTGCCGGAAACGGCGTCAACGCCAAGACCCGAGAGGAAGAGATTGTCGAGGCCGCCGATATAGGCGTTCCACGCGCCGCCATCGCCGAAGGCGAGCGAGTAGCCGATCACCATCCAGACGACCGTCATGATCGCGGCGAGGGCGAAATTCTGAGCCGTCATTGCGACCACGTTCTTCTTCCGGACCATGCCGCCGTAGAAGAGCGCGAGGCCCGGGATCGTCATCAAGAGAACGAGCGCCGTCGAGGTGAGCATCCAGGCGGTATCGCCGCTGCTGATCGCGGGCGCTTCCTCCTGTGCGAAGGCGGCTCCCGCCGTCGCCAGAAGGCTGAGGGAAGCCGCTGCCATGCCGAGCGCACCGCTCCGGGCGAACCCCCATGCTTTATTGCTGGTCATAGGTCTCTCCAAATTATGCGCCGGGATCGAACTTCCGGCTTTTTCCGCGCGGCCTGTCCGTCTCCCGGCGGACATGGGGTCCTGCGCTTGGTAAATGCTTCTCAAGAAGCGTGCCGGAACTGGCGATTTCCGCTATCCCCATGAAATATCGATGAAATTCTGCTCTCAATCTGCCGCTTGCGGCGGCATCGGCAACAACAATCGCACAAATTGTGTGCAAGAAATAATATTTGCACGATTTTTGTGCGACCTGCTTTCGCAGAGTCAGCCCTCTCAGGCAGGAAGATCGAAAACCGGGCAGTATCGTTCGGGTTTCCCGCCCGCAGCGCTTCGGATAGTCTTGACGGTAAAAAGGCGGAGCAGCACTCCGCAAAATGACGGCGCGTTGTGCGCACTTCAGAGGGACGGGGAGGTCCATGGCGGAAATGGCAAAGAAGTGGCCTGTTGCGGTTAATGCCGCGGCGGGTCTGGTGCTGGCCGGATTCATCGGCTGGCAGTTCATCGGCAGCGGTTCGGGCAGCATGGAAGAGGCCGCGCCCCTGGCAGAGGCTCCCGCGGCCGAAAGCGAAGCGGCTCCGGATGTTCCCGTTCCCGCGGCGAAAGCCGAAGGCGCGGTTGGCGTCGATGGCGAGCGCATCGCCAATGCGGACAGCGAGCCCGGCAACTGGCTCGCTCACGGCCGAACCTATAACGAGCAGCGCTTCTCGCCGCTCGACCAGATCAATGACGGGAATATCGGCGAGCTATCGCTCGCCTGGTCGCTCGATACCGACACGACGCGCGGTCTCGAAGCCACGCCCATCGTCGTCGACGGCACGATGTATCTCTCGCTCAACTGGGGCATCACCATCGCGGTCGATGCGAAGACGGGCGAGGAGCTCTGGCGCTTCGATCCGGAAGTGCCGGGCGAGTGGGGCCGCTATGGCTGCTGCGACGTCGTCAATCGCGGCGTCGCCGTCTGGAAAGGCCGCGTCTATACGGCGAGCTTTGACGGCCGCTTGTTCGCGCTCGACGCGAAAGACGGATCGGTCGTCTGGGAGGTGAACACCATTCCTGGACCGCCCTACACCATCACCGGCGCGCCGCGTGTCTTCAACGACAAGGTCGTGATCGGCAATGGCGGCGGCGAATATGGCGTGCGCGGCTACATAACCGCCTACGACACCGAGACCGGCGAGCAGGCCTGGCGCTTCTACACGGTTCCGGGCGATCCATCGCTGCCGGTCGAGAATCCCGAACTCAAAGCCGCGATCCCGACCTGGAAGGGCGGCGAGTGGTGGAAGATCGGTGGCGGCGGAACGGCCTGGGACTCGATGGTCTTCGAACCGGAGACGAACACGCTTTATGTCGGCACCGGCAACGGTTCTCCCTGGACGCGCGAAATCCGCTCGCCCGGTGGCGGCGACAATCTCTATCTCTCGTCGATCCTTGCGCTCGACGCGGATACGGGGCGCATGAAGTGGCATTACCAGACGACGCCCGGCGACAACTGGGACTACACCGCGACGCAGCCCTTGATGCTCGCCGATATCGAGATCGAGGGCGAGACGCGCAAGGTCATCATGCAGGCGCCGAAGAACGGCTTCTTCTACGTGCTCGACCGCACGAATGGCGAGCTCATCTCGGCGGAACCATTCTCGACGGTTACATGGGCAAGCCATGTCGATCTCGAGACCGGGCGGCCGGTGGAGACGGGCGAAGGCGAGTATGGCGACCGCACGGCCTTCGTGCTGCCTTCGGCAAACGGCGCGCATAACTGGCACCCGATGGCGTTCAGCCCGGAAACGGGGCTCGTCTATATTCCGACGCAAGACATCGCCGGCATCTATTCGCTGTCCGAACAGTGGAAGGAGAAGGGCGAATTCACGCCGAAGAAGAACTGGTGGAACACCGGCATCGACTGGACGGACTATATCGACGCGATCAACGCCTTGCCGGAAATCCCGATGGAGAAGGGCTATCTCAAGGCCTGGGATCCGGCGACCGGCGAAGTGAAATGGCAGGCGGAATATCCCGCGCCGCTCAATGGCGGTGTGCTCGCCACGGCGGGGAACCTCGTCTTCCAGGGTACGGCCGACGGTTATTTCCATGCCTTCAAGGCCGATACGGGCGAGCGCGTCTGGTCGCAGCGTATCCAGACCGGCATCGTTGCGGCGCCCGTCACCTATATGGTTGATGGCGAGCAATATGTATCCGTGCTGGCAGGCTGGGGCGGCGTCAACATCGTCTCGGGCGATGCGCGGACGTCGGCCGCCGCGAAATTCGGCAATGACGGGCGGTTGCTCACCTTCAAGATCGGTGGAGGCGAGGAACTGCCGGAGCTTGCGATGCTCGACCAGTCGATCCCGGAATGGCCTGCGCTGACGGCTTCCGAAGAGACGGTCCGCAAGGGTGAGATCGGGTATGCGACCTATTGCATGCTCTGCCACGGTGCGCTGGCGATCTCTCCGGGCGTGACGCCCGACCTGCGGCGCATGGGCGAAACCACGCGCGAGCATTTCCAGGACATCGTTCGCGGCGGCATTCTTTCCGGCAATGGCATGGCGAGCTTTGCCGACCATCTCTCGGAAGAAGACGTCGAGGCGATCAAGGCCTATATCCAGAAGCGGGCGCTGGAAGACCGCGCCAGGCAGCAACCGGTAAACTGACCGGTCCGCAACGGCTGAAACAAAAGCCCCGGAGGAAACTCCGGGGCTTTTTCTTTCAGTGCAGGACGAGCTCCACGGCGCGCGCAAGCGAAAGAAGTTTTTCCTCCGTATGCGGAGAAGACTGCAGCATGAGCCCGATCGGCAGGCCATTGTCGTCCCGGCCGCAAGGAAGCGTGATCGCGCAGAGACCCAGCTGGTTGCCGATGGTCGTATTGCGCAGCGCCATCCGGTTGGCGCGGCCGTAAGGCTTGCCACCGGGTTCGAGTTCGGCGATGGGCGGCGGCGCTATGGCGACCGTCGGCATGATCACGGCATCGACGCCGGCGGTTGCGGCGAGATAGTGCGCCGCGATTTCCCTGCGCTTCAGGTCCGCACGGATGATGTCTCCGGCGGAAAGCCGTTCGCCTGCCATCACGCGTTCGAAGACAGGGCGGTAGATCAGTTGCTCATTCTCCGCCAGCATACCGCCCCATTGCGCATAGGCTTCGGCAACGAGGCGGCTTCCTTTCGGGTCCCAGGCGAGCGCATGGATCTCGTCGAGTTCGGGCAGGGGATGTTCGACGATCCTCACGCCCGCCTTCACGAGGCGGCGGATCGCGGCTTCAAGCCCATTCGCGATCTGCGGTTCCACGCCTTCCCAAGCGATGCCTCCCGGCAGCCAGAACGATGCACGGTCCAGCGCGAAAGGCTCGACGGGTCTTGCCTCCCGCCCCTCGAGAAGGGCAAGCAGGGCGGCTGCATCCGCGACATCTCTTGCAAGCGGTCCGACCGTATCGAATGTCGGCGACAAGGGCACGGTGCCTTTGAGCGGGAGCCTTCCCGCTGTCGTCTTGAGGCCCACCAGCCCGTTCCAGGCGGCGGGAATGCGCACCGAGCCCCCCGTGTCCGTGCCGATGGCGCCCGCTGCGAGCCCTGCCGCGACCGAGACGCCCGCTCCGGCGGAAGAGCCGCCCGGCACACGCTCCACTTTTTCGTCATGCGGATTTGCAGGCGTGCCGAATTTCGGATTGATGCCGAGGCCGGAGAAGGCAAGCTCGGTCATGGTCGTCTTGCCGAGGCAGACCGCTCCCATTCGCGTCGCCCGGGCGAGCACCTGCGCGTCGTTCTCGGGCACACGGGTTTTCAGCGGGAGCGATCCTCCCGCCGTCGCCTCGCCAGCCACGTCGAAGAGGTCCTTCCAGGAGAGCGGCACGCCGTCCAGCGCATGACGCCTCAGCCCTCGCGCCGCGCGGTCGGCCGCTGCTTCCGCTTCCGCTCTCGCGCGCCGTTCAAGCAGCGTCACATAGATGCGCCGGTCCGGGTCCAGCAGCGCCGCCCGCTCCAGAAAATCCTCCGTCACTTCGCGCGGGTCCGCCTTGCCTTCTTCGAAGGCGCGGCCAAGGGCAAGGGCGGTCATTTCGGCAAAGCTCATCTTTCTCTCCTGTCGCGCGGAGACTAGGCGGGCATGGGCCCTGCGTCCATCCGGCGCTTGCCTTCGGGCTCCTTCCGGCCGATCTTCCTTTCCATGACTGAAAGACCGGATAGCGACATTCTCATCGTCGGCGGCGGGCTTGCGGGGCTTCCCCTCGCACTTGCCTGCGCTCAGGGCGGGCTCACCGTAACCGTGGTCGATGCGCTCGATCCGGCGACAGCGACGGACGCGAAATTCGACGGGCGCGTCTCCGCCATCGCCTTTGCCTCCTGCCGCATGTTCGACCGGCTCGGTGTCACGCAGCATCTCAACGGCCAGATGCAGCCCATCAACGACATCATGGTCTCGGACGGGCGCGTGCGAGAGGGGGCCTCTCCCTTCTTTCTTCATTTCGATCACAAGGAGATCGGCGACGAGCCCCTCGGTAATCTGATCGAGAACCGGCACATACGCATCGCCCTGCAAAAGACGGTGGAGGCCGAGCCGCGCATCCGCCTCATCGCGCCGCAAAGCGTGAAGCATGTCGATTACGGCTCGCGGGTGACGGCGACGCTTGCCAATGGCGACAAGGTGACCGCGCGTCTCTGCTTCGCGGCGGACGGGCGCTCGTCGCCGACGCGCGAAGCGGCTGGCATCAAGACCGTCGGCTGGGACTATGGCCAGACCGGCATCGTCTGCACCGTCGAACACGAGCTTCCGCATGAAGGCGTCGCGCAGGAATATTTCCTTCCCGGCGGCCCCTTCGCCATTCTGCCGATGGTCGGCAACCGTTCCTCGCTCGTCTGGACGGAGAAGACGGCGGATGCGAAGGCGATCCTCGCGCTCAATGACGATGCATTCGCCGAGGAAATGCAGGCCCGCTTCGGCGACTATCTCGGGGCTTGCGCGCCGGTCGGCCCGCGCTGGTCCTATCCGCTCACGCTCCAGCTCGCGCGCGACTATGTGCGGCCGCGCCTTGCCCTTGTCGGCGATGCGGCGCATGGCATTCATCCGATTGCGGGGCAGGGGCTCAATTTGGGGCTTCGCGATGTCGCGGCAGCGGCGGAAGTGATCGTCGATGCCGCGCGTCTCGGTCTCGATATAGGTTCGCTCGATGTGCTGGAGCGTTATCAGCGCTGGCGCCGTTTCGACAATGTGGCACTGTCGCTGCTGATGGACGGGCTCAACCGTCTCTTCTCGAACGATATCGGCCCCGTACGCCTCGCGCGCGACTTGGGCCTCGGTCTCGTCTCGCAGATCGGCCCGGCGCGGCGCTTCTTCATGCGCCATGCGGGCGGTGTGGTCGGCGACCTGCCAAGGCTCCTCCGTGGCGAGGCTGTTTGAGCGTTATTCGCGCTCAAGCCCTTCGCGGGTGAGTGCCGTGAGATAATCCGTCCAGATCTTCTCGCTGTCGCGGCCGAGGCGGTAGAGCGTCTCCCAGGTATAGAGCCCTGTGTCGTGGCCATCGTCGAAGACGATGCGCAGCGCATAATTGCCGACCGGTTCGAGTGCCGTGATGGCGACATTGGCCTTGCCCGGCACGGTCTTCTTCTGTCCCGCGCCGTGGCCCTGAACCTCGGCCGAAGGGCTTTCCACGCGCAACAGCTCCGCGGGCAGGCGAAAACGCGCACCATCGTCGAACTCCACTTCGACAATGCGCTCCTTGCGCTTCAGTCGGATATCGGTCGGCCAGGGGTTCGCGTCAGTCATCGTCGAGTGAGCGCGCTTCATCCGTCAGCATGATCGGAATGCCGTCCCGGATCGGAAAGGCGAGGCGGGCCTTGTCGGAGATGAGCTCCTGCCGCTCGCGGTCGAAACGCAATGTCGTTTTCGTCACGGGGCAGACGAGAATCTCGAGGAGCTTCGGGTCCACTTCCACTTTCGGCGCTCGCGCGCCTTCCTGCATTTCCGTCATCTCGTTCTCTCGTCTTGCCGCCGTGCTACTGCACGGTCGTATCGTTGGGGGAAAGTTCCTGCAGCGCCTTTTCGGTGAGCGCGATCAGCATCTGGTTGCGGTCTTCCAGCGTCTTCGCCTCCAGCAGCGCCTGCTTCTCGCGCGGTCCGTAGGGGCTGATCGTGCAGAGCGAGTTCACCAGGGTTTCATTGGAAGAAAGACGGATTGCGCGCCAGTCGGCCTGCAGCTCGTGCGTTTCCAGATATTCCTTCAGGATCTCGAGTAACCGTTCGCGGCTCACCTCGTCCTGGCCGTGCCCTGCGACGAGGTCGTCGGCGAATTCGCTCCAGTTCACCTCGCATTGCCGGTAGGGCGTTACGGCGGCGAGTTCGCGTTCGATACGGAAGCGCGAAATGCCCGTCAGCGTTATCACGATGCGCCCGTCGCCCGTCTCCGCGAATGAGGTGATGCGTCCCGCGCAGCCGATCGCGCAGAGAGGCGGTGTCTTGCCAGGCACCTGCGACGCGAGAATCGCCTCGTCGCCGTCGGGTTGCACCATGCCGATGATGCGCTCGCCGCGCAGTGCATCGTCCACCATCTTCAGATAGCGCGGCTCGAAGATGTTGAGCGGCAATTGCCCGCGGGGCAGCAATATCGCGCCGGCGAGCGGAAAGACGGGGATCGTCCCCGGCAGGTCCTCCACGCTGCGATATTGATCCGTGAGCCCCATATCCCTTGTCCTAGCTGAAAAGGATCGACGAGAGGCGGCGGCGCCCCGAGAGCGTCGCCTCGTGCTTCGGGCCATAGGCGTCGAAAAGTTCGACAAGCTGCTTGCGGGCCGCCTGATCGTTCCAGTTGCGGTCGTATTCGACGATGATGAGAAGTTCGTCCACCGCGCCTTCCTTGTCGCCGCGCGCATTGAGCGCCATGGCGAGGTCGAAGCGCGCCTGATGATCCTTCGGATTGGCGTCGAGCTTTGCCCTCAACTCCTCGATGTCGCCAAGGTCGCCCGCCTTTTCGGCCAGCGAAAGCGCGGCTTCGGCGGCGGCGAAGTCGGGATCGTTGCGCCCGTCGGGCCGGACCAGCGAAAGCGTCTGGCGCGCGCGGTCTAGATCGCCCGCATCGATATAGCAGCGTGCGAGCCCGCCGACGGCGGCCGGGTTGCCCGGCTCTTCCTGCACGGCCTGTGCGAAAGCCTGTGCGGCGCGGGACAGGTCGCCCGCCTCATAGGCCTCGCGGCCCATCGCCACCAACTCTTCGGCCGGTGAGGGGCCGGTGTCGCCGGCGAGGCTCGCGATGAAGGCCTTCACCTGGCTCTCGGGCAGTGCGCCCATGAAGCCGTCCACCGGCTGGCCGTTCTTGAAGGCATAGACCGCCGGGATCGACTGGATGCGAAGCTGCTGCGCCACCGCCGGATGCTCGTCGATATTCATCTTCACGAGCTTCACGGCGCCCCGCGCCGCCTTCACCGCGTTTTCGAGCACGGGCGTCAGCTGTTTGCAGGGGCCGCACCAGGGTGCCCAGAAATCGACGATGACCGGCACCTCGCGCGATGCCTCGATCACGTCGCGGGCAAAGGTCTGCGTCGTCGTGTCCACAATGAGGCCGTCCGCGGCTTCCGCGCCGGCCGGATTTCCGATGATCGGTTCCATGAGTCTCGTCTCGGCTTTCTTTCTGGGCTTCCGGGGCTATGCGCCGTCGGTTCCCGCTCCATAAGATGGAGCGGCGTCTTTGAGAAACAATGGTTTAGCGGTCCTTCGCCGCGCCGCGCAAGCGCCGCTATCCGCCTGCCGCCGCAACAAGGTCGAGGATCAGCGGTTCGTGCCCGGTTTCCCTCAGGAATTGCATGAAACCGGCGCGCGAGACGGCCGTCGTCGCCCGGTTGTCCAGCGGGTGAAAATTCAGCCTCTCATGTTCGAGCAAGGGAGCGTCGAGAACGGGCGTGACGAGGCGCTGACGGTCGTTCACGAGCGCGAAGGGCGTGACCGAGCCCGGCCGGACGCCGAGAATGTCCCACATGAGCTCCGCATTGCCGAAGGAGAGCCGCGCCGAGCCGATCGGTTTCGAAAGGCTGTTGAGTTTCAGCTCGCGGTCCTCTTCCGTGACGATCAGGAAGAGCTGTCCCTTCTTGTCCTTGAGGAAGAGGTTCTTGCAGAAGGCGCCCTCGCGTTCTTGGGCGGGCCAGCCCGCGCGATGCGCCTGCGCTTCCTCCACCGTGTGGAGGGCAGGGTGGTCCCGCGTTTCGTGGGCAATGCCCTTTTCGGCAAGCCAGGCGAGAAATTCGGCTTTGGTCGTGATCTTCCCTGTCTCCATGCCCCTTGATTGGCATGGGGCGGCGCGCCTCGCAAGCCGCCGTTAACCGGCCCTCATTCTTCGAAATTCGGCTCTTGCAATGCCTCAAACGATAGGCCATAAAACCGCCCTCACAGGCGGGTGCGGCCCTTTCGGCAGCCCGGCTGACCCGGATGCGGGCGTAGCTCAGGGGTAGAGCACAACCTTGCCAAGGTTGGGGTCGTGAGTTCGAATCTCATCGCCCGCTCCAGTTTGCGAAGCCGCCCTTAGAGGCGGCTTTTTCTTTGCGAGGTATCCGATGATTTCCGGTTCCGCCGCCTGCCCCTGCAGTTCGGGCCTCGAATTCGGCCAGTGCTGCGAGCCCCATCTCGCGGGCGCCAAACAGGCGCCGACGCCCGAAGCGCTGATGCGCTCGCGCTATTCGGCCTTCGCGACCGGCAATATCGGCTATCTCGAGGAAACGCTCCTGCCCGGCACGCGCGACGATTTCGACCGTCAGGGCGCGGCCGACTGGGCGGCAGCGAGCGAATGGACGGGCCTCGAAGTACGCGAAGTTGAAGGCGGCGGTCCCGGCGAGAACGAGGGCATCGTGGAATTCGTCGCCCATTACCGTCAGCAGGGCGCCGACCGCGTTCACCACGAGACGGCGAGCTTCAAGCGTCAGGACGGGCGCTGGTGGTATGTCGACGGCATCATGGGTGTGCGCCCGCGCCGCGTCGAAAAGGTCGGCCGCAACGATCCCTGCAGCTGCGGATCTGGCAAGAAATACAAGAAGTGCTGCGGCGCGGCCGCCTGACCGTTCTTCCCGTGCTTCCCTGACCGCTTCATTCATGCTCCACTTCGCGCCGCCGCCTGGGTGGTCATATGCGAGGGAGGGGCGAAAGCGTGGATATCGCCGACAAGGGGGAAGCCGATGAGCCCGTGCGCGTTCAGGTGCCGGGGCAGGCAAGTGCGCAGCTGATTTCCGCGTCTGGCGGCGCGGCCGCGGACGGGCGCGGCCAGCTTGGCTGGGCGCTCTTCGAATGGGCGCGCAATCCCTATGTCATCCTCATCACCATCTATATCTTCTCGCCCTATTTCTCGAGCACGGTCGTGGGCGATCCCGTTCGCGGCCAGGCGATCTGGGGCAATATCAACGGCATTGCCGGTTTCTTCATCGCCTGTCTCGGTCCCGTGCTCGGCGCCATTGCCGACACGGGCGGCAAGCGCAAACCATGGATCGGCTTCTTCATCGCGATCATGGTGCCCGCCATGTTCGCCCTCTGGTGGGCGGTGCCGGGCGAAGGCGGACTTTCCATTCTCGCCATCGCCGCGCTGATCGTGCTGATCGCCGTCGCGTTCGAATTCTCCGCCGTCTTTCACAATTCGATGCTGCCCGCCGTCGCCCCGCATGAGCGGATCGGCTTCCTGTCGGGTCTCGGTCTCGCGCTCGGCAATGCGGGCGCGCTTCTCATTCTCTGTTTCATGCTCTGGGCTTTCATGCTGCCGGGCAATGTCGGTTGGAGCTTCGTGCCCGCCGAGCCCCTGTTCGGCATCGACGCGTCGCAACACGAGAACAGCCGCATATCCGGGCCCATCGTCGCGGTCTGGCTTCTCGTCTTTTCCCTGCCGCTGCTCTTCTGGACACCGGATGTCGAAGGGTCGCGTGTGCCTGTGCGTCAGGCCATCGCGCGCGGCATCGGCAATGTTGTCGGCACGGTCCGGAAACTTCGCCACTACCGGAACATCGCGATCTATCTTGCAGCGCGCATGTTCTACAATGACGGCAAGACGGCGGTGCTCGTCTTCGGCGGCGTCTATGCGGTGGGCGTGTTCGGCTGGGGGCCGCTGACGCTCACGATCTACGGCATCGTGCTGTCGGTCTTTGCCGTGGCGGGCGGTTTCCTCGGCGGCTGGCTCGACGACACGCTGGGCTCGAAGCGCGCAATCCTCGTCTCTATCGGCGGCACCTGCGTCGGCCTCATCCTCGCCATTTCGATGACACCGAACGAACTCTTCTTCCTGCCCTATGACGCCGCTTCGTCGGGCCCGATCTGGGATCTGCCTTTCTTCGCGACGCTGCCGGAACTGATGTATCTCATCGTCGTTCTCATCGTCGCGATCTGCATCACGGCGGCTTATGCCAACAGCCGCACCATGTTGGCGCGCATCGCGCCCGTTTCGAAGATGTCCGAGTTCTTCGGCATCTATGCGCTGTCGGGCACGGCGACGGCCTTTCTCGGGCCGCTGCTTGTCGGCTTCGCAACCCACATGTTCCAGAGTCAGCGCATCGGTTTCGCCTCGATCCTCCTGCTTCTCGGGATCGGACTTGCGGGTATGCTGTTCGTGAAGGAAGAACGCGCGGAGGCGGTCGATTGAACGCGGTGATCGAAGGGGCGGTGCCGGAGCTGCAGCCGCCGCATGAGACGGGCGGCAAGGAGCCTGCCTCCAATAGCGCGCAGGGCGCCTGGGTTCTCTATGAATGGGCGAACCAGACCTATTTCTCGCTCATCACCATCTTTCTCTTTCCGCCTTTCTTCACGCAGGTGCTGGCGGCAAATCCCATCGAGGGTCAGGCCCAGTGGGGCTATGTGCAGGCGGTGGCCGGCATTTCGATTGCACTCCTGAGCCCGCTGCTCGGCGCAATGGCGGATGCGGCGGGGCCGCGCAAGCCCTGGATCGTGGTCACGACGCTCATCTGCGCGGCGGGCTGTTTCGCGCTCTGGTTCGCGGTGCCGGGGTCGCCGCTTCTTCCCGTCATGATCGCGCTTGTCGTGGCTGCGATCGGCATGGAATTCACGATCATCTTCGCCAACGCCATGCTGCCCACCATCGCATCCGACAGGCGCATCGGCCTCCTCTCGGGCATCGGCATCGGCGTCGGGCAGCTTGCCGCCATCGTCGCGCTCGTTCTGGTGCTGATCCTGCTGCAACTGCCGGGCGAGGTGGAGGCATCCTTCATTCCCGCAGAACCGATTTTCGGTCTGTCGAAGGAAGCGCATGAGACCGACCGCATCATCGGTCCGATCTCGGGCCTCTGGTTCCTCGTCTTCATGCTGCCGCTGCTCATTCTCGTGCCGGACCAGAAAAGCCGTGGCATCGGCCGCGCACAGGCAGCGCGGGAAGGTCTCACGCGCCTCGTTGCGACGCTGCGCTCTGTGCGCCATTTCCGCAATGTGGCGCTCTATCTCTTCTCGCGCATGCTTTTCTACGATGGCATGACCGCGATCTTCGTTTTCGGCGGCATTCTCGCAGCAGGCATTTTTGGCTGGGGCGCGATGGAGATGGCCGTCTACGGTATCTGGGTGACGCTGTTCGCGGCGTTCGGCGCATTTGTGGGCGGCTGGGTCGATCTCAGGATCGGCTCGAAGCGGACGCTCGTCTGGTCGCTCCTTGGTGTGATCGCAACCTTCCTGCTGTTGCTCTCTTTCGACCGCGACAGGATCTTCTACGTGATCGAAGTTCAGGTGGCGGCGGATGCCGGTGCCTTCACCACATTGCCGCAGCAGCTCTTCCTGCTGACGGTCGGTCTCTTCGGGCTGGCCGTCGGACCTGTCATCGCCTCGAGCCGCACCATGATGGCGCGGATCAGCCCGCGCGAAATGATGACGGAGTTCTTCGGTCTTTTCGCGCTTGTCGGGAAGGCGACGGCCTGGATCGCGCCGCTTCTCATCGGCATCGTGACAGAGGCAACGCAGAACCAGCGCTTCGGCCTGATGGTGGTCGTACCGCTGATCCTCGCGGGCCTGATCGGCCTTTTCTTCGTGAAGGAAGAGCGGGCCAGCGCCGTCGTTCATTGACGGCGCTTGTCTTCCGCCTCAGTGCCGGAAGTGGCGCATCCCCGTCATCACCATGGCGAGGCCCTTTTCGTCCGCCGCCGCGATCACTTCATCGTCACGCACCGAGCCGCCCGGCTGTATCACCGCCGTCGCGCCCGCTTCCGCCGCGGAGAGCAGTCCGTCCGCGAAGGGGAAGAAGGCGTCCGACGCGACAACGGAGCCAATGGTGGCGGGCGTCTTTTCGCCGGCTGCTTCCGCCGCGTCCTGCGCCTTTCGCGCGGCGATCCGCGCCGAGTCCACGCGGCTCATCTGGCCCGCGCCGATGCCCACCGTCGCGCCGTTCCGCACATAGATGATGGCGTTCGACTTCACATGCTTGCAGACGCGGAAGGCGAATTTCAGGTCCGCCATTTCCTGCTCCGATGGCGCGCGCTTCGTCACGACCTTGAGGTCGAGCGCATCGACGCGGCCATTGTCGCGCGATTGCACCAGCATCCCGCCCGCAACCGACTTGTAATAGAGGCCGGGCGCGCCCGCATCGGGAAGCCCATGCGTGATGAGAAGGCGAAGGTTCTTCTTCGCACCGATGATGCGGCGTGCATCCTCGTCCGCGTCCGGCGCGATGATCACTTCCGTGAAGATGCGCGCGATTTCTTCCGCCGTTTCGCCGTCGAGCGGGCGGTTCGCCGCGATGATGCCGCCAAAGGCCGAGACGGGATCGCAGGCAAGCGCCTTCCTGTAGGCGTCCGCAAGCGTCTCGCCGGTCGCGACGCCGCAAGGGTTCGCATGCTTGATGATCGCGATGGCGGGCGCAATCTTCGGATCGAACTCGGCGACAAGCTCGAAGGCTGCGTCCGTATCGTTGATGTTGTTGTAGGAAAGCTCCTTGCCCTGCAGCTGTTCGGCATTGGAAACGCCGGGGCGCTTCTCGCCGGTCACATAGAAGCTCGCCACCTGGTGCGGGTTCTCGCCATAGCGCAGCGTCTGCTTGAGGCTGCCGCCAAAGGTGCGGTAGTCCGGCGCCGTCTCGCCCAGGGCATCCGCCATCCAGTTCGAGATCGCGGCGTCATAGGCGGCCGTGCGGGCATAGGCCTTCTGCGCGAGCTTGGTGCGGAGCGCGAGCGAAGTGCCTTGCTTCGTCTTCACTTCGTCGAGCACGGCGGCATAGTCTGCTGCGTCCACCACCACGGCCACATAGGCATGGTTCTTCGCCGCCGCGCGGATCATGGCCGGCCCGCCAATGTCGATATTCTCGACGCATTCGTCGTAAGCAGCGCCCTTCGCCACCGTCGCCTCGAAGGGGTAGAGATTGACGACCAGAAGGTCGATGCCGCCGATCCCGTGTTCCTTCATCGCCGCCGCGTGCTCAGCGTCGTCGCGGATCGCGAGCAGCCCGCCATGAACGGTCGGATGCAGCGTCTTCACGCGCCCGTCCATCATCTCGGGAAAGCCCGTGAGATCCGCCACGTCCTTCACCGGCAGGGCCGCATCCTTGATCGCCTTCGCAGTGCCGCCGGTCGACACGAGTTCGACGCCTGCGTCATGAAGCGCCCGGGCGAATTCGATAAGGCCGGTCTTGTCGGAAACGGAAATCAGGGCGCGGCGGACGCGCTGGACGTCGGCGGCTTTCGGATGGGCTTTCAGCGATACCATGGGGCGGGCTCCGGTAGGGCGGGGGTTGGAGCGTTTTCAGGGAAAGTGGACCCGGTTTCCCGGCTCGAAAACGCGACACAACAGGAAATCCGGGCGATAGCATGAAACGGGCAAGGGGCCAAGGCGGCACGCCGTCCTTACGCCCGAGGTAATCGAAACGCGGCCTGGAAGGCGCTAGGCTCGCCGCCGCAACTCAGGAAAACCCGCAGGAATCCGCCAGATGAGCCAACCTCTCGACATCTCCTATCTCCCCTTCGCCAATCTCCTCGGCATCGAGCTCGTGGAGGCAACGCCCGACCGCGTTGTGGCGAGGCTCGAGGTCCGCAAGGAGCTCTGCACCGTGCCGGACATCCTGCATGGCGGCGCGATCATGTCGTTTGCGGATACGGTGGGCGCGGTCGCGACGGTGCTGAACCTCAAGGGCGGCGCGACCACGACGACCGTCGAAAGCAAGACCAACTTCCTCGCCCCGGTTCCCATCGGCGACACGGCGGTCGCGACCTGCGAGCCCTTTCACAAGGGCGGGCGGCTCATGGTCTGGCAGACGAAGATCACGAGGAGCGACGGCCGCCTCTGCGCCGTCGTCACGCAGAGCCAGATGGTGCTCGAGCCGAAAAAGGCCTGACGGTCAGGCTTCCTCGCGCGGCGGTATCGTTCCGAAATCGAGGTCGAGATCGGGAAGCTCCGGCAGGTCCGCGTCCTCCCGCTTCGGGTGCCCGGCATTGCGCGTGGAAAGTCTCCGCCAGGCCCAGTTGACGCGCGCCTCGCCGCGGAAGACACGGCCCGCCACCACGATCTGCTCGGCCCGGCGCGTCGTGTCGCCGGAGCCGAGATAGACGCTTTCCTCGATGGCGATTTCGCATTCGCCGCCTCCGGCGCGCGCGCGGAATTGCCAGCCATCTCCGTTCGGCAGCAGCACAAGCACATTGGTGCGGTCATGGGCGAGCGAGATCCGCGCATCGGGATGGATATGAAAGCGGATCGTGAAGTCGGGGTCTTCCGGCACGCGGTGCCAGTAGAGCCGCTGCCAGGGCTTGAAGCGCCGGGGGCTCACCGAGGTTTCGAGGCTGTCCTCGCCGCGCAGGTCCTCGCCGGTCGCCGAGAGGAAAAGGCGGCGGCGATGCACCAGTCCGAAAAGACCGGCATAGCCGTCATGCGCCATTTCAAGCCAGACGCCCGCCTCGTTCTCGTTGCGGCGGCTTTCGACTTCGGCCGGTCCTTCCATCACGCGGGGGCCGAGCAGGCGGCGCGAGATTTTTCCCTTCAGCATGCGCGCCGAAGATGTGTCGGCAAGGACCAGCGTCGAATGCGCGGCGGTGGCGCGGCTCGCCGCTTCCCAGTCGGGACCGAGCACCTTGGTCGCGCCGCAATTCACGATCATGCGCGCGCGGCCCGCGCTCATCTCGAAGGAGAGGCAGCCAGCATGCGCTTCATGGCTGAAGGCGCCAGGCGGCGGCGGGCCGGTGTCGACCACGATGCTTGCGGGTCCCGCCGCAAGGCGCTGATAGCCGGAATGCGGTGCGAAACCGAAAGGGCGTCCCTTTGCGTCGTCGCGCGTAAGGGCGGCGTCGATCGCGCCCTCCGGTCCCTCGGTCGAGCCGTTGAAAAGCGCGAGCTTTCCATCGCCATGCCGGAAGAAACGCAGCATCGGCGTCATGCGGTCAATCGCGTCGCGCACGGGTTTCGGAACCTCTATGCGCCGCGCGGAGAGCGCATCGCGCAGCGACAGGAGATCGAGCAGGATCGAGAGCTGCGCGGAAGGATTGCGGCTCACATGGCCGCCATCGGGCAGGATCTGGCGGTCGAGTTCGCGGCAGAGCAGCTTCAGCCCCTTCGCCAGGCGCTTGTGGCCCTCTGAAAGGCAGAGGCCCGAAAAGGCAAGGCCGATCGCCGCGGTGATGCGCGGCTCGCCCGCCGGCGCAATCGCGGCAACGCGTGCGAGGTGTCGTGCCTGGCGCGCCATGTTGCGCAGAAGCGTCGAGCGGTAGACGAGTTCCGTGCCGTCGATGATGAGCGCGCCATTCGCGACCCAGGAAGTCAGGCGCCGTCCGATCACCTGCGGCCGCCAGGCGACGGGGTGCCAGTTACCCTCGTTGGAAATCCAGTCGGCGACGAGCTTCTGCGCATAGCGTCTGGCCGTGTCGCCCGTATTCGTCTCATGCGCGGTGGTGAAGTGGCGCAGCCAGGAAAAGCCGTGCAGTTCCTCCGCCCATCTCTCGCTCGGCGGGTCGGCGGCGAAGGGCGAGGAGCCGCCCGGCGCGCGCAGCTGGCCGCCCGGCAGGAACCATCGGCCCTGGAAGAGCGCATCGGCGGCGGAAGCCCGGCCGGGCCGGAGTTCCGGCGGATAGAGAACCATGTGGTCGGGCATCGGCCCGCGCAGCGTCTGGCCGTAGGCCCATGTGCCGAAGGCGCGGGCGAGAAGCGCGTCGCGCGTGCGGATGATCGCCGCGCCTGCGAGGTCTATCGCGCGATTGCCCGCGGAGGCGGGTGTACGCCGGACAGGCGTCCGCCGTTCCTCCCGTCCCTTTGCCTCGCCCGGCCTCGCACGCGTCTCGACCATAGGAGACGGCCCTCCGTTCACGCGCCCCCGCTTGCCCGCCTGCGTTCCCGCGGTCAGGCGCCGCCGCGCAGTGTCTCGATGTTCTTCGCATAGGCGGAAGGACCGCCCTTGAATGTCGCCGTGCCCGCGACGAGCACCGTCGCACCCGCCGCGATCGCGCGGGGCGCCGTTTCGAAGTTGATCCCGCCATCGACTTCGAGTTCGACGTTCAAGCCTTGCTCATCGATCCGCTTACGGATGATCTCTATGCGCTTCAACTGGCTTTCGATGAAGCTCTGCCCGCCGAAGCCCGGGTTCACCGACATGACGAGCACGAGGTCGATATCGCCGAGAAGCGGCCAGAGAAGTTCGAGCGGCGTGCCCGGATTGAGCGAGAGACCCGCCTTCGCGCCCGCCGTCTTGATCGCCTGGATCGTGCGGTGGGGATGGGGGCCCGCTTCCGGGTGGAAGGTAATGATGTCGGCGCCCGCCTTCGCGAAAGCGTCGATATAGAGATCCACCGGCGAAATCATCAGGTGGACGTCGAACACCTTGTCCGACCAGGGCTTGATCGCCTTCAGCACGTCCGGCCCGATGGTGATGTTCGGTACGAAGTGGCCGTCCATCACGTCGACATGAATATAGTCCGCGCCTGCCTCCGTGATGGCGCGCACTTCCTCGCCGAGACGCGCGAAGTCCGAAGCCAGAATCGACGGGGCGATCTTGATGCCGCTCATGAGGTACCCGATGCCGGAAACAGGGAGGCGAAGCGGCGCACGCTCGCGCGCGCCCCGCAAATCAGCCATTCCTCAGTGCTTAACAGCAAGATTCACGGGGTGCAAGCAGGCCCGTCGCATGGGGCCCGCCGTCAGCAAAGCTCCGCATCGAGGGCCGCCACGACCTTTTCGAGGGGGATGCGTTCATGCTCCGGCCCGCCGAAATCCTGCGCCCAGAAGGTCGTGAGATGCGGGGTGCGGGGCGCGTATTTCGCGGGCGAATGCCGGCCATAGAGAAGGATCAGCGGCACCTCGGAGATCGCGAGCATGTGCCCGAGGCCGGAATCGTTCGCCACCGCCAGGTCGAGCCGCTGTCCGAGCGCGGCGACGAGAAGCGGGCCGCGGGGTGCGTCTTCGGGCGCTTCGTCCTCGGGAAACCTCGCGCCGGGCACGCCCGCGCGGATATCGTCCAGCATGAAGCGTTCGCTGGGGCCGATGAAGAAGACGGGTTGCCGCCCCCGCGCGCTTGCCTCGCGCGCGAGCGCGATGAAGCGTGTCAGCGGCCAGCGTTTGGTCGGATCGCCCGAACCGGGCGCCAGCCCCACATAGCGCGGACCGGGCGGCAATAGTTCCGCCGCGAGGCTGCGGTATTTCTCCGGTATCGCGATTGCTGCGGGATCGGTCAGGCTGTGCCCGCGCGATGCGAGATCGACGAGGCGCATCAGTCCGTCGACGAAATGCGCGGGCTTCTTTCTCGTCCAATCACGGTTCACTTCTTCCGGCTTCACGCCCGAAAAGAGATAGTCGGCGGAGCTCGCGATGAAGAGACGGGGCTTCAGCGCGCGCTTCACCGCGAGGGAGCGCCAGGTGACGGTCTGCGTGTCGATCGCAATGTCGACCGGCCCGGCATCCGTCCGGCGCGGCAGCAGGATTTCGAGGGGCGAGCGTCCGATGCCGGTCTCCTCGATCACGCGGGAGAGATAGGGCGCGGCCAGATCCTTCAATATGCCCGCATAGGCGGTCTTTCCTGCGGTCAGCCAGACGATCTCGGCGCGCGGAAATGTGGCGCGAAGGCTGCGCAGGAAAGGCAGCTTGAAAAGCCCGTCGCCGAGGAGCTCGGCGCCGGAAAAGACGGCGACGCGGCGGATGTTTTCCGGCCTGTCGCTCATGCGGGCTTGCGATAGGCGACGAGCGTCGTTCCCTTCAGATGCGCGAGCGGCAGCTCCTTGCCGAGCTCGTTCAGCGCCTTGAAGACGCCGGGGCAGCGCGGCGAGTAGTCGTGCCAGAGAACGTAGCCGCCGGGCGCGACCATGCGAAGCGCCTTCGCGCTGTCGCTCTTCACGTAGGAATAGGAATGCGCGCCGTCGACGAAGATGAGGTCCATCTGCGCGGCATAGGGCGTCTCGTCGAACTTCGCGCTGTCGCCGAAATGCTGCGTGACCTTCCCGGCGACGGGCGTGTCCTCGTAGTAGAACTTCTCGTAATGCGACTCGCCGATGGCGATCTTGCGCCATTTCTCCGCATCCGGATCGTCCGCGTTGAATTCGTAATCGTCGTCGCCGCCCGCGAGATAGGTCAGCGTGTCGACTTTCGCATCCTCGGGCGCGTTGCGCGCCATGACATAGGTCGTGCGGCCCGTCGCGGTGCCGAATTCGAAGATGCGCTTCGCCTTCTTCGACAGCGCGCCGAGAACCCAGGTCTCGGTGTCGTTGATGCTGGCGAGCGCGCCCGCCTGCCCGATGAAGGCGATTTCGGAATCGCGGTTCGGGCCGAGGCCGGTCGAGCGGAAGATCTCGCTCCAGACGTCGATCGCGACATGCGGCACGGGCGGCTTGCCGAAATTCGGCCGGAGCTTCATGCGCACGCGCTGGCGCAACGCATAGGAGAGCGCCGCCGCGAAAGCGCCCGCGAAGAAGACCGCAAGGAAGACAAGCAACCAGAAGAGAAATGGCGAAACAGACATTCTGCCCCCGAAAAGTTCAGGCGCCGCGTCCCGGCCCGCCGCGCCTTTCAATCACCGGCCAAGATACATTCGGCCCGGAAAAAGACCAGAAAAAGAGCGTCGCAGGGGGAAGACGGGAAAGGTCAGAGTTTACGCGCCAGCACCTTGAGGCGCGATTTCGGGCTCCAGATGAAGCGGATCACCTCGAAGCCGTGATCGGTGAGAAAGCGCCGCATCGCCTTCCTGGTGAAATAGTGGAGATGCTGCGGCGGAAAGACTTCCTTCCAGGCCGTGAAATCCCGCGGCACGCGCCAGTGTCCCGCGTCCGGCGTGGTGAGATAGAGCAGCGCGCCCGGCTTCAGCCGGCCGCGCATCGCCTCGAAATAGGCGTGCGGATCGGGCAGATGCTCGATGACCTCGATCATGAAGGCGAAGTCGAAATCCTTCCAGTCCTCCGGCAGGCTTTCCACCGGCCCGGCGTGATACCGTCCCGATGGATATTGTTCTCGCGCGATGCCGACGCTCTCCTCGTCGATATCCACGCCATAGGCCTCGAAGCCGAGGCGATGGGCCGCTTCGACGGCCGTACCGATGTTGCAGCCGAAATCGATGAAGCGGGGTCCCTTCGCCAGACGGCGATACCGCTTGATCTGCTTCATCGCGCGCTGAACCTTGCGGTCGGCCTTGGCGGAATAAAGCGTGTTCGAGGAATATTTTTCGTAGATCGCCGCGATCTCGTCGAGCGGCGGTGTCGGATGGACGAAATGGAAGCCGCAGCCCTCGCAACGGAAGATGCGATATCCATGCGATGTTCCGGCGAACCGGAAATTCGTGCCACGGCAGATGATGCAGGTCGAAGGTTCCGCAGCGTCTTGGGCTGTCTTTGCTGGTTCTGTCTGCGTCACTGATCCCGTCCGGGTGATTGCGGCGAAAGACTGCCGCCCGCCCCTCGATCCGTCAACAAGGGAATGGGAAGGCGGGGTTCGCTTCGTGCCTCAGCGGCGTCTCAGCCGTGCGGCATAGAAACCGTCCATGCCGCCTTCGACGGAGAGATGGCAGGGAAGACTTCTCAAGTCACCTTCGCCTGTGACGATCTCACCTATGCCGCCTGCCTCCTCCACCGAGACGGGCACACGTTCGAAATCGCCATGCGCGGCAAGAAAGGCCTCGATCTGATCCTTGCCTTCCTCCGGTTCCAGCGAACAGGTGCAATAGACGAGCGTGCCGCCGGGCGCGAGAAGACCGGCCGCATGGGCGAGAAGGCGTGCCTGCAGCGCCACGAGCTTGTCGCGATCGGCGGGCGATTTCAGCCGCAGCACGTCGGGATGGCGGCGCGCGGTGCCGGTCGCCGTGCAGGGCGCGTCGAGCAGGATCGCATCCCATTGCCGTCCCGGTGCGAAGGCGGCGGCATCCGCGGCCACCGTCTCGGCGGCAAGGCCGAGGCGGCCGAGATTTTCCTTCAGCCTTTCAAGGCGCGGCTTCGAGCGGTCGAGCGCCGTCACATGCGCGCCCGTGGCGGCGAGTTCGGCGGTCTTGCCGCCCGGCGCCGCGCAGAGGTCGAGCACGTCCTTGCCCCTCACATCGCCAAGCAGTCTCGCGGGAAGCGAGGCCGCCGCGTCCTGCACCCACCATGCGCCTTCCGCAAATCCCGGCAATTCCTCGACGCGTCCCGCATCCTCGATGCGCAGCGTCCCCATAGGCAGAATTTGAGCGCCAAGCTTCTCCGCCCATGTCTCCCGTTCCGCCTCGCTCTTCACGCTGAGGTCGAGCGGCGGATCGGCGTAATGCGCGCGGACGATTCGGCGTGCCGTCTCCTCGCCATAGGCCGCGCACCAGCTCTCCCAGAGCCAGTCCGGCGTGTCCAGACGTTCCGTATCCAGAGTATCGAGAAGCGCATCGCCCTCGCGCGTCACGCGGCGCAGCACCGCGTTGACGAGCGCCTTGAAGTGGCGGCCCGCATCGTCGCGCGCGGCCGCCTCCACATTCATGCCGACGGCGGCATGGGCCGCGACGCGCAGGAACAGAAGTTCGGCGATGCCAGCGCGCAGGATATGTTCGGTAATGCCGGCGCGCTTCGGCAGCTCCTTGTCGAGGCAATGCGCGAGCACCGCGTCGATGGTGCCGAGACGGCGAAGCGCGGTTGCGGCGATGGCACGGGCAAAGGCGCGGTCGCGCGGTTCGGCGCGGGCGAGACGGCCCCCGGCCGTCTCATTCGCGAAGGCGTCGTCGAAGGCCTGTCTTCCCTTGAGCACGGCTTCTAGGAGGGCCGCCGCCCCTTCGCGGGCGGCAAGGCCCGGTTCATCTGTCCTGGTTTTCATTCGCGGCTTTAGAGCACAGGAAAAGCCGCCGCGCAAAGAGGGTGGGGCGCTGGCCGCTCAACCCCAGGGACGGCCCGCGGCCTGACCCATGGCCTGCGCGATCCGGCGCAGCGCCGAGACGCGGTTGCCGGTCGCGGGATGGGTGGAGAAGAGATTGTCGCGGCCCTGTCCGTTCAGCGGGTTGATGATGAACATATGCGCGGTCGCGGGGTTCTGCTCCGCCGCTTCGTTCGGCGCGCCGCGCCGCGCGGCCTCGTCGATGCGTTCGAGCGCGGAGGCAAGCCAGAGCGGATTGCCGCAGATTTCCGCGCCGCCCGCATCCGCCGAGTATTCGCGCGTGCGGCTGATCGCCATCTGCACCAGCGCGGCGGCGAGCGGCGCGAGGATCGCAAGCACCAGCGTGCCGATAATGCCTGCGCCGTTCTCCCGGTTGCCGCCGAAGAAGAGCGCGAAATTGGCCAGCATCGAGATCGCGCCCGCGATCGTCGCCGTCACGGTCATGGTCAGCGTGTCGCGGTTCTTGATATGTGCGAGTTCATGCGCCATCACGCCCGCGAGTTCTTCGGGCGTCAGCATGCGGATGAGGCCCGTTGTCGCGGCCACCGCCGCATTCTCCGGGTTGCGGCCGGTCGCGAAGGCGTTCGGCTGCGGATTGTCGATGATGTAGATCGCGGGAACGGGCATGCCCGCATTCTGCGCTAGGCGCTTCACGATGCGCACATAGTTCGGCGCCGTGCTCTCGTCCACGCGCTGCGCCTTGTACATGCGCAGCACCATCTTGTCGGCATTCCAGTAGGCAAAGAGGTTCATGGCGGCAGCCAGGAGGAAAGCGATGGTCGCGCCGCCCGCGCCGCCGATCAGATAGCCAAGCCCCATGAAAAGCGCGGTCATCGCCGCGAGCAGCATGAAGGTCTTGATCGTGTTCATCGGTGCCGTTTTCAACCTCTCGTCATCCGCGCCGCTTCCGGGGTGGAAGCGCTGCGCCCGCCGATTTATATGTATCCTGATTGTGGCCGGTTCAAGAAAGGCGGATTTCCTTGTCCGAAGGCGAAGACCAGCAGCAAGGCCCGGAACGGGAGCCGAAGAGAGATCTTTCGCCCGCCGCCAGGCGCGCGCTTGCGGAAGCCGAGGAGCGGCGGCGTCTTGCCGATGCCGCGCCGGCCCGCCCGCGCGAGATCAATGGGCGCGGCGGCGAGGAGCCCACGCGCTATGGCGACTGGGAAGTGAAGGGCATCGTCAGCGATTTCTGACGGTTCGGACAAAAGGGGCGGGGGCCCGGACAAGGAAAGGCCTTTGAGGGAAAGAGTTTCGCCCCGCCTGCGCCGCGCGCTCGTCATTGCCGGCGTCGTTTTCCGTTTTCTGCTTTTCTTCGGCGGCCTCGGCTTCGCGCTCTGGTTCGCCTTCATCCATTTTCCCGATGCCTGGAATCCCTTCGTGCCGCCGCGCATCGAGGACAAGCCCAACATGGTCACGGGGCTGAAGCTCAGGGGTCTCGCGGGCGAATACGATATCTGCGTTTCAGTCGTGCGCGCTTCCGGCACGAAATACCGGCGCGACGCCATTCCCTCGAAAAGCGAAGGCTGCGGCATGCCGCAAGGCCTTACGCTGGAGCAATCGCGGATTTCCTATGGCGGCGGCATCCAGCTGACCTGCCCGGCGACCGCCGCGCTTCTCATGTGGGAGCGCCATGTCGTTGCGCCCGCGGCGGAAGAACATCTCGGCTCCGAGGTCGTGCGCATCCGCCATTACGGCACCTATGCCTGCCGGAACGTGAACCATTCGGAAAGCGGGCGGCGCAGCGGCCATGCGCGGGGCGATGCCATCGACATTGCGGGCTTCGATCTGGCGGACGGACGAACGGTCAGCGTGCTCAAGGACTGGGGCAAGGAGACGCCCGAGGCCCGCTTCCTCTCGGACGTGCATGAGGGCGCCTGCGGCCTCTTCTCCACCGTGCTCGGCCCGGACTACAACGCGCTCCACGCCAATCACTTCCATTTCGAAATGGCGCAATGGGGCATCTGCCGGTGACGATCCGGATGTAAACGGGGTTGCGGGGTCGCGAGGAGAGGAATAAAACCCTCGGATAAAGAGGAATAAATTCCTTCATTCCGGACCTTTCATGCGCGCGATTGCCGCCATTCTCGCTGGTTTTCTCGTGACCTTCCCCGCCCGGGCGGCTGAGCGGCTTGCCGGGCCGGTGGAGGCGGAGGTCCTGCGCGTGGTCGATGGCGACACGCTGGTCGCCCGCGCGCGGATCTGGCTCGGCCAGACGGTCGAGACGCATGTCCGTCTTGCGGGCATCGATGCGCCGGAACTCCGGGGAAAATGTGCTGCCGAAAGGGAGCGCGCCCGCGCCGCGCGCGAGGCGCTTGCGCATCTCGTCGGCGGCGGTCCCGTGACCTTGTCCGGCATAGAGAGCGACAAGTTCGGCGGCCGCGTCCTCGCCCGTGTTTCCACGGCGGACGCGCCCGATGTCGCCGCCGCGCTGGTCGCGGGCGGCTATGTCCGCGCCTATGGGGGCGGGCGCCGCGCGGGATGGTGTGGCGAGGGCTAAGCCCTCAGAACAGCAGGTAGATCAGGATGATGACGGGAATCGGAACGCCGATTGCCCAGAGCAGGATGCCGCGCATGTCTCTCTCCTCGTTCGTGCCCCTAAGCACCGGGGTAAAGAACGAGCGAGGAGGCGCGACGGTTCCGCTGGGGCGTGCGCGTCAGACTTCGAGACGGTAGCCCTTGCCGTCCCGTTTCACGAGGCCCGCGGCGGGCGTCGCGAAATGCGTGCCGATGACAAGCGTGTTTCCCTCGGCCATTTCGGCGAGGAAGGCATGGCGCGTTTTCTCCGCCATGTCGCCATCCGTGTCGAAGCCGCTCCGCCAGTCCGTCCGCGCCATCTGGCAGGGGTGGTGCATCAGGTCGCCGGTGATGACGGCGTTCTCGCCCTTCGAGGAAATGACGATGCTGACATGGCCGGGCGTGTGCCCGGGCGTCGGGCGGAGCCGCACTTCCTCGCAGACCGTGTGATCGTCGCTAACGAGATCGGCGAGGCCCGCATCGAATATGGGCTGCACGCTGTCGGCGAGCACCGGCGCATTGTCCTCGTCCTCCTCCTTCGACCAGAAGTCCCACTCGCGTTTGCCGATGAGGTAGCGCGCCTTCGGAAAGGTCGGCACCCATTTGCCGTCCTCGAGCATGGTGTTCCAGCCGACATGGTCGACATGAAGATGCGTACACAGAACGAAATCGACGCTGTCGCGCGTCCATCCCGCCTTCTCCATGTCCTTCAGGAAATCCGTCTGCAACTTGTTGAAAAAGGGATTGCCCCGTTCCTTGTCGTTGCCGACACAGGTATCGACGATGATGCGGCTCGTCGGGGTTTCGATCAGCAGCGCCTGGATCGCGACGCGGATATGGCCTTCATCGGTGGCGAAATGGGGACGCAGCCAGCCGATCTCCTTCACCGCGTCCGGATAGGCCTTCTCCACCATCGAGCCTTCGCCGCCGCCCGGCAGCGCCGCCTCGAACTCCACCACGCGCGTGATCTTCACGTCGCCGATCTGCCAGTCCGCCATGCGATGTCCTCCCTGACCCAAATCGCGAAAACAGTCAGGTAGGAAGAGAGGCGCCGGCATACAAGTGAAAAAGGGCCGCTTCAATGAGCGGCCCTTGTTGCGTCGCGGTGCGGAAGATTTATCCCGCCTTGTTCTGCCGGTTGTGGACGAGATCGTCGACCACGCCGGGATCGGCGAGCGTCGAGGTGTCGCCGAGATTGGAGAAATCGTCCTCCGCGATCTTGCGGAGGATGCGCCGCATGATCTTGCCCGAGCGCGTCTTGGGCAGGCCCGGCGCGAACTGGATGAGGTCCGGCGAGGCGATGGGGCCGATCTCCTTGCGGACCCATTGCACCAGCTCCTTGCGCAGTTCTTCAGAGGGTTCCTCGCCCGCGATCAGCGTCACATAGGCATAGATGCCCTGACCCTTGATGTCATGCGGATAGCCGACCACGGCCGCTTCGGCGACCTTCGGATGCGCGACCAGCGCGCTTTCGACTTCCGCCGTGCCCATGCGGTGGCCCGACACGTTCAACACATCGTCCACGCGGCCCGTGATCCAGTAATAGCCGTCCTCGTCGCGGCGGCAGCCGTCGCCCGTGAAATAGCGGCCGGGATACTGGATGAAATAGGTTTCGACGAAGCGCTGGTGATCGCCATAGACGGTGCGCATCTGGCCCGGCCAGGAATCGTCGATGCAGAGATTGCCGGTCGTCGCGCCTTCGAGCACGTTTCCTTCCGTGTCCACCACAACGGGCTGCACGCCGAAGAAGGGCCGCGTTGCCGAGCCCGGCTTCAATGCAGTCGCGCCGGGCAGCGGCGAAATCAGGATGCCGCCCGTCTCCGTCTGCCACCATGTATCGACGATCGGGCAGCGGCTATCGCCCACCACGCGGTGATACCAGAGCCAGGCTTCGGGGTTGATCGGTTCGCCGACGGAGCCGAGCAGCCTCAGCGATTTCCGGCTCGTCTTCTTCACCGGCGCTTCGCCTTCGCGCATCAGCGCGCGCAGCGCGGTCGGCGCGGTATAGAAGATGTTGACGTCGTGCTTGTCGATCACCTGCCAGCAGCGCGAGGCATCGGGATAGTTCGGCACGCCTTCGAACATCAGCGTCGTCGCGCCGTTCGCGAGCGGCCCATAGACGATGTAGCTGTGGCCCGTCACCCAGCCCACATCCGCCGTGCACCAGTAGATGTCGCCGTCCTGATAGTCGAAGACATATTTATGCGTCATCGACGCATAGACCATATAGCCGCCGGTCGTGTGCAGCACGCCCTTGGGCTTTCCGGTCGAACCCGACGTATACAGAATAAAAAGCGGGTCTTCCGCGCCCATCTCTTCCGGCGGGCATGTCGCGCCAACCTTCGCCGCTTCCTCGGCGTACCAGACGTCGCGGCCCTTCTCCATGTTGACGCTGCCACCCGTGCGCTTCACCACGATGACGCTTTCCACGCCCGGGCACTTCTTCAGCGCCTCGTCCGTGTTCGCCTTCAGCGGAATCTTGCGGCCTCCGCGCACGCCTTCATCCGCCGTGATCACGCAGTTGGATGAGCAGTCGACGATGCGGCCCGCAAGGCTGTCCGGCGAGAAGCCGCCAAAGACGACGGAATGGATCGCGCCGATGCGCGCGCAGGCGAGCATCGCATAGGCCGCCTCCGGGATCATCGGCATGTAGATCGTGACGCGGTCGCCCTTCTTCACGCCCTGCGCTTTCAGCACATTGGCGAAGCGGCAGACTTCCCCGTGAAGTTCCCTGTAGGTGATCGACTTGTGATCCGTGGGCTCGTCGCCTTCCCAGATGATCGCGACCTGATCGCCGCGTTCCTCAAGGTGCCGGTCCACGCAGTTCACGCTGGCGTTCAGCGTGCCGTCCTCGAACCATTTGATCGAGACGTTATGCGGATCGAAGCTCGTGTTCTTGACCTTCGTATAGGGCTTCATCCAGTCGATCCTGAGCCCCTCGCGCCGCCAGAAGCTCTCCGGGTCGTTCACGCTCGCCTCGTACATGTTGCGGTATTTCTCCGCATCCACGATGGCGCGCTTCTTCCATTCGGCGGGAACGGGAATCGCTTCGTCGGACATGAGTTTCTCCCTGGCAGGCACTTGTTCTGGGGGCGCGCTCCGGGCGCTTTCCGGGGACGCCTTTTCAGGCGCTCTTCTCGTTGGCGGCATTATGTCGGGCCGGTCTGTGCCCGGCAAGGCCGCTATATCTCGCCGCCACATCTTGAAAGGGCACCCGCGTCATGCTGAATTCCCTCAATCTCCGGCCCGCCCGGCTTCGCGACTTCAGTGAGTTCCATGTCCCGCACGCTCGACGGCAAGATTTTCATGCTCGGTATCGGCGCACAGAAGGCCGGTACGTCATGGCTGCATGACTATTTCAAAAAGCGCCGCGATGTTTTCGTGCCGCCCGTCAAGGAACTGCATCATTTCGACGCCAGGTTCCGTTCCGATCTCTGCAGCGATTTCGACCGGCGGTTCCGCGAACGCTACGAGCAGTTCCGGGCCCGCGACGGAAAGAGCAGAGCGGCGAAACAGCGTCTCGAAATCCTTGAAGCCCGCGTCCGGATGATCGGGGATGAAAGCGCCTATCGCGCCTATTTCGAGAAAGCCGTTCCGAAAACCTGCCGCATCTTCGGCGAGATCACGCCGGCCTATTCGCTGCTGCCGGAAGAGGGCTTCCGCGCGATCGCCTCGCAGTTTCCGCGGACCAGGCTCATCTTCCTCATGCGCGATCCGGTCGACCGGCTCTATTCGCATCTGCGCATGGCAGAAAGGCTGGACATGCTCACCGGTCCCGCCATCGAGCAATTCGCGGCGGCGCTGAAGAACCCGCAATATGTCGAGCGCAGCGAATATCACCGCACGCTTGCAAATGCGCGGAGAGTCTTCACACCGGAAGACATCTTCACCGGTTTCTACGAAACCTTCTTCTGCGATGCCGAGCTCGCGCGTCTTTGCGATTTTCTCGGCATACCCTTCAAGCCCGGCGACTACGGCACGCCCGTCAATGTCTCGCCGCATGAAACGCGGCTCGATGCGGAGCGGATCGCCATGGCGCGGAAGAAGCTCGCGCCCGTCTATGATTTCTGCCGGGCGGAGTTCGGCGACAAGGTGCCCGATAGCTGGCTCGCCTGAAGGCGGTCAGCCTTTCCTCTTCACATTTCTGCCGGGCTTCGGCGCGGCTGCTCCCTCGACGATGAGCCCCAGCTCCGCGCGCTTCTTACGGCTCAGTCCCGCCGCGACGAGCGCATGCGAGGCTTCGAGATATTGTTTCAGCTCCCGCTTGCCGAGACCCTTGTCATAGCTCTGGATCCATTTCATGCCCCGCGAGGCGAGATAGGGCGCCGGGCGGCAGCCTTCCGCCTCGCGCAGCATTTCCCAGCCGATGTCGGAGACCTTGAAGGTGATGCCGGGATGGTGCCCGCGCTCCCAGCCGCCTATCGCGAAGACCTTGCCGCCCACCTTCCAGACATGCGCGCCGCCCCATTGCACGACATGGGTCGTTGCGGGAAGCGATCCGCAGAAGGTGTTGAACTCGCGATAGCTGAGCGGCATCTCTCCTCCTCGCGGCGCGTCACAAGAGCGCCAGATCAGCTCGCCTCTTTCCCCGGCATCAGCGCGGCGATCTCGTCGTCGCTCATGCCCGCTTCGCGGAGCACTTCTTCCGTCTGTTCGCCGAGGCGCGGCGGGTGGCGGCGAATGCTCGACGGGCTCTGCGCGAAGCGTACCGGCGGCTTCAGCGCAAAGTAGGGCCCGGCATGCGGATGATCGAAGCGCATGAAGAAGTCGACCGCCTTCAGATGCGGATCGTCCTGCAGATCGTCCAGCCGGTTCATCTTCACGGCGGGAATGGAAAGCGGCTTCAACAGCGCCAGCCATTCCTCCGTCGTCTTCGTCTCCGTCGTCTCTTCGATCATCGCATAGAGCTCGCGGATATTCGCCGTGCGCGCCTTGTAGTTGTTGAAGCGCGGATCGTTGATGTAGTCGTCGAGACGTCCGGCGAGTTCGAAGAACTGTTCCCACTGCTTGTCGGAATAGGGCAACAGGCCGATATGCCCGTCCTTCGTTCGATAGGGGCGGCGGTCCGGATTGGTGATGCGGCCATAGGTCCATTGGCCCGTCGGCGGGTCGTAGACATGGTCGTAGAAATGTTCGGCGAGCACGAAGGAGGTGACCGCTTCCAGCATCGGCACTTCCACGAACTGTCCCTCGCCCGTCCGCTCCTTGTGGAAGAGCGCCGCGGTGACCGCCTGCACCATGAAGAGGCCGGAGACCTTGTCGGCCATGATGGTCGGGATATAGCGGGGCTTCGGGTCGCCATCCATGCGGCCGAGCAGGTCCGCCGCGCCCGATCCCGCCTGAATGAGGTCGTCATAGGCGGGCAGTCCCGCATAAGGCCCGTCCGAGCCATAGCCCGCCGCATGCACGAAAATGATGTCGGGCTTCACCGCCTTCACGTCCTCGTAGGCGAGGCCGAGCTTCTTCATCGCCGCATAGCGGATGTTCGAGGTCAGCACATCGGCGGTGGCGACGATCTTCAGCAGCGCCTCGCGTCCTGCCTTCGAGCCGAGGTCGAGCAGCACCGAGCGCTTGTTGCGGTTGATGGTGAGGAAGATGGGGCCCAGGTCCGGCGCCGAGCCTTCGGGCAGGTGTCCCGGCCAGCGCATGATGTCGCCGCCCGATCCGCCGCCGCCGGTCGGCGAAGGCGCTTCCACCTTGATCACGTCCGCGCCCATGTCGCCCAGGATCTGCGTCGCATAGGCGCCGAAGACGACGGCGGTGAGGTCCACGATGCGCACGCCCTTGAGCGGGCCCTTGTTCTCGGTTTCGAGGGTCTTGTTCTTCTTCTCGTCGCTCAACGCACTTCCCCGCTCTTTATCTTCCGGGCCTCTTTATGGGCGCCATTCATACAATATGCCGGGCAGGTTTTCTTCCTCCCCGCCATCCGTCGGCGAATTTCCCTGCATCCGTGGCGCTCGTAGAAGCGCCGCGCGCCGAGATTGGCCCGAAACGTCCAGAGGGAAAAGCCTTGCGGCATCTCTTCCTTCGCCTTTGCGAGGAGGAGCGTGCCTGCCCCTGCGTTATGCGAGGGCGCGGTGCGGTTCCGGCGGCGGCCGAAGATTGCAAAGATAGAAGTGTCATCCCGGCAACGAGCGCCGGGGGTGACGTTTTTGGGTTTGGTTTGCTCCGCGTCTCCGCGTGAAACCCCTGCCGTCACCCCAATCCCTTCACCAGCAGCACGCATCCCTCGGTCGCCGCCTCGCGATCCACCGAGATCGCGCGGTAGTCCGCGCTCTCCGACCAGTCGCGAAAGGCGGCCTCATCTGGAAATTCGATCAGCACGACTTTCGTGCCGCCCCACGTCCCTTCCACGATTTCCGGCTTTTCCTGTGCCGCCAGCAAGCGTCCCTTCCGGCCCTTCATCGTTTCGGCGAAGCGCGCGGCATAGGCCTCGTAGCGCGCCCTGTCATGGATGGTGAACTGCGCCAGCGCATAGACGGTCATGGGGTGCTCCCTCGGGTTGCTTTTGAGGAATGGTGCGCGAGGGGCTGCGCACCGGGAAGCCGCTGAAAGTGCAGATGGCTTTGCAACTCTTCCATTCATCGTCATTGCGAGGAGGCGCAAGCCGACGAAGCAATCCAGGGGCCGCTTGCTCCTTGCTTGCCGCTCTGGATTGCTTCGGCCCTTCGGGCCTCGCAATGACGGCGGAGGAGGGCAGGGAACACCCCCGATTCCACATCTCCTGCCGTCTCCCCTATGATGGACAAAAGGAGCGCTCATGCTTTTGCATCATTCGAGCTGGCCGGAGATCGAGGCCTATCTCACAAAGTCGAAAGGGATCGTCATTCCCATCGGCTCGACGGAGCAGCACGGGCCGAACGGGCTCATCGGCACGGATGCGATCTGCCCGGAGGCCATCGCGCATCGCGCGGGCGAGCAGGCGGGCTTTCTCGTCGGGCCGACCTTCAATGTCGGCATCGCGCAGCATCACCTCGCCTTTCCCGGCACGATGACGCTCCGCCCCTCAACCATGATCGCCGCGATCCATGACTGGGTTTCCTCGCTCGCGCGGCACGGCTTCGAGCGCATCTATTTCTTCAACGGGCATGGCGGCAATGTTGCGACCATCGAGGCGGCCTTCGCCGAAATCTATGCCGACCAGTCGCTCGCAAAGGGCGCTTCCAATCGCGGCCCCGTGAAATGCCGCCGCGCGAACTGGTGGGACTTCAAGCCCGTCATGGATTACTGCCAGAAGCGATACGGCACGGCACATGGCGTCCATGCGACGCCTTCCGAGGTCGCGGTCACCTACTTCCTCCATCCCCATGCGGTGAAGGATGTCGAGATGGTGCCGAAGGTCGCGCCCTGGGGCCGCTACACCGATGCGGAGAGCTACCGCGCGGCCTTCCCGGACGGACGTATCGGCTCCGACCCCTCGCTCGCCGACCCTGCCGATGGCGAGAAGCTCATCGCCCTTTCCGCCGAAGGACTGATCGAGGACTTCCGGAAATTCGAGGCAGCGTAAGGGGTTAGAGGGCGGCTTGAGTTGTTAATACGTTTGTTATAACGTATTGCGCTGTCTGAACACTGGAGGCCGCAGCCATGATTTCCCTCAAACTGACCCAGATTGGAAATTCCGTCGGCGTCGCCCTGCCCAAGGCGGTGCTTGAGCGCCTGCATGCCTCCAAGGGCGACAATCTCTTCCTGATCGAGACGCCGGAAGGCTACATGCTCACGCCTTACGATCCGGAGATGGCAGCACAGCTCGAAGCGGCTGAAGAAATCATGCGCGAGGATCGCGACGTGCTGAAGGCGTTGGCGAAGTAACGAATGGTGGATTGGCCCGAGCCCCGCTGGCTGCTTCGGTCCGCCGTCCTCGCTTTCCATCTTCGGCAACTCGCGGAGCATGGGGGCGGCGAAGGGATACGCGACGAGGGTCTCCTCGATTCCGCGCTCAACAGACCGCTCAACAAGTTTGCATACGAAGAGCCCGACATCTTCGAGCTCGCCGCGGCTTATGCCTACGGGATTGCGACCAATCATCCGTTCGTCGATGGCAACAAGCGCACAGCCTATGTCGCGGCGCTGACCTTTCTGCGCCTGAACGGATACAGGATCGAGGCTGCCTCAACCGAGAAGTACGAAACCTTCATGCGACTGGCCGCAGGCGAGATGGAAGAGGCGGAACTTGCAGGCTGGTTCCGCCGATATGCGCAGGAAATTCCAGGATGAAAAATATATTCCGTATAGGGATTAAAATGCTGTCTCGCCGGCCTGTCTCTCCGCAGCGAACGGTTATGGCGCATTTTCATCGCAGCGTCGAGCGGAACGCTGAACTCTATAAGCGGCTTTCTCGGTAGTGCTCTCACAAGCTGCTTGTCTGACTTTCCTCGTCATTGCGAGGAGCCCACGGGTCCGCGCTTTGCGCGGCCCGAGGACAGGCTCCGCGACGAAGCAATCCAGGGGCCGCTTGCTCAAACTCGTACCTAGCCGTCATGGCCCGGCTTGTCCGGGCCATCCACGTCTTCGCGTCAGAATGGAAGAAAGACGTGGATGACCCGCCCACCTTGATTTCAAAGGAGGGCGGGCCATGACGAACAGGGAATAAGTTTCTGTCGAATGTTCCGTTTGGAGGTTCTTCGGCCACAGCGGGGATAAGCGCGTCTCTCTCCCGCCACAGCGGAGACAAGTCGCCGTGAGAAGATTTCCCCGGCCGGTGACAAGTGGCGCTCCTCAGGCAGAAGAGACGATGAGAGAGACGAACAAGGAGACTTTGCCGTCTCCCGTTTCGTCTCATTCAAATGCACAGAAATCGTTTGTGACGTTTACGTGACGTTTCGATGACGGTGGCCCCTGTTTATCCCCGCCTCCGGGGATTAACCGGCGATCCGCACCATCCCGTCCTCGACCTCGACGGGCACGGCCTCAAGGTGCTTTCCCACGCAGGGCCCGCTCGTGCAGAGCCCGTCCTCGATCCGGAAAAGCGCCGCGTGATTGCCGCAGAGAATCCGGCTTTCATCCTGCGTCAGGAACTTGTCCGGCCAGTTGTCGAGCCTTGTCGCGGCATGAGGGCAGAGATTGAGATAGGCGTAGATCGCGCCATCCTTCCGTACAAGGAAGATATTTACCCGCGTCTTGCCCTCGCCAAGCCCGATCCCCTTTGCGCACGGATCGTCGAGATCGTCGAAACGGCAGATCGCGGTTCCGGGTGCCGGCAGTTCGATCTTTGTCACGGTGCCTTCTTCAGGCCGCCCATCCTGCAGATGAGCTTCCATTCATCCGCGCGGACGGGCTGCACGGAAAGGCGCGACTGCTTGAGCAGCGCCATTTCGTGAAGCGCGGGCTCGTTCTTCACGTCTTCGAGCGTGACGGGGTTCGGCATGTCCTCGACGGCTTCGATATCGACAAGGCCGAATTTTCCCTTTTCGTCCGTCGGGTCGGGCCGGTGTTCGCCGATCACACGCACGATGCCGACGATCCGCTTCTCGTCCACCGAATGATAGAAGAAGCCGTAGTCGCCCTTCTTCATCGCCTTCATGTTGTTGTTCGCCTGGTAGTTGCGAACGCCGTTCCAGGGCTCGCCCTTCTTGCCCTTCTTCTTCTGGTCCTCCCACGACCATGTCGAGGGCTCGGATTTGAAAAGCCAGTACGCCATCCCGCCTTACTCCTTCGGACCCAGCAGCCACTTCCAGGCGCGAATTTCCGTGCTCTGAAAAAGGCCCGCCTTGTTGTAGGGATCGTTCTCGACCAGCGCTTCCGCCTTTGCGCGATTGTCGACATCGATCACGAGCATCGAGCCGTTCATCACACTTTGATCGTCATTGGTGAAAGGCCCGCCGATCTTCACGCAACCCGCATCGCCCCAGTATTTCAGGTGCGCATCGCGATTGGCGAGGCGGAGTTCGAGCGCGTTCGGCTTGTCGGTGCAAATGAGGCAGAAGAGCATGTTCGTTCCGTTTCTTTCGTGGGTCAGCCTTCGCTGCGGAAGGGGCGGGCGAGAAGCGTGGCGATGGCGTCGTCGACTTTCGCCTTTCCGGTGACGATGGCGGCGACCGCTTCGGCGATCGGCATTTCAATATCGTATTTGCGTGCAAGTGCAACGACGGCGGTCGCGGAGTGGACGCCTTCGCTCACTGAATTCCTCGCGCCCATCACTTCCTCAAGCGTCTTTCCTTCTCCAAGCGCCATGCCGAGCGACATGTTGCGCGATTTCGGCGAGTTGCAGGTGAGGATCAGATCGCCGAGGCCGGAGAGGCCCATCAGCGTTTCCGTGCGCGCGCCCATGGTGACGCCGAGGCGTGCCAGTTCCGCGAAGCCGCGCGTCGTCAGCGCCGCGCGCGCGCTGTCGCCGAATTTCTTTCCTTCGACGATGCCGCAGGCGATGGCGAGCACGTTCTTCACCGCGCCGCCGATTTCCGCGCCGATGAGATCGGATGAATAGTAAGGACGGAATGTCGGCAGGCCGATCGCATGGACGAGGGCCTCGGCCACGTCCTCGTCCTCGCAGGCGAGCGTCACCGCCGTCGGCAGTCCCTTCGCGACTTCAGCCGCGAAGCTCGGGCCGGAGAGAACGGCGGCGCGCGCCTGCGGCATCGCCTCCGCCAGAACTTCCGTGAGCAGATAATTGGTCGATTGCTCGACACCCTTCGCGCAGAGCACGACGGGCTTTTCGGCCGCCACTTGCGGCGCCAGCCTCTCGAGCACGCGGCGCATATGCTGTGCCGGGGTCACCATCAGGATCGCGTCGGCATCGGCCACCTCGGCGAGGTCGCCCGTCGCGCGGAGGGCGGGGTCGAGTGCGATGCCGGGCAGGAAGAGGCTGTTCTCATGGACGGTGTTGACGCTTTCGACGACTTCCGCCTCGCGCGCCCAGAGCGTCACTTCGCGGCCCGCCTTGGCGGCTACCTGCGCCAGCGCCGTGCCCCAGGCGCCGGCGCCTACAACCGCTACCTTGTTGTATTTACTGCTCAAATGCCTTTCTCCGGGCGGTTCGTGTGCTGCGGGTGCTAACGATTGAACGATTCGTTGAATATTTACTCGGGCGCTTTACAATCATGTGTATGACCGCTCAAGACGATACGCACCAGAAAATCATTGCGGCCGCAAAGCGCCGCTTCACGCATTACGGCTATACCAAAACCACGATGGCCGAGCTTGCCGTCGATTGCGACATGTCGCCTGGCAATCTCTATCGCTATTTCGCGGGAAAGCTCGATATAGCCGAAGCGATCTGCCGTGAAGCGTCCATGCAGACGGCGGAGGACCTTTCCCGCATCCTGACGACGCCCGGCCGCAGCGCGTCCGAACGGCTCCACGACTTCCTGTTCATGGACCTGCGCGAGACCTTTCACAAGCTGGAGGAAGACCCGAAAATCGTGGAGATGGCGCAGATCGTGACCGCCGAGCGCCCGGAATTCCATAATGAGGGCCTGAAACGCGAACGCGAGGTTCTCTGCCGGATTGTCGAACTCGGCAACCTGTCAGGCGAGTTCAATGTGCCGGATCCCGATTTCGCAGCGGAAATGATCCAGGCCGCCACCCTCAAGTTCAGCTACCCGCAGCTTTTCACGCGTCTGCCGCTCGACAAGCTCGAGCGTGAGCTCGAAGGCGTTTACCAGATCGTCGTGGCGGGCCTGAAGGCGGGATGCGCTTGCGTCGATCCGGAAAAAGTCGCCGTCGAGGCTTGAGCCGTTCCAGATTTCATCGATAAGCACTGTTTGTAATGCGCCGCGTCATTTTTACGGACGCGGCGCGTTAACTTTTAAGGTGCTGGTTTATCTCGCTAAATCGGATTCAACAAGCCATTTGTGTTGCGTTGCAGCAACATAAATTCTGATGATTGAATATTTTTGATTTTGTTCATTGTTTTTCGTTCAGAGCTCCCCTACATCCAGCCTGTCAGCGGGCAACCCCCGGAACAAACCCGCTCACAGGCATCAGGAGACGAGCCATGACCTATCTGAACAGCAAGCTCACGAACCGCGTCATCACCCTCGCGATCGCCGGTTATACGCTGGCCTTCGTTGCCCAGATCGCCGCTCAGTACGCGGCCTGATCCGGCAGGGTCTCAGGAATTCACGCCGGCGGTCTCGGCCGAATGGATGCGAGAAGGAAGATCGACATGACGCAGAATCCGAAAATCCGCCAGATCGCGGAGCGCGTCGCCGCCAAAACCGCCGCCGCGCTGCTCGTGGCCTACACGCTCGTACTGATCGTGCAGACCTCGGGCGTCGCCCGCATCGTCTGACACGCAGGTTTCACAAGAGGTTTCCTCGACCGGGCCTTCATCCCTCCCCTCAAGCAAGGCCCGGTGATCCCCGAGCCCTCCCAGAGAGGGCGCTTGACCCCGCCGCTTCCCCTCGCGGCGGGGTTCTTTTTTCAGGCGAGATGCTGTTTCGCAAAGCGGACGATATGGGCGATTGCCTCGCGCGCTTCCGGAAGCATGTCCGCATTGAGCTGCCAGACGTGCCAGACCTTCGGCCAGACCTCCAGGACGGTCTCCACGCCCGCCGATTTCAGGGCGGCGGCCATGCGGGTTGAGTCGTCGCGCAGCATTTCCCTCTCGCCGACCTGGAAGAGAGTGGGCGGGAAGCCCGAAAGGTCTCCGTAAAGCGGCGAGACGAAGGGGTCCCTTTCGTCGGTACCATCGAAATAGACGGGTTTCAGGCTGTCCATCATTTCAGGGACGAACATGGAATCGGCCTCGGCATTGCTGTGGCGTGAGTCGCCGCTTCCAGTCATGTCGGTGGCGGGTGAAAGGCAGATAAGGCCGCCCGGCAGGGCCAATCCTTCGGCCTTGAGCCGAAGGGTCAGGGCGAGTGTCAGATTGCCGCCGGCGGAATCGCCGCCGACAAGAATGGATTTCGCCGAGATACCCCTTTCGAGGAGCGCCTTGTAGGCGGCCACGCAATCGTCGAGTCCCGCCGGATAGGGATGTTCAGGCGCAAGCCGATAGTCGATTGCATAGACCGGAACGCCGATTTCCTTCGTGAGCCGCCAGGTGAGCGGACGATGCGTACGGGGCGAACCGGCAACAAAGCCGCCGCCATGGATATAAAGCAAGGCCGCATCTTCGCGCGTTCCTGGCGCCGAGAGCCTTTCCGCCGGAATGCCGCCAAGATCCGGCTCCTCGATCCTGATGTCCGCCGGCACCTTCATCATGCGCGGTTCCATCTGATCCATGATCGGACGAAGAAGCTGCACGTCAGGGTTCTTGCGGAAGCGGCGTTTGACCTGCCAGCGGATCAGCAGATTCAGCACGGATAGCTGGAAGCTCATGGGGAAAGTCCTTTCAGGCTTTCACGCCGGCTCCCCGCGCGGGCGCTGCATCGGGATCGAGTGGCCAGCGCGCGCGCGGACCGGCGTCGATAGGGTCCGTCAGTCCGAGCGCAAGCCTTTCAGCCCCTGCCCAGGCGATCATCGCGCCGTTATCCGTGCAGAGTTTGAGCGGCGGCACAACAAATTCGTAGCCACATGCGTGAGCCGACACCATCAAACATTCGCGCAGAAGCATGTTCGCGGCAACGCCGCCCGCGACGACGAGGCGTCGATGGCCCGGCGGGATCACATCGTCGGCAAGGGCCATCGCATTTTCCGTGCGCTCGCAAAGAACGTCGGCGACCGCGTTCTGAAAGGAAGCAGCGATATCGGCCTTGTCTTGACCGGTAACGGTTTCGAGGCCCTCCGCTGCCTGGCGAACCGCTGTTTTCAGGCCGGAAAAGGAGAAGTCGCAGCCCGGTCTTCCCATCATGGGGCGAGGCAGGGGAAAGCGGAGCGGGTTGCCCTCCCGCGCGGCGCGTTCGACCGCAGGGCCGCCCGGATAGCCGAGGCCCAGAAGTTTCGCCACCTTATCGAAGGCTTCGCCCACCGCATCGTCGATGGTTGTGCCGAGACGACGGTAGTGTCCTACGCCTTCCACCACGAGAAGCTGGCTGTGGCCGCCCGATACGAGCAGCAGCAGGTAGGGGAAGGGCAGCGCATCCGTCATCCGCGCGGTCAGTGCATGACCTTCGAGATGGTTCAGCCCGATAAAGGGCAGGCCCCGGGCGGCGGCTATGCCTTTGGCAGTCATCAGGCCGACGATCACGCCGCCTATGAGCCCCGGTCCCGCCGTGGCCGCGATACCGTCCAGATCGTCCCAGCCGATTTCCGCATCCCTCAATGCCAGCTCGATCAGTCCGTCCAGATGCTCGACATGAGCGCGGGCGGCGATTTCGGGCACTACGCCGCCGAAGGGCGCGTGCTCCTCGATCTGGGAAAAGACGACATTGGAGAGAATCTCGCCCGGCTGCCCGGACCCGTGGCGGCGCACGACCGCGGCCGCAGTCTCGTCGCAGCTCGTCTCGATGCCGAGAATGGTCAGGGGTTCCGTCACTGGCATGCCTGAAAAAAGGTTCTGCCCCCTCTCATCATTGGGCTGAACCGGCTATAAGGACCCCCGGCGGGGTGGGCCCGCCTTGAGTTTCCGTTGGCATACAACCTTAGAGACCCTGCATGCAACGCCGCTACCGCATCGGCACCAGAGGTTCGAAGCTCGCACTCGTTCAGGCGAACGAGGTTGCGCGGCGCATTGCGCTGGCGCAGGAGGCGCCCGTCGAGGAGGTGACGGAAATCGTCGTCATCTCGACCGAGGGCGACCGGGTCCAGGACCGGGCCCTTTCGGAAATCGGCGGCAAGGGCCTGTTCACACAGGAAATCGAAGAGCAGCTCTCGGATGGGCGGATCGACGTGGCCGTCCATTCGATGAAGGATATGCCGACCGTCCTGCCCGATGGTCTCGTGATCGATTGCCTGCTGGAGCGGGCCGACCCTCGCGATGCCTTCATTTCGCCAAGGGCGGGTTCGCTCGCCGAGCTTCCCGCCGGGTCGCGCGTCGGCACCTCCTCGCTTCGCCGCGCGGCTCAGGTCAAGGCGCGCAGGCCCGATCTCGAAGTGGTTCCCTTTCGCGGCAATGTCGATACGCGCCTGAGGAAACTCAGCGAGGGAATCGCGGATGCGACCTTTCTTGCCGTGGCTGGCCTTACGCGCATGGATCTCGCCGACAAGATTACTGCGCCGCTTTCGCCGGAAGAAATGCTGCCTGCCGTGGCGCAGGGCGCCATCGGAGTCGAGAGGCGTGTGGCGGATGACGAAGCGGCGCATCTTCTGAAGAAGCTCCATCACGTGGAAACGGGCCTCCGCGTCGCGGCGGAGCGTGCCTTCCTGGCAGTGCTCGACGGCTCATGCCGCACGCCGATCGCCGCGCTTGCCGAAATCGCCGGAAAGAGGATGCGGCTTCGCGCAATGATCCTGACGCCAGATGGCGCGGAGATTCACGAAACCGAGCGCGAGGGGCTTGCAGCCGAAGCTGTTGCGCTGGGCGAGGATGCGGGCCAGGAGCTCAAGGGGCGCGCCGGGCCCAATTTCTTCGCCGCGGTCTGAGCGATGCGGCTCCTCGTCACACGGCCCGAGGAAGACAGCGTTCCGCTTGCCGATGCGCTTTCCGCGCTTGGCCATGAAGCGGTATTGGCGCCGCTCCTCGACATTCGCTTTCTTGAAGATGCCGAATTGCCGGAGGCGGCGTGGCAGGGGCTTCTCATCACCAGCGCCAATGGGGTTCGCGCGCTGGCGCGTCACGATCATGCGGCCTCGCTTCTTTCTTTGCCCGTCCTTGCCGTCGGCCCTGCGAGTGCGGATGCCGCCCGGGTGGCGGGTTTTGCGAAGGTCGAGGCGGCGGGCGGCGATGTAAACTCCCTTGCTGAACATGCCGCGAAGGTGCTCGACCCGGCCGATGGCCCGCTTCTTCATGTTGCGGGAAGTGCGGTTGCGGGAGATCTCGCCGGGATGCTCGAAGCGCGAGGCTTCAGCGTGACCCGCGCCGTCCTCTATGAAGCCCGGCTCGCATCCACGTTACCCGAAGCCGCGCGCGCGGCGCTTGAAGAGGGCACGCTTGATGGTGTTCTTCTCTATTCGCCGCGAACGGCGCGGGCCTTCGCCTCTCTTGTCCGCAAGGCGGGGCTTGAAGCGCGTGTGAAGGGCCTTGCCGCTTATTGTCTTTCTGCCGCGGTCGCCGAAGCATTGGACGAGCTTCCCGGACTTACGGTGAAAATTGCGCGCGAGCCGGATCAGGCTGCGCTTATAGCCCTGCTGCCTGCCTGATTTTCCCGGAACTTCGCCCTGACCCAGGCGCTTTGAGCCTCTATAGTGACCCGCAAAGGCGGATTCTCCCTCAGAAGGCTTGAGATGAGCGACCCAAACGGCAGCGGCAAGAAAGAAAAGGCGGGAACGGGCTCCGATGAGGGCGCGAAGGAAACCCAGGCCGAGTATCTGAAGCCCGAGGGCGGAAAGCGGCAAAGTTCCACGAAGCGCGAGAAGGAACCTCGTGTCCTCGAAGGCACCGCAGAGCATGTCGGTGAAGAGAGTGCTGGCTCAGCCCAGTCCGCGAAGGAAAGCGGGCCCAGGGAAGCGCCGACACGCTCCCCGTTGCCGCTCGTCGCAGCTGCAGGTGTGGCCGGTCTCGGCGGTGCGGCGGTTGCGCTTGCCGCCGTCTGGTTCGCAGGGATGCCGCAATCCGCTCAAGACCGCGATGCGCTGGCCGGTTTCGAACAGCGCATCGGCGCGCTTGAAAGCGGCAGCAGTGAAAACGCGAGTGAGACCGGTGCTACGATTGCCTCATTGAGCGGCCGCATCGACAAACTCGAAAAGGATCTCGCCGCCGCGAGCGAAACGCCCGACAGCGCGGCGGCGCTTCGTGAGCAGATCGAAACGCTTGGCACGGAAACGCAACAGCTCGCATCGGCTCTCGACGACACGCGAAGTTCCTTGCGTGACCTCGAACAGAAGGTCAGCGGGATTTCCGAAAGCCTTCCGCCGGCGGGCATTGCGGATCAGGTCGGAAGCATTGAAACCCTGGTAAAGGCGCTCGATCTGCGGCTCGCCTCTCTTGCTCCCGAAGTCCAGAAGATGGAGGAGCGCGTTGCCGCGCTCGAGGAAGAGAAGGAAGATCCCGATGCAGCCGCACGCGCGGCGCTCGGCCTTGCTCTCGCCAACCTCGCACGCGCCGCGGAAGGGTCCGGCTCCTTCGAGACGGAGCTCGGCGCCGTCCGCACATTTCTTCCGAACCATCCCGTGCTTGAGAACCTGTCGGAAGCGGCGGCTCAGGGCGTGCCGACACGCGCGGCCCTGGAAGCACGTTTTACTTCCGTTGCGCAGGATATCTTCAGCGCTGAGCGTCATGCGGGCCAAGACGGCTGGTGGTCGCGTTTCGTCGCCAATGCGAAGTCGCTCATCACCGTGCGCAAGACGGGCGAGATTTCCGGCGATACGACGGAAGCGAAAGTCGCCCGCATGGAAGAGCGGCTGAAGGTTCACGATCTTGAAGGCGCCGTCGCGCAGGCGGAAACGCTCGAGGGGCCTGCCGCGGAAGCCGTCGCGCCCTGGCTTTCCGACGCGCGAGATCGTCTGGAGACAGACCGGCTGGTGCGTGAGTTGAGTGCGAATGTCGCCGAGCAGCTCGCCAAGGCGAGGGGCTGACGCCCATGCTGCGCGCGCTCTACACATTCCTCATCATCGCCGTGCTGAGCGGCATCGCGATCTGGCTCGCCGACAATCCGGGCGAACTCGTCATGCATTGGCGGGGCTACGAAATCCGTACGAGCTTCGTCGTTGGCGTGGGTGTGATGGCGCTTGCGGCTTTTCTCGTTCTGCTTGCCTACCGGATCGTGGTGAGTTTCATCGAGACGCCAGCTAGCGTCTCGAACTATCTCGAGAAGCGCCGGCAGCAGAAGGGTTTCCTTGCCTTGTCGCGAGGCATGGTCGCTGTGGCCGCGGGCGATGCGGGCGATGCGAAGCGCTATGCCGCGCAGGCGCACAAGCTGCTCGATGCGCCGCCGCTCACGCTTCTCCTCGCTGCGCAGGCAGCCCAGCTCGAAGGCGATGAGGCCGGTGCGACCCGGCATTTCGAAAAGATGCTCGCTGCACCGGAGACAGAGTTTCTCGGCCTTCGTGGTCTTTTCATCCAGGCCCGTCGCGCGGGCGATCGCGACGGGGCGCTTGCCCATGCGCGGCGTGCTTTTGAACTTCGTCCGCAGACGCTATGGGCCGCGCAGGCCGTGTTTGAGATCGAGGCGGCTGAAGAAGATTGGGGCGGTGCGCTCAAGACTCTCGATCGCGTGGTCAAGGCGAAGCTCATCCCGCGTGACGATGCCCGCCGCCGCCGCGCGGTGCTTCTGACGGCCCAGGCGATGACGGCGGCCGAGGCTGCGCGAGGGCAGGTGGGCGACGCACGCACGCATGCACTTGAAGAAGCATCGAAACTCGCCTCCGAAGCAGTGTCGCTCGAGCCGCGTTTCGTGCCCGCCGTGGCGCTTGCCGCCGAACTGTCGGCGAGCACCGGGCGCAGCCGCAAGGGGATCAAGCTCATCGAGGATGCATGGGGCGTCGCCCCTCACCCCGCGCTTGCCGATGCCTGGCTCGATCTCTTTGAGGACGAGAGCGGCTATGCACGAGCGGAACGAGCGAAGGCGCTTGCCGCGCGTAATCCCGATCATGTCGAAAGCCGCATTCTTGTCGCCCGTGGCGCCATCGGAGCGCGCGACTGGAAGCAGGCGCGAGAGGCACTCGCACCCTATGCCGGACCGACGGCGGAGGAGCAGCCCACGCAACGCATCTGCGAACTCATGGCCGAGATCGAGGAAGGCGAATTTGGCGACCGTGGCGCGGCGCGCAGCTGGCTCACCCGCGCGCTTCATGCGCCGGAGGATCCGCAATGGACGGGCAATGGCTATCGCTCGCCGCGCTGGTCGCCGATCAATCCGGTGACGGGTGAGTTCGACGCGCTGGAATGGACGGCGCCGGTCATGGCGCTTGCTGCCGAGGACAGAACCGGCCCGGCGGCAATTTCCCGGGAGAGCTCCGTTGTGGCCGACGAGGCTCCCGAAGCCGCGGCCGACGCGGCCCGTCTGACCTCGCCCCCCGCCGGTGCGAGCGAAGTTCTTGCCTTTCAACCGCCCCTGCCCGACGATCCCGGTCCCGATGGCGATGCGGGTGACAAGCGGGAGGGGGAGAATAAATGGTGAAGCGGATACTGGCCGGCACGGCGACGCTCATTCTGCTGGCGCTGGCGGTCATCGTCATTTCAGTGGTGCAGTTCGACGTGCCGCGCGAGCAGCTTGTTGGGAAGTATGCGACTGGTGCTTCCCAATTCGTCACGCTGCCAAGCGGGGCAAGCGCGCATGTGCGCGACGAGGGGAACCCGCAAGGACCCGTTCTTGTCCTCATTCATGGCTCCAATGCCTCACTTCATACATGGGAGCCCTGGGTCGCAGAGCTCGACACCACCTATCGCATCATCAGCATGGATTTGCCGGGGCATGGGCTCACGGGCCGTGTACCGGGGGACGACTATTCTCGCGAGGGCATGGCCACTTTTCTTGACGAGTTGATGAGCACGCTCAAAGTCGAGCGCTTCTCCGTTGCCGGCAATTCGATGGGGGGCGGCGTTGCTTCTCTCTATACGCTTGAGCATCCGGATCGCGTCTCGTCGCTCATACTTGTCGATGCAGCCGGTATTCCGGTCGAAAGGGATGAGGATGACGTTCCGCTTGCTTTCCGTGTGGCGAGCATGCCCGTCGTCAGCAGCGTCATGCGATATGTTCTGCCTCGTTCGATGGTCGAAGAGGGGCTGCGCAAGGTCTTTGTGGACCAGTCCAAGGTGACCGAAGAAATGGTGTCGCGCTATTTCGACCTGGCCTTGCATGAAGGCAACAGGGAGGCGACGCGGATCCGCTTCTCCGCTTATGCATCGCGCAACGAAGAAGCCTTTGCGGCACGGCTCGGCGACATCGAGGTGCCAACCCTTGTGATGTGGGGCGACAAGGACGGGCTTATCCCGGTTTCCGCCGCTTACGAGTTCAAGAAGAGGATTCCTCAGGCCGAACTCGTGATCTTTGAGAATGTGGGCCATGTTCCGATGGAAGAAGTGCCGGAGGAAAGTGCTGCCTCCGTCCGGGCCTTCCTTGCCGGGGTCGAGGCTGAAGGGACTACCCCTCCGGAGACGGCTCCTGCGGAATGAGCCAAATTGTGGGAGACGCCCTTTCTCCCTGTTGCCAAAGCTTCGATGGCGGGGTATCTGAGGGCCCTCGCGGACAGGCAGGTTTGCTGCCCGTCCCGGCGCCGCTTTAGCTCAGTTGGTAGAGCACCTCATTCGTAATGAGGGGGTCGGGTGTTCGAGTCACCCAAGCGGCACCACTTCTCCCCTTTCCACGCTGGTTTCCAGGCGCAACGCCCCGTAGATTTCTGCGCATGTCCCCCGTGGCGGCGGGGATCTTCGCGTGCAGATGAGGTTTCCCATGAGCGATGTCCCCAAGGATGAGATTGCCCGCTTCGGCGGCCGCATGGTGATGGTCGGCTTCGGCAGTATTGGGCAGGGGGTGCTGCCGCTGCTGTTGCGCCACTTGGACATCACGCCGGACCGGATCACGATCGTCACCGCCGAGGAGCGCGGCAAGGCCGAAGCCGAGGAGTTCGGCGTAAAGTTCGTGGTAAGCCCGCTCAGACAGGGAAACTATCTCTCCATCCTCGAGCCGCTTCTCTCGGAAGGGGACTTCCTCGTCAACCTCTCGGTCGACGTGTCGAGCCTTGCGCTTGTCGAGTTCTGCCGCTCGAAGGGGGCGCTTTACCTCGACACCTGCATCGAGCCCTGGAGCGGCCAGTATACAGATGCCAAGCGTTCTCCTTCGCAGCGTTCGAATTATGCGCTTCGTGAAAGCGCACTTGCGCTGCGTCAGAAGTATGAAGGCGGGCCGACGGCGATCCTCACACATGGCGCGAACCCGGGCCTCGTTTCTCATTTCGTGAAGCAGGCCCTGCTCGACATTGCGCGCGAGACGGGCGTCGAGACGGAGGTGCCCGCTACCCGCGAGGAATGGGCGCGCCTTTCGTCACGCCTCGGCATCAAGGCGATCCATATTGCAGAGCGCGACACGCAGGTATCGCCAATACCCAAGGCCATCGGCGAGTTTGTGAATACATGGTCGGTGGACGGCTTCGTGGGAGAAGGCTGTCAGCCTGCGGAACTTGGATGGGGCACGCATGAACGGCACTTTCCGGCGGATGGAAACCGGCATTCGAGCGGTTCCGGCTGTGCGATCTATCTTTCGCGCCCCGGTGCCTCGACGCGCGTCAGAAGCTGGACGCCCAATGAGGGGCCCTATCACGGCTGGCTCATTACGCATGGCGAATCCATCTCGCTCGCGGATTATCTCACTCTTCGCGATGGCGGCGAGGTGAAGTACCGGCCGACCGTTCACTACGCCTATCATCCCTGCCACGTTGCGGTGCTGTCGCTGCATGAGCTTGCGGGCAAGAACTGGAAGGTTCAGAAGCACAAGCGGCTGATGATGGAGGAAATCTCCGAGGGCGCGGACGAGCTGGGTGTGCTGTTGATGGGACACGCGAAGGGCGCCTACTGGTACGGCTCCAATCTTTCCATCGAAGAGGCGCGGCGGCTGGTGCCGCACAACAATGCGACGAGCCTGCAGGTGACGGTCGCGGTGCTCGCCGGTGTCATCTGGGCGATCGAGAATCCGCAGCGCTGGATCACGGAGCCCGAAGAAATGGACTTCTCTCGCATTCTTGAGATCGCGCGTCCCTATCTCGGAGAGATGATCGGCGCATATAGCGACTGGACGCCGCTTCTGGATCGTGGGCTTCTTTTCCCCGAGGATATCGACGAAGACGACCCCTGGCAGTTCAAGAACTTCCGCGTCGTCTGATCTGCCCTTCCGGTGTCCATGCAAACAGAAAGGCCGTTCCTTCGCGAGAAGGAAACGGCCTTTCGTCTATCGGAGGCTGCACGCCATCTTGTACGCGCTGGGGAAGGCAACCCTCAGACGAGTGGCTTGCGCGCAGTCTCCTCAGCCGCGTTGCGGTACGCCGCGATAGCGAAGGCCCGCACGGTTTGCCTGAGGCTTCCCCTTGTGGGCATCGGCGGAGTGATAGCTCGCGCCGCGATAATTCAGAACTGCGTCCCTGGACTGATTGACATTGTGGTCGCCGGGGTGGTTCACACCCCTGTAGGTCAGATCGCTCATGGATGCCTCCTTGGCTCTGCGTCTCATGTCTTGAAGCTCAATATGAGTAAGATGTGTAAGTTTGTCAATAAGCTTAAAAGAAGTAATTACACATTCTTTGGACAAGGTTGTTCCCGGCTGCTAGAAGGAAGCTAATTCCCTGAGTTTCCGGCGTTTTCCGGCTCATCCAAGGCCGTTTGCGCTGCCCCAGTTTGAGCAAGCGAGTCTGAATATGGAAAAACTCGATCAAAGAATTCAGCTCGTCGCTTCGGTCGAGTTCAACAATGTGGTCGACCGCTGGCGTCGCGAGCAGGCCGATCTGCCTTCCCGCTCGGAAGCGATCCGGCGTCTCGTTCTTCACGGCCTTGAATATGAGAAGAGCTTCCCCATGCGCATGATCACCGCCATCATCCGGCCTCACAAATACGAAGAGTTGCGCGATGCGCTGGTCGCCATCGGCATCGAGGGCATCACGGTGACGCAGGTTCAGGGCTTCGGCCGCCAGCGGGGTCACGCCGAAATCTATCGCGGCGCCGAATACCAGGTGATGGAAGTGCCGAAGGTCCGAATCGATGTGGCGGTGAGCGCCGAACTCGTCGAGAAGGCGGTGCGCGAGATCGAGCGCGCCGCGAGCACCGGCAAGACCGGCGACGGCAAGATTTTCGTGCAACCTCTCGAGCAGGTCGTTCGCATCCGCACCGGCGAGACCAATGAAACGGCACTGAGCTAGTCTCAACCTCGCGCCCCGGTGAGCAAAATACATCTCTGAAACGGCAAATTTTCCTAACGGCTCGTTTACTCCGTCGAAACGAACGGCCCCTATCTTCGCCTCATCGACAGGCAGGCGGGACGTTCACCTTCAATGTTCAGTCAGAGAGGCATTTCGCGCGGCCGCCGGAAATCGCTTCTGGCGGATTATTCGACCAATCTGGGTGAACTCATCTCGCGCCAGAAGTCGGAAGCCGCCTTGCGCTCGGCAAAGGCCGAGTCGGACATGGCCAGCCGTACGAAATCCGAATTTCTTGCGAATATGAGCCATGAGCTCAGGACGCCGCTCAATGCCATCATCGGCTTCTCCGAGTTCATCCAGCACATTGCGGCCAGCGGCCAGCCGTCTGAAAAGACGGCCGAATACGCCTCGCATATCGCAGGCGCCGGACGCCATCTCCTCAACATCATTTCCGACATTCTCGATATCTCGAAGATCGAGAGCGGCACATTCGCCCTGACGAAAGAGCAATACGATCTTCGCGAGTTGATCGATGCCTGTGTCGTTCTCATCGAGCCGCGCATCCGCGAGAAGAAGCAGGTGCTGGAGGTGAAAGCCGATCCGGTTCTGCCGCTTGTGCCGATCGATGTGCGCCGTATCAAGCAGGTGCTCATCAATCTTCTGTCCAATGCACACAAGTTCACAGCGGAGGGCGGCCGCGTCGTGCTCGTGGCGACGCGAACGCCGGATGGTGGTGCGACCATTGCCGTCGCAGACACGGGTATCGGCATGACGAGGGAACAGATCGACTACGCCATGACGCCTTTCGGTCAGGTGCAGTCGAGCTATTCGCGCGGACACGAGGGGACCGGTCTTGGCCTGCCGATCGCAGCGGCGCTTACAAAGCTGCATGGCGGCGAGTTCCGGATCCACAGCGAGCCGGGAAAGGGGACGACTGTTTTCTTCACCCTGCCGCCTTCGCGCGACGAACGAAAATTCACGTATGACCAGGACAAGTTCTCATGAGCAGCATGCCCAAGACCCAGAATGGTGTGGCCGGCGAGCCTGAAGCCCCGCCCTTGGTCGAGCGGCGCGGGATGCCGGCTGCACCGCCGAAGCGGATCGCCCATATCGTTTCCGTGTCCGGCTCCCAGGCGATCGCCGTGCTGGAGCGCGACCCCGCGACGTCGAAGGACGAAACGCGGGTGGAGATCGGCCAGCTTGTAAAGATTCCGACCCCCCTCTCGACCGTCATAGGGCTCGTCTCCGCCGTCAGCGCGCCTTCGCCGGCAAGCGGAGGCAGCTCCGAAGATATCCGGCTGATCGAACTCAATCTTGCCGGTGAGGTGGTCGACGATCCGAATGACGGGCGGCTCTCCTTCCGGCGCGGCGTTTCCCATCTTCCGACGATCGGCGATGCGGTGCTCCTCGCCGACCGCTACGATCTCACGCGCGTCTATACGCAACCGAACGTGGCGACGATCGAAGTAGGGACACTGTTCCAGGATTCGGCAGTGCCGGCTCGTTTCATCATCGACGATCTTCTTTCCAAGCACTTTATCGTCGTCGGTACGACGGGGTGCGGAAAATCCTGCGCACTGACAGCCATTCTGCAGCGTGTCCTCGAAGATCATAATCATGCGCATATCGTCATGCTCGATGTGCATAACGAGTACCCAACGGCCTTTGGCGAGCGCGCGGAACTCATCAACCCGAGTAATCTGCATCTGCCGTTCTGGCTCCTGAACTTTCAGGAGCTTTCCGCTGCGCTGACAAGCGGCGATGCCTATCACGACGCGGAAGTCGAGATTCTGAGCGATGCGGTGATCGCGGCCAAGAGGCGATACTCCGACGCCTCGTCCAACCGGCAGATTTCGCGCCGTCCGGGCGACAATGGCGGCATGACGGTAGATGCACCGACGCCGTTCCGGTTGTCGGATGTCCTGTCCTATATCGACGAGCAGCTGGGCAAGCTCGACCGGGCGCAGAAGACGCTTCCGTTCCGCCGCCTCAAGAACCGCATCGAAACGCTGGCCAGCGACCAGCGATACAGCTTCATGTTCGGCAGTCTTCAGGTTCAGGACACGATGGCCGATATCCTCGGCCGTTTGTTCCGTGTACCGAACGATGGACGGCCAATCACCGTTATCGACCTCTCGACGGTACCGCCGGAAATTCTCGATGTCGTCATTTCGGTCATCTCGCGTCTTGCCTTCGACCTCGCGGTCTGGAGCAAGGGCGGATTGCCGATGCTTCTCGTCTGCGAAGAAGCTCATCGCTATGCACCTGCGACGGGCGGCGAAGGTTTCACGCCGACACGTCATGCACTCTCGAGAATCGCGAAGGAAGGACGGAAATACGGTCTTTCGCTGGCTCTCGTTACGCAGCGCCCGTCGGAACTCGATACTACCATTCTCTCCCAGTGCAGCACGGTCGTTGCCATGCGTCTTTCCACGGAGCGTGACCAGCAGGTGATGCGTGCCAACACGCATGACGGTGCGCTCGATCTTCTCGACTTCCTGCCACTGCTCGGCGACCGCGAGGCCATCGTGCTGGGGCAGGGCGTCGGCATGCCCATGCGTATCAAATTCGCGGATATCGGAGAAAAAGGCGTGCCACGAAACCACAATGGCGGGTTCTCCCGTTCGTGGAGCCGCCCCAATCTCGATCGTGCGGGGCTTGAAGCCATTGTCTCGCGCTGGCGCCAGGCAGGACGCGAGCGCTGAGGGGATCGACGCGACGCGCGCCAAGAGCACCGCGCAGACGAGTCTTGCGGTTCGGCGAGAGACGGAGGGGACGCGGAGCAGGTCCGGTCGCGATCCTTGGTTGTCTATATGAGCGGCCGAAAGCTGCTCCGCGCGCGGCGTTTTTGCCCCGATGCCCTCTGCCACCCAACAGCTTCAGGCGTCTTTCACGTAAACGCGAAGGAGGCCGTCTTGCCGAGCGGATCCTAGTGTCCGCGCCCTTCACGCACCGGGAGCCCCGGGGCGCCGGGATGCGTTACCTTCCCGGCGGCGCAGGCGCCGCCCGGTCCTCCCGCACCGGACGCTCCGGATGCGCCCCTCGCCCGAGAACCGGTCACCCCAAAATGGGGGCCCCGGAAGAGAGGGGGACAAGTTTTTTCATTGCGCAAGCTCAGCGCGACGAAGCCATGAGGGGCGGTGCGGATGTTTGTCTCTGCCGTTCTGCTATGCTCCGGCCTTGTTCTTCCCCAGACCAGAGAGGCCGACATGTCCAGCTCTTTTCCCAGCCGTGTGCATTTCCTCGCGCTGCTTTTCCCGCTTTTCATTGCTGCGTGCAGTGAAGGGGGAACGAGCGAGATTTCCGTGAGCGATGCCTGGGCGCGGGAAAGCGCGACCAGAACAAGCGCCGCCTATGTGAAGATCGAGAACAAAGGCGGTGCCGACGACATGCTTACAGGCGCGATGTCGCCCGTGGCCGAAACCGTCGAGATACACGACATGACGATGGAGGGCATGGTGATGAAGATGCGCAAGCTCGATGGCGTGGCGGTCAAGGCGGGGGAGACCGTCGAACTGGCCCCGGGCGGCAAGCACATCATGCTCATCGGCCTCAAGCAGGTGCTGGAAGAAGGCGCATCCGTGCCGGTTACGCTCGTCTTCGAGAAGGCGGGCGAAATCGAAGTTATTGCGCCGGTCCGGCCGGCGGGCGGCATGGGGCACTAGGGGCGCCAAGGGCTCCAAGGGCACCGGCCCTCTGCCGAAACTGATTCGATATCGAGATTTGTTGCGCCGCACATAATCAGTGTGCGGTGCAATAATTTCGGGAAGCGGGGCTCCGCAGTCCGGAGCGGACATTACCGCCGTGTCATAAATGCCATAGAAACCATCAATATCGATCTAGTGTGTGGCAGCTCAAACGCATGGGCTTGACTCAAACTCCCTTTAAATGTCGGCTAGCGGGTGAGGGATGCTGACTGACCGGGGGGAACAGTCGAAATGCTTTCCGATTTCTCCTCCCGGCCAGGCTGCAAAGTTAGTGAAGCCATCGAGGATCGAGGAGGATCGCTCCATGAAAAGAGGAAGCTTGCGCTCAGTGCTGCTTGGCAGCGCTGCGGCGACGATGCTGATCGCATCGGCAGGCACAGCAAACGCTGTCGAATATAATTTCGGCAGCGTAAAGGTTTATCTCGACACCACGCTCAGCGCGGGCGTGTCGATGAAGACCCAGTCGGTGAACAACAAATATCTGCCGACGTCGAATGGCGGTCCGCTTACGACCACGGCGGAAGAGCTCTTGCCCGGTGTTCCTGCGACGATACCGACCGGTTTGCCGACCAACGCCACCGGCGGCGCGGCGACGCAGGCGCTGAATGCCTATGAAACGGCGATTGCCGGTTCGATCAATACCGATGACGGCCGCCAGAACTTCGATCAGTGGGACCTCATCGGCAACACCTACAAGATGACGAACGATCTTCAGGTGTCGTGGGAGAACTACACGTTCTTCGCGCGTCTGAATTCCTACTACGATGCCGTTCTTGCGGAGAACAGCTCCTACAACCGCACGCCGCTCAACGACGGCAAGGCAGATGCGGCGCGCGACATCAACCTGCTCGATCTCTATGTCAGCGCCGACTACAACGTGGGCGACCTTCCGCTCAACGTGCGTCTCGGCAAGCAGGTTATCAGCTGGGGCGAGTCCACCTTCCTGCTCAACGGCGTGAACTCGGTCAACCCGATCGACGTGAACGCGTTCCGCCGCCCTGGCGCGGAAATCAAGGAAGGTCTCGTTCCCGTGTGGGCGGTCGACGCCTCGATCGGCCTGCCTTACAACCTTTCGCTCGAAGCCTTCTATCAGCTTCAGTGGGCGGGTTACGAGCTCGACCGTCCGGGTACGCCCTTTTCCACTTCGGACGTCGTCTCGACAGGCACATATAACGGTACGTCGTTCCTGACGGGCAGCCCCGGCGGCAACATGCTGCGCAACTGTAGCGCGCCGAACAGCGTCTCGGCCGCCTTCGACGCGGCCTGGGCCGGTTCCGCCAGCCCGATCGCACAGTTCCGCGATTGCGCGCAGAATGCGATCGACTTCAATTCCTACAATCCGACGATGGCCAATCTCGGCGGCTGGACGGCGATTTCCGGCGGAAACACCGAAGCCTTCCGTCTTGCCGTTGGCGACACGGCCATTGTGCACCGCGACCAGGACCGTGAGCCGAGCGACAGCGGCCAGTACGGTATCGCTGCCCGCTGGTACTCGGAGGATCTGAACAATACCGAGTTCGGCTTCTACTTCATGAACTACCACTCGCGTCTTCCGATCGCGAGCGAACGTATAACCTACAGCCCGACCACGGCCGAGTATTCGTCCTATCTGATTACCGGCAATACGACGAACCTGCAGTCCCGCGCTCTCAGCTATATCGGCTGTAACGCGACGAACGGCGCCAACAACGGTGCGCCTGGCCAGCTCTATGGCCTGCCGCTCGGTGTGAGCGCTGAAGCGCTGAACCAGCTCAACCAGTCCGCGACCGACCCGAACGGCATCTACGCGGCCGCGATCACCCAGGCTGAGTCCTTCTACAACGGCACGGTCGCCACGCCGGTTCTTCCGAGCCCGACCGATCCGCTGGCTTCGCCGCTCACCTGGCACCCGATCACCCTGTTCAATGGCGGCAACATCGAGGGGCTGAACCTCGACACGCTTGCCACGACGCTTGAGGGCCTGAGCCCCGCTCTGGCTCCGCTCGTCGCTGGCTGGCATGCGATGGATAATCCGGTGATCCAGGCGAACTCCGGCCTCGCCGCGCAGATCGCGAACTGCGCCCTGACGGCGATGCAGGCGACCGACCTCGATCCGGGTGCCGGCTACTCCGTGGTTTCCACGGACGGTTCCGAGATCATTCTCGCCACCGATCCGATCAATCCGGGAATCGGCCTCTATCTCGAGTATCCTGAAGACATCAAGATGTATGGCTTCAGCTTCAACACGACGGTCGGCACCTGGGGTGTCCAGGGTGACTTCACCTTCCGTCCCAACCAGCCGGTTCAGCTGGATACCGACCAGTTGAGCATCACCGCGCTCAACCAGGGTTGTATCGTCGGCGCTCTTCTGAGCCAGACGACCGTCGATCTCGTGCTGCCGGGCATCATCGGCCAGCCCGACACCTATGGCGGCGCTTGCGGCGATCTCTACAACGGTACGCCGGGCGCCACTGTAACGAAGGATATCCGCGGCTACGAGCGGACCGACGTCTACACGGCTCAGTTCGGCACGACGGCGACTTATTCGGCGTCCAATCCGTTCATCGGCATGACCGGTGCGGATCTCGGCATCCTGGTGACGGAAGTCGGCATGATGTACGCGCCGGATGCGCCGGCTGAAGGTGCGGCTCCGACCGTGAAGCGCTGGGCGAATGTCTGCGCGAGCGGCGGTACGGACCTCCCGCTCGGCGGCGCCCTCGGTCTCGCCGCCCGCGAAGGCTGCCGTCCGACCTCGACGTCCTGGGGTTATGTGCTGCTTGGCCAGCTCCAGTACAACAACGTGTTCGGCACGGCTGTCGGCCTCAACCCGACGATCGCCTGGAGCCATGGCGTGGACGGCAACAGCCCGGCCCCGCTCTCCAACTATCGTCAGGGCGCGAAGTCGGTCAGCCTTCAGCTCAACGGCACGTATCAGCAGTGGCGCGGTGGCATCAGCTACACGAACTTCTTCGGTAACGAGAAGTATGCGGGCAACACCGACCAGGACTTCGTGTCGCTGAACGTCTCCTACGCGTTCTGATCCAGACGCGCCCTGCAGGGCGCGTGTGAACCAGAAGAAAGAGGGCCCGGCAGTTCAGGCTGCCGGGCCTTTCTCTTTGCGGTTATGCGTCTCTCAATGCTGCATTGCACCAGAAACCCGGAGATTTGATCCGTAGGCGGATCAAGCGGGTTGCCGGGGTCTGGCTGCGCCGCACGGTTCATTAAAAAGATTTAATGAAATCAATCGCCAAACTGCCTGAAAATCGCAGTGAATAGAGGCACCAAGGACACAGAATCCTCCGAGGTGCGATTTGCGCACTTCGGGCAATTTGCTATCATCCCGTTCGAGTAAGGCGGGGAAACCGGCCTCGGTGTTCAGTACAAGAAGCCACACGGCAAGGGCTGCCACCGATAGCCTCATAAGAAATCCAGTGGAGGGAACTTATATGAAAAGGACAACCTTGTTGGTGTCCGCCCTTGCGATCAGCGTCTTCGCAACCGGCGCGCTCGCCAAGGTTCCGGAAGCCCAGGTAAATCGTCTGGGCCAGGACCTCACCCCGATGGGGTCGGAAAAGGCCGGCGATGGCGACATTCCCGCCTGGACGGGCGGTATCGCAACCGTTCCGAGCAATGTCAGCTACAAGCCGGGCGACAAGCTTGCCAACCCGTTCGCCAGCGACCCGATCAAGTTCACGATCACGGGCGAGAACGCCGGTCAGTACGACGATATCCTGACGCCGGGCTACAAGGCCATGCTCAAGGCCTATCCGACCTACAAGATGAACGTCTATGAATCGCGCCGCACCTGCGCGTTCCCGGACAAGTACTACCAGGCGACGAAGCGCAACGCGGCGGTCGGCGAGCTCGTCGGCGGCGGCTCGGGCGTCAGCGAAGCCATTTTCGGTTCGCCGTTCCCGATCCCGAACAATGCGCTCGAAATGATCTGGAACCACACGCTGCGTTATCGCGCTTTCAAGGTTGTCCGCCAGTTCGCGGCGGCGCCGGTTACCCGCAGCGGTGACTACACGCTCCAGATCGTGCAGGACGAAGCGATCCTTCAGTGGTCGGACCCCGCCGCGCAGCGCGCCGAGGATCTGAACAACATCTCGCTCTACTACATCGCGAACACTATTGCCCCGGCCCGTGCCGCGGGTAACGTGATCCTGGTGTATGAAGCCCTCAATGCCGAAATCCAGCCGCGTCAGGCCTGGCAGTACAGCCCGGGTACTCGCCGCGTGCGTCGTGCGCCGAACATCGCGTATGACAACCCCGGCACGAACTCGGACGGTCTGTCGACCTCCGACAGCTTTGACGGCTATAACGGTGCTCCGGACCGCTACGACTGGACCGTCATCGGCAAGAACAAGCGTCTGATCTCGGCCAACGCCTATGACGCCGAGTCGTCTTCCTATTCCGAATTCCTGAAGCCGCTTCACCTGAACCAGGACAAGGTGCGTTACGAACTGCGCCGCGTCTGGGAATTCGAGGCGAAGTTGCGTCCGGATACGCGTCACGTCTACTCGCGCCGCGTCTATCACAATGACTCGGATGCCTGGCAGATCGCATCGGCCGAACTCTATGACGGTCGTGGCCAGCTCTGGCGCGTGCAGGAAATCCAGCAGATCCAGCGCTACAACGTGCCGCTCTGCGGCTCCGCGGGCGAAATCGTCTACGATCTGCAGGCCGGCCGCTACCTGGCGCTCGCGCTGCAGAACGAAGAACCGCCGGTGAACTACTTCGCCGACGAGCTGGACAAGAACCGCTACACGCCGAACGCGATCCGTCAGCTCGGCGTCCGCTAAAGCGGACTGGAAATGGCAAGGGCCGGGCCCCGGAAACGGGGTCCGGCCTTCTGTTATGAGAATGTGCGATCGGGTCCGCGGCTCTTAACCTTGTCCGGCGATGCGGGGTGAAAAATCCCGCGAGAGTCGAAGACGGATCGGGAAATATGCGGTATAAACACGAAAAACAGTTATAAGAAACCAAAACAGGAGGCGCGCCGCGCGTCCGCATCCGCCCCGGGGGGAACCGGCGAAGGGTGCAGTGGCGGTGGCCGGAAACGCCCGAGTGCAGGAGCCTAGGTAATGTCTTCGTCTATTTCCCGGATCGTCTCGAACTGGGCGCCGCGTCTGCGGCTTGTGTCCCTTGCCGGCGCGTGCGCCTTCGCGCTCGCCCTTGTCAGCTTCGCTCCGCGGCCGGCGGCCGCTCAGGAAGAAGCCGCATCGACGGAAATCGAATATGCGGTACCTTCCGACCTCGCGGCCGAGTCCTTGCTGCTGGATGCGACCTATGCGGGCGACCGCCTGGTCGCTGTCGGCGAATTCGGCCATGTGGTTCTCTCGGACGACCGTGGCCTGACCTGGCATCAGGCCAAATCCGTGCCGACCCAGGCGACGCTCACGGGCGTGACCTTCGCCAACAAGGACCTCGGCTTCGCCGTCGGTCACGATGCCACGGTCATCCGCACGAAGGACGGCGGCGAGAACTGGGAGCTCGTCTATAACGACACAGAATCCGAAATGGCCTTCATGACGGTCTATTTCGAGAACGAGAACCGCGGCTTCGCCATGGGTGCCTTCTCCTTCATGGTCGAGACCAATGACGGCGGAGAAACCTGGGAAGAGCGCTCGCTCAGCGATGGTCTTCTCGACGATTACCATCTCAACAAGCTCTTCGCCGACAAGGATGGCGACCTCTTCATTGCTGCAGAGTTCGGCGTTGTCTATCACTCGACCGACAAGGGCCGCACCTTCAACCGCATCCAGACGCAGTATGAAGGTTCCTTCTGGGGCGGCTTCGGCATGGCCGACGGTTCCGTGATGGTGTTCGGCATGCGCGGCAACGCGTTCCGTTCTTTCGACAAGGGGGCAACCTGGCAGAAGGTCGAAACCGGGACCGACAAGTCGATTGCCGGCGGTGTGCAACTCGGCAATGGCAAGATCGTTCTGGTCGGCCTGCAGGGCTATGTCGGTTACAGCGAGAATGCCGGCAAGAGCTTCACCGAAGTGACGCGCGCCGACCGTCTCGGTTATGCGGCCGTCACCGACGGACCCGAAGGCCAGATCGTCGTCTTTGGCGAACCGGGTGCGAAGGTCATGCCCGACGACATGGAGAAGGCGCGCGAAGAAGTTGGCGCCAAGATCACGACTGTCGTCGGCGACGACAACAGCTGACCGGCACCGCAGAGCAGGACAGACAGGAACCCCGGCCCAGCGGCCGGGGTTTCTTTTTGACCCGGAACAAGCCCCGCCACGCTTTCCTTTGGCCTGCCCTGGGGTCACAATCCCTTTCAAGAGCCTGCACAGGGCCATGCAAGGGAGGAGAGAATGACGGAGAGCGTCGACTTCAGCCGCTATACGCGAATCAAGACCAGCCGGAAGGGCCGCGTACTCACGCTGGCGCTCAGCAATCCGAAGCTGATGAATGCCGTCGACGGCGAGATGCATCGCGAGCTCTCACGCATCTTTCTGGACGCTGCGGACGACCCCGACTCAGACATCATCGTTCTCACGGGCGAGGGAGCCGCGTTTTCCGCGGGTGGCGATCTCAACTGGATGAAGCGCGGCTTCGAGGCGGGAGAGAAGGGCCCGGATGCGGCGGAGGCGAAGCGCATCGTCTTTTCCCTGCTCGATCTCGAGAAGCCGATCATCGCCAAGGTGCGCGGGCCGGCCGTTGGTCTTGGCGCAACCATCGCGCTCATGTGCGACGTGATCTTCGCCAGCGACAATGCGCGTTTCGCCGACCCCCATGTACGGGCGGGAATCGTGGCGGGCGATGGCGGTGCGATCATCTGGCCGCAGCTCGTCGGCTATGCGCGCGCCAAGGAATATCTGATGACGGGCGATCCCGTGCCCGCACAGGAGGCTGAGCGCATCGGCCTCATCAATCATGTGGTGCCCGATGACGAGCTCGATGCGCGCGTCGAGGCCTTTGCAGACAAGCTTGCCGGCGGCGCGATCCAGGCAATCAAATACAGCAAGGTGTCGGTCAATATCGGACTGAAACAGCTCGCCCATTCGATCCTCGATACGTCGATCGGCTATGAGATGCTCACCTTCACGACGGAGGACCACAAGGAAGCGGTGCGCTCCTTCCTCGAGAAGCGCAAACCTGCCTTTACGGGGCGCTGAGAGATGGATGCGACGATGACGGACAAGCCGCTCAATTTCGACGAGCCCGAACATGTGCGCATGCTGCGGGAGACGACGCGCCGCTTCGTCGAAGCGGAGATGTCGCGAGAAAAGGCGCGGGAATGGGACAGGGGGAATATCTATCCCGCCGGGGTAATGCGAAAGCTCGGCGACATGGGAATGATGGGGCTGACGGTCGAAGAACGCTATGGCGGTTCGGGTGTCGACATCTATGCCACGATGGCGGTGATCGAGGAGCTTGCGAAGCGTTCCGTCGCCGTCGCCTGCCCCTACATCATGGCGGTCTGTTATGCGGGCATGAATGTTGGAGAAAGCGCGAGCGAGGCGCAGAAGCAGGAGCTTCTTCCGCGCATCGCATCGGGCAATCTTCTCTTTGCCTACGGGCTTTCCGAGCCGAATGTCGGCGGCGATCTTGCCACCGTAGAGACGACGGCGCGGCGCGAAGGCGATGAGCTTGTCATCAATGGCACCAAGCGCTGGTGCACTGGCGCGCATATTGCCGATTACATCTTCTGCCTGTTGCGCACGGGACCCAAGGAAGAGAAGTACAAGAATCTCTCCATTGTGCTCATCCCGCCGAAGCTGCCGGGCATCACCATCACGCCGCTCGGCCATCTCGGTATTCGCGGCGTCGAGACGAAGGATGTGGTCTTTGAGGATGTGCGTGTTCCCGCCGCGAATATTCTTGGCGGTGAGGCGATGTGGAACAAGGGATGGAGCCAGCTTGCGGGGCGGGCGCTCGAAGTCGAGAAGCTCGAACTTTCCGCCTGTGCGCTCGGCCTTGCCGAAGCGGCACTTGCCGATGCCTGGCGCTATTCGGAGGAACGTGTGCAGTTCGGCCGGACCATCGCCAGCCATCAGGCTGTGCGGCACACACTTGCCGAAGCGCAAACGAAAGTGCGGGCCATGCGGCTCATGCTCTATAGCGCGGCCTGGCTTGCCGATCAGGGCCGGTCCTGCTCGGTCGAGACGTCGATGGCGAAGCTCTTCTGCTGCGAAGGCGCGGCGGAAGTGACACAGATGTGCATGCGCGTCACCGGCGCCTATGGCCTCTCCAATCAGATGGATATGGAGCGCTATATGCGCGACGCGGTGAGCCTGCCCATCGTCGGCGGCTCGTCCAACATGCAGAAGAACAATATCGCGAACCGGCTGAAGCTCGGCGCCTGAGAAACGGGAGGGCGGCATGACCGCAACGCAGACAGCGACGAAGACGAGTGCCGACCTACTCGCGGCGGCGGAGGGTTTTGCGCCCGAGATCGCGGCACGCGCCGCCGAGATCGAGGCAAATCGTTTTCTGCCGCAGGATATTGCAACGCGCTTTGCCGAGGCAGGGCTCTACCGGCTTTGCATCCCCGCCGATTATGGTGGGCTTGAAAGCCACCCGGGCGAACTCGTGAAAGTGGTTGAACGTATCGCACAGGCCGATGGTTCGGCGGCCTGGTGCGTCTTTATCGGTGCGACTTCGGGTCTCGTTGCGGCCTTTCTCGAGCCTTCGGAGGCGAAGCGCATTTTCGGTGATCCGCTTACCATCACGGCGGGCGTTTTCGCGCCGCGCGGCAAGGCCGTGCGCGCGAGCGAGAAGGGCGTCGAAGGCTACCGCGTCACGGGCCGCTGGCAATGGGGCTCGGGCTCGCGCAATGCACAGTGGATTTCCGGCGGCTGCATGATCCTTGGCGATGACGGAAAGCCCGAAATGGCCGCCGAAGGCATCCCGCAGAACCGCATGATGATCTTCGAGGCCGATCAGGTGCATCTCCACGACACATGGGACGTGTCGGGTCTTTGCGGCACGGGCAGCACGGATTTCGAGGTGACGGATCTCTTCGTGCCGGCCTCGCGGGCCGTGAGCCTTGTCAGCGACAAGCCCCTGCCGCGTCCGCTTTACTGCTTCCCGACATTCGGGTTGCTCGGCATCGGCATTGCCGCCGTGTCGCTTGGCCTTGCGCGCGGTGCGATCGACGGGCTTGTCGACCTTGCAGGCGGTAAGACCCCGCAAGGCTCGTCGAAGCCGCTGGCGCTGCGCGCCAAGGCGCATCTCGATGTATCGGAAGCTGAAGCGCTGACACGTTCGGGGCGTGCCTATCTCATGGAAGCGATCGACGCAGCCTGGGATGCGGCGACAAGGAATGGCGAGATCACGGTCGCGCATCGCCGCGATCTGCGGCTGGCGACGACGCATGCCGTGCGCTCGGCCACCAAGGCGGTCGATCTCATGTACACGCTGGCGGGCGGCAGCTCGGTCTATCGCAGTTCCGCGCTCCAACGGCAGTTCCGCGATGTGCATGTGGCGACACAGCACATGATGGTATCGGACGCGACCTACGAACTGACGGGGCGTTTGCTGCTGGGCGTTCCGACAAATACGGCGATGCTATAAGCATTTGAAATACCTCCTAATTCTGGAAGAAGAAGATCATGAAAAAGGAAAGAAAAGGCCGCGTTGAAGGCAAGATGGCTTTCGTGACGGGCGGGGCGCAGGGTCTCGGCAAGGCGTCGGCGATCATGCTTGCGCGCGAGGGTGCGAAAGTGACGCTTGCCGACATCAACGAGAAGGGGGCCGCCGAAGTCGCCGCCGAGATCAACGAGGAATGTCCGGGCATGGCCTTTGCCGTCGGACTGGACGTTACGCGCGAAGACCATTGGAAAGACGCACTTGCCGAAGCCGACAAGGCGATGGGCGGCATCAATGTGCTCTTCAACAATGCGGGTATCGGCGGCGGTACGACGGTCGAGGATACGGATTTCGAAACCTTCAAGAAGGTTCAGGCGGTCGATGTCGATTCCGTCTTTCTCGGATGCAAATATGCGATCCCCTACATGGTGCCGCATGCCCCCGGCTCGATCATCAATACCTCGTCGATCGCGGGTCTCATCGCCGGCCACAACATGGCGGCCTATAATGCGGCGAAGGCCGGTGTCTGGCTGCTTTCCAAATCCGTCGCGCTTCATTGCGCCAAGCGCGGCTACAGGATCCGTTCGAACTCGATCCACCCGACCTTCATCGACACACCGATTCTCGACGGCATGGCGCGCGGCATGTCGAAGGAGGAGCTTGTGAGGAAGCTCGCCAAGCAGGTGCCGCTCGGCATTGTCGGCGAGCCGGACGATGTCGCCTATTGCGTGCTCTATCTGGCCTCGGACGAATCGAAATTCATCACCGGCGCCGAAATCAAGATCGACGGTGGTATCAGCGCCATGTGAGCCTCCGCCGGGGGCCTTGCGTCCATCGGGGGGCGGCCCCACATTGAAGCTCGCATGGGTCGCCGCATTCTCATCGTTCTCCACCAGGAGAGGTCCAGTCCAGGCCGGGTCGGCCAGGCGCTGATCCGGCGCGGCTGCGAACTCGATATACGCCGCCCGGCTTTGGGTGATCCGCTGCCTGATGACATGAGCGGACATGAGGCGGCGGTGATATTTGGCGGGCCGATGAGCGCCAATGACGAGCTTCCCTTCATCAAGGCGGAGACGGCGTGGATCGGCGTGCCGCTCAAGGAGGAAAAGCCCTTTCTCGGCATCTGCCTCGGCGGGCAGATGATGGCGCGCCATCTCGGCGCCCGCGTCTATTCCCCCGCGGATGAACGGGTGGAGGCCGGCTATTACCCGATCAGGCCGACGGCGGAAGGCCGCCATATCTTCGACGATCCGCAGCATGTCTATCAGTGGCATCAGCAGGGTTTCGATCTGCCTTCAGGGGCGGTGCAGCTTGCCGAAGGCACGGATTTCCCGGTTCAGGCCATGCGCTACGGCAAGGCTGCCTATGGGCTCCAGTTTCACCCGGAGCTCACCACGCCGATGATGGAGGCGTGGCTCGAATTCGGGAAAGAACGGCTGAACCGGCCAGGCGCACAGCCAGCCGAGCTTCACCACCAAGGCCGCGCGCAACATGATGCAACGCTACGGGCCTGGCTGGACCGCTTTCTGGATCAATGGCTGCCGCATGAGGACGAGACGGAAATGAAGGCCGAAACGGCCTGAAATTCCGTCAGATTATCGGGGGGCTTCCGGAAAATGGTGGAGCCGAGCGGGATCGAACCGCTGACCTCCTCATTGCGAACGAGGCGCTCTCCCAACTGAGCTACGGCCCCGGAGCCCTGCGCGTTCATGCGCTGGAGGCCGCTTCTTAGGCGGCGGCGGGCGAGGTGTCAAGAGAGTGCGGGGCCTCCGGTCGCCGCTGACGGCTGGACAATCCCGTCCTTGAACCCCCGGCCCGGCCCGTTTACATCTCAGGGGGCCGGGAACACCGGCACCCGGTTTTCCGGCCCCTTGCAGGGCCGATGCGTGAGCCGCCCATCCGCACGAACCAACCAATGGCGAGTCCCCATGATTGCCCTTCTGAATCTGATCGACACGCTCATCACTCTCTATATCTGGGTGATCATCATCGGCGTTGTGCTGAGCTGGCTCATCGCCTTCAACGTCATCAACACGCATAACCGCTTCGTCTATCTGGTGGTCGATACGATCAATCGCCTGACGGAGCCCGTGTTGCGGCCCATCCGCAACCTTCTGCCCAATCTGGGCGGCCTCGACATCTCGCCGGTCATCCTGCTTCTGCTGCTCTTCTTCATCCAGAACCTGATCCGCTACGACATCCCGATGTGGCTCGGCGCGGGGCGATACTGACGGCGATGCCTTTCCGGTCTGGTCCCGGCGGGATTACCGTCCGGCTCCGCGTCACGCCCCGTGGCGGGGCCGACAGGATCGAGGGACGGGGCGAGGATGCGGATGGCGAGCCCTATCTCAAACTTCGCGTCTCCGCCGTCGCGGAGAAGGGCAAGGCGAACGACGCCGTGCTGAAGCTACTTGCGAAAGCATGGCGGGTGCCTCGCTCTTCGCTGTCGCTCTTGTCCGGCGAAACGGGGCGGATCAAGGTGGTCAAGATCGAGGGCGATGCCGAAAAGCTGATGGCGCATATCGGCGCCTCGCTCGAAAGCCTGTAAAAACGGGCCGAAACGATGCAGAGGCGGGCTTGTCGGAGGGTGGAGGTCCTTATTATAGTGCCGCTGCCCTTGCGTGACTGGCGAGAAGAGGTGGAGAGAACCACCGTGGAGCGCAGGGCATATGCGCCGCTCGCCTGGGCACCCTAACCAGACAACGAGGTGCCCTCATGACGTCTTCGGCCAAAGCTTCCATTATCGACGGCAAGATCATTTCGGCGGAGCTGCGCGCTCGCGTCACCGCGGAAGTGACACGGCTGAAGAGCGAGCACGGGCTGACGCCGGGGCTTGCCGTTGTGCTTGTCGGCAACGATCCCGCCAGCGAGGTCTATGTCCGCAACAAGGGGCTCGCGACGAAGGAAGCGGGAATGAACTCCTACGAGTACAGGCTGCCCGCGGATACGAGCGAGGCGGATTTGCTGGCGAAGGTCGCCGAACTCAATGCCGATCCGGATGTGCACGGGTTCCTGGTGCAGTTTCCGGTGCCGGATCACATTTCCCAGCAGCACGTGATCGATGCGATCGACCCGTCGAAGGATGCGGACGGGCTTCATCCGCTCAATGCGGGGCGCCTCGCGAGCGGGTTGCCCGCGATGGTACCGGCGACGCCTGAGGGATGCCTCATCATGGCGAAGAAAGCCTGCGGCGACCTGACAGGAAAACATGCCGTCATCATCGGGCGCTCCAACCTCGTCGGCAAACCGGTCGCACAATTGCTGCTTCGCGAGAACTGCACGGTCACGATCGCTCACAGCCGTTCTCGCGATCTGCCTGCCATCGCCCGCGAGGCCGACATCCTCGTTGCGGCCGTCGGCCGTCCCAACATGATAAAACGCGACTGGGTGAAGGAGGGGGCGGTCGTCATCGATGTCGGCATCAATCGCGTGCCCGCTCCGGAGAAGGGCGAAGGCAAGACGCGGCTTGTCGGCGACGTCGATTTCGACGACGTGTCGGAGGTCGCCGGCGCCATCACACCCGTACCCGGCGGGGTCGGCCTCATGACGGTCGCCTGCCTCCTGCGCAACACGGTCATTGCTGCCTGCCGCAGCAAGAACATCGAACTGCCGAAGGATTTCTGAATTTCATGGAGATGCGTCACCTCGGAAAACTCTGGCCGGTCAGTGCGCTTAGTCTCGGCGGCGGCGGGCTCGGCCAGATCTGGGGCGAAACCTCGCGGGAGGAGGCAGTTGCGACGCTTCGGCTCGCCATCGACAGCGGCATCACGCTGATCGATCTCGCGCCGCTTTACGGACGTGGCGAAGCGGAGACGGTGGCCGGGGAGATGTTCGGTGGGGCCTGGCCTGCGGATGTGAGGGTCACCACCAAATGCATGGTTGGGCAAAGGCATCTCGCAAGCATCGGCGAGCGGCTCGAGAAGTCGCTGCTGCGCAGTCTGCAGACGCTCAAACGCGAACAGGCCGATCTGTTCTTTCTCCATTCGAATATCTGTCCCGACGACTACGCCTACGAAAACGATCCGGACTATGAAGATTACGGTGTCGTGCGCTGGACTGCCTTCTTCTCCGAAGTGGTGCCTGCATTCGAGAAGCTGAAGGCAAAGGGACTGATCGGCGATTGGGGCATTACGGGAACCGGCCTGCCGCGCAGCATTATGGATGTGCTCAGAGGAGAGCCGAAGCCAGCCGCCGTGCAGGCGGTGACGAATATTCTCGATTCGCCCGGCGGGATGCGGCGATATGAAGAACCGCCGGAACCCCGGAATATCATCCGTACCGCAAAGAACAATGATGTGGGCGTAATGGGTATTCGCGCGGTCCAGGCCGGCGCCTTGACCGCGGAGATCGACCGGCCGCTCGGCAGGGACGATCCGGAAATGCGCGACTATGCCAAGGCCGCGCCCTTCCGGGCGCTCTGCCGAAAGCTCGGCGAGGATCCCGCCATCGTCGCGCATCGCTATGCGCTTCACATGCAGGGCGTCGATACGCTGGTGCTGGGGGTAAAAAATCGTGCGGAACTTTCCGCCATTCTCGATGCGGAAGCACGCGGGCCTCTGGATGAAGAGACGGTCAAAAGCATCGACGCGCTTCGTCTCAACTTCCAGATGCCGCGCATGCCTATCGATGGCGACGGGAAGCTCTAGATGCCGGTCGCGGTCTGCCTCCCACGTCCTGCCTTCTTGTCACCTGTTGTCGAGCTGCGCGCGAACGGCGTGAAGACCATCGCGGGTGATGCGATAGGGGCTGCCGTCACGCGAAGCGATGAGCCGCCGTTTACGCAAACGGCGAAAGGTGGCGAGCGTGCAATCGGCCAGCACCCAACCTTCGCGCGTGACGCAGGCAACTTCAGCGATCTTGCCCTTGTCGTCCTTTTCGACACGGATGGAGCCGCCGCGCGCGAGCGCATGGAGCGTGCGCTGCTCGAATTTCGAGATATTCATGGATAGAGTTCCGGAGAAAAGCCAAAGCATGGCGGGGCTCACGCTCCGCGCGGGCCATAGCGCCGCACGTGCGGGATCCCGTCCCGTGGATCGGCCATGCAAGAAGGGAAATGACCCTTCAGCGGCCGCGCTTTTCTCCGAATACAGACATCAACGCTCCATCTGGCGTGAGAGCAAAGGAATAAGCCGCCCGGATCGTGCCGGTCAATCCTGGCCGATCCTCGCCATGATTCTTTTGGCGGTATTGTGTCTCCTGCCACACAGCGTCCGGGCGCAAAGCGATCCCGAGGCCGGCATGATTGCCTGGCCGCGGGCGGAAATGCGGCATGCGCTGGACTATCTTGTCGAGCGGCGGATGCAGGAGCTTGGCGTTCCCGGCGTCGCGCTGGCCGTCGTTTCGGATGGGCGTATCGTCTATGAGAAGGGGTATGGCATTGCCGATACGGACGGCGATCAGCCGGTTACGCCCAATACGCTCTTCGAAGTGGGGGGGCTGGGGCTTCCTCTCGAGGCCTATGCGGCGATGCTCATGGTCCGGGAGCGGAAAATGTCGCTCGACGAACCCTTGTCGCAATATCTGGAGACACCCTGGCTGCCGAACAGGGAAGCCTCGCGGCAAATCACGCTTCGTCATGTCCTGGCGCATCGTTCTGGCCTTTCCGACCGTGTGAGGCTCGGGTCGCGCGGTATCGATTTCGAGCCAGGGACGCGCTTCCGGTATTCCGGCATGGGCTATGTCTATCTTGCCCATGTGATGTCCGAGATCGAGAGCATGCCTTTCGATCGCCTCATGCGGCAGAAGCTGTTTCGGCCGCTCGGCATGTCCTCGTCGGGCTATGTCATTCCGGAGGGGCTGGTAAATGAGGTTGCACGCGGGCATCACGCGCTTTGGGTTCCGATCCTCGCATTCGCAGGGCCTATGGTGGCGGTTTTTGCCGTTCTGGCGCTGGCGACCTTTCTTGTCGTGCGCCTCGGATTTCACAGGCTGAAACTCGAACCGTTCGATCTCGTTCCTGCGGCTGTGCTGGCGCCCCTCGTCTCGAGCATTCTGCTCTACTATCTGCAGGGCGGATGGGTGCTCATCTTCTGCCTCGGCTATTTCCTCGCCTGGCTTGTCGCCATCGTCCTCATCGCTGCGGCGATCCAGTATTTCCGTTTCGTTTTCGGCTTCGGCCGTTCGGATGGTGTGGTGACGCGGGGTGTACGCCGCGAAGCCTCCAGTTCGTTCCTTCTCGGCGTCGTTTTTCTTGCGAGCCTGTTCTTCATGGGGTGGCAGGTTCCGCTTCCCGCCCGCGATGGCGACGATTTCAATGCGGCGCTCTCATTGAGGTCGAGCGCACACGATCTGGCTCTTTTCGTTCAAGGCTTCGTCGATGGCGCGCTCGTCGGCCCGCCGCTGCGTGCGAGCATGGTCGAGAACCGGACGCTCATAGCGGAGACGCGGAACGACAGGTTCGGGTGGGGTCTCGGCTTCGGCACGCGCGAACGCGAAGGCGGCCTGACGCTCTGGCAGACCAGCGCCAATATCGGCATGAGGGGAATGATGGTGATCGATCCTTCCCGCCGGTCGGGAGTGGTCGTTCTCACCAATTCCGACCGGGGAAAGGAGCTGATGCAGGAAGTGGCCGGGCATGTGCTCGGGCCGGAGGAGCCGTGGCAGCTTCCCTGAGGCCCCGCGCTATGCCGTCCTTGGCAGGTCCCGGCTAGGCTTTCTTCGCGGCCTCTATCGCCTTCACGATGAGTTCGCGGGCAACCGAGGCATCCTTCCAGCCGTCGACCTTCACCCATTTTCCTTCCTCGAGATCCTTGTAGTGCTCGAAGAAATGGGTGATCCGCTGGATCAGGATATCCGGCATGTCCGAATAGTTCTGGACGTTCTTGTAGTAGGGATTGAGCTTCTCGACCGGCACGGCGAGGATTTTCTCATCCTGTCCCGCCTCGTCATGCATCATCAGCACGCCGATGGGCCGCGAGCGGATGACCGCACCGGGCACCACCGGAATGCGACTCACCACGAGCACGTCCACCGGATCGCCATCGTCCGACAGGGTGTGCGGCACAAAGCCGTAATTGCAGGGATACTGCATGGCCGTGTGCATGAAGCGGTCGACGAAAAGCGTTCCCGATTCCTTGTCGAGCTCGTACTTCACCGGATGGCCGCCATGCGGCACCTCGACGATCACGTTGATGTCTTCCGGCGGGTTCTTGCCGATCGGGATGGCGTCGATACGCATTACTCTTACTTCTCAACTTTCTTGTTACGGGCCGCGAGCAGGCGAAGACGAAGCGCATTGAGCTTGATGAAACCCTGCGCGTCCTTCTGGTCGTAGGCGCCGGCATCGTCTTCGAAGGTGACGTGCGCTTCCGAATAGAGCGAATAGGGCGAGGAACGGCCGACAACGGTCGCCGAGCCCTTGTAGAGCTTCAGGCGGACCGTGCCGGTCACCATTTCCTGGCTCTTGTCGATCAGCGCCTGGAGCATCTCGCGTTCGGGGCTCCACCAGAAGCCGTTATAGATGAGCTCGGCATAGCGGGGCATGAGCTCATCCTTCAGATGCGCGGCGCCGCGGTCGAGCGTCAGGCTCTCCATGCCGCGATGGGCAACGAGCAGCACCGTGCCGCCCGGCGTTTCGTAGACGCCGCGCGACTTCATGCCGACATAGCGGTTCTCGACGAGGTCGAGACGGCCGATGCCGTTCGCGCCGCCAAGCTCGTTGAGCTTCGTCAACAGCGTGGCCGGGGACATCTTCACGCCATCGATGGAGACGGCGTCGCCCTTTTCGAAGCCAACTTCGATATAGGTCGGCTTGTCGGGCGCTTCTTCCGGCGAGACGGAGCGGGAATAGACATATTCCGGCGCTTCCTGCGCGGGGTCCTCCAGCACCTTGCCTTCGGCCGAGATGTGCAGGAGGTTCGCATCGACCGAGAAGGGCGCTTCGCCGCGCTTGTCCTTTGCGATCGGAATCTGGTGCTTCTCGGCAAATTCGATGAGCCTAGTGCGCGAGGTCAGGTCCCATTCGCGCCAGGGAGCGATCACCTTGATGCCGGGATTGAGCGCGTAGTAACCGAGCTCGAAACGGACCTGATCGTTGCCCTTGCCGGTCGCGCCATGACAGACGGCGTCTGCGCCCGTTTCCGCGGCAATTTCGATCTGGCGCTTCGCGATCAGAGGCCGGGCGATCGAGGTGCCGAGCAGGTAGACGCCCTCATAAAGAGCGTTTGCGCGGAACATCGGAAACACATAGTCGCGGACGAAGGTCTCGCGCAGGTCCTCGATATAGATTTCCTTGATGCCGAGCATCTCGGCCTTCTTGCGCGCCGGCTCCAGCTCTTCGCCCTGGCCGAGATCGGCGGTGAAGGTCACCACCTCGCAGCCATAGGTCTCCTGAAGCCATTTCAGGATGATCGAGGTGTCGAGTCCGCCCGAATAGGCCAGGACCACCTTTTTCACGGATTTATCGGCGCTCATTTCGTCACCTTGTGAAGGGTCGATTTTGCGGCGCACTATAGGGAAATCAAACGCTGCGGCAAGGGGAGGCCCGAAGCAGGGGACGGATGAGGCTTTGCCTGCCATAATCGCTTCGAATGAGGCCAATTTCGGGGGTTTCCCATGGATTCGTCGGTGGTTTTGCTGGTTATTGCGGGGCTCGTCCTCATCGGCGGCTATGCCTGGTATGCGAGCCTCATCACCCGGCGGAACGAGGTTCGCGAGGCGATGGGCTCGATCGACGTGCAGCTTCGCCAGCGTTTCGACCTGCTGCCCAACATCGTGGCGCTGGCGCAGAAATTCATGACGCATGAGAAGGAGCTTCTGGAAGGCCTGACGGCGCTCCGTGCGAAGGTGGCGGCGCCTTATGCCAAGGACGACCCGAAGGCGGTGGAGGAGCATCTCGACGCCTCGCGGAAGCTCGAGATGGGCATGGCCCGGCTCTTGGCGGTGGCCGAGAACTATCCGGAGCTTCGTTCGGCCGAGACCGTGACGCGGGCGCAGGAGACCTTCGAGGAAGTGGAAGGCAATATCGCCGCCGCCCGCCGCTTCTACAATTCGGCGGTGACGCGGCTCAACAATGCGGTCGAGATATTCCCCGGCTCGATCATTGCGCGCTTCGCGAATGTCCAGCCCTTCCCCTTCTACGAAGTCGAAGACCCGGCCGCTCGCGAACCTGTGGACGTCAACAAGCTGATGGCGTGAGGCGATGACGCCGGCAGGAGACTTCGACGGCTTCTTTGCACGGGAAATCGCGCCCTTCATCGAGGAAAAGGAAGCAGAGCGGAAGCTCGTGCTGCGCCAGGCGCTCCGGCGGGCCGTGCCGGTTGCCGTTGCAGGGCTTGCCGCCTTCGCACTCTCCTCGCAACTCATCGAAGACGAAGACGCGCGAGGCTTCGCGCTCTTCGGAAGCATTGTCATCATCATCATCGGGGCCCTCATGCTCACTTCCGTCCTCACCTGGGGACGGAAATTCGCCGAAGAGCTTTCTGCGAAGGTCTTCGGACATTTCGGCTATGTCTATTCGCCGAAGGCGCCGGAGAATTATCTCGCGCCCTTCAACCGCTGCAGCCTCCTTCCGGGCTATGACCGGGAATCACTTGAGGATCACGTGCTGGGCGAGGTTGACGGCGTTCCCTTCGAGCTCGCCGAGGCCTTTCTCGAGAAACGGGTAAAACGCGACAAGCGCGACGATTACGACCTCGTCTTTCGCGGGCTCGTTGCCCGCTATGCTTTCCCCAAACGGTTCGAGGGCCGGACGATCGTGCGTGGCGACCGCGGCTCGTTCTTCAATTCAATGAGCCATGCCGGTGTCGACGGGGAGCGCGTGCATCTCGAAGACCCGCGCTTCGAGGAAATGTTCGAGGTTTTTTCGAGCGACCAGGTGGAGGCGCGCTATCTTCTCACGCCCGCCTTCATGGAGCGGCTTGTGAAGCTCGCCGATGAAGCTCGCGCGCCAATGCAGGCGGCCTTCGATAGGGGTGATCTTCTTCTCGTGATCGACGGGCGGCGGGGATATTTCGCGCAGCCCTCTCCGTGGAAGGATCTGCGCCAGAGCGACCATATACGTGCCTTCGTTGAGGATATCGGTTTCATTCGCGAGATTGCCGAAGTGCTGAAACTCGACGCGGAGACAAGGGTCTAGCGGATGCAAGATGCATTGCGTGGCGCAAGCTATCTGCCTTCGCGATTTTGCGGCAGGCTCGCGCATCTCTTGTTGGGGGAACGGCATTCATGAAAGTCGAGTTCTGGTACGAGTTCGCGAGCACCTATTCCTATCCGGCGGCGATGCGCGTCGAAGCGGCGGCGAAGGCGGCAGGCGTGGCGCTTGTCTGGCGGCCTTTCCTGCTGGGACCGATCTTCGGTGCGCAGGGCTGGAACGACAGCCCGTTCAACATCTATCCCGCCAAGGGCAAATATATGTGGCGCGATATGGCGCGCATTTGCGAGGCGCAGGGCCTCGCGCTGAAAGAACCGGTGCGTTTTCCGCAGAACGGATTGAAAGCGGCGCGCCTCGCGCTTCTCGGACAGGACGAGGACTGGATCTCGGAGTTCACGCGGCGCGTTTACCTCGCCAACTTCGCCGAACAAAAAGACATTTCGGACGAGGCTGTGCTTTCTGAAATTCTCTCTTCCATTGGCCTCGACGCGCCGAGCCTCATCGCGCGCTCCAACGAGCAGGCCAACAAGGGCCGGCTCAAGACGCAGACTGAGGAAGCCGTTTCGAAGGGCATCTTCGGGGCGCCGAGTTTTCTTGTAGGGAACGAGCTCTTCTGGGGGAACGACAGGCTCGAAGCGGCGCTCGACTGGGCGAAGCGTTAGTCTCCGCGGAAACGCGTAGGCAGATCCGCTTCGGGGATCAGGAGATCGTCTGTAATGTCGAGCCAGATTTCCTCGACAAGTTCGGCCTTGCCTTCGCGCTGCGGAATGGAGCGGCTCGGGTCCTTCGAGTAATCGGTGAAGGCCTTGTCGCGCGCTTCTTTCGAAGGCCAGCGCGCATAGGCAACGAAGTCGCCATTCTCCGCGCGGTGGAGCCGGGATCCGCCGCCGCCATGGTCGCGCATGATGTCTTCGGTGATCTCGTGCCAGCGCCGCGCGAAATAGTCCTCGTCTCCGGGCGCGACCTTCCAGCGATAGATGGCGGCTTTCATCGCGTCAGGCTCCGGCTTCGGTCCGCTCTTCCCTGAAGCGTTCGCTTGCGCGCTTCTTTACCGTCTCGCTTTTCAGTTGTCCGCAGGCCGCCATGATGTCGCGGCCGCGCGGCGTGCGCACAGGGCTCGCATAGCCCGCGCGATTGACGAAATCGGCGAACTTCTCGATCTGCGCCCAGTCCGAACACTCGTAAGGCGAACCCGGCCAGGGATTGAAGGGGATCAGGTTGATCTTCGCCGGGATGCCCTTCAGGAGCCGCACGAGTTCCTTCGCATCCTCGATCGAATCGTTCACATCCTTCAGCATCACATATTCGAAGGTGATGCGCCGCGCGTTCGACAGGCCGGGATAATTCCGGCAGGCGTCGAGCAGTTCCCGGATCGGGTATTTCTTGTTGAGCGGCACCAGCTTGTTGCGCGTCTCGTCGTTCACGGCGTGGAGCGAGATCGCAAGCATGCAGCCGATTTCGGCGCCCGCCTTCTCGATCATCGGCACGACGCCGGAGGTCGAGAGCGTAATGCGGCGCTTAGACAGCGAGATTCCTTCGCCGTCCGAAATCACTTCCAGCGCGTCGCGCACATTCTCGAAATTGTAGAGCGGTTCGCCCATGCCCATCATCACGATGTTGGTGATCAGGCGATCATCCGAGTTGCGGTTCGAATCCGGCCACTCGCCGAGCGCATCGCGCGCGACCATGATCTGTCCGACGATTTCGCCCGCGGTCAGGTTCCGCACGAGTTTCTGTGTGCCCGTATGGCAGAAGGTACAGGTGAGGGTGCAGCCGACCTGGGAAGAGATGCAGAGCGTGCCGCGTCCTTCCTCGGGAATGTAGACGGTCTCGATTTCCGGTCCCGGCACGCCCGGCACGGCGGAGGAGAGGCGCAGCAGCCATTTCCGCGTGCCGTCGACCGACTTCTGCTCGGTCACGACCTCGAGGCGTGAAATATCGAAGGCTTCGGCGAGGCCCTGGCGGAGATCCTTCGAAAGGGCGGTCATGCCCTCGAAACTTGTGAGGCCGCGCGTGTAGAGTCCGTTCCAGATCTGGCCTGCGCGCATGCGAAGCTGTTTCTCGGGCAGCCCGAAATCGGCAAGCGCCTGCATGAGCTGCGGCCGGGTCAGCCCGACAAGGCTCGGCCGAACCGGAGGCACGGGAGCGGCCATCGCGCCTTCCGGCGCGCTGCTCCGCTTGTCATGCGCTATGTCGAGCGTCGTCATATTGCTGGTTCAGCCATTCAAATGCGTGCTGCCGCGCTTGCCCCAGGGGCAAGGCGGCTTGAGCGCTTCTCATATCACAGAGGGCCCGGAAAGCGCCAATGACATGGAAAACCGGCGGATTTCCGGTCTTATTTCTTGCAGGCTTCGTCGATCTTCTGGAGCGCCGCCGAGGACCCTTTCAGCGAGTAGGTGTCGGTCGTCAGCGTGTCGCGCTCGGATGTGCCCTTGATCTCCATGGAGCTTCCGGCACGGAGCGATTTGACCATCTTGCCCTCCTCGGAGGGGTTTTCGAGCCAGGCCCAGTAGCGGTGCTCGCCGCCTTCCTTGACGCCGGAGAACATCTGGAACTTGTCGTCGCCGATGGTCGCAAAGGGGCGGCTCGTCGACTTGAAGGGATAGCCGACGCGCATGCTCACCTCGTTGCGCGTATTCCGCGCCGGGCGGTGCGTGACCATGAAGTAGACGTCGCCGCGGTTCGCGCCGGCCGGCAGCATCTTCACGGGCGTCGTCATGGCGTAGCACATGCGGTCATTGCCGGAGCCGTAGGTATAGGCCGACCAGTCGTCATATTTGCCGAGAAGCTTCGGCGCGTCCTGAGCTTTCGCTCCCGCAGCAAAGCCCGCCACACTGAAAGTGAGGGCGAGCGCGGCACAGGCCATGGTGATGACTGGGGAAAGGGTCTTGCGTCGCGGCATGGTCTCCAACTCGTCTGCTCCGGATGGGTGCACGGTCGTCCCGCCCCGGACGTTCCGGGAAGGTGGCCTGACCATAGCGGTCGGCGCAGGCGATTTCCAGTTGCCGCCCGGCGTTGCCCCTTTTTTGCGTGCTGCCGGCGGGTCCGGCAACCGGGGCGAAACTCGCCGATTCATGTGGCGGAACCAAGGCAAAGCGGGCCCGGCACCCCCTCTGTCTGGCGGAAATCCGCCCGCTCGTGCTAAGGGAGAGGCACCGGAACTCAAGAAACCCGATAACCGACAAGATGTGGAGGGAGACGACCATGAAAGCCGTGCTGTGCAAGGAATACGGGCCGCCGGACAGCCTCGTGATCGAGGAGGTGCCGAGCCCAGAGCCCAAGAAGGGCGAAGTCCTGCTCGAGGTTCATGCCGCCGCGGTCAACTTCCCGGACGTGCTGATCATCGAGAACAAGTACCAGTTCAAGCCGCCGCTTCCCTTCTCTCCGGGAGGCGAGGTGGCCGGCGTGGTCAGGAAGGTCGGCGAAGGCGTTTCAAAGGTGAAGGTCGGCGACCGCGTCATCGGATCCTGTGGCTGGGGCGGCTATGCGGAAGAGATCGCGCTCGATGAGGCGCGTGTGACGCCGATCCCCGACGAGATGGATTTCGTGACGGCGTCGGCCTTCCTCATGACCTATGGCACGTCGCATCATGCGCTGAAGGATCGTGCGGAACTGAAGCCGGGGGAGACTCTGCTGGTGCTGGGTGCGGCGGGTGGCGTCGGTCTTGCCGCGGTTGAACTCGGCAAGGCGATGGGCGCGCGCGTGATCGCCGCTGCGTCATCCGAGGACAAGCTCGCCGTCTGCAAGGAGCATGGCGCGGACGAGACGATTCTTTATCCCACGGGTTCGCTCGACAGGGATGCGCAGAAGGCGCTCACCGACACGATCAAGGAACTGACGGGCGGACAGGGCGCCGACGTGGTCTATGACCCGGTCGGCGGGGATTACTCGGAAGCGGCGCTGCGCGCGACGAACTGGGAAGGACGTTTCCTCGTGGTCGGTTTTGCCGCCGGTCCCATCCCGAAAATTCCGCTGAATCTCGCGCTTCTCAAGGGCTGTCAGATCGTCGGCGTGTTCTGGGGGGCGTTCACGGGACGCGAGCCGAAGCGCCATCAGGAGAACCTGAAGGAGCTGATGACGTGGTTCAAGGAAGGCAAGCTCAAGCCCCACGTCTCCAAGACCTACAAGTTCGAGGAGGCGGCGCAGGCGCTGAAGGACATGGCCGCGCGCAAGGTGAAGGGCAAGATCGTCATCGTACCGTCACGATAACGTCATGAAGCGACCGGGGCGGGGATAAAGGCGCATGAGGGGTAGCGCGGTATGAAGCGGACATTCGTGGTGCTCGGCATCGCGTTCGGCGTCGCCGTTGCCGCGCTGTTCGCCTTCCTCATCTATGTGCTCCTCGCCTCGGGCGATGCGAAATACTGGGAAGGGGAGATCGCGGCCTTCGAGCGCCGCGATGTCTCCAACCCGCCGCCAGAGAACGCCGTGCTCTTCGTCGGCGGGCGCGACCTCCGGCTCTGGCCGAGGTTCGCGGAGGACATGGCGCCGGTCACCGTCATCCAGCGCGGTTTCGGCGGCGCGCAGATTTCCCACATCGACCATTATCGTGCCCGGATCGTGCTTCCCTACGATCCCCGTGCAGTGGTCGTCATGGCGGGCGAGGCGGATCTTTCCGATGTGCGCGGCAGGAGGCCCGAGGATCTTCTGGACGACTTCCGGACCCTCGCTCTTTCCCTGCGCGCCGAAGGAGAGGATGCGCCGATCTATTTCGTTTCGCTTCGCCCGGCGCCCGCGCGGGAAGAACGCTGGTACGGCCAGCAGCGCGCCAATGCGCTGATCGCGGATTATGTGCGCGGCGAGAAGGAGATGTATTTCATCGACGTCTCCTCCGCGATGCTCGACGACAAGGGCAACATACGCGACGACCTCTATCGCTGGGACGGCCTGACGTTGAACGGCAAGGGGTACGAGACCATCGGACCGATCATACGGCAAAGGCTCATCGATGCGGGCTATGGCGCGCTGCGCCCAAGCCGATAGGAAATTCAAGGCAAGGTCCGCGAACAAGACCGGGGCTTTTGCACAAAAAACAGACAGGGAAAACAGACAGGGAGCTGAGACGGTGGAGAATTTTTCCAGGGAGACGAAAGCCGGCACGCTGCAGGGCAGCTACGATCCGAAGTTCAAGGAAGTCGTCGATACGTTCGTCGAGAACTTCGAGACGCGCGACGAAGTCGGCGCGAATGTCGCGATCACGCTCGAGGGCAAGACGGTGGTCGATATCTGGGGCGGCCGAAAAGCGCGCGAGGGCGAGCCTTGGGAGAAGGACACCGTCTCCATCGTCTTCTCCTGCACCAAGGGCGCGACCTCGCTTTGCGCGCATATGCTTGCCGACCGCGGCAAGCTCGACCTCGATGCGAAGGTCGCCGACTATTGGCCGGAATATGCGAAGAACGGCAAGGAGGAGACGCTCGTCTCGATGATGCTCGATCATTCGGCCGGACAGCCGCATGTGCGCACCAAGCTCAAGGACGGCGCTTATTACGACTATGACTACATGGTGAAGCTGCTGGAAGAGGAAGAGCCCTTCTGGAAGCCCGGCACGCGCAACGGCTATCACGGCGTGACGCTTGCCTGGACGGTGGGCGAGCTCGTGCATCGCGCGGCGGGCAAGCGCATGGGCAGGTTCTTTGCCGATGAAGTCGCAAAGCCGCTCGGCCTCGACTTCACCATCGGGACGCCCGAGGAAACGGAGCCGCGCATCGCGCCGATGATCTTCTCCGAGCCCGACCCTGCCGCCGCCAACTCGAAATTCACGCAGGCGCTGATGACGGACCCGTCGAGCCCGGCGCATCTCTTCCTGCTCAACAGCGGCAACACGGATTTCAACTCGCGCGAGGCCCATGCCGCCGAAATCGGCTCGGCGAACGGCATCACCAATGGCCGCGGACTTGCTGGCATGTATGCGCCGCTTGCCAATGGCGGCGGCAAGCTCGTCGGCAAGGACACGCTCTCGCGCATGGGACGCGTGGCGATGGCGACGCATGAGGACGCGACCCTTCTCATCCCGACGCGCTTCGCGCTCGGCTACATGAAGTCGATGGACAACCGGAAACTTGCGAACGAGCCGAACTCCTCCTGCATCATGGGAGACGCGGCCTTCGGCCATGTCGGCATGGGCGGCTCGCTCGGCTTCGCCGATCCGGAAGCCCGGATGAGCTTCGGCTACAACATGAACCGGATGGGCTTCGGCATTCTTCTCAACGACCGCGGCCAGGCGCTGGTCGATGCGGCCTACCGCTCGCTCGGCTATCGCTCCAATGCGAGTGGTGTCTGGACGGTGTAACTCAGTCTTCGTCCTTTTTCGGGGGCGGGAGGCCCAGCGCCTCCCGCGCCGCCTTGCGGTGACGCGGCTTCATGTAGCTCGAGACGAGGCCGAGCGCGGCCATGAGGACCGTCGCGTCGTCGGTAAAGCCGAAGGCGGCGACGATGTCCGGAATGAAATCGACCGGCATGACGAAATAGGCGAGCGCGGCGAGAAGCGTCGCGCGCACGCGTGTCGGCGTTTCCGGATCGCGCGCGCAGAACCAGGCCGCCGCCGCTTCCTCCGCAAAGGGCACCTTGCCCGCCACGCGGGCCATCTTCTTCCAGAAGCCTTCGCGCACCGTCTCCTCGTTCCGCGCCATGACGGCGGGAAGCTGGTTTTTCGGGTCGCTCAGCTCCTTTTCGACGCTTTCGGTGTCCATCTCTCCGTGAGAAGAGGTCATGCCTCACTCCCTGCTGGCCAATGCCCCCGCCGGATGCGTCCCGGGAAGGGGCGTCTCCAAGATGGGGCGAAGCTACCCGCCATGCAAGGCGAGGGCGACGTTGCGTAAATCGTCAACTCACGCGAATTGGCCGTGTTTTCGCGATTTTTGGCTCGCTCTTTGGGCGCCGAATTTGTTAAATCGGCGCCAATCGGGCGGCCGGTGAAGGCACCCCGCATACAGGGAAACGCAGGACCGGCCCATCAAGGTCCGCGCAGAGAAGGAATGAACCCATGAAACTCGACAGCAGCATCAGCGCCATCATCACGGGCGGCGCATCCGGCCTCGGCGCGGCCACCGCCCGCCGCCTCGCCAAGGAAGGCGTCAAGATCGGCATCTTCGACCTTCAGGAAGAGAAGGGCGAGGCGCTGGCGAAGGAACTCGGCGGCGTGTTCGCGAAAGTGAACGTGACGGATGAGGCGAGCGTCGATGCGGGCTTCGAAAAGGTCCGCGCCGCGATCGGCCAGGAGCGCATCCTCGTGAACTGCGCCGGCACCGGCAACGCGATCAAGACCGCGAGCCGCAACAAGGAGACGGGCAAGCCGGAATATTTCCCGCTCGACAAGTTCAACCTCATCATCCAGATCAACCTGGTCGGCACCTTCCGCTGCATCGCGAAGTCGGCGGCGGGCATGCTCACCCTCGACCCGCTCGAGGATGGCGATCGCGGCGCGATCGTGAACACGGGTTCCGTCGCCGCGCAGGACGGCCAGATCGGCCAGGCGGCCTATTCGGCCTCGAAGGCGGGCGTCGTCGGCATGACGCTCCCCATCGCGCGCGACCTCAGCCGCGAAGGCATCCGCGTCAACACGATCCTGCCGGGCATTTTCGACACGCCGCTGCTTGCGGGTGCGCCGGAGAAGGTTCGTCAGGCGCTCGGCGCGCAGGTGCCGTTCCCGTCCCGTCTCGGCAACCCGGACGAGTATGCCTCGCTCGCGACCGAGATGATCAGGAACGGCTACTTCAACGGCGAAACGGTCCGCCTCGACGGCGCTATCCGTATGGCGCCGCGCTAAAGCGCAGCTTGGGCCGCATGGCGCCGCGCTAAGCTTCAAGCGCATGCGAAAAATGAAAGCCCCGGTGTAAACGCCGGGGCTTTTTCTATTTTGGCAGCTCGGTCGAGCCGGTGATGAGGCGCACGCCCTGTCGGAGCGTCACATAAGCCCAGATCCAGTGCAGCATGACGATGAGCCGGTTGCGGAAGCCGATCAGGAAATAGATATGCGCCGCGCCCCAGACGAGCCAGGCGAAGAAACCCTTCATCCGTACCCGGCCGAAATCGACAATGGCGCTCTGGCGGCCGACAGTCGCAAGATTGCCCTGATGGCGATAATGGAAGGGCGCGATGATGCGTGATTTCAAATCCGCGAGAATGGCGCGCGCGGCATAGGCGCCCATCTGCTTCGCGGCTGGCGCGATACCCGGCACTGTCACCCCGTCGCGCCATTGCGCGGCGGCGGTGTCGCCGACGACGAAGATGCGGGGCTCGCCCGGAAGGGTGAGGCTTTCCGTCACTTCGACGCGGCCCGCGCGGTCGCCCTCGACGCCGAGCCACCGCGCGGCGGGAGAGGCCTTCACGCCCGCGGCCCAGACGACCGTGCGCGCGCCGATATTCTCGCCGCCGAGGGTTACCCCCTTCGGCCCCACATCCGTCACCGCATTGCCGCAGAGAACCTCGACGCCCTTGCGGCGGAGCGAGTCCGTGGCGAAGGCCGAAAGCTCTTCCGCGAAGGCGGGAAGGATGCGCGGGCCCGCCTCTGCGAGGATGACGCGCGCGGATGAGGGATCGATATGGTGGAAGTCGCTCACCAGCGTCTTGCGCGCGAGCTCGATGATGGCGCCCGCCATTTCAACGCCGGTCGGTCCGCCGCCGACGATGACGAAGGTGAGAAGCGCGCGGCGCTTTTCCGGATCGTCTTCCGTCTCGGCCTTCTCGAAAGCGAGAAGGACGCGCCGCCTGATCTCCGTCGCGTCGTCGATCTTCTTCAGGCCAGGCGCATAGGGCTCCCATTCGTCGTGACCGAAATAGGCATGGGTCGCGCCCGTCGCGACGACGAGATAGTCGAAGGGGACTTCGCGCCCATCGGCGAGATGAACCATGCGTGCGTCGCGATCGATGCTCTCGACGCTGCCGAGAAGGACACGCGCATTCTCCTGGTCGCGAAGCGTGGAGCGCACAGGGACCGCGATGTCGGCGGGGGAGAGCGTCGCCGTCGCGACCTGATAAAGAAGCGGCTGGAAGAGATGATAGTTCTGGCGGTCGATCAGCGTGATCTCGACAGGCGCACGCTTCAGGGCCTTCGCCGCGGTGAGGCCGGCGAAGCCCGCCCCGAGAATGACGATCTGGGGCGGGGGTGCGTTTCCGGCCATATTCGCTCGTCCCGCCCTATTTCTTCGATGCCTTGCCGGCCTTTCCGGCCCATTTGTCCATCTGTGCGGCGAGTTTCACATCCTTCTCGCTCAGGCCGCCCGCATCATGCGTCGTGAGAACGACGTCAACGCGATTATAGACATTCGCCCATTCGGGATGGTGGTCGGCCTTTTCGGCGGCGAGCGCCACACGGCTCATGAAACCGAAAGCCTCGTTGAAATCCTTGAACCGGTAGCTCTTCTCTATGGCGTCGCGGCCCTTTACCTTCGACCAGCCTTTCAGCTTTTCGAGGGCCCTTTCCCGTTCTTTTCCCGTCAGCTTGCCGCTCATTACCGCCTCCTCGGATGCCCAGGGTTTGCGGGCAGAGCCTCGCGCTCTTAAGCTCTCCGCGCAAGAGAGGAATTGTGAGAAAGATGGACTGGAACAATCTGAGGGCGCCGTCGCTTGCCGATTTCGAACGCATGGCGGACGAAGCCTTCGCCAGACTGCCGGAGAGTTTCCGCGCCCGCTGCGAGGGCCTCGTGATAAGGATCGAGGATTTTCCGGACGAGGAGATTGCCGCCGAGATGGAACTCGAAAGCCCGTTCGACCTGCTCGGGCTTTATCAAGGTATCTCACATGTCGAGCGCTCGGTCATGGAGCCGGTGCATATGCCCGACATGGTTTTCCTCTACCGGCGCCCCATGCTCGACTACTGGGCGGAGTTCGACGAGACGCTCGGCCACCTCATCACTCATGTGCTGGTGCATGAAATCGGGCACCACATGGGGCTTTCCGACGAGGACATGCACGCCATCGAGGAAGCGGCGCGCGACGACTAGTCTTCGTCGTCTTCGTCCCAATCGAAGCCGGGATAGCGTTTTTCGGGCACGTAGGGCCCGCCGCCGGTGCTTGCCTTCGCCGAAAAGAGCGTGAATTGCTCGACCGTGAAGGAAGGTGCGACGAAGGGAGAATTCGCGCGGATGAAGCTGTAGGCGGCGTCCGTTTCCACGCGGTTCAGGCGGGCGATGGTGACATGCGGCGTGAAGTTGCGTGTTTCGGGCTTCAGGCCCACGCGGCGCATCGCGCTTTCATGCCGCCCCTGCAGGATGCGCAGGGGCTCCGACAGCTTCACGCCGGCATAAAGCGTATGCGGGCGCTTGCCGCCGAATTCGCCGAGACCTTCGAGTTCGACATCGAAGGGCGCCATCGGGATTTCCGACAGCGCCTCGTCGATATCGTCGGCGATATCTTCCGGCACGTCGCCCATGAAGCGGAGCGTGATGTGGAAGTCCGGCCGTTCGATCCAGCGCGCGCCGTCGAGCCCGCGCTGGAGACGCATGAGGCGTTCGGCCACTTCGTCGGGAACTTCCAGCGCGGTGAAAAGACGGATCATCTTGTATAGTTCAGGGCGCGGGGTTGGGCTGCGCGAGATGCGCCGCCTCGATTTCCTTTTCCAGCTCCTCGGTCCACTTCACCTCGGTGCTGGTTACGGCGAGCTTCAGCTGTTCCATCGTCGTCGCGCCGATGATGTTGGAGGTCACGAAGGGACGCGTCGTCACGAACTGGTTCGCCATTTGCGAGGGATCCAGGCCGTGCTTCCTCGCGATGGCGAGGTAGCTCTCGATGGCCTTGTCGGCCTGCGGGCTTTCATAGCGTTGCAGACGGTTGAAGAGCGCCTTGCGCGAGCCTTCGGGCAGCGCGCCGTTCTGGTACTTGCCGGTGAGATAGCCCTGCGCGAGCGGTGAATAGGCGAGAAGACCCACGCCGTCGCGATGCGCGATCTCGGAGCCGCCAAGCTCGAAGGTGCGGTTGATGAGGTTGTAAGCATTCTGGATCGACTGGACGCGCGGAAGTCCCTTCGTCTTCGCGTGATGCAGAAAGGTCATCGTGCCCCAAGGCGTCTCGTTCGACAGGCCGATGAAGCGAACCTTGCCGGACTTCACGATGCCCTGCAGCGTCTCGAGGATTTCGCCGATGGGATGGGTGTCGCCCTCGATGTGCCGGTAGCCGAGGCCGCCGAAGAGATTGATCGGGCGATCGGGCCAGTGAAGCTGGTAGAGATCGATATAGTCCGTCTGCAGACGTTTCAGGCTCTTGTTCACGGCCTCCTCGATCTGCGCCTTGCTCTGCTCCGTGCCCGAGCCGTCGTCGCGGAGCCAGTTCATGGGGCTGCGGCCCGCGACCTTCGTCGCCAGCACGATCTTGTCGCGGTTCTTGCGCGCCTTGAACCAGGTGCCGATGATCTTCTCGGTCGAGCCCTGAGTATCGGGCCTGGGCGGCACGGCATACATTTCCGATGTGTCGAAGAAGTTGATGCCCTGCGAGATGGCGTAGTCCATCTGTTCGTGGCCTTCGGCCTCCGTGTTCTGTTCGCCCCAGGTCATGGTGCCGAGACAGATAGAGCTCACCTTGACGCCGGTGCGGCCCAGTTCGCGATATTCCATGAGTTCCCCCCGCTTTGGATTTGTTTGCGATTGTCGATTGTGGCGGCGCGAATGAGCGTCAGTTGGCGGCGCTGCGGCTTTCCTCGGCGCGCGCGATCAGTTCTTCCACTTTCGGCAGGATGCCCTGCACGATGACGGCGACACCTTCCGCGGTCGGATGGATGCCGTCGCCGAGATTGAGTTCCGGATTGGCGGCGACGCCTTCGAGGAAGAAGGGATAGAACACGAGGTCCTGGTGACGGGCAAGTTCGGGATAGATGGGGTTGAATGCCTCGCCATAGTCGGCTCCGAGATTGGGCGGCGCCAACATGCCGGCAAGAAGAACGGGCAGGCCCCGCGCCTTCAGCCGCTCGACGATCTCGGCCAGATTGCGCCGTGTGACCTCAGGGTCGATGGCGCGCAGCGCATCGTTTGCGCCGAGTTCGAGGATGACGGCATCGGCCTCGGGGCCGACCGCCCAGTCGAGGCGGGCAAGGCCGCCGGACGTGGTGTCGCCGGAGACGCCCGCGTCGATCACCTTCACATTCTCGTGACCGGCATCGGCGAGCGCCTTTTCGAGTTGGTCGGCGAAGCCTTCGTCCGGACCGAGCATATAGCCCGCGGTCAGGCTGTCACCGAGCGCGACGATGGTGAGGGCGTCGTCTGCGGCGCTCGCGGAGGAGGGCGCTGTCGCGAATGCAAGGGCAAGCGCGAGGCCCGCGAAAAACTTGCAAAGCGCATCTGAGAGGCCATATCGCATGATATCGTTCGCCTTTTCCATCACGTTCCGTGGGCGTAAGGGCCGCCCGCCTGTTCTCTGGCCCGAACCATTTTCGTCCCCGGGACGTATCACTCGCGCATATCCTTCGAGACAAACCCCATCAGGAAGGTCTGAATCGTTTGCCCGACAAGATCATCGAACTCGACAGCGTCAAACTCAGCCTGCCGAGCGCGGCCGGTCCGGTCAACATTCTCCGGGGAATCGACCTCTCCATCGCGAAGGGCGAAACCGCCGGTCTGGTGGGACCGTCCGGTTCCGGCAAGTCGACGCTTCTCATGGTGCTGGCCGGGCTCGAACGGCCGAGTTCGGGGCGCATCGTCTGCGCGGGCGAGGACCTCACCTCCTATGGCGAGGACAGGCTCGCGCGCTTCCGCCGGGATCATATAGGTATCGTCTTCCAGTCCTTCCACCTGATCCCGACCATGACGGCGCTCGAGAATGTCGCCATCCCGCTCGAATTCGCAGGTCGAACGGATGCGTTCGAACGGGCGGAGGAAGAGCTGCGTCTTGTCGGACTGGGCCATCGGCTCACGCATTATCCAGGACAGCTTTCGGGCGGCGAGCAACAGCGTGTGGCGCTGGCCCGCGCGGTGGCCGGCGATCCCGAAATCCTTCTCGCGGACGAGCCCACCGGCAATCTCGATCAGGCGACCGGCGCGGAAATCATCGAACTCATGTTCGACCTGCACAGGCGCAAGGGTGCGACGCTCGTTCTCATCACGCATGACGAGGCGCTGGCGGCGCGCTGCCACAAGATCGTGCGGCTCCGTGATGGGTTGATCGAAAGCGTCGAGGCGGGAGCGGCTGCATGAGCGGCGTGGAGGCTCCGCTCGGGCTTGCCTTCCGTCTTGCGCGGCGCGAACTGCGCGGGGGGCTTTCGGGCTTTCGCGTCTTCATCGCCTGCCTCGCGCTCGGCGTTGCGGCGATCGCGGGCGTGGGTTCCGTTTCCTCCGCGCTGACGCGCGGGCTCGCGGAAGGCGGGCAGGACATTCTGGGCGGGGATGTCGCGCTGCGGCTTATCCATCGCGAGGCGGCGCCGGAGGAGTTTTCCTACATCTCCGATGGCAATGCGGTTTCCGTGTCGGCGGAAATGCGGGCAATGGCGCGAAGCGCCGAAGAAATGGGGGCGCGAAGCGCCGAAGAAGACGCGTCGCGCGGACAGACGCTTGTCGAGTTGAAGGCGGTGGACGATGCCTATCCGCTTTACGGCGCGATGGAGCTTTCGCCGCAAATGCCGCTCGAGGATGCGCTTGCGATGCGCGATGGGCGGCCGGGCGTGGTAGTCGAGCCCAACCTGCTCACGCGCCTCGATGTGGCGGTGGGAGATCTCGTCCGCATCGGCGACGAGGATTTCGAGCTGCGCGCAACCATCGCGCATGAGCCGGACCGCGTGTCGGACGGTTTCGCGCTCGGCCCACGAGCGATGATCGCGCGCGATGCATTGCCGGGCACGGGGCTCGTACAGCCGGGAAGCCTCGTCGAATATTACTATCGCATCCGCCTCCCGGAGGGCGCGCGCGCGTCCGCCGATATCGCAGCCTGGGTTGCTGCGCTCAACGAACGCTTTCCCGATGCGGGCTGGCGCGTGACGGACAGGAGCGACAGTGCGCCGGGCGTGCGCCGCTTCGTCGAGCGCGTCGCGCTCTTTCTCTCGCTTGTCGGGCTCACGGCGCTCGTCGTCGGCGGCGTCGGTGTCGCCAATGCCGTCAAATCCTATCTCGACGGAAAGCGCGAGGTGATCGCGACGTTCAAGTGTCTGGGCGCGCCGGGCGCCTTGATCTTCCGCATCTATCTCATCCAGGTCATGGCGCTTGCCGCCGTCGGCATCGCGATCGGTCTTGCCTTCGGCGTGGTCGCGCCCTTCATCGTCGATGCCGTGGCGGGCGACATGATCCCCATTCCGGCCGAGATGGGCGTCTATTGGGGCCCGCTTCTTCTTGCGGCGGCCTATGGCGTGCTCACGGCGCTTGCCTTTGCGATCTGGCCGCTCGCCCGCGCGAGGGAAGTGCCTGCGACGGGGCTCTTCCGCGACATCATCGCGCCGGTCCGGCGTTTTCCCCGGCCCGTCTACGTCGCAGCGACGGCGGGTGCGCTTTTCGTGCTGGCGGGGCTTGCGGTCGCGCTCGCCGAGGAGCGGCTTTTCGCGCTCTGGTTCGTCGCGGGTGCGGCCTGCGTCTTCGCGGTGCTGCGGGTCGCGGCGGAAGGGATCATGGATCTTGCTACGAAAGCGCCGCGCTTCCGGTCGCCGGAACTGCGCCTCGCGCTTGCCAATATCCATCGCCCCGGCGCGCCGACGCCTGCGGTCGTTCTCTCGCTCGGACTGGGTCTGACGCTTCTCGTCACCGTATCGCTCATCAACGGCAACCTCACCGGCGAGATTACAAAGGAGCTGCCCGAGCGCGCGCCTGCCTTCTTCTTCGTCGACATTCAGCCCGATCAGACGGATGCGATGGAAAATCTCGTGACTGGAACGCCGGGCGTCACGGCTTTCAACCGCGTGCCGATGCTGCGCGGCAAGATCGCAGCCGTGAACGGCGTACCCTCGGACCAGGTCGAGGTCTCACCCGATGCCCAATGGGCATTGAGAGGCGACCGCGGGATCACCTATTCGGCGACGCTCCCGGAAGGATCGAGCCTCGTCAGGGGAAAATGGTGGCCGGCCGATTATGCCGGCCCTCCGCTCGTTTCCTTCGGCGAGGATCTCGCGCAAGGGTTCGGCATCGATGTGGGCGACACGATCACGGTCAATGTGCTCGGACGCGAAATCATGGCCGAGGTCGCCAATACGCGCGCAATCGACTGGACGAGCCTCGGGATCAATTTCGTGCTCGTCTTTTCGCCGGGCCTGCTCTCTTCGGCGCCGCATACCGTGCTTGCGACGGTCGAAATGGATGCGACGCCCGAACAGGAAGAAGCGCTGGAGCGGGAGGTGACATCGGCCTTTCCGAACATCACTTCCGTCCGGGTGCGCGAAGCGCTGGATGCCGTCAACGGGCTCCTTGAGGATTTCGCTCTTGCCGTGCGTGCGATCGGCGGGGTGACGCTTGCCGCGGGCGTATTGGTGCTTGCCGGGGCGATGGCGGCAGGGTTCCGCTCGCGAGTGCGCGATGCCGTCCTGCTCAAGGTGCTGGGCGCGACGCGAGGGCGCATTCTGGGAATCTATATCCGCGAATATGCGGCGCTCGGGCTCGCGACGGCCCTGGTGGCGGCGGTGGCCGGCACGGCGGCGGCCTATGTCGTCATTACCATGATCATGGAGATGCCCTGGCATTTCCTGCCCGGTACACTGGCGCTGACCGTGCTGGCGGCGACGCTTGTCACCGTCGCGCTCGGACTTCTCGGCACCTGGCGGGCGCTTTCGGTTCCCTCCGCCGGAGAGCTCAGGGCGGACTGAGGAGGGGGCGGAACCGGCGATCACGATTTCGCCAGCAGGCCGAAATGCGAATGCAGATTTCATGAATTTTCAATGGCTTAACCATCGAAATATCGAACTGTTCAAGTCCGGTTTTGCTTGAATTCGCGAGCCTATCCGCCAATATATCGGCGAGCACACTCAGGAGGGTGCAGATACATGGCGAATTACGAACAGGACCGGCTCCATCAGACCCGGGTTGGCGCGCGCGCCGACATGTCGATCGATCAGGGCCTGCGGAGCTATATGCTCAGCGTTTACAATTACATGGCGGCGGCCCTCGCGGTTACTGGCCTCGTCGCCTATTTCGGCTATGCGGCGGCGGTGGTTGAGACGTCGCAGGGCATCGGCCTGACGAGCTTCGGCGAACTGCTCTTCAACAGCCCGCTCCGCTGGGTCGTCATGCTGGCGCCGCTTGCCTTCATTCTGGTGCTGAGCTTCGGCATCCAGAAGCTCAGCCTTGCCACGACGCAGATGGTCTTCTGGGCCTTTGCCGCGATCATGGGCCTGTCGATGTCGTCGATCTTCCTCGTCTTCACCGGCGAGAGCATCACGACGACCTTCTTCGTGACGGCGGCGGCCTTCGGTTCGCTGAGCCTCTACGGCTACACGACGAAGCGGGACCTGACCGGCATGGGCTCGTTCCTCTTCATGGGCCTCATCGGCATCATTCTCGCGATGCTGGTGAACCTCTTCCTGCAGAGCTCCGCGCTGCAGTTCGCGATCTCCGTGCTTGGCGTGCTGATCTTCGCGGGCCTGACCGCCTATGACACTCAGCGGATCAAGGGCATGTACTACGAAGGCGACAGCGCTGTCGTCGCCGGCAAGAAGGCCGTGATGGGCGCATTGTCGCTCTATCTCGACTTCATCAACATGTTCATGTTCCTGCTGCAGTTCCTGGGCAGCCAGCGCAACTAAGGCAGGCAGGAAGTCGAAATGCAGAGCCCCGGCCGAGAGGCCGGGGCTTTTTGCTATTCAGGGTAGTGTCAGGCGTCTATCAGGCGGAGCGAGCGCTTCTCGAAGACCTTGAGGACCTGCCCCAGTTCATGACCGCGCTTCAGGATCTGGCCGCCGGGAGCGATCACCGCATAGGCGCCCTGACGCCTGGCGAGTTTCGGGCGCTTCTCGATCCTGTAGAGCGGCATTTCACTGGTGCGGCGGAAGACGGAGAAGACGGCCACATCCTTGAAGCCGCCCATCGCATAGTCGCGCCATTCGCCTTCCGCGACCTTGCGCCCATAGACGGAGAGGATGGCGTCGAGTTCGGCGCGATTGAAGAAGACTTCCGCTTCCCTCTGCCGCGCGGGCGCGGCCGAGGCGGCGTTCTGCGGCGGCCGGGCCTTGTCCACGAGGCTGAGCCGGCCAGAAGCCGTCTTTGCGCGTGTATCGAAATCGGCAATGTCCGACATGCGGCGCCTCTCTTCCCTGCGGGGCCGGAGTTGACGGCAAGCATGGCACGAGGACCGCGCCGCCGTCATCCGCTTGTTGCAAAAACCGCGGAAGGCGGCAGTTTTTCTCGATCCGGGCGAGCGAAATACGAAACCACAATATTGCCTTGTTTCAGCCCTTGCTCAGCCACACTGGCCCTCCATCTTTGCATCGTTGCCTCACTGGCCCGGTTCCTTGCGACGTTCCGGTTTCATCAGCCCCCCAGCCCCACCGGGATAGATTGGGGGAGCCGGGCCACCCCTTCCCCCGGGGGGCAACACCCAAGAAAAGAGCGTGAGCTCCGCCGCCCGGGTCCCCCCTCCCGGGCGGCTTTTTTTGTGTTTCATTGGCCGGGGCGATGCCGGGTAGATGAAGCATCTTTCACTTGATGGGGCTTGCGGCCTGTCCTACACAAACTTCCGTCTTTTGGGCGCCTTTCGGGAGCAACGGGGAAAGGCTCACGAGAGGACGCGAGACGGGGCGAGGCAGAACCGGCCCGCCGCGCATGAGGGAGAGACGCAATCATCCGATCCGACAGCAACATGGCGAGCGGGAAGCAGCTTTCGGCAGGCGCTGCAGGCGAGCCGATGATCGTCATTGACGGTCTGACGAAGCATTTCGGTCCCTTCACCGCCGTGAACGGGATCGGTTTTTCAGTCGCCAAAGGCGAGGTGCTCGGCTTTCTCGGGCCGAACGGCGCAGGTAAATCCACCACGATGAAGATGGTGACGGGTTTCCTTGCGCCGAGCGCGGGAACGGCGCGCGTCTGCGGCCATGACATCGTCACCTCGACGCTGGAGGCGCAACGCGTCATCGGCTATCTGCCGGAAGGCGCGCCCGCCTATGGCGACATGACGGTGCGCGGATTCCTGAAATTCATCGCGCGGGTGCGCCGCCTTGCGGGCGCGGATGCGGAGAAGGCCATCGGCAGCGCGGTGGAAGCGACGGAACTCGAAGGTGTTCTCGAACAGCCGATCGACACGCTCTCCAAGGGGTTCCGCCGCCGCGTGGGCCTCGCGCAGGCGATCCTGCACAATCCGCCCGTTCTCATCATGGACGAGCCGACGGACGGGCTCGACCCGAACCAGAAATTCGAAGTGCGCAAGCTCATCAAGCGCATGGCCGCCGAGAAGGCAATCGTGATCTCGACACATATTCTCGAAGAGGTCGACGCGATCTGTACGCGCGCGCTCATCATCGACCGCGGCCGCATCGTCGCCGACGGAACGCCGGCCGAACTCATGGCGCGTTCGCGTTACCACAACGCCGTATCGCTGACGCTTGGCGGACGCACGACGGTGGAAACGGCAGCGAAATTGCGGGCCATTGCGGGCATCGAGAGCATCGAGGTGAGCCCTCGCGGCGACGAGACGACCTTCACGCTCTTTCCGGTGCGGACAGGCGAAGGCGACACGGTGCTCGTCGATGCCGTTGCGCGGCTCGCGCGGGAGGAGAACTGGCAGGTGCGCGTGCTTTACGGCGAGGCAGGGCGTCTCGATGAAGTGTTCCGCAGGCTGACACGCTCCGATACGAATGGCAGCGGAAAGGAAGCCGCATGAACGAGCTTCTCGCCGTCTTCCGCCGCGAACTCGGCGGCTATTTCGCGACGCCGCTCGCCTTCATCTTCATCGTGATCTTCCTGTTCACGATGGGTGCCTTCACCTTCTATCTCGGCGCCTATTACGAGAGCGACCAGGCGGATCTCACGATCTTCTTCAATTTTCACCCCTGGCTCTATCTCTTCCTGATCCCCGCCATTTCCATGCGACTCTGGGCGGAGGAGCGCCGGTCGGGTTCGATCGAGCTTCTGCTCTCGCTTCCGATTCCGCTCTGGGCGGCGGTCATGGGCAAGTTTCTCGCGGCCTGGGTCTTTTCCGGCATTGCGCTCGCGCTCACCTTTCCGATGTGGCTGACGGTCAATTATCTCGGCGATCCCGATAACGGGGTAATCCTCGCCGGCTATATCGGCAGTTTCTTCATGGCGGGCGGTTACCTCGCCATCGGCTCCTGCCTTTCGGCGGTGACGCGCAACCAGGTGATCGCCTTTGTGGTCAGCGTTGCGGTGTCCTTCCTCTTCACCGTGTCGGGCCTTCCCATCGTGATGGACTTCTTCGCGAGCTGGGCGCCGCAGCAGGTGCTTTCCACCATCGCGTCCTTCTCCTTCCTCACGCATTTCAACGCGATCACGCAGGGCGTCATCGACCTGCGCGACATCATCTATTTCGCCACGCTGATCGGTGCCTGGCTCATCGCCTGCGGCATCGTGGTCGACATGAAGAAGGCGGGGTGAGGGACATGTTCAACCAGCAGATCAGCCGCTCGGCCTATCGCATCATCATGCTGGTGCTGCTGGCCGTGCTTTTCCTCGCCGTGAACATGTTCTCGAATGTCGCCTTCCGCTCCGCCCGGATCGACCTGACCGAGAACAGTCTCTACACGCTGTCGGATGGGACGAGGGAAGTCGTCTCGGGCCTTGAGGAACCCGTCACGCTGCGTTTCTTCTATTCGGAGAAGCTCGCGACGGATTACGGACGGATACGCACCTATGCGGGCCATGTGCGCGACCTGCTGGAGGAAATCCGGGCGGCGTCGAACGGCATGGTGCGTCTCGAAGTGATCGAGCCCGAGCCCTTTTCGGAAGACGAGGACCTCGCCATGTCGCTCGGCCTCAAGGGAGCGCCGACACAATCGGGCGACGTCATCTATTTCGGTCTCGTCGGTACGAATTCGGTGGACGGGCTCGAGGCCATTCCCTTCTTCACCGACGAGCGCGAGCAATATCTCGAATACGATATCGCGCGGATGATCCAGAATCTGAGCCGGCCGGAGCTGCCGGTGCTCGGCATCGTGACGAACCTGCCGCTCGATACGGGTGCGGGCGGGCTCATGTCGGCGATGCGCGGCGACTCGCTTCCCTTCATGATCTACGAGGAGCTGCGCAACCGCTTCCAGATCGAATTCCTGGAGCAGCAGTTCCAGAAGGTGCCGGATCGCGTCGACGTGCTCATGATCGCGCATCCGCGCCCGCTCGACCGGCCGACGCTTTACGCCATCGACCAGTTCGTGATGCGGGGCGGCCATGTGCTTGCCTTCGTCGATCCGCATTCGGAAGTGAGCCTGACCGCGGGGCCGAATGGCGATCCCGTTCGCGGCTATACCGAGCAATCCGATCTCGGGCCGCTGCTTCAAAGCTGGGGCGTCAATTACGATCCGTCGCGGATCGTCGGCGACCGCAAGCTTGCGCAACGCGTGCAGACGGGCCTCGATGCCAGGCGCCAGGAAAGCGATTATGTGCTCTGGCTTGCCGTGCCGCGCGAGAATGTCGATACGAACGATCTCGTGACGGCGGATGTGAGCCGCCTCAATCTCGGCAGCGTCGGCTATTTCACGCCGGCCGAGGGCGCGACAACGGTGTTCTCGCCGCTCGTCACATCGTCCGGGGATTCGCAGACATACGATGTCGGCTATGTGAAGAAGGGGCCGCGGCCAGACGACCTTCTGCGCGATTTCAAGGCGACGGATGATCGCTATGTGGTCGCCGCGCGTCTTTCGGGGCCGGTGAAGAGTGCTTTCGACGGGCCCGTCGAAGAAGAGCCCGTGCAGCAGGAAGGCGCAGCGCCGCCGCGCCGCTCCGGGGAGAAAGCCGGTCCTCATGTCGCGCAGTCGCAGAAGGACGCGAACATCATCGTCTTCGCCGACAGCGATATTTTCGACGACCGCTTCTGGGTGCGCACGGATTCCTATCTCGGCGAGCGCGTGGCGCAGCCCATCGCCGACAATGCGGTCTTCATTCTCTCTGCCATCGACAATCTGATGGGGTCGAACGAGCTCATCTCGCTCAGGGCGCGCGACAAGTCCGACCGGCCCTTCACGGTGGTGGAAGAACTGCGCCGGAATGCCGAGCGCCGCTTCCTCGCCGAACAGGAAACGCTCGAAAAGAAGATCGCCGAGGCGGAACGCAATCTGACGGAGCTGCAGACGGGCGCCGCCGGCGCGGATGCCGCGAGCGGCGGACCGAACGAACAGGAATCGACGGCGATACGACAGTTCCGGCAGGAGCTTCTGGAAAGCCGCAAGGCGCTGCGCGACGTGCAACGCGATCTCAGGCGGGATGTGGAAAATCTCGGTGCGCAGCTTCGCTTCGTCAACATCGCGCTGGTGCCGCTCATTCTTGCGGTGGCCGCGCTTGCCGCCGCCTTCTATCGCTATCGCCGCCGCAAGGCGCGCGCCGAGAAGGGAGCGTGAGGCCCATGTTCGAAACGCTCCGCAGCAACAAGCCAAAGCGCAATCTCGTGGTTCTCGCTGCCGCCACGCTGATCGCCGTCATCGCGGCCGCGATTGCGGTCGTCACGGATGAAGGCAGCGTCAGGGCGACATTCGTGCCGCATCCCCTTTTCGAGGGATTGGACGAGAGGCTCGATCAGGTCGACAGGATCGTCTACACGGTGAGCCGCGGCATGAATGGCGTATCAAAGATCGAACTCGCGCGGAACGGCGAGGGGCGCTGGGTGACGCCCGCGCGTGGCGGTTATCCCGTGAGCGATGCGCTGGTGAAGAAGACGCTATTGGGCGTAGGGGGCATGGAGGCTTATGAGCCGCGCACGGCCAATCCGGAATGGCACCGCAATCTCGGTCTGCTGAAGCCGGAGGATATCGGCTCCGCCGTGCGCGTCGAATTCTTCAAGGGCGATGAGCGGCTTGCGGGTCTTCTCGTCGGCAAGGTGCCGGAGCGTGCGGTCGACGTGAAGGGCGAAGGCCTCATCTATGTGCGACGGGACGGGGAGGACGAAACCTTCCTCGCGCGCGGACGGCTGCCGCTCTACAAGACGGTGAACGACTGGCTCAATCCGGCGTTCATCGATATTTCCCGCGATGCGCTTTCGGGCGTGACGCTCTGGGCGGGAACGGAGACGCCCGTCATTCTCTCGCGAGCGGCGGGCGAGGAAGATTTCTCCATCGCGAACCTGCCAGAGGGCCGCGCCTCGCGGGGCGCGCCTGTCGTGAACAAGACCGCGACTGCCATTCTCGATTCGAGCTTCGACGATGTGGCGCCCGCCGCGACGCTGGACTTTCCCGATGACACGCCCAAGGTCGTTTTCGAAACATTTGACGGGCTCCGGCTCCATATGCGCATGGCGGGCGAGGGCGGCGCGCTCTGGGCGAAGTTCGAAGCGGAAGCAGACTCGGCGCTCGTGCCGGAGGGCGGGGACATTGCTCCCGCCGAAGAGCGCGCCAGGAAGCTCAATGAGCGCCTTTCCGCCTGGACCTACAAGCTGCCGCAGGAACTCGGCAATCAGCTCACCCAGACGATGGACCTGCTCACGCGCGAGGCAGGACCGGCGGATGCGATGATGAGCCCGATGCCGGAGCGGGCGCAGCCCTGATCTCTCACCGGGCCTGGGTCGACTCCATCTGCGCGGCGCCGAGAATGGGCCCGCCATCGCCCGCCTGCAGAAGCGCGGCGCAGCCTTCGAAACCACGCGTGAGAAGGTCGCTCTTGGGAAGCGTCAGTTCCATCGCCTGGCCCTTCCACATGCCGATGGGCGTCAGTTGGCGCACGGCATGGGTGTAGGCGATGGTGCGGCCCCGATTCTCGCCGCGGGAAATTTCGACGCGTTCCTCCTTCGTATAGCGGACCAGCCATAGCGTCGCAGGCCGTTCCGGCGTCTCGCCCGGCCCCACGCTGAGAGAGAGGGCATCACCCTCGCCCGTGAAGGAAATGGATACGGGAAGTGGCTTCGCGCTCTCCAGCGCCGGTTCGATTTCATGGCGGCGGCTTCCGACGCCTTCGGCAATGCCATTCACCACGATCTGCGGCGTGTAGACACCGGAGAGACCGAGCGTCCGCGCATAGGCGCGTTGGCGTTCCGTATGGGCAAGGCTCGCGAGCGTGTCTTTCCAGCCGAGATAATCCCAGTAGCCGACATTGTAGGAGAGGGCGATGACGTCCGTGCGCTTCGCCAGATCGTGCAGATAGGCGTCGGCGGGCGGGCATGACGAACAACCCTGGCTCGTGAAGAGTTCGACGACGACCGGCCCCTCTCCGGCGCGCGCGGCAAGCGGCGCGAGCGCCATGAGAATGGCGGCGAACATGGCGAGGCTTGTTGTCAGGCGAAGGGCGGACATTGCGGCATCTCCTTTCCCCGGAAGAGGATAGGAACCGGCGGCAACACATACGAGTCACGTTAGCTTGAGCGGGTGGTGAGCGGCTTCAGGCATCGCCAAAGAAAAAGGGCGCCCCGAAGGGCGCCCTTTCCGTTTCAGCAAGGCCATCCGCCTTATGCGGCGAGGTTTCGCAGCACATAGGGCAGGATACCGCCATTCTCGTAGTAGTCGACTTCGTCCTGCGTATCGATGCGGCAGAGGAGTTCGATCGACTGCTTGCCGCCATCGGCGAAGGTGATGACCGCGTTCACCTTGGTGCGCGGCTTCACATTGGCGAGGCCTTCGATCGTCACCGTTTCCGATCCGTCGAGGCCGAGCGACTGCCAGCTCATGTCGTTCAGGAACTGGAGGGGCGCCACGCCCATGCCGACCAGGTTCGAGCGGTGGATGCGCTCGAAGCTCTGTGCGATCACGGCTTTCACGCCGAGCAACATCGTGCCCTTCGCCGCCCAGTCGCGGCTGGAGCCCGTGCCGTATTCCTTGCCCGCGAAGATGACGAGCGGCACGCCACGGCGCTTGTATTCCATGGCCGCGTCGTAGATCGGCATCTGCGTGCCTTCCGGCTGCAGCTTCGTCAGGCCGCCTTCGATCCCCTTCAGCATCTGGTTCTTGATGCGGATATTGGCGAAGGTGCCGCGCATCATCACTTCGTGATTGCCGCGCCGCGCGCCATAGGAGTTGAAGTCCTGCGCACCGACCTGCTTGGAGTTCAGGTAGGCACCGGCCGGGCTCTGCACCTTGATGTTGCCGGCGGGCGAGATGTGGTCGGTCGTGATCGAGTCCGCGAAGAGGCCGAGGATGCGGGCATCCCTGACGTCGGAAAGCGGCGCGGGCTCGGGCTTCATGTCCACGAAATAGGGCGGGTTCTGCACATAGGTCGAATCCCCGTCCCAGTCATAGGTGAGACCGCCGGACACGGCGATGCTCTTCCAGTGCGCATCGCCGTCGAAGACGTTCGCATAACGCTCGCGGAACATTTCCGGGGTAACGCAGGCGCGGACCGTCGCGGCAACATCCTGGCTGGAGGGCCAGATGTCCTTGAGGTAGACAGGCTGGCCGTTGCTGCCAGTGCCGATCGGCTCGCTGGTCAGGTCGATCTGCGTCGAACCGGCAAGCGCGTAGGCGACGACGAGGGGCGGCGAGGCGAGATAGTTCGCCCGCACGTCCGGCGAGACGCGGCCTTCGAAGTTGCGGTTGCCCGAGAGCACGGCGGAGGCGACCAGATCGTTCTTGTTGATCGCCTGGCTGATCTCCGTCGGGAGCGGACCCGAGTTGCCGATGCAGGTCGTGCAGCCATAGCCGACGAGATCGAAGCCGAGCGCGTCGAGATCGTCCTGCAGGCCGGCCTTTTCGAGATAGTCGGTCACGACCTGGGAGCCCGGTGCAAGCGAGGTCTTCACCCAGGGCTTCACCTTGAGGCCGAGCTTGCGCGCGTTACGCGCCACGAGACCGGCCGCAACGAGCACGTTCGGGTTCGACGTGTTGGTGCAGGAGGTGATCGCGGCAATCACGACGTCGCCATGACCGAGATCGAACTCCTTGCCTTCGACGGGCACGCGCGTTGCGGCCTGTCCCGGCTTGCCGAATTCTCCCTCGAGCGACTTCAGGAAGCTCGACTTCACATCCGTCAGCGCGACGCGGTCCTGCGGGCGCTTCGGGCCGGCAAGGCTCGGCACGACCGTGCCGAGGTCGAGTTCGAGCGTGTCGGTGAAGACCGGATCGGGCATTCCCTTCTCGCGGAACATGCCCTGCGCCTTCGCATAGGCCTCGACGAGCGCGACGCGCTCTTCCGAGCGGCCGGTCGCCTTGAGATATTTCAGCGTCTCGTTGTCGACCGGGAAGAAGCCGCAGGTCGCGCCATATTCGGGCGCCATGTTGGCGATGGTCGCACGGTCCTCAAGCGCGAGATTGTCGAGGCCCGAGCCGTAATATTCGACGAACTTGCCGACCACGCCCTTCTTGCGGAGCATCTCGGTGACGGTGAGCACCATGTCGGTCGCGGTCACGCCGTCATTGAGCTTGCCGGTCAGCTTGAAGCCGATCACTTCGGGAATGAGCATCGAGACCGGCTGGCCGAGCATGGCCGCTTCCGCCTCGATGCCGCCCACGCCCCAGCCGAGAACGGCGAGACCGTTCACCATGGTGGTGTGGCTGTCCGTGCCGACACAGGTGTCGGGATAGGCGATCTCTTCCTTGCCTTCCGTCTTCGTCCAGACGGTCTGGGCAAGATATTCGAGGTTCACCTGATGGCAGATGCCGGTTCCCGGCGGCACCACGCGGAAATTGTTGAAGGCCTTGGAGCCCCAGCGCAGGAACTCGTAGCGTTCGCGATTGCGCTGATATTCGATATCCACATTTTCCTTGAAGGCCGTCGGCGTGCCGAACTTGTCGACCATCACCGAGTGGTCGATGACGAGATCGACCGGCACGAGCGGATTGATCTTCTTCGGGTCGCTGCCAAGATTCTTCACCGCGTCGCGCATGGCGGCGAGGTCGACGACGGCGGGAACGCCCGTGAAGTCCTGCATCAACACACGGGCCGGACGGTACGCGATCTCGCGATCGGATGTCCGGTTCTTGAGCCAGGTCTTCACGGCCTCGATGTCTTCCTTCGTCACCGTGCGGCCGTCTTCGAAGCGGAGCAGGTTCTCAAGCAGCACCTTCAGCGAGAAAGGCAGACGGGCCACGCCGTCGAGACCGTTCTTCTCGGCATCCGGAATGCTGAAATAGGTATAGCTGCGCTTGCCAACCTTCAGCGTCTTGCGGGCGCCAAAGCTGTTGCCGGGCGCCTTTTTCGCGACTGTTTTCTTCGGTGCGGCTTTCTTCGGTTGCGTCGCCGCAGGCTTCTTCACGGCGGCGGGCTTTGCCGGTGCTGCCTTCTTCGCTTTGGGCTTCGCCGCGGGCTTCTTTGCGGGCGCTGCCTTTTTCGGCGCGGCTTTCTTCGGCTGCGTCGCCGCAGGCTTCTTCACCGCAGCGGCTTTCTTCGGTGCCGCCTTTTTCGACGCGGCAATCTTCTTCGCGGCCGTCTTTTTCGGCGCGGCCTTTTTCACGGCAGCCGCCTTCTTCGGCGCCGCCTTCTTCGGTGCAACCTTCTTCACCGCTTTCTTGGCGGCGGGCTTCCTGGCGGCGGCAACCTTCTTCGCGGCCGTCTTTTTCGGCGCCGCTTTCTTCGCCGTCTTCTTCGGGGCCGTCTTCTTCGGGGCCGTCTTCTTCGGGGCCGTCTTCTTCGGGGCCGTCTTCTTCGGCGCAGCCTTCTTCACCGCTTTCTTCGCGGCGGGCTTCTTGGCGGCGGCTTTCTTCGGCGCCGCCTTCTTCACGGCTTTCTTCACCGGCTTCTTCGCTGCTGCCGCCGTCTTCTTTGCCGCCTTCTTCACGGCTTTCGCCGGAGCAGCCTTCTTCGTCTTCGCCGCAGCTTTCGCGGCGGGTTTCTTTTTCGCCTTGGTGGATTTGGCCGTCGCCTTCTTCGCCATCTCTCTTGGTCCTCGATGATGCGCGGTCCGGACTGCAAAGGGGGGGAATGCGGGGAGCCTCGCGGGGTGCCGCCCGCGACGCAAATGGGCGTGTGCGTCAATGCCCGATTTCGCCGCCGCTTCTCAGCCTGGAACCTATATGCTTGTCGCGCGGGACTATAATGTCTTTCGTAGTGAATGACCATGCTTCGTCCGGAAAAGCGGGCGTGATAATCAGCGTTGCAAACGGCGCGGGGAGTTGCGGATGACGGAAGTGCTTGTCGAGAAGAACGGACCGGTTACAAGCGTCATTCTGAACCGGCCTCACGCGAAGAATGCGGTCGACCGGCATGCAGCGGATGCGCTTGTCGCCGCCTTTCTCGAATTCGAGCGGGATGAAGATCAGCTCGTTGCCGTGTTCTGCGGCAGCGAGGGCGCCTTCTGTGCCGGCGCGGATCTGAAAGCGGTGGCGAAGGGTGAGGGAAATCGCTCCGTGCCCCCCGCAACCGGCGCCGGTTTTTCGCGTCTTGCAACGGATGGACCGATGGGTCCGTCGCGAATGATTCTCAACAAGCCGGTGATCGGCGCGATTTCGGGTCATGCGGTGGCGGGCGGACTCGAACTCGCGCTGTGGTGCGACATGCGCGTCGTCGAGGAAGACGCGATCATGGGCGTCTTCTGCCGGCGCTGGGGCGTACCGCTGATCGATGGCGGCACGGTGCGCCTGCCGCGCCTCATCGGCCATTCCCGCGCGATGGATCTCATCCTCACCGGCCGGCCCGTCGACGCGGAAGAGGCGCTCGCGATCGGTCTCGCGAACCGGATCGCACCGAAGGGAAAGGCCCGTGAGGAAGCGGAGAAACTTGCGCTCGAGATCGCGCGGTTTCCGCAACATTGCCTGAGGCATGACCGCATGTCGGCCTATGAGCAATGGGATCTTCCCTATGATCGCGCGCTCGCCAACGAATTCGAGCATGGCCGCAAGGTGCTCGCCTCGGGCGAGACGTTGAAGGGGGCGGCACGTTTTGCATCCGGCAAGGGCAGGGGCGGGCGTTTTGACGACATCTGAACTTTCGCTTTCCGTTCGCGATCTTGCCTGCGAGCGCGGCGGCCGCCTCGTTTTCGAGGGGCTGTCCTTCTCGCTCGGGCACAGCGAAGCATTGGTGCTGACCGGGCCGAATGGCGCGGGCAAGTCGAGCCTGTTGCGCCAGCTCGCTGGCCTTCTCGACGTCACGCAGGGCGAAATCGAACTTTCCGGCGGCGATCCGGAGCGCACGATCGGCGAACAGGCGCATTATGTGGGTCATCTCGATGCGCTGAAGCCCTCGATGAGCGTTGTCGAGACGATCGCCTTCTGGCGGAGCTTTCTGGGCAGTATTCCGCAGGGCGCGGAGACGGCGCTCGAAGCGCTCGGGCTCGCGCATCTCGCCGATCTTCCCGTCGCCTATCTTTCCGCGGGGCAGCGGCGGCGGCTTTCGCTCGCGCGGCTCATCGCCGTACCGCGGCCCATATGGCTGCTCGACGAGCCGACGGTGGCGCTCGATGCCGCGAGCGTTGCGCGTCTTGTCGCGCTGATGAAGGGGCATCTCGGCCATGGCGGCATGATCGTTGCCGCCACCCATCTCGATCTCGGTCTCGACGGCGCCCGGCAGCTCCGGCTCGGCGCGGGAGCGGTGGCATGATGCGTGCCTTCCTTGCTCTTCTCGCGCGCGATCTGCGCCTCGCCGTGAGGCTCGGCGGCGGCGGCGGTATGGCCGTCTTTTTCTTTCTCGTCGTGATCGCGCTTCTGCCGCTCGGCATCGGGCCGGACAGGGAGCTTCTCGCGAGAGTGGCGCCGGGCATGCTCTGGGTCGCGCTCCTGCTTGCCGCGCTGCTCACGCTCGACCGCCTTTTCCAGGCCGATTACGAGGACGGCTCACTCGACCTCCTTTCCATGGGTTCCCTGCCGCTCGAACTCGTCGTGGTGGCGAAGGCGCTCGGTCACTGGCTCACCACGGGCCTGCCGCTCGTCGTCGTCACGCCGCTTCTCGGGGTTCTGCTCAATCTGCCGGGCGAGGCCTATGCGCCGCTCATCCTTGCCATGCTGATCGGAACGCCGGCGCTCAGTTTCCTCGGCGCCATCGGTGCGGCGCTCACGGTTGGAGTTCGCAGAGGAGGGTTGCTCGCCTCGCTGCTCGTTCTGCCCTTCTATGTTCCGGTGCTCATTTTCGGCACCGGCGCCGCCAATGCGGCATCGGGCGGCTTCTCGGGCGAGGCAGGTCAGCAAAGTCTGATCCTCCTTGCGGCGGTCGCCTTGTCGAGCCTCGTTCTCGGGCCGCTCGGCGGGGCGGCGGCGCTGCGGGCCAATCTGCGGTAGGGCTTTGCGATGTGCGATCCGGATTTCATCATGAAGCCGTGGCAATATGCCTCCCTGCGCGGCTTGCCCTCATCGGGGACCCCGCGCTAAATGGCGGACATGAACAGGATTTCCGCCGCGCAGCGGTTTCACGCCTATGCCAATCCGGCGCGCTTCATGGCGCTGTCGGCGCGCCTTCTCGCGCCGCTCTGGGGGCTGAGCCTTCTTGTCGTCGGTGCGGGGCTCTGGTTCGCGCTTTTCGACTCGCCTCCCGACTATCAGCAGGGCGAGACGGTGCGCATCATGTATGTGCATGTGCCTGCGGCCTGGCTCGCCATGTTCGGCTATTCGGTGATGGCGGTGGCTTCGGCTGCGGGTCTCGTTTTCCGGCATCCCCTGTCCGATCTCTGCGCCAAGTCGGCCGCTCCCATAGGTGCGGCCTTCACCTTCCTCGCTCTCCTCACGGGGTCTCTCTGGGGCAAGCCCATGTGGGGAACGTGGTGGGAGTGGGATGCGCGGATGACCTCCGTGCTCATCCTCTTCTTTCTCTATCTGGGCTATATCGCGCTCTGGGCGACGATCGATGAGCCCGCGCGCGCCGCACGCGCGGCTGCCGTGCTGGCACTCGTCGGTGCAATCAACATCCCGATCATCCGCTATTCGGTCGTCTGGTGGAACACGCTCCATCAGCCCGCTTCCGTTTTCCGCATGGACGGCCCGACCATCGCGCCCGCCATGCTGTTGCCGCTTGCGCTCATGGGCATCGGGCTGACGCTTCTATTCGTCGCTCTTCTCCTCGTGCGGATGCGGGCCGAGGTGATGCGGCGGCGGGTGCGGAACCTCCGTCTCGCGCAGGCGGCTTCCGCGGGAGAAGCATGAGGATGGCCGAGTTTTTCCATATGGGCGGCTATGCCTTCTTCGTCTGGTCCTCCTACGGGGCGGCGCTTCTCGTGGTGGCGGTGCTCGTCTGGCAAAGTGTCGCCGACTATCGCAGGCAGGCCCGGCTTGCCGAAGAGCTCGAAAAGGCCGCGGGGGGACGTGTCCGCCGCCCGGCGCGCGCGGAAAGCGGAGAGAAACCGTGAATGCGAAATTCCGGCTCGCGGCGTTTGTTCCCGTCGCGATCTTCCTGCTGCTCGCGGGCATATTCTTTGCCGCCCTATATCGCGGCGACCCATCGCGTGTGCCCTCCGCCCTGATCGGCCGCTATGTGCCGGAATTCGAACTGCCGCCGGTCGAAGGTATCGACAGGCCAGGGCTTTCCTCCGGCGATTTCGGCAAGGGCGAGCCGGTCATCGTGAATGTCTGGGCATCCTGGTGCGTGCCCTGCCGGGACGAGATGCCGCTTCTGATCGAGCTTGGCCGCGTATCGCGCGCGCCGCTCTTCGGGCTGAACTACAAGGACGATCCGGCTGCCGCGCGCCGCTTTCTCGCCGAACTCGGCAATCCCTTCGCGCGCATCGGCAAGGATGCGACGGGGCGCGCCGCCATCGACTGGGGCGTCTATGGCGTGCCTGAAACCTATATCGTGGATGGGAATGGACGCATCGCGCTCAAGCATGTGGGGCCGCTGACGCCCGATGCGATTGCAGATGAAATCCTGCCCGCGCTGAAGGAGGCGCGTCTTTCGACCGGCGAATGAGTGCGGACGACAGGACGCGGCCTCCTCCTGAAGGGTCCTCCTGAAGGGTGATGGCGATCAGGCCTTCCGATCAGGCCTTCTTGCGGCGTGGCGCTGCTTTTCTGGCGGCGGGCTTTTTCGCCGGCTTCTTCTTCGCCGGCGCGCGCCTTGCCGCCTTCTTCGGGGCTGCTTCCTCGACCTTCATGTCCTCGATCGCGCTATTGAGCTGCCCGAGACCCTTGAGGAGGTCGGACTGAAGCGTCTTCGGCAGAACGTCGAGAAGCGCCTTCTCCGCCGCAATCGCCTTCGGCATGGCGCCCTTGAGCGCGCGGCGTCCCGCGGCGGTGAGGCGCACGGAGTTGGCGCGCGCGTCTTCCGCGGTGCGCTTGCGGGCGAGAAGGCCGTTCTTGATCATGCGGCTGATCATGTCCGCGAGCGTCGAGCGGTCGATGCCCGTGCGGTTCACAAGATCGGTCTGGCTCAGGCCTTCTTCCTCGTTCACCGCGAAAAGCACGATGAACTGACGCGGCGTGATCGAGCTCGATCCCATCTGCTGCACGAACTGGTCATAGGCGAACTGCTGCGCGCGGCGCAGAAGATGGCTCAGTGAGTTTTCGAGATCGAAATTTCCGGTTGGCTTTTTGGCTGCCATTCTTTCGGTCCTCTGGATTGTCGGACACCGTGAAGTGCCGGGCGCTAGGGGCGATGTCCTTGCGGAACTGATCTCCCTGTTTCGGGAGAAATTATCGTTGTATGCATTCGCGGCGTTTGTGTGGCCGTGCGCCGCGTGGCGCTCTATCATCATATGCACCCGCATCCCCCCTATATGCAAGGGGCGCATGCGGAAAAGCGCGGTTAAGATTGTCTATATAGGTCTGTGCGCGGACATTTCACCGCCACGGGCGTGGATTTGCCGCAAGAGTTCAGTTTCCGCACACGGCGGCTTTTCCGGCGCGAGGTAGTTCCGTGGGCGGACCAAAGGTTGAAGCAAGACGATGCCGGACGACGGAAAGAAGAAAGGCGGGATGCCCGCCGAGCCCAAGCCTCGGGAAGAAGGCGCACGAAACGATGTTATTTTCTCGCGACGCGTACCAAGCGGGGACAGTCTCCCGCGCGACATATGCGATCATTGCGGTTTCATTCATTATGTAAATCCGAAGATCGTCGTCGGTTCCGTCGTTACACATGAAGGAAAATTCCTTCTTTGCCGCCGCTCGATCGAACCTCGGCGCGGTTTCTGGACGCTGCCCGCCGGTTTCATGGAGCAGGGCGAAACGACGGAGGAGGGCGCACGGCGCGAGGCGCGGGAGGAGGCGAATGCCGATATCGCGCTCAAGGACGTTCTGGCTATCTACAATATTCCCCGCATCGCCCAGGTGCAGATCATGTATCGCGCCACGCTGAACAGCCCGGAATTTTCCGCAGGCGAGGAAAGTCTCGAAGTCGCACTTTTCGGCTGGGAAGAAATCCCGTGGGAGGAACTCGCCTTCCCGAGCGTCTATTGGGCGCTGACGCAGTTCCGCTCGGTTATGGGCAAGGATGTGATTGCGCCCTTCACCAATCCCGAAGGAGAGAACGGAAATCTTTTTCCGCGCCCACCGTCCGCGGGCTGACGGGTCTTGTCCGGACAAGCGTAATCCTTGTCTGGAAAAATGACGGGTTTCGCGTCATTGTCTCCCCATAATTGCCCTGGGGGAGGACAAGATGGCGAATGCGGCGGGTGGAACGCAGCGAATGACGGCGGAGGAAAGGCGGGTCATCTTTGCCTCCTCGCTCGGCACCGTTTTCGAGTGGTACGATTTCTATCTCTACGGTTCGCTCGCGGCGATCATCTCGGTACAGTTCTTCTCCGGCGTGAACCCGACGGCTGCCTTCATCTTCGCATTGCTCGCCTTCGCCGCCGGTTTCGCTGTGCGTCCCTTCGGCGCCATCGTCTTCGGGCGGCTCGGCGATCTTGTCGGACGCAAATACACCTTCCTCATCACCATTCTGATCATGGGGCTTTCGACCTTCATCGTCGGATTGCTGCCGGGCTATGCGGCAATCGGCTTTGCCGCGCCTGCGATCCTGATCGTTCTTCGTCTCGCGCAGGGGCTCGCGCTTGGCGGAGAATATGGCGGCGCGGCGATCTATGTCGCCGAACACGCGCCGCATGGAAAGCGCGGCGCCTATACGGCCTGGATCCAGACCACGGCGACGCTCGGTCTCTTCCTCTCGCTTCTTGTCATCCTTGCCTGCCGCCTTTCGATGGACAAGGAGAGCTTCGATGCATGGGGATGGCGTATCCCCTTCCTGCTTTCCATCGTGCTGCTCGGCATTTCGGTCTGGATCCGGCTGAAGCTCAACGAGTCGCCGCTCTTCCAGAAGATGAAGGAAGAGGGAACGCTTTCCAAGGCGCCGCTCACCGAAAGTTTCGCGCGCTGGCCGAACCTCAAGCTCGTCATCATCGCGTTGATCGGTCTCACCGCCGGTCAGGCCGTGGTCTGGTACACGGGCCAGTTCTATGCGCTCTTCTTCCTGACGCAGGTGCTCAAGGTCGAAGGGCAGATGGCGAATATACTCATCGGCGCGGCGCTTCTTCTCGGCGTGCCCTTCTTCGTTCTCTTCGGCATGCTGTCGGACAGGATCGGCCGCAAGCCGATCATTCTCGCGGGTTGCCTTCTCGCGGTGCTCACCTATTTCCCGCTTTTCTCCGCGCTCACTCATTTCGCCAATCCCGCACTCGAGCAGGCGCGCGAGAGGGCGCCGGTCGTCGTTGTTGCCGATAGCGCCAGTTGTTCCTTCCAGTTCAATCCGGTCGGTACAGCCGCCTTCACCTCGCCCTGCGATGTCGCGAAGAGCGCGCTTGCCAAACGCGGCATTCCCTATGCGAATGCGCCGCTCGCCGCCGGGGAGGAAACGCGGGTGACGGTCGGCGAGACGATCGTGCCCTCCTTCGATGCTTCGGCGGATGCGGACGGTTCGGCGCGCGCGGCTTTCGACGCAGCACTCTCATCGGCTCTTTCGGAAGCGGGCTATCCGGCTTCGGCGGATCTCGCCGCCATCAACTATCCGATGGTGGTCGCGATCCTCTTCATCCTCGTTCTCTATGTAACGATGGTCTATGGCCCGATCGCGGCCATGCTTGTCGAGCTTTTTCCGACGCGCATCCGCTACACCTCGATGTCGCTTCCCTATCACATCGGCAATGGCTGGTTCGGCGGCTTCCTGCCCACCGTTTCCTTCGCCATCGTCGCGGCGACGGGCGATCTCTATTCGGGGCTCTGGTATCCGGTGGCGATTGCGGCGATGACCTTCGTCGTCGGGCTCATCTTCGTCCCGGAGACGAAGGACCGGGAGCTGCATCCGGAAGGAAGCTGAGCCTTACTCGGCGGCTTTCGTCTCACTCTTTGGCGCGTGCTTCGTGAGCACGGGGATCTGCGCGAGGCCGAAGACCATGGTCAGCGGCATGACGCCGAAGAGCTTGAAACTCACCCAGAAATCGGTGGAGAAGTTCCGCCACACGACTTCGTTGATGACGCCGAGAAAAACGAAGAACAGGCCCCAGCGCACCGTCAGCACCATCCAGCCCTTGTCCGTCAGGTTGAAGGCGCCGTCGAAGAGCTGCTTCATGATGGGCTTGCCCATCGCCGCGGCGCCAAGAAGCGCTGTCGCGAAAAGCGCGTTCACGATGGTGGGCTTCACCTTGATGAAATGATCGTCCTGGAGCCAGATCGTGAGCGCGCCGAAGATCATCACGAAAATGCCGGTCACGAGAGGCATGGTCGGAATCTTGCGGAACTTCACCTGCGAATAGATCAGGGAGATGGCGGTGGCCACCATGAAGCCGCCGGTCGCATAGAAGATGTTCTGCGATTCCTCGTTGCCGAAGATCGTGTCGGCGCGGGAATTGAGCAGAAAGAAGACGACGAGCGGTCCAAGCTCGATCGCCATTCGCAGCCATTGCGAACCCGTCATGCCACCATGCGTCGTTTCGGCCTTGCTGTCGCTCATGCTCGCTCCTGTTCAGGCCCTTTTGTTACGCGTCGGGCAGGGCGCTGGATCATTTCGCGCCGGTGATCGCCCTCGCATAGGCATCCGCATCGAAGGTCTGGAGATCGTCTATCCCCTCGCCGACGCCGATCAGGTGCACCGGCAGCCCGAATTTCCTGGCGATGGCGACGAGAATGCCGCCGCGCGCCGTGCCGTCGAGTTTCGTCATCACGAGGCCCGTAATCCCCGCCACCTGGCCGAAGATTTCCACCTGGTTCACGGCGTTCTGTCCCGTCGTGGCGTCGAGCACGAGAAGCGTCGCATGCGGCGTTTCGGGGTCGAGCTTCCGCATCACGCGGATCACCTTCTCAAGCTCGGCCATGAGGTCGGCCTTGTTCTGGAGGCGGCCGGCCGTATCGATCATCAGCACGTCCGTGCCTTCTTCCTTCGCCCGCGCCAGCGCCTCATAGGCAAGGCCCGCCGCATCGCCGCCGATCTTGGTCGCGCAGACGGGGGAGCCGATCCGCTCGCCCCAGACTTTCAACTGCTCGACGGCAGCCGCGCGGAAGGTGTCGCCCGCGGCAAGCATCACGCTCTTGCCTTCCGCCTTCAGTTTTGCGCCGATCTTGCCGATGGTCGTCGTCTTGCCCGCGCCGTTCACGCCGGTCATCAGGATGACGAAGGGCTTTTTCGTGGTGTCGATCACGAGCGGCTTCTCGACGGGCTTCAGCACCTTCGCGATCTCGCCCGCGAGAATCTCGCGGACCTCTTCAGGGCTCACTTCCTTGTTGTAGCGGTCGCGGCCGACCGCCTCGGTGACGGAGGCCGCCGCGTCGAGGCCGAGATCGGCGGAGATCAGCAGGTCTTCAAGCTCTTCCAGCGTTGCCGCGTCGAGCTTCTTCTTCGTGAAGATGCCGGTGATGCCGTCCGACAGGTTCTTCGTCGAGCGGGTGAGCCCTTCCTTCATGCGGCGGAAGATCGACTTTTTCTTCTCGCCGTTTTCCGTATTCGTCTCGCTCTCGCTCACGCAGCCCTCAAACCTTCGAAACTCTTTCCGTCATGCGCGGCAAGCCGCAGCGGCAGGATCTCGCCCGCGTGCGCTTCTTCCTTCACGCGCACCGGCGTGAACTGATGCGTGCGGCCAAGCAGCGGCGTTTCCATCAGCACCGGCTTCGTCGCGCCGAGCCCTTCTTCGAGATGCGCGAGAACGCGCGCCGCGCCCTTCGCGCGCAGCCGGTCGGCCCGCGCCTTCGCCACCTCGCGCGCCACTTGCGGCATCTTCGCTGCGGGCGTGCCGGGGCGGGGCGAGAAGGGAAAGACATGCAGCCATGTCAGCCCGCATTCGTCGACGAGGCGCATCGTGTTCTCGAACATCTCGTCCGTCTCGGTCGGGAAACCTGCAATGAAATCCGCGCCGAAGACGATATCGGTGCGGAGCCGCCGCGCTTCCTCGCAGAAGCGGATCGAGTCGTCGCGCAGATGCCGCCGCTTCATGCGCTTCAGGATCATGTCGTCGCCCGCCTGCAGCGAAAGATGAAGATGCGGCATCAGCCGTTCTTCCTCCGCAATGAGGCGCATCAGGTCGTCATCGGCCTCGATGGAATCGATCGAGGAAAGACGCAGGCGTTCGAGTTCCGGCACGAGCTTCAATATGCGCCTTGCGAGATTGCCAAGGCTTGGACGTCCCGGCAGGTCGCCGCCATAGGACGTCATGTCGACGCCGGTCAGCACGACCTCGCGGTAGCCGTTCTCGACCAGTGTGCGAACCTCGGAGACGACTTCGCCCGCGGGCACGCTGCGCGAAGGACCACGACCATAGGGAATGATGCAGAAGGTGCAGCGATGGTCGCAGCCGTTCTGCACCTGCACGAAGGCGCGCGCCCGGCCCTCAAGGCCCTGCACCAGATGGCCCGCCGTCTCCGTGACCGACATGATGTCGTTCACACGCACCTTCTCGTTCGCGTGCAGCGCGAGCGCTGGCTCCCAGCTCCGGGCCTGCATCTTCTCGTCATTGCCGATCACGAGATCGACTTCGCTCATCTCCGCGAAGGCGTCCGGGTTCACCTGCGCCGCGCAGCCCGTCACGATGATGCGCGCTTCAGGGTTCTCGCGGCGCGCCTTGCGGATCGCCTGCCGCGCCTGGCGTTCGGCTTCCGCCGTCACCGCGCATGTGTTGAAGACGATGGCGTTGTCGAGGCCGGCCTTCTCCGCATGGCCGCGCATCACTTCCGATTCATAGGCGTTGAGCCTGCAGCCGAAGGTGACGATTTCCGTCTGCCGCTTCATGCCGCCCCCGCAAGCAGCTTCGCGGGATCGATTTCGCCCTCATAGTCGAGCGCGGCCGCGCCCGTCATGTAGATGTGGTTGTCCGCCTCGCGCCATTCGACGGTGAGGTCGCCGCCCGGCAGGCTCACCGTGATCCGGCGTTCCGTCTTGCGGCGGCGGATCGCAGCGACGGTCGAGGCGCAGGCGGCGGTGCCGCAGGCCTTTGTCAGCCCGACGCCGCGCTCCCATGTGCGGATCTTCAGATGCGTCGGCGAGATGACCTCAGCCACGGAAATATTCGCGCGCTCGGGAAAGAGCGGGTGATGTTCGAGCATGGGTCCGATGCGGTCGAGTTCGATCGCGTCCACATCGTCCACGAAGAAGACCGCGTGCGGGTTGCCGACATTGACGACGCCCGGCGAATGCATGATCGGGTTTCCGAGCGGACCCACCTCGAGCTCGATGCCGCGCGTGTCCTGGAATTCTTCGGAAAGCGGAATCTCGTTCCACTTCAGCCGCGGCTCGCCCATGTCGACGGTGATGTTTTCGGCGTCCGCCCGCGTCGCCACCGTGTTGCCGCCCAGCGTCTCGATGATGACGGCGTCCTTGCCGGTCTCTTCCAGAATGAGCTTGCCGATGCAGCGCGCGGCATTGCCGCAGGCTTCCACCGTGCCGCCGTCCTGGTTGCGGATGCCCATGAAGGCATCGCCGCCATTGCGCGGTTCCTCGATGGTGATGAGCTGGTCGCAGCCGATGCCCGTTTCCCGGTTCGCGATGGCGCGCGCCAGCGCATCGGTCAGCGCAAGCGGTTCGCGGCGCAGGTCCAGCACGACGAAGTCGTTGCCGAGCCCGTTCATCTTCAGAAAATGGTGCGTCATGCCGGTCATGATGGGCGCATATATGGCCCTTTTTTGCCTCTTGTGCCAGTAGTGGGGGTGTAGAAGGAAGGACAGGGTAGAGGGAGGCTCCATGTTCTGGCTGTTCGGTATTCTCGCGGTGCTGGCGCTCGCCGCGCTTGGCGTGTTCATGCGCTTCCGCCGCCTTTTCGACGACAAGGTGGCGCGGCGGGTTCCCTCGCTTGCGCGCGAACTCGGCTCGCGGCGGATTCTTGCCGTTTTCGCGCATCCCGACGACGAGCAGCTCATCAACGGGCTTCTTACCTCCGCCAAGGCGGACGGGGCCTATCTTGCGATGGTCACGGCCACGCCGGGCGATGCGGGCACGCAGTCGCCGGTCGTCTGCCGTCAGGCGGAGCTCGGGATCATCCGCCGGGCCGAGGCGCTGAAGAACGGTTTCGCGCTCGGAATCGACGAGCAGGAAGTCTGGGACTATCCCGATGGCGGGCTGCCGGACCAGCCTGTGGAGGAGCTCGTCGCCCGTGTCGTGGCGGCGCTGGAGCGCTACACGCCCGATCTCGTGGTCGCTTTCTGGCCCGCAAGCGGCGCCACCGGCCACAAGGATCATATGCGGATGGGCCTTGTCGCGGAGAAGGCGATAGAGCGGCTCCGGACGGGCGGCGGGGCCTATAAGGGCCCGCGCCACATCGTCTATCCGCTCATCCCGCGCAATTCGCTGGTGACGCTTGGCGGCAAGACGGGCCGCTTCATTGGCGATAATCAGCCGCTGCCGACCCATTCGACGCCGGGCAATACGGCCTCCAAGGTCCGCGGCTGGAAGATCCATGCGGCCCAGGCGAATTTCGTCCGCAAGGCCTACAAGATGCCGACAAGGCTCCTCTATCTCATCTGGGACAAGGAGTTCTATGCCGTGCGCGAATATGGAGCCCTGTGATGGAAAGGCTTTTGCCGCTCGCCGCCGAGGCTGCGGACCTCTTGAAGAAGCGGGGCGAGACCCTCGCGCTCTCCGAAAGCTCGATGGGCGGGCTCGTTTCGGCCGCGCTCGTCGCGCAGCCGGGCGCCTCCGCCTTCTATCTCGGCTCGACCGTCATCTATACGCGGGGCGCCGGGAAGGCGCTCTACGCGCTTCAGGGCCCGCCCGCGCCGGATGTGAAGCCCCTCACAGAGCCCTATGTGGCGGCGATGGCGGAGGTGGTCAGGGAGAAGTTCCGCTCCAGCTGGGCGATCTCGGAAATGGGGGCCTCCGGCCCGTCCGGCTCGCCTTACGGGCCCGGCCCCGGCACGGCGGTGATCGGCCTTGCGGGGCCCAGCCCTGCCTCTATCACCGTCAGCACCGGCTCCGCCGACCGCGTGGCCAATATGCGGGCCTTCGGCGAGGCTGCGCTCCAGCTTCTCCTCAAATCCCTGAAAGATTGACTTGAGGGCGGCTAACCCCTAGGTTCCGCCCAAGTTTTCGGGACATTGCACACGCCCCGACCCGCCCGAGGCATGGAGCCCGGGTCAACTTCCGCCGGCGATATTCGCTCGCGGAAGCGTTTTTGCTTTGTGTAACAAGGATTTAGCGAACCGGTGTTCGAGAATCTGTCAGGCCGCCTCGGCGACGTTCTATCCAGGCTCAAGGGGCGCGGCGCGCTCTCGGAGAAGGATGTCGACGAGGCCATGCGCGAGGTCCGCCGGGCTCTGCTCGAGGCCGACGTCGCGCTGCCCGTCGCGCGAAGCTTTATCGACCGGGTCAAGGAGCGCGCGGTCGGCCAGGAAGTTCTGAAGTCGGTAACCCCCGGCCAGCAGGTCATCAAGATCGTCCATGACGAGCTGGTCGAGATGCTGGGCGGCGCGGAGGCCGATAGCTCGATCTCGCTGCGCGCGGCATCTCCCGTCGTGCTGATGATGGTGGGCCTCCAGGGCTCGGGCAAGACGACCTCGACCGCCAAGATCGCGAAGCGCCTCACCGCGCGCGAAAAGCGCAAGGTCATGATGGCCTCGCTCGATACGCGCCGTCCCGCCGCGCAGGAACAGCTCAAGATTCTCGGCGAGCAGGTGGGCGTCGCCACGCTCCCGATCGTCGCCGGCCAGCAGCCCGTCTCCATTGCGAAGCGCGCCGTCGAGGCCGCGCGGCTTGGCGGTTTCGACGTGCTGATGCTCGACACGGCGGGCCGCATCCATATCGACGAAGAGCTGATGGCCGAGGTCGCGGAAGTGCGCGACATCGCCAATCCGCACGAGACGCTTCTCGTCGCCGACAGCCTCACCGGCCAGGACGCGGTCAATGTCGCCGAGCAGTTCAATTCCCGCATCGGCGTTACCGGCATCGTGCTCACCCGCGTCGATGGCGACGGTCGCGGCGGCGCCGCGCTTTCCATGCGCGCCGTCACGGGCGTTCCGATCAAGCTTCTCGGCACCGGCGAAAAGATGGACGCGCTGGAGGATTTCCGCGCCGACCGCATCGCCGGCCGCATTCTCGGCATGGGCGACGTCGTCAGCCTGGTCGAGAAGGCCGCCGAAACCATCGACGCCGAAAAGGCGGAGAAGATGGCCGAGCGGCTCCGCAAGGGCCAGTTCGACCTCGACGATCTCGCCGAGCAGCTTCGCCAGATGAGCCGCATGGGCGGCATGAAGGGTCTCCTCGGCATGTTGCCCGGCGTCGGCAAGGCGCAGATGCAGGCCGCGCAGGCGCATATGAACGACGGCACGATCAAGCGCCAGATCGCCATCGTTTCCTCCATGACGAAGGCCGAACGCGCGAACCCGAAGCTTCTCAATGCGAGCCGCAAGAAGCGCGTCGCGAAGGGTTCGGGCACCGAGGTTCAGGAAATCAACCGTCTCCTCAAGATGCATCGCCAGATGGCGGACATGATGAAGGCGATGGGCCGCCAGAAGGGCGGCATGATGTCGAAGCTTTTCGGCGGCGGTGGCGGCGGCCAGATGCCGGATCTCCCGCCGGAGCTCGCAAACGATCCGAAGGCGCTGCAGAAGGCGCTTTCTTCCGGCGGCGCCGGGCTTCCCAAGGGGCTCTCCGGCGGCGGCCTTCCGGGGCTTCCCGGTTCGGGCTTTGGCGGCGGCATGCCGCCCGGCCTTTCGGGGCTTCCTTCCGGCAAGAAGAAAAAGTGAATTCGAGAAATATCCGTATACGGATGGACTGATCTCCGGCCGCGATGGCCGGACTACTTGAAAGGTAAGACAAGATGGCTCTCAAAATCCGGCTCGCCCGTGGCGGCGCCAAGAAGCGGCCCTTCTATCGCGTCGTGATCGCCGATACGCGTTCGCCCCGCGACGGCCGTTTCATCGAGAAGATCGGCACGTTCAATCCGCTGCTCCCGAAGGACAATGCGGAACGCGTCGTGCTTGACCTCGAGCGTGCGAAGCACTGGCTCTCCGTCGGTGCGCTGCCGACCGACCGCGTTGCCCGCTTCCTCAGCGAAGCCGGTGTCGTGACGCGCGAAGCACGCAACAACCCGAACAAGGCGAAGCCGAAGGCGAAGGCGCAGGAGCGTCTCGAAGCCGCGCGCATGGCCGCTGAAGAAGCCGCCGAGGCTGCGAAGGCCGCTGCCGAGGCTCCGGCCGAGGAAGCGCCCGCTGAGGAAGCCCCTGCCGAAGAGGCGCAGGCGTAACAACGCCTGCGCGTCGCGCCAATGGCTGGCGGGCAGCGGAACCTCATCTGTCTCGGCGTCGTCACGGGCGCGCATGGCGTGCGCGGTCTCGTGCGGGTGAAGCCCTTCACGGAAACGCCGGAAGGCGTTGCCGCCTATGGGCCGGTGGAGACGAAGGACGGCGCGAGGCGCTTCGCCATCAAGGTGAAGGGCATGGCGAAGGACCTCGTCATCTGCGAGCTCGAAGGCGTGACCGACCGCGATGTGGCGGCCGCGCTCCGGGGCACGGAACTCTATGTGCCGCGCGAGCGCCTGCCGCAGACGGATGAAGACGAGGAAGGCTGGTATCACGCCGACCTCATCGGGCTCCGCGCGGTGGGCATCGACGGCCGGGTCTATGGCCGGGTCGTCGGGGTCGAGAATTTCGGGGCGGGCGACCTCCTCGAAATCGCGCCCGAGGAAGGCGGCGAGACGGTGCTGATGGGCTTCACGGACGAGAACGTGCCGGAAGTCGATATCGAGGGCGGGAAGGTCGTGATCGACCCGCCGCTCGGTACGTTCGGCGGCACGGAAGAGACATCGGAGGCGGGCGATGAGTGACAGCTGGTCGGCCACCGTCCTCACGCTCTTCCCGGAGATGTTTCCGGGGCCTCTCGGCCTGTCGCTGGCGGGCCGGGCGCTCGAAGCGGGCACCTGGAGCCTCGAGGCGGTCGATATCCGCTCCTTCGCGACGGACCGGCACCGCTCCGTGGACGATACGCCGGCAGGCGGCGGGCCCGGCATGGTGATGCGGGCCGATGTCGTGGCGGCGGCGGTCGATGCGGTTCACCCCTCGGGGGACCCGAGGCCGCTCATCTATCTGAGCCCTCGCGGGGCGCCCCTTACCCAGCAAAGGGTGAGGGAGCTGGCCGCGGGGCCCGGCATCGCCCTTCTCTGCGGGCGCTTCGAGGGGCTCGACCAGCGGGTCATCGAGGCCCGCCAGATGGAGGAGATCAGCCTCGGGGATTTCGTCCTTTCGGGCGGGGAGCCGGCGGCTCTGGCGCTCCTCGATGCCGTGATCCGGCTCCTGCCGGGGGTCATGGGCAAGGAGGCGTCCGGCGAGGACGAGAGTTTCGAAAGCGGGCTCCTTGAGTACCCGCACTACACGCGGCCCCCGCTTTTCGAGGGCCGGGAGATACCGGCGGTTCTCACCTCCGGCGACCATGCAAAGGTTAAGGCGTGGCGCCGGGAGAGGGCCGAGGAGACCACAAGGCAAAGGCGGCCCGATCTCTGGGAGAAATTTCTCCGGAAAAGGCCCTAAGACAGTCGCCAATGCCCATTATTTATGTTAGGGAAGCGCGCTTCCGGGCCGGGATGTCCCGAAAATGCCCTGGACGCCTTCAATTCCGAGGTTGAGACCCATGAATATCATCGAGCAACTCGATCAGGAGCAGATGGAAGCTCTTGCGAACGGCAAGACCATTCCCGACTTCGCACCGGGCGACACGCTCCAGGTCAATGTGAAGGTGGTTGAAGGCACCCGCGAGCGCGTGCAGGCCTATGAAGGCGTTTGCATCGCCCGCTCCGGCGGTGGCATCAACGAGAACTTCACCGTCCGCAAGATTTCCTATGGCGAAGGCGTGGAGCGCGTGTTCCCGCTTTATGGCCCGCTTCTCGACAGCATCAAGGTCCTGCGCAAGGGCCGTGTGCGCCGTGCGAAGCTCTATTACCTGCGCGGTCTGCGCGGTAAGGCCGCCCGAATTACCGAGAAGCAGGACAAGACCCGCTCGAAAGAGACCGGCGCCGCCTGATTTCGTCCGCATACGCGGAGACTGTCTCGAAAAGCGGGCAGGGCGCTCGAAAGCGCCCAAGCCCGCTTTTTTGTTGCGCGGCGGAATACCAAATCTGACATGAAGAAAGAACACGGCGGTCCATGAGCCGCCGGAAGAGAGAGAAGCAAATGGCACCTCGCACAATGTACGACAAGATCTGGGATGCACATCTGGTCGAGATGGCGGAGGACGGCACCGGCCTCCTCTATATCGACCGGCATCTCGTGCATGAGGTCACGAGCCCGCAGGCCTTCGAGGGACTGCGCATGGCGCATCGCAAGGTTCATGCGCCGCTGAAGACGCTCGCTGTCGCCGACCACAACGTGCCGACGACCGACCGTTCCAAGGGCATCGCCGACGAAGAGAGCCGCATCCAGGTCGAGACGCTGGAGCACAATGCGCAGGATTTCGGCGTCGAATATCTCCAGATGTCCGATATCCGCCAGGGCATCGTCCACATCGTCGGCCCCGAGCAGGGCTTCACGCTGCCCGGCACGACCATCGTCTGCGGCGACAGCCACACATCGACGCATGGCGCCTTCGGCGCGCTCGCCCATGGCATCGGCACGTCGGAGGTCGAGCATGTGCTCGCGACCCAGACGCTGATCCAGTCCAAGGCGAAGAACATGCGCATCAATGTGGTGGGCAAGGCGCCGGAAGGTTTCACCGCGAAGGACATCGTGCTCGCCATCATCGCCGAGATCGGCACCGCCGGCGGCACCGGCTATGTCATCGAATATGCGGGCGAGGCGATCCGCGACCTTTCCATGGAAGGCCGCATGACCGTCTGCAACATGACGATCGAAGGCGGCGCCCGCGCCGGCCTCATCGCGCCGGATGAAAAGACCTTCGCCTATCTCGAAGGGCGTCCTCGCGCGCCCAAGGGCAAGGCGTGGGAAATGGCCGTCGAATACTGGAAGACGCTGCCGTCCGACCCGGATGCGAAGTTCGACAAGGAAGTCACAGTCGATATCGCCAATCTGCCGCCGCTCGTCACCTGGGGCACGAGCCCGGAAAACGTCATCAAGATCACGGACCGCGTACCCGATCCGAAGGATGTGCACGACGAAGCCCATGCGAAGGCGATGCAGCGCGCGCTCGATTATATGGGCCTCGTGCCCGGCACGCCGATGACGGAAGTGAAGATCGACCGCGTCTTCATCGGTTCCTGCACCAATGGGCGCATCGAGGATCTGCGTGCCGCCGCCGCCATCGCCGAAAAGGCCGTGAAGGCAGGCCGCAAGGTCGCGCCGACCGTCAATGCGATGGTCGTGCCCGGTTCCGGTCTCGTGAAGGAGCAGGCGGAGAAGGAAGGTCTCGACAAGATCTTCCTCGAAGCGGGCTTCGAATGGCGCGAGCCCGGCTGCTCCATGTGCCTCGCGATGAACGCCGACAAGCTCGCGCCCGGCGAACGCTGCGCGTCCACGTCCAACCGCAACTTCGAAGGCCGTCAGGGCCGCGGCGGGCGCACGCATCTCGTTTCCCCCGCCATGGCGGCGGCGGCGGCGATTGCGGGCCATTTCGTCGATGTGCGTGAATTCGGGAACTGAGGGGAAAGATGGACAAGTTCAACAAGCTGACAGGCGTCGCGGCGCCGCTGCCGATCATCAATGTCGATACCGACATGATCATCCCGAAGCAGTTCCTGAAGACGATCAAGCGCACGGGTCTCGGCAAGAACCTCTTCGACGAGATGCGCTATGACGACAACGGCAACGAGATCCCCGATTTCGTGCTGAACAAGCCTGCCTATCGCAATGCGCAGATCCTCGTCACCGGCGAGAATTTCGGTTGCGGTTCGAGCCGCGAACATGCGCCCTGGGCGCTGCTCGATTTCGGCATCCGCTGCGTGATCGCGCCGAGCTTCGCCGACATCTTCTACAATAACTGCTTCCAGAACGGCATCCTGCCCATCGTGCTGCCGCAGGAAGAAGTCGACAAGCTGATGGACGATGCGGAGCGCGGCTCCAATGCCATCATCACTGTCGATCTCGAAGCCCAGGAAATTCGCGGGCCCGATGGCGGCGTCATCAAGTTCGACATCGACCCTTTCCGCAAGCACTGCCTGCTCGAAGGTCTCGACGGCGTCGGCCTCACGCTGAAAAAGGAAGCCGAGATTGCCAGCTTCGAAAAGAAGCTCGAAGCCGAACAGCCCTGGCTGTAAGCACCGCACTTTACTTTTGGTTGTCATGCCCGGACTTGATCCGGGCATCCAGGGGCGACCGGCACGGAGCAAGTAGCTCTGGATTGCCGGCCTCCTTAAGTTCAAAGAAGGGCCCGGCAATGACGAATAAGGAAAGACCGAGACTCCAATGACAAGAAACATTCTCATCGTCGCCGGCGACGGCATCGGCCCGGAAGTCATGGGCGAAGTCGAGCGCGTCATCGGCTGGTACAACGACAACCGCAAGTTCGACGCGAAAATCGAGAACGAGCTTGTCGGCGGCTGCTGCTACGACGCGCATGGCGTCGCGGTGACGGACGAGACGGTCGAGAAGGCGAAGAAGGCCGATGCCGTTCTCCTCGGCGCGGTCGGCGGTCCGAAATGGGATAGCGTGCCTTACGAAGGCCGCCCGGAAGCGGGCCTGCTGCGCCTGCGCAAGGATCTCGAACTCTTCGCGAATCTGCGCCCCGCGCTCTGCTTCGCGGCACTCGCGGATGCCTCGTCGCTGAAGCGCGAGATCGTCGAGGGTCTCGACATCATGATCGTGCGCGAGCTCACGGGCGGCGTCTATTTCGGTGAGCCGAAGGAGATCACCGATCTCGGCAATGGCGAGCGGCGCGGCGTCGATACGCAGGTCTATACGACGAGTGAAATCCGCCGCATCGCGGAAGTTGCCTTCGACCTCGCGAAGAAGCGCGACAATCGCGTCATGTCGGTGGAGAAGCGCAACGTGATGAAGTCGGGCGTGCTCTGGTACGAGGAAGTGAAGAGGCTCCATGGCGAGAAGTTCCCGGATGTGAAGCTCGAGCACATGCTCGCCGACAATTGCGCCATGCAGCTCGTGCGCAATCCGAAGCAGTTCGACGTCATCGTGACGGACAATCTTTTCGGCGACGTCCTCTCCGACATTGCCTCCATGCTCACGGGCTCGCTCGGCATGCTGCCGTCGGCCTCGCTCGGCGCGAAGGATGCGAGCGGAAAAGCCTGCGCCATGTATGAGCCGGTGCATGGCTCCGCGCCGGATATCGCGGGAACAGGCGCGGCGAACCCGATCGCCTCCATCCTCAGTTTCGCCATGGCGCTCCGCTACACCTTCGAGCTCGGCGCCGATGCCGACCTGCTCGAGAAAGCCGTCGACACCGTCCTCGCGGATGGCCTGCGCACCGGCGACATCATGCAGCCGGGCATGAAAAAGGTCGGCACGAAAGAGATGGGCGACGCGATCCTCGCGGCGCTCACCAAGCTGAACGGATAATTTGAAAGACGCCTGACCCGCTGGAGGACCGCCCTCGGGGCAAGGCGGTCCAGACAAGGAACAAGATCATGGGCTACAAGGTTGCCGTCCTCGGTGCCACGGGCAATGTGGGCCGCGAAATGCTCAATATCCTCGCCGAGCGCGAGTTCCCGGCCGACGAGGTCGTGGCGCTCGCCTCGCGCCGCAGCCAGGGCACGGAAGTGTCCTATGGCGAGCGGAACCTGAAGGTGAAGGCGCTCGAGACCCACGACTTCGCGGGTACGGATATCTGCCTCATGGCCACCTCGGGCGAGATGTCGGCCGAATGGGCGCCGAAGATCGCGGCCAAGGGATGCGTCGTCATCGACAATTCGTCGAAGTGGCGGATGGATGCCGATGTGCCGCTTGTCGTGCCGGAAGTGAATGCCGCCGCCATCGCCGGCTATACGAAGAAGAACATCATCGCCAATCCGAACTGCTCGACGGCGCAGATGGTCGTCGCGCTGAAGCCGCTGCATGAGGCCGCCGGCATCCGCCGTGTCGTCGTCTCGACCTATCAGTCGGTCTCGGGCGCGGGCAAGGAGGCGATGGACGAGCTCTTCACGCAGACGCGCGCCATTTTCGTCAATGACGACATCGAGGCGCACAACTTCACCAAGCAGATCGCCTTCAACGTCATTCCTCACATCGACGTCTTCATGGAAGACGGGCAGACCAAGGAGGAATGGAAGATGACGGCGGAGACGAAGAAGATCCTCGATCCGAAGATCAAGGTGACGGCGACCTGTGTGCGCGTGCCCGTCTTCGTCGGCCATTCCGAAGCGGTCAATATCGAGTTCGAACGGCCGATCTCGGACGAGGAAGCGCGCGACATACTGCGCGAGGCGCCGGGCTGCCTCGTCGTCGACAAGCATGAAGATGGCGGCTATGTCACGCCGGTCGAATGCGTCGGCGAATATGCGACCTATATCAGCCGCGTCCGCGTCGACCCGACCATCGAGAACGGCCTCAACATCTGGGTCGTCTCGGACAATCTCCGCAAGGGCGCGGCGCTCAATGCCGTGCAGATCGCGGAAATTCTCGGCGCGCGCTATCTGAAGAAGGCAGCCTGAACGGCGGACGGAAATCTTGCTCCGTCCCCTGACTTTCCGGCGTTAACCCTCCGATAAACCCTGCACAAAATATGTGCAGGGTTTCCGCCGTTTTTCGCGCATTCTTTTTCTGTACCCCGATAGAAAATTTACCTTTCACCTCGATACTCCCTTCGTCACGTAGGACAACCGGGGGCGAGTTGTGAGTAGCGTCGCGCAATCTGTCGATACGATCTGGGTGCTGGTCTGCACGATTCTCGTGCTTCTGATGCAGGCCGGTTTCGCCTGTCTCGAAAGCGGCCTCGTCCGCGCGAAGAACTCCATCAACGTCGCGATCAAGAATGTGCTCGACTTCTGCGTCGCGGGCATGGGCTTCTGGCTTGTCGGCTTCGGGCTCATGTTCGGCGCGAGCTATATGGGCCTTCTCGGCGGTTCCGGTTTCGCCTTCGAGGCTTCCGCGGGCGGCATAGGCAATACCGCCTGGATCATGGTCTTCTTCTTCTTTCAGCTCGCCTTCTGCTCGACCTCCACGACCATCGTCTCGGGCGCGGTCGCGGAGCGCATGAGCTTCCGCGGCTATGTCATCACCGCGGCCATTCTTTCCATGGCGATCTATCCCGTCTTCGGCCACTGGGCCTGGGGCGGCATCCTCGAAGGTCAGCCGGCGGGCTGGCTCGAACAGCGCGGCTTCGTCGATTTCGCCGGTTCGACCGTCGTTCACAGTGTCGGCGGCTGGATTGCGCTTGCCGCGATCCTCGTGCTCGGTCCCCGCATCGGCCGCTTCGGGCATGGCGGCAAGAGGATCGAGCCGCATGACATGCCGATGGCGACGCTCGGCATGTTCCTGCTCTGGATCGGCTGGTTCGGCTTCAATGGCGGTTCCACGCTCGCGCTCAATGCGAGCGTGCCCTACATCCTCGTCCATACGATGCTTGCGGCGGCGGCGGGCGGCATCGCGGTCACGGCGGTGAGCTGGGTCCGGAACGGTCTTCCGGAAGTGCAGACCGCGCTCAACGGTATTCTCGCCGGCCTCGTCGCCATCACTGCCAATTGCCACATCGTCTCCACCTCCAGCGCGGTTCTCATCGGCGCGGGCGGAGGGCTCATCTGCTATCTCGCGAGCCATGTTCTCGCTCGGCTTGAAATCGACGACGCGGTCGATGCCGTGCCGGTGCATCTTGCCGCCGGGGTCTGGGGCACGCTGGCAGTCGCCCTTTTCGGCGATGTCTCGCTCTTTCCGGGCGGCCATACGCGCCTCGAACAGCTCGGCGTGCAGGCGCTCGGTGTCGCGGCGGCGGGCGTCTTCGCCTTCGGCGTCGCCTATCTGGTGCTTCGCATCGTGGACCGTTTCCTGCCGCTGCGCGTCTCGTCGGATGCCGAACGCATCGGCCTCAACATTGCCGAGCATGGCGCCTCATCCGCGCTTCTCGACGTGCTGGGCGCGATGGAAGCGCAGGCCGCGCGCGGTGATTTCTCCAAGCCTCTTCCCGTCGAGCCCTTCACGGAGGCGGGCGAGATGGCGAGCCGCTACAATCTCGTCCTCGACAAGTTCAACAGCGAGGTGCGCATCCGCGAGCAGACGGCGAATGAATTGCGCGACGCGCGCGATGCCGCCGAACTCGCCAACGCCTCCAAATCCCAGTTCCTCGCCAATATGAGCCATGAACTGAGGACGCCGCTCAATGCCATCATTGGCTTCTCGGAGGTGATGAACGGCGAGCTCTTCGGGCCGATGGAGAACGAGCGCTACAAGGATTATGTCGGCGACATCCACAAGTCCTCCAGCCATCTTCTCAGCCTCATCAACGATATTCTCGACCTCTCCAAGATCGAGGCCGACCGCTACGAGCTCTATGAGGAGGAGCTTGAAGTGCTCGATGTCGTCGCGAGCTGCGAGCGGATGATGCGCCACCGCGCGGACGAGGCAGGGGTGAACCTCACCGTGACGGTAGAGGATGGTATGCCGCTTCTCTCGGCGGACAAGCGGGCGCTCCGCCAGATCCTGCTCAATCTCGTCTCCAATGCGGTCAAGTTCACGCCCCAGGGCGGCAATATCGAACTTGCCGCCTTCATGGAGCCGGACCAGCGCATGGCCTTCCGCGTGTCGGATACGGGCGTCGGCATGGAAAAGAAGGATATTCCGGTCGCTTTCGAGCCCTTCCGCCAGATCGGCAAGGACAGTTCCATCTATTCGACGGAAGGCACGGGCCTCGGCCTGCCGCTCACGCGCGCGCTCGCCCGGATGCATGGCGCGACGCTCGTGGTCGAATCCGAACCCGGCATCGGCACCATCATCACCATTCGCATGCCGCACACCCGCATCCTGCATGAGGAGCGCCGGATCGCGAGCTAGGTCCAGCTGCCCGCGCCACCTCTTTCACTTTGACGCTTCACAGGCGGCGCCGGCCTTTATAGTGTCCCTTCGCAATTCCCCCGAAGGAGACAGTTTCATGGCCGATATCGCCGCCCGCCCGCGCCGCAGCGTTCTCTACATGCCGGGTTCCAATGTCCGCGCTCTCGAAAAGGCGAGGGAGATCCCGGCCGATGCGCTGATCCTCGATCTTGAGGACGCGGTGGCGCCCGACGCCAAGGAAGAGGCGCGGACCCAGGTCTGCGCCGCCGTGAAGCAGGGCGGCTATGGCAAGCGCGAAATCGCGATCCGCGTGAACGGCCTCGATACGCCCTGGGGCGCGGAAGACATCAAAGCCGCCGTCGCGGTTGCCCCTCACGCGATCCTCGTTCCGAAGATCAACTCCGCCGCCGATGTCGAGCGCGCAGAGGAGGCGCTTAACGATGCGGGCGCGAAGGGCAACATCCAGCTCTGGTGCATGATCGAGACGCCGCTCGCGACGCTCAACATCCAGTCCATAGCGCAGAAGGCGCGGGAGCCGGGCAGCCGCATGTCGGTCTGGGTCATGGGCACGAACGACATTGCGAAGGAGCTTCGCGCGGCCCATACGCCGGACCGCGTCCCGATGATGACCTCGCTCGGCCTCGCGCTCGTCGCCGCCCGCGCCTATGGTCTCGTCATCCTCGACGGCGTCTATAACGACATCAAGAACGAGGAAGGCTTCGCCGCCATTTGCCGCCAGGGTGCGGATATGGGCTTCGACGGCAAGACGCTCATCCATCCGAGCCAGGTCGGCCCCTGCAACGAGATCTTCTCGCCGGACCCCGAAACCGTTGCCTTCGCGCGGAAGACCATCGAGGCCTTCGAGCTGCCGGAGAACAAGGGCAAGGGCGTGCTGAAGGTCGACGGACGCATGGTGGAGATACTGCACGCCGAAATCGCGAAGCGCACCGTCGCCATCGCGGATGCGATCAGGGAGCTTGAGGGGGCATCCTGAAAGGGAGCTACTTCATGGACAGCAGGACAGTCACCACCGGCATCGTCGTCGGTGTCGCCATCGGCACCTCCATTGGCGTTTCGATGGACAATATCGGGGCCGGTATCGGGATGGGAATCGGCGTCGGTATGGCGATTGCCATCGGTATCGAGGCGTGGCGGAAAAAGAAGGACGGGAAATGACAAAGACCAACGCCGGAAACTTCTTCGAGGACTTCAAGGTCGGGCAGGTGCTGCATCACGCGACGCCGCGCACGGTGAATGAAGGCGATGTCGCGCTCTATCAGGCGCTGTTCGGCTCGCGCTTCTCGCTGCAGTCCTCGGCGGAAGTCGCGCGGCATGCCGGTTACAGGGCCGCGCCCGTCGACGACATGCTCGCCTTCCACATCGTCTTCGGCAAGACGGTGCCGGATGTCTCGCTCAATGCGGTCGCCAATCTCGGCTATGCCGATTGCAAATTCCTCAAGCCCGTCTTTCCCGGCGACACGATCTCGACGGAATCGAAGGTGATCGGGCTGAAGGAAAATTCCAATGGCGAGACGGGCGTCGTCTATGTCCGTTCCACCGGCCGCAACCAGAAGGACGAGATCGTCCTCGACTATGTGCGCTGGGTGATGGTGAGGAAGCGCGACAAGTCTTCTCCCGCGCCGGAAGAGGATGTGCCGCATCTCCCCGCCGCCGTCGGCGCGGAACATCTCGTTGCGCCCGCAGGCACGTCCTTCAAGGGTTTCGACACGGTTGCCTCCGGCTCGCCTCATCTCTGGGACGATTACGAGAAGGGCGAAAAGATCGACCATGTGGACGGCATCACCATCGAGGAAGCCGAACACATGATGGCGACGCGGCTCTACCAGAACACCGCGAAGGTCCATTTCAATCAGTATACGGAAGGCAAGGGCCGCTTCGGCCGCCGCCTCATCTATGGCGGCCATGTCATTTCGCTCGCCCGCGCGCTCTCCTTCAACGGGCTCGGCAACGCGATTTTAATTGCCGCCATCAATGGCGGGCGTCATGTCGCGCCCTGCTTCGGCGGCGATACGGTCTTCGCCTGGTCGGAAATTCTCGACAAGGCGGAGGTGAAGGGGCGGGACGATCTCGGCGCGCTCCGCATTCGCACATTCGCCACGAAAGATAAGCCTTGTGGCGAGTTCCCGGGCGCGAAGGAAAAAGGCTATGAAGAGGGCGTCATTCTCGACCTCGACTACTGGGCGCTGATGCCGAGGCGCTGAACCGGCGTTAAGGGGCGGTTTACGCCGCGCATGAGAAGGTCGAAGGCGAAGGAGCGAGGCGAATGCTTTCTTCAGGAACGAACAGCCAATCGGAAACGGTGTGCGGCATGGACATGCGCTCGCCCGAAAGCACCGCCTTTCAGCAGGCCTGGGAGGCCTCGCGCGGCGCATCCTCCGTGCCGGCGCGCAGCGCGATCGATCTTCGCCGCTTTGCGCCCTTCGCGCCCTGGTTCGCGATCATCGAGCCCGATCCCGCCGCCGTCTCGCTTCCCTTCCGTCTCACGGGCTCCGGCTTCCGGGATTTCTTCGGTCACGATCTCACCGGCGTCGATTATCTGACGCTCGCCGACCCCGCGATCAGGCAGCATGCCTATGATTGCGTCATGGCCTGTCTTCGCCAGCCCTGCGGGCTCTGGCAGTCCACGCCCGCGACCACGGCCGAGGGCGGTTCCATCAATTACGAATATACGATCCTGCCGATTTCCAAATCGGGCGGCCCGGCCGACCATATCGGCATTTTCGTCAATTTCGAGTCGAAGCCCTTCGACGAGCTTCCCGGCCTTTCGCGCATCGAGCATTCGACGCTCTGGCACTGGCTCGATATCGGCCATGGCGTGCCGCCCGCCTCGCTCACCGAAAATCCCCCGCTCGGCTGAACCTCAGGCGTCCGCCGGATAGATATAGGCCAATGTCGCAAGGCAGATCGCGACGAGTTTTTCGTCACCCTCGTCGTCCGCGCAGGTGACTTTCGTCTCCACCACGCATTGCCGCCGCCCCGCCTTCACGACCTTGCCGCGTGCGATCGCGCGCCGTCCCACGGCGGGCCGCAGCAGGTTCAGCTTGTATTCGGAGGTGACGAGGCTCACCGCGCCTTCCGGCAGCACGGTCGAGGCGGCGCAGCCTGACGCATTGTCGGCGAGATAGCCGATCACGCCACCATGGATGTAACCATTGTTCTGGGTGAGGTCCCGGCGGTTCTCGACGCTGAGTTCCGCCCGTCCGCGTTCGACCGTTCCGACCTTCGCTCCCACCAGCACGGAAAAGGGCTGTTCCGTCAGCACCCGCGTCGCCCTTTCGAGCGGCGTTTCGCCGCCCGGCAGCAGGCCGGGAATCGTTTGCGTGTTCATGCGCGTCGTCCTCGCTTTCAAACCGGCCTTCATCATGCCTGCCGCCAGTTGCGAAGGCTTCGCAGTTAAACGCAAAGCGCTTTGCGGGAAGGTCTTTGCCCCAGCGTTTTCGGGCGCTTTTCGCTTGCCCGTTTCGCGCAAATCCCTTTGCGCGTTCGCGGCCGAACCGCTTGCCGGACAGGGGCGTAAGGAGATTTGCCATGTGCGCCGCCGCGCGATAAACAACGGGACAACACATGGCGGGTCCGCCCGGGTCCCGCTCTCTTCCTGTTGCCCGAATGGGGTTCTTCGGATGGCTGAACAGCGACAAGCCGTAGAGAGACCGCTCTCTCCGCATCTCCAGATCTATCGCTTCACGATCACCATGGCGATGTCGATCCTGCATCGCATCGTCGGCGTCGCGCTTTATGCGGGCACGGCGCTCGTCGCCTGGTGGCTGATCGCAACGGCGACCGGCCCCGAAGCCTATGCCGTCTTCCGCTCGGTCGCGGATCACTGGTTCGGCCAGCTCGTTCTTATCGGGTTCACCTGGGCGCTGCTGCATCATCTCTTTGGCGGCATCCGCTATCTCTTCTGGGATGAGATCGTGGGGCTGAACAACAAATCGGCCGACATCATGAGCTGGCTGGCGGTCTTCGCCGCGCTCGCCGGCACGGTCGCCGTCTGGGCCGTCGTCTTCTCCATGCGGGGGGTGATCTGATGTCCGCTTCGAACAAGGATATGCGCACGCCGCTTGCCCGCGTCCGCGCTCATGGGTCCGCAAAGTCCGGTACGGGCGATCACATCCGCCAGCGCATGACGGCGCTCGCGATGGTGCCGCTCTTCCTCTTCTTCATCGGCTTCCTCGTCTCGCTTGTCGGCGCCGACTATGAAACGGCGCGCGCCTGGCTCGGCAATCCGCTGGTCGCCATCGCTGCGCTTCTCCTCGTCGTCGCCGCGATCATGCATATGCGCATCGGCATGCAGATCGTGATCGAGGACTATGTGATCGGCGAGCGCCTTCGCAGCCTCGCCCTGATCGGCAATTTCTTCTTCTCCTACGCCGTCGGTCTCGCCTGCATCTATGCAGTCGCGAAGATCGGTTTCGGCGTCTGATCCCGTTCCTTCAAAGCGTCGAGACCACGTCATGACGGCTGATTACGAATTCCACGATCACACATTCGACGTCGTTGTCGTCGGCGCCGGCGGCGCGGGCCTTCGCGCCACGCTCGGCTGCGTCGAAAAGGGCCTTCGCACGGCGAACATCACAAAGGTGTTCCCGACCCGCAGCCACACCGTCGCGGCGCAGGGCGGCATCTCCGCCTCGCTCGGCAATATGGGGCCGGACGACTGGCGCTGGCACATGTACGACACGGTGAAGGGTTCCGACTGGCTCGGCGACCAGGACGCCATCGAATATCTCTGCCGTCAGGCGCCCGAAGCCGTCTATGAGCTCGAGCATTTCGGCGTGCCCTTCTCCCGCACGGAAGAAGGCAAGATCTATCAGCGCCCCTTCGGCGGCATGACCACGAATTTCGGCGAAGGTATCGCGCAGCGCACCTGCGCCGCCGCCGACCGCACGGGCCATGCGATCCTGCACACGCTTTACGGCCAGTCGGTTCGCCACAAGGCCGAGTTCTACATCGAATATTTCGCCATCGACCTCATCATGGACGATGAGGGCCAATGCCGCGGCGTCGTCGCGCTCGACATGGCGACTGGCGAAGTGCACCGCTTCCGCGCCTCGCTCGTCATTCTCGCGACGGGCGGTTACGGCCGCGCCTATTTCTCGGCGACCTCCGCTCACACCTGCACCGGCGACGGCAATGCGATGGTGCTGCGCGCAGGCCTTCCGCTGCAGGACATGGAGTTCGTCCAGTTCCACCCGACCGGCATCTATGGCGCGGGCTGCCTCATCACCGAGGGCGCGCGCGGCGAGGGCGGCTATCTCACCAATTCCGAAGGCGAGCGCTTCATGGAGCGTTATGCACCATCGGCGAAGGACCTTGCGTCCCGCGACGTCGTCTCGCGTTCGATGACGGTCGAAATCCGCGAAGGCCGCGGCGTCGGCGCGGAGAAGGATCATATCTTCCTTCACCTCGACCATCTCGATCCCGCGATCCTCGCCGAGCGCCTGCCGGGCATTTCGGAGAGCGCGCGCATCTTCGCGGGCGTCGATGTCACGAAGGAGCCGATCCCGGTCCTTCCCACCGTCCACTACAACATGGGCGGCATCCCGACGAACTTCCACGGCGAGGTTCTGACGCTGAAGGACGGCAATCCCGATACGGTCGTGCCGGGTCTCATGGCGATCGGTGAAGCGGCCTGCGTGTCGGTCCACGGCGCAAACCGTCTCGGCTCCAACTCGCTCATCGACCTCGTGGTCTTCGGCCGCGCGGCCGGCCTTCGCGCTGCCGAGCTCGTCTCGCCCGGTCAGCGCCAGCCGGAACTCGCGAAAGGCGCGGGCGACAATGCCATCGCGCGCCTCGACAAGTTCCGCAACGCCAAGGGCTCGACGCCCACCGCCGAGCTTCGCCTCAAGATGCAGCGCGCCATGCAGGAAGACGTCGCCGTCTTCCGCACGGGCGAGACGCTCGTCTCCGGCCAGAAGCGCATCGCCGATGTCGTTTCCGGCATTCCGGATATCCGCGTCACCGACCGCTCGCTCATCTGGAATTCGGATCTCATCGAGACGCTCGAATTCGACAATCTCATCGTGCAGGCGGTCGCGACCGTCGAAGGCGCGGTCAACCGTCAGGAAAGCCGCGGCGCCCATGCCCGCGAGGACTTCCCGGATCGCGACGACGAAAACTGGATGAAGCACACGCTGTGCTGGGTCAATGAGCAGGGCAAGCCCGCCATCGACTACCGTCCGGTGCATGCCTACACGCTTTCCAACGACATCGAATACATCAAGCCGAAGGCGCGCGTTTACTGAGCCGCGTATAAGGGTCTAGATCATGGTCCAGTTCCGACTGCCGAAAAATTCCACGATGAGCGAGGGCAAGACCTTCAAGGCCGAGCCCGGCGCGAAGAACGTGAAGCGCTTCCGCGTCTATCGCTGGTCGCCCGACGACGGGAAGAACCCGACCATCGACACCTATGAAGTCGATCTCGACAAGTGCGGGCCGATGGTTCTGGACGCGCTCATCAAGATCAAGAACGAGATCGACCAGACGCTCACCTTCCGCCGGTCCTGCCGCGAAGGCATTTGCGGTTCCTGCGCCATGAATATCGACGGCGCGAACACGCTCGCCTGCACCAAGGGCATCGACGAGGTGAAGGGCGATGTGAAGATCTATCCGCTGCCGCATATGCCGGTGATCAAGGATCTCGTACCCGACCTCACCAATTTCTATGCGCAGCACGCCTTCATCGAGCCCTGGCTGCAGACGAAGTCGCCGACGCCGGAAAAGGAATGGCGCCAGAGCCATGACGACCGCGAAAAGCTCGACGGCCTCTACGAGTGCATTCTCTGCGCCTGCTGCTCGACGTCCTGCCCGTCCTACTGGTGGAACGGCGACCGTTATCTCGGCCCCGCCGCGCTGCTACAGGCCTATCGCTGGCTCATCGACAGCCGCGACGAGGCGACGGGCGAGCGTCTCGACGACCTCGAAGACCCCTTCCGCCTCTATCGCTGCCACACCATCATGAATTGCGCGAAGACCTGCCCCAAGGGGTTGAACCCCGCCAAGGCCATCGCGGAAATCAAGAAGATGATGGTGGAGCGCCAGGCTTAGAGAAAACGATCTCTGCAAAATCAAAGGCCGCCTCCGGGCGGCCTTTTCTCTTCTGCCTTTCCCAATCCAAAAGTGTCATCCCGGCGAAAGCCGGGACCCATTGGTTCCCTCGGCAAGGGCGGCTTGAGCGTGGGCGTGCGGCGATGCGGATCATCCGCATCGCAAGCTGCGGCAATTCGAATTGCGACCTGCCTGCGCGAAGCCGGAGCTTCGCTTCGGCGAAGGCTGGGTGGGTCCCGGCTTTCGCCGGGATAACACATGAGTGTGAAGTCATGGATTCTGCGGCCGGGACGTCACTCCGCCACATACTCCGCATCGGGCTTCTGCCGCTCATGCGCAAAGAGGAGCGCCTTCTTCAGATCCTCGAAATCCGTCGCCACGCAATCGCTGTTCCGGACCTCGATGCCGAAATCGGCAAGCGTCTTTCCGTTCTCCTCGACGAGCGACACGAAGTCCGGGCACACCATGCCCCAGCGCTTCCACGACGCGCCGTCGCGCTTCATCAGCGCGTAGAAGTTGCCCTCCGTCTGGTCCGCCTCACGGATCATCACGGCATAGAGCTCCGGCCTGATTTCCTTCATCAGCCCGGCGAAGAGCTTGCTCTCCTCGCCCATGTCCATGAGGTAGCGTCCGTCCTTCACCGTGACGGTTGCCTGCTCCGGCGGTTCGTCGGCGCGCTCGCCACTCTCGTCCAGGGCATAGACCGTGAAGCGCGTTCCGTCCTCGACCGGAAAGTCGGCCTCGCCGGGCGAGATCAGGTCGCCATCGGAAACGAGGCAGCCGGTCAGCAGAAGCAAGGCGGCGAAAGCAGCGAGACGGCGGATCATGGGCAGGCTCCCTCCCTGTTGTCCGGCACAGCGTAACAGAAAACCCGGCCGCCACTATCTTCTCAAGGGGCGCGCCGGGTTCCGTAGAGGGAGGGCGGAGGATGTGCCGGGGCAAGTCAATGCGAGCCGGGGCCTCAGCCGTTGTTCGAGTCTCGAAGCCGCAAATCGGTTCGATGAGGGTCGCGGCATGGGAGAAGCATGGCATGGGCCGTCTGAACGGAAGGTGAAGATCGCCGATCATTCCGCATCCGGACGGTTTACCCCTCCTTCACCATGACCTCGCGGACATTGATCTCCGGTTCCGTTTCCGCGAGCCGTCGCGCGGCTTCCATGAACTCGTGGCAATAGTCTCGCGCGAAATGAAACTCGACGGCGGCGCGGTCCTTCCATTCCTCGTAGAAGAAGAAACGTCCGGGCTCCAGCCGGTCCTCGAAGCAGCCATAGGTGATGTTGCCCGGCTCCTTGCGCGACAGGCGCACCTGGCGCTCCGCCACCTTCTCGAATTCGGCGCGGTTTGCCTCTGCGATCCGTGCGGTGCCCGTTATCACGATCATCGTCTTTTCCCGCCCGATTGACTTCGGTGCAGAATAGCAGGCTTTGCCGAACGCGACATGATAGTTCGTAGGCGGATAGTGTGCGGGCGGGCAGGCGAGGCCGGCCCGCGCCGCTCGCCCATGAGGTACATGAGGGGGGAGGAGCGGCACGGGCCGTGGCGTCGGCTCTTGAGGGATGCTGACGCCGGGAGGAAAGGCGGGCCGGAGGGGAGGGGGGAATCCAGCGCCCGCCTGCTTTCTCAAACGGGCGGGGATTTCTTTTCCGTCGCGGCGGCGCGAAATTTTTCCCCCGTCCTCAGATGGGTGTCCTCAGGTGGATGTCCCGGGGGTGCGTGTCCGGGGCGGATGCGCCGCAGGGGGCAAAAGCGGGGACAAGTTTTTTCCGGGGGCATCTCCCGGCTTTCGTGACGTTTCTGTGACGTTTCGATGACGGTCGGCCCGGTTTATCCCCGTCGCGGCCTTTCCTTATCCCCGCTTTCGCTTCCGGCCTTGACTCCGGATATTATTTTGATAATTATCGAAATATGGAAATGGAAACCGCCATCACAGCCCTCTCCGCCCTCGCGCAGGAGACCCGCCTTGCGATCTTCCGCGCCCTCGTCCGCGCCCATTCGCCCGCGGAGGGCGAGGGCGGGCTTGCGGCCGGCGAGATCGCGGCAGCGCTCGGCGTCGCGCCCGCCACCTTGTCCTTCCACCTGAAGGAGCTCACCCATGCCGGGCTCATCCTTCAGCGCCGCGAGGGCCGCTCCCTCATCTACAAGGCGGACCTCTCCGCCATGCTCGGTCTTACCGGTTATCTGCTCGACGATTGCTGCCAGGGCGCCTGCGGAAGCTTGTCCCCCTGCGCGCCGGGCGGCGCCACAATCCGCGAAAAGGAGTGCGCATCATGAAGCGTCTGCATGTGAGTTTCGGCGTGAAGGATCTCGAAAAGTCGGTGCTGTTCTATTCGACGCTGTTCGGCGCGGAGCCGTCCGTTCGCCGTCCCGGTTACGCGAAATGGATGCTCGACGATCCGCGCGTGAACTTTGTCGTGGAGTCGCTTTCGGGTGAAATCGGCTTCTCCCATGCGGGCATTCAGGTGGAGAGCCAAGAAGAACTCGAACCGATCTTCAGCAGGCTGAAGGAAGCGGAGGCGCCTTACCTTCCAGAAGGCGTCACGACCTGCTGCTACCACAAGTCGGAAAAGAGCTGGACGGCCGATCCTGACGGCGTGCGCTGGGAAGCCTTCTTCACCATGCATCAGATGGAAGAATTCGGCTCGGGCCCGGAGCTGGAAAAGCTCGATGTGACGGAAAAGGATGCACAGGCCTGCGGCTGCTCCGCGCCGAAAGCGGAAACCGCGCCCGTCTCCTCCTGCTGCTAGATCGTCCCTTTGCGGAGTAAAGTGCCATGAGCGGCGACAACGAAACCTGGAACGTCCTCTTCCTCTGCACCGGCAATTCGGCGCGCAGCATCATGGCGGAAGCCTATATGAACTCGCTGCCGGAGAAGCGTTTCAAGGCCTATAGCGCGGGCAGCCATCCCGGCGGCACCGTCAATCCACATGCCATCGAGGTGCTTCGCACGGCGCGCATTCCCGTCGAAGGATTGCGGTCGAAATCATGGGACGGGTTCGCCGTTCCCGGCGCGCCGAAGATGCATTTCGTCTTCACGGTCTGCGACAATGCGGCGGGCGAGGTCTGTCCGATCTGGCCGGGGCAGCCGATGACGGCCCATTGGCCTTTCGCCGATCCGGCTGCCTTCGAGGGAAGCGATGCCGAGAAGCGCGCGCTCTTCCTCGATGTCTTCCGCCAGATACGCGCGCGTATCGACATCTTCACGAACCTGCCGCTCCGCTCGCTCGACAAACTCGCATTGCAGAAGCGTATCGACGAGATCGGCCGCGACCCGGCAAAGGCGAGCTGATGAGCGAAGCATCTCCGCGCCGTCTCGGCTTTCTCGACCGCTGGCTCACGCTCTGGATTTTTCTGGCGATGGCAGCCGGCACGGCGCTCGGCACAGCCTGGCCCACGCTTCCCGCCGCGCTTGAAGGCTTTTCCATTGGCACGACGAACCTGCCCATCGCAGCGGGTCTTCTGCTGATGATGTATCCGCCGCTTGCGCGCGTGCGCTATGAGGAGCTCCCACGCATCTTCGAGGATCGGAAGGTGCTCCTGCTTTCGCTCGTTCAAAACTGGCTGATCGGGCCCTTCCTCATGTTCGGCCTCGCCGTTCTCTTCCTGAGCGACGAACCCGCCTACATGACGGGCCTCATTCTCATCGGCCTTGCGCGCTGCATCGCCATGGTCATCGTCTGGAACCAGCTCGCGCGCGGCAGCAACGAATACGTAGCGGCGCTCGTTGCCTTCAACAGTCTGTTCCAGCTCGTTTTCTTCAGCGTCTATGCCTGGTTCTTCCTTGCCGTGCTGCCGCCGTTCTTCGGGCTCGAAGGGCAGGTCGTCGATGTGAGTTTCTGGGTGATCGCAGGCGCGGTTCTCCTTTACCTCGGCGTGCCTTTCGCGGGCGGTTATCTTACGCGCCGTTTCCTGCGGCCGCGCATCGGAGCGGAGCGCTATGACAATGGCTTCGTGCCGCGGATCGCGCCGCTCACGCTCCTCGCGCTCCTCTTCACCATCGCCGTCATGTTTGCGATGAAGGGAGAGGCCGTTCTCGCGCTACCATTCGATGCGCTTCGCATCGCCGTTCCGCTCGCGCTCTATTTCCTCATCATGTTTCTGGTGAGTTTCGCGATGAGCCGGCTGCTCGGTGCGGACTATCCGCGCACCGTCTCGCTTTCCTTCACGGCGGCGAGCAATAATTTCGAGCTCGCCATCGCGGTCGCGATCGCCGCTTTCGGCATTGCCTCGCCCGTTGCCTTCGCAACCGTCATCGGCCCGCTCGTCGAAGTGCCGGTCCTGATCGCGCTGGTCAGCGTTGCACTCTGGCTTCGCACCCGCTGGTTCGGGGCTTCGCCGCAACCCGCCGAATGAAAAAGGCCCGCGCCGTGAAGCGCGGGCCCGATTTTTCATCCGTGAAAGGAGAGGCAGGGTTACTCCGCCGCCTTCTCTTCTTCCGCCGGTGCGGCTTCCTCGGCCGGAGCCTCTTCGCCGCTCATTTCCTCGCCGGCTTCTTCCATGGCCGCGCCCGCGTCTTCCATGGCTTCGCCGGTCGCTTCCGAAGCGTCTTCCGCGGCTTCTTCCGTGGCTGCTGCGGCGTCTTCGGCCGCTTCCTCGGTGGCGCCCATGGCGTCGCTGGCGGCTTCCTCGGCCGCATCCATGGCGTCGCTCGCCGCCTCTCCCGTCGCCTCCATAGCGTCGGTCGCGGCCTCGCCTGCCTGATCCATCGCGTCCTGAACGGTCGCGTCTTCCGGATTCATCATCCGGTATCCGATCACCAGAACCACCGCGATCACGATAATGGCGATAGCGGTCTTCATGAAGTTGGACATGGTATTTTCCTCTTGGCGGTCGTTTCGCCTTGGTTTCACCCCGGCCGCGTGGATGCGGCCACATCAGGCCCCCCGTTCGTTCTCCCACGGTTCTTTCAGGTGCCCATCACAATGTTAGTGATGATTTGGGGCAAAATGCCACCGTGAAACGGTGAATTACTGGAAAACTTTTAGGCCTGTTGACAGCGCGTCACGCTCGAAACGGTGCCGAAACGGCCGCCGGGACAGGTGCGTAGCGGCGCTCCACAGAGGCCTTGCCGTTCCCTCTCGCGCTGGGCTAAGTAGGCCCGGCAGACATCATGGCGAACAGGGAGACGCGGCCGGCGAAAGCGGCGCGCGGCACGATACGAATGGCCAGAGAGCTCACACATTTCATCGGCGGCGCGCATGTCCAGGGCAAGAGCGGGCGCTTTCTCGATGTGACCAACCCGAACACAGGCGAAATCACGGCGCGGACACCGCTCGCGACCGCGGCCGAGCTTCGCGGCGCCGTCGAAGCGGCGGCGAAGGCCTTTCCGGAATGGGCGGCGACCAATCCGCAGCGCCGCGCCCGTGTCATGTTCGAGTTCAAGCGGCTTCTGGAAGCCAACATGAACGAACTGGCCGAAATGCTTTCCTCCGAGCACGGAAAGGTCATCGCGGACTCGAAGGGTGACGTGCAGCGCGGGCTCGAGGTGATCGAATTCGCCTGCGGTATCCCGCACCTGATGAAGGGCGAGTTCACGGAAGGTGCCGGTCCCGGCATCGACATGTATTCGATGCGTCAGCCGCTCGGCGTCGTGGCAGGCATCACGCCCTTCAACTTCCCGGCCATGATCCCGATGTGGATGTTCGGCGTTGCCATCGCCTGCGGCAATACCTTCATCTGCAAGCCTTCGGAAAAGGATCCCTCCGTGCCGCTCCGCCTTGCCGAACTAATGATGGAGGCGGGCGCGCCTGCCGGCGTCCTCAATGTCGTTAATGGCGACAAGGAAGCGGTCGATGCGATCCTGACCGACCCGACCATCCAGGCGGTGAGCTTTGTCGGCTCGTCGAACATCGCCGAATATGTCTATGCGACGGGCGCCGCGCATGGAAAGCGCGTGCAGGCCATGGGTGGCGCGAAGAACCACGCCATCATCATGCCGGATGCCGATATGGATCAGGTCGTGAACGATCTGATCGGCGCGGGCTACGGTTCGGCGGGCGAGCGCTGCATGGCGATCTCCGTTGCGGTTCCCGTCGGCGAGGAAACGGCGGACCGTCTTGTCGAAAAGCTCGTGCCGCGCGTGCAGTCTCTCAAGGTCGGCATTTCCACCGCGCCCGACAGCGATTATGGCCCGCTCATCAGCAAGGCCCATATGGACAAGGTCAGCGCCTATATCGACATGGGCGTGAAGGAAGGCGCGGAATTGCTGGTCGATGGCCGCGGCTTCAAGCTGCAGGGCTATGAGAACGGCTTCTTCCTCGGCGGTTCGCTGTTCGACAAGGTCACGCCGGAGATGCAGAGCTACAAGGACGAGATTTTCGGCCCCGTCCTGCAGATCGTGCGCGCCAAGGATTTCGATGAAGCGGCGGCGTTGCCGACGAAGCATCAATATGGCAATGGCGTCGCGATCTTCACGCGTGACGGCGATGCCGCCCGGAGCTTCGCCAGCCGCGTCCAGGTCGGCATGGTGGGCATCAATGTGCCGATCCCCGTGCCGCTCGCCTATCATACCTTCGGCGGCTGGAAGCGTTCGGCCTTCGGCGACACGAACCAGCACGGGCCTGAAGGCGTGAAATTCTGGACGCGCATCAAGACCGTTACCTCACGCTGGCCGAGTGGCGGCGTGAAGGAAGGCTCCTCCTTCGTCATTCCGACGATGAAGTGAGTGGCCCGGACATTATTTTCTGAAATGGCGCTTCCTTCGGGAAGCGCCATTCCTATATGAGCCCCAACCACCCGATTGGCGGAGTAGCGACATGAGCGGCGAAACATTCGATCTTGATGCCTATTTCGCGCGTATCGGCTATCAGGGCCCGCGCGTGCCGACGCTTGAAACGCTGAAGGCAATCCACCACGCCCACGCCCTTACCATCCCGTTCGAAAATCTCGACGTGCTGGCGAAGCGGCCGATCAATCTCGATCTCGCTTCGCTTCAGAAGAAGCTCGTGCAGGACAGGCGCGGCGGCTATTGCTTCGAGGTGAACACGCTCTTTGCCGCCGCGTTGCGCGAACTCGGCTTCGATGTCACCACGCTGATCGGCCGCGTGCGCTGGATGTCGCCGGAAGAGGTCGATACCGCCCGCTCGCACATGCTGATGCGGGTAGAGCTGCCGGAGGGGAGCTACCTCGCCGATGTCGGCTTCGGCGGCCTTACCATGACGGGACCGATCCGCTTCGATACCGGCGTGGAGCAGGAAACACCGCATGAGCCGCGCCGTCTTCTCGATCATGAAGATGGGCTTGAACTTCAGGCGAAGGTCGCAGGCGAGTGGACGCCGATCTACCGCTTCACGCTGGAGCCGCATCGCCGCACGGACTACGAAGTGGCGAGCTGGTATACCTCGACCCATCCCTCGTCGATCTTCGTGCAGTTCCTGATCGCGGGTTTGCCGCAGGACGGGAAGTGGCTTTCTCTCTTCAACCGGGATTTCAAGATCCGCGGCCTCGACGGCAAGGCCGAGACGCGCATCCTCGACAGTGCCGACGAGATCGCCGAAGTGCTCGAGACCTATTTCGGCATTTCGCTTTCGGAGGAAGACAAGAAGCTCGCCATCGACCCCTATCTCGATCAATGGCGGGCCATGGCGGCGGGCTAGCTCCCAGGTTCGAAGCGCCATTTACGCGTGATCGCGGGCGCAAGGTCGACGCCGTTCTTTAGCGCGAAGAGCAGGATGTGGCCGAGCACGTCCGCCGTTTCGTTCGCCAGTTCTTCCCGCAGTTCCTCTTCGTTCAGTCCGCGCTTCCGCCCCCGGTCCGTCAGTTTCATCCAGACCTGGGTCAGCTCGCCGAGCTCTTCCTGAAGTTTGAGGATGAACCAGTCGTCGTTTCGCGTTATGCCGTTTGCAGCAGCATATCGCTGCGATGCTTCTTCGAACTGTCCGGCGAGCGTGTCGAGATGTTGCATGCAGAGGACCTTTTCAGTCGGCTGGTAAGGATGATGGCCGAGTCGTTTTGTTCGTGCAATGTTCCTCTGGTGCTTTCTCGTCCATGAGTTCAGGTCCGCTAGTCCCTTATCGCGAGAAGATTGCCCGCGGCGAAATTGCCGAGGACGCGGCGCAGGCGCATGTCGCGGCACGGCTGCAGCATCTTGCCGATGAACTGGCCGACTGGCGGCCCGGACAGAAGGCTGGCCCTTTCTCGCGTTTCGGTTTCGGAAAGCCCGTGACGCCGCCCGAAGGGCTCTATATCTGGGGCGGGGTCGGGCGCGGCAAATCGATGCTGATGGATCTCTTCTTCGATACGGTCGTGATCGCGCCCAAGCGCCGCGTGCATTTTCACGCCTTCATGCAGGAAACGCATGAGCGCATCTTCGACTGGCGGCAGAAGGAAAAGGAAGGGAAGGTAAAAGGGTCCGACCCCATTCCGCCCGTCGCCGACATGGTCGCGAAGGAAGCGGCGCTGCTTTGCTTCGACGAGTTCCAGGTCCATGACATTGCCGATGCGTCGATCCTCGGGCGGCTTTTCTCGCAGCTTTTCGAGCGCGGCGTCGTCGTCGTTGCGACCTCGAACCGGGCGCCGGACGGGCTCTACGAAGGAGGGCTCAACCGGCATCGCTTCCTGCCCTTCATCGATCTGGTGAAAACGAAGATGGACGTGCTCCATCTCGACAGTGCGGTGGATTACAGGCTCGACCGGATCAAGGGATTGCCCGTCTATCATGTGCCGCTTGGAGATGCGGCGGATGCCGCGCTCGACGATGCCTTCGAGAAGCTCACGGATTCTCCGCATGGAGAGCCGATGACGCTGTCGCTCAAGGGGCGGGCGGTGGAGGTGCCGGAAGCGCGGCATGGCGTTGCGCGCTTTTCCTTCGCCGATCTATGCGCGCGTCCGCTCGGCGCGGCCGATTATCTGAAGATCGCGCAAAGCTTCCACACCGTCATCATTCGCGACGTACCGGTCATGGGACCGGAGAGGCGCAACGAGGCAAAGCGTTTCGTGACGCTCATCGACGCGCTTTACGAAGCGAAAACGAAGCTGATCCTGTCGGCGGAAGCTCCGCCCCTGTCGCTCTACGAGAAGGGGGATGGCGCCTTCGAGTTCGAGCGCACCGTTTCGCGGCTCATGGAAATGCAGAGCGCGGATTATCTGGATATCAGAAGCGCCGACTGATCCCGCGCGTTCAGAGCCCCATATAAGGCGAGTGTGCGGGGCGAAGGCCGAGGCTCGTCACGGGCTTTTTCGCCGGCGCTTCGGCGAATTTCCTGCCCGAGATGTCCGGGGCCACGTCGAGTTCATAGTCCCAGGACTGACCGAAGGTCGCCGACATCATCCCGAAGGAGACCGCCTGTTTGGGTTCTCGCCGCGAGGTTTCGCGCGCGATTTCGATAGAGAACTCATGAGCGGCGCGGCGGTCCACGGGCACGAAACCGAGGGCCAGCGGATCGAGGTCGGCTGCGGCGACGGTCGTCTCCTCGATGTCGCCATCGTCATTGCGGAAGAGAGCAGCGAGCCCGCCGAAATCGTCACGGGTGGCGAGGGAGCCTTTGTCTTCGCAGAAGGAGCGGCCTTCGCGAAGCGCGGCTTCGAGGAAGCGGCAGTCCTTGCCCGTCAGCGCCGAGAGAGCATGCTCGCCAAGATCGCGGCCCGTCATGATGGTGGAGGAGATGCCCGCGATGGTGAGGACCTCGCCGATGGTGAGCGCGCCGATGGCGGGCGCCGCGCAGCCGGATAGTCCGAGCAGACCCGCGCCAAGGAGCGCGGCGCGGAAAGTGCCGGGAATTCCTGTGAAAAATCCGTGATGGATAGTCTGCGTCATACGCACGCCCCCAACCAATCGGTTCCGGAGAGTGAAAAGTCACATCAGCCGGGACCTGACGCGAATCCCCCCGGATCCCGCGCCTGCCCGCGCTGCATACCCCTCAGCATCGCGGGTCAACCTTTACGTCGAGTAAAAATCATGGGGCTTCGCGGGCTTCTGTGTCAACGCGAGACGGTTTTCTTGGTTAAGATCCGAACCTCGCAGAATAAGGCCTTTTTGGCGCCTCCGTTGCGGAGCGCGCGGATTCACGCTACTAGGCTGCCAGATTAACCACGGCGCACGCATATCGGAGGCTTTCAAACCATGGCGCGCAAGAAAATCGCTCTCATCGGCGGCGGCCAGATTGGTGGCACGCTGGCCCACCTCGCCGCTCTCAAGGAACTCGGCGACGTCGTCATCTTCGATATCGCGGAAGGCCTGCCCCAGGGCAAGGCGCTCGATCTCGCACAGTCAGGCCCGGTCGAGGGCTATAACGCCGCTCTGTCCGGTACGAACAGCTACAAGGACATCAAGGGTGCCGACGTCGTGATCGTCACCGCCGGTGTGCCGCGCAAGCCCGGCATGAGCCGTGACGACCTTCTCGGCATCAACCTCAAGGTCATGTCCCAGGTGGGCGAAGGCATTGCGAAATACGCGCCCAACGCCTTCGTCATCTGCATCACCAACCCGCTCGACGCCATGGTCTGGGCGCTGCGTCAGTTCTCCGGCCTGCCGCACAACAAGGTAGTCGGCATGGCGGGTGTGCTCGACAGCGCGCGCTTCAGCTATTTCCTGGCGGACGAGTTCAACGTGTCGGTCGAAGACGTGACGGCCTTCGTGCTGGGCGGTCATGGCGACACGATGGTGCCGCTCGCACGCTACTCCACCGTTGCCGGCATTCCCCTTCCCGACCTCGTGAAGATGGGTTGGACCACGAAGGAGAAGCTCGACAAGATCATCCAGCGCACGCGCGATGGCGGTGCCGAGATCGTCGGGCTGCTCAAGACGGGGTCGGCCTATTACGCCCCCGCCACCTCGGCGATCGAGATGGCCGAGGCCTATCTCAAGGACAAGAAGCGCGTACTTCCCTGCGCCGCCTATCTCAATGGCGAGTTCGGCGTGAAGGATATGTATGTCGGTGTGCCGGTCGTGATCGGCGCGGGCGGTGTCGAGCGCATCGTCGAGATCGACCTCAATGCTTCCGAAAAGAAGCAGTTCATGGGGTCGGTCAACGCCGTGAAGGGCCTTGTCGACGCCTGCAAGAAGATCGAGCCGGCCGTTGCCTCCGGGAAGCCCGCAAAGGGCAAGGCTCCCAAGGCCAAGGCATCCGCCAAGAAGAAATAATCCGGGTTCTTCCGGAGGATTGAGGGCAGACCGCAAGGTCTGCCCTTTTTTATTGGCATTTTCAGTGTCAATATGACTTGTCTGCCGCGCGCGGAGCGCTTATTTAATGTTTCTCATTAGACGGGTTTGCAGGGAGGTTTTCGAATGGTGCGCTTGGTGGCGGCAGGTATCGGCCTGCTCGTAGCAGTAGCCGCGATCGGTTTCGGCGTGGTCTGGTTCTCGCCCGCTGCTCAGGATGCGCTCATGCGGCGCGTCGTGGCCGCCAATGTCGGCGGCAATGTGGATGTGCTTGACGAGGACGCGCTTCATGTCGTGCTCTGCGGCACGGGTTCGCCCATGCCGGATCCAGAGCGCGCCCAGTCCTGCGCCATTGTCTATGCAGGCGGCAAGGTTTTCCTGATCGATGCAGGCCTTGGCGGCTGGGACAGGCTTGCCCGCTTCCAGCTCCCCGTCGGCGGCCTCACCGGCATCCTTATCACCCATTTCCACTCGGACCACATCAGCGGCATTCCCGATATCGCGCTCAACAGCTGGGCGGCCGGGCGCCGCGACGCGCTGGCCCTTTACGGTCCGCCGGGGGTCGAGACGGTGGCGAAGGGTTTCGATCTCGCCTATTCGCTCGACGACGGCTACCGCATCGCCCATCACGGGCCGGAATTCTTCTCGGAGGAGGGGGCAGCCTATCTTCCCATCGTGGTCGATGTGCCCAACCGCGATAGCGCAGTCACGGTCTATGACGAGGGAGGCGTGAAGGTAACGGCGTTCCGCGTCAGCCACGAGCCGGTGGACCCGGCTTACGGCTACCGGATCGACTACAGGGGGCGTTCGGTCGTCTTCAGTGGCGACACGAAGAAGGACGGTAATGTCGCGAGGTTCGGCAAGGACGCGGACGTGCTGATTCACGAAGCGTTGGCCGACCACATGGTTCATATGCTGGAGGAGGGGCTCGAGCACCGGGGTGATCGCCGTGCCAAGGTCATGCACGACATTCCCGACTATCACGCCACGCCGGTTCAGGCGGCGGAGATCGCGAATGAAGCCGGGGCGAAGCTCCTCGTCTATACCCATATCGTGCCCAGGCTGCCGAACGCCATTGCCGAGCGCGTCTTCCTGCGAGGCGTGTCGGATGTCCGCAACGACGGGGTCACGCTTGGCTATGACGGGCTCTATCTTGAGCTTCCGGCCGACTCGGAGAAGATTGTCGAACACGATCTCCGGTGACGTTGCGTCACCAGACGCCGCAGCGCGGGAAGCGCTGCGGCAACTGAATTTTCTGTAAGCCGGCTGCATGCCGCGCGGGCCTTCCGGTCGCTATCTGCCGGTTGCGCCCGCCCGCTCGGGTGGTATAACTCCGAGCCATCCGACATACCTATCGGGCCATCTTTTCCTTTGGCGGTGCGGATTCCCGCGCCGCTCTCCAGCCGGACGGTTTTTCATGAATATTCACGAATACCAGGCCAAGGCCGTACTCGCGAAGTACGGTGTGCCGGTGCCTCGCGGGCATGCGGCCTTCACTCCCGAAGAAGCCGTGGCGAAGGCCAAGGAACTCGGCGGTCCGGTGTGGGTCGTCAAGGCGCAGATTCACGCGGGCGGCCGCGGCAAGGCCGGCGGCGTCAAGGTGGTGAAATCCGTCGAGGACGTCGAGAAGGAGGCCAAGCGCCTTCTCGGTTCGACGCTCGTCACGCATCAGACGGGCCCCGAAGGCAAGGAAGTGCATCGCCTCTATATCGAGGAAGGCTCCTCGATAGCGCGTGAACTCTATCTCTCCGTCCTCGTCGATCGCGCTACCTCGCGGATTTCCTTCATCGCCTCCACCGAAGGCGGCATGGATATCGAGGAAGTCGCGGCGAAGACGCCTGAAAAGATTCTCAGCTTCGATGTCGATCCGGCTTCGGGCATCAGCGGTTTCCATGGCCGCAAGGTTGCCTATGCGCTCGGCCTCGAAGGCGACCAGGTCAAGCAGGGTGTCGCTCTCATCGACAAGCTCTACAAGGCCTTCGTCACCGAAGATATGAGCATGCTCGAGATCAACCCGCTCGTCGTCACGGGCGAGGGCAATGTCGTCTGCCTCGATGCGAAGGTGAATTTCGACTCGAACGCGCTCTACCGTCACAAGGACATCGTCGAGCTCCGCGACCTCACGGAAGAGGACCCGGCGGAAGTCGAGGCGTCGAAATACGACCTCAACTACATCAAGCTCGACGGCAAGATCGGTTGCATGGTGAACGGCGCGGGCCTTGCCATGGCGACGATGGATATCATCAAGCTCTACGGCTCCGAGCCGGCGAACTTCCTCGATGTCGGCGGCGGCGCGACGAAGGAAAAGGTGACGGCCGCTTTCAAGATCATTCTCTCCGATCCGAGTGTTGAGGGCATTCTCGTCAACATCTTCGGCGGCATCATGCGTTGCGACATCATCGCGGAAGGCGTTGTTGCCGCGGCGAAGGAAGTTTCGCTTGGCGTGCCGCTCGTCGTCCGCCTCGAAGGTACGAATGTCGACCTCGGCAAGAAGATCATGGCGGAATCGGGCCTGCCCATCATTTCCGCGGACAACCTTGCCGATGCGGCCGAGAAGATCGTCAAAGCCGTGAAGGAGGCCGCATAATGTCCGTTCTCGTCGACAAGAACACCAAGGTCATCTGTCAGGGCTTTACCGGCAATCAGGGTACGTTCCATTCGGAGCAGGCGATTGCCTATGGCACGAAGATGGTCGGCGGCGTGAGCCCCGGCAAGGGCGGCACGAAACATCTCGACCTCCCCGTCTTCAACACGGTCGCGGAAGCGGTCGAGAAGACCGGTGCGACGGCGTCTGCGATCTATGTGCCGCCGCCCTTCGCGGCCGATGCGATCCTGGAAGCGATCGACGCGGGCATCGAGCTTGCCGTCTGCATCACCGAGGGCATTCCCGTTCTCGACATGGTCAAGGTGAAGCGCGCGCTTTCGGGTTCGAAGACGCGTCTCGTCGGTCCGAACTGCCCGGGCGTCATCACGCCGGGCCAGTGCAAGATCGGCATCATGCCGGGCCACATCCACAAGCCGGGCTCCGTCGGTATCGTTTCGCGTTCCGGCACGCTCACCTATGAAGCGGTTGCCCAGACGACGGCGGCCGGTCTCGGTCAGTCCACCTGCATCGGCATTGGCGGCGACCCCGTCAACGGCACGAATTTCATCGATTGCCTCGACATGTTCCTCGGCGATCCCGATACGCATTCGATCATCATGATCGGCGAAATCGGCGGCTCTGCCGAAGAGGATGCGGCCGAGTTCCTGAAAGCCTCCAAGGTGAAGAAGCCGGTTGTCGGCTTCATCGCAGGCGTCACGGCCCCCCCCGGCCGCCGCATGGGCCATGCCGGCGCCATCATCTCGGGCGGCAAGGGCGGCGCGGAAGACAAGATGGAAGCCATGCGTTCGGCAGGCATCACGGTCGCGAAGTCGCCCTCTGCCCTCGGAACGACGCTTGTCGAAGTGCTTGGCAAGTAACGCAAAAGGGGGCTGACGATCTTCAAGGGCGGGGCTCCAGATAATCTGGGTGCCCCGCTCTGCTTTTGTGAGCTCCTTCTGCCGGAAACGGTCTTTTTCGGTCCGCTCACGGCTTCGTTAATGTTATTTTGTCGCGAAGCTCCTATATCCTGCTGGTAGGCACATGATTTGGGCCCGTTTCTGGGGGTGTTCCAAAATGTGCCTTTGTGGCAAAACCTGTTTGACGGACAATTGCCTCTATGGCAATTTCCTCTCATGAAGCTTACCGACTGGCTCGAATCCAATAATCTCACGGCAAGCGCCTTTGCCGAACAGCTTGGCGTGTCCGTTTCCACGGTCACGCGCTGCATGAACGGCCAGCGCCGCCCCGAATGGCAGACGCTCGATGCGATCTACAAGGCCACCGGCGGTCAAGTGACGCCCAACGATTTCCTGTCCGATGAAACGGCCCTTCAGACACCGGCTCAGGCGGCGGCGAAGGCAAATGGACCCGATATCATGAGCAAGAATGGCGAGAACGACCGCCTGGAGCGGACGTCCTTCCTCTACGGGGCCAATGCGCCCTTCGTGGAAGAGCTCTATGCGCGCTATCAGGACAACCCTTCCTCGGTCGACGGCGAATGGCGGACCTTCTTTGAAGGACTGGGCGATGCTCCCGAAGACGTACTGAAAGAAGCGAAGGGTGCTTCGTGGAAGCGTGCCGACTGGCCGGTGCCGATGAACGGCGAACTCGTGAGTGCGCTCGATGGCAATTGGTCTTCCGCGATGGCGGAAGCCGGCAAGATGAAGGAAAAGCTCGCCGCGCGCAGTCCTGTCGCGAGCGAAGTCGAAATCCGCGCGGCGACGCTCGACTCCGTCCGTGCGCTGATGATGATCCGCGCATATCGCATTCGCGGTCATCTCGATGCCGATATCGATCCGCTCGCGCTTCGCCCGAAGTCGCAGCATCCAGAGCTTCAGCCCGAGAGCTATGGTTTCGGTCCCGACGATCTCGACCGTCCGATCTTCATCGATAACGTGCTTGGCCTCGAGACGGCGACCGTGCGCGAGATGCTCGATATCCTGCGCCGCACCTATTGCGGAACGCTTGCGGTCGAGTTCATGCATATCGGCGATCCGGAGGAGAAAGCCTGGATTCAGGAACGTATCGAAGGTCCGGATAAGGAAATTGCCTTCACCGACATGGGCCGCTCGGCCATTCTCGACAAGCTGATTGCAGCAGAAGGCTTCGAGAAGTTCTGCGGTGTGAAGTATGTGGGCACAAAGCGGTTCGGTCTCGATGGCGCTGAAGCGATCATTCCGGCGCTCGAACAGGTCATCAAGCGCGGCGGCGCGCTCGGCGTGAAGGAAATCGTTTTCGGCATGGCCCATCGCGGCCGCCTCAACGTCCTTACCAACGTGATGTCGAAGCCGTTCCGCGCGGTCTTTCACGAGTTCAAGGGCGGTTCGTCGACACCGGAAGATGTCGACGGGTCAGGCGACGTGAAATACCACCTAGGCGCATCTTCGGACCGCGAATTCGACGGCAACAAGGTTCATCTCTCGCTTACCGCCAACCCCTCGCATCTCGAGATTGTCGATCCCGTCGTGCTCGGCAAGGCGCGGGCGAAGCAGGATCAGCATCACGACCGTCAGCGCGGGACGGTGATCCCGCTCCTCATTCACGGCGATGCCGCCTTTGCCGGTCAGGGCATCGTTGCCGAGTGTCTCGGTCTTTCCGATCTCAAGGGTCATCGCACGGGTGGTTCGATCCACTTTATCGTGAACAATCAGATCGGCTTCACCACGAGCCCTATCCACAGCCGCTCCTCGCCCTATCCTTCGGACGTGGCGAAAATGGTGCAAGCGCCGATCTTCCATGTGAATGGCGACGATCCGGAAGCCGTCGTCCATGCAGCAAAGATCGCGACGGAATTCCGTCAGCGTTTCAACAAGCCCGTCGTGATCGACATGTTCTGTTATCGCCGCTTCGGTCATAACGAAGGCGACGATCCGAGCATGACGCAGCCCTTGATGTACGAAAAGATCAAGGACCATCCGACGACATTGCAGATCTATTCGCAGCGCCTCGTCGAAGCCGGCCTGATGTCTGCGGAAGAGGTGGAAGAGCGCGTTGCTGCCTTCCGTGCCCAGCTCGAAGAGGATTTCGAGGCAGCGTCCACGTTCCGGCCCAATAAGGCAGACTGGCTCGACGGGCGATGGTCCGGCCTCAGCAAGGCCGAGGGCGAGGCGCGCCGTGGCGAGACGGCGGTCGAAATCGACAAGCTGAAACGGATCGGTCTCAAGATCACCGAGGTGCCCGAAGGTTTCCATGTCCACAAGACGGTGCAGCGCTTCCTCGACAATCGCCGCAAGGCGATCGAGACGGGCGAGAATATCGACTGGTCGACGGCGGAGGCGCTTGCCTTCGGTTCGCTTGTCGACGAGGGAATCAAGGTGCGCCTCTCGGGACAGGACTCAGAGCGCGGTACCTTCGTGCAGCGTCATTCGGTGCTGAACGACCAGAAGACCGAGGACAAGTTCGTCCCGCTCAACAACATCTCCGAAAGCCAGGCCGAGTATGAGGTCATCAACTCGATGCTCTCCGAAGCTGCCGTTCTCGGCTTCGAATATGGCTACAGCCTCGCGGAGCCCAATGCGCTCGTTCTCTGGGAAGCGCAGTTCGGCGATTTCGCGAACGGCGCCCAGGTTGTGATCGACCAGTTCATCTCGTCGGGCGAGCGCAAGTGGTTGCGCATGTCGGGCCTCGTGATGCTGCTGCCGCATGGCTATGAAGGCCAGGGGCCGGAGCACTCCTCGGCTCGTCTGGAGCGCTATCTTCAGATGTGTGCGGAAGACAATATGCAGGTTGCGAACTGCACGACGCCGATGAATTACTTCCACATCCTGCGCCGTCAGATGCACCGCAATTTCCGCAAGCCGCTCATCCTGATGACGCCGAAGTCGCTGCTGCGTCACAAGCGCTGCGTCTCGAACATCAAGGAATTCGGGCCGGGCTCGTCCTTCCATCGCGTGCTATGGGACGATGCTGAGATCCTGCCCAATCAGACAATCAAGCTTGTTCCCGACAAGGAGATGAAGCGTGTCGTGCTCTGTTCGGGCAAGGTCTATTACGACCTTTATGAAGAGCGCGAGCGCCGCGGCATCAATGATGTCTATCTTATGCGCGTCGAGCAGCTCTATCCCTTTCCGGCGAAGTCGCTGATGACGGAGCTTGCGCGCTTCCCGGATGCGGAATTCGTGTGGTGTCAGGAAGAGCCCAAGAACATGGGCGCCTGGTTCTTCATGGAGCCCAATATCGAGTGGGTGCTCGAACATCTCGGCACGCGCTATCGCCGAGCCTCCTATGCGGGGCGACCCGCTTCGGCGGCGACGGCGACCGGCCTGATGAGCAAGCACAACCAGGAACTCAACCAGCTTCTTTCCGAGGCGCTCAGGATCGACTGATCCAGCCCGGAACACGCTAGAAGACAAGTTCGGAAAGGCGGACCCCCAATGGCGACCGAAATTCGCGTGCCCACTCTGGGCGAGTCGGTGACTGAGGCCACTGTTGCTCAATGGTTCAAGAAGCAGGGCGACACGGTTGCGGCGGATGAGCCGCTCGTCGAACTTGAAACCGACAAGGTGACGGTGGAAGTGCCGGCGCCGGCGGCCGGTGTGCTCTCCGAAATCGTTGCCAAGAGCGGCGAGACTGTCGAGGTTGGCGCGCTGCTCGGTGAGATCGGCGAAGGCAAGGGCGAAGCGCCCGCGCAGAAGAAGGAAGAGCCAAAGAAGACCGAAGCCAAGGCCGAGGCGAAGGCAGAAGTCAGAAAGGAAGAGCCGAAGAAGGAAGAGGCAAAAGGCCCCTCAAAGCCTGCCGATGCCGAGCCTTCTCCCGCTGTGCGCCGTGTTGCGGCCGAGAACGATCTTGACGTTTCGAAGATCGAGGGGACGGGCAAGGGCGGACGCGTGACCAAGGCAGACGCAGAAGAGGCAGCTTCGTTGGCGAAGTCAGAACCGCAGCCCAAGCCCGCCGCCGAAGCGAAGGCGCCCGCGCCTGTCGACCAGGCTGCCCGCGAGGAGCGCGTGAAGATGACGCGGCTCCGCAAGACCATCGCGACGCGCCTCAAGGAAGCGCAGAACACGGCCGCCATGCTCACCACCTTCAACGAGGTGGACATGACGAACGTCATGGCGCTCCGCTCGCAATACAAGGATCTTTTCGAGAAGAAGCATGGCGTGCGCGTCGGCTTCATGGGCTTCTTCGTGAAAGCCTGCATCCATGCGCTGCATGAGCTTCCCGCCGTAAACGCCGAGATCGACGGCGACGAGCTCGTCTACAAGAACTACTACAATATCGGCGTTGCCGTCGGCACGGATCGCGGCCTTGTCGTGCCCGTCCTGCGCGATGCGCAGGACATGTCGATCGCGGATATCGAAAAGAAGATCAATGATTTCGGCCGCCGCGCCCGCGATGGTGCGCTCAAGCTCGAAGAACTTCAGGGCGGCACCTTCACGATCTCGAATGGCGGCGTCTACGGCTCGCTCATGTCGACGCCGATCCTCAACGCGCCGCAGTCCGGCATCCTCGGCATGCACAAGATCCAGGAACGGCCGATGGTCATCGACGGGAAGATCGAGATCCGCCCGATGATGTATCTCGCGCTCTCCTACGATCACCGCATCGTGGACGGCAAGGAAGCTGTGACCTTCCTCGTGCGCGTGAAGGAATCGCTGGAAGACCCGCAGCGCTTGCTGCTCGACCTCTGAGGTATATTAATGACTGATGCTTTCGACCTTGTAGTGATCGGCGCGGGCCCCGGCGGCTATGAATGCGCGATCAAGGCGGCGCAGCTCGGCCTCAAGGTCGCCTGCGTCGAGAAGCGAGACCGTCTTGGCGGTACCTGCCTCAATGTCGGCTGCATTCCCTCGAAGGCGCTGCTGCATGCCTCCGAGCTCTTCCATGAGGCGGGCGCGAACTTCGCCGATATGGGCATCGAGGTTTCGAAGCCGAAGCTCAACCTTAAACAGATGCTCGCCTTCAAGGACGAAGCCATCGACGGCAACACCAAGGGCATCGAGTTCCTCTTCAAGAAGAACAAGATCGAATGGGTGAAGGGCGAAGGGCAGATCGAAGGCCCCGGCAAGGTGAAGGTCGGCGACCGCACGCTCGAAGCGAAGAACATCGTCATCGCCACGGGATCCGACGTCGCGAAACTGCCCGGCGTCGACATCGACGAGAAGACCGTCGTTTCCTCGACCGGCGCGCTTGAGCTCGGCAAGGTGCCGGGCAAGCTTCTCGTCGTCGGCGGCGGCGTCATCGGGCTTGAGCTCGGCTCCGTCTGGGGCCATCTCGGTGCCGAAGTCACTGTGGTTGAATTCCTCGACAATATTCTGCCCGGCATGGACGGGGAGGTCGTGAAGAATTTTACGCGCACGCTGAAGAAGCAGGGTTTCTCCTTCAAGCTCGGCACCAAGGTGACGAAGGTCGAGAAGCAGAAGTCGGGCCTCAAGGTCACGGTCGAGCCCGCCAAGGGCGGCGATGCGGAAGAGTTCGAAGCCGATATCGTGCTCGTCTCCATCGGTCGTGCGCCCTATACGGAAGGTCTCGGCCTCGACAAGGTGGGCATTGCGACCGACAAGCGCGGGCGCATCGAAGTCGATGCCTCGCTCAAGACGAGCGCGGACGGCATCTATGCGATTGGCGACGTGATCGCGGGGCCCATGCTCGCGCATAAGGCGATGGAAGAGGGTGTCGCGCTCGCCGAGCGTCTCGCGGGCCATTACGGTGCAGTGAATTACGATGTCATTCCGGGCGTGGTCTACACCTCGCCGGAGGTTGCCTCCGTCGGCAAGACGGAAGAGCAGCTCAAGGAAGCGGGCATCGAATACAATTCCGGCAAGTTCCCCTTCACGGCGAATGGCCGCGCCAAGGCGAACAAGACGACGGAAGGTTTCGTGAAGATCCTCGCCGACAAGAAGACCGACCGCGTGCTGGGCGTTCACATTATCGGCGTCAATGCGGGCGAAATGATCGCGGAGGCTGCCATCGCGATGGAACTCTCCGCGAGTTCGGAAGACATCGCGCGCATGTGCTTCGCGCATCCGACCATGTCGGAAGCGGTGAAGGAAGCCGCCCTCGCCGTCACCGGCGTTCCCATCCATATGTAGGCACTTTTCCTCAGGGCCTCTTTATCTTGACCTGCCGGCTCACCTTCGGCGCTGCGCCTTGTCGTAAATGTCGAGAAGGCGGGCGGCATCGACTTCCGTATACATCTGCGTGGTCGAAAGGCTCGAATGGCCGAGCAGTTCCTGGATCGCGCGCAGATCGCCGCCGCCCGCGAGAAGATGCGTTGCGAAGCTGTGACGAAGTGCATGAGGCGTTGCTGTGTCGGGCAGGCCGAGCCTCAGCCGGAGCGTCTGCATCGCCTCGCGTACCTGGCGCTGACCGAGGCGTTTTCCCCGCGCACTCACGAAGAGCGGATCTTCCCCCGTGAGACCGAAGGGGCAGAGCGCGAGATAGCGCTCCACCGCCTCGCGCGCGGCAGGAAGCACGGGCACGATCCGTTCCTTGTTGCCCTTGCCGGTAATGCGCAGCGTTTCCTGCAGTGGCGCGGCGTTCCGGTCGAGCGCCAGCGCTTCGGAAACCCGCAACCCGCAGCCGTAAAGAAGCGTCAGCACGGCCGCGTCGCGAAGCCCCTTCCACGCTTCGCCGGGAAGGGCTTCCGCTTCGCCGATCATCGCGTCGGCGCCGGAAACCGAAAGCGGTTTCGGAATGGCGTGGGGCAGCTTCGGCGAGCGCAAGGTCGTCGCGGAGGCATTCGAAAGAATGTTCGAACGATCGAGAAAGCGGAAAAAGGAGCGCACGCTCGAAATCATGCGCGCGATGGAGCGGCTCTGCAGTCCTTCGTTGCGGCGTTGGCTCACGAAAGCGCGGAAGTCACGCGTCTGGAGAGCCGCCAGTGCATCGAGGTCGGCGGGCCCGCCCAGATGATCGACGAGAAATTCGAAGAAGCGCGTCACGTCGCGATGGTAGTTCACGAGCGTCGCTTCGCTCATGCGTCGCTCACCCATCAGATGAGCATACCAGTTGCGAACTTCGTTCCGCGCATTGTCGGCAGCAGGGATTGCCCTTGCGGCTTCGTCCGGTGTGGGCGCGCCGCTCAGCGCGCGGGCGGCAGGTCGAGCCATTGGCGCACGCAGCGCTCGACAACACGGGCGAGGAATTCGAGCAGATCCACCGCCTGGTCGGGGTGGAACTGTTCCGCCTCGAACCCGCCAAGCGCAAGAAGGCCTGGCGGTGATGCGGGCGAGAAGTCGAGCCGCACCAGCGCCTCCGATTGAACTTCCTCAGCGAGATTCCCATAAAGGCCACGGCTGCCGCGCACATGCGAGGCAAGTCGGCAGCGCTCGCCGAAACCGAGAATGCGGTCAACGCCGCCCGGCTCCAATACGCGGACGCCGCGAATGCCGATGCCTGAAACTCCGTTCGCCGTTTCGATGCAGACGGTCGCTGCGCGGATGCCGAGTATGCGGGCAAGCCCGTCCGGTGCGGTGACATATTCGATCAGGTGCTCGAAGGAGCGGGCATCGAGGAGCTTCAGCGTCGCCGCATGCACCTGCTCGCGCGCGATGCTGTTCAGCGAGGTCGCCTCGATGAGGTCGGACTGGATGTCCCGCAGCATACGCACCTGGTTCTGCAACCGGCCGATCATGAAGTGCTGCATGTCGAGCACATTGCGGCCCGTGGACTGCGAGGGCGGTACCAGTGCCGAAATGAGATCGGGGTCGTTGGCAAGCAGCTCGGGATGCTGGCGCAGGTAGGCCTTCACATCTTCGACGGAGAGCGACGCTTCCGCCGTCTCGATCCGCTTCGCCTCGGTGCTGTCGTTTTGCTGGCTCATGCCCTCAGCATCCCCCGAAATACGTTTCTAAAGTATTTGCTGGCCGGTCTTTTTCCAATCCGAAAGGAACATTTCGAGTCCCTTGTCGGTCAGCGGGTGGGTGGCGAGCCCTTTCAGCACGGCGGGTGGTACGGTTGCGACATCTGCTCCGGCCAGCGCCGATTCCTTTACGTGGTTTGCATTGCGAATCGAGGCGGCGAGAATCTCGGTCTTCAGAGCCGGGTAGTTATCGTAAATTTCCCGGATTTCGCGGATGAGCTCCATCCCGTCGAGATTGATGTCGTCGAGGCGGCCTATGAAGGGCGATACGAATGTCGCGCCCGCTTTCGCCGCCAGCAGTGCCTGGTTGGCGGAAAAGCAGAGCGTCACGTTTACCATCGTGCCTTCGCCCGTGAGCGTCTTGCAGGCTTTCAGTCCGTTCCAGGTCAGCGGCACCTTGACCGCGATGTTCTTCGCGATCTTCGCGAGCTTGCGGCCTTCGGCGATCATGGTTTCCGAATCAAGCGCCGTCACTTCCGCGCTGACCGGGCCGTTGACCACGGCGCAGATTTCCTCGACCACTTCGAGAAAGTTGCGGCCGGACTTCGCGATCAGCGATGGATTGGTCGTGACCCCGTCCAGCAGGCCCGTGTCGGCAAGCTCCCGGATGTCGGCGATGTCGGCGGTGTCGGCGAAGAATTTCATGGATGCTGGTCTTTGCGATCGTTCGGGTGGGCCGGTTCGACCGCAGTGTAGTCGAGAGTGGCTCGGAAGGCTTCCTTCTTTTGCCGCCGCCTCCACGGTTGCGCAAGGTCTTGTCGTGGCTCTTGCTTTACGGCGCGTTACAGTGTCGTGTCGATTTCGAACCTTCTCCCCCCGGCAATTCGAATGGCCTCCGAAATATCCACAGAAGAAAAGATCGTTTCTGGAACCGCCAGCGTTCTGCTGCCTCTCGCCTTGCCGAAGCCCTATGACTACAAGGTGCCCGCCGGCATGGAGGTGCGGGCCGGGGACTATGTCATCGTACCGCTGGGGCCCCAGGAGCTTCTTGGCGTCGTCTGGGGCGAGGGCACGGGCGAGGTCGGCCACAACAGGTTAAGACCTGTGGCGGAAGTGCTCGATGCGCCGCCCATGCCGGCGGTTCTCCGCCGTTTCGTCGATTGGGTCGCAAGCTACACGGTTTCACCGCCCGGCTCGGTGCTGCGGCTCGCGATCCGCGCGCCTGGCGCGCTCGAACCGCAGCGAATGCGCACGGCTTACCGTCTTGGCGACGAGCGGCCTGCACGCATGACGCCTGCACGCATCCGGGCGGTCGAAGTCGCGGGCGACGGTTTCGCGCGCACCGTTCGTGAGCTTGCGGAGGAAGCGGGCGTATCCGACAGCGTCGTGCGCGGCCTTGTCGATGCAGGTACGCTTCTTCCCGTCGATATTCCGACCGAACTTCCCTTCGACGACCCCAATCCAGCGGTGCCTGGTGTCGATCTGTCGCCGGAGCAGCGCGATGCCGCCGCGCTGTTGCGCGCTCATGTGGAGGGGGAAAAATTCTCGGCCGTGCTGCTTGATGGCGTTACAGGGTCAGGCAAGACGGAAGTCTATTTCGAGGCCGTCGCCGCCGCGCTCAAGCAGAAGAAACAGGTTCTGATCCTGCTGCCGGAGATTGCGCTCACGAGCCAGTTTCTGGAGCGCTTCGAGCGCCGCTTTGGCTGCCGCCCGGCGGAGTGGCATTCCGATCTTTCGACGCGCGAGCGCAGGCGCGTGTGGCGCGGCGTCGCCGAAAGCCGCGCGCCCATTGTCGTCGGCGCGCGTTCCGCGCTCTTTCTCCCGTTTCCCGATCTCGGGCTTATCGTCGTCGACGAGGAACACGATGCCGCCTTCAAGCAGGAAGACGGCGTCACCTATCATGCGCGTGACATGGCGGTCGTGCGTGCGTCGTTGGGCGGATTTCCCATCATTTTGAGTTCGGCGACGCCGTCGCTCGAAACCGCGGTGAATGCGGAGCAGGGCCGCTATGCGGAAGTGCGGCTCGAGGCGCGTCACGGCGAGGCGCAATTGCCGGATGTCACCGCCATCGACATGCGCGCCTATCCGCCGGAACGCGGCCGATGGCTTTCGCCTGTACTCGTGAAAGAGATCGCGAAAGCGCTCGAGGCGGGCGAGCAGTCCATGCTCTTTCTCAACCGCCGCGGCTATGCGCCGCTCACGCTCTGCCGCACCTGCGGGCATCGCATCGAATGCCCGCAATGCTCCGCCTGGCTCGTCGAGCACCGCTTCCGCCGCGAACTTGCCTGCCATCATTGCGGCTATACGGCGCCGGTGCCGAAAGCCTGCCCCTCCTGCGGCGCGGAGGAGGCACTTGTGGCCTGTGGACCGGGCGTCGAGCGCATTGCGGAAGAAGTGTCGGAACTCTTTCCGGAGGCGCGTGTCGTCATAGTCTCCAGCGACAATCTCAGAGGGCCCGCCGCCCATGAGGAAGTCTTCCGGGCCATCGAGGCGCGCGAGGTCGATATCGTCATCGGCACACAGATCGTCGCCAAGGGCCATCACTTTCCCTGGCTTACTCTCGTGGGCGTGGTCGATGCCGATCTGGGGCTCGAAAACGGGGATCTTCGTGCGGGCGAGCGTACCTTCCAGCTTCTCCAGCAGGTGGCGGGCCGTGCCGGCCGGGCAGAGCGGCCTGGCCGCGTCTTCCTTCAGTCGTTCATGCCGGAGCATGGCGTGATGCGCGCACTCGTCTCTGGCCGTCGCGACGAGTTCCTCCAGCGCGAGGCCGCAGCGCGGGAGCGGGTGGGGCTTCCGCCCTTCGGGAGGCTGGTCGCCGTGGTCGTCTCGGCGCCGGATGCCTCCCTGGCCCAGAAGATCGCCCGCGAAATGTCCCGCCGGGTGCCCCGAACGGAAGAGGTTTCCGTGCTCGGGCCTGCGCCCGCGCCGCTCGCGCTGCTCAGGGGCCGCACAAGGCTCCGCTTCCTCGTAAAGGCGGGCCGCAACGTCAATATTCAGAGCTTTATCCGCACCTGGCTCGAAGACATGAAGATACCGAATGCGGCGCGCGTCACCATCGATGTCGATCCCTACAGTTTCATGTGAGCGGGCAGCCTGCGCCTCGTGCTTGTTGACGCTGGGTCAATGATTTGCTGCGTGACCTCAAAAGGCCCAAAATGCCGCAGTCGCGCCCATTTCGGGGGCCAGCATGTTGCGCATGCGCGGACCATGTGTTACCTAACGCGCGGCCTCGGGGGCGGGTCGTTTCCCGTGCCTCTAGAGGCCAAAATTAGCTAATGAATTCAATTGGTTGGCGCGAGACCCCCAGGTTTCCGCGCCGATTTCCACGAAAAGCACAGGCGAGCGCCGCACGTGTCATCTGATCATCCCGTCTCTGGCGTGGCAGGCCGTTATGCGACAGCCCTCTTCGAACTGGCGGAGGCGCAGGGCGCACTCGACGCCGTGGCTGGCGATCTCGACGGTATCCGCGCCATGCTGAACGAGAGCGAGGATCTTCTTCGCCTCGTCCGCAGCCCGATCTTCAGCGCCGATGAGCAGGGCCGCGCCTTCGCCGCGATCCTCGACAAGGCGGGCGCTTCGACCCTTGTGAAGAATTTCGTGGGTCTCGTCATTCGCAACCGCCGCCTTTTTGCCCTGCCAGACATGATCTCTGCCTACAAGGCGATCCTGGCTACGAAGCGCGGTGAAATGACGGCCGACGTGACCTCCGCACATGCGTTGAACGATGCGCAGATCGAAAGCCTCAAGGCGGCGCTGAAATCCGCCACGGGCCGGGACGTTAATATAAATACCAAGGTCGATGCCGGGCTCCTCGGTGGGCTTGTCGTCAAGGTTGGCAGCCGGATGATCGATTCCTCGCTGCGCACCAAACTCAATTCTCTCAAGATTGCCATGAAAGAGGCTTCCTGATGGACATTCAGGCTGCGGAAATTTCCGCCATCCTCAAGCAGCAGATCAAGGACTTCGGCGCAGAGGCGCAGGTTTCCGAGATCGGCCAGGTGCTCTCCGTCGGTGACGGTATCGCCCGCGTCTACGGCCTCGACAATGTCGAAGCCGGTGAAATGGTCGAGTTTCCGGGCGGCATCCGCGGCATGGCGCTGAACCTCGAAGATGATAATGTCGGTGTCGTTATTTTCGGCTCCGACCGCAACATCAAGGAAGGCGACACGGTCAAGCGCACGGGCGCGATCGTGGACGTTCCTGTCGGCAAGGGTCTGCTCGGCCGCGTCGTCGACCCGCTCGGCAATCCGATTGACGGCAAGGGCCCCATCGTAGGTTCGGAGCGTCGCCGCGTGGACGTGAAGGCGCCGGGCATCATTCCCCGGAAGTCCGTGCATGAGCCGATGCAGACGGGTCTCAAGGCGATCGATGCCCTGATCCCGATCGGCCGCGGCCAGCGCGAGCTCATCATCGGCGACCGCCAGACCGGCAAGACCGCCATTGCCGTCGACGCGATCCTGAACCAGAAGCCGCTCAATCAGGGCGACGACGAAAGCCAGAAGCTCTACTGCATCTATGTCGCTGTCGGCCAGAAGCGTTCGACCGTCGCGCAGATCGTGAAGACGCTCGAAGAAAACGGTGCGCTCGAATATTCGATCGTGGTCGCGGCGACCGCGTCGGAGCCGGCACCTCTCCAGTTCCTGGCGCCCTTCGCCGGCTGCACCATGGGCGAGTATTTCCGCGACAACGGCATGCATGCCCTCGTGGTCTATGACGATCTGTCGAAGCAGGCCGTTGCCTATCGTCAGATGTCGCTTCTGCTCCGCCGTCCGCCGGGACGCGAAGCCTATCCGGGCGACGTCTTCTATCTCCACTCGCGCCTGCTCGAGCGCGCCGCGAAGCTCAACGAGGACAATGGCAGCGGTTCGCTGACTGCGCTCCCCGTCATCGAGACGCAGGCGAACGACGTGTCGGCCTATATTCCGACCAACGTGATCTCGATCACCGACGGCCAGATCTTCCTCGAGACGGACCTTTTCTATCAGGGCATCCGTCCGGCGGTGAACGTCGGCCTCTCGGTGTCGCGCGTCGGTTCTGCCGCGCAGATCAAGGCGATGAAACAGGTCGCGGGCAAGATCAAGGGCGAGCTCGCCCAGTACCGCGAAATGGCTGCCTTCGCGCAGTTCGGTTCGGATCTCGACGCGGCGACGCAGCGTTTGCTCAATCGCGGCGCGCGCCTCACCGAACTCCTGAAGCAGGGCCAGTTCTCGCCGCTCAAGGTCGAAGAGCAGGTCGTCGTGATCTATGCCGGCGTTAACGGCTATCTCGACAAGCTGCCGGTCGGCGATGTCGGCCGCTTCGAGGAAGAGCTGCTCCGCAACATCCGGACGAAGCACGAGGACATCCTCGAGGCGATCCGGACCGAGAAGCAGATCTCTTCGGAAACGGAAACGAAGCTCAAGGCCGCGGTCGAGGCGTTCGCCAAGGCCTTTGCCTGATCGAACTCCACGGCTTCAAGCGACACGCATCGGGTAAGGGCGAATGGCGAGCCTCAAGGACCTAAGAAACCGCATCGCGAGCGTCCGTTCGACGCAGAAGATCACGAAGGCGATGCAGATGGTTGCCGCCGCGAAACTGCGCCGTGCGCAGGAGGCGGCTGAGGCTGCACGCCCCTATGCGGAGCGCATGGACCGCGTGCTCGCCAATCTGTCGGCTGGCATGATCGGCCAGCCAGAGGCGCCCGCGCTTCTCGTCGGCAATGGCCGCGACGACGTGCATCTTCTCGTTGTCGCCACGGCGGATCGCGGTCTCTGCGGCGGCTTCAATGCGTCGATTGCGCGTCTCGCGCGCGAAGAAATCGCGCGTCTTACCGCTCAGGGCAAGACGGTGAAGATCCTCGCCGTGGGCCGCAAGGGCCGGGATGCGCTGCGCCGCATGCATGGCGAGAAGATCGTCAAGACCTTCGAGTTCTCGGGCGTGCGTTCCATCGGCTTCGTCAATGCTGAGGAAATTGCGGCCACCGTGCTCGACATGTTCGAGGCGGGCGAGTTCGATGTCTGCACGCTCTTCTATTCGCGCTTCCAGTCGGTCGTCTCGCAGATCCCGACCAAGCAGTCGCTCATTCCGGCGGCCGTCGGCAATCCCGACGAGCAGCCTGAAGTCGATCTCGGCGGCGCGATATACGAATATGAGCCGAACGAAGAAGAAATCCTGCGCGATCTTCTGCCCCGCAATCTCGCGGTGCAGGTGTTCCGCGCGCTTCTCGAAAATGCCGCCAGCGAGCAGGGCGCACGCATGTCCGCGATGGACAACGCGACGCGCAATGCCGGCGAAATGATCGACAAGCTGACCATTACCTATAACCGGACCCGTCAGGCCCAGATTACCAAGGAGCTGATCGAAATCATCTCCGGCGCCGAGGCGCTCTAGACAGGTTCGGATAAAAGGGCGGAGACGTCCCGGAAGACAAGGGGCCCCGGCGGGGCCGGTCGATCGGAAGGGGCGGCATGGCGGAGTTCGGTAGCGGGCGCGGCTGGAGACAGCGGTTGCTCGAGAATGTGAGAAGGCTTCTTGCGCGCGTCCTGCCGGGACGCGTTTTGGGGCCCAGGGCGCTTCCGGCGCCTTCCGCGGAAGATGGCAAGCTGATCGAAGGCGTTGCCGTCCATGTGGAACCGGAAGGCGAGTTGGAACGGACAAGCGGGGCGGTTGACGCGCCGCAGACAGGAACTTGGGAAGCCATCAGCCGCTTCCCGGCACGCGAAGCAGGGATAGACAGTATGAGCAATGTTGTCGGCAAGATCAGTCAGGTGATTGGCGCCGTTGTGGACGTCGAGTTCGACGGTCACCTGCCGGCCATCCTGAATGCGCTCGAGACGGAGAACAACGGCCAGCGCCTCGTTCTCGAAGTCGCGCAGCACCTCGGCGAGAACACCGTCCGTACCATTGCGATGGATACGACCGAAGGTCTCGTTCGCGGCCAGGACGTGAAGGACACGGGCCGTTCGATCGCGGTGCCGGTTGGCGAAGGAACGCTCGGCCGCATCATCAACGTCATCGGTGAGCCGGTGGACGAAGCCGGTCCGGTGAAGGCGGAGACCACCCGCGAAATCCATCAGGAAGCGCCTGCCTTCGTCGAACAGTCGACGGAAGCGGAAATGCTCGTCACGGGCATCAAGGTCGTCGATCTGCTCGCGCCCTATGCGCGCGGCGGCAAGATCGGCCTCTTCGGCGGCGCCGGCGTGGGCAAGACGGTTCTCATTCAGGAGCTCATCAACAACATCGCGAAGGCGCACGGCGGTTACTCCGTATTCGCGGGCGTGGGTGAGCGTACGCGCGAAGGCAACGACCTCTATCACGAGATGATCGAGTCGGGCGTGAACAAGGATCCGCACGAGAACAACGGTTCGACCGAAGGGTCGAAGTGCTCGCTGGTTTACGGCCAGATGAACGAGCCGCCCGGGGCCCGCGCCCGCGTTGCGCTGACGGGTCTGACCGTCGCCGAACATTTCCGCGACCAGGGCCAGGACGTGCTCTTCTTCGTGGACAACATCTTCCGCTTCACGCAGGCGGGCTCGGAAGTGTCGGCCCTTCTCGGCCGTATTCCTTCCGCCGTGGGCTATCAGCCGACGCTCGCGACCGACATGGGTCAGATGCAGGAACGCATCACCACCACGACCAAGGGCTCGATCACGTCCGTGCAGGCCATTTACGTGCCCGCCGACGACTTGACCGACCCGGCGCCCGCGACCTCGTTCGCTCACCTTGACGCGACGACGGTGCTCAATCGTTCGATCGCCGAAAAGGGCATTTATCCGGCCGTGGACCCGCTCGACTCCACCTCGCGCATTCTCGAGCCGCGCGTCGTCGGCGAAGAGCACTACGCCGTCGCCCGTCAGGTTCAGCAGATCCTGCAGCGCTACAAGTCGCTTCAGGACATCATCGCGATCCTTGGCATGGACGAACTTTCCGAAGAGGACAAGCTCACGGTCGCGCGCGCGCGCAAGATCGAGCGCTTCCTGTCGCAGCCCTTCCACGTGGCCGAAGTCTTCACCGGTTCGCCGGGCGTGCTCGTCGACGTGAAGGACACGATCAAGGGCTTCAAGGGCCTCTGCAACGGTGAGTACGATCACCTGCCGGAAGCCGCCTTCTACATGGTTGGCACGATCGAGGACGCCATTGCGAAGGCCGAGCGCCTCGCGAAGGAAGCCGCGTAACGCGACTGACCCGGACAAGGTGAAAGCGGATGGCTGAGAAGCTGAGTTTCGACCTCGTATCGCCCGAGCGGCTGCTCATTTCCGAGCAGGTCGATCTCGTTACGGTGCCGGGCACGGAAGGCGACATGGGCATCATGGGCGGCCATGCGCCGGTCATGTCGACGCTTCGTCCCGGCGTCATCGGCGTCGAGACCGAAGGGCAGCCGGAACGCCGCTACTTCGTGCGCGGCGGTTTCGTCGAGGTGACGCCTGCGGGCCTCACCGTGCTTGCCGAGCATACCGTGCCGCTGGCCGAACTCGACAGCGCGGCGCTGGAGCGCGAAATCTCCAATGCCGAGGAAGATGTGGCGGACGCAAAGACCGACGAAAAGCGCCAGATCGCGCAGGAAAAGCTCGATCATCTGAAAGAGCTTCGTCAGGCCCTCTGAACCTTCTCAGGGCGGCAGAAATCAAGAGGGCGGCCTCCGGAACCCGGAGCGCCGCCCTTTCGTTTCGGAAGCGGCAGGGAAGGCGGCTGCGGCAATCGGCCTTGGCGCCGCCCTTAAACCCGGCCGCTCATGCCGCTATATTGATACCGTAATATGACAAGCCCGGCCCGAAGGGCTGTCGAATAGCAAGGCAGGGTCCCATGAGCCGTCACTGGACACTCGACGATATCAGATGGCAGGACTTCGACGCGTCGAAGGTCGATCCCGATATTCTTCGCGCAGTGAAGGCGGCGGCAATGGTCGAGTTCAACGCGCCCGACTATGTGACCTATCTTTGCAACGTATTTTCCGACCGTCCGGATGTGAAGGAAGTCATTCACAAATGGGGTGGCGAAGAGGTTCAGCATGGCCAGGCGCTGGCGCGCTGGGCTGAACTGGCCGACCCCGATTTCAGCTTCGACGAGGCCTTCAGGCGTTTCCGCGAAGGCTACTCGATCCCGACGGATGCGATCGAGAGCGTGCGCGGAAGCCGCAGTGGCGAACTCATCGCGCGCTGCGTTGTCGAGAGCGGCACATCCTCCTATTACACGGCGATCAAGGACGCGACTGACGAGCCGGTCCTGAAGCAGATCGCATCGAACATCGCGGCGGATGAGTTCCGCCACTACAAGCTCTTCTACGATCAGTTCAACGAACTCGGCGAAACGCCGCCCTCCATTCTCGATCGCATCCGCGTCGCGGTCGGCCGCGTCTCGGAAGCGGACGACGATGAACTCGCCTGCGCCTATTACGCGGCGAACACGCCGCCCGACGACAGCGTCCCCTACAAGCGCGAGACCTTCGCGAAAGCCTATGAGAAGCGCGCGCTCGGCCTTTATCGCCGCCAGCATGTGGAGCGGTTGATCTCGATGGTCGGCAAGGCGGCGGGCCTCAAACCGCATGGGCTTGTCATGCGCGCGGTTTCCGCACTCGCCTGGCGCTACTGGCAGTTCCGGAACTGGCAGCTCGCACGCGCCGCAGTCTGAGCGCGGTGCCGCCTCAGGAAGCGGGGCTGAGCGTTCTGCCGTCCGCCACGTAGAGAAGCGCCGCTTCTCCCCGGCCATTCAAGGCTTCGGCGAGTGCTGGCGCCGGTCTCTCCGGTGTCATGCCGATCTCGCCGCCAAGCGCCACTTTCTCTCCACGCTGTATGGCGACGCGGCCGAGCCCTGCTATCGTTATGCGCTTCTTCTTCGCCGTCTCAAGGATGACGACGCCGCTATAGCCCTTGAAGAAGCCGGCATAGAGCACGTTTCCCTCGGCCGGGCTCTGCACTGGACAGGATGCAGGTACTGCAATCAGGCGGTTGGATTCGCCTTCCGTGAGGTTCTCCCCTGCATCCGCCTTCACCCATATGCCATCGATCTTGCGCGCGGGTACGCCCATGGTGTCGACGATGCATTCCTTCCGGTCCGGTGCGTGCTTCTTGCTCGGCGGTGCGGCGGGCAGCTCGGCCTCTGCCATGCGGGCCTCGTTCATCTCGCCTGTGGCTTCTCCGGAGAGGCTGGCAAGATCCGCACAGAAGGCGGCATAGGCATTGTCGCCGTCGATACGCGCCGTGCCGCGCAGGCAATCGTCGAGATCGGCAAGGCCAAGCAGCGGCGGCCGCGCAAGCGGGATTGGCGGCTCTTGCGCGCGAGCCATGAAAGCATAGCCGTTCTGAATAATGCTGGCGGCCATCATGCGTGCGTTGCCGTCGAGCATGAGCAGCACGACAAACGCAATGGCGATAATCTGAAAAGCACGGCGGAAACCAGACATGCGCTCCTCCGGACCAGCCCGGTTCGCGATGGTTCCATGGCGGATTCCATCGTCTGCGTACCCCGCGAAATCGATTCAAAGCACCAAATGGCCCTCGCGGCCAGCGCAAATCGGCGCACGGCACCATTTGTTACATTACGGCACAATTGCAGGCTTCCATCTCTCCATGTTTTGGCGTTAGCATCGAAGCGGTCGCAGTTCGGGGCTCGGCATCGACAGGATGTGTGTGATGCCTTTTTCGCTCACGCGTGACTCCGAGGCCTATTGGCGTTCGCGCTACGGGTCTGCGGAGAGGCCCGGCAACGGCCCGAAGGGCCCGGAACCTCGCAAGCCCGGCAAATTTCGTAGAAGAATTCATTCGAGGACACCTGTCTTTTCCGTAACGCGGAGAAGCCGTGGGCGGCTCTGGCTCGCGCTCGGCCTGGTGGCGGGAGCGGGCATGGCCTACTTTTTCCTTCTGCCGCTCGTGCAGATGCCGGGCGAGGAAAGCGCGGCGCGCATGGAACCTGCGGCTTTCACCTCTGCGTCGGCGCAGCCCGCCGCCACCGGCCTTTCGGCCTTCGATGCGCTGCTTGCCGATTTCGAGGACGAACGTGAAGCGAGCCTCGTTGCGCTTCGCGGATATTTGCTTACCGAGGGCGAGGGCTTCCATCGCGAATGGCTGCAGGCGACGGTGCGCATGCAGGCGGCGGCGGAAGCGCTTGTCCGGCAATCCTCGAGCTGGACGGACGGGCGCAAGCTCGTCCAGCTTGTGGAGATGCAGCGGCTTGTCGCCCGCCTTCTCGCGGAACAGCGCGCCATTGCCTCGATCACCGGAACAGTAAACCGTTATCCCGGTCTTCAGCTCTACACGGAGGATGTGCAACCCGCGCTTGAAGAAGCGCAGATGCTTTGCACCGAGGTGATGGATCGGATGCTTGCCACCTCTTCGCCGGATTTTGTCGGCCCGGTAGGCCCTTTCGCGGAATTTCGCGGCGATCTCGAAGATTTGCGCGCCGCACTTTCGAGCTACATGGGAGCGGCGATCAGTGCCGAGCCGCCGGCCGCCGCAGGCCCGGCGCACCTCGATGCCATGGGCAAGATGCTTGCCGAGGCAAGGCCGCAGGTTCCGGCGGAACTGCAGGCGAAGATCGACCGGCTCCGTGTGCTGCTCGACATGACGGAGGAGAAGCTTTCTCGCATCTTCGCGCTTCGCGACAGCGAGCGCTGGGACTATGCGAGTTATGCTTTCAGAACACGTGTCGAGCCGCTTGCGGCAAAACTTGGAAGTATCGAAGAGGAATGGCGCGCAAGCGCCGGAGAGCGAAGTTGAGGCGGCTCAGGCTTCGGGTTTCGCAAGAGGCCCGAGCTCGCGGACGATCTCTTCATAGACGCCGCGCTTGAACGGCACGATCAGTTCCACGAGTTCCGAGACGGGGACCCAGGTCCATTCGCTGAATTCCTGATGGTCGTCAGCCGCGATGTCGATATCGCCGTCCTCGCCGGTGAAGCGCATGGCGAACCATTTCTGCTTCTGTCCGCGATACTTGCCTTTAAGCGCGACGCCGACGAGATGTGGCGGCAGATCGTAGGTGAGCCAGTCGCTGGTCTCGCCGATGATGCGGGCCTTTTCCGTGCCCGTTTCTTCGCGCAGCTCGCGCAGCGCCGCTTCCTCGGGGCTTTCGCCCTCGTCGATGCCGCCCTGCGGCATCTGCCAGGTCAGCGCGCTGCCTGTATCGACTTCCTGTACGCGATTGCCGACCCAGACGAGCCCGTCGCGGTTGATGAGCATGATGCCGACGCAAGGCCGGTAGGGAAGCGTTTCCGGCGGCACCTGGGCTCCATCCGGTTTGTGGCTTGGCATGTGGCTTCTCTTTCCTTTACCGGCTTCTTGTCAGTCGCGTGCTAGCGCCGTTGCGGGAACGAGAACGAAGCCATCCTGCTTCAGGGCCGCCGTCCATTGCGCAAGCGCGTCGACGGTGACGGGGAAGCCGGAGGCGACACCAAGCGCTTCGCCCGATTGTTGCGACGCATCCTCGAGCATGTCGAGCGACGTTGCGATGACTTCCGGATTCTGTACCGGATCGACGATGCGGTTCGCCTGCAGCGCGGGCAGACCGATGTCGCGTGCGAGGCCCGGTGCAAGGCTGCGCGCCGATGCGCCATTGTCGACATAGAGAAGGCCGCGCGCCTCGAGTGCCGCGAGAACAGGCTTCAGCGCGGAGGGCGAGGTCGTGAAGCGCGCACCCTGATAGTTCATGACCCCGGCATAACCGGTGAAGCGGCTCATCAGCCATTCGAGACGCGAGATATTCTCCGCCTTGTCCGCGCTCGTCAGCAGCGTATGCGGTCCCGGATCGTTCTGAGGATAGCCGAAGGGCTCCATCGGCAATTCGAGCAGGACTTCGTGCCCGGCCTCGCGCGCCTTGTCGATCCATTGCTGCAGGTTGGAGCCATAGGGTGCGAATGAGAGCGTTACTTCCGGCGGCAGGGCCTCGATCGCATGGGCCGTGGCGCTCTCGCTGATGCCCATGCCGCTCACGACCAGCGCAATCCGGCGGTCGGCCGGCGTGCCCGCCGGAACGGGACGCGCATAAACCTGCCAGGGCTTGCGTCCATCGCGGCCGATCTTCGGCAAGGGGCCATCGGCTGTGTTCTCGACAAGGCCGGGGTCGGGGACCGGGGCGAGCACGATCGCGGCGCCTGCCTGCGGAATGTCCGGTTTGGTGCCGTTGCCCGAAACGCTTTCGGCACCGAGAATTCGGACTTCGGAGGCGATGTCCTCGTCGACACCCTTGTCGAGATTCTGCGCGGCTTCGAGAAGCGCGCGCTCTTCCGGGCTCAGCATATCAGGACCGGGTGCCTGCGTTGCGGGCGTCTCAGTCTCTGTCTCCGGAGTTGTGCCGGGTTTCTCCGCGACGGGCTCTTCCTGCGCCGGCGGGACGGGCGGTTCCTCGGGCGCGAGCGCGACATGGGCCACGGGCTCGCCAGCCAGACGGCTGTCGGAAAGAAGCAGCCAGGCAAAAGTGCCGCCATACAGAATGGCGACAAGGATCGCGGCAATCGGAAGAAGGCCTATGCGGCGCCCCTTATCGTCCGCGGGTCCGCCGTTCATCGAACCGGAAGAGCCGCTCGCCGCTGTCTTCGCCACCATGCTCGCAAATCATCTCCGGCGGTGCGCTCGGCGCCTCAATTGGCCATGGCGCTGGCGGTCGTCGTGCCGGCACCGAGGAAAGCGGCGTCCTTGCGCGCGCCGTTCAGCAGGTCGATAGCATAGAGGAGCTGCTTGTCCTCGCTCTTGTCCTTCGGCACGAAGCTGTCGGAGCCTGCCATCTCGTCGCCTTCCTCGGCGGCAAGATGACCCGGCAGAGCGGACTCGCCCGTCAGCGTCGACGTCTTCTTCTCCTCGGGCGGCGTCTGGCTCACCACGATATCGGGATCGATGCCCTTCGCCTGGATCGAGCGGCCGGACGGCGTGTAGTAGCGCGCCGTCGTCAGCCGCAGCGCACCGTCGGAACCGAGCGGGATGATGGTCTGCACGGAACCCTTGCCGAAGGAGCGCGTCCCGAGAATGGTCGCCCGGCGGTGATCCTGCAGCGCGCCCGCGACGATCTCCGATGCGCTTGCCGAACCGCCGTTCAGGAGCACGATGATCGGCTTGCCGTCCGTGATGTCCCCGCTGCGCGCATTGTAGCGCTGCGTGTCCTCGGGATGGCGGCCGCGCGTCGAGACGATCTCGCCGCCGTCGATGAAGTCGTCGCTCACGGCAATCGCCTGATCGAGCAGGCCGCCGGGATTGTTGCGCAGGTCGATGATGTAACCCTTGAGGCGTCCCCCGCCGATCTGCTTTGCGAGGCTGTCGATTGCGGCTTCCAGAAGGTCCGCCGTCTGCTCGTTGAAGGAGGTGATGCGGATATAGCCGATATCGCCCTCGCGATTGAACTTCACCGACTTGATGGTGATGATGTCGCGGGTGAGCTTCACGTCGAAGGGCTCTTCCTTGCCCTTCCGCACGACAGTGAGCGTCACATCGGTGTTCACCGCGCCACGCATCTTGTCGACCGCGTCGGAAAGCGTCATGCCGAGAATCTGCACGCCGTCGATATGCGTGATGTAGTCGTTGGGGCGAAGCCCCGCCCGGCTCGCAGGCGTGTCGTCGATCGGCGTTACGACCTTCACGACGCCGTTTTCCATCGTGACCTCGATGCCGAGACCGCCGAATTCGCCGCGGGTCTGCACCTGCATGTCGCGGAAGGTCTTGGGCGTCATGTAGCTCGAATGCGGGTCGAGCGAGGTGAGCATGCCGTTGATGGCGCTCTCGACCAGTTTCGAGTCGTCCGTCGGCTCCACATAGTCGGCGCGCACGCGCTCGAAGACATCGCCGAAGAGATTGAGCTGGCGATAGGTATTGGAGTCGCTCGCATGGGCGGGCGTGTCTAGCAGGCCCTGCTTTACGCCAGTGATGGCGGCGAAGGACAGAAGCGTGCCGACCGCGAAACCGGCGAAGACGGACTTGTTCATTTAACCACGTGCCTTCTTGTCACTCATGAGCAGCCAGGGCCCAGGGTCGATAGGATCGCCGTTCTTCCGGAACTCGATATAGAGCGCCGGTCCGCGGTCCGTTTCTCCCCGCGCTGCCAACCTGTCTTTTGCGGCCGGATCGTCCCTGGCAAGAAGCGGGCCCATCATGCCGACCGGCTCGCCGGCAAGGACGTTTTGACCCACCGAACAGTCAATTCTCTCCATGCCCGCCAACAACACATGGTAGCCCTCTCCGACCGAGATTATCAAGAGTTGGCCATAGTGCCGGAAGGGGCCTGCATAGGAGATTCTGCCGTCAAATGGGGCAACAATTTGCGCATCAGGCCTCGTCGATATGGTTATTCCCTGCGACCTGGTGCCGCCGCTCCCGCTCCCATAGGTGCTGATGACGGTACCGGTCACGGGGGGGCGGATGAGTCCCCTCGCGTCGGAAAAGAGCCGCGATGAGGGCATGGAAGGCGGCGAGGAGGGCGGTCTCAGCATTGCCAGCTGCTGCGGGGCTTCTTCCCTCGAAGCGGCGGGCTCCGCTGTCCGGACGGGCTCCGGCTCGCGTTGCGGCTCGCGTTCTGGGGCCGGGTCGGGGCGCGGCTCGGGCCTGACGGCGGGCAGGCGGTCGGCAGCCTGGTTTTCCAGCCGTGCGATGAGGTCGGACAGGTCGGTCGCCTGGCGGGAGAGGCGTTCGGCCCGCTGTTCCTCGGTCTCGGCCTCGGCGGCGAATTTCCGCTGCAGGGCGAGCTTTTGGTCGAGCAGCGCCTGAAGTTCGGCCCGCTCCGTTTCGAGCGAGGCTTCGGCTTCCGAGAGTACCGTGCGTTCCGCGACGATCTCGCGGCGGAGTTCGGCAAGCTGTTCGAGGCGGTCGCGCAGCTCTTCCGCCTCGGCCTGAAGCTCCGGCACCAGCGTCCCGAGAAGGAGGGCGCTTCGAATAGAGGAGAGCGCATCGCCGGGGCGTACCGCGAGGGCGGGCGGAGGGTGCCTGTCGAGGCGGGTAAGGGCCGCCAGCAGCTCTGCCATGTCGCCGCGCCGCCGCTCGAGCTGCGCCGTCAGCACGGCCTCCGCGCCTTTCAGGCCCTGCAGGCGATCTTCCGAGGCGGTTACATCGGCTTCGTGTTCCTGCACGCGAGCCGCAGCCGAAATGAGCTTCTCGCGGATTTCCTCCGCCTCGGCGCGGACGGCGTCGGCTTGCGCTTTAAGCTCTTTCTGCCTCTCAAGGCTTGTGTCGATTTCCTTCTGGAGCTTTTCCAGTTCGCCCGGCTCGGCCACTTCCGCGAAAACCGGCGCCGCCAAATGCGCCGCGAAAGCCACCGCGATCAGCAGCGGGGCGAGCGCCCTATGCAGCGCCTCACGCACTGACCCTGTCTGCCCGTTCGGCCATGAGCGACATGCCGGTCATCTCCTCGGGAGCGGCCAGGCCCAGAAGATCGAGGATCGTCGGCGCGACATCGGCCAGCGTGCCGCCCGCGGGCAGGGCGCGCTGTGCGCCGCCCGCCACGATGAAGGGCACGGGCGATGCCGTGGTGCGCCGGAACGGAGCGCCCGTTTCCGGATCGGTCATCCGCTCCGCCTTGCCGTAGGTTCCGCAAAGAATGAGCGTGCCGCCGCGTTTGTCGATCTGGGCGGCGATCTTGCCGAGATATTTGTCGATGGCCTCGATGGCTCCGATCGTCGCGCGCAGATTTCCCGAACGGCCGACAATGGCAGCGTTGCAGAAATTCGCGACGATGAGATCGTGCTCTCTCGCCTTCAGCGCCGCCAGCAATTCCGAGGCGAGGGCCGCCGCCGCGAGTTCCGGCCGCTTTTCCGATTGGGCGAGGGGAGGCGTGTCGGTCACGAGGACGTTCTCGCCGGGAAAGAGCGACGTCGCGCCGCCGCGCGCGAAGGTCCAGAGGTTTGCCTCCGTCACGCTTTCCGTCAATGCGAGCTGTTTGAGCCCGGCGCGGGAAAGGCTTTCGGCGAGGCTAGCGCGGAAGCCGATCGCTTCGAAAAGCGGTTCCACGCGGGCGCCGAGCGGCGGCGTCAGGCGCACGAGCGAATAGACGCCGCTCAGCGGCATTGGCTTCTGCGACAATCCGGCGGCGACGGGATCCATGAGCGCGCCGAGCAGGGCCTGGCCATGATCGGGCTGCAGGTTGACGAGAAGCAGCGCATCGTCCGGTCTTATGCCTCGGAAGGAGGAGGCGAGGGCGGGCGGAATCTTGTCGTCGTTTAGCCCCTTGCGGTAGCACTCGTCGAGATAGGCGGTCGGATATTCCGTATAAGGAGCGTCTGCTTCCACGAGCGCGCGCCAGAGCTTCGCCGTCGCGGCCGGGTCGGGCAATTCGTCGAATCCGTGGGAGCGGCCGAAGACGCTGGCGAGTTCGGCGTGTTCCGCCCCCGAGATGTCGTCGAGGAACTCGCTCAGGTGCTCGATGCCGCATTGCGGATCGGTGTCGATGCCGTCCATGACGCCATGGACCCAGACCTTCACCCCTTCATGGCTCAGAAGGGCTGCGAGAACGGCGAGATGGTTCTGATGCCCTGCAATCCCGGAGGGTGTCATCGCGCCGATCAGGTGAACGGCGCCGCCAAGCGGACGCACGCGCGAAACGATCTGCTTCAACACGGGATGGGAGGCGATGCCGCCGGGACCATGATCGGCGAAGACGCGGTTGATGCCCGTCAGCGGAGATTCCACCGGCCGTCCCGCGCCCAGCGTGGCATAGGCTGCCTGCGCATGGCCCGGTTTTCCCGGTGCGAGGCCGGCCGCCTGCCCGGATGCGTCGAGCATCGCGCGCGGCGAGGTCGCGGCCAGCCGGTCATAGATCGGTGTGCGCGCAAGCGCGATCGCGTTTCCCTCGCGCTCCGCCCGGACGCCCCAGCCATCGAGCAAGGCAAGGACAATTGGTCGAACGCCGGTCATTTCAGCCCTGAAGAATGAGATTTGCGAACCCCGAGGTTCGAATCGCTGCGCCACCTGCAGCCGACTGGGAAACCTAGTGCAACGGCGGAAAACTGTCCACTTGCCGGAAGAGCGTCTCAGGCGCGGTGATAGGGGTGTCCGGAAAGGATGGTGACGGCCCGGTAGAGCTGTTCGGCGAGCATGACGCGCGCGAGCATATGCGGCCAGGTCATGGCGCCGAAGGCCATGATGTGAGCGGCATTGCCGCGAATGGAGGGCGAAAGCCCGTTCGCGCCGCCGATCAGGAAGGCGATGTCCTGTACGCCGCCATCGCGCCACTTGCCGAGCCGGTTGGCAAAGGCCTCGCTGGTTTCCACGCGGCCGCGCTCGTCCAGCGCCACCAGAGTTGCACCTTTCGGCATGGCGCCGGTCAGCAGCGCCGCCTCGCGTTCCATGAGTTCGGCGCCTTCGCAGCGCCGTTTCTCTTCCACTTCCGCGACGGGCAGGCCCGTAATGCCGATGCCGCGTCCGGCCGCGTCGAGACGCGACAGGTAATCGTCGAGAAGGAGTTTCTCGGGACCGCCTTTCAGCCGCCCCACGGCGCAGATCTGGACGCGCATAAATCACCGTCCGGCTTGGCGCCGGTCAAAACGCTCGATGGGGAGAAGCCGCAGGCGGCGTCCGAGGGAGCTATCGCCTCAGACGGCCAGCTGGTCCGCCGGTATATCGGCCGACCACATCTTCTCCAGTCGGTAGAACTCGCGCACTTCGGGGCGGAAGACATGGACAACCACGTCGCCACCGTCGATGAGCACCCAGTCGCCTTGTTTCAGTCCTTCGACCTGCGCCGTGCCGAACCCTGCGTCCTTCAGGCGGCGAACGAGGTGATCGGCCACCGCGCCGACATGACGCTGCGACCGTCCGCTCGCGACCACCATATGGTCCGCGATGGGCGTCTTTCCGGTAAGATCGATGGAAACCACATCCTCGGCCTTGTCTTCCTCCAGGCTCTCGAGCACGAGAGCGAGCATTTGCGAAGACTTGCCGGTATCGGCTGCCTGCTTCGTCTTCGAAGCCGCCGCCTTTCTGACCGCTCCGGCGGGCTTCGCCGCGCCGGGCTTTTGCTGGACCTTGAGGTCCGGGGATTGTCTGCTCAGGAACACACTCCTTGGTTTCGCAAACCTTTACTTTCCTTGGTGTGCGGGCGCCGGAACGCCTGCGACATATAGAGAATATGCCTCGCAAGGCCTCAATTCAATGACAGGATTTTAATGGAGGCGTGACAGGTGGCCTCAGACCCAGCCGCCGGCGGCGCGTATTTCCGTCGCGGACCGGCTGCTTTCCGGACCCGAGAGAAAGACGAGAGCGGGCGGCGCGACGAGCGGGAGAAGGGCCGCGTCGCTCGCGTCCAGCGTCCTGTCGCGCAGCATGGAGGCCAGGGGGGAAAGCCGGGCCTTCAGCGTGTAGCCGGGCCGCGGATAGATGGCGACCGGAACCGTTTCCAGAATGCCGCGCCAGTTCCGCCATTTGGGAAACTGCAGCATGTTGTCGGCGCCCATAAGCCAGACGAAATTCACCTCCGCGAAGCGCGCCGCCAGCGCCTTCAGCGTGTCCGCCGTGTAACGCGTGCCGAGTTCCTTCTCGATGCCGCTCACCGCGATGCGCGGGTCGCGCGCCATTCTTTCGGCGGACGCGAAGCGGTCTTCGTAAGGGGCCATGCCCTTGCCGGGTTTCAGCGGATTGCCGGGGGAGACGAGCCACCAGACGCGGTCGAGTTCCAGCGCGGCAAGGCACATTCTGGTGATGTGGAGGTGGCCCTCATGCGCGGGATTGAATGAGCCACCGAGAAGGCCGACCTTCAGCCCCGGTGTCAGCAGCTCCTTGCGAACCACCCTCACCACCTCAGGGGCGGACCTGGCCGCTGCCGCGCACGAGATATTTGAAGCTCGTGAGCTGCTCGACGCCGACGGGTCCGCGCGCGTGGAACTTTCCCGTCGCGATGCCGATTTCCGCGCCCATGCCGAACTCGCCGCCATCGGCGAATTGCGTCGAGGCGTTGTGCAGCAGAATGGCGCTGTCCACCTCCGCAAAGAAACGGTCGGCCGTCTTCCGGTTGCCGGTCACGATGGCTTCGGTGTGGCTGGAGCCATATTTGCGGATATGGGCGATGGCCCCGCCGATACTCTTCACCACCCGGACGGCGATGATACTGTCCAGATATTCCGTGTACCAATCTTCTTCCGTTGCCGCCTTCACGCGTGCGTCCGTCTTTTGCGCGGCTTCGTCGCCGCGCACTTCGCAACCGGCATCGAGAAGCGCCTTCACGAGCGGCGCCAGATGCGTCGCCGCGCAGGCTTCGTCCACGAGCAGCGTCTCCGCGGCGCCGCAAATGCCGGTGCGCCGCAGCTTTGCGTTCAGCACGATGTCGCGCGCCATGTCGAGATCGGCCTCTCCGTCCACATAGACGTGGCAGACGCCTTCGAGATGCGCGAAGACGGGCACGCGGGCTTCTTCCTGTACGCGGGCGACGAGGCTCTTGCCGCCGCGCGGCACGATCACGTCGAGACTGCCGCCGAGCCCTTTCAGCATTTCGCCCACCGCGCCACGATCGGTCACGGGCACGAGCTGGATCGAGGCTTCGGGGAGGTTCGAGGCGAGAATGCCCTCGACGAGCGAAGCATGGATCGCCTTGTTGGAGCGCGAGGCTTCCGAGCCGCCACGCAGCACGGCGGCATTGCCGGCCTTGAGGCAGAGCGCGCCCGCATCCGCCGTCACATTGGGGCGGCTCTCATAGATGATGCCGATGACGCCAAGCGGCACGCGAACGCGCTCGATATGGAGCCCGTTCGGGCGGTCCCACTCGGCGATCTTCGAACCGACAGGATCGGGCAGCGCGGCGATCTCCTCCAGCGCCTTCGCAATCCCTTCCACGCGCGTCGTGTCGAGCGTCAGCCGGTCGATCATGGCTGGCGTCAGCCCGTTCTTCTTCGCGTCGGCGACGTCTTGCTCATTCGCGGCCAGAATGTCGTCGACATTGGCGCGGATGCACATGGCGGCGGCGAGGAGCGCGGCGTCTTTCTGCTTCGTCGGGGTGGTCGCAAGCATGGTTGCCGCTTCGCGCGCCTTGCGGCCGATTCCGGCCATAAGGCCTGCGAGGTCCGTCTCGCCGGTATTCAGTTTCACGATGCTCACGGTCGTCACCTGTCCTCGTCGATAGGCCGCAGGAGTATTTCAGGCGGCCTCCGGTCTTTCAATGCCCGGGCTTGCGGCGCGCCTGCCGTCATATGGGGCCGGCAGACGCAATTTTCACGGCTTTTTCAGCACCAGATCGTCGCGATGGATCATCTCCGCGCGGCCCGAATAGCCGAGCAGCTCCTCGATCTCGTGGCTCGAATGCCCCATGATCGTGCGTGCGTCGTCGCTTGCATATGCGCTGAGCCCCCGCGCGATCTCATGTCCTTCCGCGTCGTGAACGCTGACGGCGTCGCCGCGTCCGAACTCGCCTTCGATGGCGGTCACGCCGGCGGGCAGAAGGCTCCGGCCGCCCATCAGCGCCTTCACCGCGCCATTGTCGATGGTGATGGTGCCGAGGCTTTTCAGCGAGCCTGATATCCAGCGCTTGCGTGCTGCGAAGGGTGTCGAATGGGCGGCAAACCAGGTGCAGCGCGCGCCTTCCTCGATAGCTTTCAGCGGATGGAGCGAGCGGCCATTGGCGATCGCCATGCGGGCGCCGCCTTCGGTCGCGATGCGCGCCGCCGCGATCTTCGTTTTCATGCCGCCGCGCGAATAGATGCTCGCCGCATCGCCCGCCATGGCCTCGATCTCGGGCGTGATCTCCGCCACTTCCGGCAAATGTTTCGCGCCGGGAAGGTGCGGCGGAGCGGTGTAGAGTCCGTCGACGTCGGAGAGCAGAACGAGGCAATCTGCCGAGACCATGCTCGCCACGCGTGCGGCGAGGCGGTCATTATCGCCATAGCGGATTTCCGTCGTCGCGACGGTGTCGTTCTCGTTGATCACGGGAACGGCGCCGAGCTTCAGCAGCGTGTTGATGGTCGAGCGCGCATTCAGATAGCGGCGGCGCTCCTCCGTGTCCTCGAGCGTCAGCAGGATCTGTGCGCAGGAAAAACCATAGGCCGAGAGGATTTCCTGGAAGGCATGGGCGAGGCCGATCTGGCCGACCGCCGCGGCGGCCTGGCTCTCCTCCAGTTTCAGTTTGCCGGGGGCGAGCTTCAGCGCGCGGCGGCCGAGCGCAATGGCGCCGGAGGAGACGATCATCATCTCCTGCCCTCGCGCGCGCATCCGCGCAACGTCTTCGACCAGCGCCTGCAGCCAGGTGCGGTTGAGCTTGCCCGTCTCTGCGTCCGTCAGCAGCGCCGAGCCGATCTTCACGACCACACGCTGCGCCTTTTCGAGATGAGTGCTCATGGGCTCCAGCCCTCTTCCTCTTCGCCTGCCTCGGCCTTTTCCTCTTCGCGCTTCGCCGCGATCTCGTCCGCGACGATGCGGAGAATGTCGGTCACGCCCTCGCCCGAGACGCCGGAGATGACATGCACGTCTCCTCCGCTTTCTTCGGCGAGGATGGCGCGTTTCTCCTCGCGCTCTTCCGGCGTCAGCGCGTCCGCCTTGTTGAGGCAGAGGATTTCGGGCTTTTCCTCCAGCCCCGCGCCATAGGCTTCGATTTCGCCGCGAATGACGTGGTAGGCCTCCGCCACATCTTCCGCCGTGCCGTCGACGAGATGGATCAGGATATTGCAGCGCTCGAGATGGCCGAGGAACCGGTCGCCAAGTCCCGCGCCTTCATGCGCGCCTTCGATGAGGCCGGGAATGTCCGCCAGCACGAAGCTGCGCGCATCGACGGTGACGACGCCGAGGCCCGGCGCCAGCGTGGTGAAGGGATAGTCGGCGATCTTGGGCTTCGCCGCGCTTACCGCGGCAAGGAAGGTCGACTTGCCGGCGTTGGGCAGGCCCACGAGCCCTGCATCCGCGATCAGCTTGAGGCGCAGGACGATGGTTTTTTCCTCGCCCTCCTGACCAGGGTTCGCGCGGCGCGGCGCCTGATTGGTCGAACTCTTGAAATAGGCATTGCCGAAGCCGCCATTGCCGCCCTTCGCCAGCAGGACGCGCTGGCCCACTTCCGTCAGGTCGGTGATGAGCGTTTCCTCGTCTTCCTCGAAGATCTGCGTTCCCACAGGCACTTTCAGCACCACATCGGCGCCGTTCGCGCCCGAGCGGTTCTTGCCCATGCCGTGCATGCCGGTCTTCGCCTTGAAGTGCTGCTGGAAGCGGTAGTCGATCAGCGTATTCAGTCCCTCGACGCATTCGGCGACGACGTCGCCGCCCTTGCCGCCGTCGCCGCCGTCAGGTCCGCCGAACTCGATGAATTTCTCGCGCCGGAAGCTCACGCAGCCCGCGCCGCCGTTTCCCGAGCGGATATGGATTTTCGCCTGGTCGAGGAACTTCATTTCAGCTTTCCGTTCGTGCAAGCCTCATGGTGAGGCAGCGCACGCTTTCCTGCCGCGCGACGCACCAGCGGCTTTCCTCGCCAGTATAGCGGAAGCCGAGTTTCGTCAGTACGCGGCCCGAGGCATGGTTTTCCCAAAAATGTCCCGAGATCAGGGTCCCGGCGCCGAAGCGGTTTGCGGCTTCGGCCAGCAGCGCGCCTGCCGCCTCGCTCGCATAGCCGCGGTTCCAGTAAGGCTCGCCCACCCAGTAGCCGATCTCATGCGTGCCATCGGCATGGGCCTGCAGGCCGCAAGTGCCGACGAAGCCCTCGCCATTCTCGATCGCGTAGACGAATTCCTCGCCTTCCTCGCGCATTTCCTTCTGCCTGCCGATCCAGTCCTGAGCCATGTCGAGCGTGTAGGGGTAGGGCATGCGCGAGAGCATCCGCGCCACGTTCCAGTTGTTGGCGAGGTCCGCGAGTCTTTCGGCATCGGCCTCGCCCATCGGCCGCAAGAGCAGCCTTTCCGTCTTCAGTTCTTCCAGCATCGGGATGCTCCGGTCCCGAGAGGGCATGAAAAAAGGGAGATGGCGATCCCATCTCCCTCTCAATTCCCGATGGTCGCCACCTTCGCGAGGTGGCGTTCACCCCGCGTCTTCAGTCCGCCGCTTCCGGCATGTCGGCCGTCACGACCGAGACGAAGGCACGGCCGTTACGGCCGTTGCGGAACTCGACGACGCCTTCCGCCTTCGCGAAGATCGTGTGGTCCTTGCCGATGCCGACATTGCGGCCGGGGTGCCACTTCGTGCCGCGCTGGCGGATGATGATGTTGCCCGGAATGACGGCTTCGCCACCGAACTTCTTCACGCCGAGGCGACGGCCTGCGCTGTCGCGACCGTTGCGGGACGAACCGCCTGCCTTTTTGTGAGCCATGTTTCTACTCCTTCGGGCCGCTTAGCCGGCAATGTCGAGGATCTTGACGAGCATCAGATCCTGGCGATGGCCGTTCTTGCGGCGATAGTTCTGGCGACGGCGCTTCTTGAAGATCGTGAGCTTCGGGCCGCGGGTGAGGTCCACGACCTCGGCCTTGACCTTGGCGCCATCGACGAGCGGCGCGCCGACCTTGGTCTCGCCTTCGCCGCCGAGCATCAGCACTTCGCCGAGCTCGATCTTGTCGCCGGTCTTCGCATCGAGGCGCTCGATCTCGAGGAGATCGTCTTTCGCGACCCTGTACTGCTTGCCGCCGGTCCGGATGACTGCGAACATCGGTAAATCCACCATGTAACGAAAAAGGCCCTGCGTCCGCCGGTGACAGCGGCACGGGCCGAATTGGCGCGCAATATACAGGGGGAGGTCGCCCTGTCAAGCCGCGAAAGGGCCTGAAATCAAGGCTTTTCGGCCTCCCTCCGCCCGGCGAGGGTCCGCCAGGCGCAGATCGCCAGAAAATAGGCCGATGCCCCGATAAAGGCCCAGAAGGCGGCGGGAGAGGCCTCTGCGGGCGGCGTTTCCGGCCCGCTCTGCAGAACCAGCCAGAAGGTCGAAAGCGCCCAGAGCGCCGTCACGGCCAGCGTGAGGGGCCTAAACGCCGCCACCCGGAAGGGGTGAATATATTTGAAGGGCACGAAGGTCAGCACGCCCAGAACCGCGATCACCGCGAGATTCGGCCAGTCCCCGCTCCCCAATACATAGAAATAGAGGACGATCAGGTTCCAGGTGGCCGGAAAGCCGGAGAAATAATTGTCATGGGTCTTCATCTCCCTGTTGCCGAAGCAATAGAGGGAGGTGGTCATGATCCAGGCGGCGGCGGGGATTTCCCAGCCCGGCGGCACAAGGCCGAAGCGGTAGATCAGCAGCGCCGGGATCACCGTATAGGTCAGGTAGTCGATGACATGGTCGAGGATCGCCCCGTCGAAGCGTGGCGCGTATTCGCTCACCCGGACCTTGCGGGCCATGGGCCCGTCGAAGCCGTCGATGATGAGGGCTGCGCCCAGCCAGAGCAGCGCAAGTCTGAGATCGCCCGCGATAAGCGCCGCAATGGCAAGCAGCGCCGTCACCACGCCCGATGCCGTAAAGGCATGGACGGCCCAGGCCGCTGCCACCCGGCCCGCGGGGAGCCTCCCTCTTTCCTTTTCCTCGCCTCGCACCTCGCTCATGGGCGGCAGTCTAGCAGGCGGAAGGGCCTTGACCTATGGGCGAGAAAAGCCGCTTTCACCGTCTCTTCCGGCCTTGTGCGGGCGCTTCTTGGCGTTTACATTCCGCGCCGTTTCAACCAACGGGCGGTCCGTCGAACGGTCCGGTCCGTCCTCCGCGGAGAGGTGGCTGAGTGGTTGAAAGTACCGCACTCGAAATGCGGCGTACTCGCAAGGGTACCGTGGGTTCGAATCCCACCCTCTCCGCCATTTAAAAAGGCTCCCTTCTCAGGGGGCCTTTTTAATAGCGGAAGATCGGGCGGTACCCGCCTCAATATTCGTCGTGAAGTTTCACCCAGCTCATCGTGCCGCCTTCGTTGCGGCCCTTGGGGACGAGGTCGAGCCAGTTGAAGGCGCCTGCCAGAAGCTCCGCGCCGCGATGATAGGTCGAGTAGGTGTGGAAGATGCCGCCCTGCTCGTCCTTCACGAAGACGCTCACGCCGAACATGTCGTCGCTGTTCTTGATCGGCGTGCCGTAATTATAGATCGCGCGGCCGGCGGCGCGGTCCTCGGGCGTGAAGGAGACGGCGAAGTCGTAGTTGAAATCGCTGTCCCTGGCCGACACCCAGGGAAAGCTCCAGCCCATGCGTTTCCTCGCCGCTTCGATCTCCGCAATGGATGCGCGCGAGACGGCGGCAAAGGAGAGGTCCGCCTGTTCGAAATGCTGCCGCGCCGCGTCGATATTGTCGGAGATGAACGCACAGCCCTTGCAGATCTGCCCCGAGCCCGGAGAGAGCATGAAGTGATAGATGGCAAGCTGGCTGCGGCCATTGAAGAGATCGCCAAGCGTGCATTTGCCCTTCGGGCCTTCGAATACATAGTCCTTCTCGATCTTCACCCAGGGCAGCTCCCTGCGTTCGGTGCGCAGCGCATCCAGCGCATGCGTCATGGCGCGTTCCTTGGCGAGCAGCGCCTTTCGCGCCGTTAGCCATTCTTCCTGCGATACGACGGGATGGGTCATTGTTCATTCTCCTTAGATTGAGTGTGTGAGGCGGAGCGGAGCTTCATCCATGGCGGCAGGTGAAAAAGGCACATCAGCAGGTACATGAGGGTCATGCCGTCGAGCGGCAGAGGGCCTTTCACGGCGGCGCAGATCGGGTCGGCCGTTTCCGCCTTCGTGGCGTGCAGGGCCATCACCGCGAAGACCGGCGATGCCGCGAGGCAAAGCAATTCGTCCGGCGTCGGCCAATGCGCTCGCTGGTTCCGCTTTCCGTTTTCGATGGCTATCGTCATCTTTCCGTTTCTCTCCGTTCGCTCGCTCCCGGCTTTCGCCGAAGCGGGAACAGAACCAGGACGGAGAGAGCCGGGTGCGGGAGTGACAAGTGTGACGGGATTTCGATGGACTCGCTGATCACGGCGGCCGCGCGTGCGCTCGCCGCGGGCGATCCGCTCGGCGCGTTGAAGCGCGTCGCGTTACGCGAGGATGCGGCTGCACTCGCCTTGCGCGGCGTCGCGATGGCGCAGCTCGGCGACCTTGAGCGCGCGCGAGATCTTCTTCGGCGCGCGGCCCGCGCCTTCGGCCAAAAGGAACCCGTGGCGCGTGCGCGCTGTGCGCTCGCCGAAGCGGAAATCGCGCTCGTCACACGCGATATCGGAAAATCCCTTCAGACATTGGGAGCCGCGCGGGCGCTCCTCGACGCGCGCGGCGACAAGGCGAATGCGGCGCATGCCGCCTGTCTCGAGGCGCGCTATCTGCTTCTCGTCGGAAAACTCGACGAAGCGGAGAAGGTTCTCGAGGCGCTTGACGCGAGCCTGCTGCCACCGGCGTCTCTCGCCGGCCATGCGCTTGTCCGGGCGGGCATCGCGATGCGGCGTGTCCGCGCGCGCCCCGCGCGCGAGGCGCTAGGCGAAGCACGCCGTGCCGCACTGGCCTCCGCCATCCCCGCGCAGATGGCGGAGGTGGAGCGCGCCGCGCAATTGCTCGATGCGCCTGTGGCGCGTCTTCTGTCCGAAGGCAGAGAGCGCATGGTTCGGCTTGAGGATGTCGAAGCCCTTTTCGCGTCGGACATGATGGTTGTCGATGCCTGCCGGAATGTGGTGCGCGCGGGAGGCACGATTGTGCCGCTTCGAAGCCGCCCCGTTCTTTTTGCTCTCTGCAAAAAACTTGCGGAGGCCTTTCCCGGTGAGGCCTCGCGCGAGGCGCTCCTTTCCGCCGCCTTCAATGCGCGCGATGCGGACGAGTCTCATCGGGCCCGGCTCCGGGTGGAGATCGGACGTCTCCGCAAGGTGCTGCAGCCGTTGGCCGGGGTCAGCGCGACGGCGAAGGGTTTCGTGCTGGCCCCGAACGGAGAGGCGGCTGCCGTTCTTTCGCCCCCGGCCGATGGCGATCATGCGGAGGTGCTGGCGCTTCTCTCCGATGGCGAGGCATGGTCGAGTTCGGCGCTTGCGCAGGCGCTCGGCGTCAGCCCGCGCACCGTCCAGCGCGCACTCGACACGCTTGCGGAGCGCGGCAAGGCGGAATCCTTCGGCCGCGGCCGGGTTTGCCGCTGGGTTGCGACCGCCGTTCCCGGTTTCCCGACAAGCTTGTTACTCCCGGCGCCGCTGCCGGGCGGATAGGGTGTTCCCATGAAAAACAAGGCTGCAGAGATCATCCGCGAATACGGCCCCTTTCCCGGAATCGAAAATGTTCACGGGGTCAGCTTCGATGGGACACAGGTCTGGTTCGCGACGGGCGGGCGGATAGAGGCGCTCGATCCGGAAAGCGGCGAGATCAAGCGCTCGCTCGCAGTGGAGGCCCATGCGGGCACGGCCTTCGACGGCAAATATCTCTTCCAGATCGCGGACACGGTGATCCGGAAAGTCGATCCCCAAACCGGCGAGATCGTCGCGACGATCCCCGCGCCCGGCGACGGCAATTCCGGTCTCGCCTGGGCGGAGGGATCGCTCTGGGTCGGCCAGTACCGCGACCGCCTCATTCACCAGATCGATCCGGAAACGGGCGCCGTCCTTCGCAGCATCCAGTCGAACCGCTTCGTGACCGGCGTCACCTGGGTCGATGGCGAGCTCTGGCACGGGACCTAGGAGAACGACAAAAGCGACATAAGGCGCCTGGACCGCGAAAGCGGCGAGGTTCTCGACCGCATCGACATGCCCGATGGAACCATTGTCTCCGGGCTCGAATCCGATGGCGGAGAGCGGTTCTTCTGCGGCGGCGGAAACAGCGGCAAGGTCAGGGCCGTGCGGCGTCCCCGCAAGGCGTGAAGGCCGCGCCGGTCGCCCAAGACCAACAGTGGCGAGCGCGGTTCCAGAACCCTAGAAGTTGGCGTCCTTCAGATGACGCGACGAGGAGCTTTTTAAGAAATCAATTGCGAGAATTTTAGTCTGCGCACTAAATTTTCGAATGAGCTTCTGCGTTTTCATGCATCGGTCTGATTCGATTTATGACGACAGTCCGACAGAGCGATATCAGTTTCCAAAACAGTATCTCGGCCGCGCCGAAGGTAGTTTGGGGGACTGGATTGTCTATCTCGAACCGAGCAAGGTTCCTGAAACGAGAGGCTATTTCGCGATTGCGCGAGTGGAGAAAATCATTCCCGATCCAAAGGCTCCGGATATGTATCTGGCGTTAATTGAACCGGGCTCATATCTCGATTTCGCGCGGCCAGTTCCTTTCAATGATTTTGACGGCCCGATTGAGCGCGGGCTTTTGAACGATCAAGGTAAGCTTTCAGGACGTGCACAATCGGCTGTCCGAACGATTTCTCCGCAAGACTTTCATCGCATCATTGAGCGCGGTCTTGATGATCGGGAGCCTCTTCTCCCTCGAGCTGGGATCGTGCAGCCGGAGTTGGAAGAGGCCGCATCACCATTTGTTTTTGAGCAACAACGTAACCGAGTGCAGACATTGACCTCGCGAGCGATGCGCGACCGCGCTTTCCGGAAGATTGTCTTACGCGCTTATGGTGAACGTTGTGCGATCACTGGTCTCAAGCTGATCAATGGCGGTGGGCGCGCAGAGGTTGAGGCGGCTCATATTCGGCCTGTACAAGAAAATGGCCCGGATGTGGTAAACAATGGCCTTGCTCTCTCCGGCACCGCGCATTGGATGTTTGATCGTGGCTTGATCAGCTTAAGTGATAGCTTAGAGATAATGATTTCGCGGAAAGTGAATGATGTTGATCACGTCCGTGGCTTTATTAACAAATCTGGCCACGCGTTTCTTCCAGATCGCGCTGCAGATAGACCGCATCCACGGTTTCTGGAATGGCATCGCACCAACTGCTTCGAAGCGTAGGCGCGCCTTCGCAAGCTTAGAGGATTTCGTGAAACGAAAAACGCCGCCTCCGGATGATCCGGAGGCGGCGCATGTTGTGAGCCCTTGAGGGCGTTTCGCGTCAGGCCGCGAGGTCGAAGCGGTCGGCGTTCATGACCTTGACCCAGGCCGCCACGAAGTCCTTCACGAACTTTTCCTTCGCGTCGTCCTGCGCATAGACTTCCGCATAGGCGCGCAGGATCGAGTTCGAGCCGAAGACGAGGTCGACGCGGGTCGCCGTCCACTTCGTCTTGCCGGTCTTGCGGTCGCGCACTTCATAGTGGCCGTCCGTCTTCACCCAGCTATTGGCCATGTCGGTCAGGTTGACGAAGAAGTCGTTCGTCAGCGCGCCTTCCCTGTTGGTGAAGACGCCGTGCTTCGTGCCGCCATGATTGGTCCCCATGACGCGCATGCCGCCGACAAGGACCGTCATCTCGGGACCGGTAAGCCCCATCAGCTGCGTGCGGTCGAGCATCAGCTCCTCGGATGGCAGCTCGTAGTCCCGCTTCAGGAAGTTGCGGTATCCATCGGCCAGCGGCTCCAGCGCCTCGAAGCTCTCCGCATCCGTCTGTTCGTCGGTTGCGTCGCCGCGTCCGGGCGAGAAGGGCACCTCGATCGCGGTGCCCGCCGCCTTCGCCGCCTGTTCGACGCCGACATTGCCCGCAAGCACGATCACGTCGGCGAGGCTCGCGCCGGCCTCCTTCGCGATCGGCTCGAGCACGGAGAGCACCTTTCGGAGACGTTCCGGCTCATTGCCTTCCCAATCCTTCTGCGGGGCAAGGCGGATGCGGGCGCCGTTCGCGCCGCCGCGCATGTCGGAGCCGCGATAGGTTCGCGCGCTGTCCCAGGCGGTCGAGACCATCTCGGAGATGCTGAGCCCGCTTTTCGCGATCTTCGCCTTCACGGCGGCGACGTCGTAGTCCTTCTTGCCCGCGGGAACGGGGTCCTGCCAGATCAGGTCTTCCTTCGGCACTTCCGGTCCGAAGTAGCGGTCCTTCGGGCCCATATCGCGATGGGTGAGCTTGAACCAGGCGCGCGCGAAGGTGTCCTTGAAATATTCCGGGTCCTTGCGGAACCGCTCGCAGATCTCGCGATAGACCGGGTCCACCTTCATCGCCATGTCGGCATCGGTCATGATCGGCATGCGGCGGATCGAGGGATCCTCCACATCGACCGGCATGTCCTCTTCCTTGATGTCGACGGGCTGCCACTGCCATGCGCCGGCGGGGCTCTTCTTGAGTTCCCATTCATGGCCGAACAGCATGTCGAAATAGCCCATGTCGAAAGTGGTGGGCTTGCTCGTCCATGCGCCTTCGAGGCCGCTCGTCACCGTGTCTCGGCCGACGCCACGGGTCTTGTGGTTTATCCAGCCAAAACCCTGCTCCTCGATTTCGGCGGCTTCCGGCGCGGGGCTCAGATTGGATTCGAGGCCGTTGCCATGCGCCTTGCCGACGGTGTGGCCGCCGGCAGTGAGCGCCGCGGTTTCCTCGTCGTTCATCGCCATGCGCTTGAAGGTCACGCGCACATCATGCGCCGATTTCATCGGGTCGGGTTTGCCGTCGCGGCCCTGCGGATTGACGTAGATGAGGCCCATGTGAACGGCGCCGAGCGGCGCTTCGAGCGATTCCGGGTCTTCCTCGTTCGCGTAGCGCAGCACGCTTTCGGCGAGCCATTCCTTTTCGGAGCCCCAATAGACATCCTTTTCCGGATGCCAGATGTCCTCGCGGCCGAAGGCGAAGCCGAAAGTCTTCAGCCCCATCGACTCATAGGCGACGTTGCCCGCAAGGATATAGAGGTCCGCCCAGCTCACCTTGTTGCCGTACTTCTTCTTGATCGGCCAGAGCAGGCGCCGCGCCTTGTCGAGATTGCCATTGTCCGGCCAGGAGTTCAGCGGCGCGAAGCGCTGGTTGCCGGTGCCGCCGCCGCCGCGGCCGTCGAAAAGGCGGTAGGAGCCTGCCGCGTGCCAGGCCATGCGGATCATCAACCCGCCATAGTGGCCCCAGTCCGCCGGCCACCAGTCCTGACTGTCGGTCATCAGCGCCTGAAGGTCCTTCTTCAGCGCCGCGACATCGAGCTCCTTCAGTTCTTCGCGGTAATTGAAATCCTTGCCCATGGGGTTGGGCTTGGTGTCGTGCTGGTGAAGAATGTCGAGGTTGAGCGCATTGGGCCACCACTCCGTCACCGAGCGTTCGGCGGTGGTCATGGAGCCATGCATCACTGGACACTTGCCGCTTGTGGACGTGTTCATCGCTTGTCCCTTCCTCCGGTTGCTTTGGCGATCTTCTTTAGAATTATTACAATTAAAAACTAGCGGCTGCAAGGGGGAATGCAACCCCTTGCGAAGGCGACAAAAAAGCCCCCGGAATCCGGGGGCTTTCTGTGTGCGGAGCGGGGTGCAAGGACCCATTTCAGCGGCTTCCCTTCCTCCGGAAGCCCATGTTGAAGCTGATGGAGACACGAAAGTCCTCGCTCCGGTTCGGCTGCACGGAATGCTGCAGCCAGCCGGGGAAGATCAGCAACAGCCCCTCGCGGCCCTTGTATTCCATCGCCTGGCTGTTGATGCGGGTGCGCGCCTTCACGGGGAAGGTGCACATCACGCGCTCGCGCACCGGATCGTAGAACTCGATATTGCCGCTCTTCTCCGGCACCTTCGCGTAATAGGCGCCCGACAGCAGCGAGTTCGGATGCACATGCGCCTTGTTGAAGTCGCCCGGCCCGTTCTTGTTCAGCCACATCTCCTGAAAGAAGAGTTCGAAGCGGTCGAAGTCGAACGACAGATGCGCCGCACATCCAGCCACCGCATTGCCGATGATGCGGCGGATCTCGGCGAGCTCCTGGCCTAGATGGAGGTTCGCGGCCGAGTGCCAGCCGCCGACATTGGACCGCGTGATCGCGCGCCCGTTCCGCTCGAGTTCCTCCAGAACGGAGAGAATATGTGCGTCGATCCGCTCATGGTCCGGCACGCGGCGCGACCAGACGGGTGCGGGAAACCATGTCTCCGGCTTGAAGCCCGGCCGCGCCTCCTGCGCTGGCGCGGGCTTTTCGCCCGCCTCCGGCACGGCCTTCAATGCGCTTGCCTTCGCCTTCGTCATGGCCGCTCTCCAGCGAAACACGCGCCGCCAATTCGCGCGAAAATGGAGCCATCAGCAGTCGAGAATCTCTCTTTGACCATGTTGCAATCGTCCCTGTTGCACGCGGTTGCAATGGCGCCTTGCCGCCCTTGCTCTTCACCCGAATCTAGCGAAACCGTTTCGCGCGCATCCGGCTTTCGCATCCGAATGGAAGGAATTGGCGGCGATGACCGAAAATCCGGAAAAGCGAAACGTGACGGCGCTGAAGCCTACGGCAGGCCCGCAGGAAAAGAAGCCCACGCAGATTTCCTGCTCGCGCGGGCTTCATGCCTTCATGGAAAGGAACGGTCTGAGCTTCGGCTTCACTTCCTATCAGTCCGGCCGTCTCTATCTCGTCGGCCGCCTGCCGCGCGGTAAGGTCAGTTTCCACGAGCGCCACTTCGTTCATGCGATGGGCGTCGCCGCCACGCCGCAGCGTCTCTACCTCGCGACGCAATACCAGATATGGCGCCTCGAAAACGTGCTCGCCGCCGGTCAGAAGATGGGCGATTTCGACCGCAACTATGTGCCGCGCAATGCGCAGACCACGGGCGATGTCGACGCGCATGAGCTCGGCGTCGAGAAGGGCGGCCGCGTCGTCTTCGTGAACACGAAGTTTTCCTGCCTTTCCACTTTCAGCCTCACGCATAGTTTCAAGCCGATCTGGAAGCCGCCTTTCATCTCGCGCCTCGCGCCGGAAGACCGCTGCCATCTGAACGGCCTTGCCATGGCCGATGGCGAAGCGCGCTATGTCACCGCCGTTTGCCGCAGCGACATTATCACCGGCTGGCGCGACCGCCGCGCTTCCGGCGGTCTCATCATGGATGTGCGCGACGATCGCATGGTGAGTGAAGATCTCTCCATGCCGCACTCCCCGCGCGTTCATGACGGCAAGCTCTGGGTGCTGAATTCGGGCCGCGGCGAGCTTTGCCGCGTCGATGAGAAGACGGGCAAGCGCGAGGTCGTCACCTTCCTGCCGGGCTTCGCGCGCGGCCTCGCCTTTCACGGGCCATACGCCATTGTCGGCCTGTCGCTGCCGCGCGACGGCAGCTTCTCCGGGCTCGAACTCGACGATGAACTAGCGAAGCGCGACGCCGAGCCCTGGTGCGGTGTCCAGATCGTCGATACGCGCAATGGCAATATCGTCGAGTGGATCAGGCTGAAAGGCGAAGTGCGCGAACTCTTCGATGTCTTCGTGCTGCCGGGCGTTTCATGTCCCAAGGCGACGGGTCTTCTCGACGGGTCGATCCGCACCGAAGTGTCCATCGAGAACTGGGCAAGCGACGACAGGCGCGATGCGCCCTCCGGCGAGAAGAAGGAAGCGGTGGCCTGAAAGTACGAACTGTTCTGTCCCCCGCCCCGAAATTTGCCGCTAGCCGCCGCAAATTTCGGGGCGGGGGATTCGCCAAAGAGACCACGCAAACGACTCGTCCGTTTTCCGTGTCGAATTGAATCGAAATCAGCGCCGCGTTAACCCGTTTTCTTCCCGCGCTTCGCATTTTACCGCGCAATCCTTCGCCCAATCCCCTCCGCCGAAACGCGCCTGCTTAACGTCTTTCCAATCGCGCCGTATTGGAGGGAAACACCGCTCCTCTTTGGCTTAGACTCAAGTGGAGCGCCTTTTTCCGCTCGCGCAGTCTTGCTCCCGAATTGACTCTTTTGGGGGCTCCCGATGACGAAGCGGAATAACGGAAAGAAGAATCGCGGCGCGAAGCCGGGTCAGATGAAGACCGGGGAGAACAATCTTCTCGGCTCGGCCTACAGCTATTACAGCGGCGTCGTGCGCACGAGCGGCGCGCCGTCGACGGCGGGCGGTGTGCGCCGCCTCTTCGCCGCCGCGCTTCTTTCCGGCGCGTCGATGGTCGCCGTCGGCCTCGGCGGCACGGGGCAGGCGAGAGCCGACGGCACATGCCTGCCCCAGGCCGGCGAAGGCGAACAGATCCTCTGCATCGGCACTTTCGATGAAACCATCGACATAGATGTCGAGGACGTCACGGTCGTTCTCGGCGAGGGCTCCATCGTCGACACGACGAATGAAGAGGCCAACTACTATGGCGACAATATCGGCATTGTCGTTCACGGCGACGGCGACCAGACAGTCATCAATAACGGTACCGTGCTGACGGGCGCCTATGCCGACAAGTATGGCGAACATCACGGCATCGTCGCCTATGCGGATGAGGGCTATGACGCCACGGCCATAAACAGCGCCACCGGCATCGTCGGCACGACCTCGGAAGAGTCCTACGGTGTCTATGCCCAGTCCGAATGGGACGAATGGTATGGCACGGCCACCGCCGCGAACTACGGCAACGTCTCGACCACGGGCGAATACAGCACGGGTGTTTCGGCGGACGGCAAATATGCCAACGCCATCAACAAGGGCCTCGTCTTCACCGAAGGCTCGGAGGCCCGCGGGGTCTATGCTTTCGCGAAATACGACGCCTATGCCTACAACTCCGGCGAGATCGAAACGGATGGCAGCGAAGCGGACGGTCTGCGCGCCGTCACCGAGGGCGACTACGCCGAAGGCGATGCCCGCCTGGTGAATGCGGAAGGCGGCCTCATCACCACCTTCGGCGAGGAATCGGACGGCATCTATGGCCGCAGCGAAGAGGTCGATGTCACCAATGCCGGTTCCGTCATCACCTATGGCGCCGGATCGAACGGCGTCAGCATCGAAGGCTATTCGGTCTATCTCAACAATTCCGGCAGCATCAGGACATATGGTTACGAGTCCGCCGCGGTCGAGGCGGATTCCGAAGGCGATGACACGACAACCATCGTGAATACCGGGTTGATCGCCGTGTATGGCGAGTATTCGGACGCTATAGAAGCCTCCGGCCCGACGGTGAAAATCACGAACGATACCGTGATGGATGGCGAGGAGGTCGTCGCCTATGGCGTGATCTATGCCGAGGAAGGCTATGCGATCGAGGTGGATGAGACCGATGATGCGCGCGTCTATAACCGCGCTCATGCCGTCATCTCCGGTTCGGTCGAGATCAGTGCCGATGAATATGCCTATGTGAGGAACGATGGCAGCATCTCTTCCGAGGAGAGCGGCGATCCCGTCGTCGAGGCCTTCGCCGAGGAGGGCGATGCCGTCATCATCATTGGCGAAGGCGGCAGCGTGAGCAGCTGGGACGAGGATACGACCGCCGTCCACGCGGGCGGCGACACGGCCATCGTCAAGAATTACGGCTCGGTCTCGACCGGCTATTCGGAAGAAGGCCATTACTACGGCGACGGTTCGGCAGGCATTCGCGCGCGCGGCGAAGACGAAGGCTCCCTCGCGCTGAGCACCGGCTCCGTCACCACGCGGGGCGATTATGCCGAGGCGCTTTCCGCAAGTACCGAATACGGTCTCGCCCAGGCGATCAACACAGGCGACATCGACACGTTCGGCACCGCCTCGGTCGGCGTCATTGCGATGGACTACAACACCTACGGGTACCACGAATATTCCGAATACTCGGGCGCAATCGCGGGCAATGCCGGCGATGTCGAAACGCGCGGCGATCTCGCTGGCGGCGTCGGCGCCTTCTCGGTCGAGAATTCCGCCACGGCCTATAACGTGCTTGGCGGCTCAATTACGACCTCTGGCCAGGGCGCGCATGGTCTTGCCGCCGCGACGGGCTTCGAAACCGTCCAGGAGGCGGCGATGGCGGGAGAGGGCAACGGCCATGGCGGCACTGCCATGGCGGTCAACGGCTTTCCCTTCGGCTTCTACGGTCCGGGTCCGCTCGATATCGATGAGCCCGATGAAGGCCCCTTCGCGCAGATCACGGATTATGTCGACACCGAATATTTCGAGCCCTCCGACTATCGCTCGACCATCGTGACGACGGGCGACAACGCCATCGGCGTCGCCGCCATCTCGAGCGGCGGCTCGGCCTGGGCGGGCAACTTCTACGGCTCGATCTCGACCGGCACTTTCGACGAATATGACGAGCCCCATTCCGGCGAAGGATCGCACGGCCTCGTCGCCTATTCGGACTCCGATGAAGCCGTCGCAATGAACAAGTATCACGGCGACATCGTCACCCGCGGCCATGGCGCTTATGGCATCTGGGCAACGTCCGATGACGACTCTGCTTTCGCGTCCAACAAATACGCCTCCAGCATCGTCACCTATGGCGAAGGCTCCACCGGCATTCGCGTCGTTGCCTCGGGCGAGTATGGCGCCTATGGCGAGGGCTACGATGCGGGCGCGTTCAATATTGCCTCCAGCATCACGACCCATGGCGACGAGGCGGCGGGCATCTCCGTCATCTCGTATGAAGGCGATGTGCAGGCCGTCAATGCGAGCATCGATGGTTCCGAGAAATACGACATCGAGCTTCCCGGTGCGACGATCACGACCTATGGCGAAGACTCCGACGGCATGGAAGCGCATGCCGAATATGGAACCGTCTATGCCTATAACAGCGGCACCATCACGACGTCGGGTGAGGATTCCTTCGGTATCGATGTCTCCGGCCAGACGGTCGAAGTCGTCAATCGTGGCAACATCTATACCTCGGGCGAATACTCGCACGGCATCGTTGCCTCATCCGAGAGTATCGACACGACGACCGTCGTGAATTCGGGCATCATCGAGGTCACGGGCGAAGACGCGCACGGTATCCTCGCCTACGGCCCCACGGTCAACATCACCAATCTCGAAGACGGTGAAGTCTACGCCTATGACGACGACGCGATCTATGTCGCATATGCCGAAAGTGTCACCGTCACAAATGATGGCAAGATCGGTTCGGGCGAGGCCGACGGCATCGACATTCAGTATACGGAAAGCGCGACCGTCACGAATAGTGGCAGCATCTACACCAGCGAAGCCGGTATAGAGATCAGTGAGACGGAAGAAGTCGCCATCTACAACTACGGCTATATCGACGGCCGCGTGTCCGTCGAAGGCGCCTATGACGCCTATTTCCTCAATGACGAGGATGGCGAAGTCGTGGTTGCTGCTGGCAACGGAGACGAGGATGGCGGCGTCTTCATCGAAGGCTACGAAAATGCGGAAGCCGTCAACAAGGGATCGATCACCGTCTATGCGGACGAGACCTATGGTGTCCGTCTCCGTGGCAATACGGTCGATCTGACCAATAGCGGCACGATCTCGACATCGGGTGAATATTCCCACGCCGTCGTCGCCCGCTCGGAATCCATCGCCACCACCACCATCTATAATTCCGGCGCCATCGAGGCGACAGGCGATGATGCCGACGCCATCCGGGCCTCGGGACCGACGGTCAACATCACCAATACAGGAACGGGCGTCATCTCGTCTTCCGATGGTGCTGCGATCTATGCCAGCGAGACGAAATACGTTTCAATCGTCAATGATGGCGAGATCACCGGCGATGTGCTCGTCTCCGCGCATGGTGAGTATGGATATGGCGGCACCGTCGAGATAGCCCATACGGGTTCCGTCGACGGCAATATCGACACGTCGCTCGGCTATAGCGACGACACGATCCTGATCGATGGCGGCACGATCACAGGCGCTGTCTATACCGGATACGGCATCGACGAGGTGACTGTCACCGGCGAAGGCGTCGACCTCGGCAAGGGTATCCATGCGACGGAAAGCGGCATCGCACCCCTCGCGATCCTCTACAGCAGCGCTTATCTCACCTTCGCGCATGACGATACGATCACCCTCGATGACGGTATCGGCGGTTGGGGTGTCTCGCATTTCGACACGGTGGATATCGACAGCGGCAAGCTCGTGCTTGACGGCGTCGGCATCCACACGAGCTATGCCGAAGGCACGGTCTCCGTGGCCGGGGGCGTCACGCTCGGCGTGACGGGCGAGGGCGCGGACATCGCGGGTCATCTGGATGTCACCGGCACGCTCGACATCGCACTCGGCGGCTATCTCGATGCGAGCGGTGCCGTTGCCTTCGGTGAGGGCAGTACCTTCCGCACGGACATCTCGTCGGGCGGTGCGGGCGTCGTCCATGGCGATACCGTCTCCTTCGCGAGCGGTTCGACCATCGACGTCGATGTGGTCGGCGGCCTTTCGGGTGTCGTCGGCGACGACATCCTGATCGCCTCGGCCGACAGTGAGAACGGCGTCACCGATAGCGGGGCGAGCGTCGAGGACAACACGATCCTCTTCGACTTCCTCAAGGTGATGAATGGCGGCGTGATCGGAACCGGCTCCGCGGACGATCTCTTCCTGCGCGTCCAGCTCGCGGAAACGGCGGAAGACACGGAGCTCGACAATGATGGTGGCGTGAACCTCGTCAATATTGCCAAGGCGATCGACGAATATATCGCCACCCAACCGATCGACAGCCCGCTCACGCAATGGCTCGCGCAGTTCGAGACGGAGGAAGAGCAGCGCCAGGCGCTTCTCAAGGTCGTGGAGGACACGCTGCCGTCCGAAAGCAATGCCGAAGGCACGAGCACCATGGCGTCCACGGATCTCATCTTCGATATGATCATGGACCGCATTTCGGGTAGCGGCTTCGCCATCGCGAACAATGCAGGCGACACCGGCCTTTCGGCGGGTGACGCGATGCTCGGCGGCGAAGGCAAGTGGGCGCTCTGGGGCCGTGTCGGCGGGCTCAAGGCCGAATACACGCCCTCCGGCGTCAACGGCTTCGACACGGATATGTGGGGCGTCACCGGCGGTATCGACGGTGAGGTTGCTGCCAATACGCGCATCGGCGTCAGCGCCTTCTACACCTCCTCCGACATCGAGGAGAACGGTGCGGGCGCAAATGCGAGCAATACGGTCGATGGCTATGGTGCGGTCGCCTATGCGAGCTATCGCCCCGGCGCCTGGTATGTGAACGGCTCGCTCGGTTATGGCTTCAACAGCTATGACAGCAAGCGTTCCTCGCTCGGCGGCGTCAACACGGCGGACTATGACGGTTCGCAGTTCGTGGTGCGCACCGAGATCGGCCGCATGTTCACCGCCGGCCGGTGGGACGTCACGCCGAATGTCGGCCTGCGCTACAACCTGGTCGATATCGACGCCTATACGGAGACGGGGCCGCTGCCGACCTCGATCAATGCGCGCACCGTCGAATCGCTTCGTGCGGCGGGCGGCGTCAATCTCCGCTACACGGCGGAGCTCGAGGGGGGCTCGCGCCTCATTCCGGAACTCGGCGTGAAGGTTCTCTCCGAACTTGCCGATCCCGACGAGGCGATCACCGGCAGCGTTGTCGGGGGCGGCGCCTTCACCACGCAGACCACGCCGCGCGACGATGTCTCCTACGGCGTCCTTGGTGGCCTGACCTTCGAAGGGACGAACGGCATCACGCTGCGCGTCACCTATGATGGTGAGTTCCAGAGCGACTACGAAGAGCAGAGCGTGTCGGCGGCGATCCGAATCGCCTTCTGACGAAGACGGTCCTCGCAGACCTGAATGGCGCCCCGGGGATATCCGGGGCGCCATTTTCTTTTGCGGTCAGGTTCGTTTGAGAAGCGGGGAGTTATCCCCGCTTTGCGGGATAGTTTCCCAAAAGAAAAGCCCGGCCGAAGCCGGGCTGATCGTTTGTGACGTTATGATGACGTTTCGATGACAACAGGGCCTTTTCAGCGCGAGATATCCCCGAAGGAGAGCGTCGTGCCGTCCGCCAGATTGACGCAAGGCGCGGATCCCTTGGGCTTTGCCTGGCAGAGATAGAGCGTGTCGCCGCGTTCCACCCAGATGCCCCCTTGCGGGTTCGGCATCAGGCCGTTACCGCCTCCCGAGGCAAGTGCGGCCACGACAATCGCGATGGCGATCAGCGTTCCCGATGCAATGATGGCATAGGGAAGATGCGTGTCGGAGCGGGTATCGCGCGCTCCGGCGGGAGTATTCATTCCGTGTACCTCCTGTTTTTCAGACGAGAACATGCCGGAACCAGACCACGCGGTGCTGATAGCCTTCCGGCGTATATCCGATGAGGGTGAGGCCCGACTTGCCGATGGGCGTCGGTCCGAGTTTCGGCGAGTGATAGATCGCCGCCATGCCGCACAGCTTCTCGTCCGGATTGTCTTTCGACCACGCTTCCAGCGCATCGCGGCAATGAATGGCAAGGCCTATCGCGATTTCACGGCCTTCATATTCGGGCAGCGTGAAAACGCGCAGATAGCCGAAGCGCCTGTTGCGCAAGGGCCTGCACGGCTTGATTTCGACTGTCGAGATTGCGGCGAGCCTGTCGCCGTCATAAGCGGCGCAGCAGATTTCCTGCGCGCGTTCTTCCGGCGTCACGCCTTGCGGCAGTGCGCCATGCGCTTCCCATGCCGCAATAGCATCCTGTTCGATCTTGCGGTCGTGTTGCCGCCATCCATGTTTGTAGGTGATCTCGCCCATGCCGTTCCCTCTTGCCGCGACTCGTATCGACCGTTGCAGCGGGTTGCATTATTTGGCGAGGGGATCGGTCCGGCGAGCGGGGATCGGACCTAAATGGAGGAAACGGCGATGACGGACCATTCCGCCATCGCCGTTTCTTCACGCCTTTACCAGCGATGCGTAAAGGTGAGCGTCACCTGCCGCTCCGCGCCGAACCAGCAGCCTGTCATGAGCTGCGTGTAGCAGCCCGCGACATGACGCTTGTCGGCCAGATTCGTGCCGTTGAGTCGCAGGGAGTTTCCTCCAAGCTGCGGGCTGATCGCGCCGAGGTCATACTCGATCATGGCGTCGAACAGCGTGTAGGGATCGGTGGTGCCGAGCGTGTTGGTGACGTCGACATAGGTCTCGCCGACATAACGCACACCGCCACCAATGGTCAGTCCGTCGATGAGCGACGAGGGCAGGGCGTATTCCGCCCAAAGCGACGCCGTCTCTTCGGCGACCTGCACGGGCGTCTTGCCAATGTTTGCCGCATTCGTGTCTTCCGTCGTCTCGACATCCATCTTCGTGTAGAAGGCTGCGATGTTGAGGCCGCTCAGGGGCTGGATGTGTCCTTCGAGTTCGAAGCCGCGCGAGCGAACTTCGCCTTGCTGAATCTGGTCGCCGGGCGCGCCGAGGGGATCGCTCACGGTGACGTTCTGCTTCGTCAGATCAAAGACGGAGCCCGTGATCAGGAACGAACCGTCGGGCGACTGGAACTTGAGGCCCGCTTCGACCTGCTGGCCCGTAGTCGGCTCGAACGCATTGCCGAACCGGTCGGCGCCCGTCTGCGGCTCGAAGGATTCTGCATAGGAAATGTAGGGCGCCAGTCCATTTTCGAAATGATAGAGGACGCCCGCGCGGCCGCTGAACTTATCCTGGCTGATGGACGAGTTGTTCGCTGGGGTCAGCCGGATAGTGTTCTTGCTCTCATACCAGTCCTGGCGTCCGCCGAGCAGAACGACGAGGCCGTCGAGTTTCAACTGTTCCTGCAGATAGATGCCCGTTTGCTCAATCTCGTAATTGTTGAGCTGTGTGAGCGGTACGGCAGGAAGCGGCTGATTGTTGTCCGGGTTATAGATGTCGATTGGCGGCACGATGAAGGGCGTGAGCAGTGTGGGTACCAGATCGCCGCGTTCGAGGTCGGAATCCAGTGTCCAGTAGTCGACGCCCGCGAGCAGCGTGTGCGAGATCGCGCCCGTATTGAATTTCGCCTGCAACCGGTTGTCGGTCGAGTAGGAGGTGCTTTCCTCATTTGTGTAGATCATGGCGCGGAGGAGCGTCCTGTTGTCGGGAAGGAGCAGTCCGCCATAGACGCTCTCGTAGTCGAGGTCCGTCTTGAGGTAGCGAGTGTTCTGCGTGAAGGTGAACACGTCGTCGAAGCGGTGCTCGAAGATGTAGCCAAGCGTCAGTTGCTTGCGGTTGAACTCTTCGAATTTCTCGTCGCCGTCGTAAAAATCGGTCGGGAGAGGACCGTTCGGATTCGGAAACACCGAGCCTGCACCGGGTACACCGCCAAAGGTGCCGCCCTTCGGATCGTGCTGGAAGTGCGTGAGGAGGGTAAGGCTCGTCTTGTCCGTCGGTTGCCAGCGGAAGGACGGTGCTATCAGGCGGCGTTCCGTCTCTGTCGTTCTCGCCTGGCCGTCCTGGACGCGCCCAAGACCGATGAAGCGATAGGAGAACTTGCCTTCCTGATCGAGAGGGCCGGTTGCATCGAGCAAGCCTTCATAGAGATTGTCCGAGCCGATGCTGGCCGAAATTTCTCCCGAGGCCGTGTCTTGGGGGCGCTTGCTCACCGAGTTGACGAGGCCGCCGGGAGGGGCCGATCCATAGAGGACGGAAGCCGGTCCTTTCAGAATTTCAAGGCGCTCGACCATTTCCGGTGCGATCTGCGGGCTTGAGTACCAGCCGTTGTAAGGCATCAGCATGCCGTCGAGATAAGTCTGACTGGTCGAGAAACCGCGGATCGAGAAAAGATCGTAACGGCCGACGGCGCCGCCGCGATTTTCGGTCGTGATGCCGGTGGCGTAGCGTATCGACTGTGCGAGCGATCGTGCGCCGCGCGCGCTCATGTCTTGCGAGGAGATGACCGAGATCGACTGCGGCGTCTCGATGATCGGCGTGTCCGTCTTGGTGGCCGTCGCGCTCTGAGTGGCGAAGGGGCCGTCGACTGGCCCATCGGCTCTTTCCCGCTCTCCCTCAACCACGAGCGGCGCGAGCTCCATCGCCTCTTCTTTCGTGCTGCTCCCGCTTTCCTGTGCGTGAAGCGGAAGCGCAGTCAGCATAGCCGCGCCCATCAGCACCGCTCCCAGCGGTGCCTGGCGTAGATCGAACCCCATGACGTATTACCCCATATTAAGAACAATAATGCGAATAACTCGCATAAATGCAGCTATAAAGAGATTGATTCGTAATATCAAATGGCAATTTCACCTGGAATCAGAACGGCGGGACCCGAGGGGCCCCGCCGCAAATCGCTGAAAGCCGCAGGATTCCGGATCAGACCTTGTTAGCCGGCTTCAGTCCTTCAATGAGGTCCAGAGGCATCGGGAAGACGATCGTATTCGTCTTGTCGCCGGCAATGTCGTGCAGGGCTGCGAAATAGCGTAGCTGCATCGCTCGTGCATCACCGGCAAGGATGCGGCCGGCTTCGACAAGCTTCTCGGCCGCCTGCTGCTCGCCTTCCGCATTGATGATCTTGGCGCGCCGGTAGCGCTCGGCTTCCGCCTGCCGGGCAATGGCCCGGACCATGCTTTCGTCGATGTCGACATGCTTGATCTCGACATTGGCAACCTTGATGCCCCAGGCATCCGTCTGCTCGTCGAGAATGGTCTGGATATCGGCATTGAGCTTGTCGCGCTCGGCGAGCATTTCATCCAGTTCGTGCTTGCCTAGGACGGAGCGGAGGGTCGTCTGCGCCAGCTGGCTCGTTGCTTCCATGTAGTTCTCGACATTCAGTATGGCCTTCTGCGGTTCGACAATGCGGAAATAAAGTACCGCATTCACCTTCACGGATACGTTGTCGCGCGAGATAACGTCCTGCGTCGGTACGTCTTCCACGAAAGTACGCAGGTCCACGCGGACCATCTGCTGGATAACCGGAATGATGATGATGAAGCCGGGGCCGGTTACACGGGTAAAGCGGCCGAGCGTGAAAACCACGCCGCGCTCATATTCACGCAGGATATTGATCGCCGAGACGAAAAAGGCGACGAGCAAGACGCCGAGGAAGATGTAGACCGCGAATCCCATTTGAGGTCTCCTCTTGGTTGTTGAGCGGCGCGCGGCACCGCTGTCTAGCCGACGATGAGCGTCAGCCCGTCCATTCGTTCGATCCGAACGGTGCTTTGCGGCGTAAGCTCGGCTGGTCCGCGCGCGTGCCAGCGCTCGCCATGAACATGCACGTAGCCTTCGCCATTCGCCCAGTCGAGGACACGCGCTTCGGCTCCCTGCATTTCCTCCGCGCCGGTTGCGACGGGCTTGTGCATCGCTCGCCAGGTGTAGCCGATGAGGAAGATCAGCAGAGCCGCGCTTGCCAGCGCTGTTATGCCGATGGTCCACCAGCTGAGCTGAAATTCCGGCGTGTCGCTATCGACGAGAATGGCCGCACCGAAAATGAAAGCCACGAGGCCGCCGAAACCCGCGACGCCGAAAGTGGGCGTGAAGGCTTCCACCGCCATCAGAACCAATCCGAAGATGATGAGGGCGGCGCCTGCATAGTCGAGGGGCAGCTGGTTGAGCGCATAAAGCCCAAGCAGAAGACAGATTGCGCCAAGAATGCCGGGGCCGAAGCTTCCGGGGTTGGAAAGCTCGAAAATGATTCCGTAGATGCCGATCATCATCAGCAGGAATGCGACGTTCGGATTGCTGATGAGGGCAAGAAGGTCGGTCATGAAACCGGGCTCAAGATGTTCGATCCGTGCATTCGCGATCTCGAGTTTTACCGGCCGTCCGTTTGCCAGAACTTCCCGTCCGTCCATCTGCGCCAGCAGATCGTCGAGATCGGCGGCCAGAATTTCCACCGCGCCAATATCGAGCGCCTTCTTCGCGCCGATGCTCTCTCCATCGCGTACCGCAGCTTCCGCCCATTCGGCGTTTCGACCGTGCGTCTCGGCAAGGCTCACGATCAGCGCGACCGCGTCATTCGTCGCCTTGTTCGAGAGCGCCTGTTCGTTCGAGGGTGGGGAACCCTCGCCTTCCTTGCCGCCTGTATCGCCTTCGGGTTGCTTTTGCGGCGAGCCGGGCATGCCGCCACTCATCTGCACCGGTGTCGCGGCGCCGATATTGGTTCCCGGCGCCATGGCGGCGATGCCCGTTGCATAGATGATGTAGGTGCCAGCGCTTGCCGCGTGGCTGCCACCGGGCCAGACATAGCCTGCGACAGGCACATCCGATGCGAGAATGTCGCTCACGATATCGCGCGTCGATGTGACGAGGCCGCCGGGGGTATCGATCCTGAGAACCAGGGCGTCTGCCTGCCGCGCGCCCGCCGCTTCTATCGCATCCGCAATCTGCCGTGCGGTAGCGGGTCCGATCGCTCCGTCGATCGTGGATACGAGCACGAGAGCTTCTCGCTCCGTTTGCGTGCTGTCCGCCTGTCGTGCCGCCTCCTGCGACAGGCCGAGACCCGGTAGCGCGGCGCCTAGAAGCGCCAACAGGGCAAAGCTCGCGGAGCGCAGGGCGCGGTTCATTCGGTTCCTCCCGTGATCCGGTGCCGTGTCGCAGATAAGAAAACAGTCTGCCAAAGCCTGACCGGAATGACCATGATTTCCACCTTTACAAGTTCACCGGACTTGCCGGGACTTGCCGGAATTCCACCTTTCTTCAGCGAGGCGGGTCAGATGTCGGGAAAAGGAGGAATTTCATGTCCGATAATGTTTACAGGGTCATTGAAGTCGTGGGTTCGTCGCCGGAGAGCATCGAGGCGGCAATCGGCGGCGCCATAGAAAAGGCAAGCAAGACGCTTCGGGAATTGAGATGGTTCGAAGTGATCGAAACACGCGGCCATATCGAGAATGGCAAGGTCGCTCACTATCAGGTGAAGCTGAAACTCGCGTTCACGCTGGAGTGATGGCGATTTCCCCTCTCGCTATTCCTGCCGCAGGGGAAGGTGTTGTTCTATCTCGCCTGATATCTGGAGTTTCGATAGGCTCGCGCCAACGAAATCCAGAGGGAGAGAGATCGCATGGAACCCGTCAGGAAACTCAGCCGCTCGATCAAGGGGAAGGTCGCGCTTGTCACCGGCGCGGCGAGCGGCATGGGGCGCGCCACCGCGCATGTCTTCGCCGATGAAGGCGCGAAGGTCGCCGTCATCGATCTGAGGCAGGACCGAGTCGATGCCGTGGTGAAAGAGATCGCGGATGCGGGCGGCGAGGCGGCGGGCTGGGCGCTCGATGTCGCCGATGGTGAAGGTATCCTCCGGGTCGTGAAGGAGGTCGAGGAGCGTTTCGGAGGTCTCGACATTCTCGTGAACAATGCGGGGCTTGCTACCTTTCACGGCATTGGCGAGCCGGGTTATGAGGATACGTGGTCTCTCGCGCTCGACGTGATGCTCACCGCACATATGCGCTTCGTGCGCGCAGCCCTGCCTGCGCTCAAGAAATCCGGGGAGGGACGCATCGTCAACGTCGCATCGACGGAAGGTTTCGGGGCGACACCGGGCAACTCCCCCTATGTCGCCGCAAAGCATGGCGTGATCGGGCTCACTCGCGCTCTCGCGGTCGAACTCGGACGCGAAGGTGTCACCGTGAACTGCATCTGCCCCGGCCCCATTCGCACCGGCATCACGCAGGAGATACCGGACGAGCACAAGGAAATCTTCGCCAAGCGCCGCGTGCCTCTGCGGCGATACGGGTTCCCGGAAGAGGTTGCGCATGTGACGCTCAGCGTTGTCCTTCCGGCCTCGTCCTATCTCAATGGTGTGGCCATCCCGGTCGATGGCGGCATGCTCGTCAAGAACGCCTGAGCCAACGGGCTGCGCCCTCGCCCGCGGCCCGGCCGGTCGCGAGGCAGGCCGAAAGAAGATAGCCGCCGGTAGGTGCCTCCCAGTCGAGCATCTCACCGGCGGCGAAAACGCCTGCGCATTTCTTCAGCATGAAACTTTCGTCGAGTTCGCTGAGCGCGATGCCGCCTGCGACGCTGATTGCTTCGGCAATGGGTCGCGGCCGATCCAGCCTCAGAGGCAGGTTTTTGATCGCATGGGCAAGTTTCGCCGGATCGTTCAGCAAGGCTTTCCCGGCTATCTCGCGAAGCAGCGCGGCCTTCACGCCGTCGATTCCGGCCTTCTTTCTGAGATGGTTCGCAAGCGAGGTTTTCCCGCGCGGCGCCGAGAGAGCAGATGTGAGCTGCAAGAGGGACCGGTCCGGGACAAGGTCCAGCATGAGAACCGTCTCCGCTCCGTCTTCAAGCGAATCGCGAAGCGCGGCGGACAAGGCATAGACGGCGCTTCCCTCGATCCCCGTTTTCGTGACGACGAAGTCGCCTTTCACGGTCCGGCCGCAGAAGGAAAGAGAGATCGATTTGAGCGGCGAACCCGCGAAGCGATCTCGCAGATGTTCGCTCCATTGTATGTCGAAGCCGCAATTCGCCGGGCGCCAGCCTGCAATCTCGATGCCACGGTCTGCAAGGACAGACGTCCAAAGGCCGTTGGCACCGAGGCGCGGCCAGCTTGCCCCGCCCAGGGCGAGGATCGTCACGTCTGTCTCAAAGGAGGTTTCGCCGTCCCCTGTCTTGAAGCGCAGCGCGCCTTCCTCTCCCCAGCCCTGCCATTCATGCCTCGCATGGAAGGAGACGCCACTCTCCCGAAGCCGTGTGAGCCAGGCGCGTAGAAGAGGCGACGCCTTCATGGCCACAGGAAATATGCGGCCCGAACTTCCCTCGAAGGTCTCGATTCCGAGTGCTTCCGCCCAGTCTCTGATGGCATTCGGCGGAAAAGCGCGGAGAGCGGGCTCCAGGAAAGTTCTCGCCTCGCCGAAACGTGCCAGAAAAGCCTCGAGCTGCTCGCCATGCGTGATGTTGAGACCGCTTTTGCCGGCCAGAAGGAATTTCCGGCCAAATGAGGGCATGGAATCGAAGACATGCACATCGGCGAGACGTGCGAGCCGCTCCGCGGCCATGAGTCCCGCAGGTCCGCCGCCGAGAATGGCGGCACGCGCGCGAGGAGAGGATTTTTCGGAAGTGTCGTTCACATGGGGAAGCTATCATCGGTCGCGTCCGAAAGCAGTCACGAATACCGGAGTGTCATGACCGAAATCTATGTCGATGCCGATGCCTGCCCCGTCAAGGAAGAGGTGGTGCGCGTTGCCGAAAGGCATGAGGTTGGTATCTATATCGTCAACAATAGCGGCATGCGGCCTACCGGTCATCCGCTCGTGCGGCAGGTCGTGGTTCCGGAGGGCCCCGACGCCGCGGATGACTGGATCGCGGAACGGGCGGGGCAGGGCGATATCGTTGTGACCGGCGATATTCCGCTTGCTTCCCGTGCCCTTGAAAGAGGCGCGGCCGTCCTTGGGCATGACGGGCGGCCATTCACCACGGACAGTATCGGCATGGCGCTTGCCATGCGCGACCTGATGAAAGAACTGCGCGAGACTGGCCAGTCAAAGGGAGGCGGGCCGGCCTTCTCGCGCGAGGACCGATCGCGCTTTCTTCGTGCGCTTGAAGATGCGATCCAGAAGGAAAAGCGGCGCGCCGGATCCTGAAACCCGGCGCGCCGTCTCTTTCCTCTCGCGTCGCCTTAGCCCGGAAGGGCCGCCTTCAATTCGTCGGCTTCGTCCGTTTCGGCTTCGCCTTCGAGAATGGCGGTCATGTCCGTCCCGGCGCCGTAAACCGCCATGTTGCTATCGTCATCCCAGTTGATGTCGGTCACGCCGACCGAAGCGCCGCCGAAGAGACCCTCGGTGTCGGACCATGTCACGACGTCGGCTTTGCCCCAGGACGCTTCCGCATCGCCGGACCAGTTGACGATCGTGAAGCCTGCATCGGCATCGAGCGTGATCTTGTTTCCGCTCTTGAAAGCGTTGACCGCGTCATCGCTCATGAGCAGGAACGCCATCGCGCCCGCTTCACCGCCGGCCTGTGCGCCGAGGCTCACGCCGCCGAAATTGTAGAAGGCGGGATCGCTCCACTCTTCGTCCTGCTTGACGAGAACGACGCCCGCGCCGCCTTCACCGCCAATGATCGCGGCACCCTTGCCATACTCCGGAACGATGTAGATGCCCTTGGCCTGAGAAAGGACTTCCCGGAAGCCTTCGTCCTGCTGCATCTGGCGCACGCTTGCCAAGCTTTCGTCGATCAGATCCCGCGCTTCCTTGCCGGCCTCGGCATGGTCCGCGGCGGAGATGGAACCTGTCGTTTCGATGCTGCCCTGCGCGGCCGGAGCCTGAGCTTGGGCGTTCGTCTCGCTGCCTGCGGCCATGGTCTGCTGCGCGCCCAGAGAAAGGCTGAGGGCGAGCGCTGCGCAGATCGCCGTCGACGTATAGAGTTTTCCGGTTAGTCGGCTTTTCATGCCGGTCCTCCTGTCCGTTGTCTCTGTCTACAGGAGGACAACCAAGGGACCGGCGCACAGTTCCACAATTCATCGCGGCCCATGCCGGGCAGAGCATTCAATTCCGCTCACACGCGTTTGGGGCTTCTGCGTCAGGCCGGGCCGGAAGGCTCGAAGTTCAGCGCCACCCCGTTCATGCAATAGCGCTTGCCGGTCGGCGGCGGGCCGTCGTCGAAGACATGACCGAGATGGCCGCCGCAGCGCCTGCAATGCACTTCGGTCCGCACCATGAAGAAGCTCCGGTCTTCGGAGGTTCCGATCGCATTGTCGAGCGGCGCGTAGAAACTCGGCCAGCCTGTGCCGCTTTCATATTTCGTCGTCGAGGAAAAGAGCGCGAGGTCGCAACCGGCGCAGCGATAGGTTCCCTGACGCTTTTCCTTGTCGAGGGGACTGGAGCCTGCTCTCTCGGTGCCATGCTCGCGCAGCACGTAATATTGCTCGGGCGTCAGGAGCGCTTTCCACTCGGCTTCCGTCTTGGTCACTTCGAAGCTGCCGCCCTCGGCGGCACCGGCCTTGCCGCCGCGCAGCGACAGCCCCACCGTTGTGAGCAGCGCCGCAATGGCGGTTCCGCCCATGAATATGCGTCGTGACATCATGACATCCTCCTCAATGTCCGCCTGCTTCGTCGCCCCAGATCTGTTCGAGGCGCGCATCGCGCCCGCAGCTCCAGCGGTAGAAGGTGTATCGGTTCGGATTCTTCATGTAGTAGTCCTGGTGATAGGATTCCGCAGGAAAGAAAGGACCCGCTTCGGCGATCTCGGTCACGATGGGTTGAGAGAAGCGCCCTGAATCCTCGAGTTCGCGCTTCGATTCTTCCGCGAGCCTTTTCTGCTCCTCGTCGAGCGGGAAGATGGCCGAGCGGTACTGGCTGCCCGTGTCGCAGAACTGGGCATCCTTGCGAAGCGGATCGACATTGCGCCAGAAGATGTGAAGCAGTTCCGCGTAGCTCACCTTCGATGGATCGTAGACGATCTTCACAGCTTCTGCGTGGCCGGTACCACCGGCGGAAACTTCCTCATATGTCGGGTTCGCGCTGGTGCCGCCCGTATAGCCGGATGTCGTGTTGATCACACCTTCCGTCTTGTCGAATGGCGGTTCCATGCACCAGAAGCAACCGCCGGCGAAAATAGCGGCCGCTGTGCGGGATCGTTCGCCCGTGTCGGCTGCCGCGGCGCTGGAAAGCGCACTCAGGCCAAGGACGAGCGGGATAAGAAAACGCATCTTCATTGGTATCTCCGTTTCCGGCTTGGAAGAGGCGCCGGCTCTATGAGAGGAAATGTAGGGCGGAAGTTCTGCGACGGCTTCTCACTTCCTCTCACGAGTTTGAGAGCGGTTGCTGCCGGAAGATTTGCCGAATCCTTAATCCACATGGACGGAAGGGGTTTCCGGAGCTAGCATGGTGACGCTGATGGTTTGCTTTGGGAGGAGCTGCGATGAGCGTATCCGAGGGAAATGAGGGACTGGCGGCTGCGGAAGGCAATGGCCCCGCGATCCGTTCCGTTCGTCCCGATCAGCCCTGGCGCTGGTTGGAGGCCGGGTGGGCCGACATGCGCAGGGTCCCCGGAATCAGCCTCACCTATGGGCTTGTCTTTCTCTGCGCTTCGCTTTCGCTTGTCGTTGCGATGATGCTTGCCGGCCTCAGCGCGCTTGTGCCCGTCATGGCGGCGGGTTTTCTGCTGGTCGGCCCTATGCTTGCCGTCGGCCTTTATGAGGCAAGCCGCCGTCTCGAGGCGGGGCTTCCTGTGCAGCTTTCCGACGTCGCCTTCGCCTCAAGCCGCAATATTTCCCAGCTCGCGCTCGTCGGTGCGATGCTTGCCGGGGCCATGCTGATCTGGCTGCAGGTCGCAGGCTGGTTGTTCGCCCTCTTCTTCGGCCCGATCGGTATTCCGCCGCTTTCGGAGTTTGCGCCGATGCTGCTGCTGACGCCGCGCGGACTTGCGATGCTCGTGATCGGTACGCTGGCCGGTGGTGCGATTGCCTTTGCCGTCTTCACGATTTCCGCGATTTCCGTCCCTCTGCTGATCGCGCGCGATATGGATGCCGTTACCGCCGTCAATGCAAGCATTCGCGCCGTCCGCCGGAATTTCTGGACGATGCTGCTCTGGGCATGGATTGTCGCCTTGCTCAGCGCCGTCGGGATCGCGACCTGGTTTCTCGGTCTGGCGATCATCTTTCCGCTGCTCGGCCATGCAACATGGCATGCGCAACGGGCGCTGGTGGGCGACACCGACTAGCTTTTCTCCGGCGGATCTTTCCTTCGGTCTTCTTCGGGTTCTTCGTCGAAAAGAATGCGCTCGGCCGCGCCTTCGAGATCGTCATACTGCCCGGCCTTCAGCGACCAGAGAAAGGCGACGAGACCCAAAAGGCCGAGCAGGAGGGCGGCGGGCACCAGAAGGACGAGTATGTTCATGGCGTCTTGCGCGCCAGCCCTGCGCGGTTCGCCAGATTGAGACGCAGCGAATTCAGCGTCACCGTGATCGATGAGCTCGACATGGCGATGGCCGCGACGAGCGGCGTCACGTAACCGGCAACCGCCAGCGGAACGGCGATAGCGTTGTAGGCGAGGGCGAGCCCGAAATTCTCGAAGACGAGACGGCGGGATTTCCGGGCGACGTCGACGGCTTCGACGACGGGAGCAAGCTGCATTCCCTGAAAGATGAAATCCGCTGCGGTCTGGCTCACATCTGCCGCGTCGGCAGGAGATATCGAGACATGCGCGGCGCGAAGTGCAGGGGCATCGTTCAGCCCGTCGCCGATCATGGCGATCTTTCGGCCTTCGCTCTCCAGTTCTTCGAGGCGCGCAATCTTGTCCGCGGGGCGTGCACCGGCGCGCCATTTCCGAATACCGAGTTCCTCGGCAAGCCGTCTCACGGCAGGTTCGCGGTCGCCCGACAGAAGCTCGATATCGAAGCCGCGCGCCTTGAGGGCGGCGATCGTCTCCCTCGCGTCCGGGCGTGGTGTATCCTCGAAACGGAAGCAGACGGGCCGTTCGCCTTCCTGCCAGAGCCAGAGTTCCGAGCCGCCATGCGCGGCGCCTTGCGTGCCACATGCAAAGTCGGCATTGCCGAGCCGAACGGTCTTGCCGTTCAGCTTCGCTTCCATGCCCATTCCCGGTTCCTCGCGCACTTCGTCGAGAATGGGGCGGGGGGAGACGCCGCCATGTGCGGCCAGTGCGATCGCAAGCGGATGCCTGCTCGCGGCAGCGAGCCCGGCACCAAGCGCGAGTTCTCCCGCCGACATCTCCTCGCCGTTCACGAGACGGGGGCGTCCGAGTGTCAGCGTTCCCGTCTTGTCGAAGACGATCGTATCGGCCTGAGCGAGCCGTTCCAGTCCGTCCGCCGCCTTGACGAGCACGCCCTGGCGCAGCAATCGTCCGGTCGCAACGACCTGCACCACGGGTACGGCAAGGCCGAGTGCGCAGGGGCAGGTAATGATAAGCACGGAGATCGCGTAAGTGAGCGCGGTTTCCCAATGCGCGCCGAGTGCAAACCAGAGCACAAGGGTTGCCGCCGCCATGATGTGAACGGAGGGGGAATAGATCCGCGCCGCGCGGTCGGCGATACGTACATAGCGCGCGCGGCCCTGTTCGGCCGTTTCCATGAGGCGCACGATCTCGGCGAGGAGAGATTCGTCGTCGCGCTTCGTCACGCGGATGATGAGGGGCGCGCCAAGATTGAGTGTGCCCGCAAAGACGGAAGTTCCGGGCTTCACTTGTTCGGGAACGCTCTCGCCCGTCACCAGACTCGTGTCGACATCGCTCGTGCCGGTGACGACCTCTCCGTCGGCGGGAATGCGCGCGCCAGAGACGACGAGAACCTTCATGCCGGGTTCGAGGCTTTCGACCGCGATGGACCGGTGTGCGCCGTCCGGGGCGATCAGTGTCGCCGCGGTTGCGCGAAGGCCGAGCAGGTTTTCTGCCGCCGAGCAGGCCTTGGTACGCGCCTGCACATCCAGGTAGCGGCCGATCAGGAGGAAGAAAAGAAGCGTCACACTCGCATCGAAATAGACATGGCGGGCATTGACCATGGTCTGAACGAGACTCATCGCGGTCGCGAGGATCACCGCTAGCGCGATCGGCACGTCCATGTTCATCGTCTTCGCTCGAAGCGCCTTCAGGGCGGAGCGGAAGAAGGGCTGGCCTGCATAGGCGATGGCTGGAAGCGCGATCAGGGCGGAAACCCAGTGAAAGAAGCTCCTCGTCGTCTCGTCCATGTCGGTCACGAGACCCGACCAGACGGATACCGAAACGAGCATCACGTTCGCGGCCGCGAACCCTGCGACACCGAGTGCTTTCAGAAGAGAGCGGCTTTCGCGCTGATCCAGCGTGCCCAGAAGCTTCGGATCGAAGGGCACGGCGGTGAAGCCGGTATCGGCCAGCGCGCGAAGGATGGCGCGCGCCTTGAGGCGGGCGGGGTCCCAGCGGACCGCGACCCGCTTCGTCGACAGGTTCGCCCTCGCATAGTCGACGCCTTCGAGTCCCTTGAGCGCGCCTTCCACCTTGCGCAGGCATCCCGCGCAATGCATGCCGGCCACGACAAGGTCGAGCCGGGCGAGCCCGTCATCCGTACGCCGCACGAAAAGGTCCGGATCTATGCCGGGCCTCTCTTCGGCGATTCCCGCTTCGGTCATCGGTTCCTCAGTCGCGTATGATGACGCGCTTTTCCTCGACGAAAGTTTCACCATTCGCTCCGCTAGCCGCTATGCGAATGAGCCAGTTGCCCAGATGCTCGAGGTCGAAGACCGCTTCATAGGCACCGGGCGCCGTTTCCGTGAGGTTCATCCGGCGATCCTCTCCGGCAACGACGGGCCGCCAGAAGGTGCCCTGAACGGAGAGGCCGCGGACGGGCGCGCCCGTCGCATCGGCGAAAGTCACGCGAAGAGCGGTCTCGTGCCCGGCCCCCGTGACCTGGTCTGTCTCGATGCTTGATGTCCAGCCGAGGCTTCGCTGTGCCTCCATCCGTGCGAGAACGTCGTTATAGGCACGCCCCTTCTGATAGGCGCCTTCCACTTCCACCCCATCGAAGGTCGAGAGGGCGCGATAGACCATCAATCCGTTCACGCCGAAGACGATGGCGAAGAAAAGAATGAAGCCGGCCAATGCATGCCGCCCGGTGATCTTGCCGAAACGGGTCGAGGGCCGGAAGTCGGAGTTTTCGATGCTCATTCGGCCGGTCCCCGGAAAGTGGTTTCCTTCGTGGCGGTCTTGCCGTCCGCAAGGTCGGTGACGATGAAGTCGAAATCGGCCTCGCCTCCGTTCAGCGCTTGCGCGCGCTCGGCGGGCAGGCTGACGAAGAAGCGGACATTTTCGAGCTTGTCAGCCTCAACGACGACCATTTCATTTGCCTCGCCCGCAAGGACGGCACGGGTCAGGATAGCGCCGTCGAGCCCCTCGATCGAGACCCGATAGGTGCGCTCCGAATGCTCCTTGTTGACGATCTTTACCTGATAGCCGTTGCGGATCGATCCGTCCGACAGGCGCACGAAGAGCGGGTTGCGGTCCGCGAGCACGCTGACGTCCAGCGTCGAACGGTTGGAAAGCGCGACGAGCATGATCGCGGCGACCAGCGCCAGCACACTCGAATAGAGGATCGTGCGCGGCCGCACGAGGTTCAGTCGTGGCGCTTCGCCTGCGCGGCGGCGCTCCTGATTGCGGAACGTGTCATAGGCGATGAGGCCCCTCGGGCGCTCGACCTTGTCCATGATCTCGTTGCAGGCATCGATGCAAAGCGCGCACTGGATGCATTCGAGCTGCATGCCGTCGCGGATGTCGATACCCATTGGACAGGCAGCGACGCATTGCCCGCAATCGATGCAGTCGCCGCGGCCTTCCCAGCTCGTGCCCTTCTTGTGGGGCCCGCGCTTCTCGCCGCGATCTTCCTTGTAGCTGACAAGGAGCGAATCCTCGTCGAACATCGCACCCTGGATGCGCGGCCAGGGGCACATATAGATGCAGACCTGCTCGCGCGCGATGCCACCGAGGAGGTAGGTCGTGAAAGCGAAGAGGGCGATGAACAGATAGGCCGCCGCAGGCGCCTCGAAGCTGACGAGTTGTCCGGCAAGTGTCGGCGCATCCGCGAAATAGAAGACCCAGGCACCGCCGGTCGCGAGCGCGATCAGGATCCAGGTGAGATGCTTGCCCGTCTTGCGGGCCAGCTTCCCGACGCTCATCGGCGATTTGTCGAGGCGGATACGCTTCGCGCGGTCGCCTTCGAAGAAGCGCTCCACATGGATGAAGAGATCGGTCCAGACCGTTTGCGGACAGGTATAGCCGCACCATACGCGGCCGGCGACGCTTGTCACGAGGAAGAGGCCGAGCGCCGCGAGAATGAGGAGGCCGGTGATGTAGTAAAATTCCTGCGGCCAGATCTCGAGAAAAAAGAAATAAAAGCGGCGCGCCGGAAAATCGAGCAGCACGGCCTGATCGGGAAGTGAGGGGCCCCTGTCCCAGCGCAGCCAGGGCGTGATGTAGTAGATCGCGAGGGTCACCGCCATCACCAGCCATTTCAGGCGGCGGAAGGTGCCATGAACCAGCTTCGGATAGACCTTCACGCGGCTCGCATAGAGCGACCGGTTCTTCTCCGAATTGACGGCTGTATAGCTTTCACCCTCATGGCCATGCGGATTGGTGCCCGCATTGGCCGCGGCCTCGGCGGCAAGACTTTCGAGGGTGGTAGCGGTATCTGTCATCGGTTTACTCGAGGATCCGGTCCCCGCAGGCGGAACGCCCGGAAGCGTTCCGCCCTATCGTCCGGCGGTTACTTCTCGCCACCGCCCAGGGAATATACGAAGAGCGTCAGCGCGTTGATCGTGCCCTCATCGAGGCGTCCGCCCCAAGCCGGCATGACGCCGCTGCGTCCGTTTGACACGGTTTCGACGATGGAGGCCTTCTCGCCACCATAGAGCCAGATGGCGTCGGTCAGGTTCGGCGCACCGAGTTCCTGATTGCCCGTGCCGCCGTCTCCGTGACAGGCGACACATTGGCTTGCGAAGACTTCGGCGCCGCGCGCGGCGGCCTCCTGGTTTCCGGCGCGACCGGAAAGCGACAGGACATATTCCGCAACGTCGTTGATTTCGGTGCGGTTGAGGATGCCGTCCCGGCCATAGGCCATCATGATGTTGTTGCGGGTCTCGTCGTCGCCGTCCCAACGGATGCCGTGGGCAAGCGTCGTGTGGATGTCGTCGAGCGTGCCGCCCCAGATCCAGTCGTCGTCGTTGAGATTGGGAAAGCCCTTCGATCCCTGGGCGCCCGAGCCGTGGCAGGGCGCGCAGTTGTCGCCGAAGGCGGCCTTGCCGGCGCCCAGCGCCACTTCCATGAGGGCGGGATCGTTCGCGATCTCCTCAAGCGGGGTGGAGGCGATCCGCTCCATCGCCCCGGCGCGGCCTTCCGCGACAGCGGCGAGTTCGTTCGTCACGACATCGCGCTGTTCATAACCGATGACGCCCTTGGTGTAGGTCCAGCCGCTACCGGTGAGATAAGGCCAGGCGGGCATCACGACCCAATAGGCCAGGGACCAGATGATCGACGCGTAGAAAGTATAGATCCACCACTTGGGCAGCGGATTGTTCAGCTCGCGGATCCCGTCCCAGCTGTGGCCGGTGGTCTCGACGCCGGTCACCTCGTCCTTGTGCTTCTCGCTCATTGTCCGGGCTCCTTGTCCTTCTTCTCGCTGTCTCCGGGTTCCTTGTCCTCAAGAGGCAGCTTCGCCATACGGTCGAATTTCTTCTTGTTCGACGGCCAGAGGGCATAGGCCACCACGGCGGCGAACATCACCACCAGGAGGATGAGACCGCCCGTCCCGAACCATGTTCTGACCACTGAATAGGTCGTCTCGCTGTCCAAGGCGTACTCCTATTGCTTGAAGTCGGCGTTCTCGTAGGCGTTGAAGTCCACGAGTGTGCCAAGCATCTGCAGATAGGCGACCAGGGCATCGAGTTCCGAGATCATCGCGGGGTTTCCGTCGAAGTCGCGGGCGACTGCCTTCGGATAGCGAGCCATCAGCCCCTCCGTATCGGCATCGGGGGTCGCCTGCGCCTCGAGATCGGCCTTCGCGTTCTCGAAGTTCTCGGCCGTATAGGGAACACCCGCTACGGCAAGCGCCTTCAAACCATCTGCTGCGAAGCGGTAATCGAGCGGGGTCTTCGCGAGGAAGGGATAGCCCGGCATGACCGATTCAGGCACGACCGAACGCGGGTCTTCCATGTGAAGGCGGTGCCACTCGTCGGAATACTTGCCGCCGACGCGCGCAAGATCGGGTCCCGTGCGCTTCGACCCCCACTGGAAGGGGTGGTCGTATTTGCTTTCCGCCGCCAGCGAGTAATGGCCGTAGCGTTCCACTTCGGAGCGGAGCGAACGGATCATCTGGCTGTGGCAGGTGTAGCAACCTTCGCGGATGTAGATGTTGCGGCCCGCGAGTTCGAGCGGGCTGTAGGGACGCACGCCCTTCACGTCCTCGATCGTGCTCTTGATGAGGAAGGTGGGAACGATTTCGACCAGGCCGCCTATGGCGACCACGATCAGCGTCAGGACGAGGAGCAGGATCGAGTTCTTCTCGATCTTTTCATGCGTGAACTTCTTTGCCATGACCTTTGCTCCTCACTCGGCGGGTTGCGGCATCGCACCGGCCGGGGCGGCGGCGGGCGCAGGGGCGGGCAGGGGTTCGCTCTCGCGGACGCGTCCCTTGATGGTCATCCAGCAGTTGTAGGCCATGATCAGGGCGCCAGCGAGGAAGAGAACGCCGCCAAGCGCGCGGATGACATAGAAGGGGTGCATCGCCTCGACGGTTTCCGCGAAGGAGTATTCGAGGAAGCCCTGCGCGTCATAGGCGCGCCACATCAGACCCTGCAGGATGCCCGACACCCACATCGAGGTGATGTAGAGAACGATGCCGATGGTGGCGATCCAGAAGTGCCAGCTCACCAGGGCGAGCGAGTAAAGGCGCTCGCGCTTCCAGAGCCAGGGAACGAGGCAGTAGACAGCGCCGAAGGAGACGAAGCCGACCCAGCCAAGCGCGCCGGAATGCACATGGCCGATGGTCCAGTCCGTATAGTGCGACAGCGAGTTCACCGCCTTCACCGACATCACCGGGCCTTCGAAGGTCGACATGCCGTAGAAGGCGACCGAGACGACCAGCATGCGGATCACGGGGTCGGTGCGGAGCTTGTCCCATGCGCCCGAAAGCGTCATCAGCCCGTTGATCATGCCGCCCCAGGACGGCATCCAGAGCATGATGGAAAAGGTCATGCCGAGCGTCTGCGCCCAGTCCGGCAGCGCCGTGAAGTGCAGATGGTGCGGGCCTGCCCAGATATAGATGAAGATCAGCGACCAGAAATGGACGATGGAGAGGCGGTAGGAATAGACCGGCCGTTCGGCGCGCTTCGGGATGAAATAATACATCATGCCGAGGAAGCCTGCGGTCAGGAAGAAGCCCACCGCGTTATGTCCGTACCACCACTGGATCAGCGCATCCTGTACGCCGGGGAAGAGCGCATAGCTCTTCGACGAGGTGAGCGTCTCCGGTATCGCGAGGTTGTTGCCGATATGAAGCATCGCGATGGTCACGATGAAGGCGAGGTAGAACCAGTTCGCGACGTAGATATGCGGCTCCTTGCGCTTGGCCAAGGTGCCGAGGAAGACGAGGAGATAGACGACCCACACGATGGTGAGCCAGATATCGGCATACCATTCGGGTTCGGCATATTCCCTGGATTGCGTGACGCCCATCAGGTAGCCGGTTGCGGCCACGACGATGAAGAGCTGGTAGCCCCAGAAGACGAACCACGGGGCGACGTCGCCAGCAAGGCGCGCCCGTGAGGTCCGCTGGACCACATAGAAGGAGGTCGCGATCAGCGCATTGCCGCCGAAGGCGAAGATCACCGCCGAGGTATGCAAAGGACGGAGGCGGCCGAAATTCAGGAAATCCGTGTCGAAATTGAGCACGGGGAAGGCGAGCTGGAAGGCAATGACAACGCCGACCAGAAAGCCCGCCACGCCCCAGAAGAGCGTCGCGATCGCGCCGGCCTTCACAACGCCGTCATTATAGCCCGTGCCGTCGTCGGCCGCGTGGCCCTGCGTGGCGTTGATGTGGCGCTGGCCCAGCATCATGACGCCCGCCAGAAAGGCGAAGGCGAAGAGCCAGGCATGCACCGCCATGGGGGCGTCTGCCGCCTTGGCGGCAATGATGATGGAGAGAACCGCCCCCGCGATGAGTGACCCTGCGACGGCCCATGCCGCCGAAGTCATCGTGCCGGGAAGGTTCGAGCCCGGCGCGCTTGAAACCGCCATGTCACGCTATCCTTTTATGCGTTGCCTTCATGCCGGATAGCGCGGGGCCGAACCCCTCGATCAATCTGTCGGCCCCTACCGCTCCCAACCCCAAAACCATATCACTTGTGCGGATAAACGAGAATCAGCCAGCTTGCCGCGCTGCAAAATGTCACATCCGAAAATTGGCCGTGAGCTTGCTCAACCCCGCAGGATTGCTCGCCTGAAGCGTCCCAGCGCGATGAAAAAGAAAGCCGCGCCGATTGCCGCCATAACGGCGAGTTGAGGCCAGACGATCGCGAATCCCGCGCCGCGATAGAGAATCGCCTGCGAGAAAGCGACGAAATGCGTGGAAGGCGAAACCTGCATCGTGTTCTGCAGCCAGACCGGCATGCTCTCGAGCGGCGTCGATGAACCGGACAGGAGTTGCATGAGAATGAGAACCGGCATCACGAGAAGGCCATATTGCGCCATCGAATTGGTGAATGTCGCAAGCAGGATGCCGAGCGCCGTCACCGAGAACTGATAGAGCAGCGCACCCGCGATGAAGAGCGCGAGCGACCCCGAGGTCCGGACGCCCAGAATTCCCTGAACGACGAGGATCAGGGAGAGGGTTGCCGCGAACACGATGACGAGACCGTTCGCCCAGAGTTTCGACGACATGATCTCGATTGCCGTCACGGGCATGACGAGAAGATGCTCCAGGGTTCCGTGTTCGCGTTCCCGGATGAGCGCCGCGCCCGCGAGTATCACGGAAAGCAGCGTGATGTTGTTTATGACTTCCATCACCGAGGTGAAGGGAACGGAATCGAGATTGGGGTTGAAAAGCGCGCGCGCCACGAGTTCGGCTTCCTGCCTCGTCGCCTTGCCGCTCGTGCGCAATGCGCGTGTCACCTCACCGGTGACGATGGTCTGTATGTAGGTTGCTCCCGTCCCCGCCATCGACATCGCCGTTGCATCCACATTGAGTTGCAATGTGGGGGATTTCCCGGACAGGAGATCGCGCTCGAAATGCGGCGGAATATCGAGGATGAAGACATAGCGCCCGGAGTCGAGCGCCTCGGACGCCTCCTCCGCGCCGATGATTTCCGCTTTCTGGAAGTAGGGCGGCAGAAGCGCGGCCGCGATCTGCCGCGAGAGCGGCGAGCGGTCCTCGTCGATGATCGCGACGGATGCATTCGAGACTTCGAACTTCACCCCGGTGGCGACCTCATAGATGCCGAATGAGAAGGCATAGACGATCAGGAAGACGAGAACGGGATCGGAGCGCAGCGAGCGAAGTTCCTTCACGCCCAGCCGGAAGATATTGAGCAGGCTTCGCCGCAAGGATGAAAGGCCGCCGCCCGCCACGTCACTTCTCCTGCTTGCGAAGGGCGACGCGGGCCGCCGCGAGGAACACAATGCAGAAGAGCGCGAGCGCGATATGCGCCTGCCAGAGGTCGGAAAAGCCCAACCCCTTGGTGACGGCGCCCGAACTGATCTCCTGAAACCATGAAGAAGGAAAGAGCTTTCCCATGTGACGGGAGGCCCCTTCCAGCGTCGAGACAGGCGTCAGCATGCCGGAAAAATTCACCGTCGGTGTCATGGCCACGATGGCTGTCGCGAAGAGGGCGGCGATCTGGCTTCTCACGAAAGACGAGATGAGCAGGCCGAAGGCGGTCGAGGCGCCGACATAGAGCGCGGCGCCCGCTATCAGTGCAGAGAGGGACCCCTCGACGGGAACCCGGAAGAGAAACAAACCCATCAGAAGAAGCGAGAGGAAGCTCGCAAAGGCAAGAGCCACATAGGGCAATTGCTTTCCAAGAAGGAACTCGAGCCGCGTTACCGGGGTTGCCCGGAAATTCGCGATCGAACCCATCTCCTTCTCGCGCACGACGCCCACCGCCGTCATGATCGCGGGAATGAGCATCATCAGCAGCATGTAGGCGCCGGGCACGATTGCGAAGACGCTCTTGAAAGCCTGGTTGAAAAGAAAGCGTGTCTCGACATGGAAGGCGGCCTCCGCCATAGGCATGGGCTGGAGGCGCCGTTGTTCCTCGGCATATCGCGCGATGATCGCCTCGCCATAGCCGAGCGCGGTTTCCGCGCGAAAGGGGTTCGAACCCGCGACAAGGAGCGAGATCTCGGGACTGTGGCCCGAAAGCAGGTCGCGGCCATAGCCTTCCGGTATCTCGATTGCCAGTGTGATATCGCCGCTCTGCAGGCGCCGGTATCTCTCCGCGGCGCTCCCGATTTCGGCGCGTTCCTCGAAATAACGCGAGCCTTCGAACTCGCGCAGCAGTGTGCGGCTTTCGAGCGAGCGGTCCTGATCGAAGACCGCGTATGGAATGTTCTCGACATCGAATGAGATGCCGTAGCCGAGCGTGATGAGAAGAATGATCGGTCCGACAAGAGCGAAGGACAGGCGAACCGGATCGCGCAGAAGTTCCATCGCTTCGCGCCTCGTATAGGCCCAGAGGCGGCGTTTGCTGAAGAAGCGCCGATGTCCGGCTTCCGTTTCCGTGACGGGCGGGGGCAGCTCGTCCGTCTGCGCTTGCGCGTCCGCGCCGAATTCCGGCAGGTCCGCCGCCTCACGCAGATAATCGACAAAGGCTGCCTCAAGCGTCGTCTCGCCGCGCTCTTGCGACAATACGCGCGGCTCACCCACGGCGAGTACGCGTCCCGCATGCATGAGGGATATCCGGTCGCAGCGTTCCGCCTCGTTCATGAAGTGCGTGGAAATGAAGATCGTCACGCCCTGTTCGCGCGACAGGTCGATCAGATACTGCCAGAACTGGTCTCGCGCGATCGGGTCGACGCCGGATGTCGGCTCGTCGAGGATGAGGATTTCCGGATCGTGAATGACGGCGACCGCGAGCTGAAGCCTCTGGCGAATACCGAGAGGAAGCCCGTCCGGCCGGGCGGTTTCCACTTCTTCCAGGTCGAAGCTTTTCAGCATTTCCCGCACGCGGTCTTCGCGCGTCTCTTTCGGGATGTGAAAGAGTTCCGCATGCAGTTCCAGGTTCTGGCGAACCGTCAGTTCCTCATAGAGAGAAAAGCTCTGCGACATGTAGCCGACGCGCCGCCTCGTCGTCATATCCCGTGCGTTGAGTTCCTTGCCGAAAAGCCGGGCGGTGCCTTCGCTCACCGGCAGAAGGCCAGTCAGCATCTTCATCGTCGTCGTCTTGCCGCAGCCGTTCGAGCCCAGAAAGCCGAAGATCTCGCCGCGTTCGATGCGGAAGTTCACCCGGTCGACCGCAACGAAGTCGCCGAAGCGGCGGGTCAGGTCGGTCGCCTCGATCGCGGGCTCGCCGTCATGCGACATGCGGGGCGGTACGTGCACCGGCTTGTGGCGTGCTCGCTTTTCCTCCGGCAGCAGCCCGATGAAGGCGGCTTCGAGCGTTTCCTTTCCTGCCGTCTCGCGAATATCCGCCGGCGCTCCCGTGGCAAGCACCCGGCCGTCATCCATTGCAGCCAGCCAGTCGAAGCGTTCCGCCTCCTCCATATAGGCGGTGGCCACGAGCACGCTCATATGCGGGCGGCGGGCGCGGATCGTGTCGATGAGTTCCCAGAATTGCCGCCGCGACAGAGGGTCGACGCCGGTCGTCGGCTCGTCGAGGATCAGCAGGTCCGGGTCATGGATGAGAGCGCAGCAGAGGCCGAGCTTCTGTTTCATGCCGCCTGACAAGGCGCCCACGGCGCGATCGGGAAAGGGCGCAAGTCCCGTCGCCGTCAGCAATTCCTCGATGCGTTCCCGGCGCTCTGCGGCGCTGAGGCCGAAAAGCCGTCCGAAGAAATCGAGGTTCTCTTCGACGCTCAACGTCGGATAGAGGTTCTTGCCGAGGCCCTGGGGCATATAGGCGATGCGCGTATGGCAGAGGCTCCGGTGAGCGGGCGCCTTCATGTCGCCGTCGAGTACCGTGACTTCGCCCGACTGGATACGCCTCACGCCGGCAAGGATCGCGAGCAGCGTCGACTTGCCGACGCCGTCCGGCCCGATCAGCCCGGCCATGCAGCCGGCGGGTATGTCGAGCGTCACGTCATCGAGAGCAAAGGTCTCGCCATAGCGATGCGTGAGGCCGCGCAGTCTTGCGGCGGCCCTGGAGTCCCTGTTGTTCGTGCCGCCGCTCATTCGGCCGTGCCGCTTGCCTCGCCCGTTTCACCCTCTCGTGGCGCGCCGTCGCGGGGCTGGGCGATCGGCGGCAGCTTCACGGCAAGCTCCTCCGGCCATTCGGTGCCTGCAAGCGTGCGGACATAACCCATGCCTCGAACGCCCGTTTTCACGCGCGCTTCCACGCGGGCAAGAAGTTCCGGATCGACGCTGAGTTTCACGCGGAACATCAGGTTCTCCCGTTCCTCGCGGGTTTCGACCGCCTTGGGCGTGAACTGCGCATCGCTGGCCACGAAGCTCACACGGGCGGGAATCACGTAATCGGGGATGGGATCGATCACGAGGCGGGCCTCGTCGCCGATGGCGAGACGGCCGGCCTCGGCGGCGGGCAGGAAGATCGTCATATAGACATCGGAGAGGTCGAGCAGGGTCAGCACGCGGCCTCCCGCAGCCAGCACTTCGCCGGGTTCGGCCAGTCGGTACTGGACGCGGCCGGAGCGCGGGGCCTTGAGGACGGTGTCGTCCAGCATGTCCCGAAGGCGTGCGAGGTTCGCGCGCGCCGCTGCGATCGCGGCTTCCGCGGCGGCGCGGTTCGCGGTCGCGGTGCGTAATCCGGCCTCCGCCGTGCGCGCCTGCGCCCGTCGCTGGTCCAGCACTTCGGTCGGGATATGGCCGTTTCTGCTCAGTTTTTCGGCGCGGCTCAACTCGCGGCGTGCAAGGTCCAGTTCGGCCTCGCGCTGGGCGATCCCCGCCTCCGCCTGGGCCTTCTGCTCCTCTGCCCGGCGGACATCGGCTGTCGCCGCAGCAATCTCCGCCTTTACCTGGGCATCGTCCATCCAGGCCAGGATCTGCCCGGCGGTTACGAAGTCCCCCTCGTCGACGCGGACCTCTTCCACACGGCCCGCATATTTCGTGGCGACATCGACCTGTTCGGCCTCGATGCGACCGTTCGACGCGGAGATGCCTTCCGGCAATCCGGAGCCCAGAACACAGAACCAGTAATAAAGACCGAGCACTGCAAGAACGATGGCCGCAGTGCCTAGAAGAAATGCGTTCCGTCCCGCAGTCAGCCGCTCGAGAATGGGGGGCATGGAATCCTCTTTGTTGACCGGACATTTATAAACCCGATCGCGGTGCGCTTGCTTGAGGCAAGTCAACGCAGCGCGAATACGAATACGGAGTATCGAGCCACATTAACCAAAAGTAATGCTGCCCGCTCCGGCGCGGCTACCGAGCATCATGCGCGCAATAGATGCAGATTCAATGTTTCGCCCGCCACACATGCCTTTCTTCATCTTTTTGGCGGACAATTAAGCTGTGCCAAACCGGCATGTCGTGATAATTGAAAGCCCGCCCGAAAGGGCGTTCAGATTGCGAATTCTTCGAAAAGACGCTATTTCCGCCCCGCCGGAGAAAACCGGCTTCGGCGGATGCGTTGGTTCCGGCCTTTCGCGGTCTGGCGAGAAGAACAATAGCGGCGAGTGTGGCGCAAGCCTCGGGGTCGCCGGCACAGTCGGAAAACGAGACCGCGATGTCCGTTCCGCCAGTGCAAAAAATTGAGCGAAAAAGAAGAGCTGAAGCTCCAGCGTCCATAGACAAGCCTTCGATGCACTCTCCTGCAAAAGAGTGCGATCCCAAGGGGAGGTTATTTTGCAGCGTATTGAAAATTTCGTGTTCGGTCTGCGCGCCATCATCCTGCTGGCCCTTTTCGGCTTCACGGTGGTCATGGGCGTGTTCGCATCCCAGCTGAAAATGGATGCCGGCTTCACGAAGATGCTCCCGATCGGCCACCCCTATATCGAGACCTTCTTCGAGTATTCGGAAAGTTTCGGCGGCGGTAACCGCATTCTGGTCGTCCTCGAGAACAAGAAGGGCGACATCTTCCAGAAAGACTTCCTCTACAAGCTGAACGACGCGACCCAGGATCTCTTCTATATCCCGGGTGTGGCGCGCCATACGGTTACCTCGCTGTGGACGCCCAACACGCGCTTCATCGCGGTCACGGAAGAAGGTCTGGAAGCGGGCGACGTCATCCCTGCGAATTTCGCAGGCGAGCCCGAGGACATCGACACCGTGATGCAGAACACGCTGCGCGCCGACCTTGTCGGGCGTCTCGTGTCGGTCGATTTCCGCTCCGCGATGATCCGCGCTGAGCTTCTCGACTTCAATCCGGAAACGCAGCAGCGCCTCGACTACTTCGAAGTGGCGCGCAAGCTCGAAACCGACCTGCGCGACAAGTATGTTTCCGAAGATACGGACGTAAAGATCGTTGGCTTCGCCAAGCTGACCGGCGACATCGCGGACGGCGCCTCCTCGGTGGTGCAGTTCTTCACGGTCGCCTTCCTTCTCACCGCTTTCATGCTCTGGCTCTACTGCCGTTCGTGGGTTCTTACCGCGGTGACTGTCGGCGCCTCGCTCTGCTCGGTGGTCTGGCAGTTCGGCCTTCTGCGCATTCTCGGTTACGGCCTCGACCCGCTCGGCGTGCTCGTGCCGTTCCTCGTCTTCGCCATCGGCGTCAGCCATGGCGTGCAGCAGATCAACATGGTCGGCGCGGAAATGGCCGCCGGTCTCGACAAGAACAAGGCCGCCCGCGCGACCTTCACCTTCCTGCTCCGTCCGGGCCTCATCGCCCTGCTGACGACGCTGGCGGGCTTCGCGACGCTCTACATCATCCCGATCGGCATGATCCAGGAGCTCGCGGTTACGGCCTCGATCGGTATCGCCTTCAAGATCGTCTCCAACCTCATCATGCTTCCGCTGCTCGTCTCCTATGTCGCGCCGCCGGAACAGGAGTATGGCGCGAAGGTTCGCAAGGCGATGGAGACCCGCGCGAAGCTCTGGCCGGCGCTCTCGACCCTTGCCAAGCCCGGGCTTGCCTTCCCCTTCGTCTTCGTCTGCTTCGTCATCGGTGCCGTCGGCTTCTACGAAGCGCGCGACAAGCAGATCGGCGACGTGCATGCGGGTGCGGGCGAACTCTGGCCGGATGCCCGATACAATCAGGACAGCCGCTATATCGCCGACAAGTTCGCGCTCGGCCTGAATGTTCTCACCGTTATCGTCGAGTCGGACAGCGTCGTCTGCATCGACTACGGCAAGATGCACTATCTCGAGAAGTTCAGCTGGCACATGCGCAATGTGGATGGCGTGCAGTCGGTCATCAGCCTTCCCGTGCTTGCCCGCAAGATCAACAGCATGTGGCAGGAAGGAAATCCGAAGTGGCAGAACCTGCCGCGCAACTCCGCCGCGCTTGCGCAGGCCACGTCGAGCATCTCCAGCTCGTCCGGCATCGTGAACACGGATTGCTCCACGGCTGCGATCGCGATCTTCGTCAAGGACACCAAGGCCGGAACGGTCAAGCATGTCGTGGCGGAGCTTGAGGACCACATCGCCAACAACAAGTACGACGGTCTGAACCTGCGTATCGGTACGGGTAACGTACCGATCGTGGCAGCGACCAACGAGATCGTGCACAAGTCCGAGCTCCCGATGCTCCTCTATGTGTACGCGGTTGTGATGACGCTCGTGATCCTGACCTACCGCGAATGGCGAGGCGCGCTTTGCTGCGTGCTTCCGCTGATCCTGTCGACCATCATCGGCGACTGGTTCCTCACGGCGGCGGGTATCGGCCTCAAGATCTCGACGCTGCCCGTGCTTGCCATTGCCGTGGGTATCGGCGTCGACTACGGCATCTACGAGTACAACCGAATGCAGCGCTACATGCGCATGGGCAAGACGCCGCACGAAGCCTATCTGCAGGCTCTCTACGATGTCGGCTCCGCGACCATGTTCACCGGCGGCACGCTTGCCATCGGCGTGAGCACCTGGGCCTTCTCCGCGCTGAAGTTCCAGGCGGATATGGGTCTGCTCCTCACCTTCATGTTCCTCGTGAACATGATCGGTGCGGTGACGCTCCTTCCGGCGCTCGTCGCGGTATTCGAATATATCTGGCCGCTGAAGCGCGAGCCGCTCTCCGAAGAGGAAGCGCGCGCGGTGATGCGCGGCCACTAAGGGGACTGGCCGGGCTCGTCCGGCTTTTCCGGCAAATCGAAAGGGCGGCCCTCGCAAGAGGCGCCGCCCTTTCTCTTTCGGCCGCTGCGGATGAGGGAGTCCGCTTCGTCTTTGCGGCCGGGGAGGATCAGTTGCCCGCGCGCGGCGCGGCACCGTCCGGCATTGTCCCGGCCGCGCTCTCTTCCAGGTCGCGCGGCGCCAGCAGGTAATACATGGCCGGCGTCACGAGGCGCGAGAGAAGCGTCGAGGAGACGAGGCCGCCAATGATGACGAAGGCCAGCGGCGAGTAGAGACCCGAGCCCTGCATCGCTAGCGGCGTCAGACCGCCGATTGCCGTCAGCGAGGTGAGCAGTACCGGCAGAAAGCGGATTTCGCCGGCGCGTTCCACCGCCTCGCGCAGCTCCACGCCTTCGCGGCGCAGCTGGTTGGTGAAATCGACGAGCAGGATCGAACTCTTGATCTCGATGCCGATGAGCGCGATGAAACCGATCACGGCCGTGAAGGAGAGCGAATAGCCCGAAACGAAAAGGCCGAGAAGTCCGCCCAGCATGCCGAGCGGTATGACGCCAGCGACGACGGCGGTGGTGCGGAAGGCGCGGAACTCCAGAATGAGCACGCCGATAATGCCGAAAATGGCGATCAGGATCGCATCGCCAAGACCGGAAAAGCCTGCCTGCCGCGCTTCGATCTCGCCGCCCGCCGCGAATTGATAGCCGGGCGGAAGCGGCAGTTCGGCAAGGCGGCGGAAGACCTCGTTCGTCACCTTTTCGGTGTTGTAGCCGGTCTGCGTATAGGCGGTGACCGTCGTGAGGCGCTGCCTGTCGAACCGGTCGATACGGGCGGGCGCGGATTCGAGCATGGGCTGCGAAAGCTGGTTCAGCGGAATGGCCTCGCCGCTCGCGACGGGCACATAGATATTCTCCAGCGCTTCGACCGTGTGGTGTTTGTCGAGCGGCAGCCGTGTGACGATCGGGAACTCGTCGCCGTCTGTCTCGCGGAAGGCGCCAACCGTTTCCCCGACGATCGCGAGCCTGATGGTGCGGTCGATCTCGCCGGGCGTCACGCCGAGAAGCCCGGCCTTTTCCGTGTTGATGCCGAGATTGTAGTCGGTCCGGTCGAGGCGCACAGGGTTCACGACGTCGCGCGTGCCCTCGACGTCTTCGATGACCCGCGTCACCTCCGCCGCGAGTTCCTTCAGAATGCCGAGATCGGGTCCGAATATCCGCACAGCGATCGGCGCCTCGATCGGCGGGCCGTTCTGGAATGTGCGAAGCACGATCTGGGCGCCCGGATATTTGGCGAATTCGGCGCGCAACTCGTCATGAAGTTTCGGTGTACGCTCACGGTCGAATTCCGTCATCTGCACGAAGGCTTCGGCCTTGTTGGCGCGCTGCTCGCGTGCGCTCTCGTTGTAGAAGATCTGCGGATTCGAGCGGCCCAGATTGCCCATCACCCATTCGATTTCCGGCCGCTCCAGCAGCTTCTCCGTCACATAGGCGAGCGCCTTTTCCGTTTCCTCCAGGCTCGTGCCCTGCGGCGTTTCGATGCGAACGACGAACTGGCGGCTGTCGGCGGGCGGGAAGAGGCTGAAGCCGATGACGGGGATGAGCGCGAAGCTCGCGAAGCACACGGCCATGGCGCCGATGACGGTGGCGCGCGGCCAGGTCAGCGCGAAATGCAGCATCGGCCGGTAGAATGTATGGATGCCCCGCATCACGATACGCAGGAAGATATTGCCTTCGGGATGCGCCTTGTCGCTCAACAGGCGACTTGCGAGAAAGGGAATGATCGTGAGCGCGATGCCGAGCGATGCGGTGACCGTGAAGAGGACGGCGACGGGGAGCGACCGCGTGAATTTGCCCGCGCCTTCCGGCAGGAAGAGAAGCGGCAGGAAGGCGAGGATCAGCGCCGCGGTGCAGCCGACGACCGCGAGCGATATCTGCGATGTCGCGGCGATGGCGGCTTCGTAGCGGCGCTTTCCCTCGCGCAGATATCGCTCGATATTCTCCACCACGACGATCGAGTCGTCGACCAGCAGGCCGAGAGAGAGAACGAGGCCCGCGATGGAGAGCTGGTTCAGCGAAAAGCCGGTCAAGTTCAGCATTGCGATGCCGACGGCGAGCGAGAGGGGGATGGAGACCATCACGATGCCGGCGGCGCGGAGCCCGAGCGGCAGAAGCGTGATGCTGACAAGCGCGACGGCGATGGCGAAGTCGATGTAGAGGCGGTTCAGCCTGTTCGCGACGGAAATCGACTGGTCGAAGGCGCGTTCCATCCGGATATCCGGCGGCAGACGCTGCTCGAACTGGTCGAGCACCTCGAAGATCCCGTCGCGCACCTTGAAGACGTTCTGGCCTTCCTTCTGGTTCGCGGTGACGAAGGCGGCGCGCTCGCCATTGTACCAGCCGAGATAGGTCGCCTCCTCCGTCTCCCAGGACAATTCGGCCACGTCGCGCACGCGCACGATATTGCCGCCGTAATTGCCGACCACCGTGTTGCGGATTTCCTCTAGGTCGTCATAGCCGCCCGCGGTCTTGAGGTTGAAGCGGCGCGCGCCCGAATGGATGGGACCGCCGGGGAGTTCCGTGGAATCGGCCCCCACCGCGTTCGCGACCGCGGTTACGGGAATGGCAAGTGCGGCCAGCCGTCCGAAATCGAGCGCCACGCGCACTTCCGATTGAGGCAGCGCCCAGACTTCCGCATCGCGCACGCCGGGCACGCGGTAGAGCTCGTCCGTCAGGTCGTCCGCCAGGTCTTCCAGCACGCGGTTCGGCGCCGTTTCCGAAACGAGCGCGATCTGCACGATATTCGTGAGCGAGGTTCGGAACTTGTTGACGTCGAGGCGGCGAATGCCGGAGGGAAGCGATGGGCGCAGCGCATTTATCTCGCGCACGACGTCATCGTATTTCTTGTCGGGGTCGGTCGACCAGTCGAACTCGACCGTGATGACGGCAAGCCCGTCTTCGGCGCGGCTTTCCAGTTCCTTCAGATCGTCGAGCCTGTTCACCGCGTCCTCGATGGGGCGGATGACGAGTTTTTCGATGTCGGCGGGGTCGGCGCCGGGAAGCGCCACATTGATGACGGCGAAGGGGCCCTTCAGTTCCGGGTCTTCGGCGCGGGGGATCGTGTTGAAGGCGTTGAAGCCTATCGCCGCCAGCATGGCGAAGACGACGAGCGTGAACTGCCAGTTGCGGACGGCAAATCCGGAAATGTTGCTCAGGATCATGGCTGGGCAATCTCCGGCGCCGTGGCGGCGCGGGCCGCCTTGAGGTCGCTGACCACGCGGATTTTCGCGCCGGGCCGGAGATAGGGCGCGCCCGCGCTCACCACGCGGTCGCCTTCGGAGAGGCCGCCTCTGACGATGATGTTGTCGCCCGCCACACGCAATATCTCGATGCGTGTCGGACGGACGGTCATGCTCTTCTCATCGACGACATAGACATTGGCCGTCGCGCCATGTCCTTCCAGAATGGCGGTCGCCGGTATCGCGAGCACGCGTGCGCGCTTGCTGTCGGCAACGGGCTCGATCCGCGCTTCGCCGATGAAGCCGCTCGCCGTTCCCTCCGGCGTGCCGTCCAGTTCGATCTCGACTTCGAAAGTTCCCGTGCGCGCCTCGCTTGCCGCGGCAATGCGGCGAACGGTGCCCGCGATTTCCCGATCCGGAAAGGCATCGAGCGTCACATGCGCCTTTGCACCCACGCGGATCTGCGCGACGTCGCGGTCGGCCAGTCCGGATTTCAGGATGAAGCCGCCGCCGCCCTGGCTCACGGTGAGTATCGGCGCACCCGCGCTCACGATCTCGTTGGGCTCGGCCATGCGCGAGAGGACCACGCCGTCCGCGGGCGCCGTGATGGTCGATAGCTGACGGTTGAATTCGACGCGCTGCCGCTCCGCCACGGCAAGGTCATAGGCCGTTTCCGCATCCTGCATGGCCTGGTTGCTTGCAAAGCCCTTTTCGAAGAGCGGCTTCAGCCTCTCCACATCGCGCTTCGCCTTGGCTGCGGCGGCTGCCGCGCGGCGGGCATCGGCGCCGATCTCGCGCATGTCGAGTTCGGCAAGTACATCGCCTTTCTTCACCCGGTCGCCCATATCGACGGCGATGGATTTCACGAGGCCCGAAATCTTGAAGGAAAGGATCGCGTCGAGGTCCGGGCGGACAAGGCCGAAAGCCGTCACATAAGCGGCTTCCGGCGCGGGGCGGGCCTCCGCCACCTGCACGGGGATCGCCGCCGCCTCCGCTTCCGGCTCTCCGGGGTCCTCGCCGCAGGCAGCAAGCGACAAAACCACCGCGGAAATCGCGGCAAGGCGTACCATGCGCGAGAAGGACCCCATTCCCAGCCTCCCTAATTACCTAACGGTGTTTATTTAGCGTGCCTCCGATGATGGTCAACCCTCCCGAACGGTGTTAATTAGCGTTCATGGCGAAAAAAACGGGAAAGGGGCCCCAGGAATCGGCCCCGCGACAGGCGAGGAAAGAGAAGGCCCCCGCGGAAATGCCGGGCAGGCCGCCCCGCCGCCGTCTTTCCCCCGAGGAGCGCCGCCGTCAGATCGTGGCCGCCGCCAAGGCGCTCTTCTCGGGCGAGGGGATCGAGCATGTCTCCATGCGCAAGATCGCAAAGGAAGTCGGCATCACCCAGGCGGCGATCTATCAGCATTTCGAGAACAAGGAGGCGATCCTCTTCGTCATCATCGAGGACTTCTTCTCGGACCTTCTCGAGGCGCTTTCACGCGCGATCGAGAGCGAGGCGCAACCGCTCGAGAGGCTGCGCCGGGCGATGCGCGCCTATATCGACTACGGTCTCTCGCATCCGGAGGCCTATCGTCTCGTCTTCATGACGCCGATGTCGGGGCTCGTCCGCGCCGGCATGGCCGTTCCCCGGACGGAGGAGGCGAAAGCCCGGCCGTCAAAGGGATCGCTCGCCTTCGGCGTTCTGGATGGCGCCGTGCGCGAGGCGGTGAACAGGGGCATGACACGCCACGGCGACACGGATCTCCTCGCAGAGGCGATCTGGGCGGGCGGTCACGGGATCGTTTCCCTCATGATCACCCATAACGAGTTCCCCTGGACCGATCCCGAAGGTTTGATCGATCTCGAACTCGATCTCCTCTTTCGCGGTCTCCTCCATGAGGGGTGCCCCATGCGCTCGAAGATGTTCCCGACGGTCTGACCAGCGGTCAATTTCTGTATCTCCCTGATCCCAAATGACTTTCCTTGCATTGCGCGGAGAGGACGGAAACTGACTGCCCGTCTAGTTGACTATATAGTCATTATTTGACCATTTAGTCACAATTGGCGAAACGCCTCGGGGAGAGAAACATGGCCAGCCAGAACGCCGTTGCCGCGAAGCAGGACGATGCCGGATCGCTGCGCCGGGAGCGGATGCGGGCCATTCTCGTCGAGGCGTCGCTCAAGCTTTTCGCGCGGCAGGGCGTCGATGCGACGACGATCGACGAGATCGTCAATGTCGCGGGCGTCGCGAAGGGCACCTTCTACAACTACTTCACGGACCGGTCGGAGATCGCACGGGCGGTCGGCGCCGCCATCCGCCACGATCTCGATGCTGCGGTCACGCGGCTCAACGAGGGTATCGGCGATCCGGCGGAGCGCATCGCGCGCGGTGTTCGCCTCTTCATGGCCAATGTCGTCAGCAACCCCGACAAGGCGGCCATGCTCTCGCGTCTCTATGACGGCGGTCTCGCCGTCGGCAGCACCGGCAACCTGCCCTTGCTCGACGACATTCGCGCAGGCATCGCACAGGGTCGCATCCATGTGCCGGACGAACAGGTGGCGCTGCATTTCATTGTCGGCTTCGCGACAGCCGCCATGCGGCATCTCCTCGATACGGGCGCGGGCACGGAAATCCTGCGCGGCGAAGGTTATGCGCATGACATCGCGTTGATGCTGTTGCGCGGTCTCGGCGTGGCGGAGGCGGACGTGCAGGACATCCTGTCCCGTCCCTTCGATGCGACAGGTTTCAGTTTCCTGTGAGAAGCCGCGCGAGGCGGTTCAGGGAGGAAAAGACATGATCAAGGTCACGGATATTGCCTATGTGCGCTTTCGCGCGCCCGATCTCGACGAGATGGAAAGATTCCTTCTCGAGTTCGGCCTTCATCGCGCGGAGCGCCGCGAGAAGATGCTCTACATGCGCGGCACGGACCCGCTTCCTTTCGCTCATGTGACGGAGCTTGGAGAGCCTGGCTTCGCTGGTCTCGGCTTCTATGCGGAAAGCGTTGCCGACCTCGAAAAGCTCGGCCGGGAATTCGGCCTGCCCGTCGAGGAGAGCGATGCGCCGGGCGGCGGCAGGATCGTCCGCTTCACCGATCCGAACGGTTTTCCGGTCGATGTCGTTGCCGGGCAGACCCTGCCTGAAGCGATCGCGCTCAAGCGTCGCCTCGTTCACAATGACGGAGGCGACCGTCCGCGACGCGGTGTGCCCCTTCGTGTCGAGCCCGGCCCCTCCCAGGTGAAGCGCCTCGGCCATTGCGTGATCAATGTGAAGGACTTTCGCGAAAGCGAGGCCTGGTACAAGGAACGCTTCGGCCTCGTCACCTCCGACGAAATCGAGATCGCGCCCGGCGCGCCCATCGGCGCCTTCCTGCGCTGCGACCGCGGCGCGACGCATGTCGATCATCACACGCTTTTCCCCGTCGGCACGGGCACGCCCGGCTTCAATCACGCCGCCTTCGAGGTCGCGAATTTCGACGATCTCATGGCCGGTCACCAGGTGCTGGAGAAGTCGGGCCGCAGGCATGAATGGGGCGTTGGCCGGCACATTCTCGGCAGCCAGATCTTCGACTACTGGCGCGACCCCTGGGGTCACACGGTCGAACACTGGACCGATGGCGATCTCTTCAACAATGAAACACCGCCCAATGTCGTCGGCATCGACAAGCTGATGGGCAACCAGTGGGGACCGGAAGCGCCGCCCTCCATGGGCTCCTGACAAGAATTCAACGAAGGAACTGGAAGCATGAAACTCGCAACCTTTACCGAGGGTGGCCCAAAAACCAAAGAAGCGCGCATCGGCGTCGTCCGCGATGGCGGCATCGTCGATCTTTCCACCGCCGCGCCCGACCTCCCGCGCGACATGATCGCGCTCATCTCGAGCGACGCCGCGATGGCGAAGGCGCGCGCGGCGGCCGAAAAGGCAGACGCCATTCCCCTCGACAAGGTCACGCTCGAAGCGCCCATTCCCTTCCCCGGCAAGGTGCTCGCCATCGGCCTCAACTACCGCGACCATGTAGAAGAATCCGGGCAGGCGATGCCCGAGCATCAGGTCTGGTTCAACAAGCAGCGCAACTGCATCACCGGGCCTTACGCCGATATCGCGCTTCCTTCCGTTTCCTCGCTGCTCGATTACGAGGCGGAGATGTGCTTCGTCGTCGGCAAGCGCTGCAAGCATGTGCCGAAGGAGCGCGCGCATGAAGTGATCGCGGGCTATTTCGTCGGCAACGATGTCAGCGTGCGCGACTGGCAGCTCCGCACGAATACATGGCAGATCGGCAAGAGCTTCGACACGCACGGTCCCACGGGCCCGTGGATCGTGACGCCCGACGAGGTCGGCGATCCGCATGCGCTCGACATCAAGTGCTGGGTCAATGGCGAGCTCCGCCAGAACTCGAACACGAAGCACCTCATCTTCAACTGCTTCGACCAGATTGCGCATCTGAGCCAGGCCTTCACGCTGGATCCGGGCGACGTCATTTTCACCGGCACGTCCGGCGGTGTCGGCGCGGCGATGAAGCCGATGCAGTTCCTCAAGGAAGGCGACGTCGTTCGCGTCGAGGTCGAAAAGCTTGGGGCCATCGAAAATCGCGTCGTGCCGGAAAAGGCCGAGACGGTCATCGAAGCCGCATAAAAATCGGGGGGAGGCGCATCATGAAGCGCGAGCAAACGGAAGTCCTGATCGTCGGGCTTGGGCCCGTGGGTGCGGCGCTCGGCGTCTATCTCGGGCGCATGGGCGTTTCCGCCATCGCCATCGAGCGCGACAGGCACGTCTATCCGCTTCCGCGCGCCGCCCATCTCGATCACGAGACGATGCGCCTTCTCCATCTCGCGGGCGGGGCGGAAGCCGTGGCGGCGGCAAGCCAGCCGCTATCGGCCTATGAGTTTCGCAATGCGGCGGGCGAGCTTCTCATGGGTTTCACGCCGGGTGGCGAACTTGCGCCCACCGGCTGGCCCTTTTCTTCCATGTTCCACCAGCCGACGCTCGAACATGCGCTGCGCGCCCGCCTTGCCGAAATGCCGTCGGTCTCGACGCGGCTCGGCCATGCGCTCAAGGGCTATGAGGTTGCGGGCGAGGGCATCGTCGCGGAAGTGGAAGGCGAGAGTGGCGTTTACGAAGTCGCAGCGCGTTTCATTATCGGCTGCGACGGCGGCAGCAGTCTCGTGCGCCGCTCCGTCGGCATCGCGCTTGACGATATGGGTTTCGACGAGCCCTGGCTCGTCATCGACACGGTGTTGCAGAACGGCGTGACGCGGCTCTCGACTGTCGGCCTTCAGCATTGCGATCCCGCGCGCCCCGTCACCTCCATGCCGATGGCGCCCGGCCGTCACCGCTGGGAATTCATGCTGCTCGACGGCGAGACCCCGGAAGATGTGACGAGCGATGAAGCCATCGCCGCCATGCTCGCTCCTTACGCGGGTGCCGCCTCCCTCGATATCGAGCGCCGCGCCGTCTATCGCTTTCATGCGCTCGTCGCGAAAAAATGGCGTCAAAGTCCGGTCATTCTCGCGGGCGATGCCGCGCACCAGATGCCGCCCTTCATGGGGCAGGGTCTCTGCTCGGGCACGCGCGATGCCGCGAATATCGCCTGGAAGATCGAGGCTGTCCTGCGCGGCCGCGCGAATGAGAGCCTTCTCGACAGCTATCAGGCCGAGCGCGAGCCTCATGTGCGCATGATCACGGAAATGGCCGTCTCGATGGGCAAGGTGGTCTGCACGCGGGATGCGGAAGAAGCGCGTCTGCGCGACGAAGGCATGCTCGCCCAGCCGGAAGACGCCCGGATGAACGGCATGGTGACGCTGCAGGGCATCGCGACCGGCATCCTTGCGGGCGGCGGGGCGGTCTTCCCCGATCCCGGGCATGGGGCGGCCCGTCTCGACGATGTTGCGGGCTATGCGCCGATCCTGATCGTCCGCGAGGAGAGCGATGCTTCCCGCGCCTTCGCCGATGCGGGCGGCTTCGCAGTGCTCTGCCGCGATCTGCCCGACCCGCAAGGGCATCTCGCGATGCTTCTCGGCGATGCGCCTGCCGTTCTCGTCCGGCCGGACCGCTATGTCTTCGGCATTGGAGAGGCGGCGGTCCTCACCGCCGCCTGGGCCGGCTATCTCGCAAGCGGTGTCGCGGGGGCTCCTGCCGCCGCGGCATGAAACCGCTAGGCGGCACGGCGTTCTTGCGCTCATAATCCCTCTCGTATCGGCTTCGATGCGAGGGGGAGGGAAGAAGATGCAGGGTCTTTCCACGGATAGTCCGGCGCCGGGCGCGGCCGGTCAACCTATCCACACCATGACCTTCGGCGATCTTTTCGCCGCGCTGAAGGCGGGATGGCGCGATTTCCTTCGCGCGCCGCTTTTCGGTCTCGCGACAGGCGGCTTCATCGCCGTCATCGGTATCGTCATCGTCGCCTCGCTCACCGTCTGGGACATGCCCTGGCTCATCTATCCTTTCGCCATCGGCTTTCCGCTTGTCGGCCCCTTCGCCGCGGTCGGTCTTTATGAGGTGAGCCGCCGCCTCGCGGAAGGGGAGCGCCCCGCCTTCCGCGATGTCGCCGCCGTCATCTGGGCGCAGCGCCGCCGCGAAGTCTCGTGGATGGCCTTCGTCATGCTCTTCGTCTTCTGGGTCTGGATGTATCAGGTCCGCCTGCTGATCGCGCTCTGTCTCGGTCTCGTTTCCTTCGCCTCTTTCGAGCAATTCCTGACCGTGGTCTTCACCACGCAGTCCGGCCTCATCTTTCTTGCCGCCGGTCATGTCGTTGGCGGCTTCCTTGCGCTCGTCCTCTTTTCGATCACGGTCTTCTCCATTCCGATGCTGCTCGAGCGCGAGCTCGACATCGTCACGGCGATGATCACGTCGGTGAAGGCTGTGTTCCAGAGCCCTGTCGTGATGCTCGGCTGGGGCGTCTTCGTCACGCTCTCGATCCTTGCCGCTTCCGTGCCGTTCTTTCTCGGGCTTCTTGTCGTGCTGCCCGTCTTCGGTCATGCGACATGGCATCTTTATCGCCGCGCCATTCCCGCGCCGGTCTGAAGGGGTCATGAAAAAAGGCGGCTCCTTCGAGCCGCCTTTTCCGCATCGCGTCTTTTCGTCCTGTGTGCCGCTCAGGCTGCCTTGCGCTTCATCGAGTAGCGCACGGGCAAGCGCTTCAGGCCGGAAACGAAGCTCGCTTCCACGAAGGCCGGATCGCCCGCGAGCTCGATATGGTCGAGCCGCGCGAGAAGCTCTTTGTAGAGCGCCTTGATTTCCATCTTGGCCAGGTGCTGGCCAAGGCAGAGATGCGCGCCATAGCCGAAGGCGAGGTGCTTGTTCGGCGAGCGTTCGATGTTGAAGGTGAAGGGATCGTCGAAGGCGTCCTCGTCGCGGTTCGCCGACCAGTAGCACATCAGCAGGTTGTCGCCCGCCTTGATCTTCTTGCCGCGCAACTCGTAGTCGACGGCGGCGGTGCGGAAGAAGTGCTTCACCGGCGTCGTCCATCGGATCATCTCGTCGATGGCGCCGTTCAGATATTTGTCCGGATCGGCCTTGAGCTTGGCGAACTGTTCCGGGTTCTGCATCAGCGCAAGGAGGCCGCCCGCCGCCGTCGAGCTCGTCGTGTCGTGGCCCGCCGTCGCAACGATCACATAATAGGACATGGCTTCCAGGTGCCCGATGGGCTGGCCGTCGATCGTCGCATTCGCGATCACGCTCGCCACGTCGTCCTTTGGATTCTTGCGGCGGTCTTCCGTCAGCGCGTTGAAGTAGTTGAAGAAGTCCGTCACCGTGTTGACGTTGAAGTCGGCGTTCTCGCGGCGGAGCTCCGGATCGGTCGAACCGAAGAGTTCCTGCGTCAGCTTCAGCATGATGGGCTCGTCTTCCTCCGGCACGCCCAGCACCGTCATGATGACGCGCAGCGGATACCAGACCGCGACGTCCGAGACGAAGTCGCATTCGCCGCCCTTCGCCTCCAGCCGGTCGACATATTTCTCGGCCAGCGCATCGACCCGAGCCGAGATCGCCTTCAGGTTCGGCGGCATGAACCAGGCTTGCGTCAACCCGCGATAGTTGCGGTGGTCGGGATTGTCCATGTCGACGAGCGAGCGGATGAGCTTCGACTGGCCGCCGGTGAACTCCTTCACCTTCTCCTCGACCTCAATGGTCTGGAGCGTCAGGCGGGGATCGTTCAGGAACTTGTCGTTCTGGCGCTCGACTTCCATGATGTCGGCATGCTTCGAGACCGTCCAGAAGGGCCGGTACTCGTCGGGTTCCGTCCAGCGCACAGGGTCTTCCTTGCGCAGCCGTGTGAAGAGTTCATGGAACTCGTCGACATGCGCATAGGTCTTGGGGTCGACGATGGCATTGTCGATTTTCTTGTCGCTCATGGGGATGGGTCCTCCTCCGCCGGGTCACGGCTCTGAACTTTTTTGACTTTCGCCCGTGCGCTTTCGGACAGCTTTCCACCAGCTCCACCGTGACGCTACGTAAACCGTCAAGTTATTGCGCTGTAAGGCTTTCTTTCCACTTTGAGCAGTGTTTGCGCCACATGCAAGAGGGCGTTTCCGGCTGGACAAGGTGCGCTTCGTGTAGAAGATGTGCGGCAAATATGCGGGCATCGTGGTTGTCGAGACCGACCGTGTATATACATATCAGGAAGCGTCATCGCGTGTGTCCGGGTTCCGGGCCGGGCGAGCAAACCAAGGAGAGATGAAAATGGCGGAAGCCTATATCGTCGCCGCCGCCCGTACCGCGGGCGGCCGCAAGGGCGGCAAACTGAAGGACTGGCACCCCGTCGATCTCGGCGGCAAGGTGATCGAGGACCTGGTGAAGCGCACGGGTGCCGATCCCAAGCTCATCGAGGACGTGATCGTGGGCTGCGTCGACCAGGCGGGCGAGCAGGGCATGAACGTCGCGCGCAACGCGGTGCTCGCGGGCGGCCTGCCGGAAACCGTGCCGGCCACCTCGGTCGACCGTCAGTGCGGTTCCTCGCAGCAGGCGCTCCATTTCGGCGCGCAGGCCGTCATGTCGGGTGCGATGGATGTCGTCATCGCGGCGGGCATCGAAAGCATGACGCGTGTGCCGATGGGCATGCCGATCGCGCTTCCCTTCAAGAACGGCTTCGGCATCTACAAGAGCCCGAAGATGGAAGAGCGCTACCCGAACATCCAGTTCAGCCAGTTCGCCGGCGCCGAGATGATGGCCAAGAAATACGGCCTCACCAAGGACCAGCTCGACGAGTTCGGCTTCAACAGCCACCAGAAGGCGATCAAGGCGACGCAGGCCGGTCTCTTCGACAACGAAATCGTGCCGCTCGAAATCACGCTTGAGGACGGCTCGAAGGAAATCCACAAGGTGGACGAAGGCATCCGCTTCGACGCCTCGCTGGAAGCCATCAAGGGCGTAAAGCTGCTCGCCGAAGGCGGCGCGATCACGGCCGCCACCTCGTCCCAGATCTGCGACGGCGCGTCCGGCGTCATGATCGTGAACGAGAAGGGCCTCAAGGCGCTCGGCGTCGAGCCCATCGCCCGCATCCACCACATGACGGTCGTCGGAGGCGATCCGGTCATCATGCTCGAAGCTCCGATCCCCGGCACCGAAAAGGCGCTGAAGAAGGCCGGCATGAAGATCGAGGACATCGATCTCTATGAAGTGAACGAAGCCTTCGCTTCGGTGCCTGTCGCCTGGGCGAAGCATCTCGGCGCCGATCCAGAACGCCTCAATGTGCATGGCGGCGCGATCGCGCTCGGCCATCCGCTCGGCGCGTCCGGCACCAAGCTCATGGCAACCCTCGTCAACGCGCTCAAGGCCAAGAACAAGCGCTATGGTCTCCAGACCATGTGCGAAGGCGGCGGCCTCGCCAACGTCACGATCATCGAGCGTCTCTGAGAAATCCGGCATCTCCGGACGGAAAGGGCGGTGCAGCGATGCACCGCCCTTTTTCTTGCCACTCGCTTATACTTGCATGAAGGGAAACGGCAGGACGGGACTCATGTCGCTCGCTCACGATAACCACGCTCACAGCTGCATCATTTGCGGGCCGGGCAGGCGCCATGGCCCTCTGGTTCCGATTTCCTCCGTGCGGGAGCCCATTCTGGCGCTCATCCGCAACGATCATCCGGCGCTCACGCCTGAGGACCGCATCTGCCGCGAGCATCTCAACCGCTATCGCGACCTCTATGTCCGCCGCGCGATAGAGGCGGACAAGGGGCAGCTCGACGAACTCGAAAAGGAAGTCGTCCGCAGCATTCAGGAAAACGACATCCTCTCGGCCAATGCGGACGAAGCCTTCGACGAGAAGCGTTCGCTCGGCGAGCGGCTGGCCGATGTCATCGCGGATTTCGGTGGCAGCTGGAGCTTCATCATCTTCTTCGGCGCGGTGCTTTTCGGCTGGATCGCGCTCAATGTCGTGGGTCTCTTTGCCGCGCCCTTCGATCCCTATCCCTTCATCCTGCTCAATCTCGTGCTCTCCTGCCTCGCCGCCATCCAGGCGCCCATCATCATGATGAGCCAGAACCGGCAGGAGGCGCGCGACCGCGCCCGCGCCCGAAACGACTACAAGATCAATCTCAAGGCCGAACTCGAGATCAGGCATCTGCACGAGAAGATCGACCACCTGCTCATCCATCAATGGCAGCGTCTGATGGAAATTCAGCAGATCCAGGTCGAACTCATGAACGAGATTGCGGGCCGCGGCCGGCATCGATAGACCCTGGCTGCGGTATTCCGGGAGCGGCAGTTCGTACTACGCATTTTTGTGCGGAATCTGTTAGACTGATCAAAAGCCGTCCCCGGGGGGAGGCCCGCCCTTCCCGGGCGGTACCGGATCATGAAGAAGCCAGACAGATGAAGATGAAGGAACTGGAGGCCGCGACCGGCATCGGGCGCGAGACCATCCGCTACTACATTCGCGAAGGCCTGCTGCCGGAACCCGTGCGGCCGAAGCGCAATGTGGCGGCCTATGGCCGCGAGCATGTGAAGCGGCTCAATCTCATCCGCAAGCTTCAGCAGGAGCGTCATCTTCCGCTCTCCGTCATCAAGACCATCGTCACCTCGGAGACGGGCGAGCCCGCGGGTGGGTTCGAATCGCTGATCGGGCTCGAGGTCGCGATGGGCCCGCTGCTCGCCGACGGGCGGAACCTCGCGCCGAAAAAGCTCGCCGATGTCGCGAAGGATACGGGGCTTCCTCTTGCCGATATCCGCAAGTTCGCGGAGATCGGCCTCATCCATATCGACCAGCGCGACGGGACTGAGTGGCTCAACCAGCGTAATGTCCGCATCATGGAAATCATCGCGCAGACGCGCGCCGACGGCTTCGTGCCCGATATCGGCTATACGGTCGAGAGCTACGATTTCTATCCGCAGATGATCGAGCTTCTGGCGCGCCGCGCGGTGGTCGGCTTCTATTCGCGCCTCGGCGACAAGCTCGATCAGCCCGCCGCCGCGAAGCTCGCGGTGAACGGCATCCGCACCCTGAGCGAGATGGTGCCGCTCATGCTCATCGAGCGCATCGTGCGCATGGTCGAGAAGATTTCCGAAAGCGGCGAACTGCCGACCGAGGAAGACGAGGTCTGAGGAGCGCGGCCTCTCCTCAGTCGCCGAGCACCAGCGTGTCGGCCTTGCGCCAGTAGACCCAGTATTCCTCGCCCGCCTTGAAGGTGAACTCCTCGATGTCGCTCGAGACGTTCGAGATGTCGGCCTGCAGCGGCGCGCCCGTGCCGATGTCGAAGAAGACGTTCGAGTAGCTGCCGAAATAGGCGACTTCGCCGACCTTGCCCTTCACCTTGATGAGCTTCGGATCGGTCGGCTCCTTCTCGTCCACGAAAATCTTTTCCGGCCGGACCGCGAGCGCCACCTTGCCGGTCGCGCTTCCTGCCAGCGTGACCTCGCCGATCGCTGGCGCCGTCACCTTCACTTCGCCTTCGCCCGCCGCGACCGCGTCGCCCTCGATCATGTTGATCTTGCCGATGAAGTCCGCGACGAAGCGGTTGGCGGGCGCTTCGTAGAGCGTCGCGGGCGGCGCCACCTGCTGCACCGTGCCCGCATTCATCACCGCGATCCGGTTCGCCATGGAAAGCGCTTCCGACTGGTCGTGGGTCACGATCACGAAGGTGATGCCGACCGTCTTCTGCAGGCGCACGAGTTCGAGCTGCATCGCCTCGCGAAGCTTCGCGTCGAGGGCGGAAAGCGGCTCGTCGAGCAGCAGCACGGAGGGCCGCTTCACAAGCGCACGGGCGAGCGCCACGCGCTGGCGCTGGCCGCCCGACATCTCGTCCGGCATGCGCTTGCCGAGAGAGCCAAGCTTCACGAGATCGAGCGCTTCCGCGACGCGTTCCTTGATCTCCTTCGCGGGCCGCCGGTCCATCTTGAGGCCATAGGCGACGTTCTGCTCCACCGACATATGCGGGAAGACCGCGTAGGACTGGAACACCATGTTGATCGGGCGCTTGTTCGGCGCCACCTTGGACATGTCCTGCCCGTCGATGATGACCCTGCCATGCGTCGGCACCTCGAAGCCCGCAAGCATGCGCAGCAGCGTGGTCTTGCCGCAGCCCGACGGTCCCAGCAGCGCGAAGAACTCGCCGCGGGCGACCTCGAGGTTCACATTGTCGACCGCCTTGACGGTGCCGCCGAAGGTCTTGCTGACATTCTCGATCCGGATGATCGGTTCGCCGGCCGAGGGGTTCTTTGCTGCTTCGCTCATGGGGCTTTTCCGAAACTCGTTTGCGGTCAATGCGCGGCGGAGCCGAGCATGTTGTTCCTGTTCTGCATCCTGAGCGCGAAGGCGGTCACGACCAGCGTCAGCAGGATCAGCACGGTGGAGGCGGCGTTCACTTCCGGCGTCACCGAGAAGCGAACCATGGAATAGATCTTCACGGGGAAGGTCACCGTGTCCGGCCCGCTCGTGAAGAAGGTGATGACGAAGTCGTCGAGCGAGAGCGTGAAGGCGAGAAGCGCGCCCGCGATGAGGCCGGGCTTCATGTGGGGCACCACGACGTCGCGGAAGACGCGGAATTCGCTCGCGCCGAGGTCGCGCGCACATTCGGCAAGCTCCGGATTGAAGCTTTCGAGCCGCGCGCGGATGACGATCGCCGCGAAGGGAAACGAGAAGGCGATATGCGCGATGGTGATGGCCGAGAGGTTGAACGGCCACATCATCCCGGATGGCCAGCCGATCCGCGCGAAGAAGACCATCATCGCCACGCCCATGCAGATCTCGGGAATGACGATGGGGAGCGCCATGCCGCCCTCGTAGATTGCCTTGCCGGGAAAGCGGTAGCGCCAGAGCACATAGGCCGTCAGCGCGCCGAGCACGGTCGAGAAGATCGTGGTGAAGACGGCGATGGTCAGCGAGTTCGCGAAGGCGAGCATCAGCGCGTCGTTGTTGAAGAGCTTCACGTAATAGTCGGTCGTGAAGCCGCGCCAGACCACGTTGCGGCGGCTGTCGTTGAAGGAGAAGGCGATGAGGCCGATGATCGGCGCATAAAGGAAGAAGAGCGTCACCGCCACCGTAATCCGGAGCGAAAGCCGCCGCGAATAGTCGAGCGGGCCCATCGGGTCGGGGTTGCGCCTGAAGAGGCTCATTTCACGTCTCCTCTTCCTTCCTTCCTCATCAGCACGGCGCGGAGCGCCAGCGCGAAGAAGGTCGCATACATGAGAAGGAAGCTCAGCGCCGCGCCGAAGGGCCAGTTGTTCGCCTGCTTGAACTGGTCGGCGATCACGTTCGCGATCATCTGGCTGTCCGTGCCGCCGAGAAGGTCGGGCGTGAGGTAGGAGCCCATGGCCGGAATGAAGGTGATGACGATGCCCGACGCAATGCCCGGCAGCGCCAGCGGCACGACGATGGAAAAGAAGGTGCGGATATGGCCCGCGCCGAGGTCGAGGCTCGCTTCCAGGTAGGAGCGGTCGAGCCGGTCGAGCGCAGCATAGAGCGGCAGCACCATGAAGGGCAGGCTCACATAGACAAGGCCGAAAACGACCGCCGTGTTGTTGTAGAGAAGCGCCAGCGGCTCGAAGGGCCCGACGATCCGGTTGTCGCCCAGCCCGACGAAGGAAAGCAGCCAGTCCGCGTTCACCACGATCCATTCGAGGCCGTTATTGATGAAACCGTTGGTTCTGAGCACCGCGATCAGCGCATAGGTGCGGATCAGCAGGTTCGTCCAGAAGGGCAGTATGACGAGGAGCAGCAGCCACATGCGCATCGTGGGCTTGGAGAAGACGATGGCAATGGCGACCGGAAAGGCAACCACGAGGCAGATCGCCGTCGTTGCCGCCGCCATGACGATCGATTTCCAGAAGATGCCGAGATAGAGCGGCTCCAGCGCGCGGGCATATTGCTGCAGGTTCCAGTCGAGCGTGATGTCGGTCACGCCCGTCTTGGTCGAGAAGCTGTAGAGCCAGATCAGCGAGAGCGGAATGATGAAGAAGGCGACGAGCCAGAACGTCGGCGGCGTAAAGGCCGCGAAGAACGCCTTTGCCGATCTCTTCCAGTTTTCCATGTGCAGGCCCCCCGAAGGGCAGGAAAGAGAAACACAACTCGAACGGCGGGCGGAGGTTCCCCCTCTCCGGACCCGCCGGTCCCTTTCAATCTCCGTCTCCAGCGTGGCGGAGATTGAAAGAGGCCGGCAGCAGGATAGCAGAATTGAAAAGGGCGGGCAGTTTCCTGCCCGCCCTCGTTTCCGCTCAGGCGGCGTTGATCTTCGTGCAGAGCTCCTCGCGCATCTGCACCACGTCCTCGCCGAGATAGGACGCCGTCTCGGAAACCGCCACCACATCTTCCGGCGGGAAGGTGACCGTGCTCGTCTGGTACTCTTCCGGCATCAGGTCGAAGCCCGCCTTGTTCGGCGTCGCGAACTGGATGTAGTCGGTGATGAGCTGGTTCGGCTCCGGCTCGTAGATGTAGTTGATGAAGGCATGCGCGTTTTCGGGGTGCGGCGCGCCGGTAGGAATGGCCAGCGTGTCTTCCCAGATAATGCCGCCTTCCTTCGGGACGATATAGTCGACGTCGTCGTCCTCGGTCATCAGCTGCGCGATATCGCCGCTATATTCCATCGTCAGGTCCACTTCGCCGGAGGCGAGCAGGTCCTGGCCGTTGTCCTCGGCGAAGGACTTGATGTACTTCTTCTGCTTGATGATGAGTTCGGCCGCCGCCTCGTTCTCGGCCTTGTCGGTCGAGTTCACGGAATAGCCGAGATATTTCAGCGCGCAGCCAATCATCGTGCCGCAGTCGGAGAGCAGCGCGATCTTGCCGGCATATTCGTCGCTGTCGTAAAGCACCTTCCAGCTGTCCGGCACGGAGGAGACCTTCGACTTGCGGTAGCCGATGCCGATCGTGCCCCACATATAGGGCAGCGAGTATTTCCGGCCCGGATCGAAGGATTCGTCCATGAACCGGGGGAACAGGTTCTTGATGTTCGGGATCTTCGAGTGATCGAGTTCCTGCAACATGCCGGCCGCGACCATGCGCGGGATCCAGTCGTTCGACGGCACGATCACGTCGTAGCCGGGATTGCCGGCGCGCAGCTTCGCGAAGAGTTCCGAGTTGTCGGCGAAGAGGTCCATCTTCACCTCGATGCCGGTCGCTTCCTGGAAGTCGGCCAGCGTCGTCTCGCCGATATAGGTATCCCAGTTATAGAAGCTCAGCTTCTTCTCCTCGGCGGCGGAAGCGAATTTCGGCATCGAAGTGATGCTGAGGCCAACTGCGGCCGCTCCCGTCATGAATTGCCGGCGCGAGATCGCTCCCAGCAGTCCGGCCATGCCTCTCTTGCGGTTCATTGGATGTCGTCCTCCGTCTTGTGGTGTCTGTGCCCCGCCCCTGCCTTGAGGTCGAGCGGCCGAGAGATCGTCAGTGTTCAATGGTTTTCGCATCGGCGCAAGCGCACCCGCCGTTTCCCTTCGCAAAAGCGTCAAAAATTTTAAACGGGCGTCGCCCCGGCGCAAGCGGCGGCAAAGCCCTCTCCTTTCCGCAAGCGGAAACCTCACGAAAAGTTCATGTGCGGTGCAAAAGATTTCGGCAGTCCGCTCTTGCGCCCGGCAAGGCGCCTCCCGACATCCCGCTGGCTTGCGGCCGTGGAAAATGGCACGTTAAGCGTCAATAGAAGCCCACTCCGCATTCCGGGAAAGCGAGCACCGCCCATGATCGATCTCTACACCGCCTCCACGCCCAATGGCTGGAAAGCCTCGATAACGCTTGAAGAACTTGGGCTCCCTTACGAGGTCCATGCGATCGAGCTGCAGAAGAACCAGCAGAAGGAACCCGCCTTCCTGAAGATCAATCCGAACGGGCGCATCCCGGCGATCGTCGATCGCGACGAGGGCGATTTCGCCGTTTTCGAGTCCGGCGCGATCATGATCTACCTTGCCGAGAAAACGGGCAGGCTGATGCCGGCGGATGCAAAGGGGCGCAGCCGCGTCATCCAGTGGCTCATGTTCCAGATGGGCGGTATCGGTCCGATGATGGGTCAGGCCAATGTCTTCTTCCGCTACTTTCCCGAAAAAATTCAGTCCGCCATCGACCGCTACCAGAATGAGTCGAAGCGTCTCTTCACCGTTCTCGATGGTCACCTGAAGGAGAACGAGTATCTCGCGGGCGATTACTCCATCGCCGACATCGCGAACTGGTCCTGGGTCCGCACGCATAAATGGTCGGGCGTCGAGATAGACGATCTGCCGAACCTGCAACGCTGGCTCGATGTCATCGCGGCGCGTCCCGCCGCGCAGAAAGGTATCACCGTGCCGGTCGATCTTAGCCAGCTCCAGCAGGGCAATGGCGAAGGTGCCAAGAAGTTCGCCGCGGAAGCGCAGAAGATGGTGCAGCGGTAAGGGAAAAAGGAATTTAGCCAAAAAGAATGATGTCACCCCGGCGAAAGCCGGGGTCCATCTGACTCGCGTCGTTTGTTTTGCCTTTCCATCTGGACCACCCTCCCCCTGTGGGAGGGTCTAAAAATCCGTCAGGATTTTTAGGGGAGGGGTTCTCCGCTATCGACAGATGACCCGCGTTCGTTTCCCTTGCTCACCCCTCCCCGAAATTCGCTTCGCTGACGCTCGCCAATTTCGACCCTCCCACAGGGGGAGGGTAGGGCCGAAATCTTTTGCCGGACTTCCGGGTGTCGTCCGCGCTAAACTCCTGCCATGACCATTACCTCCGAAGAAGAACTGGAAGGCCTCAAGGCCATCGGCCGCATCGTCGCGCAGGTGCTTGCCGCCATGGGCGCCGCCATCGAGCCCGGCATGACGACGCTGGAACTCGACGCGCTTGGCCGCGCCATGCTCGAGAAGGAAGGCGCGCGCTCCGCGCCCGAACTCGCTTACAAGTTTCCGGGCGCGACCTGCATCAGCGTCAACGAAGAGATCGCGCATGGCATTCCGGGGACCCGCATCATCCGCGCCGGCGATCTCGTCAATATAGATGTGTCGGCGGAGAAGGACGGCTTCTTCGGCGACACCGGCGCGAGCTTTCCGGTGCCGCCGGTGAAGTCCCATGTCGCGCGTCTCTGCCGCGACGGGAAGCGCGCCATGTGGGAGGGCATTCGCGCGGTGAAGCCGGGCGGCCGCCTCAACGCCATAGGCGACAGTATCGAGCGCTTCGCCGACAAGGGCGGCTACACCCTCATCCGCAATCTCGCGAGCCATGGCGTCGGCCGCTCATTGCATGAAGAGCCCGAAGGTATTTCCACTTGGGCCGACCCGTCCGACCGCCGCCTCATCCATGAGGGCCAGGTCTTCACCATCGAACCCTTTCTCTCGATGGGCGGCGACTACGCCGCCGAGCTCGACGATGGCTGGACGCTTGTCTCCGATCCCTCTGCCCCCACCGTCCAGTACGAACACTCCCTCGTCGCGACGAAGAATGGCCCGGTGATCCTGACGCTGGCTTGAGACTGTTTGCCCCTCGCCCCAGAGGGGAGAGGGAGGGAGCGGGCGAAGCGGCGACGAAGCAATCCAGAGCCGCACCCCCAAGCCTTTCCATCTGGACCACCCTCCCACAGGGGGAGGGTGGGCCCTGAACACAAGCCTTGCCACAACAAAAAGTGTCATCCCGGCGAAAGCCGGGACCCACTCGCGATTCCGCTTGCCGCAGTGGTTGTCTTGGCCCGAGCGATTGCCGCTTTAGTATCAGGGCCAATCTCTCTTGCTGAGAGAACCAATGGATCCCGGCTTTCGCCGGGATGACAGTCTGTATAAGGATTAAAACCCTGTCGAACTCTCATACCCTCCCCTCCCCTCCAGCGCCTCAAGCCGGTCGATCAGCCCTTCGAAGCGTTCCGGCGGCACGGCGTAGAACTCGACCCGGTTGCGCGACAGGATTGCGAGCGTGTCGCCCATCGCCGCCTTCATATGCGCGGCCGGGTTCTTCCTGAAATCGGTCACTGAAATGGTGCGCCTTGCGCGCATGGTTGCGACCCGGTTTGCGTGTCGGGGCGAGGGCATATGCGGTCTCCTTCAAATGAGCGAAAGGCGGAGACGCGGCGCGTGCGCTTTGGTGAATTCGCGCCTTGCTGTGCACGCAGGCCGTCTCCTCTCCCGTCATTCTCGCCGCCGCTCGTTAGCCGGGGATAAGCGCGCTTCGGAGCGGGGCGGGGATATCAAGCCCGTTTGTGACGTTTAAATGACGTTTCGATGACAGTGACCCCGTGCTTATCCCCCTTGACAGGTCAGGGCCCATTCTTTAAATAAGAATAAGTCGCAATAGCGGCTTTCAAAGGACCAGACCCATGCGCGACCTTGTGAAGACCATGACCTACGCCACGCTCCACTTCTCGGTGGGCTTCGGCGTCACCTATGCGCTCACCGGCGAAGTGACGATCGCGGCCGGCGTCGCGCTGATCGAGCCTGCGGTGAACACGGTGGTCTTCTATTTCCATGAAAAGGCATGGGCGCGCTTTCCCGCCAAGGCCTTTGGAAAGCTCGGCTTTTTGCCCGCCGGACACAATCACGAGCCGCGTCCTGCCTGACGCCGCCGCCTAGCGCCAGGCCCAGACGGGCTGTTCGAGCTCCGCCACGCGCGTCGCGCGTCCCCTCAGTCCCACCTCGCCGAACTGGTAGAGCACGGCTGCCGTCGGCGCATGCACATGGCTCTCTCCAAGCGGCAGGCGGATCACGGGCCGTTCGCTTTCGGGTATTTCGAGAAAGACGGGCGAGTCCTCCCTTGTCAGTTCCTCGAGCGCGAAGGGGTGGATCGAGGCGACCTCGCCGGGGTTCGGTTTCATCGCCCGCGTATCCGCCGCCCAGACCACGACAGGCGTGATGAGGTATCCCGACCGGGTCGGATAATCGTCAAGCATTCCAAGGACTTGGCCGGGCTCAAGGTCGAGCGACACCTCCTCGCGGAGTTCGCGGAGCGCGGCTTCCACCGCGTCCTCACCCTTGTCGAGCCTGCCGCCCGGCAGCGCCCATTGGCCTGCATGGGCGTTCATCCTCGGCGCGCGCCGCGTCAGCAGGAAGCCCGCGCCCGGCCCGTGGGGCATCACGGTGATCGCGACCGCCGCGCGCTTCAACTCGCCTTCGTGAAGGCTCTCGCGCGGAAAGACTTCAAGCCTTGCCGTCAGCGTCGTGCGCAGTTCATCGTCGAAAAGATAGGTCATGGAAGCTCCCGGCATCTGACTAGCACAAGCGGGCGCGGGGTTCTGCCTTGGCATAACCGTGTTTAAGATAGCGGACGTTTCCGTGACGCTCGCGTAATGCGCATTGCCGCTTCTCTCGGCAGTAATGAGCGTTTCATGGGCACTCTTCCGGTTTGTCCAGGTTTCCCGTTCTGCACATCCCGATCAGGATATTAAACAGATAGCCTCGATTGGCTCCATGCCCCTCCTTGGAGGCGGTTCTGCCGCGCGCTACACTTTTCGTCAGTTCCCTCCCCCTCACGAGGCATCCCATGCGCATCGGCGTCCCCAAGGAAATCAAGGTCCATGAATATCGCGTCGGCATGACGCCGCCCGCCGTTCGCGAGGCGGTGCATCACGGGCATGAGGTTCTGGTGCAGAAGGGTGCGGGCTTCGGCATCGGTCTCTTCGACGAGCAATATGAAGCCGCCGGCGCGAAGATCGTCGATACGGCGGAGGAAATCTTCGCCAGGGCCGACATGATCGTGAAGGTGAAGGAGCCGCAGCCCGCCGAGTGGAAAATGCTGCGCGAGAACCAGATCCTCTTCACTTATCTCCATCTCGCGCCCGATCCGGAGCAGGCGCGCGGGCTCATGGAGTCGGGCTGCATCGCCATCGCCTATGAAACCGTGACGGATGCGCGCGGCGGTCTGCCGCTTCTCGCGCCGATGTCGGAGGTGGCTGGCCGCATGTCGATCCAGGCGGGCGCGCATTGCCTCGAGATCGCGCAAGGAGGGCGCGGCATGCTGCTTGGCGGCGTGCCGGGCGTTCCCGCCGCCAAGGTCGTCATTCTGGGCGGCGGCGTGTCGGGCACCAATGCCGCGCGCATGGCGATGGGCCTCGAAGCGCATGTCACGGTGATCGATCTCAATCTCCACCGTCTCTACGAACTCGACATGCAGTTCGGGCCGAGCCTCAACACGATCTATTCGACGGTCGATGCCATCGAGGAAAGCGTGCTGGGCGCGGACCTCGTCATCGGCGCCGTGCTCGTTCCCGGTGCGGCCGCGCCGAAGCTCGTGACGGAAGACATGGTGAAGCAGATGAAGAAGGGTTCGGTGCTGGTCGATATCGCCATCGATCAGGGCGGCTGCTTCGCGACCTCGCATCCGACCACCCATGCCGAGCCTACTTACGTGAAGCACGAGGTCGTCCACTACTGCGTCGCCAACATGCCCGGCGCCGTGGCGCGCACCTCGACCTTCGCCCTCAACAACGCGACGCTCCCCTTCACGCTGGCGCTCGCCGACAAGGGTTACCGTCAGGCCCTGCTCGACAATCCGCACCTTCTTGCCGGTCTCAACGTCCACAAGGGACAGGTGACCTACAAGGCGGTCTCCGATGCGCTGGGGGTCGGCTACAGGGACGCCGCGAGCGTAATTGCCGCCTGAACCAAGTTGTTGGAATAGCTCACATTTTTCTCCCGGCCCGAGGATAATTGTCCCAGTTCGGGCCAGTTTAAGTGTGAGTTAACCATATGGAGCGAGTCTCCTCCCATCGGCCGCTGCGGCGGAAAAGGGATGGGGGCAGACATGTTCGAAAAGGCTCAGCGCGACCGCTTCTGGCTGGTCCTCGGCGCGGTGCTGGTGGCGTTATTCGTGATCCAGAAGGAGCGGGGGCTCGTGGACCCGGCTCCGCGCGAGCGGCAGGAGGTAAGGGTTTACGACCGTGGCGGCATGGACCGGCTGGTCGAGAAGGCCATCGAGATTCCGACCACCTCGGCCCGTCCCGCAGCTCGGCCTCAATATACGCAGGTTGCCTGGAACGACGATCCCTATGCCGGCCTCGTCACGGGCTCCATCAGCGCTTCCGTGCCGAAGCCTCTCGCCCGTCCGGGCCGGAGTTCGGCAGGCTCGGTGCAGGTTGCCGCGCTTTCCGCGCCGGAGGGGCGCTACTACGCACAGGTGGGCTCCTATTCCACCATCGACCGCGCCAGCCGCCGCTATTTCGACATTCTGGGCCGCGAGCCGGACCTCAAGCCCGGTGAGCGCGTCGCCATTGATACGGCGCGGGTTTCAGGCGAAGAAGTCCACCGCGTTCGCATGGGCCCCTTCGCCAGCGAGCGCAGCGCCCGGAGCGCCTGCGCGCGGGCTGCTGTCTCCGCGGATGAGTGCGCCATCATTCATCTCAACTAGGGCGGATTCCTGCATTTCGGGCGGGCCCTTATGGACTTTTCGCCCGCTTTCGCTGTATAAGGCCGCCAAAGGCCGTCCGGAGTTGCCCAAAGCGCTGCCGGTTACGGCTAGTATTTTGTTTTCAAAGCCTTTTTCGCGAGGGCAGGCGTCCGCAGATGGCGGGCCGCTCGCGGAGCAATCGGAGCGAAGCCCATGGCCGTCCCCAAGAGGAAAACCACCCCGTCGAAGCGCGGCATGCGCCGTTCGGCCGATGCGCTGTCGCAGCCGGCCTATGTCGAGAACCCGGATTCGGGCGAGCTTCATCGTCCCCATCACGTGGACCTGAAGAGCGGCATGTATCGCGGCAAGCAGATCCTGAAGCCGAAGGGCGAATAAGGCTCACCTGCTTCGGCAGAGTTTCGAAACGCCGTCCCTCGGGGCGGCGTTTTCCTTTTTGCTGCCCCTATTCCTGCAACCCCTTCAGCGCCGCGCGGCAGATGTCGCGCGTCTGCGCCGTCACCATTTCCTTCCAGTCATCGGCATCGACGTAAAAGGCATCGCGGATTGCCTTCGCAATTTCCTTTGCTCTGGGGTTCTCTGCGCCGCCGTTCTGGTGAAGCCAGTTGTCGGACTGAAGCGCGATGGTGACTTCTGCGATCGGAACGGTGCCGAATTCGAGCCCGCCCGAGGTCACCTCGCGGCCCTTCAGTTCTTCGGCGAAGCAGACGGGGATCGAACCGGGCACGTCTGAGGAAACCGACGCGCCGCCGACCGTCGAATGAACGATGTCGCCCCACCAGCGCCGCATTCGCTTGTAGGTCTCGCTCGTTTCCGGCTCGACGCAGATCATTTCGCCCTGTCCGCGCGCGCCGAGGCCGGTATGGATATCGACAAAGATCACGCGGCTCGCCTGAGCCATTTCCTCGCGAATGATCTTGCGGAGTGTCCTGTTCGACCAGACGGGCTCGCGCCCGCCGAACTGCACGCCATCCGCATGCGTGTACTGCCCGGCCGAGAGCGCATGCTGCATGGCGCGGTGGCCGTGCTTCTCGGCATAAACCTTCATGCGCGCGCGGCTCTTCGCCATTGTTTCCGGTGAGAGGTCGCGCGGGTTGATGGCGTCCGCCAGTTCCTCGTAACCGGGGTTCTCGGGGTGCGGTTTCGAGTGGTCGATGAAGTTGCGGTTGAGGTCGACATTGTCCTCGTTGACCCGCCGGTTCCAGGCGAAGCCGTAGGGGTTGATCGCATGCACGAGAACGAGTGCGGTGCCGTCCGGCAACTCGTCCGCGAAGCCTCCCGAAAGAAGCGCCGTCTGCACGCCCGAGCCGCAATAACCCTCGACGCCGTGTGTTCCCGAGCCGATAGCGAGAATACGGCTCGCGTCCGCCGGCCCGATCCGCGCGACATCCGTCGCGAGCACTTCGCCCTGGGGGCCCTTCAGCGGATGCTCGTGATGGTTAATGCGCGCACCGGCCCGTCTCGCCGCCTCGAGGAACTTCGTGCGCGCCTCCGGATAAGTCCCTGAAAAATATGGAGATGCTGTCTGCACTCTGAGGCGTCCTCGGTGTTGTTCATGAGCCGCAATGCCGTCCTTCATTGTCGGCATTCGGTCATATGAACGGGTTATGGTGCCGAAACTGTGCTAGACTGACACACAACAAGTCAGTTTGTGGGGGCAAAAAGAGGGTTCGACAATGCTCGGTACGCTGCCGCTGATGGCAATCGTCATCATCATCTACAACGTCATCATTTTCCTGACCGGTCTCTCCATGGAGTCGCAGGTTACCTCCATCACGCTGATCTCCGGCGCGATCTGGACGATATCGGTCGGCGACGTCATCGTCTTTACCGGACTGATCCTGCTCTTCCTCGAACTCATCAATTCGACCAAGACCGGCGCATCGACCATCGTCAATCATGCGCTGTCGATGCTTGTGCTGCTCATTGCACTTGTCGAGTTCATCGTGCTGCCGCAGTTCGGCACCTCCACCTTCTTCGCGCTCGTTCTTCTCGCGCTGTTCGACGTGATCGCGGGCTTCACCGTGACCATTACGGCGGCGCGCCGCGACTTCACCGTCGGCGAGTAATCACTCATCGTCTTCCGCGGCGTCGAGCAAAAGCTCGTATGCCGCGGCGAGGCGGGCCGTCATCGAATGGGCGGGGATATCCCGCCCGTCGATGCGCGTGACGGGAACAAGCCCCATCAGGCTGTTCGTCACGAAGGCGCCGGAAATGCGCGAGAGCCGCGAGGGTGCGATTTCCTCTTCCGAGACGTCGATGCCGATATCGGGTGCGAGTTCCAGCAACGCTGCCCGCGTGATGCCAGGCAGGATGCCGCAGTTCGCGGAAGGGGTGACAAGTTTTTCGTCTTCCCAGAAAAAGATGTTCGCCGCGCTCGCGCAGGCGACGTTCCCATTCGTATCGAGCAGCAGAGCATCGTCCCCGCCTTTTTCGCGTGCTTCCTCCTTCGCCAGAACATTGTCGAGATAAGGAAGCGCCTTGAGCCGCGCGGAAGGCGACCAGGCGTTTCGCCTCGGTGTGGCTGTCACCAGAGACACGCGTTCCGGCGGATTGCCGGCTTCCGCGCAGGTGATCAGTACGGTCGGCTTCGGTTCGGCAGGAAACGCGAGGCCACGGGGCGCGGGACCTCTCGTCACGGTTACGCGGACGGAGGCGCGGGCTGCATCGTCGAGTCCGTTCTCGTCCAGCAGATCGGCACAGGCCATTTCGATTTCGGCGAGCGAACAGGGAAGCGGAATGCCGATCAGCTCAGCCGCCGCGCCGAGGCGCAGCATGTGTTCGTCCGCGAAAAGAATATGCCCATGCAGGGCCAGCATGGTTTCGAAGAGCCCGTCGCCCAGCAGAAATCCCCGATCCGAAGGATCGATCCCCACGTCCCGCGCATCCGATATCGTCCCGTTCAGCCAGATCTTCATGCGCTCCTCCTCTCCTCTACGGGGCGCGCCTTCGCGGTCCGCAAAAAATTGGCGAGCAGCGCGTGGCCATGTTCCGTCAGCACGGATTCGGGATGGAACTGTACGCCATGGATCGGCAGACTTTCATGCTCAAGCGCCATCAGCACGCCGTCTTCCGTGTGTGCGGTAGCTTGGAGCGGTCCTTCCGGATCGAGCTCCGCGACAAGAGAATGATAACGCCCGGCGATGAACGGCGACGGGATGCCCTCGAAGATTCCCTTGCCATCGTGAAGGATTTTCGATGGTTTGCCGTGAACGGGCTTCGGTGCGCGGGGGATATGTCCGCCAAAGGCGGAGGCGATTGCCTGATGACCGAGGCAGACGCCGAGAAGCGGGATACCGCGCTCCGCCGCCGCCTTCACCAATGGAACGGAGATGCCCGCCTTGTCGGGGCCGCAAGGGCCGGGGGAGAGGATGATCGCTTCCGGGCCCAATGCCAGCGCTTCATCGACCGTGATTTCGTCCGTGCGGATGGTGCGCCGTTCATGGCCCAGTTCTCCGACATAACGCGCCAGGTTGTGAACGAAGCTGTCGAAATTATCGATGACGAGAATCACGCGCTTTCTCCCTCGAGGAGAGATGCCTTTGTATCCGAGGTTCCGGCTGCGGCGCGCATGTCCCGGGCTTTGGCCAGCGTTTCCTCATATTCCGAAGCAGGATCGGAATCGGCAACGATGCCCCCGCCGGCTTGAAAGGTGACGCGCCTTCCTTTCACGGTCATGGTGCGGATTGCGATAGCGGTATCCATGCCCCCATCGGCGCCGAGATAGCCGATGGCGCCGCAATAGGGGCCGCGCGTTGTCGGCTCCAGTTCCGCTATGATCTCCATTGCGCGGCGCTTCGGCGCGCCCGTCACTGAACCGCCGGGAAAGCAGGCGGCAAGAAGATCGGCGGCGGATTTCCCGAGGCGAAGATTTCCCCGGACCGTCGAAACCAGGTGATGAACATTCGCGAAGCTTACGAGCTCGCAAAGCTTTTCCACGACGACGGAGCTGTCCTCGCAGACGCGCGATATGTCGTTGCGCAACAGGTCCACGATCATCACGTTTTCCGCGCGATCCTTTTCGGAGGCGAGAAGTTCCCTTGCGAGGGCTTCGTCCTCGGCACGTGTCGCGCCGCGCTTTCGCGTCCCCTTGATCGGTTTCGTTTCGACTTCGCCGTCCCTGCACAGGAGAAACCGCTCCGGCGACGAAGAAAGGAGCGCTCCCTCGCCGAAATTGAAAAAGGAGGCGAAGGGCGCCGGGCTCGCCTTGCGGAGGCGAAGATAGAGCGCGTAGGGCCTGTCCGCTTCATCAAGCTCCGCTTCGAAGCGTTGCGAGATGTTTGCCTGGAAGATGTCGCCCGCATGGATGTAGTCGATCACGCGGGCGACAGCGCGCTCATATGCCTCGCGCGTGAAATTCGATGAGAGGGCAAGGGCGGCTGGCCGGGTAAGCTCAGCCTCGGGTTTCAGAGAGGCCAAGCGCTGCCGCAAGGCGCCAGCACGCATGCGTGCGCGCTCATGGCGCTTTTCAGGGTCATGCTCGGGAAGGCCTGTTGAGACGATGACAGCACGGCGCTCCGTCATGTCGAAGGCGAGGACAAGATCATAGAAGCCAATCGCCATGTCCGGCAGGTGCTGGTCGTCGACGGCGAAGGGAGGTTCTTCGGGCGGCAGGCGTTCGAGCGTCCGGCCGAGGCCATAGCCGAAGAATCCGGCGGCTCCGCCGGCAAATGGCGGTATGTCCTCGCCGGGTTCGACGAGAGGCATCGCCGCAAGAGCGTCCTTCAACAGGTCGAAGGGTTTTCCGGTATCCCCGTGTTTCCAGTTCAGGGTATCGAAAGGCGAGATGGCGATGAAGCTCCAGCGTCCATGCAGATCGGGGTTTTTCCCCGGACCGGCCGTTGCGCTATCGAGGAAAAGCGCGAAGGCTTCCGACGCAAGGTCGTGGAAAACCTCGTGCGGCGATATCCAATCCAGCTCTTCGACGAGCGGCTTCATTACCAGATTACTCACTTTCGTCCGACCGTATCGGCGCTCTACTCGGCTGAAGGTTTCTGGACCTCGAAGCCGTCTTCATTCGCCTGGTCGTGACTGCAACTGCCGCAGCGGCGCGATTCAAGGCGCGTCATCGGACCCCGCAGCTTGCCGCCCGGGCCAGCCGAAGTCACCCGCGCATCCTGGACGCGCAGAAAACCCTCGATGAGACCGCCCACCAGACCCGGATCCGCGAAGGTGATGTTATGTCCGACGCCCGGATAAGAACGAAGCTGGGCCTGAGGAATGAGTTCCATCAGCCGCGCCGCGTTCCTGTAGGGTACGGTTTCGTCGGCTTCACCCCAGATGGCGAGGACGGGCTTTCCGGATGCGCCCACTTCCGCGAAAGCCGCGTCGGCGCCGGTCAGCGGATAATGCCGCATTGTGGAGAGAAGGGCGTCGCCATATCCCCGATACTCGAGTTGCCGGTTGAAACCGGAAAGGAAGGCGCCGGGATTGGGCGCGCTCACGGCCTCCTTGGAGGCAGCGCTGTAAAAGATGCGCGTGCCGAAAAGACGAACGATCCAGTCGCCGATGAGCGGGCGCGTCAGAAGTTCCGCATTCTCGTTCCGCGCGACGCCCAGGCCCGCCGGCGCTATCAAAGTCAGCGAGCGCACGTGGTCCGGATGGCGGGAGGTGAAGATCGTCGCGATCGCGCCCCCCATTGAGTAGCCCACGAGATCGACGCGGCGATTGATCTTCAGTGCCTCGATCAATTCGACGAGCTGACGGTCGAAAAGGTTGGCGTCATAGATCGCGTCCGGCCGGTCGGACAGCCCCCGGCCGAAATTGTCATAGGAGAGCACGCGACAACCCGCCTGTGTCAGGGGAGCGAAATAATCGTCCCAGACGATGGATGGCGTGGAGAAGCCGTGCACCAGCACCACGACAGGTCCGGCCTCGGGACCTTCCAGACGGTAGTGCACGGTGCCCGAAGGCAGGGTGATGAAGTCATGCGCGTTGCCTTCGACTTCGAGTTTCGCGCGGGCTTCCGCATCCAGCGGTATGCGCGCGCGCCCGGCAGCCCAGAAGCTCATCAATATGATGAGGAGGAGCGCGAGGCCTATAATTGCCACTCCTTTCACGAACGCCATGATGCCTTTCGACCTTTCCTGCCTGCCGCCCCGCTTCCGTTGCGGAAGGTGAGCGAGGACGCAGTCTAGAGCCTTGAAGGGGTCTCCACAAATGGCGCCGAAGGGTTGCGGGCGCCTGTAAATACGGGCTTGATGCACTCCAAAGCAGGCGCGTTTCAAGCGCCATTCCACAGGGAGACGGACATGACGAATGCATTCAAGGACCACGTGCTGGCGGGCAAGGTTGCCTTCGTCGCCGGTGCCTCAAGCGGTATCAATCTCGGCATCGCCCAGCATTTTGCGCGGGCGGGCGCCAAGGTGGCGCTTATCAGCCGCAGCCACGAAAAAATCACGGCGGCGGCCAAGACGATCACGGATGAAGGCGGGGAAGCCATCGGCATGGCGGCAGATGTCCGCGATTTCAATTCCGTGGACCAGGCCATGAAGCAGGCGCAGGAGCGGCTCGGCAATTTCGATGCCGTGATCTCGGGTGCCGCCGGCAATTTCGTTGCGCCTGCACTCGGCATGTCGTCCAACGGTTTCAAGACCGTCGTCGATATCGATCTGATCGGCACGTTCAATGTGCTGCGCGCCTCCTTCCAGTATCTGAACCGGCCGGGAGCATCGCTGATCTCGATCACGGCGCCGCAGGCGGTCAATCCCAGCCTGTTCCAGGCGCATGTCTGCGCTGCCAAGGCGGGCATCAACATGCTGACCAAATGTCTGGCGATGGAGTGGGGCCCCGCGGGTGTGCGCGTGAACGCGATATCCCCGGGTCCGATCGCCGATACGGAGGGCATGGCGCGCCTCGCGCCGACGCTGGAAATGGAGAAGGCAATCAAGTCGCGGATCGCCTTGCGAGACTACGGCACCAAGACGGATATCGCCGATACGGCGCTCTTCCTCTCGACGGACAATGCAAAATACATAACCGGAACGATTGTCGATTGCGACGGCGGCTCGAAGCTCGGCGATGCGGGCGCGGATGCGCTGGGCGACTTCAAATAGAGGTCTTGCGGAGGCGAGGGGAGCGAGAGGAGGAAAGACATGACGCAGGCGGCCCGGATTCAACCGTCCGAATTCAATTGCGTGCTCTATGAAGTGCGCGACCATGTTGCGATCGTCACGATCAACCGGCCGGAGCGCCGCAACGCGCTGAACCGGCGCGCCTATGACGAAGTGGAGGCGGCGTTCCGCGCGGCATCCGCCGATCCGGAGGTGCGTTGCGTGGTTGTTACCGGCAAGGATCCCGCTTTCTGCTCGGGCGAAGACGTGAAGGAGATGATGACCGGCGAGCAGCATGAGCAGAGCGTGACGCGCCTGACCAGCGTGCGACCCGAGCCGACGCCTGCTGCGGTCGCGGCGCTCGAATGCGACCGTCCCGTCATCGCGGCGGTCAATGGCACGGCGGTCGGCTGGGGTATGGAGCTCACGCTCTTTGCGGATATCCGCATTGCCTCTGAGCAGGCGAAGTTCGGGGAGATCTTCATCAAGCGCGGCCTCATCACCGATGTGGGCGGGCTATGGCGGCTCCCGGCGATCGTGGGGCCCGCCAAGGCAGCGGAACTTCTCTTCACCGGCGACGTCATAGATGCCGGGGAAGCTGCGCGCATCGGCCTCGTATCGCAGGTCGTGGCTCACGAGGAACTTATGGAGCATGCTCTGGCGCTTGCCGGCCGAATTGCCGTCAATGCGCCGCTTGCGCTTCGCTTCATGAAAGAAGGGCTGCGCCGTACCTCCTATGGCGATCTGCGCGAAATCGGCAGCTGGGTGAGCGGCACGCTGGGCAAGCTCTTCCAGACGGAAGATCATCGCGAGGGCGTGCGCAGTTTCCTCGAGAAACGCGCGCCTGTGTTCAAGGGACGTTGACGGGAAAGATGGCGCTTTTCTTCGATCAGGAATGGTTCGACGCGAAGCTTGGCGAGGCCGGATTGACGAGAGACACCGTTGCCGCGGCGCTTGGGCTCTCGCGGGTTCAGGTCGATGAAATATGGAAGGATCAGCGCGAGCTGGCCCCGCGGGAAGTGAGCCTTCTTGCACAGCTTCTCGGGGCGGCTCCCGCGGAAGTGGCCAACAAGGCCGGGGTTTCGACGCCCGTTCCCGCGGCACCGGCTGCTTCACCCTCCGCGGGAGACCAGCAGGCCTTGACGGCAAGGCTCGATGCGATGGATGCGCGTCTCACGCGCATGGAGCGTGCAATCGCCGACCTTCACTCTCTCATTCTGGCGACAATGAACAAGTGAGGGCGCAATGCGCGATCTACACCTGCCCGGCCGTTCCACCGTTCACAGCGTCAACGGCATGTGTGCAACGTCGCAGCCGCTGGCGGCGGAGGCGGCAATTGCCGTCTTGCGTGCGGGCGGCAATGCCGTCGATGCAGCAATTGCGGCGAGTGCCGTTCTTTGCGTCGTCGAGCCCTACAATACGGGGATAGGCGGAGACTGCTTCGTCCTTCTTTCGAAGAAGGGGAGCGCAGACATCATCGGCCTCAATGGCTCCGGCCGCTCGCCCGCGGCTCTTACACTCGAAAAACTCAAGGCGGCCGGCGGCGATCTTTCGCTCAACAGCGTGCATTCCGTAACGGTGCCGGGTGCTGTCGATGCATGGGCACAGCTCATCGCGGATCACGGAACGATGGAGCTCGGACGGGTTTTCGAGCCGGCTATCCGTCTGGCCGAGGAGGGCTTCGCCGTCGCGCCGCGTATCGGTCTCGAATGGCATTTCCTGGAAGGGCACCTGGCTCACGATCCAGACTCCGTTGCACACTACACGAAAGACGGCAAGGCGCCCGCTGCCGGGGACAGGTTCCGGCTGCCGGCGATGGCGGAAACATTGCGGCTGATCGGCCGGAAAGGACGCGACGTTTTCTATGAAGGGCCGCTTGCCGAAGACATGGTTGCGAAACTCAACAGCCTTGGCGGCTTCCATACGCTGGAGGATTTTGCGTCGACGCAATGCAATTATGCCGACCCTGTCCGCACGAATTATCGCGGCAGGGAGATTTGCGAAATTCCGCCCAACGGGCAGGGCATCACCGCGCTTTTGATGCTCAACATACTTTCGCGCACAGGGCTCGATGCTCTCGACCCGAACGGTGCGGTCCGTTTCCATTACGAGATGGAAGCGGCGCGGCTTGCCTATGACATGCGCGACCGCTATGTCGCCGATCCGGATTTCGGAGAGGTTCCGGTAGAGCGGCTTCTGTCGGATGCTTTCGCCGATGAACTGGCGACCCGCATAGACCCGGACCGGCGTATCGCGGAGCTCGGCGCCGTGCGAGACCCGCTCAACCGGGATACGGTCTATCTCACGGTGGTGGACAAGGACCGCAACGCCGTGTCCTTCATCAATTCGCTCTTTTTCGGCTTCGGTTCCGGCATTTGTGCGCCGAAATCGGGCGTCGTGTTCCAGAACCGGGGCTCCGGCTTCGTTTTGGAGGAAGGGCATCCCAATTGCGTGGCGGGGGCCAAGCGGCCGCTCCACACCATCATCCCCGCGATGCTTGTCGAGAAGGGCCGCGCCGTCATGCCGTTCGGTGTCATGGGCGGCGCCTATCAGGCGGTGGGTCATGCCCATGTGGTTACCAACATGGTCGACTATGGCATGGATCCCCAGCAGGCTCTGGATGCACCCCGCGCCTTTCCCGTTGGGGACGGGATCGAGGTCGAGCATGGCGTTCCGGCGGAGACGAGGGAGGGCCTCGCCGCCAGGGGGCATCTCGTTCGCGACGCGGTGCTGCCGCATGGCGGCGGGCAGGCGATCGTCATCGACCACGAGAGGGGAACGCTGATCGGCGGCTCGGATCCTCGCAAGGACGGAGCCGCGGTCGGGTACTGAGGGAAGCGGAGGTCAGAGCTTGCGCTGGTGCCGGGCCGGGCGAAGCGTTTCCGCAAGAAGGTCGGGCAACATGTCAGCGCCGATATAGGCCGATGTCGCGTGGCGCCGCGCCTCGTCCTTGCCGTTGGCAGAGCGGGGCCAGGACCAGTGCTGGTCGATATATTGTGCAAGGAAGGCTGCAACAGGCCGGGTCGTGGAGAGGTCCGGACGTCCGAGCCCGGCATGCGCGGATGGCGGCGCGACCGGAAGAGGCGCGGGTTCGCAACGCCTCGCACGCTGCGTCTCCTCCTTGCGCTGCGGTGCAGCCAGGGCGCGTCGTACCCGATCTACGCGTTCCACTCCCGACATGGCTCCTCGTTCATTGACCCCGCAAGCGGGGATAAGCCGCATCGTCAGCGGACTTCGCAAGAATCCTGCCACGTTCAATTGCGCCGGTGGAGGGGTTTGTTCGGCCTCTTTGTGCCGCTTCGAAACAAATGTGTGAATTAACCAGCAATATTAAGCCTTTAGTTGCCACCACGCTTCTCGAATTTTTAACGGCTCAGGCCTGACTATTGCTACTCACGGACGCAGAAGGCGTCCCGTATGAGCCGGGCGGGCTCGAACAATGAACACGGCAGGAGCGGTGTTGTGGACTCGAAGACGCAGGAAGCGCGCAGAGTCAGCGTGGCGTATGGCAGTGAATCGATGAAGGCGCGCGACGATCTTCTGGAGAGCGCCGTAGCCGCTGTGGGCGATGCTGCCTACAAGTGGTCCCTCGATGACGACCTCCTGGCGTGGGGGCCCGGAGCCGCCCAGCTTCTTGGAATTTCCGACATTTCGAAGATATCGACGCATCGCGACTTCGCGGGGCGGGTCGCGTCCGAAGGCCCGAGCCGCTACGAATGCGTTTGCCGTTCGCGCGAAAGCGACACGGGCGCGGGCGTTCCTTACGAACTCGAGTATCAGATCCGTGACGATTTCGGCGGTATGCGCTGGGTCGAGGATCGCGGCCGCTGGTATGGCGGAGCCGATGGCGCTCCCGCTTTCGCCGTCGGCGTCCTAAGGGCCATCGATGAGCGGCACAAGCGCGAGGAGGAACTTGTTCGCCTGTCGACCTATGACGAACTGACCGGCCTCCTCAATCGCGTTCGCCTCAAGGAAGCGCTCATGGACACCATGGTGGCATCGCAACGCGGCCGCCAGAATTCGGCTTTTCTGCTCATTGCGGTCGACAATCTCGCTCTCATCAACGACGCCTTCGGGTTCGACGTTGCAGACGAGGTGATCGTGAGCGTCGGCAAGCGCCTTTCCTCGCTTGCGCGACGGGGGGACTCGCTTGGCCGCTACGCGGGCAACAAGTTCGGCCTGATCCTGCGCAATTGCAACGAGGAGCGTCTCGGCGGAATCTGCGAGCGCCTTCTGGCGCAGGTTCGCGACAAGGTGGTGATGACGGCGCGCGGTCCGGTCTCCGTTACGGTTTCGGCGGGGTCGATTTCGCTCCCCGGTCATGCCTCGAGCGTCGACCAGGCGCTTGCCCGCGCGGAAGAAGCGCTGGTCGCCGCCAAGCAGCGCATGCGCGACAGCCATGTCGTTTATGCGCCATCGCGCGAGCGCGAGAAGACGCGTCTCCGCAACATAAATGTTGCGGACGAACTTATCACCGCTCTCAACGACAAGCGTATTCGTATCGCTTATCAGCCGATCGTGGACGCGGTTTCCGGCGAGCCCGTCATCCATGAATGCCTCGTACGCATGGAGCAGCCGGACGGTTCGATCCTGCCTGCCGGACATTTTGTGCCCGTGGCCGAGAAGCTCGGCATCATCGGCCTTCTCGACTACCGCGTGATGGAACTCGCAATCGAAACACTGCGGGCGCGGAGCGATGTTCGTCTTTCGCTGAACGTGTCAGGGCGCACGACGAGCGACCGGCTCTGGCGTGAGACGCTCGCGAGCTATCTCGCCGCCGACCGCAATGTCGCGGAACGGCTGGTCATCGAGATCACGGAGACCGTGGCCATTCACGAAGTGTCGGAACTCACCGAGTTCGTTGCGACCTTCCGCGATCTGGGGTGCAAGATCGCAATCGACGATTTCGGAGCGGGTTATACCTCGTTCCGCAACCTGAAGATGCTGGACGTGGATCTGGTGAAGATCGACGGCTCTTTCGTGATCGACCTTGCCACCAATCCGGACAATCAGTTTTTCGTTCGCACGCTGGTGAACCTCGCGCAGAACTTCAATCTGCCGACGGTCGCCGAGTGGGTCAGCAATGCCGAGGAAGTGGAGATGCTCAAAACCCTGGGGGTCGAGTATCTGCAGGGCTTCTATCTCGGCGAGCCGACGCTGTCGCTGCCGGGCACGGTAGCAAAGCTCCCCGCCTGGCGCGTGGTTGCGTGAGGACTATTTCTTGGACAGGGCCTCGAGCTGGGCCTGCATCTGCGAAATCTGCTTCTTGAGTTCGTCGAGTTCGTCCTGACGATTTTCACCCGTTTCCTCGGCGGCTTCCGGCTTTTCCGGTTTTGCCTGTTCCCTGGCGCCGCGTTCGCCCGATGAGGGCCGCCCGAAGGGCGAGAACATGCGCATGGCGCTGTCGAACATTTCAAGATTGTGACGGATCTGGTCCTCGAACTGGCTCAGCCGTTCGCGGCCGCCCAATGCGCTTGTCACGCGATGGCGAAGCTTTTCCTGCTCCTTCGAGAAACTGTTCATGCTCATCTCGAGATAGGAGGGGATGAAGCTCTGCAGGCTGTCGCCATAGAACTTGATCAGCTGCCGCAGGAAATTGATCGGCAGCAGGTTCTGCCCCTTGCCTTCTTCCTCGAAGATGATCTGGGTGAGCACCGAGCGGGTGATATCCTCGCCCGTCTTCGCGTCGCGAACCACGAACTCCTTGCCCTGCTTCACCATTTCGCAAAGATTGTCGAGCGTCACATAACTCGACGTCGCGGTGTTGTAGAGCCGCCGGTTCGCGTATTTCTTGATAACGATGACATCATCGTCCGTGGATGAGGTCTTTTTTGCCACGGCTTTCCCAATCTCTCGTTTTGCAATGTTGTCGCGTCGGGCCCACCTTTTTGATCGGTGACGGCAATTGCTTGCCGCAACGGTCCCTTGCCCCCTGTCATTCGGCATTGTGACGCGGTATTGTTGCGCTGCGCAAGCCCCGCATTGCGATGCACCGAAAACAGCCTTGCCGCGTCCGGTCCTTCGGGCGCAGAAGCCCGGCTTCGTGCGTCAGGGGACCAACAGTTCTCCGGCCCGGTGAGGCCGGTTCCAGGGAGCAAGCCATGAGCAAATCCGGTACCGAGGTGGTCATCGTCGGCGCGGCGCGTACGCCTGTCGGCTCTTTCAACGGCGCTCTGTCGAGCCTGCCCGCGCATGAGCTCGGCCGTATCGCCATTTCAGCCGCGATCGAGCGGGCGGGAATCGAGAAGGAAGCGGTATCGGAAGTGATCCTCGGCCAGATCCTGCAGGCCGGGCAGGGGCAGAACCCGGCCCGTCAGGCTGCCATCAATGCCGGGCTTCCGGTCGAGGTGCCTGCCTGGGCCGTTAACCAGCTCTGCGGATCGGGGCTTCGCGCCGTCGCTCTCGGCCATCAGGCGATCCTGAACGGCGACAGCGAGGTCGTGGTTGCGGGCGGCCAGGAAAGCATGAGCCAGGCACCTCATGCGGCCTATCTCCGCTCGGGCCAGAAGATGGGCGATATCCAGTTCGTCGATACGATGATCAAGGACGGTCTCTGGGATGCCTTCAACGGCTATCACATGGGGCAGACCGCCGAGAACGTCGCCGCGCGCTGGCAGATCACGCGCGAGGAGCAGGACGCATTCGCCGTCGCCTCGCAGAACAAGGCCGAAGCCGCGCAGAAGGCCGGCCGCTTCAAGGACGAGATCGCGCCGGTCGCCATCAAGTCCCGCAAGGGCGAAACGGTCGTGGAGAACGACGAATTCATCAAGCATGGCGTGACGCTGGAGGGCATTCAGGGCCTTAAACCCGCCTTCCAGAGGGATGGCGGCACGGTCACCGCGGCGAACGCTTCCGGCATCAATGACGGCGCCGCTGCCGTTGTGCTCATGAGTGCCGACCGCGCCGAGAAGGAAGGCCGCAAGGTGCTGGGCCGCATCGTTTCCTGGGCGCAGGCCGGCGTCGACCCGGCCGTCATGGGTACGGGGCCGATCCCTGCGTCTCGCGCCGCCCTCAAGAAGGCAGGCTGGACCATCGACGATCTCGACCTCGTCGAGGCAAACGAGGCATTCGCGGCGCAGGCGCTGGCGGTCAACAAGGATCTCGGCTGGAACCCCGAGATCGTGAACGTGAACGGCGGCGCCATTTCCATCGGTCATCCGATCGGCGCTTCCGGGGCTCGCGTCTTCGTGACGCTGCTTCATGAGATGGAGCGGCGCAATGCAAAGAAGGGCCTCGCCACCCTCTGCATCGGCGGCGGCATGGGTATCGCGCTTTGTGTCGAACGCTGACTTGCAGGCGCTCGAAATATTTCAGGACGGGGATAACCGACAATGACGAAAGTTGCGCTCGTGACGGGCGGTACGCGCGGTATCGGCGCCGCAATTTCGCTCGCACTCAAGGCGGCGGGATACAAGGTGGCTGCGAATTACGCCGGCAATGACGAGGCGGCCGCGGCCTTCTCGAAGGAGCACGGCATCAATGTCTACAAGTGGAATGTGGGCGAGTATGACGCCTGTGTGAAAGGCATCGCGACGGTGGAAGCGGAACTCGGGCCGGTCGATGTGCTCGTCAACAATGCAGGCATTACGCGGGACGGGATGCTGCACAAGATGACGCCCGCGCAGTGGCGCGAGGTGATCGCGGTCGATCTCGATTCCATGTTCAACATGTGTCAGCCGCTCATCAACGGCATGCGCGAACGCGGCTTCGGGCGCATCATCAATATTTCGTCGATCAACGGCCAGAAGGGCCAGATGGGGCAGACGAACTATTCCGCCGCGAAGGCGGGCGTCATCGGTTTCACCAAGGCGCTGGCACAGGAAGTGGCGCGAAAGGGTGTGACGGTAAACTGCATCGCGCCGGGCTATGTCGATACCGACATGGTCGCCGCCGTTCCGGAGAAGGTGCTTGAGAGCATTGTCGCGACGATCCCAGTGGGCCGTCTCGGCAAGGCGGAGGAAATCGCCCATTGCGTCACCTTCCTTGCCGACGAGAAGGCGAGCTTCGTGACGGGTGCGACGATCACGGCGAATGGCGCGCAGTACATTGCGGGCTGATCGTTTCCGCTTTCAATGAAGAAACGCCCCGGAATTTCCGGGGCGTTTTCGTTTCAGCCTGCCTGCTTTCCGGCTTCTTCCTGCAGACGGTCATATTCCACGTCGCGGCCCGGGCGCGGCATGCCGGGATAGACCCAGCTGTCGGTCGGGCCGATATCGACATGGGCATAGGGCGTCTTCGTCGGATAGAAGCCGGCACCGCCTTTGCCCAGCTTCTTCGCCACGCGGTAGACCTCCTCGGGATCGAGGAAGTCCTGCGTGATATCCATCGCCATGCCACGCATATGGAAGCTGCCCGGATCGACGCCATTGCCGCGCCGGAAGAGCCAGTCATTGGTTTCCTCCGAGCGGTAGCCGGACATGGCATAGATTGGGTTTTTCGAGCGCGTGTTCGCGTCGATATCCCAGAGAAGATCGAGCAGGGCAGGATGCACGTCATGCACGTCGCCCGTGCGCAGGTCCCGCATGAACCAAGATACGCGCTTGAGCGCCTCTTCCTCGTAGCCCTTGTCCGTCCAGTAGGTGACGTTGAGCTTTTCCCCGGAATTGAGACTCTGAAGGCGGAGCGTCTTCTTGTGCGGCGCATCGGCGCGAACAATGGCGGGCGCGGCGACAAGACCGGCTGCGCCAAGCCCGAGGGCGAGCGCCTTGCGTCTTGTCGGCAAAAATAGTCCCGATGCTGATTTCGATCTCATGGCGAAAGGCTACTCAAGGGCTGTTGCAGGCTCAAGTGACGGTTTCAAGGCCGCGGTTTCCGGCTCTTCGGGCATTACCTCCGTGCGGCGCAGCGGACGAATAAGCGGATCGGCCGCCTTGGCGGCGAGTTCGCGCGCACCTTTCTCCGGCACGAGTTGCGCGAAGCTGTAGCCCTCCGCCAACAAGGTTTCGATCAGCGAGGAAAGCATGGCCGCGGTCCGCGGCTTTGTGTCGTGAAGGATCAGGATGCCGCGGCCGACATAGGCGATATTGCGGAGCGCACGGATGCGCACCTGGTAAGAACTGATCGATTTCCAGTCGTCCGCGCCGAACTCGCAGGAAAATGTCGCGATGTTGCGTTCGCCGAGCCAGCGGATGAGCTTGCTGCTGTCGTTGAGGCCCGGAAAGCGGAAGAAGGGCGCCAGTCTTTCGCGGTCTTCTTCCGGCGCAGTGGCAAGGGCCGCTTCGACGGCCTCGAAACCTTGCCGGATCTGGCGCTGGGCACTGCCAAGCGAGAAATGACGCAGGTTGTTCGGGTGCGACCAGGTGTGCGTCGCGATGGTGTGGCCCCGCGCGGCTATGTCGCGAACGATCTCCGGATGTTTTCCGGCATAGATGCCGACAAGGAAGAAGGTCGCCTTGACGCAATGCCGGTCGAGAATGTCGAGGATAAGGGGCGTGGTTTCCGGGTTCGGCCCGTCGTCGAAGGTAAGCGCCACCTGCTTCGGCCCAAGGCCCACGGAGCGGGGATACTGCATGCCGCCATAGGTGGGACCTCCCCTGGTCGGCACTTCGATGACAGCCGTCCGTTCTTCGCACGCGGCCTGTTGCGCGCGCGCGGGCGCGATCGCGCAGAGAAGCGCGGCCAGGATGCTCGCAGCGGCGAGAACGGATTTCACTTTCAGCCCCCCAACGGACCGGCGACAGCCGCACGGACCGTCCCAGTCTAACCTTTCAGCCAATCCCAGAAAGCAGCGTGGCGGCAACAGGCCAAGGGAAAACGAGGAGAAAAGCGAAGAGGGTTAACCTTCGGGCGGCCGCCAGCCGGGTTCGGCCATTTCGAAGCCGGAGAACTCGAAGCCCGGAGCGACCGTGCAGCCCACCAGCGTCCAGAGGCCGAGCGGTTCGGCCGCCTGCCACACCTTTGGGGGGATCACGATCTGCGGTCTCTCGCCAGCATCGAGGTTTTGCCCGAGAAGAAGCATTTCCGGCCGGTTGCCCTCCTCGTAACGGGAGAGAGCGAGAGGACCGCCCGCGTACCAGTGCCATATTTCCGCGGCGTCGACGCGGTGCCAATGCGACCTTTCCCCTTCCTTGAGGAGGTAGTAGATCGCGGTCGAATGCGCGCGCGCGTCTCCCGTTTCGTCCCGGAAGTTTTCCACGAAATAGCCGCCTTCGGGGTGCGGCTGCATGTTCAGCAATTCTATGATGGCGTCGGCGCTCATGCCGGCGTCGAATGAGGGCATATCAGAAATTGTCCTTTCTCTTTCGGGTTTCGGCGAAAACTTCCACGTCCGCAGCCGCTTCGAGGCCAATGGTGCGGCGCAGGTCCGGGCTTGCGGCACGCAGGAAAGGATTGGTCTTCTTCTCAAGACCTATCGTGGTGGGGACCGTCCACTCGCCGCGCGCGCGCTTTTCGTCGATTTCCTTCGCGCGTGAAACCAGCGCCGCATTATCGGGCTCGACGGACAGGGCGAAGCGCGCATTGGCCTGCGTATATTCATGCGCGCAATAAACGACCGTGTCGTCCGGCAGCGCCATCAGTTTGCCGAGCGAGGTCCACATCTGCTGCGGCGTTCCCTCGAAAAGCCTGCCGCAGCCCAGCGCGAAGAGCGTGTCGCCGACGAAGGCGACGTGTTCCTCGTCGAAGCTGTAGGCGATATGGCCGCTCGTATGTCCCGGAACGTCGATGACGCGCGCCCGCGCCGCCCCGAGTTCCACGATGTCGCCTTCGCCGACGGCGCGGTCGATGCCGGGTATCTTGTCCTTCTCGCCCCGGGGGCCGATCACGGTGCAGCCCGTCTTCTCCTTGAGCTCCGCATTCCCGCCGGCATGATCGAAATGGTGATGCGTATTGAGGATATGGGTGAGCTTCCAGCCCTTTTCCTTCAGGGCCGCAAGGATCGGCTTCACTTCCGGCGTGTCGATTGCCGCCGTCGCACCGGAGGAGGGCTCGTGGACCAGATAGCCGTAATTGTCGTTCAGGCACGGGAACTGGTGAATTTCGAGCTTGGCCATATCATTTCCTCCGAGGGGCGTCCCGGTTTCGGGCCCATGTTTGCTTTGCGTTAGGCTCGCCCGGTCCAGACTTGCCCTCTAGGGTAGAGGTCTTGGGCGCCCGCGTGAACCCGGTGCGGAAGCGCAGATTTGCTAGGATTGTTCCATGCATATGGACGTGATCGACCTTCGCGATTTCTACGGACGGCCGCTTGGCCGGGTCGCGCAGCACCAGATTGCGCGCCGCGTGGACGAGATCTGGCCGGATGTCCGTGGCCTCAATGTTCTGGGCCTCGGTTTTGCGACGCCCTATCTCACGCCTTTTCTCGGCAAGGCCGAGCGCGTCATCGGCCTCATGCCCGCGCGGCAGGGCGTGATGCAGTGGCCGGCGGACGGCCGCTGCCTCACGGGCCTTGTCGACGAGCGCGAGCTTCCGCTGCCGGAAGAGAGCATGGACCGGGTCCTTCTCGTTCATGGGCTGGAAGCGAGCGAATCCATGCGCGTTCTGCTGCGTCAGATCTGGCGGGTGCTGGCGCCGGGCGGACGCTTGATGATCGTGGTGCCGAACCGGCGCGGGCTATGGGCGAGACGGGAGGCGACGCCTTTCGGCCACGGTCAGCCCTTCTCGCGCAGCCAGATCACGCAGCTCTTGCGGGAGTCGATGTTCTCTCCATCCAGATGGGAGGTCGCGCTTTTCGTGCCGCCCTTCGACTGGCGGCCGCTCTTGCGGTCCGCGGCGGCCTGGGAACGGGCGGGCCATATGCTCTGGCCGCGTTTTTCAGGCGTCATCCTGGTGGAGGCGACGAAGCAGATCTACAGCGCCACACCCTTGCCCGCGGCACGGAAGGTAAAGTCGCGCATTCGCGCGATAGCGCCGCTGCCGTCGCCCGTTCCCTCGCCGCGCGATGCCGCGCCGGAGGACTAGTTCTCAGTTCTTTCGCGACAGCAGGAAGACGGCGTCGCTCGCAAAGAGATTTGCGAAGCAGCCGGGATTGGAAATCCGGCGGGCCTTCTCGCCTGTGAGGATCAGCGCGTCCTCGATTTCGAGGCCGAGTTCGGCGCAGAGCGAGGCGAAATCGAGCACCGTGCAGAGATGGATATTCGGCGTGTCGTACCAGGAATAGCCGAGCGACCTTGTCTCCGGCATGCGTCCGCTGAAGAGCAGCTTCAGGCGTACCCGCCAGTTGCCGAAATTCGGAAACGACACGATGACGTGCCGCCCGATGCGCTTCATCTCGCGCAAAACGGCCTTCGGATTCCGCGTCGCCTGAATGGTCTGGCTGAGGATCACGTAGTCGAAAGCGTCGTCGGGATAATCGACGAGGTCCGTGTCGGCGTCGCCCTGGACGACTGCAAGGCCGCGCGCCACGCTGGCATTCACGCCTTCCTGACTCAACTCCACGCCTCGTCCGTCTATGTCCTTCTGTGCGCGCAGCAGCGCCAGCAGGTCGCCGTCGCCGCAGCCGACATCGAGCACGCGGCTTTCCGGCGCGATCATCCTGGCGATGAGATCGAGGTCTATGCGGCCCGCATCCGAGCCATTTGCGTTGCTCATCCGGCGATGCCCCGTGTGCGCGCAGCGCTGCCGATGAAGCCTCGCAGCGTTGCGAACATTTCCGGCTCGTCCAGCAGAAATGCGTCGTGCCCCTTGTCGGTCTTGATCTCGACGAAGCTCACCTTCGCGGCCACCGCGTTCAGCGCATGCACGATCTGCCGGTTGTCCGAAGTCGGAAAGAGCCAGTCGCTCGTGAAGGAGACGACGCAGAAGCGCGATTTCGTGCCTCTGAAGGCATTGGCGAGCACGCCACCGAAATCGGCCGCGAGATCGAAATAGTCCATCGCACGCGTGATGTAGAGATAGGAATTCGCGTCGAAGCGGTCGACGAAGGTCGATCCCTGATGGCGCAGATAGCTTTCGATCTGGAAGTCGGCGTCGAAACCGTAGGTAATGCTTTCGCGGTCCTGCAGGTTGCGGCCGAACTTCCGGTGGAGTGCTGCCTCCGACAGATAGGTGATATGTGCGGCCATGCGCGCGACCGCGAGCCCCTTTGCGGGGTTCGTGCCGTGCGAAAGATAGGCGCCCTGCTTCCATTCGGGGTCGGCCATGATCGCCTGGCGGCCGACCTCGTGGAAGGCAATGTTCTGGGCCGAATGGCGCGCGGCGGTTGCAATCGGGATCGCGGAGAAGACGCGATCGGGATAGGCCGCCGCCCATTGCAGAACCTGCATTCCGCCCATGGAGCCGCCGATCACGCAGAAAAGATCTTGGATGCCGAGCTTGTCGAGCAGCATGGCCTGCGCGCGTACCATGTCGCCGATGGTGATGACGGGAAAGCTGAGCCCGTAGGGCCTGCCGGTCGCGGGGTCGATGTCCCGGGCCCCGGTCGTGCCCTGGCAGCCGCCGATCACGTTCTGGCAGATGACGAAGAAGCGATTTGTGTCGATCGGCAGCCCCGGGCCCACCATATGGGGCCACCAGCCGGGTTTGCCGGTCAGGGGGTGCGTGCTCCCGGCATACTGATCGCCGGTCAGTGCGTGGCAGATCAGCACCACGTTCGACCTGTCGGCATTGAGCTCGCCATAGGTCTCATAGGCGATGGTGAAGGGGCTCAGCTGAACGCCGGAATCGAGTGCGAGCGGTTCGTCGGGGCCGAAGGTCATGGTGGCTCTGCGCACCTTGATCCCGCCTTCCTCGAACTCCGCGCTGTCGGGGCCTGCGGCGCCTGGCGCGCCCGCGGCCTTCTCGATGGTGTTCATAGCGCCCGTGGGCTGCCCTTTTTCCGGCTTGAGTGGTCCTCAGGCGGGCTTCCGAGCCCCCGCCAAACAGGGTGCATAGCTAGGGATGCACCCCCCAAAATGTCAATGTTTTCTTTGATTTTGGCGGGTGTCCCTCGTATGAATACCGCTCTCGCGGGCCGGAGTGGGGGGCCTCCCGCGGGCCGGAATCCCCCGCCGAGTTGAGCCCGATGACGACCGAGACTGCTACCCCTGAAAAGGCCCTCGCCGATGTCCGCAAGGAGATCGACGCGATCGATGACGCCATGCAGGACCTTCTGCAGAAGCGCACGGAGCTTGTGGTCGAGGTCGCCGAGGCCAAGGCGCGCGCGGCAAGCGCGGCCGGCAAGGGGAGCTTCGTCGCTTTCAGGCCGGGACGGGAGGCCGAGGTCATCCGCAGGCTGGCCGAGCGCCATGAAGGGGCGCTGCAGCTCCGCGTTCTGATCCGGCTCTGGCGCGAAATCATGTCCGCCATGACGCGGATTCAGGGGCCTTTCCGCGTGGACGTCTTCGGGCCCAAGGACGATGCGCTCGATTTCTGGGATCTCGCCCGCAACTATTATGGCTCCACCACGCCCATGGAGCTTCACGGCAATGCGCGCGATGTGCTCCGCCGCGTCGGCCATGACCGTTCGGCGATCGGCATTCTGCCGCAGCCCGGCGCGGCGGCGGATGACGACTGGTGGGTCGGCTTTGCGACGGGCGGTGTCAGCGACATGAAGATCGTGGCGCGGCTTCCCTTCGTCGATGTGGCCGGCGATGCGAACGGCGCCCGTGCGCTGGTTCTCGCGCATAGCAGCTTCGAGAGCACGGGAGACGACACGAGCCTTCTTGCCCTTTCGACGGCCGAAAGCCTGAGCGACGCGCGCGTCGTCGCGCTCGTGAAGGACGCAGGTATCGAAGGCCGGCGGATCGCCAGCGCCCGGATCGACAATGGCGCGGCGAAGCATGTCTATCTCGTTTCCGTGCCCCATCATCTCGCCGAAGACGACGCGCGCCTCGCGGCGCTCATTGCCGACCCTGTCGTGGAGGTCCGGCTTCTCGGCGGTTACGCCAATCCGCTCAGCCGTGAAAATGACGGCGAGTGAGGACAAGATGAAACGTCCCCAGCCGCAACGCGGCATCCTCGAAATCGCACCCTATGTCGGCGGCCGCGCCAGCGCGGAAGGCGCGCAGAAGGTCTACAAGCTCTCGGCGAACGAAACGCCGCTCGGGCCGAGCCCGAAGGCGCATGAGGCATTTCTCGGCGCCGCGGACAGTCTCGCGCTCTATCCCGATGGCGGCGCCGACGAACTTCGCCATGCCATCGCCCGGCGTTACGGTCTTGCCGCCGACAGGATCGTTTGCGGCGCGGGTTCCGACGAATTGCTGCATCTTCTTGCGCAGGCCTATCTCGGCGAAGGCGACGAGGCTATCTCCACGGAGCATGGTTTCCTCGTCTACCCCATCGTCACGAAGGCGGCGGGTGCGACATCCATCATCGTGAAGGAGAAGAACCTTCATACGGATGTCGATGCCGTTCTCGCCGCGGTAACGGAGAAGACGAAGATCGTCTTCATTGCCAATCCGAACAATCCGACGGGAAGCTACATTCCCGTCGACGAGGTGCGCCGGCTGAAGGCGGGCCTCCGTCCCGACATTCTTCTCGTGCTGGACGCCGCCTATAGCGAATATGTGAGCCGCAACGATTACGAAGCGGGGATCGAGCTGGTCGCGACATCCGAGAATGTCGTGATGACGCGCACTTTCTCGAAAATCCACGGGCTTGCCGCACTGCGTCTCGGGTGGATGTATGCGCCCGCGCATGTCTGCGACGTGATCAACCGCATTCGCGGCCCCTTCAACGTATCCGTGCCCGCGCTCAGGGCCGGTGTCGCGGCCATTCTCGATACGGATCACCTGGATGCGGCCCGCGCGCATAACGACAGATGGCTTCAATGGTTGAGCGAAGAGATCGGCAAGCTCGGTCTCGAAGTTGTGCCGAGCGTCACCAACTTCCTGCTGATCCGTTTTCCGAATGAACAGGGGCGCACGGCAAGGGATGCGGATGAGTTCCTGATGAAGCGCGGGCTCATCCTGCGCGCGGTCGCAAGCTATGGCCTTCCGGACTGCCTGCGGCTCACCGTGGGGCCGGAAGAGGCGAACAGGCTTGTGGTGCAGGCGCTTGCCGATTTCATGGCGGGCAGGGCACCGTAATGAGCGGGGCCGATCCACATTTCGGGCGCGTCGCGCTGATCGGTCTCGGCCTTATCGGCTCGTCGCTCGGTCATGCGATGAAGCGTGGCGGTCTTGCCGGGCATGTCGCGGGCTATGCCCGTTCGGAGGCGACGCGAAAGCGCGCGCTCGAAATCGGTTTCGTCGACAGCGTTCATGGCAGCGCCGCGGAAGCGGTCAAGGATGCCGACCTCGTCATTCTCTGCACGCCCGTCGGGTCGCTCGGTGCCATTACCGCCGAAATCGAACCTCATCTCAAGAAGGGCGCCATCCTCACCGATGTCGGATCGGTGAAGCTCGCGGTCATTCGCGACATGGGTCCGCATGTGCCCGAGGGCGTTCACTTCATTCCCGGTCATCCGATCGCAGGGACGGAAGAATCCGGCCCCGATTCGGGCTTTCCCGAACTCTTCGACGGGCGCTGGTGCATTCTCACGCCCGTTCCGGGAACCGACGAGGCGGCTATCGAAAGGCTCAGCGCCTTCTGGACGGCTTGCGGCTCGAAGGTCGATGTAATGGAGCCCAAGCATCACGATCTCGTTCTCGCCATCGTGAGCCATCTGCCGCATATCATCGCCTACAATATCGTCGGCACGGCGAGCGATCTCGAAACGGTCACGCAGTCGGAAGTCATCAAATACTCGGCCTCGGGCTTCCGCGATTTCACGCGTCTCGCCGCTTCCGATCCGACCATGTGGCGTGATGTCTGCCTCAATAACAAGGAGCCGATCCTGGAGATGCTTGCGCGCTTCTCGGAGGATCTGACGGCGCTGCAACGCGCGATCCGCTGGGGCGACGGGGACAAGCTGTTCGACCTCTTCACGCGCACCCGCGCGATCCGCCGTTCGATCGTGGATGCGGGTCAGGATATCGCCGCGCCGAACTTCGGACGCACGCCGAAGAAGCCGGGCGGCGAGCAGGGTCAGTAAAGCGGTTCAAGCTCCGCGATGGCGAGCGGTCCGAGATAGAGTTTTCCCTCGCGCATGACGACGGGAAGGCGGACCTCGTTCGATTTCTTGCCCTGAAACTGGGAAACGAGCACGAGGCCTGCAAGCGCCACACGCGCCTCGCGTTCCTCGACCACTCCATCTTTTTCCAGCGCCGCGAGCAGCGCTTCGAAATCGGTGATGCGCGCATCGAGTTCGCCTTCGGGGCGGTGTTCCGCGTCGAGGCCGAGTTCACCGCTCGCATAGAGATCAAGAGGCCCCCACTTCACGACGAGGTCCGAAATAGCCAGCGTGCCGCCTGCGGCCTGCCAGTCGCGCATCAATTCCACGGCGCTTACATAGCGTGCTTCGGGAAGACCGCGAAGGCGCGTCTGTGCGAGGAAGAAGTCCATTGCCGGACCGAGCGCGGGAATTGCCGTCCCGCTTTCGACCGCAACATCTTCCGCCTGGAATGCAATGTCGTAGCTTCCCTTCTCGGCGCTTCCGTCGGGATTTTCGGCCGGCCGGGCATGCATCTGCAGGCGTCCGGCCGAGACCTTCTCCATTTCTCCGGTCGCGCCGACGAGGTGTTCGCCGTCGAGTTCCACAATATCCATGGCGAGGCGCCCGAAGGGCCGGTCCGCAAGCTGCACATAGCTTGCCCGGGCGGAACCTGCCTTGAAGCGGATCTCATTGGTCGTCAGCGCCGTTCCCGGATCGCGATAGGTCAGGCGCTGCTCCCCCTCGAGCGTCAGGATCGCGTGGCGCAGATTGTAGGGCTGAAGGGCAAGATAGGCGCCTTCTCCCTGCCAGTTCCATTTCTCCGGCGTGGCGGGCGCGGTGGCCGCGGGCGACGAGAATTGCGCCTCGATGCGGAACGGGTATCCGCCTACTGCGAAATCACTCCATGAGGTGACGATCTCTTCGCCGCCTCGTGCGGCGAAGGCCTCGACGGCTTTCTTTACCTCGCCGGCCACCATGAACCAGTAGACGGAGTAAATGACGACGAGACAGGCAAGGGCAAGGCTGGGGCCGACGATGCCCCATCGGATTCCCTTGCGTTCCCTTGTCGTTGCCGCATCGTTCATCGGTTTTTGTTCCGCCGGTTTGCGCCCATCGCGCGCATGCCTATATTTGCCCGCGCGAGCGGAGTTGTCAGCATGCAGGATTTATGGGTCTTTGGATACGGTTCGCTGATGTGGCGGCCCGGATTCGAATTCGAGGAACGCCGCCCCGCCTTGTTGCGCGGTTATCATCGCGCTTTCTGCGTCTACAGCCATGTTCATCGCGGTACGCCGGAGAAGCCCGGTCTCGTTTTCGGACTCGATGCGGGCGGCTCCTGCCGGGGCGTTGCCTTCCGTGTCGATGCGGCGCGGGCGGAAGATGTGAAGCGCTATCTGCAGGCACGCGAGCAGGTGACGCTCGTCTATCGCGATGTCGTGAAGCCGGTCGAACTGGTGGATGAAGGACGCCGCGTGGAAGCTCTCTGCTTTGTCGTGGACCGGGCGCATGAGCAATATGCGGGACGGATCGATTTCGATGAGCAGGTGCGGCTGATCGCGGAAGGCGAGGGGCGCTCCGGCAAGAATCCCGATTATCTGGAAAGCACCGTGCGTCATCTCGACGAGGCGGGGCTTTCCGATGAAGGGCTCACGCGCCTTTGGCAAGCCGTAGAGCGGCGTCTGCGTCGATAGAGGCTACGCCGGCAAAGCCCGCAAGGTCGTGCAACGCCGCGCGAATATTTCTTTCCCTCGCCCGCGTCAGCTTCACACCGGGTTCGAGCCAGAACCCCTTCATTTCGAGCTTTCCTTCGGCCCGATGCGTCTTCATGTCGGCGCGGCCGATGAACCGCTCGCCCTCCATCAGCGGCAGCACGTAGTAACCATATTGCCGTTTCTTCTCCGGCACGAAAACCTCGATCCGGTAGTCGAAGCCGAAAAGCCGCCGCGCGCGCTTGCGGTCGCGTATGGCGGGGTCGAAGGGTGAGAGGAAGCGCGTTCTCTCCGGCGCGGCGGCGCGTGCCAGACGCTCCTCGATATCGGCCGGGGCGACAGCGCGCGTTCTTTCGCCATTCACGCCCTCCGCCACCACCTCAACGATCTCGCCGCGCTTGAGCGCCCCGGCCGTCCAGGCTTTCGCATCGGCAATGGAAACGAGTTTCCAGAACCCGGCAAGCTCCTGCGGCGTCGCCATGCCCAGCCTGTCGAGTGCCTCGCGGCAAGCCCAATCCGCCGTTGCCGCTTCGCTCGGCCTTGCCTTTCGAAGTTCTTCGGGGATGACGCGTTCGGCAAGATCATAGACTTTCTCGAAGCCCTCGCGCCGCGCGATGGCGACTTCGCCGCTCCGCCACAGCGTTTCGAGTGCTGTCTTGGAGGCCCCCCAGCCCCACCAGCCTCCTGCTCCCTTGTCTTCGAAGTCGCGCGCCATGAGCGCACCTTCGTTGCGGAGCCTGCGGCGCACGTTCCGCAAGACCTTCGCGCCGTCGTCGCCGATGCGGTCCTGCCAGCGCGGGTTTGCCGCGATCCGCGCCTTCGCGGCCCGGAAGCGGTGCCGCCAATGCGGATAGAATTCGATGGGGATCAGCGAAGCATCATGCGTCCAGTGTTCGAACAAGGCCACATGGTCATGATGCAGGACGCTCAGATGCTCGCGGCGATAGCCGGGCGCGCGCGAGAAAAGAATCATGTGATGGGCGCGCTCGACCGTGTTGATCGAATCGAGCTGCACGAAGCCGAGCTTGCGAACGAGCGACAGCGTCTCCGTCTCTCCATGCGCTTCCGGCGCGTCGAGGCTCAGTGCGTGAACGTCGAGGAAAAGCCGCCTTGCATCGCGGTTCGAAATTTCGAGCGGCGCCATCGGTTCAGTTGCGGGGTTCGTAGACGAATTCGAGTTTCAGCCCGTCGGGGTCGGCGAACATCACCGCGTAATAGCCGTCGCCATATTCGGGATAGTCGGCAGGCGGATCGAGAACGGTTGCGCCGATCTCGATCAGCAATGTGTGCAGCCGGTCGACGTCTTCGCGGCTTTCCGCAATCCAGGCGATGTGGTGAAGTCCGGGCGAATAGCGGTCGTGGCCCCGGCCCGCGTTCGGGCCCTTCGCCTTGAAGATGCCGATGGTCGGCAGCTTGTCCTTCGAAGAAGCGTGTTCCCAGTCGATACCATTCGCGTCTTCCGACCAGCGGCGATAGCCCATATGGCCGAGAATGGCATCGTAGAAGGGAGCGGAGGCCCAGGGGTCTTTCACCGTCAGATCGATGTGATGAAGAAAGCCCCGCATATCCGTCCCCTTTCCGTTTCAGCCGCTGCGGTCGAGCAGAGCCTGTTTCTCTTTCCCGAGCCAGCGAAATCCATCCATGGCGAGCCTGGCAAGATCGCCGGCCACGTCCTCATGCGGCGGCGGCATGCCCGCCTGTCCGAGATCGCCAAGCCCGTCCCATATCTTACGTTCCGTGCGGGCGAAACTTTTCAGCAGAGTGCCTGCCTCGTCTCCCGATATAGCGGCCTGCGCACGAAGCGCAATCTGCTTCAGCCATTCCATGTCCGCATCCGGCGAGCCCGGCAGAACCTCGTCGCGCTTCAGCAGTTCGGCGATCGTTTTGGCGGCATCGGCATAGGCGGCGGCGCGCTTCCTGGCGAAAGCCTGCCATTCGCCTTCGGTCACGTTCGCCGCCGCTTCGTAGTAATGGCTAGCGGACTGGCAGGCGACACCGAGCGCGCGGAAGGCGCCTTCCTCCTCGGAGAGCATCAACTGGTTCATGTCGTCTCCTTTCGAGGGACGATGGCCTGGAGCGCGCCACGCTTCACACGGAAGCGGACCGGCGTCTCCGTCAATTCCTCTCCATCCGCGAAAACATGGCGCGGCGGCGAGGTGGTGATCGCGATTTCCTTGCCCTCGTCGCAAAAGACTTCCGGCGCGAGTTCCGTTTGCCCGAAGCGCAGAAAGGGCAGAAGCGCCGCCATGCCGAAAAGCGAGCGCGGCACGGCGGCGTAAAGATGAAGCAGGCCATCCGTCAGCGTTGCATCGGCATGCACCGTCATGCCGCCGCCGTAATAGCGGCCATTGCCGACGAGAAGCTGGATGCAGCGCATATCCTTTCTCGCCTTGCCGCCTTCGAAACGCGCGATGAAGGGCTCCGCCGTCCTGCCCGCCTCGAAGGCGCTTACCGCATAGCTCAACACGCCGAGCTTTCCCTTGCGTTCCTCGGTCTGCAGGCGGCTGATCGTATTGGTCATGCCGATGCTCGCCGCGTTGAGGAAAGGCTTGCCGTTCGCATAGCCGACATCGATGGCGGCAATCTCGCCGCCCGTCAGCAGTCCTGCAAGTTCCTCCGGTTTTTCCGGCATGCAAAGAGAACGGGCGAAGTCGTTCGCGGTTCCGGCGGGCAATACGAGAAGAGGAAGCTGCCGCTCGATCAGCACGGAAATCAAGGGGTTCAGCGTGCCGTCGCCGCCCGCGACGGCCACGGCATCGGCCTTCGTTTCCTCGATGAGACGAACGCTTTCTTCCGGGTTCTCCGGCTTTTCATGGGCAACCTCGATTCCCTGCCCGGCGGCTTTTTCGAGGAAGGGTTCCGCCTCCCAATGCTTGCCGCCGCCGCTATGCGGGTTCTCGATCAGAAGAAGCGTGCGCATGGGCTCCTTTGCCGGTGAAGAGGGGAAAGGGACCTTCCTTATCTAGACCGGGAAAGCGGGAGGGAAAGTGCGTGCCGGTTCTAACTGCACTTCGAATAGCCGCAGGAGGTGCAGGTCTCGCAGCCTTCCTGCCGGACCATGCCGCGCTCGCCGCAGCGCGGGCAGCCCTTGAGCGAGGTCACGGCGGGCGCATTTCCGGGCGGCGGATCGCCCGCGACCGCGCGCAGCGCTTCCGTCACGGGCTTGCCGTCCTTCGCGGCAATGAAGCCGGTGTCGATCATGTGCTGCTCGATCACCTCGCCGATGGCGGCAAGAAGGCTCGGCACGTAGCGGCCCTTCATCCAGGAGCCGCCGCGCGGATCGAACACGGCTTTCAGCTCTTCCACCACGAAGGTCACGTCGCCGCCACGGCGGAAGACGGCGGAGATCATCCGCGTCAGAGCAACCGTCCAGGCGTAATGCTCCATGTTCTTCGAGTTGATGAAAATCTCGAAGGGCCGCCGTCTTCCGTCCTGCACGATGTCATTGATCGTGATGTAGATCGCGTGGTCGGATTCCGGCCATTGCAGCTTGTAGGTGAAGCCCGGCAGCACCGTCTCGCGCTCCAGCGGCTTCGACATGTAGACGACGCCGTCCTTCTCGTAGCGGTCGTGATGCGTTTCAGGCGCGGCAAGCGGCAGCGCGGGTTGCTCCACCGGCTTTGCTTCCGCGGGTTCCTCGTCCAGGGAAAGAACCGAACCGCGCACCTCGCTCGGACGATAGGTGGTGCAGCCCTTCAATCCCTTCTCGTAGGCGTCCATGTAGACGTTCTTGAAATCCTCGAAGGAGATTTCCTCGGGCACGTTGATCGTCTTGGAGATCGAACTGTCGATGAAATCCTGCACCGCCGCCTGCACCGCGATATGTTCACCGGGCGTCAGTTCCTGCGCATTGACGAAATAGTCCGGCAGCGCCGCTTCCGTGCCGAAGGTTTCGCGGTAGCGCTCGACCGCATAGTCGCGCACCTTTTCCTCGCGCCTTGTGCCATCCGGCATCAGCACTTTCCGCGTATAGGCATAGGCGAAGACGGGTTCGATCCCCGACGACACATTGCCTGCGAAAAGCGATATCGTGCCTGTCGGCGCGATCGATGTGACGAGCGCGTTGCGGATGCCGTGTTCGGCGATGGCGTCGCGCACATCCTTGTCGAGCGAGGCGATGGTTTCGCCCGCGAGATAGGCGTCCGGCACGAAGAGAGGGAAGGGGCCCTTCTCCTTCGCGATCTCGACGGAAGCGAGATAGGCCGCGCGCGACAGCGCCTTCATCCATCTGCGGATGAGTTCGATGGACGCGGCCGAGCCGTAGCGCGTGCGGCACATGATGAGCGCATCCGCGAGGCCGGTCACGCCGAGGCCGATGCGGCGCTTCGCCTGCGCTTCGTGGCGCTGTTCGGGAAGGGGGAAGCGCGAAATGTCGATCACATTGTCCATCGCGCGCACGGCCACATGGACGAGTTCGGAAAGCTCCGCCTCGTCGATATGCGCATCGCCCGTGAAGGGTTCCTTCACCAGCGCGGCGAGGTTCACCGAGCCGAGAAGGCAGGCGCCGTAAGGCGGCAGGGGCTGCTCGCCGCAAGGGTTCGTCGCGCGAATGTCCTCGGCGTAGTAGAGATTGTTCCGCTGGTTGATGCGGTCGATGAAGATGACGCCCGGTTCCGCATAGGCATAGGTCGCCGCCATGATGCGGTCCCAGAGCGCGCGAGCCTTGAGCGTCTTGTATGTCTTGCCGCCGAATGTCAGCTCCCAGTCGCCGTCGCGCTTCACCGCTTCCATGAAGGCGTCGGTCGCGAGCACAGAGAGGTTGAACATGGTGAGGCGCCCGGGTTCCTGCTTCGCCTCGATGAAGGCCTCGATATCCGGGTGGTCGCAGCGCATCGTCGCCATCATGGCGCCGCGGCGCGATCCCGCCGACATGATGGTGCGGCACATGGCGTCCCACACATCCATGAAGGAGAGGGGGCCGGAGGCATCCGCCCCCACGCCCTTCACCGGCGCACCCTTGGGGCGCAGCGTCGAGAAGTCGTAGCCGATGCCGCCGCCTTGCTGCATGGTCAGCGCGGCTTCCTTCAGGTTCTGGAAGATACCTTCCATCGTGTCCGGGATTTCGCCCATCACGAAGCAGTTGAAGAGCGTGACGTCGCGGCCCGTGCCCGCGCCCGCGAGAATGCGGCCGGCCGGCAGGAAGCGGTAGCCTTCCATCGCCTCGCGGAAGCGGGCCTGCCAGTGCTCGCGCGCCTCCGGCGTCTCGGCCTCGGCCAGTGCCTTCGCAACCCGGTCCCAGCTATCGGCAACCGTCAGGTCGAGCGGCGTCCCGTCCTCCGCGTGGAGGCGGTACTTCATGTCCCAGATCTGTTCGGCGATAGGTTTCATGGGCTGGAGACTAGCACTTTCGCGGCCGAAAGAAGTTCTTGTTTTGTCTACAAGGAGTTCCCCTTACGGGCTCCATTATATGGTTGTTTTTATTAAAAGATTCCAGATTTCCCCGCTTTTCACAGGGGAGCTGGCCGCTTTTTCCCCAGAACCGGCGGGTCTAGCGCGGGCCGCCCGCCTCTTCGAGGAGCTTCGCGGTCGCCGTCTCGATGCGGGTCTCAAGCTCGGCCATGAAGGTCTTGCGGTCGAGCCCCGCCGGAATGGGCGGCAGGAATTCGAGCAGGATGGTGCCCGGCCGGCGGGTGAAGCCGCGCCGCGCCCAGAAGAGGCCGGAATTGACCGCCGCAGGCACGCATTCGACGCCGAGCTGGCGGTAGAGCGCGGCGACACCCGGCTTGTATTCGAGTTTGGAGCCGGGGGCGGAGCGGGTGCCTTCCGGGAAGATGACGACGGGGCGTCCCCCCGCAACGGCGGCCTTTCCCTGCGAGACGAGGCGGCGGATCGCGGCGGCGGCAGCGCCCCGGTCGATGGCGATCATGCGCGCCTTCTGCGCATACCAGCCATAGAAGGGGATCCAGAGAAGCTCGCGCTTCAGCACCATGGCAGGGTCTTTCAGGATCGCGGTCATCACGATCGTGTCCCACATGGACTGATGCTTGGAGGCAACGAGCACACCGTCTCGCGGCAGTTCGCCCCGGACCTCGTAGCTCGTGCCTGCAATGACGCGGAGCAGCCAGAGGGTCAGATGCGACCAGGCCTCCATCGCGTAAAGCGTGAAGCGCCTCGGCAGCACGAGGCAGGGCGTCGCCGCGATCACCATCACGACCGACATGGCATAGAAGACGAGATTGAAGGCAGCGGAGCGGAGAAAAAGCAAGGCGCGGGGTTCCTTCCTGCCGGTCAGGACGGCATGGACGACTGGCGCCCATAGGTCAGCGTCAGCAGATATTTCGTGTATTCGGAAACGAGCAGCCGCGTGGTGCCCGGATAGGCCCACCAGCCGTCGAGATGCAGCGTGTCCTGAAAGACGGGGAAGGGCCTGATCTCGACATCGGGCATGGCGCGCTGAAGTTCGAGCTTCGCGCGCGGCAGGTGATAGGTGCTGGTGACGAGAATGATCGAGCGGTAGTCCCGGCGCCGGACCCATTCGGCCGTCTCGTCCGCATTGCCGATCGTGTTCTCCGCCATATGGCCGACATCGACGCAGCAATCGAACTTCGCTGCCTCGCCGGGCACGATTTCCTTCAGCGAGCGCGCACTGACATCCGGGTGGACGCCGGTGATGAGAAGCCGTTTGCCCTTGCCCTGTTCGAGCAGGCGATAGGCGGCGGTGATGCGGTCCGGTCCGCCCGTCAGCACGACGATTCCGTCCGCCGCCGCGATTTCGGCGGGGGGTGTGCGGTCGAGTTCCGCAGTGAAGAGGAAGAAGCCGCCCACATAGGCCGCCAGCCCGAGCGCGGCAAGGCTCACGGCGATCCGCGTGAGGCGCCAGCCCTTCTTCTGCCGCAGCGTGCCGACTGCCGCCATGCCCTTCTCCGCTTCGGGCGGAGGCCCCCTCCGCCGCGCCAAATCATCCGCCCGTATTCTATCATGCGGGCGGGGCGCACATGATATGGCCCGAAGGTCTCAAGTAAAGCGCCCTCCGGTAGTCCCCAAAAACGGCCTCAGAGCATGCGTTCCAGGGTCTGGAACACGGTCATGCGGGCGGTCGTCACGGATACCAGCGCCGCGGCGAAGGGGATGACGATGAGGGCCGGGAGATATTCCGGGCCGATTCCCGAAGCGGAGACGAGGTAGAGGTCTCCCGTGGCCCCGGCGAGACCGAGAATCAGAAAGGCGCCCGCGCCGAGCCCCGCGCCGATCAGCCCGCCCCGGAAACCCAGATGCAGGAAATGGCGCTGCACCTCCGATGCAATGAAGCCGTCCCGCGCCCCGATCAGGTGCAGCACCTCCACCACATCCCGATTCGCCGATAGCCCGGCCCGCGTCGCAAAGACGACGATGGCGATGGTGGTCGCGGCGACCAGCGCCAGGACGCCATAGGCCAGCCACTCCGCCGAGCGGGCGGCGCTCACGATTTCGCTTCGCCACTGGCGGTGCGTGTCGAGCGCGGCGCCGGGCGCGGCCGCCGCGATATCGATGGCGAGTGCGGAGAGGTCGGGCGGTGCGTCGCCGTCGATGGCGATGTCGACAAGGCGCGGCAGCGGCAGGTCGCCGGCAAGCACCTCTCCGCCGAGCCAGGGTTCGAGGAGCGCCGCCGTATCGTCGAGCGACAGGGGCGTGGCGCTCAGAACGCCCTTCGTCCGCGAAAGCACGCCCAGCACGGCGTCGACCTGTTCTTCCGGTTCCATCTCGCGCGACGGTTTGATCTCGACGGTGAGCGAGCCGGAGAGGTCGTTCGTCCACTCGCGTGCCTTGCCGCCCACCGAAAGCGCCGCGCCGAGCGCGAGGCTTGCAAGGAAACACATCGCGGCGACGACGAGCATGAGCGACATGCCCGTCGCGCCCGCCGCCGGCATCACGCTTTTCGTCTCGACGAGCATTGCCGCCAATGCGCCTGCGGGGCCACGCTCCTCGTCGTGAAAGGTCGGCGCCTTGTCGGCGCCTTTCAGCGGATCAGCCACGGATGGTGAGCCTCCCGTCTCTCAGCACGAGTTCGGGGGCGCCCGCGCTTTCCACCAGCGCGCGGTCATGCGTGGCGATCAGCACGCTGGTGCCGAGCCTGTTCAGTTCCACGAAGAGGCGCAGCAGGCGCTGGCCCATCTCCGGGTCGACATTGCCTGTCGGTTCGTCGGCGAGCAGGACTTCGGGTTGCGCCACCACGGCGCGGGCGATGGCGGCGCGCTGCTTCTCGCCGCCCGAAAGCGTCGGCGGCTTCGCGTTCATCCGGTCGCCGAGTCCCACCCAGGCGAGGAGTTCTTCCACATCGGCGCGATATTCGCCTTCGCGCTTGCCCTGGATCTTCAGCGGCAGCGCCACGTTTTCATAGGTGGTCAGATGGTCGAGCAGGCGGAATTCCTGGAAGACGACGCCTATGCGCCGCCTGAGCGGCGGCAGTTCCGCGCGGGGCAGCGTCGCGATGTCCTGCCCGAACATGGTGATGAGGCCGCGCGAGGGGCGGTTTGCCAGAAACATGAGCTTCAACAGCGATGTCTTGCCCGCGCCGGAAGGACCCGTCAGGAAATGGAAGGAGGCCGGCGCGAGGTGGAAGCTCACATCGCGCAGCACCTCCGGTCCCATGCCGTAGCGCATGCCCACATTCTCGAAGCGAATCATGCAGCGACGGTATCATGGAACGGCGAGGGGCACGGAGACGCGGCCGCCGGGAAAGCGCACTTTTCAGCGAAAAAACGGCTCTTCGCCGTCTCCGCTTAACGCCGCTTTAACCATGCGCGATCTTTCAATAGGCTCATGCCGATCTCCCGCGCGTCGCCTCTCGCGGCCGGGGCGGGAGAAGTTCCCTTTTCCTTCGTCCAGGTTGAAACCCTTGTCCCGGATGATCATCCAATGCCCGTCATGTTCGGCCCGCTATCCGGTGGATGGCGCGTCCTTTGCGCCGTCCGGCCGCAAGGTGCGCTGCGCGAAATGCGGCCATAGCTGGCACCAGTCGCCGCCTTCCGGAAACGAGGAGGCGTTCTCTCCGCCGCCGTCCCCGGAGGAGGAGATGGCAGCGCCCGTGGTCACGCCCATCCGGAAAAAGATTTTCGGCGAGAAGTCTCCGGCGCAACCCGATGCCGCCGCCCCGGATGCGTCATCCGGCACTTCGGCGAATGCCGCCGCTGCCAAGGGTGATGAGAAGGACGAAGCACCGGCGGCCAGAACCGGCAAGGTCGCCGATATCGGCAACCGGTTCCGGGCGGAAGTTCGCCGCGCGGCCTCCATGAGGCGCGGCCGTATGCTGAGCGCCGCGGGATGGGTGGTTCTCTTCCTTTTCGTCGGCGGAACGCTCGCGGGCGGCTGGAGCTACCGCGAAAGGATCGCCGCCTTCTGGCCTGCCACGGCGAAGCTCTATGCGGCGGCGGGCGAGGAAATCAATCTGCGTGGGCTCGAGTTCCGGAATGTCACCTATGAACGTCAGACCGAGGACGGCCTTCCCGTTCTTGCCGTCATGGGCGAGGTGGTGAACGTCGCGGGCAAGGACATCGCCCTGCCGAGGCTCAGGGTCGGGCTCCGCGACGAGGCGCAAAAGGAACTCTATCACTGGACCTTCGCGCTCGCCGAAGCCTCGCTTGCCAGGGGAGAAGCCGCGCCCTTCATCACCCGCCTGTCGAGCCCGCCGCCCGAGGCGCGCGACATCGAAGTGCGCTTCGTCGACAGGACCGATCTCGCTTCCGCGATGCCTTCGGGCGAGGCGCCGGAAGCGGCCCCGGCGGCGGAACCGGAATGAGCCGCCTCGCGCCGAGGGGCGCCCGGATTTCGGTGCTCTTTCCGGCGGAGGAAATCGCGGCCCGTGTCCAGAGGCTCGCATCCGAGATCGTGCGCGAACTCGGCCCCGAGCCGCTCATCATCCCGATCCTGAAAGGGAGTTTCATCTTCGCGGCGGATCTTCTGCGCGCGCTGCACGAGGCGGGTGCCGAGCCCGACATGGATTTCATCACGCTCTCGAGCTACGGCAAGGGAACGCGCTCGCTGGGCGAAGTCACCATCATGCGCGACACCGAAGCCGCGATTGCGGGCCGGGACGTTCTCATCATCGACGACATTCTGGAATCCGGCCGGACGCTGGCCTTCGCCAAGGATCTCATGGCCGCGCGCGGCGCGCAGCGTGTCATGACCTGCGTCCTGCTCAACAAACCGGGCAAGCTCGCCGTCGATGCGAAGGCCGATTTCGTCGGCTTCGACTGCCCGGACCGGTTTGTCGTCGGCTATGGCATGGACGTCGCCCATGCCTATCGCCAGCTTCCCTTCGTCGGCTATATCGAGCGGTGACGGCATGGCACGCATTCTCATCGCAGAAGACGAACCCGCCGTCCGCAGCTTCATCCAGCGCGCGCTTCAGGGCGTGGGCCATGAAGTCGAATGCGCGGGCGATGGAAGCGATGCGCTGGAGGCTCTCGCCCGCGCGCGTCAGGGCAATCGCGCTCACGATCTTCTGTTGACGGATATTCTGATGCCGGTCATGGACGGTGTCTCGCTCGCGCTTCTCGCTTCCCGCGATGCGCCCTCGCTCCGCATCATGCTGATGACCGGTTATTCAGATCAGCGCGAGCGCGCGCACGGGCTCGATGCGATCATTCAGGACATCCTCCTCAAGCCCTTCACGCTCGACGAACTCGTCATGCGCGTGCAGGCCGTGCTCGATACACCGAAATAATCAGAAGCGTTTCAGCAGCCGGTCGAGATAGTCGAGTTCGATCTGCGGACGGCCGAGCTCCATCGCGCGTTCGCGCAATTCCTTCAGGATGCGCTGGGCGCGCTGGGTGTCGATCTCGTCGGGTACGGAAACATCGTTCGTATCGAGCGGCCCGCGCATCGGGCGGCCGAAAGGGTCCTTTCGCGGCGAGCCTTGCGCCGTGCCCTGGCCGGAGCGGCCTTCCATCAGCTTGTCGGCAAGCGCCTGCGCGCCTTTCTGCATGCTTTCGATGGCCTGCCCCTGCGACCCGGCGGCGCGGTCGGCGCGCTGTGCGTCGAGCCTGTCCTTCGCGTCTTCCATCGCGCCCAGCGCCCTGGCCAGCGCTTCCGGCGCTTCGGCGCCCTGTTCCGCCAGCTTTTCGAGCATGCGTTCCATCTCCTTGTTCAGCGCATGCTGCTGCTGGGAGAGATCGTTCAATTCCTCGCTTGCCTGTCCCGAGCCAAGCTGTCGTTCGGCGTTCGGGTCGTTGCGAAGCCGCTCGAGTTCGCGGAACGTCTTGTCCATGAGCTCGCGCTGCTTCGAGATCATCTGGCCGAGTTCCTCGATCGCCTGCGCCATCGCCTGTTCGCCCGGGCTTGGCGGGCCCTGTTCGCCCGGCATCTGCAGGTTTTCGAGAATGTTCTGCAACCGGTCGAGCATCGCCTGCGCCTGCTCGCGCGCGCCGCTCTGCGCCAGTTCCTCGATCTGCCGCATCATTTCCTCGAGCTCGCCGCGCTCGACGGTCTGCGTGTCGCCGTCCGGAAATTCGCTCTGCATCAGCGCGTCTTCGGGACCTTGCGTTGCGGCGAGCGCCTCCATGTAGCGATTGAAGGCGTCCTTCAGCTCCGCCATCAGCCGCTCGATTTCCTCGCTTCCCGCACCCTCCGCCAGCGCGTCCGCAAGCGCCTTGCGGGCGTCGCGCAGGTCGCGTTCGGCAAGCGACAGGTCGCCATCCTCGATCCTGAGCGCGATGGACCAGAGCAGATCGTAGATGCCGGTCAGGTCCGTGTCGCGCCGGGCTTCCGTCAGCCGCCAATAGGCCGCGCGGAGCGAGAGGTAGACGACCTTGTCCTCGATATAGCGGTCGGCATCCTGCGTGAAATTGTCGATGAAGCGGGCGACGCTCGCGCCCGAGCGCGGATCGAGGGCGAGGCGGCGGCGCTGTTCGACAATGGCGCGGGCGAGTGGATCGGTGAAGTCGCGCGCGGGCAGGATCATGGAAACGGGCTCGGATCTGCCCTCCTGCTTCAGGTCGTCCGTCGCGACCAGCGTGATCGTCACCGGCAGTCCCGCCCAGGGATGCGAGGTGAGTTCGGCAAAGGTCTCGCCCTCGGCATCGCGCGGGCGGGCCCCCGGCAGGCTCAGCCGGATATCCGGCGCGGTCACGCGCGGCTGCGGAACGTCGATATTCTTCTCGGGTTCGGGAAGGCCGGTGCGGTCGAGCGCGATCCGCGCCTCGGCGCCCGAGACGCCGTAATCGTCCTTCACGCGATACTGGAAACGCAGTGCCCCCGAAGCCGCGCGCGCGATCGCGCCGGTCAGCTCGATGGAGGGGTCTTCGTCCGGCGTCACCTCTATGTGCCATGCGCGGATCATCCGTCCGCCCTCGGTCAGCGCCATGTCCGCCGTCGCTTCGAGGGTTGCGTCGATCGAATGATTGTCCGCGCTCACCGTTTCGAGCGTCAGCGGTTCGCTGCGGTCCTCTCCGTGGCTTTCGAGAACGGGCGCGTTCTTCAGTCCGTGGACGCGGATCGAGAGCGTGCTGCCTTCCGGTGCCTCGATCCTTTCGAGGTCGTGAACTTCCGCCTCGTTCCGTTCGAGATAGACGGGGGGCTTTCCCGTATAGCCGGGCGGGGTGATCCAGGCTTCGATATGGGCCGCGCGCGCGCCCGCGGCGCCCGGCAGCAGCGCATCGGAAATCCGGTCGAGGCGGCCCGCGCCCGTACCCGCGAGGCCGATCACCAGCAGCAGCGCGACGGCGGCGCGGATCGCATAGGGGTCTCGCCGCGCCAGCACGGAAAGGGGCAGGCCGATCCTGAGCCTTGCGATCCGCTCCGAGATCCAGCGGCGATGCGCGGCCCAGAGCGCCGGGTCGCCCGTGTTCTCGGCCGCGACGTCCTCATAGGAGGAGAGCGGCGCATGGACGAGGCCGGAGGATTTTTCGAGATGGCGCAGCGCGTCGTCGCGGTCCGGCCAGCGGAAGCCGCGAAAGCCGCGCCAGAGCAGCCAGACGGAGAGTGCGCCGAAGCCCGCGAGCAGCGCCCAGTGGAGCGGAAGTGGCAGATGCGCGAAAAAGCCGAAAAGCGCCAGCGCCATAAAGAGCCCGGCCACCGTCGCGGCGGGCCAGATCGCCGGCAGGATTTCCTCCCAGACGAGAAGCGCGCGGGAAATGCGTACGCGGCGTTCGACGCGCGGCGGCAGTTTCGTGCCGCGCGGCGTCTTCCGCTTCCCTTCCGGTCTTTCGCCTCCGGGGCCGGTCAAGCCTTTCGCCCTCAATTGCTGCGTGCCGCTCCAGGCTCTGGAACCGCGCCTAATCGAGCCAGGAAGGAATGATATCCTGTTTCAGCATTGCGTCATAACTGGGGCGGGCGCGGACCTCGGCGAAAACATCGCCCTTCACCATGACCTCGGGCACGAGCGGCCGCGTGTTGTAGGTCGAGGCCTGCACGGCGCCATAGGCGCCGGCCGACATGATGGCGACGAGCTCGCCGCTCTGGAGGCGCGGGAGTTCCCGCCCCTTGGCGAAGAAATCGCCCGTTTCGCAAACGGGTCCCACCACGTCGTATGTGACGCGCTCCGCGGCGCCTCCTTCCGCCACGGGGCGGATCTCGTGAAAGGCGTCGTAGAGCGTCGGACGAATGAGGTCGTTCATCGCGGCGTCGAGAATGAGGAAGTTCCGATCGTCGCCCTGCTTTTCGTAGATGACGCGCGAAACGAGAATGCCCGCATTGCCCGCGATGAGGCGTCCCGGCTCGAAGGTGAGCGAGCAGCCGAGATGGCCCATCGTCCGCTTCACCATCCGCGCATATTCGTCCGGGTGCGGCGGCACGTCGTTGTCGCCGCGATAGGGAATGCCGAGCCCGCCGCCCAGATCGATATGGGCGATGTCGTGCCCGCGCGCGCGCAGTTCTTCCACCATCGCGGCAACGCGGGCAAACGCCGCCTCGAAAGGCGCGAGATCGGTCAGCTGGCTGCCGATATGGACGTCGATGCCGTTCGCCTCGATGCCCGGCAATTGCTTCGCGCGGTCATAGACGGAGGGCGCGCGCTTCCAGGAAATGCCGAACTTGTTTTCGGCCTTGCCGGTCGCGATCTTCTCATGCGTCTTCGCGTCGACATCGGGGTTCACGCGGATCGCGACACGCGCGGTCAGCCCCCTCGCCGATGCAAGCTGCGAGAGGAGTTCGAGTTCGGGTTCCGATTCCACGTTGAACCGGTCGATCCCGGTTTCGAGCGCGAAGCTCATTTCCGCTTCGGTCTTGCCGACCCCGGAAAAGACGATCTGTGCGGGCTCGATACCGGCGGCGAGCGCGCGCCGCAATTCGCCTTCCGAAACGACGTCCGCGCCCGCGCCTTGCCTGGCCAGCGTCGCCACCACTGCGAGATTCGAATTCGCCTTCACCGAATAGCAGACGCGCGCGGGCTGTCCCTTGAAGGCGTCCGCGAAGACGCGGTAGTGCCGTTCGAGCGTTGCGCTCGAATAGCAATAGAAGGGCGTGCCTATCGCCGCGGCAATGTCCGGGATCGCGACGTCCTCGGCGTGGAGAACGCCGCCGCGATATTCGAAGTGATGCATGTTCCTGTCCGGATGCGCGTCGCGCTCAGTAGTCGCTGACGCGGCGGCGCGGCGCGATATCTTCCATTTCGTCGTCGAGGGGTTCGGCGTCGATGGGCGGGTTGTCGCCAAGCACTTCCGATGCCGAAGGCGCGGTCTCGTTCGCCTGCGGTTGCGGTTTCGCGCCTTCGGGAAGTTCGAGGTCGCCCTTCCGCCCGCAGGCCGAAAGCGTCGCGGCGAGCGCGAGCCCGAGCATCGCCATCCATATCTTCCGCTGCATGCTCATCCGGCTTCTCCCCGCTCTATCGGTTGCTCTCGCGCCCGAGTTCATCGCGCCACCACTTCGCGGCGGCGCGTACATTGTCCGGCGAGGTGCCGCCGAAGCTCGTCCGGCTGGCGACGGAATTGTCGACGCCGAGCACGGAATATACCTCATCGGTGATGCCGGGCTCCACCTCGCGCATTTCCTCGAGCGTGAGCCCGTCGAGGTCGATGCCCTTCTTCTCCGCCCTGGCGACCAGCGCGCCGGTCACGTGATGCGCCTGCCGGAAGGGGAGGTTCAGCGCCCGGACAAGCCAGTCGGCAAGGTCCGTCGCGGTCGAGAAGCCGCGCGAGGCGGCGGCGCGCATCGCCTTTTCGTTGACGGTGAGCGTCCTCACCATGCCCGTCATCGCGGCCAGCGACAGCGACAGCGCGTCGAGCGCGTCGAAGGCGGCTTCCTTGTCTTCCTGCATGTCCTTGGAATAGGCGAGCGGCAGGCCCTTCATCACGATGAGGAGCGAGGTCAGCGCGCCGATCACGCGGCCCGCCTTCGCGCGCACCAGTTCGGCGGCGTCCGGATTGCGCTTTTGCGGCATGATCGAGGAGCCGGTGGTGAAACTGTCCGGCAGACGCACGAAGTCAAAGCCCGGCGTCGACCAGATCACGATCTCTTCGGCAAGCCGCGTCAGATGCGTCGCCGCGATGGAGGCAGCCGCCAGCGTTTCGAGCACGAAGTCGCGGTCGGACACGCTGTCGAGCGAATTGCGCGTGGGCGCGTCGAAGCGCAGCGCCTTCGCCGTCTGCGCCCGGTCGATGGGGAAGGAGGTGCCGGCAAGCGCCGCCGCGCCCAAGGGGCATTCGTTCAGCCGCTTGCGCGCGTCCTGCAGCCGTCCCCGGTCGCGTCCCGCCATTTCCACGTAAGCCAGGCAGTGATGTCCGAAGGTCACGGGCTGCGCCGTCTGGAGATGCGTGAAGCCCGGCATGATGGTCGCGGCATGTTCTTCCGCGCGCGTCAGCAGCGCTTCCTGCAGGTCGCGAAGCTGGCCGTCCAGATGGTCGATCGTGTCGCGGATATAGAGCTTGAAGTCGGTCGCCACCTGGTCGTTGCGCGAGCGTGCGGTGTGGAGCCTTCCCGCCGCCGCGCCGATGAGGTCGGCAAGCCTCGATTCCACATTCATGTGGATGTCCTCGAGGTCGCGGCGGAACTCGAACTTGCCTCCCTCGATTTCGGCAAGCACGGCGTCCAGACCCGCGATAATTTGATCGGCGTCCGCCCTTGAGATAATTCCCGTTTCGGCCAACATGCGGCAATGCGCTTTCGAGCCCTCGATATCCTGGGCGAAGAAGCGCTGGTCGAAGCCGATGGAGGCGTTGATCTCCTCCATGATCCGGTCGGGGCCCTCGCCGAAGCGTCCGCCCCACATCTTGTTGCTCATGTCGTTCTCCGGGCTCTTTTCGAGCCGTTCCGGGGCGCCTCGGGCAGCGCTGCGTAACCGTGCCGAAAAGAGTAGGGAATGTTCCAGGGAAAGCCGAAAACAATCGCCATTCTGGCCGCGGCGGTGGTCTTGGCCGCCGGGGCGGTATACTTGATCGGACAGGGGGGCGGCAACCCGGACGCGCCTTCCATGAGCGAGGCCGCCGCCCGGCTCGATGCCGCCGCGACCGGCGAGGTCGCCAATTTCACGCCGAAGTCCGAGCCCGCGCCGATCCCCGATTTCACCTTCCGGAATGGCGATGGCGAGGAGCTGACCCTTGCCGATTTCCGGGGGAAACTCGTCCTTCTGAACATCTGGGCGACCTGGTGCGGGCCCTGCCGGGAAGAGATGCCGGAGCTTGACCGGCTCCAGGTGGAACTCGGCAGCGACCGTTTCGAGGTCGTGGCCCTCAGCGTCGACAGCAAGGGCGAGACGCTCGTCCGCGATTTCCTCGCCGAGGTCGGGGCCGAGGCGCTTGCCCTCTATATCGACCCCACCGCGAAGGCCAATTTCACGCTGGGCGCCTTCGGCCTGCCGACGACGCTTCTCGTCTCGCCGGAGGGCCGGGAGATCGGCCGCATGGTCGGTCCCGCCCCCTGGGCGAGCGAGGATGCCAAGGCATTCATCGAGGAAGCTCTCGGGCTCTACGCGCCAGCGGGCGAAGGTTGAGCCTCGGCCTCTAGAGGGTATCCGTTTCCGCGCGCGCCACGAAAAGCGCGCCGATCGTCTGCGCGGGTTCGCTTCCGCCAGCCGTCAGGGGAACGGACAGGCAATGGCCGACGAGATAGAGACGGCCGGAGGCGGCGAAGGGAACCTTCACGAAAACCGGCTTGCGGCCGAAAAAGGCCTTGCGCGTGATGAAGATCCAGCGCCGCTGCACGGCGGCCGGGTCGCCATGCGAGAAGGCGCCGCCTTCCTCCGCGAATTCCGAGAGAAGCTTGCCGGTCCGCTCTTCGCCCAGCAGTTCGACCAGCGCCGTGCCGAAAAGGCGGGTGCGGAAGTCTTCGCCGCCATTCACCGCTTCCGCGATGATCACATTGGGCAGGAATCGGGCGATCTTGACGGGGTCGATATCGGCGCGGTCGGCTAGTTCCCGTTCCCCGCGCACGCTCTCCAGATAGTCATGGAGCGCCGCGACGGAGGGATGTTCCGGCGCCTCGATGAATTGAGGCTCGTCGGTGATTTTCTTCGCGCGTTCCCCGGTCCCGAAACTTCCGCTCATCCTCTACCCCATGCGTTCCCCTGCGCATCGCGGGGGACTTTTGCATGATGCAGGTTAACGAACAGGCAGTAATTTCGTTTCTGATGCGGAATCTTCCGGCGCCGCTTCAGCGCGTGGGAACCGGCTTTTCGCCGCGATAATCGTAGAAGCCGCGCTGGGTCTTGCGGCCGAGCCAGCCCGCCTCGACATATTTCACGAGAAGCGGGCAGGGCCGGTATTTCGAATCCGCCAGTCCGTCGTAAAGCACCTGCATGATCGAAAGACAGGTATCGAGTCCGATGAAATCGGCCAGTTGCAGAGGCCCCATCGGATGGTTCGCGCCGAGCTTCATCGCCTTGTCGATGCTTTCGATGGAGCCCACGCCCTCGTAGAGCGCATAGACGGCCTCGTTGATCATCGGCAGCAGGATGCGGTTCACGATGAAGGCGGGAAAGTCTTCGGCATTGGCGACCTTCTTGCCGAGCGAGCTTGCGAATTGCTGGATGGTTTCGAAGGTGGCGTCGTCGGTCGCGATGCCGCGCACCAGTTCCACGAGTTCCATGACGGGCACGGGGTTCATGAAATGCATGCCCATGAAGCGTTCGGGCCGGTCGGTGGAGGCGGCGAGCCGTGTGATCGAAATTGAAGATGTGTTGGTGGCGATCAGCGCGTCCTCGCGCAGATGCGGGCAGAGTTCGGAGAAGATCTTGCGCTTCACTTCCTCGTTCTCGGTCGCCGACTCGATCACGATATCGGCATCCTCGAAGCTCTCCATGTTTTCGGCGGCGGAGAGCCTTTCGAGCGCGGCGTCGCGCTGCTCGACGGTAATGCGCTCGCTCGAAACCTGGCGCGACATGTTGCCGTCGATGGTCGCAAGACCGGCTTCGATGCGGTCGCGCGAAATGTCGTAGAGCGCGACGTTGTAACCCGCCAGCGCACAGACATGCGCGATCCCGTTGCCCATCTGACCGGCGCCGATGACGCCCACCTTGCGAAACTTCATAACTCGAACCCGTGATTTCGGGCCGCCCCGGGCGGCCTTTCGATTTGCGCCTAAGAATGGCGCGTAAGCCTTGCAGCGTAAAGAAAAAGCGCCGCCGGTTGCCCGGCGGCGCTTCTTTTATCCTGTCTCCGGCGGGAGATAAGGTTCAGAGGCCGGCCTTGCCGAGCTCTTCCTCGAGTTCCGGCACCGCCTTGAAGAGGTCCGCCACGAGGCCGTAATCGGCGACCTGGAAGATCGGCGCCTCTTCGTCCTTGTTGATCGCGACGATGACCTTCGAGTCCTTCATGCCCGCGAGATGCTGGATCGCGCCGGAAATGCCGACCGCGATGTAGAGCTCGGGAGCGACGACCTTGCCGGTCTGGCCGACCTGGTAGTCGTTCGGCACGAAGCCCGCATCGACCGCGGCGCGCGAGGCGCCGACGCCGGCGCCGAGCTTGTCGGCGATCTTTTCGAGCATGGCGAAGTTCTCGCCGTTCTGCATGCCGCGGCCGCCCGAGATGATGATCTTGGCCGACGTCAGTTCCGGACGGTCGGACTTCGTCAGCTCTTCGCCGACGAATTCGGAGAGGCCCGGATTTTCGGCGGCGCCGATCTTCTCGACCGAGGCCGAACCGCCCTGGCCCGCCGCCGGGAAGGCGGTGGTGCGGACCGTGATGACCTTCTTCGCGTCGGTCGACTTCACGGTCTGGATGGCGTTACCGGCATAGATCGGACGCTGGAACGTGTCCGGCGCGTCGACGGCGGTGATTTCCGAGATCTGCGCGACGTCGAGAAGCGCGGCGACGCGGGGCATGAAGTTCTTGCCCACGGTGGTGGCCGCGGTGACGATCGCGTCATAATCCTTGGCGAGGCTCACGACGAGAGCGGCGAGGGGCTCTGCAACCGGATGAGCGTAGAGCGCGTCGTCGGCGACGAGCACCTTCTTCACGCCGTCGAGCTTCGCGGCGGCTTCCGCCACCGCGTCGCAGCCCTGGCCCGCCACGAGAACGACGACATCGCCGCCGAGCTTCGAAGCGGCGGTGACGGTCTTCGCGGTCGCGTCGTTCAGCGCCTTGTTGTTGTGGTCTGCAATAACAAGCGTGGTCATCCGATCACTCCCGCTTCCTTGAGCTTCGACACGAGTTCGGCAGCCGACTCGACCTTGATACCGGCGGAGCGCTGCGGCGGCTCGGACACCTTCACGACTTCGAGGTGGGGCTTCACCTCGACGCCGAAATCACCCGGCGCCTTTTCGTCGATCGGCTTCTTCTTCGCCTTCATGATGTTCGGCAGCGAGGCGTAGCGCGGCTCGTTGAGGCGCAGGTCCGTGGTGATCACGGCCGGCATCTTGAGCTTCAGCGTCTGCAGGCCGCCGTCGATTTCGCGCGTCAGGTTCAGCGTGTCGCCGGCGATCTCGACCTTCGAGGCGAAGGTGCCCTGCGCCCAGCCGAGCAGCGCGGAGAGCATCTGGCCCGTCTGGTTGCAATCGTCGTCGATTGCCTGCTTGCCGAGGATGATGAGGTCCGGCTTCTCGGCTTCGGCGACGCCCTTGAGGATCTTGGCGACGTTGAGCGGTTCGACCGTATCGTCGGTCTTCACGAGAATGCCGCGGTCGGCGCCCATGGCGAGCGCGGTGCGGAGCGTTTCGGTGGCCTGCTGGGCGCCGATCGAAACGACGACGACTTCGGTGGCCGTTCCCGCTTCCTTGAGACGGACCGCTTCTTCGACGGCGATTTCGTCGAAGGGGTTCATGGACATCTTCACATTGGCGAGATCGACGCCGCTGCCATCCGATTTCACGCGGATTTTCACGTTGTAGTCGACCACTCGCTTGATCGGTACGAGGACTTTCATCGAGGCGGACTCCCTGCGCAATGCCTTGGCGGCGAGAAACGGGGATCGCTTGTGCCCCCGGCCTCACGGATACCTTGGCGCCGGTCTTGGTGTAGGTCTTGGGCGGCGGCCGGTGGCCTTGAAAACGGCTGTTTCTCGCGTGAAACGGTGCCGAACGCGCCCGGTGCCACAAAGCTGCTGTTGCGGTGCGGGAACCTAGAGGCCCCGTTCGCCCCTGTCAACGAATAGGGCGGGGCGCGAAAAGGGGCAATTCGCCGCCCTAGCGGGTTCCGCCGGGAACCCACATCACATCGCCCGGGCCCTTGCCGTCCTCTCCCAGATTGGCATATCGCGCGGCGACGAAAAGGAAGTCCGAGAGGCGGTTCAGATAGCGCAGCGCCTCCTCGCTCACCATCTCGTGCGGGCCCTCCATCAGCGCCGTCACCTGGCGTTCCGCGCGGCGGCAGACGGTGCGGGCAAGGTGCAGATAGGCCGCCGCGGGGGTTCCCCCCGGCAGCACGAAGGAGCGCAGCGGCTCGAGCGCCGCATTCATCTCGTCGATCTCGTTTTCGAGCCGTGTGACCTGCGTTGCCACGATCCGGAGCGGCTCATATTCGAGCTTCTCGTCCTTCTCGGGCGTCGCGAGATCGGCGCCGAGGTCGAAAAGCTCGTTCTGGATGCGGCCGAGCATGGCGTCGAGCTTCGGCATCGCGGCGGTGTGGAGCCTTGCGATGCCGATCGTCGAATTCGTCTCGTCGACCGTGCCGTAGCTTTCGATGCGAAGCGCGTGTTTCGCCACGCGCTCGCCGGTCGCGAGCGCCGTCGTGCCCTTGTCGCCGCTCTTCGTGTAGATCTTGTTGAGGGTGACCATTCTCTCCCCGTCAGGGTTTCGCGAAAGGCAGCATCCGCCTCAGCACGTTGTCGCGCAGAACGACATGGTGATAAAGCGCGGCGAGAATATGCAAGGTGACCAGCGCTGCAAGCAGATAGCCGTTCAGGCCGTGCAGCACATGCCCCACCTCGTTGATCGTGTCGTTCTGCGCGATCTTGAGGGGTATCACGCCATAGGCGACCGGTTCGCCCTTGGAGGTCGTCACCATCAACAGGCCGAAGACGGGCTGCAGCGTCACGCTTGCATAGAGGCCGTGATGAACCGCCTTGGAGGCGATCTGCTGCCAGCGCGGCATGTCCACCTGGGCGGGCCGCGGGTTGCGCCCGCGAATCGCCAGCCAGACCACCATCAGCACGAGAACGACGAGGCCGGTGCCGAAATGCATGGTCGCCGTCTCGCGGCTCAGCGTGAAGCCGCCGTAAAGCATGATCAGCACGAGCACGGCGAGCGCCCAGTGCAGTGTCTTGACCGGCGTCGTGAAGCTCGATGAAGCGGGTGCGGTTTCTTTCATGGCTCGGGGTCCCCCTGGCTGTGGCGCTGATGCGAGATTCGCCCGTCGCGGGCGCCGGATCAAGCTGCCCGCGTGTCATTACAGTCACATTACGGTGTGTTCCGCTCCGGTCCTATTTCTTCCAGCCGCGCCGCCACTCGGCCACCGCCTCGCCGATTTCGTGCGGGCTGTCTTCCTGGATGAAGTGGCTTCCCTTTACGGTCACTTCCCGCTGGTTCTTCCAGCCCCGGCAGAATTCGCGCTGCGCGCCGATGAGGATCGCACCGGGATCGGCATTGACGAAGAGCTTGGGGAGGTCGTTCGCCGCCATCCAGTCCGCATAGGACTGCACGATGTCGGTCACGTCTTCCGGCTCGCCGCCGAGCGGGATCTGGCGCGGCCAGGTCAGCGTCGGCCGCCGGTCCTCGCCTTCTTCCAGGAAGGGGCGGCGATAGACCGCCATCTCCTCCTCCGTCAGCTTGCGCAGGATGGAGCCCGGCAGCACCGCCTCGATGAAGAGGTTCTTCTCCAGGATCATTTCCTCGCCCGCTTCCGAGCGGAAGCCCTCGAAGATGCGTCTGGCATCCGGGTTCCATTCGTCCCATTCGAGCGGCCGCACGATCCCTTCCATATAGGCGATGCCTTCCACGGCCTGCCGGTTGCGGTTCGCCCAGTCGAAGCCGAGCGCCGAGCCCCAGTCATGGATCACCAGCGTCACGTTCTTGGTCGCGCCCACCGCTTCGAGAAAGGCGTCGAGGAAGCGGCGATGCTCGCGGAAGGTGTAGCGGCCGGGGCCGGAAGGTTCGAGCTTGTCGCTGTCGCCCATGCCGATCAGGTCCGGCGCGATGCAGCGGCCCTGTGCCTTCAGGTGCGGCATGACGTTTCGCCACAGATAGGACGAGGTCGGGTTCCCGTGCAGGAAGACGATGGGGTCGCCTTCACCCATCTCGCTATAGGCCATGCTGCGGCCGGAAATGGTGACGTGATCCTTCGGCAGTTCGGCGGCGGAAATCTCTCTACCGGGCATTGGCGGCCTCCTTGCTCATGCCTTCCCTCCCTGCCGCGATGCGCGGACGGGAGAATCCGGGGCGGGGCGCATCATAGGCCCGTTCCTCTCCCTCTGGAACGCAAACGGGCGCTGCCTGGTTCGCAGCGCCCGTCCGATCGCCCGGATTTCCGGGGATTCTTCAGAATTTGTAGGCGTAGCGGATGCCGATATTGGTCAGCCCGTCATTGTCCTCGCAGAGCGAGGCGTTCGACATGTGGTCGAAGCCGACCATGATCGCGTTATGGGCGTCGAAGCTGTAGCCGAGCGACACGCTTTCATGGAAGTTGAGGCGGCAGCCGTAGTTGCGGCTCTCCGGGGTCACGCGGTTCGTCTCGCCGTCATGGATCGCGCCGCCAAGCGTGAAATCGGCAAAAATCGCTTCCGTCAGATAGAAGGTCCAGCCGAGGCCCGCATAGGCGAGGCTCGTGCCGTTGCCCGTATTGATGTTCGCGCCGATCACCGGATTGGGCGAGAAGGCCCAGTCGAGGAAGTCCGGCGAGGCGAAGCGAGCCTCGAGATTGATATCCGGATCGCTCGTTTCGTGGCGGTTGCGCACCAGGTCGCTGTCATGGTCGAGCACGCCGATGCGCAGCTCGGTCAGCAGGCCCTCCGCCGAAGCGGGCGCCGCGGCACAAAAAAAGGGCGTCGCCGCGAGCGCGGCGAGAGCGAAGCGTTTCAAGATCACGTTTAGGTCCCCTTGCTCGGTAAACTTTCCCCGGACTTGGTCAAATTACAGGGAAATTATTGAATTTACGATAACCACGAGGTCATAGAACCCCGGAACCCTGAAATGGTTCGCCCGTCCGTCCGCCTGCGAGGCTCGGGGTTCAGAGCGTGCTCAGATAGAGCCCCGTCATGATGATGATAATGGCGAGAAACTGGAGGCCGACGCGCCAGCGCATCAGTGTTTGCGAACGGCTCGCAGAACCGCCCCGCATCATGTTCCAGAGGCCGAGCAGCAGCACGATGAGCACGGCGCCCATCGCGATGGGCCCAAGCCATGAGAAAAGGTCGGCCATGGCTCAGTTTCCTCCTTCAAGAAGGCGGCGGGCGATCACCTGCGCCTGAATTTCCGCCGCGCCCTCGAAAATGTTGAGGATGCGCGCATCGCAGAGCACGCGGCTCACCGGATATTCGAGCGCGAAGCCGTTGCCGCCATGGATCTGCAGCGCATTGTCCGCCGCCGCCCAGGCGACGCGCGCGGCCAGCAGCTTCGCCATGCCCGCCTCGAGGTCGCAGCGCCTGCCGCCATCCTTCTCGCGCGCGGCGAAATAGGTGATCTGGCGCGCCACCATGATCTCGACCGCCATCATCACGAGCTTTCCGAAGACGCGCGGGAAACTCATGATCGGCTTGCCGAACTGCACACGCTCCTGCGCATAGCGAAGGCCGAGTTCGAGCGCGCATTGCGCGACGCCGACCGCGCGGGCCGCCGTCTGGATGCGCGCGCTCTCGAAGGTCTGCATGAGCTGCTTGAAGCCCTGGCCTTCCTCGCCGCCGAGCAGGTTTTCCGCCTTGACCTCGAAATCGTCGAAGCCGATCTCGAATTCCTTCATGCCGCGATAGCCGAGAACCTCGATCTCGCCGCCGGACATGCCCTTGGCCGGGAAAGGGTCGTTGTCCTGCCCACGCGGCTTTTCCGCGAGCAGCATCGAAAGGCCCTTGTAGCCCGGCTCGTCATTCGTGCGGCAAAGCAGCGTCATCACGTCGGCGCGCGCCGCATGGGTGATCCATGTCTTGTTGCCGTTTACCTTGTAGACGTCGCCGTCTCTCTTGCCTCGCGTCTTCAGGCTCGCAAGGTCGGAGCCCGTGTTCGGCTCGGTGAAGACCGCCGTCGGCAGCACTTCGCCGCTCGCGATCTTCGGCAGCCACTTCTGCTTCTGTTCCGCCGTGCCGCCGCCGAGAATGAGCTCCGCCGCGATTTCCGAGCGCGTGCCGAGCGAGCCGACGCCGATATAGCCGCGCGACAGTTCTTCCGACACCACGCACATCGATTCCTTGCCGAGGCCGAGCCCGCCGAATTCTTCCGGGATCGTCAGGCCGAAGACGCCGAGCTCCGACATTTGCGCCACCACATCGAGCGGGATGTAGTCGTCCTTCAGGTGCCACTCATGCGCATGGGGCACGACTTCGGCATCGGCGAATTTGCGCATCTGGTCGCGAATCTGTTCATAGGTGTCCTCGAGGCCCGCATCGCCGAAGGTCGCCGCGCCCGTATTGGCCGCGATCAATTCGGCGAGCCGTGCCCGCACGGGGGCGGTGTTGCCGCCCATCACCAGCTTTCGCACGGCATCGTTGAAGAGGACCTGCGCCTCGTCATGCGTGACGCCCAGATCGCGCATGCGCACCGTTTCGCCCTGGCTCATCGGAATGCCGCCGGCTATCTGCGAGAGATACTCGCCGAAAGCGGCCTGGACGATCAGCGCCTCGAATTCGCCGAACCGGCCTTCCTCCGTCATCCGCGCCGCATAGGAAGCAAGCTGGCGCAGCGCCTCCACATAGGTCGCGAACCAGGCAAGACCATGCACCGCGAACTGTTCCTTTTCGATCAGCGCCGCCGAAACCTTGCCGTCCTTCGCGACCTTCGCGAAAACCGCGGCTTTCGCCTTGGCGAAGAGGGCATCCGCCGCTTCCACGGCGCTTGCCGTCGAAGGGAGAAGGTCGTCGAGAAGGGCGGCGCTCCCTCCCGTCGGGGCGGAGGCTGCAGCGGCGTTGGACTGGCTCATGGGGCGAACTCGCTCGTATCAGACATCGACAGGACGGCCGGGGCTCCGGAAAGGGCCTTATCTTGATGAGGAATCCGGAATTTCGCCGGGAAGCGCGGGGGAACGTCCGGTTGGAAATAGCACGCGCTTCTCAATGTCTATATATCTCGAACCCGGGGCTCCGGCCAGCCGGGCCCCCCGATTCGTTGAGACAGGTTCGAGACAAGGCCTGACGGGGGCATTCCATGGACAGCGCCAGGACGAGTACAGCGGCCCATAGCACCAAGGTGGTGGGCCTCGTCATCGGTGCGCTTCTCGTCGCGCTGGCGGCGGTCATGCTCGTGCCCGTGCTCGCCGAAATCGTCGCGCGCAGCGACGACTGGGAGGCATTTCTTTCCTCCGCCGTGGTGACGGGCTTCGTCGGCGGCGCTCTCATGCTCGCCAACCAGACGGACGAGCGCGACCTCACCCATCGCGCCACCTTCCTCGTCACCACTTTCGGCTGGCTCTCCGTCGCCGCCTTTTCGGCGCTTCCCTTCGCCTTCTCGCGGCTCGACATGAACTATACGGACGCCTTCTTCGAGGCCATGTCCGGGGTCACGACAACGGGCGGCACGGTGATGATCGGCCTCGACCGCGCGCCGCCGGGCATTCTGCTCTGGCGCTCGCTTCTGCAATGGATCGGCGGCATCGGTATCATCGTCACGGCGGTGGCCATTCTGCCCTTCCTGCGGGTGGGCGGCATGCAGCTCTTTCGCACCGAAAGCACGGACAAGACGGAAAAGGTACTGCCGCGTCCGGGCCAGATCGCGGTTGCCATCGGCGAGGTCTATCTGCTGCTGACGCTTCTCTGCGCGCTCGCCTATATCGTCGGCGGCATGACGCCCTTCGATGCGATGAACCATGCGATGACGACAGTGGCGACGGCGGGGTTCTCGACGCATGACGCGTCCTTCGGTTACTTCGAGAATTCCTTCATTCACTGGACGGGCACGATATTCATGATCTCGGGCGCGGTGCCGCTTGCGCTTTATGTGCAGACGCTTCGCGGGTCCAATGAAAAGATCTGGAACGATCCTCAGGTGAGAGGGTTCATCTCCCTGCTCGCGGGCGTCTCGGTTCTTCTCGCTCTCTGGCTTGCCGCGCGCGGCGACTACGGTTTCTTCGAGGCGCTCACCCATACCGCCTTCAACGTGACATCGATCGTCACGACAGCCGGCTTCACCAGCGACGATTATCAGCTTTGGGGACCCTTTGCCGTCATGGTCTTTTTCATCCTGATGTTTGTTGGCGGCTGTACGGGGTCGACGGCGGGCGGCATGAAGATATTCCGTCTGCAGATCCTCGCGATCCTCTTCAAGACGCAGGTGCGCCAGACGCTCTATCCGCATGTGGCGCAGACCATGCGCTATGGCGAGCGCACGGTAAGCCGCGAGATCGTCTTCTCCGTCGCGCTTTTCGTTTTCGTCTATCTCGCCTCGATGCTCGTCGTCGCGATGGCGCTTGCGGCTTTCGGCCTCGACTTCACGACCGCGCTTTCCTCCGCCGTGACCTCGATCGCAAATGTCGGTCCCGGCCTCGGGCCCATTGTGGGCCCCGCCGGCAATTTCGCGACGCTCCCCGACGGCCCGAAACTCATCATGGCCTTCGCGATGCTGCTCGGCCGCCTCGAACTGCTGACTGTCCTCGTCATGTTCTCGAAGGACTACTGGGAGCGGTGAGGGTTTTCCACCGCACCTTTTGAACTGACTGCGCGTCTATTGCCGCGTCTCTCTCCCTTTGCGACCTTCTTGCGTCAGGAAGCGCGGGGAGGGAACTCATGAAAAGCCTTGCAATTGCGCTTGTTGCGCTCGCGGCGGCATTCGCCGCGCCGGCCGCCATGCGCGCGGATTCATTGCGTGAAGGGACGGACGGCATGATGGCGAAGGTCGAAATCGCGGAGCTCGTGAACAATTGGGGCTTCTGGCGCGATCAGGAGCGGTGGGAAGAGCTCTCTTCCGTCTTCCATCCGGGCGGCACCATCTCGATCAGCTGGTATGACGGCCCGCATGAAGGCTTCGTCGAGGCCTCGAAAATGATTGCCTCTGGCGGTGCGGCGCTCCTCAAACATCAGCTTGGCGTGCCGTCCATCCGTGTGGAAGGCAATCGTGCGGTGAGCGAGGTCAATGTGATCATCATGGTGCGCGCGTCCACACCCTTCGGCGCCGTCGATACGTCCTCCTATGCGCGCTTTGTCGACATGCTCGAAAAGCGTGACGGCGCATGGAAGATCCGGAAGCGGGTCGCGGTCTATGAGAAGGATCGCATCGATCCGGTCGACATGCCCGGGCTTCCGCCCGCCCTGTTCGAAGGGCTCGATGAATTTCCGGCCGAGCTCCGTTTTCTCGCCGCCAGCATGAAGCGCGGCGGCATCGAACTTTCGGAGGCCGTCGTGCTCGACAAGAGCGAGGCGTCGAAGGCGCTCTATGGCGAGGCCGATGCCTGGCTCGCGGGGAGCTGAAAAGCGGGGATTGTTTTTTCGCGCTCACCCTACCGCGCGGGCGAAGGCGAAACCGGGGAGAAGTATTTTCCGCCGGTCGCCGGTCAGAATGAAAAAAGGGCCGTGTTATCCCCGGCCCTTGGTCGTCTTATCCCCGCTTGCGGGATATCCTTGCGATTTGTGACGGTTCGATGACGTTTCGGTGACGGTCAGCCGTTTCAGGCCGCCTTTGTCCCCGCTTCGATGGCGTCCTCGACCGTCCTGAGACCCGGCCGCGCGGCCGAAACAAGCACCGCCATGTTGCCCGGCAGGTGCTCGTTCTTCCACATCTTGTCATGCGCCAGGGGAATGTCCGTCCACGGAAGGACTTCCGACATGCAGGGGTCGATGCGGCGTTCGATCACGAGCTGGTTCGCGGCCGATGCCTGTTTCAGATGCGCGAAGTGCGAGCCTTGAATGCGCTTCTGACGCATCCAGACGAAGCGTGCGTCGAAGGTCAGGTTGAAGCCCGTCGTGCCGGCGCAGAAGACGACCATGCCGCCGCGCTTCGTCACCATGCAGGAGACGGGGAAGGTCGACTCGCCTGGATGTTCGAAGACGATATCGGGATCGACGCCCTTGCCGGTGATGTCCCAGATCGCCTTGCCGAATTTGCGCGCCTCTTTCATGAAGTCGTTGAACTCTTCCGAGTTCACCTTCGGCAACTGGCCCCAGCAGTTGAAATTCTTTCTGTTGATGACGCCTTTCGCGCCCATCGACATCACGAAATCATGCTTGCTGTCGTCGGAAATAACGCCAATGGCATGGGCGCCCGCCGTCGCGCAGAGCTGCACGGCGAAGGAGCCGAGACCTCCGCTCGCGCCCCACACCAGCACGTTCTGTCCGGGCGAGAGGATGTGCGGCCGATGGCCGAACAGCATGCGGTAGGCCGTCGCAAGAGTGAGTGTGTAGCAGGCACTTTCTTCCCACGTCAGGTGCTTCGGGCGCGGCATGAGCTGCTGAGATTGCACACGGCAGAACTGCGCGAAGGAGCCGTCCGGCGTCTCGTAACCCCAGATGCGTTGCGTTGGCGAGAACATCGGATCGCCGCCATTGCATTCCTCGTCGTCGCCGTCGTCCTGGTTGCAATGGATGACGACTTCGTCGCCCACCTTCCAGCGCTTCACCTTGGAGCCGACGGCATAGACGATGCCGGACGCGTCGGAGCCTGCGATGTGATAGGGCTTGTCATGCACGTCGAAGACGGAGATCGGCGTGCCGAGGCCCGCCCAGACGCCGTTGTAGTTGACGCCTGCCGCCATTACGAGGACGAGCACCTCGTTCGAGTCGATTTCCCAGGTGGGCACGACCTCGACCTGCATTGCCTGCTGCGGCGGCCCGTGCCGTTCGCGGCGGATCGCCCAGGCGTACATGTTTTTTGGCACATGTCCGAGCGGCGGGATCTCGCCGACCTCGTAGAGATCCTTTTTCTCCGTATACGCCATAATCTACCTCTCTCGCCGTTCTCGTTCGGGCCCGCTGGCTTGGCGCGGATCATTGGCATTTGACGCTGCGGATGCAAGGGTATTTTGCACCGCAATATAAACCTCATCCCGGTAAACCCGCGGAATCCCGCCATTTATTTGACGTAGCGGAGGGCTGAATACGGAGTTAGGCTACGTATATTGCTCGGGAGGGAGGAGAAACCGATGCAGAAGATCAAGGACATGTATGCGCTCGCGCTCGAAGACAGTCACTGGTCCGTGCCGCAGAACTTCGACGCGATGTTCAACTGGAATTACGATCCCGAACGCACCGCGATGATGGGGCTCTACCGGAAGGGCGTCGAGATGCAGTGGGATGCGAGTGAGCGTCTCGACTGGTCTCAGGAGCTCGACGAAGACAATCCGGAACAATTGCCGGACGAGATGCTGCCGATCAACGGCATGGCCGAGTTCGAGAAGATGTCGCGCAAGGAGAAGGCCAATGTGCGCAAGCATTTTCAGGCCTGGCAGCTCTCGCAGTTCATGCAGGGCGAGCAAGGCGCGCTGATCTGCACGGCGAAGATCGTCACGCAGGTGCCGGACATGGATTCGAAATTCTATGCCTCGACGCAGGTGATCGACGAGGCGCGCCATGTCGAAAGCTACAAGCGGCTTCTCGAGAAGTTTGAGCTTGCCTATCCGATGACGAAGCCGCTGCAGGACCTCATCGAGCAGACACTCCGGGACAGCCGCTGGGACATGACCTATCTCGGCATGCAGGTCGTGATCGAGGGGCTTGCGCTCGCTTCCTTCGCGCAGATTCGCGACAATGCACAGAACCCGCTTGCCGCCGCGGTCAATGCCTATGTGATGCAGGACGAGAGCCGTCACGTCGCCTTCGGCCGTCTCGCGCTTCGCGACTACTACCCGCAGCTTACCGAGAAGGAGCGCGACGAGCGTGAGGAGTTCCTGCTCGAGGCGAGCTATCTCATGCGCGACCGTTTCGACGCTGTCGAGGTCTGGAAGAATCTGGGCCTCGATCCCGTCGCCTGCGGCGAGCACATGTATCACTCCGGCTTCATGGCGAAGTTCCGCTCCTCGCTCTTCACGCGCATCCTGCCCATCGTGAAGGATGTCGGCCTTTGGGGCCCGCGCATCCGCAAGGGCTATGAGGAGATGGGCGTTATCGATTATGCCGATCAGAATGTCGACGAGTTGCAGCGGGCGGATGAGAGTATCGCGCTCGAATTCGATGCCCGGCGCCGCCATATCGAGAGCATTGCAGCGCGTGCCGCCGGTACGACTGCGACGGCCGCAGCGGAATAGGCCATAGCTGGAACGAACGCGGCCCCAAGAAGAACCGCCGCACGGAGCGATTTCCGTGCGGCGGTAGTTGTTTCAAGTCTTTCGATTCTCAGGTCTTACCAGAGGCCGTGTTTCTGGATTTCGGCGCGTCCCACGACCATGTGATGTACCTCATCCGGACCGTCGGCGAAGCGCAGGTGGCGCATGTCGGTATACATGTCCGCGAGCGGCGTCCATTGCGAGATGCCGGCGGCGCCGTGCATCTGGATCGCCTGATCGATAATGAGGCAGACCCGCTCCGGCACCATCGCCTTCACCGCGCTTACATAGACGCGCGCTTCCTTGTTGCCGAGTACGTCCATTGCCTTGGCGGCCTGAAGAACGGCGAGACGCATCGCGTTGATCTCGATGCGCGCACGCGAAATGATCTCAAGATTTCCGCCGAGTTTTGCGATCGGCTTGCCGAAAGCCTCGCGCGTCGCCGAGCGCTTTATCATCAGTTCCAGAGCCTTCTCGGCCTTGCCGATCGAGCGCATGCAGTGATGGATGCGGCCGGGCCCCAGGCGCACCTGGCTGATCTCGAAACCGCGCCCTTCTCCCAGTAGAATGTTTTCCTTCGGCACGCGCACATTGTTGAAGCGGATATGCATGTGGCCATGCGGCGCGTGGTCTTTGCCGAAGACCTTCATCGGTCCGAGAATTTCGACGCCGGGCGTGTCCTTCGGCACGAGAATCTGCGACTGCTGCTTGCTGGGCGGGGCGTCGGGGTTCGTCTTCACCATGACGATCATGATCTTGCAGCGAGGATCGCCGGCGCCGGAGATGTAGAACTTCTCGCCGTTGATCACCCACTCGTCGCCGTCGAGAACGGCACTGGTGCGCACGTTCTTCGCATCGGAGCTCGGCACGTCTGGCTCGGTCATCGCATAGGCCGAGCGGATTTCACCGTTCAGGAGCGGCTCCAGCCACTTCTTCTTCTGCTCCGGCGTGCCGACGCGCTCGAGCACTTCCATGTTGCCGGTATCCGGGGCGCTGCAGTTGAGCGACTCGGAGGCAAGTGGCGATTTGCCGAGTTCGGCGGCGATGTAGGCATAATCGAGATTGGTGAGGCCAGAGCCGATTTCCGATTCCGGCAGGAAGAAGTTCCAGAGGCCGGCTTCCTTGGCCTTGTTCTTGGCGCCTTCCAGAAGTTCGAGCTGGCGCGGGTGCCAGGACCAGCGGTCCTCCTTCTCGTCGTTGAGGCGGAAGAACTCTTCCGTGATCGGGTCGACATTCTCGGCAATGTGCTTCTGCACGGCGGCCATCAGGGGCCGGGCCTCGTCCGACATGGCGAGTTGGAAGAGATCCTGGTTGAGTTCTGACATGAATTGCGTCCATCCCATTTTGTGTTGAGTTTCGATCCGCGCAGGGTACAGCGACACCGGCGCGATATCCATTGCGGCGCGCGCTCTTTGCGAGCCCCTTTTGCAGCGCAGCAAAGCCTGTGATAATGGGCTCTCAAAAGGTTTGTTGACGCGAGGTCAGGCGATGAGCGGAAACGGTGAAAACGGTGCGGGCGGTCCGAAGAAGGACAGGCCCTGGATTTTCCGCACCTATGCCGGTCATTCGACGGCCAAGGCCTCGAACGAGCTTTACCGCACGAACCTTTCGCGCGGCCAGACGGGCCTTTCCATCGCTTTCGATCTGCCAACCCAGACGGGGTATGACAGCGATCACGTGCTGGCGAAAGGCGAGGTCGGCAAGGTCGGTGTGCCGGTCTCTCATATTGGCGACATGCGAACCCTCTTCGAGGGCATCCCCATGGAACAGATGAACACCTCCATGACGATCAACGCGACGGCGGCCTGGCTGCTGGCGCTTTACATCGCCGTCGCCGATGAGCATGGCGCGGACCGGAAGAAGCTTCAGGGCACTGTCCAGAACGACATCATCAAGGAATATCTCTCGCGCGGCACTTACGTCTTTCCGCCAGCGCCGTCGATGCGTCTGCTGACCGATGTCGTCTCCTATACCTATACGGAAGTGCCGAAGTGGAACCCCACCAATGTCTGCTCCTACCATCTGCAGGAAGCGGGCGCGACGCCGGTGCAGGAGCTTGCCTTTGCGCTTGCGACGGCGATCGCCGTGCTCGACCGCGTGAAGGAAGGTGGGCAGGTGCCGGAAGCCGACTTCCCGCAGGTCGTCGGCCGCATCAGCTTCTTCGTCAATGCGGGCGTGCGCTTCATCACCGAAATCGCGAAGATGCGTGCCTTCGTCGATCTCTGGGACGAAATCTGCCGGACGCGCTACGGCGTCGAAGATGCGAAGCTCCGTCGCTTCCGCTATGGCGTGCAGGTGAATTCGCTCGGCCTTACCGAGCAGCAGCCGGAGAACAATGTCTACCGCATCCTGCTCGAGATGCTCGCCGTGACGCTCTCGAAGAATGCGCGCGCGCGCGCCGTACAGCTTCCTGCCTGGAACGAGGCGCTTGGCCTGCCACGGCCCTGGGACCAGCAATGGTCGCTCCGCGCGCAGCAGATCCTGGCCTATGAAAGCGATCTTCTGGAATATGAAGACATCTTCGACGGCTCGAAGGTGATGGATGCGAAGGTCGAGGCGCTGAAGGCCGAAGCGCGCGAGGAACTCGCGCGTATCGAAGAGATGGGCGGCGCGGTCGCAGCGGTCGAGAGCGCCTATATGAAGGAGCGTCTCGTCGAGTCGAACTCAGCCCGCCTCGAGGAGATCGAGGCGGGTCGCCAGGTTGTAGTTGGCGTCAACAAGTATGAAGAGTCTTCGCCTTCACCGCTCTCGACCGGGGCGGGCTCCATCCATGTCGTTGACGAAGGCGTCGAGGCGGAGCAGATCGCGGCGCTGAAGAAGTGGCGCGAGACGCGTGACAATGAAGCGGTGAAAGCGGCGCTTGCGGAACTGCGCGCGGCGGCGAAGGAAGGCCGCAACATCATGGAGCCTTCCATCGCCTGCGCGAAGGCGGGCGTGACAACAGGCGAATGGGGCACGGCGCTTCGCGAGACCTTCGGCGAGTATCGCGCGCCGACAGGCGTCAGCCGCGCCGCGCGCAACGCACCGGGCGATCTCGACCGCGTGCGCGAGATGGTCAATGCCGTCTCGGCGAAGCTTGGCCGCCGCCTCAAGTTTCTTGTCGGCAAGCCCGGTCTCGACGGTCACTCGAATGGAGCCGAGCAGATCGCCGTCCGCGCGCGCGACAGCGGCATGGATGTCGTCTATGAGGGCATCCGCCTTACGCCGGAGCAGATCGTGAAGGCCGCGCAGGACGGCGAGGTCCACGTCGTCGGCCTTTCGATCCTTTCGGGCAGCCATGTTTCGCTGGTGGAAGACGTGATGAAGCGGCTGAGGGAAGCGGGGCTCGACAATATCCCGGTCGTTGTGGGCGGCATCATTCCGTCGGATGATGAAGAAAAGCTGCGCGCCGCCGGTGTCGCCGCGATCTATACGCCCAAGGATTTCCAGATCAACGACATCATGGCCGAGGTGGTTCGTCTCGTGGACTACAACACGGAAGAGGCGGCCTGAGGCTCGCTGGTTTCAAAGCTGGCGTGCCTTGTCATAGAGCGCGCGCGACAATGAAGGGCCGGACATCCTTGCCTTGAGAACCGTGAAGTTCGCTCTGCAGGAGTTCGAACCCGGCCGCACGAATCTCTCGCTCAAGCGATATGGTCGAAAAAGGGGCCACCGAAGAGGGTGCCTTGCCGACAAGACGCATAAGCGGAATTGCGAGCCGGACAAGCGGGTTCATATCCCCCACGCATGGCGTCTTGGAAATGAAAAGGCCATGAGGCTTGAGAACTCTGCGGATGTTGCCGAGAACGGCGGAGGTATCGCCGGCCAGATGCAGATAGTTGAAACCGAGCACCGCATCGTATCGGCTGCTCTCGCTCGCCAGCGTGCTGGCGGTCGCCTGCCTGAAGCTCAGCCGGCCAGCTAGATCGGTGCGACCCGAACCCGCAAATTTTTCTCGGGAGATGGCAATCATTTCTTCGGAAATGTCAGTCGCAAGATAGTTTTCCACCGCGTCTGCAAGGCGCATCGCGGTCGTGCCCGTGCCGCAGCCCAGTTCCAGCACCCTGTGGCCGGGTGCAAGGAATTCTCTTGTGCGCGTCAGCGTCTTCTCGAACCCTGCCATGTCGGCAATGGGAGAGGTCGCGTATTTCCGGGCGGCCTTGTCCCAGAAACGCCTGTCTTGGTCGCTCATACGCTCTATCCCGATTTTTCTGTACCCCCGTTACCCGGGATACGTCGTTGGCGAAGCCTGCCCTGCTTCGCACGCGACAACCGATTCTGAAAGCCAGCCTTGAAAGCGAGTAAGGACGGCTTTGCCTGAAGCATCACATTCTCGCCATATTCCCATAATGTTTCCGCCGCATTGGAGTCCTTCAATGGCACAGTGTAAGCAGGGATTTTTGCAGTCCTTACGGCGGCTGATATTTCGATTTCTTGATTTATTCCGGACTCCGCGCCAGCCGCCCTGAATGTTAGAGTTAAAAAGTTGTTAACGCGGGGTGCGTGAGGAAAGGGCCGGCTGATGAGCGACGGTTTCGACACCACGGGCGGGCAGGGTGGTCAGAAGAAGGACCAGACGGCGTGGCACTATGGGCGCAATGCCGAGCCCTTGCCGGAACTCCATGTCTTTTCAAGGCTTTCAGAGCTGGATGCGGCCTATGCCGCGGAGCTTGCCCGCCGTCGCGCGAGGCAGGAGACGCTAGAGCGCGAGATCGTTGAACTCGCAAAGCAGCTTGCCGCGCCGCTTGAGGGCGCTGTTTCGGAAGAACCGAAAAAGAAAGGCTTCTTCGGCCGGAGGACCAAGGCATGAGCGGCGTTTCCCTCATCTCCGAGGACCTGCGCGCCCAGATCACGCGCAACTATGTCGCGAGCGAGCGCGAGGCGCGGTTCGCGAGCTTCCATTTCATGGCGTTCTTTCTGGTCGGACTCATAGCGGTCGGTGCGCTGGTCGTCGACTACATGATCGTCAGCGAGTTCTGGACGCGCGCGCTGGCAAACGAGTTTCTGGAGCTCCCGGGCGCACTCGGCTCTTCCGTTGCCTTCAAGTCGATGCAGGTGCTTTTCGCCACGGTGGCGGCGCATATCCTCTATGAACAGCTCGGGCCGTTCGGCAAGGCGCTCTTCGTGCGTATCGTCTTCGTGCTGGCTCTCACCATGCTTCTTGGCGTCGGTGTGCTTCTCGCCTTGATGTCGCTTCCGAACGGCATCGCCGCGACGAGCGATGGCAGCGTCGGCTCCTCGCTCGGCAATGCCCTGGCGGGCCTCGGCATTGCAACGGAGGCGACGCAGGAAACCGCGCGAACCGCCAGCGAGATCGACCAGATGCGCGGATGGCAGCCAATGGCCTGGCTTGCCTCGCTCGGCATCGTCTTCCTCGTCGTGACGGGTGTTGCGGCGCTTTGCATCCACTACGCCGTCTCCTCGCTTCGCCGCGTGTTCCATGCGCGCGACTTCCGGCATCGCAATGGGGCGATGGAGCGTCTCGCCTCGCTCGAAGCTGAGTATGACAGCAATCGGCATTCACTTTCCGAGATGGAGGGGCCGGAGAATCGCCGCCATCTCCTCTGGACGGGGCTCATGCGCGAATGCCGTTCCTATGAGCAGGGGCTCGACGAGGCGCGCCGGGATGGCAACAAGCTTGCCGCTGGCAATATGGTCGTCGGGCGCGGGCTTCTTGGACGGCGCAAGCAGCAGGCGCCCGCGCTCGCAAGTGGCGCAAATAGCCAGTTCGCCGACCGGCTCAAGGCTTGTGAAGATTCACGCCATCTCGGCCGCTACGAAAAACTTTTCGACGACTGGTGGGAGCGCCGTTCGCGCAATGCGATGAAAGCCGGGCCGGCGCGGCTCGAATCCGTGCGAGAACCGCTCGGCGAGCTCATTCCGCCGAGCGCGTCTCGCCGCATTCCCATCGGCAAGGCTGGCGAATGAGGCTTTTCCGTATTGCATGCGCGGCCGCTCTTGCAGCCAGCCTTTCCCTCGCCCTCTCTCCGGCCGGGGCGGACGAGATGCCGCGCCCGCAGACTGTGATCATCGGTCTCGATATGTCGAAGAGCAATCCTCTCGTCGAGGATCCCGCCTATGCGGCGCGCGTCGCACAGCGCACCGCCGCGGAGCTCGAAGCGCTGTCCCTCAAGTCGCGGGTCATGCTTCGGACATTCGGGTCCTACGATACGAGCGCGAATGCGTTGAAGGTCGATGAAGTTGTTTCCGCCCGTTCGAAGCCGCAAGCGGTTGCCGAAGGTATGTCGGCAATCATCGCCGCCGTCCCTCGGCTTGTCCAGGAGGGCAAGCTGAAGGCGCAGGGCTATACCAACGTGGTTTCTTTCCTTGAAAACATGTCTCAGCTTGTAGACTGCGATGCGTCCGAGGTTCGTGTGATCCTTCTGACGGACGGCTTCGAGGACTCGGAATATACGAAGCTCGCAAGCGGCGGTTCTTTGCCGATGCCTGAGCGGTTATATCCGGGATGCGCGGAGATGATGATGCTCGGCGTCGGACAGGGCGGCGGAAGCCCGAGTGCGACGAAGCGCGTGCGCGAGCAATGGGCGCAGTGGGCCGAAGGGGCAGGCTTCGAGAAATTTACCGGTCTCTACGACTGGTGAATCGCGGTTTTGACGCCGCAGCGGCGCGGGGATAGTGTCCGCGGCTGTCGTTCCGCCCGTCTTTCCCGGATAAATCCATGGATGTTGCGCTTTCCCTCGTGCTGCCGATCTTCGGCATCATTGCCGTCGGTTATGCAGGTGCAAGGACAAAGCTCATCAGCCATGCAGGCGTCGACGGGCTCGACACCTACGTCTTCACCTTCGCCATGCCTGCGCTGCTCTTCCGTAACCTCGCCAATACGGAGTTTCCTTCGACTCTGCCCTGGGGCTTATGGATTTCCTATTACAGCGCCATGCTCGCGGTATGGGCGGTGGGCTCTCTCATCGCCCTTTTCGTGCTGCGCCGTCCCGCGTCGGACTCCGTCATGCTGGGCTTCGGGTGCGGTCAGGGCAACACGATCATGCTCGGCTTGCCGATCATCCTTACGGGCTTCGGCCCGGAAGCGGGAACGCCGGTCTTCCTGATCCTTGCCTTTCACGGGATCATTCTTTTCACCATTGCGACTTTTCTGCTGGAACTCACCCGCGCGCGTGGAGAAGCCGAGCAACCAAGTTTCGGTGCGATCCTGAAGGAAGGGCTCATCAATACGGCGCGCAATCCCGTCATACTCGGGATCGCCTGCGGCGTCGTCTATGGCCAACTCGGCGTTGCGCTGCCCGGCATCATCGATACATCGCTCGACATGATCGCCCGTTCGGCCATCCCTTGCGCGCTTTTCGTGCTGGGTGCCATGCTCACGCGATACAGCATTCGCCGTTCGGTCGGCGCGGCGTCGATCACGACCTTCTTCAAGCTGATCGTTCATCCCGCGCTCGTCTTCGCGATGACGCACTACGTCTTCGATCTGGAGCCGCTCTGGGTCACGGCCGCGACGCTTCTCGCCGCCATGCCCACAGGCGTCTATTCCTCGATCCTCGCGAACCGGTACCAGGCGGCGCCGGGCGCCGCTTCCAGCACGGTCGTTCTTTCGACAGGGGTCAGCCTTCTCACGCTGACGGTGCTGCTCGGCTGGTTCCTGTGAGCTTCAGTCTCCGCCTGCTGCCATCACGATGTCGGGCCTGAAGGTGCGCTTCCTTGCGGTGAGGCGGAAAGCGTCAGGTCTGATATAGAAGAAGCTGAGCGGTGTTTTCTCGACCAGCCTGTAGGCGATGATCGGCGAGATCACGGCCATGGTCGTGGCGACCAGCGTGATGAGATCGCCATTCTCGAAGCCGAGCTTCACCATCAGAATGCGCGTTGCCGCCATGGGCAGGAAGAACGAAAGGAAGATGTAAAGCGAGTGCTTTCCGACGAAGGTAAGCGGTCCGGCAAGCCCCTTCGCGGCGAGGACACTCACCAGCATCACGGCGGCGCCGCCGCCGGCGAAGCCCATCAGAAGCTCCAGAGCGCGAATGTCGATCAGGTGGGAAAAAACAACGCTTGCAACACAGGAGAGAAGGAGAAGCGCGAGAGCCACGCCTTTCATCGGCTGCGCGCGCGCCCAATCGGCGATCTCGAAAATCTGCCTTGCGCCGTAGACGCCCGCGACGAACCAGACAAAGCGCCAGGCGAATTCGTCGATGAGCATCCATCCCGTGTCGAGACGGGTGAAGTAGAGCGCAATGGCAAAGAAGAAGATGAAGAAAGGCCGTGCATTCCGAAGCAAACGGAGTGTGATGAAGAAGAGCGACAGGGCATAGATGAACCAGAGCACGGCAAAGGGCTGTATCGGGATCATCAGAAGGTCGACATAGGTCACCTGCCAACCGCCTTCATGCGGAACCAGTATCTTGATGCCGATCTGAATGACGGACCACAGAACGTAGAAATAGGCAAAGTGAACGATCTTCCCATCCACGAATTTCCGCCAGTCGCCGAAAAGTGCCTTGTAGGCAAAGAGGCCGGCGACGAGGAAGAAGAGCGGCATGCGGAAAGGCTTGGCGAACTCGGCGATGGCGCCGAACACGAGCGGGAGATGGCCGATGGCATTCTGAACGCCGAAGGTCGTGTGTTCCATGACGACCAGAATGATCGTCAGGCCCTTGGCGGCATCGATCCAGCCAATGCGTTGTTTCGAAACATTTGTCGCGTTTTCGCCAGCCATGGGGGGCTCCTTCGGCTCGAAAAGGCACGGTTTCCGTCCTGAACGGAGACCTGATACCGGGTTTCAGCCATATGAAGCAGATTTCGCGCCAGCCGCATCCGCACGGCGAGCATGGTGAAGATGAGGTTAAAGACCGACCATGCGGCGAATGTCAGCCGGTGTGCGGCCCTGCGCCCTCAGTTGGCGCAGTCCCATGTCCTTCGCGCTTTTCGACAGACGGCGACCCGTTTCGTCGCGGATAAGGCCGTGATGATGATAGCGGGGTTCGGGATAACCCAGAAGGATCTGCAGGATGCGATGGATATACGTCGCGGGAAAGAGGTCCTGTCCCCGCGTAATCAGAGTCACGCCTTGAAACGCATCGTCCGCCGTTACGGCGAGGTGATAGCTCGTCGGGACGTCTTTCCTTGCGATGACCACATCGCCGAATAGTTCCGGTTCGATTCCCAATATCCCGGTGTCGCCACGCGCGCTTGTCCCCTCCTCGTAGAAGGTAATCGGTCCGCCATTGATGCGTTCCGCCTCCGCCTTTGCCTTTTCAATGTCGAGCCGCCAGGCATAAGAGCGGCCTTCCCACATCAGCTCATTCAGACGTTCCCTGGGCATGTCCTTGTAGATGCCCGGGTAGAGCGGTGCGCCGTCGGGATCTGAAGGCCAGGCCTGAAGCGGGATACCGCTCGCGAGGATCGCATCCTGGATTTCCTTGCGGGTCGCGAAACAGGGATAGACAAGCTCCATGTCGCGGAGCCGTTTCAGAACTGCTTCATACTCGGCAAAATGTTCGGACTGCCGGCGAACCGGCTCTTCCCATTCAATGCCTAGCCAGGCCAGATCCTCGTAGATTCCCTCGACATATTCCTCACGGCAGCGGCCAACATCGATATCCTCGATGCGCAGGAGGAGGCGGCCGCCAAGCCGTTTTGCCGTTTCAAAGGCGTAGAGAGCGGAATAGGCGTGGCCGAGATGCAGCCATCCGTTCGGACTCGGCGCGAAGCGCAGGACTTCGCGGCCGCTTGTGTCATCCTGCATTGATACGGCAACTCCGGCAGGCTTAGGGTGTCGCATTGATAGCCTGCGGCGAAGCGTGGCGAAAGAGGAGGCAGAGGGAATGACGCTCAATGGCCCCAGCGTGGCGGCGAAAAGCGGCGAGGCACGGCAGCTCGTCATCCTGTGTCATGGCTATGGTTCGGACGGCAACGACCTCATAGCGCTTGCGCCTTACTGGCAGCGGGTTATGCCGGATGCCGCTTTCATCGCACCAAATGCGCCGCAGCCCTGTGATGGCAATCCGATGGGTTATCAGTGGTTTCCGATCACGCGGCTCGATCCGGCGGAGATCGCGCGAGGCGTTGAAGCCGCGGCGCCCGTTCTTGACCGCTTCATCGACGAGCAGCTTTCCTTGCGCGGTCTTGAAGGCTCGCAACTCGCGCTGGTCGGATTCAGCCAGGGCACCATGATGGCACTTCATGTTGGCCTCCGCCGCGCCGTTCCGCCCGCCTGCATCGTCGGCTATTCGGGCGCGCTCGCCGTGCCCGAACGTCTGGCAGATGAGATGCGCGGGGCGTCGCCTATCCTGATGGTCCATGGCGATGCCGATGACATGCTTCCCGTCTCGCGAATGCATCAGGCGGTGCAGACCCTCGGGGAGGCGGGACTTCCGGTGCAGTGGCATGTCTCGCCCGGTCTCGGCCATGGCATCGACCAGACCGGCCTCGAACTCGGCGGGCGCTTCATTGCCGATGCCTTTGCTGGCCGCTATGGGCCTGCGGTCGCCGCAGGGTAAAATCGGCGCCAAGGACTGGCGGCTTCACAAAGCCGTCGCACCATATATAGTAAGCTTTCGAAAGAGGGGCCCGCTGTAATGGGCAGCTTTCGGCCCCAGGAGGGTTGGCGTGCAAGGATCGTTTGCTACGCCGGACGCCTGTCCGGCCCTTGTGTTGAATGCGGATTACAGGCCGCTCAGCTATTACCCTCTCTCGCTCTGGTCGTGGCAGGACGCGATCAAGGCGGTGTTTCTCGATCGTGTAAACATCGTCTCGTCCTATGAGACTCTGGTCCGTTCCCCGAATTTCGAAATGCAGCTGCCGAGCGTGGTGTCGCTGAAATCCTATGTGAAGCCCGAGCGGTTTCCGGCCTTCACGCGCTTCAACCTGTTTCTGCGCGACCGGTTCACCTGTCAGTATTGCGGCGCGCGGCACGAACTCACTTTCGATCATGTGATACCGCGCTCGCGTGGCGGTCAGACGACATGGGAAAACGTCGTCACCGCCTGCGCGCCCTGCAATCTCAGAAAAGGCGGCAAGATGCCGGAGCATGCGGAGATGCATCCCATGCAGTTTCCCTTCCGGCCGACGGTGAGCGACCTGCACAAGAACGGCCGCGCCTTTCCGCCGAACTACCTGCATGAGAGCTGGCAGGACTATCTCTACTGGGACAGCGAGCTGGAACCGTAGGGTCAGGCCTTTTCCGAAATCCGGATAGCGAGGCGGCAGGCGGCCTTGATCGCACCCGAAAGCAGCGGATAGGCGGGGGCCTGTTCGGCGCCGGAGGCAATTGCCTCTTCGCGATGTTCCACTTCTTCCTGCCGGAACTTTTCGATCGTGTCCCGAAGGGGTTTTTCTTCCTCGCCCATCTGGTCGAGGCGGTTCACCTGCGACCTGTAGTGCTCGTCGATGACCTCCTCCACAGCCGCCGTGCAGGCATGCGCCGCCTTCTCGCCGAGAAGTGCGGTGGCGGCGCCAAGCGCGAAGCCCGCGACATGCCAGATGGGGGTGAAGGCGGTGGGGCGGACATGGCGTTCGTTCACCAGTTCATTGAAGCGGGTGAGATGCACCTCTTCGTCCTTCGCCATGCGCTCCAGCGCATCGGCGATCTCCTGCTTATGCGGAAGATTGCGGAAGACGGCGCGTTGACCCTCATAGATGCGGACCGCGCCATATTCTCCCGCATGGTCGACACGGATCATCTCCTCGATAGCCGAACGTCGCGCACGCCCCGGTTGCCCGGAAACGCGAGCTGCCTTCGAAGATGTCTCGCCTTCTGCCATCAGACCTCTCCTCTGCTTTCACGGAAATAGCGCAGTAGCGGCAGCGCGGAAAGGGCGGCGAGCGCGAGGCAGATCAAGAAATTGAAGCCCGCGAGCGAGATGCCGAAAATCGACCAGGCGGCGGCATCGCAACGGGGAGGTCTGGCCCCGCCCGAGAGCGCGGATTGCAGGTCTTCCAGGGAGTTCGACACGAGGTTTCCGCCGGCGCAGCTTTCCGGCCCTGCCCACCAGTGATATTCGACTCCGGCATGATAGGCCGAGATGCCCACCCCCGTCAGATAGGCGGCGGCGCACAAGCCGAGAAAAAAGAGCACGCCGATGCCGATATTGGCCTCCCGGGAGAGGATGCCGGCAATGAGGGCGGCGCCGATCGCGAAATAATGCGGCTGACGGCCGAGATAGCAAAGCGAGCAGGGCACATAGCCCAGCACATGCTCGAAAAACAAGGCGCCGCCGATCGTTGCGGTGCTCGCGGCGATCAGAATCCAGGGTATGGCGTTCGACGGGATCCGGTCCAGCATGAGCGGCATTGAAGCATGGCGAGGCCCTGCTGTCCCGCGCCTTCTCGCCGCATTTCCCGGCAATGCAGCTTCGGTTCTCTTTTCCGTTGAAGGCATGGCGGGGCGCTCTATTATGCGCGCCCGACGCTTCAGTGCCCCTGTGGCGGAATGGTAGACGCGGCAGACTCAAAATCTGTTGTTGGCAACAACGTGCTGGTTCGAGTCCGGCCAGGGGCACCATTCCCGGACGATTGCCCGGCAAGGAGCCGTCCATGCCTTACGGGGAAAATGCCGATCTTCCGCAACCGGTCAGACGGGCTTTGCCCGTCCATGCGCAGGACATATTTCGGGCGGCATTCAATCATGCCTTCGATGCTCACAAAGGCGACCCCCGGCAGGAGGAGATCGCGAACCGGATCGCCTGGGGCGCCGTGAAGCGCCTTTACGAGAAGCGGAACGGCAAATGGGCGCCGCGGCACCCGCAAGGCTGATCCTTTTCCGTTCAGGCGTGGTGGCCGCTTACCGCTTTTGCCAGTTCGCCCGTTTGTGTCCCGCTTGCGCAATGCGAGATGTCGCCAAGACTCAGCATGCCGACCATGCGCTTGTCCTTGTCGATGACCGGCAGGCGGCGAATCTTCTTCGATTCCATGAGTCCGATGGCATTTTCCAAGGAATCGTCCGTATGGCAGTAGGATATGCCGGAGGTCATCACATCGCGCGCCGTCATCGCCGCCGCATCATGTCCGTTGGGCAAGGCGCGGATTGCGATATCGCGATCGGTTACCATTCCGATCAGGCGGTCGTTCTCGCCGACCGGCACCGCGCCGATATCGTGCTCCTTCATGATCTTCGCAATTTCAGGGACCTTCGTCTGGGGCGATACCCAGGCCACGGATTTGTGCATGGCTTCTGAAACTCTCATCGCTTCTCTCCTTCTCGAAAAGAACGGCAGAGTGTCGTCCAACATGATTTCTAGGCGTGCGGCACGTCGCGGTCTTTGACGCCGATCAATGATGTCCTCCGGGGGCTTCATGCCGGGGACGAACATTCCGGCCGATGGCGGGTTGGCCGGCCGGCAGGAGGCCTTTCTCAGCGGATCACTCTCTGCATCAGGACGAGGTCGAGCCAGCGGCCGAATTTGCGGCCCACCTCAGGCATGCGGGCGACTTCATGAAAGCCGCACCTTTCATGCAGCCGGATCGAGGCGAGGTTGCCGGCTTCGATCCCTGCGACCATGACATGGCATCCGAGTTGCTCTGCATCTGCGATCAGTTGCGTCATCAGCAATCCGGCTATGCCTTGCCTGCGCCGGTCTCCTCGGACATAGACGGAATTCTCGACGGTCTGGCGATAGCCTTCATGAGGGCGGAAGGGACCGAAAGTGGCGTAACCCGCAATGCCGCCGGTGTCTTCCGCGACGAGAACCGGGAAGCCTTGCGCCGTGCGTTCTCGCCACCAGTTCCGGCGGCCATCGAGATCCGAAAGCGTTTCGTTCCAGATCGAGGTCGTGTTCGCGACCGCATCGTTGTAGATCGCGAGGAGGCCGGGCAGGTCGCTCTCTCGCGCCTGCCTTATGGAAATCGAAGGCATGATCGTCTGAAACCCAGCATGGGACGCCCGGCAGTCAATGTGACGTCATTCTATCAAGGGATGCTCACACACGGCACACGAATAAATTTAATTGATCAATCAATTAAATTATGAGAAGACTATTCCAACGTGAGTTATTCAGTTGGAGTTCATTGCGGTGCGCGCTCTTGTCCTCGTTTCCAGCCCTCGTCGCGACGGCAATTCCGCAATGCTTGCCGAGGCGGCGCTACGCGGGCTGGAAGCTGCAGGGCACGAGGCAGAACTGCTCTTCGCGGACGATGCCGTTTCCGCCTTCCTGCGCGATTGCCGCCGCTGCCGTCGTTCCGACGGCGAATGCGGCATCGATGACGGCTTTCGGAAAGCCTTTCTCGAGCGCTTTCTTCCGGCGGATGGCGTGATCGCTGCAACGCCAGTCTACTGGTACGGCATGTCGGCGCAGCTCAAGGCCTTTTTCGACCGCATGTTCTGTTATGTCGCGGCGTCTCATCCCAAATCCGATGAAGTCGTCGCTCGAATGGTCGAGAAACGCCTGGGGCTTCTTCTCTCCTCGGAAGAAACCTTCCCCGGTGTCGGCGCCGGTATCGTGCATCAGTTTCAGGAATATGCGCGCTACACCCGATCGGCGTTCGTCGGCGTCGTTCATGGCTATGGCAACGCGCGTGGCGATGTCGCGCTCGATCCGGGCGCGCCGCTTTTGAAGGCCGAACGCTTCGGCCGCGAATTCTTCTCCCGTCATTCAAGCGACTACCAGATCGACACTCCACGAGCAGGGCGTGTCTGGAACCAATGCATGTCAGCGTCCATCGGTCAGTAAAGGAAAAGTACGATGAGTGAAAAGGAACAGGCGAAGGAACTTCAGAAGAAACTCGCGAGTGAAGGCGTTGAATATTGTTACGCCACCTATGTCGACGTGCATGGGGTCTCGAAGACCAAGTGCGTGCCGATTAGCCATCTTGCGCACATGATGGGTGGCTCCGAACTCTTCACGGTCGGTGCGCTCGAAGGCATGGGCCTTGTCGGGCCTCATTTCGATGAGTGCGCGGCCGTTCCCGACCTTGCAAGCGCCACAGTCCTCCCCTGGGACAAGCGGTACTGCTGGTTTGCCTCGGACATGTATTTCCACGGCGAACCTTATTCCAATTGCAGCCGCGTGATCCTCAAGCGCGCGACGGATAAGGCGGCGCGAAAGAAGCTCGTCTTCAATCTCGGCATCGAGCCCGAATTCTATGTGCTGCGCCGCGAGGGGGATATGCTCGCACCGCTTCAGAGCGAGACCTTTCATGGACCGACTCCTGCCTATGATCTCCATCAGATCTCAATGGCCGGTCCATTCCTCGAAGAACTGACGCGCTATGTCGAAGAACTTGGCTGGGGGCTTTATTCCTTCGATCAGGAAGGTGGGCGCGGTCAGTTCGAAATCGACTTTGGCTATGCCGATGCCTTGGCGACTGCAGACCGACTCACCTTCTTCCGCTTCATGGTGAAGACCATTGCGCGCAAGCATGGCGCGGTGGCGAGTTTCATGCCGAAGCCCTTCAGCAACGACTTCCGTTCCGGTGCTCACCACAACATGTCGCTCATGGACATGGAGACGAGAGAGAACCTTTTCGATGCTACGGTGCGTCCCGTGGGCGAGCTGGCAAAGAGCTACGGGCTCGAAGCGACGGACGATACGCTTCATTTCCTCGGCGGCCTTCTCGACCACGCACAGGCGCTCTGCGCCTTAACCTGCCCTAGCTACAATTCATACAAGGGTCTGATTGCACAGGGTGAGATGCCCGACATGTCCTGGGCGCCGGTGCTCAAGGCCTATGGGCGCAACAACCGCTCGGCGATGCTACGTTTGCCGATGAACCGGCCCTGCATCGAGAATCGTGCGCCGGACATGAGCGCCAATTTCTACCTTTCGGCCGCGATGAGCCTTTATGCCGGTCTCGATGGGCTTGAGCGAAAAGCCGATCCCGGCCAGCCCCTTAACGACAACCTCTACCTCTCGCGCGATGTCCGCTCACAGGCGGGCAGTCTGCGCCGTCTGCCGCGCACACTGCTCGAAGCCTCCGATGCGCTTGAGGAGAGCGAGTTCGCACGCAGCGCGCTTGGCGACGAATTCGTGGACATCTTCGTCGCCCAGAAAAGGAAAGAGTGGGATGCGCAGTTCTACATGGTGACGAAGACCGAGCGTGACCGCTACCTGACCTTCGTCTGACATTGAGGAAAACGACATGACATCCTGGGCTAAATCCACGGGGCCGCAGGTTGGCGATGCGATCAAGGGCAAGGGCCGCACAATTGCGGTCCTGCCTATCGGCGCCACCGAACAACACGGGCCGCACCTTGCGACCGGTACGGACACCATGCTTGCGGAGGCGATTTGCGCGGAAGCATGCCGCCGCCGGAATGTGTTGCTCCTGCCCTCGATTCCCTATGGCTGTTCCTTCGGCCATTCGGATGCCTGGCCCGGCACGCTTTCATTGTCGCCGGAGACGCTCACTGCCGTACTCTGCGAGATTGCCTCCTGGGCGATCAAGGCCAACGGCATTGACCGGCTGATCTTCATTTCGGGACATGCGACCAATGGGCCCTCGATAGAGAGTGCCATTCTCAGGCTTCACTATGAGTTTCCGGAAGCGCGTTTCGCGACGCGCGGGCTCTGGGAAATTTCCGCGGAGGCGTTGCGGCTCTATACGCTCGATGCTGCGGATATCCACGCAAACATCGCCGAGACCTCGATGGTCCTGGCGCTCGACCCGGAATGCGTGGAGATGGACAAGGCGGAAGACGTCGAGGACGTGACCATCGGTCTGGTCTGGCGTTATGCGATGCCCGCCGTCACGAAGAACGGCGTCGTGGGACGTCCGAGCGAATCCTCTGCTAGTCTCGGCCGCGAGATGCTCGATGCGATCATCGGCGATTTCGAGAGGCTTCTCGAAATCGCCGAACATGAGGACTGGCCGGAAATCCCGGAGCCCGTGAAAGGCGGAAAAGTGTGACTTCGAAGAACAAGCGGCAGGCCGCAAAGAAGCCTGCCCGCAAGGTGGGGAGACCGGCCGCGGAAGGGCCGAACGAGGCGAAGCGCGATGCGATCGCGGCGGCCGCGCTTGAGCTTTTTTCGCGCTCCGGTGTAGCTGCCGTTTCCAACAAGGAGCTTGGCGAGGCGGCAGGCATCAATCCTGCGCTCATTTACTACTACTTCGAAGACAAGGACGATCTCTTCCAGTTCGTCGTGCGGAAAGCTCTTTCGGACGCGCTTGCCGCCTATGACGATATCAAGAAGGAAAAGGGCGGTATCGGCGACCTCGATGCCTGGTTGTCGAGTAACCTGCTTCTCTTCGGCGAGATCACGCGCTTCCTGAAGGTCATCCTCGACTATGCGCATTCCGGCCAGCGGTCGAAGCAGACCGACATGGCGATCGCCCGCTTTTACGAAACCGAAACAGGCCTCATAGCGCATGCGCTGAAGGAGGAGGGTGAGGCATCCGGCGAGGCTGAAGATCTTGCGCAGCTCGTATCCGTCTTTCTCGATGGCATCATGGTCGCGCGTGTGGTGCGGCCGGATGTCGATTCCGAACGGCTGGTAGGGTTGATGCGGCAATTGCTGAAGAACAAGAAACGCTAGTCCTTGTCTCCAAGGTGGTCATTCAGGAGCTTGGCGAACCAGGCGCGGAACCTTCTGATACCGTCCTGGTCGAGACCTGCCGCTTCGGCGAGTTGCCGCCCGACGATCGCTTCTCCGAAAGCAGCATTCGCCGTCAGCATGGCTAGGAAGAGCGTGTCTTCCTTGTCGGGAGCGGGCTTGCCCCTTTCCTTTGCGTAGTCCGTGCGGCGCGCCTGCAGCGCGTCGACAATCTCGCCCATGATGTTGTGGGCGTCGGATTGCTCGGTGGCGCGGCCGGTAAGGAGAAGCCAGGACAGGAGGCGCGCCGTACCCCTGTCGCTCAGCGCCTCGAAAACATGCCCGATATGATCCGCGGCGTCCCGGCTCGCATCGTTCTCGCCGAGGGCGCCAAGGAGCGAATCCCTCAACTGCGTGTTGGTTCGAGCGATGAGGGCTCTTACGAGACCCTCCCGATTCTCGAAGTGATGGAGAATCGCGGGATGCGAAATGCCCACGTCCCTTGCGATGTCCTGCAGCCGCAAGCCCTCGGGCCCCTGCCGCGCCAACCTTGCCTCGGCGGCGTCGAGGATCAGCCGCCGGGCTTCGTCAGCCGTGCGGCGGATTCTTTTCGGAGGCTGCTTTTCCGCTGCTTTCCCGGACGTTTCGTCCGAAGGGGCGGGATTTTTTGCAACGCTGGACACACGGAACTCCTCTCGCACCGCCGAATATATTGACAAGAATGTCAGTATTGACTATATCAGAGGCCAAGGCTGGCGGCAGCAGGCTTACTATAGCAGCGGGACATACCCCATGACGATTGCAAGCCCAACAGAGTTTGACGGCAAGCATGTGGCGAAGCGAAAGCGCAAGCGCATCCAGCCACTCAAGGCTTTGCGCGCGATCCGCGCCCTCATCGCCGACAAGGAGGATACCAGTCAGGTATTCCGGATCATCGATGCGCTGGCGGGCGGTGCCAACGACCGGCAGTTCCGGCGTTTCGTGAAAACGGAAACCGGCCAGCGAATCCTCGCCGAAAAGCGGAATCTCATCACCGCGCTGAGCGACCGGGACTATCTTTCATCTCTGCCGGAAGGCACGCTTGGTCACACCTATTACGAGTTCATGGCCGAGGAAAACCTCACCGCCGACGGCCTCGTCGCGGCGAGCGAAGTCATTCCAGAGCGTGACGACCGTACCGAGCAGGAGCGGATATTCGGCTATCGCCTCCGCGATCAGCACGACCTATGGCACGTGACCACGGGCTATGGCCGCGACGGTCTGGGAGAACTCGCGCTTCTCGCCTTCACCTATGCACAAACGCGAAATCGCGGCATCGGCTTCATCGTGCTGGTCGGATCGCGGATCACGCGCAAGACGCTTCCGGATGTGAATGTCTGGAGCGTTATTCGCGAAGCCTACCGGAACGGCAAGAAAGCCGCCTGGCTGCCTCAGACGGATTGGGAAGCCATGTTGGCGAAACCGCTGCCGGAGGTGCGTTCGCTGCTCAGGATTGCCGAGCCGCGCGCCTATCGCGAGGCCGAGCCTATTGCACTCGCAGCCGAAGAAGCCTTCAAGGCGATGCGTTCCGGGGAGGCGCAGGCGGTCGCCGCCTGACCTTCGCCAGTTCCCGTTCTGCTGATTTTGGCACCGGCTCCATACCCGTTATGCTTGCGAAAACCGCAGCTGAAGGGAAATGGGGCCGGTGCTGACCGTTTATGGACTGAAGAATTGCGACACATGCCGCAAGGCGCTCAAGTGGCTTGAGGCGGAGGGTATTGCCCACAAGTTTCGCGACGTGCGCTCCGACGGCGTGACGCCCGCGGATGTGAAGCGTTTCGTGAAGTCGGCAGGCTGGGAGGCCCTGCTCAACAAGGCCAGTACGACCTGGCGAGGTCTTCCGGACAAGGACAAAGCCGATATCGACGAGGGCCGTGCGATTGCCCTGATGAGCGAGCATCCGGCCCTGATCAAGCGGCCCGTCTTCGACTTCGGCAAAGGCGATATCGTCGTCGGCTTCCGCGATGCCCAGAAAGCCGATGTCCTGAAGGCGCTTGGCAAATGAGAATGCGGCGGCGCGGGGCACCCGAACCGGCGCTCGGGCTTCCGATCGAGACCCCGCGGCTCATTCTGCGTGACTTCACCGCGCGAGACTTCGAGGCGGTCCACGCCTATTCCTCGCTCGATCAGGTTACGCAATATCTGGTCTGGGGCCCGAACACCACGCTTCAAAGCAAGCAGACGATCCGCGCCTATCTCGATGACCAGAAGGAACGCCCCCGGCACAATTTCGATCTGGCCATTGTCAGCAAGGGCGAGGAGCAGCGCGGCGCGAGGCAGAAACTCATAGGCGGGGTCGGGCTCAAGCTGATCGATTGGGAGAATCGGACGGCGGAGATCGGATATGTTCTGCATCCGGATTACTGGGGAGAGGGATTTGCACTGGAGGCGGCTCATGCGCTCATCCATGCCGGGTTCGTTGACCTCGGCCTGCAGCGCATCATCGCGACCTGCGACCAGCGGAACAAGGCATCGGCAAGAGTGATGGAAAGGCTCGGAATGCGCCGGGAAGGCGCCTTCAGGGGCAGCAAGCACATCCAGGGAGAATGGCGCGACGAGTTCCTCTATGCGATCCTCGCCGCGGAATTCCTTCGCTAGAGATCGCTCACAGGCTTCGAGAGGAGGTCGTCGTCGGGTTCCCTGATATTCTCACCCCGGCGGATGAGGAACTCGATCCAGCTTCCCCTGTCCCGGACCTCCACGAGTTCGTGGCCGGCCTCGACGCAGAAATGCGGCATGTCGATCCGGGCGACGGGATCGCTAGCGAATACCCTCACCAATTGTCCGGGTTCAAGCCTCAGAAGCCGCTTGCGGGCCCGCAGGACGGGCAGGGGGCAGCGCTGGCCGATCACGTCGAGCAGGATCTCGCCTCTCTCCTCCGCGGTGCCCGCATTGCGGCTCTCCCCGTTCATCCCCGGTCCTTCTCAAGTGCTGTTTCCATAGCGGGCGGGATAATGGCGCTGCCATCCGGCCCTGTCACGCGCCACATCGATCACATCGATTTTACGCCGGGAAATACGGCTTTTCTTGACGCTTGAGCAAGGGGACAGGCATAACTGGAGCAAGACGGGAATTTACATAATCAACACTGGAGGAAGGTTCGAGATGGGTCTTGTCAAACGGATCGGCAACGAAATCACCTTCGTGCGCGCCGCGCTCCGTTCGCTGGGAAAGCTGAAGGCAATCAGGGAGGACACGTCACACACCTTCTCCGACACGATCGAAAAGCTGGCGGCGGAAAAACCGAACAATATCGCCATCTATTTCGAGGACCGGGCGCTTACCTACCGCGAGTACAACGAAGAGGCCAACCGCTATGCGCGGTGGGTGAAGGATCAGGGTCTCGGGCGCGGCGATGTCGTGGCGCTGATGATGGAGAACCGGCCCGAATATCTCATCGCCTGGCTGGGTATCGTGAAGGCGGGTGCGACGGCCGCCCTCATCAACACGAACCTCACCAAGGGTCCTCTCGCGCATTGCCTCAACATCTCGAACGCCAACCACATCGTTCTGGGCGCCGAGCTTGCGGAAAATTACTCCACGGCGGCCGACCAGCTCGAACGGCCGATGACGGTATGGGTCACCGGCGGGCAGGTGCAGGGTGCGAACGATCTCGATCCCGTGCTCGCGGGCCAGTCCGGCGATGCGCTTCCCGCCGATATCCGCAAGGACGTGACGCAGGACGACGACGCTCTCTTCATCTACACAAGCGGCACGACGGGCAATCCGAAGGCCGCGCGTATTCCGCATGTCCGTCTCAGCACGATGATGGCCGCTTTCGCCGCGGGCACGAATGCGACGGAGAAGGACCGCATGTATGTGGTCCTGCCGCTTTATCACTCGGCGGGCGGCGTCTGCGCCGTCGGCACCACACTCACGGTGGGCGGTTCGGTGATCCTGCGGCGCAAGTTCTCGGCGACGCATTTCTGGGACGATGCGGTCAAGTACAAGGCGACGCTTTTCCAGTATATCGGCGAACTCTGCCGCTATCTCCTGAACACGGAGAAGCATCCGAAGGAGCGCAAGCACAAGCTGCGTCTGGCGGTCGGCAACGGCCTGCGTCCCGAAATCTGGAAACCTTTCCAGAAGCGGTTCCGCATTCCGCGCGTTCTCGAATTCTACGGTGCGACCGAAGGCAATGTGGCGCTGATGAATTTCGACGGTACGCCGGGAGCGGTTGGCCGGATTCCGGCCTGGGCCAAGTCGAAGTTCAATGTCGAGATCGTCAAGTTCGATATCGAGAATGAGCAGCCGGTGCGTGGCCCGGACGGTTTCTGCATCAAGGCGGAACCGAACGAAGCCGGTGAGGCGCTGGGCAAGATCACCAACGATCCCGAGACGCCGACGGGCCGTTTCGACGGTTACGCCAAGAAGGAAGAGACGGAAAAGAAGATCCTGCGCGACGTGTTCGAGAAAGGCGATGCCTGGTTCCGGACGGGCGATCTGCTTCGTCAGGACAAGCTCGGTTATTTCTACTTTGTCGATCGCATCGGCGACACGTTCCGCTGGAAGGGCGAGAATGTTGCGACATCGGAAGTTGCGGAAGCGATTTCCGTCTTCCCGGGGGTCAAGGAGGCGAATGTCTATGGCGTTCATGTGCCCGGCGCCGATGGCCGCGCAGGCATGGCCTCGATCGTTGCCGAGAACGGATCGCTCGATCTCGATAAGTTCCACAATCAGATGAAGAAGGAACTTCCCGAATATGCGGTGCCGGTCTTCCTGCGCATCCAGCCGGAAATGGAAGTCACGGGCACGTTCAAGCACCGCAAGGTGGAACTCGTGAAGGAAGGGTTCGATCCTTCCGCGATTGCCGAGCCGATCTATTTCAACTGCCCCGTGCAGAAGAAGTATGTGCCGGTCGACCAGCATCTCTATGGCAAGATCTGTTCCGGCGAATTCCGTCTCTGAGGCGCGGTTTCCGGACAACAAAAAAGGGCGGCTCGAAAGAGCCGCCCTTTTGCATTGCGCCGCCCGCTTATTCGGCGGCGTCGTTCTTCTTGTCGAGCCCCATCGCGGCGAGAATTTCCGGCCGGATGTTTTCGGTGCCCTTCTTCTCGACATGCTGGGCGACGCGGCTGCCGACAGCCATCATCGCTTCGCCCATGAAGGTCGGGCGGTTGTCGCGCGCCCAGTTGAGCGATGCCTCGCGGTTGTCGTTGAGGTTCTGGAACTTCGGGAAGACATAGCGCGCCATCAGTTCATAGGAGCGCTTGGTGTTCTCCCAGTCGGCCCAGTTATGCGCGAGCTGCATGAAGCAGCCGAAGCCGCCCGACTGCGCCTGCAGACGTTCGATCTGCGCGATGGCGTCGTCCGGCGTGCCGATCACCGCCATGCCCGAAGCGATCAGTGCGTCAACCGGGTCCGAGCCGTCGGTCGGCGCGAGCGGGAGCGCCGCCACTTCACGGAAATAGTAGAGCCACTGTTCCAGGCCGAAGCGCACATTCTCGCGCGCCTTTTCCCGCGTTTCGGCGATGTGAACCGGGCCGACAAGCCGCCACTGGCTGCGGTCCACTGTCTTGCCGTTGTCCTTCGCCGTGTCCTCGCAGATCGCCCAGTTGGACGAGAGTGCGTTGAAGCCGCCGGCGGAAGTCGCGCCGATCGAGAGCAGGCCAAGGCCGTGGCGCCCGGCCGCCGTTGCGCCGGTGGGCGAGACCTGGCTTGCGACCGCGATCTCGACCGAAGGCCGCGACCAGGGCGTCATCTGGAGCTGCGCATCCTTCAGTTCGAACCAGTCGGTCTTTGCGGTGACCTTCTCACCGCGCAGCAGCGGCACGATCACGTCCAGCGCCTCGTCCATCATGTCGCGCTGTTTCGCAACCGTGATGCCCATCATGAAGGCGTCGGAAGGAAGCGAGCCGGGGCCGACGCCCAGCATCACGCGGCCGCGCGTAATGTGATCGAGCTGGTTGATGCGGTCTGCGAGCATCAGAGGATGGTGATAGGGCAACGAGGAAACGCCCGTGCCGAGCTTGATGTTGCGGGTGCGCTCGGCGACCGTCGCGATGAAGAGCTCCGGGCTTGCGATGAGCTCATAGCCGGCGGAGTGATGCTCGCCGATCCAGGCTTCGTCATAGCCGAGCTTGTCCATCCACTGGACGAGTTCGATGTCGCGCTCCAGCGCAAGGGTCGGGTTTTCATTCAGGGGGTGGAAGGGTGCGATGAACGCACCGAAGCGCATTTTCTGTCCCGGCATGGGTGTGTTTCCTCAGCTTGTGAATTTCATTGGCCCTATCGGACGTCCGATGAGGTCGTTTGTCCATAGTCAGGAGGCGGCAATCAGTCGGCAGCGCCCCGTTTCCTGGCCTTTTCTTCTTCTTCGGCCTGATGCTTGGCGATTGTCTGCATGGCCGCGTTCATGGCCGCGCCGATGAATTCGCCGGAATTCTCCGTCGCCCAGGCAAGGCTCTCTTCGCGCGCCGTGTTGGCGCCGTGGAACTTCGGTTTGACGTGGCGCGCAAAGAGTTCATAGGAGCGCTTGGTATTCTCGAAGTTCGCCCAGTTATGCGCGAGCATGAGGAATGCGCCGAAGCCCGGGATCTTTTCCTGCAGGCGTTCGATTTGCGCGATGGCATCGTCCGGCGTGCCGACGATCGCCTGGCCGCTCTCGATCATGCCGTCCAGCGGGTCCTTGCCTTCCTTCGCGTCGAGCCCCATCGGATTGATCGAGCCGAAATAGTGCCGCCATTTGTCGAAGCCGTATTTGACCTGCTGGCGGGCTTCCTCGCGCGTTTCGGCAAGATGCATCGGGCCGACAAGGCGAAGTTTCGAGGGGCTCATCGCGGTGCCGTTTTCGGCTGCGGTCTTGTTCGCGACCTCCCAGTTGATGCCCAGAGCGTCATAGCCGGCCGTATTGGTCGCCGCGACGCAGAGCATGCCGAGGCCATGCTTCCCGGCGAGCTTGCCGCCGGAGGGTGTCACGGAGCTCGCGACCGCCACTTCCGGGTAGGGGTCGCTGAAGGGGCGAAGCTGCAGTTTCGCATTGTTCAGCTTGAACCATTCCGTTTCGGCGCTCACCGTCTCGCCCTTGAAGAGACGCAGGATCACCTCGAGAGCCTCGACCATGCGGTCGCGCTGCTTGGAGACTTCGATGCCGAGCATGTAGGCGTCCGAGGGCAGCAGGCCCGGTCCCACGCCGAACATGATGCGGCCTTGGGTCATGTGGTCGAGCTGGATGATGCGGTTCGCCGCCATCAGCGGATTGTGATAGGGCAGCGAGACGACGCCTGTGCCGAGCTTGATGCGACTGGTGCGTTCCGCGGCAGCGGCGATGAAGAGTTCGGGGCTGGCGATGATTTCATAGCCGGCCGAGTGATGCTCGCCGATCCAGGCTTCCTCGTAGCCGAGTTTGTCCAGCCACTCGACGAGTTCGATGTCGCGACGGATCGCAAGTGTCGGGTCCTCGTCGACCGGGTGGAACGGCGCAAGGAAAATGCCGCTTCTCAGCTTGCCCATTTGTCTCTCTCCCTTGATTTCGAAATGGCGTTTTCGCTCAGGCTTTCTTTCTGAGCCCGTTGAGCTGGAATTCGAGAAGGCCGCGATTGATCTCGTCGGTGTCGGATTCGGGGTTCTGCAGCCACCATGCGGTGAAGGCGCTCCATGCCGCGACCAGCGCCACGGCGGCGACTTCCGGCGGGCAGTCCGTCGTGAATTCTCCCCGCTCCTGACCGCGCGCGACGATGCGCGTCACCAGGTCGAGCACGCTTTCATTGACGGCGGCAGCCTTGCTGACGAGAGCGGGCTGATCGAGAAACTCGCGCAGCATCTTGTGCATGACCGGCGCGTTGATTTCCCAGGCCTCGCGCAGCACGGAGACCAGCAGCAGCAGTTCCTCTTCGGCGGTGCCCTTGTAGCCTGCCAGCCTTTCGGTGAGAGAGCGTGTCACTTCCTCGTTGAAGGCGGCGATAAGCGCGGATTTGCCCGCGAAATGCAGAAAGAAGGTCGCCTTCGCAATGCCGGCCGCCGAACAGATGTCCTCGATGGTGACATTGTCGTAGTCGCTTTCCGCGAAGAGGCGCATGGCGGAGCGGTAGATCTCCTGACGTGTGCGCTCTTTCTTGCCGGCGCGGCGCGGGGCATTCTCCGCCTTGGGCGGGGCCTTCGATTTCAGAAGTTTGGTCATGTTTTTTGGCCGTCTCCTCGCAAAGAAATTAGACCGCGGTATATTTTTTCACAAGTCCGCATTTGCCGGTTGGGAGGATGGGGTGGGCCGTTGCGGGGTTAGGGCTCATACCCTAAGACATTGAACTCAAGATACTGGCCTCGTGCTTTGGCCAGAAACCATAAGAAGAATCCGGGAGAAAATCATGGGACGGGTAGAGGGCAAGGTGGCGCTGGTCACCGGTGCGGCAAGCGGTATCGGCCGGGGCGCCGCGGTGGCGCTCGCCGCCGAAGGGGCCAAGGTCGTCGTCACGGATGTGGACGAGGCGGGCCTCAAGGAAACAGTCGATATCATCGTGAAGGCGGGCGGCACCGCCAGCGGCCACAGGCAGGACGTCACCAGCGAGGAACGCTGGAAAGAGATCGTCGCCGCCGCCAAGGAAGAGTTCGGCGGGCTTCACGTGCTGGTCAACAATGCCGGCATCGGTATCGGCGCCTCGGTCTTCGAAATGAGCTATGAGGACTGGAGCCGCCAGCAGGCGATCAATGTCGATGGCGTCTTCTTCGGCGTGAAGCATGGCATTCCGCTCATTGCGGCGTCGGGCGGTGGCTCGGTCATCAACATCTCTTCCGTCGCCGGGCTTCAGGGTGCGCCGGGTCTTGCCGGCTATTGCGCGACCAAGGGCGCCGTGCGCCTCTTCACCAAAGCGGTTGCGCTCGAATGCGCGCAGGCGCAGATGAATGTGCGCGTGAATTCGGTTCATCCCGGCATCATCGACACGGCGATCTGGCAGAAGATTCCGCAGGGCGGTGGCGGCGTCGGTGCCGTTTCCTCCAGCGTGCTGCAGTTGCCCGAGGGTGCGAACACGATCGATCCCAATGCGATCGCAACGGTCGGTGCGCCTCTCGGTTATGCGGGCCTGCCCGCCGATATCGCGGCGGGTATCGTTTTCCTCGCTTCGGACGAGTCGCGCTACATGACCGGTTCCGAACTCGTTATCGACGGGGGCATGACGGCCCGCTGACCCGTCACTGGGTCTGAACGATTTCGTCCGTGATCTCCCAGTAGCCGTCGAGCCACTGGACGATCTCGCTGGCGCAAGGATGATCGACGGCGGCGTAGCGGTTTCGCAGCGCCGCCGTTTCCTTTTCGTCCATTCCATTCAGTCCCTTGTCCTGCATGAGCGGCAGATCCTCTGCGAGCATTTGCGCGAGTTCTGCTCCACATACGGTTTCTGCAGCGGCGAGGAAGGCCGCATTGGAATCGTAGGTCCCGCCGCCATAGACGGTCTCCAGAGAGAGCATCGGAATGCGACTGAGCATGGGCTGCGAGGCCGGGTTCACGCCATGCGCCGACATAAACTCCCCCGCTTCCGCCGGCCGCCCCGTGAAGGCCCGCAGATGGAGGAAGGGCGACATGCGCTGGCCGTCATTCACCGGGTAATTGTCCCAGATGAAAGGCCGCCGCTTCAGCGTCTCCGTCACGCGCGCGAGGTGATCCGCGGGCATTTCCGTCGAACAGACGCGCGGGCCTGTCCAGAATATCTCGATGGCGGGATCGAGCCCTTTGCCCAGGGCTTCCAGATAGCCTTCCGGTCTCCGGCCGAAGACGCGGTCGAGGACCGGATCGTCGGTATAATAGCTCGGACAGACGATGAGGCGCCCCGCCTTCGTTCGTTCCGCCGCGCAATCCACGATCTCGATCTGCTTCTCCGCAAGTCCGGGGAGGTCGCCGCGCATGTCGTCGAAAAGAATCGCAAGGTCATCGATGCCGATTTCATCGAGCCAGCGGAGCTTCTGCGCCAGCGCTTCGCGGGCCGCGTCGTCGAAATCGAGATAGAGCTCGTAGGGACTCAATCCGACGCCGAAGCGCACGCCTTCCGCGCGGCAATGCGCGGCGAGGGTGGAAAGCTGCCGGACTTCATCGGCCGGGTGAGGTTCCGCCCAGCGGCGGCGCAGGAAAGCGTCCGCTTTCGGTGCATAGAGAAAGAAGCGATAGCCATGAGGCGCGAGCGCGCTCACATGGGCCGCGCGCGCCGCCCAGTCCCATGGCCGTCCGTAGAAACCTTCGATGGTGCCGAGTTCGGGAATCATGTTCCCGAGACTATCACGACTTGAGAACGAGGAAGCCGGCCCTGGGGAAATGCACCACGACCTCGCCGACGCGCGGGTCGCTCCGCCTGATCGCGATATGCTGTGCGGAGGAGGAGACGAGTTCGCCCGGGATCGGGTCGCGGCCATAATCGTCCGCCATGACCGTGACGGCGTCGCCAGGTTTCAGCCCGTTTGGCTCGCCGGGATCGGCTTTCGCTTCCTCCGTGCTTGTCGCGGTCTTCGCGATGTCGAGTGCCTCCTCGCGCGATACTTCCTTCCGCGTTCCATGGCCGAGGCCTGCCACGCGCTTCTCCCACGCAAGGACGCCAGGGAACGCCTCGATGAGCTTCACGCCGCCGGGGCTTGCCCAGCGCACGAAGGCGAGATTGTAGAAGGCGCTTGCATCGGCAAGCCCCGGTTCGGTTCCCAGAAGGAAGTTCCGGCCGTCCGCGAGTTGCCCTTCGAGCCAGTCGAGCTGGGCGCGGAACTGCTCCGCCATCATCGGCGCTGCCGCCTTCATGCCTTCGATGTCGAAGGGGCCTCCCGTCAGCTTCTCCCTGTCCTTGATGAAGGCATCATCGGCAATCGGCGTGCCGCCGCCGAAAATGATCGCGACCGCAGCCTGAAAGAAGACGCGGTCCGCCCACATGGCGATTCCCCAGCCAAGCCCCTTGTCCGCGCCGGGAAAGAGCGTCGGCGAGGGAAACCGCCTTTCGAGTTCGCGCAGGATGATCTGCGTGTCGCAATAGATGTCGGCGCCGATCTGCATGACGGGGATCTTGCGGTAGCCGCCAGTCAGCGCCACAAGTTCGGGTTTCGGCATGATGACGGGTTCGTCGCAGGCGAACCATTCGAGACCCTTGATGCCGAAGGCCACGCGCACCTTCTCCGAAAAGGGCGAGATGTCGTATTGATGCAGGATGATCGAGCGAGCGTTCGCGGCCATGATGTCCCCTTATTCGAATTCGTGGCTGAAGCGGATATTGTTCTTCTTCAGCCCTTCGAGAACGATCTCCGGCCCGCCGGTCTTCATCATCCATTCGAGGCGATGATCGCGGTATTCCCGCTTGAAGAGCCCCTGGTCGAGTATGTTCGCGATCTGCTGCATCCCGGCAATGCTGTCGCGCGCTTCCAGTGCCGTGCGGGCGACGCTCGGGCGTTCGTTTGCGCGCGCGAGCCATTTGCCGAGGGGGGAGCCTTCGTCCGGTCCGTTGCCGAAGCCGACGGAAGCATTCACATAAGGTACGACGGAAAGGTCCCCCCAGCCGAAGGCGCGGTCGTTGAACCAGTCGTTCGGCCCAAGCTGCTTCGTCAGCCAGTTCTGGAGCTTCGCCGTCTGCCCGGAGGCGCGCTTCTGGATTTCGGCCGCCTTGTCGCCCGTCGCGCGGCGGAACCAGGCGATTTCGCCAAGTCCCCAGTTGATCGCCTCGTAACGCGTGTCGCAGACATCCTCGATCATGCGGACCTTTGCCCGCGCCGCCGGTGTTGCGGGAAGCATGGCGGGCGAGGGGAACTTGTCTTCCAGATATTCCAGGATGATGGTCGAATCGAAAACGCGAACATCGCCATCGATCAATGCAGGCACTTCGGCGCGCGGGTTCGCCTCCACGAATTCGCCTTGCGCGCCGCCAGCGCCTATTCCCTCCGGCGTTCTGAGGTCGAGATCGACGTTCTTCTCGCGCGCGGCAATTTTCACCTTCTGCGCATAGGGCGAGAGCGGATGCTCGTAGAGAATGACCATGATTGTCCTCCCATATGGCTTTGGCGCGGATCATCGGTTGCGCGCCGGTGCCTGTCCACAGGTCGAACGATCACGGATGCGTGACGTTCCGCATGAGAGCGGAAGATGCCGCGATGACCCTGGGTCAGCCTCTCAGGCGGCCCTGCCTTTTGGCGATCTCGGCCATCTGGCCGAAGATCGTCGGCACGTCGTTGGGCGTATCGTCACCGGAGAATTCCTTGTAGAGCGTCGAGACGTTGACGACGATGCGCTCGCCGTCTCCCCAGCTGTCATAGTCCGACATGTCGATGTCGACCGCAGCATCGAAGGCGGAGAGACCGGCGTCGTAGCGCTTCTTCGCCTCGTCGCGGATATAGACGAGATAGTCGCGCACCGCCTTCACGCCGTTCTTTCCCGTGATCGGCCCGTGTCCCGGCACCACGGTTTCGACATCCATCGCCATGATCCTGTCGCAGGCGGAGATCCAGTTGCCGACCGGGCCTTCCCACATGATCGGGTGGCCTTCGATGAAAAGGATGTCTCCGGTGAAGACGGTCTTGTCCGCAGGAACGTAGACCAGCGCGTCACCCGGCGTATGCGCGGGGCCGACATGCATGATGCGGATTTCCTTCGAACCGACATGGCGCGTGAGTTCCGTCTCGAAGGTCGTGGTGGGCAGTGTCTGCGTCACGCCCTTGAAGTCGAAGGGGCCGAAACATTGCGTCACATACTTGCCGAGATCGCCCATCTGCGGCGCCATGTCGAGAAAGCCCGCGAGAAGCGCGGGTGGTTCGTGCTTCATGCCTTCCACGGCGAGCTTGTGGGCAATGATCTCCGCGCCCTGGCAGCATTCATTGCCGTTGCAGTGGTCGCCATTGTGATGCGTATTGACCACCGTGCCGATCTTCGCGGCGGCTTTCGGCTCGGCCTTCCGCATCGCCCCGAGCATTTCGCGCGTCAGCGGCACGTCGAACAGCGTGTCGATGAGGAAACTCTCGCCATCATCGACGACGAGCCCCGCATTGGACCAGCCCCAGCCGCCATCCGGTTGAAGCCAGGCATAGCCGCCATTGCCGAGATCGTGCAGGCCCTTCGTGTATTGAAAGCGGCTCAGTCCGAGACCCATCTTGTCCTCCCCCTGCTTCCTTGCTTTTCGGTTCAGGAAATGCCCGTCATTCCGCTGTCGACGGCTAGTGTCTGTGCGGTGATGTAGACGCTTTCATCCGACACCAGAAAGAGCGCCGCATAGGCGATCTCCCATCCCGTCGCCTGCCGGCCGAACGGCACGGGCGTGCGTCCGCGCGAGGGGCGGCCCTGGGTCGCCAGCCTCCCGAGTGGCGTGTCGACCAGACCGGGCGCCACGATATTCGCGCGGATGCCGCGGCGCGCGCCTTCCAGCGCCACATGACGCATCAGCCCGCCAAGCGCGGCCTTCGAAGCGTCATAGGCGGGAAGCCGCGAGCCCGCGACAAGCCCGGCGATGGAGGAGATGAAGACGATGGGTGAACCGTCCGCAAGCCGCGGCAGCGCCGCCTTGCAGCAGAGCATGGGGCCGCGCAGATTGACCGTGAGCACCTTGTCCCAGTCTTCCGGCGTCGCGCCCTCAAGGCCGAGCCCGCCCACGCCGATGCCTACATTGAGCACGAGCCCGTCCAGCGTGCCGAGCCTCTTTTCCGCCTCCGCGATCATCGCTGTCACGTCGTCCGGCTTCGAAATATCGGCTTCGATGGCATGGGCTCTGCCGCCTTCATTCACGATCTGCGCGACCGTCTCCTCCGCCGAGGCGAGGTTCATGTCGGCCACGGCGACCTCCGCGCCTTCACGCGCGAAGAGAAGCGCCATGGCGCGGCCATTGCCGACGGGGTCCGTCTCGGCGTTCACCACGCGCTGCCCGCCGCCAACGACCAGAACCCTGCGGCCCTTCAGGCGGCCGCGTCCGGGCGCACGGCCCTCCGATTCAGGCGGCAGCGGCCGCACATATCCTTCCTTCTCAGCCATGTCTGTCGAGGCCTCGTCTGATCTCGTCGAGACCGCTCGTCTCGATATCCCTCTCCTCGAGATCGATCTCGAAGGTTTCGAGATAGCGGCAAACGAGAAGATAGGTGCCGATCACGATGACGAGCTCCTGCATGCCGGTATCGCCGAGATACTCATGCGCATCGGCGAAGAGTTTGCCGTCCGCTTTCACGTGAGCCACCTGATCGTCGGTGAAGAGGAGGGCGGCGTTTTCGGCCTCGCTGAAAAGCGGTGAGGGGAGAGCCCCCGCCGAAGCGGCGATACGCTCCTCGCTCATGCCGATCATGCGCGAGACGCGGCGATGCTGATGGAGTTCGTAATTCGACTTGCACAGATGCCCGACCCGCAGGATCACCAGTTCGCGCAACTCCGGTTCGAGCACGCCGGCATTGAGATAGGAATTGATGAACGCCATGAAGGGCAGGAAAGAGGCGCCGCTTCCGGCAATCATGCGAAAGATGTTGAGCTGCGGGAGGCTTTCGAGGAGGTCCCGCGCTTCCGCCGGAAGTTTCGCGGGATCTGGATAGGGGATGCGCGCCATTGGAGATCAGCCCTCGACGCCCGGTATCTTCAGGCCCGATTTGTGACCCGGTTCCTCGATATCGACGTCGAAGGTTTCGAGGAAGTTCGAGACCAGCGTATAGAAGCCGATGGTGATGACGAGTTCCTGAAGCTGCTTGTAGCCAAGCTTCTCCGCCAGCGGATTGAATGTCGCGTCGGAAGCGCGGGTGTTCTTCACCACATCATCCGTGAAGCGCATGACCTCGCGCTGCGTTTCGTCGAAGACTTTCGCGTCCGGCCCTTCGTGGATCGCCTTGATGAGCTCCTCGGACATGCCGATCTTTCGCGAGATTTCCTCATGCTGATAGACCTCGTAGGAGGAGCCGCGCAGGATGCCCGTCCGCACGATGGCGATTTCCCGCAGCACGGGGTCTAGCTCGCCATGGATCAGGATCTCGTTTCCGAGCTTGATGAAGCCGTCGATCATGTCGCCGGAATGGCCGAGCATGCGGAAGATGTTGAGCTTGGGCAGCTTCTCATAGGTCCTGGCGGCGCGGCCGGTTGCCTTCGCCGGATCGAAATAGGGGATGCGGGCCATGTTCGAGGGTTCCTTCCCTGAAAGTCTGTTTTCTTTGTCCGGCAGTCTAACCCGCGCCGACGCTGCGTCCAGCCGGTTGCGCGCAAGGCTCGTCATTCAACAAGCCGTGTGTGGGCTCCGGCTTCTCTTGCCCCGCCCGCAGGGGCGGTTACACTCTCGCGCAACAGGACCCGAAAGAGGGCCGGAACTTCATGGTCTGACAGCGCCGGGGGAGCGGAGGGATTGCCCCCGTGCTGTATCGGGGCGCATCAGCCGAATTGGGGAGGAATCGACGCCATGTTTGACGCCGAACGTATCAAGTGTGTGGCCGATGTGACGAGGGCGCAGGCCGCCATCCGCCCGGACGCCATCGCGCAGGTCTTCGAAGGCCGCCAGACCACCTATGCTGAACTCGACCGGCGCGCCAGCCAGGTCGCCCAGGCGCTGATCGCGGATGGATGCAAGCCCGATGCGCGCATCGGTTTCATGGGCAAGGGTTCGGATCGCTATTTCGAGATGCTCTACGGCGCCTTCAAGGCGAAGGCCGTGGTGGTCGGCGTCAATTGGCGCCTCGCCGCACCGGAAGTCGCCTATGTGCTGAACGACTCGAAAACCGAGATCCTGTTCGTCGGCGCGGAATTCTACGATCTCGTCGAGAAGGTGCTGCCGGAATGCCCCACGGTGCGCAAGGTGATCGCGCTGGATGGCGGCCGCAATGACTGGCAATCCTTCGACGACTGGCGCGATGCCGCGAAAGCGGAAGACCCGATGCTGCCGGCTGCCCCCGACGATGACGTGATCCAGCTCTATACGAGCGGTACGACGGGTCATCCGAAGGGCGTGCAGCTCACCAACGCCAACTATATTTCCATCTTCAAGCAGGGAGCAGGCGCCGGCTGGGCCAATTGGGGCGAGGATGACGTGGTCCTTGTCTGCATGCCGCTCTTCCATGTGGCGGGCGTCAATATCGGCATTCTCGGCAATCTGCATGGCTGCCGGAATGTGATCCTGAAGGACGTCGATCCGCAGGTAATCCTCCAGCTCATCGAGTCGGAGAAGCTCACCATCGCCTTCATGGTGCCTGCGGTCATCCTCTTCCTGCTGCAGCAACCCAATATCGCATCCACAGACGTGTCGAGCCTTCGCCAGATTCTCTATGGCGCATCTCCCATTGCGGAAGATGTGCTTCGCCGCGCGCAGGAAACCTTCAAGGGCGCGGGTTTCGTCCAGCTCTATGGTCTTACCGAGACGGCGGGCGGGGCTACCAGTCTGCCGCCGGACGCGCATGATCCGGCAAAGGGCAAACTCCGTTCCTGCGGTATCGTCAGTCCCGACATGGAAATCCGCGTCGTGGACGAGAACGGCAAGGATGTGCCCGTTGGCGAGGTGGGCGAGATCGTCATTCGCGGCGGGTCGGTGATGAAGGGCTACTGGAACCGGGCCGAAGCCACGCAGGATGCGATCCGCGACGGCTGGTTCTATTCGGGAGACGCCGGCTTCTTCGACAAGGACGGCTATCTTTTCATTCATGACCGGGTGAAGGACATGATCGTCTCCGGCGGCGAGAACATCTATCCGGCCGAAGTCGAGAATGCGCTTTTCGGCCATCCTGCGATCGCCGATGCCGCCGTCGTCGGCGTGCCTCACGAAAAATGGGGCGAGGCGGTGAAGGCGATCGTCGTGCTCAAGCCCGGCGAGCAGGCGACGCCCGACGAGATCATTGCCTTCGCGAAGACGCGCATCGCCAGCTACAAGGTGCCGAAGTCGGTCGATTTCATCGATGCGCTGCCGCGCAATCCGTCCGGCAAGATTCTCCGCCGCGAACTCCGCGCTCCCTACTGGGAAGGGCGCGAACGCATGGTCAACTGACCGGCGGAAGAAAATTCGAGATCGAGAATCCGGGGCATCGCACGCGTCAGAACGTGCGGGCCCCGAACGCCATTCACATGTGGAGGAAACGATGAGTCTCGCAGAAGAGAGAACCGCGCCTGCGCCGTTCAAGCCGCTGAAACAGAAGCCGCCGAAGATCACCGTGAAGCGCGGGGCGGACGGTACGATCTATATTTCGTCCGATCATCCGCTGCCCGAGATGAAGCGGAGCGTTCCCCATATTCTCGAAGAGCGCGCGGCCGAGCATCCCGAACGCAACTTCATCGGCGAGCGCGGTGCCGGTGGCGCATGGGCCTTCATCACCTATGGCGAGGCGAACGCGAAGGCCGATGCCGTCGCCAGCGCGCTTCTCGCGCGCGGTCTCGACCAGTCGACGCCGCTCATGATCCTGTCCGGTAACTCCATCGCCCATGCCGTCATGGCGCTTGGCGCGATGAAGGCGGGCGTCCCCGTTGCGCCGGTCAGCGTTCCCTATTCGCTGATGAGTTCGGACTTCGCCAAGCTGCGCCATGTGGTGGCGCTGACACAGCCGAAGATGATCTTCGCCGATCACGGCGATCTCTTCGCCAAGGCGCTCGCCGCCGTGGGCGAGGGCGCGGAAATCGTGACCCAGACGGGCAGCGTTTCCGGGGCGACCTCCTATGACGGCCTTGTCTCCACCGCGCCGGACAAGGCCGTGCGCGCGTCGATGGAGAAGATCGGTCACGACACGGTCGCGAAATATCTCTTCACATCGGGCTCAACCGGCATGCCGAAGGGCGTCATCCAGACGCATCGCATGATGATGGCGCAGATCGCCGCCGGGGAAGCCTTGCGCACCGAGGAACCGGACCCGAGCGAAATTCCGCAGAGCCTCGAATGGATGCCCTGGAACCATATTTCCGCGGGCAATATCAGCTTCAACGGCAACATGTCCTCGGGCGGCACGGTCTATCTCGACGCGGGCAAGCCGATTCCGGGCATGTTCGAGCAGACAATCGCCAATCTGCGCGAAGTCAGTCCGCGCGTTTTCGGTTCGGCGCCCGTCGCCTTCGCCATGCTTGCCGATGCGATGGAGCGCGATCCGGCGCTTCGTGCGAGCTTCTTCAAGAACCTCGAATATATGGGCTATGGCGGCGCGACGCTGTCGAGCGACATCTATGATCGCATGCAGGCGCTTGCCGTCGCCGAGACCGGCATGCGCATTCCGCTCACCACCATGTATGGCGCGACGGAAACGCAAGGCATCACCGTCGTCCACTGGGTGACGGAGCGTGTCGGTCTCGTCGGCCTCCCTGTTCCCGGTATCACGCTGAAACTCGTCCCCAACGGCGCGAAGCTCGAAGTGCGCGTGAAGGGCGCGACGGTGACGCCCGGCTATCTCAACGATCCGAAGAAGACGGCGGAAGCCTTCGACGAGGAAGGTTTCTACAGCCTCGGCGATGCGGCGAAGTTCCTCGACGAAAACAAACCCGAGCTCGGCCTCGTTTTCGACGGCCGCGTGACGGAGGATTTCAAGCTCTCCTCGGGCACATGGGTCTCGACCGGCACGCTCCGCGCCGATGCCGTCGCCGCCTGCACGCCGCTTGTGCAGGACGCCGTGGTCTGCGGTCTCGACAAGCCTTATATCGCGCTTCTCGCCTGGCCGAATATTGCCGGTGCGCGAAAGGTGGCGGGGCTGCCGGACGATGCCGATCCTCAGTCCGTCATCTCGCATCCGAAGGTTGTGGAGCATTTGCGCGCCGCGCTTCAGAAGCACAACAAGGTCGGTGGCGGTTCGTCCACGCGGATCGCGCGCATTCACCTCATGCTCGAGCCGCCGTCGATCGACGGTCACGAGATCACCGACAAGGGCTATGTGAACCAGGCGGCAACGGCTGCCCGCCGCGCGCATCTTGTCGAGCGCCTCTATCAGGACCCCGCGCCCGAAGACGTGATCGTCGTTTAAGGGCTTCTCTTTCAGCGTCATGGCCCGCATAAATCGGGTCATGACGTTTTAAGGAGAGAAACCGTGATCCGTCCCCGCGATGTTCTCGATTTCTGGTTCGGCGCCGGACCGGAAAAATGGTTCGCGAAGAGCGATGCCTTCGATGCGGAAATTCGCCGCCGTTTCGGCGAGACGCATGCGCAGGCGGCTGAGGGCAAGCTCGATGGCTGGGCGGTGGATGCGCAAGGCTCGCTCGCCCTCATTCTCGTGCTCGACCAGTTCTCGCGCAATCTCTGGCGGAACGACCACCGCGCCTTCGCGCAGGATCAAAAAGCGCTTGGCCTCGCCGACGAGGCGGTGCGCCGCCGCTATGACGTCGAGACGCCCGTCACCGCGCGCAAATGGTTCTACATGCCCTATATGCATGCCGAAGACCTCGCCGCGCAGGAGCGGGGCCTCATCTATTTCGCGCAGCGGCTCGACGATCCCGAGACGATGAAATTCGCCGTCGAACACGCCGATATCATCCGCCGCTTCGGCCGCTTCCCCCATCGCAATGCGGTGCTGGGGCGAGAGACGACGCCCGAGGAGCAGTCCTTCCTCGATGCGGGCGGTTTCGCGGGGTGATTTCCCCTTGGTTCTCTTTCCGAACTGACTATATATCCTCAAGCTCAAGGTGAAGCGGGAGGCTGACATGGTCGAAACGGCAATCGTCGCGGGCGTCGGCCCGGAAAAGGGGCTTGGCGCGGTTCTGGCCCATCGCGCCGCGAAGGAGGGGCTCCATGTCTTCGTGGCGGGCCGCACGCTCGACCGGCTCGAAGCCGTCGCCGAGGCGATCCGTGCCGAAGGCGGCGCGGCGACGGCCATCCTCTGCGACGTGACGAGCGAGGCGCAGGTGATCGATCTGTGGAACTGCGCCGAGGAGACAGGCCCGGTGAAGCTCGCCATCTACAATGCGGGCAACAACATGCCGGGCAAGATTTCCGGCATGACGGCGGATTATTTCGAGCGTTGCTGGCGCGTCTGCACCTTCGGCGCCTTCCTTTTCGCGCGCGAGGCGTCGGACCATATGAGCCCCAGGGGCGAGGGCACGCTCCTCTTCACGGGCGCTTCCGCGAGCCTCCGGGGCCGCGAGGGTTTCGGCGCTTTCGCCGCCGCAAAGGGGGCGCTCCGAAATTTCGCCCAGAGCGCGGCCAAGGAATTCGGCCCGCTTGGTATTCATGTCGGCCATGTCGTGATCGACGGCGCCATAGACGGCGAGAAGATCCACAGCGCGGTGCCGCAATATGCCGCCCAGCGGGCGGATGAGGGGCGTCTCATCGACCTCTCCGGCATAGCGGAGGTCTATCTCCAGATGCACCGCCAGCCGCGCGCCGCGTGGACCTTCGAGGCGGATGTCCGCACCAGCGCCGAGCCCTGGTAGGGCCCGCCGGCGGCAAAATTCGCCCATGCCGGGTCAGGCTGTTCCGGCAAAGCTTGCCGGTGCGCTCACCCCGGCGGGCGGCCTAATTGTTAAATCATTGATTTAAATGGATTTTCATCTCTGGTCCGGGGGTTGCAATCCGGTTGGCAAAACAAGTCCAACCGGAGACCCCGAGACATGATCACCGATCACGAAATCAACCTGCTCGCCGCCTATATGGTCGACACCCATGGCCGCAAGGCGCTTTCCTATGCCGATACGGCGGTTTGCGAGCTCGAGCAGATCGGCGAGAAAATGCGCGCCGATGCCTGGCGCATGCTCCGTGTCGTGGTCGAGGACATGGTCGAGGGCCGCCGCAGCCGCGACGGACATATCCTTCACTGAACCGAACTGACGCCGGGGCGGCCTTCATTTGCCGCCCTGCAGCAAACTTGCCGCTTGGCGCGTCCGGCGCCCGGCGGATAAAAGGGTCCTCACATAAAAACAAGGCGGGAGGACCACCGGACATGTCACTCGATCCACAGGCGAAGGCGCTGCTCGACCAACTCGCGGCCGATCCCGATGCGCCGCGTCTCATCGACCTGCCGCCGGAGGGCGGGCGCGAGATGTATCGCGCCATGGCGGGCATGCTCGATCTGCAAGGCGTCGCCATCGGCAAGGTCGAGGACCGCACCATTCCCGGGCCCGGCGGCGAGATTCCCGTCCGCCTCTACACGCCCGTTGCCGCGGGCGGCACCTGCCCCGCGCTCGTCTATTATCATGGCGGCGGCTGGGTCATCGGCGATCTCGACACGCATGACGCGCTTTGCCGCACGCTCGCCAACGAGGCGGGCTGCAAGGTGATCGCGGTCGATTACCGCCTCGCGCCCGAGCATCCCTTTCCCGCCGCCTTCGACGATGCCTATGCGGCCGTGAAGTGGGTGGAAGCGAATGCCTCCGAGATCGGCATCGACCCGAACCGCATCGCCGTCGCGGGCGACAGCGCGGGCGGCAATCTCGCCGCCGCCGTCTGTCTCAAGGCAAAGGCGGAGAAGGCGCCGGAAATCGCCTTCCAGCTTCTCATCTATCCGGTGACGGATGCGCCGCGCGGCACGCAGTCCTACAAGGATTTCGCGGAAGGCTATTTCCTCGAAGCCGAAGGCATGGACTGGTTCTGGAACCATTATGTGCTGAGCGCGGGCGTGGACCCCTCAAATCCCTATGCCGCGCCGCTTCGCGCGTCCTCCTTCGCGGGATTGCCGCCCGCCTATGTCGTCACCGCCGGTTTCGATGTGCTGCGCGATGAAGGCAAGGCCTATGCGGAAGCGCTGAAGAAGGCGGGCGTCGAGGTCGAATATGTGAATTACGAAGGCATGATCCACGGCTTCTTCAACCTGCAGGGTGCGCTCGACGTCTCGCGCGATGCGGTGAAGGCGGCGGCGAAGGCGCTTCGCGAGGCGCTCGCCTAGGTCATTTCCTCGACGAGAGAACGAAGAGAGGCGGCGACATGTGCGCCGCCTTTTTTTGCGCGCGCCTCGTCTGCCTCGCGGAACTTGCCGGTCTTCACGAGAACGCCGGAAAGCCCTGCCGCTATCGCGCCTTCCACATCGCCTTCGACATCGTCGCCCACCATCGCGATCTTTTCCGGCGCAAGGCCGAGCTCCTTTGCTGCCGTCAGGAATAAGTCGCGCGCAGGCTTGCCGATGAGCACGGCTTCCACTTCCGCGGCATATTCGAGCGCGGCGACGAAGGGCCCGGCGTCGAGTTCGTAGCCTTCGTTCCCACGAAAGAAACGGTTCCTGCCCAGCGCATAAAGTTTCCCGCCTTCGATCAGCACATTGAAGGCGCGGTTCATCGCATCGAAGGTGAAGTGCTCGCCCGCATCGCCGATCAGCACAGCGTCGGGCCTTTCGGCTTCCGCCGGACAATCGGGGAGAAGATCCGGATGAACGAGAAGATGAGGTTTCGCACCGTCGCGTTCGAGAACGGCGCCTGCAACGCTTGCAGGCGTCACGATCTCCTTCTCGGCCACACCGAAGCCGAAGCGGTGGAGTTTCTCTGCGAGCTTCGCCCGCGTCGTCCGCGTGGTGTTGGTCAGGAGGCGAAAGGGGATCTGCCGCTCGCGAAGCAGCGCGAGCGCCTCCACCGAACCTTCGATTGCTTCATCGCCCTGATAGAGCACCCCGCCCACATCGATGAGCAGGCCTTCTGTTTGCTGGAGCGGCTCCGGTTTCTGCGCCATGCACTGACCTCGCGTCGTGTTGCACGTCTCCCCGCCTTCTCCTCCCATATTGACCCTCGGTCAAAAGTCTAGGGCGGGAATGGAATGCCACACAAGCATGGGATATATGACGGGAAAGCCGACAAGAGACATTCCGGGGAGAGAGACATGCCTGCGCTGCGTTCGCCGCTCGTTCATCCGTTCTCGAATTTCGACGTGCCGCATCTGCTGGCGACCCATGCCGCTGCGCGGCCGGACCATCCCTTCCTCATCTGGGAGCCATTCGAGGGCGAGGCGAAGGTCTGGTCCTATGCGCGCTTCGAGCATGAGGCGCGCCAGGTGGCGGCGGGACTGAAGAAGCGTGGCGTGAAAAAGGGCCAGCGCGTTCTCATTCACCTCGACAATTGTCCGGAGAGCCTCATCGCCTGGTATGCCTGCGCCCATCTCGGCGCTGTCGCCGTCACGACCAATGCGCGCTCCGTCGAGGACGATCTCGTCTATTTCAGCGAACATGCCGAAGTCGTCGGCGCGATCACGCAGCCGCGTTTCGCCTCGCTCGTCGCCGCCGCCTGCAAGCACATCAAGTGGCTCGCCGTCACCGAGACGGATAATGGCGCGGAACCGGAAGAGAAGAACCGTCCGCCGAAGTCGGAAAGTTTCGCCGCGCTCTACGGCGATGTGTCGGACGTGCCGATGCGTGCGCCGGAGCCGATGCTTCCCGTCGGCATTCAATACACCTCGGGCACGACCTCGCGGCCGAAGGGCGTCGTCTGGACCCATGCGAATGCGCTCTGGGGTGCAAAGCTCTGCGCCCTGCATGAGGATCTGCGCGGTGGCGACGTGCATCTCACCTATTTGCCGCTCTTCCACACCAATGCGCAGTCCTATTCCGTTCTTGCCGCGCTATGGGTTGGCGCCACGGTTGTTCTTCAGCCGCGCTTTTCCGCGTCGCGCTTCTGGTCCGTTTCCGCGAAACATGGTTGCACATGGACTTCGATGGTGCCCTTCTGCGTGCGCGCGCTGATGGGGCAGGAAAAGCCGAAGTCTCATTCCTACCGCTATTGGGGCAACGGCATTTCCGCGCCGCCGACCGACGACTATTTCGGTATCAAGACCATCGGCTGGTGGGGCATGACCGAAACGATCACGCATGGCATCGTTGGCGACATCCATCTGCCGAACCGGCCCATGTCCATCGGCAAGCCCTCTCCGGCCTACGAGATCGCGATCCTCGACGACAATGGCGCGGCGGTCGCGCCGGGCGAGACCGGCAACCTTCTGGTGCGCGGAGTGCCCGGCCTTTCGCTCTTCCTCGAATATCTCAACAATCCGGAAGCGACGGCCAAGACCTATGATGATGAGGGCTACTTCATCACCGGCGACCGCGTGACGCTCGGCGAGGATGGTTTCATCTCCTTCGCCGACCGCGACAAGGACATGCTGAAGGTTGGCGGCGAGAACGTCGCCGCATCCGAAATCGAACGCGTCATCATGACCGTGCCGGGCATCCAGGAATGCGCCGTGGTCGCGAAGCGCGACCCGATGCTGGACGAAGTGCCCGTCGCCTTCGTTCTCGTTCCCGGCGGCGAGGCGGCCGCGCCGAAGGATCTCGCCGCGCAGATCGACGCAGCCTGCGCAAAGGGCCTTGCGGACTTCAAGCGCCCGCGCGACATTCGGATCGTCGATGCGCTGCCGCGTTCGACCCTCGAAAAGATTGCGAAGGCCGAACTTCGCAAGATGGTTGAGGAAGGCTAACGCCAAAGAGGCAAGACAAGAGGGCAGGGGTCACGAACGGGAAGGCATCACCGGCGCAGCTCTTCATTCCGAAGCTCGTCACCGTGCTTCGGGAAGGCTACCGCTTTGCCGATTTTCGTGCCGATTTCATCGCCGGTCTCACCGTCTCTATCGTCGCCTTGCCGCTTTCCATGGCGCTGGCCATTGCGAGCGGCGCCACGCCCGACAAGGGCCTCGTCACGGCGGTCGTCGCGGGCTTTCTCATTTCCGCGCTTGGCGGCAGCCGCTTCCAGATCGGCGGGCCGACCGGCGCCTTTGTCGTCGTCGTGTTCAATGTCATCGCGCTGCATGGCTATGACGGGCTCGTGCTCGCGAGCGCGATGGCGGGATTGATGCTCATCGGCGCGGGGCTGCTCCGCGTCGGCACCTTCATCAAATATATTCCGGAGCCTGTCGTTACCGGTTTCACGGCGGGCATCGCGGTCATCATCGCGACGAGCCAGATCAAGGATTTTCTCGGCCTCACGCTTGCGCATGAACCGGCAGAGTTTCTCGAGAAAGTCTGGGCGCTCGGGCACGCGCTGCCCACGATCATGCCGCAGACCTTCCTCGTCGCCGCAGGCTCGCTCGCTCTCATCCTCTATCTCAAGGGCAAGCGGCCGAATTGGCCGGGTTTTCTGATCGCGGTCGTTGCCGCTTCCTTCTTCGTCTGGCTTTTCGCGCTTCCCACCGACACGATCGGCTCGCGTTTCGCCGGGCTTGAGCCCTCCTTCGCCATTCCCGCTTTCCCCGATGTCTCGATGGAGCGGATCGTCGCGCTTTTCCCCAGCGCCTTCACCATCGCCTTCCTCGCGGGCGTCGAGTCGCTTCTCTCCGCCATGGTCGCCGACAGCATGACGGGCCGCCGCCACCGCTCGAATTGCGAGCTTGTCGCGCAGGGCGTGGCCAACTGCGCTTCCGCCGCTGTCGGCGGTCTTCCCGCCACGGGCGCCATCGCGCGCACGGCCACGAATATCCGCGCGGGGGCGCGCGGCCCCGTCGCGGGCATGCTCCACGCGCTCTTCCTGCTCGGCTTCATGGCGGTCGCCTGGCCGGTCACGGCCTATATCCCGCTCGCCTCGCTTGCGGCCGTTCTTCTCGTCGTCGCCTGGAACATGTCCGAGATCGACAAGTTCCGCCACATGATGCGCGCGCCTTTCGGTGATCGTGCCGTCCTTCTCATCACCTTCGCGCTCACCGTGCTGGTCGATCTCACCGTCGCCATCGAGGTCGGCGTGGTGCTCGCCGCCGTCCTCTTCATGCATCGCATGTCGGAGGCCGTCGAGGTGCAGGCCGATCTTCATCTGGTGGAAGAGGATGTGAGCGATACGAGCCCGCGCGAATTCGTGCCCATGCAGGAATATGAGTTGCCGCCCGGCGTCGCGGCGAGCCTCATTCGCGGGCCCTTCTTCTTCGGTGTCGCCATGCGTCTTGGCGAGACGCTCGACCGTATCGGTGCCACGCCGAAAGTGCTCATCGTGCGCATGCGCGCCGTGCCGATCATTGACGCGACGGGCGTTTCCGCGCTCGAAACCATGATCGACCGCTGCGAGCGGAACGGCACGAAGGTCATTGTCACCGCGCTTCAGCCGCAGCCGGAGCGCGTTCTCGGCGATATGCATGTGCTCGATCGCGTCACCCGCGCGCCGGATTTCGCCACGGCTATCGAAATGGCGCGGGAGATGGTGAAGGCCGACTAGCCGACGATTCAAATAAAACGTGTCACCCCGGCTTTCGCCGGGATGACGTCTTCTATTTGTGGAAAGCGAAGAGGGACTACCCCAGCACCTTCCCCGGATTCATCACGCCCTTCGGGTCCATCTCGCGCTTCGTCGCCTTGAGGATCGACATGCCGATCTCGCCCTTCTCCTCGCCAAGCCAGGGAACGTGATCCGCGCCGACGCCGTGATGATGGCTGATCGTGCCGCCATTCATCTCGATCGTGTCGGACGCCGCGCGCTTGATCGCCTGCCATTGCTCGACTTCGCGGTCGAGCTGGCGCGGGAAGACGAAAGTGAAATAGAGGCTCGCACCGTCGGGATAGGAATGGCTCACATGCGCCATCACGATCCCGCGCGCATTCTGCTCCGGCACGTTGGCGGCAATCGCATCGGTGATCGCGCCCACCACCTTCTCGTGCAGGTTCGCGATGTTCGACCAGCGCGTCGAGGTTTCGAGCGTCTCGACGCCGAGGCCCCGGTCCATCATCGGATCGCGCACGGCGGGTCCGTTGAAGCGGCCGTGATACCAGCGCTTGCCGGGCCCGGTGCCGAGCGCCAGCGCGCCGAGCCGCTTGCAGGTCGCTTCCGTCTGCTCCTGCGCCCAGACAACCGTTTCCTTGCTCCCTTCATGACCGATCAGCATGAGGCAGGGCGCGTCGTCGAAGCCTTTCATCTTGAGGTACATGCGCTGGAGCTTCGACTTGAGGCCGCCCGAACCGGAGGATGAAAGCGCCTGGAAGAAATAGGTTTCCGGCGCATCGGAGAGCCGTACCATGGCGACGGGAATTTCCGCGTGATTGATGCGGCGCGCGGCTTCGACGCCTTGCGCGAATGTCTTGAAGAGATAGCCGCGATAATCCTTGCGCTCCGGCAGGTCGTGGATCTTCACCGTCGCCTCCACGATGACGCCGAGCGTGCCTTCCGATCCCGCGACGAGCTGGTTGAGGTTCGGCCCCGCGGCGGAGGCGGGCGTTGCCTCCGTCGTCCAGAAGCCCTTGGGCGTTGCGAGCTTGGCCGAGACGAGCCACTTCTCCGCCTTGCCATAGCGGTTCGATTGCTGGCCCGCGCCGCGCGCCGCGATCCAGCCGCCCAGCGTCGAAAGCGGGAAGCTTTGCGGGTAGTGGCCAAGCGTCACGCCGTGGCTCTGCAACTGTTCCTCGAGATGCGGTCCGTATATGCCCGCTTCGATCCGCGCCGTCATCGACACCTTGTCGATCTGGATGATGCGCGTCATCAGCGTCGTATCGAGCGTGAGTACCGCGCCGCCGAGCGACTTCGGCATCGCGTTGACGCCACCGACCACCGACGACCCGCCGCCGAAGGGAATGAGCGCAATGTCTTCCTCGGCGCAGAGTTTCACGATGGCGAGCACCTCATCGGCGCTCCTCGGATAGACGACGGCGTCGGGCGCCATGTCGAGCTTGCCCGCACGCAGATAGAGAAGGTCGTGATAGCTCTTGCCGCGCGCGTGGAAGGCGCGTTCATAGTCATCCGTCCGCACCTGGTTGTCGCCGCAGATGCCGCGCAACTTGCCGAGCACATCTTCCGAAAGCCGCGAATGCGGCAGGCGGATGTCGTGAAGTGCCACGGCCGGCGTCGAAGGCAGGCGCGAGACGCCCAGCGCCTCCTCTATCCAGGCCCATTGCGGCGCATCGGCGGGCAGCGGATTTTCCTGTTTCACCGGGCCCCAGCCGTTCCAGCGCAGTGTGGTGCGGTCGATGGTCATTCTCGTTCGTCCTCTTCTCTCAGCAGCGCAGCGTCAGCGCGCCGGGCATGATTTCGAAGCGCGCGGGCAAACGCCCCGGCCCCTCGCCATCCACATCGATAAGCACGGGTTCGGGGCCCATCGGCGTCGCGGTCACTGTCCGCGCCCGCACCACCGTCACCTTGGGCCCGTTCACATGCGTGCCCTCGCGCAGGTTCCCGTCGCCGTTCACAAGATCCATCAGCTTGAGATCGCGCATGATGACGACGTCGAAAAATCCGTCATCGGGCTCGGCGTCCGGCGCCACCTTCATGCCGCTGCCGAAATAGCGCCCATTCGCGACGGCGGTGAGGCCGATATTCGCGATGGTCTCGAAGCCCTGATCCGTCTCGATCTTCACGGGCCGAGGCTTGTGGCGGAGCGCCGTCATCAGCGTCGCCCAGGTGAAGGTGAAGTTGCCGCCGAAGCTCTTCTGCCAGGTTGCCTCGTTCACCGCGCGCACCGTTTCGCCGGACAGGCCGAAGCTCGCGATATTGTTGAAATAGCGCGTGGTCTCCTGTCCGTCCTCGGCGATGAAAGTGAGCTTGCCGATGTCGATCCTGCGCGTATTGCCGCTCGCGATGCGCTTCACACCTTCATGCGCTTCCTCGGGCAAATCGAAGGTGCGGCGGAAATCGCCGCCCGTGCCTGCGTTCAGAATGGCCAGATGCGCCTCCGGGTTGATCGGCAGCCCGTTCTCGAAAAAGCCGTTCACAACCTCGTCGATGGTGCCGTCGCCGCCCACCGCGATCACGAGCTGCGCGCCGTCCTTCAGCGCGCGCGAGGTGAGTTCGGCGGCGGGCAGGAAGTGCGGCGTCGATGGAGCCTTCGTGAAATGCGCGCGCACCGGCCCCAGTTCCTTCTCGATCGTCTCGGAGATGACACGCCAGGCGCGGCCCGTCCTGCCGCCGCCCGAACGCGGGTTCACCACCGCCGCTACATGCGGCATTCCTCCACCGCTCATGCTTCCCTCCCCCTCTTCTCCCCGTTAGATCGTCTCGAAGAGCCGCAGCGTGCTCGCCATCTCGTTGGCGAGCGCCGTCTCGTCCCAGCCGAGTTCGCGGCCCATCAGCTCCGCCACCTGCTTCACGAGCGCCGAACCCGGATTGCCGAGCGTGCCGAGGCCTGTGCGCCTGAAGATCACGTCGTCGAGATGGATCGCCATTTCGTGCCGCACGGCATGCACCACCTGCACGCCGATCACCGGATTGTCGGGCGCGAGCCTTTTCAGCAGCGCCTCGCGCTCGCCGGGCTTCTCGTCCGCCGTCGCCAGAACTTCGTCGATGCGGCTGCCATAGAAGTTCACGAGATTTTCAACGATGTCCGGCGCAACATGAGGAAAGCGCCGCTGCGCCCGCTCGATGAATGTCTTGAGCCGCGCCATGTCGCCGCCATAGACCGGCGTGCAATGCGTCTCGCATTTCGCCTGCCGCCCAAGCTTCTTCAGCGCGAGATCCACGACCTGTTCGGCAAGGTGGCGCGATGTCGTCCATTTTCCGCCAATGGCCGAAATGAAGCCGTCGATCCCTTCCTCGGGCGCGTGGTCATAGACCTCCGCCGCGCGGCTTGCATTGTAGCTGTCCTTCTTGCCGCTGCCTTCCTCTTCCTTCGGCGTCGTGTCGACCAGCGGCCTGATGCCTGCATAGAAATGGATCACGTCCTCACGGCGGAGGTTCAGCCCCGGCAGCCCGTCATTCACCACGCGCAGGAAATCCGCGATGTCCTTCTCCGTCACGCCGAGCTTGTCCGGATCGTCCTCGAACACGGTGTCGGTCGTGCCGATGATGGTGTGGCCGCGCCAGGGAATGACGAAGAAGTGCCCGCCGATTGCGGACTGGATCGCCAGCGCATGATCGCCGGAGAGGTCGCGCGTGATGATGTGAATGCCCTTGGAGCGGATGAGCTGGCGCGCGGGCGTCTCGTCGGCCATGGCCATTGTCTTGTCGGCCCAGGGCCCGGCCGCGTTCACCACCACCTTGCCGCGGATCGTGTGCGTCTCGCCCGTTACGGCGTCCGCCACCGTCACGCCGGTCACCTTCACGCCGCGCCCGAAAGCCGCCTCCGTGGTGAAACCCGTCACTTCGGCATAATTCGCGACATCCGCGCCATATTCCACCGCGCCCTCGATGCATTCGAGGCAGAGCCGTTCCGGCGCATGCATCTGGCAGTCGTAATAGACCATCGCGCCGGTCAGCCCCTCGCGCCGCAGCGAAGGCACCATGTCGAGCGCCTTGCCCTTCGACAGGCGCCGGAAGCCCGGCAGCTTCTTGTCGTCGTCGGAGAGCCAGTTGCGGTCGTAGGAGAGGAGATCGTAAAGCGCGAGGCCGATCCCCAGCACGAAGGGGCCTTTCATGCCCCAGCCATAGGTCGGAATCACGAAGGGGAGCGGATGGACCATATGCGGCGCGACATTCTCCCAGATGCGCCGCTCGCGCAGCGACTCGCGCACGAGCTTCAGTTCCCCGTTCACGAGATAGCGAAGCCCGCCATGCACCAGCTTGGAAGAGCCCGATGTCGTCGCATGGGCGAAGTCGTCCTTCTCGAGCAGCGCCACTTTCAGCCCGCGCAGTGCCGCGTCCCAGGCCGTGCTCGCGCCGGTAATGCCGCCCCCCACGATCACGAGGTCGTATTCGGTGGCGCTCATCGCATTCAGGTCGCGCTGCATCTTGGGGAAATCCGTTATTGGCCTCGAACAGGGAAGGCGAGGCTAGCTCCCCGGTCCCTCAGGGTCCAGCAGGGGCCGGGGCGGAAGGCTCGCCTTCTTCCTGCAATATCGGATATAAAACCTCTCGCGTCCCCTCGAAAACTGCAGGGTCCGGAAATGGCCGTCAGGCGCGGGAAAAAAGCGAAGGAAGGGGCGGGCGGCGCCGAGCTCGCGGCGCTCCAGGCATCCGCCCTCGCAATCCATGAGGCGCGCGGCCTCGCCGCGGCGGAGGCGGCGCTTTCGGGCCTCGCCGCCCTCATCGCCATGCCGCGCATGATCTGGACGCCCGATGCCGCCTCGCCGGTGCAGGATGCGGCGGCCGAAGGTTTCATGCGCCGTCAGGGCTGGTCTCCGGCCATTATCGCCGCGCTTTCCGAAGACGCCATCGCGCTCCGCATGCCGCTCAACATTCGCTGCCGCTTCGAGCACATGCCCTTCGCGATCAGCCTTTACGACGATCACCGCCGCCATCGCAGGCCCTATAGCGGCGAGCAGAAGGAAGTGGCGGAAATGATGCGGGGCGAGGGCTTCAATGCCGTTCTCGTCGTGCCCGTGCGGCTCCCTCTTGCCCGCGTCGCCATGCTCGGCTTCGCCGGGCCGCAGGTGCTGGAGGAGGCGGAGGAGATCGCCGCTCTCGCGGGCCCGCAGCTCATGCTCGCGGGTCATGCCTTCACCGCCCTGCAGGACAGGCTCGCGAAACGGGAAGTCGCCAATGAGGAAGACCGCGCCGCGCTCACGCCGCGCGAGCGGGATTGCCTCGCGCTTGCCGCGCAGGGCTTCCGCGAGGCCGAGATTGCGGAACGGAACGGCATTCGCCCGACGACGGTCCGCTATCACATGGACAATGTGGTGGCGAAGCTCGGCGCCCGCACGCGGGCCCATGCCGTCGCCATCGCCGCGCAATTGGGGCTCGTCGGGACGCGCACTTAGAATTTGCCCGTCATTGCGGGGAGCGAAGCGACGAAGCAATCCAGGAGCCGCTTGCTCTGTGCCTGCCGCCCCTGGATTGCTTCGCTCCCTGACGGTCGCTCGCAATGACGTCGATGGGGCGGTGAACCGATGGGCCTAGCGCTTCTTCAGCCCCTTCTGCTCCAGCCGCCATTTGAGGTGCGAAAAGCGGTCCTGCCCGAAGAAGGGTTCGCCCTCATAGACCATCAGCGGCACGCCCCAGTGCCCGGCCGCCTTCTGCGCCGCTTCGTTCTCCGCGATCACGGCCTCGATCCGATCTTTCTCCGCCGCCGCCTGAGCGTCGAGCGCATCCATGTCGAGCCCGGCGCGCTTCGCGGCATCGCGCAGATGCTCGCCCTCGTGCCAGTTCTTCACGCCGCCGAAGATCACGGTCGAAATCTCGTAGAGGAAGGGAAGCCCCTTGCCCTGTTCCGCCGCCAGCACGCCCGCGCGGGTAAGCCGCGAGATATAGGGCTGCTCGGCGGGCACCTCGCCTGTCTTGATGTCCATGACGATGGGGTCGGGCGAGGGCCAGGCGTAAGGCAGTCCCTCCATTTGCGCGATCCGCACCGTGTCCTTCAGCAGGTAGGGCGGCCACATCGGGTTCACCCGTTTGAAGAAGCCCGGAATGCGCACGGCGATGGGATAGACCGGCCGCACGTTGGCCTTCACGTCGAACTCGCGCTCGAATTCGAGGAGACGCTTCGTCACGAGATAGGAATAGGGCGAGCGGAACGACCAGAAGAGATCGTATTCGAGCGTCATGGGCTGTCCTCCCCTGCGGCGTCGCCGCGCTGACCTTGCGCGGTGCTTCTCGCACCGCTTTAATGTTTTTCATTATTACCGTTTGGGGTGCGCCTCCGGCAAGGGCGCTGCTACAGTTTTCCCAATAACGGAAACAAAAGCCACCAGGGGAGGACCATCCATGCCGCAGGTCAAGGCGAACGGCATCACGCTCGAATATGAAAGCTTCGGCCCGGAGGATCGCGAGACGATCCTGCTCATCATGGGGCTGGGCGCGCAGCTCACCATGTGGCCCACCGAACTCTGCGACGAGCTCGTGAAGCGCGGCTACCGCGTCATTCGCTACGACAATCGCGATGTTGGCCTTTCGCACAAGTTCGACGAGCATGGCATGCCGGACATGGCGGCGATTTTCGGTGCGCTCATGGCGGGCCAGCCCGCGCAGTCGCCTTATTCGCTGGACGACATGGCGGCGGATGCCGTCGGCCTTCTCGATGCGCTGGGCGTCAAACAGGCGCATATCGCGGGCGCCTCCATGGGCGGCATGATCGCGCAGCTCGTCGCCGCGAACCATCCCGAGCGCACGCTCTCTCTCACCTCCATCATGTCGACCACCGGCAATCCGGAAGTACCGCAGGGCAAGCCCGAGGCCATGGCCGTGCTGATGACGCCCGCGCCGGAAGGCGATATTCCCGCAGCCATCGAGCGCGGCATTCTCGCCTGGAACACGATCGGCAGCCCCGGCTACAGGACCGACGACGAGACGCTGCGCCAATGGGTGACGCGCGATGTGAACCGCTCGCTCTATCCGGTCGGCACGGCGCGCCAGATGGCCGCCATCGTCGCCAATGGCGACCGCCGCGAGAAATTGAAGAAACTCAAGGTACCGGCGGTCGTGCTGCATGGCGTGGACGATCCGCTCGTTCCCGTCGAGGGCGGGCGCGACACGGCGAAGAACATTCCGGGTGCGGAGCTTCGCGAGGTGCCGGGCATGGGCCACGACTTCCCGCTCGCGCTGGTCGACACCTTCGCCGACGCCATCGAGGCGGCGGCGAAGCGGGCGGCCAAGGCGCAGGCGGCGGAGTGAGCCCCATGACCGTAAACATGAAGACGGTGAAGGCGAACGGTATCGCCATCAATTACGAGGATCGCGGACCGGCGGATGCCACGCCCATCCTCTTCGTCAACGGCTATACCTCCACCATGATGAGCTGGCCGGAAGAGCTGATGGAGGGGCTTCGCGAAAAGGGTTTCCGCGTCATCCGCTACGACAATCGCGATGTCGGCAAGTCGGAGAAGCTTTCGGGCCTCCCCAAGATGCCGGATGTCGCAGCGGCCGTCCGCGAGGGGCGCGAGCCGGAGATGCCCTATACTCTCGCCGACATGGCGGCGGACGGCATCGGCCTCATGGATGCGCTCGGCATCCCGAAAGCCCATGTCATGGGCATTTCCATGGGCGGCATGATCGTGCAGCGCATGGCGATCCATTTCCCGGAGCGTCTTCTCTCCGTCACCTCCATCATGTCCTCGACCGGCAACCCCGATCTGCCAAGGGCGAGCGAGGAGGCGATGAAGGCGCTGCAGGCGCAGCCGGAATCGGAAGAGCGCGAAGCCGTCATCCGTCATCGCATGAAGGGCCGCCGCGTCTATCAGAGCCCGGCCTATCCCATGTCGGACGAGGCGCTTTACGAGCGCTGCGCCCGCGAGTTCGATCACATGTACTATCCCGAAGGCGGCGTGCGCCAATATGCGGCGATCATCGGCGACGGGTCGCGCGTTGAAGAGTTGAGGCAAGTGCGTCTGCCCTTCCTCGTCATTCACGGGGACTCGGATCCGCTCGTGCCGCCCGCGGGCGGCGAGGACACGGCAAAGTCTGTGCCCGGTGCGAAGCATGTCGTGATCGAAGGCATGGGCCACGATCTGCCGGTCGAACTCTGCCCGCAATATGTCGATCTCATCGCGACACATGCCCGCGCGGCTGAGCAAAAGGCTGCGGCGGAGTAGACAGCTCTACCACTACCCATGTGTCATCCCGGCGAAAGCCGGGCTGACAAGAGGGATCTGTGCTTCCCCGCATTATGCGAAACTGCGTCGTTGCGTGTGGAACGGGTTTATCTCCACCTCGTTAGACCTATCTCAAGGAGAGAAGGGGCGCCGCGTTTCGCGGAGAGCCGCGAGACGCTTTCCGAACTGACAAGGAAGGAGAGCGAAAATGGCGAAATCACGCATAGCAATCGTCCTCACCTCCCACGGGGAACTCGGCGACACCGGCGAGAAGACGGGTTTCCACTATGAGGAGATGACGACGCCCTGGTACGAATTTCTCGACGACGGGGCGGAGGTGACGCTCGGCTCCATCCAGGGCGGCGAGCCGCCCGCCGATCCCGGCAGCCTGCCGGACGACAAGGAGAAGCGCGCGGCCTCCGTCCGCCGTTTCCTCGACGACGCGGCGGCGGTGAAGGCGCTCAACAACACGAAGCCCGTCGCCGAACTCAACGCCAAGGATTTCGACGCGGTCTATCTACCCGGCGGTCATGGCTGCATGTGGGACATGCCGGAGAACGACGCGCTCATTCGCCTGATCGGGGAAGTCTATGAAAAGGGCGGTGTGATCGGCGCCGTCTGCCATGGGCCCGCCGGTCTCGTCGGCGTGCGCCTGTCCGACGGTTCGCCCTTCGTGAAGGACAGGCTCGTCAATTCCTTCACCGACGAGGAAGAAAGGAAGGCCGGAAAGGACAAGGTCGTGCCTTTCCTGCTTGAGACGGAACTGCGCGGTCTCGGCGCGCGCTTCGAAGGCGGCAAGCCCTTCGAGCGGTATGTCTGCCGCGAGGGCCGCCTCGTCACGGGGCAGAACCCGGCTTCCGCCGAAGGCGTCGCACATGGGATGCTGACGGCGCTTCATGCGCTGAAGCAGAAGGCGGCGGAGTAGGGAAGGCCCTCACCCTTCCCAACGACGCGGCTTTGCCGCATCGCCTGGGGAAGGGTGAGGGGTTGCCGTCAAACCTCTGCCGAGCCGCCATCGACCGGGATGGTCGCGCCGGTCGTATAGGCGCTCGCACGGGACGCAAGGAAGATTGCGACGCCCGCCGCGTCTTCCGGCGTGCCGATGCGGCCAAGCGGGTTCCCCGCCTTGATCGCGTCGCCGAATGTTTCCAGCGTCGCCTTCATCATCTGGCTCGGGAAGGGGCCGGGCGCGATGGCGTTGACGAGGATGTGTTCGCGCGCGAGGCGCTTCGCCAGATGCCGCGTCAGCATGATGACGCCCGCCTTCGACGAGGAATAGGCATAGGTCTCGAGATCCGGCGGCTCGATGCCGTTCACGCTCGCCGTGTTGATGATCCGCGCCGGGTTCTCCGCGCTCGCCGACTTGCGCAGCAGCGGCAGCATCTTCTGCGTCAGGAAGAACACGCCCTTCAGGTTGATGTTCATCACCTTATCCCAGCCGCTCTCGGAATATTCGTCGATGGGCTCGCCCCAGGCCGCGCCCGCATTGTTGATGAGCACGTCGAGCTTCGGTTCGCGCTTGCCGAGCTCCGCGGTGATCCCCGCAATGCCCTCGCTCGTGCCGAGGTCGAAGGGCAGCGAGATGCAGGTTCCCTTCTTCGACAGTTCTTCCGCCAGCTCGTTGCAGGCCTGCGCCTTGCGGGCGGTGATATAGACCTTCGCGCCGTTTTCCACGAAGCCCGTCGCGATCATCTCGCCGATGCCGCGCGAGCCGCCGGTGATGAGGACGGTCTTGCCCTCGACGCTGAAGAGATTTTTCATCTGGCTTTCCCCTTGAAGGATCGATTTCGATGGCCGGGAAGCTATCCGACGCAGGGGAAATGGGCAAATTCGTGCTGCGGTCTTTCGGCTCGCGTGTCTCGGATCTCCAAAATAATAATGCCACCCCGGCGTCGCCAAAAATAGAAGTGTCATCCCGGCTTTCGCCGGGATGACATATGTAAAAAAGAAGAAACAAAAAGGGCGCCTCCTGCGAAGCGCCCTTCCTGCATCCGGTATGCGAAGCCCTCAGAAGGCCGCCGCGTCGAGCTCCATATAGCCTTCCGCGCCCATCTTCGCGCGGTCGAGCCAGCCCGCCGTCATCGGCATTTCGCGTTCCATCCAGTAGCGCGCCAGCGTGAGCTTGCGCTTGTAGAAGTCCTGGTTGCCTTCGCCGCTCTTCAGCTTCGCGAGCGACACCTTCGCCATCTGCGCCCACATCCAGCCGATGGCCACCGTGCCGAAGATGTTCAGCATGTCGTAGGAGGCCGCGCCCGCATTGTCGTAGTTCTTCGGCGCATTCTCCATCAGCCAGCCGGCCGCTTCGCCGAGCCGCTTGTAGCCCGCCTTCAGGGGCTCGATATAGGGCTTCATCTCGGCGTCGTTCTCGTTCGCCTTGATGAACTCTTCCACCTTCGCGAAGAAGGTCATGGTCGCGCGGCCGCCCTTCGCCGTCATCTTGCGGGCGACAAGGTCGAGCGCCTGAATGCCGTTCGCCCCTTCATAGACCTGGTTGATGCGCGCATCGCGCACGAACTGCTCCATGCCGTGGTCGCGCACATAGCCATGCCCGCCGAAGACCTGCATCGAGTCGTTCGCCGCCTGGAAGCCCTTGTCCGTGAAGAAGGCCTTGATGATCGGCGTCATGAGCTGCGCGAGATCGGCCGCTTCCTCGCGTTCCTTCTCGTCCTTGCCGAAAATCTGCAGCGAGAACAGCATCGAGACATACATGGCGAGCGCGCGTGCGCCCTCCACGAACGAGCGCGAGGAGATCAGCAGGCGGCGCACATCCGGGAACACCATGATCGGGTCCGCGGGCCCATCCGGGTTCTTCGCCCCCGTGAGCGAGCGGCCCGCAAGGCGCTCATTCGCGTAGGCCACGCCGTTCTGATAGGCCACTTCGCCGATGGCGATGCCCTGAATGCCCACGCCCATGCGCGCGCCGTTCATCATGCCGAACATGCCGGCCATGCCCGCCGACTTCGACTTCTTCACTTCGCCGGTTTCCGTCTTCTTCTCCGGCGGGCGTCCGCCGAGGCGATAGGCCACGGCGTCATCGAAGTTCAGCACGGCGGTCGCGTTCCCCTTGATGCCCATCTTCTTTTCGATGGAGCCGCAGGTCACGCCGTTCCGGTCGGTGATCTTGCCGGTCTCCTTGTCGACCAGCATCTTCGGCACCATGAAGAAGTTGACCGTGCCGAGGTCGTTCTGCAGCTTGCCGTTCTCGTCCGGAATCTTCGCAATCACCATGTGGATGATGTTGTCCGTCATGTCGTGATCGCCGCCCGAGATGAAGATCTTGGTGCCGGTGATGCGGTAGGTGCCGTCCGGCTGCTCGACGGCCTTGGTCTTCATCAGCTTCAGGTCCGTGCCGCAATGCGGCTCGGTCAGGCACATGGTGCCGGTCCATTCGCCGGAGATCATCTTCTTCGCGACGTGTTCCTTCATCCAGGGTTCGCCCGTCGCCCAGAGCGCGGAATAGGCGGCCGTCGTCAGCCCCGGATACATGGAGAAGGCCTGGTTCGCCGACATGCCCATTTCCGTGAAGGCGAAGGTGATGACGGAGGGCAGCCCCGCGCCGCCCGCATCGACGGGCGCGCCGAGGCGGTTCCAGCCGTCCTCGCAATATTTCTGGAAAGCCTCCTTGAAGCCGGGGGGCGTGCGCACGACGCCGTTTTCGAGCACGCAGCCATGCTCGTCGCCCACCTGGTTCAGGGGCTGCAGCACTTCCTCGCAGAACTTCGCGCCGCCTTCGAGGATCGCCTGCGTCATGTCCGGCGTCAGGTCGCCGAAGCCCGGCACCTCGCCGCGCTTGTCGATTTCGAGAAGCTCGTGGAACAGGAACATGAAGTCTTCCACGGGGGCCTTGTAGCTCGGCATGGGCGCGCTCCTTTGGGTCGGCTTTCGTTATTGAAACTCAGGCTTGTCTCTAGAATTCAGTGTCATCCCGGCACTTGTTGCCGGGACCCAACTTGCCCGCCGAAGCAGGCATGGCCTGCGAAGGCGGGTCCACCTCGCCGCAAGCGGCTTGGGCGGGGCTCCGGCACGGCCTCTCAGTTCGCCGTCATGGCCCGGTTTATCCGGGCCATCCACGCCTTCCTTGAAAGGCCCCGGCATGGGCCAGACGCCACGAGAGAAAGGGCTTAAGCCCCCGCCGCCGCTGCGTCAATCTTGGCCGCATGACGCTTACCCGGGCCGCTTTCCGCTGCCTTCAATTTTGTCAGTAAGCGCGCCGGAATATGGCGGAAAAGGAGGGAGATGTCGAGGGGGCTAAACCTCTGCAATCTTTCTTTCGATTTCCTCGACCTGCTCATCCATAAGCCGAAGGACAAACTCCTGCAGCCGGACGCAACGAGCGATTCCGGCGGCTTTCATTTCATCGTCGTAGCCGATCTCCCAGCCGTTCTCGATCAGATCCTCTGCAACCCGTATGTAGCCTTCATTCAAATCTTGAGATACGCGAACGTCATAAACCCTATCGGGTTTACGCTTGAGGTCACCCGCAAGAGCCTTTCGCATTCTCTGAATTTGATCTTTTGTCTTCACCAACTGTGCCCCGAATTGGAGGCGTTCCTCCTTAGTCATTTGCGCAAGGGGCTTGGGTGTTCGATAGCTGTTCATTGGATTTCCTTGATGCAATCCATTCCTCAAGCCGCCTTCTTCAGCTTCATCTCCACCTTCAGCCCCGCGCGGCAGGCGAGTTTGGTCAGCATGTCGAGGCTGAAGCTTTCGATCTGTCCCCGGAGCATGTTGTTGAGGCGCGGCTGCGAAATGCCGAGCCGCTTCGCGGCTTCCGCCTGCGTCAGTTTCCATGCAGCCACGCGGTCGCGCAGCGCGATCAGCAAATCCGCGCGCAGGCGCATCGTTTCGGCTTCCGCCTCGTCCTTCGCGAGTGCCTGCCAGACAGTGCCGAAAGCCTTAGGTTTTCCGTTCATATTCAGCTCCTCTCGCGCTATTTATATAAATACCTATATAATCCGGTCAATGTTCCGGCGAACGCCTCTCCCGCTTCGTAAACACCCCGCCTTCCACCTGTAAACGCGGCATTAATTGCCGCTGCGGCACACTGTCCGCGCAAGGAGCATCGGGGTGCAGGAAGCGCCAGATCGTTTTCCAGGCCGGCGGAAGCGCCTGCCGGTTCGGGAAACGACCCGAGTAAAGCCCGGGGCAGGAGGAACCCATGGAGAAGAGGCCGCAAGCCGCGCCCAACAGCGAAGCCGCGCCGCGCGTGCCGCCGTCTCCCGCCATCCAGGCGGAATATTGGGGCGAGGCGGAAGAGGTCCGCGCGCGCCTGACCTCCACGGCCCCGCGCGATGTTCTCGATTACTGGGTGAGGCTCCGGGGCTCCCGCCGCTTTCCCTCCCGCGCCGATTTCGACCCCATGGAGATGCGCCGCCATCTCGCCAATATCTTCATGCTCGATGTGCTGCCCGAAGGCGGCTACCGCTACCGCGTTGTCGGCACGCTGATTTCCGATTTCTTCGGCGTCGGCAATCCGGCGGGCATGTCGCCGGAGGAGGTCTTCGGCGCCAATGCGGAAGTCGCGCTTTCGCCGCTGCGCATCTGCTGCACCGAGCGCCTGCCCTATCTGCACACGGCGTCGGCAAGCTGGATCCATCGCGACCGCAATTATGTCTATTACGAAGTGCTGCTGCTTCCCCTCGGCGAAAGCGACGATGAGGTGACGAAGGTGCTCTGCTGCGCCGAATTCGTCACCGAGGAAGAAGCCGCGCGCATGTGAGCTATCGCGGCAGCGGCGCCGCCGTGAACGCTGCCCGCTCCCCCCGCGCCTTCATTGACCAGGCGGTCCACAAATCCTGAAGCGGGTCCTCCATCTCGCCCGCGCGATGGATCACGTCGCGCGCCCGTTCGCGCTCCGGCGTAATGAGTCCTTTGGCACCAATCCGGTCGCGCTGCGCCGCCGCCGTCATCAGCCTGCGGAGCATGTCGAGACGCTGGCCGAGGTCCGCCTTCCGCACTTTCGCGGCCTCATGCGCCGTTTCCGCGTCGAGCGCCATTTCCGCCTCCGCCATCGCCGCCCTGGTTCCTTCGAGGAAGGCGAGCGCTTCCCGGTATTCACCCTCGCTCATCGCGCGGGGGGCGCGCGCCTCCGCCTTCGCTGTCCCCGGCGCATGGAGGAGAAGGGCGGGGACAAGAAAAAGCGCCCCGAAGGTGAAATAAAGATATGCCCGCCTCACTTGTCCTCCTGCGCTCCGGTTCCCCCGCCCGGCGAGGCCCGCTCGCATCCGGGGACAAGTCTCTCCGGCTTTTCCCGCCGGGTCGAGCGCCGGGGAGGGGGTGGAAGCCCGCTTATCCCGCAAAGGGGGATAAGTCCTTCATTTGTAACGGTTTGATGACGTTTCGATGACGGTGGGCCCTTTTCGGCGCCCTTTATCCCCGGCCCGTGTTCAGCGCCGAACAGGGCGCCGCCCGCGCCTGAACCGGCATGCCCGCTCGCCAGAGCGCCCGAAATGGCTAGACTGCGCGCCAACAGGCATCGACTTATCCACGGAAAGAGCATTCCATGTCCGAGACCATCACCCCCGAAAAGCATTTCGACGACGAGGCCGGCCGCGACGGTCTGGGCCAGTCTCTCGGTATCCTCCGTACACTGTATATGGACAAGGAGGCGGGCCGCGCCGCGATCGAGGTCGAGGCCGAGATGCGCATGTGCCATTCGGGCGGCGTGGTGCAGGGCGGTTTCGTCACCGGCTGGATCGACGCGGCGATGGCGCGCGCGGCCATGTGCGTCACGGATTTTCAGCAGACGCCCATGTCGCTTGAAATCAAGGTGAGCTTCTTCTCCCCCGCCACGCCGGGCATTCTCGTTGCCGAGGCCTGGATCGAGCGGCGGGGCCGCTCCACCATGTTCCTCGAAGGCAACCTCAAGAACGCCGCGGGCGATGTCGTCGCGAAGGGCACCTCGACGGTTCGCATGATGCCGCTGATCGACATGAGCAAGCGGGACATGAGCAAGAAGAAGAGCTGATTCCTTCTCGCTTTCGTTTCTTGAATCTCACTCACACAGAGTGTTGCGCGGGAGTCACGCAATGCACGAAATGGCATTGCGGGTTCCGTTCTCCATAATTTTCTATCGCGAAAAAGCCTTGTGCGACAGGCACTTCTTCAATTGTGTCAACAATCCGGCATGGCTGCCTTGCAACGGCCACTTGCGGCGTCGAGGTCACGCGCGCAATAGTCGCGCGGGCTTTGCGGGGGCTTCGGATTAAAGACACGAGGCTCTGTATAAAATGAAAAACGCAACTCGCATTCTTTGCGCCGCCGGTCTTGCGCTGGGTCTCGCCGGTTTTGCAAACGGCGCGGCGGCTCAATCCGCCGATGCTTCCGGCGACGGCAATCTCTACAACCAGACGGCGTTTCAGCGCGGCCTTTATGTAGGTGCCGGCGTCGGTTGGGGCTGGGCGGATGATGACGACGACTGGACCTGGCGCGGTCAGGCCGGCTGGCGTCTCAACCAGTATCTCGCCGTCGAAGGCTTCTATGCGGATCTCGCCGACATCACCGTCGGTGGCGTGAGCGACAATGTCGACACCTATGGTGTGGCGGGTCTCGTTTCCTTCCCGGTCAACGACACCGTCGCCATCTACGGCAAGGGCGGCATCCACAATTACGACCAGCCGGGCGATGATCGCGAATTGTCCTGGCTCGGCGGCGCGGGTATGGAGTTCGCCGTGGCGGACAATACCTCCATCCGCACGGAATGGACGCATTACGATCTCGACAGCGACAGCGTCGACGATCTGACGGCGGCCGTGGTTTTCGGCTTCTGATCCGAGGGACAGCGTCCCGCCCTGGCGGGGGAACAGGCCGGGCGGGCGAGCGGCCGCTTCGTTTTCGGACGAGGCGGCCGCTTTCGTTTGGAGAGAGATGCCTGCGGTGCAGGCACTTCTCAGCTATTCGTGTAGTCCGGCTTGCGCTTACCGAGGAAGGCGGAGATGCCTTCGCGGAAGTCGTTCGTCTGCGCGCAGAGGATCTGGTTGCGGTCTTCCATCGCGATGGCCGCTTCGAGGCTTCCCGCATCGACCGACATGTTGAGGCATTCCTTCGTCAGACGAAGGCCGAGCGGCGAGGTCGTCAGCATCTCCTCTATGTAAGGCGCCGCCGCATCTTCCAGCTTCTCGTCTTCCACCACTTCCGAAACGAGGCCCACGCGTTCGGCGCGTTCCGCATTGATGAAGCGGCCCGTCATCATGAGTTCCGACGCGACGGAGACGCCGACGAGGCGCGGCAGGAAATAGCTCACGCCGATGTCGCAGGCGGAAAGGCCGATGCGGATGAAGGCCGCGTTCATGCGCGCGCTCCTGCCCGCGATGCGGATGTCGGAGGCGAGCGCCAGCGCGAAGCCGCCGCCGCAGGCGGGCCCGTGCACGAGGCTGATGATCGCCTGCGGGCAGCGGCGCATGCGCATCACGATTTCGCTGATGCGGCGCTGGGAAACGAGCCCTGCCTGCGGGCTTCCGCTCGCGCCGCTGTCGTCGCGGTTCGAGCGGTCCTTGAGGTCGAGGCCGGCGCAGAAGGCGCGGCCCGCCCCCTTCAGCACGACCACGCGCACGGAATGATCCGTGTAGAGCTTTCCGAAATAGTCCTGGAGTTCGTCCACGAGTTCGGGGTTCATCGCGTTGAGCGAATCCGGACGGTTGAGCGTCACCCAGTCGACGGCGCCTTCCTTCTTCACGATGAGCGTGTTGTAGGCCATGTCGCATTCCTCCCTGTTCAATTCGTTTTCAGGGAGCCTAGCGCGTGGGCCTGCCTGCGCAACTGACGCAAGGGCGGTCAGCCGATATGGGCTTCCATTTCCTGCTGGATCGCGAGCGGCAGGTCGAGCCATCGAAGCGCGAGCGCGCCGCCCGGATCGAGGCGCATCACTTCCGCCGCGAAGCCGAGCTTCCTGTTGTCGCCCGCCCAGTAGAGATGGCCGCTCAGGATGTTGCCGATTGCGACAGCCTCCGCGAAGCCTTCGACGCAGGCGCCGCCCGCCGACCAGTCGCGCGCCCTGTGCGCATAACCGCCGATCTCGACCATCAGCAAGGGCGCCGATGCACGCGCCGCCTGGCGCTCCTCGGGCATGTCGCTCCCGCGCAGATGGTCGAGCAGTCTCGAGATCAGGGACATCGGCCTCCCTTTGGAACCTCAGGCGTTCCATTCGGCAAAGCCGATTTTCGGAGGTGGCGGGGCCCCGCGCAAGCGCTTAGTGCGCGGCAGCGTTAACGGATCCTTCAGCCGGGATGACAAGGCCCCGTTCCTTGCGCTATAGCAGGCTCCTTCGTCACGCAACGTCCGGAGCTTCCATGTCCCAGAAAGACGCCAAACCCGTCATGATCGAGGTCGGTCCGGGCGAGCTCATCGACAAGATCACCATTCTGCGCATCAAGTCGGAGCGTATGTCGGATGCGGCGAAGCTCGCCAATGTCCGCCACGAACTCACCGTGCTCGAAGACGCGCGCAAGGCGAACCTCGAAGACAGCGCGGAGATGCGCCGTCTCGAGGGCGAGCTCAAGGCTGTCAATGAAGCGCTCTGGGTGATCGAGGACGACATCCGCCAGTGCGAGGCGGACAAGGATTTCGGCCCGAAATTCATCGAGCTCGCGCGTTCCGTCTACAAGCAGAACGACAAGCGCGCCGCGATCAAGAAGGAGATCAATCTCCTCACGGGCTCGGCCATCGTCGAAGAGAAGTCCTACACCGAATTCGAGTGAGCGAGGCGGCGCGTCACTTCGTCGAAGACGCGGGTGACGGATAGCGCCGCGAGATCCTCTACTTCGATCGCGCCGAAATTCTCGCGCAGGATTCCCGTCCGTTCCGCGGGCATATGCGTGCCGAAAAGCGCAAGGCCGGGAACGCCCATATGCGCGGCGAGGTGGCTCGGCCCCGTGTCGTTGCCGATGACGAAGCGCGCGCCTTTCAGGATGCCCGCAAGCTCCGCCCAGTTCGTCTTCTCGATGCAGGTGCCGGGAATGGAGCGTGCGAGTTCCACCTCGTCCGGTCCCGGCGCGGTGACGACCGTCTCTCCCGCTGCGATCAGCCGTTCCGCGAGTTCAGCGTAGTATGGCCAACGCTTCTGCGGGTGACGTGCGGAGCAGCCCGGCACAAGCACGATGTAAGGCGCCGTCACGCCAGCCTTCGTCAGCAGTCCGCTCACATCGTCCGCGAGCCATGAGATGTCGGGTTTGCGAGTGTGGCGGATGGTCAGACCTGCATCTTCCAGCTGTCCGGCCAGCCGGTCGAGCGTGCGGATTTTCTTCGGATCGTTCGCGAGGTGCGGATGGCTGCATCCCTTCGCCGTGCCAGACCAGCGGCGATCCTTCAGCATCCACCTGAAGTAGAAAGCGGTGCGTTTGGAGTTCTGCAGGTCGTAGATCATGTCGAAGCCGCGTGCGCGTATCTTCTTGCGGAGCGCGCGCATGCGGTCGATCCGCCAGCGCGGCGCGCGTTCGTCCACGATCACCTCATCCACATGCGGGCAGCGCGCCAGGATCGCGCGATATGGTTTCATCGTCAGCACGGCGATGAAGGCATCGGGATGGTTCTCGCGGATGTCGCGCAATGCGCCTTCGGCCTGGATCACGTCGCCGAAGGCGCCATGCTTGATGACGAGAATGCGTTTTGCATCGGCGGCGAAAGGGTTGGGCGAAGCTGAGGTCATCGCGGCTTCCGCCTACATCCGTCCGCCGCGCCAGATCACGCGGCCGACGATCTTCAGCTTCTCCGCATCCTCCTTGCGAATTTCTTCCGCGGGGTAGCGGCCCGCATTGTCGCTTGAGACGATGACGCCGCCGTCGATCTTCGTCTGAAGCCGCTTCACGAGCAGCGTGCCGCCGCTCGCCAGAACATAGATGCCGCCGCCGCGCAATTTCGGTTCGGCCGTATCGGCAAGCAACAGGTCGCCTTCCGCGAATGTCGGCTCCATGGAATCGTCCGGCGCTTCCACCGCGATCAGATGTGCGGGGTCCGCCTTCAGTTCATTGCGGATGAAGTCGCGGCGGAAGGAAATCGCATCGAGAAGCGACCGGTCCTCGACCGTCATGCGCTTACCCGTCTCCGTGTCGAGCGTCCGCAGGGTGAAGCGTGGCACGAGCATATGCGCGCCGGCGCCGCCTACCTGATCGCGCCGCAGGTCGAGCGGCGCGAGTTCGGTAAACCCCGCTTCGGTTTTCCTGCCCGTTCCCTCGGTTCTCATCTCTCCCAGGCCGGTCAGTACCCAGTTCATGTCGAAGCCTTCACCCGACAGATGCGCCAGCACATGCGCATTCGGAGCGGCATTCTCCAATTCGTAGTTTTGCCACGTCGTACCAGAAACGCCGACTCGCTTACCCATTTCTTTTTGTGAAAGACCAAGAAATCTTCTTATTTGAACAAGGCGGGCGGAGACGCTCATCTTATAGAGATACCGGTTTGAGAGCGGCAACGGGATACAAAAAACTCAATGAAATCAGTGTTTTTTTGAAAAATCTGCATGCGTGAGGCGCTCCACGCCAGAAGACGTAGACTGGATAGCCAAGATTTCTTGTTGACTGATGCCAAGGTATATTTGTATTAAGGGTTTGTTGCCTACCAACAAAGTTATACAGCCAGGTGATCAGGCTGCCAAACCCCTGTTACTGCGACGGAGGAAGAAATGCTCCATTCCGCATTGCATCTGAAGCTGAAGCCTGAGGCTGATGTTCTGCCGTTCAAGGCAAGAGGTGGTGACCCCGGCGCGATTCGAACGCGCGACCCTCAGATTAGGAATCTGATGCTCTATCCAGCTGAGCTACGGGGTCTCAGAGATGCGAGTGTTTCCAGGCGTCGCCCGGTCGCCGCGCCCGGAAACCTAGGTCAGCTCCCTTCGCGCCGCAATAGGCGGATGAAGCAGCGGCGCAGCGACGGGCAATTCGGCGCTTTGCGTCTTCATCCAATTTGGCCTAAATATCTATATCTACGCTTTAAGGTTGATTTTGGTTGTATGCACCATTCTGCAACACGCATTGATTGCTGTCTCAGGCGGCTTCCCGATTTTCAGAATGAAGGGGGGGCGTGATGCGCGTTCTAATTATCGGCGAGCAACCAATCTTCTGTGAAGGCCTTTCCTCGATCGTGAGGCGGCTCTATTCCGGCGCAGACATACGTGTTGCCACTGGTCACCGGCCGCTGAACGGAACGGATACCGGATCGGCTGATCTTGTGCTTTTCGATGCGGGAAGCGGGATTCTTTCCGATGTGGAAATTCTGAGCGACTTCGTTTCCCGGACGGATGGCAAGATTGCGGTTTTCAGCGACAGGAGTTCGCCCGGTTTCGTGCGGGAGGTGATGGATCTCGGCATTGCGGGGTTCATTCCCAAGACCATGAGCATCAATCTCGTCGAAAGTGCGTTGCGCATGATCGAAATGGGCGGCCGCTACGTACCGGACATCCTGCTCACAGCCGAAGCCGAAGGATTTGCAGAGCCGGCGAAAGCGTTTGTCGGCGCCGGCCAGGAAAAACTCACGCCCCGTCAGCGGCAGGTTCTGCAGGAACTCGGCAAGGGACGATCCAACCAGGAAATTGCGCGGGTGTTGGGCATTTCCATCGCCACCGTCAAACTCCATGTAAATGCAATTCTGCAAGCGCTTGGCGTTCGAAACCGCACGGAGGCGGCCATCATCGCGCTCAGGAGCAATCCGCGACCGCCTGTGGAGGGATCTGCCTGAGAAGGGACGCTAGCCAGTGTGTCGAGGTGATTGCATGATTTTGCGAGATGCGCCTTCGCCTCTTCTCCTAATCCTGACTTTTCTTGTCCTTTCCTCATTTCAGTTCGTGGAGATTGCGCGGGCGGCCGAGTGTCGCCTCGAGGATGACGAACAATCTTCGCGTGTCGTTGAAATCATCGATGGGGATACTCTGCTGCTCGCGGACGGGCGGGAAGTTCGATTGACTGGCATTCAAGCGCCGAAGTTGCCGCTAGGGCGTCCCAACTTCCAGGCCTGGCCGCTCGCAGTGGAGGCGAGAAAAGCTCTCTCCGACTTTGCTTTGGACAAGACAGTAATGCTCCGTTTCGGGGGTATGCGGAGCGACCGGCACGGAAGGGTTCTTGCGCAGGTTTTCGTGAAGGACGCCGACACGGTGAACCTCTGGCTGCAAAGGGAGATGCTGCGTAGTGGTCTGGCGCGCGTTTACACCTTCAACGACAACCGCGCTTGTAGCGACGAACTCCTTTCGGCTGAACGCGAGGCGAGAGGAGCCGGGCGTGGGATCTGGGTGGACCCCTTCTACGATATTCGCGATGCATCGAATCCGAACGGTCTCATGGAGCGCATCGGAAGTTTTGAACTCGTCGAGGGCGAGATTGTCTCCGCCACGCAGGTTCGTGGACGGCTCTATCTCAACTTCGGTGAGGACTACCGAAACGACTTCACGGTGACAGTCCGGGAGCGGGACGTTAAGCTTCTCGCTGCCGAAGAGCCTTGGGCGTCGCTTCTGGATGCTGCTGCCGGGCGGAAAGACCTGGTCGCCCTTTCGGGCAAGCTTGTCCGGGTTCGAGGATGGCTCGATCGCCATAATGGCCCGGAGATCGAGATATCCCATCCGGAACAAATCGAATTTCCAGGGGACGATCATTGATCTAAATGAATCCCCCCGGAATATGGAGCCATATGTTGCGCGTCATTCTTCCGCCGATGGGACTTGGTCTTCGTCTTCTTGTTTCAGCACTGTGCCTTGCCGTCATTGCGGGATGCGCCACAAATCCGGCTACAGGCGAAAGGCAGATCGCGCCGCTCATGTCCGCCGAACAGGAGGCACGGGCGGGCGCGGAAGCGCACCCGAAAATCCTTGAAGCCTATGGTGGTGCCTATGACGATCCGCAGCTCGGTAGCTATGTCGCGGAGGTGACCGCGCGGATCGTACAGGTCACGAACCGGCCGGATGGCCCTTATCGGGTGACGGTGCTGGACAGCCCGGTCGTCAACGCCTTTGCCTTGCCGGGAGGCTACGTCTATGTGACGCGTGGCCTTATGGCGCTTGCCAATGACGAGGCCGAACTCGCGGGTGTCATCGGTCATGAAATCGGGCATGTGAACGCCCGGCATTCCGCACAGCGCCAGACAGCCGCAATGGGAACCTCACTTCTCGGTGCAGTTCTCGGTGCGGTCGTTGGGAGTGATGCCATCAACCAAATCGTCGGGCTCGGCGGTCAAGGATTGCTTGCAAGCTACTCCCGGGAACAGGAATACGAAGCCGATATGCTTGGCGTCCGCTATCTCGCTCAAGCGGGCTACGACCCTCATGCTGCCGCCGATTTCCTCGAAGTGATGGGGGAACAGTCGGCCCTCACCGCAAGGATCCGCAACGCGCAGCACGGCGCCTCGAGAAACGATTGGTTGGCCAGTCACCCTGCGACTCCCGACCGGGTTGCCGCAGCCATTGAACATGCGCGTATGACCGGAATTCCCGTGGGACAGCAGCGGCGGAATCGCGAAGCTTATCTGGCGGCCATCGATGGCATGCTCTATGGCGACGATCCCGAACAAGGCATAGTGCGTGACCGCGAATTCATTCATCCGAAGCTTCGATTTGCGTTCAATGCACCGCAGCGCTTCTCGATCACGAACAGCCCGCGCTCGGTTCTGATAGAGGGCCCCGAAGGCGCCATCGCGCAGTTCGATGGCGCGCGCAAGCAGGCAGATATCGAGATTGGACAATATCTCGCCAATGTATGGGCAAGGGGTGTCAGGCTCACTTCCCTTGAGCGTTTCACGCTGAACGGAATGAAGGCCGCCACGGCGGCTGCGACGATCGGCAAATATAATGGACGCATTGTGGCGATAGAGTATGCGCCCGATCAGGTCTACAGATTCCTGATTGGTACTCTGCCCCAAACGGGCGACCGCTACGACGAGGCTCTGAAGTCGATTGTGATGAGCTTTCGAAAGATTACTGCTGCAGAAGCCCGGTCTGTCGAGCCGCTGCGGATAAGGATCGCGACCGTTCGCGCAGGCGAGACGGCTGCGGATTTTGGTCGCCGGATGGCTTTTTCCGATTACCCGACAGAACGTTTCCGCGTGCTGAACGGCCTTGGCCCGAACGAAAAACCTTCCACCGGCCAGCGTGTTAAGCTGATTGTGGATCGCTAGAAAAGATCAGGCGAGAAGCCCCGCTTCCTGCGGATCAGGTACTTTGCTCAGCAACGCATCCCGGAGCTTCCGCAGGGCGGCGTGTTCGATCTGGCGCACGCGCTCCTTGGAAATGCCAAGCTGATTTCCCAGTGTTTCCAGCGTCACGGCCTCATCGCGCAGGCGACGTTCCCGAATGATCGTCAGTTCGCGTTCATTGAGAGTTGTCAGCGCTTCCTCAATCCATTTCGCGCGCTGGCGACTGTCATGGGTTTCCATGACTTCCTCTTCGGGCAGAGGGCGCTCACATGGCAGAAGGTCCTGCCATTCGGTCGTGCTTTCCGCCGAACTCGTATCGCTGACCATCGCGTTTAGCGAACGGTCGCCGCTCATCAGGCGAGCATCGATCGCCTCGACGTCGCGGGCGCCAACGCCGAGGCGTCGGGCGATAAAGATACGATCCTCTTCCGTCAGGTTCTGACGGGTTCCGTTTGCGATCAACGAACGAAGCCTGCGCAGGTTGAAGAAGAGCGACTTGTGCGCCGCTGTCGTGCCCGTACGTACGATCGACCAGTTGCGCAGGATATAATCCTGGATCGCCGCACGAATCCACCAGCTTGCATAAGTGGAGAAGCGGACCCCGCGTTCCGGCTCGAAGCGCGCGGCAGCCTGCATGAGACCGACATTGCCTTCCTGTATCAGGTCGCCATACGGCAAGCCGTAATTCCGGAAACGGGTGGCGAGCGAGATTACGAGGCGCATATAGGCGCGGGTGAGTTCGTGCAGGGCCTGTTCGTCCCGTTCCTCCTTCCAGCGACGCGCGAGCTCGAATTCATGCTCTTCGTCAAGCAACGGGACGGTCATCGCGCGTTTCATGAAGCGGCGATTGGCTCGCTGGGTTTCGGGCGTGTCCATATGTGCCATCTCGGTCACCCCTTCCTTGCAGGATGTGGGACTTCGCAGCTCGTGTCGGTTTTTCTACGCTTAAGCCTCCGTCTAAGATCAACTCGCCGTCCCGAAAAATGTTCCCGTTTCCGTGCCACTAGATGAAACGTCAAGGCATCCAAATGAAAAAAGGCCCGGCTGATGCCGGGCCTTTCAATTCTAGCAGGAGTTGCGGTTGAAGCGCTTACGCCGCCTCGCTGGCTTCATCGGTCTTGGGCGTCTTCTCGCCTTTCGGCGTTCCCTGAAGTGCCTGTTCCACCCTTTCGATGGCAGCATCCTCGCCGATCCGCTCTACGGCGGCGACTTCACGTGCCATGCGGTCAAGCGCAGCCTCGTAAAGCTGACGCTCGGAATATGACTGTTCCGGTTGACGTTCGGAACGATAGAGGTCGCGAACCACCTCCGCGATCGAGATCAGATCGCCAGAGTTGATCTTGGCTTCGTATTCCTGAGCTCTGCGGCTCCACATGGTGCGCTTGATGCGCGCGCGGCCGCGAAGCGTCTCAAGCGCGGAATCGACCACGCCTGCGTCGGAAAGCTTGCGCATGCCGACCGCACTTGCCTTGTTGGTGGGAACGCGGAGGGTCATCTTCTCCTTGTCGAAGTTGATGACGAAAAGCTCGAGTTTGTGGCCCGCCACCTCCTGCTCCTCGATCTCGAGGATCTGTCCAACGCCATGCGCGGGATAGACTACGAATTCCTTCGCCTTGAAGTTAGGTCGCGGGGCTGCGGGCTTCGCAGGCTCAGCCTTCGCCTTGGGCGCTTCGGTTTTCGCAGGCTTCGCCTCGGCAGTCTCCTTGGCCGTGTTGGCTGTATCTGCCTTACGAGCTTTTTCGGCGCGGCTTTTCGCTGCAGCTATCAGCTTGCTAGCCGCGTTGCTCGGTGTTTTGGGTGCCTGCTTGGCGGGGGCGGCTTTCGCTTCCGACTTGGCGGCGGGCTCCTTTTTCTTCGGAGCGGGCTTTGCAGGTGCTGCCTTCGCCTTGGTTGCCGGTTTCTTTGCAGCAGCAGGCTTCGCGGCTGTCTTTGCGGCAGCTTTCGGTGCGGCCTTTGCCTTGGCGGGCTTCGCAGCCGTTTTGGCGACCTTCGGTGCTGCCTTGCCGGAACTCTTGGAAGCGGTCTTGGCTTTCGCCGGTGCGGCCTTCGTCGCCTTGGTTTTTGCGGTTGCCGCTTTGGCGCTGACCTTGGCCGGTTTTGTCGCGGCTTTCGATTTCACGGGCGCAGACTTCGACTTGGGTGTCTTGGTGGTTTTGCTCGCCATCGTCTTTCCTATACCCAGCCTTTCTCTTTTCCGAAGGCCTGAAGGGGCGTCATGCCCGCTTCGCGGCTCAGTAATTCGCGCTCCGCTGTCATATGGAGGTGCCGCTCGCCAGCGGGCCGTCGAAGACTCTCGACCGGATTGGCATTCCGGTTCTGCAGAGCCAATCGAACAAGAAGACCGGCCTCGATGGCGACACCTGCGCCTTCCTGGAGGGGGATGAGGCCGGTGATCGGGGTTCGGCCTCGTGCCGCCCTTCCCTCGGGCTCAACATCTCCAGCCATCCCGGAACAAGAAGCCTAGCCGTCTTGCGCCGGAAACTGGTTAGACACACTCAACTAGTTGGCGGCCCTAGAACTTTCGGTCAGGTGCACGCCTGCATTCGCGGAAATTCCTGTGCGACATATATAGCACAAGAACCGGTCCGTTGGAAGGACGTCCGCTGAAAAGACAGTTAACACAGGGGGATAGGCGTTTTTCTTCGCAGTTTTCTGAGGCTTTTCGGGGATTCAGGGAGCCGGGAAGAGGCTGGGGAAGGCTTAGTCGCCCTCGCCCGGTTCCGGGCTGAAATGCTCCTCGAACTTGCCGGAAACGCCTTGCCAATCATCCGCATCGGAGGGCGGCTCGCGCTTGATCGTGATGTTCGGCCACTTGCCGGCATATTCATTATTGAGCTCGAGCCACTTCTCAAGCCCTGGTTCCGTGTCGGGCTTGATGGCTTCGGCAGGGCATTCCGGTTCGCAGACGCCGCAATCGATGCACTCGTCTGGATGGATAACCAGCATGTTTTCGCCCTCGTAGAAGCAATCAACGGGGCATACCTCCACGCAATCCATGTACTTGCAGCGGATACAGGCATCGGTCACGACATAGGTCATCGCACTCTCCAATAGCGCCGCCGGCTGGTGGCGGGCGCTCCTTCCGGGGTTTCCCCCTCTGCTTATCCTTGCGGTCGGGGCGTAATGCCGAGCCGGGCCATGACGCGCTGGCGCGCTTGCCCGGATTCGCGATCGGGAACGTATATCAGCCCCGCGACGCGCCGCAACAAATTGGCTTCGTAGTCGTCGAGAACACCGTCCGCATAGACGACTTCCCACATCTTTTCGATCAGCTCGATCCGTTCTTCCTCGCTATAGGCCTGTTTGATGGCTTGGGCCCAACGGTGGAGGTCGAGCGTCTCGGATTCCTCGTCTTCGGCTTCTTCCACCAGTGTGGAGATATCCTGAGGAGACAGTCCAAAAGAGTCCGCGGCTATGCGACGGATGGTCTCGCGTTCTTCTTCGCCGAACTGGGCGTCGGATGTAGCCGCCCTGATGAGGAGCGCTACCACCGCCACCTGAAGATCGTCGAAGCCCTGAGACTTTTCCTCCGGCGGGCCAAGCAGAAAGGATTTCAGCCGATCAATCATGTTATTTTACCTACAGTCGGCGGAAGAAATATTCAACCACACAAAAAAATGTGAATTAGGAATCGTTCTCACGGAGGGCGTCGGTCTGGCGACGCTCTTTCTTGGTCGGGCGGCCTGAACCGGCCTCGCGGGCGGGCACCGTTGCTTCTTTCCGCTCCGGTTTCCCGGAAGATGCTGGTGGATCGAGATCCTCATAAAGAAGGCGTGCTTCCGGAGCAGGTCCTCGACGATCCGCCAGGAAAAGGATTTTCACGACCCGGATATGGGGTCCGAGCGGAAAAGTCAGGACGTCGTCCTGTCTTATCGTGCGGCTCGCCTTCGATATCCGCTCACCATTGACCCGAAGGCGCCCCGACTGGACAAGCGAAGCAGCGAGTGACCTGCTTTTCAGGAAGCGGGCGCACCAAAGCCAACGATCGATCCGCTGGCCGGGTTTCGCCGGTGCGTCGGTCATCAGGATCCGTTGCCGCTCACGCGATTTTTGAGGACGGCAAGAGCGGCGAAGGGTGAATCCGGATCGGGCTCGCGTTCGCGCGGCTTCCGGTCCTGTTTCTGCTGCGGACGGGCCCCGCGCTCGCTCTGCCGGGGCGATTTGCCGCTGCGCGGTTCTTGTTCTTCACCGGCCTTGCGCTTGTCGCGCCGGGGTTTCCTGTTGCGATTGGTTTCGGGTTTGCCACCGCCATGGCGCCTGCGCTGGGGGCGCCAGATTTCCCTCTCGACCTGCCCGGAGGGTTCTTCGGTCTCGGGAGCCTTGTTGGTCTGTGCCCCATCCAGGATGGTTGATTCCTCGGCGGACGCAGGTGTTTCCGCTTCGGCGGAGTTTTCGGTCTCTTCCCGCTCGGCAGAGGCGGTTTCCGCCGTCCCGAAGGTTTCTTCCGTCGCGGATGGCTCTTCCGGTTTCGCCTCTTCGGGCGTGGTTTCTTCAGCCTTTGTTTCCTCAGCCTTTGTTTCTTCGGCCTTGGGCAGCGTAACGCGCTCGACCTGCGAACGGTAGCCGAGGCCGCGCAGGAGGCTTGCGAATTCCTCGCCCGAACATCCCACGAGAGACATCATGTCCGGCGTGACGATGAAGCCGCCATTATAGGTGCGAGCGGCGATGATCGGACGAATGAGATCGGCGACGCGTTCCAGCATGTCGATGCGAACCGCGCGTGTGCCGCAGACACGGAAGCCCACGGTTTCGTAGAAGCCCGACGGTGCCGCGGGGTCGGCAGGCACGGATGTAAGGCCAGGCGTCGGCGGAGCCGGGAGCTTCGAAAAGGCGTCTTCTTCGGCGCCGGCCCGGTTCAGCGCCCAAAGCGTAAGGCAAAGCCGTGCGGGCGCGGGTTTGAGCAATGCGGGCATGAAGATCGAGTAGGCGCCAAAACGTACGCCGTGCTTGCGAAGCTGTCCGCGTGCCGCCTGATCGAGAGCGCGAACGTCCTCGGCAATGCTTTCACGCTTCAGCGAGCCCAGATTTTCGACGAGACGGAAGGCAATGCCGCGGGCGAGGCCTTCTATATCGGTTGCATCTCGCAGCGCGACGAGCGGCGCCAGCACCTGTGCAACATGCACCCTGAGCCATGCCTCAAGCCTTGTCTGGACGCTTTCGCGGGCGGTGCCGTTCAGCTCTTCGCCTGCAACAAGTTCGACTTTGGGAAGGAGTACATTGTCCGAGCCCTTGAGTTCGGCAACCGGATGGCCAGCCCAGAGGATGCGGCCATGCTCCGATAGCGAGATGTCTGCATCAGGGGCGGTCGTGAGACGCTGTGCCCGGCTTGCGATTTCACCCGCGAGGGCCTGGGATGCTGCATTGCGCAGAACGCGGCCCTGTTCCCCCTCGGCCCGCGGATCGGGAACAAACATGAATCCCTCAAGGCGACCGACAAATTCGCCCTCAACCAGTATTTCGCCGTCACCGTTTACAGCCGTCATGAGATCCTCGTTCTGGCGCAGCCGCTTCATCAAGAGGCTGGTGCGCCTGTCGATGAATCTCTGCGTCAAACGCTCGTGAAGAGCATCCGACAGCCTATCCTCTATCGCACGCGTATGCTCTTGCCAATGCGCGGGATTGTGAAGCCAGTCCGCCCGGTTCGCCACATATGTCCAGGTGCGTATATGAGCGAGCCTTGCCGCCAGGATATCGATATCACCGTCGGTCCGGTCGAGACGCCCTATCTGACGCTCCAACCAGTCCTCCGGAATATGTCCTCGCCCTTCTGTTGACGGGTCCATCAGGAAGAGAAAGATGCGTGTCAGCAACCCCGCATGCTCGCTGGCCAATGTTTTGCGGAAATCGGGCACCTGCGCGACTTCCCATAGCCGTTGGATTGCGGAGGGCGACCTGAGGCAGGCGCTGACGTCCGGGTCGCGGACCATACGAGAGAGGGCTTCCAGATCGTCTCCAACCTGCGCGCGAGCGAGACCGGATCTTCCGGGCGGTATTTCCAGGCTGCGCATCAATGCCGAGACACTCGAAAAGTCGAGATGAGGATTTCGCCACTGAAAGACGCGTTCCGGCTCGAATTGATGACTTTCAATCCGGGAGATCGTTTCTTCGGAAGGCACAGCCGCATCGCCAGTGACGCCGAATGTGCCGTTATTCATGTAGCGTCCGGCGCGTCCGGCAATCTGCGCAAGTTCGGAGACCTGGAGCGGGCGATGTTGCCGGCCGTCGAATTTCTGGGTTGAGGCAAAGGCTACATGGTCGACATCCATGTTGAGCCCCATGCCGATTGCGTCGGTCGCGACAAGGAAGTCGACTTCGCCAGATTGGTAAAGCGCGACCTGCGCATTGCGCGTGCGCGGGCTCAGTGCGCCCATGACGACGGCAGCGCCCCCGCGCTGCCGCCTGATGAGTTCCGCGATCGCGTAGACCTGGTCGGCGGAGAAGGCAACGATCGCGGAGCGGCGGGGCAAACGCGTGATCTTCTTCGATCCCGTCCAGGAAAGTTCCGAGAAACGCGGCCTGTTGATGAAATGAGTTTCGGGCAGGAGCTTTTGAATGAGGCCCCGCGCGGTTTCGGAGCCAAGCATCATGGTTTCCGCATGCCCGCGCGCACGAAGCAGACGATCGGTAAATGTGTGACCGCGCTCGCGGTCGGCGGAGAGCTGGATCTCATCGACGGCAAGAAAATCGACTTCCCGGTCCAGGGGCATCGCCTCCACCGTGCAGATGAAATAGCGGGCGGAAGCGGGGAGGATCTTTTCCTCTCCGGTGATCAGCGCAACATTGCGAGAACCTTTGGCTTTTACGACGCGATCGTAAACCTCGCGTGCCAAGAGGCGCAGCGGCAGGCCGATCATGCCCGTTTCATGACCCATCATCCGTTCGACGGCCAGATGGGTCTTGCCGGTATTCGTAGGCCCGAGCACCGCCGTAATGCGGCGGCGTTCCGCGAGACGGTCGCGGGCCTGGTCCGAGGGGTACTGGGAGAGCGGGTTACTCATGTTTCGAGCCGCACCTTCCGCGCAAAGCGGGGCGGATGCAAGGCCGGGAATGCATTAACCTATCGGATATTAGGAATTGGAATATTGGGCGAACGAACCGGGTCCGAATCGCTGACCGTTTCATTTTCCGCCTTCGTTCACGGCTAAATCTTGTGTTCTCGCAATGGTTTAGGCAGACAAAAAGTTAACGGCAAGATTTCTGAAGAACCTTCCGCAACGTCCGGGCGGGGGGCGCCGGCTGCGATGTTCCGGCGCTCTTTCGGATAATGGACCGCGGTCTATAGTGTGCGGATCGACATACAAACCAGTGCCGCAGGGCCCACCCAAGAGGTCTGCGGCGATCGCGGGAGGAACAGCGATGGACTTCACGATTCCAAAGGAAATTACCGACTATCTGGCGGTGCTCGACGATTTCATCGAGAAGGAGATCAAGCCGCTCCAGGCGCAGGACGACAATGAGCGTTTTTTCGACCATCGACGCGAACATGCTCGCACGGACTGGGACAATGACGGTCTGCCGCGTCACGAATGGGAGGAGCTCCTTGGCGAGATGCGCCGCCGCGCCGACAAGGCAGGCCATCTGCGCTATGCGCTGCCGAAGGAATATGGCGGCAAGGACGGTACCAATCTCGGCATGGCGGTTATCCGCGACCATCTGGCCGCCAAGGGGCTCGGGCTTCACAACGATCTTCAGAACGAAAGCTCAGTGGTCGGTAATTTTCCGACGGTTCTGATGTTTCGCGATTTCGGCACCGACGAGCAGAAGAAGAAATTCATCCCGGGCTCGCTCGACGGTTCGATCCGTGTCGCATTCGGTCTGACCGAACCGGACCACGGCTCGGATGCGACGTGGATGGAGACGACGGCGAAGCGCGAAAAGCGCGACGGCGTCGACGGCTGGCTCATCAATGGCGCGAAGATGTGGAACACAGGCATGCATGTCGCAACGCATGACTTCGTGTTTGCGAGGACGAGCGGCAAGCCGGGCGATGCGCTTGGCATCACCTGCTTCATCGTGCCGGTCGATGCTCCGGGTGTTAAGATCGAAGAGTATCTCTGGACGTTCAACATGCCGACGGACCATCCGCGCGTTTCCTTCACGAATGTGTGGGTGCCGGAAGGTTCCTATCTCGGTGATCCGGAGCGCGGCCTCGAACTCGCGCAGCACTTCGTTCACGAAAACCGCATCCGCCAGGCTGCTTCGGGTGTGGGCGCAGCTCAGTACTGCATCGATGAGAGCGTCGCCTATGCGAAACAGCGCAAGCCGTTCGGCAAGCCGCTCGCGTCCAATCAGGCAATCCAGTTCCCGCTTATCGAAGCGCATACCGAGTGTCAGATGATCCGCAATTTCATCTACAAGACGGCCTGGGAGATGGACCAGATGTCGAAGCCGGATGTTGCGAAGTATCTTTCCGACAAGGTTTCGATGTGCAATTACCGGGCGAACCGGCTTGTTTGTCAGGCGGCGGATCTCGCGATCCAGGTGCATGGCGCTATCGGATATTCACGCCACAAGCCTTTCGAGCATATCTACAGACATCATCGCCGCTACCGGATCACCGAAGGGTCGGAGGAAATCCAGATGAGAAAGGTGGGCGGCCATCTCTTCGGCTTCATCGGGTCCAATCGTCCCGCCAAGGCAGCCGAATAGATATCGAATCCAGGGAAGTAGTGATCGAAGCCGCCTCGTTATTGCGAGGCGGCTTTTGTTTGCCCTTCGCCGCCGGACCAGACAAGACGCCAGCCCGGAAGCGTCATCGTCGCGATCGTCCCTTTGCCGATTTCGCTTTCGAGTATGAAGCTGCCACCATGCATCTCGATGAGCGATTTCGTAATCGGCAGCCCGAGGCCGGTACCGCCATGCTGGCGCGCGTTCGTGTCGTCGACCTGTCCGAACGGTTCCAGTACCTCGGCCAGCTTGTCCTTCGGTATGCCTATGCCATCGTCGCGGACCGAGATCGATAGATCGCCTTCCCTGGTGATGGCAACAGTCACGTCGATATTGCCCCTCTCTTCGGTGAATTTTGCCGCGTTCGAGAGAAGGTTCAGCATTATCTGACGCATGGCTCGTTGATCGGCATTCAGGTTGGGCATCTCTGCGGGCATGTCGAGACTTACCTTCTGCGCCTTGTCCATCGTCCTTGCGCGCATGATCTCCACCGACCAGCGCAGGACATCGGCCATATCGACCTCTTCATCCTCGAGCGCATAGCGGCCGGCCTCGATCTTCGAGATATCCAGGATATCGTCGATAACATTCAGGAGGTGGCGGCCACTATCCTGAATGTCGTTCGTATATTCGCGGTATTTCTCCGACCCTATCGGGCCGAACATTTCCTGACGCATGATTTCGGAGAAACCGATGATCGCATTGAGCGGCGTGCGCAGTTCATGACTCATATTGGCCAGGAACTTCGATTTGGCGCGATTGGCGAGTTCTGCCGCCTCCGTGGCGCGCTGAAGCTCTTCTTCCGCTCTTCTGCGTTCGATCGCAATACCGGCCAGATGCGCTGCCCCGAGCAGATAATCCGTTTCCCAGACACCGGGCTCATAGATATCCGAAAAATACAGTGCGAAAGCACCGACGACCTTGCCGTCATGAGCGACGATCGGCTGGAACCAGAGGCTCTGAATTCCATGATCCTTCATGTAGCGTGAAACCATCTCGCCGTGCATGTCGTCCTGAAGGTTGGTTGCGACGATCTTCGAACCGGCAAGCGCCATGCGGCCAAAGGCATGATCGCGTTGCTGTTTCCAGAAACCACCTACCCAGGTCTTGAAGTCGTCTGGCAGGCGAGGCGCGGCGCAGGTCACCAGATCGCAGGATGCATCGAGGAGAAACACGGCCGCGCGTCCGGTCGGGTTTGCCTCTTCCGCGCCAAGAGCGAGAAGGGACATGACTTCGTCGAGTGGCTTGCCCGTTGCGAGCGCCTGCAACACACGAAACTGATTTCGCTGTTCGGTTTCGGTCCGCTTGCGCTCCGTGATATCCCGAATATTGATCACATATCCGCGGACGTTCGGGTCGTCGAGCAGGTTGGTCATGCTCGTTTCGATCCAGACCGTGCGGCCCGCATAGCGCGGAATCGCCAGTTCGTGCGAGAGCGTATTCCCCGGGGACGATCTGCCCTCAGCTATTTCTCCCAGAATTTCGTGCTTCTGCTCTTCCGTGAGAAGGTCGAGGCAATTCCGTCCTATCAAATCCTCCGGCGCAAGGCCGAGCTTGCCTGCCGCGGGGGAGGCATACTGGATCACGGCCTTTTCGTCCGTGACGAGGACGACGTCGAAGGCATTTTCCACGAGCGCACGAAAATGATGCTCGCGTTGCTGGAGTTGTATGTTCGCCTCTTCGGCGCGTCGCCGGGCGGCTTCGGAGACGTCGCGCGCCTTGCCGAGGTCCTCGATGAGGTCGGCATTCCTGAAGCGCAGTTCGTGCGTTTCGACGGTGCTCGCTCTTTGTTGTCCTGCGATGCGGGACAGGAGAAGAAATGCGGGTACGCAGGCAAGGCCCAGAGCCATGAAGACGGGATTCAGGGTCCAGATGCAGACGCCTATGACCGCCATCATGATGGGAAGGGTGACCGCGACGAGAATTGGCACCAGATGGAAGGCGATCTGCGACGCCATTATCACGTGAACGATGAGCACAGTGAGAATGGCGAGGTTCTGGATGCCTCCGCCGCCTTGCCAGAAAAGCGGTACGAGCCCGAGCCATACAAGGTTGAGCAGCCAGTAGCGCAGAACCGTTGCTCTGATCCACCGATCGACGTTCAGTGGTCCGCCCTTTTCGTCGAGGGAAAAGAAGCGATGCTGGAAAAGGGCGTACTCGCCATAGCCCGCAACGATGATCAGCCACCAGAGAATGATGACAGGCTCGGGATAGGCGGGCGTGAAGGTGAAGGCAATGGCGCCCGAGATCGCCGGGAAGAAGACCGGCAGGCCTCGATAAGACCGCATGATCGTGCGGTAGAGTTCAAGGCGAATGGTGGCCGCGCGTTCTGTCTCCGCGGTACAACCGCGGGCAGTGACGTTCGCAATCTTGTCCACTCTCTCACCGGGCATTTCGACGGGGTCTCCTCCCCCAGATCAGAACCCCACCCGATGTCCGGTTTAAAACATGGAAGTAAAGTTTCCCTGAACGGCCTTAACCTTTTCGAAAGCAACAAGAAACCCCGCCTGTCGGCAAACAGGCGGGGTTAAAATGTTGGACCGAAAATCAGTAAGGATTGGGAATGGTTTGAATATCGGAGGCGCTTGGAGCAGGCCTTCTGCCCTCGACGCTGCAGGCTCGCCGAATGCCACGGTCGATACCGGAAGACGGTGTCCAGTAGCTGGGAACCCAGCTTTCCGCTCGCTGGTCCGCGACAGAAAGCTGCTCGCTCGTCATCACGCCACGAAAATCCTGGACGAATGAGAGGTCAGGCTGAACGCCCAGCGAAAGCAGGCTCGGATTTCGGCTGTAGAGTTTCGCCCATTTGGCGGCCTCCACCATGTCCGTGCCCACGCCTTCCCCTTTGAAATAGAGACCTGCCATGAGCTTCTGCGCGTCGGGCCAGCCGCTATCGGCGGCGCGGCGCACCCATTCAGCGCCTTCGGCCTGCTTGCCGGAGGCGATCAGACACTGGCCGAGCGCCATCTGAGCGCCCTCATAGCCATGTCCGCGATAGGCGAAGCAGGTCAGGACGTCGAAGGTCTCCTCGTCGCAATCCCCCCGGGCCGCCTTGCCGACGGATTTCGCATAGAGGGTGCTGGCGGGGTCCTGTTCGGCAAGCGTCGGTATCACCCGTCCGTCCGCGTCACGCTTTCGGGCGGCGCCGCCGCCGCTGCAGGCTGCGAGGATGAGCCCGAGAGCGCTTATGGCGATCACTGCGCCGGCCTTGGAGGTCAATCGAATGCGTCTAACGGACATGTTCTCCCCTCAATTCATCTTCCCTGGCCTGTTGCGGCCTGTCTGGCTCTTATTTGAGCCCATGTGCTGACGCAGCGAAATAGCCGCGTTTCCGGCTCCATTCCGCCGACCGTTTGACCCGTTGCCACGCTTCCCGGATACTCCGGCCCGCTTTGGGGCGGCCGACTGTGCCATGTTATGCTGCCTTCAACGAAATTTCGCAATTTGCCGTGAGTAGAGATGAAGATGGCCGACAAGAAGACCCTCAAGGACTGGGAAGCCACGGTCACGAAGCAGACCAAGGGCGCGGGCCCGGATTCGCTTATCTGGCGCACGCCCGAGGGAATCGACGTCAAGGCTCTCTACACGGCGGAGGATCTCGAGCGTATCGCAGCCGAAGGCTACGACGCGAACACGCTTCCCGGCCTGGCGCCCTATACGCGCGGGCCGCAGGCGACGATGTATGCGGGCAGGCCCTGGACCATCCGTCAATATGCAGGTTTCTCCACGGCCGAGGAATCAAACGCCTTCTACCGGCGCAATCTCGCGGCGGGCCAGAAGGGCTTGTCCGTGGCTTTCGATCTTGCCACCCATCGCGGCTATGACAGCGACCATCCGCGTGTGGTCGGCGATGTCGGCAAGGCAGGTGTTGCCATCGACAGCGTCGAGGACATGAAAATCCTCTTCGACCAGATTCCGCTCGAGGAAATGTCCGTGTCGATGACGATGAATGGCGCAGTAATTCCAATTCTCGCAAATTACATCGTTGCGGCGGAAGAGCAGGGTGTGAAGCCGGAGCAGCTTTCCGGAACCATTCAGAACGACATTCTCAAGGAGTTCATGGTTCGCAACACCTATATCTATCCGCCGGAACCGTCGATGCGGATCATCTCCGACATCATCGGCTTCTGTTCGAAGCACATGCCGCGCTTTAACACGATTTCGATTTCCGGCTACCATATGCAGGAAGCGGGTGCGACGCAGGTTCAGGAACTTGCCTTCACGCTTGCGGATGGCCGCGAATATGTTCGTGCTGCCCTTTCGGCGGGTCTCGATGTCGACGATTTCGCGCCGCGTCTATCTTTCTTCTTCGCCATCGGCATGAACTTCTTCATGGAAATCGCGAAGCTTCGTGCGGCGCGGCTTCTCTGGTCGCAGATCATGTCGGAGTTCAATCCGAAAGATCCGAAGTCGTCCATGTTGCGGACGCATTGCCAGACTTCCGGCGTCTCGCTTACCGAGCAGGATCCCTACAATAACGTCATCCGCACGACGATCGAGGCTATGGCTGCCGTTCTCGGAGGCACGCAGTCGCTGCACACGAACGCGCTTGATGAAGCGATTGCGCTGCCCACGGATTTTTCGGCCCGTATCGCGCGCAACACGCAGCTCGTCATCCAGCATGAAACGGGCATCACCAATGTCATCGATCCGCTCGGCGGTTCTTACTATATCGAGACCCTGACCCATTCTCTCGTCAAGGAAGCCTGGAAGCTGATCGAAGAGGTCGAGGAACTCGGCGGAATGACCAAGGCCGTCGAAAGCGGCATGCCGAAACTGAAGATCGAAGAAGCCGCCGCACGGCGCCAGGCCAAGATCGACCGCGGCGAAGAAGTCATCGTCGGCGTCAACAAATATCGCCCCGCGCAGCCCGATCCGATCGAGATTCTCGATATCGACAACGCCAAGGTGCTCGCTGCGCAGGTCGAGCGGCTCAAGAAGATCAGGTCGACGCGCGACGAGGAAAAGTGCCGCAAGGCTCTTGCGGCCCTGACGGAGGGTGCGCGCGGCAAAGGCAATCTGCTCGAGCTGGCGATAGCTGCGGCGCGGGCCCGGGCAACCGTCGGGGAGATATCCGATGCGATGGAGGAAGTCTTTGGCCGCCATCGTGCAGAGATCAAGTCGATTTCCGGCGTCTATGGGCAGGCCTATGAAGGTGACGAGGGCTTCATGAAGATTTCCAAGGAGATCGAGGCATTCGCGGAAGCCGAAGGCCGCAGACCGCGCATGCTTGTCGTGAAGATGGGGCAGGACGGTCACGACCGCGGCGCCAAGGTGATCGCCACGGCATTCGCGGATCTCGGCTTCGACGTCGATGTCGGACCTCTCTTCCAGACACCGGAGGAGGCCGCTCGCGACGCCATTGAGAATGACGTGCATGTGATCGGCATTTCGAGCCTTGCTGCCGGCCACAAGACGCTGGTGCCGGCTCTCGCTAAAGCGCTCAAGGACGAAGGTGCAGACGACGTCATCATCATTTGCGGCGGCGTCATTCCGCAGCAGGATTATGAATTCCTGAAGAAGGCCGGTGCCTCCGCGATTTTCGGCCCGGGAACCAACATTCCCGATTCGGCACGCGAAATTCTCGCGCTTATCCGGGAGAAAAGGCAGCGCGCAGCTTGATCTGCCGAAAAACCGGTCGTTCTCGAGAAGTGCTTATTTGACAGGCATTGCATGCGTCAAAAGCGCACTGGGGTGCATTCTGTCTTGCAACCTGTTTCTCGCCAGATTATCCCCCCGGGCAACTTCCGGTCGCAGAGCCGGACAGGTAGGGCACGCGTGCCGCTCAACGATCTCCGAGCCGCCGCCAATGGGCCCGCCAGGCAAGACGTGCCCTCCCGGAAGAGGAAACCCGGGTAAACGCGGCTGCCGCTTGACGTTCCACAATTGAGAGATCCGCGGAGGTGCCATGAGCACCAAAGACGGTTTGGCGCGCTCGAAGGAGCGCCGCTCCGAAAGTGTTGTTGGCGTCCGGGACAAGGATGACCGCCAGAGGCAGTATTACGACATGCTGGCGGTGAAGCTTGAGGGACTGCTGAGTGAAATCGAGAAGTCGGGAGTGCCGCCAGAGGATGATCTGGTGGAGCGGCTTCGTGCGCTTCACAAGGAAGTCAGCAGAACGGACGTCGAATCGAAAGAGGGGTAGCCCGGTCAGTTCCTCTCGAGACTGGCGGCGGCCGTGTTTACGCCGAGCGGCCGCAAGCGCACCACGTCGAGGACTGCGCTGCCGACCGGCGTTCTCATCTGTACACGAACGGGTATGTAGAACCTGCCGCTCTCGACCGGCGCGAGCCATATCCATGTGGCGTCGCGTTCCTTCAATGTCTTCGCAAGTTTCGCCTTGTCCATTCCCGCGCGTGGCGTCATGCGAACCTTGCAGACGACAGCTTCGCCGCTATAGCCCCGATCACGCGTGGTAATCCTGTCATTGCGATCGAAGGTCAGGTGGAGATCGTAGCGCCGCTTGCCGTCGAAGACAGGCAGCTTCCTGTTGCAGGGATTGCCTTGCGCGACGACCGGAAGCAGAAGGCTGCTGACGGGGTCGAGTGTTCCCTTGCGCTCGAAGGGTTGGGTCGCCTCGCGTTCCTCCGGTGAGAGCGGCGGGTCGAAAACGAGCTGCGGCAAGCCGGTCTTGTCATAGGTAAGGAGACGTTTTTTCGTTTCCTCGTTCTCGACCGAGGTAAAGGCGAATCGGGAGGGGTGAAGTCTTTCGCCGTCGACGCGGCCTTCACTTGTCATCGTCCATCTGGCGTCCCAGAACTTCTTCGGCAGGCCTGCCGATCCCAGTTCGCTCTGAAGCGAGTATTTTTCGCCGCCCAATCTTGCCTTCATCACGCCTTCGGCGACGATCACGCCACCGATATAGATCGTGTAATCCGCGCGTATACCTCTGGAGAAATCCTCGTCCGGCTCGACGGTTCTTGCTGCAGCGGGCAAGGCGCAGACGGCGGTGAGCGCGAGCGCAATGGCGATCTTGCGCAAGGATGCCCTTCGATCTGGAATCAGACGGTTCATGGCCAGGGTCCCGATCCTTTCAGGTCTTCCCCCCGCATTCTCGCCCCAATATCGCCTTCGAAAGCTGAACCCAGGCTGAACGGCCGGGGCTGGACGGAGGCGAGCGGGACAAGTATGCAACTGGGACCATGAGCGGGACAGAGAAAAAACAGGCGGGGCGGCGGTCCTATAACCGGGACAATCCGGACCCGCGGGAGCTTGCCGAGGGGATAAGGGCGGGGAGCCGCACGGCGCTTGCCCGTGGGATCACGCTCGTCGAATCCTCGCGCGCAGATCATCAGGACATCGCGCAAAAGCTGCTGGCTGAGCTTCTGCCCGATACAGGCAAGGCGGTCCGGCTGGGGCTTTCGGGTGCGCCGGGAGTAGGCAAGTCGACCTTCACCGAGGCGTTCGGTCAGTACCTGACCGGCGAGGGACACAAGGTAGCCGTGCTCGCCATCGACCCCTCCTCGGCCCGGACCGGCGGATCGATCCTCGGCGACAAGACCCGTATGGAACTTCTTGCCCGCAATCCGAACGCCTTTATCCGGCCGTCGCCCTCCGGCGGCACGCTTGGCGGTGTCGCCCGGCGCACGCGCGAGGCGATGCTTCTCACGGAAGCTGCCGGCTACGGCGTTGTCATCGTGGAGACGGTCGGTGTCGGCCAGTCGGAGACGTCGGTTGCGGAGATGGTCGACATGTTCCTCCTCCTGCTTTCCCCGGGAGGCGGCGACGAGCTGCAGGGGATCAAGCGGGGCATCATGGAGCTCGCCGACCTCATCGTGGTGAACAAGGCGGATGGTGATCTCATCCCCGCTGCCAAGCGCGCCCAGATGGAATACAAGACCGCTCTTCATCTGATGAAACCCAAGAGTTCAGCCTGGACCCCGAGCGTCCTTCTGGCGTCCGCCCTAAAAGGGCAGGGACTAGCCGAGATCTGGGCTGCCGCTCTCGATCACCGCAAAGCGCTCTCTGAAGCCGGGGAACTCGACAAGCTCCGTGCCGCCCAGGCCAGGGCCTGGATGTGGACCGAGATCCGTGAGGGGCTTTTTGCGGCGCTCAAAGCCGACAGAAGGGCGGCAGAGCTCCTTCCAGAGCTTGAGATGGACGTAGCGGAAGGCAGGGCTACCCCGACGGCCGCGGCGAAACGTCTGCTTTCCCTCGTTCTGGGAGAAGGAAAGGGCGGCTAGGCCCCCTTTTCCGGCCTTGACGTGCCACCCCGGGCCTTTTATACGTGCGCGCCTGTCTTAGGTGTTTTTCGGGCTTCGCGCGCTTTTTCGCTGCGGCCCTGCCGATACTACAAAGGAAATCCTTATGTCCCGCCGTTGCGAACTCTCCGGCAAGGCCGTGATGTCCGGCAACAATGTGAGCCACGCGAACCGCAAGACTCGCCGCCGCTTTCTGCCGAATCTCTGCCAGGTGACGCTCATCAGCGATGCGCTCGGCCGTCAGGTCAGCCTGCGGGTCTCCGCACATGCGCTGCGCTCCGTCGAGCATAATGGCGGTCTCGACCCCTTCCTTCTCAAGGCTTCCGATGCGCAGCTTTCCGCGCGTGCGCTGAAGCTGAAGCGTCAGATCGAAAAGGCGCAGACGGCCGCAGCCTGAGGGTCTTTCAGATTTCGAGTGAACGGGCGGCCTTGGAGCCGCCCGTTTTCTTTTCCGGCGGCGTTTACCCAGATTTCCAAAATTTCACGCTTCCTCTTTCGAGCGTTGTCGAGCGCGGCTAGACTCCGGCCCCTGAAGTTTGGGGGCGTACATCATGCTTGATCGGGGAGTGGATCGCGTGCCGGTAAGCCGGCCGGGGCCGGTGACGCGGTTCCTGACCGCGCTTGTCCGCCTCATCCTGCCGGTCATCGCGCTCTGTGCGGTCTTTCTCCTCAGCTTCCATCTCAGAGATGTTCCCGTCCCCGAGCTTCATGCGCTCGGGGATATCGATCCGCTGCTCGATCCTTCCGGCTGGATCAATTGGGGCTTCCTTGTTTTCCCGCTGCTTTTCTTCGTGCTCAACCTCTCCAGCCGCCGCTACGGTGCCGCCCTGACCTTGACGGCGGCATTGCTGACCTGGATCGCCCTTGGGGGCGGAATTTTCTGGGCGATAAAGGAAGGATTCATCGCGGACTTCGAGCAGGAGATTGCGCCCTATGCCGTCGCGGCATCGTTCGCCGGTGCGGTGGCGGTCGCGCAGCTCGTCAATATTCTGCTGTTCGACTGGCTGCGCGGTATTCCCTGGTGGAAGGCGCCATTCGTCGCGGCCTTTGTGGGCGGGCTCGTCTTCGCGGTGGTGTTCAACACACGCCCGGCCATGGTCTGGGATGCCGAGCTTGGCGGACGTATCGCCGTCGAGGCGGCGATCCACTTTACATGGGCTCTTGGCCAGCTTCTTCCGACCGCCCTGCTTCGGCGGACGATCCGTCCTCTCCCGGGCTTTGGAGGCGCTTGAGTTCCTCCCCTTCGGTCATGGGTGCCGGCGCTTGATCCGGTTGCATCTTCAGATCGAGTTTGAACATCAGAAGCAGAGTGCGCTGAAGCGGATTGAAGTTGTCGTCGGAAATCAAATAGACGAACAAGTCTCCATTCTCGTCCTGCCGGACCGCAAGTCCTTCCATGTTGTCGATCGAATAGCGTTGCCCGACATCGATCAGAACCTCGCCATCCAGCACCGCATCCTTGCCGAGGCTGTCGCCGGGAACGAGACGCATCTGCATCCCGACACCTGCCAGAGGCGAATAGCGGCGTTCCAGCAGCAGCAGATTTCCATCGGGAAGCACGGCCATGTCCGTCGGGCTGAAAGGTTCACGTTGCCGCAGACCGAACCACGCGATGTCGTGTCCGTCGGCAATGAATCCCTTGATGTTCCCGAGCGGATCCAGCGTGTCTTCTGTGATCGCCAGAATGCGAGGCTCCCCGCCGGGTTCAGCCGGGGGGAGCACTTCGAGTGACTCGATGCCGCCATTATTGTTCAGGCGGCCGAAGTGCCGCTGCGTCAGCAATTGCTCTGGACGGGCATCCGCGCCATAGGTCTTGAGGTCATAGCGCCAGATGCGGTGTGCGCGTTCGAAGCCCACATAGGCCGTGCCCATCAGGCTGTCGCTGGCTCCCGGTTGCACGACAAGGCTTTCCGCGTCGCCGAGCGATTTGCCCGCGACCGGATTGCCGTCGAGGCCGAGCAATGGAGCCATCTTAGCTTCGGCCATGCCGGAAAGCCGGCCGCGCTCGTCGTACAGAAGAATTGCCGTCAACCAATGCCCTGTGTCGGAAACCGACAGCATTGCCGCGCCGTCCTTGCTTACGGCAAGCCCCGACCAGCCCCCGAAATCCTCATTCGGAGAGGTAATCTCGATCCCGCCTGCCCATGACAGCTTTCCGGTCCTTGTCTCGTTCCTGTCCTCCGGATTCCAGAGCAGCGGTGCGGCTGAAACTTCGATGCTCCCGGTTGCGGCGCTGGCCGCGGAAATCGCGAACGGCGGACCCGCAAACGAAATGCAGATCGCCAAAACACCCAATACGCGAGAACCGATAGACAATTCAGATCACCCCTCTTTGCCGGCGGACGGTGCCGGTGCGGGCATCATATCGGTGTGTTTACCGCTTACAAGAGAACGGTCTTCCGCGGCGCATCGGCAGCCCAGGGTGAGCGGTCAAGCCCGAGCCTTGTCCGGCTTAGCCACCTGAAAAGCATCATCGCGGAAACGGCCGCGAGACCTGCCGCGAGGCCGAGCCAGATGCCGACTCCTTCAAGCTTCATCGGAAAAGCGAGAAACACGCCGGCACTCAACCCGATCACCCAGTAGCCGACACCCGCGAAGATCATGGGTATCCGCGTATCCTGCAGTCCGCGCAACATACCTGCACCGATTGCCTGTGCGCCGTCGAATACCTGAAAGAGTGCGGCGATCGCGAGAAAGGAAACGGCAAGCTCGATAACGGCCCGGTTCTCCGGCGCATTGCGGTCGAGGAAGATTCCGATCAATGCATGGGGAAAGAGCATCATGGCGAGCGCCATCGCCGCCATGAAGGTGACGCCCATCACAAAAGGTATCCAGCCTGCACGCGTGATCGCCGCCTGGTCGTCGGCACCGAGTGCCCGGCCCACCCTTACCGTCACGGCCTGAGAGAAGCCGAGCGGCACCATGAAGGAGACGGCGGCAATTTGCAGGGCGATGGAATGTGCCGCGAGCGCCTCGGCACCGAAAAGTCCCATCAGCAGCACGGCGGCGTTGAAGACCAGAACTTCAAAGGCCAGCGTCATGCCGATGGGCAAGCCGAGGCGCCAGAGTTCGCGGTAGCGGGCCCAGTCCGCGCGCCAGAAGCGGCCGAAGACGAAGTACCTGCGGAAGCGGCGGTCGGAAACGACGATGAGCGCCATGGCGCCGAACATGAAGATGCTCGTCAGAACGCTTCCAATGCCTGCGCCGGGAAGCCCGAGTGCCGGCAATCCCAGATGGCCAAACATCAGGCACCAGTTCGCGAATGCATTGAACGGAACCGCCAGCGCGCCGATTGCAAGCGCCCAGCGCGGCCGTTCGAGCGCCGAAATGAAAATGCGCAGCACGACGTAGAGGAATGTCGGCAGCAAGGCCCATTGGAGTGCGCGCGTATAGGATGCTGCCTTTCGGGCGAGTTCGGGGTCCTGCCCCAGCAGAACGAGAAGGGCTTCCGCATTCCAGAGTACGAGCCAGAATGGAAGGCAGAGCGTCGCACCTGCCCAGAAAGCCTGGCGGATCGTCCGCCGCACATCGCGCACGGAGTGGCTGCGGCGGCCGAGTTCGGCCGCCGCCATGGGGGCGGCTGCAGTCACCACCCCAATGCCGAAGATCATCATCGCGAAATAGATGTTCGAGCCGAGCGCGCCGGCGGCGAGCGCCTCCGGCCCGAGCCAGCCCATCATCACGACATCGGTTGCATTGATGGCAACTTGCGCGAGATTGGTTGCGATGAGCGGCCAGGCGAGCGCCATCGTCGCCTTCGCTTCGGCGATCCAGATAGTTCGTCCGGTTGCACTTGTTGCAGCGGTCATCCCTGGCGACTTCTTTTTAAAGAAGAAAAGCCGCGCAGAATATTCCCCCGTCCGGGAAGCTCAAGCTTTCTTTTGTTTATTCCGCAACCGGTTTCCTGGCGCGTATTCGCGCGGCCAGCGGGAAGGGCAGATAAGCCAGGAAGATCAGAAGCACTGCTGCGATGAGACCGTGAGGCTCCCATGCCTGCATCGCCGCGCCGGAGAGCGGCGCGCCGACAAGAGCGCCCGTGCCCCACATCGCCGTCGTGAAGGCACTGGCCCCGGCCAGTTCCGCGCCGCGGAAGCGTTCGCCGACCAGAACCATCGCCAGGGTGAAGATGCCGTTCGCGAGCCCAACGACGAGAAACAGCGTGATTCCTGCGGCGAACACAAGGGGCATGACGAAAGGCAGAACGAAATAGCCGCCAATGGTTGCGACGACGAGTCCCGAGAGAAGATTGAGCCTGTTCATCCTGTCCGCCGCAATCCCGATAAGCGGCTGAGTGGCAATGGCGCCCAGAGCCGCAACGGTAAGCAGGGCGAGGCTCACATCTTCCGTCATGCCGGTTCGGATCGCATAAAGGGGGAAGAAAGTTACGAGCGAATCCTCCGCTGCCGCGAAGAAGAAGTTTGCGAGAAGCGCCGCGGGGGCGATGAGAAGAAGCCGCCACATCGCACGCGACGTACCGGCTTCTCCAAAATGATCGCGGCTGCGATCCGCGGTCGCGACGACCAGCGCGGCGACCAGCATCAGCCCCGCCCCGATATAAAATGGCGTGACGTCCGTCCCGAAAAGGGCGAGCAGCATAGGCCCCGAGGCAAAACCGGCGGCTGCGGCCGCGCTGTATACGCCGATGATGCGCCCGCGCCGCTCATCGGGGGCGAGCGAGTTGATCCATGCCTCGCTCGTTGCCCATAGAAGTGTTCCTGCCATACCCAACAGGAAGCGAAGCGGAAACCAGGCGAGAAGATTCGGATAGGCGGCCATGAGAGCAAAGGCGACGCCCGCCATTACGAGCCCGGCGATCATCACATGGGCGGGCCCGAAGCGTCGCATGATGCGCGGCGCAAATGGTGAGATAAAAAAGACGGGTGCTGCCTGAGCTGCCGTCGAAAGCCCAATCATGGCGGGCTCGACACCTTGCCGTGCAAGGATGAGCGCGGTGAGCGGGAAGGCAATCCCCATCGAAAGGTTCACCATGCCCATGGAGAGAATGGCGGCTGCGAGACTGTGTTTGTGTTTCGGGTGAAGGAGTGGTTGAGGGTTCGTCATCGGGTTCTGCCTCGCCCTGCGAAGAGAGACCGTGAGCAAGCCCTCATCAGCGCCCTGCGCCGGCCCTTGCGCCGCCCCGCGCTCCGGTTGCGCTCAGCCGTCCGCTTCGGCGCTGGCCGCGCTTCTGCCCGGCCTCGTCCTCGAACAGTTCGGCCAGTTTCTCGGTCATGGCACCGCCAAGCTGCTCCGCATCGACGATCGTAACCGCGCGGCGATAGTAGCGGGTGACATCATGGCCGATACCGATCGCAATCAGTTCCACGGGTGAGCGCGTCTCTATTTCCTCGATCACGCTGCGCAGATGCTTCTCGAGGTAATTGCCGGCGTTCACCGATAGGGTCGAATCGTCGACCGGTGCGCCGTCCGAAATCACCATCAGGATGCGCCGCTGTTCCGCGCGCGCGAGAAGGCGGTTATGCGCCCAGATGAGCGCTTCGCCGTCGATATTTTCCTTCAGCAGGCCTTCCCGCATCATCAGGCCGAGATTGCGCCGGGCGCGGCGCCACGGGCTGTCCGCCGCCTTGTAGATGATGTGTCTGAGATCGTTCAGGCGGCCGGGCTGGGCCGGTTTGCCGTCCGCAAGCCAGCGTTCGCGCGACTGACCGCCCTTCCATGCGCGGGTCGTGAAGCCCAATATCTCGACCTTGACCGCGCAGCGTTCGAGCGTACGGGCGAGAATATCGGCGCACATGGCGGCAACCGTGATGGGACGTCCGCGCATCGAACCCGAATTGTCGAGGAGCAGCGTCACGACCGTGTCGCGGAAGTCCATGTCGTGTTCGACCTTGTAGGCGAGCGGCTGCGTAGGATCGGTCACGGCGCGGGTCAGCCGCGCAGCGTCGAGGATGCCTTCCTCCAGGTCGAATTCCCATGTGCGGTTCTGCTGCGCCAGCAGACGACGCTGCAGCTTGTTCGCCAGCCGCGAGACCACGCCCTGCATCTGCTGCAGTTGCTGGTCGAGATATTGCCGCAGGCGCGACAATTCCTCGAGGTCGCACAAGTCTTCGGCCGCGATCACCTCGTCGAACTGGGGCGTGAAAATCTTGTAGGAGGGCTGCCGGTTGCGGTCGTCGGCTTGCTGGTTCGGGCGCCAGGGCTGGTTGCCGTCGCTCGTCTCGTCGGTGTCGCCGTCCATCGGCGCGTCGTCCGCTTCGACTTCGACCGTCTGCTCGTCGCCTTCCTCGCCTTCGCCTTCGGCATATTCCACCTGCTCGGCGGAGGCGCCATCGGGCTGCTCGGCTTCGCCGGACTGGCTGTCCTCGGAACTCTGCTCACTGTCGCCTTCCTGATCCTCGGCATCTTCGGAAGACTGGTCAGGGGCCTCGCCGAGTTCATCGCCCATGTCGAGATCGACCAGTATGTCGCGCGTCGCGCGGGCGAAGGCTTCCTGGTTCTCCATGAGTTCGTGAAGACGGTTCAGGTCCTCGCCTGCCTTCTCCTCGATCCAGGGTCTCCATTGTTCGACCAGTTTCTGCGCGGAGGGGGGCGGGGCTTCGCCCGTCAGTTTCTCGCGCACCATCATCGCGACCGCTTCGGAAAGCGGCGCTTCCTCGCGCGAGGTAATGCGGTCATAGCCGCGCGCGGCGCAACGCTGTTCGAGTGCCGCCGTAAGATTGCGCGCCATGCCGGCCATCTGGTTCGCGCCGATCGCCTCGCAGCGGGCCTGCTCCACGGCGTCGAAGACGGCGAGCGCGTTGCCGCCCTCCGGCTGAAGGTTTGCATTCACCTTTTCGTCGTGATGGGCAAGGCGGAGCGCATAGGCATCGGAGACGCCACGAACCTGCGCCACTTCTTCGGGGGGCAGGTTGCGGCTCGGCATGGGAAGGCGGGCGCGCAGGCCGCGCAGGCCCGGCGCTTCCGTGCCGAATGTGACGTTGAGCTCCGGCTGTTCTGCAATCGTGCGCATCGTCATGCTGAGCGCACGCTTGAAGGGCTCGACCGGGCTTTCCTTTGAACTCATGGCGTCGTCGGTTCTTTGCTCACCGGTTCAGTGGTCACGCCGGGCCCTTTGCCGGGAACGGCGTGATCCGGTCTCAGGCGACCTTGATGTTCGCTGCGGAGTCGGGAAGATCCTGGCCGAAGCAGCGCTGATAGAATTCGGCCACCGTGGCACGTTCCAGTTCGTCGCACTTGTTGAGGAAGGTGACGCGGAATGCGAAGCCGACATCGCCGCCAAAGATACGCGCGTTTTCGGCCCAGGTCAGAACGGTGCGGGGGCTCATCACGGTCGAGATGTCGCCATTGATGAAGGCGGAACGCGTGAGATCGGCCACGCGCACCATCGCGTTGATGGTCTTGCGGCCTTCCTCGGTGTCGTAGCTCTTCAGCTTCGACAACATGATGTTCACTTCCTCGGCATGCGGCAGGTAGTTCAGCGTGGTCACGATGTTCCAGCGGTCCATCTGACCCTGGTTGATCTGCTGTGTGCCATGATAGAGGCCGGACGTATCACCCAGACCGACGGTGTTCGCCGTCGCGAAGAGGCGGAATGCCGGATGGGGGCGGATCACCCGGTTCTGATCGAGCAGCGTGAGCTTGCCCGAGGCTTCGAGTACGCGCTGGATCACGAACATCACGTCCGGGCGGCCGGCGTCATACTCGTCGAAAACGAGAGCGACGGGGTGTTGCAGCGCCCAAGGCAGGATGCCTTCGCGGAATTCGGTGACCTGCTTGCCTTCCTTCAGCACGATCGCGTCCTTGCCGACGAGGTCGATACGGCTGATATGGCTGTCGAGATTGATGCGAATGCAGGGCCAGTTGAGGCGCGCGGCGACCTGTTCGACGTGGGTCGACTTGCCGGTGCCGTGATAACCCTGAACGATCACGCGGCGGTTATAGGCAAAGCCCGCCAGCAGGGCGATCGTGGTGTCCTTGTCGAACAGGTAATCGGGGTCGAAATCGGGCACATACTCGTTCGGCTCCGAAAATGCCGGAATTTCCATGTCGATGTCGATCTTGAACACTTCCCGGGCAGACACCTTCTTGTCCGGGAGATTCTCCGACATGCCGTTTCTCGCTTCGAAGCTCATCCTTGTCCTACTTCCGTACCCTAGGTGTTCGGAACCGGCTGCCAGCAGCCGGCAGTTCAATTAAAAAGGGGCGCGCGCCCTCGGGCCGCGCACCGCCCGGATCGGCGATATCTCCTGGCCTGCCCTTGCCGCTTCCGCTTATGAGCAGAAGCCGCTTTTACGGAGGTAATCGTAGGCCTGAATGACCTTGCGCAGACGCTCCTCGGCAGACCTGTCCCCGCCATTGGCGTCCGGATGGTGCCTTTTTACAAGTTCCTTATACCGTGCCTTGATCTCGTTCAAGGATGCGGTCGCCGGGAGCCCGAGCGTATCGAGCGCCTTTTGCTCCAGAGCGCGCGGCTTCCGCCGCGTTTCCGCCTGTTCCCGGGCCTCCGAATGGGGTGTCTCGTCAAAAAAGCCAAACGCATCGCGAAAAGGCGATGCCCTGCGGAACCGTGCCTCGAAAGGCGATCCGAAGGCGGCATTCGCGGCATTGACGCCAAGGTTCCAGGTCGGCCGGTGGCCGGTCAGAGCCTCCTTCTGGAAGGCGGCGACATCGTCATCGCTCATTCCCTTGAAGAAGTCGTAGCTCCGGTTGAACTCGCGAATATGCTCCTCGCAGAACCAGATGTATTGCGCATCGGCGGAAGAACCGTCGAGCGGATGGTTCGGCCCGGCGGATGAGCGGGGCGCGCGATGCTTGCCCGCTTCGCGGCAGTCGCCCCATTCGCATTGTTTGGGAGGCTGTTCCCGCTTCATGCGCCGGACATGCGGAGGCTCTTCCACGCCGCGGCGTTTCCTGGGGGCGATCCGTATCGAATCGAAATATTTCGAGTTCAGGTTCACGAAGCAAATTATGGGTTGGCGGCGCCGGCAAAACAAGGAAGCATGGCGCGCCTCGGGTTAACGATTAGCGTAACGGAGTGGTTCATGACCGTCGCGGAGACGATACGCCGCAAGCTCGAATCCGCTCTTTTGCCTGAACGGCTGGAAGTAGTGGATGAGTCCCATCTCCACAAGGGGCATGCGGGGCACCGGCCGGAGGGCGAAACCCATTTCCGCCTGACGGTTGTTTCCGCCGCCTTCGCAGGGAAGTCCCGGGTGGAACGGCAGCGGCTCGTGGCGGCGGCGCTCCGGGAGGAGATGGGCGCTCCCATTCACGCCCTCTCCATGAAGACGCTCACGCCCGAGGAAGCCGCATCCGGCGAGCGCTAGTCCGCGGCTCCGGCCTTGAGGTTCCGGGCGGGGGTGACGCGCATCTGCGCAATCTGGTTGCGCTGGCGCCGGGTGATCTCGAAACGGAAACCGTGAAAGGTGAAGGCCTGCCCCACCTCCGGAATGGTCCGGGCCTCGTGAATGACGAGACCGGCGATGGTGGTCGCCTCGTCGTCGGGTAGCGACCAGTCAAGCGCGCGATTGAGATCGCGGATCGGCACAGAGCCGTTCACGACGACCGATCCATCCGGCTGAACGCGAACGCCGGCCACATCTATGTCGTGTTCGTCCGAAATCTCGCCGACGATTTCCTCGAGAATGTCTTCCAGCGTGATCAGGCCCATGAGCGCGCCGTATTCGTCGACGACGAGCGCAAAATGCGTCTTACGGCGCAGGAAGGCGTTTAGCTGATCCTGCAGGGTCGTCGTGTCGGGTACGAACCAGGGCTTCGTCGCCACCTCGAGAATGTTCACTGCGTCCGGGTTCCAGCCTGCGCCTGCCAAAGCACGCAGCAGGTCCTTCGCATGCAGTACGCCGATGATGTTTTCCTGTTCGTCGCGCCAGAGAGGAATTCGCGTATGTGGACTGCCGAGAACCTGCGAGACGATTTCGGCATTTGTCTGCGAGGCATCGATCATCGCGATATTCTTGCGATGGACCATGATGTCGCTCACTTCGAGGTCGCGAAGATCCAGAATGCCGCCCAGCATGTCGCGGTCGATCTTCACCACGCCACCTTCGTGATGATGGAGGTTGATCGCGCCGCGCAGTTCTTCGTGCGCGGAAAGCACTTGTTGCTGGTCATCCACGTCGAGACCGAAAATCCGGAACGTGTGACGGACGATGAACTGCACGGCCGCGGTGACGGGACCGAACAGAAAGATGATGATGCGCAGCGGTTGCGAAACGGCGAGTGCAACGCGATCCGTGTTGGTGATTGCGAAGGTCTTCGGAGCCACTTCCGCGAAGATCAGAACCACGGCCGTCATGACGAGCGTCGCATAAACGACACCAGCATCGCCGAACAAGGCAAGGAAGAGGCTTGTCGCGAGTGCCGATGCGAGAATGTTGACGAGGTTGTTGCCGAGCAGAATGGCACCGATCAACCGTTCGCGGTCTTCGGTGAGGCGCAGGACGATTCGGGCGCGCTTGTTACCTTCTTCCGCCAGGCGATGCATCCGGGCTCGCGACGCGGCGGTAAGCGCCGTTTCCGAACCTGAAAAGAAACCGGAAAAGAGCAGCAGCAATAGGATGGCGCCAAGAATGACGCCGAGGCCGAGCGAAACCATATCAGGCGGGCTCCCTCTCCCGCAGCAGGGCCCGAAGCGTGTCGGGATCGACGTCGCGCGTGATGAAGGCATCTCCGATGGCGCGCGCGAGAATGAAGGTGAGTTTGCCGTCCAGAACCTTCTTGTCCTGACCCATCAGCGCAATGAGTTCGTCGGCTTCGGGCAGCTTGCCGGGAATGTCGGCGAGCGAGCAGGGCAGGCCTGCGCGGGCGAGATGCTGGCGGACACGCACCGCATCCTGGCGCGGGCACAGGCCGAGCCGGGCGGAAAGCTCGAAGGCGAGTGTCATGCCGACGGCTACGCCTTCGCCATGAACGAGGCGGTCCGAGAAGCGGGTGGCCGCTTCGAGTGCATGACCGAAAGTATGGCCGAGATTGAGCAGGGCGCGGACGCCGCCTTCGCGTTCGTCGGCGGCGACGGTCGCGGCCTTGGCCTCGCAACTCTTTACGATGGCGTGGATACGCGCTTCGACATCGCCGTCCTTCAGGCGGTCGACATTCGCTTCCAGCCAATCGAAGAAGTCGCGGTCGCCGATGAGGCCGTATTTCACGACCTCGGCATAGCCTGCGAGAAATTCGCGCATGGGCAGCGTCTGCAAGGCGTCCGTATCCGCGAGCACAAGGCGCGGCTGGTGGAAAGCGCCGGCGAGGTTCTTGCCATGCTTCGTGTTGATGCCCGTCTTGCCGCCGACGGAGCTGTCCACCTGCGATAGCAGTGTCGTCGGTATCTGGGCGAAGTCGACGCCGCGGCGCAGGATTGCGGCGGCGAATCCCGTGAGGTCGCCGATGACGCCGCCGCCCAATGCGATCACGAGGTCGCCGCGCTCGATTTCCTCGCCGAGAAGCCACTCGGTCAGCTTTTCGAGCTGCGTGAAGGATTTCGTGCTTTCGCCCGCCGGGAGCTTGATCGCCGAATGGCGGATGCCTGCTGCGTCGAGGTTTTTCTCGAGAGAAGGAAGGTGAAGCCTGCCAACCGTTTCGTCGGTGACGATGGCCACACGATTGCGGCGGAGCAGGGGCGCAAGATGATGACCCGCATCGGCAATGAGGCCGGGCCCGACTAGGATGTCATAGGCCCGGTCGCCAAGTTCAACCCTTACCTTCTTCATGTCGTCAGTCATTCCCGGCCACCGGCGTTTGCCTCCGCGGCATGTTCCGCGCGGAAGCGCGTCAGTTTCTCCATCACCTCATCGACGACCGCATCGTGCGGTCCCTCGAGGCTCTCGATCGTGATGTCGGCTTCCGCGTAAACGGGGTAGCGCAGGTCCATCAGCTTCTTCATCGTTTCCCGCGGATCGCCGGTCTGCAGCAGCGGGCGGTCGCCGCGCTTGCCCACGCGCTTCATCAATACGTCGAGATCCGCCTTGAGCCAGACCGAAATGCCGCGGGCCGCAATGTTGGCACGGGTGAGAGGGTCCATGAAGGCGCCGCCACCTGTGGCGAGGACGCGCGGCCCCTCTCCGAGAAGCCTCGCGATCACCCGGCGCTCTCCCGCGCGGAAGGTCGCTTCGCCGCGCCGCTCGAAGATTTCGGGGATAGTCTCGCCAGCCGCCTGCTCTATCTCGGCATCCGTATCCACGAATGCAAGGTCGAGGCGCCGCGCGAGACGGCGCCCGACGGTCGTTTTGCCGGCCCCCATCAGGCCGACGAGAACGATCGAACGCTCGGCGAGCGGAACCGGCGAAAGCGCCTCGTTCTCATCCCTTTCGTCCAGACGTTCGTCCGGCTCTTTCTGGTCGCCTGGCTTCATCATTCCATTGTCTGATCTTGAGGCATTCGGCCATTCTGGCCGCCTTAACCTTGTTGGCCTAGTCTCCCATCCTTCACCGGATGGAAATTCCGGATTTTAGATAATCGTTAACGGGGTTGCAGCCGCTCAGGGCTGTAGATAAGGCCTTGCGAGGGCCGAGTCGCGCCCAAATTTCGCCGCAAGCGGACCTTATGGCTGGATGACTGTCCCGGCGGCATGAACCCGAAGGTCGAGGCCCCGCGGTCTCGAACCACAAGAAGGAAGAATCATGAGCCGTGCTACCAGTTTTCTCGCCCTTGCCGTTATCCTCGTGATCGTCGTCGTGGGTGGGCTTTTTTATCTGGATCAGGCGGTCGAGCCGCAGGCCCAGACAGTGGAGAAGGTTCTCCCGAATGACCAGTTCACGCGTTAAGCCGACGGCACGGCGGCATCTTGCCGCCGGGTTGGCGCTTTTCGCCTCGGTATCGGTTTCCGCCGCCGCAGCCTTCGCTCAAGAGGCGAATGTGCTGCAGGCGCCCGATGGCATGCAGCCCGTCCGGCCCGTGCCCCAGTCCCTTGCCGAACCCGGTTCAAGCGGCTCCGGCGGCGGCGATCCGGCTGCGGGGCCGCAGAGCATCGTTCCGCCGGGCTTCGGCGCAACGACACCCTCATCTGCTGCCCCCGACCCAGTCCCTTCCCGTCCTTCGCAGTTCTTCCCCGCCGGGATCGAGCCTTCCGGTCCGTCCGTCCGTGTCCTCGGCTCCGTTCCGGGGCAGGGTGGGGCCGGTATCGAAATCGGTACTCTTTCAGGTGTCGATGCTTCCACGGCGGGGCTCTTGAGCGCGCAGCAGGGTGGTTTCGGAAGCGACATGTGGCGCGGCGCCTCGCGCGCGGATATCGACAACTATCTTGGCCGGCTTCCCGTGCCTTCCCGCTCCCCCATCGTGAGCGACCTGGCCCGCCGCCTGCTTCTTACCGGGGCGCAGCCGCCCGAAGGCGCCGGCAGCGCAAGCTCTCTCCTGGCAACGCGCCTCAATCTGCTGATTGCGGCCGGTCATACGGAGGCGGCTCTGGAACTTGCGCAGGCCGCCGGCCGGGACCGCTCTCCCGGCGTCGCCGCCGGACTGGCGCGCGCCGCTCTCGCCAAGGATGACGAAAGACTCGCTTGCGAGGCGCTGAAGGACATTCCGCCCGGAAACGATCCGGCGCATGACGCCATGGCGGCCTTCTCCGTGAAGCTCAGCGCCTATTGTCAGCTCGCGGCGGGCAATCGGGAGATTGCAAGCCTGACGCTCGATCTGGCTCGCGAGGAAGGGCTCGACGATCCGCTTTTCTATTCGCTGGCGAGCGAGGCAGCGGCAGGCATCGTTCTGCGCGCGCCGGAACCCAACGAGCTGGGGATCGTCGATGCGGCGTTCTACAGGCTGGCAAAGCGCGATCTGCCGGAGAACGCGGTAGCCATTGCCGCGCCCGCGCTTCTTCCCTCGCTTCTGGACGATCCCTCCATCCCGGCCGAACGGAAGGTCGAAGCGGCCGAAAGGGCCGCGGCCTACGGGTTGATCAACGGGCGGCAGCTCGCCGCCTTCTATCGCAAGCCGCGCTTCACGCCCGAGCAACTGGCAGGTCTCCTCACCTCCGATATTCCGGAGGCCTCGCCGCTCCGCCGTGCAATGATCTACCAGTCGATCTCTTCCGCGGTTGCGGCGGATGAGCGCATCCGGCTTTTCAAGCTCGCTTTTGCGACCGCCGAAGCCGCAGGCCTCTACTATCCGACGGTGGAGGCCCTATATCCGGAACTGGACAATATGGAGCCCAATGAGGCGCTCCGTCCGCTGGCGGCTGCGGCAGCGCGCGCGTTCATCGCGATCGGCGAGAGGACGAAAGCCCAGCAATGGCTCACGCTTGTGACCTCCGGCGGGCAGACGCTCGGCCGCGATGCCCGCGAGTTGACCGGGCTGATGCGTGTGGAAGGTGGGTCCGCAAGCGGCTTCGATGCGAAGACATTGTCGGCAGAGATCGTCGCCGACCTCAAATCCGGCGTGAAAACCACGCAGTTCTACGCTGCGAGCGAAGCCATGCTGCTCGATGCGCTCGGCTTTCAGCTCGATCCGGCGGTTTGGGATGCATTGCTCGATGCGCGAGGTGCGCTGACGGGCAAGGTTCCGCCCGAGGCCTTGCTCAACCGGATGCAGGCGGCGGGCGCGAGAAATGCTGTGGGTGAAGCTGTGTTGCTTGCGCTTGATGCGATCGGCCGGGAAGGTCCGGGCGCCGTACATCCGCGGGCATCGGCGCAGGCCGTATCGAGCCTTCGCGCCGTCGGTCTTGAAAGCGAGGCGCGCCGCCTCGCCCTGGAAGCGTTGATGGCGAGAAGTAATGCCGGACGCGGTTGAGTAAAAGGTGAGTTCAATGTCGAAAGAGTCTCGGGAACGCGGACAACATCTGGAAGCATTTCTCGAAATGCTGAGCGCGGAGCGCGGTGCTGCCCGCAACACGCTCGATGCCTATGAGCGCGATCTCAAGGATTTTTCGGCATTTCTGACGGCGCGAGGAAAACCGGCGACCGGCGCTACCACGAAAGATATTCGAGACTATCTGGAGGGCCTTTCGGATCAGGGGCTCTCCGCGTCGACTGCCGCGCGCAGGCTTTCCGCCATTCGCCAGTTCCACGGTTTTCTCTTCACCGAGAATATCCGTTCCGACGATCCCTGCGGCTCGATCGAAGGTCCGCGCCGTGCCCGGCCGTTGCCAAAGACGCTGACGGTCGAGGAGGTGGATGCGCTTCTTTCCGCCGCGCAGCGCGCCGAGGATGGACGCACGCAGGAAGAAGCCGTGCTCGCCTACAAGCGCGCGCGGCTCGTCTGCCTGATGGAAGTGCTCTATGCGACGGGGCTTCGCGTCTCGGAGCTCGTCGGCTTGCCGCTTTCGGCGGTGCGTGGCGATGAGCGGTTCCTCGCGGTAAGCGGCAAGGGCGGGCGCGAGCGCCTGGTGCCGCTCTCCGAAACGGCGCGAGCCTCCATCGACGCCTATCTTCCTCTTCGCTCGATGCGTCTCGGGGACCAGGTTTCACCCTGGCTGTTTCCGTCCCGCGGACGTCAGGGTCACCTCACCCGTCACCGTTTCGCACAGCTCCTGAAAGATCTCGCCGTTGCCGCCGGGCTCGATCCCACGCGTGTCTCGCCGCATACGCTCCGCCATGCCTTCGCAAGTCATTTGCTTGCCAATGGTGCCGATCTGCGGGCCGTACAACAGATGCTCGGCCATGCCGATATCTCTACCACGCAGATCTACACGCATGTCCTCGACGAGCGTCTGAAGGAGCTCGTGCAGACGCATCATCCTCTTGCCAAGAAGGGCAACAAGGCGTCCTAGCGCTTTTCGATCCGCGCCAGCTTGTCGGGATTGCGGATCATGTAGAGCGCGGAGATGCGGCCGTCGCTCACGCCGAAACTCAGCGCCGAATGCACGCCCTCTTCGTCATGCATGATGAAGCCGGGCAATCCGTTCACTGTCGCAGGTTCCACCGCAAAGTTCTCGGGCCGCTTCCTCAGTATGCCCATGAAGAACCGCATCACGCGGTCCGGGCCGTAGAGCGGATTGAGTGCTGCGAGCGCCTTTCCACCGCCATCCGAATGGAAGACGACATCCTCGTTCAGGCAATCGATCAGTGCTTGCGGGTCCGCGTTCGCGATTGCGGCGCTGAAGGCGCTTGCGAGGCGGAGATGTTCGCGGCTGCTTGTGTCGAAACGGGGATGGGTTTCCTGCACGCGCTTGCGGGCGCGGCTCACCGTCTGGCGGCAGGCGGCTTCCGACTTGCCCAGAAGCGCGGAAAGTTCGCCATAATCGTAGTCGAAGGCATCGTGCAGCAGGAATGCCGCCCGCTCCTCCGGCGCCAGACGTTCCAGAACGTGGAGTAGCGCCATCGAAATATCGTCGGACAGCGAGAGCCGGTCTTCCGGCGTCGGTTCCGATTCGAGGGCGGCCGAGACGATCGGTTCCGGCAGCCAGGGGCCGATATAGGTTTCGCGCTTGGCGCGCGCGGCGCGAAGCTGGTCGATGCCGAGCCGTGCCACTGTCGTTACCAGCCAGGCCTCGGGATTGCGGATGTTGGCGGTGTCCGCGTTTCGCCAGCGGAACCACGCCTCCTGAACCACATCCTCCGCGTCACTCGCGGAACCCAGAATCCGGTAGGCGACACCGAAGGCGCGCGGGCGATGCCGTTCGAAGACGGCCTCCGCCTCCCGGTTGTTGTCCGATCCGCCGGTCATGCCGCCCTCGCCGTTCCCAGCGCCGCCTCGGTTTGCTCGCCTGCAATGACGACGCGCTGACAGGCCTGACCATATCCCATCGCTCGCTTGACCGTTGGAAAGACCCGCGACGAAGCGATAGCGAGCGCGATCTCGCTTATCCCCGCCTTGCCCCAGCGCCGCTCGATGGTGCTGCGGAGGTCTTCGGACCTCGGGTCGCGCGCGACGAGATGACGGGCAAACTCGAAGGCGAGTTTCGTCTCCTCGTCCATGGGCTCGAGATTTTCCTCGATGGCGGCGCGGAGGATTTCCGGGCTCGCGCCCGCGTCGAGTGACAGGTTGATGACGGTTTGAAGACAAGGACCGCAATCCTCGGCGTGGACCGCCGCGATGCGGACGGCGCAGGCTGCATTGAGCGGCAGTGTTCCGCGGTGCCGGCTCATGGGGACGAACAGCGCAAAACGCCAGAAACCGCCCGGTGATCCTGCATGGAGATCGCGCATGAAATCCGCGCTCTCGCCGGTGATCGCCTCCTGCCTGCGGATCAATCGTTCGATGAGATTTTTCAGCATAATGCCTCTCCTTCAGGCTGCCGTCCGTGCCGGTGCGCACCACCATGTGAGCGCCGCGGAAATGAAAGGGGGCAGGAAGACGCCCGGCAGGTCGACCAGCACATGCTCGATGGGAAGCCGTGCTGCGGCTATGTCCCATACATGGAGCAGGGCGTGGAGACCGAGATAGAGCGTCACAGCGCCGAGCAGAGCGGTGGCATGAACCGGCCACCGGATCGCCGCCCCGCTCAACAGGGCGAGCATCAGATAGGCGACGCCGATATCGCGCACAAAATGGGGGTTATAAGGCCCGGTATTGGACACGCCGTCGATGCTCGCATACCAGCCGGCAGGGTCGGCCAGCATCCAGATTGCGTTGATTAGCCAGACCAGGGCGAAAAGGGCGAGGACCACCCGCTTTAGGGGGCTGCGGCGGGAAAGGGGGGATATCAGTTCGGCCAATGGGGCCTCCTCCATGTATGGGGTGGACGTTTTTCATGAAGAAGACGGGGATGAAGAGGGTTTTGTGACAGCCGGGCCGTGAACCGCAGGATTCCGCCATTTACCTTCGATCTCCGGGCCGGTTGACAAGGGCGCGGGGGCGGGCCAGTGTGCCGCGCACTTGCAAAAAAAGCGGGTCCCCATGAAGGTCCGCTGCCCGGTTCCGCAGCTTGCGGCCGGACAGGAGCTGCCGGAGCGCGATGCATACCTATCTCGATTTCGAGAAACCGATTGCCGAACTTGAAGGGAAGGTGCAGGAGCTGAAGCTCCTCGCCCAGGAAGATCCGTCCGTCAGTATCGGCGACGAAGTGGCGAAGCTCGAACAGAAGGCCGCCCAGCTTCTTCAGGAAACATATGCCTCACTGACGCCCTGGCAAAAAGTTCAGGTGGCGCGTCACCCGGCAAGGCCGCATTTCCTCGATTATGTCGAACGTCTTGCTGAAGATTTCACGCCGCTCGCGGGCGACCGCGTCTATGGCGAGGACGCGGCCATCGTCGGAGGCATCGGCAGGTTTCGCGGACGTTCGGTGATGTTCATCGGCCATGAAAAGGGCTCGGACACGCAGAGCCGTCTGAAACACAATTTCGGAATGGCCCGCCCGGAAGGTTATCGCAAGGCGATTCGCCTGATGACGCTTGCCGAGCGCTTCGGCATCCCCGTTGTCACGCTCGCCGACACATCGGGTGCCTATCCGGGGATGGAAAGCGAAGAGCGTAGCGTCGCAGAAGCCATTGCGCGCTCAACCGACCGTTGTCTCTCTCTTGGCGTTCCGCTCGTTTCGGTGATCATCGGCGAGGGCATGTCCGGCGGCGCCATCGGCATCGCCTGCGGCAATCGCGTGCTGATGCTCGAACACTCGATCTACAGCGTGATCTCGCCCGAAGGCGCCTCCTCCATTCTGTGGCGGAGTTCCGACAAGGCAAAGGACGCGGCGACGGCGATGAAGATCACCGCGCAGCATCTGCATGAACTCGGCGTGATAGATCGAATCCTGCCCGAGCCGGTAGGCGGCGCGCATCGCGAGCGCAATCAGATGATCAAGGAGACGGGCGATGCAATCGCCGAGGAGCTAAAGGGTCTCGAGAAACTCGATGCCGACTCCCTCAGGCGTGTCCGCCGCGAGAAGTTCCTCGCCATGGGGCGTCTCAGTCTCTCCTGAAGATCAGGCCCAGAAGAACATGATCAGCGGTACCGCGACGAGAACGACCACGGTTTCCAGCGGAAGGCCAAGCCTCCAGTAATCCGAGAACTTGTAGCCGCCCGGGCCCATCACGAGCGTGTTCGACTGATGGCCGATGGGTGTCAGAAAGGCGCAGCTCGCGCCTATGGCGATGGTCATCAGGAATGCATCCGGGTTCACGTTGAGCACCTGCGCGATCGCTATGGAAATCGGCGCCATGATGAGCGCCGTGGCGGCATTGTTCACGACGTCCGTCAGCACCATGGTGGCAATGAGAAGAAGCGCTACGACGGCCCAGACGGGCAGCGTATCCGCCATGCCCGCGATGGTTTCGGCGATGAGAAGATCGGCGCCGGTATTCTGCAATGCCTGGCCCACCGGAATCATCGCGCCGAGAAGCACGATCACAGGCCAGTCGATATGCCGGTAGAGATCGCGCAGCGGCAATATCCCGATGATGACATAGAGGACGATAGCCGCGATGAAGGCGACGGCGATCGGCAGGATGCCCGTCATCGAAAGCCCGATGGCGCCGGCGAAGATCGCGAAGGCGGTCCCGAGCCTGCGCGGACCGCCGAGGCGAAGGCCGCGTTCGGGCAACGGCAGCAGTCCGAGTTCGACGGGCACCTTCAGGTCTTCTCCTTCGCGGGTCTGCAGGAGAAGCACATCGCCTGTCTGGAAGCGGACATTGTGCAGGCGGCCGCCGATGGGTTCGCCCTGGCGTGCGACGGCGAAGAGCTGAAACTCGCCCTGTGAGAGGCGAGCGAGCGTGCGCGGCCCGAAGCCGATCAGCTGCGAGTTCGGCCCGACAATGGCTTCCATCAGCTTCAGGTCGCTGCTGGTGATGTCTGAGCGTATATCGCCGTCGGGGCCGACAAGTTCGAGCCCCTGCGTGTCGAGGAATTCGGTGAGTTCGGCCGGGTCGGCGCGCAGGATGAAAAGATCGCCCGCCGCGATCGGCTGCCAGGACTCCGGCTGGTAGAGCTGGCCATCTTCGCGTATGCGCGCCGCAATTGCGATCTCTTCGCCCGCCGCCGTTTCCATATGCGCGACGCGCCGTCCCGCAAGCGGGCTCTTGTCGCGAACGCGCACCTCGATGACATATTCCTCGAGGGAAAACATGTCTTCAGGTTGCACGCCGCCCTTGCGTTCGCGTGGAATGAGCCGCCAGGCGCCAAGCGCGATGAAGAGAATGCCGATGACGGCGATCGGCAGTCCGACCCATGCGAAGTCGAACATGTGGAAAGGCTCCTCCGCATAAGAGCGGCGGAAGCTTGCGATGATGATGTTGGGCGGCGTTCCGATCAGCGTGATCATGCCGCCGAGCATCGAGCCGAAGGCAATGGGCATGAGGAGCATCGCCGGCGGGCGGCCGCGCTCCGTTGCCGTCGCAAGTGCAACCGGCAGCATGATGGCGAGCGCTCCCACATTGTTCATGAAGGATGAAGCGAGAGCGACGACACCGGTGAGGATGGCGATATGTCCGGTTGCGGTCTTCGTGAGAGGTCCGATCCTCTGCACGACGACATCGACGAGCCCCGATGTGCGCAGCGCTTCCGACACTACGAGCACAGCCGCAACCGTTATGACGGCCGGGTGACCGAAACCGGAGACGATTTCGGCAGGCTCCACGAGGCCGGCTAGGCCGACGGCCACCAGCGCGATGAGCGCGACGATGTCGTGACGCAGCTTGCCTGATGCGAAGAGGACGAGAGCAAGGAAAAGGATACCGAAGGCAAGTCCCTGCTCGAGCGTCATGTGGTGGCGCCTCCCTTCGTCACGCCCATTTCGCGAAAAGCGTCCCGCACGTCGTCAGCAAAGAGTTCCGGCTCCTCCATCGCCGCGAAATGGCCGCCCCGGTCCATGATGCGCCAGCGCACGATGTTGTAGCTGCGCTCGGCCCAGGAGCGCGGCGTGTCCGGCAGGACGTCGATCGGATATTCGGAATAGGCCGTAGGAACGAGAACCTTCTCGCCGGGAAGAAGTTGCGCGGAGCCCTCCGCCGGTCCCGCCTTGTAGAGTGTGTTCGCGGAATTGATCGTGCCGGTGAACCAGTAGATCGAAAACTGGGTCAGAATGTCGTCGAAGGGGAAGCGGGCGATCATGCCTTCCATCATGTCGGTCTTGTCGGTATCGCCGAGCCGGTAATATTTGTCGGCGAGCCAGCCCGCGAGGCCGGCCGGGCTGTCCATCAGGCCGAAGGCGAGCGCCATCGGTTTCGTGGACTGGATCGAGCGGTAGCCCTCCTCCTGCCGCCACCATTTCTGCATTCCTGCAATCCAGTGACCTTCTTCCTCGCTCACGGGCGGCTGGCTTTCGTGCTTCAGCGCTGGCCGCAGCGGCAACATGGTGAGGTGTATGCCCATCAGGCTGCCGGCATGCTGCAGGGCGAGACGCGAGGTCACGAAACTCCCCCAGTCGCCAGCCTGTGCGGCGTAGCGGTCGTAGCCGAGAACCTCGGTCATCAGACGGTGCCAGAGATCGGCGATGGCCGCCGGGCCTATCGGCTTGCGGGGCAGCGAGGAAAAGCCATAACCGACAAGCGATGGCACGATTACGTCGAAGGCAGGTCCGTCGCGTCCATATTTTTCCGGATGGGCCAGGGGATCGACAACGTCCAGAAATTCGCGAAAGGTCGATGGCCAGCCATGCGTGAGGATCAGGGGGATGGGATTGTCCCCCGAGCCGCGCTCATAGAGGAAGTGGATCGTGTGGTCTTCTTCGTCGTCATCCGTCAGCGTTGCGCGGTACTGCGGAAAGCGGTTGAGCTTCGCCTCCGCCGCGCGCCAGTCGAAATCGTCGCGCCAATATTCGATGAGCCGCTCCATGTATGGCAGGCTCGTACCGTACTCCCAGTTCTCGTTGCCGAGCGGCTCGTTCGGAAAACGCGTACGCTGAAGCCTGCGCTTCAGGTCTTCGATCTCCGCATCCGGCACATGAATGGTGAAGGGATCGGCGGGCACGATGCGATGTGACATGGCGTGTGTCTTACCCCTTCACCTGGTTGATAAATGCGCGCAGGTCATCGGCGAAGACCTTGCCGGTTTCGAGCGCCGCAAAATGTCCACCATGTTCGAAATCGCTCCAGCGGACGATGTTGTAACCCTTCTCCACCATGCTGCGCGGAGGAAAGACGAGAAATTCCTTCGGGTAGTTCGCGATCCCGGTCGGAATGTCGACCTGCGTTCCCGGCGCCATGTTGGTGCCGCCTTCCTCGAACATGCCGCGATAGAACCATGTGGCGGTGTTGAAGGTTCCGGTAACGAGATAGATCATGATGTTGGTGAGAAGCTGGTCCTTCGAGAAGGCATTCTCGATATGCTCCTGGCCTCCCGGTCCACGCCTGTCGGACCATCCGTTGAATTTCTCGACGATCCAGGCAGCCGCGCCGACGGGGCTGTCCATCATGCCGTAGGAAAGCGTCTGAGGCTTCGTCATCTGCAAACGCAGATAGGCGCTTTCGAGCTCGAACGTCATGGCCGCGCCGGCTGCCCATTGCTGCTCTGCTTCCGTTTCGGGCAGCGCCGCGGGCCGAACGCCATACATGTTGAGGTGAACTGCCTTGCAGCCGCCGCCCTTCGTCACCGCGTGGTCGTAGGCCAGCCAGCCCGAAACCACGGACCCCCAATCGCCGCCTTGCGCGATATAGGTCTCGTAGCCGAGCACCTCGCGCATCAGCTTGTCCCAAAGCGCCGCCGTTCCGCGCGGGCCGATGGGTTTCTTCGGCTTGCCGGAAAAGCCGTAACCGGGAAGTGAAGGTACGACGAGGTTCACACCGTCCTCGGGGTTGCCGCCGAATTTCTCTGGATGAGCGAGCTGTTCGATGACGCCATAGAATTCGAAGACTGAGCCCGGCCAGCCATGCGTGAGAACGACCGTCTCCGGGTTCGATCCGGACCCTTTCACATGAATGAAGTGGATATTCTGTCCGTCCACCTCGGCATGGAACTGGGGAAAGGCGTTCAGTTTCTTCTCTGCCGCGCGCCAGTCGAACTTCTCTGCCCAGTAGGTGCAAAGTTCACGCATATATTCCATGTCGGTGCCATAGGCCCAGCGATCCGCGCCGGGCGCGATCTCCGGCATTTCATGCCATTCATAGGCGCGCACCTTCGCCATGATTGCATCGAGCTTCCCTTGCGGAATTTCGATCGTGAATGGCGTGGGGCTTTTCCCGGTCATTTCGGCCTCGCTGTTCTGCGTTGTGGTTTTTCGTTGCCGGGGATTATGGCAGCGCGGGGCGCCGCCGCAAGCGGGCGAGATTGCAGGCAGGTCCAACCGTCTCTAGAGTTGCGCGACAAGAACACGGAAAATCGAGGGGAGAGGGAATGGCCGAAGCTGCAATGGCCAAGGAGACAGCGCCTGCAAAGCTGTCGCCGGGCTATCGACGTTATGCGCTCATGATCCTGGTGCTCGGCTATACGTCGAGCCATGTCGATCGAAACATCATGGGAATCCTTCTTGAGCCCATCAAGGCGGAACTCATGTTGTCGGATACCCAGCTAGGCTTCCTGTCTGGCATCGCCTTTGCGATCTTCTATGCCACCCTCGGCATTCCGATCGCGCTCATTGCCGACCGCGGCAACCGGCGCAACATCATCGCCTGGGCCATCGCGATCTGGAGCGGCATGACCGCGCTTTGCGGATTGGCGACGAATTTCTGGCAGCTTGCGCTGGCGCGCATCGGCGTCGGTATCGGCGAGGCCGGCTCCAGCCCCCCGTCTCATTCGATGATCGCAGACATGTACGCGCCGAACGAGCGCGCAAGCGCCATGGCCGTCTATTCGCTCGGCGTCTATTTCGGCGTGATGATCGGCTTCCTCGTCGGCGGCTGGGTTGCGGTCTGGTATGGCTGGCGCGCGGCTTTCTTCGTCGTCGGTCTGCCCGGTCTCATCCTGGCGCTCATTGTGCGTTTCACGCTTGTCGAGCCGCCCCGGGGCGGTGCGGACGGGATGGCGCCGGAGAAGCACGACGCGCCGCTCAACTTTCGCACCGGCTTAAAGATCGTCAAGGAGGGGTTCCATCATCTCTGGCACACGGCCGCCGCGCGGCATGTCGTGGTCGGTGTGACCATAACTTCCTTTGTCGGGTATGGCGGTGTGATGTGGGGTCCGGCATTCCTCATCCGCACTCATGGCATGTCGATCGGCGAGGTCTCGAGCTATCTCGCCTTGATGGTCGGCATCGTGGGCGGTCTCGGCGCCTATATCGGCGGGCGGCTGACGGACCACCTGGCGGCGAAGGATGCGCGCTGGAACACATGGGTCGTCGCATGGGCGAAGATCCTCGTCGTGCCCTTTATCGTTGCGTTCTATCTCACCGACAACTGGCCCGTCTTCCATATCGGAAGCCATGGCGTTTCGATCCTCTGGGTCCTCTATGTGCCGATTTCGTTCCTCGGCGCCTTCTATCTGGGGCCCTCCTTCGCGATGATCCAGACGCTCACGCCGCCTGCCAAGCGTGCGTTGGCCTCGGCGGTGATGCTGTTCATCATCAACATCATCGGCCTCGGCTTCGGGCCGCAATTCGTCGGAATCCTTTCGGACATCTTCAATCACAGCTTCGGCATGGGTAACCAGTCGCTGCGCTGGGCGCTGTTCGGAACGGCGCTACTGAATATCTGGGCGGCAGCGCATTATTTCCTGGCGGGGCACCATCTGAAGAAGGCAGGCTCGGGCGGCCATCGCGCCTGACGCGGGATAGACGAAAGAGAAGAGCCGCATCCTCGGATGCGGCTCTTTTCGTTTCGGCGATTCGTTTTTGCGGCGACAGCTATCTCAGAGCGCGCCGTGGCAATGCTTGTATTTCTTGCCCGAGCCGCAAGGGCAGGGCGCGTTTCGCGGGGTTTTGCCCCAGGTGCCCGGATCGTTCGGATCGGCAGCGACGCCGGGATCGTTCCGCACCGTGCGCTGGACCGTCGCCGTGTCGCCATCCGAAATCTCTTCCTCGCCCGTTGTCGGGTCGGCGTGATGCGCATGCATCTCCGGCAGAGGTTCGTTTTCGATTCTGGGCGCCTGTTCTTCCGTCACGAACTGCGCAACGGAAAGCTGGCGCGTCACGTCCTCGCGAAGCCGGGAGAGCAGGCTTTCGAAGAGCTCGAAGGCTTCGGACTTGTATTCGTTCAACGGATCGCGCTGGGCATAGCCTCTCAGCCCCACGGCCTGGCGCAGATGATCGAGCATCATCAGATGTTCGCGCCAGTGATGGTCCAGCGTCTGCAGCAGAACGGCCTTCTCGACCTGCCGCATGAGCGACGGCCCGACCTGTGCCGTTTTCGCCGCCATGAGGCGATCGGAGGCCGACTGGATGCGCTCGCGGATTTCCTCGTCCGCAATGCCTTCCTCTTCGGCCCATTCCTCCACCGGCAAGTCCAGATCGAGCGTCTTCTTCGCGTCTTCCTTCAGACCGGCAAGGTTCCATTGTTCGGCATAGGCCTTTTCGGGCACATGCAGGGCAACCATGTCGTCGATCACCTGGCGGCGCATGTCATCTACGGTGTCGGAAATATCATCGGCCCGCATGAGTTCGATGCGCTGTTCGAAAATCGCGCGGCGCTGATCGTTCATCACATTGTCGAACTTCAGCAGATTCTTGCGGATGTCGTAGTTGCGCGCCTCGACCTTCTGCTGCGCCTTTTCAAGCGCCTTGTTGATCCAGGGGTGGACGATCGCCTCGCCTTCCTGAAGGCCGAGCTTCTGCAGCATGCCGTCCATGCGGTCGGTGCCGAAGATGCGCATCAGATCGTCTTCGAGCGACAGGTAGAACTTGGATCGACCGGGGTCGCCCTGGCGCCCGGAGCGGCCGCGAAGCTGATTGTCGATGCGGCGGCTTTCGTGGCGTTCCGTGCCGATCACGTAGAGGCCGCCGGCTTCAAGCGCCTGGCGCTTCTTCGCCTCGATGTCCGCCTTCACTTCTTCCGTCTTGCGAGCAAGGGCAGCTTCATCCTCGATGCCGGCCGTCTCGTCGGCAAGCCGCATTTCCAGATTGCCGCCAAGCTGAATGTCGGTGCCCCGGCCCGCCATGTTGGTCGCGATGGTGATCGCACCGGGTACACCGGCCTGAGCCACGATATGGGCTTCCTGCTCGTGGTAGCGGGCGTTGAGCACCTTGTGCTTGACCTTCTTCTTCTTCAGAAGCTCGGAAAGCGTTTCGGACTTTTCGATCGAGGTAGTGCCCACGAGCACGGGCTGGCCGCGCTTCGCGCAATCCTCGATCTCGGCGATCATCGCCTCGTATTTCTCGCGCGCCGTGCGATAGACCTCGTCATCCTCGTCCATGCGGGCGATCGGTTTGTTGGTCGGAATCTCGACCACTTCGAGGCCGTAGATGTCGGCGAATTCGTTCGCTTCCGTCATCGCCGTACCCGTCATGCCCGAGAGCTTTTCGTACATGCGGAAGTAGTTCTGGAATGTGATCGAGGCGAGTGTCTGGTTCTCCGGCTGGATCGGCACGCGCTCCTTCGCCTCGAGCGCCTGGTGCAGCCCGTCGGAATAGCGCCGGCCTTCCATCATGCGGCCGGTGAACTCGTCGATGATGACGACCTTTCCCGCCTTGACGATGTAATCCTTGTCCTTCTGGAACATCTTGTGCGCGCGCAACGCGTTGTTCACATGGTGAACGATGGAGATGTTCTCGATGTCGTAGAGGCTGCCTTCTTCGAGGATGCCGCGCTCCCTGAGAATCTCCTCAATGCGCTCGTTGCCGTCCTCGGTGAGGTTCACCGTGCGCTGCTTCTCGTCGAGTTCGTAGTCCTCCTCGCCGATCAGCGGGATTACCTCGTCAATCGAGAGATAGAGATCCGACTTGTCGTCGAGCGGTCCTGAGATGATGAGCGGCGTGCGCGCTTCGTCGATCAGGATCGAGTCCACTTCGTCGACGATCGCGAAGGCATGGCCGCGCTGCACCATGGAGGTGAGCTGGTACTTCATGTTGTCGCGCAGATAGTCGAAGCCGAGCTCATTGTTCGTGGCGTAGGTGATGTCCGCCGCATAGGCCTCGCGGCGCTGATTGTCGTCGAGTCCGTGCAGGATCACGCCGACCTCAAGGCCGAGAAAGCGGTGGACCTGGCCCATCCATTCGGCGTCTCGCTTGGCGAGATAGTCGTTCACGGTGACGATATGCACGCCCTTGCCCGGCAGCGCGTTCAGATAGGCCGCGAGCGTCGAAACGAGGGTCTTGCCTTCGCCTGTCTTCATCTCGGCGATGTTGCCTTCATGCAGCACCATGCCGCCGATGAGCTGCACGTCGTAGTGACGCTGGCCCAGCGTGCGCTTGGCGGCTTCCCGCACGGCGGCGAAGGCTTCGGGCAGGAGCTCGTCGAGGGTCGCGCCATCTGCGAGGCGGGCGCGGAATTCCGCGGTCCTGGCCTTCAGAGCGTCGTCGCTCAGTGCGGCCATATCCGTTTCGAGCGCGTTGATCGCTTCGACACGGGCTTTGTAAGCCTTGATCTTCCGGTCGTTGGAGGAGCCGAAAAGACGCTTGGCGAAGGCGCCCAAGCTTGCCATCAGGTCAAATTCCTCTTGCGGTGCGCTCCCGATGTAAGGGGGCGTCTCTGGCTTGTCAATCGAGCGCGGGCCCCATCGGATCGTGGCGGAAGCTCGCATTTTGCCGGTAGTCGCACCCTTTAGGGGCGGGGTGTGGCGCTTGTGTGACCGGGTCGCGGGCTCCATTATGGCCGGCCCAAATTCGGCCCGTTTTGACCGGTTCGCTCTGCCATTGAGCCCGAAGGGCCGCTTATCGCTACAAGGAAGGTTCGCCCCATGCCCGTTTTCCGCCGTCCGGCCGCCAAGGCCACCTCTCTGGCCGCCGTTCTGGCGATTTTCTTCGCCGTCTCGGTTGCGGGGCCCGTTTCCGCCCAGGAGAAGGATGTTCCCGACGAGGTGGTGGCAAAGGTCGACGGGACGCCGATCCGCTATTCGGATCTCGCCATGGCGGATGAGGAAATGGGAGCGGCGCTGGCCCAGCTCGAGCCCCAGATCCGCTTCCAGTATCTCCTCGGCATGCTGATCGACAGGCGGGTCGTCGCGCTTGAGGCGAAGGAAAAGCATGTGGACGACGATCCCGCGGTCAAGCGCCGGCAGGAATACTTCAACGAAAAGGCGCTGCGCGACGTCTACTGGGTCCAGCTCATGCAGGACAAGGTCACCGATGAAGCGGTTCGGGCCTGGTACGAAAAGAATATTGCCGAAGCTCCGGCGGAGCAGGAAGCCCATGCCCGCCATATCCTGCTCGAAAGCGAGGAGCAGGCGAAAAAGGTCGCAGCCGAGATCGAAGGCGGCAAGAGTTTCGAGGATGCGGCGAAGGAATATTCGCGCGATCCCGGCTCGCCGGATGACGGGGACCTCGGCTTCTTCCGGAAGGAAGAAATGGTGCCGGAATTCGCAGAGGCGGTCTTTGCGATGAAGCCCGGCGAGGTCTCCGGGCCGGTGCAGACGCAGTTCGGCTGGCATGTGATCCAGCTCGTTGAGTTCCGTGACCTGCCGAGGCCCACGCTGGAGGAAGCGCATGACGACATCGTGCGGAAAATTGCGCGCGAAGAGGGGCAAAAGGTCATGGAGAAATTGCGCTCCGATGCGAAGATCGAGATTATCGGCGCCGAATCGGCCGCGCCTTCGTCCGGACGCCCGCAGCTTGCGCCGCCCGCCGAAGAGTAACGCGGGCGTGAGAGGCAGCTAGCAGGCGGAGCGGCGTATGGCGATCAGGAAGACGACGCGGACGGGCACCAAGACTTCGGTGAAGCCGAAGCGCAAGGCGAGCGGAAAGGCAAAGGCGAAGCCGCACAGCAAGGCGAAGCTGACCCGCGCCCAGCGCAAGACGGCGAAGCCCAAAGCTGCCGCAAAGCCGAAGGCCGCGGCAAAATCCGCCGCCAAGCCCGCGAAGAAACCGGCCCGGAAGCCGGTCAAGAAGAAGGCAGCGCCCAAGGTTTCCCCCCTCGCGCCCAAATCATACGCCAAGCTGCCGCCCATCGAAGGTGTTCTTCTCGGCACGACAGCCGCCGGCATCAAATACAAGGGGCGCACCGATCTCCTCGTCGCGAAGATGGTGGATGGCACGCAGGCCGCCGGTGTCTTCACGACCTCGAAGACCGCCTCCGCGCCCGTCGAATGGTGCAAGTCCTCCCTTGCTGATGGCGGCGAGGGCCGCATGCTCGTCGTCAATTCCGGCAATTCCAACGCGTTCACCGGCAAGGCGGGCGTCGCAACGGTCAAGGCGACGGCGGCTGCGGCCGCGCAGGCCGGGAATTGCCGTCAGAAGGATGTTTTCATCGCATCCACCGGCGTCATCGGCCAGCCGATGGACCCCGAGCCCTTGGTAAAGGGTATCGACGCCGCGCTTGGCGCCGCCGCCGCCGACAAGTGGGACGAGGCCGCCCGTGCCATCATGACGACGGACACCTATCCGAAGCTCGCCACGCGCAAGGTGAAAGTCGGCAATGCCGAAGTGACGATCAACGGCATCGCCAAGGGGTCGGGCATGATCGCACCGGACCTTGCCACCATGCTCGTCTTCATTTTCACGGATGCGGCGATCCCGGCGAAAATCCTGCAGACGCTGCTTCTGCTGGGCGTTCGCGACAGCTTCAACGCGATCACGGTCGACAGCGATACCTCCACTTCCGACACGGTGCTTGTTTTCGCAACGGGCGCCGCGATGAAGGATGGGACGCCGATCACCCGGGCAGGCGATCCGCGGCTTCGCGATTTCCGGGCGGCGCTCGACGACCTCATGCTCGATCTCTCGCACCAGGTGGTGAAGGACGGCGAGGGCGCTACAAAGTTCATCCGTATCGCGGTCTCGGGCGCGCAAAGTCATCAGGCGGCTCGCCGGATCGGCATGGCTATCGCCAATTCGCCGCTCGTTAAGACGGCGATTGCGGGCGAGGATGCGAATTGGGGCCGCGTCGTCATGGCGGTCGGCAAGTCGGGTGAGGCGGCTGATCGCGACAAGCTGTCGATCCGGATCGGCGGTATCGATGTGGCGAAGAACGGCATGGCCGTGCCCGGCTATGACGAAACGCCGGTCGCTCGCCACATGAAGGGTTCGGATATCGACATTGAAGTGGATGTTGGCGTCGGCAAGTCCTCCGCCACGGTCTGGACCTGCGATCTCACATACGACTACATCCGCATCAATGCGGATTATCGCAGTTGAGCGCGTTTTCCCGATCTTAACCAAGATCGCACAAAGCGCGGCATTCCGGCGCAGCTTCCATTCTGCCTTAACCTGGAGATTTCACCATGGAAGACGAACGCAAAGGCGTCGCGGGTGAGCCGAAACGGCTCGTGCTCGTCGCCGCCTGTGCGTTGGTCGATGCGGATGGGCGGGTTCTTCTCGCCCGCCGTCCCGAAGGCAAGCCGATGGCGGGTCTCTGGGAGTTTCCGGGCGGAAAGGTCGAGCCGGGCGAGGTGCCCGAGGTCTGCCTCATCCGGGAATTGCGCGAGGAACTCGGCATCGACGTCGCGAAGGCCTGTCTTGCGCCGCTGACCTTCGCGAGCCACGAGTATGAGGGGTTTCACCTCCTGATGCCGCTTTATGTATGCCGGCGGTGGGAGGGACAAGTGAGCCCTCTCGAAGGGCAGGCGCTCAGATGGGTATCTCCCGCGAAGCTTCGGGAATACCCGATGCCGCCCGCGGATGAGCCGCTGGTGGCGGTATTGCGCGACCTGCTTTGAGGCGCGCCGCAGAGCGAAGGGGGCGAGGATGGTGAAGGTTCTTGAGTTCTGGCGAGCGTTCCGGGCCGACGAAAAGGGCGCTACCGCGGTGGAATATGGCCTTATCGTTGCCGGCATCGGTATCGCCGTGCTTACCGGTGTCGGCACGGTCCGCGATGCGATGATCTCCATGTATAATGATGTGATCGTGCCGGCGCTGAGCTGATCCCTAGCGCGGCGTCTTGTCTCCGGCCGGCAGTTCCTCCGTTCCGAGCGCATCCGCCAGCCGCGTATTTGCGCTGCCCGGCGCAAGCGGTTTCTGCTGGCTTTCATGCGGCGCCCATCCGGTCACGATGACGATGTCGAAGGTCGCGGGCACGCGTCCATCGGGCAACCCGAACTTCTCGCGATAGATTTCCGCGGCGCGGATGAGCGTGCCGCGTTTGAGCGGCGTGCGCCTGCGCTCGCTCAGCGCGTTCGTCTCTCCCATGCCTCTCAGTTCCGCCATCAGTCTCAGCGGATCGGCGTAGCGGACGGTTACGCGGTCCGTGTCGGCGACGGGCAGGGCGAAGCCCGCGCGCTGCAGCAGGCCTCCCATATCGCGCAGATCGGCAAATGGCGAGACGCGCGGCGACAGGCCGCCTTCGCATTCGATCTCCGCCTCCGCCAGCGACTGGCGGAGTTCGGTCAGCGTCTCGCCGCCGAAGAGGGCGGCGATGAAGAGCCCGTCCGGCTTCAGGGCACGACGGATCTGGATCAGCGTGCCCGGCAGGTCGTTCACCCAGTGGAGCGAGAGAATGCTCGTCACCAGGTTGAGGCTCTTGTCGGCGAAGGGAAGCATTTCCTCATCCGCGACGACCCTCGCCCCTTCGGCATGGGCAAGCATGCCAGCCGAAAGATCGGCCGATATGAGTGTATCGATCTTGCCGTCCTGAAGCGCCGCGTCAGCCGTTGCCGTGCGCAGGCTGCCCCGATGGGCACCGAGATCGGCGGCGATCCCGAAGCTCCGGTTCACGCCAGCGATGCGGTCGACAATGTCTTCGCCCGCGCGGCGTACCAGGAAGTCATGCGCGGGAAATCGATCCGCCGCGCGGTCGCGGCGGCGGCGGAGCATCTGGCGGTCGAAGACGCGCATTCTGGGGTCGGCTTCTCTAGGTGTTTCTGGCATGGCGCGCATATTGGTTGCGCCAGGCCCTCGCCGCAAGGCCGCCCTCTCCATGCTAGGATCGAAAGGCAGAAAAGAAGAGGGGGCAATGGCGGCTTTCGCGGCATGGGTGGAAAAGGCGCAGAAGGGGCTTCTCGGCCTTGCCGATGCCGTGCTGCCGCCGCTCTGCCTTGCCTGTGGCCGGGGCGTTGCGGAGCATGCCGCGCTTTGCGGCTCCTGCTGGAATCAGGTCGATTTCATCGAGCGGCCCTTTTGTGCCGTGACGGGGATGCCCTTTCCCTATGAAGCGGGGGAGGGGGCGGTCAGCGCGGTCGCCATTGCTCACCCGCCCCCCTATGCGCGGGCCCGTGCCGTCATGCGCTACAGCGACGCCAGTGCGCGGCTCGTCCACCGCTTCAAATATTCGGACCGCATGGAGGCCGCGCCGGCCTTTGCCCGCTGGCTTCTGCGCGCAGGTTCGGACATTCTCGCCGGGGCCGACATGGTGGTGCCTGTGCCGCTCCATCGGCGCAGGCTCTTCACCCGCCGCTTCAATCAGTCGGCTGAACTTTGCCGGGCGGTCGCGCGGCTTGCGGGGCTCGCCTACGAGCCGGATCTCCTCATTCGGGTGAGGGCGACGAGACCGCAGGTAGGGCTGACGGGCGACCAGCGCCGCCGCAACGTCGCCCGGGCCTTTTCCGTTCGCGAGGGTGCCGGGGCAAGGCTCGCCGGGCGAAAGGTCGTTCTGGTGGATGACGTAATGACCACCGGCGCCACGGCCGAGGCCTGCTCGCGCGCGCTCCTTCAGGCTGGCGCTGCCGAGGTGTCGGTGCTCTGCCTTGCGCGGGTTGTTCCCGCGGGCGGTGCATCTATATGATAGGCATGACTTATTTCACGGAGTACCGCCCATGGCGGATGTAACGATCTATACGACGATGATGTGCCCCTATTGCTACCGGGCGAAAAGCCTGCTGGAGAAGAAGGGCGTCTCCTTCACGGAGATCGATGTCGGTATGGATGCCGACAAGCGGCGGGAAATGATGAACCGGGCGCATGGCCGTCACACGGTGCCGCAGATCTTCATCGGCGACACGCATGTCGGCGGTTGCGACGATCTCTACGCGCTCGATTCCTCCGGCAAGCTCGATCCGCTTCTCGCCGCCTGAACCATGAGTGATGCGTCCCCGAGTTTCACCGCCGCCTGCGTGCAGATGCGCTCGTCCTGCGACGTGGCGGAGAATATCGCCGCGGCGAAGGCGCTTATCTGCGAAGCGGCGGAGAAGGGTGCGGACCTCGTCATGACGCCCGAAATGACGTCGCTTCTCGTCACCAGGACGAGCGACCTCTTCGACAAGGCGCGCGAGGAAAAGGACGACGAGGCGCTTGCCGCCTTCCGCGCGCTTGCGAAGGAAAAAGGGATCTGGCTGCTGCTGGGTTCGCTACCGATCCGTTTGTCCGACGCGAAGGTTGCGAACCGCTCCTTCCTCCTCTCGCCGGAGGGCGAGGTGGCGGCGAGCTATGACAAGATCCACATGTTCGATGTCGATCTTGAGGGTGGCGAGAGCTACCGTGAGAGCAAGAATTACGAGCCGGGCGCCGAGGCTGTTCTGGCGCGGCTTCCCTGGGGCCGCATCGGCTTCACCATCTGCTATGACGTCCGCTTCCCGCAGCTCTATCGCACGCTTGCCCAGGCTGGCGCAGATTTCCTCACCGTGCCCGCCGCCTTCACGCGCCAGACCGGCGAAGCGCATTGGCATACGCTCTTGAAGGCGCGCGCCATCGAGACGGGCTGCTTCGTCTTTGCACCCGCGCAGGGCGGCAAACATGAATGCGGCCGCGAGACCTATGGCCACAGCCTCATTATCGCCCCTTGGGGCGAGATACTCGCTGAGGCCGCGAATGACGAGCCGGGCGTCATCCTTGCCGGGATCGACATGGAACGCATCGCATCCGCGCGCCGCAAGGTGCCGAGCCTCGGGCATGATCGCAGCTTCATCCTTCCCGAAGCCGCGCAGGCGAGGCGCGTGTCATGATCCGCTACGCGCTTCTCTGCGAGAAGGACCACGAATTCGACGGCTGGTTCCCTTCTTCCGAAGGGTTCGACGCGCAGGTCGCATCCGGCGATGTGCTTTGCCCGCATTGCGGCAGCCCGAAGGTGCGCAAGGCACTGATGGCGCCCAGAATCGGAAAAAGCATCGGAAAGAAGAGCGCGGCGAGCGATGTGGCCGCGTCGACGCCCGCCGAAATGGCGCAGAAGATGAGCATGATGATGCTCGCGCTGAAGAAACATGTCGAAGAGAATTGCGACTATGTGGGCGACGCCTTCGCGGAAGAAGCGCGCCGCATCCATTACGGCGAGACCGAGCATCGCGACATCTATGGCGAGGCAACGCTGGATGAGGCGCGCGAGCTGATCGAGGAAGGCGTCGAGGTTGCGCCGCTGCCGATCACGCCGAGGCGTGGCGTGAACTAGGCTTCCACACCGAAGACGTCTCGCAGATATGGATTGAGGAACTTGCCCTCGGGATCGAGTTCCGCGCGCACGTCCAGAAAGTCATTCCACTTCGGATAGAGGCTTGCGAAGTCCGCCGCCTTCAGCGTGTTGAGCTTGCCCCAGTGCGGGCGGCCCTCATACTTCCTGAAGATCGGCTCGATCAGGCTGAAATAGGGCGTGTAGTCCTCTTCGTGATAGCGATGCACCGCGATGGAGCAGCTCTCGCGCCTGTAGAAGGGGCTCAGCCATATGTCGTCCGGCGCGACGGTGCGGAATTCGATGGGGAAGAAGACTTCCACGTCGTTTGTCTCGATGGCTTCGATGATTTCCTTGAGCGCTTCCGGCCCCGCCTCGCGCGGCAGGTGATATTCCATCTCGTTGAAGCGCACATTGCGTTCCGTCGAGAGCGTCTTGTGCGAATAGTCGACGCGCTCCTCCGGCTCCATGCCGCCCAGGATCTTCTGGATCACCCAGCGCCGCGCTGAAGGCGACCAGCCGAGCCAGTCCTGCAATTGCTGTAGCTGGCGCAGCCCGTCATCGTCCTCGTTCACGGGTTCGGGCGTTTCGGCCTCGTCCGTTTCGTCATTGACGATGCCGATGGTCATGCCCGAATAGGGAATGTAATAGAACTCGAAGTTGCGATGCTTCGCCCAGAGTTCGGGCGCCTCATCCAGCATCTCCTCGACGGGTGCCGTCCATGTGCGCCGCTTCAGCTTGTAGAGCGGGCGCGCGGCGAGCGTCGTCTCCGTCACGATGCCGAGCGCGCCGAGCGATACGCGCGCCGCCTGGAAAAGCTCCGGCGTCTTCCCTGCGTCTATGTCGATGGCTTCTCCCGAGGCCGTCATCAGCCGCATGCCCTCGACAAAGGTCGAGAGCGAGCCGATATCGGAGCCCGTGCCATGCGTGGCGGTCGAGATCGCGCCCGCTATCGTCTGCTTGTTGATGTCGGGCATGTTCTCGAGCGCGAGTCCGTTCTCCGCGAGAGCTGCGCCCGTCGCGCCAAGCCTCGTGCCCGCCTTGAAGGTCGCGCGGCCCGCCGCTGCGTCCGCGCGGACGAGCCCGCTCATGCGGTCGAGCGAGAGCAGCGTGCCCTCCGTCGGCACGAGGCCGGAGAAGGAGTGGCCCGCGCCCACCGCGCGAATGGGGGCGGCGCTTCCCTTTACGATCTCCGCGAGTTCGGCTTCATCGGATGGCGCAACGCGCACGGATGGCGTGCAGCTCTGGCCGCCGGACCAGTTCTTCCAGGGGATGACGCGCTTTCCTTCTTCCGCCGCGAAGACCCTTGCGATGGAGCCCGGAATGGTTCCCGTCGCGGCAAGCGCGGAGGCGGAGGCCGCATATTGCAGCAGGCGGCGGCGCGAGAGCGTCATTCTGTTTCCCCTTCTTCATTTTCTTCCGCGAGCGCGGCCGCAGAAGGCGCGGCCATGAAATGCGTCAGCGCGATGAAGTCCTCCGCGCCGCATTCGATGCACTGGCCGAGCGGCGGCATGCCATTGAAGCCGTTCACGATATTGTCGAGAAGCTGGTCGTCTCCCTTCGCGATACGCGGGGCCCAGGCCAGGGTGTCGTGGGACTGCGGCGCGCCCGTCGCCGGTTCCTCGTGGCAGGTCTTGCAGCTCGTCGCGTAGAGCTCCGTTCGCTCCGGCGTGAGCGTTACGGGCGCCAATGCGTCCTTGCCTTCTTCGCAGCCCGCAAGCGCGGCAAGCGCCAGAGCGCCCGCGCAGATCCCCATCCAGTTTCGCATGTTCCCCCTTTGCGAATTCGTTCGGCGCCTTTCCCTACCGGGCCGGCCGTTCCGCAAGCACCATGTAATTCACGTCCGTGTCGCGCCCGAGCGACCACTTGTCGGCAAGCGGATTGTAGCTCACCCCGGTCAGTTCCTTGAGGCGAAGGCCAGCGCCTGCGATGCCCGCCTCCATTTCGTTCGTGGTGATGAACTTCTTCCAGTCATGCGTGCCGCGCGGCAGCCAGCCGAGAATATATTCCGCGCCAATAATCGCCAGCGCATGCGCCTTGAAGGTGCGGTTGAGCGTTGCGACGAACATGAGCCCGCCCGGATTTAGCATACCCGCGCAATCGGCAAGGAACCGCATCGGATCGGCCACATGCTCGATCACTTCCATGTTCAGGATCACGTCGAAGGTTTCGCCCGCTTCCGCCAGATCCTCCGCCGTGGTGCAGCGATAGTCGATGTCGAGCCCCTGCTCGGCGGCGTGGACGCTCGCGGTCTTGATGTTCTTCTCCGACGCATCGGCGCTCACCATCGTTGCGCCGAGCCTTGCCATGGGTTCGGAGAGAAGTCCGCCGCCGCAGCCGATATCGAGAAAGCGCAGCCCCTCGAAGGGGCGGATCGAGTTCGCGTCGAGGCCGAAATGGGCGATCACGCGCTCGCGAATAAAGGAAAGACGAACCGGGTTGAACTTGTGAAGCGGGCGGAATTTTCCGTTCGGGTCCCACCATTCGGCGGCCATGGCCGAGAAGCGCGCGACCTCCTGCGGATCGATGCTGGAAGCGCTTCGCGCCGTCCCTGCCGCGCCGGATTGTCCTTCGCTCATCTTCATATTGGCCATTACGCGAGCTTTCCCCAGCGTCAATAAGGGTTTTCCCGGCATCAACCGCCGGTTGCGGCTCTGCCCGGGGGCCTGTATGTATGGCCGCGCCCGGCGGCGCGGGTCCACCTGTCACCAGGTCATGATATAGGGCGTTCGGCCCGGTCTGGTCCAGCGCGCCGGTTCCTGCGGCCCCTTGCCGGCACGAGAGGGGCCGGGTCGAGAATAGTGGAAGAGACAATGGCCAGACTGGTCATGAAATTCGGCGGAACCTCGGTGGCCGACATCGGGCGAATCCGCAATGTTGCGCAGCATGTGAAGCGCGAGGTCGATGCGGGCCATCAGGTCGCTGTCGTCGTGTCCGCCATGGCGGGTACGACCAATCAGCTCGTTGCCTGGGCGCGCGAAACGGCGCCGCTTCACGACGCGCGCGAATACGACACCATCGTCGCAAGCGGCGAGCAGATCACCGTGTCGCTGCTCTCCATCGAGCTGCAGCGCATCGGCATCCCGGCCCGCTCATGGCTCGGCTGGCAGATACCGATTCGCACCGACAGCGCGCATGGCGCCGCCCGTATCCTCGACATCGACGGCACGGAGCTCATCAACCGTCTTTCCCAGGGCCAGGTCGCGGTCATCGCCGGTTTTCAGGGCCTCGGTCCCGACAACAGAATCACGACGCTCGGCCGCGGCGGTTCCGACACCAGCGCCGTCGCCGTGGCCGCCGCCATCAAGGCGGATATCTGCGATATCTATACCGATGTGGACGGCGTCTATACGACGGACCCGCGCATCGTTGCGAAGGCCCGAAAGCTTGATAAGATCAGCTACGAAGAGATGCTGGAAATGGCGTCTCTCGGCGCCAAAGTCCTCCAGACCCGTTCCGTCGAGCTCGCCATGGTTCATCGGGTGCGCCTGCAGGTCCGCTCGAGCTTCGATGCGCCCGACGCCCCGCACAGCGCCTATGGCGCGGGCGGCAATGGCCCCGGTACTCTTGTTTGCGACGAGGATGAAATCGTGGAACAGCAGGTCGTGAGCGGCATCGCCTATTCCAAGGACGAGGCGAAGGTGACGCTTGTGAAGGTCGAGGACAAGCCGGGCGTGGCCGCCCGCATCTTCGGTCCGCTCGCCGAAAACTCAATCAATGTCGACATGATCATTCAGAACGTGTCCGACGACGGCAAGAGCACGGACATGACCTTCACCGTGCCGCAGGCCGAGCTTCCTCGCGCCGAGGATGTTATCCGCAAGGCGCAGGCCGAGATCGGCTGCAAGGAAGTGAAGACCGACACGAATGTCGTGAAGGTTTCCGTTATCGGCATCGGTATGCGCAGCCATGCGGGCGTCGCCCAGACCATGTTCAAGACGCTGGCCGAGAAGGGTATCAACATCCTCGCGATCACCACATCGGAGATCAAGGTCAGCGTACTGATCGCCGCCGACTATACCGAGCTTGCCGTGCGCGCGCTGCACACGGCTTATGGTCTGGACGCCGAGTAAGCGGGGGTCGGCCTTGAACCTCCAGCGCATCCAACTCCGCAGCAAACGGGATCAAAGCTGATGCCGGGCTCCGTCGGTGGTCCGCGCATTCTGCTCCGTCGGCTGCGCGAGGTCATGGCGGAGCCGGAGAGCGCGCAGAAGCGGCTCGACAAGATCGTCGTGCTCATCGCGTCCAACATGGTCGCGGAGGTGTGTTCCGTCTATCTCGTGAACCCGGCGAGGGAGCTCGAGCTCTTCGCGACGGAAGGCCTGAAACCATCGGCGGTTCACGCGACCCGGCTTCGCGTCGGCGAAGGCCTTGTCGGCGACATTGCCGCTCATGCGCGTCCGCTCAATCTCGCCGATGCGCAGTCCCATCCGGGCTTCGCCTACCGGCCGGAAACGGGCGAAGAAATCTACAAGTCGCTCATGGGCGTGCCGATCCTGCGTTCCGGCAAGGTCGTCGGCGTCCTCGTCGTGCAGAACCGCACCAAGCGGCACTACACGGAAGAAGAGGTCGAGGCGCTCCAGACCGTTGCCATGGTGCTCGCCGAAGTCGTCGCCGCCGCCGATCTCATCGGCACGGAGCCGGACGAGCCGGACCTCACCCGTCAGCGCCCCTTCCATATCGCCGGCAGCTCCTTCGCGGAAGGCATCGCGCTCGGCCATGCCGTGCTGCACGAACCGCGCGTCCATGTGACGAAGCTCATCGCGGAGGATACCGAACTCGAACTCAAGCGCCTCGAACAGGCGGTCTATGCGCTTCGCGGTTCCATCGACGACATGCTGGAAACGGAAGACCTTTCCCATGCCGGCGAACATCGCGAGGTGCTGCAGGCCTATCGCATGTTCGCGAACGATCGCGGCTGGCTGCAACGCATGCTCGAAGCGGTGAAGACGGGTCTTACCGCGGAAGCCGCCGTCGAGCGCGTGCAGAACGATACGCGCGCAAGGCTGCAGAGGGCGGCCGACCCCTATATCCGCGACCGGCTGCACGATTTCGACGATCTCGCGAACAGGCTGCTTCGTCAGCTCACCGGCGTCACGCTCGCCTCGCTTTCCGCGAACCTGCCGAACGATGCGATCATCATCGCGCGCAACATGGGGCCTGCCGAGCTTCTCGACTACGACAAGGACCGTCTGCGCGGCCTCGTGCTGGAAGAAGGTGCGCCGAATGCGCATGTTTCCATCGTGGCGCGCGCCTTCGGCATCGCCACGGTCGGCCGCGCCGAGGACATCATCGAGCATGTGGAGCCGGGCGATGCGATCATCGTCGATGGCGACACGGGCGAGGTCTATCTGCGTCCCTCCCAGGAAGTCATCTCCTCCTATTCGGAGAAGGCGCGCTTCCGCGCCCGCAAGCAGGAACAATACAAGGCGATCCGCAACGAGCCCGCCGTCACGACGGATGGCAAAAAGGTCGACCTTTATGTGAATGCAGGGCTGCAGGTCGATCTGCCGCATCTCGAGGAGTCGGGCGCCGAGGGCATCGGTCTCTTCCGCACCGAGCTTCAGTTCATGATCGCCTCGACGCTGCCCTCGCTCCGCGACCAGATCGACCTCTATCGCGCGGTGATCGATGCCGCGGGCGACAGGCCCGCCGTCTTCCGCACGCTCGATATCGGCGGCGACAAGATGCTGCCCTACATGAATCTGGCTTCCATCAAGGAAGAAAATCCGGCGCTCGGCTGGCGCGCAATCCGCATCAGCCTCGACCGCCCGGCGCTGCTGCGGCATCAGGTGCGCGCGCTGCTGACGGCGGCGGCGGGCAAGTCGCTGCGCATCATGTTCCCGATGATCGCGGAGGTTGCCGAATACAAGCGCGCCCGCGCACTGGTGGACAAGGAACTCGCCCGGCTCGAAAAATTCGGCAAGGAAAAGCCCGCCTCGCTCGAGATCGGCACCATGCTCGAAGTGCCCTCGCTTGCCTGGCAGCTCGACACGCTGTTGCCGATGGTGGATTTCGTCTCCATCGGGTCGAACGATCTGCTGCAGTTCCTCTTCGCGACCGACCGGGGCAATCCGCGCGTCGCGACGCGATACGATCTGCTCAGCCCCGCGGTGTTGAGCTTCCTGCGCCATATCGTGCAGAAATGCCGGGAGCATCGCACCCCGCTGACGCTTTGCGGCGAGATGTCGGGCAAGCCGCTGGAGGCGATGGCGCTTGTGGGGCTGGGGCTCCGCCGGATTTCCATGTCTCCGGCCGCCATCGGACCGGTCAAGATGATGGTCCGTTCTCTCGATGCGGGCAGGCTCGAGAGCTTCATGGAGGGCCTCTACGCCCTGCCGGAGCGCAGCGTTCGTGAGCAGCTCGCGCGGTTTGCCGAAGAAAACGGCATTTCCGTGTGAGCCGGCTTGGGCGGGTCCGATTTATCCACAAGCCCTGAAAGATGTTCGCCGGGGGTGCCGGGAGCGAAAAACCGAAGGTAATCACGGGGTTTGGACCAAACTCCGGTTGCAGTTTGTCAACTGTTTTGGTCTATTCTTGGTTCTCAATGCGTTTGGGCGCTTGCGAGGCCGTTCGCGGGGTGCGGCTGTCGCGTTTTGGAACGTCCATGGCAATTCGTGGGGTCGATTGACGCCAGTTCTGCGGATTGAGATGGCTCAGCTCGGGAAGAGCCCGGAGAGATGACCAAGGTTACAATGCTCCCGACCGGGGACGACAGGTCGGAACCGCGCAGGCGGCTGCATCTTCGCGACATCACCAACGAGGTTCCGGTCGAGGCCGAATCGGTCGGTGCGGATCTCCGTGCGGCGCGCCTTCGCCGCAGCGAGGATATCCGCAGCATCGCCCAGGCGCTCCGGATCCGTCGCGACCAGCTCGAGGCGCTCGAAGAGAGCCGCTACGACGATCTTCCCGCCCGCGCCTATGCCATCGGCTTCGTTCGTTCCTATGCGGAATATCTCGGTCTCGATAGCCGGCATGTCGTCGAGCGTTACAAGGCGGAGCTGGATCGCGCCGAGCAGGAAGCGGCCAGGGCCGATCTTCATTTTCCCGACGCCGCCAATGAAAGCCGCCTGCCGAAAGGCACCGCGCTCATTGTCGCGCTCGTTGTTGCGGCGGGTGCCTATGGCGGCTGGCTCCTCACGAAATCGACGGACGAGATGATGGTGGCGCGCAGTTCCGCGCCTGCCGTCGAACGCGCGCCGGCCGAGACGCTTTCGGCTGCCATTCCGTCCGGTTCAGCGGGTTCGCGTGGCGACAGCGCCTCTGCCGCCACGCCGCGTGCGGGCGCCGTTCCCCTCGTGCGCGGGCCCGGCATCTCGCTCACCGAGGCGGAGCGCGGCGCGCTCACCCCGCAGACGATCTACGATCCCGCTCCCCCGGTCACGGCGGAAGCGGAAGCCGCCACCGAGGCGGATGAAATGGACGTGGCGGCCCTGGCGCCCGCCGCTCCGGAGGCTCTGCCGCCCCTTCCCGAGGGAACCCCCTATGGTGCCGAGAATGTCGATGGCCGCGTGGTCGTCCGCGCTCGCCGCGACGGTGCCTGGATCCGGGTGGAAGACGGCACGGGCAAGGTCCTTATCGAGCAGACTTTCAATGCGGGCGACAGCTACCGCGCCCCGCGCGATCCGGGTGTGATCCTCGTCGCGCGCGACGCATCCGCCTTCGAAATCATGGTCGACGGCACGTCCCTCGGCCTCGCCGGTCCGCCGACCCTCGTGCTCACGGGCAAGTCGCTTGTCGCCGAAGATCTTCTCGCCTCGATGCCGAAGCCGGCCCCGGCCGGAGAAGGCGCGGAAGCCTCGCTTCCGGCGCCCGAAAGCCCGGTTGCGGTCGAATAGGGCGCGTTCGCCGGGCTGCCACATTTCTGCTATGAGAAAGCGCGATGGTGCAGCCTGTGGAACGGGCCGCACCCTTTCCGGCTTGCCGTGGCGGGCCGCGTTGAAGATCGGGAACAGAGGGCCCACCTTTCCAATGTGTGGAACCTCCGTGTGAGACAATGAGCATCAGACCCTGGCGTGACATCATCCGCAGGAAGAGCCGGCAGATCCATGTGGGGTCCGTTGCCGTGGGCGGCGATGCGCCGATTTCCGTCCAGACGATGACGAACACGCTCACCTCCGACGCGAAGGCGACGATCGGGCAGATCCGGCGCATCGAGGAGGCAGGCTGCGACATCGTCCGGGTCTCGTGTCCCGATGCGGAGTCGACCGCGGCGCTGAAGGAGATCGTGCGCGAGACGAATATCCCGATCGTCGCGGACATCCACTTCCACTACAAGCGCGCCATCGAGGCGGCCGAGGCGGGCGCGGCATGTCTCCGCATCAATCCCGGCAATATCGGTTCGGAAGCGCGTGTGCGCGAGGTCGTGCAGGCGGCGAAGGATCACGGTTGCTCCATGCGCATCGGCGTCAATGCCGGTTCGCTCGAGCGCGACCTTCTCGAAAAATACGGCGAGCCTTGCCCGGAAGCGATGGTCGAAAGCGCGCTCGATCACGCGCGCATCCTGCAGGATCACGATTTCCACGAATTCAAGATCAGCGTGAAGGCGTCCGATCCCTTCCTCACCGTCGCCGCCTATCAGCAGCTTGCGGAGGCGATCGACTGCCCGCTTCATATCGGCGTGACGGAGGCGGGCGGCCTCATGTCCGGCACGATCAAGTCATCCGTCGGCCTCGGCATGCTGCTCTGGGGCGGCATCGGCGACACGATCCGCGTTTCGCTTTCCGCCGATCCGGTGGAAGAGGTGAAGGTCGGCTTCGAACTCCTGAAGTCGCTCAACCTCCGTCATCGCGGCGTCACGATCATTTCCTGCCCCTCCTGCGCGCGTCAGGGCTTCGATGTCATCGGCACGGTGAAGGTGCTGGAAGAACGTCTCGCCCATATCGCGACGCCGATGACGCTGTCGGTCATCGGTTGCGTGGTCAACGGGCCGGGTGAGGCGGAGCAGACCGATATCGGTTTCACCGGCGGTGGCGCCGGTTCCGGCATGGTCTATCTCGCCGGTCTCAGCGACCACAAGATCAAGAACGAGGAGATCGTCGATCACCTCGTCGGACTCGTCGAGGCGAAGGCCGCCGAGATCGATAAGGCGCGCGAGGAAGAAAAGCGCGCCGCGGAGGAAGCCGCGCAGCCGCGCGCGCTCGCGGGAGATTAGCGAGGCTCTGCGTCACCCCGGCGGACCCAAACCGCCGCCCGCAGCTTCACGTTATTTTCCCTAAGGCTAGAGCCCCATGATTCCCGAAGAAAAACTGCAAAGCGTCATCGCCCGCTTCGAGGCCGTTCAGTCCGAGATGAACGCCGACATTCCGCGCGAGCGCTTCGTGCAGCTCTCCAGGGAATATGCGGAGCTTTCGCCGGTCGCGGAAACCATCGGCAAGCTCATCGCCGCGCGCCGCGAATATTCGGATGCCGAGCAGCTTCTTCGTGTGAAGGACATGGCCGAGATGGCGCGGGAGGAGATGGACCGGCTGAATGAATTGCTGCCGCAGCTCGAACATGACGTCGAAATCATGTTGCTGCCGAAGGATGCGGCGGACGAGCGAAACGTCATTCTCGAAGTGCGCGCAGGGACAGGCGGCGACGAGGCGGCGCTTTTCGCGGGCGATCTCTTCCGCATGTATGAGCGCTATGCCGCTTCTCAGGGCTGGAAGGTCGAGCTGATTGCGGCCTCGCCGGGCGAAGTCGGCGGCTACAAGGAAATCATCGCGGAAATTTCCGGCGCGGGCGTCTATGCGAAGCTCAAATTCGAATCCGGCGTTCATCGCGTGCAGCGCGTGCCGGTGACGGAAGGGGGCGGGCGCATCCACACATCGGCGGCGACCGTTGCCGTGCTTCCGGAACCGGAAGAAGTCGATGTCGAGATCGCGGACAAGGATCTCAGGATCGACGTTTTCCGTGCGTCGGGCGCAGGCGGCCAGCACGTCAACAAGACGGAAAGCGCGGTTCGCATCACTCATCTGCCGACCGGCATCGTCGTCTCGCAGCAGGACGAGAAGTCGCAGCACAAGAACAAGGCGCGCGCGATGCAGATCCTCCGCGCCAAGCTCTTCGACGCCGAGCGCGAGCGCGTCGACAAGGAGCGCGCCGCCAATCGCAAGGGACAGGTCGGCTCCGGCGATCGTTCGGAGCGCATCCGCACCTACAACTTCCCGCAGAGCCGCGTCACCGATCACCGCATCAACCTCACGCTTCACAAGCTCACCGAGGTGCTGGAAGGAGAGGCGCTGGGCGAGCTCATCGCCGCGCTGATCGCCGAAGACCAGGCCGCGCGTCTCGCCGCAATGGAAGAAGAGGCGTGACGACGCGCGATCACGCCATGCGCATGCTCGGCGCAAGGTTGAGACAGGCGGGCTTGCCCGCGCCCGATCTCGATGCGCGCATTCTCGTGCAAGCCGCCTGCGGCGCGAGCGATATCGAGATGATCCGCGAACCTGGCACCATGCTGACGAAGGCGGAGGAAGAGCGGCTCGCGGAATGGGAGCGCCGCCGTCTCGCGCGCGAGCCCATCTCGCGCATTCTCGGCTCCCGCGAATTCTGGGGGCTGACCTTCGCCGTCACCCCGGCCACCCTCGATCCCCGCCCCGACAGCGAAACGCTTGTCGAGACCGCACTCGATCTGCTTCGTGATGTCCAGAGTCCCCGCATTCTCGATCTCGGCACGGGCACGGGCTGTCTTCTTCTCGCGCTGCTGCATGAACGGCCCGATGCAACGGGCCTCGGCGTCGACCTGTCGGAAGGCGCGCTTGCCGTCGCGGCATCGAATGCTTCGGCGCTTGGGCTCTCGGCGCGTGCGTCCTTCGTCGAGAGCGAATGGACCGCCAATGTCGAGGGGCGCTTCGATCTCGTCATCTCCAATCCGCCCTATATCGTCCATGCCGACATTGCCGGGCTCGACGAGGAGGTGCGCCTGCACGATCCCATGCTCGCGCTCGATGGCGGTGCGGACGGTCTCGATGCCTATCGCGCCATTGCGCGCCTCCTGCCGGACCATTTGACGCAGACGGGTCATGCCGTGATCGAACTCGGCGCGGGACAGGCGGAAGAGGTCGCGAGGCTCTTCGAATCGGCAGGCTTCCGCGTTTCTCGCATCGTCCCGGATCTCGGCGGTATCCCGCGCGCGCTCGTTGCAGCCTGGCCACGCGGCTGAAACTTCCGGTTTCCGGGGGCAGAAAACGGTTGGAATCTCGGCTCCGGGACGCTACTTTCTTGACAGGGAAAACGAGCTGGGCAGTTTGGCCTCGCTCCTCGAACCCCGTCCTCCGACAATCAGGGACGACAGGCCGAAGCGGGTTCCGCATTCGGATCGGGTTCGAAAGGCGCTGAAGGCAGCCCGAATGAACTTGAGGCCTTTGAAACGTATCGTCGCGCTGGGGCTTGGCGGCACGATACAGGCCAGAATTTCTTAGCATCCGACCTGACCGCATCCTTCGAGGGACGTCAGATGTGTGCTGGGGAAGTCCGCCTCGCGGGACCGAAGGTCCTGGCGATGCCGGTGCGGCGAAGCTTTGCCGTCCGCACGAGGAAGTGCCGGGATATCTTCCGGGCGCTCGCGGAATACCGGAAGCAGGACAAGACCCTGACATGACAGTGTCGAAGCCAGGACCCTGAGTTGAACCAGTAGCGAGAAATCAGACGATATGAGGCAGGGGCAAAATAACTCCAAGCGCTCTCGCGGGCGCGGACGCAAGCCGCAACACTCGGCCAACCGCGCTTATGACAGCAATGGTCCCGACGTGAAGATTCGCGGCACCGCCGCGCATATCTGCGAGAAGTACCAGCAGCTCGCGCGCGATGCGATTTCGGCGGGCGACCGCGTCACGGCCGAAAACTACTATCAGCATGCCGAGCATTATTACCGTCTGCTCATGGCCGCCCAGCAGGGGCAGGAAGGCCAGCAGCGCCAGCAGACCAGCCTCGGCTATCGTCCCGACGAGGACGAGGAGACGGATCAGGATTACACAAGCAGCGACGGTCCGCAGCCGCGCCACCCCGGCCAGCCCTGGCATCAGCAGAGCGGCCAGAACGGTGCCCAGAATGGCGTCGCGAATGGCAACGGTCAGCCGAACGGCAATGCGAATGGCGAAGGCGAGGCAGCCGCTTCCTCCGAAGAGGATGGCGACGACAATGCCGAGGCCAATGCCCGTGCTGGCGAACAGGGCGAAGGCGAGGCGCAGCCGCGCCGCCGCAACAATCGCCGCCGCCGCCCGCGCGGCGAAACGGCTCGTGCCGATCAGGCCCCGGCCGAAAGCAACGCCGCGGACTGAATTTACAGGAACTCTGCTTCTTTCTGCGCCACGGCTGGTTTCACCAGCCGTGGCGCAGCCGCATTTGATCGATGTCAATGCGGCGCGCGCCCGCCTTCCGCAGATTGGTTTCGACACCAATTTTCAGGAGAAGGCTCATGGCCAACGGAGACTCGAAACGCAACGCCTTGATGCCGTGGTATGTCGGCTTCCTTGTTATCCTCGCCGGTGTCCTGTTCGTCGGCTATCGCATGGTGAACAATGGATGCCCCGCGCCCACCTTCGTCGAACTTGGCGTCCTGATCGTCATTCCCGCAGTTTATCTCGTGCTGATGTATCTGACCTTCAAAAGTCAGGACTAGCCGGCCGGTTCCGCTGCGGCGCGCAATGGCGTCCTCAGTCTTCCATCTCCAGCCGGTCGCCCGGCCTGATCGTGCCGGGCGTTTTCACCACCGCGTAGAGACCGAGATCGGCGCTGTTCCAATGGCGCAGAAGCGTCTTGGGAATCTCCATGTCGCGCGCGCCCGTTTCGGGATCGACATTCGTCGCCGCGCAGCGTTCGGTAGGGAACAAGCCTTCGAAGGTGACGCCGCCGATGCGGAAGCGTTTGCCCACCCAGCCATGATCCTCGAAGGGGTCGAGCCCTTCCAGATAGACGTTTCCGCGAAACCGCAGCGGATGGACATGAGCGCCCACCTTCTCTTCCAGCGCGCGCACGCTCCCCATATTGATGAAGGAAACGAGTTTCGCCGGCGCGTCGGAATGCGAGAAGCCCGGCGCATGGACGACGCGCGGTTCGCCGCGCAACTCGTCGGCCATGTAGGTGGCCATGAAATCTTCCAGCGCCTTGCGTCCCTCCTCCGTCATCAGGTTGGCGGCGAGCGCCTCCTCTCCACCCTGCGAAATGTGAAGTGTGGTCGCAGCATCGTCGAAACGGGTCTTGAGCGCGGCGAGCCGTTCATCGCGCATCAGCATCAGGAACTTGATCTTCGGAAAGTGCTTCGGGTTGGCCGGGTCGAAATCGTGTTTCCCGTTCTCGATGGCGAAGGCCCGGTCGTGAGGAAAGGTCCCCCCCGCCTCCAGCTTCGCCTCGGCAAGCGGTTCCGGCGAAAGCCCCTTGACCGGATATCGATAGAGGCCGACGATCCTTGCGCTCTCTCCCACGGTCTCTTCCTCCGGTTCATGAATTCGGCAGGTTTCTGCGGCAAACTGTCTGGAGATTGCCCCTTGTGTGACTATCAGGCAACACCAATATCTGAACAGGTCCAGAGCCTCGAAGAGGGCTGGAGCCAATTCGGATAAGGCGCATTTGGCGGCGCGGCAGGTGTCGGCTGTCTCAAAGCGTGCTTGAAAGGGAAGATAGATGGATCTTGAAAAATATACGGACCGGAGCCGCGGCTTCATCCAGTCCGCGCAGGGGCTTGCCGTCCGCTCCGGGCATCAGCGTTTCACGCCCGAACATCTCCTGAAGGTTCTGCTCGACGACGAGGAAGGCCTCGCCGCGGGTCTCATTCGCGCGGCTGGCGGCCGCCCCGACCAGGCGCTTCAGGGCGTCGAGGCGGCGCTCGGCAAGATGCCGAAGGTCGAAGGTTCCGGCGCGGGCCAGCTTTATCTCGCGCCCGAAGTGGCCAAGGTTTTCGATCAGGCCGAACAGCTCGCGAAGAAGGCGGGCGACAGCTATGTGACCGCGGAGCGGCTGCTCCTTGCGATGCTGCTTACGCCGGGCACAGAATCGGAAAAAATCCTCAAGACCGCCGGCGTCACGGCGCAGTCGCTGAACGCCGCCATCGAGCGCGTGCGCAAGGGCCGCACCGCCGACAGCGCCAGCGCGGAAGACGCCTATGACGCGCTGAAAAAATATGCGCGCGACCTCACCGCCGATGCGCGCTCGGGCAAGCTCGATCCGGTGATCGGCCGCGATGAAGAGATCAGGCGCACCATTCAGGTGCTCTCGCGGCGCACGAAGAACAATCCCGTGCTCATCGGCGAGCCGGGCGTCGGCAAGACCGCGATCACGGAAGGCCTTGCGCTGCGAATCGTGAATGGCGATGTGCCTGAAAGCCTCAAGAACAAGTCGCTCATGGCGCTCGATCTCGGCGCGCTCATTGCGGGCGCGAAGTATCGCGGCGAATTCGAGGAGCGGCTGAAGGCTGTGCTGTCGGAAATCGCGGCGGCCGAGGGCGGCATCATTCTCTTCATCGACGAAATGCATCAGCTCGTCGGCGCGGGCAAGACGGACGGCGCGATGGATGCGTCGAACCTCTTGAAGCCCATGCTTGCGCGTGGCGAGCTTCACTGCGTCGGTGCGACCACGCTCGACGAGTACCGCAAATATGTCGAAAAGGACGCTGCGCTGGCGCGGCGCTTCCAGCCCGTCTTCGTGGACGAGCCGACGGTCGAGGATACGATCTCGATTCTGCGCGGCCTGAAGGAAAAGTACGAGCTTCACCACGGTGTGCGCATTTCCGATGCCGCGCTCGTCGCCTCCGCCACGCTTTCGGACCGCTATATCTCGGACCGCTTCCTGCCTGACAAGGCGATCGACCTCATGGACGAGGCTGCATCGCGTTTGCGCATGCAGGTCGATTCGAAGCCCGAAGAGCTCGACGAGATCGACCGCCGCGTCATTCAGCTCAAGATCGAACGCGAGGCGCTGAAGAAGGAAAAGGACGACGCCTCCAAGGACCGGCTCGAAAAGATCGAGACCGAACTCGCCGACCTCGAAAAGAAGTCGGCCGATCTCGCCGCCGCCTGGTCTGCCGAGAAATCGAAGCTCGCTTCCGCGCAGAAGATCAAGGAAGAGCTCGACAATGCCCGTGGTGAACTCGCGCGTGCCCAACGTGCGGGCCAGCTCGAGCGTGCCTCGGAGCTTGCCTATGGCATCATCCCGGACCTTGAGAAGAAGCTCACCGAAACCGAGAAGCGCGAGCAGCAGGGCGGCGCCATGTTGGAAGAAGCCGTCACCGAGCAGCATATCGCGCAGGTCGTTTCGCGCTGGACGGGCATTCCCGTCGACAAGATGCTCGAGGGCGAGCGCGAAAAGCTCATCGGCATGGAAAAGTCGCTCGGCGCCCGCGTCGTCGGCCAGTCGGAAGCGGTCTCAGCCGTTTCCCGCGCCGTGCGCCGCGCGCGTGCGGGCCTGCAGGACCCGAACAGGCCTATCGGCTCGTTCCTCTTCCTCGGTCCCACGGGCGTCGGCAAGACAGAGCTTACGAAGGCGCTCGCCGAATTCCTCTTCGATGACGATCAGGCGATCGTCCGCCTAGACATGTCGGAGTACATGGAGAAGCACTCGGTCGCCCGTCTCATCGGCGCGCCTCCGGGCTATGTCGGTTACGAGGAAGGCGGCGCGCTGACGGAAGCCGTTCGCCGCAGGCCATATCAGGTCGTCCTGTTCGACGAGATCGAGAAGGCGCATCCGGATGTCTTCAACGTCCTCCTGCAGGTGCTGGATGACGGCCGTCTGACGGACGGGCAGGGCCGCACGGTCGACTTCAAGAACGTGCTCATCATCATGACGTCGAACCTTGGCGCGGAATATCTCGCCGAGCAGAAGCCGGGCGAGGACATCGAGCTCGTTCGTGCGCAGGTCATGGATGTGGTGCGCTCGCGCTTCCGGCCGGAGTTCCTCAACCGTCTGGACGAGATCCTGCTCTTCCACCGGCTCACCCGCGAGCAGATGGACACGATCGTCGACATCCAGATGGGCCGTCTGCAGAAGCTCCTTGCCGACCGCAAGATCGTCATCGAGCTGGACGAGGCGGCGCGGACCTGGCTTGCGGATGCGGGCTATGACCCCGTCTATGGCGCTCGGCCCTTGAAGCGCGTCATCCAGCGCAATGTGCAGGACCCGCTTGCCGAGCTCCTGCTCATGGGCGAGATCGCGGATGGGCAGACGGTGAAGGTCTCGGCCGGCGCCGAGGGGCTCATCATCGACGGCCACGAGGTCGATGCGGATACGGGCGAGGTGCCGTCCGCCGGCGGCAGCGCCGTTTCCGATGTCGACGACGAAGGCCGCCGCATCGTCCATTGACCGTGGCGCCGCTGCCAAGACAAACGAAAGGCCGCTCCTCCGAGCGGCCTTTTTGTTTCCCGAATGGCCTCTTTCAATAATTGTATACAATTTTGTAGACTCATTACCGCCTTCTCCCTATCCTCCGCCGCCGAAGCGCCTTTCGGGGGTGCGAGGAACGGGAGGAGGAAAGAATGTTCCTGTCTGCTCAATTGCGCCGGGCGGTGGCCGCCGGGTTCTGTCTTTCGGCTATCGCTCTTGCCGGTCCCGCCGAGGCTGGCCGTTTCACCAGCATGGTCGTCATGGGCGACAGCTGGTCGGATGACGGCGTCCAGAGCGTCCATCTGAAACAGGGGGTGGAGGTCTGGCAGATCAACCCGGCCCTGCTCAATTCCGCTTCGAATCCCGCGGGGCGTTTCTCGAACGGGCCGGTGATGGCGGAGCAGGTGGGCTCGCTCTACGGCATCTCGCCCGCCGACACGCAGAACTATGCGATCGGCGGCGCGGCTTCGGGCAGCAACTTCGGGCCCTACCGTTTCCCCTTCGAAATGCTGCGGCGGCCCGAGAGGAACTGGACCGGCACGGACAGCCAGATCGGCTACATGCTTTCTCGGACAGGCGGCTCGCTCGATCCCAACGCGCTCTATTTCATCAGCATCGGCGGCAACGACTTTCTCGAAGCGCCCTTTCTCGGCTGGACGGCCAATCCGGACACCACGAAGGCGAATATCGTGGAGGGCGTGACGCGCCTTCACGATGCGGGCGCGCAAACCTTCATGACGATGAACTACTACGGCCCTGCGGGGAACATCATCGAGACGACGCTCGAGGAGGCCTGGATCGAGGCGAAGCAGCAAACCGGCGTGGACATCATCTATGTCGACACGCTCTCGCTTGCGGCCTATGTGGAGCAGAATCCCGAAGCCTTCGGCATGGATCCCCTGCTCGCATCGACGCCCTGCATCTCCGGGCGCGGTGTCACGGCGGTGAATACCTGCACGCCGGAAGAAGAGGCGCAGCGCATTTCCTGGGACGGTGTGCATCCGACATCGCGCATGCACGAGATCTTCGCGCAGGCAGGCTATGCGCTCGCGGAATCCCCGTTGACGCAGGCGGCGGTGGCGGATGCGGGCCTGCTCTCGCTGCAGTCCGTGCAGCAGCGGCTCGCGGGGCGGCTCTTCTCGTCGCGCGGTGCGAAGGAGCCCGTCCGGCTTGCGAGCGCGGCCGAGAGCGACGTGCCGCATTTCGATCTTTCCGGGCTTGGCGGCTGGGGTGAGATTTTCTTCTTCGCCGATCGTCACTTCCTCGACCGTTCGGCGACGAGCCTCGATCCCGCAGTCGCAGCCAAGGCGAGTTCGGAAACGCTCGGTATCCGCTTTCCGGGCAAGGCCTGGTCCTTCGGTGCGGCGGGCACGCTGATCCAGAGCGATGCGAGCTTGCGCGACGGCAGCTCGTCCGACGCCGACCACATCCTCGTCACGCTTTTCGGCGGCTGGTCGCCTTCGGCCTCCTTCCTGCCGGATGCCGATATCGCCCTTTCCGCCGGTAAGGCGAACTACTGGACGAAGCGCAATCCCGGCATTGCAGGCGTGCGCGCGGCGGGCTCGACATCGGCGAAGGAATATGCGGCCACGCTTTCGCTCGGCTATGAACTCGCGCTCGACCGCTTCACCCTGCGGCCTCGCGCCTCGCTGCAGGGCGCGCGGATCGACCTCGACGGCTTCACGGAGACGGGCGCGCCCGCGGGCTTCAGTCTGATCGTCGGCGAGCAGAGCGCGGAATCGCTTCTCGGTGAAATCGGCGTCGAGGCCGAAACCTCCTTCACCTTCGGTGCGGTGGAACTCGTTCCTTACGCCGGTCTTCACTGGGGGCGCGAGTTCGCGGATCGCAGCCGCAGCGTAACCGTCGCGCCGAGCACGCTGCCGGATCTCTTCTTCAGTGCGCGCACGGGCGAGGGCGACGGCAATTACGGCCGCGCGGGTGCCGGTCTCGAGGCCCGTTTCGGCGGCGGGCTCTCGCTCGGTCTCGGCTGGTCGCATTCGGTCGGCCGCGACGACTGGCGGACGGAAGGCTTCTCTCTCAGCCTGTCGGTGCCGCTCGGCTAATTTCGAATACAAGATTGTAGACAATAAATCCCGGCTCGCCTATATGGGCGCAGCCGGGATTTTTGTGTCCGGTTTGTGAAGGGTTTCGCGTGGAGGCAGCCTGACGATGATGCGTTTCGGGGAAGCGGGAAGGGCGATACTTCTCGCCCTTCTGCGGTTGCGGCGGCAGGCCGCTGCGGTCTGGGCGCGGCTCGGCGCCTGGCAATGGGGCGTCGCGCTCCTTCTCGGCGCCGTTCTCGGCATCGCCACGGCCCTGCTTTCGGTCGCGAGCGGGCGGGGCGAGCTTCATGCCGGTGTCTGGGCGACGAGCCTTGCCTATGGCAGCGAAGCGGCGGATATGAGGACGCGGGCGCGCGTCGCGCTGTTCGGCCTTCTCGCGCTTTCGAGCGAACAGACCGTCTACTACACCGCCTCGCGCGACGGTTCGGGCGACCTCCTTTCCGGCGATTGCACCTATATCGTCACGGGCCGCGATCTCGACGCGCGCTGGTGGAGCATCACGGCCTATGGGCCCGACAGCCATCTCATTCCCAACGAAGCGGGCATCTACTCCTATTCGAAGTCGAGCGTCGCGCGCGAAGGCGATGGCCGTTTCCTCATCCGCGTCTCGGCCGACAGGCAGCCCGGCAACTGGCTTCCCGTCCGCCGCGGCGAGCGGTTCGACATGACAGCGCGTCTCTACAATCCGGGCGCGGCCGTGGTTGAAAATCCCGCCGCCGTCGCGCTCCCCACCATCGTCCGGGAGGGCTGCCGGTGAACCGTTCCCTGCTCATGGGCGCCGCCGCGCTCGCCACCGCCTTCACCGTCCACTTCGCGGTCATCGCCGCCTTGCCCTCCGTCATCATGGGCATCGCCATGTCGCGCATTGCGGGCGAGGAGGGGCCCAATGTCATGAAGGATGCGCCGCCCCCCACGGCGGAAGCGCGCACCGTGGTGCGCCCCAGTCCCGATCTCGCCTATTCGGCCTGCGTCCTCGATCTAGCAAGCGGGCCTGTCCGCCTCACGGTCGCCAAGAGCGAGCCCTACACATCGCTCTCGCTCTTCTCGTCCCGGACCGACAACTACTTCGTCGAGGACGACCGGGAGCGCGGCGGCCCGATCGACATAATCGTCGTCGTCGCGCCGGGCGGTGCGGTCCCGGCGCGCCTGCCGGAAGGCGCGCGCCTCGTGGAGGCTCCGGCGGAGCGCGGCATGGCGATCGTCCGCCGTGTGATCGAAAGCGAGGCCTCGCTCCCCGTCATCGAGGAGGCGCGCCAGGCGTCCTTCTGCGCGCCCTATCCGGGCTGAAACCTTCCTCCCCCGCGCGCCTCTTGCGTTGAATACAAAATTGTATACAATTCTCCGCAACCGGCGCCCGCAGGAACGGCGCGCCCGAGGAAACCGAAGGGCAGGAAGGGCGCCACGCGCCCTCCCGGAACGGCGATCCCTGAAGGTGTTTTGTCAGACAGGCCGCTTCGGGTCGCCGCCGAAACGGGGCGGCGCGGTCCTTGCCGCGCCAAGGGGGGAGAATGATCGACCGCAAGACAAGATGTGCGCTGGCCGCGGGCCTCGGCATGACGATTTTCGCGTCCGGGGCAGACGCGACCGAATTCAGGTTCGGCGAACTCACGGGCAGCTTCGACAGCACGGCGACCGCCGGCGTCATCATTCGCGCCGCGCAGCGCGACTGCCGCCTCGTCGGCACGACGAATGGCGGCTGCAATCCGAACGCGACCAACAGGGATGACGGCAATCTCAATTTCGAGCGCGGCGACATCGTCTCCGCGCCCGTCGCGATGAGCCACGATCTCGATCTCGAATGGCGAAATTTCGGCGCCTTCGTCCGCGTCCATTATTTCTACGACGCGGTGCTGAACGATGCCGATTCCACCCGCCGCACCGATCTTGCGGATGCCGCGCGCGAAAGGGCGGGCCGGGGCTTCGAGCTTCTCGACGCCTATGTCTACGGGCTTTTCGACATTGCGGGCATGCCGACGGATATCCGTCTCGGCAACCAGGTCGTGAACTGGGGCGAGTCGCTCTTCACGCAGGGCGGCATCAACGCCACGAACCCGATCGACGTCGCCAAGGTTCATCAGGCCGGCTCGGAACTGAAAGTCGCCACCCTGCCGACGCCCATGGCGCGCATTTCGAGCCTGCTTCCCGGCGGGTTCAGCGTCGAGGCCTATTACCAGTTCACCTGGGAGAAGACCGAGCTCGATCCGGTCGGCTCCTTCTTCTCGCAAGGCGATCTGACGGGCGATGGAACGCAGGGCTTCTTCTTCGGCTCCGATCCGGGCGCCATCGGCAATGCCGCCTTCGCGAGCTCCATGCCGAAGACGGCGAGCAAGGAGCCGCGCAATTCCGGCCAGTGGGGCACGGCGCTTCGCTATTTCGTCGAGGACTGGAGCGCCGAGTTCGGTCTCTATTATCTGCGCTACCATTCGAAGACGCCGATCCTCGGCGTCACGGCGCAGCGCATTCCCTTTCCGCCCTTCACGCGCCCTGTCGGCTATTACGAAGAATATGCCGAGGACATCGATCTCTATGGCGCGAGCTTCAACACGCAGCTCTTCGGCTCGTCCATCGGCGGCGAGGTTTCCTACCAGCCGGATTTCCCCGCGCCGCTCGATTTCGCTTCCACCGTCGCCTTCGCGCGCGGCAATGCGGCGACGGGTCCTCTCGGCGGCTTCTATTCGCAGTCCGGCGTCGTCGAGGTCGAGAAGTGGCAGGCCGCGCTCACCAGTATCAGTTCCTTCGGCCCGAGCGACGGGATTGCGGGCCGCGCCATCGATGCGCTCGGCGCGCTCAACGGTTCACTGTCTGGCGAACTTGTCGGCAATGTCTATCCCGACCTCGATCCGGCGGTTCCCTATGCCGTGCCGGATAGCAAGTCGCGCCCGACGGAACGGGCCTGGGGTTACCGCCTTGCCGCCAGCCTTGCCTATCCGGAAGCCTTCGGCACCGCGGTCACGCTGACGCCGACTGTCGCCTTCCGTCACGATGTCAGCGGCACGCAACCCAACAATCCGAATGGCGCGACGCTCATCGACGACCGCAAGATCGTCACGCTCGGCGTGGGCGCCGCCTATCTCGATCACTGGCGGGCCGCGATCTCCTACACAAACAATTTCGGCGCAGGCGGCGATGACCTGCTGAGCGACCGCGATTTCGTCGACATCTCCATCAGCTACTCGTTCTAGGCCGGGTACCCCGCCTATCCGAGGGAGGAAAAATTGAAGTATCTCGCAATCCTTGCAGCCTTCGCGCTGTCGCTGTCGCTGTCGCTTTTACCGTCTCCGGCCTTCGCCCAATCCGGGACCCACCTTGCGCCCGCCGCGGGCCTCACGCCGGTCGGCGCGGAGCAGGCGGGCAATGCGGAGGGCACGATCCCCGAATGGACGGGCGGCATTTCCGCTCCGCCCGCGGGGTGGAAGCCCGGCGACAGCCGCCCCGATCCCTTCGGCGGCGAAGAGCCGCTCTTCGTCATCGACGGCAGCAATGCGGATCAATACGCCTCGAAGCTGAGCGCCGGGCAGCTTGCGCTGCTGAAGCGCCACGAGGGCTACACCATGCCGGTCTATCCCTCGCACCGTTCCTGCGCCTATCCGCAATCGGTCTATGAGGCGACGAAGGCCAATATCGGTGTCGCGAAGATCGACGGCGACGGACGGCTCCTGAACGGCAAGGGCGGTTTCCTCTTTCCCGTGCCGCAGTCGGGCGCGGAAGTCGTCTGGAACCATCTCATCAGGTATCAGGGCGTCGGCTCCACCGGCCGCCTCGTCACCGCCTCGCCGAAGAAGGACAGCGGCAATTTCGCGATCGGCCTTCTCGAGCGCACGAGCTATTCGCGCTTCCACGATCCGGCGCTGTCCGGCTTCGCCGCGATGGAAAATGTCGGCGGCGAGCAGATCACGGAAATTCTCAGCCCGAACCAGATCGCAGGCTCGCTCATGCTGATCCGCGAGGCGGTAAATGGCGACCGCGAAACCTGGCGCTACATGCCGGGCCAGCGCCGCGTGAGGCGTCTGCCCGATTTCCGCTACGACAATCCGATCACCGAGCTCGACGGGCTCATCGTCGCGGACCAGGCCAATATGTATAACGGCCAGCTCGACCGCTACGACTGGACGCTGCACGGCAAGCAGGAACTCTACATCGCCTATAACGACTGGAAGCTGAACGACAAGTCGGTCTCCTACGCGCATATCCTGCAGCCGAAGTTTCCCGCTCGCGACGTCATGCGCTACGAGCTTCACCGCGTATGGAAGACGGAAGGAACGCTCCGTTCGGGCATCCGCCATCTCTACAACCGGCGCGTCTTCTACAGCGACGAGGACAGCTGGATCATCGCCGCCACCGAGCTCTATGACGGGCGCGGCGAGTTGTGGCGCGTGCAGGAAGGCCCGATCGGCGTGATCTGGGAACTGCCCGCCTGCGTCAATCGCGTCCAGTTCCACTACGACCTCAATGCGCATCGCTATGTCGCGGCCCAGCTCCGCAACGAAGAGGCCCCTTACGATTATCTGGCGGGCCAGGAAGGGCGCATCGACAAGACGATCTTCAAGCCCGACTACCTCCGGCTTGCCGGACGCCGCTAGAACCGGAACCGGCAGGCGGCGGCGTCTGCCGGAGAAGCGGCCAGGGCTTCATGTCTCCCTCCCTGCGAGTCCCTCCTCGCATGGAACTTGGGGGCCCGTTCCTCCCCCTATGGGCGGGCCCCTCTTTTGCCGTTTCAACGGCGCAGGTTTTGGGCGGGCTCAGGTGGCGTCAATTGCGTATACAGGATTGCATATAATACAAAGAGGCACAGACGCCCGGAGCGGAGGGCGCGGAACCGGGGGAGTTATCCTTGAAGAAGGCTCAGACCAGGGCGCAGGCGGCTAAGCCGCGCAAGGCGGCGGAAGCGAAGCCGGGGAAAACGGAAAAGCCGGGAAAAGATGTGGTCCATCTTCCCTCCGTTCAGGATATCTGCGACCGGATCGTGAAGCTCATCGAGGATGACGTCTTCACGCCGGGCCAGCGGCTGCGCGAACAGGATCTCGCGGACCGCTTCGGCGTCACGCGCGGCCGCATCCGCGAAGTGCTCCACAGTCTCGAGGCGCGCGGCTTCATCGTCATCGAACGCATGAAGGGGGCGACCGTCGCGCGTCACGACAAGCGCGAGTTCAAGGCCATTGCTCAGGTGCGCGCGAAACTCGTCTCGCTTGCCGCGATGCGGGCTGCCGAGGAAGCGGCAAAGCCGGAGCGCGACGAGATACAGCGCATCGCCCGGCGGCTCGTGGCCGAGGGTCCGGAGATGAGTGCGCAGGATTTTCGCCTCGCGACCATCCGGCTCGTTTTCGCCATTTGCGATGCCGCGCATAGCCATTTCCTCCGCCGCATCATCGACGATGTTCACCGTATGCCGACAAGCGGGCGCGCCTTGCGCAATCTCATCGTCGCGGAGCGCGATCGCCGCGTCTATTCGGCGAAGCGGTGGAAGGCCGTCGCCGACGCCATCGCCAAGGGAGACGGTGCGAAGGCCTCGGCGCTTGTCGACGAGATCTACGAGAGCGGTCTCAAGGCGATGGAGCAGCTCGTCGAAGCCTCGGGAAGCTGACGCGCCCTGCTTTTTCTTCCCGGCCCTTCCCCGAAAAATTCTCGCGGGCTCGAATTTTTCGACCCTCCCTCAAGGGGAGGGTGACACCGGAATTTCCGCAGTCCTTCCGCGCTCCGCCTTCAGCCAGTGGGCCTTCAACTCCGCGCACAATTCGGCGGGAGCCGCCGTCCTCCCGGCAAGGGCAGGGGTAGCCTCCGCCGCCTGCCGCATGAGCGCGCGGGCCTGGGCCGTGAAACTTTCCGCCATATCGGCATCCCCTGCCGCTTCGCCGCGCGCGGCCATCGCGGCCGCCGAACACACGGCGTCGCGCGCGAGCAGGTCCGGCCGGTCGGGCATGAAGACCGCGATGCCGCCGGTGAGCTCCCCTTCCTTGCCGGCAAAGGCGAGGCCTGCGAGCACCGAGCGGATCGGCGATTGCGGGATGACGAGCGCGCCGTTCGGCGCCAGTTCCGTCACGGCGACGGAATCGCTCGTATTTTCCGCATACCAGAGCGTCTTGCCCGTCTCGCGGTCGAGCCGCACGCCGCCGCGCCGAAGCGGCAGGAAGCCCGGCCGCTCGCTCGCGCTCTTCGTGGCGACGCCGAGGCCCGCCTGCGCATAGATACCGTTCGCGGCGATGGCGGCGGTCAGCAGGTTCCTCTGCGCGAGGGGGAAGGAGGCGTCATACATGTCGAAATCGGCTTCCCAGGCGATTGCGGCGCTCTCTCCCTTGTCGATCAGCTTCAGCAGCGAGACGGCGGTGATGACATAGATCTCGCCCTTGTCGAGTGCGACGCTCGGAGAGGCGACGATCTGCGCGCCTGCCTCAACGGACCAGAGTTTCCGGCAATCCGAATCGTAAGCGATCAGATGTTCTTCGCCATCGGCGACATAGATGCGGCGCCCGTCGCCGCGCAGGGCGGGCGTCGAGGCGCTGCCGCCGTTGAAGAAGGCCGAGCACCCGATCGCAAGCGAGAGTTCGCCCGTCGCCTCCTCGCGCGAAATGTCGATGCCGTAGAGCGCGCCCCATTCCGACAATCCGTCCGCCTTGCCGTCCGCATCGTCCGGTGCCGTCGCGCTCAGCCAGATGCGGCCCGTTTCCGGATCGACCGAATGGTAGTTGGCGATGTTGATGCCGTCGCCCTGCACGACGCGCAGCACGCCTGAGACTACATCGTCCGGCAGCGGGTAGCCGAGCGCGCGCGACAATCCGTCGGTCAATTGCCGCGCGAGGAGCGGCGGCATTTCGACATCGCGGACGGGGGAGGGCGCGCCGGGCACGCGAAGGGGCGTTGGTGTCAGCCGTTTGCCCGTCTCGCGGTCGAAGGCGACGAGCTCGCCTCTGCCGCTCACGCCCATGACGATGTCGAGCCGTGCATTGTAGCTCGGGCCCCACATCAGCCCGGCGCCGCTCTTGCTTTGGTCGAATTCGAGGCCTGTCGGGCTGCGCCAGAGGATGGTTCCGTCCGGCGCGACGGCCAGCGCTTCCTCGTAACCGATTTGGTAGATCGTTTCTCCGCCTTCCCCGTCCGGCAGAATAATGGGCACGCCGCCCGCGGGGCGCGGGCCCTTCGCGGTGATCCGCCAGCGTGCCTTGCCGCTTTCGATGTCGTAGGCGACGAGGAAGGTCTTGTCCTTCGATGCGTTCGGGCTCGCATAGATCGTGCTGTCGCGGCCGAAGGAGATCGCCGTGAAATAGAGTTCGTCCGGCGCGATGATCTTTGCGGGGCCGAAGGTCGGTGCGCCAGCGAGCAGCGTCTCGTCGGAGTTGCGGCCGTCGCCGTGGCGTTCGCGCCAGACGCCCATATCCGCCATTCGCGTTTCGGCGCGCGAAGGATGCCGGTTTCCCTCCGGCGTCCATGCGCTCACCTCCGGCAGGGAAAGCGCGCGCGGCTGCGGAATCTCGCCCATCGAGAGGTTGGCCAGCAATATGGGCAGGAGATGCGTCGACCTGTAGGCGTGGATGCTCCCCGCCACGGCAAGCGCGAGGGCGATCGCCGCGGCGATCTTCTTCTTGTTCTTCATTCCTGTCTCCGAAGTCTGTCCGGCCGGGGCGGCGCGATGCTGTTTTTGTGTTTAATATTGTATACAATATATGGCGCCGAACCGGCGGGCAAGGCGGCGCTTGCCGGGAAGGTCTTTGGGCAGGGGCGGGAGGGGTGGAGCCTGCTTCCGGCAGGCCGCTTCGGGCGCATCCCCTTCCGGCGGGGTGCGGAAACCGGGGATTTCCTTTTTTGGCGCCCTGAAGCGCGGGTTATCCCCGGAAGCGGGGACAAGTTGCCGCTATTTTCCGGCCGCGCTCTCCCCCTGCCTCCGGGGGAGACGAAAGGCGTGCCTTGTCCGGTGCGCTACCGTGTGCGCTCCGGCGTGCGTTTACATGTGCGGATCGGGGTGCCGGGGGCGCACGAAACCGGTTTGTGACGTTTTCGTGACGTTTCGATGACAGTCGGTCGTGAATCGGGCCGGTTTATCCCCGTAAAGGCAGCCCCGAAAGCAGCCCAGAAAGCAGCCCAGAAAGCAGCCCAAAAAAGCAAAAGGCCGGGCGCCTGTTTTGCGGCCCGGCCCTCTCTTCGTTCCCGTGCGGATGATCAGTTCGCGTCCGCCATGCTGTCCGTATCGACCTTTGCCTGCGCCACTTTCGTCGCGAGCGGGGCTTCCGCCATCTGCGTCGTCAGCTCGGTGCGCATCTCCTTGAAGGAAGCGAGCTCCTTGCCTTCGAGCTTGCGGCCGGTCGGCACCTTGAGCGCCAGCGGGTTCATCTTCTTGCCGTTCACATGCACTTCGTAATGAAGATGCGGACCGGTCGAGCGTCCGGTCGTGCCGACATAGGCGATCACCTGGCCCTGCCGCACGCGCGTGCCCGCGCGGATGCCGCGTGCAAAGCCGTTCAGATGCGCATAGGCCGTCTCATATCCATTCGCATGGCGGATCGACACATAGTTGCCGAAGCTGCCGAAACGGTTCGCGCGGGTGATCGTACCGTCGCCGGCTGCGTAAACCGGCGTGCCGCGCGGCGCGGCGAAGTCAACGCCTGCATGCATCTTCGAATAGCCGAGGATCGGATGACGGCGCAGACCGTAAGTCGAACTGATGCGTGCGCCGTCGATCGGCGTTTTCATCAGGAACTTCTTCATGCTCTGGCCGTTCTCATCGAAGTAGTCCCATGCGCCGTCGCCCGGATCGAAGCGCCAGAGCTTGTGGGACTTGCCGCCGACCGTGAGCGCGGCATAGAGAACGTCGCCTTCCTTCACGGGGCGTTCGTTCTCGTCGAACTTGCGGCTGAAATAGACTTCGAACTTGTCGCCGGGCTGGATCTCGCGCTGGAAGTCGACGCTGTAGGAATACATGCGGATCAGTTCGACGATGATCTGCGCGGGAACGCCTGCCTGTTCGCCGTCGAGGAAGAGCGAGTTGTTGATCGTGCCTGCTGCGCGAACGAAACCTTCCGTGAATTCGTGCTTGATTTCCTGGCTGCCGAAGCTGCCGTCTTCGTTGCGGGTCACCTCGATCGTGCGCTCGATGTCGGGTTCGATCGCGAGCGCAGTCAGGTATTTGGCGGCGGTGCCGCTTTCGCCTTCACCCACGGCGCCGTCCGGCGCTTCCATGAAGGTGAGCGAAATTTCCTGGCCGGCGCGCAGCTTGCGCGGGCTGTAATAGGAAGTCATCGCCGCGACTGCGTGATAGGCGTCGATGCGGTCGACGCCCGCATCCTGCAGCACTTCCATCAGCGTCTCGCCGCTGGCGAGCTTGACCGTCGTTTCGACAGGCTGCGGCACGGCGGGAAGGCTTGCCGCCTCCGCCTCGAGCCGTTCTTCCGTGAGCGGATCGAAGAGGCCGGGGTCCGCGATAGAGGCCGTGCGCAGTCCGTCAACGCCCTCCGGTCCTTCGGCTTCCGCGGCGGCGAGGGCCTGCGCCTCCTCCGTCACCGGATGGCTTTCCGTTTCGCCGGCTGCGAGAGGCGTTGCTTCGCTCGCGGCCATCATGACCGGCTTGTCGCGCAGCGGCGCGCCGTTCGCGTCCCAGGCGATTACCCGCGGTGCGCGGTCCGCGGTCAGCGATGCCGTCGCCACACCTTCATAGGGCGCGACCAGAGAGGTCACGCCTACGCCGACAAGCGCCAGCGAAAGTGTTCCGAGTACGGCCGAAGCCGCGATCCAGCGCGACTGACCAAGCGCCAGCCGACTCGCGGATGTATAGAGTTTCAAGGATTGCTGGGCGTTATGGCGCGCGCGCTGCCAGAAGCTTTCGGCGGCCGCTGCGTCCCCGCCATCGGCGCCGCCGGTCTTTCGATCTGTCACGTGGGTCCCCGTGTCGTACAACTCACTGCCCCCGGCACGATTCCGATCAGCCTTTTCCGGCACTTAGCCGAAAATCCTAAGGTATCAGT